>VOFJ01002879.1_pt1 | contig 791311 bp, 711 predicted proteins | sample 5384081 | NCBI WGS metagenome assembly VOFJ01 (sample SAMN12384729, study PRJNA508395) | human gut metagenome | isolation source: healthy gut I | host: Homo sapiens
AAAAAAAAAAAAAAAAAAAAAAAAAAAAAAAAAAAAAAAAAAAAAAAAAAAAAAAAAAAAAAAAAAAAAAAAAAAAAAAAAAAAAAAAAAAAAAAAAAAAAAAAAAAAAAAAAAAAAAAAAAAAAAAATCCAAATTTTTAACAAAAATCAAAACGGCACTTATTTTTCATACCGACCGGGAGCCATCTGGTCAGCGCCAGGGGGCGGGTCGAAGAGGCCTGCAACGAACGCTTTCACGCCTTTCAGCGCATTTCCGAATTATTGCCCGAAGACGAGGAGGTGATTCTCGAATGGGAGGATCCCAATACGCGTGCGGCGCTCGAGGTGATTCACGCTTCGGCCATCGACCATTTTCTGATCAACGACTTCGAAATGTCGGCGGCACTGCTCGAATTGCTGCTCGAACTGGACCCCGAAGACCATCTGGAGGCAATTATCCTGTTGGCGTTCAATTACCTGGCAATGGAGGAGTACGAACTTTTCGACGAGGTGAGCAACGAGATATTTCCGATAAATACGCCTGCAAGGAGGTGCTGACCATGTGGGCGGCTTTTCGGCGCAGCGGCCGTATTCCCGAGGGCGATGCGATCCGTTTCAGGACCCGATTCGCACCCTATTTTGCCGAATTTACCGCCGACGAACATCCTGCCGACGGGCAGTACCTGGAGGATATCGAGAGCGAGCGCCCTTCGGTGCAGGCCCAGGCTCGTGAGCTGTGGCTCCGCACTGAAAATCTCTGGACGCTTTTTCCCGATTTTATTGCGGCGCTTCGAAGGTAGCCCCTCCCGATTTTCTCCGGGGCGAAGTTGCCGGCAAGGGCATATATGCCGTCTATCGTGCGAGTTGTTATGAGAGGAGGGCGATTTGCGAGGGGATTTCCCCGATTTTACGAATCCGACCGGCGTAGTTCGTCACTCCTTTGTCCGGTGTGTGCGAGCCTTCCGGATCTTTTTGCAAGAGATCGAATCGAAGTTTTCGCCCGATCGGAAGCCGATGAATATCGGGGTAATTAAAATGTGTATTTGTAAAAAAGAAACACCGGACTTCATAGTCCGGTGCCTTGTTTCTTATCCGATCGTATCGACCAGTTTGTAGAGCTTGTCGCCCCGGCGGATGAGTTGGACGGTTTTGACCGAGCAGGTCGTTCCCTGGAGTACTGTTTGCACGGGGTGCTCGTCCACGAAGATTTCGTCCCCGTGCTGTTCGACCACTCCGGTCGTTTCGCCCACCCAGAGCAGTTCGTCCCCTTCGTATAGGGGAGCCGCTTCGACGAGCACCTCGGCCACCGATATTTTTTTGAAGAAGTTGGTCACCTTGCCCACATAGACTTTGCGTTTGGTGGCGGCCGATCCGTGGTGGCGGCTGTGCTCCACGATCGGGCGTCCTGCGTAGTATCCCTCCCAGAATCCGCGATTGAATACCGTTGCCAGCCGCTCTTTCAGTGCGGCGGCCAGTTCCGGCGTGTAGTCGCCGTCTTCCATGGCCCGGAGCGCCCGGTCGTAACATTCGACCACGCGTTTGACGTATTCCGCACCCCGCGCACGCCCTTCGATCTTGAGGACCCGCACGCCCGATTCGATGAAGTAGTCGAGAAAGTCGATCGTGCAGAGGTCTTTGGGCGAGAGGATATAGTTGCCCTCGACGTCGAGTGTTTCGCCCGTTTCGGGGTCCGTAACCAGATATTTGCGACGGCAGATCTGCCGGCAGGCTCCCCGGTTGGCCGAGAATCCGTCGCTGGTGTGGAGCGACAGGTAGCATTTGCCCGATATGGCCATGCAGAGGGCGCCGTGGGCGAACATTTCGATCCGTACCAGCTCTCCGCCGGGGCCCGTGATCCGCTGCCGTTCGATTTCCCGGCTGATACGGGCGACCTGCACCAGGTCGAGTTCCCGGGCCAGGACCACTACGTCCGCCCATTGGGCGAAGAACCGGACGGCTTCGATGTTGGAGATGTTGCTTTGCGTGGAGATATGTACGGCCATGCCGACGCTGCGGGCATATTGGATGGCGGCCATATCGGTGGCGATGATGGCGTCCACGCCCACCTCGCAGGCACGGTCGATGGTCGCGTGCAGGGTTTCGATCTCTTCGTCGTAAATCACCGTATTGACCGTCAGATAGCTTTTCACGCCGTGTTCACGGGCGATCGAAACGATCTGCCCCATATCTTCCAGGGTGAAGTTGGCGGCGGATTGGGCCCGCATATTGAGCCTTCCCACTCCGAAATAAACGGAGTTGGCTCCGGCGTCGATCGCTGCATGCAGGGATTCGTAACTTCCTGCAGGAGCCATGATCTCTATGTCGCTGCGTTTCATTGGGCCGAGGATTTATTTGTTGCGTCCGATCAGGCTGCCGGCGTACTCCCGCAGGCGGGCCGTGCCTTCCGATTGTACGGATAACGTATCGAGAATGTTCAACGCCCGTTCGAAGCGGTGGTTGATCTGCTGTTCGGTCAGACGGGCGACGCCCAGTTTGTCGAAAACCTCCCGCACGCGCGATCTTCTGCTGATCGGAAAGAGTCGGATCGGAATAGGTCGAAGCGAGGATTCGATGCTCGGCGGCCGACGCCTTGCTGAGGGCCATGACCATCAGGTAGGTCTTTTTGCCTTCGAGGATGTCGCCTCCGATCGCCTTGCCCAGCCGTTCGTCGCCGTAACTGTCCAGCAGGTCATCCTGCAACTGGAACGCCAGTCCCAGTTCGGTGGCGAAACGATAGAGGCGTTGACAGTCTTCTTCGCCCGCCCCGCCGATGATCGCTCCGATGACGGTCGCACCCGACAGTAGGGCCGAAGTTTTGAGTTCGATCATGTGGAGATACTCTTCGACCGAAACCGACTCCCGGGTTTCGAAATCCATATCGTACTGTTGGCCTTCGCAGACTTCGATGGCCATCGTATTGAAGCGGGCGAGAATCTGCGGCAGCACTTGGGGCGGGTATTCGCTCAACAGGCGGTAGGCGCTGATGAGCATCGCATCGCCCGACAGGATGGCGACGTTCTGTCCCCATTTGGCGAAGACGGAAGGGTTACCCCGGCGCATCGCCGCGTTGTCCATGATGTCGTCGTGCAGCAACGTGAAATTATGGAAAACCTCGACGGCTGCCGCTGCCGGCATGGCCGCCTGGGGCTGGTCGGAGAAGATTCCGCAGGTAAGCATCAGCAACATGGGACGCAACCGTTTCCCGCTCATCGTGAGGGAATAGCTGATCGGTGCGTACAACCTGCCGGGTTCTTCGGGATATCCGATTTGTCCCAGATAATGTTCGATGGCTTCCAGAATTTGGTCGTTGTTTTGCATGCTGAAATCCGATGGGTAAGAATCGTTGAACTTCGTCGTCATTTTCTCTGTCCGGCATAATTCGGGCAAGTTCGTTTTGCCTGTGCCTGGTGGAAATACTCCCCCAAAAGTAGGAAAAAAAGTCGATAGCGTGCAATTATTTTCTAACTTTGACCGGATTAACCTGTAAAATTTATCCTTTTTATGAAAAAATTGGTCATCGGCGTCGATATCGGAGGGATCAATACGGTCCTCGGTTTGGTCGATCGCACGGGTGAAGTCTATGCGCGATCTTCTTTTCGTACAGCGGAGTACCCTTTTTTCGACGACTATTCGGCTTATGTCGAAATGCTCGTACGGACGCTGCGGGAGCTTTGTGCGGCGATGCCTGCCGGGGCTGTACTGTCGGGTATCGGGATCGGTGCTCCGAATGCCAACTATCATACGGGCCGGATCGAGCGTCCGGTCAATCTCTGGAAGTTTCGATCCGGAGAGCCGAATCCGGAGGAAGGGCGGCGGTTTTTCTCGCTTTGCAAGGAGGTCGGCAACTCTTTTCCCGGGATTCCCGTCCGTATTACCAACGACGCCAATGCCGCCGCTCTCGGGGAGATCGCTTACGGCAATGCCGGGGGAATGCGGGATTTCATCATGGTAACGCTTGGAACCGGGTTGGGATCGGGATTCGTTGCCGGCGGTCGGATGATCTACGGGCACGATGGCATGGCCGGAGAGCTGGGGCATGTCGTCGTCGAACCCGGAGGACGGCAATGCGGCTGCGGACGCCGTGGCTGTCTGGAAACCTATGTTTCCGCGACGGGTATCAAGCGGACGGTTTTCGAGTTGATGGCCCGGGAAACGGTGCCGAGCGTTTTACGCGATGTACCTTACGACAAGTTCGACGCCCGGATAATTACCGAAGCGGCGCAAAAGGGTGATTCGCTGGCGCTCGAGGTTTTTCGCTGTACGGCGGAGAGGCTGGGAAGGGCCCTTGCGAATGCCGTAGCGATCACCTCGCCCGAAGCCGTGTTCTTCTTCGGCGGCCTGGCCCAAGCCGGGGAGCTCCTGTTGGAACCGACGCGCCGTTACCTGGAGGAGAATTTGCTGCCCGTTTACCGGGGCAACGTGAAGGTGCTGCCCAGCGGCATTCCGGCCCAAAATGCCGCGATCCTCGGCGCTTCCGCTCTGATCTGGAACGAATGATTCTTGCAGGGATCGTTGCGGATTCCAGGTGTAAATATCGTCGCAAACCACTCTGTGACAGAAAGCGTCCGGCCTTGCAAGGCCGGACGCTTTCTGTTGTCTGGGTCGGACGAAGCCTTATTTATCGCATCGGCAGCTCGATCGAGCCGATCAGGAACCCGTCGCAATAGATCTGTACCTGGTAGGTACCGGCGGTGAAGCCGCTGCCGGTGTAGAAGATACCGATGTTGAGGTCTTCGTTCTGGTAATCCACGTCACGCGATGCGGAGTAAGAGAGGCGTTCGCCCTCGAATTCGAACGTCGGAACGCTTTCGCTCGACAGCACGTATCCGTCGGGCGACAGGATGCGGACGTAGATCGTCTTTTCGCCCGGAGTCGCCAGGGCGTTGGCCGTGAGGGTGAAATCCACGCGCAGACGCTCGGCGTTCTTGATGCGCGACACCTCCTTGCTGCGGGCGTTGAGCGCTACCATGCGGATACCCCGGGCGTTGATAACCGATCCCTGGCGTACTTTGTTGTTGAGCTCCTGGGCCTTCTCTTCGGCCATCTCGGCACGCATCTGGGCCGTGGTGATCTCCTTGCGGTAGGATACGTTTTCGTCGATCAGCTTTTTGTTGAGCGTGTTGAGCGAGTCGATCTGGTGAAGATAACCCCGCATGATGGTACGCAGCGTGCCGACCTCTTTTTCATATTGCTTGATTTTGGCCAGACTCCACGAACGCTCCTGTTTGAGCCGCTGCATCAGCGAGTCGGCCCGCTGGCGTTCGATGCCCATCTGGAGCGAAAGGGTGTCGTTGGATAGTTGCAGGTCGTCGAAATCCTGCATCAGGTCGCTCAGGTTGTTCTGGATCGAATCGCGGTCGATGACCAACAGGTCGTAATCGGCCTGCTGCTGGCGATGGATGTTGTAATAGAGGACCGTGATGGCAGCCAGGATCACCGCCAGGATAATGATGACGATGCGGTAGCCGAGGATCGACTTGTTCGCGCCCTTGCGGGGATCGTCGTTTTCGTATTCGGGTTGGTTGTAACCTTGATAGTTCTCTTCCATGGTGCGAATATTTTATACAAATATAATAAAAGACGGGGCAATCGCTGCCGGTTTGTGTCCGAAAATCGCAGAACCTCACCCCATGTTCTGCAAATATAATGGATTTTTATTTGATTTTACTGCTCAACGGATATTTCAGTCCGTGATATCCCGAAATATAGGCCTGAACGCTGCCGATGCGGACCGGCGATTCGATGTAGAGAGGAATGAGGTTTTTGTCGTCCGAAATCCAGACCGTGAACTCCGTTCCGTCCGTAAACGAGTACCCTTCGGAGGTGCCGATCTGACAGGCGAACTTCAGGGTGCGGAACGTACCCATACTGCGGATTTTCTTGGTTTCACGCCCCAGAAAGCGGTACCGCAGATGGCGGATCGTATCTTCGAGGAGCATTTCGAGCACCTCCGTTTTTCCTTCCTGGAGCGTTGCCGGGTCGATGCTCCGCAGGTGGAAATAGAGCGACACGGGGTCCATGCTGCGCGGGGTGAGCGACATCGTTTTGGTTGTATCGCGCACCATGCGGCGTCCCTGCCACCGGGTGTGTACCGTCATTTCGGGCCAGTCGTACACGTAGTTGCTCCAGAACCGGTAGTTGCCTTCGCGGATATCGCTTTCGAAACGGCGTGTCTTCAACTCCTCGCGATCGACCAGAATCGTATATTTGTCGTCCACGTTCATTACCCAGCGGAAGGCGGGGAGCGTTTTGCCGTGTGCCACGATGCGGTACATCGGCTCTCCTTCATATTCTTCTTCGACGGTGGTCACGCGTACGCTTCCCACTTCGGTATTGGGAAAGAATTTGGCCTTGTAGCTGGCCCGGTAATCGAGTACTTCGCCCGGCTGGTAGAGCTGGGCGCCAGCAGGCAGGGCTGCCAGGAAAAACAGGACGGTGAAAATCTGTTTTTTCATTGAAAAGTTGCAAAAAAGTAATTTACTCTGTTTTTTACGGCTGTTTTATCTGTTTCTGCCGACGTGTTTGCGGATGAATTGCGGAAAGTTTTCGATTCGGGCTTTACAATCCGCCGGTTCGGGTCGTCGTTCCGGGGCGGATAAGGTTTGCCTTGTGCGGAACTTCTTCCGGAGTGGTTCAAATACCCTGCCGTGCGAAAAGCTGCGGAATCGTTAAAATGCAGGAAAGCGGTGTGTTTCATCGTGCCGAGGTGAATGAATCAGGATATTTGGGAAAAATCGATCTCTTCACGGCCGGAGTAGCGCTTGCGGAGTTCCCGAAGCCCCTCGTGGCCGTTTTGGGTCAGTGTCGGGTCGGCCGTCAGCACTTCGGCGGCCGCTTCCCGGGTGACGGTCAGGATCTGGCTGTCGAGCGTCGGGTTGGCGATCTTCAGGTCGAAGGCCATGCCGCTCTGGAGCGTACCGTTCACGTCGCCCGCACCCCGCAGCTTGAGGTCGAGCTCCGCCAGGCGGAATCCGTCGTTGGTTTCGCACATCGCTTCGAGCCGCAGGCGGGCCTCCTTCGAGAGCTTCTCGCCCGACATGAGGATACAATAGGACTGCTGGCTGCCCCGTCCAACGCGGCCGCGCAACTGGTGAAGCTGCGAGAGGCCGAACCGCTCGGCCGACTCGATAACCATGACCGTGGCGTTGGGCACATCGACGCCGACCTCGATGACCGAAGTGGCGACCATGATATTCGCCTCGCCGCTCTTGAACTGACGCATCGACTCCTCCTTGTCTTCGGGTTTCATCTTGCCGTGGCAGATCGTTGTGACGTATTCCGGCAGCGGGAAGTCGCGCGAGATGGCTTCGTAGCCGTCCTGCAAATCTTTGTAGTCCATCGTTTCGGACTCCTTGATAAGCGGATAGACGACATAAATCTGTCTTCCCTTCTTGATCTCCTGCCGCATGAAACCGAAGAGCCGCAGGCGGGCCGCGTCGGTGTAGTGCACCGTGCGGATCGGCTGACGTCCCGGCGGCAGCTCGTCGATCACAGAAACGTCCAGGTCGCCGTAGAGGGTCATCGCCAACGTGCGGGGAATGGGCGTGGCGGTCATCACCAGGATATGGGGCGGTTGCTCGTTCTTCGTCCAGAGCCGTGCCCGCTGTTCGACGCCGAAGCGATGCTGTTCGTCGATCACCACGAATCCCAGGTTCGAAAACTGTACCCGGTCTTCGATCAGGGCGTGCGTGCCGATCAGCAGGTCGATCGAGCCGTCGGCAATTCCGGCGAGGGCTTCCCGCCGTTCGCGTGCTTTGGATGCTCCGGTAAGGATCGCCACCCGCACGTCCATTCCTTCGAGCATCCTCTGGAAGGTGGCGTAGTGCTGGCGGGCGAGGATTTCGGTCGGGGCCATCATGCAGGCCTGGAAGCCGTTGTCCACGGCCAGCAGCATCGACATCAGCGCCACGAGGGTCTTGCCGCTGCCCACGTCGCCTTGCAGCAGGCGGTTCATCTGGTAGCCGGAGATCGTGTCCTGCCGGATCTCCTTGACCACGCGCTTCTGTGCCCCGGTCAGCGGGAACGGCAGCCTGGTGTTGAAGAAGGTATTGAATACGCCTCCCACTTTGGGGAAGAGGAATCCGTTGTTTTTCGACAGGCGGGCCGTGCGGCGTGACTGGATACCCAGTTGAATGCCGAGTAGCTCTTCGAACTTCAGCCGGTATTGCGCCTGCCGCAGCAGTTCGGGCGATTGCGGGAAATGGATGTTGTAGAGCGCATCGCGCAGCGACAGCAGGCCGTACCGGGTCCGCATTCGGTCGGGCAGCGTTTCGCGGATATGATCCCGCACCATCGGCCAGAGGTTGCAGACGATCGTGTAGATGCCTTTGGTGCCGAGGACGCTCGAAAGCCGCTCGGTCGAGGAGTAAATGCCTTGCAGACCGCTTTCGGCCTTGCGGGAAAAGGCTTTCTCGATGGTTTCGATTTCGGGATGTACCACCGACAGTTCGCCCTTGAAGAAGGATGGGCGGCCGAAAATCAGGTATTCGCGCCCCACTTCGATCCGTTTTTCGATCCATTTGATTCCCTGGAACCAGACCAGTTCGGCCACGCCGCTGCCGTCGTTCACGACGGCCGTGAAACGTCGTTTGCGCCCTGCTCCGGCATAGCTGACGCCTGTGATGCGCCCCCGGAACTGGATGAGTGCGGAATCCCCTTCCGCGATCTGGTCGATGCGGTAGATCCTCGTACGGTCGATGTAGCGGAACGGATAGTGGCTGAGCATGTCGCCCAGCGTGCGGATGCCCAGCTCCTTTTCCAGGAGCCGGGCCCGCGCCTCGCCTACGCCCGCGACGAATTTGATGTCGTTGTCGAGATAGTTCGCCATACGTTGTTTGCCTGACAAAGATAGTGCAAGCCGAGAGCAGCGCCAAATTTAATCGAACGTCGCCGAAGCGTCGTCTTCAGCAGGGACGGTAAACCCGAGGCCGTATCGGATTTATTCGAGAACCGCCTGTCTTTGCCGGTGCTGCTTTTTGCAAAGATAGCGAAAGCTGAGAGAAAACGGGAACTTGTTCCCGTTTTTCCGAGGTGCATCCTATCTTCTACAAAGATAATGAAAAGTAAGTGTTCGGCGACCCGAACAGGGCGGAAAAGGATTCGTAGCAGAGTATCGAACTTTTGTCGATCGGATATTTTGCCCGATTTTGTCCGCAGGGACGGATATTTCCGAAGATTTTTCAGTACCTTTCGGCAAATAAGGAGGAGTTATGGAAGATTACATCCTGCGGGAGATCGACAAGATCGGCAAACTCATCGAAGCCCTTTTGCAGAAGGCGGGCATCCTGCGGAGAAGCGGGGCGGGAGAGGCCGTTTGCGAAACCGCCCGGACGGAGTTGGCGGAGGCGCTCGATCTGGATATCGACACTCTGCTGGCCCGGGAGGACTTTATCGGCGTGCTGACCCGTGAGTATGGCTTCAGCGACGAGAACCTGGAAAAATTCGCCGAGCTGCTGTTCGATTTCGCGGCCGCTTCGCCCGATCGGGACGCGACGGTCCGGCTCGCCTGCGGCATTACGGCCATTTACCGTTATCTGGACGAAAAGAAGGCTCCCGTATCCCTGAACCGCTACTACATCCTCAAGGAGTTGGAGAATATGACTGCCCGATAGCGCGGCGCCGCCGAACGGTCGCCATTCCGGTTTGTGCAGGATAAAACGCGAATGTCTGTTTTATCCTGCCTTCATTTTCACTACCTTTGTGGTAATAAATTCTGGCAGGACATGAATTTGACCAAGTATGAGCGCCGCCCGAGCCGTGAAGTTCGCATCGGACGGGTTGTGATCGGAGGTGACCGCCCGATCGCCGTGCAGTCGATGACCAATACCGACACCAAGGATACCGAAGCCTGTATTCGGCAGATCGAACGCATCTTCCGGGCCGGAGGTCCTATCGTCCGGCTGACGGCCCAGGGGCGTCGGGAGGGAGAGAATTTGGAGCGGATCGTCCGCCGTTTGCGGGAGGAGGGATGCGATGCCGCCGTCGTGGCGGACATCCATTTCGTGCCCGAAGTGGCTGCGATCGCTGCGAAATACGTGGACAAGGTGCGCATCAACCCCGGAAATTATAACTCATCGCACGGGGAGTTCGAAGCCCTCATCGACCGATGCCGGGAGCGCGGCGTGGCGATCCGCATCGGCGTGAATCACGGTTCGCTCTCGAAGCGCGTCGACGAGTGGGGCGATACCCCCGAAGGGATGGTGGCCTCGGCGATGGAGTTCCTGCGCGTCTGCCGCGAAAAGGCGTTCGATCAGGTCGTGGTGTCGATGAAGTCGAGCAATACGCGGGTCATGGTGGCCGCCTACCGGCTTCTGGCGGAAGCGATGGAGCGGGAGGGGATGGATTATCCGCTCCACCTGGGCGTCACCGAAGCGGGAAACGGGATCGAAGGACGCATCAAGAGCGCTGTCGGTATCGGAGCGCTTTTGGCGGACGGTATCGGCGACACGATCCGCGTTTCGCTGACCGAAGCGCCCGAGAACGAGATCCCCGTGGCGCAGCTTTTGGTCGATCATTTTGCCCGCCGCAGCGGGGTGTTCTCCGTCAAATACCCGGAGCGCTATACGCCGACGCGATACAGCCGCCGCACTCGGGTGCAAACTCCCTTGATTCACTCCGAGTTGCCTGCCGACTGGCGGGTGATCGAAGCCCTGACCGAGAATCCTACGGCCGAACTGCGGGCTGCGATCCTGAGCCTCGACCGGGCGGACGAACCCGTCGCGGTGTGCCGCCGTTACGAGGATACGACGGTCGAAGCCGTCGCCGTCAAAGCCGCCGCCGATCTGGGGTCGCTCTTTCTGGACGGGCTGGCGGACGGCATTCGGATCGACGCGCCGCACCTTTCGGAAAAGGAGATCGCGGAGATCGAGCTGATGATCCTGCAGGCAGCCCGCGTGCGGATGTCCCGCACCGAATACATCGCCTGCCCGAGCTGCGGTCGTACGCTTTACGATATAGAGGGTACGCTCGCCGCGATCCGTGCCGAACCTCGCACCTTAAAAATTTGAAAATCGGCGTGATGGGCTGTATCGTAAACGGTCCCGGCGAGATGGCCGACGCCGATTATGGCTACGTGGGCGCCGCTCCGGGGCGCATCACGCTCTACAAGGGGCGCACGGTGGTGGAGAAGAATATCCCTCAGGAGGAGGCGCTCGATCGGCTCGTGGCGCTCATCAAGGCCAACGGCGATTGGGCCGATCCTGAAAATCAACCGGAACGACCATGACGATTCTGCCTGCAGCCTATTTGGGGTCGGTCGAATATTTCGCACACCTGCTGTGCGACGATTGCGTCATCGACCTCGGGGAACATTTTGTCAAGCGTTCGGAGCGCAATCGGGCGCAAATTCTCGCTTCGGGCGGCGTGATGGACCTCACGGTGCACGTGCGGCATGCCAACCGTCCCCGTACGCCGATGCGGGATGTGCGGCTCGACTATTCGAAGCGGTGGCAGCACCAGCATTGGATTTCGTTGGTGTCGGCTTACCGGGGATCGCCCTATTTCGATCACTACCGCTCCTCGTTCGAGCCTTTCTATCGGCGGGAATACGATTTTCTGGTCGATTACGACCTCGAACTGACGGAGGTGCTGCTTCAAAAACTGAATGTGCAGAACCGCCCCCGTATTTCGGAGCAATACGTCGAAGCCGCTCCCGGCGACCTCGATCTGAGGCCCAAACAAAAAGAGGACCCGGCGTTTCATGCCGAGTCCTATTTCCAGGTCTTTTCCGACCGGCTGCCTTTCGCGCCTAATTTGTCAGTCGCAGACCTGCTGTTTGCTGAGGGTCCCGACGCGGCGGAGCTACTAAGGCGCAGTTTCCGGTAAGGAACGCTTCGTCGTATAAATCCCCGGCTTTCGCTTCTATCTTCATCCGGCCGTTGAGCCGTACCGAGTCGCAGCGGTAGATGCACGGTGCGTATTGCTCGACCGCGAGCGTGTCGCCCGAGAGGGTTACGACCGGCTCTCCGGCCGAAGAATAGACGGTTACGGTCTGCAAGTCGCCGTTACGCTCATCCTCCCGGCGTCCGGCGATGTGGAGCGTAGGTTCGGTGTTGTTCCACAAAGCCTTGTAAAGATGGAAAGCGTCCTTGCGGCGTCGTCGGTCCAGCGTGACGAGCCCCGTAGCCTCCACGCCCTGCGGACGGCGGGCCGAGCCGTAGTCGAACAGGGTGTTGATCCAGGTTCCCCACAGCAGCGTGTCTTGTGCCAGGTATTTCGTGTAATCTTCATGAAAACGGGTCTGCCGTCCTTCCGGCTGCCAGAGCAGGCTGTTCGAGCGGCGTCGGCGAGCCGGATCGCCTTGTTGTTCGATCTGCCCCGCTTCACCGTAGCAGATGCCCGAACGGAGCTGGTTCCACCCCGACCGAAGCTGGCCGAGCCAGATTTCGAGGTCTTCCGTGCGGCCTTTGTCCCAGCCGATGTTCTGCGCCCATACGATCAGGTCGGTGATCTGGTTCAGTTCTCCGTCCTGGTTGCTGGCCGCCGTCGGGCGGCTGCGGTCCATTTTTTTTGCCAGTTCGTTCAGTGTCCGCACATAGGGCACGGGGTTTTCGCCCCGTTGCCAGAGGCAGTCGAAGAGTCCCCAGATGACCACTGACGGCCGGTTGATATGCTGGGCGATGATTTCGCGCAGTTGCTGGCGACCGTTCGCCTCGAGTTGCGGGTTCGGATAATAGGAAACGTCGCTGAGGAAAGGTGCCCGGATCAGCGGCAAGTCGATCCAGACCAGTACGCCTGTGCGGTCGCAGAGGTCGTACAGACAGGGGGCGTGCGGTCCTGCGGGCGAGCGCAGGGCATTGGCTCCCAACTCGCGTATGAAAGCGAAATCTTCGGCATAGTCCTCCGCCTCCATAGCGCTACCCGTGCCCGGACGGTCGTAGTAGAGCGTTACGCCGTGAACCCGAACGAGCGAGTCGTTGAGGCGGAAACCCTCTTCGGGTGTGACGCGGATGTTGCGGAAGCCCGTGGCGATTTCGATCTCATCGCGCGAGGTGTCGCTCTCGACGGATACCCGCATTCGATAGAGGTTGGGGTGATCGAGGTCCCACAGTCGGGGATTTTCGACCGTGAAGGGGATGACGACGGGTTTGCCGTCGAGTTTGGCCTTTATCGTTTTGGCTGCGGCCTGAATTCCGTCCGGATCGAACGCTTCGAGGGTCACGCGGCAGAAGTTGTCGCCTTTCGAGATGAGGTGGATTTCGGCCTCGGCTTCGGCCCGTTCGGTCGATACGGCCCGAGGGTGGATCAGGACTCCCGACGAGCCCAGATACAGAGGCGATACGGCGGTGGGGTCGGTGACGATGAGTTCTACCTCCCGGCTGATGCCGCCGTAGATGTTGTGGATGGACGAGAGCGGCAGCACGTCGCCCGTAATGGCGTTGCTCACGGCTACGCGAAGCAGGTTTTCGCTGCCGTATTTCACCCGGTCGGTGATTTCGAAGACGAAAGCGGTCGTTCCGCCCCGGTGCTCGCCGACGTAAGTTCCGTTTACGAAGAGGTGGGCGACGCTCTCCACGCCGTAGAATTTCAGGAAGAGCCGCTTTCCGGTCCAGGTCTGCGGTACGTAGAGTTTGCGCTGATAGTCGGCGGTCGTGCGCAGGTATGGGATCGTCCCGGCCAGTGCATCGAGGTTCCAGGTGTGCGGCAGCGTGACACAGCGGGCGTTGTCGCTGCTGTTTTCGTAGCGGAACGAGAAGAGCCAGTCGTCGCAGAGCGGATATACTTCGCGGGCCTGCACACTCCAGGCGGCGATCAGCAGAAAGATCAGAAGTAACTTTTTCATTTCGATATGTATTTGGCCCCGAAAGGCATTTTCCGTAAAACCGTATTGTTCCGGATCGCTCCGAAGGAACCGGGCGGTTCCGGAGGGTTATCGGAAACAGTGGCACAAAGATACGAAACCCGGCCGATATTTTAACCTTTCCGGACGAATTACCGCATCTCGTTCCCTTTTCCGAGGTCGATTTATAAGCGCTATCTTTACCGAACGGCCGAATTATTTCGTATTTTTGCGGCCGGTTGAAATTGTCGATCCATGAGCGAGAAATCGAAAGGAACCCTTTGCGGCATCGTTGCCGCCGTGAGTTACGGGATGAATCCCCTCGGTGCTTTGTCACTCTACCGGGCGGGAATAAACACCAATTCCGTGCTGTTTTACCGCTATGCGCTTGCCGCCGTACTGCTGGCAGCCCTGTTGTTGGTGCAGAAAACTTCGCTGCGCATTACGCGCCGGGAGTTCTCCGTGCTGGGATTGCTGGGAGTGATGTTCGCCGTATCGTCGCTCACGTTGTTCATGAGTTTTCACTATATGGATGCGGGGATCGCCTCCACCCTTCTTTTCGTCTATCCGGTCATGGTGGCCGTCATCATGGCGATTTTCTTCAGGGAGCGAATTTCGCTGGTCACGGTCCTCTCCATTTCCCTGGCTCTGTGCGGAATCGCGTTGCTGTACCGGGGTGAGGGCGGTGCGGTACTCAATACTGCGGGCGTTGTGCTGGTCATGGCTTCGTCGCTCTCGTATGCGCTCTATATCGTGGTGGTCAACCGTGCTTCGTTGAATATGTCGTCGGTGAAGCTTACGTTTTACGTGCTGTTGTTCGGCGTGGCTGCGATCGTGTTGTATTCGCTGTGTTGTCCCGACCAGCCTTTGCAGCTTCTCTCGACACCCTCGATGTGGGGGGGTGGGCGGCGATGCTGGCTCTGATTCCTACGGTCGTTTCGCTGGTGTTGATGACCGTTGCCGTGCATGCCATCGGTTCTACTCCGACCGCTGTTATGGGGGCTTTGGAGCCGCTGACGGCAGTGGTGATCGGCGTGACTATCTTCGGTGAATTGTTCACTGCGCGGCTTGCTGCGGGTATCGGCTTGATCCTGTTGGCCGTCACCCTTATCGTTGCGGGCAAATCCCTGCATCCGGGGCGCCTGGCGGCGATTATCGGGCACCGGGGGTTTTTACGCCACAGCCGGTAGGCTCCGGTGTGGAATAATTCTACATTTTGTAGATTCACGCCACAGGATCGGCCTCGTCTGTTGCAGGCGTATTATATTGTGTATGATTCGCTTATCCGGATAGAACAGGATTGGCGCGGGGTTTGGGTAAAGTCCTTTAACCCTTTTATGGATAAAAACTACTTATGAAATGAAACCGAATCTGAAAGAGTTGAATTTGGAGAAACTGAAAAAAATAGCGGCCAAAACACCTCGTATTCGGGTGAAACTGACTCGTAAGCACTGGATCTTCATCGGCTGTGCCGTCGTGGTGCTGGTCGTTCTGCTCGTCGTGTTGCTGCGTCCCCGGCCGCAGGCCGCCGCACTGCCGGTGGTGGCCGTCGAACCGGTGCAGGTCGAAGATGTCAGCATCTATGGCGAGTACGTGGGCCGTATCCGGGCCCAGCAATTCGTCGAGATCCGGGCCCGCGTCGAAGGTTATCTGGAGAAGATGCTCTTTGCCGAGGGAACCTATATCAAGAAGGGCCAGACGCTTTTCATCATCGACCCGACGGTCTATCGCGCCCGTGCGAACAAGGCCAAGGCGCAGTTGAACAAAGCCCGGGCCCAGGCTCTGAAGGCCGAGCGCGACCTGAACCGTATTCGTCCGCTGTATGAGCAGAATGCCGCCAGTCAGCTCGACCTGGATAACGCCATCGCCTCCTACGAGAGCGCTGTGGCGGACGTGGTGGTGAGCGAAGCCGACCTTACGCAGGCTGAAATGATACTCGGCTACACGACCGTGCAGTCGCCCATTTCGGGTTACATTTCCGAGCGGAACGCCGATATCGGTACGCTCGTCGGTCCTGGCGGCAAGTCGCTGCTGGCCACCGTGGTAAAGAGCGATACGGTGCGGGTCGATTTCAGTATGACCGCGCTGGATTACCTGCGTAGCAAGGCCCGTAACGTCAATCTGGGCCATAAGGATTCGACCCGCAAGTGGGACCCCTATATTACGGTCACGTTGGCCGACGGGGCGCAGTATCCCTATCGGGGACTGGTCGATTTCGCCGATCCGCAGGTCGATCCCGAAACGGGAACCTTCTCCGTGCGCGCCGAGATGGCCAACCCCGACCATATCCTGCTCCCCGGACAGTTCACTAAGGTCAAACTGCTGCTCGACGTGCTCGAACGGGCGGTCGTGGTTCCCAAGAAGGCCCTGATTATCGAGAAGGGCGGCGCCTATGTCTTCGTCTTCGTCGTGCGCCGGGACAGCATCGTGGAGAAGCGTTTCGTGGAAACGGGTCCGGAAACGGGCAATAACTTCATCGTCGAACGAGGACTTGCCTCGTATGAAAATATCGTCGTCGAAGGCTATCACAAGCTGACGCACGGCATGAAGGTCGAACCCGTGGCTCCTCGTGAAGAGGAGGCGAATCCAGAGGAGGAGTAGCCCATGAAAGCCGACTTTTTTATCGACCGGCCCGTCTTTTCGACGGTGCTGTCCATCATCATCGTGATCGTCGGCGGCATCGGCCTCGCCCTGCTGCCCGTCGATCAGTACCCTCAGATCGTGCCGCCCGTGGTGCGTGTTTCGGCGTCCTATCCCGGTGCCGACGCGCAGACCGTGACGCAGGCCGTGGCGACGCCCATCGAGCAGGAGCTGAACGGAACGCCCGGCATGCTCTACATGGAGTCGTCAAGCTCCAATTCGGGCGGTTTTTCCGCCACGGTGACCTTCGATATCTCGACCGATCCCGATCTGGCGGCCGTGGACATCCAGAACCGTCTGAAGAAGGCCGAAGCGCGCCTTCCGGCCGAGGTGGTGCAGAACGGCATCTCGGTCGAGAAGCAGGCGGCCAGCAAGCTGATGACCATCACGCTGCTGTCGTCCGACCCCAAGTTCGACGAAATCTACCTGAGCAACTACGCCACGCTCAACGTGCTGGACATGCTGCGCCGCGTGCCCGGCGTGGGCAGCGTCTCGAACGTCGGCAGCCGCTATTACGCCATGCAGATATGGGTCCAGCCCGACAAGCTGGCCGACCTCGGGCTGACGGTCAAGGATCTGCAATCCGCGTTGAAGGATCAGAACCGCGAATCGGCGGCCGGCGTGCTGGGGCAGGCTCCGATGACGGGCATCGACGTGACGATCCCCATCACGGCGCAGGGCCGTCTGTCATCGGTCAGCGAATTCGAGGATATCGTCGTGCGGGCCAATCCTGACGGTTCGATCATCCGTCTGAAGGACGTGGCGCGCATTTCGCTCGAAGCCTCCTCCTACAGCACCGAGAGCGGTATCAACGGCGGGAACGCCGCCGTGCTGGAGATCAAGATGCTTCCGGGAGCCAATGCAATGGAGGTGGCCGAGGCGGTGAAGGCCCAGATGGAGGAGATCAGCCGCAATTTTCCGGAGGGTATCTCTTACGAGATTCCTTTCGATATGACTACCTACATTTCCGAATCGATCCACCACGTCTATCAGACGCTTTTCGAAGCGCTGCTGCTGGTGATTCTGGTGGTCTTCCTTTCGCTCCAGAGCTGGCGCGCGACGCTCATCCCGATTGTGGCGGTGCCCATTTCGCTGATCGGCACCTTCGGCGTGATGCTCGTCTTCGGCTTCTCGCTCAACATGCTGACGCTGCTGGGACTGATTCTCGCCATCGGCATCGTGGTCGACGACGCGATCGTCGTGGTCGAAAACGTCGATCGCATCATGAACGAAGAGCGCCTTTCGCCGTACGAGGCGACCAAAAAGGCGATGGGCAGCCTGAGCGGCGCCCTGATCGCCACGTCGCTCGTGTTGTGCGCCGTGTTCGTCCCGGTGAGCTTCCTTTCGGGCATCACGGGCCAGCTCTACCGCCAGTTCACCATTACGATCGCCGTGTCGGTAATCATCTCTACGGTCGTGGCGCTGACGCTCAGCCCCGTGATGTGCGCCTACCTGTTGAAGCCCGACAGAGGCGGCCGGAAGAAACGGTTTTTCCGGTATATCAATTTCGGTCTTGCGAAAGGCAATAAGCTCTACGGCCGTATGATCGGCCGGGCGCTCGCCCATTCGCGCCGTATGTTCGCCGCCTTCGGCGTGGTACTCATCGGTATCTGGTTGATGAATAAACTCGTGCCCGAGAGTTTCATGCCGCAGGAGGATCAGGGGTATTTCACCGTCGAACTGGAGCTGCCCGAAGGGGCGACTATCGAGCGTACGCGTACGGTGACCGACCGGGCGATGGCCTTTCTGATGAACGATCCCGACGTGGAGTACGTGCTCAACGTGACGGGTTCGAGTCCCCGCGTGGGCACCAATCAGGCCCGCAGCCAACTGACAGTGATCCTCAAGTCCTGGAAGGAGCGGGAATCGGAGGATATCAGCGAAGTGATGAAACGTGTGCGCGACGAGTTGTCGCGTTATCCCGAAAGCAAGGTCTATCTTTCGACGCCTGCCGTCATTCCCGGTCTGGGAACCTCGGGCGGTTTCGAAATGGTGCTCGAAGCTCGCGGGGATGCCGGCTATGCCGATCTGCAGCGGGCGGTGGATACGTTGATGCACTATGCCGAGCAGCGGCCCGAGTTTACGGGGCTGGCCTCTTCGATGCAGGGCGATATTCCGCAGCTCTATTTCGACGTGGACCGCGACAAGGCGCAGCTGCTCGGCGTTTCGATGTCCGACATCTTCTCCACGATGAAGGCCTTTACGGGGTCGATCTACGTCAATGACTTCAACATGTTCAACCGCATCTACCGCGTTTACATTCAGGCCGACGCGCCTTATCGGGCTTACCGCGACAACCTGAACCTCTTCTTCGTGCGCGGGGCGGGCGGGGCGATGATTCCCGTCACGTCGCTCGGTACAACGCACTATACGACGGGTGCCGGTACGATCAAGCGTTTCAACATGTTCAACGCTGCGACCATCACGGGCGAAGCGGCTCACGGATACAGTTCGGGACAGGCGATGGACGAGCTGGAAAATATCGTGCGTGAGAAATTGCCTGCGTCGGTGGGCGTCGAGTGGAGCGGCCTTTCTTACCAGGAGAAGCATGTGAGTGGACAGACGGGTCTTGTGCTGGCGCTGGCTTTCCTGTTCGTCTTCCTCTTCCTCGCCGCCCAGTACGAGAGCTGGTCGGTGCCCGTCGCGGTCATTCTCTCGCTGCCCGTAGCCGGAATCGGTGCCTATCTGGGTATCTGGGTTTGCGGTTTGGAAAACAACATCTATTTTCAGATCGGCCTGGTGATGCTCGTAGGTCTGGTGGCCAAGAATGCCATTTTGATCGTAGAGTTTGCCAAGGAGGAGGTGGAAAAAGGCCGCGACGTGGTGTCGGCGGCACTCAAGGCCGCACACCTGCGTTTCCGCCCGATCGTGATGACCTCGCTGGCCTTCATCCTCGGCCTGCTGCCGCTGGTCTTCGCTTCGGGACCGGGTTCGGCCAGCCGTCAGGGCATCGGCACGGGCGTCTTCTTCGGCATGCTGGTCGCCATTACCGTCGGCATTGTCTTCGTGCCCTTCTTCTTCGTGTGGATTTACCGGATTAAAGCAAAACTGAAACGATGAAACGAGTTGCGATATTTGTCATTTTGGCTGCACTGACCGTCGGATTCTCTTCCTGTTCGGCTGTGCGGCACTGTCAGGCCCCCGAGGTGGAGATGCCCGGGCAGATCGCTTCGGGCTATACCGATTCGCTGACCATCGCCGATCTGAGCTGGTGGCAGTTTTACGGGGATTCGACGTTGCGCCGGGTCATCGAGCTGACCTTGGAAAATAACAAGGATATGCTTGCGGCGGCGGCTCGTGTGGAGCAGATGCGGCAGTTGTATCGGATAAGCAAGGCCGAGCGTTTGCCGAATTTTCGGCCAAAGGGCTGGCTGATTACGAAACGAACGATTATGCCGACGAGGAGTCGAGCCGTGATCCGGAGTTCAGTGCCAAGCTCTCCGTCAGTTGGGAGCTGGACCTTTGGGGAAACCTGCGCTGGGCCAAGCGCAAGGGCGGGGCGGAGTATCTCTCTTCGGTCGAGGATTGGCGTGCGATGCGTATGACTCTCGTCGCGGAAGTTGCGACGGCCTATTTTCAGTTGATGGCTTTGGATAACGAGCTTTCCATCGTGCGTCGTACGCTTCCGAACGCGCAGCGAGGGTGTGCAGCAGGCGCAGTTGCGGTTCGAGGGCGGTCTTACCTCCGAAACCGTTTACCAGCAGGCCAAAGTGGAATACGCTTCGACGGCGACCCTGATTCCGGATCTGGAGAGCAGGATCGAAATTATGGAAAACAGTATTGCATTGCTTATGGGAAAATCTCCTGACTGGGAGGTGTTGCGCGGTCAAATGAATATCGAAGCCGAGTTTCCGGACAGTCTGCCTGTCGGTCTGCCTTCGGGACTGTTGCAGCGGCGTCCCGACGTACGGGCTTCCGAACAACAGTTGCGTTCGGCGATGGCTTCGGCGGGGATGGCCTATGCAGATCGTTTTCCCCGGCTGACCTTCAATCTGGTAGGCGGTTGGGAGAACGATGCGTTGCAGGTTTCTTTCGCTCCCCGTTCTCGTATGTGGCCGCTGCGATCGCCGCTCCGGTCTTCGGCTTCGGACGCAAGCAGGCCAAATATCGTGCGGCATTGGCGGCATACGACGTAGCCCGGCTGGGGTACGAGAAGAAGGTGCTGGAGGTTTTCAAGGAAGCCAACGATGCGGTAGTCACTTACCGTAACGTCCGCAAAACGGCCGCGTTGAAGGTCGCTCTGCGCGATGCTGCCCGCAAATACGTCGAACTGGCCAATTTGCAGTACCGGGGCGGCAGTATCAATTATATCGACGTGCTGGATGCCCAGCGCCGGTATTTCGATGCCCAGATCGGTTTGAGCAACGCCGTACGGGACGAACACCTCGCTTTGGTGCAGCTCTATAAGGCGTTAGGCGGCGGCTGGGGAGTGGTGGCGGAATAGCTTTCTGTTGTCAGATAGTCGGATTTAGCATTAAAAACCGGTTCTGAAGGGTTGTATGACAGTTTTTTTGATTTTTGTCTCGTAAATTTCCGGGCAAAAATTTTGAGGAATAAAAAAAACCGTTTATATTTGCACTCCGAAATACCACTAATGCGGAAATAGCTCAGTTGGTAGAGCACAACCTTGCCAAGGTTGGGGTCGCGAGTTCGAGTCTCGTTTTCCGCTCTTAATAAACGAGTGATAATCAATGAATTATCGCTCGTTTTTCTTTTTGCGGGTGCGAAATAAAACTCTCCATAATGCCTTTTTCGCGCCGTTTTCCGAAGAATGTTTTACCATTTGTTTAACCATGTTTTACGGCGGTAAAACACCACCCGCGTCTGTCTGCATAATGCCGCAACATTATGAGTGTCAGCATCAATGCCATTTGCAGAAAAGACCGCATCAATCAAAACCGCACCACGAACATCTACCTGCGTTTTACCGTCAATCGCCGCAGCCGCTATGTAAGTACGGGAATCAATATCCCTGCCGACGATTGGGATTTCGACACCCAAACGCTTAAAACGCAGAATCCTGCCGTTCAGCTACGGATTTACGAGCAAATCGAGAAATACGACAAGCGCATCAAACGGCTTGAAGCGTTGGAGGTCCCCGTAACGCTGGACAACGTGCTGGAAACCGACGGACGGAGGGTCTATTGCACGATAGCCGAATATTTCCGTCGCACGATTGCACAGTTGGAATCAGTCGGTAAAATCGGCTCGACATCAAAACACAAGGTCACGTTTTCACTCCTGCAACAATTCCGCTCGACCAACATCCGTTTCGACGAAATTACGGTCGGCTACCTGCGTGATTTCGAACTGTTCCTAATGAAAAAGGGGAACAAAAGCAATTCGATAGCCACGAAATTCAGCGTTCTGAAAGCCGTCTATAATAAGGCTCTTGCCGAGGGGATTTTCACCACGCCGCACAGTCCGTTTCTGCAATTCAAAATCGGACGGTTGTGGACAGCCACCCGCAAACGTGCTATCCGCAAGGAGGATGTGCAACGGCTGATGCAGGCGGAGATACCCGCCGACGGTTCAGCCTATTTGGATTTCGCACGGGACATTTTCCTGTTTTCCTACCTCTCGGCAGGCATCAATTTTAAGGACATCGCCACCCTGCGTTACTGCGATATGGACGAGGAAAGAATCTACTATGCCCGCCACAAAACCAGCAAGGAGATGACCTGCCACCTCTCGGAACAGTCGAAAGCGATTATCGGCAAATACGCCAAATCCGACCATGCGGACGATGATTATATTTTCCCGATACTCGACCGCCGCATACACAAGACCGAGCAACAGATTTACGACCGAGTGCGCAAGGTGCTGAAACACGTGAACAAGGCCCTGCACGAGTGGAGCCGATTATTGGGGCTGAAAATCGAACTGACTACCTATGTCGCTCGGCACACGTTCGCAACGGTCTTGAAGCGGTCGGGAGTGAATATTGCCATCATTTCCGAATCGCTCGGCCATTCCGATTTATCGACTACCCAAATCTATTTGGATTCTTTCGAGAATAGCCAAATCGACGCGGCAATGCAGAACTTGTTGTGAACGAAAAAGGGCACTCCGACGAATATACGGAGTGTCCTTTTTTTTCAACGACGGCTGGCTGAAATTAGGCGACCGTCGTTTGTTCGGGAAGACGTTTTATATCTTCCGACAGAAACTTGTCCGCATCTTCGGGCGAGAAGCGTTTCCCGTAAAGTTGCACATCAGCCCCTAATGTACGGGATACACCGTCTTTCAGCACCTTTTTCATCGTGGCACTACCGAGGAACACAATATGTTCCGCTACATATTCAGGCTTCAAGCCCAAGATTTTGCACTCGCGGCAATACCTGCGGCTGTCAAGCAGAATATTTACCTGCTCCATGAAATCAGCCCAGAATTTGTTCGCATCCGAGTAAGCCGCATTCATAAATTTGTTGATGCAGGCCAATTTTATTTCGTTATCCTTTTTCAGTTGGACATCGAAAACGGGCCGCGCCTGCGTCATTACCCGCCACATCGGGGGCGTAGTCGAACGGCGCGGCGGCGCGAGGTCTGCGCAGTCTGCTGTTCTTTCTGTTCGGCAACGGGAGCAGGCGTAGCGGTTGCGGCGTTTGCCGTGGTCTGCTCGTTTACGTTGTTTTTTCCAATAATAGTGTTCATAATCTTAAATACTCCTTTTTACAGAGGGGCTTAAATTATGCTGCATCCCTTGCCCAAGCGTTTGCAGGTCGTCGGGTTTATCCCTTTCGACACTACAAAGATTTGCTAATTCTCACCCTATTCACGGGGAGCAAAATAAAGGGCGTTTTTTTTACTCTCCCTTTGCAAATTACAGATAAACAGCGGAATAAGTCGCAGGCATACGCCCCTTGCAGGACTTAATTATTCCTTTTAACGAATCGTCGCTATACAAAAAACTGTCATTACGGGTAAATTCATAGAGGTAACTGATACGCGAAATCAGCAACAGCCGATTCAACGAAACACTCTTATCGGGTTGCTTCGGGCGGTTGTCCCCCAATAAAGTGTTCAGCATATATACCCGATACATCTCCACAGTCCGATAAATCCGAAACGACGTACTCGGATAGGTTTCGTCGAAATTACCCGTGTCAATCCCGTAATACTGAATCTTCCTGCCTTTGCATTCCCGTTCATAGGTATCCCGCAACCAGTCCAAAATCCCACGCTTTATAACGGGCAGAACCTCGACTTTCTTTCTTTCTTTTTAAGGGTTATTTCAATATCATCGTCCGTGAAATCCTCGCCTAACTCTTTGAACAGATTTTGCACCGCCTTATTCAAAGACGCGGGTTTCACAAGGCCGCAGTTCTTAAACGAGGTTTCGACATAATCGTAAATAAAGACCAGCGCAAACCAAAATTTCTCGACATCCAGCCCCAATCCCATAACCGTAGCGATTATATCGTCGTTAGCCAGATAATCCGACTTGGCAAAGGGCATCTTAATCTTCCCCGTACAGTAGCGATATTCAAACTGCGGTGTGCGGATTCCATACGTCTGTTCATCACATCATCCCGCAGGCAATATCGACATACTCGCGCAACTCACGGCGCATCGGGTCGAAATCCCAATGCACAATCTTATCGTTTTCATCCATCAGTAAGGATTCATACATACTCTTACGGATGGCATCGGCTTCTTTCTCATTCATAAAATAGCGTTTTACACCCAAATTTACGGCTTTTTACGTGTACATCGCACTTATTTACCATGCAAAAACCGCTATTAGCACCTAAAACACGTGTTCGAAAGGAATTTCAGAACAGCCGAACTATGTACCGAACCGCTAATAGTACTGAATTGCATGACACGAAAGGTGTTTTAGAACAACAGACTATGTAAAATACCCGCTAATACTACATTTTGCACATTAATTTCCCCGTCGAACACACTCCGCCACCCCGTAAACAGCCCTATAAGGCCATCTAAGACATAGATAAAAATGTTCGGATTAATTGCTGTTCGACCTTTGTTGTCAATAAAAAGGCGCTATCTTTATAATACGAGAGAGGAAAATCCGACAAGTAAGGGTAAGGTCATGTAAGGGACATTTTCGGTGTCCCTTGCTTTTGTGCCCTGCTCGCATATTTTTTGTGTCGGAAATCAATTCTCCTTATAAAGATACTTTCCACACCGAAAAAATGCGGCCGCATAAAAAGTGTGTCGGAAATTAAATTTACTAATAAAGATGTTACCCGCACAAAAAATATGCGGTGTAATTTTTTCCTTACTCTTTACTTATGAATTCAATCATTACAGCACCCTTGAACGCACTCCACGTCCAGCAAATCCCCGAACTCGACAACGAATTACCTGCAAACTGCATCTTTAATAAGGGCAAGACGGGATGCGGGGCAACGACACTTGCCATCGAGAACCGAGTGCCGACCTTAATTGCTGTTCCGACGGTGAACCTTATCAAGAACAAACTGCCCGAACACGCCGACCTGCTGGGGGTTTACGGCGGTGTCACCAACCAAGAGATAGCCGACTATCTAAAAGCGCACGACCGCTGAAAAATCATGGCCACCTATGATGCGATTCCGCGTGTCGCAGAGATTGCAGGAGCGGAGATATACGCCAAAGCCCTGCTGTTGGTAGACGAATATCACCGCCTGCTGTTCGACTATTCATTTCGACACCGAGCCATTACGGGATTGCTTGCCGAAATGCTCAAATTCAGCCGTGCGACTTATATGTCCGCGACACCCATCGAGCGGGAATTTCTGCTGGATGAATTGCAGACCTTGCCGACAACGCGGATTGTCTGACCCAGCGAACCGCCGATGCAGGTGCGGTTGTGGCATGAAAACAGCCCGTTGGCATCGGTCGTAAATCTTTGCCACAATGCCGTAACGCACAATATTCCCTGCAATCTGCATTTCTTTGTAAACAGCGTCGATTTTATCGGGCGGGTGTTACATCATGCCCGACTTTCGCCCGACGAGGTGAAAATCGTCTGTTCGACAAGCGGGACATCCGAGCAGATAAACCGCGAGAAATTAGGCGGAGATTATTCGATAGGGATTCCCGACAAAGCGGTGCGCAAAATCAATTTCTACACCTCGACAGCTTTCGAGGGGTGTGACATTTACGACAAGCAGGGCAAAATATACGTCGTGAGCGACGGCACGGCACGACATCACCTGCTGGACGTTTCCACGACGATACGGCAGATTGCAGGACGCATACGAGATACGCGTTACAAAGAGATAACGCACATCTTCTCGACGGTACGATACGCCGAGGGCATCACCTATCCGCAATTCAAAGCCGCAACGGAAAAAGAATTGGATAAGGCCGAACGCTTCGTGAAATGATATGCGACGGCGGATGAAGATTTACGCAATCTGATTTACACCAATAACAAATACATCAATACCGATACAATGACCATAGACCGCAACCGAATCAAATTGGAACTGCTGAATTTCCGCAACTATGCCGAGATTTATGCCGACAGCCGTAACCTTATTACGGAATACGAGCGTAACGACAACAAGATAACAGCCGCCGAACGGCATGACATCCGACTGACCAAGTTGGAAAAGAACGCCAAAGCCAAGATACCGTTTAAGGAGTTGTTCGACCGATACGCCGAACTCAAAGCGTCCGACACGAATCCTTTTTCGACGGACGTGTTCGCATTATCGCTTATCGAGCGGCGGAACCCGTTGGTAAAACAAGCCTTTGAGATATTGGGGACAGAGCGGGTGCGGGAACTCAAATACAATCAGACGCAGATACGGCGCGAACTGATTAAATGCTCGGCGGACGAACTCGCATATAAAATCGTCAAACGGATAAATGCCGATTTGCCCCACGGAAAGGCGATACCCTCTAAAATCATTAAAGAGAGATTGCAGACCATATACGACGATTTGGGGGTTGAGCGCAGAGCAAAAGCGACGGATATTGTCCAATGATTCGATACCGCGAAAGGTTATAAGAACATCGACGGCAAGAACACCGAGTGCTACACCATCATAAGGGATAAACTCGTTGCAAGGAAAAAGATTGCTGCGGAATAATATCGCAACTCCGATTGGCTGAAAAGTCGGTCGGAGTTTTTCGGTACATATACCCCGACCGAGCGGACAATCCCTATTTTTCACCCCTCCCCCTTTTCAGATGGAAAACCGAATTTTTATCCATTACATATAATAGGATTCCACATAAAACAGACCGCTCCCTATTTATGCCCGAAACCATATAACAGCATAGAATTATTTGCATTATATAGAATCGGAAAGCTATTCTTACATGGAGATATGCCGCCTTTTTAGTTGGTTATGAATGGAGTTATCTTTTTACAAGTAATGGGGAATAACTCTAAACTTTACAGACCATGAAAACATTAAATGAAAGGGCGACAGAAATTCTGAAAGCCTTGTTAGCCGTGCGGGCTAAAAAACTGAAAATCAAAAATGCAAGCCAGACAATCCATGTGAAACTGACTGACTGCATCGGAAAGTACAACCTTATTTCGCTGACACAGCACATCGAAATAAATGGCGTTCTTTTCCGTGACCCCGAAGTGATTTTTGCTTTCAACACCATTAAACGGCAGTTTATCCCTTACCACTACATCAACGATTTTTTTGAAATCGAGAAATGTTGCGCCACACCGACGGTAGAGGGATTAATACCTCGCAACGAAATAGACCAACACAATTTAGCATGTTTCGTAAACCGTTGGCTGTTGCAACTAACCTCAAAACTGGAAATCCAATGGATGCGCAACGAATAGTACAGAATTGTGTTTTGAAGAATCAAAGCACGGTTATCGAGGAAATGATACGGGCAAACCTTATTTCCGAAGAATATCTTTATCCGTTCGTGGATGATGTCATGGAATGGTGGCTAATTGATTCTTGGCTGGCTGAACGGCTGAAAGAGCAAGGCGAGGTTATCATCGAGGAATACGGTTGCTTCTGGTGGGGCAGACAATCCAGCGGGCAGGCGATTTACATGGACGGCGTAATACAAGAAATTTGCGGGAACGATTAACCCAACTTACAACTAACAAAGTTTCGATTCCATACTCCCGACTATTGGATAGAAACTTTGTTTTCAAGAACTTTGCACAATAAAAGCACAGCAAATTTCCATAGAGTGTTCTGTCTTTTAGAAACATTTTCTATCTTTGTGTCGTTACCGAACAGGTAGCAGACATATTAGTAACGTGAAAGTGTTTCGCGTTTACTCTCAAATAGAAATCTGACAGTTTCAAAATTAGCACGAGAGTAAGCAAGACAGACACTCTTCATTTGTGTAGCTATATATCATCCCGATATATACTGCCAAGTGTGGAGATTTGCTTATTTGTGCTAAGGTTTTGTCAGAACCTCTATTTGGATAAGCGAACAACTCCACACTTTCTTTTTGCCTATAACCCACCGCAGTAGGAGTTGATACGGATGTAATACTCATTTTATGGGTAAAACAATAAATATCAACAATCTATCCAAAGAGGAAATAAATTCCTTTTATGATTTTGTTTGCGATTATGAATTGAATATCAAAAATAAATACGGGAATTATAACCTCAATGATACTAAATTAATCGCCTTTTGTGCAACGAATCATATTGCACTTAAAAATAAGAGGTCAAAACTACCTTATCTCTTTTGGTTCTCAACACATCAAGATAAAAGAACAAAAATTAATGATAAGGCCCATCATTTAATGCGACATATTAGAAATGCTTTTGCGCATGGGCTTATTAAGAAAGAGGGCAAGAATTTCACGTTCCAAGACTATTCCACAATAGGAACTCAAACAATGGGAGGGCATATTCGTTGCGACTTATTTTGGGCAATGTTGGATTTATTGAAACACACTAAATTATAAATATCATCTACTTATGAAAAAACTATTATCCTTACTCATGTGTGGCTTATTGCTATTTGGTTGTGGCGATAAGTACGACGACAGCGCATTGCGCAATGATTTGAATGACCTCGAAAATCGTGTGGCCAAACTGGAGGAACTCTGCAAACAGATGAACACCAATATTTCATCGTTGCAGAAGATTGTAGAAGCATTGCAGGATAATTTGTCGATTTCCAAAGTTGAACAAATATCCGATGGTTACATTATCCACTTTTCAGATGGTTCTACTGCTACAATTAAAAACGGGAAAAATAGCGAGGACGCTCCTATTATTGGTGTGAAGAAAGACACGGACGGCATCTATTATTGGACACTTGATGGTGAATGGCTGACCGATGAAAAGGGAAATAAGGTAAAGGCACAAGGAACAGACGGCAAGGACGGAGTTGATGGCGAGGATGGAACCAATGGCAAAGATGGCATTACACCACAACTGAAAATAGAAAATGGTCGCTGGATGCTTTCAATGGATAATGGTAAAACTTGGACGGATATAGGGCAAGCAACGGGAGCAGACGGGACGGATGGAGAAGATGGTGTCGATGGCAAGGACGGAACGAATGGCATCTTCAAAAGTGTAACGGAAGATAATGATAATGTCTATTTCACATTGGAGGACGATTCTGTTATCACGATTCCTAAAAGCGATAATTCAAAGTTTGCAATTGCATTCGATACGACGGATATAGCCATTCTCAATGGAGGCGAGAGCAAAACGATTTCCTACACAATTACGGATGCAACCAAAAATACGGTTGTCAAAGCCATTGCACAGGATGGATGGAAAGTCAAGGTAGATGCGACCTCTACGGATAAGGGAACGATTACGATTACAGCCCCTAATCCAATTGTAGAAAGTGAAATCCTTGTGTTTGCTAATGACGGTTCCTATCGTACCGTTATGGTGTCGCTGAATTGCATGCAGGGGCAAATCAATATAGCAGATAACTCTATTAATGCTACTTCTGCTGGGGGTACACAGGAAATCAAATTGACAACGAATTTGGATTACACCATAGAGATTCCTGAAGATGCCCAGTCGTGGCTATCGCTGGCTCCCGAAACACGAGCCTTACGGGAAGATACGATTGTTTTTGAGGTAACTGCTAACGAGGGGATGCAACGCTATACGACGGTAGCATTGAAAGATGAACAAGGCAAGATATTGCAAACAATAATCTTTCGACAATTGGGAACGTGTACCGAGGTTCATGTCGAAACGAAAGGTGAACTGGAAAATGAATTGGCGGGTTATGATTATGCCAATATCGAATCGTTGAAGATTACAGGCGTGCTGAACGATGTTGATTTTCTGTTTATCTATCGCATGATGCCCAATCTGAAAAACCTCGATATTGCAGAGGTAAATATTACAGCATTACCAATACAAGCATTTTATAAGTCTACAAATGTTGAGAATCTGATTCTCCCAAATACATTAATAACGATTGGGGAAGAAATGTTTTATCAAAGTAAGTTGAAAACCGTTGTAATCCCTGCAAATGCAACAACTATCGGTAATTCTGCATTTGAACAGTGTGCATCTTTGATTTCGATAGATATTCCTGCCAACGTAGAAACAATTGGAACTGCTGTGTTTTGGGGCTGTTCCTCTCTGACAACTGTAACCTTTGAAAAAGGTTCTCAACTGAAAACTATCGGTGGTGGTTCTTCTTATTATGGCGCTTTCTCGTATTGTACTGCATTGACTTCTATTGAGATTCCTGCCAGTGTAGAAACGATTGGAGCATCGGCATTCGGATATAGTATTTAGCCCCTTATAACTAACCATAACTTACTATGACTAACCAACCATAAAGTCTTGATTTTCAATACTCTTTGATTTTTAACACTTTCTAAGTGCTTTTTGGCAGTTCCCGATTTTCCACATATTTTTGCAGCGTATTTCTACCGTGGAGAATTTGCGGAGCTTTTATTTTGTCATATCGTGAACGTAGTTGACAAGGGTTTACGAGTGGTTACGATGGAGGACAGATTTGAAGCTGATAGGCAAAAAGCGTTATATCGTGGACTGGGTTGACAAAAGTTGTCAATGGTTCACTTCCGTTTACTCCATCGGTGGAATACTCAAAGTATGGAGAACATAGCAATATCAAAGAGTATGAGACCGACAAGAAAATGTGAATTTTGTGGCAAGACATTCGTGCCAAGAAGCGGTATGCAGAAATACTGTTCCGAGGAATGTCAGGCAGAGGCAAAACGTCTTAGGAAGAAAAAGACAGCAGGACTTGATTAACGGTATTGAGCCTATCATGGAACTGCAACATCAGGAGTATCTTACCTTCTCCAAGGCTGCCATTCTGATGGGATGCACCCGACAGTATATCTACAAACTTGTGGCTAACGGCAAGTTGAAGGCATCAAGATTGAGCAGCAGAATGGCATTAGTTAGAAAGGCTGATATAGAGAAGATGTTTGAGGGTAATCCCTACAAGCGTGTGGTTCCTGCCAGCAAGAGCAAGCTCAGTAAAAAGGTAAAAACAGAAAAGCCAACACAAAACCAGGAACCAACAAAAGGGAAAGAGGAGAATGAGGTGCTTGACTATTATTCGGGCGAGGAAGTGATGTCCATTTATAAGGTCAAGAAGTCTTGGCTCTATACATCCGCCAAGCGCAACCAGATACCGATGTGCCGTATCGCTGGCAAGAACTATTACAGCAAACGGCATATTGATGAGTTCTTCGGTACTGCCGTTGACATCCGCAGCATCACCGAGTGGGTGACTGCTGATGATGTAGAGGATGCTTTCAGTATGAGCAAGTCGGCACTCAGGGCATATGCATATCGTCATAAGATACCCACTAAACGTGAGTACGGTCGTACCTATTACTCAAAGGAGCATCTTGAAGAACTGCGCAGGACTGACTTAATGAGCGATGACAGCTATTATACTACAGAACAAGTACAGCAGTTGTATGGTCTTACAAGTGCCAATATCTGCCATATAGTGAAAGTTCACCATATCAGCAAGGTAAAAGTGGGTGTAAAGAACCTGCTTTTGAAGACAGATGTGGAGCGAGCGATGGCAGAAAGAGCAGCCAAAGGACTGTGATTTCAAATGATTTCAGCATTATCCATCAATGACTGCAAATAATGGGAGTCACGGAAGTATCATTCAGTTATTTTGTAGCCGTGAAGATACACTTCACCACGAATAATCATCAATAATACATATCAGTTATGAGCAACATTTGCAAGACCGTATCATTGCGTACACGCAAAATCAAGGACGGACACATGCTGTCCTATTATCTTGACTATTATCCTGGCTATCGTGATGAGAGCACGATGAAAGTCATCCGCCATGAGTCGCTTGGCATCTACATCTATGCCAAGCCGAAGAACCAGATGGAACATAAGTACAACCTCAACCTTACGGCAAGAGCCGAGGCGATACGCTGCCGTCGCTTCGAGGCTATCGTCAACGAGCGTTATGATTTCTTCGACAAGGAGAAGATGAAAGGAGATTTCCTCGCCTACTTCAAGAGACTGGCAGACAAGAAGAACTCCAAGTGGCAACACGTCTATATGCACTTTCGTACCTTCACGCAAGGCAAGTGTACCTTCGGTGAGATAAACGTGGACTTGTGCAACAGATTTCGTGAGTATCTGCTGACAGCACCACAGGGACTGCATAAGAACAGAAAGCTGCATATAAACTCAGCAGCCAACTACTGGTCAACTTTCCGTGCTTCAATCCACACAGCCTATCGTGACCGCAAGATAAAGGAGAACCCGAACGGTTTCTTGGAGCGTATCGAGACAATCCCGACTGACAAGGAGCATCTTTCACAAGACGAGGTTATCCGCTTGGCATCCACACCATGCTCTGCTCCTGCCTTGAAGCGAGCCTTTCTGTTCTCTTGTCTAACGGCATTGCGAAAGAGCGACATTAAGAAACTCACTTGGGAGGAGATACAGCCATACGGCAGCGATGGTGTGATGTATGTCACCACACGAATGCAGAAAACAAAAGACATCGTGCATAACCCAATCAGTGAGGAAGCCTTGGAACTGATAGGCTATTCACCAGATAAACGAGGCAAGGTGTTCCCCGATTTCAAAGACTCCATGACACAGGCACCGCTGAAAAATTGGCTGAAAGATGCAGGGATCACCAAGCATATCTCCTATCATTGCTCACGCCACAGCTTTGCCTGTCTCCAGTTGGACGCAGGAACAAGTATTGCGGTTGTGCAGCGTTATCTCGGTCACAAGAATGTGGCAACAACAGAGGTGTATGCCAAGATTTCCGATGCCCAGAAGCGTGCTTCGGTTGGCTGTATCACCTTGAAGAAGTAACCATTTGACAATAACACGCAGAAAAGGACTGTTGGAATGATAGTGTTCCAATAGTCCTTTTCTCATTTTGTTGGTTCTATTTGCTGTCGTGGATAGAACCAATTCGACAAATACATTCCAATTTCTGTTGATATTAAAGAGGAACTGCAAATATCCCTTTTCTTTGCCCTTACCTTTGTAGCCAACAATCAGCAACAACTGACACTAATGAGTAGTTTAAAGTATGATTCAGAGTCTGATATCATATTAGAACGCTAATAAAGCCTAAAAGAAAGAGTGCCAGAGAACGTAAATGTGGTTTTTACATGCTTCTGCATCTAACTTTGTGGAAGTTTTTGAACGAATAACAATAAAACGAATACAATAATGATAGAAAACAAGACAACTTCAGATTGTACCATCTACGCTTTTGTTGGTACTGCAATTCTCGCCATCTCTCTTGTCGTGGCTATGTATGTAGGCAATGACTTTCACCAAAGTCTGTTTGTCGAGTCAATCATCTTTGTAGGGAGCAACATCCTGCTTTGGGCGATATTCATTTCCATGGTGAATTGTCCCTATGAACTGATGAACATTGGTAGCAACAGCAAGACAAAGAAAAACGTTGTAGAAGCAGAGCCAGCAACAGAACAAGAACAGCCAAAGCAAACATTACCACAAACAGAATCAGCACAATACAGTCATGAGGACTATGCCAAGTGTGTAGAGGCACAAGAAAAAGAAGCACAGGAGATAAAGGAAAAACGAACGAGAGCCGTACTTGACTATGTGCATCGTACCATGTCAAGGTTTCTGTATGAGGAAGATTTGTACAAGGTAATTGAGGCTGTCAAGGAATGGAGCAACGACACCAACTATACCCCGACAGCAATAAACCGTTTCAAGGAAAATGTTGAGAATATCCCTTTAAGGCACTTCGTGTGGAATATCGCAGAGCGTTTGGGTAAGCGTGATTACACAATGGCAATGCGAATATCCTTTATCAAAGCTATGTTCCCAAAGCCGTTTGAAGGCTTGGACTACAGCACATTGAAGAACCTGAAAGCCCCATGTTCCAATGATATAATCCCTATTGACGAGCCTGCCAATGGTAGATATGATTTCCATGATGTGACGGAGGAAAATCCCGAATAATCCCCATTGTTAGAGTTATTCCTTCGTGAATGACAAATGACTGTCACGAATGGGAGTAACGAAAGCATCATTCTGTTCCTTTGCCCCAGTTTTTTTTAATGACTTGTATATGACAAAGGAATTAACTTTCAACGACCTTCCAATGGTCGTTGCCCAGCTTCGGGACGAAGTGGTGGGCATGAAGCAGATGATCATCAGTCTGCAATCACAGAACAAGCCACACAAGGCGAACACGCACATACCTATGAGTGTGGAGGAAGCATCGGCATACCTGAAAATGCCGATGGCAACTCTCTACATGAAACTTGGCAACGGCAGCATTCCTGCCACCAAGCCGGGCAAGCGTTACTGCCTTTATCAAGATGAACTTGACAAGTGGCTGGAGACTAACCGCAAGAATCCTGTACCTCTCACGGCAGAGGAAGAGAACGCAGCTATTCTTGCTGGAAACAAGCGCAAGCCGAAACCCTTAAACTGGTAATATCATGGATGCGCTTGAAATTTGTAACAAGCTACGCTCGGAGGCTTCGGGCGTAGCCACTTCTGGAATTCCGCTTGACGTATTCCCCCAGAAGATGCAGCAGATGATTCTTGATTTGGCAAGGACGGAGAACTATTCCATTGAGTTTACCGCTACTTCCCTTATATCCGCTATGGCAGCAGCCGTCGGCAACTCCTGCTATATCCGGATTAAAGGCAATTGGATTACTTCACCTATCCTATATGTCATTCTTGTTGGCAGACCAGGAGTCGGCAAGACTCCACCTTTGAACTTTGCCTACAAGCCGTTGCACGACATTGATACTGAGGAGCACCATAAGTTCAAGGCTCTAAAGAATGAGTATGCAGCCATTGTGGAGAGGAACAAGGGCAAAAAACGGACGGAATGGGAATCGTTACCTCCTGTACTAGTCCTGCATAAGAATATCATGAATGACTTCACGCCAGAGATTCTTATGCGCAATCACGATGCCAACCTCAGAGGTGTGGCAGTTGTGGTGGATGAGATAATGGGGCTGTTCAACACCATCAACCGATACAACAACAGTTCTTTTGTACAACAGATGCTGTCGGCTCACAATGGCTTGCCAGTAGATGTATCTCGTTGTAATCTTGATTGTCCTTTACGCATTGACTATCCTTGCATACAGATTGTAGGAACTATCCAGACTGGTATTGTGCATGAACTTTATGATATGGGATTCAAGAAGAATGGTTTTCTTGACCGTTTTCTGATCACATGCCCAAAAGGTTTGAAGATTGCTCCTTGGGTTAAGGTTCCAAAACAAGATGCTGCAATCATTGAAAGACCATTCCGTGTATGGAAAGAGATCATAGACAAGGCTGTGGCTCTTCCTTTTACGGAAGGCATCTTCAATGTTCTTGACTTCTCTGATGAAGCCATTGACATATTCTATGATTGGCAGAATGAGGATATAGAACGGCAGAATGCCATTACGGATGAAAAAATGATAGACTCGCGTGCTGCAAAAGTTCCTTTGAATACGGCTCGGCTTGCCTTGATATTCCAACTGTTCCGTTGGGCTTGTGATGAGCCTCACAAGGATTTTGTTGATGCGGAGTCCGTGAATGCAGCCATACGGATGAGCGATTACTTTGAGAAGTCATACAAAAGGATGGATGACCTCGTTTTAACCGAGGCTACCGACCCTGTGAAGAAACAGGTACTTGACTCGTTGGGAAACAAGTTCGTAACTGCTGAAGCAGTAAAGGCTGGAGCGGATTTCGGTTTTGCAAGACGTACTGTCATGTATATGCTCAAAGACTTCTGTCAGAGAAACTTTATCATCAAAGACAAGCAAGGCAATTATGAGAAAGTACAGAAGTAGAATCACCACCTTGCACCGTTTGCACTTTGCACTTCTTGCACTCTTGCACAAAAGATGCTGCATTTTGTGCCAAACAAGTGCAAAAGTGCAGAAAGTGCAAGGTGCAACAAGTGCAGAGCCTTATGAGTGAGTATAGATTCCATCTACAGAAATACAAGCTGGGCAACCGATATGCTTGCCCTCAATGTGGGCGTAAGCGTTGCTTTGCAAGATATATTGACGAGGAAGGACAGATTGTATTCCCTGACAATGTGGGGCGTTGTGACCATGAACAGAGTTGTGGCTACCATTATTCTCCGTCTGATTATTTCAAGGACAATCCCGATACCAACTGCAATGATGATTGGAGATATAAAACACCAATCAAAGAGTGCAGGAAAGAGAAAACTCTTCCAACTTTCATTGATAGCAAGCTGGTGGAGCAAACACTGCATGGCTATTCTGTCAATCCTTTGTACCGATACATTTCAACGGTCTTTGGCAAAGAGGAGACAGAACGCCTGTTTGCCTTGTACAAGGTCGGCACTTCAAAGAAATGGGGCGGTTCAACTATCTTTTGGCAGATAGATGTCAATGGGAATGTGCACACTGGCAAGATAATGAAGTATGATGACAAGACAGGTCACCGTATCAAGGAACCACACAGCCTGGTGACTTGGGTACACTCTGAACTGAAACTGCCAGACTTTACACTTCGGCAGTGCTTCTTTGGCGAACATCTATTGACAGATAAAACCACGACCAAGACTATAGCCATAGTGGAGAGTGAAAAGACAGCCATCATTGCCACACACTTCATGTCTGATTTCGTGTGGTTGGCTACTGGAGGCATGAACGGATGTTTCAATAAAGATGCTGTCGAAGTCCTAAGCGGTCGGGAGGTTGTTTTGGTTCCAGACCTTGGGGCAACGGATAAGTGGAAAAGCAAACTTCCGTTGCTGCAATCAATATGCAAGCAAGTTCTTGTCAGCAACATCTTGGAAGACAATGCCACCGATGAACAAAAGACCAATGGTCTTGACATTGCCGACTTCCTGCTGATGACGGAAACGCCACAGATGGCGCTACAAAGGCTGATAAAGCAACATCCGCCTCTCCAGCATCTAATAGACAGTCTTGGGTTGGTGTTGGTGGAAGAGTCATAGCAGAGTGGGTAAGGTTCTGCGAGCACGCTTGCGTGACGGACTTTCACAAAAGTCCTAAACATAATAGGGACTTTTAGATTCACATGCTTGCGATGTTCACTTAAAAAGTCCTTCTATTATGCTCAGGCTCCGCCCGAGACCTGTCTCCAATTATACAAGAACTACGTTACAAGTTCAAATGAAATTCTTATGGAAAGAAACATACCACGTGCCGCCATCCATGTAGGCACAGACAAGAAATCGTTCTCGTCCCAAGTGGGCAACGAGGCGGAGCGCAGAGGTTGGGACGAGAAGCGTTACCAACTCAAAAACGCGGACATAGACAAGAACAACCATTATAACTACTCACGCAAGAGACTCAACTTTGAGATAGTCAAGGATGGAAAGATAGTGCCTCTTGGTTCCCAGTCGGTGCCGTTGCATGAACGCTTGCAGCACAGACTTGATGAACTTGGCTTCAAGCCGTATATGGATGCCAAGCGTCCCGACCAAGTTTCAAGGAACAGTCCGAACTGCACTGTCGGCATCATCTTCTGTGGTGACCATGATGTGCTTAACAGGCTTGCCTTTGGTGAACAGAAACTCAACACGTCAGATCCAAATGCTGACCACAGCAAGGTTGTATTGCAAAAAGGCATCTATGACTGGGCATTGGACACCTACCGCTTTGCATGTGAGAAATGGGGAGAAGAGAATGTCATCGGCTTTGATGTGCATTGTGACGAGACAAGCATCCATGCCCATGTGCAGACCGTGCCTGTTGAACAAGTAAAGAAACGTGGGCGCATCGGAAGCAAGTACATTCACAAGGATAATCCAGAAAATGTTCTTACAACCAAAGAATGGAGAGCACTTCCAAAAGAAGAACGTGACAACTACACAAAATCGGAAGCGGCAAAGGGTGTTGTTGAAAGGGTCTCTTATGCCAAAGTGTGGGGAGAGCGAGCAAAGGACAAATCACAATACCTTTCCCAACTGCATACTGACTATTACAACAAGGTAGGACATAAGTATGGCTTGGCAAGAGGCTTCTCCTATGATGAACTTTCAGAGGAAGAAAAGCGAGGACGCAAGCATAAGAACAAGGTGGTGCTTGAAGCGGAACGTCAGGCGAAAGTCGCTCTTGACAAAGTGGAGAAATATGCAGTGCTCGCCACAATCGACAAGAAGGAACTGACCATTCCTTTTCTCAACATCAAGGCTCCAGTTCAAGAAGCGATGAATGCCGTAAAGAAAGAACTTGCTATCCCGATTCCTACGCTTATAGGACAAAAGACATGGCGTGAGGAGCGTGTGGCTAATATCTACGCTGCAATCAAGGCTCTTGTAGCAGCCATCAATGCAGAACGTGACAAGCAGAATGAAGATGTACGCAAGTCTGTCAACAAGACATACACTTACTATATGCAGAATCTCAATAAGCAGATAGAGGAGAACAAGTCGCTTCGTGCCGAGAATGATGCGCTAAAGACTGAAAACAACAAAGTCAAACAACGCATCTCTCAACTTGACGAGAAGGCTGTGGAGCGAGTGACTACTCAACTTGTCTGTGCGAAGGAAGAACTCGCCAGTGCCAAAAGTTATAATACTACACTTATGGAAATGTACAATGATTTGAAGGCTCGTTGGAATGCCATTTGGCAAGAGCCTGAAATGACAGACGCATGGAGACGAGTGGAAGCACGTAAGGAGAAAGAAGCAAAAGAAAAGGCTCGGAAAGAAGCCGAAGCCAAACGTGAAAGCATGGCTCGGCAAAATAGATACATAGGAGTGCTTGACAAGTTCATCCATGAGGGACACGAAGCTTTATCATCCTTTGCAAAAACAGACAGAGTCAACTTCAACGAGACAGAATCGGCTTCCATATACTATGGCATTATGGCATCTGCTGTAAAGCATAATATTGGATTGGACTCTAAAGCCTGTATAGATTCGGCAGCAAAAAGTTTCTTATCTGGTATGTCGTGGAATGGTTTTACAGACTTCAAGCAAGAATGTGTCACTAATTGGACAAAACTCTTCGCCACGAATGAAGTTCAATTCACAGACAACGCCATTGACAACTTTCTCGCTTTTGTTGACCATATGTCATGTAGCGCAGACACATACGTTTCGCTTGGTGGCTCCAATGGCTGTGCCGACCAACTTACGAATTGGGACGGAACACAAAAGGTGGGATTGGGTATATTCTATAAAGAAAAGAAGAAATCTCAATCAAGATAAAGGATTCTGTTTGTATGGATAAGTTATATACCAAAAAAAACACGATAGATATTACGTCTGAGAATTTGGACTAAACAATACATGAAGCCTCGTTTTTTGCTAAAACAAGGCTTCATGTATAATAAAGTGAAGTCTAAACCCTACAAGGACATTTGTATATTTTTAGTTGCTCATAAATTGAAATGGAAGGGCATAGAACCTGAAGTGCACAATCCTTACATTCCAATTTCTTATTTCGTGTGAAATACCAATAGCATTCTTGTGAACCAACCCAATTATTAATAATACAAGCAAGGTCTCGATTTTGTAAAGACTCAATTTGCTGATTTACACAATAGACCATCCCGTCATAATTGATTGTTATATGACCAAAGTATGATGTATTTATGTAATCTTTCAAATAACAGTCTTTTAGATTTTGATTGATTTTAAGAACCTCGTCTTTGGTTATAACCATTTGTGGCTGTAGGGTAATATTCTTTTCATCCAAGAATATAGGGCATAATACTATATTTTCTTTTGCACCCGTAAGCTTGTCTAAATCAGAATTATTTGTTACAATATATTTTAGGATTAACCTTTCTTCTCTTAGGTTTATAATATCTAAGGGGGTAGCTGAATCGATAAGCAATTCTACCATTATTGTTCTATACTTGCGTAACATATCTTGTATATGTTGAATAGGATAAGCCAAGTAATGGACTCTAAAAACAACAAGTATGTTTCTTGTTTGGGCAAGATTTAAAATTCTTTCCAACTTATCGCATGAAATTTCTCCAGACAAGACAATTCTTTCCAGGTCAAAAGAAATAAGTTGCAGTAATATTGTGTCTATGTCAATCTCTGTATGATTAACGTTTGGATACTCTAATTGCTTGTAAGCAAATGAATTGAGATTTATAGATAATGTATTATTAAGTAAAAAAGTGATAGATTTCAACATCATATTTGTATATGATGCCAAGTTGTGCCCTAAAGCTTTGTTTTCTTTATTTAAGGAGGTCATTATTTGTAATCCTCGTTTGGGGAAATAAGGCATTGACTTGTTTGGTTGTATGAAATATCCGACTCCGTTGTTGGCGATTTTTTGCAAAATAGTCTTGTTGTCATCGCAATCATCTATATAACCGCACTGATTTAATGTATTGACGGCTTTATATGGGACGACAATATTCCTCATATATATGCTACTAAACTTTATTGTATCATATATGAGCAATTCTTTTGATGTTGCCTTGATATAGCAATGTGGAAAAATTATGTACAGTCTGTTCATTTTATTATAATGTTTTCTTCAACCACTTCTATTATGTCAGGATGGGATTCTATGTATGATACAGCATCTGACAATAGTTTTGCGAATTTACTTTTTGAAGTAAACTCATCACATTTACCATTGCTATAACAAAAAGAACATTTAGTGCAACAAAATTGCATGTAGCATTTCTTGCATAAAGATGAAACTTCTGTGATTCTTTTCATAAATCCATTTGCTACCTCATTGCAATCAATATGAACACAGCCACTATTATCAATATATCCTAACGGTGAATCCCTATTGACTTTTTCACATGGATGTATTTTCCCATTATAGCTTACGAAAAGTCGTTTTGAAAATGGAATACATGTACCAGTTGGCAAGGTGCTATTCTCTATACTTTCATCTACGAGTAGCTCACTCTCTTTGCTAACTGAATTATTCAACAGCCTTGTAGTAAAAACCAAAATTCGATTAAAGAGCGGATTTTGAGTGATTAAACTTGGAACCAACTCTATATCCTCTGGAATTTCAAAAGTTTTAAGCATAGATAGAATTCTGTTTCCATCTTTTGCATCCTCTGTAGGAACATGAAGGGGGCTAAAATTCGGCGTTGTGTTAAATTGCATCTTAAACCAATCAACAATTTCCCTTACATCACTTTTATTTGTGAAAACCGCATTATAGCGAAATGTTGCGAACCATTCTGAATATAAATTCTCAACACACTTCAAGTTCATCATTACGATGTCAAACGAAGGATTCCCTTTAGGAGTTACTCTATAAGAGTCGTTTTCCTTGTTGCCATCAAGACTAATTAGCATTTTGAATTTGTGACGTGACAAAAAATCTGCATATTTTGATAGAAGCATTGCATTTGTTGTCATTGTAAAAAACAATGAACGGTTGCGAAATTCTATACGTTCTGCATATTCTACAATTTGGCGCACTACAGCGAAATTCATCAATGGCTCACCTCCATAGAAACTAATGGCAAAAGGTTCTTTAGGTGCATTTGATAGAGGTTCTTTCTGAAAAAGAATTGCCAAATAATCAATTATGCCTTTGGCTGTTTCAAATTTCAGATTCCCCAACATACCTCTTCGGCTATCAAATGTATCATATCCTTCGCTATAGCAACAATATTCGCATCTAAGATTACAGAGTGTTGTTGTCTCAAATATGATTTGTGATAGTTTTACCAATACTCCTTGTATAGTATTCCCTGTTATATAACTATCAAATGATGAAGTATATTTGTCAAGATATCCATATTGCTTTAACTGACGAAAGGTTTCGTCTCCTTCATTTCTGTCGTTTGAAATTATATCGTACATATTCTTTGATAATGGCAATATTGCCTTTTTCAAAGGACTATACAAATAATAATTTTCGTTTTGAGTTTGAAATACTATAGCTTCCATATGCATAAAATAAGGAAAGCCAAAGTGTTAAACAATGGCTCTCCTTAATTAGTGATTCTTTAATCAATGTTCCAACTTCCAGCAGAGGCAACATCGTCGCACATTGTAACTTCGCCTTCTCTGATGAAACACTCACAAGGACAATAACAGTTGCTAATGCGAACAATATGTCCTTTTTGTCCAACAACTCTTAATCTATTTTTGAGTTGTTTGTTCTGCTCTTCTATAACAGACAGTTTTAAAACTCCCATAAATATTTCTTTTAACCCCTTTTGTTGTGTACAAGTCAATCGCAGGGGTGTTGCGTTTCGACTTGCTTGTGTATCGCTGTTAAATATTCATCCATAGGAATGTATATATCCGTGTTGGTATAAAGTGCATCGGTAAAAGTCTTTGGAAAGGCTGTATAACCGATTAATGCCCCTCGGAGCATATATCCATACTCTTTACTATCAATGCCTCTATTTTGGGCATATCGGTCAATTTGGTCAAAACCAAAAGGTTTGATAAAGAAAGCCATCAAGGATTTCAATACAACCAAGTTGACGGGAATGCTAAATGATGAGCATTGGTTGTGCTTGTATGACCAAAATTCCCGAAGAGTGCTAAGTATTTGCTTACCTTTTTCTGTGTTAGAGCATTCTAAGCACTTATATTTGTTGGCTGATTCAACAATAAGGTTCAATACAACTTCGTCAGACAAACCTCTTTGTTTGCACATAAGAGCTTCATTCATTATGATATCAAGAAATACTTTTTCTTCATCAGAATTCAGTACATCAATGCTTATAGTTAAGTTCTTTAGCGAGAAACGAGAGTAATCAATGTTTCCGTTTGCCTCACCAGATACTTTTGCTTTACCGATAAGATCATTCATAATATCACTAACACGGACAAACAAAGCTCCTAAAGTCGTATCATACATAGATGAACCTGATTCTATGTTCGTTATCTGTTGTTTTATATCTGCGATCTGCTGCTTTATGGACTTAAATTCGTAATTTTCATCTTCGTATTTTTTGATTTCTTGTTTGAGATACTTCTTACGCTCATATTCCCAAGTTCCCTTTTTGAAATATTCACGTTTTTTCCCCATTTTGATACCATTATCACGTTCTTTCTTTTTTATAGAATTAAGTTCTTCTATCCAATCAGAAATACCATCGTGACATTCCATGCTGTAAAGTTTGCTTTCTAACGCATCCTTTTGTGTTATTAAGAAATCTCTTTTGTCTGTACTATTTGCTTGTTTATTCTGAGATATTTCTTCTGCACGAGCCTTTGCCAATTTGACAATTTCAGAGAAATGTTGCATAAGAATATCAAACAAGTTTGTCCTTGTCTTAACAGTACCATTATATATCCCTTTAGCTGTTTGGATTAGAGAAATATATTTACTCTCATTTGAAACAGCGATTTCAGAAACCATAACTTGTGTATTTAATCCAGCAAATGAATTTTTTAAATCACGCAATATACACATTAGTTTTTGTTCTTGGGGATTTTTTGCAAACGCCATTGCACGAGTAAAGGCAACAATCATTCCCTTTAATCTGTCATAAATACAGTCTTGTGCAACATATTCTTGAAGTTGAAAAGATATGGCGTTTGCTATTTTTCCTGTGGATATAGGCAACGCATTGCTCGTCTTTACGATAAATTCAGACTTGTACTTTTCAATACATTTTACTTCAAACAATATTTGCGATTCTGCAACAAGAGATTCCAGTAAATCTCTTGAAGAGAACAGAAAAGCAACAGCTCCCTTTTTGTAGTAGATTGTCTTATTGTATGTAAATAGAGTTTTACTATTTTTGACAGGAGCTATATTTGATTTGTCTAGAATTTCATCATTGACTCTCAAGACATAATCACCATTAATTTCCTTTGTTGACAAAATTAGATAATTAGCCCTTTCATTTGTTCCATCTAAATAACGGCTCAAATTATTCCCATATCCTCTGACTTGGTAGAAAGAGAATGGTGATATACTTTCTGAAACGAAAGATTCCAGTAAGTTCCATGAGTTTGTACTTATATAATAAAACATAGGTCTAATTATTTTCAATTTCAACTATATTTTCCTTTGAAACATCTTTCAAAAAGGATGTTCGCTTTCCTGTGTAGGAGATATACAGATTGCGTGAAGAACGAGTGCATGCCACATAAAAAGCATTTCTTTTACAAGTGTTCGCCTCATTAGCAAAAGGCACAAAGACATTATCAAATTCAGACCCTTTTGCTGCATAGTATGTCAGGATGCATGGTAGGTCATTGTTTGAAAAGTCCAATGTGTTGACAGTTCTAAACGGAACTACATTTCCAGTTCGATAATGAACTTGTGTATTTACTCCTCTTTGATTCAGAAAATCATTTACTTCACGTACATCACTCTCGTCAGGAACAAGAATTGCGACATCATCTAAATCTTCCATTTTTATTCGATTTAATATGCCTTCCAATTCTTTCTCTCTAGATGAGTATTTCGTGACAATCGGTTTGGGATAATTAGGATAGTCGCTATTGCCACCATCTTTCATGTTATTTGTCAACAAGTCCACCTTGACATCTTGAATTTGCTGAGCAACTTTAGCAATTGTCTTTGGTAGACGATAATTGTAATCCAAAGAGAGACGTTTGTAGACTAAAGTGTTAGCAATCTCATCTATTGAACTTCCTTTAAAATTCATTTGTTGCACAGAATCTCCAAATAAAGAAAGACTCTTCCCCTTATGAGGTATTATCCTTCCTTGATAGTCTGAGATGTTAAAATCTTGAGCCTCATCTATAATAAGATAATCAATTTTATCTTCTGATTGCTTATAAATTGTTCCACTTGGAATCAACTCGAACTTATTAGTATTAGTCACACTAAACCCTGATAGATATGGAACTTCTTTAAACCAACTAACCCTGCGTCCAAAGGCTGAGTAAAATTTGTAATCCACCCAATCTGCAAAATCTATTCCATAAGCCGTTTTGTCCTTTTCGGTACGTTCAAACTTTCTGACATTTAAGTCATTTACCAGATAGAGGGTATTCCTATTGCCTTTTTCCCAAAATACATCTCCTGTCAGGTCAAAGCCACGATGAGTCCAAGCCCATTCGTATGCAATGCGCTCTTTGTCTAAACCGAGAGCCTGCATTCCATAAGCTATCATTCTTTTCAAAGCCACAGTAAAAATAACTATGGCGTAACTTCCTTTGTTCTTTGCCTGTAGTGCACGATGGATAGCAAGATTAGTTTTTCCACTACCTGCAGCCCCTTGTACTATGATATCTTCGTCTATACTTTGAACGATGATTTTTCTTTGAGAATCATCTAAGTTTGATATAAACCACTTTTCTAATCTCATGCCATTTCCATTAGAACAGCAGCTCCACTCTGTGTTGTTTGACTGATTAATGTTTTGAATACATACGAAAAAGCGCGGAGCCTATTCTATCACTCGTTCCACGCTATAAAGGCTCTCGCATTGCCCGACAAGTCGAAACGAGCAACGCCGAAAGCCCCACGCCAGTGTAAGTATATAGAAAGCACTCTTGACAACGAACTATGGAATCGTCCGAAGCCAATGAGGGCTGTATATAATACACCTCATGAGGCGTTCTTTGTTGCTTTGTTCTTGACTTGTCGTTGAATTTGCGAGATTCTTATAGCGTCAAAACCAAAGCGTACAAAAACGCCTTTTACCATATGTATGTCTGCCCAACCTCTGCCCATCGGGGCTTCCGGTATGGGTATAGACGTTACAAAGATAACACTTTTATCTTGGAAACCACTTTTTTGGGCTGGTAAAATATGATTTTTAAGGTTTGATTTAACATTATTAAATATAAATATGTCAAAGAATTCCACTTTTGCGTGATTTTTCTTGCTAAAAAGTTTGTATTATCAATGATTATTTGTATTTTTGCAGCGTTAGTTCCAGCCGAGCCTCTTTACAATGCTTAAATAGGCTGGGCTTTTTTGTTTATAAGCTATGACAAAGAGAAATTTTGGAAAAGATTACAAGACTCCACGAGAACTTGTAACCTTATTGGAAAATCGTGGATTGATAATTAATGATAGGCAAAAGGCTCAATTGTATTTGGAGAGCATTGGCTATTATCGATTGTCTGCGTATATGCATCCTTTGTTGAAGACTCCAAAGATTCTTCATCATCTGTATAAGGAAGGTGCTACATTTAACAAAGTGATGATGCTTTATCGCTTTGACAAAAAGTTGCGCTTACTCCTTTTTAACGAGATTGAGAAGATCGAAATTGCTGTAAGAGAAGCCGTAATGAATATGACGGCTGAACGGACTGGTGATATATATTGGCTTACAAATTCTGCACATTTTCGTGATCAGTCCATTTTCGTCAATAGTATGGCAATGTTGTCGAAGGAGTATGAACGTTCTACTGAAGACTTTATAGAACACTTCAAAAGAACATATACAGAACCTTTTCCACCAGCATGGATTCTTGGTGAACTTCTCCCAATGGGTAGCGTGAATATGTACTACAGGAACTTGAAAGATAAAGGACTCAAAAAGCAGATCGCCAAGCGTTTCTGCCTTCATGCTCCAGTGTTTGAGTCTTGGCTTTCTGTGATTACGCTTACTCGCAATGCGTGTTGTCATCATGCTCGTGTTTGGAATAAGGTCAACAAGATTATTCCAAATGATATGAGAGGCATGACTCGTCCTTGGATTACTATTCCTGCGGACAAGCGAAGAATATATTATAACATGTGCATCATCAAGTATTTCCTTGACATCATCTCTCCCAACAATGACATGCTTGACAAAATGCACAATTTGTTCAGCAAGTTTCCAGAGATAGACCTGGCTGCTCTTGGATTCCCTTCTGGTTGGGAAAATGAACCTCTGTGGCAATAAAAGACATATGAAGAGACTGTTAACCACCCCACATCACCCATATTTTCTGCAATTTTGATGTGATTGAAAGTTAAATACGTTAAATCTTCACCTTTTCGTATCTAATCAGAATTCATACGGTCACTTTTCTACCGTTTAGAGCGTATAACACTGATAATCAACTAATAATAGATACGGATATAGTTCCAAACTGGCAACTGTAACCTTTGAAAAAGAGTCTCAACTGAAAACTATCGGTGGTGGCTATTCTGAACCTAATTATTATGGCGTTTTCTCGGATTGTACTGCATTAACCTCCATTGAGATTCCTGCCAGCGTAGAAACGATCGAAGCGGCAGCATTCAAGGGTTGTTCCTCTTTAGCAACAGTAACTTTTGAGAACGGTTCTCAGTTGAAAACTATCGGTGGTGGTTCTTATTCTTCTGGCGCTTTCTCGGATTGTACTGCATTAACCTCCATTGAGATTCCTGCCAGCGTAGAAACGATCGAAGCGGCAGCATTCAAAGACTGTTCTTCATTGACCTCCATTGAGATTCCTGCAAGTGTAGAGACGATCAAAGCGTCAGCATTCAAAGGCTGTTCTTCATTGGCTACAGTAACTTTTGAAAACGGTTCTCAGTTGAAAACTATCGAGGGAGGTTATCCTTCTTCTGGTACTTTCGCGGACTGCACGGCATTAACCTCCATTGAGATTCCTGCCAGCGTAGAAACGATCGAAGCGGCAGCGTTCAAGGGTTGTTCCTCTTTAGCAACAGTAACTTTTGAGAAAGGTTCTCAGTTGAAAACTATCGGGGGTGGTGGTTCTTCTTATTATGGCGCCTTTGGCCAATTAAAGAATCTAATGACCGTCGATATGTCTGCCTGTACGCAGGTTAAGACAATCGGAGAGAGTGCTTTTGATGGGGATTCTGAACTGCGATTATTCAAGATCGGCACAGAGACGCCGCCGACTTGCGGAAGAGATGCTTTTAGCGGCATAAATCCTTATTCGGTACTGAAAGTACCTTCGGGTTGTGCCGATGCCTATAAAGCAAAAAGTGGCTGGAACAACTTTGCAAGCATTACAGGATTAGATGAATAAAAGCGTTTCGGCATTATGGAAAATAAAAGTAAAAATACGTCTGAAATATCACAATGGATTGACAATTATTTGCACATTTCTCTCGATACAGAAGAATATGTGGAGGTGCGGAACTTTTTAATATTATGGAATTTATTTGAAGCGAAATGGTTTAAATGTAATTTTGGAAGAAATAAGCGCAATATTCAGAACATACATTTAACTTCCGATATTTTCAATCAAACACTACAATACTTACAAAGGAGATATATAACGAACGGTTCTACAAACGAGCGATTCATGAGATTGCGATTGAGAAATAATGATGATACGACCTCTATTCAGCGTGTTTTATTAGGGCTAACCAATAATTCATGTGATATTATTAAAGCCATCATCATGATTATTTACAGATACCGTAACAATCTATTTCATGGAGAAAAAGCCATCGCATCATTGCCGATGCAAAAGGATAACTTCATAAATGCGAATAAATTTCTGATTGCTTGCCTTGAAGCAACAAAATAACAAAGGTTTCTAAAAGTGACAGACTTTGTGAAAAGGTTAATTTATAAGACCCTTTTGCAGAGTTTGTCACTTTTTCGTTTTGTTTATTTCACTAATAATCTTATCTTTATAAAGATAAACAACAATTAAATTTTAGCTAAAATGAACAGATACAAACAACCGAAAACAGAATGAATGACCAAAACATGAGAGGATAAACAAGCTATTTGCAAGTTGGTCGAATGGAGCAAGACAGAGGGAATAGGCTTAATTGTCATAAAGCCCCAAAATGAGATTTATCCCGAAATGTTTTACTTTGTTTTCTCTCCCGAAACAGCGGACATAAATAAACCCGTCGAAATCGCACTTGTAAAGAACAAACAATGAATAATCGGGTGGAAAAGCGACCTTGAAGAGATAAACGATATAATAGGAATAATAATCGCCAACGAGATGAAGATGGAGGGCATGAGCGAAACGGTAAATTTATTCGACTGCCTTGTCAGAGCGAACACTATATTATTTCATTACACCACGCCCGACGGACGGGACGAGATGGTGAAATTCCCGTTAGCGGGATTCTGCGAAAACTATTTGATGCAATTTGCAAAATAATTCGGTGGAGTTGAATTGCATCGTATCTATAAAGGTTAAGGAGAGGGGTCGAAAAAATGCGGCGTTTTTCCTTTGACAATGACAAGTGACAGACTAAAAACGAGGGGCTATATAATTACCCTTTCGACATAGTTTGTCACTTTTTCTATTTATCAAATAATCAACTAATTCAATATTGTTTAACTGCAAACAACGCAGGCCGTCATGTTACACATAATGTTACACATTGCGCCCAAATCCACATTTTCAAACTTTATAACCGACTGACTTTCAGCGAAAGGCCGAAATAGCTCAGCGGTAGAGCACTTCACTCGTAATGAAGGGGTCCCGAGTTCAAATCTCGGTTTCGGCTCAGAAAGCCAGCGACTTACAGAAATGTAACTGCTGGCTTTTTTGTTTCTGCACAGCGAAAAAAGGGGTTGAAAAGCTGTTTGTGCTGTATTGTTGTACCCCGAATCTGCTACCCTCGATTGCTTGCACAACACGCAAGTAAATGAAAATCAAAGCCATTCAAAAAAGCTGACAGGACCTACAAAAATGGCCTGGATTCACAGATGAACCATACCTCAATCTTTTCGAAGCCCATATTAAAAGCGATACAGTTATATTCGGCGATACATCGTTAGAGGACAAGCAGAAAGAGTTTCGTTTCCCACCGGATGGCTCCAACGAGCAATATCCGAAACAATTCATAGAACGACCAACGAACAAACTTTGACAGAAGGCCTAAATTGACCTTTGGGGCTGATTCGTCTTATTTTATCACAGTAAAACAGCCTGTAATCGTAAAATTAGCTATCTTTGTCCATACGATATGCCAAAACTATATATCATAGCGGGCTGCAACGGTGCAGGAAAAACGACTGCGTCCTATACCGTACTACCCGAAATGCTCGGCTGCAAGGAGTTCGTCAATGCGGATGAAATAGCGAAAGGCCTGTCGCCGTTCAACCCGGAAAGCGTGGCGATCGAAGCAGGACGATTGATGCTTCAACGGATGGACGACCTGCTGTCCGAAGGGTCGGATTTTGCTTTTGAAACGACATTGTCCACGCGTTCTTATGTAAAGTTCATAGAACGGGCACAAGCAAAAGGTTACTTCGTGACGCTGCTCTATTTTTGGTTGCCGACCCCCGAACAGGCTATCGAACGCGTCGCGACCCGTGTGCGAGAGGGAGGCCACAATATTCCTTCGGATGTGATTCGTCGCCGCTATGCCAATGGGATAAAGAATTTGACCGCTCTTTATATTCCCCTTTGCAACTATTGGGCGATCTACGACAACAGTTCGGCTGACGAGCAGATCAGAATCATCGCATTGGGAGGAAAAGACATAACAACCCATATCGAAGATACGTTATCCTATAAAACGATTGCAGATTATGAGCGAAATTGAGATCAAGCAGATGCAGGAGAAAATCAACGCCGGAATTTTGCTTGCCCGTAAGCGTTTGATTGAAAAAGTCAAAAAAGAAGATGGCGAATTGGTCGTTGTCCGGGATGGAAAAATCGTCCGCCTCAAAGCCAAGGACCTCAAATAACACCGCTTACACTAAAGCAGCGATTATATCCTCGGCCATACGGTCGAGGATTTTTTACATGTATCCGGAATGCGAAAGAGCATCGCAACAGAAAAGCCGAGAATATCCCGGCTTTTCTGTTTTCTCTATATACAACCGCAACTATTCGACGGACTCATATTTATAATCGACTTTCCCGCCGACGGGACATACGGCCCCGTTATTGACAATAAAGGCAGCGTCCTCCTCTTCCTTGAACACGTAAATAACAAATTCGCAATTCTGAGAATCCCAGCCGTTATTCAGGGAGACCTCGAAATCGAAACTGCGCTCACCGGCTTCCGCAACGGCAGGAGCGATCGGATCACCTTCCATATTCGTAAGTGCCGCCCGCAGAACATGGTTGAAAACGGGTAGCGTTTCATTGTTAGTTTTCTGAATATCATTTTCGGTAAGCACACAGGCGATCTTATAATTACCGGCCTGTTGGAACCTTACCGTCGCCCGAATCTTTGCTGTCTGCCCGTCAAGTTCCGACTCGGCCTTCACACCGCAAACGGCCGGATACTCCTCCATAGCACTCTTGATCTGGTTACGGATCGACGTCGCCGTAATACCTCCCGTACCTACACTTTCAAAGACTGTTCTAAAATCATAATTCCAAGTCGGCACATACTGATACCCCAACTTCGCACCGAGTGCGCTCCCTACCGGGACAGTCAATCGGTCCCCTTGGTGTGCGGCGACAACCAGGAAACGTTCGGATTCTTCCGGTTTCAATTGCTCGAAATACCGTTGCGCCTGCGCACAAGGCCCGCACCATGTCGCCGTGAACTTCGTCAACAACACATGTCGGTAAAAAGCATCGGATTCCGAGTCAGATTCTACCTTCACCGAAACGACGTTCGACAACATGCCATCGTATGCGGCCTGGAACTCATAGGTACCTGCCACATTCGTCGTCCAAGTGGCATTCTGAACTTCAGAGCCAGAGGTTACATTCTTAATCACGGCCTCGGCGGTTACATCCCTGTCCTCAAAAGCCACCGTAAATGTCACGCTGCCCCCCCCCGCTAACGAAGAGGTACTCGCCGACAAGACAAGTTCCGAGCCGGATTCGGAATCGTCGTCGCTACAAGCCATAAAACCGGCAAGGGCAACAAAAGCCGCACACATGACAGCAAATCTAAAGAAATTAAAATGCCATTTCATAGTTGTTTTCCTGTTACAATCCAAATAAAATTGGATCAAAGTTTTCGGTTAAATTTGTTTTTATCTTATTTACAGCGTATTGCATTTCTTGGTGAACTTCTCGGCCAAAGGTCAAGGCACGAGAGCCTCCGCCGGCCTTTGATCGAGCCGGTGCGGAGGCACATCGTGCTTAACACCTTTGGCTCTCTCGAAAGCCGAGATTTCAGAACCCGAAAAAATCCTTCGATAAACAGATTTTCCTTAGCGGTCAGCTCTCTGCCGCATATCCCTTATTAGTTTACAAAGGCCAGAGGAGCAGATTATTTTAAGCGGACGTTAACGCCGCAAACAACTATGTAGTATTCTCTCTGGGAAAATCCGTTTACCGGAAGGGTTTCTCTATGACACGATACTATTGACATATTCGGTCTGATGTTTCAGCACAAAGAATAGACGGTTTACCAGTTTGCGGGCGACCTTTACGATAGCTTTGCTCTTGGGCATCCGTTTGCATTGTTCCGTATAGAACAGGTTCATCGCAGGGTCTTGACGTACCGCCACCCATGCCGCTTCTATCAGGTTACAGCGCATAACGGCGTGTTTTCGTATGGTAATATCCCCCGTCCCATCTTTCTCTCCGCTGGAGTGGCACATCGGGATCATTCCGATATAGGCAGCCAGTTGTTCGGCATTGCGGAAGCGGGTTATGTCGCATATCTCGGAGAGGAACGCCATTCCCGTAGCCTGCCCGAACCCCGGAACGCTCATAATCAACCGCAGCGGTTCGCGGAATCGATCCGTCTTGGCCAATGTCCGTAAAGCCCGTGTCATCTCCAGTTTCTGACGGCCCGTAACTCTTCCAGATGCCGGATATGAATGTCGAGGGCCTGACGGCCGCTCGGGGTGAGCGTCTCTATCTCCTTCAACCAGGCGAAAAAGCGCTTCGACCAGTTGGAAAACGGAGTGAGAAACTCCTGCGGAATCTCGATGCCTAAATACCGAAGTTGAGACTTGAGCCGATTCTTCTGACGGGTCGTGTCTTTGGTTATCGAGTTCTTCAATCTTATCAAGGAACGCATCTCCAACGATACGCTGTCCGGCGTATAAATGCCTTTCAGCTCGTTGGCTCTTAAACTCCGCGCCAGCTTACCGCTGTCCACGGTGTCGGTCTTACGCAGCTTTTCGCTGCTCTTGGTCGGCACGTCGGCCGGATTGACCACGATGTTGTCGATCCCTAAGGCCGTCAGACGCTCGTGTATCCAAAATCCGCAGAAGCCCGCTTCGTACACCGAGTGATACTCGGCGCCCGGATAACTCCGAGTTAAAAAATCCGTACAACGCTTCTGGGCTCGGATGGATGCTGGCTAAACTTCTTCAATACGGAGGTTTCGGACAAGACCGTAACCGACCAACTCTTCAAATGGACGTCGATTCCTACATAAATCTTTTGTCCTCTGAAACTAATTTTGTTTCTTTGCTCTCTCATGGCTATCGTCGTTTTAGTTAGTAAAGGTTTTGCAGCTTTAATCTAACCAAAATCTCGATAGCTTTTTTTTTCATTTATCCGCTATCATCGCGGCTTACCCTGATTGTAAACATAGGGATTATTGATTAAAGGTTAAAATTGGATAAAAAAATCAAAAGTAAAAATGTATAAGTTACTCATTATCTATTGAAAGATAATATTCTCTTACAATTCAACATTTTCAAAAAAACTTCTAACAATAATTAAAGTTTTAACACATTGCAAGATATAAAAAAAATCCTTTACTGTTGCTAGCAAAGGATTTTTTTATACAAATTATATCCTACAACTCATATCTGTAATCCACAGAACCATCAACAGTACATTCAGCACCGTTATTGACAATATACTTGCCATTGGCCTCCTCTTTGAATACATAAACCACGAAGGCGCAGTTCTCGGCACTCCAGTCCTCCCCGATCGTCGCCTCGAAATTGAACGTGCGCTCCTCCGGAGCAGTTACGGCCGGCGTAACGGCATCGCCCTCCATATCGGTCTGGGCCGCACGCAAAACATGGTTGAAAGTATTGTACGTCTCCTTGTTTTCAATATTATTCTCAACCAGCACGCAAGCGATCTTGTAATTACCGGCCTGCTGGAACTGAACGGTCGCCTCGATCTTAGCCGTCGAACCTTCGAGCGTGGAGGTCGCTTTCACACCGCAAACGGCCGGATAGGTTTTCTCCGCATGACTGATCTGCTGCCGGATCGAAGTTTTGGAAATGGCACCCGCTCCGATACCGACAACCAAATCCTCGAAATTATAAGACCAAGTAGGATACACACCTACTTTCATCTTACTCTTCAAACTAATCCCCTCCGAACACCAATAAGGATCCATTGGCATTCCTTCAGGCTGGTGGGCGGCAACGACCAGAAAATGGTCACGGTCCGCTTCATCCAGCGCATCGAAATATCCTTGTGCCGTAACACAATTCCCGCACGTCATATACGTAAACTTGAGCAGCAGTACGTAGCGATAGAACTCTTTGTCTTTGTCTTTGTTTTTGTCTATGGCGCTTACCGTAACGGGATCCGAAGTATAGCTGTCGTAAACAGCCTGGAACTTGTACTCGCCGATCTCTGTCGTGGTCCACGCAGCGTTTTCCACCGGTTCACCGGTCGTCACATTGGTAATCGCTGCTTGCGAGGTCACATCCTCCCCGTCATACGTCACCATGAAAGTCACGTTGCCTTCACCGGCGACAAAAGAAGAAGCGCTCGCCGTCAGCACCAATTTGCCGGACGGAGTCTCCGGATCATCGTCGCTGCACGCTGCGAAAGTCGCCAGAGAGAGCGTCGCAATGCAGGCGATGAAATAGTTGAAAATTTAGTTCGTCCTTTCATAATTTCAGTAATTTTGGTTGATTTTTCTCTTTCTTAGATTTTCAAACATACGGGAATTTTCGACGATCAGAATCTTCACGATCAGAAAGTCAGCGTCATCGCCAGATTACCGCCCGTATAAGCCGGCATCTCGCGGCAAACACCGCCCGAGCAGATATACCCTGCGCGGTTACGTCCGTAACTCAATGCGATGCGAATGAACGAGTGGGTGAAGCTGGCGCCCGCCGAGTAGTAGTTGATCTCCGAACCGCCGTGGTTGTACATATCCTGTACGAAGATACTCCACTTGGGGGCGAAGCTGGCTTCCAGCAATCCGGCCACCCAGTCACCATCCACCTCTTTGGAACCCTCCGCATGAGGCGCATAGAGATATTGAAGCTCGGCCCGCAACGAGAATTTCGGCGTAAACTTATAGGTCACGTCCGCAACGAAAACATTCTGGCGGATGACGTCTTCCCCACCGTGCATCGCATTCTTCTGCAACGACACGAAAAGAACCGTGCGCAGTTTGCTGTTCCAACTCTTATCGATGTCGAACGAGAAATCCCGGTAGTAGAAATTGGTTCCGGGTTTACTCATCGTCCCGTTGATGGAATAATAGCGGGCATAATTCGCATGGATCTTCAATCCGCGCTTGCCACCGATGGCCGTACCGCGCCTGAACGTGTAAAACGCGTCGATCTGACCGCCGATCTCTCCGTTTTGCTGGGGACTGTTAGGATCCAATCCGGCCAGCATATAGGTATGTTGCGGACTCAGGGCCGGAATGTAATTGATCGTATTGCCCGGCAGGAGGCCCAAACTGCCGCTTCCGCCGTCGGGCCGGTAAAGCTGGCTCTGCATGTAGTTCAGGCGGCGGAACTGCGCCATCACAGCATAATTGCTGCCGGTGTAACCGATTTCGAACAACTGTGCGTCACCGCGCTTGAACACCTCTTCACCGGTCATATTGTCCAGATAGACATCCTTGCTTTTGCCTACATACTCGAATTTGGCCGACAGTCCCCTGTACTCGTAATTGACACGCCCCGAATAACTGATTACGTTCTTCGAAAGGTCGAAATCATAATCGTCCCGATACTCGGTGTACCACGAAGGCAGGTTCTTGAAATGCCGGTTGACGATGCTGCCCTCGAGCGAAAGCCGGTGATCCAGCAAGCCGATGGCATTCGAAAGCGAGAATGAAAGGTCGCCACCGGCAATCTGGGTCGACAGGTATCCCAGGTTGAAACGCGGGAAGGCATACAGCACCTTACCTTCCACGATGTCCTTGATATTGAACGTGACCCGTGCACCGCCCAGCGAATTGTTGAAGCCCAAAGCCCGGTCTTCCCAAGCACGGAGGATCAACCCGCTGCCGAACTGTTCGTAAAAGTCGCCGACGGTCACCGAGTAGTTGCGGTCCGTCCACGAGATATACTTCTCAGTCAGGTTATTGATCGAGAAACCATCACATATTCATAACCCTGCATCGGAGTCCCGACCAGCGGATGGGGATAATACTCGAGCTGCACGCCGGCCGAAAAACGCCCCAACTGGTAGTCGAGCTTCAGGAAGTTGTTCGAACCGTAACTGTTGTGAGGAACGACCGCACCGGTCTTGCTGTCCTCCACATAGTAGATCGTATTGGTTTCGAAACTGCCGCTCAAATGACCCAAATTCCGCTTGCGTTTGGGCTCGTCGGATTTTTTATCCGATTTCGGGTCCTTCTTATCCGCCTCCGCTTCAACAGTTGCGGAAACCGTTTCTTTCTCTGCTGCGTCCATCGCCGGAGTTGCAGCATACCCCTTTTCGCCCCACCACAACAAGGTTACGGAGAACAGGACCGTGATTCGTAAAAGTCGCTTCATTCGTCGCTCAATTTGGAATTACAGGACTACTGCAGGGTCTTGATCTTCTGAATCAGCTCCATCTCACCGCCGGGCAGATAGCTCGTGTGCGAATACACCATCTTTCCGTCCTTGTCGAAGATGAACACGTGGGGAGTTACATTCACGTTCAATGCACGCTTGAAGTCCTGGTTCTTATCGTAGGCCACCATCAAATCGGTAGTCCAACCGCGGCTGGCCGCCAGAGCCTTGGCTCGGGAAATAGACCGGGAATCATCGACAGAAACAGCCACAACCCGGAAGTCTGCTTCGTCCAGCCAGTCGATCATCTGCTCGCTGATGGCGTCTAACTCCTTGATGCAGGGCTTGCAGGTGGTGGACCAGAAAGAGATGATGACCGGGGTCTTGCCGTCGATCAGGGTTTTGGTGTCGATCGTCTTGCCATCCTGGGTTTCGATCTGCACACTGGGAAACTGCTGTGCCGATGCAACGCCGAAAGTGCACAGGACAGCCAAAATCGTCAGACAAAAGATTTTCATAGTTCAATAATTTTGAAATTTACATTAAAATGCCACGAACGGGTATTTTCTTCGTGACAACAGACCAATGGGACAAATATAGTATTTTTTTTAATAGGTCATCTAAAATCCGCTCCATTTTTACTGACGATCCGGCCGCAGAACCCGTTCCCTGCGTCCCGTCGCCCATTCGGTCCGGCGGAATCGGAAGCGATTTGCGAAAACCGGCATAGACTCCCGAAGCCGTTTCGACACACTATTTTTAATAAAACGTCACAAGGAGTCGTTTTATGACACGAATTACCGATTTTTTCACTACCTTTACAGAAAGATAGGATGCACTCGACATAAAAAACGAACGAATTTGTTCTATTCTGTCCTCGTTTTCACTACCTTTACCAAAATTAGGTTCGAACGGCGTGCGCTCCGGCATCGCGGATGGACAGAAGCCGGGCCCGTCCTCTCGAAGAACGAACCGTTTCGCCGGAAAATTATAAAAATACGACTATGTTTGCAAAAGAAATCTACATCCGACGCCGCAGCGCCTTGTGCGGCAAGATGGGCAGCGGCCTGATCCTCATTCCGGGCAATATGCTCACACCCAACAACTACCTCAACAACGCCTATTATTTCCGCCAGGACTCCTCGTTCCTCTACTACTTCGGACTCAACACCCCGGCGCTGGTCGGCCTGATCGATGCCGACTCCGGAGAGGTTGCGCTGTACGGCGACGACTTCACGGTCGAAGACATCATCTGGACGGGGCCGCAGCCTTCGCTGCGCGAACAAGGGGCCGAAGCAGGCGTTTCGAACTCCTTCCCGCTGGCCGACCTGAAAACGCACCTGACCAAAGCCATCGTCCAAGGACGCCGCATCCACTACCTGCCCCCTTACCGAGGCGAAACCAAGCTGCTGCTCGCCGACCTGCTGGGCCTCAAACCCGGTGCACTCCACGATCACAAGTCGGTCGAGTTGATGATGGCCGTAGCCGAGATGCGGGAAAAGAAAGGTCCCGAGGAGATCGAGGAGCTCGAAAAATCGTTCCACATCGGCTACGCCATGCACACTACGGCAATGAAGATGTGCCGTCCCGGCATCGTCGAGCGCGAATCGCCGGCACGATCGAAGGCATTTCCAAAGCATTCGGACGGGGCGTGTCGTTCCCGCCGATCGTGTCGCAGCACGGCGAAACGCTGCATAACCTGCACAGCGACGGCGTACTGCAAAACGGCCGCCTGCTGCTGTGCGACGCCGGAGCCGAGGGATTGAGCTACTACTGTTCCGACCACACCCGTACTTACCCCGTAAGCGGCAAGTTCACCCAGAAACAAAAAGACATTTACAACATCGTGCTGGCGGCGCACGACCGGGTGGCCGCCATGATCGCCCCTCACATGCCGTACATGGATATTCACAACGCCTCGTACCGCATCCTGGCCGAAGGCCTTATCTCGCTGGGCCTGATGCGCGGCACGGCGGAAGATGCCGTCGCTGCCGGCGCCATGACCCTCTTCATGCCTCACGGACTGGGACACGGCATGGGCCTGGACGTGCACGACTGCGAAGCCATCGGAGAGCGCAGCTTCGACTTCTCCGAAATCACGGAGCAGGCCGCCAAGTCGGGCACCTGCATCCAGCGTTCGACCTGGCGTATCGAGCCGGGCACGGTGATGACCGACGAACCGGGACTCTACTTCATCCCGGCGCTGATCGACAAATGCAGAGCCGAGGGCAAATACAAGGGAATCGTCGATTACGACGCGCTGGACGCCTACCGCGACTTCGGCGGCATCCGCATCGAGGACGACATCATCGTCACCGAAACGGGCAGTCGCATGATCGGAGGCGACAAGCGCATCCCCATCACGGTCGATGAGCTGGAAGCCGTCGTCGGTCGCTAATCCTCCTAATAAAATGCGAACGCTGATCCTCATCCCGACCGAAACGGAGGCGGCCCCGCTGCGGGCCGCATGTCCCGATGCGCCGGTCCGCATCGCGGGAGTCGGCATGGCGGCCGCAGCCGCAGCGACGGCCCGGATCATCGCGGAGGAACACCCCGACCGACTGATCCTGGCCGGCATCGCCGGAGCTTCCGACCGTTCGGTAGCCGTATGCGAAGTCGTCGCGGTCGCAGGGGAGCGAATCGCCGAACTGCCCGGGAAATACGCCGTCCGCTATGCGGCCGACTTCATTCCGGCAGGATTGCGGACCGTCGAAAGCAATACGACCAACCGCACGGGAGTCGCAGCGTCCGGCACGCAAATTGAAAATATGGAAGGAGCCGCTTTCCTGGCCGTCTGCCGGGCATTCGGAGTGCCCGGCGCCGAGGTGCGGGCCGTGTCGAACTATACCGACGACCCGCGTTCGGCCTGGCGCATCGAGGAAAGTGCAGAAAAATTAGCAAAAACAATCATTCGAATACTTTCGGATTATGAATAAAAAGTGGATTATTTACATCGTTCTGATCGTCGTGGCCTTCGTGCTGATCGTCGTCTTCTCGAAAAACATCTATTTCTGGCTCTCGAACCAGCTGTGGAAGATTCTGCTCCTCGCGGCCGTTTTCGGCGGCGGCTGGCTGCTGGGACGCTTCGGAGGCAAGAAAAACGGGACACAGCAAGGCAACGGCAATTAATCGATTCGATGTTTTGAAACGCACGATCCGCCTACATATTTCTCCGTGCCCGAACGATACCTTCATGTTCGACGCACTCGTGAACGGACGCATCGACTGCGGGGAGCTAACCTTCGAAGTCGCCTACTACGACATCGAAGAACTGAACCGCCGTGCCGAAGCAGGCGAAACCGACGTAAGCAAAATCAGCTACGCCCTGCTGCCGGAAATCCAGTCCCGCTACACCCTGCTGGACAGCGGTTCGGCTTTGGGACGCGGCAACGGACCGGTTTTCGTCGCACGGCAGGGAACACCTCCCGATTCGATCCGCCGGGTCGCGGTACCCGGGATGCACACCACGGCCAACGCCCTGATGAGCCGCCTCTACCCGTCGATCACGCAAAAAAAGCCGGTGCTCTTCTCGGAAATCGCACCCGCCGTGGCACGCGGGGAGTACGACGCCGGGGTGTTGATCCACGAAGGCCGTTTCGTCTATCGGAAACTGGGCCTGGAGCTGGTCGCCGACTTGGGAGAGTTGTGGGAATCCCGCACCGGATTGCCGCTTCCGCTGGGAGCCATCGTCGCCCGACGGACACTGCCGGAAGAGCTTCGCTGCGAAATAGAACGGTTGCTCCGCACGAGCATCGAATATGCTTTCGCACACCGGGAGGAATCCCGCACCTATATTAAGGAGCACGCCCGGGAGCTCGACGACCGGGTGATCGACCACCACATCGACTTCTTCGTCAATTCGTATTCGCTCTCCCTGGGCGACGAGGGGCGCCGGGCCGTCCGCGAACTGACCGGCGTCGAAGTATGATCCGCCGCCGACCGGAACACCCGGACAAACGCCCGCCGGGGGATTCAGGTTCGACATTTTTGAAAAATTAAAAAAATCGCCCCTCTTCGGGCGATTTTTTATGCCCGGAAATTTGGCCGATCGATTTTTTTCGTATATTTATAAGGCGAAGTTTGAAAATCACCGGCGGATTTTCCGCCAGGACGAATCGGTATCGCAAAAACCTTATAAAAAGATAACGAATATGAAAAACTATTCAGCTAAAGAAATCAAGAACATCGTACTCATCGGCGCGCCCGGCACGGGGAAAACTACCCTTGCCGAAGCGATGGCCTTCGAGGGTAAGGTCATCGACCGCAGGGGTAGTATCGAGACGAACAACACGCTCTCGGACAACACGGATATCGAGCACGAATACAAACGCTCGATCTATTCGACGATCCTCTTCACCGAATTCATGGACCGCAAGCTGAACATCATCGACTGCCCCGGTTCGGACGACTTCTGCGGAAGCCTCTTCTCGGCGTTCAAGGTGGGCGACGTGGGCGTCTTCCTGTTCAACGCCCAGAACGGCTGGGAGGTAGGCAGCGAAATTCAGGCCCGCTACGCCCGTGTGCTGAACAAGCCGCTCATCGCTTTCGTCAATCAGCTCGATTCGGACAAGGCGTCGTTCGACGCGCTCGAATCCATCCGTGCGGCCTCGCGCGTGAAGCCCGTCGTAGTCCAGTATCCGGTCAATCCGGGCCCGGGATTCGATGCTTTCATCGACGTGCTGCTGATGAAAATGTACCGCTTCAAGGATGAGAACGGCACCCGCGAAGAGCTCGACATCCCGGCCGAAGAAGCGGAGAAGGCCCAGGCTCTGAACAAGGAGCTGGTCGAGGCAGCCGCCGAATACGACGACGCCCTGATGGAACTCTATTTCGAGAAGGGCACACTGACGCAGGACGACATCCGTTCGGGCCTGAAAATCGGCGTATCCCGTCGGGCGGTCATGCCCGTATTCTGCGGCAGTGCCAAGCGCGACATCGGCACCAAGCGCCTGATGGAGTTCATCATCAACGTAGCGCCCGGCCCGCTGAAGGCCCCCGCCTTCCTCTCGACCGAAGGAGAGGAGATCCGGGCCGACGAAGCGGCTCCGGCCGTAGCGTTCATCTTCAAAAGCCAGATCGAACAGCACATCGGCGAAATATCCTACCTGCGCGTCATCCGGGGCAAAATCACCGAAGGCATGGAACTCCTGAATACCCGCACGGGCAACAAGGAGAAGCTCTCGCAGCTCTTCGCCGTAGCGGGCAGGAACCGCATCAAAGTCACCGAACTCATGGCCGGCGACATCGGCTGCACGGTGAAGCTCAAGGGCACGCGCACCAACGACACGCTCTCGGCGCCCGGAACGCCCGTCACGATCGACCCGATCGTCTTCCCCGAACCCCGCTACCGTGCGGCGATCAAGACCAAGGACCAGGCCGACGACGAAAAACTGGGCAAGCTCCTGAACGACGCCAAATACGAAGATCCGACTATCCTGGTGGACTACTCCAAGGAGCTGAAACAGACCATCATCCAGGGCCAGGGCGAACATCACCTGAACATCCTGCGCTCGCGCATCGCCTCGGAGAACAAGCTCCAGTACGATTACATCGCGCCGAAGATTCCCTACCGCGAGACCATCACCAAGGTCGCGCAGGCCGACTACCGCCACAAGAAGCAGTCGGGCGGCGCAGGCCAGTTCGGCGAGGTGCACCTGTTGATCGAGCCTTACACCGAAGGCATGCCCGAACCCAAGAGCTACAAGATCCCCGGCAAGGGAGAACTGGCGGTAAACATCAAGGGCAAGGAAGAGTACGACCTGCCCTGGGGCGGCAAGCTGCAGTTCTACTCGGCGATCGTGGGCGGCGCCATCGACGCGCGCTTCATGCCCGCCATCCTGAAGGGCATCATGGAGAAGATGGACGAAGGCCCGCTGACGGGATCGTACGCCCGCGACATCCGCGTGGTGATCTACGACGGCAAGATGCACCCGGTGGATTCGAACGAAATCTCGTTCAAGCTGGCGGCCCGCAACGCCTTCAAGGAGGCATTCCGCAACGCGGGACCCAAGATCATGGAGCCGATCTACAACGTCGAGGTCCTCGTGCCGAGCGACTACATGGGCGCCGTCATGAGCGACCTGCAAAACCGCCGGGCGATGATTATGGGCATGGAGTCCGACAAGGGCTTCGACCGCCTGAACGCCCGGGTTCCGCTGGCCGAGCTGTACCGTTACTCGACGACCCTTTCGTCGCTCACGTCGGGATCGGCGACCTACACGATGAAATTCGCCTCCTACGAGCAGGTTCCGGCCGACGTGCAGGACAAGCTGCTGAAGGCCTACACCGACACCGACGAGGAGTAAATCGGCGGATTTTTACAAAAAAAAGGGTTGTCTATGTGCATTAGACAACCCCTTTTTTATGTCGCTGTGTACGCCGAAATTGCCAAGAATCATAGTTTCGAAAGGTAATCATATGTCCCAAGATACCATTATCCGACGGTCGCCTATTCGCGGCTCATGGGCGCATTTGTAAATTCTACCCTTTCCCTGGCTCCCCTCCACGAAGGGAGCTTCGGGCCGCTACGCACCCAAAGAGGGCTACTAAAACCGCATTTCGGAAATGCAAAAGACGGATCGAACGGCACTTTTGGGATACCTTACCGCTCCGATTTCCGGTTCGGCCGCCGACGGCCCCTCTTTTTCATCTTCATCGCATGCGAATCACTTTTCGGCTGCCGGGTCGTATTCGCCCGTACGGACCATCTCCAGTGCTTTTTCCAGAATTTCATCGCATCCGGTATGCAGACCTTCGACCGTGGCATGTACCGGTATGTCGATCCGCACACCCGCATGCCGGGTGTGCGGATCGTCCGGATAATAAACTCCGAAACCGAAAGCACGTAAAAAAGACTCCATGTTAATTTAATGTTAACAATGACCGCCGCAACCGGTCCATCCGGATTTTTAATGTAAATTTGTCTGAAATTTTGTGTAAAAAATCCCGAACATGAGCGAAATCTACACCGTTATCGTCGTTATTCTGGGAATCCTGGCCGTTTCGGGCCTTTTCGTGGGCGTTTCCAACGACGCCGTCAATTTCCTCAACTCGGCCATCGGTTCGAAAGCCGCCCCCATGAAGACCATTCTGCTGGTCGCCTCGATCGGCATCCTGTTGGGTACGGTCACCTCAAGCGGCATGATGGAAGTCGCCCGCAGCGGCATGTTCAACCCCGGACTCTTCACCTTCCACGAAGTGATGATGCTCTATCTGGGCGTGATGTTCGCCAACGTCATCCTGCTGGACCTCTACAACTCGTGGGGACTCCCGACCTCGACCACCGTATCGCTGATCTTCTGCCTGTTGGGTGCCGCCGTCGCCGTTTCGATCTACAAGATCTCCAACGACGAGGCCCTCGGCATGGGCGACCTGAACCATTTCATCAACACGGGCCGCGCGATGGGTATCGTTTCGGCGATTCTGCTCTCCGTAGTGATCGCTTTCACGTTCGGCACCCTAATCATGTATATCTCCCGTCTGATCTTCTCGTTCCGCTATACGGCGATGTTCCGCCGTTTCGGTGCCTTCTGGTGCGGAGCCTCCTTCACGGCGATCCTCTACTTCGCCGTCTTCAAAGGACTCAAAACCCCGCTCGCCGGAAGCGCCGCGATCGAATGGATCGACCAGCATATCCTGCTCTCCCTCTTTTTGTGCTGGGCCGTCGGCAGCCTGCTGCTCTTCTTCCTGCAACGGCTGAAAATCAACATTCTGCGACTTACGATCCTCTCGGGCACCTTCGCCCTGGCTCTGGCATTCGCAGGCAACGACCTGGTGAACTTCATCGGCGTCCCGGTAGCCGGATTCGACGCATACAGCATCGCCCGTCATGCCGGCGACAGCACGATTCTGATGGAAGGGCTGAACGCCAGCGTTCCGGCCAATTTCCTGGTGCTGATGACGGCAGGCGTCATCATGATCGTCACGCTCTGGACCTCGAAAAAGGCGATGCACGTCACCGAAACCGAAATTTCGCTTTCGACGCAGGGCGAGAGCGAGACGCAGTACGGCTCGTCGCTCTTCTCGCGCACCATCGTACGGGCCGCCCTGAATGCAAGCAACGCGATCGACGCACGATCCCCAAAAGAATCCGGGACAAGATCAGCAGCCGCTTCCAGTACGAAGACATCGAGCATAGCGGCGCCCCTTACGATATGATCCGCGCCACGGTGAACCTCACGACCTCCGCCATGCTTATTTCGGTGGCCACGTCGCTCAAACTGCCGCTTTCGACCACCTACGTCTGTTTCATGGTGGCGATGGGATCGTCGCTCGCAGACAAGGCCTGGGGACGCGAAAGCGCCGTGTATCGCATCTCGGGCGTCATGACCGTCGTGGCCGGATGGTTCATCACGGCCGTCGGCGGCTTCCTGATCGCCCTGGCGATGGGGCTCATACTGATCTACGGCGGCATCGCCGCTTTCGTCGTCACCACGCTGCTGTGCGGCTACATGCTCGTCAAGAGCAACTTCTTCAAGAAGAACAAAGCTGCCGAAACCGCCGCCGTGAAAGCTGCCGAAACCGGTTCCGACATCATCTATAACATCACGCAGGAAGTGTGCGCCACGATGGAGCGCACGACCCGCATCTACGACCGCACGCTGATCGCCGTTTTCAAAGAGAACCGCAAGGTACTGCGCGAAATGGTGCGCGAATCCAACGAACTCTTCTACCAGTCGCGCGAACGCAAGTACTCCCTGCTGCCCACCCTGCGCAAACTGCAGAAAGGCGACATCGATACGGCTCACTACTACGTGCAGGTGGTGGACTATCTGAACGAAATGACCAAGGCGCTGGCGCACATCACCCGTCCGGCGTTCGAACACATCGACAACAACCACGAGGGACTCTCGAAAGAGCAGACCGAGGACCTGATGCACATCAACGACGAAGTGGAGTCGATCTACCGCCACATCAACAACATGCTGCGCACGGGCGACTTCTCCGACCTGGACATGGTGCTCGAAATGCGCGACCGGCTTTTCGAGGCGATCGCCGACGCCATCAAGTCGGAGGTGACGCGTATCAACGAGAACCGCTCCAACACCAAGGCCAGCATCCTCTACCTGACGATCCTGAACGAAACCAAGAGCATGGTGCTTCAGTCGCGCAACCTGCTCAAATCGCAGCGCTACTTCCTCGAACACAAGGACGGGCCGCTGCAGTGGCTCAACAAAATCAAGTAACTCCGCCTCCCGCCGGGAAGCAAAACGAAATTCACCATGGACATCGCACTGGCCAAACGGCGGGAAAACATCGCCGAATACATTCTCTACCTCTGGCAGATCGAGGACCTGCTCCGGGCGCTCCAGTTCAGCCCCGAGGCCATCTACTCGCAGCTTATCGCCCCGCGCGGAATCGAAGAGGGACAACGCCACAACTACCTGCTCTGGTACATGGACATCGCCAACCTGCTGCGCGAAGAGGGCAAAGAGGAAAAGGGACACCTGGAGCATACGCTGCATCTGATAGGGGACCTGAACGACCTGCACCTGCAACTGATGAAGCTGCCGATCGGAGAGCACTACCGTCAGACTTTCGCCAGGCTCGAACCCGAACTGCCGCGTCTGCGGGCCGTGCTGGGGCGCGAAATGAGCGATATCGAACTCTGCTTCCGGGCGCTTTACGCCGCGATGCTCTACCGCATCAAGGGCGAAGGAGGCAAGAGCGCCGTGAGCGACACCATCGAATACGTTTCTCCCGTCATCGCCGAACTGGCCGACATGTACGGCAAGGTCGAACGGGGCGAGGCGGACCTCTTCAAAGACACGGCACCGGAACGGTAACCGATCGTAAGACACGGGACGAAAGCGGATTGTGCGGAGTCGCACCCGAAACGAAGAAGAAGAAAAATTTACGATATTTTTGGCAGATCAAGAAAAAGATTATACATTTGCACTCCGCATTGTACGCTAAAACAATAAAAACACGATAGATCTATGGCAATGAAAAGAACATTCCAGCCTTCGCGCCGGAAGAGAATCAACAAGCACGGATTCCGTCAGAGAATGGCTACGGCCAACGGACGCAAGGTTTTGGCTGCGCGCCGTGCGAAGGGTCGCAAGAAGCTGACCGTATCGGACGAATCGACGTTCAAGTACGCTTAATTCCTTCGGGATTCAAGCCATAGCAAGGGCGGTGCATTGATGCACCGCCCTTGCTGTTCAGTCGGTAGAAACGCTTCTTTCCGACCCAATCTTTTAAGCGGTGCGTCCCTCTTTTTTTCCGGCGACAAAGTGAAAGTGCCCACAGCCTTTTTTTCAAGAAGGCCGTAAAAGCTGCAAGGCAAAAATTACCGGTTCCCAGCATAGTTCACACGCCTTTTCTTTCGCAGAAAAGGGCAAAAGAGTCACATCCGATCCTGGTTTACCGCCTCGCCGGGCGAACGCAACGCACTCGAAGACTTTGCGTCCTTCCGCTCCGAGTACCCCGGAGGTAAGTACGCCACCGATTTTCCGCAAACACACAATCCGCACTGCCTGTGACGACAAATCACCCGCCTCGAATCCCGTTTTACGGGACACATCTCCCGTACCTGTGGCAGCGGTTAATCCGGCAACGAAAGAGGGCATATGACAGACTAAAAGCACGGGCAATGAATCCGGCCGATGATATTTATCAATCCGATTCTAATTTTCAGTTTTCCCCTTTTCGATTTCCGACCTATTCCGTATATTTGTAGGAGAAGACAGAATGCGATTCGGGCAAGTTCGCATAAATGCGACTGCCGCTTCCTTTTACACCCCTCGTTATGGAATAGAAAATACACCCCGACGGCCCGGACAAATTTGGCCCGCCGCACGGTTTTCACTATATTTGTAAAATAATGGGAGATATTCCGGGAAATCCGGAGCGGCGTTTGCCGTAAGGTTCGCCTCCCCCATTCGCTCAAAACAGATCGAACATGGCAATATTCAAAGTCGAAGGCGGCCGCCGGCTGCGCGGTGAAATCACGCCCCAGGGCGCCAAAACGAGGCGCTTCAGATCCTCTGCGCCACGCTGCTCACGCAGGAAAAGGTAATCGTACACAACGTCCCGCAGATCCTGGATGTGATACAACTCATCGAGTTGCTGCAGGCGATGGGCGTCGAAGTGGAGCGCCTGTCCGAAGAGAGCTATTCGTTCCGAGCTGCCGACATCGACCCGGACTACCTGCGCTCGGACGACTACTGCCGCCGGGCCAGCCGCCTCAGGGGGTCGGTGATGCTGCTGGGTCCGATGCTGGCGCGTTTCGGCGTGGGCTACATGCCCAAGCCGGGCGGCGACAAGATCGGCCGCCGCAGGCTCGACACCCACTTCATCGGCTTTCAGAAGCTGGGCGCCACGCTCGATTTCGACACTGCGGCCGCCTGCTCCGAAGTCCGCTGCAAGGAACTCAAGGGATGCTACATGCTACTCGACGAGGCTTCGGTGACCGGCACGGCCAATATCATCATGGCGGCTGTGATGGCCAAGGGTTTCACGACCATCTACAACGCCGCATGCGAACCTTACATCCAGCAACTGTGCCTGATGCTCAACCGCATGGGCGCACGCATCTCGGGCATCGCCTCGAACCTGCTCACCATCGAGGGTGTCCGGGAGCTGCACGGCACCGAACACACGCTGCTGCCCGACATGATCGAGGTCGGCAGCTTCATCGGCCTGGCAGCCATGACCCGTTCGGAGCTGACGATCCGCAACGTTTCGTTCGAGAACCTGGGCATCATCCCCGCCCAGTTCGCCCGCCTGGGCATCCGCTTCGAACAGCACGGCGACGACATCTACATTCCCCAACAGGAGCACTACCGCATCGAGAACTTCATGGACGGCTCGATCATGACCATCGCCGACGCACCCTGGCCGGGCCTCACGCCCGACCTGCTGTCGGTATTCCTCGTGGTGGCCACCCAAGCCAAAGGCTCGGTGCTGATTCACCAGAAGATGTTCGAAAGCCGCCTGTTTTTCGTCGATAAGCTGATCGACATGGGGGCCCAAATCATCCTCTGCGACCCCCATCGCGCGACGGTGATCGGACATGACCACCAGATGCGGCTGCGGGCTACGCGCATGACTTCGCCCGACATCCGCGCGGGCGTGGCGCTGCTGATCGCGGCGATGAGCGCCGAAGGGGTCTACGACGATCCAGAACATCGACCAGATCGACCGCGGTTACAAGGACATCGACGGACGCCTGAACGCCCTCGGAGCCCGGATCACCCGGGTCGAAGAGTAACGACCGGCCGGTGTCCGGAATAAGGAAACGAAGCAAAGTTGTAATAATATGTTTTTGGAAAATGCCAGCCACAAAGGCTGGATCGAAGTTATCTGCGGCTCGATGTTCTCGGGCAAGACCGAGGAGCTGATCCGCCGCCTGAAACGGGCCAAATTCGCCCACCAGCGGGTCGAAATCTTCAAACCCCGCATCGACGTGCGCTATTCCGAAGAGGAGGTCGTCTCGCACGACGCCAACGCCATCCGCTCCACGCCGGTCGACTCGGCCCGGAACATCCTGCTGATGACCTCCGACGTCGATATCGTGGGCATCGACGAGGCGCAGTTCTTCGACCAGGGACTGGTGGAGGTCTGCCGGCAACTGGCCGACAGCGGGGTGCGGGTAATCGTGGCGGGCCTCGACATGGACTTCACGGGCAAGCCCTTCGGACCGATGCCGGCGCTGATGGCTACGGCGGAGTACGTAACCAAAGTACACGCCATCTGCGTACGGTGCGGCAACCTGGCGCACCATTCGCACCGCCTGACCAACGACGAAAAACAGGTGATGCTCGGTGCGCAGGACTCCTACGAACCGATCTGCCGCCACTGTTTCGCCGAACTGCGGAAAAAAGAGCGGGAATAAAAGGCATCTGCCCGTTAAAAATCCGGACCTTTTCCGGACCGTACGCTTCCGAAGCATACAACTCGATACGTCAATCCCCTCCGCAAGAGGGGATTGTTCTTCGGATAAACGCAACCGAAAAATCAATATCCGGAATTTCCAAGCGACAGAAAAAACAGAGAATACTTCGCACGAGGCGCAGAATATACTCAACATCAGCCGACAGTGCATAACCCGATCGGCAGGTTATACGCCCGAATATACCGGAAAATTCACGATTTTCGCATCCGACCGCCGCATACCCACAGCCTTCGCCGCAGTGTCGCCTACACTCGTATTGCCGTCATATCCTCCGCAAAAACATATCAAAAAGGGACCGGCTCTGAATAGAGCCGGTCCCGCCATTCAATAAAGATTCGGAGCCTTTTCACCCGGCGATTTTCCGGTTATCTTCTTCCGCTCCTTCCCCCGCAGGAAGAAAACCTGAAACAATCGCCGTCCACGATGCGGTTATTTCGTCACATTCACAACGATCTGCGCCGTACGTTCGCCGAACGTATAGACATATTTCACCGGAATCGTTACGGTAATCTCCTTCATCAGTTCCAAATCACCGCCTTCGACTACCGTAAGAACATGACTCTCCGCATCGAACTTCACACGGCCGTCGGGGATGGAAACCACCGCCTCGCCATATTCGATGGTTGCGGCTACCGCCGTATTGGTATTCTGCGCATTTGTCGAACCATCGAATACATTCACGTCATTGACCGCCTTCAATGTAAGCAACGTAGCGACATCCAGCGTTACATCTTCATCGACTTTGGCGACGAGTTTTCCGGTTTCGACCGCAATCGTCGCGTCAGCGATCGGATCAGCGATCGATACGGTAAAGGTCTTCGGCTCGCCCAACGCCTTGCCACCATACATCACCTGGGCGGTAACCACGATCGACAATTCGTCGCAGGTACCCCAATCGAGTGTCGCATCCGTGATGACAGCCCCTTCTGCCTGGGTCGCATAAACGACCTTTGCTTCTGCCGGAGCATCTTTCGCGATGTACCAGGTTTTCGACAGGTCGAATGCATCGATTTGCAGCGTGCTGCCTTCGATCTTCATTACGGCCTGGGCACGATCGTCGTCCGAAAGCGACGATCCGCGCAGCAACTCGATTTCGGGAGCCGTAACAGTCACGTGCAGGACAGCTTCGAACGTAAGTACGGGATCGGCAGTCGTAAAGAGATTCTTCACGGTGTAGGAAACATTCAGAGCCGCAGCTTTGCCGAAGACAAAGTTGATGTTCTTACCGCTCGCTCCAACCGTCGCATAGTTGCCGGCTTCATCCTTCGCCATGTCGCTCGTCCAGGAGAGCTGCATGAACGTTTCCTCTCCGAATTGCGCACGGGCCGTCTGATCCAGACTCTCCCAAAGGAGCGCACGGAATTCTTCGACAGCGACGTGATGGCCCGTCGAGGATGCCGCATTATACGGCAATTCGAGCGTTTGCTCCAGCATCGGAATTTCAGGAATACCCGTTACGGATACGGGAATCGTAATCGTTACGACGGTCTTGTCGTCGTTGGTATAAACGGCTTTTACAACATATTCAGCACTCTGTGCCAGATCGCCGACCAACTTCAAATCGACCGTTTGCACGTCCGTATCATAGGTCGGAGTAGCCGGCAATTCGATCGACGGGACGATCTCCGATACAAGCTCCGTACCCCGGTAAAGTTCGACAACCAGATTCTCATTATCCTTGAGCGCATTATACTGAACGGCAGAAAGCATACCCTTATCCGGAGTCAGCACAAGTCCTTTCGCCTCATACGTATCGTCGGAGGTAGCGGCAGCATACGTCCACATCACTTCGGATTTCGGCGTGGAAAGTTCAACACCGTCGGGTGCGATGGAGAATTTATTCACGGCACCGGCTTTCACTTCGAGCGAAAATCCCTCTTCGTCGAGCAATACATAAGTCGCAGCAGCGGTTACTGTCTGTCCGATCAACGCAGTTTCCGACTCGGCAACAGCGAATGTAAGCGCCTTTCCATCGACGGCATACAGCTCCTCGCTACCCGAATCACTGAAGGTAAATTCCGCCGACGCCGATACCAGTGCCGCCAGATCCACGGTCCAATTATTAGCTTCGGCAGCCTCTGCGAGCGGCAGGATCGTTTCACCGTCCTTATACATGACCGTATATCCGGCCAACACGCCATGAACCTCTTTGTCCGTATATTTTACTTCGGTAGTCACCTCGTCGGTATATTCGACGTATTCGCCCTCATTCTCGGCATCGGCCCGGGCCAACACGAAATTCGTCGCAGGGATCCGAATACCCGCTTTGGCATAGGCGGTTCCGATAAAAGCCGACGTGAAGTCCGTTTCGAAATCGTTCGATTCGCCTTCGCTCAACGCCGAACCATCGACATGGAGAGCGACCATTTGCGTTTTGCCGGCCTTTTCTGCGGAAACATAATCGTAATCCGTCGTAGCGACAATGGTAAATTCGCCGGTCGTTTCATCGATGTCCTTGATCTCTTCGATCGTAAAACCGGCCGCCGCACGCGTTCCGACCTCTTCGGTTATGAGCGACATGGCCTCCGTATTGGCATATTTTTTCACAGCACGGGCCGGCGTCATACGGAATCGCAGAGTCGCGATCTGCTCGCCTTCCTCACTGGGACGCAAATAAAGATTCCGGGACTCGGTTTCGTGCGTAACTTCGTTCTCACGGGACAACACGATATACTGCTCCCCGTTGCCGAAATAGATCAGACCGTCCACATAATCCGGCAGGTAAACGATCGACTGGATACGACTACCGAGCAAACCGACATTGGCCTCCAACGTCGCCAGGTAATTCTGAAATTCCTGGTCGAGCTGGTCTTTGGAAATCACGAGCGAACCGTTGTTTTCCCGGATCAGTCCCTGGATCTTTTCAGTCAGTGCACTGGCCTCCTTGTCCAGTTCCTCCATAACCGATGCGATCGCCTGTGTGGAGACCTGCCCCAACAGGTTGTCGCCCAATGTCATCTGGTCCATATAAACTGCCAGTTCCTCGCCCAGCCATTTATTGATCGAGCTGCCGGCCGTTTCGAGTTCGGCCTTGATAGCATCGGCGATCCACTGCGAGGCGGCGGTTTCGATCTGGCTCACCTGACTGTCGGTCAACTCTCCGCCGGCAGCCTCGAAACCGTTGTCCGACAGGTAAGATTCGATGAGCTGCGTCACTTCGAGCGAAAAACCTGCGGCATCCTTTTTGAGTTCAATCATATTTTCCAGCGTTTCCTGAACGCTCTCCAGTGTTTCCTGGGTAACGTAAATACCCGCTATTTCTTCCAGAATACCCGATTTCAGACTGTTCAGGTTCTCCTGCAAGGCCCCGTCGGCGAGTGAAGATTCGATCGCTGCGACGATCTTCGCAGCCAGATCGCTGTCTTTGACACATCCTTCGATCTGGGTTTGCAACGAAGAAATATCGCCCTTTTTCGCAAATCCGGAAAAATCGATCGCTTCGAAAGCGGCCTGGGTCTGCTCCAACGCCGCAATACGATTCTCGAAACCGTTGAGTTCGACAACCGTCCCCTTCAGATCTTCGACATCATTACGCAAGGCGTCGATGTCGTCATCGTAATCCTTACAACCTGCGGTAGTCAGCACGCTCCCGCACAGAAGTAAGAACAGAAACTTCACAAATAGTGTTTTTCATAATTGATAAGTGTTTTGAAATGAGTTCATATACTATATATATTTTATTATGAGCGTATTAACTCTCCGAAAGCGTATCATATATGATACGCACGGTGCAAATATATATATAAATATTTGTACAACAAAAATTTTCATTGAAAAAAGTTAAAATGACAATCAACTACCAGGAAGAGATAAAATTTATCTCTAATAAAATCAGAGAGTTAAGGAAGGAAAAACAAATGACTGTACAAGAACTCGCATACCGCTGCGACATGGAAAGATCCAATATGAGCCGCATCGAATCCGGACGCACCAACCTTACGGTAAAGACCATGTGTATCATATGCAATGCACTGAACGTCAATCTTCGTGACATCATCCGTTAAAGCGAATAAATACCTATATTATATTAAACCCGATCCGACACAGCCAACCGCCAGAGAACGGCGCTGTTTCTTAAAATCTTTCACCAAATACCATATCTTTCATGATTCCGGCGCTCCTATCGAAAAATCGGTATTTTCGATTGTACGTATTTCGTCCGTATCTTTGCGGGAAATACCGTTCGAACAAACGCCGAAAACCGACGGTTGGAGCGGATAACGGGAACACTTGCAATCCCGGTCCCGCAAGAAACAGAAAAACCGGAAATTAAGTTTTGGCGCTGCGCTTACCTTTCGCTATCTTTGACATAGTTTTAGATAGGATGCGCCTCGGAAAAACGGGAACAGGGTCCCGTTTTCTCTCGACTTTCTGTATCTTTGTAGAAGAAAAACGCGGCTGGACCGACTCGCGAAAGTTGTCTGAAAACGGATCAAAGTGCTTCCGAAAAGAATACCGGATCTTTCACCGGACAAAAGCAATATCGGCGAAGGCATGCGACCGACATAAACGAAACGACACAAGCCAAATGAGCGTAATAGACCTGATCGTCGGACTCCTGATGCTGTGGGCCGTATTCAACGGCTGGCGGCAGGGGCTTATTCTGCAACTCTGCTCGCTCGCAGGCATCGTCCTGGGAGCGTGGCTCGGCATCCGCTTCGGTACCGAAGCAGGCGCATTGCTGCATCTGGACGAAGAGTTCGCGGCGGCAGGCGGTTTCCTGGCGGTCTTCGTGGTCGTGCTGATCGCGGTGGCGATCGTGGGACGGCTGTTGCGCAAGGTGTTTCATTTCGCAGGCTTCGGCATTCCGGACCATCTGCTGGGTGTCGCGGTATCCGCAGCCAAGACGCTGCTGATCCTGGGGCTGCTCTTCTCGGCGTTCGAATCTCTGAACAAGGACCATACGCTGGCCGAGGAAAAAACGCTCGACCGGTCGGTATGCTACCGTCCGATGATCCGTCTGGCGGATTCGCTCTTCCCGCTGCTCGAATGGGCCAAAGAGCAGGTATCAATCGATGAACAAGAATTATGGAGCGACAATTCACCGGAACGGTAATCCGCACGACGGGCAGCTGGTACGACGTCCGCACGGACGCCGGGGAAACGGTCAAGTGCCGCATCCGGGGACGTCTGCGTCTGAAAGGCGTACGTTCGACCAATCCCGTAGTCGTGGGCGACCGGGTCGTTTACGAATGGGACGAAGAGGACGCCGGAGTCATCTGCGAAGTAGTGCCGCGCCGCAACTACATCATTCGCAGGGCCTCGAACCTCTCCAAAGAGTCGCACATCATCGCCGCCAACCTCGACCGGGCGCTGCTGGTCGTGACGCTGTTCTCTCCCGTGACGGCTCCGGAGTTCATCGACCGCTTCCTGGTAACCTGCGAGGCCTACCGCGTACCCGTCACGATTCTGCTGGCCAAAGCCGACCTGACGGCACAGAATCCCGAAGCCGTAGCCGCATTCAAAGCCACTTATGAAAACGCCGGGTATTCCGTACTCGAAGTCTCGGCGCTCGACGGCACGGGTATCGAAGCCGTGCGGGAATTACTGAAGGGACACACCACGCTGCTGGCCGGCAACTCCGGAGTGGGAAAATCGACCCTGGCCGGAACCGTCGAGCCGGGGCTGGACATCCGCACGGGCGACATCTCCGAAAGCCATCACAAAGGGCGCCACACCACGACCTTCTCGACGATGTACCCCCTTTCGTCGGGCGGCTACCTGATCGACACGCCCGGCATCAAGGGCTTCGGACTGATCGACATCGCCGATGCCGAGCTGTGGCACTACTTCCCCGAGATGATGCGCCTGGCCCCCCAATGCCGCTTCTACAATTGCACCCATGTCCACGAACCGGGCTGCGCCGTGCGCGAAGCCGTAGAACGGGGCGAAATATCTTGGCAGCGCTACGAAAGTTACCTGAAAATGCTCGACGACGATGACAAATACCGCAAATAAACCCCTCGACTGGTACGCGGAACGTACGGCTTACTTCTCGGAATTCATGTCCGAAGAGCGGCGGCAGGTGTTGCAACGCACCCTCGACAGCCGCACGCGCTACATGACGATCCTCACCGAGAACACCTACCATGCCCAGAACGCCAGTGCGCTGGTGCGCCACTGCGAAGCCTTCGGCGTGCAGGATATACATACGATCGAAACCCGCTGCAAGTTCAACCCCAACGTCAATATCGTGCGGGGCACGGACAAATGGATCGACCTGCACCGCCACCGCACTACGGCCGAGGCGATCGCCGACCTGAAAGGGCGGGGTTATCGCATCGTGGCGACCACGCCTCACCGCGAAGACAAGACTCCCGAAACGTTCGATGTCGCGGCTTCCCCCTTCGTGCTGGTCTTCGGCACCGAGCACGCCGGCATCTCGGACGAGATCGTCGCTGCGGCCGACGAATTCCTGCGCATCCCGATGTGCGGCATGGTCGAGAGCCTGAATGTCTCGGCCTCGGCGGCCATTCTGATCTACATGCTCTCGTCCCGGATGCGGGAAACGGTTCCCGACTGGCGTCTGACTGCCGGAGAACGGGCCGAAATCCTCTATCGCTGGACCTTCGCCTCGGTGCGGGACGCCGAAGCGATTCTCCGACGCAAATATCCCGAAGAATAAGGAAAACGATGAATACGATACTACGCAAACAGTTCCTGGCCCACGTCGGCCAAACCTCGCCCGAACCCATGATGATCGAGGTGGCGCGGGCAGAAGGCGTTTTTTTCTATACACCCGAAGGCAAACGCTACTACGATCTGGTGGCGGGGGTTTCGGTCAGCAACGTCGGCCATGCCAATCCCCGCGTGGTGGAAGCCGTGCAGCGGCAGGCGGCCGACTACATGCACATCATGGTCTATGGCGAGATGATCGAGCGGCCGCAGGTGCGGTACGGTACGCCGCACGCATCGCCGAGCTGCTGCCGGGAGAACTTTCGAGCGTCTATTTCGTCAATTCGGGCGCCGAAGCGATCGAAGGGGCCCTGAAGCTCGCCAAGCGATACACCCACCGCACGGAGCTGGTCTCGATGCGCCGGGCCTATCACGGTTCGACGCAGGGAGCCATGAGCCTGATGGGTGAGCCCGAAGGCGAGGAGTGGAAGGGGGCGTTCCGGCCTCTGCTGCCCGATGTGCGGGCGATCGACTTCAAACGATTTCGACCAATTGCGACTCATCACCCGCCGCACGGCCTGCGTCGTGGTCGAACCCGTGCAGGGCGAAGCGGGCGTACGGCCCCCGGTTCCCGGATGGCTCGAAGCCCTGCGGCGACGTTGCGACGAGGTGGGTGCGCTGCTCGTCTTCGACGAAATTCAAACCGGGATGGGACGCACGGGCGAAATGTTCGCCATGCTCAAATACGGCGTCACGCCCGACATCGTCTGCCTGGCCAAAGCCTTCGGCGGCGGGATGCCTCTCGGAGCCTTCGTATCGCGCAAAGAGATCATGGACACGCTGCAAACCGCCCCTACCCTGGGGCACATCACCACCTTCGGCGGACATCCGGTCTGCTGCGCAACGGGACTGGCGGCCCTCGAATATCTGTTGGAAACCGGCACGGTGGAACACGTCGAAGGCAGAGGCGTCCTCTACGAATCGCTGCTGGCGGATCATCCGCAGGTCGTGGAAATCCCGGCGCAGCGGCCTGCTGCTGGCCGTCGAACTGGGCTCGTCGGCCAAGATGTTCCGTATGATGGAGCTCTTCAAGGAGGCGGGCATCCTGAGCGACTGGTTCCTCTACTGCGATACGGCGTTCCGCATCTCGCCGCCGCTCACGATCACCGAGGAGGAAGTGCGCGACAGCGCCCGCCTGATCCGCGAATGCCTCGACCGAATCTGACGGCGAATTATCGGCAGCGCTCCAACGAAACAAGCAATATTCAACAGAAATCCCCGGCGCAGCGAATCTGCGCCGGGGATTTCGACTCGAAGGATTTCGCTGTTTCAGCAAAACGCTACTGCTCCGTCATCGGCCCGCGAGCTACGGCCGCATCGTAGTCGGCATTGGTGAAAGTGTAGGTCCAAACCCAATGGGACAAATCGTTTTCCACCGGCATATCCTCCCATACATACTCCTTCTCATTACACGGATTGTAAGGAGCCGCCGGATACTCCTTCGGTCTTGTGAAAACACCGCCGTAAGGCCCGTCGTCAAATACAATTTCAATCCCATGCATTACATACAAATCAGGTGATGGTGGAAGAGCAATAAATCCGATCATCGTTTTCGAAATACGCTCTCCGGGCAACATGATCTCATCTTCGAACTGACCGTTCACAGTCATCGTAATCCGATGATCGCTGGCATTCACCCAGACAAAGTGGCCGATTCCGGGCGGATCCACATCCTCTCCGTTGTCCTTATCACAACCACACAACCCGAAAAACAGGATCGCAAATAATAACAGTCGCTTTTTCATAATATGGCCTCGTTTTTAATAAGTATCTTCGTTATCGATCATAGTGTATATATTCCAAAAACGATTGATCGTTTCTGCGTTGTAACCGTGACGCCCCGCATATTGAATGATCCAGCCACCCGCTTCCCGGCTGTTTTTCGACCCGAAAGCTATTTCCTGAATCTCCCGCACAGACGGAATACAACTCCGGAACGCCTCCCCCTCTTCGAATGCCGGGAAATACCGTAAAAAGACCGCTAAAATATTTATGGCAGGCGGATTTATAAGTTCGAAGGAACGGGAAACACTCACACTCCTATCCAAAGATACTGAATACGCTTCTGATTTACAAACTTACGGATGGAAATTCGCACAAAAATTTCCGCCGAAACAGCCGTTTCGGCGGAAAGCGAATCGCAACCGTTCGACTATTCTTCCGAAAACCGTTTTAATTCCGCGATCTCCTCCGCCCAACGCGATTCGTCGGGGGTTTCGAGAATCAGCGGCATGTCGTCGAAGCGGGAGTCGCGGGCGATGTACCGGAAACACTCGATCCCCAACACACCCTCGCCCAGCGGAGCATGACGATCGACATGGCTGCCGAGCGTCTTCAACGTATCGTTCAGGTGCATCCCCCGCAGGTATTTCAGTCCGACGATCCGATCCAGCTCGGAGAATGTCGCATCGCAAGCCGCAGCGGTACGCAGGTCGTATCCGGCCGTAAACGCATGACAGGTATCAATGCAGATACCCACGCGCGACTTGTCCTCGACCTTGTCGATGATATACGCCAGGTGTTCGAACCTGAATCCCAGGTTGGAACCTTGTCCGGCCGTGTTCTCGATGACGGCCGTGACGCCCTGCGTGCGGTCGAGGGCGATATTGATCGACTCGGCGATGCGGTCCAGGCACTCCTCCGTCGAAATTCGGTTCAGGTGGCTGCCCGGATGGAAATTAAGACGATCGAGGCCGAGGGCCTGGCAGCGGCTCATTTCGTCGATGAAGGCCGTCCGGGACTTCTCGAGCCCTTCGCGCTCGGGATGTCCCAGGTTGATCAGGTAACTGTCGTGCGGCAGGATGCTCCGGGGCGCGTAACCCCCGGCCCGGCAATTCTCTCCGAAAGCCGCGATCTGGGCCGGCGTCAGGGGCGGTGCGCTCCACTGACGCTGGTTTTTGGTAAAGGGCGAAGCCCGTAGCTCCTATTTTATGTGCATTCAAAGGGGCGTTTTCAGGACCGCCCGCAGCACTTACGTGTGCTCCGAAATATTTCATACTGTTCGCTTTATCTTATTATTTATCGTTTTGCTAACAAATGTAGCGATTTTTGTAGAGAAATCCCTAAATTTGTTGTATCAATTAGTTGCTTATGAAACAATTTTACCTGCTTTCAACCCTCCTCTGCGCCCTGGCGATAAGCAATCCCGTGTCTGCACAGATCACGATCGACGAAGTCAAGACCGACCCCTCGGAAAGAATCCTCAAAAACGAAGTCCGCCCCACGACGGTCGATGCACAGAGTTATTTCAGCCGCGCCCGCTACCGTGCCGAGCGTGCCGCGATCCGCAAGGAGCGCAATACCCTCGAATTCGGCGGCGGCATACTCGGATCGGTAGCCTCGTACAGCGATTCGTGGATCGAAACTTCGGGCGGCGATAACTCGATCGGTCTGGCCGCCACGCTTTTCCTGCATCACACCTTTACCAAACAGCGCTTTACCATCGAAACCAAGTTCGATGCCAAGTTCGGCTACAACCGGATGAATATCGAAGTCGCCGGCGACGGAGGCTCTACGACCAGCGAGGCCACCTGGTACAAGAACCAGGACGAATTTCAGATTTCGACCAATCCCGCCTACATCATCAACAAGAGTTGGCAGGTCGGCTCGATCATCAAATTCCGCAGCCAGTTCGCCAACGGTTACGTGTCGCGCTCGCAGCAGACGGCCGACGATCGGAAAAGTACCTTTATGTCGCCGGGTTACCTCGACATATCGGGCGGTTTCACCTACACCTGTCCCCTCGAGCGTTTTCCGATCAAGATCAACCTCTCGCCGATCGCCCTGAGCGCCGTATTCGTCGAAAGCGCCAAGGTCCGCAGCAACAGATGGGACGACAAACCGGGCTGGCAGGCTTACGGCCTTTCGAATGCGAACAAACCTCGAAATACGAGGGCGGTTCCTCAATCCAGATCGACTTCGACCGGACGTTCGGCAAAAAGGGCATTTTCCGCTACCGCACCACGCTCTTCTCCTTCATGGGCTGGATGTCGAATTTGAACATGAAAAACAGATATACCAGCGTCAGCGCCTACGAAAAAGCTCTCCAGGCCTGGGATGATGCACAGGGAATCGGCGATAAACCGATGCTGCAAATCCATCCGACGGTGCGCTGGGAAAATACGCTCGAAATCAAGGCGACGAAATACCTCTCCACGAAGGTTAGTTTCCAGCTCTACTACAACCGGGCGCAAAACTACGACATCCAGACCCAGTTGCTGTTGAGCGTAGGACTGACCTATACGTTCAAGAACAAATAAGCGGCGGCGATCGTCACGAACGCCCCATAAAACCGACGAAAACACGATGTACCGAAACTCCCGTCTTGCGATCCTGCTCCCGATCCTGCTCGCCGCAGCCGTTGTGCTGGGGCTGCTGTTAGGACGCTATCTGGGTCGCAACACTCCCGAAGCCCAACTGCGGAACCTGGTCGAACAACTGACCCATCCGACCAACAAACTGGCCTATACGCTCTCGCTGATCGAGAACCAGTACGTCGATTCGGTGTCGATGGATTCGCTCTCCGAGCAAGTGATTCCCCTGCTGATGGAGGAACTCGACCCCCACTCGGTCTATATCCCCAAATCGGAAATGGAGGCGGTGAACGAGCCGTTGCAGGGTGAGTTCGACGGCATCGGCGTGGTCTTCAACATGGCGCCCGACACGGTCATCGTACTCAATGTCATCCCTTCGGGGCCGAGCGACAAGGCCGGAGTGAAGGCCGGCGACCGCATTATCCGGATCAACGATTCGCTGGTGGCAGGACAGAAGATACCCAACAACGAAATTGTCAAACGGCTACGGGGCAAACGCGGCACACAGGTCAAGTTATCGCTCGAACGGCAGGGAATCGCAGAACCAGTCGAGGTCGAAGTGACGCGCGGCGCCATTCCGATCAAAAGCCTCGAAGCGGCCTTCATGCTGCCCGACAGCATCGGCTACATCAAACTCTCCCAGTTCGCCATCACCTCGCACAACGAGCTCATCACCGCCTTGAACAACCTCAAGGCACAAGGTATGAAGCGATTGATCTTCGACCTGCGGGGCAATCCCGGCGGTTTCCTCGACCAGGCAATCCGCATCGCCAACGAATTCCTGCCGGCCGACAAGCTGATCGTCTATACCGAAGACCGAAACCACAACCGCACGGATGAAATGAGCGACGGAAACGGCACGATCCAAGAGCTGCCCCTGGCGGTGCTGATCGACGAATTCAGCGCCTCCTCCAGCGAAATTCTGGCCGGAGCGCTGCAAGACAACGACCGGGGTACGATCATCGGACGCCGCTCGTTCGGCAAAGGACTCGTACAACGGCAGATACCCTATCCCGACGGTTCGGCCCTGCGGCTCACCGTCGCACGCTACTATACTCCCACAGGTCGCTCGATCCAAAAACCCTACACCAACGGCGATGCGCTGGGGTATGAAGAAGATCTTTGGAACCGTTACCGGCACAACGAGTTTTTCTCGGCAGACAGCATTCACTTCAACGATTCTCTGCGCAAGGTAACGCCCGGCGGCAAAGTGGTTTACGGCGGAGGAGGCATCATGCCCGACCTGTTCGTGCCGGTCGATACGACCGACGTAACCCGCTATTTCCTCGAGGTGTCGGGACGCAACATCCTCTTCCGCTATACGATCGAGTACGCCGACCGTCACCGCGACGCCCTGAACGCCGTGAAGACCATTCCGGAACTCCAGGCCCTGCTCGATGCCGACAAGGAGCTGATGAACGACTTCATCCGATACGCAGCCCGCAACGGCGTACAGCCCGACTACAAGGACATCGCCCGCTCGCGCAAGCTGATCGAAGCCCAGTTACGGGCCTACATCGGACGGAACACCCCCCTGAACGAAGCGGGATTTTACGTGAATATCTACCCGATCGACCCCGTCATGCTGCGGGCGGTCGAAGTGCTTAAAACCCAAAACGACCATGACTAAACGAATCATCGGACTGATCCTGGCCATCGCCGCTATCGCGGTAATCGTCATCGCCGCCATCCGCCACAACACCTATACTTCGATGATCGGACCGGCTGCAACCGAAATGCCCGCACCCGAAAAAACGGGGCAAAAAAAACCGGCGCCGGAAACTCTGCGGCCCGATTCGCTCACTGCGGCCAAACCCGACACGGTACGGCAAACGGGCGGCCATGCAGGGCCGGAACAGTAATCGAAAACAATCTTACGATCGGAATATTCCCGTTCGGCGGCAACGGCCGAACGCACGGGTTCGGACATGCAATCCGACTTCTGCACATTCCACGCGAAAAAGCTTCGGTCAAATTCCCGGATAGAAATCCCCGGCACAGCGAATCTGTGCCGGGGATTTCGACTCGAAGGATTTCGCTGTTTCAGCAAAACGCTACTGCTCCGTCATCGGCCCGCGAGCTACGGCCGCATCGTAGTCGGCGTTAGTAAACGTATAAGTCCATTGTCGCTGAAGCATTCCGCTCTCCTTATATTCCTCTCCCATCTCATAATTATACTCGTCACACGGATTGTACGGCGCAGTCGGATACTCCGTCGGGATGGAGAAAACACCGCCATAAGACCCGTCATCGAAAGAAATTTTCATCCCCTCTATTGTATAAGAACGTGGTGATGGCGGAAAAATAAATCCGATCATCGTTTTCGAAATACGCTCTTTCGGGAGCAAAACTTCATTTTCAAATCTGCCTATTACGGTCAATGTTATGCGGTGATCGCTTTCGTTTTGCCAAACATAATGTCCGACACTCGCCATATCAACATTTTCATCATCCTTGTCACTGCAACCAGCCATCAAAAAAGCTATCGCTATCAGAAAAAACAATCGTTTCATTATCGGAACTTTTTTAATTATTAGTTTAGTAAGAATCCTCGTTAGCAACCATACTGTACACCCTCCAAAAACGATCGATCGTTTCTGCGTCGTAACCGTGACGCCCCGCATATTGAATGATCCAGCCACCCGCTTCCCGGCTGTTTTTCGACCCGAAAGCTATTTCCTGAATCTCCCGCGCAGACGGAATACTGTTCCGGAACGCCTCCCCCTCTTCGAATGCCGGAAAATACCGTAAAAAGACCGCTAAAATATTTATGGCAGGCGGATTTATAAGTTCGAAGGAACGGGAAACACTCACACTCCTATCCAAAGATACTGAATACGCTTCCGATTTACAAACTTGCGAATGGAAATCCGCACAAAAATTCCCGCCGAAACGGTTGTTTCGGCGGGAAGCGAATCGCAACCGTTCGACTATTCTTCCGAAAACCGTTTTAATTCCGCGATCTCCTCCGCCCAACGCGATTCGTCGGGGGTTTCGAGAATCAGCGGCATATTCCGCAAAGAAGGAATTCATATTCTATATTTTTTGAAATATGCAGGGCTTTCGTTACTTTTGTCGCCAGAAATTAATGACTTCTATGGGGCGCAAATTCGCTGCGGTACTTTGCTCGACCCTCCTGCTCTCGCCGGGATCGGAGGAACGGGATTCACCCTCCTGTTCGGATTGGTGCCGCTGCTCTGGATCAGCGATTCGTACGACGCTTCCCGCCGCTCGTGGTGGAAAGTTTTCGGCTGGGCGCTCCTCACCTTCGTACTCTGGAATGTTTCTACGATCTGGTGGATCTGGCTGGCCACTCCCGTAGGCCCTTTCGCCGCGACGATCGCCTCGTCTTTCCTGAACATGGTCGCCTTCATGCTCTTCCATACGGTTTCGAAAAAGGGACCGAAGGCATTGGCCTACACGCTGCTCGTTTCAGGCTGGATCGCCACGGAGTACTGGTACACGATCGGCGACTTCTCCTGGCCCTGGCTGATTCTGGGCAACGGATTCTCGCACGAAGTGTGGGCCGTGCAATGGTACGAATACACGGGCATCTTCGGCGGTACGCTCTGGGTGCTTCTCTCGAATATCCTGCTTTACGAGGCCTGGCGCCGTCGGCGCGACGCAAAAGCCTGGACCTGGGCCGGAGCGGTCGTACTCCTTCCGATTCTCGTTTCGCTGGGCATTTTCTGGAGTTACGAAGCACCTGACGAAGGCTCGGTCACGGTATCCGTAGTGCAGCCCAACATCGACTGTTACGACAAATTCGCTGCGGGAACGGAGCAGATGCAGGAAAGGCTGCTGCTCTCGATGATCGAAGAGGCTCCCGCAGGCTCCGACTTCATCGTACTGCCCGAAACGGTCTGGCCCTACGCCTACGACGAGCGCTATCTGCCGCAGGCTCCGGTCGTTACGAAAATAAGAGAGATCCTGCGCGAAAAATCTTCCGGTGCGATGATCGTCACAGGAGCCGAAACCATCGTCTATTATCCGCCGGAGGAACAGACGGAAACCGCCCGTCAAAACGAACGGGGAGCTTTTTACGACAAATTCAACTCGACGCTCGGCATCGACACGACCGCCTGCCTCCCGATCCACCACAAGGGCCGGCTGGTAATCGGCGTCGAAAGCACTCCGACCTGGATCTTCAAGGCCCTCAAATTCCTGGTGATCGACCTGGGCGGCACGGTGGGGCAACTCGGCGTGGGGGAACCGGGTCCGGCATTCGTTCATAACGGCGTGAGCGTGGGAACCCCGATCTGCTACGAAGGGCTCTACGGCAACTTCTACGGCGGATTCGTACGCGAGGGAGCCAGAGCCCTGCTGATCTCGTCGAACGACGGCTGGTGGGGCGACACACCCGGTCACAAACACCTCTTCTCGATCGCCCGCCTGCGGGCCGTCGAACACCGCCGGGCCATCGCCCGCAGCGCCAACACCGGCACTTCGGGATTCATCGACACGCGCGGGGACGTGCAGCAAAAGCTGGGCTGGGACCGTCGCGGCATCCTCACCGGAGAGGTCGAACTCAACAGCGAACTGACTTTTTACACCCGATACGGCGACTACCTGGGACGAATTTCGGAGCTCCTCATGGGACTCTGCATCCTCTATTACATCGCCTATCGAATCAAGAAGAAAAACCATCTGGTGAAGTAACCGGAACAGACATACGACCGCTAACAAGACCCGCATAAATCCGAAGGGGGCCGGAACTTTTGCATTATGAATTACAACCAAACGCTCGAATTCCTATTTTCATCGCTCGTTTCGTACCAGGAGAAGGGGCCCGAAGCCTATAAACCCGGACTGGAACGCATCACCGCATTCTGCCGCCACATCGGAAATCCCCAGCGCAACTTCTTCACGATCCACGTCGCCGGAACCAACGGCAAAGGCTCCGTGGCGCACATCATCGCCTCGGTGCTCCAGCAGGCGGGCTACCGCACGGGGCTGTTCACCTCGCCCCACCTGCAGGATTTCCGCGAACGCATCCGCGTGGACGGAGAGATGATCCCCAAGCAGAAAGTCGTGAACTTCGTGGACAAACACTACGACTGCATGAAGGAGCTCGGACTCTCGTTCTTCGAGATGTCCACGGCCCTCGCCTTCGACTACTTCGACCAGAGCGACGTCGAGGTCGCCGTCATCGAAACGGGACTGGGCGGACGGTTGGACGCCACCAACCTCATCATCCCGATCGTGAGCGTCATCACCAACATCGGACTCGACCACATGGCCCTGCTGGGCGACACGCTTCCCAAAATCGCAGCCGAGAAAGCGGGAATCATCAAAAAAAGCATCCCGGTCGTGATCGGCGAGAAGAGCGACGAATACAACCACGTCTTCGACCAGGCGGCAACGGCCATGATGTCCAAAATCGTCTATGCCGAAAACGATTTCGCGTGCATCAACCATTCGACGGAAGGGGATTTCCAGAAATTCAGCATCCAGCGCCACCGCGACAACAAAGTTTTCAACCTGGAACTGGACCTTACGGGCAATTACCAGGTACACAACATACTGACGGCAATCGCCGTCATCGACCTGCTGCACCAGGAAACCCCGCTGACGATCAGCCTGCGCGCGCTCACGGAAGGCATGCGCACCGTCGCTTCGGGCACGGCCCTGCAAGGCCGGTGGCAGAAGCTCGGCGACAAACCTCTCACGATCTGCGATACGGGACACAACGCCCACGGCATCCGCTACGTTGCGGAACAGTTGGCCGCAACCCCCCACCGCGACCTCTACTGCGTACTGGGATTCGTCAATGACAAAGACCTATCGAGCGTACTGCCTCTGTTTCCCAAAGAGGCCCGTTATATCTTCACGCAGCCCGGCAACGAACGGGCGCTTCCGGCCGGCAAGCTGGCTGAAAAAGCGGCTGCATACGGTCTTCGGGGCGAAGTGGCCGACACGGTGAGCGGGGCATTGGCCCGGGCGCGGGAGATGGCCTCGGAGGAGGACATGATCTTCATCGGAGGCAGCAATTTCGTCGTCGCCGAAGTGCTCGAATAAACCCTAAGTCACCTTTGGCGAAAGCCATTACCTAAAAGCCGGAAGGAAACATTTCCTTCCGGCTTTTCAATCGTGGCCGGCACTGCCGACCCGGCTGCAAAAACTCTTGCGGCATAGCTGTCGCGCCTTCGTCCGCCTCTTCCCGGCCGGCCTTCTCTTGTTTCACGGCTTCGGCAAAACAACCGCCCGTCCCGCACCAGCCGACCGGAAATACCGGACTTTAAGCCTCACCGATCTTGGGACCTCCGCCCAGCGGAAAATCGCCGGGAGAATGGCGCTGCGGAGCCGGTATTTCGATTTTTCCCACATTGCTTTCATAGCGGGTAATGTTCTCCTGCAGGGAGAGCAGCAGGCGCTTGGCATGTTCCGGGGTCAGGATCACACGACTCTTGACTTTGGCCTTCGGCACACCGGGAAGGACCGTCGCAAAGTCGATGATAAATTCCGAAACCGAATGCGCGATGATCGCCAGATTGATGTAATTACCCTGAGCTACGTCCTCGCCCAGATCTATCTCCATTTTTTGATTCTCTGCCATAGTATTGAATTTTTAACGTGTATGGACAAAATTATCCATTTTTCGATCCCTCTCCCGACCCGAGAAGGCAAAGTTATGGAGAACTTATCAACATTATAGAACAACGATTCTCCTTTCGACCCTCTTTTCCGCCCTTTTTCCGAAACCGGGCCGAATTTTAAGTTAGTTTTCGTATCTTTGCGAAGAAAACCTGCAAGAAAGAGCATGTATCTGGAAATCATCGAGATTTTGCTGCGCGGATTCTGCGTCGGCGTCGCCGCGTCGATCACGGTAGGACCGGTGGCCGTTCTGTGCATCCAGCGGACCCTCAGCAAAAGCCGCCGCTCGGGGATCGTGTCGGGGCTCGGTGTAGCCGCTGCCGATACGCTGATGGCGATGATCGCTTACTTCTGCTACTCGATGCTCCAGGCTCAAATCGACCAGTACAACCAGTTGCTGCGTGTGGTCGCCGGCATCTTCGTAGTCATCGTAGGCGTCTATATCTTCTTTCAGAACCCGGTACCGCAGATCCGCCGCAACCGGGCCGGCAAGACCAGCCTTACACAGGACTTCGCTTCGATTTTTGGCCTTACGATCGCCAATTTCGTGCTGGTCATTCCCTATATCCTGACTTTCTTCGCGGTTTTCAAAATTTCGACGATCGAAACCTTCGACGTCGCCGGCCTGGGACGGGGATTTCTCGTCATCGTAGGATTCTTCGGCGCTATCCTCTGGTGGACCTCCCTGGCTTTCCTGATCAACCTTTTCCGGCGCCGCTTCCGTCCCCGCCACATGCTCACGATCAACCATGTGGCCGGCATTATTATCGGAGTACTCGGCGTCTATACGATTTTATCCACCTTCTTCAACCTCATCCCCCATGGAATGCTCCAAGCCTAAAAAGATCATCATAGCCATCGACGGATTCTCCTCGTGCGGCAAAAGCACCTTCGCCAAAACCATCGCAGCCAAGCTGGGATATATCTTCATCGACACGGGGGCCATGTACCGCGCCGTAACGCTCTATGCGCTCGAACACGGCGCCATCGTTTCGGGCATCGTGGACGAAGAGAAGGTGATCGCCCTGCTCGACGACATCTCGATCGACTTCCGCTTCAACCCCGAACGGGGCGCGAGCGACATCTACGTCAATGGCGACCGGGCGGAGGGACGCATCCGCACGATCGAAGTGAGCAACTGCGTGAGCCGCGTCAGCTCGATCCGCCAGGTACGCGAAAAACTCGTGGCTATGCAGCAGGCGATGGGTCGCCAGCGGGGCGTGGTCATGGACGGACGCGACATCGGCACGGTGGTATTCCCCAATGCCGAAATGAAAATCTTCATGACGGCCGATCCCGAAGTCAGGGCCCGGCGCCGCTACGACGAACTGCTGGCCAAAGGCGACTCCGTATCGCTCGAGGAGATCCGGGCCAACATCGTCGCACGCGACAAGGCCGACATGACACGCGCGATCTCGCCGCTGCGCCAGGCCGACGACGCCGTAGTGCTGGACAACAGCCACATGACCGTCGAAGAGCAAATGACCTGGTTCATGGAGCGTTTCGATAGGATAGCTTGCGGCCGATAACCGCATCGCATAAAATACAATAACGAACAACCTCGGCTATGAGAGTCGAAATCGACAGCCATTCCGGTTTTTGCTTCGGAGTCGTGAGAGCGATCTCCCGCGCGGAAGAGGCTCTGCAGGAGCAGGGCGAGGTCTTCTCGCTGGGGGACATCGTACACAACCGCGTCGAAGTGCAGCGGCTCGAACGGCTCGGCATGCACACGGTGACCCACGATCAGATGCCGGAACTGGGAGGACGGAGCCTCTTCATCCGGGCGCACGGCGAACCTCCTTCGACCTACCGGCTGGCGGAAGAGCTGGGCATCGAGCTGATCGACGCGACCTGCCCGGTCGTGGCCAAACTCCAACGGCGCGTCGTCGAAGCACACGAAAAGATGCGGCAGGTCGGAGGGCAGGTCGTGATACTCGGCAAGCGGGGACATGCCGAAGTGATCGGACTCACCGGGCAGGTCGAAGCTCCCACGCTGGTCGTCGAAACAGAGGAAGACCTCGACCAGATCGACTTCACACGTCCGATCTATTTCCTTTCGCAGACCACGCAAAGCATCTCCCTGTTCCAGCACCTGTGCGACCGGATGCGCAGCCGGGCCACCGACCCTGCGCAGGTCTTCGCCCACGACACGATCTGCCGCCAGGTATCCAATCGCGAAAGTCACCTCGAGGAGTTCGCAGGGCGATTCGACGTAATTATCTTCGTCTGCGGCCGCAAGTCGAGCAACGGCAGGGTCCTTTTCGAAGTGTGTCGCCGGGCCAATCCCCGCAGCTATAACGTCGAAGAGGCTTCGGAGCTGCGTCCCGAATGGTTCGAAGGAGCCGAATCCGTCGGTATCTGCGGTGCTACGTCCACCCCCAAGTGGCTGATGCAGGAGGTGGCCGATGCGGTCGCCGGGCAGAAGCCGTGAAACAAAAAATCCGAAATACGGACGCAAAGCGCCGGCACGTGCCTCCGTATCGGAAACAGACAAGAAATTCAACCTTATAAAAACGATAACGACCATGAAGTACCTGATCCGTTCCGTAAAATATTTTATCGCGCTCTGCGTTCTATATCTGATTATCATGGCGCTGATGCTGCTCACGAATACCTCGGTGCTGACCCCTTCGGAAACCTTCTCGGCTCTCGTCCGCTCCACACGCGGGCAGGTGCTGATCGTCGCGGTGGTGCTCCTCTCGGCCCTGTACCCCAAGTTCGGCTTCATCCGCCGGCAGGAGATCGGCAGCCTGCGCAAGAACCGCGAACAGATCCTCAATGCCTTCGTTTCGGAGGGCTTCAAGCCGGTCCGGGAATCCGAACACGAAATGGTGTTCCGGGCAGACTCCCTCTTCAAGCGGCTCACGCTCCTTTTCGAAGATGAAATCCGAGTCACCCAGACCGGGGAATGGATCACGATCGAAGGTATTCGCCGGGGTGTAGCCCGGGTTTATTACCGCCTGCAGTCCTATCTCGAAAGAACACGCAATGAAAATGAATAAGAAACGTCCCATACTTCGCCGCGCGGCGATTCCTGCGGTCCTCGCCCTGCTTTGCACGCTCTTCTGGTTCGGCAAGCCCAACGATTTCGGGCTGGGCCGAAACATGGAGCTACTGGTCAATATGATGCGGGAGCTTTCGCTCTTCTACGTCGATGAAGTCGATCCCGACCAACTAATGCAGGATGCCGCCGAAGGCATGACCCGCAACCTCGACCCCTACACCGAATTTCTGCCCGAAGAGCAGATGTCGAACTTCGACCTGCTCACCACGGGCAAGTACGGAGGCATCGGTTCGATGATCCGCAAGAAAGGCGATTACGTAATTTTCGCACAGCCCTACGAAGGCTCCCCGGCCGACCGGGCCGGCATCCGCATCGGCGACAAGATCCTCTCGATCGAAGGCGAGGACACCAAGGGTTGGGACCCCGCACAGATAAGTTCCGCCCTGAAAGGCACGCCCAACACCACCGTCCGAATCGTCATCGAACGGCTGATCGGCGGCGAGCACGACACTCTCACTCTGACGCGCGAACGGGTAGCCATTCCCAGCGTCCCCTACGCCGGGTTCGTCGCAAAAGGGATCGGATATATCCAGCACAGCGACTTCACCGAAGGATCGTACGAAGAGATGCGCACCGCGATCGAGAAACTCCGCACACAGGATACCCTGCGGGGATTGATCCTCGACTACCGGGGCAACGGAGGCGGCATTCTGCAGGAAGCCGTCAAGATCGTTTCTATGTTCGTTCCCAAAGGTACGGAGGTGGTCCGCACCAAGGGACGGGCCGCTACGCAGGAGAATGTCTTCCGCACCGCGAACGATCCGATCCTGCCCGATCTGCCGTTGGCCGTGCTGATCAACGGCAACTCGGCGTCGGCGGCCGAGATCGTCGCCGGCTCGTTGCAGGACCTCGACCGCGCGGTGCTGATCGGCCAGCGCAGCTTCGGCAAGGGCCTCGTGCAGACGACCCGCCCGCTGGGATACAATACCCTGCTGAAACTCACGACCGCCAAATACTACATTCCCTCGGGGCGCTGCATCCAGGCTATCGATTACTCCTCGCGCAAGCAGGACGGCACGGTCGGCAAGGTAGCCGATTCGCTCGTACGGGAATTTACGACCCGCGGCGGCCGCAAAGTCTATGACGGCGGCGGCATTTCGCCCGACATAGCCACCGAGCCTCAGTACATCAGCCGTTTCGCCGTTACTCTGCTGGCTATGGGATTCATCGAGGATTTCGTGGACGAATACATGCAGGAACACCACACCGACACGATCGACAACCGCACGTTCTCGATCACCGATGCGGACTACGACGCCTTCGTCAAATTTATGGAAGGCAAGGAAGTCCCCTACGAATCGGAAACCCGCCGGGTGCTCAAGGTCCTGAAGGAAGCGGCCGAAAACGACCTTTACAGCGACCTGGCCCAGGAAATCACAGCGATCGAGGGCGACCTGAAAGACGACACGCAGACCAATCTGCATACCTATCGGAAAGAGATCGCCGAAACGATCAACAACGACATCGTTCTGCGTCACAGCTATCAGGCCGGCGTGATCGAACATAACCTGGGTGACGACACCGAGGTTCTCCGGGCTACCGAAGTGTTGGAAAATCCGACGGAATACCAAGAAATCACGACCATGCAGACGTCCGAAAAGAAATAACCGGCTATGCTCAAACTGGGGCGCAAAATACTCTCGTTCCGCAAGCGGATCGTAGCCATCGTCGTCGGAGTGACGATGGTGACGCTGTCCCTGCTGTTCACCAACGACATGGCCCGCCGCCTGCGGGAGAAGGAACAGCACGAAGTGGCCCTCTGGGTACACGCCATGGAGCGCGTGATGAGCGACTCGAGTAACGACCCCTTCGTCCAAGACATCCTGAGTCAGCGCAACAACATCCCCTTCATCATCACCAATCAGAACCTGAAGGTATTGCACTCGCATCTCATTCCCGAAGAGATCATCAACCATCCCGACCGCCTGCGCAAGAAGATCAACCAGCTCACCGAAGAGAACACCCCGATCACGATCCAATACTACTGGGGCAAAGACCACAAACACATCATATTCTTCGGCCAGTCCCGGCTGCTCAAGACCCTCTACTGGTTCCCCTACATCCAGCTCTCCGTCATTGCGATCTTCATCCTGCTGGGTTTCATCGCCTTCCGCTCGTCGAAACACGACGAGCAGAACCGCGTATGGATCGGACTGGCCAAAGAGACGGCCCACCAGCTGGGCACCCCGACCTCGTCGCTGCTGGGATGGATCGAATACCTGCGTTCGCAGGACGTGGATCAGGGGGCCGTCGAGGAGATGAACAAGGACCTCACGCACCTGATGAAGATCGTGGACCGCTTCTCGAAAATCGGTTCCGAAACTCCGCTCACCCCCGAGAATATCAACGAAATAGTAAGCGGATCGGTGATGTATTTCCGCACGCGGGCACCCCGCAACGTAGTGATCGACTATAACGGGCTGGCTATCGCGCCGGTCAAAGCCCAGATCAACACCGCGTTGTTCGAATGGGTCGTGGAGAACCTGATCAAAAACTCGCTCGACGCCTTGCAGGGTCACGGCCGGATCGACGTAGAGATCTCCTCCGACGACAAACACGTGATGATCGACATCAAAGATACGGGCAAAGGAATCCCCAAAAGCAACTGGAAACGGATCTTCGAACCGGGCTTCACGACCAAAACCCGGGGATGGGGCCTCGGACTCTCCCTTTCCCGCCGCGTGATCGAAGAGTATCACCAGGGCCGGATCGGCGTCGTTTACTCCGAACTGGGCAAAGGCACCGATATCCGCATTACCCTTAAACGCTACTTCGACTGATGGCCCTGCAACCCGAAATACGCACGGATTCGCTGGCAGGGCAACTGTCCGACAGCCTGCCGACAACCGAAACGGCCCTTCGGGAATCCATCTTCCGGCTGCGGGATTCGCTGGCGACGATTCCCCCCGACACCCTGCAGGCGACACCCCCCGTCACGGCCGAAGAGCTGTTCGGAGCCGGTTCGACACTCGCGATCGAACCGTTTCCGACGCAATCCGTCCGTCCCATATACGAATCGGCCCCTTTCCAAGGGATCGTACTGGCCCTGGTTTTCGCTTATCTGGTCATCATCTACCATAACCTGCGGGAAGTTTATATCCTCTGTCGGAAATTGAGTCTCGACCGGTCGAAGCCGGGACGCATGACCGACACGCAGGGCAGCACCTACACCCGGTTCCTGTGGGCGGCCATCGGAATAGGACTTCCCATGCTGGCTCTACTGACCTTGAGACTGACGGACCGTTGGTTCCCCATCCCCGAGGTCGTCCCCGAAGCCTGGATCCCGGTACTGGGACTGCTCGCTACGGTCGGCCTGGCCGTTCTCCTGCTTTTCCAGGTAGGACTGCTCCGGATCACGGGTTACGTCACCCTCTCCCGACCGATCACAGATCAGCTTGTAGCGCTAAAATTCAACTATTTAGCACTTTCTGTCGTCTTTCTGTGCCGTTGATCCTACTCTTCCTGCTGGCTTCGCCCGACACCGGGCATATCCTCTCTTTCGGCATCCTCATCCTCGGCGGAGCACTGCTGTTGCTCTACCTGAAAGAGTCGCTCATGCTCTTTCTCTCGAAAAAAATTTCGATTTTGCATTGGTTTTTGTACCTTTGTGCCGTCGAAATTTTTCCCGTGAGCTTCGTGTGGCTCTCGCTGACAAGAATTTGATAACCCGATAAAACCGTTCTGAATTTGAAAGCCCATAGAGTATTGGTTTCACAGCCCCGTCCGGCCGTGGTCGAAAAATCTCCTTTCTACGAATTATCCCAGAAACACAAGGCTGAAATCGAATATATGCCGTTCATCCGCGTAGTAGGGGTATCGCTCAAGGAATTCCGAAGCCAGCGTGTTGAAATACTGGCTCATACGGCCGTCATCTTCACTTCGCGCACGACAGTCGATAGTTTTTTCCACATTTGCGAAGAGGCCCGGATTACGGTTCCCGAAACCATGAAATACATCTGCCAGACGGAAGCCGTAGCGCTCTACCTGCAAAAATACATCGTCTACCGCAAACGCAAAATTTCTTTCGCCGACGGCAGTTTCACCAACTTCATCGAGCTGATAATAAAGCACAAGGAAGAAAAATTCATGCTGGCATTGAGCGAACCCCATAAACCCGAACTGCCGGAAACGCTCGCCAAGTTGAAATTACAGTTCTCTCCGGTGATTCTGGCCCGCACAGTCGCCGCCGACCTGAACGATTTGGACATCAAGAAATTCGATCTGCTGGCCCTCTATTCGCCATCGGACGTCAAGGCCATTCTCGAACGCTTCCCCGCCGAGGAGCTGCCCGCAGTCGCCACTTTCGGCGAAGGCACGCTGCGTGCTGCGGTCGATGTCGGCATCAAGGTCAAAGCCATGGCTCCGACCCCTACGGTCCCTTCGATGGCCAAAGCCGTCGATATTTACCTCACGAAACTGGCGAAAGGCGAACAGATCGAAGATGTCGCCGTCACGCACGACGCCGACAAAGAGGAGTTCATCCGAACCCAACAGCATAAGTTAGCCAAGAAAAGCCGTACCCGGCGCACGACTCCGGCGGAGAAGAAATAACGGAACGGCTCCGTGCGACCATCACCGGTTCAAAGTGCGATTCCGAAGGATTCCATCCGGCAAACAAGAAGCGGACGACGCTATTTCCGTCGCGATTTCGCCGACACCGACCGAAAACGGCATTAAAACCGCATACAGTTACCTGTTTCAGCTATGACAGACCGTTCGCTTCCCCGTCAGGAAAGGCTTCGTTCGTTCGGGGCCATCCGCCGCCTGTTCGAAAGCGGGGAGAGCGGATTCGTCTATCCGCTGCGCTACGTCTGGATCGCCGAAGCGGACGAAATTCCTTCGGTCGAAGTACTCTTTTCGGTTCCCAAGAAGTTTCAGAAACGGGCCAACAAGCGCAATCTGCAGCGTCGTCGTATGAAGGAGGCTTACCGGCTCAACAAAGAGATCTTCGACCGGGAGGGAAATCCCGTCGCACTGGATCTCGCCCTGATCTATTCATCCAAAGAGCTCACCCCCTACCGGGTCATAGAACATGCCGTACAGAAAATCATGGAACAAATTATGGCGAGGCTTTAGGCGGGTCTGCACGCTGCCGCTGATCGTGCTGGTAAAGTTCTATCAACGCTGCATATCGCCCTTCACTCCCGCTTCGTGCCGCTACACGCCGACCTGTTCCCAATACGCGCTCGAAGCGCTGCGCAAGTACGGTCCCCTGAAAGGAACGTGGCTTACGCTCAAAAGACTCTCGCGCTGTCATCCCTGGGGCGGCAGCGGATACGACCCCGTACCCTAATAAAGGTCGGCGGACTTTTTCGTATCCGACCCTGCATCCCGAAATCCGAGCGGATCGCAGGGTTCGTTATTCCGGTTATTTCCCGAAACCGGCCGTTCGTCGATAAAATTCCCCTCTTCGTCTATTTCAATTGCACGCACGGAAAGCCGTCGTTAGTTTTGCGTCAAAACCAAAACCATGAAACGACTCCTGCCGATACTGCTTTGCTCCCTTCTTCTGTCGGGGCTACGGAATGCAACCGCACAGGAAGCGTCCAAAACATGGACCTTGCAGGAGTGTCTGGACTACGCTTACCAGAACAACATCCAGGTACGGCAAAGCCGCAACAACCAACTTTCGGGCATCGAGGATACCAAACAGGCGAAAGCCGCCCTCTTTCCGTCGCTGGTGGCATCGACCACGCAAAGTTACACGAACTACCCTTCGTCCGAAGTCACGGACAACAACAGTTATACGGGGACCTACGGCATAACGGCGGGAATGACGATCTTCGAAGGTGGCAAGCTCCGTACGGAAGTCAAGAGGCAGAAAGTCCAGAATCAAATGGATGCTCTCTCGGTCGAGGAATCCGTGAACGACATCCGCATCGCCATCGTACAGGCTTACATGCAGTGCCTTTACGCCGCCGACGCCGTGCGAATCAACCGCAGCACGGCCGAAGCCTCGAAGGCCCAGCGCGACCGGGCCGAAGAGATGCTGCGCACGGGCTCGATCAGCCGCGTGGATTTCGCCCAGCTCCAAAGCCAATATTCGAGCGACGAATACCAGATAGTCGTAGCCGGCTCGACACTGGACAACTATAAACTGCAACTCAAGCAACTGCTTGAATTAGATATTATGGAAGAGATGAATCCGGCCGTGCCGGGGGTTAAAGAAGAGAACGTGCTGAAGGCTTTGCCGCCCAAAAACGAAGTGTATGAAACGGCTCTGAAAGTCATGCCTCAGATCCGTAGGGGAGAGTTGGGCATCGAGGCGGCGAAGCTGGAAGAAAAAAGCGCACGTGCCGGATTCTTCCCTTCCATATCCCTATCCGCCAGCGTGGGAACGGGACATATGTCGAACAACGACTTCGAAAGCGGCAGCCAGATATGGAACCGCTTCAACGAAAACGTAGGGCTCACGCTCAACATCCCGATTTTCTCGAACCGTAAGAACCGCACGGCCGTCAATAAGGCGAAAATCGCCCTCAACGACAGCTATCTGGAGTGGACATCGCTGCAAAAAGAGCTGTTACGGAACGTGGAATCGGCCTACCTGGACGCCGTATCGGCCCAGGCCCAGTATCTCTCGGCCCGCGAAAAGGAGAAATACGCCCGGGAGAGTTACGAGCTGACCAGCGAACAGTTCCGCGTCGGAGTGAAAAACACCGTCGAGCTGATCACGGCCCAAAACGAATATTCGGCAGCACAGCAACAGGTCCTGCAAGCCAAATATCTCACCCTGCTGAGTATCGAACTGCTCAACATCTATCAGGGGCTTCCTGCGAGCGACATTTACTAATCCGCACAAGCGGGTTCCGCCAAGCGGGGCCGCACCGGATAAATCGATAATCGAAGATATGAAAAAACGGAATCTGCTCATAGCGGCGGGCGTAGTAGCCGCAGGCGTCTGCATCTGGCTGATCGCACCCCTCGAAAGGGCCGAAAGTCCTGCTCGAAACCGGCCCCCATAAGCCATATCACCATCCGCAACTCGGTGACGGCGACCGGAACGGTCGAGCCGGTTACGCAGGTCGAGGTCGGCACGCAGGTATCGGGCATCATCGACAAGCTCTATGCCGACTACAACGACCAGGTGAAAGCCGGACAACTGATCGCCGAAATGGACAAGGTGACCCTACAGGCCGAACTCGAATCGGCTCAGGCACAACTCGCCAGCAGCAAAACCGAATACGAATACCAGACCAAGAACTACGCCCGCACCAAGACCCTGCATGAAAAACAACTGGTGAGCGATGCAGAGTACGACCAGGCTTTTTACCTCTACGAAACGGCCCGCAACGCCTACGAGCAGAGCCAGGCGGCAATGGTCAAGGTAAAGCGCAACCTGGGTTATGCGACCATCACCTCGCCGATCGACGGCGTGGTCATCAGCCGTGCCGTCGAAGAGGGCCAGACGGTGGCTGCCGGATTCGAAACCCCGACGCTCTTCACCATCGCCAACGACTTGACACAGATGCAGGTCGTGGCCGATGTGGACGAAGCCGACATCGGCCAGGTCGCCGACGGCCAGCGGGTACAGTTCTCCGTAGATGCCTATCCGGACGACACGTTCGAGGGGACGGTCCTCCAGGTACGGCTCGAAGCCACGACCGAATCGAACGTGGTCACCTACGAAGTGGTCATCGACGCTCCGAATCCCGACCTGAAACTCAAACCGGGACTTACGGCCAACGTGACGATCTTCACGCTCGAAAAAGACGACGCAACAGCCGTCCCGACCAAAGCCCTGCGCTTCGTTCCCAATGCGGAACTGTTGGGAGAGATCGGATTGACCGCAGTCGAAACGGACAGTCAGGCGGCTCCGGGAAGCAGGGAACTGTGGGTGAAGGAGGGAACGACGCTCCGCCCCCGCCGGGTATATGCAGGCGCTGCCAGCGGCGACATGACCGAAATCACCGAAGGGCTCACGGGCAGCGAGGAGATCGTTACCGGACTGGTAACGGCCAAGCCCCGCGAGGAGACTGCCGCCATCGAGCGCAGCCCCTTCATGCCGGGACCTCCGGGAAGCAACGACAAGAAAAAATAGCGAACGACGATGAAAGAGGTCATCCGATTGGACAACATACGACGGGATTTCGTCGTCGGCGACGAGGTGGTGCACGCACTGCGCGGAATTTCGCTGACGATCACCGAAGGAGAGTTCGTGACGATCATGGGCACCTCGGGATCGGGAAAATCGACGCTGCTGAACACGCTCGGCTGCCTCGACACGCCTACCTCGGGCGAATACTACCTGGACGGAATCGCCGTGCGCTCGATGGACAAGAACGCCCGTGCCACACTGCGCAACCGCAAGATCGGTTTCGTCTTCCAGAACTACAATCTGCTGGCCAAAACTACGGCGCTGGAGAACGTCGAACTGCCGCTCATGTACAACTCGACCTACTCGGCCGCGCAGCGACGGGAACGAGCCGAACAGGCGCTTCGCAACGTCGGTCTGGGCGACCGCATGCTGCATAAGAGCAACCAGATGTCGGGCGGCCAGATGCAACGCGTGGCGATCGCGCGGGCACTGGTCAACGACCCCGCCGTCATCCTCGCGGACGAAGCGACGGGCAACCTCGACACCCGCACCAGCTTCGAAGTGCTGGTGCTCTTCCAGCAGCTCCACGCCCAGGGCCGCACGATCATCTTCGTAACGCACAACCCCGAAATCGCCCGTTACAGCAGCCGCAACGTAACCCTGCGCGACGGACACATCATAAGCGACGTCCGCAACGAAGAGATCCTGAGCGCTGCCGAAGCTCTGGCGAAACTGCCCGCAACCGACGACTAAAACAAACCATCCATCCGAACCCGAGCACGGAAACACGAGCAGACCATGAACCTCACGAATCTTTCAAAATAGCCTTCAAAGCACTCAGCAACAACAAACTGCGCGGATTCCTCACCATGCTGGGCATCATCATCGGCGTGGGGTCGGTAATCACGATGCTGGCGATCGGACAGGGATCCAAACGGAGCATTCAGGCCCAGATCAGCGAAATGGGATCGAACATGATCATGATCCATCCCGGCGGCGACCGGCGGGGCGGTGTGCGGCTCGACGCGGCGGACATGGAGTCGCTCAAGCTCAAGGACTTGGAAGACATTCAGGCGCAGGCGCGCTATATCAGCTACATTTCGCCTTCGGTCAACAGTTCCGGGCAGGCCATCTTCGGTGCCAACAACACGCCGACGACCGTTTACGGTATCAGCCCCGAATACCTGGACATTCGGCGCTACAAAGTCGAGGACGGGGACATCTTCTCGGAACAGGACGTCAAGACCGCCGCCAAGGTATGTCTGGTGGGCAAATCGGTCGTGGACGAGCTTTTTCCGGACGGAGAAAGTCCTGTGGGCAAAGTGATCCGTTTCGGAAAGATTCCGCTACGCATCGTCGGCGTACTCGAGAGCAAGGGTTATAACAGTATGGGTATGGACCAGGACGACCTGATTCTGGCCCCCTACACCACAGTTCAGAAGCGAATCCTCGCCATCACCCACCTGCAATCGATCACCTGCTCGGCATTGAGCGAAGAATATACCGACCAGGCCATCGAGGAGATCACGCAAATCCTGCGGACCAACCACAAGCTCAAGGCGACCGACGAAGACGACTTCACGATCCGCTCCCAGCAGGAGCTTTCGTCGATGCTCACTTCGACGACCGACATGATGACCCTGCTGCTGGCGGCCGTGGCGGGCATTTCGCTGCTCGTGGGCGGCATCGGCATCATGAACATCATGTATGTCTCGGTGACCGAACGCACCCGGGAAATCGGCCTGCGCATGAGTATCGGAGCCAAAGGGCGCGATATTCTGGCGCAGTTCCTGATCGAATCGATCCTGATCAGCGTCACGGGCGGCGTGATCGGCATCCTCGTCGGCGTGGGCGCCGCCGTACTCGTCAATATCTTCGCGGCATTCCCGATCTATATCCAGCCCTGGAGCGTTTTCCTTTCGTTCGCCGTCTGCACCCTTACAGGCATCTTCTTCGGATGGTACCCGGCCCAGAAAGCCGCGATGCTCAACCCCATCGACGCACTGCGCTACGAATAACCGCTTTTCAGGATAAGATACCGACCCTATTTTTTCGGAAAACCGGCCGAATCCGAAACAGCCGTCGCCATACAGAAAAAGAAGCATGAAATACCCGGATAATTCCTATATTTGCAACAGGATGACATCCCTGCAATCCAGACATACGGGCTTCTGGCTCCACCTGGCGGCCTGGAGCGTGGTTTTCGGCCTTCCCCTCTTCGTACCGGGCGGCCGCGAACCCGTTATGAACATGCAGGAATACGTGCGGTTTCTGGTGGTTCCCCTCTCCTTCATGGCAGTATTTTACGTGAACTACCTCCTGCTGATCGACCGCTACCTTTTCACGCGGCATGTGGGGCGATTCCTGCTCGCTAATGCGCTGCTCGTGGCCGGAGTCATGCTACTCGTACACCTTTTCTTCCGCTTCGGAATACCGCCGCGCCCCCACCATCCGCCGATGGAGCGTCCGTGGCAGGATACGATGTTCTTCTTCCTGCGCAATGCCATGCTCTACCTGCTGGTAGTCGGAGTGAGCGTCGCCATCCGGATGACGGGACAGTGGTACCGGGCCGAAAACATCCGCAAGGACTTGGAGCGCAGCCGCTCCGAAGCGGAGCTGCAAAACCTCAAGAGCCAGCTCAACCCCCATTTCCTATTCAACACGCTCAACAACATCTATTCGCTCATCCAGCTCGATCCCGACCGGGCCCAGCAAACGGTGCACGACCTGAGCCGCCTGCTGCGGTACGTACTCTACGACAGCAGCCGGCCGACGGTACCTCTCAAGGCCGAAATGGACTTCCTGGGCAATTACATCGAGCTGATGCGCATCCGCCTGCCGCGCCATGTGCGGCTCGATGTTTCGCTGCCCGAAAATCCGTCGCATACCCTCGTGGCGCCGCTGCTCTTCATCTCGCTGGTCGAAAACGCTTTCAAGCACGGCGTAAGCAACGACCGCCCTTCGTTCATCGACATCGACATCCGGGAAGAGGAAGGAGTACTCGCCTGCCGGATCGAGAACAGCTTCTTCCCCAAATCGGAGGCCGACCGCAGCGGCTCGGGCATCGGGCTTGCGAACCTTTGCCGGCGGCTCGAAATGATCTATCCCGGGCGTTACGAAATGAAATACGGACAACACGGCGACACGTACGAAACCCTGCTCCGCATTAACCTGACCGACCGATGAAACTGACCTGCGCCATTATCGACGACGAGCCGCTGGCGGTCGAACTGCTCGAAAGCTACGTGCGGAAAACCCCCTTTCTGGAATTGAAGGGAGCTTACAACGGAGGCATCACGGCACTCGAGGCCCTGAAAACCGAACCGGTGGACCTGCTTTTCTGCGATATCCAGATGCCGGAACTCAGCGGCATGGAGCTCTCGCGGATGCTCCCGACCCGGACCCGGGTCGTCTTCACGACGGCTTTCGACCGATACGCCGTCGAAGGATTCCGCGTGGGTGCGGTGGACTACCTGCTCAAGCCGATCAGCTATGCCGACTTCCTGACGGCCGCCAACAAAGCCTTCGAATGGTTCGAACTCAAGCGCCGCAGCGTCGGCAAACCATCGCCTGCAGAAGCTGGGCCCGGAAGCATCTTCGTCAAGACCGAATACCGGCTTCGGCAGATCGAATTAGATAAAATCCTCTACATCGAAGGACTCAAGGACTACGTAAAGATTTACGTCGAAGACGAACCCCGCCCCGTGCTGTCGCTCATAAGCCTCAAGACGTTGGAAGAACAACTACCCGCCGAACGTTTCGTCCGGGTACACCGCTCCTACATCGTCCAACCCTCCAAAATCCGAATCATCGAGCGGGGCCGGATCGTCTTCGGCAAAACGTACATCCCCGTTTCAGACGGCTACAAGGAGGCTTTTTACGCATTTCTGGAAGCCCGCTCCCTAATGCCCAAAAGCGATAAATAAGCCTACCTCCACCCACGAAAAAAGGTCATCGTTTCCGCGATGACCTTTTCCGTACCGATCCCTTCGGATCAGCGCCGCCCGATATCTTCGTAAGTGGTCTGCAACATCGCCTTGCCCCACTCCAACCTTTCGGACTGCGGGCCGGTTTGAGAAAGCACCGTTTCGCCCGTATTGTCATAGACCGTTTCGCCGTCGGCGTCGATCACGCCGAACCCGTCGCTGAAACAGTAGTAACCAAACTTATGGGGCGGAGTCGCTCCGAAAATATTCTTGCTGTAATCGAATTCGTCGTGCGGAAGGCCCATCTGCGCCAGAAGCGTAGCGCAAATGTCGATTTGCGAGGCATACGTATCTACTGTTCGGGAGGCGGTCGCAAGTGCGCCTCCGAGCCAAATCATCGGAATCCGGTGTCGCAGCGGAGCGTTGTAGGCCAGATCGTACGGATAGGGGTAGCCGTGATCGGCGACCAGCACCACTAATAAATTGTCCCACACGGGCGACTCCCGCAGCCGGTCGATCAGACGTCCGATCTGTGCATCGGAGAAGGCCATGGCATTCAACAGCTTGTCATCGAATTTTGCGAACGGCACCTCGAACGGCTCATGGCTCGAAAGGGTCAGCAGACCCGCCAGAAACGGTTGTTCCTCTCTGCCCAGCGCTTCCACCTCGTCCCCGAAAAGATCGACCACCACGTCGTCGGCATAGCCCCATTTCGAAGTCGGGGCGTCGAGCTGCATATCCTTCTGCCAGATCAGCTCCTCCCAGCCGGTCGAATACATGAACGAAGCCTGGTTGGTGAAGTTCAGGTCGCCGCCGTACATGAATACCGAACGATAACCTTCCCGGCCGAGAGAACGGGCCAGCGAAGGCAGCGTGGCGCTTTTTCGCGGCAGCTTCATGATCGACATGGTCGTTTGGGCCGGAAATCCGCACAGGACGGCCACCTGTCCCCGGTCGGTACGGAACGAATTGGCGAAGAAGTTTTCGAACCAGACACCCTCCCGCTTGAAACGCTGCATGTTGGGCATCACAGGCTCGCCGTTCACCGTTTCGTCCATGATCGTTCGGCCGAAGCTCTCCAGCAGGATCAGTACGACGTTCGGCCGGTCGCTGCGCAGCAGTCGGGGCGTACCGGCATCGGCCCCGGGACGGTTGCCCCGCAACTCTTCGAAGAGTCTTCCGCCGCTCCTCTTCGAAGAACGGATAAGCCTCGGCATAGTTCTCATTGTCCCCGACCGAGGAGAGAAACGAAAAAAACGGGGTTCGTCGCAGCGTGGTTCAGGAACATGTTCGAGCTGAAATAGACCTTGCTGACATTCGCCGTGGCGACCGTCACGCCACCCCGGATCGCCAGAAAAGTCAAGCCGCCGATCAGCAGCGCCGCAACCGTCGGGACGACCCGGCCCCGCAGGGGAACGGGTTCGACCCGGAAAAGCCGTAAAATCCACCGGTAACTCCAGATCATCGCCCCGGCATAGACCAGCATGATTAAAATCTGCCGCAGAACTTCGCCCCAACTGGCACTCGCAAGCGCCTCCCCAGGATCGGAAAGGTAGATCAGCACCGAACCGTCGAGCCGAAAGCCCCAATAGCCGTACAGGTTGAGATCGACGGCGAAGATCGCGGCCGTCACCAGTGCGATCAGCGAAAAATAGACCGTCAGAACGATCCGCCACACCCGCTGCGAAAGGGGAATCCAGAACGATGCCAGCACGACAAGTACCGGAAAAGCGGTGACGTAACCCGCCACCGTGCAATCGAGCGAGAGTCCGTGCCAAAGAACTCCGAGCCACTCCCCGAAAGAGGCCTCTGCTGCCCGGGCATGGTAGAAAAGCAGGAAAGCCGGCTTCTGCAACAGCATCCAACCTACTGTCGTACAGAAAACGGCCCCCAGAAACAACAGGCGTCGCACGTCAGATCTTCTCACCATAAGCCAGATCGCCCGCATCGCCGATACCCGGCACGATATAAGCCCGCGAAGTCAATTCCTCGTCCACCGCAGCACACCAGATCGTGGTCGTGCGCTTGGGCATATTCTTCTCCACATATTCGACCCCCTGTTCGCTGGCGATAACCGCCGCGACATGGGTATGCGCGGGCTGCCCGCCCCGTTCGCACAGCGCATTGTAGGCCAGCACGAGGGAAGAACCGGTAGCCAGCATGGGATCGACCAGCAGCAAAGTCTTGCCCTCCAGCTCGCCACACGAGATGTATTCGACCTTGACGGTAAACTTGCCGTCCTTGGTACTCTTGCGATAAGCCGAAACGAAAGCGTTCTGCGCGTCGTCGAAGTAGTTCAGGAATCCCTGATGGAAAGGAAGTCCCGCACGAAGGATCGTAGCGATCACGACCTGGTCGGAGATCATCGCTACCGAAGCCTCGCCCAGCGGAGTTTCGACCACTTTCACCGCATACTCGAACGTTTTCGATATTTCATAGGCCATGACCTCTCCGATACGCTCCAGATTACGGCGGAAACGCATCGAATCCTTCTGAATCGACTTGTCGCGGATTTCGGCGACAAACTTGTTGAGAATGGTGTTCTGACTGTTGAGAATGTGCAACATAAGGTTGTATTTATTTAACTTTTGTTTCAGGTCAATAGAGGAAGTTGTTGAATGGATAGCGGCCCGAATGGATTTCACGGACCATGCCGTACAGATCCGAACGCAGCTTCTCGATATTGATCTTCTCGACTGCCGAAATAAAGATGCAGGGCGTATTGGCCCGGGCGATCCAGCTCTGTTTCAGGTCTTCGAGCGAACGATTTTCACGTGTGGAAGGCGTCAGGTCGTCAGGCTCCTTCTCCACATAAGTATAAGCGTCCACCTTGTTGAAAACCAGATAAACCGGTTTATCCCCGGCACCGATATCCTGTAACGTCTGCTTCACCACGGCGATCTGGTCCTCGAACTGCGGATGCGAAATATCGACCACGTGCAGCAACAGGTCGGCTTCACGCACCTCGTCGAGGGTCGATTTGAACGACTCGATCAGTTCGGTCGGCAATTTGCGGATGAAACCCACGGTATCCGACAGCAGGAAAGGCAGGTTGTCGAAAACCACCTTTCGCACCGTCGTATCGAGCGTGGCGAAGAGTTTGTTTTCGGCGAACACCTCGCTTTTCGAAATCAGGTTCATCAGGGTCGATTTGCCGACGTTGGTATAACCCACCAACGCCACACGCACCATCGAACCCCGGTTCGATCGCTGGACAGCCATCTGACGGTCGATCTTTTGCAGATCCTCCTTGAGTTTGCTGATCCGGTTGCGGATGATTCGACGGTCCGTTTCGATCTCGCGCTCGCCGGCACCGCCGCGCGTTCCCGTGCCGCCCCGCTGCCGCTCCAGGTGCGTCCACATACCCGACAGACGCGGGAGCATATACTGGTAATTGGCCAACTGCACCTGGGTCTTGGCATAGGCCGTCTGCGCCCGCGACATGAAAATATCGAGAATCAGACGCGTGCGGTCGAGAATCCGGCAGGGCATGGCCGCCTCGATGTTGCGCGTCTGCGACGGAGAGAGTTCGTCGTCGAAAATCGCCACGTCGATCTCCTCCTCCTTGCAATAGGCAGCGATCTCCTCCAGTTTCCCCGGACCGACATAAATACGGGCCGACGGCTGCGGAAGGCGCTGCGTAAAACGACGGACACCTACGATACCGGCCGTTTCAGCCAAAAATTCCAATTCGGCGAGGTACTCTTCCGCCTGACGCGGATCCTGTTGATCCCGGATGACCGCGACCAGTACGGCCCGTTCGAACCCGGCCCCGGAAGCGGGTCGATCGTTCTTCGTTACAATCTCTTTATTCTTATTCTGTTCCAATCTGCCATACGATTTCTGCACGACTATGCGCCTTCGGAAAGACACATCTTCCTGCACGGTGAAAATAAGGGTATCCCGGCTTCACGCAGGATACCCTTATCAAATGTTTCAAACAAACCTTAATCCGAAATACGGAAATCGATCGGAATGACGAACTTCTGACGAACCGACTTGTTACGCTGCTTGGCGGCGGTCCATTTCGGAGAAGATTTGATAATACGTACCGCCTCGTCCGACAAGGTCCTGTCGGGGGTTCTCAACACCTCGATATTGGATACGGAACCGTCCGTATTCACCACGAACGAGATGGTTACCTTACCCTGGATGCCGTTTTCCTGAGCGATCGCGGGGTATTTCACACGCTGCTGCACCCAGTTGCGGAAAGTACCTTCGTCGCCGCCCATGAAAGACGCTTTCTCCTCCACGACGATGAAAATCTCCTCTTCGAAGACCTCCTCGGTCTGAACGGGAGCCACCTCGATCGCCTGGTTCACATCAAACTCCGCAAAATCGATCTCCGTTTCGATCTTGGTATCGTTGGTTACGACTTCCAGCATGTCGCTCACGACGGCCATATCGACTTTCTTGGGAGCTTCGGGCGGCTTCTGGTCCTCGCGGGTAACCTCGACAATTTCCACTTCGACGGGAGCATAGCCAAGATCGACTTTCTCGATACGATGTTCCTTCGGAGTCACGGCGAATGCACCAATAACAAGTACCAACGCCACGACCAAACCGATTTCAAGGAAAAGACCCCGTTTGTTCTCCAGGTCGGCTTTCGGTGATTTCTTAATTTCCATTATTGTTCCTGTTTATTGTTATCCTTTCAAGTGACCCGAAGGCACACTAACTACCGACAAATATAGGGATAAAAAATCAAAAACAGCGCTTTCGGTCTGAAAAATCTTTATTTTTGACTAATTTTGTTCCCGAAAACTCCCTCACGACCGCTTTCCATGCCCCGACACGAATATCTTTACGGACAAACCCTGCCCCAATTGGAAGCTCTCTGCAACCGGTTGGAGATGCCCCGTTTCGCGGCGAAACAGATCGCACGCTGGCTTTACGACAAGCACGCGACACGATCGAGGCGATGAGCGATCTATCCGCCCGGCACCGGGCCCTGCTCGCCGAAACGTACGAAGTCGGACTCACCGCTCCCGAAAAAGTCAGCATTTCGACCGACGGCACGAAAAAATACCTCTATCGTACCTCGCAGAACCATTTCATCGAATCGGCCTACATCCCCGACGGTGACCGGGCGACGCTCTGCATCTCGTCGCAGGCGGGCTGCCGTATGGGCTGCCGTTTCTGCGCAACTGGACGACAGGGGCTCCAGCACTCCCTTTCGACGAACGAAATCCTCAACCAGATCGAGTCGCTGCCCGAACGGGAACGGCTCACCAACGTCGTTTTCATGGGCATGGGCGAACCGCTCGACAACCTGGACAGTCTGCTGCCGGCGCTCGAAGTCCTCACTTCGGCGTGGGGATTCGGCTGGTCGCCCACACGAATCACGGTTTCGACCGCCGGTGTAGCCTCCCGGCTCGAACGATTTCTGGAGGCGACCCAGGTGCATCTGGCCGTGAGCCTGCACAACCCCTTTCCGCACGAACGGGCCGAAATCATGCCCATAGAGAAGGCATGGCCGATCCGCGAAGTCGTGGAAATCCTGCGCCGATACGATTTCACGCACCAGCGGCGGGTATCGTTCGAATACATCGTCATGAGCGGCCTGAACGACTCTCCGCGTCACATCCGCGAGCTATGCCGCCTGCTGGACGGCATCAAGTGCCGGATCAACCTGATCCGTTTCCATAAAATTCCCGGATCGCCTTATTTCTCCCCCGACGACCGGGCCATGATCGCGTTCCGTGATGCTCTGACCGCCAAAGGCATACACACGACCATCCGCACCTCTCGCGGCGAAGATATCCAAGCGGCCTGCGGCCTGTTGAGTACGGCGCAGAACGAGGCGGCACAATTTTAGCAGCACCCGTTTCGTTATTCTTAATAAAATACGAAAATGAAAAAAATTCTTTTTACCCTTTTACTCGTGCTGGGCATCAGCGCCGCAGCCGACGCGCAGGTACGGTTCCTGGACTCTTCGACCGATGCGGTCCGCAAAGAGGCCATCGCTCAAGACAAATTGGTTTTCATCGATTTATACGCCACCTGGTGCGGCCCCTGCAAGGCGATGGAGCGCGACGTCTTCTCGAAAAAGGAGGTGGGCGACTTTATGGACGAATATTTCGTCGCGGCCAAGTACGACATCGACAAACCGACCGGGAAAGCCCTGGCAGGCAAACACGGCATACGGTCGATCCCGACCTACCTCGTATTCAATACCGAGGGCGACCTGCTGGGCAAGATAACAGGATCCATGCCGGCCGAAGAGTTTACCGCCGCCCTTCGGAAGATCATCGCCGAAACCGGGAAGAAATAGCGACCGGCGGATGTAATAAAGAACGGAAACGATTCCTGTATGAGGATCGTTTCCGTTCTCCTTTTCCTTCGTGCTCTGAATACGACTTGACATCAGATTATTCTGTTTCATGTCCCGAAATTTTGCTTGCACGGACGTTGCGCCGCTGTTCCCGGCGACAGGTACAGTCAAGTTTCCTCGGAGATAATTTCCCCATACAGACAACCCCCGGCAGCAATTAATATTACCTGAAGTTACCTGTTCCCGCCGGTCCGATTGATCGGGCTACAGTATAAGGTCGGCTATAGTCCCGTTTTCGGCGGATAGTCGATCGAAGTCGATTTTGTACGTCCGTCGGTGGTGGTCATCGTGAGCGTCAATCGGTGATGTTGCTCCGACGCAGGCTCGGCAAGCGGTTCGATTTCGATCGGCCGCAAATTCTTCCGGCCGTCCCACGGATTCTTCGGATTGAAAGGGATCATCTGCAAATGTTCCGGCCCGATCCGATCCATCCTCTCGCGGCAAAGAAGCGGGGCCCCGTATTCATCCCTCTGTTTCCAACTCCGCACCGATACCCGGAACAGGTCGTCGAGCGGTTTGCCGGCCGGATGCTCCTCATCCCAGTCGGCATCGCTCGTGATATGCATCGAAGTGAAATTATCGGCAAGGGCAATCTGATCGCCGAAATACAGACCGGGAGGCGTGCCGCCCTCGTACGCACCGATTTCATCCCCGTTTCTTTTTGCGATTTCGAGATATTTCGCCTTGTTTTCGGGAGTCCAGAACTCTTGCCGGCCAAGATTGTATTTCTCCATATCCGGATTATAATACTCTTCGGTGTCGGCCCAGTCTATGTAAAGCGTATTCGATTTGCCGTCCGTCGCAGCGGTCCGGGGAATATAGTCCAGCTTCATATCTCCTTCCACGTAACGGGCTATCAAATAAGTAGGTCCGATGACAGGTCCTCCGATCGGCTCTTCCTTTTCCGAACATCCGCATAAAAACGGCAGCAACAATAGCAATAAACTCTTTTTCATGGCTCTTCTATCTTGTTAAATCGTACGTGACTGCACGCAGGTTATTCTTTCGCATTGACCTGCGGCCGGCAAGTGAGCGAGGCGGTCTTGACCTCCCCCTCGACGGTGGTCCATTCGACAGTGAGCGTGTGAATGGGATCAATGGTCGGGGTCTTTGTGAAATAGATAATCACATAGTCACGTATCATCTGCATATCGTCGGCTTTCAAATCCTCGACGAGCATCTGTACATTGTTGCCGCCCCCTGTTTCGTATCCGCTACGGATATAATCGGCGTAGGACCAAAATTCGGCCCACAGGATATCGTCCAGCAATGTCCCCGCCGGATGCTCTTCATCCCAGTCGGCATTGCTGGTAATATGCATTGTCTGAAAATTATCGGCAAAAGCAGAGGGGTACTCCCAAAACTCGAGCCAGCGGTTATAACCGACGTCCCCGTTGCGAATCGCCAGGCGTTCGAACTCCTGAGGGTCGCTTTCGGGGGAAATCCACTCGCAATCGGTCAATTCTATCCAAAAATTGCGTATGGGGGTTTGCGGGTCTGCCGGGATTTGCGGGGGGGGGCGGTCCGGACTTCGGGACAGCAATACCAAATCCCCCTGACAATAGTTTTGGATGTAGTTCTCGCAAAACCTCAACTCCGGACCTTCATGTTTGTTGCAGGAGTTCAGTGTCAGGAGTGAGAACAACAATAATATCAAGTTTTTTCGTGTCATAATCATACGTTTTTTAAGGACAATTGGTGTAAGTGACTATCAATTCCATATCGTAATACTTGTCGCTGGACGAACTCGTGTCCTCACCGTCATAACCGGCCTCCGGTCCGTTGCGCAGATCGAAAGCTCCGTAGTAATAATACCCGTTGGCTGTCCCTCCCCATCCGAAATTGCAATGGATCAAACGTTTGTCTAGAGCGTCTTTCTTGCGAAACAGGACTGGAGCGGCAAGAATTTTAGCCCGTATTGAAGTTCGACCTTATATTATGCTGTTCCTGTCGGCTATTTATTGCAACGCAGGATCGACCTCCGGCGTGCAGGTGACCGAGGCAGTCTTGACATCGCCCTCGACGGTCGTCCAGCGAAGTGTCAATGTATGCTCTTTTCGAGCGTCGGGGCGCTGGTGAAAACAATCACGGGATATAATGTATCAGTGGAAAAATCGTTGACTTCACAACAGTAAATCATTTCCATATCCGCAGGCGTCAGCTCCGACATTAACTTTTTAATTACAGACAAATACTTCCTTTTGGATAGAAACGTATTGTCGTTTTTCCCGGGATATCCTTCGTGAATAAAATTGGCATAGGAATAAAGTCGCACAAGTAGAATATCATCCAGCAGACTACCGGCAGGATGCTCTTCGTCCCAATCGGCATTACTCACAACATGCAGCTCTCGGAAGTTATTAGCAAAAGCAGGGGTGCGAAGACAGAGATGGTCCGGAACCCATTGATTGAATGACGTATCATCGTTGCGTGTTGCTAATCGCAGAAACTCTTCCGGATCGGAGAACGAATCACACATGTTATTGTGTGAGTAATTCGGAGTTATGACAAATCCTGTTTGTAAATTTTGTGGCGGAACGGTAGGTTGTGTTCCAAAATACCCGGTTTGGAGCATTGGTAATTCTAAACCTCCGCTGTAATAAACTTCGATAAAGCATTGTCGAAATGAAGGGGCAGAAGATGTTTCGTGTTCGTTACATCCGCAGCACAACGGGATTATCAATAACAGGCAGATTATTTTTCCAATATTCATAATACTAACGTATAAGTAAATATACTTAAATCTTTGTAATATCTAGAAGCTGGAGTACCGGCATCCGAATCTTCCGGCATAACCGGACCTTTGCTCAAATCGAATATTCCATCGTAATAATATCCGTCTGCAACTCCTTCCCACCCGAAATTGCAATGGACAAGAGTTTGTCCGAAAGGTCCTCTTTGAGAAACAGTACCATTACGGTAATATGTTTTTATGTATCTTGTACGATAGAGCCATCCATCCAAATTCCAAAAATGTGCCTTTTTTTCGCCATTCTCTATATGAACTCCCCTCATAATGGTTGCTTTTTGTTGGTCATGTAACATATTTCGCACACAACTGTTCTTATATGTTTCGTAAGTGACATTTTTGGAGGGCATACGGATTAAAAAACCTTGTAAATCATAAGCATATGCCATGCTCTCTTCCAAGCCATATTCAGTGTCAATATCTATTCCCACAGCAGCGATTAGCATAGCCACTGCGTAACCTTCAGGACTTGGCATTCCATTTATTCCTGAAGATACAAGTTTTGGACTCAATATGGTTCGTCTTATCAAAGTCCAATCGATCGCAGTTTTTCCTATTGATTTCGGAGCGTATCCATAATTCCAATAATTCGATACCATTACTTGTGCGGCAGCAATGGCTCCGCAACCAGCAACAGGAGATTGTCCATGGACCAAAGGACAACAAACATTATACGGTGCCCCCTGCCCCCATTTTACCGGAATCAGCGGTCCTATCCTTTCTTGAACAACGAACGGAGTGTATTCCTCTCTTAAAACATTGCCTCCTAAATCCCCCGTGTGACGCCCGTCGTCGCTCATAGGTGCGACTCCTCCATCAGCATCTATATCGGCATTTTCGATTCCAATGATCGCGGCCTGTGCAACCATTTGCAGGGGGAATACCAATTCACCGTCCGCTTCGGCCTGCTCGGGAGTAACCGTTACGGCATACCGGAAATCTTCGGTCGTGAGGCTTCCTTCATCGACAACCGCATAGACCGGCTCCAACCGGTCGTCGGCCCCCAGAATGGCATAGCCCGCCTCGTTCTCGAAATTGACGATGTAGAGCAGATCCTCCACGTCGGCCGTGGCTTCGCTGCGGGTGACAGCGCCATCTTCCGCGGGAGTATCGATCTCTTCGAGGACGGATTGCAACTCTTCGAGAGCCTGTTCGACAGGGACTGCATGCGGATTTTCAGCAGTCGGAGGGTTTTCACCGAAAGGCCCCGGCTCCGCGCCCGGATCGGCCGTACAGCCAGCCACAGTCAGAACCCGAAAAATAGCGAAAAAAGTCCGAAATGTTTCATAACGGATTAATTTCAGGGTTTTCGGTCGAACCCTGTTCCGAGAGTTCTGAAAATTCCCGGAACAGGGCCGGAAGAAGTTTTCCTCCTGATCCGAAATTAAACATTTCTTTGTTGATTACCAAATAAAATACAATTTTATTTGCAATCAAATAAAACAAACCGCATTCGGGCTTCGTCGCGCACGTCGCGGTGGAAGATGCCCTTGACAGTCGCCGCCGTATCTTCCCGGCCCCGTTATTTCGCACTGCCGTAATGCCAGGTGACCGCCTGCCGGATGTCGGGATGGAGCGATTTGCCGACGGGACAGGTTTCGGCCGCGCCTTGCAGGATTTTCTTGTCTTTGTCGCTGTAATCGCCCGGCAGGTAGAAATCGAGCCGGATCTCGGCGATGCGGCGCGGTTCGGCGGCCATGACTTTCTGGATCTCCACACGCGTTCCCTTCAGGTCGATTTCGAGCCGACGAGCGGCTATCCCCATCAGGGTCAGCATACAACTTCCCAGAGCTGCAGCAACCATGTCCGTCGGAGAGATGTATTCGCCTTTGCCGTTGTTGTCGGTCGGAGCGTCAGTGATAACCCGGTTACCGGACTGGACGTGCGTGATTTCGGTCCGCAGATCGCCCAGATACAAAGTTTGAATCGTAGCCATTTCCTAAAATTTTTAAGTGAATGTTTCCTGATAAAGATAGTGAAATGTGAGGGCAATCGTGCGGACTTGCACCCAAAAGATTGCCAAACCGAATCCTATCTTCTGCAAAGATAGGGAAAGCCGAGAGAAAAATGGAAACTTGGGCCCAGTTTTCCGAGGCGCATCCTATCTAAGACTATGTCAAAGATGGGGAAAAGTGAGTGACAAGCCAAACTTGATCAGCATTTCTCCTCCTTGCGCGGCGAAATCCACGAGAGCCTTCTGCATCCGCTCCGATCGTCGGTCGGTCGAGCCAGCCCGAGCCGCATCTTGTAAAACCATCGTTTTTCGGAAAGTCCGGAAGACAGGTCCGCCATACCTGAAATTCCGTTCCGCCCGTTCCGCGTCCTCTCCGATCCGGGCAGCGACGGACAGCGGCACGCCCGGACCGGATATTTGCCCGGACCGGGAGACCGAAAGCGAAATAAATTTCGTACATTTGTCCTCCATAAGGACTTATGCTCGAAAAACTCGCAAAACAGACCGCCATATACGGCATCAGTACGATCGTCGTACGATTCCTGAACTACCTGCTGACACCCTATTTCACCCGGGTGTTCGACCCGGGCATTTACGGGATCACCGTGGACGTATATGCCCTGATTCCATTCGCTCTCGTGATCCTGACGATGGGAATGGAGTCGGGATACTTCCGTTTTGCAGCCAAAGCCGACGAAGCGGGCGGCGACGTGACGGCCGCCAAACGGCGATTGTTCGCTACCACATGGGGCATCACTTCCCTGGCAGCCCTGCTTTTTTTCGGGCTGGTAACCCTCTTCCGCACGACGGTTTCCGAGTGGATGGGAGCGGATTACGCCGCAAACCCCGACTTCGTAGTATGGGTCGCGGCGATCATTTTCCTCGACGTTTGCACGGCGATTCCCTTTGCACGCCTGCGGGAACAGGGACGGGCCCTGACCTATGTCGGGTTCAAGGCCTTCAGCGTCGTAATTACGGTAGTTTTGGCAGTGGCCTTCGGTCTTGCCGGCTTTTACGAAACATCGTTCGGCGTAGGCTGGGTCTTCGTGGGCAACCTGATCGCCAGCCTGCTCACCCTATTGGCAATTCTCACCACGACGAACCGCACTCTGCCCCGTATCGACGGCAAGTTGCTGCGGCGGGTGCTCGTCTATTCACTGCCGCTGATGGTCAGCGGCATCGCAGGCACGGCCAACGAATTCATATACCCCCAGATGATCAAGTACCTCGTACCGGAAGGTGCGATGGGCGAAGTGGGTATTTACGGAGCGATCGTCAAAATCGGTATGGTGCTCATGCTTTTCGTGCAGATGTACCGGTTGGCCGCCGAACCCTTCTTCCTGGCCGATTATAAAAAATCGGACTTTTTGCAGATGAATGCCGCAGCACTTAAATACTACGTACTGGTGTCGATGTTCATATTCCTGGGAATCGCTTTTTTCCGGGATCTTTTCGGACTCATCGTCGGCAAGGATTTCCGCGAAGGAATCGGCATTTTACCGGTGGTGTTGGGTGCGAACGTCCTCAACGGCGTATGGCTCAATCTGTCGTTCTGGTACAAACGGGAGGAGCGAACCTCGCTGGCTATCGTGGTTACCTTTGTGGGCCTGATATTTACGATCGGATGCAGCCTTTCATTTATTCCCCGCTGGGGATACTACGGAGCAGCCTGGGCCCGTTTAGTCAGCGAAGCGGCGATGGTTGCGGTAAGTTTTTGGCTCAACCGCCGTTTTTATCCCATGCCTTACCAGACCGGACGGATTTTGGGATATGTGGCGTTGGCGCTGGTTCTATACGGCGTGAGTGTCGTCGTGGATGACCAAGTCGCTCCGGCTGTACCCAGATATGCTTGCTACGCGGCCTTGTTGCTGCTCTACTTTTACTATGCCGTGCGGCGGGAGAAGATCGACCTTCGGGCACTGGTCCGTTCCGCAATGCACCGGGGGCACAAATAGCAACGAAAGATGAGTGAAAAATTGATTATATTGCTGCTCAGCGGCACGCTGCTCATGACCGGAGTCATGGCCCTTTCGTGGGAACCCGGCCGCGATCGCACGCTGACGCTGGGACTGGTTCTGGTGGCGATGCTATGCATCGCGGTCCGGCAGCGGCTCCGGCGGGTGCAGCGGAACAGAAAGTAAAATGCGGTTTTCGGAGGTCATCGGTCAGCGGGAGCTGAAACGTCATCTGGTGCGCGGGGTCGATACCGGAAGGGTGAGCCATGCCCAGCTCTTCACGGGACGTCCCGGAGCCGGGGCGCTTCCGCTGGCATTGGCTTATGTACAATACCTCAACTGCACGAACCGCCGCGACGGTGATTCGTGCGGCGAATGTCCCAACTGCCGGCAGATCGCCGGTCTGGCGCACCCCGACCTGCACTTCGTCTTCCCGGTCAATAAACAGGGTAAAAAATCGGGAGAAGCGATTTTGAGCGACGACTTCATGCCGCTCTGGCGGCAGGTCGTCAGCGAACGAAACGGTTATTTCTCGCCGCAGGAGTGGTACGACCGCCTCGACCTGGGCCGGACACTCAAAGGGGCGATTTCGGCCCGCGAAGCCGACGGCATCATCCGCAAGCTCGCGTTCAAGAGCTTTGCCGCCGAGTACAAGTGCGTGATCGTATGGCTTCCGGAAACGATGAACGAAGAGGCGGCCAACAAGATCCTGAAAATTCTCGAAGAGCCGTGGGAAAAGACGCTCTTCGTGCTGGTGAGCGAGCGTCCCGACTTGTTGCTGCCCACGATTCTGTCACGAACGCAGGAGGTGGTCGTACCCCGGCTGACCGATGAAGAGGTTCGTGCGGAGCTCGAACGCCGAGGGGAGCGCGATCCGGAGAAAATTCGTACCTTTACCCGGCTGGCTGCGGGCGACCTGATCGAACTGGAGCATCTGCTGCGCGGCGAAGGGGACGAACTCCGCAAAGACGATTTCGAATTTTTCTGTTCGCTCATGCGGTTGAGCTACAACGACAAGCACCTCGAACTGATGGCCTGGGCCGAAGAGGTGGCCCAACTTTCGCGGGAGCAGCAGCGGGCTTTCCTGACCGATGCGGTGCGTCTTTTGCGGGAAAGTTACCTGCTGCATGCGGGACTGGGCGAAATCTCCTGCCTGTGGGGTGAGGAGGCGAAGTTCTGCCGCAATTTCGCGCCGTTCATCGGAAACCAGAACATCGAATCGCTGGTCGCGGAGGCCGAATCGGCGATGGCCCAGATCCGGCAAAACGGGAACCCGACCATCGTGTTCACCCATTTCGCATTGAGCGTGAGTAAGATGATTAAAAAATTGTAGTTATGGCAAGAGCGATCATACTGACCGGAGGAAACGTGGGCGACGTAAAGACCCGCCTGCAAAACGCACAGCGGCTGATCAACCAGCACGCCGGACCCGTCATGCGCTGTTCGCACCGTTACAAGAGCCGAGCATGGGGTTTCGATGCCGAAGAGGAGTTTTCCAACCAGGTCCTCGAGGTGGATACCGACCTGATGCCCGAACAGTTGCTCGACGCTTTACAGGCGATCGAGCGGGAACTGGGGCGCGACCGCGAGGCAGAACAGTCGCTCAAACAAAGGACCGGAGCCCGATATACGTCGCGCCCGATCGACATCGACATACTCTTCTACGACGACCGCGTGATTCGCACCGAGCGGCTGACCGTTCCCCATCCGTTGATCCAGGAGCGCGAATTCGTGCTCGTCCCCCTGTGCGAATGGATGCGCGACTACCGCCATCCGGTGTTGGGGAAAACGGTCGGAGAGCTGCTCGAAGAGCTGAAAAATCGGAATGAAACCCATGAAAAAGCATAAGTTCAAGATACTGACTTTCGTCGCGGTGGCCGCAGCCCTGGCGGGGACGGGATGTTTCAAGTCGATCGGTTACGAAACATTCTACGTGCTCCGGCCCTGGGCGCAGGAAGGTACCGTCAAGACCCCCATCCCCCGGGAAGATATGCTGGCCTATGCCTTCGACGCGGACACAACCGAATGGAGCGTGCTCTCTTACGAGGACGCCGTGGCCGGAATAATCACCTCCCGGAGAACCGGCGAGAAGTTGCGGCCGATCGCCCAGGGCGAGCCATACGAGATCGACGGCAACGAAACTGGCTGGCGATGCAGCTCAACGGCCCCCGGTTTCTCATCCTGGCCGTGGACCAGTCGAATCGGCTTTACGGATTCACCGAGCAGGCCATCGGGGAGAATCTTCCGCAGATGCACGTGAGCGTAACCTTTTTACCCGAAAGAAAAAGGCAGACGTTTCCTGAAGGGCAAGTGGATCATGTGCAACGACTTTTATACGGAACCCGAGCCGGAACCGGATCCTGATCCTGAAAATCCCGACACGCCCGATAACCCGGACAATCCGGGAACGGAAGACCCGAATCCCGACGATCCCGGTACGCCTGACGACCCGGATACCCCTGAAAATCCGGATACCCCGGACACACCAGCTCCGGACGATCCCGATACGCCCGAAAATCCCGACACCCCGGAAAACCCGGATGTGCCCGATAATCCGAATCCGGACACTCCCGACGAACCGGCAGTTTCCGGCGCCCGCTCGTCCTTGTTTCGATAACAGAAAAACGATATGAAACGACAAAACCATAAAGTGATCGTCTGGCTTCGGGTCTGCGTCCTTGCGATGTTCTGCCCGGCGTTCCTGTGGCGCTGCGCGACCGTCATGAACCTCGAAGGCGGTCCGATCGACACCCTTCCCCCCGGTGATCGTGTCGATGTTGCCGGACAACTTCACGACCAACTTCACCGCCAGCAAGATTTACGTTACTTTCGACGAATTCGTACAGCTCAAGGACCAGCAAAAAGAGTTTTTCACGTCGCCCCAAATGAAGAAAAAACCCCAGCTTTCGATCCGGGGCCGGGGCATCCTGATCCAGATCAAGGATACGCTCAAGGAGAACACGACCTACGCGCTGAATTTCGGCAGTGCCGTGCGCGACAACAACGAGGGTAATCCGCTCTACTCGATGCGTTACGTCTTCTCGACCGGCCCGGAGGTGGATTCAATGGTCGTTTCGGGATATACGGCCGACAGCTACACGGCCGACAGCGTAGCCAAGAGCTTCATTTATTTCTTTCCGGCCGATTCGGTGGAGGATATTCCCGAATACGACTCGACGATGTTCAAATACCAGCCTGCGGTGATCGCCCGTGCGGAAACCAACGGTATTTTCATCGCCCAGAACCTCAAGCCGATTCCCTACCGGGTCTATGCCTTCGAAGATAAGAACAACAACCAGATTTACGAACCTTCGGTCGATCAGGTAGGCTTTCTCACGGGAACGTATAACCCCGCCGAGCTGCCCGACTTCGGCATCTGGTACGACTCGATCCGCCGCTACGTGACGGCCGACCCGCAGCTTTACTTCCGAATGTTTACCGACGAGGCTTTCGGTCGGCAATACCTGCGTGAATCGGAACGTCCGGTGCAGCACAAGGCGCTCCTCTATTTCAATGCGGGCCATCCCCGGATCGACAGCATCGTGTTCGACAGCATCCCTGCCGACCGCGTAATCATTGAGCCTCAATCACGCAACCGCGATACGATCGCGTTGTGGTTCGACGTTCCTTCGGCCAGTCTGCCCGATACCATCCGGGGAGAAATTACCTACATGAAGCACGACTCCCTCGACCGGCTGCTTCCCTCGACCGAGAAGTTGAAACTGGCCTGGCGGTATATCGAATCGAAAGAGGAGGCTAAAGAGCGCGAGCAGCTCGAAAAGGAGAAAGAGAAGACACTGGCTGCCGGCGAAGAGTGGGTCGAACCGGAGAAGCCGAGTACGTTTACCTACAAGTTTTCCACGACCGGTTCCGTTACCCCCGAAACCAAGCTGTACGTCGAATTCGACTACCCGCTGGTCCGGTTCGACTCGGCTGCCGTCGTGCTGACAGAACAGATGGAGAAGGAGGAACCGCGTCCGATCCGGATCCGATGGCAGCAGGATACGGCCAACATGCGGCGCTGGTGGCTGGATGTTCCCTGGCAATTGAAAAACAATTATGCCCTGACCATCCCCAAAGGAGCGTTGGCAGATGTGGCGGAGCAGCAAAACGATTCGATCGCAGTCAATTACACGGGTGTCGATCCCGAGAAATTCGCTACGTTCATCGTCAATGTGGTCGGTAAAAGCGACGAGGCGAGCTACATCGTGCAGTTGCTGAACGAATCGGGAAAACTCCTTCAGGAAAAAACCGGCGTGCACAGCGGAGTATGCCGTTTCAATTACGTACCGGCCGGCAACGTGAAGTTCCGCATCATCGAGGACATGAACGATAACGGTCGCTGGGACACGGGCAATCTGGTGGAACGGCGGCAGCCCGAGCGGGCCGAATACTATATGGACGATAAAAACATCGATACCTTCGCGGCGAAGGAGAACTGGGAAGTGGAGCTTACTATCGATATGAACAAGGTATTCGCGCCGGTAACGATGCAATCCCTCGCCGAGCTGCTCGAAAAACGCGAAGCCCTGCGCTTGCAAAAGGTGCTGGAAGAGCGGGCCAAGAATCCCAGGCGGAACACCAACAGCAATACCTCGAACACGACGAGCACCATGGGCGGAGGATTCAACAGCGGTATGAACACGATGATGAACGGATTGAGATGATGAGGCGTTTAGGAATGATATGCCTGTTCCTCGGAGCGGTGCTGTGCGGCGGCACAGCGGCGGCACAGCATACGCTGGGCGTAACGGGCGGTTACGGCTACGGCAATGCCCGGTTTTATCCCGACCAGGAAACCCGGGCGGTCTGGGGATGCTACACGGCGGGCGTAACGTGGCGCTATTACGGACCCCAGCGTTTCGTAGGCGGTTTCGGCATCGATTTCGAATATCTGCAACGGGGATTCTCGTTTCTTCAGAATCCGACCGAAGAGGACCCGGCCAAATACCAATGGTACACGCGCCGCGTCAAGTCGCTGATGCTGCCGATCGTCTGGCAGCCGCACATCTACCTGTTCAAAAACCGGATGCGCGTCTATCTCGATGCGGCGGTCTTTTTCTCCTACAACATCTCCTCGACATTCATCAACGAACAAGGTTCGACGGTATCTCCGGAGCAGTCCAAAGGTCCTTGGCGGGGAGAATATGATTTCAAAGTGGTCCGCGACAACCGGTGGGGGTACGGTCTGGCGGGCGGCGGCGGTGTCGCCGTACTGGTGAAGCAACTGGAGTTCAGCGTTCGGGTGCGTTACTACTTCGGCTATTCGGACCTGCTGCGCAATCACAACAAGTATGCGGGAAATACGACGGACGGCTACGAAAATCCATTCTATACTACCCCCCAGCGATCCCCGCTCGATAACCTGACCTTCAGCATCGGCGTCAGCTACCGTTTCAACAAGTCCGGTTTCACGGAGTGGAACAACCGTCCGCCCAAGCGGGACAAGAACAAGGAGGTTTTCAATTACAAAGGAGTCACAAAATAACCGAAATATGGAAACTACACGCCAGCAAAAGATCGCCAAACAGATTCAGCGCGACATGGCCGAAATCTTCCAGAAGGAGGGGGCCGAAATCGTACGGGGAGTGCTCGTGACGGTAACCGCCGTGCGGGTTTCGCCCGATTTTTCATACGCCAAGATCTACGTCAGCGTCTTTCCCTTCGAACAGAATGCCGCTGTCATGGCCACGCTGGAGCAGCACAATTGGTTCCTGCGCCGGGCATTGGGTCAGCGGATTCGGAACCAGCTCAAGACGGTCCCCGAAATCCAGTTCTTCCTGGACGATTCGCTGGAGTACATCGAGCAGATCGACCGGGCGATGCACCGCGAGGAGTAACCTGCGATCCGCCGAAGGCCGATGCTCACCCGATTCTTTGCCCGCCGCTATCTATTTTCACCGAAATCCCGTTCGGTGATCAACGTTATTGCGGGTGTGAGCGTTCTTTCGTTCGCCATGCCCGTTGCGGCGATGATCGTGCTGCTGTCCGTGCTGAACGGTTTCGGAGATTTCGCCAAGTCCATGTCTTCGGCCTTCGATGCCGATCTGACCGTTGCCCCCCGTGAAGGGCAGACCTTCGCATCTGCGGAAATCGACAGTCTGGCGCTGACCCGCGTGAAAGGGGTCGGGGTCGTTTCGTACCTGCTCGAACAGCAGGTTTTGCTCGAACGGGACGGTTTGCAGACGATGGCCACGTTGCGAGGCGTGGACGACCGTTATACAGAAGTGTTCCCGATCGAGGAAACGATCCCGCTGGGCAGTTGGAGCGTTCGCACGGGCGATCTCGACCGACTGGTGCTGGGACGCGACATGGCCCGCACGCTCGGAATCCGGTCTTTGGTCCGTGCCGAAGTCGCCGTCTATGCCCTGCGGCGCGGCAGTTTCTCGTCGTTGCTTCCCGTCGATGGATATTCGGTGCGGCGGCTCGACGTCGGAGGACTCTTCTTTCTCGATTTGGAAAGCGAGAATGAATACGCACTTACCTCCCTGCGTGCAGCCCAGGAACTTTTCGATCGTCCGGGACGCATATCGGCGATCTCGGTGCGCGTAGCCGACGGTGCGGACGCGGAAAAGGTCCGGCGTGAAATCGCCGGAATCGTCGGCGACGATTTCACGGTGCGCACCCGCGACGAGATGAACGCCCTCTTCTTCCGACTGGTTGCCTACGAGAAATGGGGCGTTTTCTTCATTTCGCTGCTGGTCCTGGTGCTCGCCTCGTTCTCGGTAGTCGGGACCCTCGTGATGCTGATGATCGAGAAACGGGACGATGTGGCCACGCTGCGTGCCCTGGGCGCCGATACGAAGCTCATTCGTTCGATCTTCGTCGGCGAAGGACTCCTGATCGGCGGTCTGGGGGCGTCGATAGGAGCCGTGCTGGGCGTAGGCTTCTGCCTGGCACAGCAACATTTCGGAATGATTCGCATCCCGGTCGATACGTTGTTGTTATACAGCTATCCCGTAGAGATGCGCTGGAGCGATTTGCTGATCGTTGCGGCGGCTTTCGGGGCGGTAATTCTGGCGATTTCGGAGCTGACCGTGCGGAGTGTGATGAAAAACAACAAACTATGATATGAAACGATTGATCCGTCTGTTTTGTCTGATCGCGGCGGCAACCGCCCTCGGTTCCTGCGCCCGGGACAAGGTGATCCCCGACGAGGAGCTGGCCCGGATTTTCCGGGATGCCTACCTCATCAACGCCTACGTTTCGGACCGGGGAGTGAAGCTCGACTCGCTCGAACTTTACGAACCGGTTTTCAGCCGTTACGGTTACACGGCCGAAGATGTCCGCTATACTATCGGCAACTTCTCACGGCGCAAAAGCGCCAAGCTGAGCGACGTGGTCGAACAATCCATCCGGCTGCTCGAAGAGGAGAGCGCCTACTACAAGTACGAAGTCGGCGTACTCGATACGATCGACAACGTGGCCCGTCGCCGTTTCACCCGCACGGTCTATTCCGACTCGCTGATCCGGGTCACCCGGATCAAGGACACCGCACGGCTTCGGGTTCGGATTCCCGACACACGTCCCGGCGAATACCGTGTGTCGTTCGACTACCTGATCGACTCGCTCGATGAGAACCTCGCGCCCCGTATGCGGGTATGGCTGGTGGAGGCCGACAGTTCCCGCAAGGGCGAATCCTCCTCGATCCTGCGGAAGTCGAGCCGGGAGCGTGTTTCCCGGATACTCCAGGCGGACAGTTCGGCCCGTTCGCTCGTACTCTCCCTGTACGGGACCCGCGAAAAGTTCAGGCGTCCCGACGTGACGATATACGACCTGAAAGTATCCTATACGCCCGAAACCGCAGAGGCCGTGGACAGCCTCTACATCGACCAGTTGGGTCTTAAAATCTTCGCCGATGAATTCTTCTCCGTCTTTTCGCCGGATAGCCTCCAACTACCTCTTCACGGGGAGGCATCTCGTTAAACACCCGCTGGTGACGGTTCGGGCCGACGGACGCATCGAATCCGTCGAAACGTGCGCCGCGCCGGACGGCAGACCCGGTGTCGAATTTTACGCGGGAGTCTTGGTTCCGGGACTTATCAATGTCCATTGCCACCTGGAACTCTCCTACCTGCGGGGCGCTATTGCCCAGGACGGCGGCTTCGCCGCTTTCGCCCGGTCGATGGGCCGGGTGCGGGGACAGTTCAGCGAACAGGAGCGGGCTGCGGCCATCGCTGCGGCCGACGCCCGGATGTGGGCGGAGGGGATGCAGGCCGTAGGCGATGTAGCCAACGGAGATTCGGCCTTTGCCGTAAAAGCCCGCAGCCGCCTGTCGTACCGTACTTTCGCCGAAGTCTTCGGGCTGCATACCGACTCGACGGACGAACAGCGGCGTCTGCTCCGCTATCCCGAAACTTCGCTGACCCCTCACTCGATCTACTCCGTGCAGGATGCCCTTTTCCGGGAGATCTGCGCGGAGGGCGACGAACCGCTTTCGATCCATTTCATGGAAACGCCGGCTGAAGCCGAACTCTTCGAACAGCGCGGCGAGTTGTGGGAGTGGTACCGAAAGGCGGGTTTTACGTGCGATTTCCTGCATTACGGCTCTCCGGCAAGGCGGATCGTGGAGAGCGTTCCGGCCGACCGGAGCGTTATTCTGATTCACAACTGCTGCGTGAATCAGCAAGATATCGATTTGATAATGAATCATTTCACGGCTCCGGTCTGGTGGTGCCTGTGTCCCGGCTCGAATCGTTACATTTCGCGGCTGGTTCCCCCGGTGGAATTGTTGCGCCGCAACGGGCTGAATATCTGCCTCGGAACCGATTCGCTGGCGTCCAATACGGCGCTTTCGCTGCTCGGCGAGATGCAGCATCTCGGGAAGATACCTCTTGCGGAACTCCTGACCTGGGCCGCACCGAACGGAGCGCGTGCACTGGGTTTTTCCGAGCTGGGCGAGGTCGCTGCGGGCAAACGGCCAGGGCTGGCGGTGCTGTCCGGACTGGATTACGACTCGATGACGCTCACGCCCGCATCGTGCATCGCACGGATTCTCTGATCGGGCGAATGCAGGCCTCTATTTCCGTCGGCAAACGCTCCGAATCAGACCGGGAAAAGGAGCGACTCCCGAAAAAAGACAGTAACGATAAGGGACGGAATTCCTCCGTCCCTTATCGTTACTGTTCCCGTCGATTACAGCGGCAGGTACTTTTCGACCGTATCGCGCAGGTGATCGCCCTCGAGATGGGTGTAGATTTCGGTGGTCAGGATGCTCTCGTGCCCCAGCATCTCCTGCACCTGACGGATCGAAGCGCCCCCTTCGAGCAGATGCGTAGCGAACGAATGACGGAAGGTGTGGGGACTGATGTGCTTGTCGATTCCGGCCCGGTGAACGGCTTCGCGCAGGATCGTGAAGACCATCACACGGGTAAGCTGCGTCCCCCGGTTGTTGAGGAACACGACGTCCGATGCGGACGTTTTAGTCGCCCGATCGTCGAGGTAACGCTGAATCTTTTCACGAGCCGCCCCGCTGACCGGTACGAGGCGCTGTTTGTCGCCCTTGCCCGTCACGCGGATATACCCTTCTCCGAAGAAAAGGTCGCCCAACCGCAGCGAGGTGAGCTCCGAAACGCGCAGCCCGCACGAATAGAGGACTTCGAGCATCGCGCTGTCCCGCCGTCCCTTGACCGTAGAGGTATCTACGGCGGCAACGATGCGATCGATCTCTTCGACCGTAAGAATATCCGGAAGGTGACGGCCGAATTTGGGCGTATCGATGAACTGGGTCGGGGTAGAATCGATCACGTCGGTCAGCATCAGGTAATTGTAAAAGCTGCGGATACCGCTCAACGCCCGTGCCTGCGAGGTTTTCTCCCGTCCTTGATCGTACAAGAGGGCCAGGTAGCGCTCGATCATCGGAGCTTCGACCTTGCGGGGCGGCACGTCGTAGAACCGGAGGATGAAGTGGGCGAACTGACGCAGATCGCGCATGTAGGATTCGACGGTATTCTCCGAGAGCCGTTTTTCCAGTTTGATATAAACGCGGTAACTACGGCTGATTTCTTCCCATTTTTTGAGAGTTTCTGCCATTTTTATTTATCTTTGTAGAAGATAGGATACGCCTCGGAAAACTGCGAGCAAGCTCCCGTTTTCTTCTCGGCTTTCAAAGATAAGACGCAGCTCGGACAAGCTCGAACGACCGACGCCCGAAGCATACGCAGAGGACACTTGTGAACTCTGCCTGCAAGGAGGAGGGAAACAGAAAGTTAAGTTTGGCTTGCCGCTTGCCTATCATTATCTTTGCAGAAGATAAACTTCGCCCCGGCAAAGTCCGCATAAATTCGGCACTGCGCCCGGCCCAATTGTCTTCTCAGAGGCGAAGATACAAAAAAATTTTACATAATATTATTTCGAAAGACTTTTTGCCGGTTCTTTCGACCGAAAAACGATATACCGATATGGATTATGTGGAGTTGAACGTCCGGGTCACGGATCCCGAGTTGGCCGAAATTCTGACGGCCGAATTAGCCGAGCTGCCCTATGAGAGCTTCCAGACGGAGGGCGAGGTGCTGAAAGCCTACATCCCCCGCGAGCGGCTGGCGGACTGCATGCAGCAAACCGACGACCTGCTGGCCCGCTACGGCATCGCCGACCGGCGTTATATCGCCATCGAGTCCCAGAACTGGAACGCCTTGTGGGAACAGAATTTCACGCCGGTCGATGTCGATGGACGCATCCTGATCCGGGCGCCGTTCCACGCATCGCAACCCGGATACGAACTGGAAGTGGTCGTCATGCCCCGCATGGCTTTCGGCTCGGGACACCACGCAACGACCTGCCTGGTCGCGTCGGCGCTCTGCGATCTTTCGCTGACAGGAAAACGCGGACTCGACATGGGCTGCGGTACGGGCGTACTGGCCATCGTGGCCGCCAAACGGGGTGCCGCGACGGTCGATGCCGTCGATATCGACGAGTGGGCCGAGGCCAACTGCCGCGAAAACGCGGCGGCGAACGGACTGGCGGAGCGGATCGCTCCGATGCTGGGCGATGTAAGCCGCATCGCGGGCCGGAAGTACGATTTCATCGCGGCCAACATCAACCGCAATATCCTCACGATGGACATGCCGGCCTATGCCGAGGCGCTCGATACGGGCGGCGATCTGCTGATGAGCGGATTCCTGGAGGAGGATGTACCGGTCATCGAGGCTCGGGCTCGGGCCTGCGGGCTGGAGCCGGTCGAAGTGCGTAGGCGCGACGGCTGGGCGATGGTGCACGTAAAGAAAGCGTGAGGTGCCGGGAACGCTCAAGACATACAAGGCGCGGGGAATCGTGCTCAATTCGCTCAAGTACGGCGACAGCGCGATGGTCGTGCACCTGCTGACCGACGCGTTGGGGCGTCAGAGTTACATGGTGCAGGGTGTCCGCAGCAGTCGGGGACGGGGTTCGAAACTGGCGTTGTTCCAGCCGATGTTCGCCCTCGAATTCGAAGGGCTGACCTCTTCGCGGCAGCAGATGCACCGTTTTCGGGAGGTGCAGAGCGGAATCGTCCTGCAACGAATGCCTTTCGACGTGAGGCGCTCGACGATCGCCCTGTTCATGGCAGAGGTTTTGTACCGTCTTGTCAAGAGAGCGAGCCTGACAGCCAGTTGTTCGATTTCGTGTGGGAGAGTATCGGGGCGCTGGACAGTATGGAAGAGGGCGTGGCCAATTTCCACCTCTGGTTTCTGGTGAATCTGAGCCGTTTCCTGGGATTTTATCCGGGAAACGAATATATGCCCGGCGCCTGGTTCGATGCCTGCGAAGGATCGTACACCGTGCAAAAGCCGCCGCATGCGACGGTAATGACCCCGGAGAACGCTCGTCTAATGAACGACTTCGTGGAGTGCGACGTACGTTGCCTGGCCGAAATAGGACTCAACCGTACACAGCGGAGCGCTTTTCTGGAGGCTTTGCTGGCCTACTACGGTTACCACCTGGACGCGATCCACGCCGTGCAGTCGGTCCGTATTCTGCAAGAGGTGTTCTGACCGGGAAACCGACATCAGAGGACAACGGACTTTTCCGGCAGGCGACGACGCAGAGCGCTTCTCCGGTGTACCGGGTGCGGAAGCAAAGGCGAACCGGAAGTTTTGCCGGGTACTGAAAAACGAAAGAAAACAGTTCAATGTTATGAAACGAATTTTCTACAGCCTGCTTCGCAGGCACCGTATGGACGGCTGCAAGTCAGAATCCGCCCGAAATCAAAACTCCGGACCGGAAAGCGGCCGAACGGATCGAGGAGTATTATCTGTCGAAGATGCTTCCGGATTCGATGTAGCTCAAAGCACCCTCCCTCTATCCGGCGGACTATTTCAGCCCTTCGACCACCATGACGCCGGTGATTTCGATGAGTTCGCTCATGGAGATCCGGACCAAATACGCGTTGCGCCGCATAGATATCGTTCCCTATAAAGTGCGCAGCGGCTGGTTCTCGATTTCCAACGGCCAGGCCCAGAACTGGAGTCCCTATCTGGACGGGCATCTCGACGCCCGGACCCTCTCGTTTCCCGTACCACGGTAACGACCCCGATCTTGCGTTGTGCGGCTGGTCATCGAGGACGACCGTACCGATTTTCAAACCGACATTCCGTTTCCCGGAGCGAATCTGCTCCGGGAAATTTTCGTTTCCAACTCCCGCATCCGCAAATTTGGGTATTTATGCGTAACGGATTCCGGCAAAAAAATCGCTTCTTTGCACACTTGTTAATGTGTAGTTTATGAAGAAAAGTTTGATTCGACAACTTAAAAGCGAAGACTGGGTGATCGTCGGGGCCGGCGCAGCGATTCTCCTGCTCGCCCTGCTGTTTCCCCGCTGGATGCCTGCGATGCCCAAAGACCTCTCCTCCGCCGGAAATTGGATGAGCGCCGGAGCGATGTTCCTCTTCCTGCTGGTTTTGACGGGTGTCTGTCAGCGGATATTGGGCCGTCCGCTGCGTCGTTTCGCCGTTTCGCTGCTCGCCATTTTCGGCGTGGCTCTGCTGTCGCAAGCCGTGGCTTCGATCCCCGCAATTAAACGACTGGGCTTCGAGGCGGTTTTCTTTTCGGTGATCTTCGGCCTGGTCATCAGTAACTTTTTCCGGGTGCCCGAGTGGTTGAAACCGGCGATCCAGAGCGAGTTTTACATCAAGATCGGTATCGTCTGCCTGGGTGCGACGATCCTCTTCGGCGAAGTGCTCCAATCGGGCGTTTACGCGCTGATCCAGGCTTTCATCGTCGTCTTTACGGTGTGGTACTTCGCCTTCTGGCTGGCCCGGCGGATGCGTGTGGACGAGGAAACCTCGACGATGCTCGCCAGCTCGGTCAGCATCTGCGGCGTTTCGGCCGCCATCGCCACCTGCGGCGTAATCCGGGGCGACAACAAGAAACTCTCCTACATCATTTCGCTGGTGCTGGTCTGCGCCGTGCCGATGATGTACGTGATGCCCTGGCTGGCCGGTCTGCTGCTGCCGACTGTGGTGGCGAACCCCGAAACCGTGCAGGAAGTCGCAGGCGCCTGGATGGGCGGAACGATCGATACGACGGGTGCGGTCGTAGCGTCGGGTGCTCTGCTGGGTGAAACGGCCGAACAGACGGCCATCATCGTCAAGTCGTCGCAGAACGTCCTGCTGGGTATCGCGGCGTTCGTCATTTCGCTGTATTGGTCTTACAAGGGACAGAAGAAACGTCAGCGCCCCAGCGTGCGGGTGATCTGGGAGCGCTTCCCGAAATTCGTGGTGGGTTTCGTCGCGGTATCGCTCCTCTTCAGCCTCTTCTTCGCCGGCAACGAAGCCGCGCCGGCCCGCACTTCGGCCAAGATGTTCAGCAATACGCTCTTCAACATCGCGTTCGTCTGCATCGGCCTCGAAACCCGTTTCCGGGATATTTTCTCGAAGGAAAACCGCCGCACGTTCTGGGCTTTCATGACGGCCCAGATGTTCAACATCGTAGTCACGCTGATCGTGGCCTACCTGTTGTTCGGCGTACTGAAACCCTATCTGAATTAGGATCGGGGAATCCGAAAGGTACAGCAATCGGCACTCTTTTGGGAGTGCCGATTTCGTTGCCGGGCTATCGTTTGCGGCGGAAGAAGTAGCTTTTCTGCCTGCGTTTCTCCTCCTGCGAGCGGGCGACATAGACCTTTTCGCCCGTATAGGGGTTTTCGCCCGTGTAGAACATCACCGACGAAAAGGTCATCGGTGTAGGGGTCAGATCCTGCACCTGCTCCAGGTCGAAGTGGAGTTTGCCCAACACCTTGTCCGCCAGCGAGCGCATGTCGCGCTCCGTGCATCCCGGGTGCGAGGAGATGAAATAGGGAATCAGCTGGTACGGCAGCCCTTCGCGGCGGCAGATCCGGTTGAAATCGGCGTTGAGCCGTTCGAACATCACGAACGGCGGCTTGCGCATCAGTTTCAGCACGGCATCCTCGGTATGTTCCGGCGCCACTTTGAGGCGGCCCGACGTATGATGACGGATGACCGTATCGAGGTAATCGCTGCCGTCGAACAGGTCGTAGCGGATACCGCTGCCGATAAAAGCCTTCTTGACCCCCTTGACCGCCCGCACTTTGGCATAGAGATCGAGCAACGGACGATGGTCGTTATCGAGGTTGGGGCACATCTTCGGATGCAGGCACGACGGACGGCGGCATTTGCTGCACAGCTCCCGGTCGCGGCCGCCCATGCGGTACATGTTGGCCGAAGGCGCTCCGATGTCCGAAAGGTAACCCCGGAAATCGGGCATGCGGGTCACCCGCTCTACTTCGCGAAGGATGGATTTTTCGCTGCGCGAAGTGATGAACTTGCCCTGGTGGGCCGATATGGTGCAGAAGGAGCAGCCGCCGAAACAACCCCGATGGATATTGACCGAGTGCTTGATCATCTCCCAGGCCGGAATGTCGCCACGACCCCGGTAGCGGGGGTGCGGCGCCCGCTCGTACGGCAGATCGAACGAATGATCCAGCTCCTCGGTCGTAAGCGTCGCGTTGGGCGGCGTGATGACCGCATAGCGGTCGCCGACACCTTCGACGAGCGTTTCGTCCGGTTCCATCAGGTTGCTCAAGGTTTCGATGCGGGTGAAGTTCTTCCCAAAGGCCCGCTTGTCGGCCACGCACTCCTCGTAGGAGTGCAGGCGGATCGTTCGGGTGGGATCGAGCCGCTCCACATAGCTGCGGTCGGCCATGAATCCCACCTGTCGGATATTTCGCAACAACTTGGCGTTGAATCCGTTGTTCATCGCCCGCGCCACCTGTTGAATCACCCGCTCGCCCATGCCGTAGATCAAAAGGTCGGCCCCGCTGTCGGCGAGGATCGAGGGATGGAGCGAATCGCTCCAGTAGTCGTAGTGGGTCAGGCGGCGCAATGAAGCCTCGATACCGCCGATGACCACCGGCGTACGCGGAAAGAGCCGCTTGAGAATCTGCGTATAGGTTTTGACCGCATAGTCGGGGCGGAATCCTGCTTTCCCGCCGGGCGTGTAGGCATCGTTGCTGCGCAACCGGATGTTGGCGGTATAGTGGTTCACCATCGAATCCATCGCCCCGGCCGTCACGCCGAAGAAGAGGCGCGGAGTGCCGAGCTTGGTGAAATCCCGCAGGTCGTCCCGCCAGTTGGGCTGGGGCACAATCGCCACACGATACCCTTCGGCTTCGAGCAGACGGCCCACGACGGCCGCGCCGAACGACGGGTGGTCGATGTAGGCATCGCCCGTGAAGAGGATCACGTCGAGTTGATCCCAGCCGCGTGCGCGGACTTCCTTGAGGGTAGTGGGCAGAAACATTTCAATCTCGATTTTTATTCTTCCGCAAGCCCCGCAGCGGCATAGGCGTCCCACTTAGCCAACACGGTACGGAAATCTTCCGGCAGTTCGCTTTCGAAATAGACCTGTTCGCCCGTAGTAGGATGCTGGAAGCCGAGGCTTTTGGCATGGAGTGCCTGCCGGGGCATCGCGGCGAAACAATTTTCGATAAACTGTTTGTATTTGTTGAAGGTCGTACCTTTGAGGATACGGTCGCCGCCGTACCGTTCGTCGCCGAACAGGGGGTGTCCCTTCCACTGCATGTGGACGCGGATCTGGTGTGTGCGGCCCGTTTCGAGGCGACATTCAATGAGGGTTACGTAACCGTAGCGCTTCAGCACCCGGTAGTGGGTCACGGCGTGCTTGCCGTCCGAGCCGTCTTCGAAGACCCACATCTTCTGCCGGTCTTTGGGGCTGCGGCCGATGTTGCCGGTAATGGTGCCTTCGTCCTCCTCGAAATTTCCCCACACCAGCGCCACATACCGCCGCGTGATCGTATGGTCGAAGAACTGTTTGGCGAGCCGAGCGTGCGCCCGCTCGTTTTTGGCGATCACCAGCAGCCCCGAGGTGTTCTTGTCGATGCGGTGCACCAGTCCGGCCCGCATATCGCCCTCCTGGAACAGGGGCAGATTCTGCAAATAGTATGTAAGGGCGTTCACGAGCGTTGCGGAGTAGTTGCCGTGACCGGGATGGACGACCATGCCCGCAGGCTTGTTGACCAGCAGCAGGTCGTCGTCCTCGTAGGGAATTTCGAGCGGGATGTTTTCGGGAATGATCTCGATTTCGCGCTTGGGATAGGGCATCACCAGCGAGATACGGTCGCCGGGTTTGACCTTGTAGCTCGACTTCGCGGGTTTGCCATTGACCAGGATATTGCCTGCGTCGGCAGCCGTCTGGATGCGGTTGCGCGAACAACGCTCCATGTGGATCGTCAGGAACTTGTCCAACCGCAGCGGGCTTTGCCCCCGGTCGGCCGTGATGCTGTAATGTTCGTACAGCTCGTCCTGCTCGCCGGCAGCGTCGTCCTCGAGTTCGTCCGGATCGGGTATGTATTGCGATTCGCTCATCGGACGTGTGCGTTATTGGAAAAATTCGTCTTCCGCTGTCTCTTCGTCCGGGAAAAGCCCGTCGTCGATGACCGGCTCCGCTTCGACGGGACGGTTGGCCAGACTGTCCAGACGAACACGGGCCAGCGAATCGGCCGTTTCAGCGTCGAGGCGGCGCAGCTCTTCGGCGGCTTTTATCATCTCCTTATCGGCCGCAGCGCTCTGGGCGGTGACTTTGGCAGCATCGAGGGTCAGCTTCAGATCGACCTTCGCACCCAGCCGGGCACGGCTGCCGGCCGAAGGCGTCTGCAGATAAACCCGGGCTTCCCGCTGGTTCAGCAGGTTGATTCCCTCGTCGAAGGAGATCTTGCCGATGTTGAGCCCCAGCTCCCACAAACGGCTTTTGGCCTGTTGGAGGTGAAGCCCCACGGTCTTCGGCACGAGTGTCGAAACGGAACCGCTCTCCCCGACGTAAAGGGTGACGCCGCTGCCCGCTTCGAGCTGTACGCGGCTTTTCTCCGAGACTCGCTTGCCGTCGGCGTACTCTTCGAGCACGTAATTGGTCGCCAGATCGGGACGATAGACGATCTGTTCGATCCCCAGGCCGGCCACTTCGAGCATATTCTTGGCCTGGCGCAGCGAACGGCCGGCGACATAGGGCACCGTCACCATCTTCTGCCGATAGGAGTTGATCGTGACATAGACCTTCCGGCCGGGTTTCACCCCGACGCCCTTTTCCGGGAGTTGGTCCAGCACCACGCCCCCGTCGTAGGCAGGCACATACAGCGAGTCGTTGACGATGATTTCCAACCCCTGACGGCGGGCCTCCCCGAGAGCCTCCTCGAGCGGAATGCCTGTCAGGTCGGGCACCGTACGGTGCGCACTGTGGCGCGTGCCCAGCAACAGCAGCAAGTGAGTTGCGACGCCCAGCACGAGCAGCACGCAGACGATGATGAAAAGGTGTTTCAGAAAAGGATGCTCACCGACTTTCGCCCAATATTTTTTCAGTTGTTCCAGCATGGTATTGTTCTGTCGTTTTTGTTCGGGGATCGGAACTGCCTGGCAACGGTACGTACCGATCCGTTTCGTCTGTTTCAGGGTATCTCGTTATCCGATCTCGCGGTAAAAGGTGTCGCGTTCGACGGCCCGGTAGCCGGCTGCCGCGACGATGCGGCGCATCTCCTCCGTGGTCATCGCCGGACGCTGATCGTCGGCTCCGGCCATCGAGTAGATTTTGGTCGTATCGTCGATCGTGCCGTCGATGTCGTCCGCACCGAAAGCCAGAGCCAGCTCCGTAGTCGCTTTGCCGTACATCACCCAGTAAGCCTTGATGTGGGGAATGTTGTCCAGGTAGATGCGGCTCATGGCCAGCATCCGCAGGTCCTCGGTCACGGAAACCTCGCCGATTTCCGACATGCGGTTGCCGAAATTGCGGTATTTGAGCGGGATGAAGGCGTTGAAGCCGCCCGTCTGGTCCTGCTGGCGGCGCAGCCGGTCGAGGTGGTCGATGCGGTGTTCGACACACTCGATATGGCCGTAGAGGATCGTGGCGTTGGTCGGGATCCCCAGCCGGTGTGCAGCAGCATGCACCTCGAACCACTCTACGGTCGAACCTTTATCGGGACAGATTCGGGCACGCAGCTCCTCGTCGAAAATTTCGGCACCCCCGCCCGGTATCGCCTCCATCCCGGCGCTGCGGAGCAGACGCAACCCTTCGTCGATAGTCAGCCCCGCTTTGCGGATCATGTAGGAGAGCTCGATGGCAGTGAAGGCCTTGACGGTCGCTTCGGGCAGGATCGCCTTCACGCGGCGGATCATCTCGACGTAATAGTACAAATCGTGCTCGGGATGCACGCCTCCGACGATATGCACTTCGGTTACGCCCTGTCCGGCGTGGTCGCGGGCGATCCGTTCGACCTCTTCCAGAGTAATCCCACGCCTCGGGACTTCCCTTCGGACGGCGGTAGGAACAAAAATTACAGTTGAACACGCACAGGTTCGTGGGTTCGATGTGGAAATTGCGGTTGAAATAGACCTTGTCGCCGCTCACGCGCTCCTTGCTCCGGGCGGCCAGCTCGCCCAACAGCCAAAGCGGAGCTTCGTGCCAGAGCACGAGGGCTTCGGCAGGGGCGATCCGCTCGTCGGAGCGGACCTTGCGGACGATATCTTCGAGTTGCGGGGACATTATTTCGGTGCTTTGCGATAAAGATAAACAGCGATACAGAGGTAAAGTATGTTCGGTATCCAGACAGCGATCCAGGGCGGCAGCGTACCGCTCTTGGCAAACTCCTCGAAGAAGCGGATGAAGAGGATATACGAGAAGCAAAGGGCAATGCCGATGCCGATGTGGAGTCCCGTGCCGCCCCGCACCTTGCGCGAGGAGAGCGAAACACCGATGAGTGTCAGAATGAACGTACCGACAGGATAGGCGTAACGGGCGTGTTGTTCGACCTGAATGATGTTGATCGAGTCGGAACCCTTGCTTCGCTGCTGTTCGAGGAACTGGTTCAGTTCCACTATATTCATTGTTTTTATCAACTGGTCAGTGCGTCCCAATTCATTGACATCCAGATTAATGAGTGTGTCCAGATTGCGGTGTTGCGTGAAAGTTTCCACACCGAGCGAATCGAACGTGCGGGTGGTATATCGTCGGGCCGACCACCGCTTGGTTTCGGGATTGAACCTCACCTCTGCGGCTTCGAGCGATGCGGTCATCGCTCCCGATTCGTACTCTTCCAGGCTGAAGAACGAAGCCTGGTTCGATTCCTTGGAGTAGTTGCGGATATAGGCGAACGTACCGGGTTCGATCTGACGGTAGATATTTTTATCGTATTGGAAACGCGCCTTGCGCGGGATGTATTGGTTCTCGAAAGCCACGCAGCTGCGCTGCGACACCGGAATCAACCAGAGGTTCAACCCCAGAGAGAGCGAAGCGATGATGAGCGCCCCCAGGAAATAGGGCCACATCAGCCGCCGGAAACTCATGCCGCCCGAAAGCATAGCCACGATCTCGGTCTGATAGGCCATTTTCGAGGTGAAGAAAATGACGGCGATGAAGGTGAACAGTCCGCTGAACTGGTTGATGAAGAACGGGATGAAATTCAGGTAATAGTCGAAAATGATCGCCTTGAGCGGCGCTTTCGTTTCCGTAAAGTTGTCGATCTTCTCCACGTAGTCGAAGATCACCACGACCACGATGATCATCGCGATAGCGAAGAAGTAGGTGCTCAAGAACTTGCCGAGGATATACCGGTCGAGGATCTTGAATCCGGGGAAGCGGAAATGCGGGAGCTTTCGTTTCATCGTGGTTCGAGTGTTACAGCCTGCGGCCGAGTTTGGCGACCATCTGCTCCTTCCAGGGTGTGAAATCCCCGGCCCCGATGTGTCGGCGGGCCTCGGTGACCAGCCGCAGGTAGAATGCGATGTTGTGCAGCGAAGCGATCTGCGCACCGAGCATCTCCTGGCAGATCGTCAGATGATGCAGGTAGGCTTTCGTATAGACGTGATCGACGAAGGCGGTGCCTTCGGGATCGATCGGGGAGAAGTCGTCCTCCCATTTCTTGTTGCGGATATTGATCGTGCCTTCCGAAGTGAAAATCTGTCCGTTGCGTCCGTTGCGCGTGGGCATCACGCAGTCGAACATATCGACACCCCGGGCGATGCCTTCGAGGATGTTGATCGGCGTGCCGACCCCCATCAGGTAGCGGGGGCGGTCTTCGGGCAGGATGGCATTCACCACCTCGATCATCTCGTACATCACGTCGGTCGGCTCGCCTACGGCAAGACCGCCGATGGCATAGCCGTCCGCGTCGTACTGTTTGACATTTTCGGCCGCCCGCGCCCGCAAGTCGGGATAGGTACAGCCCTGTACGATGGGGAACAGCGCCTGGTAATGGCCGTATTTGGGCGAGGTCTGGCGGTAACGGTTGAAACAGCGGTCGAGCCAGCGCTCGGTCAGGGCGAGCGACTTGGCGGCATAATCACGCGGCGAGTCGCCCGGCGGACACTCGTCGAAGGCCATCATGATATCGGCGCCGATCGTACGCTCCGTGTCGATCACGCTTTCGGGCGTGAACAGATGGCGCGAACCGTCGATGTGGGACTGGAAATGGCATCCTTCCTCCTTGAGCTTGCGGCAGCCCGCTAGCGAGAAGACCTGAAAGCCGCCGCTGTCGGTGAGCATCGGCCCGTCCCAGGTCGAGAAGCGGTGCACGCCGCCCGCCCGCTCGAGAATATCCATACCGGGACGCAGATAAAGGTGATAGGTGTTGGCCAGGATGATCTGGGCCCGGGCTTCGTCGCGCACGTCGCGGTGAAAAATGCCCTTGACGGTCGCCGCCGTACCTACGGGCATAAAGATCGGGGTCTTCACCACGCCGTGATCGGTCTGCAATTCGCCCGCCCGCGCCTGCGAAGAGGGGTCTTTATGTTGGAGCGTAAATTTCATAGATGTCTATATAACGTACAAAAGTACGTAAAACTATTTATAATTCATAAATGGTCGCAACAGTGTGCATCGCGGTCATGTCGCGGCCGGTCGGTGCGGCGGGAGGGAAGGATGGTGAAAAGTCGGCGCGAAATAACGGGGCCGGGAATATACGGCGGCGACTGTCAAGGGCATCTTTCACCGCGACGTGCGCGACGAAGCCCGAATGCGGTTTGTTTTATTTGATTGCAAATAAAATGTATTTTATTTGGTAATCAACAAAGAAATGTTTAATTTCGGATCAGGAGGAAAACTTCTTCCGGTCCTGTTCCGGGAATTTTCAGCAACTCCCGGAACAGGGTTCGACCGAAAACCCTGAAATTAATCCGTTATGAAACATTTCAGACTTTTTTCACTGTTCTTCGGTTGCTGGCTATTAGCTAGTTGTACGGCCGATCCGGGCACGGAGCCGGGGCCTTTCGGTGAAAACCCTCCGACTGCTGAAAAGCCGCATGCGGTCCCTGTCGAACAGGCTCTCGAAGAGTTGCAATCCGTCCTCGAAGAGATCGATATTCCCGCGGAAGATGGCGCTGTCACCCGCAGCGGCGGCATACGGCGTGTGAAAAACGTGACGACGGTTTCTCCCGAAGTGTTGAATCCCGACGGCACCCGCAGCGAAGCTACGGCCGACGTGGAGGATCTGCTCTACATCGTCAATTTCGAGAACGAGGCCGGCTATGCCATTCTGGGGGCCGACGACCGGTTGGAGCCGGTCTATGCGGTCGTCGATGAAGGAAGCCTCACGACCGAAGAGTTCCGGTATGCCGTAACCATAACCGATGAACAGGCACAAGCCGACGGAAAATTCGTTTTCCCGCTGCAATTGGTTGCACAGGCTGCGATCATCGGAATCGAAAACGCCGATACAGATGCTGATGGAGGAGTCGCACCTATGAGCGACGACGGACGTCACACGGGGGATTTAGGCGGCGATGTTTTAAGACGAGAATATGTTTATGTCACTCAAGAAAAAGTCGGACCACTGATCCCGGTGAAATGGGGACAAGGGTATCCTTTTAATGCAAGTGTCACACAAATCAATGGAAAATGTTGTTGGGCAGGATGTTCGGCTATTGCTGTGGCACAGGTTTTAGTATCAAATTATTGGCATTATGGTTCTGTAGTCGGGTCGATCAAAGGAACTCCGATCGATTGGACATTGATCAGACGTGCGATTCAGAATCCTAATCTTCTTATAGCCACAGAAGGAAAACCGTCCACTCTTACTCCTGAAGCCAAAGCTGTGTCTATGTTAATATACGCAATCGGCGTTGTCCTGAATATGGATTATGGTTTGGATGGAAGTTCTGCGAGTCTAAAAGATTCTCGAGATGGTTTGACTTATGTCCTTTATAAGGGAGTAAATGATCACACTTACCGTGATAGTTATGTACGTACGATGATGTTGGATCGAAAAAAAACAACTATAGTAAGAGGACATTCTAGTACTGGCAGAAAACTTAATCATCAGTGGAATATAGATGGTTGGTTATATCGAATGCGTTATATAAAAACTTATTATCGTAACGGTACTACATCAATCTCTTCAAAGGAGCAGGTTCCACAAACGCTTATTCATTGTAATTTCGGATGGAATGGACTATGTAACGGTTATTATTTTAGCGGTAGTTTTAACACGACGACAAAGCCTGTTGATCAGGAAAGTGGGATAGATAATGTAGAAGGTACCCAAGATGGAAATTACACTGACGATTTGCGAATGATTACTTATACGGAAATACCTTAAAATCTCCTATTATGAAACGAATCAAATATTTGGGCGTGCTGTTGTCGATCGTTACATTATGTGTCGCCTGCGAAAAATCGGAAAAGGATGGACTAGGTGGGTTCCATAAAAATTTTGTCGAATTGTATGTCGATGGGCAGATCATGTTGACTGAATTTCAAAACGAATGTTCGGGGGATGCACATAGGTTATCGAAAAAACAGATTGCGGGATTTGTCATATGCATACCATCTCCCAAAATGTATTTTTTTTACGGACCAGACATCGAAAAATTCAACCGATGGGCTGCAAGAAACAACGATATTGATTTTAATCAGGTATTAGCTAACGGTGCTTTACCTATGGTCGCCACTTTTGCCGATAATTTCAGTAAAATGGTCGTTACAAGCAATGCCGACTGGGATGAAGCACATCCCGCCGGGACATCGCTCGACGATGTTTTGCAGGTGCGCATCAACTCTTCCTCCGATTTCGTACACGACGGTTACGATATGGGAGAATATAAGTATGAATTTCTGCAAAATTACGATTATCTCAAAACCATCGAAAAGCGTCCGTCGGAGTTGACTGCTGCCGACATGAAAATGGTTTACTATTCATTGACAGATTTCAGTTCACAGACAAAATCCCCTGTAATCGTCTTCACCAGTGCCCCGACGCTCGAAAAAGAGCATACGCTGACGCTTCGCTGGACGACCGTCGAGGGCGATGTCAAGACTGCCTCGGTCACCTGCACGCCGGAGGTCGATCCTGCGTTGCAATAAATAGCCGACAGGAACAGCATAATATAAGGTCGAACTTCAATACGGGCTAAAATTCTTGCCGCTCCAGTCCTGTTTCGCAAGAAAGACGCTCTAGACAAACGTTTGATCCATTGCAATTTCGGATGGGGAGGGACAGCCAACGGGTATTATTACTACGGAGCTTTCGATCTGCGCAACGGACCGGAGGCCGGTCGGTGCGGCGGGAGGGAAGGATGGTGAAAAGTCGGCGCGAAAATGCGACGGAAGGCGGGACGCCCTTGCCCGGTCGGTTTTGTCGTATATATCCAAACCGACAAAAGATTTTTCGCTCGATTTCACATTGCAAAAGTTTGAATATTCAAAAATAATTGCACGATTTTTGTTTTTTTAATAAAAACATCTCTGAATTTGTCATTTTATTCGCTTTAACCCTAATTTGATATGAAAAACATGAAGTATTTGTCGCTACTGGCAATTTTAGGGTTGCTTGTCGGCTGTACCAGTGACTTGACCACAGAGGAAGTCCCCCAACCTCCGTCCGTCCCCGAGCAGAAAATCTCGCACGTCGTCCCCGTCGAACAAGCCCTTGAGGATTTGCAAGGCCTTCTCGAGGCGATCGACGCTCCGGCGGAAGACGGCGCTGTCACCCGCAGCGGCGGCATACGGCGTGTGAAAAACGTGACGACGGTTTCTCCCGAAGCGTTAAGTCCCGGCGGTACCCGCAGCGAAGCCACGGCCGACGTGGAGGATCTGCTCTACATCGTCAATTTCGAGAACGAGGCGGGCTATGCCATTCTGGGGGCCGACGACCGGTTGGAGCCGGTCTATGCGGTCGTCGATGAAGGAAGCCTCACGACCGAAGAGTTCCGGTATGCCGTAACGGTTACTCCCGAACAGGCCGAAGCGGACGGTGAGTTGGTATTCCCCCTGCAAATGGTTGCACAGGCCGCGATCGGAGGTGTCGATACCGGCGGTGGCGGAAACGGCATCGTCGGAGGCCCTATTACCGATATAGAACATTGGTGGCCGGAAGGACAACAACCTGTCGGTATTGACTATGAACCTTGGGAAACCAAAGAACAATCAGGCATTCTCCTCAAAACCCGATGGAACCAAACCAAACCATATAATTATTTATGCCCAATTGAAAATGGCAAAAACTGTTTTGCCGGATGTGTCCCGGTAGCAGTTGCACAAATTTTAGTTTTCAACGCTTTAAATTATAATAAAAAATTTTATCAAATAGGAGATCAGCTTTTGAATGAAGCCATGTGGCTTAATATCGAAGAAGCGGTAACACATCCCCAGTTAGTGAAACCTGTTGTAAGTGGGGAATCCATGAATGCCCAAACATGGGCTGTAGCCTATTTCATCAATAAAATGGGAGAGGCAGTTGGTGTGAAATACCACAGTGACGACGGAGGTTCTCCCGCCCCAACGAAAAACGTAGTGAAGTTACTCCAATATTTGGGTGACATAGGATTAGGCTATTCAAATATAGCTTTATCGCCTATAACTACCGACAAAGTTCGGGATATGATTTTCGTGAAAAAACTTCCATTTTATTATTCCGGGAAGAGCAGTACTAATAGTCACGCATGGGTATTGGACGGTTGGTTGCTCCGTGAAAGACGCGTGATAACCAGATATGCTTTTTTGCCTACTCAATACCACACAGAGTCGAAAGAATTTGTGCATGCCAATTTCGGCTGGGGAGGACAAAAAGACGGATACTATACATTCAATGCGTTCTATACAGACAGGGGACCTGTCAGCCCGCAGTCAATAGAAGACAGAGATTACGATCATGATTTTTCGGCCGTCACTTATAATTTGAGCAAATGAAAAAGTTATTGATTTATATTTTTTTGAGTAGTCTGGTTGGTTGCAACGAACCGGAGGAGTGGATTGGAAATGGATCCGGCTATTCGAAATATCTCGTTCAAAATTATGTGGACGGGAGCTATGTTTTATACGGCATGCTGGCTGAAAAACCATCGACGCTCTATTCCATGTCCGGATTTCAGGTACTTCTGGAGGATCCGGTGTACTATCAGACACCGGAACAGGAGGGGGCGCAGCATACCGACGATTTTCTTCGAATCGCAGAGCGCAATCACGATACGGAATACAACAATCTGAAGTCGCTTCCATGGTCGGATTTGACCGCATTCGCAGACAATTTCACCGGCATAAAAGTTACCAGCGACAAAGATTGGAGCGCCAAATACCCGGCAGGATCGCCGTTGAACGATAAAATGGGAGTTCGGTATGTAAGCTATGCCGAATACATAGAGAACGATTATCATTCTTATTCCGATCTTGGGAAAGAAATTCTATTTCTATACAACAAACCGTTGTCGGCTTTGCAACCCGACGATCTGCGGGTGGTCGAATACACTCTTTCCTCCTTGTCGATTTACTCGTTTATACTTTATTTTACGTCGGTTCCCGACAATCCGGGCGAAGTGCATACTTTTACGGTGGAGTTCACCACTTCGGATGGCACGGTCAAGACCGCCTCGATAACCTGCACGCCGGAGGTCGATCCTGCGTTGCAATAGCCGGCAGCACAAATTCGGGTAATTGTAAAATAGCCGATCCGCAGTGGATCGGCTATTTGTCTTGTCATATCCGTACTTTATTTCTCCCCGGTTTCGGGAACGACTTTCTGAAAAGGTAAAAAACACCCCGACCGACGAAAATGAAGCCGAAGTCGAAGCGGACTGTCTTTATAACCACTTCTTGAATCGGAAGAACCAGATCGTAAGCCCCGAACAGAGCAACATCAAGCCGATGGCAAACAGGTAGCCGTATTTCCAGTGCAGCTCGGGCATGATCGAAAAGTTCATGCCATAAATACTTGCGATCAACGTCGCGGGCATGAAAACCACAGCAGCCACCGAGAAGATCTTTACGATCTCGTTCTGCTCGATATTGATAAGACCCAGTGCCGCATCCTGGATATAGTCCAGACGCTGAAAACTGAAATCGGCATGGTTGATGAGCGAATTCACGTCCTTGATCATCAACTGCAAACGCGGGTAGATATCGTTCGGGAACCGTTCGCTGCGCAGAATGCCCGACAGCACGCGCTGGCGGTCGAAGATGTTCTCCCGCAGCAACATCGTACTCTCCTGCAAGGTATTGATGCGACGCAGCACCTCCTTGTCGATTGAATCCTCGCCATTGATATTGCGGCTCAACGACGACACCTGACGGGCGATCAGCTCGACCATGTCGGCATCGTAGTCGATCCGCACTTCGAGCAACGTGATAAAAATATGATAGCCCGTTGGATAGTTGCGGTAGTTGATCTGGAGCCGCTTCTCCGTCTCCTGAAACGTCCGCGACTCGGCCTGGCGCACCGAAACCAGCACACCTTCGTTCGAAATGATGAACGACACGGGTTCGATGACGAAACTCTCGCCCGTCGGCACGAAAAAGTTGGCGTTCGAAATGATCGCATTCTCGGTTTCGGAATATTTCGAGGTCGATTCGATCTCTTCGACCTGCTGCTTGGTCTGGAGGTTGATCTCCATGAAATTCTCGACCGCTTTCTGCTCCTTGATCGTGGGTTGCAGCATATCGATCCACAAGATATCGTCGTAACCCAACTCCTCGAAGAGCCCGGTATCGGCGTTTCGGATGATCTTGTTGTATTGCTTGAGGTAAATCGTAATCATAAAGCACCCTGTATTAATCCGGTTCCCCGGGTTGCTTTCTGCGTGAACTGGTCAAGACAGGGGCCGCCCGGCGGCATGAGCCCTGCCTACTCCCTTCAGCCGGGATTTACACGGGGCGACACCTTGAGTCCCGAATCCCAGAACTTCTGAAGGGCCCGGCGCTTTTGATTATCGAAGATATAGTCGATATTACGCGTCAAATATTCATAGGCATCGTACGGCTTTTTGTCGAATCCCGCTTCGAGGATCGCTTCGTAGGTATGTTCCAAACCGAACGTGAGGGCATGCTGCAACGATTCGATGACTTCGTAGGGCGTTCCCTTGCGAGCCACCCAGACAGCAAAGGCGAAGGGCAGTTTGGTCGCGGCCTGCCATTCGGCAGCCAAATCGTATTTATAGCGGAACTTCTCCTCGTGATCGAACACCTTGTCCCCGATCAACAGGAAAGCGTCCCCCTCCTGCGCATGACGAAGCTGTTCGTAGTCATCCAGAGAGTACCATTCGGGAGCGATTTTCCAACGATGGGCGGCCAGATAACCGACCAGTTGCACGGAGGTCTGGGAGTGGGGATCGAGAAAGACGCGCCGAACCTCGGAAACCGGGCCGTCGCTCAACAGCACGACGGTTCGCACGGGGCCGACGGCTCCGATGCAATATTCGGTAATCACATCCGTCGATTTGAGCGAGGGAACGGCGGCAGCCGGAAGCAGCGCCAGATCGGCACGCCCTTCGACGTAGTTTTTCGTACACTCGGAAGGAGGGGACAACAACAGATCGGCACGAAAGTTACCTTCGTGGCGGATACCGTAGATGAATGGTATCGTATTGAGATACGACACTGCCGCTATGCTTGGAACCGACACCATCATCCATATCGTTGAATTTTTCGTTGAACTTCGCTCTTCGCCGCCGTGGAAGATACGGATATTTTCCACTTTTCGGCCGGAAGACTCCGGCTTCACGAAGATATTACGGAGCAAAAGTAGCTATTATATTTCAAATATCCAATTTTCAAGGCCAAATTAGACCGCTGCGACCGTCACCGCAACAGATTGAACCCCAGTCCGAACAAATTATCCACCGACTTTATTTGCCGCAGATCGAAATTATTCCGGGTCGAATCTCTTGACAAGGGGTATTCGGATTGTTTATATTTGTCCCGACAAATCCGCTTTTCAACAGACGGCCTCAGGATATTTCCGACCTTTTCAACAATCGCAACAATTCTGTTGTCAGGAAATTATCCAGACTTTTCAATATCTGTAAACATTTTATCAAAACTTTTTCAACATGAACCGCACCTATCTCACCCGTGCGATCCGGGAGCTCGCAGGCGTGTATGGCTACACGATCCACACCGATACCGACGACCGCACCCCGCGCGAGATCGTCCTGCTGCCCGCAGCCTGGCTTCCACCCATCCGGCTCAAGGAGGTCGAAGGCCGTCTGCACGGACGTGCGACCTACAGCGTCGAACTGCGGCTGCTGCACCCCGGGGCAAAGCTCTCGTCCGAACGGCGCAACGAGGTATGGAGCCAAACGGAACTGCAACTCTTCGATCTCTTCACCCAGTTAAGCACCGACCCGAAGGTCATAGCCGTCGAAAACCTCACCGTCCAACCCGGATCGGGAGCCTACACCCCGCACGGAGAAATCTCCCAAACGGCCAAAGCCGACGTCATCATCTGTTTTTAGGCACCCGGACACCCCGCACAGCAGCCATCGGCCTTTCCGATGCCGCCTCCGCATCTTTCGAAAAAAACGAAGGGCACGACTCCGCCCACAGCCCCGACACCGGCGACCGCACGGTATCTCGGACCGCACACAATCATCCACTTCCAAACCCGTTTTCACATGACATTCACCTCTCTGCCGGAGATGTTTTCCTCCGTATTCGGCCCGCTCGCCTACACGTTCTCCAACGCGGCGGAAACGGAACTGTTTCTGGAAATACTCAGCACCAGGGACGGCTCCAGGATCGGCTCCAAACGGTTTTACAACACCCCGACCGGCACCCTGAACATCGCCCCGATGGTCCGGAAAAACATTCGCTTCGTCCCCTCGTCCGGCATGACCGGATTCTGCAATTCGGAAAGCCGGAGCGCTTCGGTGCAACTGGCCGTCGGAACGACCTACTCCGAAGTCCGGACCTTCGTCGCGGCACACGACTCCGTGAAACCGTCCCGGATTCTGACGACGATGCCTTCGCACCGCATCATCGCCTACGGCGAAAGCGACGAAATCACCTGCTGCATCCCGGGCCAGCACACCGTAACGGTCACGAGCGACATTACGGCAGAAGCTCTTACGTACAATGCGATCGGAGGGGAGGAGCTGACCCTCTTCCGGCTCAACACCCGAAGTTTTCTGCCCTCGGTCGGCACGATCACCGTCCGGATCGCCACCGCCGGGCAGACCGTAGCGGAAATCGGCTACACGGTCGTTCCGAAATGCGACGAAGGATGCCGTATCGCCTGGCGAAGCCGTGCAGGTTCGATCGAACACTACACTTTTCCGGTGGTGAAAAGCGTCGTCCAGAAAATCCGCAAGGAACAGGTACTCACCGACGACGCGGGCTACGAAGATATCAGTATCCGCGACGAACGGACGACGACCCTCGCCTCGGCCTTCGAACCCGCCGCCGTTATCGAAGCGCTGGCCGAAATCGCCGCATCGCCCCAAGTCTGGAAGATCGACGGCGACAAATACGAAGAGGTGGACATCCTGACCCGGGAGCAGACGATCGGCCGGCACGGCTCCCTGGGCTGTATCGAAATCAGCCTGCGTCCCCGACAAGAAACCCGCTGCCTATGAAACTCACTATCGACCAAATTCCCTGCGACCTCGACCCGTCGCAGCGCATCGCCCTCGACTACGATGCCCAGGATCTCGCCGACGTGCGAAGCGGAAACAAAGGGCACGCCCTCCGACTGCGGCTGCCGGCAACCCGGACCAACGACCGCATTTTCGGATTCGCCGCCGAGCCTTACACGGGCCAGCGCTTCAATGCCGCGCAGCACACGGCCGTTTTGAGCGACGGAGAGGCCAAACTGCTGCAAGGCTCCGTCCGGCTGCTCTCGGCAGCGTACGACTCCGACCCGGAGGGGTATCTGATAGAGATCCGCAGCGGCACCTCCGAATGGGCCCGGCAAGCCGCTGCGGAGATGTTCAACACCCTCGGCATCTCCTTCTCGGGACGGCTCACGCCCACGATGATCCGCCAGACCTGGACCAACAACACCCCGGTCAAATTCTTCCCGGTATGCCGCGACGAATACACCCCCGAACTGTCGTCGGTCGAACTGATTCCCGTAGAACGATTCCTCTCCGTGGACGACTACCACCCGTTCATTTCGGCCGCAACCGTCGTGCAGACACTCTTTTTCCGAAGCGGGCTACACCCTTGAAAGCGATTTTCTGAACGGCGAATTTTTCCGCTCGCTCTACCTGAGCGGCGCCTATTCCTCGCGCGACACGAACGCCCTGCGGAACCGCATGGATTTCCTGGCCCGGCGTACGACGACGGCGGCGACGACGGCGAACAGCGACGGCCGTGTGTACGCCAACCCCTACAAGTCGATCAACTCGGTAGGCAATTTCGTCGAAACGGTCAATCCGAACGACCAAAACGATCTGGGAGAAACCCTCACCGATGTCTTTTCGAACAACCACTGCTTCACCGTCGAAGACGGGGAGATCGTCTTCAGGCCCATGACCTCGGTGACGGTAGCCTTCGAATACCACATCCGCTACATCACCGACCACCGCATCCTCGACCGCAACCGCCTCAAAGGAATCGACTCCTTCTACCTGGGCGACGGCACCGAGGTACAGGGCGCCCTCGCAAACCGCTACGCCGACCGCAGAAACTCGACCAAACCCGCCTTCCAGTACCGTGCCATCGTGTTCAACCACACCGAAGGAAACTCCTACCGCCTCACCTGCACCGTCAACGGCACGGCCGGGCACGCAATCGGAGAGTTCGATTCGCGGTCGGCTCTGGTCACGACCCCTTCCGGCTCGACCGTCACGGCCCCGGTACTGCTCTACAAAGCCGCCGGAAGCACGACCTACACGACCTACACCGGAGATTGGGCACTCTACGACGGCTACATCGGAGAAACCGGACAGACCGAAGTGGAAATGACCGTCCGTACCAACCCGGTAACTGTCACGCCGACCTCGCCCAAAACCTTCTCGACCATCTATTTCTACGGTGCGGAACCGGGGATGAAATTCTCCCTGAGCCGCCAATGCACCCTGCGCCCCGACTTCACCGGCGCACCCGGTCTGAACACCCCGATCTCTTTCGAGGACGTCGCCCGGCACCGCGTCCGCAAATGGGTCGTACTCGACGCCCTGCGGCACCTGTTCAATCTGCGCTTTTACACCGACGAGGAAACCCGCACGGTTTACGTCGAACCGGCCGACGACTTCTACCGCCTCGGCCAGACCTTCGACTGGAGCTCCCGGATCGACCGCTCGCAGCCGATCCTGCTGGGCGATGCGGCACAGGATGCGGAACGTGTCCGCATCTACAAGTACCGGGAGGCGGACGGTGCGGTGACCCGGCTGAACGCGACCCTGGAAGAGCCCTTCGGCCAGTGGCGTCTGGTCAATGACTCGGCGGCGGCGATCGACCGGGAAAGAAACCTCGCCAACCCCTTCTTCTCGCCGACGGTCAGCGAAACGGAATGTTATGCGGATGCACCTTCGGCCCTCGTCCTGCGGGTCGGCGACCGCGACGCCCCGGACACCACCGACCGGAACAGTTTCACGCCCCGCATCGTCCGCTACTGCGGCATGCAGCCCCTGCCCGCCGGCGAGCGCTGGGGCTATCCTTCCACCGGAGACAGCTACCCCCTGGCCGCATTCCACCGTAACGATCCCGACAACGGGTTCACGCTCTGCTTCGAAGACCGGGACGGACAACAGGGACTGCACCGCTTCTACGACACCCAGGCCGAACAGGAGAAACGCTGCCAGCACCTCACGCTCCACCTGCGGCTCGAACCGTGCGACATCGAACGGCTCTTTCAGATACAGCGCCTCGCCCCCTGCATCGCCTCGACGTTCCTGTTCCGCATCGGCGGCGAAGAGATCCGCTGCACGCTCCGCCGCATCGAGGGTTACGACCCCTCGGCCGCCTCGACCCGCTGCACCTTCACCCGTCTGCCCAACGGATAGCCCTTCGACCGTCCTTCATCCGCGCGGACCGCAGCCGTACGACTCCCCGCACTCTCACGGGATGCACTCCTCGAAAATCCGCCCAACCCTCCTGCCGGAGCGGGGACGCCGCGAAACCGCAACGATCCCACCCACAGCCAACCCCATTCCGAACGCCGGCGAGCGAGCCGGCAAAAAACAACTTTCCATGCAATCCGACATTCAAATCACCAACCGCAACGACACCTGCTTCGTGGACATCGAAGGGGTGATCGGCGTCCCCGAGGAGTGGCAGTTCGACCAACCCTCGTCGCGCGTAGCCACCTACGAAAAATTCCGGGACAGCCTCGACCGGCTGCGCGAAATCGACGCCCCGGAAATCGTCGTCAATATCCGCTCGACGGGCGGCGACGTAAACGACGCCCTGCTGATCTACGAGGCCCTCTCGTCGCTCGACGGACACATCGTCACCCGCTGCTACGGCTATACGGCTTCGGCGGCCACAGTCATCGCACAGGCCGCATCGGAGGGATGCCGCGAAATATCGGCCCACGCCCTCTACCTGATCCACAATTCGATCTGCACCGCCGAAGGCAATGCCGAAGAGCTTGCGACCCGCATCGACCTGCTCCGCAAAACCGACGCACGCCTGGCGGAGGTCTATGCCGCCCGTTCTGGCCGCACTCCGGAGGAGTTCACCCTCCTGATGGCCGAAAACAACGGCTCCGGCCGCTGGCTCTCTCCGCAGGAGGCACTCGCCGCCGGACTCGTCGATCGGATCATCGAACCCTCCGCCACGGAAAAAACGCCTGCGGCACAGGCGACGCCGGCCGGACAATGGCGCAAGCTGCTCGGCAAGCTGGGACTCGTCCGTCCGGCAGACGCCCTTCCCCCAGACCGCAACATCCTCCATTTCGGCGACCCGGAAAAAGGGCTCGGCCCCCGCACTTCGGAACTCGCCCTGCACGAAGGCCAGCAATTCGCGGCTCCGACCCGCACGCTCCCCCGCGAAGATCCGTCGATCGGAGAAACGACTCCCTCGGCCAACCAGCGGGCCTATGCCGAAGATGCGAAGCAACTGATCCGGTAAAACCCGCCCGCCGAGGATCCGACATCCCGCCTTCGGACACCCTCCGCAAAACCGCTACACCCGAACCGATTCCATTCGTTCGAACAACCCATTCAATCACCAAAAATCAAATTATCTCATGAGCGCACTCGAAAATGCCAAAACCTACACCGGCAAAAACCTCGAAACGATCTTTTTCCGCCCGATGCTGAGCGGTCCTTCGGCCATCGACCTGGGCGTCCGCGTCCTTTACAACATGCCCGTACCGACGACGGTGCAGATGTGGGAGCCCAAAACCGACATCCTGCAAAAATTCACTGCGGCAGGCTGGAGCGGCGGCGCCGGCTCGAAAAAACTCCAGAAAACCATCCCTCTCAACCGCGTGAAAGCCGAACTGGGCTACTCGGCCGCAGACTACTTCTCGCTGGTCTATGAGCTGATTACCAACCGTCCCGAGGTCAATATGGAGGATCTCACGGGCACCGAACTCGAAGAGGCCGAAACCACGCTCTTCAAACAGGCCATCGCCGAAAGCATCCGCTCGACGATGTGGGTGGGCGACACGTCGGCCGAAAGCGGCGCGAACACCTTCGACGGCTTTCTCAAAACCATCGCCACCTACTCGAACAACAACAAGGTCTATACCTACAATTACGAAACGGACGCCATGAACACACCGGCCAACTCGGTCACCATGTTCGACGATCTCTGGAAAAATGCGGACGAACGCCTGAAAGACCTTAAAGCCGAGGGGCAACTGGCCTTCTTCGTTTCGTCGGACGTTTACAGCGCCTACGAGAAGCACCTCGACAGCATGAGCACGGACGGCGCCTACACCGACTATATCAACGGCCGTCAAAACCTGCTGTATCACGGCATTCCCGTCGTGGATCTGCGCATCTCGTCCTACCTGGCCAAACTGAGTTCTTCGTCGCCCGTACCCAAGTCGTTCTGCATCCTGACCGACCGCCGCAACCTGGTGCTGGCCGTCAATACGGCCGACTTCCGGCAACGAAATCCGCATGTGGTACAACCCCGACGAAATGGAGAACCGCCAGCGAGCCGTCTTCATGGCCGGCTGCGACGTGCTCGACGAAGGACTGGTCGCATTCGCATCGCGCATCTGACCATGTCCGGAACCACACCCTACGCCCGGCCCCTAAAGCCTGCGGGAGGCATCGAAGCCGTCTGGCTGATCCCGGCCTCCGACATCGTATCGGCCACCTACGGCGACGGCTGCTGCACAGGGCTGACGCTGCGAGCGGGGGCATCGGCCGATCAATGGCCGATCCTGGAACAGTCCTCGTCGTTCCGGGAAGAGAACCTGAATCCGGACGGACCTCCGCGCTTCCGCCATACGCTCACGCTGGTCGCCGATCCCGAAGAAATCCGGGACCGCCTCGGTGAACGACAGCTCGCACGGCTCGCGACCGAAGGCGCGGTCGCCCGCATCGAAACCGCATCGGGCGTCTTCCTGCTGGCGGGAAGGTCGGAAAAATTCGGAGCCGAGCAACCCCTGCGGCTCACGGAGATCCGGTACGAATCCCAAACGAAATTCGCCGCACGTCCCGTCCTCGTCCTGACGCTGGCCGGCGAGGATACGGCCCCGGCACCGCCCATCCGGGAACAATAACCGACAGAGGCTGTCCGGCAACCCGTCCGGCAGCCTCTGTTTTTCAAACCAATACCCATGAACACGAAACAGAAACTCAAGAAAACGGCGCTGGTGAAGGCCGTCCGCCGCGACGACCCCTACCTCACGCTCGGCGCCGCACGGGTCGAAAGCGACAAATTCTGGCGCTGGGGCGACGACAATCTCTTCCCCGCAGCCCTGGCCCTTATGTCGCGCCGCTCGACCACGCACCGCCGCATCATCAACGACAAGGCCGACTACATCTCCGGCAAAGGCTTCACGTTCGATCCGGAAGTCCCCCTGCTGGGCGCCTTCGTCGCGCAAGTCAATGGATCGGGCGAATCCCTGCGGCAGGTATGCAGCAAGCTGTCCTTCGACAAGTCGCTCTTCGGCAACGCCTTCCTGGAAGTCGTCACCGACGAAAAGCACTCGTTCCTGGCCCTCTACCATCAGGACGCCTCGCGCTGCCGCGTAGCCAAAGACTCACGGCACATCCTGCTCCACCACGACTGGTCCCGTTTCTCGGCTGCGGACGCCCGCACGCTGCCCCTCTACCCGCTTTTCGAACGGCAGGACGACGGCACGCTCCGCGCGATCGTCCACTACAAGGACTACGAACCGATGTTCGAGCACTACGGCGTACCGCCCTACATCGCCGGGTTCGGTGTGTCGGCCATCGCCTACAAGACCGACCGCTGGAATATCTCGCGGCTCGACAACTCGTTCCAACTCTCGGGCGTGATGATGCTCGACAGCACGATGGACGACGAGGCGCAGGCCGAACGGATCATGCGCACGGCCGAGGAGAAATTCGCCGGCAACCCCGGGCAGGTGATGTTCGTACTGCGCGAAGGGGCCGCAGAGGACCACTCGCGCTTCATCCCCATCGCCTCGCAGAACGAAGGCGACTGGCGGTCGCTGCACGAACAGGCCACTTCGGACATCGTGGTCGCCCATTCGTGGTTCCGGACCCTGAGCGGACTGGACTACGCCTCGGGCTTCAGCGCCGAACGCATCCTGCACGAATACGAAATCGCCCTCAACACGGTCATCCTGGGCGAACAGGCCGAGCTGCTGGAGCCGATCCGCGAAATCATCGGACGCATCCTCGGCGCCGACCCCTCGTCGCTCGAAATCGTCAATCGTCCGCCGACCCGCTCCAAACCCCTTTATATGAAAGTCTGGGAGGCCCGCAAAGCCGACGGCCTGGACTACGACCCCGAAGACGAACGCCAGCAACATTTCCTGGCCGAAATCACCAAGTATAACCTCCGAAGCATCGACTGACCATGACCACCCTCGTAACCCCGCGCGAGGTCATCGACCTCGCTTTCGCCGACGGCGGCTACCTGCCGCCCGAAGCGATCGGCACCGTCGATATCGCGGCGGCGGAAGCCCGCTATCTCCTCCCCGTGACCGGCCCGGCACTCTGGCAGAAACTCGCCGAAGGAGAGTACCCGACCCTGCGCGAAGAGTTCGCAGCGCCGGCTGCCGCCTGCGCCGTGCGCGTCGCCATGCAACCCGCGCTCGATCTGCACGGCGGAGCGGGCGGCACGACCGTCACCAAATCCTCCGCCTGCCAGCCGGCCGGACAACAGCAGCTCGCCGCATCGCACCGGGCCTTGCGGAACCGGCTCTCGGCGCTGTTGCACGCCCTCTCGGATCACCTCGACGCACACCCGTCCGATTACCCGGAATACGCTCCCGAAAAGAACGTCCTGCACCGGGTGCTGATCGCGGGCGGCCTCGTCCTGAAGCCATAGCGAACCCGACTCCGGCAGCGGCCCGCCGTTCTCCGCCGCCACGGACGGCGACGCCCGCAGAATCCGGAATCCCCGCAAAGCAGGGTGCCGTTTTTTGTTTTCCGGGAATAAATGCTTATCTTTGGCCCCGCAAGCGTTTAGGGGGTCCGCCCGTCGAGAGGCGGACTGAGTAGCGCCCAAGGTAACACATACAAAAAACAAATTACAATGAAAACAATCCAAGTAAAGGCCGTCAAGCGTGAAAACTACGGCAAGAAAGCAGCAAAGGCGGTACGCCGCGAAGGTCAGATTCCGGCCGTTCTCTACGGCGGCGGCGAAACGGTTTCGTTCTCGGTGGATCCCCGGGAGATCAAACCCCTGATCTACACGCCCAACTCCTACATCGTAGATCTGGAGATCGACGGCAAAACCGAAAAAGCCGTACTCCGCGACGTGCAGTTCCACCCCATCCGCGAGGAGATTCTCCACATGGACTTTTATCGCGTACAGCCGGGCAAACCCGTAGCCATTTCGATCCCCGTACGTCTGACCGGTAATGCGGAAGGCGTGAAGATCGGCGGTAAGCTCGTTCTCTCGGCCCGCAAGCTGACCGTGAGCGCACAGCTCGACAAGCTGCCCGACGAACTGGTTATCGACGTAACTCCGCTGGGCGTAGGCAAGACGATCTTCGTGGGCGACCTGAACTTCGACGGAGTGAAATTCCTCACCCCGGCAACGACGGCCGTATGCGCCGTGCGCGTAACCCGTGCTTCGCGCGGTGCCGACGCTGCGGCTGCGAAGTAATCTCAACGGATTACCCTTATGAAATACCTGATCGTTGGTCTGGGAAACATCGGCGCCGAATATGCCGATACCCGGCACAACATTGGATTCGACGTGTTGGATGCTTTAGCCGAAGCATCCAACACCTCTTTTACCACCGACCGCTACGGCGCCGTGGCCACGCTTCGCAGCAAAGGGCATACGCTGGTGCTGCTCAAGCCCTCGACCTACATGAACCTTTCGGGCAAGGCCGTCCGCTACTGGCTCGACGCGGAGAAGATTCCTCGTGAGAATCTGCTGGTCGTCGTCGATGACATCGCCCTGCCGTTCGGAACCTTCCGGATGCGCACGAAGGGGAGCGCCGGCGGGCATAACGGACTGAAGAACATCACCGAACTGCTCGGCACGGAGGAGTACAGCCGCATCCGCTTCGGCATCGGCGGCGACTTCCCGCGCGGACACCAGGTGGACTACGTACTGGGGCACTGGAACGACGAAGAGCGCAAGGCGATGCCCGAACGACTCAAATACTTCGGCGACGCGATTCTCTCGTTCGCCGCGATCGGCCCCGAACGGACGATGAATCTCTTCAACAAGAAATGACAAGGCGTACCGAAACAGAAAAACCGCAACGGAGAGGTTGCGGTTTTTTTATTCGACGAACCGGATTTTCGCCGCGAAAAAGATAAATTCAACCCAAGAAAGTCGAATCGCCGGGTTCCCGATACAAGCACCGGCAAACGACATAAAACGACCGAACGAGGTCCTTCCCGACACTCGCCCGCCCCGGACTCGATTCGACCCCGCTACTTTTCCGGCCAGTGGATATGCGTTCCCGCATCGAACGGGGGCAGGGCCGCAGGCTCGAAGTCGGAGTAACCCAGGGCGACGGCGCACAGGATGCCGTGCTCCGCCGGGACGGGAAGGAACTCCCGCAGATAATCTTCCGCCTGCGCTCCGTCGGGCTGATCCTTCAGGCAGGGACGTCCGTTCACATGCACCCAACAGGAGGCCAGCCCCGCATCGGTGGCCGCGAACAACAGGGCCGTCGCCGTGATCGCCGCGTTCTCACGCCAAAGGTCGGTCGCCGTACGATCGCCCTCGACCAGTACGACCGCAGGGGCATGCTCCAGAAATGCCGAACCGTAATCCCGCATCCGGGCGATGCGGGCGATCGTTTCGGGATCGGTGAGCACGCGCAGGTGCGTCGAATGCGAATTGCGCGACGACGGGGCCGCGAGAGCCTCCCGAAGAACGGTATCGAGCACCTCCCGCTCCACCGGGCGGGAAAGATATTTGCGGACGCTGCGCCGGCGCCGGAGTATTTCCTTAAATTCCATATTCTTATGGTTTTTGCAAGTTTTTTAAGAGTAAATAGGAGTATAAAATTCATTTCTTTTGATGACGGCGAACATGCGGGCCACGATTTTAGCACGTAACGCATTGATTACCGACATTTTGTTCTTTCCTTCTTCTACTTTCCGCATATAGTAGGCCTTTAGTTCACCCTCTTTACGATGAGTTACCGATACGGCTGCCATATGTAGCAGTTTCTTTATGTTCTTGTTGGCCCTATGCGAGACCTTGTTTTTGGAGTGCTGGCTGCTCCCGGATGTGTATGAGAACGGAGCGACACCTGCGTGACAGCAGAACTTTCTGGGATTGTCGAAGCGGGAGAACGCTTCTGTTTCGATAATCACATTCAGAGCTACCACTTTACCTACACCGTCTATCGACATTAAAAGTTCCATCTGGCGCGCAAGCACTTCCGTTGAGCCTATGATCTTCTCCATTTCAGCAGTGATCGCATCGATAGCCGCTTGTAGTTCCTGTATTAAGCCTTTCATCCGCTTTGTTTTCTTGCGATAAAGCGCCGCCGGCATAAAATCTTTCTGATCGTACATCTGGCCTTTGTATTTCGCCAGGTCGGTAACGTAAAGCGCACGCTCCCTCTCCAACTGTTTAAGCCTCTCTATCTCCTCGGAGGGACGGTCGTAATACTTAACCTTATCTCCGAACCGTGAAGCGTAAATGGCTATGCGCTTTGCATCCACCTTGTCGTTCTTGCCCCGCTGCATACCGGATGAATATTTGATCTGGGACGGGTTCTCCAACCAAAGTTTGCACTCGACCGACTTGCAAGCACATACCAGAGGGAAAGTATATTGCCCCGTATGTTCGGCACAGATTAAAAACTGTTCGTTATCCATTTCCAAATCGTTCTTCAACTCGCCGATCAGTCTGGCGACAGCCTGCTGGTGGTTGCTTACCTGTTCTTCGCGCAGAACCTTACCCTCGAATAGTACGCAGAAGTCCAGTTTCTTTTTGCTGACGTCAACCCCGATGAAATAAAAATTGTCCATTACTTTTGTTTTTGACCATCAAATTGAGAGAAAGGAACTTGAACCTATCCTAACTACCTTAACAATGAAAGGTTAAATTCTTATTCAGGTCTCGGTTCAAGAAAGACAAAGAGTCCTAATATGGAAATGAATCTTGAATTCTTATCGATACCTGGTTCACTCCCTGCCTCCCTTTCTTTTAGCTAACCTCTTCTCTACAAAATTACCAACTCTATCTCATCTCCTGTTTACTGCGCAAATCTAAGGTATTCGGTACGATTTAATTCCTTACGAAAACAAAAATAGGGATTTTTTCTTAACTTTGGATTTTCAACCGACATTTTCACCGGCAGGCGGGTTCCCGGATTTCGAAGCCACGCCGAACACGGAAAACGACCGGAAAATCCCGTGTTTCCGACAAACGGAAGCGAAACGGCTGCCCGGAGCGTCGGAAAAAACGAAAAAACAGCCCGACGGTGCCCGGCGACGAAGACGGGGCGGATTCACCCTCTCCGCCGAACCGGAACCGACAACGACACATTCAACCGCAATCGCAATTATGAAAGAACCGCTGACCATCGCCCTGATCTACGATTTCGACGGCACGCTCGCCCCCGGAAACATGCAGGAATACGACTTCATCCCCGCCGTCGGCAAGAGCAACAAGGAGTTCTGGCACGACGCCAACCAACTGGCCGAGGAGCAGGACGCCGACATGGTGCTGACCTACATGGCCCGCATGATCCAGGAGGCGCGGTCGAAAGGCCTGTCCCTGCGACGCGAAGCGTTCCAGGAGTCGGGCCGCCGCGTGACCCTCTACAAAGGAGTCCGGGAGTGGTTCGCACGCATCAACGCCTACGGCGCGGCGCGGGGCATCCGCATCCTGCACTACATCAACTCCTCGGGCCTGAAGGAGATCATCGAAGGGACGGAGATCGCCCATGAATTCCGGCGGATCTACGCCTGCTCGTTCCTGTACGACATCGACGGAGTCGCCTGGCCCGCCGTAGCGGTCAATTACACCAACAAGACCCAGTTCATCTTCAAGATCAACAAGGGCGTCGAATCGGTCTTCGACAGCAAGCTCGTGAACCAGTACATCGAGGAGGACAAGCGCCCGGTACCCTTCCGGCGCATGATCTACGTGGGCGACGGTACGACCGACATCCCCTGCATGCGGCTGGTGAAGAACTCCGGCGGACATTCGATCGCCGTCTATAACCCCGAGATCCGAAACGCCCGGCGCGAACTGAACGGCCTGATCCGCGACAATCGCGTAAGCCACGTCTGCCCGGCCGACTACTCCGAAGGTTCCGAAATGGATACGCTCGTCAAGACGATCATCGACAAGATCGAGGCGGATCACCGGCTGGAGCTGCTCGAAACTCCCCGCACGTAGCACAAAGGAATCCGTTGCGATTCGACGGAAAGCCATCACCCGGGTTCCGCAAAAACACACAGCACACGCAAGCAATCCGAAATGATCCGGAAATTCGACGAAACCGAACAATACGATACGTCTATGAAAATCATCTTTGCAACCAATAACGCCCACAAATTGAGTGAAGTGCAAGCCGTTCTCGGCCCGGATTTCGAACTCGTCACACCCCGTTCGGTCGGCATCACCGAGGAGATTCCCGAACAACAGGACACCATCGCGGGAAACGCTTCGCAGAAAGCCCGCTACGTTCATGACCGCACGGGCTGCGACTGCTTCGCCGACGACACGGGACTCGAAGTCGAAGCATTAGGCGGTGCACCGGGTGTGCACTCGGCCCGCTACGCCACCGACGGGCACGACTTCGCCGCCAACAACGAACTCCTGCTCCGCAACCTGGAGGGCGTCGGCAACCGCCGGGCCCGCTTCCGCACGGTCATCTCGCTGATCCTCGACGGCGAGGAGCACCTCTTCGAAGGGATCGTCGAGGGGCACATCGCCCAGTGCGCTTCGGGCTCCGAAGGCTTCGGCTACGACCCGCTCTTCATTCCCGAAGGGAGTGCCAAGACCTACGCAGAAATGGACCCGGCAGAGAAAAACGCTCTCTCGCACCGGGGCCGCGCCGTGCGTAAATTAGCGGAATTTTTGCATAACCGGGGGAAATAAGCTACCTTTGCCCCGCTTATGGAAATGAAACGATACCAAAAGGAGGAGAACTTCTCGCCCGAGAAGATCGCAAAACTCCGCGAACACTATAAGGCGATTCTCGAACTGCTGGGCGAAGACCCGGCACGCGAGGGTCTGCTCAAAACCCCCGAACGGGTGGCCAAGGCCATGTCGTTCCTCACGCAGGGTTACGAGGACGATCCGTTGGCGATCATCCGCTCGGCGACCTTCAAGGAGGAGTACCGGCAGATGGTACTGGTGAAGGACATCGAATTATACTCGCTCTGCGAGCACCACATGCTGCCCTTCTACGGCAAAGCGCACGTGGCGTACATCCCCAACGGATACATCACGGGCCTCTCGAAAATCGCCCGCGTGGTGGAGAGTTTCGCCCGCCGCCTGCAAGTGCAGGAGCGCCTGACGGTACAGATCCGCGACTGCATCCAGGAAGCCCTCAACCCGATGGGCGTCGCCGTCGTGATCGAAGCCAGCCATATGTGTATGCAGATGCGGGGCGTCGAAAAGCAGGGTTCGGCCACGACTACCTCGGCATTCACCGGAGTATTCCTCTCGCACCCGCCTACGCGCCAGGAGTTCATGACGCTGATCAGCAACAAATACCGGTAAAATAACGACGGCCGTCCGCTGGCGACGGCCTGCAATCCGATAGAAAAACGCCCGACGATCGGGCGTTTTTTATTTTTGCGTTTACTGCTTCATCAGACCTCTTTAGGAGCGCAGCGCCCCGAGTTCCTTCCTAAAGGAGAAGCCGAATTACAGATGCGGCGCAGGTCCGCGAACAAGCGCCCCCGGATTCGGCGCTGCAATCGTCGGATAAGAGTGTACATCGAAAGATATGATTGCCTTTATTTCAGCCCCGGAGGAGAGGGCATGGCAGAATTTCGCACAAGCGGCGTCAGAACAGCTCCAACTGGTCGATCCCGGCATTGAACGTCAGCCGGTGGTGAGGCGTAAGCCCGTAACGACGGATCGCCAGGCGATGTTCGCGGGTCGGATAACCTTTGTTGCGCTCCCAACCGTATTCGGGAAAATCCCCGGCGAGGCGCTCCATATATTCGTCGCGGTGGGTCTTGGCCAGCACCGACGCGGCGGCAATATCCGCATATTTGCCGTCCCCCTTGACGATGCAGCGATACGGAATGTCGAGCGTCGTGCGGAACCGGTTGCCATCGATCGCCAGAAATCCCGGACGGATCGGCAATTCCGCGACCGCCAGCGACATTCCTTCGAACGAAGCGTTCAGGATGTTGATCTGATCGATCCGCTCGGCAGAAACGGCCTTCACGACCCAGGCAAGGGCCTCGCGCTCGACGATCGCACGCAACAAATCGCGCTGACGCGCGGTCATCTGCTTCGAATCGTTCAGCAACGGGTGGCTGAAGTCCGGAGGCAGCATCACCGCAGCGGCAAAAACAGGCCCCGCGAGGCACCCGCGCCCCGCCTCGTCGCACCCGGCTTCGGGCAGCTCTTTCTGGTAGCAATTCTCCAACATCCGAAACAAAGTTATTATCGCACGATTTCGATGCCCCCTTCGAAAACCGACAAGCCAGCGCCGATCTCCGCAAAAACAAGGAAACCCGGGGTGTGCGCCGAAACGCTTCGGACCTCCCCGAAATACCGCACGCGTTTTCGCAAAATTAAAAATATCGGCGATCATATCCAATTTTACACCGCCGTTTCGATCGCCCCGGATCGTCGAAATCCATCCTGCACCCCTTCTCGGTTCAACACAGGACCGGAATCATAAATGCCGTCAGGGGCAGCAGACAACAGCCGTTCGAAGCAAAGTTCCGGCCCCCGGAACGGATCCGGAATAAAATCGTATATGGTTCCAAAATAATTACGGTTTCGTCCGCTTTTTTCCTACTTTTGTAGCGGCCGTTTCCGACAAGCGGACGCAACGACGAATTTTCGGCACCTTGACGGAGACAGAAACCGCAGTCCGCATTCGGACAAAACCATCGTCGAACCATGAAACCGGACATCATCCGCCAACCTCTACTGCTGGCCATCGCCTCCCTGCTGGTCGTCATCGCAGCAGCCATGACGACCGGGACCGTTATTTCTCCGGCTCCGGAAACGGTGATTTCCACCCCGCTGGGCGACCTGATCGGCCTATTCCAGGAGCGATTTCCCCGCTGTTCCCGCATCTTTTGCGGCAGCCTGCTCCTGCTGACCGGCATTCTCTGCGGAAGGCTGGCGGTCCGTTATGGACTCTACCCCGTCAGCAGTACGCTGACCATACCTTTACGGACTGGTCGCCTGCGGAATCCTTCTGGGTCGGGAGTATCTGACGGAATCCGTCACAGCGTTCATCCTGCTGTTATCGACCCAAAGTTTCTTCGCCTGTTTCCGCAACGGTTACGCGATCGGGGCCGTATTCCGGGCTTCGTTTTTCCTGGGACTGCTGCCGCTGCTCTACGCCCCGCTTCTCCCCCTGCCGCTGTTGATCCTGGCCGCAGCATTCTGTTTCCGCCGGACCCTGCGCGAAGTCTTCGTATCGCTTTGCGGTGTCATACTGCCTTTCCTCGCTGTCTGCTACGTCGCCTGGGGCCAGGGAGCCAATCCCGTGGACATCCCCGTCGGCTTATGGCACTCCTTCGTCAGCGACAGCGGATACCGGATTTTCGCCAATACTCCTCCGCTTGTCCCCGCAATTCTCGGGATCGTCCTTTTTATCGTACTCTGCGCCGTATTTTTCGGACTCATCAGTTTCCGTGCGATAAGTATCAAAGCACGGGGCATGCTGACCTATACCATCCTGCTCTTCACGGTGACGGGAAGCCTGATGGCGGTACCGAGCGTCACCCCGGGGCTGCTGGCCGTCGCAGCCGTACCTGCAGCACTGCTCATGCCCCTGACCTTCATTCGCATCCAACGCACCGTCGGAACGCTCCTGTACCTTGTTTTGTATTTCGTTTGCATTGCAAATATATTGCAATAAAATCCGCGTCAAATGTTGAAATAGTACATATTTTAACATTTTCGATCTAACTTTTTCCTATTTTAATTTGGAAAATACAACTTCAGATTGTACATTTGATTCATAATCTTCCATAAATGGAGCGGAAACGACTCCTTTTATCGAGCCTTAAAACCTTCCGATTATGAATGAACCCTACGACTCCCAAACCGCCAATCCGTCGATCGAAAAGTATGTGGTGGCCTCCAACAACGGCATCGAAACCCATAAGTTCACCCGCTGCGTGATCGGATATATCCTCCATGGAGAAAAGTACGTCTATTACGACGACAAATGCTACAAATTCTCCCAGGGCGACCTCTTCTTCCTCGGAATGGGCTGCCACTACACCAAGAACATTCCCGAAGAGGGGCACCCTTACGAACAAATTCTCGTCCGCTTCACCCCGGAAGAGCTGCAACGGATCCTGCTGCATCTCAACATCACATACAAACTGAATATCACCAACAACCACTTGTGCGAAAAGTGCCGCACCCTGAACCACGCCGCAATGCCGGCGTGGAGTTCGATCCGGCGCTTTTTCAACCACACCAACGATTATCTTACGGAAGACTCCTTCCTGCACGATCCTCCTGCCGAAAATATCAAAATCACCGAGTTGATCTACCTGATCGTTTCGCACGGCGACTGCTGCATCAAGAGCAAACTTTTAGGCAACGTCGATGCGGCCCGGGACAACCTCCAGCAAACCGTCTATGCCAGTATCTTTTCCGATATTTCGGTCGAAGAGATCGCAAAACGCTGCAACCGCTCCCTGACTTCCTTCAAAAAGGAATTTTTCCGCATCTACGGAACCTCGCCCCACCAATGGCTCATCCGGCAACGTCTGATCCATGCCCGGCTGCTCCTGATCTCGACCGACAAGGCGATCGCCGAAATCGGCACCGCATGCGCCTTTCCCAACACCTCGCACTTCATCAAACTCTTCCGCAAACAATACGGCATGACACCCGCGACCTACCGCAACCGGCATCGCGGACCCGAAGAGTTGCAGCCGACACCGCAAGCCGAAGCCGCCGTACGGGAAACAGCCGTTTCGGTAACGGCGTAACCTCATCCGACCCGACCCGCAAAGGCATGCTTCCGCCTCTGCAAACCGTCCTCTCCCGCACCTCGGGGACGGCGTGGTTCGCTTCGGGCCACCGCCGCGAATTTTCCGGCGGCAGGACACCGATTCGGATAAAATCCTTATCTTTGCGTGGAATCCGTTTTCCGTATCGACCGGCCGCATTTCGGCACGATTCGAACGAATTCGGCTCCGCGTCCGACCTTCACCGTCCCGGACGCGCCATAACGCATACGCCATGGAATTTTTCAATCGCATCATCACTCATTACGGCTGGGAAGGCACGGCCCTCGCGGGCGTCCTTCTGGTCATGTTCGGGATCCAGTTATATTACTACCTGTTCGTTTACGGGCGCATACCCAAATACAAGGACACCCGGCGTCCGGAGATCCTCTCCGAAACCCCTCCGGTATCGGTGGTGATTCCCCTCTTCTCGGAAGATTACGCCTTCGTGGAGGAGATCCTGCCGCTCATCGTCGCCCAGGAGTACCCCGACTTCGAAGTGGTGATCGTCTATGTAGGCCGGGACACCGACTTCTACGACGACCTGGTCCGCATCAAACAGTCGTTCCCACAGATTACGGCCACCAAGATCGAACTGAATCCCCGCTTCCCGATCTCGCCCAAAATGGCGCTCAACGTCGGGATCAAATCGGCCCATTACGAGCACCTTCTCTTCACCACACCGGACGTGTACCCCTCCTCGGACCGCTGGCTCTCGCTCATGGCGAACGGCTTCCGGCGCGGCGAAATCGTGCTCGGCTACTGCGGCATGGAGCGCGGGAAAGGGTTTGCGAGCTACCTGATCCGCACCTGGCGGATGATGCACTCGGTGGACTGGATCTCAAGCGCCGTATGCGGCAGACCCTACCGGGGCATGCGCCAGAACTACGGATTCACCAAGCGGCTCTATTTCGGCGCCAACGGCTTCAGCCACCTCAATATGAATATCGGCGAAGACGATTTGTTCATGTCGCGGATCATCGCCCCCGGCAATGTCAGCGTGGTCCTCTCTCCCCGCGCCACCCTGCGTGAAAAGAGCTGGGGAGGGCTCAAGTGGTGGATCGGCACCCAGCGTTTCTTCGGGGGAGCCATTCCTTTTTATCCCTTGTGGGTCAAGAACTTCATCCAGTGGGAACTGGGCAGCCGCATTCTCTTCTGGCTGGCGGCGATCGTCGCCCTGGCGGTGATGCCCTGGGAATTCAAGATCGCCGCAGGGGTACTGCTGCTCGCGCGTTTTGCGATCGTACTCGTCGAGGCGCGGCGCATCAGCCGCCGCCTGGGTGAAGAGAAAATCTGCGGACGTTACTTCCTGTACGACCTGCTGAGTCCGTTTTTCGCCCTGCTGCTGGGGCTGTTGCTGCTGCGCAAAGACGAGCGGGTATGGAGATAGCCGACTATATCATAGCCGACGACCGGGTGCTCGTGGAGCTGGTATTGCAGGGCGACAACATCGCCTTCGAATACCTTTTCGAGCGTTACAAGGAGGCTATACACCGGCTTTTCATACAGCGCACCAACAACCCCCTGGACGCCGACGACCTGCTGCAGGAAACCTTCATCAAAGTCTATATCAACATCCACCGCTACAACCCGGCCTACACCTTCGGACAGTGGGTTTACACCATCGCCCGGAACACCTTCGTCGATTTCATCCGGCGGCGCCAGGAGGACCTGCCCATCGACGACAAATTCACGGCACCGCCCTCCAACAACCCCACGCCCGAAGAGAACATCATCCGCAAACAGCAGCGCACGCAGATCGAACGCTACCTCCAGGCCATGCCGCCGCGCTACCGACAACTGATCGTCATGCGTTTCTTCGAAGAGTACTCCTACGAAGAGATCGCCATGAAGCTCGAACTCCCGCTGGGCACCGTCAAGACCCAGATCCACCGCGCCCGGGAGCAGATGTGCCGCCTGATCGCCGCAGATGAAAAATCCTGACGTTTCCGACCGGCGAACGCCGCAGAACGAACCACTCCGACCTGCCTAAAAAAAACTTCAACGCCCACAAACCTTATGATTGCCCTGATCGACAAATACTTCCCCGACCTGACCCGCCCGCAGCGCGGGCAATTCGAAGCGCTGTACGCACTGTACGCCGACTGGAACACCAAGATCAACGTGATCTCGCGCAAGGATTTCGACCAACTTTACCTGCGGCACGTGCTGCACTCGCTCTCCATCGCCAAGGTCTGCCCCTTCGCCCCGGGAGCGCGGGTGCTCGACGTGGGGTGCGGCGGCGGCTTCCCGTCCGTTCCGCTGGCGATCCTCTTCCCCGAGGCGCATTTCACGGCCGTGGACTCGATCGGCAAGAAAATCAAGGTCGTACAGGGCGTTGCGGAGGGACTCGGCCTCGCCAACCTCACCCCCCTCTGCGCCCGGGCCGAAACGCTTCCCGAACGGTACGACTATGTGGTTTCCCGCGCCGTGACGGAGATGCCGACCTTCGTCGGCTGGGTCTGGGATAAGATCGACCGGGGGCAAAAGGGCGCCCTGCCCAACGGCATCCTCTACCTCAAGGGCGGCGACCTCGCGGACGAGTTGAGCCGTACCGGTATGAAGTGGACGGAGTACCCGATCCCCGCATTCTTCGACGAAGCGTTCTTCGAAACCAAAAAGGTGGTGTACGCCGCCAAATAAACGGGGATTCACCCGACGACCGTTCCGACTGCCTGGCCATGCAGGAACTGTAAAAGGCCCCGCAGACGAAAGACAGGCCCGATTATGAAATCGTACCGTCCCGATTTTTCGGAATCGCAACTCAAGGCCTCTACCACCGGGAAGGGGCGAGAAGCCGGAACAAACGACCCGAATGCCGCGAAACGGCAGTAGCCGACAGCGGAAAACCATCCGGCAACAGGGAAGGCAGGAAGAACAATGCTAAAAATTCAGAAATTCAAACGACATAGCCTTATGAAAGAAACAGTACTGGTAACGGGCGGCGCCGGATACATCGGATCGCACACGGCCGTCGAGCTGATCCAGGCCGGATTCGATGTGGTGATCGCCGACAACCTCTCGAACTCCGACCTTCAGGCCGTGGAGGGCGTCCGCCGCATCACGAGCGCCGAAGTGCCCTTCGAGCAGATCGACTGCTGCGACCTGCAGGCGATGCGACGGCTGTTCGAACGCCACGAATTCCGTTCGGTCATCCACTTCGCCGCGTCGAAAGCGGTCGGGGAGTCGGTCGCCGAACCGCTCAAATACTACCGCAACAACCTGCTTTCGTTCCTGAACGTCGTGGAGCTGATGTGCGATTTCGGACGGCCCAACATCCTCTTTTCCTCCTCCTGCACCGTATATGGCGAACCCGACGCCCAGCCCGTCACCGAACAGACGCCCCGCAAGCCCGCCACGTCGCCTTACGGCAACACCAAACAGATCTCCGAAGACATCCTGCGCGACGCCGTCGCCGCCCATCCCGGTCTGCGGGGCATCGCCCTGCGCTACTTCAACCCGATCGGCTCGCATCCCTCGGCCCTGATCGGCGAGCTTCCGAGAGGCGTCCCCCAGAACCTGGTCCCCTATGTGACGCAGACCGCCGCCGGGATCCGCGAATGCCTGAGCATCTTCGGCAACGACTATCCGACGCCCGACGGCACCTGCATCCGCGACTACATCGACATCGTCGATCTGGCCCGCGCCCACGTAGCTGCCCTGCACCGCCTGATCGAAGAGCGCGGCGCCACCCCTTACGAGGTCTTCAACGTCGGCACCGGACGGGGCGTTTCGGTGCTGGAGCTGGTCCGCGGATTCGAACGGGCCAACGGACTGAAACTCAACTACCGCTTTGCCGCGCCGCGCCGGAGACATCACGGCGATCTGGGCCGATCCCACGCTGGCGAACACCCTCCTGGGCTGGCGTGCCGAGCGGCCGCTCGAAGAAACGCTCCGCACGGCCTGGCAATGGCAGCTGCACCTCGGACAGAGATAACCTTCCCGCCGACAGAACATATTGCGGAGAGCGCATCCGGAGCCGTTCCGGATGCGCTCTCCGCATACTCCTCCCTCCCGTTCCGACATCCGGCCCCGACTGGTCCTTCGCACCGGACCGACCGCCTCCCCTGCACCTGCAAAGGCTTTTTTCATCTTTTTCGCAACAGAAAGGAGAAGCGATTGATATTTTTTGTATTTTTGCATCAATTGGGAAAATAATGAACTTAAAATGCCGAAATTGCATGAAGAGAAGGTAAACGTCCTGAAAAAACCGGAATGGCTGAAAATCCGGCTTCACCGCACCGCAGAATACGCGGACGTGCAACGCATCGTCAGGGACCACTCCCTGCACACGATCTGCAGCAGCGGTCTATGCCCGAACAAAGCCGAATGCTGGAGCCGCAGGACAGCGACCTTCATGATATTGGGTGAAATCTGTACGCGCAACTGTCGATTCTGCGCCACCCTTTCGGGCCGGCCTCTGCCGCCCGATCCTTCAGAACCCGCCAAACTCGCCGAAAGCGTCCGTTTGATGGGATTGCGGCATGTGGTGGTAACCTCCGTTACACGCGATGACCTGCCCGACGGCGGCGCGGCCCACTGGGCCGAATGCGTCCGCGCGATCCGGGCGGAAAATCCCGACGTCACAATTGAGCTCCTTATTCCCGATCTGGATGCGAAACCCGACCTGCTGGACACGGTGATCGCCTCCGGGCCCGATATCATCGGGCACAACATCGAAACCACCGAACGACTGACCCCCCTGGTACGTTCGCGGGCCCGTTACCGTACGAGCCTCGACGTGCTGCGCTATTTAAGCGAAAAGGGCGCCGTCGCCAAGAGCGGCCTGATGGTCGGACTCGGTGAGAGCGATGAAGAAGTTTTACAGACCTTGCGCGACCTGCACGCCGCCGGCGTGGAGATCGTTACCCTCGGCCAGTACCTTCGTCCCACTCTGGAGCATCACCCCGTTGCGGCGTACATTACTCCCGAAAAATTCGACTGGTACCGGCAGCAGGCGCTCGACATGGGCTTCAGCTACTGCGCGAGCGGTCCGATGGTGCGTTCGTCGTACCTGGCGGACGAAGCGCTCGGCTCGGTGCGTCTGAAGCGACAGGTTTCCGCGAAAGCCTGAGTCTTCCCGCCGCGCGGGAAAAGGTCTGCGACAAAGAAAGTGTTGAACCGACGCTTTCCGGATTTACGGTATCCGTACGGAGCCGGACGGAGAGGTGTCGTAACGTAATTTACGATGTTTGTCGAATACCGGGACCTCGGACAAATGGACTACAAAGCCTGCTGGGAGTACCAGCAGAGGCTTTTCGACACCCTCCTGCGGGCCAAGGGAACCCCGGCGGAGGGCGCGGGCTATTTGCTCCTGGTGGAGCATCCGGCGGTCTATACCCTCGGCAAGAGCGGCCATGCGGAGAACCTGCTGGTCGGCGAAGAGTATCTGCGCAGCATCGGCGCCGAATTTTACCACATCGACCGGGGCGGCGACATCACCTTCCACGGGCCGGGACAGATCGTGGGCTACCCGATCCTCGACCTGGAGCGCATCGGACTTTCGCTGCGCGACTACATCGACGCGCTCGAGGGCGCAGTCATCCGGACGGTAGCCCGTTACGGCATCCGGGCCGGACGCATCGCCGGCGCCTCGGGCGTCTGGATCGAAGGAGCGCAGCCGGCGCGTAAGATCTGCGCGATCGGTGTGCGGGCGTCGCGTTACGTGACCATGCACGGCTTCGCACTCAATGTGGCAACCGATTTGCGTTATTTCACCCATATCAACCCCTGCGGGTTTACGGACCGGGGTGCCACGTCGATCGAAAAGGAGATCGGTCGCCCGGTTCCGATGGAGGAGGTCAAACGACGCCTCGTCGAAGATTTATGCGAGAATTTGAATGTTAAAATATATAAATAATAACAAATATGCCCATAGAAAAACGATGGGTAGTGAAGCCTCAGGGGAATCCGGAGGCGGTTGCCGCGATGGCTGCCGCGACGGGCATCTCCCCGGTCCTGGCCAATCTACTCGTACAGAGAGGCATAGACACGTTAGAGAAGGCTAAGAAATTTTTCAACCCCCAGCTTTCGGACCTGCACGACCCGTTCCTGATGAAGGATATGGACAAGGCGGTCGAACGGGTGGAGCGGGCCGTCCGCAACCGTGAGAAGATCATGGTGTACGGCGACTACGACGTCGATGGCACGACCGCCGTCGCGCTGGTTTATAAATTTCTGCGCCAGATAGGTCATAAGGACCTGTTGTTCTACATCCCGGATCGTTATACCGAAGGTTACGGTATCTCGACCAAGGGCATCGACCACGCCGCACGCAAGGGTGCGACGCTGATCATCGCCCTGGACTGTGGCATCAAAGCCATAGAGAAAGTGGACTATGCCAAACGCAAGGGCGTGGATTTCATCATCTGCGACCATCACCTCCCGGCCGAGGAAATTCCCCGCGCCGTAGCCGTTCTCGACCCCAAACGCGCCGACTGTTCCTATCCGTTCGACGAACTGTCGGGGTGCGGCGTGGGATTCAAGCTAGTGCAGGCCTACTGCCAGAAAAACGGAATTCCGTTCCAGCAAATCGAGCCGTTGCTCGACCTGCTGGCCGTCAGCATCGCCTCGGACATCGTTCCTCTGGTGGATGAAAACCGGATTTTAGCCCACTACGGGCTTCTGCGGCTCAACGCCTCCCCCTCGAAGGGGCTGCTCTCGATCATCAAGATCTGCGGCCTGGATCGACACAACATCACCATCGACGACATCGTCTTCAAAATCGGACCCCGCATCAACGCCGCAGGCCGTATGCGGATGGACGAAAACGACGAAAACGCCGCTCCTTCGGGCGGCTATGCGGCGGTCAATCTGCTGATCGAAGGCAACGAAAGCCTGGCCGAAGAGTTCGGCTCGGTGATCGACGGCTTCAACCAGGACCGCAAGTGCATCGACCGCAGCGTCACGCAGGAAGCCCACGACTTCATCGAGGCCCACGCGGAGCTGAAGGCCGCCAAGAGTACGGTGATCTACAACCCCCGCTGGATGAAGGGCATCGTGGGCATCGTGGCCTCCCGCCTGATCGAAACCTACTACCGCCCGACGGTGGTGCTCACGATGAGCAACGGGTTCGTCACGGGTTCGGCCCGCTCGGTGCCCGGCTTCGACCTCTATCAGGCAATCGAATCCTGTTCGGACCTGCTGGAGAACTTCGGCGGGCACATGTACGCAGCAGGACTCACGATGCGTCCCGAACGGGTCGAGGAGTTCACCCGCCGCTTCAATGCCTACGTCGAAGAGAACATCGACCCGATAACGCTGCAACCCCAGGTGGAGATCGACAGCGAACTCTTCTTCTCGAACATCACCCCGGCGTTCCGCCGCGACCTGAACCGTTTCCAGCCGTTCGGCCCCGGCAACCCCGCACCGGTATTCGTCACGCGGGGCGTGGTCAGCCACGGCGAAACGAAGCTCGTCGGCGCCGACTGCGAGCACCTGCGCATGGACCTGATGCAGCGCCAGAAACCCAACACGACGATTCAGACGATCGCCTTCCAGCAGCCGACCCACTACGAGTGGATCCGCGCGGGACATCCGATCGACGTCTGCTATCAGATCGTAGAGAACCACTACCGGGGCTCGGTTTCGGTACAGCTCCGCATCAAGGACATCAAACCCCTGCGGAGCAAGCAATAATACGGCCGGCAACATCCGTAAAAACCGGAGCTTTCAGGCTCCGGTTTTTTACGGATCCCGCCCGACGACACCGGCGGCGGCATTCCGTCCGAACCACTCCTTCCCGCTCCCGAAACGAAAAAATCCGATACAACAAAGTCGGGTTTTAGTTTCTAATTATTAGAAAAATCACTACATTTGACACAAAATAGTAATTGTTAGACCTTTTCTACCCAATATGAGTAAACCCTTCAAGCGTTATCTCGTCACCTCGGCACTGCCCTACGCCAACGGCCCGGTACACATCGGCCACCTGGCGGGCGTCTATATCCCGTCGGACATCTACACGCGCTACCTGCGCCTGAAAGGATACGACGTGATCTCGGTCTGCGGCAGCGACGAGCACGGCGTGCCCATCACCATCAAGGCCCGCAAAGAGGGCGTCACGCCCCAGCAGATCGTCGATCGCTATCACCAGTTGATTAAATCGTCGTTCGAAGGGCTCGGCATGTCGTTCGACATCTACTCGCGCACCTCGTCGAAGACCCACGCCGCGACAGCGTCGGAGTTCTTCCGCAAGCTCTACGACGAAGGCAAATTCATCGAGCGGACCTCGGAGCAATACTACGACGAGGAAACCCAGACGTTCCTCGCCGACCGCTATATCGTGGGCACCTGCCCCCGCTGCGGCAACGACCGCGCCTACGGCGACCAATGCGAAAAATGCGGATCGACCCTTTCGCCGGACGAACTGATCAACCCGCACAGCGCCGTATCGGGTTCCGTACCCGTGAAACGCGCCACCAAGCACTGGTATCTGCCGTTGGACCAATACGAGGGTTTCCTGCGCGAATGGATCCTCGAAGGGCACAAAGAGTGGAAAACCAACGTCTATGGGCAATGCAAGAGCTGGCTCGACGGCGGTCTGCAACCGCGTGCGGTGAGCCGTGACCTGGACTGGGGCATTCCCGTACCGGTCGAAGGGGCCGAAGGCAAGGTGCTCTACGTCTGGTTCGACGCGCCGATCGGCTACATCTCGGCGACCAAGGACCTGACGCCCGACTGGGAGAAATACTGGAAGGACGAAGAGACCAAAATGGTGCACTTCATCGGCAAGGACAACATCGTCTTCCACTGCATCGTCTTCCCGGCCATGCTCAAGGCGCACGGCGGCTACATCCTGCCTGAAAACGTCCCTGCCAACGAATTTCTGAACCTCGAGGGCGAAAAGATCTCGACCTCGCGCAACTGGGCCGTCTGGCTGCACGAATACCTGGCCGACTTCCCCGGCAAGGAGGACGTGCTGCGCTACGTGCTCTGCGCGAACGCCCCCGAAACCAAGGACAACGACTTCACCTGGAAGGACTTCCAAGCCCGTAACAACAACGAGCTGGTAGCCGTGCTGGGCAACTTCGTAAACCGGGCTTTAGTCCTGACACACAAATACTTCGACGGTGCAGTGCCCGCCTGCGGCGCACTGACGGACTACGACCGCGAAACGCTTCGGGAACTCTCCGGCGCGAAGGAAGCCCTCGAAAACAACATCGAAAACTACCGGTTCCGCGAAGCCTTGAAGGAGGCGATGAACATCGCACGTCTGGGCAATAAATACCTGGCCGACACCGAACCGTGGAAACTCATCAAAACCGATCCCGAACGGGTCAAGACGATCCTGAACATCGCTTTGCAGATCACCGCAAACCTCTCGATCGCCATCGAACCGTTCATGCCCTTCTCGGCGAAGAAGATCGTCGGGATGTTGCAGGCAGGACCCTTCGGCTGGGAGAAACTGGGCAGCACCGACCTGCTCGCTGCCGGACATCGGATCGGCGAAGCCGTGCTTCTCTTCGAAAAGATCGAGGACGACGTAATCCAACGCCAGCTCGACAAGTTGGCGGCGACCAAAGCGGCGAATGCTTCGGCCGAAGCAGCACAACACGTTGAAGATCAAAAGGAAACGACGACTTTCGACGATTTTCAAAAGATGGATATCCGTGTTTCGACGATCCTCGCCGCTGAAAAAGTCGCCAAGACGAAAAAGCTGTTGAAACTGACCGTCGATACGGGCATCGACAAGCGCGAAATCGTTTCGGGCATTGCCGAATACTACACACCCGAAGAACTCGTCGGGAAACAGGTACTCGTACTGGTGAATCTGGAACCGCGCGAACTGAAGGGCATCCTCTCCCGTGGCATGATTCTGATGGCCCAGGACGCTTCGGGCAAATTAAGGCTGTTACAACCTGACGATCAGACAAATCCGGGTGCGACAGTCGGATAATAAAGATATTTCTTGAACAAAAGATACAACCTTTAATATTAAAAAACAATGGAGAACATCGATTGGGGCTCTCTCGGCTTCAACTACATGAAGACCGATTTCAATGCCCGCTATACTTGCACGGACGGCAAGTGGAGCGAAATGGAAATTACAAGCGACGAGTACATCAACATGCACATGTCGGCATCCTGCCTTCACTACGGCACGGCTCTTTTCGAGGGCTTGAAAGCCTTCCGGGGCGCTGACGGCAAAGTACGTCTGTTCCGCGTCGAAGAGAATGCAAAACGCTTGCAGTCGTCGGCAAAACGCCTCTGCCTGCCCGTACCGACGATCGATATGATCGTCAAAGCCTGCGTAGAAGTGGTTAAGCGCAACGAGCGTTTCATCCCGCCCTACGGCACCGGCGCATCGTTCTACCTGCGCCCCGTTATGTTCGGCACGACGGCAGGACTGGGTGTAAAACCCTCCAAGGATGCCTTGCTGGTGGTTTACGGCTCGCCCGTAGGCGCTTACTTCAAAGGCGGCATCAAGCCGATGAAGGTCGCAATCGACCGCGAACAGGACCGTGCTGCTCCACGTGGAACAGGCGACGTGAAGGTGGGCGGTAACTATGCAGCCAGCCTTATGTCGGGCGAGCACGGACACGAGCTCGGCTATGCGAGCATCATGTACCTCGACGCAACCGAGCACAAATACATCGAAGAGTGCGGCGCAGCCAACTTCTTCGGCATCAAGAACAACACGTATATCACGCCGAAGTCGAACTCCGTACTTCCGTCGATCACCAACAAGAGCCTCCGTCAATTGGCTCAAGACCTGGGTCTGAAGGTCGAGGAGCGTCATATTCCGGTGGACGAACTCCCGACTTTCGAGGAGTGCGGCGCTTGCGGTACGGCAGCTGTCATCTCGCCGATCGGCAGCATTTACGACATGGACACGAAGCAAACCTACACCTACGGCGACGAAGTAGGAAAGGTTTCTCTGCAACTCTATACGCTTTTGCAGGACATCCAGTACGGCCGCACCGAAGACAAACACAACTGGTGCACGATCGTCATGTAATCGACACCCGCAAAACTCAAGAAAAAGGGATGTTCCACGTGGAACATCCCTTTTTCTTACTGCATGTTTTCTTTACCACCACTTACAAACAGTCGTAAAAAAATCGGGAATAGCCACCGCCACTCCCGACAATATAAGACAGAAAATACAATCGCACAATTTATCAACCGATCTTAATCCGCATCGACAAACGACAAATACATCCAAAAACGATTGTCAAATTCGGGAACATAGCAGTTAAACCGTATTGCTCAATCCCAATAAAAGACTTTATCGACCGAATTTCACCAGCAACACATTCACATCCGCCGGAGAAACTCCGGGAATACGGGAAGCCTGCCCTATCGTCGCAGGTCGGATTCGGGTGAGTTTCTGCCGGGCTTCGATCGTCAGGGCATTCATCGAATGGAAATCGAAATCGGCCGGGATACGGATATTCTCCAGGCGATGCAATTTGTCGGCAATGAATTTTTCCCGTTCGATATACCCTTTGTACTTGATCTGGATCTCGGCTTCCTCGACGACCTCGGCATCCATCTCCTGCTCGCGCAGAAAATCGCCGAGCTTCGGCAAAACACCCGAGAACAGATCGAAGGTCACATTGTTACGCATCAACAAGTCGTGCAGTTTCCGACCTTGCGAAATCGGGTCGCAACCGAGCGATTTCAAACAGTCGTTAATTTCGTCCGGTTTGACACTCAGTCCGCGAGCGAATGCTACGAGCGATTCTACGAGTCGATTTTTGCAGAAACTATCGTACCTTTTTTGCGAAATCAGCCCGATTTTATATCCGATCGGAGTCAATCGAATGTCGGCATTATCCTGCCGCAAGAGAATCCGATACTCGGCACGCGAAGTGAACATACGATAAGGCTCGTCCACCCCTTTGGTCACCAGGTCGTCGATCAATACCCCGATGTAGGCTTCGTCGCGTGCCAATACCAGCGGTTCCTCTCCCCCATCCTGCGGCGATGCGCATTGATACCGGCCATCAACCCCTGCGCCCCGGCCTCTTCATAGCCGGTCGTCCCGTTGATCTGGCCGGCGAAATAGAGGCCGTCCACCAGCTTGGTTTCGAGCGAATGGTGCAGTTGCGTCGGCAGGAAATAGTCGTACTCGATCGCATAACCCGGACGGAAAATATGCAGATCCTCGAACCCCTCGATGGCGTGCAATGCCTCCCACTGAATGTCCCAGGGCAGCGACGAGGAGAACCCGTTCAGGTAATATTCGTTGGTCGAACGACCCTCCGGCTCGAGAAAAAGCTGGTGCTGGTCCTTATCAGCGAATGTGTTGAGCTTGTCCTCGATACTCGGGCAATAACGGGGACCGATCCCCCGGATCGTACCGTTGAAAAGCGGCGAATCGCCGAAACCCTTCCGCAGAATGTCATGCACCTTCTTCGAAGTATAGACCAAAAAGCACGGAAGCTGATTCTGCACCGGATGCGTATCGGCAGAAAAAGAGAATTTCGAGGGATTTTCATCCCCGTATTGCGGTTCCAGAATTTCGAAATTGATCGTCCGCGCATCGAGTCGCGCAGGGGTCCCGGTCTTCATCCGGCCGGCTTCGAAACCCATCGCCACGAGCGATTCGGTCACTCCGTGCGAAGCCGAATCCCCCGCACGGCCGCCCTCGGCGTGCGAACGACCGCAATACATCATCCCCGCCAGAAACGTCCCGGCAGTCAGGATCACGCAGTCGGCCGAGAACTCCACCCCCATCTGTGTCCGAATCCCGCGCACTTGCGGCCGACCCTCCTCCGCAGGCTGCTGCCCGAAGAGCAGTTCGACCGCAGTGTCCTGCCAAAGATAGAGGTTGGGGGTATTCTCCAGCGTACGCCGCCATTCGGCCGAGAAACGCGACTTATCGCACTGGGCCCGGGGACTCCACATCGCCGCCCCTTTCGAGCGGTTGAGCATGCGGAATTGGACAGCCGTAAGGTCGGTAATCCGCCCCATCTGCCCTCCCAAAGCATCTATCTCTCTGACTATCTGACCTTTAGCAACACCGCCTACGGCCGGATTACAAGACATATCGGCCAACTTGGTCATGTCCATCGTCACGAGCAGCGTGCAGGAGCCGAGCCGCGCTGCCGCCGAAGCCGCCTCGCAGCCGGCATGACCGCCGCCGACCACGATGATATCGTAATGTAAAACCATATCTCCTTTTCCATGAATTGCGGAAAACACCGCCGCCCGTCAATCCGACGACCGACCGCCGCACGGCAAAGATACGAACAAAGTCGCTTATCCGAAAAAGCCGAAACCGCACGCAACGGCAACTTTCGCCCAACTATCCGCCGTCCGACGGCGAAAGTCGGATCGAAAACGGCAACCTCACGGCAAAACGTCGCCGCAGCGCCGAAAAGATCGGCAAGCACGGGCTGTCCCGCCAAAAACGGATTCTCCCGCTTCCGGCACACTCCGGCGACCCGCGCGGGAAAATCCCGAACTTTGTCAGCATTTTCCCGCAAAAATAAACTTCTCTCCGGCAAGGAGCCGACAATCCATGCCGCCCATTCCGGAAGAATACAAACGATTAAAGGGTTGCGGACACAACCAACGGCCGGATCCGTCCCCGCACGGCGGAAACGCCTCCTACGAAAGCCGAATCTTCGCAGTCCACCTCTCCCGGCTACCGATTCGCCGCGCAGCGGACCCGATCGACAGCCCCCACAACTGCTGCCGCAGCCACCGCAGCCGGCACTTCCCGCAAGCAAAGTCGTCCGCTTCAGTCCCAACGAAGGAAAACGCGATTACAGCGTCCTTTTTGGAGGCGCAGCGACCCGAATTCCCCTCCGAAGAAAGGACTTAAGAGAGAGTCGGCATTACAGACACGGCCTCCGGCCGCGAACGAACGAACGTCGAATGACGGACATTGAAATATACGATTGCCGGGGAAAATCCATCTTTCTTCGGGAACCGGTTCCAAACAAAAGACGAATCCGCCCATAAACCGCCGTTTCAGCGTCTTTAACGGCCCATCCTATCGTCGTGAGAACGACCGTTATGGTATATTCGAACGATTTTAAGGAGCATTTCAGGCGTTAAAAATACATCCTTTCGTGAAAGAGTTCGCAACCCTGCGGCCGGCTCCCTCTGCAAACCGTCTTTTCAGCACCTTGAGCCGCCCATCCCGCCGTCGGGAAAGAACCGACCGTATGATATATTCGAACGATTTTACGGGATATTTCAGGCATTAAAAATAATCCTGCCGGGAAAGGGCCCGTAACCCCGCGACCGAATCCCCTCGCAAAGCCCTATTTCAGCCCTTTGGACAGCTCATCCCACTGTCGGAGGTAGCGATCCTCCTTGCGGTGCATTTGAGCGTTCGCACGGGGTGTCTTATCCTTCTGTCCGCACAGATGGAGCAAACCGTGCACCACCACGCGGCGCATTTCGGTCAGCTTCGCGGCGCCGTATTCGCGTGCATTGTCCGCAACGGTTTCCACGTCGATGAAAATGTCGCCCGACACGATCCGGGCGCCCTTGCGGTCGCTGTAATCGAACGTGATGACGTCGGTATAGTAGTCGTGCCCGAGGAACTGCCGGTTCATCTCCAGCAGGCGGGCCGCCGAGCAAAAAATATAGGTCACATCCCCCAGTTCATACCCCTCTTCCCGGGCTACGCGGTCCAGCCACACGGCCGTGAGCCGTTTCTGCGGCAGGCGATAGGTACAGTCATCGGTATAATAGCGTACGGCCATAGACGGTTATTTTTTGAAGCAATCCGAAGCACGCATCTGCACTTTGGGCGACGGTCCGTAAATACCGAACACCATCTTGTACTCGGGCTGCATGGTCGTCACATCGACCCCCGATCCGATCGTTCCGATCTGCTGGTTGCGGGCCACCTTGTCGTCCTTGCCCACCGTCACGGAATTGAGGTTGGCATACGAAGAGATGTATTCGCCGTGGGCTATATAGACGTCGTATTTGTTGGTGATCCGGTTGCGTTTCACCTCGACGACCTTGCCTTCGTAGATCGAAATCACCTGCGCCCCCTTCGGCCCCGCGATCTCGGCCATATTGCCCTTGTAGCGCTTCACCCCGCCGCCGACCACCGGCAGCCGCAGATTCGAAGTCTTCGCCGTAAAGGTGTTGCCCTCCTTGTTACCCCGGGTCAGCTTGCGCAGCTCGTCGATCGCCACGTCGAGCCGTTGCTCGCGGGCGATTTTCTGTTGCAGGGCAGCTTTTTCCTTCTTGGAGAGCTGCTTGATGTTGGCACGCGCCGCCTGCGAATCTTTCTGCAGGCGGGTCCGCTGCGTGGTCAGGCTGCGCTTCACCGAATCCAGCGCCCGCTGCTGCCCGGTCAGCCGGGTCCGCTCGACGGACACCTGCTCCGAAAGCGTCACGATCTGCTCCATCTGCCGTTCCCGCATGGCCGCCACCTCCCGCAGATTGGTGATGCGGCGGGCCACCTGATTGAAGTCGCTCGAAGAGAAGAGGTAGGTCAGATAATTGTTGTGTTTGTAGTTGCGGTATGCCTCGCGCACCATCTCGGCATAGCGCCGTTTATGGGCGTCGAGCGATGCCGACAGCCCCCGGGCCACGCTGTCCGTACGGGCCACCTCGACCTCGAGCTTACGGGCATCCCGCTCCGTCACGTCGAGCAGCTGGTTGCGCGAATCGATCTGACGGGCCAGACGGCGCACCGTCTCCTCGGCCGAGGCACGTCCCTTCTTGAGCTTCGAAATCTCCTGTTCCTCCCGGGCGATCTGCTTTTCGAGGTCGGCGATCAACCGTTTCTGCGCCGCGATCTGCTGGTCGGTATTCTGGGCCGCAAGCGACCCTGCACCAAGTAGAAGGAAAAGAAACAAAACGACCTTCGGCAAACGGATACACAGCGTGCGGACCGACTCCGCCCGCTGCGGGAAACGATACGAATGGTTCAAGGCTTGTCGCATAGTCAGGGCTTGGATTTGAGTTGCCGGATACGCTCTTCGATCGCCCGGGGATCGTCATATCCCTTCTCCAGCGCTTTGCGCCAGTAGGTTTCGGCCATGAACTTCTCCCCGAGAGCCGCCAGGATGTCCCCGTAATGCAGGTAGAGTTCCGGATTCTCGCTGCGGTCGAAAGAGATCGCCTGCTGCATCGTTCGACGAGCCTCCTGCAGCCGTCCAAGACGGAACAGCACCCAGGCATAGGTATCCAACAGCGTGGCGTTGTTGCCGTCCAGCTCCACCGCACGGGCTGCCATGGCAAAGGCCCGGTCGAGCTGACGGGGATCCCGGGACGATTCGCTTATAAAATAGGCGTAGTTATTGAGCACCATCGGGTTATCGTAGTAATAATGCAGCGAACGGTCGTAAGCCTCGAAACACCGGCGGCGGTATTTGTCCCGTTCCGAGTCCTTCCGTCCGGCCTCCTCCATCTGGTGATAAGCGTCGCCGATATATCCCCACACGGCTCCGCGCAGGGAGTCCGCATCAGCATATTTGAGGGCTTTTTTATAGCTGCCGATCGATTGCGACAACTTTCCGGTATACCCCTGGGCGTGTCCCTTGCGGGCATACAGCTCGGTATTTCCAGGGAAAACCTCGAGCGCCCGGTCGATATACAGATAAACCGAATCGAGCCGCTTGCGGTAAGTTTCGATGTCGATCACCGCACGGTAATAGTCCAACTGGGGAGGCCGGTCGGCCAGATGCAGCTTGTAGAGGGTCAGCGCCTGCTCCAGCTCCCCGGCATTGATCAGGTGCTGCGCATACAGTTCGACGACGTCCTTATCGTCGGGATAGCGGATCGCAAGCGTCGAAATCAAGTCGTTGAGCTGAAAGAAGTTGTCCCGGTAAAAACGGACGTCGAGCGTCAGCTGCCGGAAAATGCGGACCTTTTCCGACAAGGGGAGCTCGTCGATTTCGAAAAGCCTTTTCGACACGGCCAGATAAGCATGCGAATCGTTGCGCTTGTTGTAGAATTCGGCGAGCGAAGCCAGCGCCGGGACATTCATGGAGTCGATCTCCAACGCCCGGTTATACTCGGCTATGGCCAACGAATCCTGTTTGGCAGCACCGTACAGGTCGGCCAGAATCACGTGGTTTTCCGCTTCGTAAGGAATCGCCTCGGCCATCTCCCTGGCTTCGGCCAGCGCACGGTCCAACTGCCCCGTGCGAATCAGCAACTGGCGTTTCATCGCCCCCAACAAAGGCATTTTACCGAAACGCATCTCGGCCGAATCGAGCATATCGATCGCCGAATAGGGCATCCCGGCCTGCTGGTACAGGATCGCCAGAATACGAATGTTGTCGGGATTGGTCGGGTCGAGCGCCGAAAGCCGCACGAACAGCGGACGCGCCTTGTCGAGTTCTCCCTCAGCAAGCAGTTTTTGCCCGTAAAGCTGCCCGTACCACTTGTTGAGCGAGTCCAGCCGGTAAGCACGCCGTGCCCACGCCGTACCCTGCGGATCGCCGTCGGGAGTCACCGAAGAGAGGCGGAACCAGGCCGGAGCATACGCGGAATCGAGCTCCAGGGCCTGCAGGAACAGTGCCCGAGCCGCCAGGGTGTCCTCTCCGATCAGGAGTTTTTTCACACCTTCGGTATAGTATTCGGTCGGTCGCAGCGAGTCGGGCCACGAGGCCTCCGCCGCAGGTGCGGGCAACGCCTCTCCCTGCGGGACGAACCCCGTGGAGAAAGCCGTGCAGAGCACCAGAATCGCAAGCATCCGCTTCATTGAAATCGTTGAGTTTGTATCTTCGTTCTTCGCCGGAAGAGTGCAATGGACAGACGCAACCCCTCCCTTCGTCTGTCGGGAAAACGTCGGACAACCGCTTTTCGTATTCCCGCGAACGATACGGCACTTCATCCCCGGAACATCCCGGCATCCGGCGGGCGATTGCCGCTCCCCGACCCGGGGAGCGTACCGCAGCGCCTAAAGCACCGTATCGAACTGATGCAGGAACCGCACGTCGTTCTCGAAATAGAGCCGCAGGTCCTTCACGCCGTATTTGAGCATGGCGATACGCTCGACCCCCATGCCGAACGCGAACCCGGAATATTTCTTCGAATCGATTCCATTGGCCTCAAGCACATTGGGATCGACCATGCCGCAGCCCATGATCTCCAGCCAACCCGTGCCCTTGCAGACGTTGCAGCCCTTGCCGCCGCAGAGGTTGCACGACACATCGACCTCGGCCGACGGTTCGGTGAAGGGAAAGTACGAGGGGCGCATGCGGATCGTGGCGTTCTCGCCGAAAACCTCCTTGGCGAAGTAGAGGATCGACTGTTTCAGATCGGCGAACGACACGCCCTCGTCGATATAGAGTCCCTCGATCTGGTGGAAGATGCAGTGTGCGCGGTAAGAAATCGCTTCGTTGCGGAAAACGCGGCCCGGGCAGATCACCCGGATCGGCGGCTTCTGCCGCTCCATCGTCCGCACCTGAATCGACGAGGTGTGGGTCCGCAGTAGCACGTCGGGGTTCTTGGCGATAAAGAACGTATCCTGCATGTCGCGGGCCGGATGCTCGGGCGGAAAGTTGAGCGCCGAGAAGACATGCCAGTCGTCCTCGATCTCGGGACCCTCGGCCACCGTATAGCCCAGCCGCGAGAATACCTCGACGATCTGGTTGGTCACCAGCGAAATGGGATGACGCGAACCCAGCTCCTCCGCAGAACCGGGACGGCTCATGTCGGGAATCCGCTGCGAGGAGTCCCCGGCGGCGTCCGCAAGTTGCCCCCGCAGGGCGTTGATCCGCTCCTGCGTCCGGTTCTTAAGGTTGTTGAGCTTCTGGCCGAACTCCCGTTTCAGCTCGGGCGCCACGCTCTTGAACTCCTCCATAAGGGCCGTCAGCTCGCCTTTTTTCCCCAGCATCCGGATTCGGAAATCCTCGATCTCGGCCGCAGCTTTGGGTTTGAATGCCTCCACCCGTTCGAGCAGCTCGTTGATTTTATCGTTCATAACCTAAAGTTTACGCTTTATTTTGTACTTTTACGCACGGTTTAATAGGCAAAGTTAATAAAAATATCAGGATATGAAGCGGAAAATCCTCTCTTTTCTCGCGGCGGGAATGCTTTTCACCCTTCCGGCAGCGGCCCAGAGCGTCGGGGTGGTCATGAGCGGCGGCGGAGCCAAAGGACTTTACCATATCGGCGTATTGCAGGCACTCGAAGAGAGCGGCATTCCGATCGACTACGTGTCGGGAACCTCGATGGGTTCGATCATCGCGGGCATGTACGCCGCAGGATATTCCCCCGAAGAGATGCGCCGGATCGTCGCTTCGGGTGTGGTCAAACAGTGGGTTTCGGGGCGCATCGACCCCAGCTACCTGCCCTACTACCGCCGCAATACCGGCACCCCGATCTTCCTCTCGATCCGCCTCAACATGAAGGACCACCCGGACGACCCCAACGCGAGCCGTTTCCGCCTGCCTTCGTACCTGATCTCCTCGAATCAGATCGACCTGGCCCTCGCCGACCTGTTCGGCCCGGCCACGACAGCTTCCCGGCGGGACTTCGACAGCCTGATGGTGCCGTTCCTCTGCGTGGCGAGCGATATGAACACCCGCCGTCCGGTGGTGCTGCGCAAGGGCGACATGGGCGAAGCGATCCGTTCGTCGATGTCCATTCCGCTGGCGTTCAAACCCATGAAAATCGACACGATGCTACTCTACGACGGCGGCATCTACGACAACTTCCCCTGGGAACCCCTCGACAAGGAGTTCCATCCCGATTTCCTGATCGGCAGCAAATGCACGTCGGGAAACAACGACATCACGGAGAACAGTTCGCTCGTCGATCAAGCCTTCTCGCTGGCCATGAACAAGACCAACTACGACATGCCCAAAGGACGCAGCCTGATGATCAACCGGGCCGTCAATGTCAGCATGCTCGATTTCAACAGCGCCGACTCGATCATCGAAGCGGGCTACCGCGACGCACTGGCCCAGATTCCGGCCCTGCGGGAGAAAATCCACCGCACCGTCACGCCCGAAGAGATCCGCACCAAGCGGGCGGCTTTCCGCGAAAAGTGTCCCCCGATCATCTTCGACGACTACGAGTTCGAAGGACTCACCCATGCACAAACGGCCTATGTACGCGACGTCATGCGGCTGGACGACACCTACGACGGACGGCAGCGGCAGATGAGTTTCCCCGAATTCCGCGACGACTTCTTCTCCGTCATAGGCAACGACGAATTTTCGGTCGAATACCCCGAATTCCGGTACGACCCGCTGCGGGAACGGTATTCGGTCAAGCTGAAGATGTCCGCACGCGAAAACCTCCGGTTCCTGATCGGCGGCAACATCTCCTCGACGGCTTTCAACCAGGCATTCATCGGTTTCGACTACCACACGATCCGCCGCGTGTCGCAATGGGCTTTCGCCGGTATTTACATCGGCCCGACCTATGCGACCGGTTCGCTGGGCGGGCGCACGGACTTCTACCTTTGGAAACCCTTCTCGCTCGACTATTCCTACAATTTCGAAGTCCTGAACCTGCGGCACGGCAACTTCGGCAACCTCACGCCGATCGATAACACCAAATCGGTCAAGAACAACCAGGGATTCCTCTCCATCGGACTCACCATGCCTCTGACACACAACAGCCTGGCATCGCTGCGGTTCAACGGAGGACAACAAGCCTACCGCTACGACGCCCCCTTTCCCGACACGGATCCCGACACCGACCTGACGCGCTTCTCCTTCTTCGGCACCAAACTGGATATCGCCCGCAACACGCTCGACAAGATTCTCTACCCGCGCCGGGGGTCCGAAATATCCCTCTCGGGCATCTACATCACGGGGCGCGAACGGTACAAACCCGCCGAATTCGGACGTAAGCGAAGTTTCAATGCCCACCGCGAATGGTTCGGCGCCAAATTCCAGTGGAACCACTATTTCGACCTGCCCGGCTGCAAATGGTTCTCGTTCGGATTCAACATCGACGCCGTCTGGACCACGCACCCCCGGTTCCAGACCGAAACGGCTACATTGATGTCGCTGCCGGCCTATCAGCCCGTCGTACACTCCCAGATGGCTTTCATGCCCGACTACCGGGCGAAAAACTTCCTGGCCGGCGGTCTGATGCCCACTTTCGATCTGCTGCCCAATTTCTTCCTGCGCACGGGATTTTATGCCATGTACCGCGACAACCGGGGGCTGCCCGGCGAAAAGATGCAATACATCACCGAAGCCTCGTTCGTCTATCACACGCCCATCGGACCGGTCAGCCTGTCGCTCACCAAATACGACCTGAAGAGCTGGCACAATATGTACCTCACTTTCAATTTCGGCTACGCGATCTTCGCTCCCAGCGGGCATTTCTATTGATTATTTCCCAGTCGCCCTATTCCCGAAAGGCCGTACGCAAAGCATCCGGTAAAAACTCAAACGGGTCAAACCGGAAACAGAAAATCCGCCTTGCCGCATGATGCAAGTCGAATCATAAAATAAAGAGGGCTGCGCAATGCAGTCCTCTTCATAATGCAAGCTAAATCAGTCGTAACCGATCGCCGCGAATTTTCAGTCCTATTTTCCCGAAATTATTTTGGCACGTTCATAATCTTCGTTGGTCAGAATATACGTCCAACGCGCCCGGCGGGGCGTGAACTCTTCGTAAATCCACTGCCCCGGATCACAAATCTGCCGGGTTTTGAAACGCTGCGTAAAATCCGAATACTTCTCCTCTATTCCCGATGGAAATCTAACAGGCCCATATTTGTCATCGACATCGTAATAGACCTCCATCTCCGTAATAAGAGGAGAAAAGGTGGTGATAAGACCCGGTACATCCATAGACCAATTAGATGTTACGAATCTGTTTGTATATTTTTTTCCGGGATCTACAAGCCCATTCATATGGTCTATAAATTCATCGTTTTTTGTCGGGCAAAACGTAAGAGTGAAGTAAATTTTGTGGTCACTGGCATTGCACAAACAAAAATAGGTGTAAAAAGTATCTGGATCGGAATTTTCCTGAGAAATCTGCGTATCGAAATCGACATTCGCTTCAATATATTCAGCCGTCGGATCTCCCTCGAATTCCGGAGCGGGATAATAATTATCGTCCTTATCGCATCCGGTCGTTGCAACCAATGCGACAAACAACAAAAAATAATGAATTATTATTTTCATAGCAAAAATAATTTATAGTTTATAATCAGGCCATTGGTGACTATCTTCGACATTGTAAATATAACCAAAACATCCACGACATCCAAATAAATCGAACGCGAACCATCCGATACCGGGACAAACTTTTACACAACAACTTCCGGAGAAGATCCATATCCGGCGAAATAATCGTCGGATTTCCCCAACTGATACCGAAACCTGCCGCATCGTTCCCATCCCGACAATTCGAATTCCGTCCCGGTACAAAATGGCGGGGGCGCACCGCTGTCGGTACGCCCCCCTGGCAAGCAACAATTGTTTAACTAATAATAACCCTCCAAATTACTACTTATTATTTGCCTGCTCCGGTTGTGTTTTCTGACTCTCTGCAGCGGCAGGAATCTCGGATTCCGGCGTTACGGCTTCGATCTCGACAGCCTCGACCTGCTCGGTCGCTACCGGTTCCGTCGCGGCCGTATCCTGGGCGGCCTTCTGGGTTTTCTGACCGCAGGAAGCCATGCTTCCGGCCATTACGATTACAGCTGCTGCAATGAATAACTTTTTCATTTTGCGATTGTTTTTTAACTAAAAAATAATTTTTTTCCTTCGGTTCCCCAACCTCTGTATTCATTACATCGTCAAGGTGTATGCCAATCCGCCGGCATAAATCATTATGCTGTTAATCAAAGATATAAGAAATTGATAATTTTATATGCGGCTGTGGAACGGTGTGGAAATTCCCAAAATGATGTGGAATATTTCCACACCCGACGACTATTCGATGCCGTACAGATGCAGTTTGTTGTAGAGCGTCTTGCGATCGATCCCCAGTAGCCGGGCCGCCTGGGATTTGTTGCCGCCGGCCGCCGCCAGCGCCCGCCGGATCCGCTCTTCCTCTCCCGCCGGATCGCGCAAAGCGATCGGCGCCGGAACAGCCTCCGACAATTCGGCGGGCAGCTCGGCCGGAGTGACGTACTCGCCCGTCGTCAGCAGAACCGCCCGGGTCACGGCGTTCTTCAGTTGCCGCAGATTTCCGGGCCAGTCGCAGGCCACGAGCAGTTTTTCAGCCTCCGGATCGAAACCCACCACGTGTTTGTCGAGCTCGCGGTTGGCCTGGTCCAGAAAAAAGTCGGCATAGAGCATAATATCCTCCCTGCGCTCCGCGAGATCGGGCATATGGAGCACGAATTCATCGATGCGGTGGTAGAGGTCGGCACGAAACGACCCGCGCGCGATAGCCGCCTCCAGATCCTCGTTCGTGGCACAGATCAGACGCACGTCCACCGGAATTTCGCGCAACCCTCCGACGGGTTTTATTCTGCGCTCCTGAAGGGCTCGCAGCAACTGGATCTGAACTTCGTAGCTCAAGTTGCCCACCTCGTCCAGGAAAAGCGTACCGCCCTGCGCCGATTCGAAAGCGCCCTTCTTATCGGACAGCGCTCCCGTGAAGGAGCCTTTGATATGGCCGAAAAACTCCGAAGCGGCCAGTTCACGCGACAGAGCGCCGCAATCGACCGCCACGAAGGGTTTGCCCGCCCGTTTGCTGCGCAGATGGATCAACCGGGCCACGTGCTCCTTGCCCGTGCCGCTCGCCCCTTCGAGCAGCACCGACATATTGGTAGGAGCCACCAGACGGACGTATTCGTACAGTTTACGCGAAGCGTCGCTGTGCCCTTCGATGTAATTCAATTCGCCTTCGTCCAAGGCCCTGTCCCCCTTCCGGCGCGGTTTCGCGGGCGCCGGAGCCATCGCTGCGGATGCGGGCATAGCCGTTTCGGGGTGCGGGGCATCCAGCGCCTCGCGGATCTTGCGGAGCAGCTCGTCCGGCTGAACGGGTTTGGAAACATAGTCCCTTGCGCCGAGCTTCATACTCACCACGGCATTGCGGATTTCGGCATAACCGGTCATCACGATCACGGGTATCGTCACGCCCCGTTCGGCGATCCACTGCAACAGATCGGTCCCGTCCCCGTCGGGCAGACGCATGTCCGAAAGCACCAGATCGTAGCTCCCCTCCGCGAGAAGCCGGCGCCCGGCGGCGATGTCGGCAGCCGTATCGACTCCGAAGCCCTTCTTGCCGAGCCACGTGCGCAGCATCAGCGAAAAGGTTACGTCGTCATCTATGATCAATATCTTTTCCATACCGAAATTTCATTCAAAAAAACCGAAGCCATCCGCAGAGGCTTCCCGCAACGCTCCTCTTCGGCGAGGCTCCTTCTCCGGCATCGTCCGACACCGAAGCGTCCGATCCTCTGCAACTTCCCGTCCGGGCATGATGCGAACGGACGGCCTTCTGTCGGAATACGCCCCCGGCGGAGATCAACGGTCGCAAAGATACTCTTTTTTTGCCGCCCGGACAATTTCGCCGACCCTTTCCGCTACACCGAGCGCTGCGCTGCGCAAAGCCCCGTCCGCAGAACCTTCCGAACGCTCCAGACGGCGCAATGCCGCAGCGAGCTCCTCCTCGCCCAGCAACGTGTAGATCGGCACCATTTTGTGAGCGATCGCACGCAAAGCGACCGCATCTCCGGCGAGCGCGGCCCGGCGCAAGGTTTCGGCATGGGCCTCGTTCTCGGCGACAAAGGTCCGGATGATCTCCCGCGCGGCTTCGGCGTCGTCGCGGGCGAAAGCCGTCAGAGCTTCGAACCCGCGAACCGCATCCTCTTCCGGAAGACACTCCTCCGGGGCAACCCCCGCCTCCGGCACGACACGGCGTAACACGGCCACCAGTTCCGCCCGCGCGAAAGGTTTCCGCAGCACGGCTGCAAATCCCCGTTCGACATAGGCCGACTCATCGTCCGAACGGGCTGAAACGGCTACCACCGGCAGCTCCGCACGAACGGCCCGAATCCGTCGCAACACCTCGAACCCATCCACTCCGGGCATCTGTATATCGGTAAAAACCAGATCGAAAGCAGACTCCTGCACCAATTTTTCAGCGTATTCGGGAAAAGGACAGCTCTCCGTTTCGATTCCCAACTCCCGGCAGAGAACTGCGGTCATCTCAAGTTGCAGGGGGTCGTCATCCACCAGCAGGCAGCGGAGGGGTCGTCCGCCCTCCATACACACTCTGCCCGAACACATCCCCGCTGCGGCTTCCTTTTCGGAAGCGTCGTCCTCCGCCTCCCCGACCGGAACGGCGACCAGGAATCGGCTTCCGGCGCCCGGTTCGCTCTCCAGCTCGATCGTACCGCCGAGCAGCTTCACGAGACGATCGACGATCGAGAGGCCCAGCCCTACGCCGCTCACGCCGCCCGCCGACGGCAGGCGCACAAACTCCTGAAAGATGCGCTCCCGCTCCTCGGGGCCGATTCCCCGACCCGTATCGCTGACACGGAACAGCAGCCGCCCCTCTTCCAACCAGGCGTCAAACGCGACGAACCCCCGGTCGGTGAACTTGATCGCATTGGAAAGCAGGTTCTCGGCGATCTGCCGCACACGCGAGGGATCGCCCGCGACCTGTCCCGAAAGTTCGGCGGCGAGCGTACACCGCAATTCGATTCCTTTGGCCGCAGCCACCGGCTCGAACCCGGTGCAGACAGCCGTAAACAGATCGGCCGGAGAGAAGGCGATGCGATTGACGGCGACTTTGTTGGAGTCGAGTTTGTAGAAATCCAGCAGGTCGGTCACCAACTCCAACAGGTGATCGGCCGAGCTCTTCATATGATCCAGATAAAGCGCACCCCGCTTGCCCAGGTCCAGACGCGTAAGCAGATCGATATAGCCCATGATCGAACCCAGCGGGGCCTTGATGTCGTGCGTAATGGTGAGCATCAGCTTCTCACGGGCCTCCAGCAAGGCTTCGTTGTGGCGATTGGCCGCTTCGAGCTGGCGTTTGTAACGGTTGCTGCGGTTCACGTCCCGCCAGAGGATTCCGACGAAGAGCAGCATCACCAGCAGCGATCCGGCAGCCACCGAGCCCAGAATGACGAGCGAGCTGCGCCGCACCTGTTCACGAGCCTGCATCCGCTCCCAGAGATAGGCCGTCTCCTCCTCCTCGAAGTCGATAATCAGGCGGTAAATCCGCTGATTGATCTGCTGGTTGTTGCGTTGCAGCCGCAACCCCTCCCGCCACGCCTTGTCGTAAAGGGCCAGCCGCTCGCTGGTCACCCGCTGCTCCAGATCCTGCAGCACTACGGCGATGGTATCCCCCAGACTCATCTGCCGAGGCGGAGCGTCGATCCGCACCCGGGTCTTCACCACCACCTGCGAATCGTTCTTGGGCGGGCTGAACAGGTCGCCGAACCGGCGGAAGAAATTGCGCTTCTTTTTCGGAGCCACGCGCACCGTATCGCGGACCAGGATCGTATCGGGTTCGATAGTCGGTTGCGACAGGGAGTCCAGCATGGGAATCATCCGCTGGATATTTTCGCTCAACAACGTCGCCGTGCCCGCCGAACGCAGGTTGCGGTCCAGAGCCTTGATCCCCTGCTCCTTGCCGGCGATCAGCCGCACGATCGTGTCCAGACGCATCTGCTGCGACTCGTCGTCCGCACGCATACGGAGCGAATCGATGCACTCCCGTACCAGCCGGAGTTCGCGTTTGTAACGATTCTCGTAGCTGGCATAACCGGCCACCAGCATCTGACCGTATGTTTCGGCCTCATAGAGATGGTAGAGAGTCTGATTGACCAGTCTGCGCCGCCGCCGAAGCTCCTGCTGGCTGTGGTCCGGTTCGAGGAGCGCTCCGGTCTGACGCCAGACGTAGATCATGGCCGTCAGGCCGATCAGGGCGATCAGCACGTAACCCACGACGATTTTGGTGCGTACGAATTTAGACTCTTTCATCATAGCGGATCGACTTATCCTTCGCCCAAAGATAGCATCTGTTTCGGTGATTTTCGCTGCGGAAAGCCTTTTTCTTTCCAAAGCCTTTCCGCAAGGGGGTCTGCACCCTATTTGATCCGGGCGATGATCCTCTCCAGCGTCAGCTCACGCACCGCATCGCGTCCGATCCGGCGGGCTGCCGCCCCCTCCTTCGCCGCCAGTCTACGGGCCAGCGCCAGCGCATCGGGGTAAAGCCCCCGGCTACGTTTGCCGATCTGCCGCAGGGCCCAATTCACGGCTTTTCCGATCCGGACGCGGGAATCCTCCGCACCCCGTTCGATCAGCGGCAGAAAGGCCCTGAAATCGTCGTCCGAAGCCCGTTTATCCCCGACGGCGAGCGTAGCCAGCAGAGCGAACCCCGCCCGTCGGGTAAACTCCTCGTCCGAAGCGGCGTATTCGCGCACCTTGCCGTAAGCGTACGACGTATAGCGGAACAGGTTGATACAACACTGGTCGCACAGGTCCCACGACCGAAATTCGGCGACCCAGGCATCCATCTCCTCCGGACGGAACAGCGCCGGATCGGCGATCATCGACGCCAGGATCCGCCCTTCGTGCACCGGCCTGCGGTAGAGTTCCAGCGCCAGCGCATGATCCCGGCCGATCTCCCGCGCCAGACGCCGCAGATCGACCACCCGCACCCCGACCGCCAGCCGGGCGTCGATTCCGAACCGCACCATTCCCTCCCGGAACTCCGGATTGGCATGGGCCGCAAGCCACTCCAAGACCTCTTCGCAGGTCATATCCTTTCCTTTTTTCGTCTTCATCTCTATCTCACTTATCCGCACGAATGAAATTCTAAAAATAGTCATTTATTTTATTTCTGCAAACCGATCCGAAAAGAAGGACGGTTTTCATACCCCGCAATGCGTAAATTTCATCCGACCGTTTTTCAACATCGAAAAGGGGAGAACGCTGCGAGCGTTCTCCCCTTTTCGATTCGCGGACATGCGCCTGCAAAGCAAACGCACATTCGCCGTATTTCCAGTTACTTACGCTTCTTGTCCGCTTTCTTGGCGTTTTTCTTCGAAGCCTTCGTCTCCTTTTTCTTCACATCCTTCTGATCGCATGCCTTGGTGCAGTCGCTCTTCACGAGGGTCATCTCGTCGAGCAGCCAGTCCGCACCCGCGAACTTGTCGATCACGAAGAGCACATAGCGAACGTCCACGCCGATAGTACGCTGTACATCCGGCTCGAAGGCGATATCGCCCGACATAGCCTCCCAGTTACCGTCGAAAGCCAGACCGATCAGCTCGCCGCGGCTGTTCATCATCGGCGAACCCGAGTTACCGCCCGTGATGTCGCAGTTGGCCAGGAACGCTACGGGAAGTTCGCCCTTGCAGTTGGCATAGGGACCGAAATCCTTCGCCTCGTAAAGCTCCTTGAGCTTGGCGGGAACGACGAATTCGGGATTCGAAGAATCCTCCTTCTCCATCACGCCCTTGAGCGTCGTGTAGTAATCATATACCACGCCGTCGGCAGGTTCATAAGGCAACACCTGACCGTAAGTCAGACGAATGGTGAAGTTCGCATCCGAATACCAGGCCTTGTCGGGCTGCATGCGCATCAGACCGGCTACGTAAAGACGATGTCCGTCCGCATATTTCTGCAGGTTGGGTACGGCCTTCTCGCGCAGCTCCTTCATCTTGTTCAGAACCGACGTAGCCAACACTACCGCCGGATCGTTCTTGATCTGCTCGGACGTAGCGGCCGATGCCTTGGCCTCGTCCGTGAAGACCGAATTGTCGTACAGGTAATCCACATAAGCGTCGATGTCGCCGCCGAACTGCGCGTCGATCACCTCCGCGAAAACGGTCGGCAGATCCTTCACGTTCTCCTTGACCATCGAAAGCATCTTCCGGGCTACCTTGCGGTCCGTCGGCAGGTTGTAATCCTTGTAGAAGTTGGCGTAATACTCCTTCGCCTGCGCTTTCGCTTCGTCGCTTACCTCCTCGGCCGTCAGCATCCGGTTAGCCACCAGAGCCGGGGTCATGATTTCGACCGAACGGACCATCGCCTCGCTCAAATACTGGAGCGGACCGGTGTAGGCCATGTTGTCGTTCACCGCCTCGCGGATCATGCCGAGCGCATCGACGAATCCCTCTTCAGGCAGCGTATTCTGCTCGGCCCAAGCCTGGAATTCGGCTTCCTGCGCCTCCTTCAAGGCTTTCACGTCCAGTTTTCAGACCGCGCAGCATGCCGATCGTATTCTTCCAATAGTTCGACGAATTGGCATATTTCGAAGCGTACTGGATACGCACCTTGTCGCTGGCGGCCATGTCCTCCTTCAGGATGTCCTGACGGGCGCCGCGAATGTCGATGCGCTGCGGACCCGAAACCTGGAACATCTCGTCGATCTCGTACGAAGTCATGTAACGCTCGGTCGAACCGGGGAAGCCCATGATCATCGTGAAATCGTCGGCCTTGTAACCGTCGAGCGACACCTTGAGGAACTCTTCGGCCTTGTAGGGTACGTTCTCTTCCGAATATTCCGCCGGACGGTTGTCCTTGCCGGCATAGATGCGGAAGATCGAGAAGTCGCCCGTATGACGCGGCCACATCCAGTTGTCGGTTTCGCCGCCGAACTTGCCGATCGACGTCGGGGGAGTACCGACCAGACGGATGTCCCGATAAACCTCCATCACGAACGCGAAGTACTGGTTGCCACCGAAGAACGGCTGGATGTTGATCGTCATGCCGGGATTCTCGGCCCGCAATTTCTCGTACAGCGCCTCGATGTTCTTATCCTCCATTTCCGAACGCTCCTCGCTCTTGGCGATCGAGGGGATGTTGCCCAGCACCTCGGGCGTTACGTCGATGATTCGACGGATGAAAGTGACCGTCAGCCCCGGAGCCGGCAGCTCCTCCTCGTTGGACATGGCCCAGAAACCGTCCTTCAGGTAGTCGTGCTCCACCGAAGAGAGGGCCTGAATCGAACCGTAACCGCAATGGTGGTTGGTGAAAACGAGTCCTTCGGGCGATACGACCTCGCCCGTACAACCGTTACCGAAAATGACGATCGCATCCTTGAGCGATCCGTGATTCACCGAATAGATATCTTCGGCCGTGAGCTGGCAGCCCTTGGCTTTCATATCCCCGATGTTCATCTTCTGAAGATAGGGCAGAAGCCACATACCCTCGTCTGCAGCGGCAGTCAGCGATACGACTGCCGCAGCCAGGCATAAAATCAGTTTTTTCATCTCTCCTTAAAATGTTTGTTTACTTGGTTTATAAAAAATATATAGTTGAATTTCTCTGTTCGCACTTCATACGACCGGCTCCGCATCCGCCCAACCGGATCGGAATGCCGCACTCTCTCCGTTCCTTCCCCTGTTCTCTTTTTTCGTCCTTCGCCGCAACCGGCCGGGCAGGTTCTCCCTCGTTTCTCCTCTTTGGCCGCCGACCGGAAATCCGCCGTTCCGCCTCCGTAACCGCACAGGCCGTGCGACCGGAGGATCGCCCTCCGGCGAGCGAAAAACCTACTTGATGGCGATCATGTTGAGGATCGAACGCTCGGCACGGCGGCGTACCTCCTCGTCGAGCGATATTTCGGGCCGCTCGTCGCGCAGCGTGGTGAAGATATTCTCCAGCGTAATCATCTTCATATACCTACAATTGTTGCATCCGCACGCCTCGTCGTCGGGAGGGGCCGGGATAAACGTCTTCTCCGGATAGCGGCGCTTCATCTCGGTCAGAATCCCCGCTTCGGTCACCACGATGAACTCCCTGGCGGAACTTTTGCCGCAATAGTCCAGAATAGCCGCCGTCGAACCGACGAAATCGGCCACCTGCACGATATAGGCCCTGCATTCGGGATGCACCACCACCTGCGCTGCGGGATGCTGCCGCTTCAGTTCCAGGATTTTTTCCAACGAAAACTCCTCGTGCACATGGCAGGCGCCGTCCCAGATCACCATATTCTCGCGTCCAGTCAGCTTTTGGATATAGGAACCCAGGTTCCGGTCGGGAGCGAAGATGATCGGCTGGTCGGCCGGAATCGACTCTACGACCTTCAGGGCATTGGACGAGGTGCAGCACACATCCGTCAAGGCTTTCACCCCGACCGAAGTATTGACGTACGAAACCACCTTGTAGCCGGGATATTTCGCCTTGAAAGCCGCGAAAGCGGCCGCATCGCACGATTCTGCCAGCGAACATCCCGCTTCGAGATTCGGAAGCAGCACCTTCTTTTCAGGCGAGAGCACCTTGGCCGTCTCTGCCATGAAATGCACGCCGGCGAAGAGGATGATCCGGGCGTCGGTCTTCTGCGCCTCGATGGAGAGCGCCAGCGAATCGCCCAGGAAATCGGCTACTTCCTGCACTTCGGGCAGCGTATAGTAGTGCGCCAGGATAACGGCGTTCTTCTCGCGTTTGAGCCGCTCGATTTCCGTTTTGAGTTTCGATGAGTTATCGACCATCGTTTTTTATTTTTTATACTTTTATTTTATTAAAAAAATAATTAAAAGTAAATATAATGCCTGTTGATAGTGTTGATAATTATACCGTATTTCGGGTTATCCACAGCATAGCTTTTCGAAGTTCCGTATTCTGTTCTGCCGATAAGGTCCGGGAGGTTGTCGAAACCCGTTTTTTGGAAAGTTACCGACAAATGTTCAAAACAGGTTTCGACATTTCGACATGTTCGGATTATCAACATTCGCTTCTCTTTTTCCGTGCATATCCCGAATCATACTTTGCGAAAACTTTTTTTTGCCGTTTTCTTGTTTTGTCTATACCGGGCGAAAGATGGATTTTGCAAACGGTTCCGGGTTTTTCTTTTCAAAAGTTATTGCGGGTTTATCAACATCGTTCGTGGGGTTATTTGACCACCTTATCAACAATCCGGTCGGCTATCTCCCGGTAGTAGGGTTCGACGCGGGCGTCGATCGACACCGACGGCGTTCCCGTATCGGCGCCTTCCATAATGGACTGTATGATAGGTATTTCTCCCAACAGGTCTATGCCGTTTTCCTCGGCGAAGCGGCGGGCGCCTCCCTTTCCGAAGAGGTAGTAACGGTTTTCGGGCAGCTCTTCCGGCGTGAACCAGGCCATGTTTTCGACGATGCCGGCCAGGGGGATGTTCACCTGCGGATTGCGGAACATCTCCACGCCGCGCCGTACATCGGCCACGGCGATCTGCTGGGGGGTGGAAACGATCACGGCCGTGTCGATTTTCAACTCCGAAATGATCGAGAGGTGAATATCTCCCGTGCCGGGAGGAAGATCCACGAGCAGGAAATCGAGCGCTCCCCAGCGTGTCTGGTGGATCATCTGCCGCAAGGCGTTCACCGCCATTGCACCGCGCCACAGCAGGGCGTCCGAAGGTTTCACGAAGAAGCCGATCGACATGATTTTCATATCCATCGTTTCGGCCGGCAGGATGATATCCTGCCCGTCCACCTGTTCGGCTTCGGGCAGGTAACCTTCCAGACCGAACATCTTGGGCTGCGAAGGGCCGTAGATGTCGGCGTCGAGGATGCCGACCCGGAAACCCCGGTTGCGCAGGGCGACGGCAAGGTTGGCCGTGACGGTCGATTTTCCGACACCGCCCTTGCCCGAAGCGATCGCTACGATGTGGGCTATGTCGCCCGTCATGGTCGGTTTGTCCGCAGCTTGCGGTTTCTTGGGAGCGGCCTCCTTAATAATAACGGTGATGGATCCTTTCAGGGCGGGAAAATTCTCTTCCAGCAGTGCTTGAACCTGCCGTTTGATCTTCAGGGCGAAGGGATCGCGCACTTTGGCGAAATTCAGGGTGACGGTTATCTTGTCGCCGGGAGTCGAAACCTGTTCGACGAATCCGCTCTCGACAAGACCGTGCTGGGTCTCCGGATGGAGGATACGGTTGAGTAATTCCTTGACTCTCTCTTCCATATTTTCAGTTAAGTTGGTAGCAACGATCGTGCAAACCGGGCGGCAAAGAGCCTGCTCCTGCTCGTCCGGATGCGGCTTATCTGGACAAAGATAACTATTATTTCCGATATAATAAGTCTTTATGGAAAATTATGTTATCGATAAACGATAAATATTATTTGTTTTTCATAAAATTAACGGTTATATTTGCCGCATATTAACTCCGATTCGGAGGGGGGCCGGGATTCGGCGATGCGGAAAAGTTTCGCCCCGTTCGCGCCTCATGCGCCGTTTCGCAGCGAATGAATATTAAATAAATCGGTATGAAATTTTTGAAAATGTTTTTCGCCGGTCTGCTCGCTTTTGTCGTGGGCAGTGCGGTGATGCTCTTTCTTTCCGTGGTGATTTTGTTCGGAATCGTAGGTTCCATGACCTCTTCGGAACCGGTGACGGTCGGAGAGCACGCGATTTTGAAACTGGATTTTTCGGAAGACCTGATCGAGTCGCCGAGCAGCGATCCTTTCGCCGGCATCGATTTCGCCACGATGACGGCCAGACACCAGGTTACTCTTTACAATGCGTTGCGGGCCATCGAAACGGCCAAGAACGATCCCCGCATCCAGGGTATTTATCTGCGTCCGAACGGAGGCGGAGTCGCCACTTACGCCATTCTGGAGGAGCTGCGCGAGGCGCTTCAGGATTTCCGGCAGGGCGGCAAGTTCATCATCGCCTATAACGAAACCTACGGCCAGGGGGGATACTATCTGGCATCGGTCGCCGACAAGATCTACCTGGAGCCTCACGGAGGGATGCAGTGGACAGGTGTTTCTTCGACGCTGATGTTTTACAAGGGTCTTTTCGACAAGCTCGATATTCAGGCCGAAATTTTCCGTCCGACGGCCTGCAGGTACAAGAGTGCCGTGGAGCCTTATTTCCTTTCGAAGATGTCGAATGCCAACCGCGAGCAGATGCAGTTGTTGGTGGATTCCTATTGGAATGTGATGGCGGAGGCCGTCGCCGAGTCGCGCGGTATCGAGCTTTCGACCTTGAACCGACTGGCCGACGGGCTCGAAGTGTCGCTGGCACAGGAGGCGCTCGATCATGGGATGGTGGACGGATTGCTGTTCGAGGATCAGATGGACGATGTGTTCCGGGAGTACGGCGCCGTCGCCAAGAACGACGGACAGTTCGAGTTCGTGACGTTGGGACAGTACGTGTCGCAACTGAATGCGGACCTTAAGAATATCTCTTCGTCGCAGATAGCGATCGTCTATGCCGACGGTGCGATCGTCGATGGCGAAGGCTACGGTGCCGATATTTACGGCAATACGCTGGCTGCGAAGTTGGCGAAGGTACGTCGCAACGACGATGTCAAGGCCGTGGTGCTGCGTGTCAATTCGCCGGGCGGCAGCGCGCTGGCTTCGGATGTGATCTGGCGCGAGGTGGAGCTGCTTCGGGAGAAGAAGCCGGTGATCGTATCGATGGGCAGCTATGCGGCCAGCGGCGGTTACTATATTTCGTGCGGTGCCGATGCCATCGTGGCGGACAAGACGACCCTTACGGGGTCGATCGGGGTGTTCGGAATGTTCCTGCGCCTGGAGGATGCCCTGAAGAATAAGCTGGGCATTACGTTCGATGCCGTGAGAACCAATACGTCGGCCGATATGGGCGTGATGCGTCCCCTGACGGGAACCGAACGGGCGGCGATCATGCGCTCGGTGGACGAGGTGTACGAAACTTTCACCTCCTACGTGGCCGAAGGCCGTAATCTGCCGCTGGAAAAGGTGCTCGACATTGCCGGCGGACGGGTTTGGAGCGGCACGGATGCCCTCGCTCTCGGGTTGGTGGATACCAACGGCGGTCTGAAGACGGCCATCGCTATTGCGGCTGACAAGGCCGAATTGGGCGATAAGTTCCGCATCGTCGAGATGACCGAGGCTCCGACCGGCTTCGGGGCGTTCTTCTCCGGATTCATGGCCAAAGTCAAGGCCGACATCGTGGCCGGAGAACTGGGACCCTGGGCCGGCGAGTGGCGCAAGATCCGTGAGGCGGTGGGACAGCAGGGCGTAGTGATGTATTGTCCTTATGCGGTACAGCCGGAGATGTAGGAAATCGCGGACGGAATGCCCGGACTCACTTTAAGTTTTCGATCGATTATGGAGATATTGAAAGTAGAACACGTTACCAAGCGCTTCGCCAGACATACGGCTCTGGACGATGTGTCGCTCACGATTCCCAAGGGGTCGGTTTACGGCCTGCTCGGACCCAACGGTGCGGGCAAGACCACGCTGATCCGCATCATCAACCGCATTACGGCGCCCGACGAGGGGAAAGTCATCTTCGACGGCTGCGAAATCCAGCCGCAGGATGTCTATCGCATCGGCTATCTGCCCGAGGAGCGCGGTCTGTATAAAAAGATGAAAGTGGGCGAACAGGCCGTCTTCTTCGCCCGCCTGAAGGGGCTTTCGCGCCACGAAGCGGTGGTGCGGCTCAAGAAGTGGTTCGTCAAATTCGGCATCGAATCGTGGTGGGACCGCAAGGTGGACGAACTTTCGAAGGGTATGGCCCAGAAAGTCCAGTTCATCGTCACGGTGCTGCACGAACCTGAGCTGCTGATCTTCGACGAGCCTTTTTCGGGTTTCGATCCGATCAACGCCAACCTTTTGAAGGAGGAGATTCTCGGCTTGCGCGACAAGGGTTCGACGGTCATCTTTTCGACCCACAACATGTCGTCCGTCGAGGAGATCTGCGACCATATCACGCTTATCAACAAGTCGCGCAACATTCTTACGGGCCGTGTGGACGAGATCCGGCGCAGGCACGGCAACAACATTTTTCAGGTAGCCTACCGGGGCGACGCGGAGGCGCTGCGCGGTGTGCTCGAAGGTCGCTGCGAGGTGCTCGAACAGCCCGAGCCGGAGTTCGGGGCGGCCTATTCGTCGCTCAAGCTGCATGTGGAGCGGGATGCCGACGTGCGGGAGGTGATCGCCCGGATCAACGATGCGGTGGAGCTGCGCTCCTTCACGGAGATCATCCCGTCGATGAACGACATCTTCATACGGGCCGTCGGGGGAACCCTCAACGCGGAGTAATCGGAAGAAAACGAACAAGCAAAAGTAGAAAGCCATGGCAAATTCGAAGATAGGAATTATCATTACCCGGGAATTCAACGAACGGGTGCGCAAGAAGTCGTTCATCGTGACCACGATTCTTATGCCGGTGCTGATGATCGGCCTGATGGTGGCCCCGGCGCTCATCATGCGCTATTCCCAGGGGGAAACCCGGCATATTTCCGTGATCGACGAGAGCGGTGTGATCGCTCCCCGGCTCGAGAGCAGCGAGGAGGTGGTCTATGAGCCGACCGACCTGACGCTCGACGAGGCTCGCAGAGAGCATACCGACCGTTTCGGCATACTCTGGATCGGCGGGGACATAATGACCAATCCCGGCAACGTGAAACTCTATACCAACGGCTCCTCGGCGATGTTGGTCGAGGAGAGCGTGTCGGGGCAGATCGCCGACATCATCGAGAAGGAGAAACTCAAGGACTATAACATCGAAAATCTGTCGCAGATTCTCTACGAGGTGAAGACTACGGTCTATATGCAGGTCTTCCGCAACGACCAGATGCAGGACGACGGCAGCGACAAGCAGGCCAATTCGTCGGCCGTATCGACCGTCGTGGGGCTGGTGCTCGGTATGATCCTCTACATGTTCCTGATGATTTACGGTGCGATGGTCATGCAGTCGGTCATCGAGGAGAAGAACAACCGGGTGCTCGAAGTGGTCGTCTCTTCGATCAGCCCCTTCCGGCTGATGCTGGGCAAGATCCTGGGTATCGCTTCCGTCGCGGTGGTGCAGGTGCTCATCTGGGGCGTGCTGGTGTGCGGCGTGGGTGCGCTCGTCATGCCGCACCTGATCTCTGCCGAGATGATGGGAAGTGTCGAGGCGATGCGTGCCGGGACGCTCGATCCGACGGCGGCGGGCGTCGATATGGAGATGGTGCAGACGCTCGCCACGGCGACCGATTTCGGATATGTCTTCCAGATTTTCGCTTACCTGCTGCTCTACGTGATCGGTGGTTACCTGCTCTATTCGGCGATGTTCGCTGCCGTCGGTTCGGCTGTCGATAATGTGCAGGACGCACAGCAGTTGCAGACCCCGATCATGCTGCCGATCATCCTGAGTATCTTCGTGATGATGGTGGTGATGAAGGACCCCAATTCGCCGCTGGTCTTCTGGTGTTCGATGATTCCTTTTACCTCGCCCGTGGTGATGATGGCCCGCATCCCGTGCGGTATTCCGACCTGGGAGATCGTCGTGTCGCTCGCGGTGCTCTACGCTACGTTTATGGCTATGGTATGGCTCGCGGCGAAGATTTACCGCGTGGGTATCTTCATGTACGGCAAGAAACCTACCTTCAAGGAGCTTTACAAGTGGATCCGCTACAAATATTAGCGGGCACGCTGCGGGCCGGCCGGGTTTTACTTTTCCGGGCACCCTTTTTGCAGGCGGTGAATACATAAAAGTTTTTTCATAAATAGATTTTTTGATCGCGGGTCCCGGTTGTCGTAAGACGTCCGGGACCTTTTCGTGATCTCTGTCCGGAAATATCGTCGGATCGCGGGTATGTTTCCGATGGTACGAGTAATCCGGCATTACTCCGGTTGGACACGAATGAGAGGTTTTGCGTCCTGATACGTCGTTTCGGCAGAAGAGAGGATGTGTCCCGACTTTTGTTCGGAAAGGGCTTCGATGGCGCGAAAATGCTCGTTATTCGCTTTCCTGCGTTTTTGCGACGAAGGTCCGGTGTTTGGATGAACCGGCGTTGCAGCCGAAAAAATCGTGATTTCGGCTGTGCGATCTTATCGCGTTGTTTCTCCGATAAGAAGGCGGTGTGTCATAATTGCCCATTGCTGCGTTATCTTCGGGATTCGGACTCGATCGTTTACACCGAGTAAACTCCTGTCTTCCTCACCTTCGAAGCTTTGCATAGGGCTAATTCTTATGCATATAAAAAGGAGTGTGCCGAAATTCCTATTTCGGCACACTCCTTTATGGAAACGATGCGGAATTACCAGATAATCACGCGCTCCTCGACCGGCATATACATCTTGCCGTCGGTGATGTTGAAGGCGTCGAAGAAATCCTGGAGGTTGCGCAGCGTAGCGTCCACGCGCCATTGACCGAGCGAGTGTACGTCGAGTTTGGTCAGACGGGCGATCTCCTCGTCGCGGATGTTCTGTGCCCAGACGGTCGCGTAGCTCAAGTAGAAACGCTGGGCCGGCGTAAGTCCGTCGATCGGCTCGGGTTCGGTGCCGTTCAGTGTGTTCATGAGTGCCGTGTAAGCCACGCGCAGACCGCCCTGATCGGCGATATTCTCGCCCAGGCAGAGCGAACCGTTGGCGAAGACGGCCGGCTGGTCGCCGCGTGCGGGCAGCACCTCGATCGCGTCGAACTGCTTGACCAGAATGTCGGTCTTCTGTTTGAAGGCTTCGGCATCGGCATCGGTCCACCAGTTGTTCATGTTGCCGTCTTTGTCGAACTGACGGCCTTGATCGTCGAATCCGTGCGTCATTTCGTGGCCGATCACTACGCCGATAGCGCCGTAGTTCACCGCGTCGTCGGCTGCCGGGTTGAAGAACGGCGGCTGGAGGATTGCTGCCGGGAAGCAAATTTCATTGGTGGTCGGGTTGTAATAGGCATTGACCGTCTGGGGAGTCATGAGCCACTCCTCGGGATCTACCGCCTTGCCGACTTTGGCGAGTTGATCGCGGGTCGCCCACTCGCTGGCACGCTGGATATTCTCCCAGTAGGAGAGGGTCGGGTCGATTTCGAGCGTGGAGTAGTCCTTCCATTTATCGGGGTAGCCGATCTTCACGTGGAAAGCGGCGAGTTTCTCGCGGGCACGCATCTTGGTCGAGTCGCTCATCCAGTCGAGCTGATCGATGTGCTGGCCGAGGGCCGTGCGGAGGTTCTCCACCAGGGTCATCATGCGGGCCTTGTCTTCGGCGGGGAAGAACTTCTCGACGTACATTTCGCCTACGGCCTCGCCCAGGGCGCTGTTGGGAATGGCCATGGCACGCTTCCAGCGGGGGCGGGGGGCTCCTGTTTGCCTGACATCGTGCGGCCGTAGAAGTCGAACGATGCGGCGTAGAAGTTATCGTCCAGGTAGGGCGCTGCGGCGTTGAGGTATTGCGATGCCAGGTAGTAGCGCAGGTCCTCGATCGGAGTAGTTTCGATTAGCTTGTCCAACGCCTCCATGTATTCGGGCTGGCAGACGATCACACGCTCCGGATTGATCTTGGCAAAGTCGAAGAGATACTTCCAGTCGATAGCGTCGTAGTTCTTTTTCAGATCGGCGGTCGCCATCGGGTTGTACATGCGCTGCAAGTCGCGCAGTTCGACGTTCGAACGCATGTTCTTGGCCAGTTCGGTTTCGATGCGCATCACGGCGTCGGTCGCTTTGCTTACCTGGGACTCTTCGAGTCCGGCCAGCGTGAAGAGCCGGTTCAGATAAGTTTTGTAGGCTTCGCGGATCGACTCGTTCTCGGCGTCGAGGTAGTAGTCGCGGTCGCCCATGCCGATGCCCGACTGTCCGATGTAGAGGGCATTGACTTTGCTGTCCTTCAGATCGGCCTCGGGACCGAAGCTGAACAGGGGCGAGCTCGAAGTCATCTGCATCACGGACAGGATCGGAGTGAGTTGTTTCTTGTCGTCCAGAGACAGGATCGTTTCCAATTCGGCCCGGATGGGAGCGGCGCCCTCCTGGTTCAGGCGTACCGAGTCGAGGCCCAGCTTGTAGAGGTCGGCGATCTTCTGATTGACCGTGCCCTTCGCAGGGTTCTCCTTGGTCATCTGGGTGAAGAGCTCGTTGATGCGGATTTCGTTGTTGTCGTTCAACACGTTGAACATGTTGTAGCTCGAATGTTCGGGCTTGAGCGGATTTTTAGCCTGCCAGCCGCCCGTAGCGTACTGGTAGAAACTCTCGTTGGGGGCGACCGAAGTGTCCATGTTGGACGGATCGAGCGCCGGCGTCGAGTTGGTCGGTTTGTTTTGGCAGCCCATCATACAAAGAACGGTTGCAGCGAAAAGAATTTTTTTCATTGGTTGTTTACTCTAAAATATTTTAAGGTTTCTGTCTGTTTTCGATTCAGTACGAAGAACGGTTCGACGGGACCGCGCTCCGTTCGTGCCCGGCTTATTTGCGGATGGCCGCCACTCCCGGCAGCTCCTTGCCTTCGATGTATTCGAGCAGTGCACCGCCGCCCGTCGAAACGTAGCTCACCTTGTCGGCCAGGCTGAACTTGTTGATGCAGGCCACCGAATCGCCGCCGCCGATGAGCGAGAAGGCTCCTTTCGAAGTGGCTTCGGCGATCGCTTCGGCCACGGCTTTCGAGCCGGTAGCGAACTTGTCCATCTCGAAAACACCTACGGGGCCGTTCCACAGGATCGTTTTGCAGCCCAGGATGTGTTCGCGGAAAGTCTTTTTGCCCTCCTCGCCGATGTCGAGACCCATCCAGCCGTCGGGGATGTCGTTCACCGGAGCCTGGCGCGTATCGGCGTCCTCGGCGAATTTGTCGGCGATCAGCGCATCGGGCGAGAATACCAGCTTCACGCCGCGCTCCTCGGCTTTCTTCACGATTTCGAGTGCCGTGGGGAACATCTCCGGCTCGCAGAGCGAGTTACCGACTTTGCCGCCCTGCGCCGCTGCGAAGGTGTAGGACATACCGCCGCCGATGACGATCGAATCGACCTTTTCCATCAGGTTTTCGAGGATCGAGATCTTGGTCGAAACTTTCGACCCGCCGATGATCGCCGCGAACGGGCGCCGGGGATTCAGCATCAGACGATCGACCGCCTGCAATTCGTTCTCCATCACGTAGCCGAACATCTTGTCGTGGGGGAATTTATCGGCGATCAGGGCTGTCGAGGCGTGTGCGCGGTGCGCGGTGCCGAAAGCGTCGTTGATGTAGCAGTCGGCATACGAAGCCAGCCGCTCGACGAACTCTTTCTGCGAGGCTTTGACCGCTTTTTTTGCAGCGGCTTTCTCCTCTTCCGAAGCATCTTCGGCAAGTCCGCGGGGCTTGCCCTCCTCCTCGGCGTAGAAACGCAGGTTTTCGAGCAGCATCACCTCGCCGGGTTTGAGGTTCCGGGCTGTTTCGGCCGCTTTTTCTCCCATGCAGTCGCCGGCGAAAATCACGGGTTTGCCCAGCAGCTTTTCGATCGCGGGGACGATCTGTCCGAGCGAATATTTCATATCGTTGTTCTTCTTGGGCCGTCCCAGATGCGACATCAGGATTACCGAGCCGCCCGCGTCGAGTACCTTGCGGATCGTGGGGATCGCCGCCCGGATGCGGGTGTCGTCCGTTACCTGGCCCTTGTCGTCGAGGGGGACGTTGAAGTCCACGCGGATAATCGCCCGCTTGCCTTTGAAATCGTAAGAATCGATTTTGAACATAATTCGAAATATTTAATGGTTGAACGTGCTGGTTCCACAACCGGCTATAACGTGACAAATTTAGCAAAATAGTTTGTAAATGCGTCGTGTCCGCCGGGGAATTTGAGATTGTGGGGGCGGGAAACGATCCTGTGGATCGCTTTCCGATGCCGGAATTTGTCCTTTTGCTTCGTGCCGGCGCTATGTTTTCGGTGGAACATAGCGGGTTGTCCGTTTATTCCGTTTTCGTTCGCGGACGACTTCGGCGACCGGTCGTAAGCTTGCGGAATCCGGGCCGGATTTTGTCGGATACCGCCTTGCGGGGCCCGGGATTTGCAGGGGTTGCCGTCGGGGAGGGTCCGGGGTCCGGCGGCGATCGGATAAAAAATTCGACGACAGGTATCATTTTTATAAAAAACAACTATCTTTGCTGATAGTTTGATAGTAAAACACCCCTCGAACGTCACAAAATCTAACAATATGTACGGTAAAATTAAAGAACATTTGGAGCATGAGCTGGCCGAAATCAAAGCGGCAGGGCTCTACAAGAACGAACGCATCATCGAATCCCCGCAGCGTGCCGAGATCACGGTCGGCGGACGTCAGGTGCTGAATTTCTGTGCGAACAACTACCTCGGCCTTTCGGACAATCCGCGTCTGATCGAAGCGGCGAAGAAGGCGATGGATGCACGCGGCTACGGCATGTCGTCCGTGCGTTTCATCTGCGGTTGCCAGGATATGCACAAGCAGCTCGAGAAGGCGATCGCCGACTATTTCGGTACCGAAGACACGATTCTCTATGCCGCTTGCTTCGACGCCAACGGCGGCGTGTTCGAACCTCTGTTTACCGAGCAGGATGCGATCATCTCCGATTCGCTCAACCATGCGTCGATCATCGACGGCGTGCGTCTGTGCAAGGCCGTTCGCTACCGTTACGCCAACGCTGACATGGCCGAGCTGGAGGATTGCCTCAAGAAAGCCCAGGCACAGCGTTTCCGCATCATCGTAACCGACGGCGTCTTCTCGATGGACGGCAACGCCGCTCCGCTGGACGAGATCTGCAAGCTGGCCGAGAAATACGATGCGCTGGTGATGGTCGATGAGTGCCACTCGGCAGGCGTGCTGGGCAAGACCGGTCGCGGTATCACCGAACTCTACAACCTGCGCGGACAGGTCGATATCCTGACCGGTACGCTGGGCAAAGCCTTCGGCGGCGCGGTAGGCGGTTTCACCACCGGCCGCAAGGAGATTATCGACATGCTGCGCCAGCGTTCGCGCCCGTACCTCTTCTCGAACTCGCTGCCCCCTGCCGTAGTGGGTGCTTCGATCGAGATGTTCAAGATGCTCGGCGAGAGCGATGCGCTGCACGACAAGCTCGTGAAGAACGTCGAGCATTTCCGCAAGGGTATGATGGCCGCCGGCTTCGACATCAAGCCTACGCAGTCGGCTATCTGCGCCGTGATGCTCTACGATGCCAAACTGTCGCAGGATTTCGCCGCCCGTCTGCAGGACGAGGGTATCTTCGTGACCGGCTTCTACTATCCCGTGGTGCCGAAGGGACAGGCCCGTATCCGCGTGCAGGTTTCGGCCGGCCACACCACCGAGCAGCTCGACCGTTGCATCGCAGCGTTCGTGAAGATCGGTAAGGAGATGAACGTAATCAAATAAGTTTACAACCGACTAAAACGAGTTTTTCCATGCCTAAAGCAACTTTGGACGCTATCGACGGGAAGATTCTCCAGTACCTCGTCCGGAATGCACGCATGCCGTTCCTCGAGATCGCACGCGAGTGCGGGATTTCGGGTGCGGCCATTCACCAGCGTATCCGCAAGTTGCACGATTCGGGGGTGATCCTGGGAAGCCGCCTGATCGTGGACCCCAAGATGCTGGGTTTCGACGTATGCGCTCTGATCGGTATTTGCGTGCAGGATCCGATGTATATGATGCAGACGATGGAGAAACTCAAGGAGATTCCCGAAATCGTGGAGTGCCACTTCATCACCGGAAATTTCAACATTCTGGTAAAACTCTACTGCCTGGACAACGAACACCTGATGAAAACCATTTTCGACGGAATTCTGCGTATCCAGGGCATTTCGACCACCCAGACCTTCATTTCGCTCAACGAGGCTTTCCAACGCCAGGTGAGCATCGATTTCATCCGGGCTGCGGAGCGTTGAAAAGAGGACGGGAATAGGAAACGACGGGACGTGCCTGCGGGTGCGTCCCGTTTTTTATGGCTCCCGGGTCCTGCATCCTTGCGAATCCCGAAAATTGTGACTACCTTGCAGAGGCTATGGAAAATGAGAAAAAACCGACGATCATTCGTCTTACCAAGGAGTTTACATTCGAGGCGGCTCATGCGCTGGAGGGTTACGACGGCCTTTGCCGCGAGATTCACGGCCACTCCTATCGCCTGTTCGTGACGGTCAAGGGGACGCCTTGCGCCGACGAGTCGAATCCCAAGTTCGGCATGGTGATGGATTTCGGAGAGCTGAAACGGATTGTGAACGAACAGATCCTCTCCCGCCTCGACCATGCTTTCGTCATGCGCCGCACGGCCGAAAGCACCCGTGTAGCGGAACAGATCGGCTGTCGCTTCGGCCGCATCGTGCTGGTCGATTATCAGCCTACGTGCGAGAATATGCTCGCGGATTTCGCCGCCCGCATCGAAGCCAACCTGCCGTCCCATGTCAAGCTCCACGCCCTGCGTCTGCACGAAACGGCGACTTCGTTCGCCGAGTGGATGGCCGAGGATAACCGATAGAATCCGATGAAAAAACTCTTTCTTGTCGATGCCTATGCATTGATTTTCAAGTATTATTATGCGTTCATGGGGCGTCCCATGCGCAATCGTGCGGGGATGAATACCTCGGTGGTGTTCGGTTTCACGAAATTTCTGCGCGACATCCAGAAACGGGAACATCCCGACCTGCTGGGCGTCGCGTTCGACCCGAAAGGCGGCAGTTTCCGCCGCGAAATTTTCCCCGAATACAAGGCCAACCGTGCCGAAACGCCGGAGGATATCCTGTTGTCGGTGCCTTATGTCAAGCGGATCGTCGAGGCGATGTGTATTCCGGTGCTGGAGGTGCCCGGTTACGAGGCCGACGATGTGATCGGCACGCTCGCGCACAAGGGCGTCGAGGCGGGTTACGACGTTTTCATGGTTACGCCCGACAAGGACTACGGACAGTTGGTGTGCGACAACTGTAAGATCTACAAACAGAAAGGCAACGACGGTATCGAAATCGTCGGCCGGGAGGCGATCCGCGAGAAATACGGCATCGAGAATCCGCAGTTGGTCCGTGACATCCTGGCGTTGTGGGGCGATGCTTCGGACAACATTCCCGGCGTGCCGGGCATCGGGGAAAAAACCGCCTGCAAGCTGGTGCAGGAGTGGGGGACGGTGGAAAATATCCTGCAAAACGCCGATCGGATCAAGAGCCGGCAGGGTGAGAAGATCGCCGAGTGGGGCGACAAACTCCTGTTGGCCAAGCGGCTGACGACCATCTGCCTGGACGTGCCGATCGACTTTCGGGAGGAAGATTTGACGGTGTGCGCCCCCAGGATCGACGAGCTGAAGGCCCTTTTCGCCGAACTGGATTTCCGGATGTTCCTGAACGATCTGACGAACCTGGCTCCTGCCGAACCGCTGCCCGAAGGGCCCCGTCAGGCGGCCCAGACCCAGCTGGCCGAAGTCGCGCGCGCGAAGTCCGCAGCGGCTAAAAAGGCGGCGTTGGCGGGGCAGGGAGATCTGTTCGCCCCCGCAGCCGATTCTGGGGAATCCCCGGCATCCGACCGGGAGTCGGCGTCGTCCGATGAACAGACGGCGGAAAGCGAGGAGTTCGCCACGGCGCAAACCACACCCCACGCCTATACGATCGTGCGCAATGCGCAGGAGCTGGAGGCTGTTCTGCGCGAAGTGGCGGCCTGTCCGGAGTTTTGTTTCGATACCGAAACGACGGGATTCGACATTTTCAACGACCGGATCGTGGGGCTTTCGCTTGCGGTACGTCCTTACGAGGCGTGGTATATTCCGTTCAATGAATCCAATACGGCCGAATATGCGGCCCTTATCCGGCCGCTGTTCGCCGACGGGAAGATCGCCAAGATCGGACAGAACATCAAGTTCGACCTGATGGTGCTCGCTCGCCTGGGGGTCGAGATTCGCGGCCGGCTTTACGATACGATGATCCTCCATTACCTGCTCGATCCCGAGTCGCGTCACAACATGGATGCGCTGGCGATGCGCTACCTCAATTACCGGCCGATTTCGATCACTTCGCTCATCGGCAAGGGAGCCCGGCAGCTGACTATGGACATGATTTCGCTGGAGCGGGTGGCCGAATACGCTGCCGAGGATGCCGACGTGACGCTGCGCTTGAAACAGGTGCTGTGGCCGAAGGTCGAGGAGTTGGATCTGGCCGGGCTGTACCTGGAGATCGAGGAGCCGATGATCGCTGTGCTGGCCGAGATCGAGATGGCCGGGGTGCGGATCGATTCGGAGGCATTGGCCGAGTATGCCGTTGAACTCAATAAGACGCTCAACGACCTGGAGGGAGATATCCGCCGTCTGGCGGACGAGCCGTCGCTCAACGTCAATTCGGCGCGGCAGTTGGGCGAGGTGCTCTTCGGGAAGCTCCGCATCGCGGAGAAGCCCAAGATGACCAAAACCAAGCAGTTTTCGACCGAGGAGGAGTACTTGCAGACCTTCGCCCACAAATACGAGATCGTCGATAAGATCCTCGAATACCGGGGCGTGAAGAAGCTGCTTTCGACCTATGTGGAGGCATTGCCTCTGCTGGTCAATCCGGTGACGGGCAAGATCCACACGTCGTTCAACCAGGCCGTGACAGCGACCGGACGGCTCTCCTCGACCAATCCCAACCTGCAAAATATTCCCGTGCGGGACGAGTTGGGACGCCGGATCCGGAAGGCGTTCATCCCTTCGGACGATGAGCACCTGCTGCTTTCGGCCGATTACAGTCAGGTGGAACTGCGCCTGATGGCCCACTTGAGCGGTGACGAGTCGCTGATCGCGGCTTTCGAACACGGCGAGGACGTACATGCGGCCACCGCCGCACGGCTTTTCGGCAAAGAGGTGGCCGAGGTGGACAGCGACGAACGCCGCAAGGCCAAGACCGCCAATTTCGGTATTATTTACGGAATTTCGGCTTTCGGCCTGAGCCAGCGGCTTGACATTCCCCGCAAGGAGGCCAAGGAGATCATCGAAGGTTATTTCGCCTCCTATCCCAAGGTCAAGGAGTACATGGACCGGGTGGTGGAAGAGGCCAAGCGCGACGGCTATGTTTCGACGATCTTCGGCCGCCGCCGCTACCTGAACGACATCGCTTCGCGCAACGCCGTGGCCCGCGGCCTGGCCGAGCGCAACGCCGTGAACGCCCCGATTCAGGGAAGCGCCGCCGACATCATGAAGATCGCCATGATCCGCGTGAGCCGCCGTTTCCGCGAGGAGGGTATCCGCTCGAAGGTGATCCTGCAGGTGCACGACGAGTTGGTGGTCGATATGCTTCGTTCGGAGCAGGAGCGCGTCATCGCCATCGTTACCGAGGCCATGGAGTCCGCCGCTGCGCTGCGCGTGCGGCTGGTGGTGGACTGCGGCGTGGGCGACAATTGGCTCGAAGCGCACTGATGCCCCGTTTCGACAGAATAGAATCCCCTGCCGCCCGATCGGGCGGCAGGGGATTCTATCTGGAAAGTGCATGCGGCAGGGTGCTTCGGACTGTTGTCTTCGGCGATATGTCCTTTGTGTGATTTCGACTTACGCTATGCCGTTTTCTCCGGAGGGGCTTTCGGAAGTTCTGCGCGGCACAGTTTCAGGGCTTGAATCCGTGCGGGAACCGGGCCTTTGTGGGTTGAAACTGCCTGCAAGGGATTTCGAAGGGGAACGGCTATCTCTTCGCCTCCCCCTTCTTGGCGATCGAGAACCGGAACACGAGTCCCCCTTCCGGGCGGTTCGCCACTTCGATTCGGCCGCCGTGGAAAAGTATGGCGTTGCGTACGATCGCCAGGCCGAGTCCGGTGCCTCCCGCCCGGCGCGAACGCCCCTTGTCGATCCGGTAGAAACGTTCGAAGAGGTAGGGCAGGTGTTCGGGATTGACGCCCGTGCCGTTGTCCGAGAATGAAAATTCGTAGCGGTCGTCCGTTTCGTCCGTCAGGGCGATGTCGATCCGGTTGCCGCCCGAGTAGTTGAGGGCGTTGTCCGTCAGGTTGCGGAAAACGGAGTAGAGCAATCCTTCGTTGCCCTCGACCGTCAGGGGACGGTCGCATGTCCAGTGTACCGTAAATCCGCGTCGGGCGCTTTCCGGGGCCGTGTCGGTTATCACTTCGCCGATCAGGGCGCGGAGGTCCACTTCGGTACGGTCGATCATCTGTCCTCCTTCGTCCAGCCGGGTGATCGACGATACGTCCTGCAACAGTTGCCGGAGCCGTTCGGACTGGGTGAAACACTTTTCGAGGAAGGCCCGCTGCGTCGCTGCGTCGATATGCGGATTGGCGATGAGGGTTTCGAGGTAGCCGTGGATGGAACTTACGGGGGTTTTCAACTCATGGTTGATATTGTTGGTCAATTGCCGCTTGATGCGGATTTTTTCCTGCTCCTCGTGCAGTGCGGCGGCATGTTCGCGGTCGCGCTCTGCGAGGGTCGCCTCCATTTGAACCATGTTTTTCGTGAACTGGCGGACCACGTAGTAGCCGACCAGACACAGCAGCAGGGTGACTGAACCCATGAACCACAGAAAGTTGCGGTCGGCGTTCAGCACCTGCGACAACGACACGGTGTAGGGCAGCGACGAGCGGACGATCCGGTCGCCGATGCGGGAGGCGGAGTAGAAGTAGGTGCGCCCGTTGTTCTCCGACTGGCGGCGGATCGTATAGCCGTGACCGTCGGTGAGGGCGGCCGCCACTTCCGGCCGGTCGAGGTGGTTCGACATCTCGGCCGGGGGTTCTTCGGAGTCATAGACGACCGTACCGTCCAGGTCGATCAGGGTGATGCGCAGCCCCTCGAAGAAGTCGGAGTGCGCATCGAAAAAGTCGTGGGGAGTGCGTGCATTGCTCAAAGCCTCTTCCAGTTGGGCGTTGATGATCTGCAACTGCGAATCGAGCAGCTCCGTGCGCAGCTCCTTCTCCCGGTGGTATTGGAAGCCGACGAAGCAGACGATGAGCAGCCACGAGAAGCCCAGCAGCCAGAGGAACGATTGCGTCTGATAGGAGTGTTTACTTTTCAAATCCATAGCCGTAGCCCAGGCGGGTCACCAGATGCGAGCCGTAGGGCCCGATTTTCTTGCGCAGGCGCGTGATGTTTACGTCGATCGTGCGGTCCAGGACGATCACTTCGTTGTTCCAGACCCGGGCGAGGATCTGTTCGCGCGAGAAGATCACCCTAGGGTGGGAAAGGAGCAGGGTGAGGATTTCGAACTCCTTTTTGGTCAGGGGAACCTCCTGTCCGTTCACCCGGCAGACCTTGCTCTGCAGGTCGAGGCAGAGCCCTTCGAAACAGATGGCTTCCTCCTCCTGCCGGGCTTGCGAGCGGCGCAGCACGCTCCGTACCCGGGCCGTCACTTCGCGCATCGAGAAGGGTTTGGAGATATAGTCGTCGGCACCCAGGTTCAAGCCCGCAACGGTGTCGTCTTCGGTGTCTTTGGCCGTGCAGAAGATGATCGGCACGGCAGCCGTTTCGGGCGAGGACTTGAGCATACGGGCCATTTTGAAGCCGCTGATCTCTCCCATCATTACGTCGAGCAGCAGCAGCGAATAACGTTCGGGATGCATCGCCAGCGCTTGTTCGGCGCTGTAAGCCACATCCACTTCGTATCCTTCGAGTTCGAGGTTGAATTTCAGGATTTCACACAGCGACTCTTCGTCGTCCACCACCAGAATTTTGTATTTCCCCATGACCTTCGTATTGATTCGACGCGTCAAAATTAGGGAATAAAACGGTTTCGCAAATCCGGAAGGATCGAAATTTCACGGAATTGTAACAGACGGTTCATAAAAACGAGGCATTTCCCGGATTTTGTAACGGGTTTGTAACAGGTTTGAAACGTCGTTATCATTTCCGCCCGGTACTTTTGTTCCCGAATGATAACTTTAGGCGTAAAACCAATTAAAAAAGTATGGAATCAATCTATTTAGGCATTGTCCTCTTCCTCTTTCTGCTGGCGATTTTCGATCTGGTGGTGGGTGTCAGCAACGATGCCGTGAATTTCCTGGGGTCGGCCGTCGGCGCCCGGGCCGCTTCGTTCAAGTGGATCATGGGTGTAGCTGCGGTGGGTATCCTGTGCGGCGCCGTCATGAGCAACGGTATGATGGATGTCGCCCGGCACGGGATTTTCAGGCCCGAACAGTTCTATTTCCAGGATATCATGTGTATCTGCCTGGCGGTCATGGCAATCGACGTGATTCTTCTGGACACCTTCAATACCCTGGGGCTGCCGACTTCGACTACCGTGTCGATCGTTTTCGAGTTGCTGGGAGGTGCGTTCGCTCTGGCGATGGTCAAGCTGGCCGCAGACGATACGGGGCTTACCTTTGCCGATATGCTGAATTCGGAAAAGGCTTTGTCGGTCATCATGGCCATCTTCCTTTCGGTGGCGATCGCATTCGTATTCGGCGCAGTGGTGCAATATATCGCCCGATTGATCTTTACTTTCAATTATAAGTCGCACATGAAGTGGTCCGCCGCGCTGTTCGGCGGTGTGGCGATGACGGCGATCATCTATTTCATTCTGATCAAGGGTATGAAGGATTCGTCGTTCATGACACCCGAACTGTCGGAGTGGATTTCTACCTATACCCGTCACCTGGTGGCCGGCTGCTTCATCTTCTTCTGCCTTCTCTCGCAGGTGCTCCACTGGTGTCGGATCAATATTTTCAAGGTAGTCACGCTGCTGGGAACTTTCGCCCTGGCACTGGCCTTCGCCGGAAACGACCTGGTGAATTTCGTGGGCGTACCTCTGACGGGCTACTCTTCCTATATGGATTACGTCGCCAACGGCAACGGATCCGAAACCTTCCTGATGGATTCGCTGAACGCGCCTGCCCGGACGCCCTTCATTTTCCTGGCTCTTTCGGGCGTGGTGATGATCGTCGCCCTGACCACTTCGCGGAAGGCCCGGGGCGTTATCAAGACCTCGGTGGATCTGGCCCGTCAGGATGCCGGCGACGAGATGTTCGGTTCGTCGGGGCTGGCCCGGAGTATCGTGCGTGCTTCGTCGTCCCTCGCTACCGGAATCGACAATGCGATGCCGCAGGGACTGAAGCGCTGGCTCGGGAAACGCTTCGATAAGGACGAGGCGATTCTGGAGAACGGTGCCGCTTTCGATATGGTACGTGCGGCGGTCAATCTGCTGCTGGCCAGCTTGCTGATCGCATTGGGCACCTCGCTCAAGTTGCCTCTTTCGACTACTTACGTGGCCTTTATGGTGGCGATGGGTTCTTCGCTGGCCGATAAGGCCTGGGGCCGCGAGAGCGCCGTATTCCGCATTACGGGTGTGATTTCCGTGATCGGCGGCTGGTTCATTACGGCCGGTGCGGCTTTCGTGGCGACGTTCCTGCTCGCGCTTGCTATCTATTACGGCGGTACGATCGCTATGGTCGTGGTCGTAGCGCTGACGATTCTCTTCCTGATACGCAGCAATATCCGCTACCGCCGGAAGATGAAGGCCGAGCACGATGATGTTTTCAAGGGGATGATGACTTCCCGCGACAAGGCCGAAGTGTGGACGTTGCTCCGCCGACATATGACCGAGTCGCTCATGGCATCGGTAACGTTCGCCGAATCGACCTTCCGTCAGATTACCGACGGTTTGCTGAAGGAGGATATCAAGAGCCTGCGCAAAGCTGAACGGGCGCTCGGAGGAGAAAAAGACCTGCTCAAGCGGGTGCGTCGTCGGCAGATGCTCGCCATGCGCCGTATCGACCGCAACCTGGCGCTCGAAAAGAACACCTGGTTCCACACGGCGAGCAATGCTTCCGAGCAACTTTATTACTGTCTCAAACGTCTTTGCGAGCCGTGCAAGGAGCATGTCGGCAATAACTTCAACCCGATGCCCAAAGTTTATCTGCGGGAGTTCCTGCCCATTCGGACCCGGATTTTCAACCTGATGGTCGAGATTCGCCGCATGATGGAGCAGAACGACTATTCGGATATCGAGAACGTGCTGATCGAAGCCGAAGGGTTGCGCGAATCCATCTCGACCGAGCGCAAGACCCAGATGTACCGGGTGCAGGAGGAGGGCAACAGCCTGCATGTTTCGCTCGTCTATCTGATTACGCTGCAGGAGTCCCAGGAATTAGTCGATACGTTGCGTCAGTTGCTGAAGGCTTGTAATAAGTTTACCAAATAAGTAATAAGTCGTATTTTGAACCTGCGATAGACAAAAACAGTGTCATTTGCACTGTTTTTGTCTATATTTGCGGAACACGAGATATTTTGAAAGGGTTAAATAGGTTTCAATCAATGTATTATGCCTGTGGCCCGTATCTGACGACAAGATAAAAGAGAATAGAGTTGCCTATGGAGAATTTTACCCGCAGAGTGGCCGGATGGTTTTTATTATGCCTTGCGATGAGTATGTCGTTGTCCGCAGCGGCCCAGCAACCTCCGGTGGAGAGGGTGGATGTGGAAACGATACCCGTGCAGGACGATCTGGAAGAGATGGTCATCGAGTCGCAGCCGGAGAGTACGAATCACCCGAAACAGGAAAAAGATGTCGATACGGATGACGACGATCGTGCCGCTGCGGTGCGGACGGATGCCGGGCAGGACGAGAACGTCGGGCAGGGCGAGCTTTCGCAGAAGGACAGGAGGCGTGACAAGGGCGACGGTCGTGAGAACGACGATGAGGATGATGACGAAGATGAGGATGATGACGAGGACGAAGGAGTCCGAGTTCAGACTCATTTCGAAATTTCGGCAGCTTCGGGAGCACAAAAGGAGGAGAAAAAGGCTCCACCCGTGACGATCGACCTGTTGGGAACGCTCCGGGCCAAATTCGAGTACCAGCCCGGCGAGGGCGATGCCCGCTTCCAGGTTCGCAACGCCCGCTTCGGCGTGGCCGGCGAGATCTATTCGAAACTGGCTTACTGTATGGAGATCGACCTCTCGGACGAGGGAAAGATCAAGATGGTCAATGCGTATCTGGGGACCAAACTCTATAAGGGACTCGGTTTCACGATCGGATTTATGCGGGTCCCGTTTACCATCGATGCTCACCGTTCCCCCCATACGCAGTATTTTGCGAACCGTTCGTTCATCGCCAAGCAGGTGGGCAGCGTCCGCGATGTCGGAGCCACCCTGGGCTGGAAATTCGGCGAGAAGGTTCCGATCAACCTGCAAGTCGGTATGTTCAACGGGTCGGGTATCGACGACCAGAAGGATTTCTGGACCGACAAATTCAACTATGCGGCAAAGGCGCAGTTCGGTTTTGCCGAGGGGATGAATTTCGTGGTGAGCTACCAGACGACCCGTCCTGCCGATACGCGGATTCACCTTTACGACGTGGGGTGCTCCTACCGCTTGGGCGGTTGGTTCTTCGAGGCCGAGTATCTGCGTAAGGAGTATGCCCGCAATTCGTTCGCGGGCGTGAATGCCTTCGACGGATTTTTCTGTTATGACCTGCCTTTGCGCCGTGTCTTCAAAAAGATGTCGTTCGCAGGCCGTTACGACTATATGTCCGATCACAGCAACGGCATTCCCGACGACAACGGTCTGCTGTTCGTCAATGATCTGGAGCGTCATCGCGTCACGGCAGGCATTACGTTCAGCTTCGGATTGCCTTTTATGGCCGATATCCGGCTCAACTATGAGATGTATTTTTACGACAAGGGTGTCGTCCCCAAAGTTTCCGAACACGACAAGATCGTCCTGGAATTTATGGCTCACTTTTAGCCGTTTTAAGGATTTGAGAAAAGAAAACCCCGCATTCTATATGTGCGGGGTTTTCTTTTGCCGGTTCGGAAACATTTCGTAGCTCGTGTCGGAGAAGTCCGGAAGGGAGGGTAGAGGAGTAGGAGTAGGAGTAGGAGTAGGAGTAGGAGTAGGAGTAGGAGTAGGAGTAGGAGTAGGAGTAGGAGTAGGAGTAGGAGTGTCGGTAATCGCCCCGTTTTTTCTGTTTCGGCTTGGTTTCCGATTCCCGCTCTTGCGACCTCTTTTTTGGCGCTCGATCGTGGGCTTGGCCCTGTTTGTCCTGTATCTTTCTGTTTTTTTGTTTTTTATCCCGAGGCTCTTTCCGAACCGGCGAATAAAAAGACGGTGTATCATAACAGGCAAACCGCTTCGTTATTATCGGTATCGCGGCTCGATTATGTACGGTCAGGACACGTTCTTCGCCGTGAACCTCGATGTCTGTTCTTACATACCTGAAAGGGGATGCGCCAAATTTCTCAATTTGACACATCCCCTTCGGGAATGAATCCTTCCTGAAATTAGTATCCCAGGGTTTTCGCAGCCGCGTAGGAAATTTTCAGGGCATTCGCGCGGCGAAGTTCCTGCTTGATCTCCGTGATACGGCCCATAGTCGTATATCGGTCGGCCTTCAGACAGATCGTCATCAAGGCACGCTCCGACTCATTGAGCTTGTCACGCTCGGCAGCTACGAACTGGCCGATATCCTGAGCGGTTTTGAAGGCATCGTTGAGCTGAATACGGGGTGCAGGACCGTACTGTTCCCGCCAAACGCCGATCGGCTCTCCGATGTGGATGTAACTTACGAGTGATTTCTTCTCCAGTTTCTGCACCTCGGTTGCTTCTGGAACTTGGTATTTTACATGTAATTCCTGATCGCGCATGGTCGTAGATACCATGAAGAAGAACAGGATCATGAAGATCACGTCCGGCAGCGAGGCGGTAGAGATCGGGGGCAAACTTTTGTTGCCTTTCTTTTTAATTACTGCCATACTACTTTTTTCCTCCTAAATCTCTGGGTTCTGCTTCCGAGATACTCATGGGAACGGCTTTGGCTACGATACCGCGCTCCGCTTCTCCGAGATCCGAGAATTTCATTTGGAATTTATTCTTCGAAACTTCGTCACGGATTTCGTTGATCGCACGCGTCAGCTCGTTCTGTACCATGATGTAGATCTGATATTGGGTATCTTTGGTCGTTTGCAGCGAGAGTACGCCTTTTCCGACCGGATAGCTCCATTTGCTGCCGTCGGGGAGCTCGAACTCCTCGACCTCTTTTTCGGGCAGGTTGGGATCGTCCATCACATTGAGGAGGAAGTCCTTCGCCCGGTCCTTCAACTGGTGGATATCGACGTACTCCTGTTCGCCGGCCCTGCCCACGAAGATATCGCCGCGGCCGTTCACCAGAACGGGCAGAAGGTTACGTATCTTCACCTTCATATCCTCGACCTTTTGATCCTCGGGGGGCATCGGCGGCAGGTTACGGGCGATACCCGTATCGACGTTCATCGTCGTAGCCACCAGGAAGAATATGAGCAGCAAGAAAGCGATGTCGGCCATTGAACCGGCATTGATCTCCTGTACTTTTCTTTTATCTATAGGCATCGTTCAAACTCTATTTGAAAGCTTTGTATATCTCTGTGAAAATAGCTGTCAGAACAGCGGCACCCAGAGCTACGTAGGTTACCAGAATGCTGGCTTCCGTGATAACGGTTTCAGGATGCGGGAAGAAGCCTCCGTTCGCGACGTCCGGAATTTCGATCGTATGTCCGCGGGCGATCAGGTAGGCTGCCGCGACGATGACGATGATCAGAAGTGTCGAAAGCAGCGTTCCTTTGATGCCTTTGGAACTGTTGACCATACCCCAAACGGCCGTGAACAGTGCTGTTGCAATACCGACTGCGATCAGGATATAACTCCAGATGAGGTTCAGGTTGATCGCCTCGTTGCTGCCGCCGGCCACCATTGCATATACGGTCAGAATCACCGTAATCAGCAGGATGACGCCCAGCAATATGTTTAATATTTTTTTCATAATAGGGAATAAAGTCTTTATAAGTGCGAATTATTTCTTGTAAGCCGTCAGGATATCCATCAGGGTGATGGACGAATCCTCCATATCGTTTACGAGCGAGTCGATCTTGGAAACGATATAGTTGTAGAACAACTGAAGAATAACCGCAGCGATAAGACCCAGCAGGGTGGTCAGCAGGGCGACCTTGATACCGCCGGCAACCAGCGTCGGAGAGATATCGCCCGCAGCCTGGATGGCGTCGAACGCCTCGATCATACCCACGACGGTACCCATAAATCCGAGCATCGGGCTAAGTGCGATGAACAGACCGATCCAGCTCAAGCCCGACTCCATGCGGCCGGTCTGTACCGAACCGTAGGAAACGACGGCTTTCTCGACACTGTCCAAACCCTGGTTGTAACGATCCAGACCCTGATAGAAGATCGATGCGACCGGACCGCGCTTGTTGCGGCAAACTTCCTTGGCAGCTTCGATACCGCCCTTTTTCAGCGCTTCTTCGACCTGTGCGATCAGTTTCTTGGAGTTGATGGTGGAAAGGCTCAGGTAAAGCATACGCTCGATGGCAATGGCAAGACCGAATACCAAGCAGAGGAGCACCGGAAGCATCCACTCCCAACCGCCTTCGAGGAACTTCTGCATCAGCACCTGGTGCATCGGCTTAGCTTCGGCAAGCTGAGTGTCCGAAGCCGGAACTTCGTCCACTACGGTTTCTTCAACGACTGCGGTCTCCTCGGTTGCAGGCGTAGTCGTCTCCTGGGCGAAAGCGTTAACAGTACCAAGCGAGAAGATGGCGACTGCTACAATCAAAAAGTTTTTTCATGGTTGTTTAATTAAAATTTTGATTAGTTGATCGTTTTTTCGTTTGCGTTTTTTATTTCAAAAAATGTAATTTTTTTTTGTCCTGTCTGGCTTATCGCGGTTCAAATTCGTTTTATTTTAGCTTTTTTCGACAATCCGGCTGTCTGGTCGGAAAAATGCCCCGGTTTCTCTTTTCGGCAGTAATATTCTCTGCAATGAATTGAGCGGTAATGTTTTATCCTTTTTCGGACAGTCTGCGTGCCTCTCTCCGAGACCCTGTCGATGCGATTTTTAGCTCCGAAATATACAAAATTATTTTCGTACGCACAATGTTTTAGTCGGTAAATTCTCCTTTGAGGGGCGTGCGGAGCAGGTCGAGCGTTTGCTCGCGGGGCAGTTCGAGTCCGAGGACGTACATCAATTTTGTGACGGCCGCTTCGGTGGTCATGTCGTGGCCGCAGAGCACGCCGATCCGCTGCAGGCGGAGTCCCGTTTCGTAGAGTTCCATCATGACCCGACCGCCCCGGCACTGCGTGACGTTGAGGACGATCAGTCCCCGGTCGATCGCCTCTTCGAGCACGCGGATGAACCATTCGCTGGTCGGGGCGTTTCCTGCGCCGAAGGTTTCGAGCACGACGCCCCGGAGCCCTTCGGCCGAGAGCATCGCGCGCAGGGTCCGTTCCTCGATGCCGGGGAAGAGCTTGACGACGGCGATACCTCCGCTCAGGCGGGCGGCGATGTGCAGGGGTTCGTCGTAGCGCTCCGGCTGGAGAATGTATTCGGTGTGGTAGGTGATATTGACGCCCACGTCGGCCAGGGCCGGATAGTTGTACGACCAGAAGGCGCTCAAGTCTTCCGAACTGCGTTTGGTCGTGCGGTTGGCGCGGAACAGACAGTTCTGGAAATAGAGCGACACTTCGGGAACGGCGGGGCGGCCGTCGATGCGGGCCGAAGCGATTTCGATGGCCGTCATCAGGTTTTCGCGCCCGTCGGTGCGCAGCACGCCGATCGGAATCTGGCTGCCGGTGAAGACGACGGGTTTGGCCAGGTTTTCGAGCAGGAAGCTCAGGGCCGAAGCGGTGTAGGACATCGTGTCGGTGCCGTGCAGCACGACGAACCCGTCGTAGCGGGCGTAGTTGTCGCGGATGATCGCCGCCAGGTCGAGCCAGTTGCGGGGGCTGACGTTCGATGAGTCGATCACGGGGTCCATCGTGAATACCTCGATGCCGATGTTCAGGCTTTGGAGGGTCGGGAACTCCTCGAAGATGCCGCTGAAGTCGAACGGTACGAGGGCGCCGGTCGTCGGGTCGGGCTTCATGCCGATCGTGCCGCCGGTATAGATAATCAGGATCGAAGGTTTCATATCGATTCGGTAGGGCTTGAATGGTCGTTTGTCGTCTGTCGCGCCGCGTCGAAGCCGAACATCCGCCGGGCGTTGCGGGTCGTGGCTGCCGCTACCTCTTCGGGTGTCGTGCCTTTCAGCGCTGCGATTTTGTTGCAAATATAAGGAATATATCCGGATTCGTTTCGCTGGCCGCGATAGGGAACCGGCGTCAGGTAGGGACAGTCGGTTTCGAGCACCAGGTCGTCGAGCTCCATTTCGCGTACGGTATCGGCCAGCCGGCTCTTTTTGAAGGTCACCACACCGCCGATGCCGAACAGGAAGTCGCCGCACTCCTTCAACTGCCGGTAGGTGTCGGCGTCTTCGGCGAAGGCGTGGAAAACACCCCGCAGGCGCAGCCCTTTTTCGCGGGCGGCCTTCGTTTCCGTTTCGACAGTGCGGCACATATCTTTCCAGGCCGCCCGCGTATGGATGGCGACGGGGAAGGTCATAGGTCGCGGCCAGGCGGCACTGTTTCGTGAATGCCTCGAGCTGTTCGGCCTTGAAGCGGTCGTCCCAGTAGTAGTCGAGTCCGATTTCGCCCACGGCGCAGAATCGTCCGACGCCTTCGGGTGGCGAGCAGAGGTAGCGTTCGACCAACGCCAGCTCTTCCCGCCAACGGGGATTGTCGTTGATGGAGGTCGGGTGCAGCCCCATCATCGGGGTGCAGTGGTCCGGATAGCGGCGCACGGTGTCGAAGAGGCGCCCGTGGCTCTCGGAGTCGATCGCCGGCAGCAGCAGCCGCTCCACCCCGGCTTCGCGGGCGCGGCGGATCGCCTCGTCGCGGTCGGCGTCGAACTCTTCGGCGTAGATATGCGAGTGGGTGTCGATCAGATAATTCAATGTTTCGGAAATTTTGTCTTAAAATATTTTGTTTATAGAGTTGGTGTCTCGTTGTTCTGATTCGGTGGGTATATTATTTAATTCGGATTTTTTTTTTGCTTTTATTTCATCAATAATGTTGTTTATTTCCTGAATTGAATCTACATCTTTACTCAACAAGTAGTGAGTTGTACTTGATGTACTGCCATATCCGTTTCCGCTGCTTCCAGATACTTTTACATATGCTTGCTCGAATTTCCAACCCAATGCGGACATAATGTTAAGTGCTTCCACCCGGGAATAGAAGATTTCAGCTTTTTCATTTTCGTTTTCGAGTCTGATATCTTTCTTTTTATTGCGTTCTTGCCCGTAATCGAGGTATATTCGAGTTTTTTTCTGACTTACGATTTGTTCAATAATTTCACAGAAAATTTTGTTTTGTGCAAAAGTGAAACTGATTGGGCTGATAGTAAATAAAAGAAATAAGATGACGAATTGTTTCATAGGATTGGGATAGTGTATTTTGTATTTATTTTTTATTAGCGTAGTTTCATATATCGGTTCCCCGGAAGCTGCCGGACGGCTCCGGCCATTTCGAGTCCCAGCAGCAGGGCCGAAAGTTCGCCGAATCCGAGCCCCGAGAGTTCGCAAAGCTCTTCTGCGGATATCGGGTCGTCGGTGCGGAAGCAGCCCAGCAGCCCCTCTTCGTCGCGCGTGAGTGCTGCGGGAGCCGCTGTCGGCCGGTCGATCAGATCGCCGGGGCGGTTCTGGTCCCACATCATTTCCCGCACGATATCTTCGCCCGTGCATACCATTTGGGCACGCTGGGTCCGAATCAGCAGATTGGCTCCGGCCGAGGCGAAGTCCGTCGCGCGTCCAGGGACGGCCATCAGCGTGCGGTTGTAGCCGTCCGCCAGCCGTGCCGTATCCATCGACCCGCCTTCGACGGGCGATTCTACGACGACCGTACCGCCGCTTATGCCTGCCAGCAGACGGTTGCGGGAGTGGTAAAAGTTGCCGTTCTGCCTGGTTTGGGAGTGCAGCTCCGAAACGACGGCTCCGCCGTGTTCGATCATATCCCGGGCGACGGCCGTGTGCTGTGCGGGCGTGATGCCGGGAAGGGCCGAGGCGATGATGCCGACGGTCGGCATGCCGAAAGCGAGCGCCGCACGGTGACAGGCCGTATCGATGCCGAAGGCTAGGCCGCTCACGATCACCGTATCCGCCACCCGGTCTGCCAGTTCGCCGATCAGCCGGTCGGCCATCTGTTGCCCGTACGGAGTCATCCGACGCGTGCCGACCATCGTAAGCGTCGTCTTGCCGAGCGCTTCCGGGGAACCCAGAACATACAGCACATGCGGGTAGTCGGCGGTTTCGCGCAGCAGGGCCGGGTATTGTGCGTCGGTGGAGGCGATGATCTCGATCCCGTGTTTGCGGCAATGTTTGACTTCGCGCTCTGCGTCTGCGAACGCTTTCTTTTGGAGGATCGCCCGCGCGAGTTCCGGTCGGAGTCGGGCTTTTTCGATGAGTTCGTCGGCCGAAGCGGAGAAAACCGCCTCTGCCGAACCGAATACGTCGAGCAGATGGACCGCCCCTTTCGGGCCTATTCCCGGCGTGAGGGTAAGGGCTATGTCTGGAATTTCGCGCTTCATTTTCCGTATCCGGCAATCCCCGAATGAGTTCGGCTCCGCCTCTTTTGGGCGAAACCGTAGGTTCCGGACCCGCTTCGGGGCTTCGGTTAGCGGTTGTAAAGATAGGTTTTTGCCGATAAAAATGCAAAGTTGCCCGGAAGTTTTGCAGAAAAGAGAAATCTTCGTATATTTGCAAACCCGATCCAGGGAATCAGGGTCTGATGGCCGAGTGGCTAGGCAAAGGTCTGCAAAACCTTGTACAGCGGTTCGAATCCGCTTCAGACCTCACAGAAACCGCGTTGCAGCTATCTACAACGCGGTTTTATTTTTGAATTGTCATACATTTGTAATATACCAACCTTTATTCGTGGCTGGTTTCTTCAATATAAGATAACAAGCTATAGATATCCAGATGAATTTGGCGGGTTGCCTCGATTCATTTTATCATCTAATTCTTGCCATCGTTTTTGGGCTGCATTTGGTTTGATAGCTTCCTCATATGTTCCAACAACATGTTCTACTTCTTTTTCCAAAGTATGCGATAACTGAAATATCGTTTGTTCATCAATATAAGACGGACGACATTTCTCATTCAACTCTACAACCTTATTAAATAATGTTTGAGCATTTGATTTATACTTAAATCCATTCGGCTTTTGAGTACCATAACCATGTACATATTCTCCATAAGGTGCTGCAACTAATGAATCATATAGTTGTTTTATTTCTAATAACAATACATTTTCCATAACAATATATTTATTTGATTTTTTGCGTCCGTCTTAATTCTTTGAGCGGATTTTGGTCATATACTTGTTTTAGTTTATACAGATCCGTATTAGGTTCGATAATAGCTTGTCGATAGCTGACATAATATCCCAGTAACGTATCGACATAAGAATTTCCAGTATGATATGATTTGCTAAAATCATTTTTATGAATAATATTCAACGCCATTTCCCATTCTTTGGATGATACATTTTCCTTGCAAGTACAAAAGGCTTTCCACCACGAGTGGGCCGATGCATTGCATATCGAATCATTTCCTAAAATCTCAATAGCCGTTTTCTTTCCGCCATTTTCCAGCCCAAGCCATTCGAAGAAATAACGATAAATAATCATGGTTTCTGGCATTTCAAGAAGCTTATGGTATTCCTCGATATTTTCGCCAAAAGCTTTCATGAAAAATGATGTTCCCTTGCCAATCTTACCTTTTGTACTATTGAGAACAGCCTGAATAGCTCGGATATACTTACGATTCCAGTATTTGCCAATATAGTCTCGATTGTGAGAATAATCCTCATCCATATCTTCCGTGCGACGGATGGGGTGGTATTTCATGGGAAAAGAATAGATACTCACATTTAATCGATCACACAATTCTACATTGATCCTTAACCGATGATATAAATCATCTGGATGATCATCGAAGTTATATAACAAGTAGTTGGAGAAATCTTTCAATCCAACCTTGCTGCTCATTTCAATCGCGCGAGTATATTGTGCTTCCGTTTTTATATTATCGAAAGCTATTCTTAACGGGCGTATTGCGATTCTGCTTAACTGCTTGACATTCTCTTCGGTAAATAAACGAGCATCTACACCTTGGTTGAAATCGACATAGCGATGACGAGGAGCAGGTTTAAAATGTTTCTTATAAATATCCTTTATTTCGTCATATGCGGCGAGCAGGTGTTCTTTTGTAGTCGTAAGAAGCTTATTAATTTTATATTTTTCAAAAATGATTTTATATATCTCAAATGATTCTTCGCCTTTTAATTTTTGGTAAAATTCCATAATTAAGGACTGGGCTTTTCTAATATTTGCCCGTTCGTTAATCACAGGTGTAGAGCGCAAATGAGCAATGGATAACGCAAGTAAATCTGGTTGAATAAATATAGCGTCTTTACCAAATCCGCAAGCTACAATATCATTGATAATCGTATCGAACTCCGAAGAGGCTAATATGTTATTATCCATTAATAAAAGGTCTTTTTGATCACCGTATTGTTTTCGGGTTTCTTCGATTCTCTCTCGAAGAGGAATATAGGAATTATAAACAGGTTCTAATTTGGGAACAGCGCAAAACGGACATTTTCTTATGCATCCACGTGTGGTATATCCATAATATGCATTGTTCATTGGATATTTATATTCAATTTCATCAAGAATTGAATAATCTAAAGGCAAATTATCGATAATGAGTTGATTCCTTTTATCTAGTTGTCCGGGAATGTTTAAAATTCCTTTAAATGGCTTGATCCCAGTTGCCTCGTAAACCTCTTTTGCTTGAATGGTTGCTAATACACCTCCAACCATCAAATTTTTTGTGTCTTTAACTAGTTTTTTTGCAAAATTGATGGTGTCGATAGTAATGCGCCAATGGAACGTGAACAAAGTTGTTACAAAGACGCGATCCCATTCGGGATCTGCTTCCCAGTTTTTTTTCCAATAATAATCTTTAAACTGATTAATTTTGTTTGTCAAAAGAATCTCCATATTTGTGGAGCTAATCGGGATTTGAACTAAGAAATCCCGCCGCCTTGTACGAATATACTCAACAAACAAATCTTTGTAAAGATTCCAATTAATGTTTTCATCTATTTTATAAAACTCATCAATACATTTATTGGCAATGCGTTCTATAACAAACTGTTTTAAATCCCCTTTATAGAAAACGACTTCATGACCTAACATTTTATGATAGGTCGATAATTTCATAAGCCCAATTGGTGGATACTTATTTGAATAGTTTGGCTCTATAAGCAGTATCTTTAATTTTTTTCGAGGTCTTGCCATTATTCTTCTATAAGTGCTCTTATAGCTTTTCGTTGTAATTCTCTAATTAATTTAATATGTGAAACCGGACAGTTTCTTTGATATGACATACACACTCTGCGAATTAATGCTGCAAGGTCTTTCGGGATAGTGATTATTCAATATTTCAAAGTCATCGAGCTCAGGTTCAACCTGCGGGATAGGACTTGATATAGGTAATTCAGATGCAGGTATGCACGGTATCTCTTGGTCCATCTCTGTATGTAAGTCTTTGATTCGCCGTTTATACGACTCCAGTACTTTTTTGTGCTACAGGATTGGTTGCATTCTTGGATTTGGTGATACTCTTAAGTTTTTTGCAAGCATCTGTTAATTGTTTTTGAGCATTAACGATATTTTCAGTTGCGGGAGCTTGAATTATTTTGTAAGCATCTATATAACGCTCGACTGCTTTTTTTTGTATCATTGGCTAAATGATATAACTTAACTAATCCATCGAAGAAATTTCGAATTAGACACTTTAGGCATTCTGCTTCTGGGGTAGGAGCTAATCCGTCACGGGCACTATTTAGTTTGATTTTTTGATTCGCAATATGGATTTCTCCATAAAAAAAAATATTTATTACCTCGGGTTTCATTACGAGGGAAATAAGTTGTTAGCATATCGGCTTCTCCAACTTGAATATTGTGTTTTCGGAGCCGAAATTGGCTGCTTGTATCTGATACGGGAATTGCTTTGGTAAAATCGGTCAAGGCGTACCAGCCCCATGCTAACAATCCGTATGTATCATCTTTTAACGAGAAATACTCTAATCCGTTGATTGTATCATTTGTTCCAACGACACGTAATCCGTATCGTTTTTCTATCGCCGTGCCGTTAATTGAGATTGGGAAATATCCAACATTTTTTTGTAACTCTTCATATTCCCCTGACACACTGGTCATAATCAATTGATTCCTAAATTGAGCTGAATAATCGACTGGAGCAACTTCCCTTAAATAGTCTGCAATAATGTCTTTATTCAACAATGCTGGATATTGTAAATCAATATTGCATAAAGTAACTATAAAATAATGGTCATCTTTATTTTCATCGTATAAATTGCGAGATGACGCGGAATCTATTACATCCGTGGCATCGCGTTTATCGTTTTCGTCATTAAGAATCGCCTTGATTTTATCAATATCGAAAACAATTTCCGAAGCAAACTCTTCTCCTTTGTAGGTTGTTCTAAATGATAATTTTTTACAGAAATAGCCGCCAACTAATCGCCCTATGCCGAACTGACCTGCGGATGATTCTCCGTCCTTATTGGAATCTGCTATATCCAGCAAAACGGATTCGACTCGTTCTACGGGTATGCCAATGCCATTATCCCTAATTTCTATAAACCTCTTGGCAGAATCAATAGTAATAGAAATTCTACCATCGGTTATAGCTCCTAAAATACCGTGATTGACGGCATCATTGATAGCGTCTCGTGCATTTTGAACATATTCACGATAGATCAGCTTTTCATCCCCATACATTTGAAACATGAGCATGTTTATAAGCCCTTTACCAATGCGGGATTTATGCGTTTTCAGCTCTGCCATAGTTTATTATCCGTTGGGAAATTGTTTGTATGTCGGCCTTGGGAATCTAATATTTACAATCGATCGTAATGCCGCATTGGAAATAATATATTCCCCGGGAGATAATCTCGTCATCATATTTTGATAGACCTTAGGCACGTATTTGTAATCGGCTTTTGATATTTCGATAGCATTAGTCCGACCATAAGCATGAGTAGAACAATTGCCCTTAACTCGATCGTGTATAGCACTTCGGAATTGCTCCACCGAAAATAGAATAATGCCTAATGATCGGCCTCGCTCTGTGATTTCCAATAATAGACGTAGAATTGGGGAGTTTTTCGGAATATCGTTCGAAGCATATTTATTCAATTCATCAACAAACAAAATTATCTTATCAGGAATATTATCACGATCAGCGCCCAGTTTCATTTCATATATTGCACGGGCTACACTACCAAAAACGAAACTTTGAGAGTTTTCGTCTAATCGGGCAATATCGATTACCATAACCTGATTAGCTGTCAGATTGTGTTGAATCTCGCTTGTGAGGTCTACTTCTCCTACGTTATCATGTATTACTTTTGAGAAAATATCATTCTTGATCGCTTTACTAACACATCTCTTAAATTTTCTCCAGCTAGTTACTTGAATTTCATTCTTTACACCTCCATTGGCAGCGGTTTTTGTATACTCATCCAATTTATCTTGAAAATCTTTCCAATTATTCACACCGGCAAAATACCCTTCTCCATTTATGACATAATTAACGCAGCTTTCTAAAGTTCCAGTACTATCATCTTCATTGGCCAACAATAAATCCAATTTATCTTGAGATTTGTCATAGGTGAATTTATATGTAAAGGCTTTGTGATTTTTCTTTTGTCGTTCAACGTCTTGAGGATGAGCGTATGATTGCGCATGTTGCATTATTTCATCCTTTGTGTAAGGATAGTAATAGCGAACATTCTTAAAGGGTTCTATTGATAACCCTAAATCCGCATATATCTTTTTATCTTTCTCCGGCAGCTCTGTATTCGTTTCATCAATGGCCATAAGATCTCGTCCTTTGACATTGAAAAACACAAAAGCCACACTACTTCCGTCTATATCTTTGAATTTATGTTGAATTGCATTAAGGAGGAACATTGAATAAGATGTTTTTGCTGCTAATCCTGAAATACCGGATATATTCAAATGCGCTCCGTCTGGTCCAATTAAAAAGTGAGAATTAAGCTCGACTTTAACTTTTTTGGCTGCATTGCCTTGGTACATTTCCAAATAACCGCACACCAAAGGATTTTTTACATCATTTAGTCCTAAAGCCGTTCGAATATCCTCTTCGTCACAAAGCGAGACTTGTTTGCCATCCAGTACTGGGGTATAAATATCATCAGTATTGCAAACGACTTTTGCTTTTACGTAATTCATTCCAAGCCGATTCATTTGCCCAATAGAATCAGCTGTATCACCAAAATTACTTGATATAAAATTAGTGAAATGGCTCGCAGCATCCGTTACATGCGTAATTTCTTCGATAACTCCATATGTAATAGACTTATCGCTATTAGAGGATACATGTTCAACTTTAACTATGTCGAACGGACTCAAAATTTGTCCTTTATCTGTCCAAAAATAGAAATTATCAATGGTAGATGGCATCTTTTCAGTTGCCGATACTTTTCCAATAACCTGTAACATCTTTAGAATAAATTTAATATTATATTCGAATCCACATATTTCGATTTGCAAAACGATTCTGTCAAGAAAATTGGATATAGGTGATTTGCCCAGCGTGTATCAACGCCATAGCAAACTGGATAAGCTTCTCGAATTAAATTTGCGCTTATCATATCAACCTTGTCTGTTTCCAATTTGTCATTTTCATCCATCAAGACCATTTCGCACTTTACGATGTCAGAAAAATGTGTTTCTCGAAAATCGTGGTTACGTAATCGCACATACCACACGGCAAAATATGATTTTCCACCTTTGTGGTCTGATTCATAACGGTAAACTTTAGTTCGTTCGTAAGGTCCTAAATTTGCAATAGTTTTTTCGATAACCGATTCCCTTCAAAATCCGGCAACAATTCAGGGTCGAAGAGTTTTGAAACGCCAACTACATGCTGATAGTTGCTTCTTAAGTTATCCCATTGAGTTCTGTTTAAATTTGAGAAACTCGGATTATATTCCAAAGAACCATCTTTAATCAACCATGATTCATTATGTAACTTTCCAACTTTACATAATCTCTCAACCATCAATTGTTCTTCATCGGTCATTTCGTTCTGAATACATGCAATGCCCCGATGTTTGTAATTATCCCGGCCTTGTTCTTGTGGATTAATATTAGTCCTGTACAAAAGCAATTTATTGATGCCTAATTGCAAATCTTTTAATTTTGATATCTTATCTATTACTTTAGAATTAATAGTTTCACAAAATGACCGGCAAAAATTCTCACCGCCATCGTCATCGTCATAATCATCTGGCATTGCCATAACAATTTTGTTATTCAGTTGCCAGCATTTAAAGGTATCGCGATCTTTTCGCTTGCAACACCCAACAATAATTTGTCCTGCAATGATTGGAAATATCTTTTTGCCAATACCGATATCATCTATTTTGAAAGTGTGTCGCGATCCATCCAAAAAATATTGAAAAATGGGTGGAGGAACTTTGGGTGACTTGAACAAATATGCGATGGATACTGTTTTTACACGAGAATGATCTGTTTCCGCGAATGTACTTTTAGTAGCATTTGCGATTGTTTTATCATCATAATTATAGGCAATAGTGTCATTATCTACTGAATCAAGACATATCTTTTTTGTCTTGAAGCATTGATATTTGCCCTTTCCTGCCTGTTCTATATAGTCGAGAATCATTCCCATATTTTAATTCCAGTCAGATTATGGCTGCGTTATATTCTTTAAAATTTAATACTCATACAAAATTAAACAATTTATGTTAATCATCAGGCTTTCTAATAGTAAAATACATTTTTAATCTGCCTTAATTTTTTTGAGTTGTTGTTCGAAATATTTTGCTGCTTGCTCATTTAACCGTACTTGTTCGTCATGCACGGCTTTTTGCCTTGCTATTTTTTCAAAGGTTTCAACATCTTTTTTCATCTGACGGATTTTTGCGTTGTCGCGGTTTAGTTCGAATAGCTCTTCCAGTTCGGCAATACGGTCGGGTGTCGCGTCGCCTTTCATCTTTATATAGCGGTATTTCAGGTCGTTGTCGATGCGGTCATGATTCGGTCGGGTAGCGAAATAGAGTGCCGACGACAAAATCATGCAGCTTATAAAAAGAAATAGCACCAAATAAATGACGAATGGGGATTCGGAGCTGAAAATCACTCGGTGTCGGATTATTCTCGGCGGCAGTTCGGCGGGGATTTTGATTGCCTCGACAGATGCTTGCAGATTATCGATACCGGTTTGCGTTTTGGTATAGTTCTGCTCTATGCTCTCCAATCGTCCGGCAAGCTGGATTATTATCGCCTGATGCCGCTCTTGTTCTGTATATACGATTTGCTCCAATCGTTGCGACAAGTCATTGTCGCTTGATTGATTATTGTTTGCTGTTTTTGCCGCTAGTTCGGTCTTGATGGTTTTGACCATCGTCTCCTTGAAGTCCTCATACATTTCGTAGGACATCATATTATTCTCTTTCATGGTTGTATCGCTTCCTGTTTACAATTTCTGCTTGGATTTGGTCATGCGTTCTCGCAAGCGACGTTCCCGCTCCATTGCGGCAATCGCCATCGCTTCGGCGACGGTATTGAGCAATGCCGTGATGCGGGCGAGGTACTCTTCGGGACTCTCGCCGGGTTTGCGTTGCAATTGGGCTTCGGACAATTCGACCGGCGAACTATTCGGCGGCAACGGAAGTTCGCCGATATTACCGCCGAAATTGACCGTCGGCCTATCCGTGTTGGTCTTTCCGCCACCCGTTCCGAACAGATCGGAGAAGGCCGAACGGTAGGAACCTGCCGCCGCATGGAAGTCTTTGACAATAGCGCTTCGATGTCGGGTTTGCTGTTGTGCGTACGCAAAATGCAGATTCAGTTTCGAGAAGCTGAATTGCCGGTCGATCTTCGACCCCGAAAACTCGAAGTCGTTTTTTGAAAATAGAACGCCTTGTTTTCGGTCGGTATTTCCGCAATACTTATAGCGGACGTTGATGCCTTGCTCTTTTAATCTACCTTCCAGATCGTTCCAACTCTTACATTTGGGCAGACATCCTTTGATCGCATCATATATTTCGTATTTGGTCTTGTCCGGTTCGCGCAATCGCTCCCGCCGCACGCTGTCCTTTCCCGGCGCAAGATGCAACCCGTATTTCTCGGTTAGTTCCCGGCAGACTTTCGTATTGCGTATTTTAATATTCTTGTCCGATATAGTCTGCCCCTTGTTCCCGACCCGGTTATAGACCAGATGGCAGTGAGGATGGGGCTGGTCGAGGTGACGTACCAGCAGATATTGCGTGTCGGTAATACCCATTTTCTGCATATATTCTTTGGCGATCTGCGTCATCAGCGCATCGGTCATGTGCGGAGCTTCTTTCGGCGAAAACGAGAAGGAGATATGCCCGACCGTGTTTTTCAACCGAGGGTTCAGTCGGGTCTGATCCTTAAAATCCTCGATTATGTTCTTTACCTCCGGCGGGTTTACGCCTTCGGCATCGAGGATGCGCGACAGTTCCTTCATCACATAGCCGACAGTCCCGGCAAAGGATGAACCGGCAATGATTTTACCGATCATCGCGGATCTGTTTTAGCAGGGCTTCGAGGCATGCCATAATGGCCGCGTGACGGGATGCGACACTTGAAAATCCTTTCGCATGGGCAAGCCGTGTCAGTTGATTCAAGTTGCGAGCTATGCCTTTGAGCTGGGTTACGAAATCCAGATGCTCGCGACGCAGGCGTTCTCGTACCGCTCCTGTCCGAAGCAGTTGTCGGATGATTTCCGCCGGATGCTGCCCCGAAGTACGGGCCAATGACCGAAGACGTAAATAATGCTCCGTATCGAGTCGCGTACTGACGATATATCGGCGAACACGACCTTTACTCAATTCCGGCCGTCCGCCCTTGTTCTGTGCTTGTTTCATCGGTTTGTGTGCAGGAGTTAGACCAGCGGGATGTTCGGTAGGTTTTCGTTTACGAAAACACAAACTTGCCTTCCTAAACCTTTACCCCTTTCCGGCGTTGTGGCTCAACCGCCGCTGTTTTTGCTTTTAGAAGTTGCGGATTATTCCGAACAGATTGAACCGTCTTTGTTTTGGAGGCGTTTTTCTGTGCCGCCAACTTTTTCGCATGGTCTTTTATGTGGGCGATCAGATAGTCGTTGACATCCTTGTGTCCGGAGTAGAAACAGCTTTGATCGACGACTTCGCTGCGGGGGCAAAGACGAATCAACTCGGCGGTCGCTTTACGACCCGCATTGTCATTGTCGAAGAAAGCATGAATCGTCGAATGGCGTGCGAGAAACGGAAGCGCTTTCGGAAGATTGACGACCGAGTTTAATACTATTACGTCGATGCGTAGTTGGTCGGGGTGCTTCGTCGAAAGACAGGAGAGAAAATCCATGAACCCCTCGAAGGCGATTACCGTATCGGTGCAGTTGTCGATCGTCGTAATCTGTTTGGGCGATGCACTTCCTTTGAAGCATTCCGAGCGCAACTCCCATCCGCCGGCATCGTTCGGAAATCCGATGGCGAAATATTTTCTGCCATTGATCGTATAGCGTATCTCCCGACAATAAGTGCAGGCAACCTCCGGAACGATACCGCGCCGCCGTAAATAGTCGAGCAATGCCGAATGACGAAGCGGTGTGTCGGAGAGGATACGGAGCGCGGGAACGGTCGATAAAGGCGACAAAGATCGGGGTGCAGCGATCGGTACCCTCTCTCTGTTTCTCAGCAATCGGACGGCGTGTGCGAAATCGCACCGCTCCAACCGCATTACAAGGTCGATAATGGAACCGCCTTCGCCCAGTCGTAGGCTCGGTACAGAACGCCTTACTGCCTTTCGGCAGTAGGTTTTCCCGTACCTGCCCCCAAACCGTACTTGCATGTCTCCACGCATACGGCTCTCCGTTGATAACATGACTTTATTTAGCATGGCTGTGTATTTTGGCATAACACTTTTCACAGACAACCAATGTCTTCCTATGCTTTTCAAGCATCAGCCTGTCGCATTCAGTTTTTCCTTTAAGCTGATTTAGCTTTCTGACATGACGCATGACTACAGGTCCGACTTTTCCACATAATTCACATGTTCTCGCATCCAATCGCTCAGTAAGTGTCGGCTGTGGAATTGCGATTGTGTAGGATAAGTCGTTTACCTCCGTATAGTACATTGGTGGTTTACGTTTGAATCCCTCATTATAGAATTTCCTGTACCGTAATTTACCTTTTGCATCCTGATATGGCACTATAATGTCATTCCCAACCTTATATTTGTCAATGACTTTGCTTACAGTGCTATTGGTTTTTCCTGCAATGGTATGGTACATACTGTACTCCATTGATGTATCCAAACTTTGAGAGCGCGTATGCCACGTTGTTGGCAATGCAGTAGTAGTTGTAGAACCCTCTGATTTCAGAGTTATATGCCGCCACTATGTCCTCGATTTTTTCTTCTTCATAAGATTGCCTCTGAACTTTGCAAACCAAACTTGTCGGCCATTTTCTACCTTGTATCTGATGGCGCTGTATTCTTCCAGTTTGTTCCGCACCGTTTCTATGGCGACCTTTAGGACTATCTTACCGTTGTAATAACGGGCTGGCACATTGTTCTTGTCCCGCTTGATAGCATCAGACTTACGGACTGAAACATCGAAGCCAAGAAATTTCGCGGGCTTTTTGTGCGTTTGTTATCAATGTCTTTTCCTGTGACAGTTCCAGCTTGAGGTTTTCTTCCATATACTTGGTAATGTCCGACTTGATTTTAACGCACTCTGCCTTGCTTCCGATAACACCAATGAGGAAATCATCTGCGTATCTTACGTATCGAAGCCTTCTGTATGTTTCATCCATACTGTCTCTGCTCTCAATCTTTTGCCTTTCACGTCTCAGTTTCTCATACTCATCCCTAAGCTGTAATCTGACATCTGCATCCTGTATGTTCTTGATGCTTTTAAGGATGCGTTGCATCTTATCGCTAAGTTGCTTGTATTCTTTGGTGATGTGTCTTCTTTTCCCCCTTATTGAAGCGTAGGGCGTATTCTTCCATATACTTGTCAAAATTATCAAGATAAATGTTTGCCAGTATAGGACTGATATTACCGCCTTGTGGAGTTCCCTTGTTTGTATTATGAAACTTCCAGTCTTCAATATATCCCGCATTCAACAACTTGCGGATAAGCCTTAGAAATCTATCATCGGCAATCCGTTTCCGCAAAGTTGCAATCAATACATTGTGGTCTATGTTGTCGAAGAATCCTTTAATGTCTCCTTCCACAAACCATTTTGTACCTGTAAATGTCTTTTGGATATGGGTCAATGCGGTATGGCAGCTTCTGTTTGGGTCTGAATCCATGTGAGGTGTTTGCAAACACCTCTTCATAGACGCCTTCACGAATCATGCGCACCACCTCCTGTACAAGTTTGTCCTCAAAGGAAGGAATTCCAAGCGGTCTTTTCTTACCGTTTTTTTCTTGGGTATGTATATCCTTTTTGCCGGATTAGGCTTGTAAGACTCATCTCTCAAAGATGCAATGACTTTGTTTATTCTTTGAAGACTCATCCGATTGATGGTTTTCCCATCCGTACCGGGTGTCATATTGCCTGGTTTGGCGTAAATACGCTGGTAAGCAACATGAAACATCTCCTCATTGAATAAAATTCGGTACAGCCTTTCGAACTTGTAATCCGAAACTTTACCATGCTTGTTTAAAGCTTTTAATACTTGCTCAGGACTTCTCATAATGTCTCACACATTTTCCATTATTTGTATTAAGTTATCTAACTGCTTCCCTTCGCCATGTACAGGGCTTTCCCTTGCTCGGACTACTACGGAAGCTCCGTTCCCCATGTCAGATATTCAGGGTCCTATGCCCATAGCCTTACGGCATTCTGGTTTAGGTAATCCCCATATGCTTTCACAATAACTGTTTGGCTCGGCAGACTGTCGGATGCGACTTACGTTCCTATTCCACTTATTGTGGTTGCTCTGAAGCCAGCTCCTGCTCCATTGTAATTTCGGTTTACATGGGGTGCTTCAGCCCGACGTGAATCAAATACCTTTCGTCGGGGCTGGTACGTGTGCAGCAGAACTATCGTTCAACCAATCAGGCTTCATCCTTGTGTCTGTCTTTTCCTCTCGCCATGCAGTCGCAGCTTGGTATTTAGCTGACTAATGACTTTACCGACATGCTTTTGTCACCTTTGGATTTCTCCTCCAGCTAAGTCGTTGAGGATAGGTCTGTTGAACTCTAACCTAATCTCTTGCCATAGAGATATTTATTGTGTAGCCTATATGGGCGCATCGAAGTCATACCAGAGATTTCGCACGTAGTCCACCTTGAAACTCGGCGTATGTTCCTCGCGTAACGGTGAAAGATAAAGACCGTATCGCGGATTGTCTTTGGTCGGGTGCAAACCTTGTTCGGCGAGGTAGGTCCGAATGGAAAGATGTTTGATAGCTTGAATCGTTTTCATAACAATCTATGTTCAGTGAAAAGAAAAATACTTATTCTTTCACTGAATTATTTAATGGGAACGATTCGATTCAAGGCTGCTTCGACATCGCTGTCGCGGAACAGGACGCGCCCGCCGATCTTGTGTGCGCGGATCTTGCCGTGGTTCACCCAGTCGGTGAGCGTCACGAGCGAGATGCGCAGACGGTGGGCGGTTTCGCGCCGTGTGAGATATTTCGTGTCGGTTTTCGGATGTGCGGGACGGAACTGTTGCAATTCGTCGCGCAGGGACTCCCGGATCATCTTCGAAAGTTGATCGGCAGTCATGCCATTCAGATAGATTTCCTTTGCCATGGTTTATTCGATTTAACGTCGCAAAGAAAATCATTTATCGAGGCTGTCTAAAATAAGTAATTGTGTTACAAAATAATGCTGCCTTCTGCCACGAACGGACATAGTCGGACAGTCTATGGAATTTTAGGAATGAATTGCATCGGTCTACCTCTGTTTTCCGTTTTGACCGCAGTGTGTAAAGTGATTGTTTCGATGAATAAAAGAAGACGGTTTTTGATAAGAACCGTCCTCCGAAACAAAGCTGTTTTTGTGAGTTTTATTTTAATTTTTCCAATGCTTCACGGACTGCGTCTGCCGAATAGCACCGTTCTCCATTCGAAAATGCGCGTGCGGTGCATCCTTCCAGCCAGCCGTTCGCAATCCACCGGTCGAGTGTCGGGCGTGTAATTCCCAGAGCTTCGGCCAAATCCTTTTTACAGAACAATCGATTGCCCGAATACGACGAGAGAAACATTTCGTTTCGATGTGCCGCCAACCAATGATCAAAATGACGAATAGCCCTTGCTGCATTTCTGATCGTCGGTTCGTAATTCTCGTATGCCCACACATGTAGACTTGTCGGGTCTAAGTCTGCAAACTCCGGCCGGGTGCGCAATGTCTCGACCAACGTGTCGAAGCATGCCAGTTCGGAGGCTTTGATCTCTATTTTGCGACGACGGGACATAGTTGATATTTTTTTGGCGGGGGGGGGTACAAGATCGTAATATGCATATTTTTAGATGTTTATAATATACAAGCGTGTAAAAAGCGTGTAAAAAGCGTGTAAAAAGCGTGTAAAATTAAACAATGAACCAATCAGAGTTCGGGCCTTGTGATTCGTTTCTTATCTTGCCTTGTCTTTTCAACTTAGCTAAAAGATTCGTAATTTTATCTTTTTTCTGTCTGTCGTCGAGCAGGTTGGAAAGAAGGTTCCACAGCAGTTTGTCGATCTCCCTGCGTGATAATGATTTGTGATCCCGCAATGCCGTCAGCAGAAACTCTTCGCAACGTTTATTTCCGAGCCCCTTATGTTCCGAATATTCGATCTTCTGCCCGACTTTTTGGGCGATATGTTTTGCAATATATATTTTGGGTTTACGACCCTCGATTAGGCGTTTGCTTCTCAATCGGGCGATCTCTTCATCGGATAACGGTTTCCCCAGTTGTACACGGTTCAGCAGCTCGATGTCGAGCAGGTTCAAATCCGCATTTCCCGCCAGAATATTGGCGTAGTTCATATCGAGAATTTTGCCCGTTATGGTAACTTCTACCCGATTGTCGGCCAAATTGTAATCCGGCAGGGGAAATAGTCTCTGTCTTTGGTAATTGTACATCTTGCGGATGCCGCTGCCGATCGTATCGACCATCTTGAGTCCCACCATAGCCGTTACCAGAAATTGATTTCGGTATCGCTCCTCCGGAGCATCGCTGACGAGTACCCGTTCGATATTGCCGGGAATAAACGAACCCTTGTTCGAGAAGACCAGTTTGTCGTCGTATTCCACTACGTTGATCTGACCGCCGAGCGTATAATCCTGATGGGCGATTGCATTGTTCAATGCCTCGCGGATGACATACGGTTCATACGTGTCGATCTCTTCGGGGAAGAGCGTCTTGTACTCCGGATTTATGTAACGGTATTTCAGATTGCGGATTTTGTCGTATATTTTGTCAACCGCCAGAATGAACGGGCAGGAGGCGATCATGTAATCGCGCTCGACATTATCCGGTCCGCGCAGAATCCATTTGATTTTGGCGACTGCCGGAGAGATCAGGTGCTCACTCTCCTCTCTGCCGAGCAACACGATGGCTGTATTGGTAATCTTTCCCCGAATCGTAATCTTTGCCTTGTTCAGAAAAGTCGTGTCATCCCATGACGCAATCTCGTCAGCTTTGTCCTTGCGGGCATTCGTGTACAACTCCCTTGCTTTGACGATGGCTGCCGGATCCAAATCCTCCAATGAGGCATTTTCGATTATTTCCGCACTCCAATCTTTCAATTTGGCTTGATTTCTTATTCTTTCGATTTTGTCCATACTCAATGCTTGCAAGGATTCTCCGTCACGACCATAATAATGGCCTTGATAGTCTATGGGAATACCTTGCGGGGCAGGTGGTATTTCGAACATCACAACTCTTTTGCCGTTCCTGTACCGCAATTCATGTATCTCGACGAACGTATGCCGACCCGTAGTCTGATCGGCAATCTTTTTCTTCATTGCGTCGAGCGCCGGACGGCTGTTCTTGTACTGGCTGCCGACAACCTCGTGCGTATGGTTCTCCACACCGAAAACCAGCCAAGCGCAAGGCCTGCCCTTCAAATTTGCTTCGTTGCTCAATGCCGAAAAGTATTGTCCCAAATCCCGATCGTCGAAATTGCGTTCGGCCCTCTTGAACTCCACCACTTCCGTTTCCGCAGGCAGAATCAGTAATGAATCGAGTATATTTGTCAGTTCCTCAACCGTCATATATTTCTATTTTCTGTAAAGTTACAATTTATTCGCAAATAAAGAGGAGTTAAAATGCTTCTTCTAAAAGCTCATTCGAGATTTTGTTATCGTCGTAAATTTTACGGTGGTAACATTTCGAACTATCTGCCGCTGAAATACGGATGATTCATCAACTCCATTGCGGTCTGCTCTTCCGTAATCTTGATGTATTTCATAAACTCCTTTTCGGTCTTGTGGCCCGTGATTTTCATGATGGCGATGGTCGGAATGCCCGCCAGATACATATTCGTCGCACCGCTGCGGCGTGCCGTATGAGTCTTTACCAAATCGCACTTCTCTACCAAGTGCGTCTTCCTTTCCCCGTTTTCGACGTATGATACCTCGATTTTTTCCGTGATACCCGCTTCCCGAGTAATCTCTTTGATGAACTTGTTTACTTTCTGTTCGTAGGATTTCGGCAAACGGTTTTCGTACTTGTCCAGTATCGCCTGCAATTCGGGTCGGACGGGAATAATGACGTGGTTGCCGGTTTTCTGCTGTTTCAAGTCTATAACCAGCTGCCCGCTCTCCAGCGTGCGTATGTTACCCTCGTTGATCGTAGAGTAATCACTGAATCGTTGTGCCGTGTAGCAGCCGACCAAAAAGACATCGCGGGCAATATCTTTGTGCTTATTGTCGGATAAGTCGAGGTTGGCAATAGCACGTATTTCCGATTCGGTCAGATAGATATTCTCGACATCGGCGGTCAGTACGCGGAATTTGCGGCTTTCGATTAGACCATTGTCGTGCAGTCCCTCTTCGCGCGCTGCCCGCATGATGATCTTCAGCTCCTTGACGTGGCGGCCGATGGTATTGATCGAATAATCTTTCGCCGTGAACCATGCCACAAAATCGTCGTAGAATTTCAGATCGATATCGCCGAAATCGAATCTCTTTCGCTTTGCTTTGCAGAACTCGTCGAATTGAATGATAAACCCTTTGTAGTTCTTGATTGTCGATGCCCCGTAGCGCAGTTTGTGGATGTTCAGTCGGGTGCCGTCCTCCATCTCGTGCGTGAAGCGGGCGATGTAGTCGCCGAGCGATTCGCGGCTGCGGACATGGCGGCCGGTGGTGAGGCTGCGCGGGTGGTGGAAACTGTAGATGATCTTCTCCAGCCGCGTTTTCGTCATCGCGTGTTCGGGATCCTTGGTGATCTCTCCGAGGATGTGGCTTCGCAGTTCGGCGAGATTCTTGGTCAGCTCGCGCCCCTGCTGCTCGGTGAAGTCGTCGGTAAAGGTGAAACGGCTCTTGACTGTCTGCCGTTTGTTGTCCCAGGCGTCCGTCAGCACCATATATTGGCAGTCGGCGTAGAACTGGTTACCACGGCCAACTGTGAAGAGAATTTGGATTTTGACCAGTTTGTTTTTCTGGGTCGAGCGGATGCGGTAGCAGAAGGATGCCATAGGTCAGGAGGTTTTGTCTATTGCAAATGTAATCATTTTTGTCATACATTTGTCATACATAGGCCGAATTTTCGAAAACTTCCAGACCTCGCAGTTGATGAAAAATGGATGTAAAATATTGATATGTAGATAAGATAAAATTAAAATCGGTAAAATTCGATTCAAATTTATGGCGTTCGCTTCAGACCTCACAGAAACCGCGTTGCAGATAGCTGCAATGCGGTTTTCGTTTGGTATAAATATAATATGTATTTTTTTCGAGGAATGGTTGCCGGTCGTTTTCGATTAGCCGGTTATGAGGTTATGGATGAAAATTATGATTTCCCATTGATTCCTCCGTATCCATTCTACTACTCTCTCTTTGTTGCAGTTTATTTTTTACCGGGCAGCATAGGCTGAGCAGGACCGTTTTGTCGGTTAGTCCCATATGCAGCGATCCGACTTTCATACAAGGATATATGATTTTCAGACGGTTATTTTGCGGTTGTATGCACCGGTATTCGGAGGAAACAGCTATGAAAACGACAAATTTTTGTCGTTTTTGTGTATATTCTTTATACATTTGGAACCGATTTTAGACACAATTATTTCGATTGTGACAAAAAAGTGACTATTTGTACGAAATTTGTGTTCTTCAGACGTATTAAAGTGTTGAAAATATGGACAAGCAAAAGATATTCGTTGTCGATGACAAGGACATGATCGGCAAAATCATCATGGCCTGCCTGGGGCGGGACTACGACTGTCGCTATTTCGACAGTCCGAAGCCTGTACTCGAGCAGATGGAGGCCGGAGATTTGCCCGATCTGATTATTTCGGATATCCGTATGCCCGACATGCGGGGAGATGAATTTCTCCATGCCGTCAAGAGTGACGAGCGGTTCCGGCATATCCGGATGGTTATGTTATCGAGCGAAGACAGTACTTCGGAGCGTATTCAGTTGTTGCAGGACGGAGCTGAAGACTATATCGTCAAACCCTTCAACCCGATGGAACTGAAGGTCCGCATCGAAAAGTTCTTGAAGTGAATCGCCTCCGAATCGGGTGCAGATCGTCCGTGTAAATTCGGTTCCGCGTCGGGATACGCGCTGTTTTTCGGCCATAGTCGGCTGTCGTTCCTTGCCTTCGATACGGTTGCCGTTTCGGAAAATTTCTTCGTACTCCGATGAAATCTGTTAGCGGTTATCTACCTCGCTTGTGTGTCACAAGGTCTGTTTTATGGAAAATCTCTCGGTCAATCCTGAAAATTATAAGATTCTTGTCGTCGATGATATTGCGACCAACGTCCTGTTGCTGAAAACCATACTTGGAAAGGCGGGATACAGGATCGTGACTGCGACAGGTGGCCGCGAAGCGCTCGAGAAGGTCGAAAGCGAATCTCCGGATCTGATTCTGCTGGATATCATGATGCCGGACATGAACGGTTATGAGGTGATCGAGCGGCTCAAGGCCGACGAGCGATTCTGCCGGATTCCCGTGATTTTTCTCTCGGCGCTCCACGATTCGGAAAACATTGTCAAAGGGTTCAAGATGGGGGCCAGCGATTACGTGTCGAAGCCTTTCAATCACGAGGAGCTGATTACGCGGGTGGCGCATCATATGTTTATTGCAGAGGCGCAGCGCGTCATCGTGCGGCAGAACGAGGAGCTGCAGGAGACCCTGGCCAGCCGCGACAAGATGTATTCGGTGATCGCCCACGACCTGCGCTCTCCGATCGGAAGCCTCAAGATGCTGTTCAACACCCTGCTCGACAGCCTGGATGCGGAGCGGGTCGGAGCCGGGAACCTCGATATGCTTCGCATGGGCAACGACATTGCCGAAGACACCTTTTCGCTGCTCGACAACCTGCTCAAGTGGACGAAGTGTCAGACCGGGAGGATGCATACGGTGTATCAGGATGTCGATCTGGCCGAAGTCGTACTCTTTTCCTCGAAAATTTCGGAGTCGGTGGCCCGGACCAAAGGAATTGTCGTCGAATACGACATTCCCGCGCCGATTCACGTGCGGTGCGATGTCGATATGGTCAAGACGATCGTCCGCAACTTGTTGAGCAATGCGATCAAATACAGCCCGGAAGGAGGAGGGAAGATTATCGTTTCCACGGCCGAAACCCCGACCCACGCCGTTGTCCGGGTGCGTGATTTCGGAGTCGGCATCAAGCCCGAAGACCTGAATAAAGTGCTCGATCCTGCGATGTATTTCACCACTTACGGGACCGGAAAAGAGGAGGGGTCGGGACTGGGGTTGCAGCTTTGCCTGGACCTGGTGCATCGCAACGGCGGCGAGATGACCGTGGAGTCGGTCTATGGCGAAGGGGCGACCTTCAGCTTCACGATCGCCAAATCTCCTGCGGACGAACGACCCGCCTCGGCCGGGGAGCCGGTTTGATGTTTAATCTCTGTTTTTCGCTTCGGGGTCCGGTTCGGCCCTTTTTTGTTGCGGGCGGGTTGTCGCTGGCCGAACCACTCTTCGAACCAGTTTTCGGGGAGTTCGGAAGCTCTCTTCGCAGCGGTTTTCTCCGGTGTGTACGTTTTGCTGCTCGCTTTGACGGTTGTTGCGGGTTTCTTCCCGGCTTTCGTGCCGGACGTTTTTGGGCTGCGGACGGATTTCCGATGTCCGTTCCGATCGTCGGGCGCACCGAAAGCCTCCTGCACGGAGGAGTCTTGGCGATAGGATTCCCGGCTTTCGGGTTTCCGGCCGGTTTTGCGTCCGGATCGGGTGTCGGACTCCCTGCGGCGGTGGGATTGTCTTCCGCCGGATGTGCGGGCCGAAGGGCTGTCTTTCGATATTTCCGCGATGGGACGTCCGTGCGAGAGCTTATTCAAAGTCCTGACGACTTTTTCGGCTTGGTCGAAGGGAACCGTTGCGAACGAGAAGTCCTCCATGACCCGTACGTCGTCGATGTCGTGGTCGGAGAGTCCGCACTCCTGTTTGAGGAGCCGGACCGTTTTGCGGGTGTCGTAGCCGTCGCGGGCACCGAAGGCGAGGAAAATCCGGGCCTTGCCCTTGCGATCGACGTCGATCGAGCGGATTTCGGGGTAGCTGCTCTCGCTCAGCTCGTTCTTGAAGGCCAGGCGCAGCAGGGCGCTCAAGGCCACTTCGGGCGGATAACTCTCCAGTAGTTCGGCGGCCATCCCCGTACATTCGCCGTAACTTTCGCTCTCGACGATGGCGTCCAGATCTTCCTTGATCTTGTTGCGCTTGGTGGCGATGATGTCGGCCGGCGTGGGGAGCTGTTCCAGCTTGATGTCGGCCTTGATCGTCCGCTTCAGGAACCCGAATTTGCGCATCTCGGAGGGCGAGATGAAGGTGATGGCCGTGCCCTGGTTGCCGGCGCGGCCCGTGCGGCCGATGCGGTGGACGTAGCTCTCGGAATCCTGCGGCAGCGAGTAGTTGATGACGTGCGTGAGGTTGCCCACGTCGATGCCCCGCGCCGCCACGTCGGTGGCCACCAGGATATTGACCTGTTTTTTCTTGAATTTGCCCAGGATCTTCTCGCGCTGGGCCTGCGAAATGTCGCCGTGAAGGACTTCGGCCGCATAGCCGCGTTCCAGGAGTTTGGCCACGATATCGTCCGCGCCCGTTCGGGTGCGGGAGAAGACGATGCCGTAGAATTCCGGTTCGACGTCGATGATGCGGGTCAGGGCGTCGAACTTGTCGGCCTCGCGCACCTCGAAATAGATCTGGTTCGTCAGGTCGGTCGTGACGTGCTGCGATTCGACCTTCAGGAGGTCGGGTTCGTGCATGTAGTTGCGGGCCAGCGCCGCGATGCGGTCGGGCATCGTGGCCGAGAAGAGTAGCACCCGTTTGGGGCCGGTCATGGCGTGCATGATCTCTTCGATATCCTCGATGAAACCCATGTTGAGCATTTCGTCCGCCTCGTCGAGCACCAGGTAGGCGATCGCCGAGAGGTCGAGCGTGCCCCGGCGGATGTGGTCGAGGATGCGGCCCGGCGTGCCGACGACGATGTCGATGCCTTTTTTCAAGCGCCGCAGCTGTTCGGTCATCGAGGCGCCGCCGTAGATCGGGGCGATCGAAAGGTCGTGGGTATTGAACGAAATGAGTTCCTGCGTCACCTGCAGGGCCAGTTCGCGGGTCGGAACGAGGACGATGGCCTGCGGAATATTCCGTCGGGAAGTCAGCATCTGGATAATCGGCAGGCCGAAAGCGGCGGTTTTACCCGTGCCGGTCTGTGCTTGTGCGATGATGTCTTTGTCGGTGGTGAGCAGGTGGGGAATGGTGAGGCTCTGAATGGCCGAGGGGGTTTCGAACCCTTTTTTGGCAATGGCAGTAAGTATATCGTCGGACAGTCCTAAAGCCTTAAATTCTTCTAATTGATTCATTTATGATGATTTGTCGGGCAAAGGTACGCCAAATTATCCGGTTTGACGACTTTTCCGCGAAATCTTTTGTGACGGGGTACGTGTTTTTTCGGGTTCGAGCATAGCCCCTGTTGGCTTGCAGATGTCGGGGAGGGGTTTCCGGTGCATTTTATGGCGGGAAAAATGCCTGTTTTCGATCATCCAGGCTCTGCGGATCGTTGCGGGGGCCTTCGTTCGGACTGGTGGAACCGATTGTCGGCGAGGCGGCTTTTGTTCCGGAGGGAACGAACCGGGCCTGTATTTCTGTGCAGGCCCGGTCTCTTTTATTTAACGTAATACCGCGTCGTCAGATCTCTTTTTCGAGGGCCTGGATTTCGTCGAGGATACCTTTGACATCGGTCACCTTGAGCCGTCCATAGACCCGGGGGCCGATCATCACGACCGGAGCGAGTCCGCAGGCACCCACGCACCGCAGCGAATCGAGCGAGAAGAGCCCGTCGGGGGTCGTGCCGCCGACTTCGATGCCGAGCTGGCGTCTGAATTCGTCGAGCACCTTCTCGCCGCCCCGGACATAGCAGGCCGTGCCCATGCAGACCGAAATCGGGTATTTGCCTTTGGGCTTCATCGTGAAGAACGAATAGAACGACACCACGCCGTAAACCCGTGCGGCCGAGATGCCCAACTCCAGGGCGATGAGCTCCTGTACCTCTTTGGGCAGATAGCCCAGCGTGTCCTGCACGCCGTGCAGGATGTTGATCAGTTCGCCCGGGTCGTTGCCGTACTTTCGGCAGACGTTCTTATCTCGTCGATTCTCCGTTGGGAGAGGCATATTTTTTCCATAACGTCTTATTTCTTGGGTTCCACGACCGGTTTGCGGTCGTAATAACGGGTGTGGAGCAGTTCGTGCGAAAGCGGTCCGCAGGGTTCGCCGAGGAACTCTTCGTAGAGTGCCTGAATGTCGGGATTCTCGTGCGACTTGCGCAGCGGTTTGGCGGCGTCTTCGGCGTAGAGGGCCTCGGCACGCCGTTTCAGAAGCTCTTCGTTGCCCCGGTGATAGGGTTGCCCGCCGCCGTTGATGCAGCCGCCGGGACAGGCCATGATTTCGATGGCGTGGTAGGGCGATCGGCCGGCGCGGATCTCTTCGACCAGCCTGCGGGCGTTACCCAGCCCGTGTGCGATGCCGATTTTGACGGGTACGCCGTCGAAGTCGATCGTCGCCGAACGGATTCCCGCCAGTCCGCGCAGTTCGGTGAAGTCGAGTTTCGGAAGCGTTTTTCGTTTGTATTTCGTATGCCGTACGCACGGCTGCCTCGATCACGCCGCCTGTGGTGCCGAAGATGACGCCTGCACCGGTCGATTCGCCCAGCGGACGGTCGAAATCGCTCTCCTCCAGTTCGTCGAAGTTCATGTTGGCGAAGCGGATCATGTGGGCCAGTTCGCGCGTGGTGATCGAAATGTTCACGTCCGGATCGCCGTCTTTGCCGAATTCGGGGCGTGCGGCTTCCGATTTCTTCGCCACGCAGGGCATGACCGATACGACGATGAAATTCCGGCGGTCGATGCCCAGCTTGGGCGCCAGGTAGTTTTTGGCGATCGCGCCGAACATCTGTTGCGGCGACTTGGCCGTCGAGAGGTTCTCGCCCAGTTCGGGGAAATGCTTCTCCATGAACGACACCCAGCCCGGACAGCAGGAGGTCATCAGGGGATTTTGACCGTCCGGTCGCCCGCGAGATACTTGTTCAGGCGCTGGAGCAGTTCGGTGCCCTCCTCCATGATCGTCAGGTCGGCGGCGAAGTCGGTGTCGAAAACGTAGTCGAAGCCCAACCGACGCAGCGCTGTGGTCATCTTGCCCGTGACGCTCCGGCCTTCCAGTCCGAAATCCTGGCCGAGGGCCACGCGCACGGCGGGGGCGGTCTGCACCACGACCGTCTTGCCGGGATCGGCGAGCGCCTGCATCACCTCCCGGATGTTGCTGTTCTCCGAGAGGGCGCTGGTCGGACAGACGGCTACGCATTGGCCGCAATTGACGCAGTTGGTCGTTAGGATCGGATCGTTGAAGGCCGTGCAGAGGACCGAAGTGAATCCCCGGCCTACGACCGACAGGGCGCCGACGGTCTGGACTTGGTTGCAGACCGTTTCGCAGCGGCGGCAGAGGATGCACTTTTCCATGTTGTGCACCACCGACGGCGAGAGGTCCATCATCGGCTTGGTGGTTTCTCCTTGTACTTGGCCTCGCGGATGCCGAGGTCTTTGGCCATGGTTTGCAGGCTGCAATAGCCGTTCTTCGAGCAGGTGAGGCATTCGTTGGGGTGGTCCGAGAGGATCAGCTCCAGAATGGTTTGCCGGGCGTTGATGACGCGGGGTGTGTGGGTGCGGACGACCATCCCTTCCGTGCAGACGGTTTTGCAGGCCGGAGCCAGGTTTTTGCGTCCTTCGACCTCTACGACGCAGATGCGGCAGACACCGGGGTCGTTCTTGCAGCCCAGCTCGTGCAGGTTGAGGTAGCAGAGCGTCGGAATTTTGATGCCGACCGAAGCGGCCGCTTCGACCAGGTTGGTGCCCGGGGCGACCTCTGCGGTTCGGTTGTCGATGGTTAGTTTTATCGTTTCCATGCGGATTTGTCTTGGAGGAGTGGTTAGCGGATGCTGATTGCGCCGAACTTGCATTTTTCGAGGCAGGTGCCGCACTTGATGCAGCGGGCCTGGTCGATGGCGTAGGGTTGTTTGGGGATGCCGCTGATGGCTCCCGGCGGACACATGCGAGCGCAGAGGGAGCAACCTTTGCAAACCTTGGGGTCGATCACGAAACTCATCAGGTCGCGGCAGCGGTGGGCCGTACAGTGGTGGTCCCGCACGTGGGCCACGTATTCGTCCCAGAAGTTTTCCAGGGTCGAAAGCACTGGATTGGGGGCCGTCTGCCCCAGGGCGCAGAGCGACGAGTCGCGGATTACGCGGGCGAGGTTCTGCAATTCGTCGAGGTCTTCGTCCCTGCCCAGTCCCCTGGTGATCCGGTCGAGAATCTCCAGCAGGCGTTTGTTTCCGATGCGGCAGGGCGTGCACTTGCCGCACGACTCATCGACGGTGAATTCGAGGTAGAATTTGGCCACCGACACCATGCAGTCGTCTTCGTCCATGACGATCATGCCGCCCGAACCCATCATCGATCCGCTTGCCAGCAGGTTGTCGTAGTCGATCGGGGTGTCGAGGTGCTTCTCCGTGAGGCAGCCGCCCGACGGGCCGCCCGTCTGCACGGCCTTGAACTTCTTGCCGTTCTTGATGCCGCCGCCGATTTCGAAGATCACTTCGCGCAGCGTGGTGCCCATCGGCACCTCGATCAGGCCGACGTTATTGACCTTGCCCGCCAGGGCGAAGACTTTGGTGCCCTTGCTCTTTTCGGTGCCGATCGAGGAGAACCATTCGGCGCCCCGCAGGAGGATGGGCGGAATATTGGCGCAGGTTTCGACGTTGTTCACATTGGTCGGGTAGCCCTTGTAGCCCGATTCGCTCGGGTACGGGGGTTTCACGGTCGGTTCGCCGCGTCTGCCTTCCATCGAATGAATCAGCGCCGTCTCCTCGCCGCAGACGAAGGCGCCCGCGCCGTAGCGCAGCTCGATGTCGAACGAGAAGCCCGAGCCCAGGATGTCGTTGCCCAGCAGCCCGTATTCCCGCGCCTGTTCGATGGCTCGCCTGAGCCGTTCGATGGCCAGCGGGTATTCGGCGCGGATGTAGATCAGTCCGTGCGAGGCGCCCGTGCAGTAGCCGTTGATGGCCATCGCTTCGAGGATCGAGTGGGGATCGCCTTCGAGGATCGAACGGTCCATGAATGCGCCCGGATCCCCTTCGTCGGCGTTGCAGACCACGTATTTGCGGTCGGCTTTCGCATCGCGCGTGATCTTCCACTTCAGGCCGGTGGGGAAACCGCCTCCGCCGCGCCCCCGCAGGCCGGAGTCGATGATCTCCTGCAACACGTGGTCGGGCTGCATGCCGAGCACTTTGGCCAGGGCTGCGTAGCCGTCGCGGGCGATGTATTCGCCGATGTTCTCGGGGTCGATGAACCCGCAGTTCCGCAGGGCGATGCGCAGCTGCGGCTTGTAGAACTTCATGTGCTTGCTGTCGGGTACGTGCTGCCCCGTGTCGGGGGCCGTGTAGAGCAGCCGCTCTACCTTGCGGCCTTTGACGACATGCTCCCGGACGATCTCTTCGGCGTCTTCGGGTTTGACCGAGACGTAGAAGGTGTTGTCGGGGATCATCTTGACGATCGGCCCCTGCTCGCAGAAGCCGAAGCAGCCGGTGCGGATCACCCGTGTGCGCTCGGACTCTCCCGTTCGGTCGAGCGCCCGGCGCAGGGCCGCGATGATCTCCTCGCTCCGCGATGCCCGGCATCCCGTGCCGCCGCATACCAGGATGTAGTTATTGATTTTTGCCATCGGGTTGGATGCTTGTTAAAGATTCGGATCGTTTTCCTTCGTTTCAGATGCCCGGCTCGACGGTCGGACCTGTCGCCTCTTTCCGAAAATTCTCGGATTGCCGGACGCAGTTTATGCTTCGATCAGGCCTTCGGCCGTTTCGCCCCGGACGATTTGCCGCTCGACGAGCTCCGCGACGCGCTCGGCAGTGACATGGCCGTAAAGAACCGGCCTGCGGCCCGGCAGCGTGATTTCGACGGTGGGTTCGTCCTTGCAGTGTCCGGCGCAGCCGGTCTGGGTTACGATGCCCCGGATGCGACGGGCGGCCAGTTCTTCGACGAATGTTGCGAGGACCGCTTTGGCTCCGGCGGCGATGCCGCATTCGTCCATCGAAACCCGGATCTGGGGCAGCTCATCGGGTGTGTTGCTGTTTTCCCGGATCTCGAGGTCGGCACGCAGTTTTTCGCGCATGAGGCGCAATTCCTCCGGAGTGTTTATTTTTGCCATGTTTTCCGGTCGTTTAGAGTTTGATTTTTCAGGTTTGTTCGCTCCTGCCTGCCGAAAAATATCCCGGAAACGGAGCTTCTTTCGGGATCGGGTGGTTAAATATAATCATTTGTTATCAAAATAACAATAAAAACGGCCGGAAAAAAGGGGCGGAATAAAAAAGCGGTCCCAGAGAACCGCTGGAGCGGGGTGCGGGGTGTCCCGGAAACAGCCGGGTGGTCGATGAAGGTCGCTGCCGGGAAAAAGTATAGCGTTATGGCTTGTCCGGTCCGCAATGCCGCCGTCCCTGTTTCTGATGGGCGTTCCGGGGTTCCGGGATTTGTACCGGCTCGGCCCCGGTTGCGGCAGCAGTCGAGTGCCCGGCCGCGCATCGTCGGGCCGTTGCGGTGAAAGCCGAGTGCGCCCCCGGACGAGTATGGCGGCTTGCGTATCTTTTTTATCGTGGAGGATTGTCGCGGGAGAGTGATTGCGAAAAAGGCTGCCCATTGACGGGCAGCCTTTCGATTTTGCAGGCCCTGTAAGCCGGGTTCTGTGCTCCGGTTGCCCGGAGTCCCCATCATTTATCTAGGACGCCGGTCTCCCGGCGCCTCAAGCAACCTACCCCCCGGCATTGGACGAGCAACCCTTGATTGCCGGTATACATGGTCTTGCAACCCACGAGATGTACTGTCCGAAGCGTATCGCTACCTTCGCGGTGGGCTCTTACCCCGCCTTTTCACCCTTACCCCTGCGGGGCGGTTATTTTCTGTTACACTTGCTATACCCTCACGGATATCAAGCCGTTAGCTTGCGTGGCGCTCTGCGTTGCCCGGACTTTCCTCCCCCTGTTGCCAGGCGGCGATGGAGCGGACCTGCGGGGCAAAGGTATGAATAAGTCGGGGATAAAAGTAAATTTATTCATGTTTTATCACGCGAAAATATTCGGGACGCAGTCGGGACAAGGGAAAATTTTGCAGGGAATACGTCTGCCGCTTTTGATCGGCTGCCGGCGACAAGGCTATCCGATTTGGTGCAGGTTGCGGCTTGTCGTGCGGGAAAGAGGTTTTCCTTCAGATTGTAATTATTTTATAATAAAAAATAATGTATTTATTGTTTGTTTATGTGAAAATTATTATAATTGTATTGGGTTATTTTGTATAAATCAAGTAGATTGGAAGATGATAAGGAATATATTAGTTGTATTTTTATTGCTTTTTGTTGGTTTTTCATGTGATTTGAAAAATAGAAAAACAAAAAATTTAAGAGATATTTATGGCCAAAATCTTATTTTACCTGGTCATGCGACATGGAAAATAGAAGGTCGTGATACGGTAATAAACATAGAAAATTTAGCACCTAAACTTGTTGTATATTATAGTAGTGGAACATGTGCGCCATGTTCATTAAAAGGCTTGCATCATTGGGGGAAAATAATAGATAGTGTAGAATTAGTGGGACCCTCACTTGAAATAGTCTTTATTATTAAGGCGAATAGATACGACTCTTTGTTTTTTCATAGTTTAAATTCAGAGCATTTTATATTTCCTGTATTATGCGATAAGGAGGGGGAGTTTGAAGAAAATAATCTTTTACCTATAAATAAGGAATATAATGCCTTTTTGTTGGATTCAAATAACGAGGTTGTATATGTCGGGTCACCGCTATTAGGACGAAAAATGCGAAGTTTATTTATAAGTATAGTAAAAGTTCTGAATAATGATTATCGTAACGGTGTCAATAGTGACTTGCCATCATCTGATACCATAGATAATATAAGTAGTTAATCAAGCGGTGAATGGCATAAAATAATAGGATTTATACATATTCATTTAATATGTTTTATATATAAAGATTGATTCTATGAGAAAATATATGTATTTGATATCTATTTTGATATTATCATCATGTCAAGTTGCAGATGTCCAAAATGGTACAGAAAAGAAAGATAATTTTTTGCAGGAGGTTGGTCGCTTAAGTGATTTTGTATTGTCTCAATCAAAAGTTGGAGGGTATCTGTCTGAAGAAGATGCTGTAATTTTAGATAATTGGTTAAAAGAGTTGTCTACTCGATATGATTTTCAAAATAATTTTGATTATTGTGGAGATATTTATACTCGTTCTGATTATGAACCAGATTTATGATTATTTGAATTGGATTGAAGAAAATGCTACTTCTGGTTTTTACCAAATTATTTATCGTTGGCTGGTTGATGAAGAATTTGATGATGATTTAAATCAAATTCTTGCAAACACTATTTTGTTGCCGAATGAACAGGTTGCAATAGCTGTTGTTTATCCATTGGTACAAAATTCTTTGGTGGAATTTGAAAGCCGAGGGGGAGTTGATCAATGTTACGATCAATATAATAGTGATATAAAACGCTGTAAAAGGGATTATCATATAACTATGGCTGTGGTGACTGCCGTTTCGGTCTTATCCGGAGGAAGCGCTGCACCGGCTGCTGCGGTATCCCTCGTTGGAAATACCGTTGCTTTGAAGAGTTGCATGGATGGTGCTGCCCGAACTTTTGATATTTGTGTGAAGTATGCAAAATAGAGATTCGAATTGGAGACATTTTCTGGGAGACCGCTGTCGGATCGTGCGATGCGATCCGGTTCCCGGGCGGATATTCACTTCCGAGAGGCTGCTGTGGGCTTTGGCGGTTGTGATCGGAATCGAGCTGCTTGTTTCCCAGGTCATCTCTTGGGAAGTATCGGTTTGGGTAGCGATGTGTGGTGACGGTTTGCTTGCACTCGGGACCTTGGGGTTGTTCCTGGTCCGAATATACCGCAACCGGGAGGTGGACTGGTTGTTGCTTTTCGTTGCCGTGATGATGGTGCTGTTGGCCGCTAATCATTGGGAGATAGCGCAGAGCCATCCGATCGCGGGGTGATACGCCCCGTTGTTTCTCTAACGCCGAGTCGCCGGAACCTGCAAAAGGCCCGGCGATTCGGCGTCAGAGGTGAATCGCTGTTTTTTATTTTTCGGTGTCCGTACCGAAAATGTTGAAACGCCGGAGCAGCGGGTTGCGGCGGTCGAGCAGCAGGAACTCCAGCAAGAGCAGGACGAGGGCCGCTCCGATCAGGTATTGGAACTGTTCGTTGAACTCCTCGAAGCGGAGGGCCGCCAGGTCGCCTTTTTCCATATTGTTGATCGTGCGTACGATTTCGTCCAGCCCGATCGACTGGTTGGTCGAGCGGATGTAGGCTCCGTCGGTCGCCTGTGCGATCTTTTCGAGCAGGGGTTCGCCCAGTTTCGATACGACCATCTCTCCCTTGTCGTCCTTGATGAACTCGCCGCCGATCTGGATCGGAGCGCCTTCCGGCGTGCCGATGCCGATGGTGAAGATGCGGATGCCCTGTTCGGCGGCCCGTTCGGCCGCTTCGATGGCGCCGGAGTCGTGCCCTTCGCCGTCGGTGATGAGCACGATGACGCGTCCTGCGGGGTTATCTCCCTTTTCCGAAAAGGACATGGTGGCCAGCGAGAGGGCCTGACCGATGTCGGTGCCCTGCACCGAAACCATCGAAGGGGATATTCTGCGGGCAAAGGCTTTGGCCATGCGGTAGTCCGAGGTGATCGGCAGTTGCACTACGGCGTCGCCCGCGAAGACGACCAGTCCCACGCGATCCTGCTTGAGTCCGTCGAAGAGCTTGTCGATGGCGTATTTGGTGCGTTCGAGGCGGTTGGGCTGGAAATCCTCGGCGAGCATCGAGTTCGAAACATCGACCACGAGCATCATCTCGATACCCCGGCTCTCCACCTCGCGGAGTTTCGAACCCAGCTGCGGCCGTGCGAGCGCCAGGGTGAGCAGGGCGAATGCCGTGAGGTACAGGATGAATTTCAGACGCCGGCGCCCCGTAGAAGCGTCGGGCATGAGCGGACGGATGGTTTCGAGCCGGCCGAAACGGCTGAGGCGCCGGCGTGCGAGCTGTCCGGCGGCCGTCCATACGGCGACGAGCAACGGGAGGAGCCACAGCAGCCAGAGGTATTCGGGATATGCGAATCTGAACATTACGGCAGGGATTTTAACCAGAGGGTACGCAACAGAAATTCCACGAGCAGCAGGGCCAGAGCCGCCGCTGCCCAGCGGAGGTACTCCTCGGTGTAGGTGGTGTATTGCGATATTTCGACCTTGCTCTTTTCGAGCTGGTTGATTTCGTCGTAGATGGACTGTAGTTTGGCGTTGTCCGTGGCGCGGAAGTAACGGCCGCCCGTGAGATCGGCGATCTCGCCGAGTATCTTTTCGTCGATCTGCACCTTGGCCTGCACGACGGTCGGGTTCCCGAAGAAGTCCACCGTCGGATAGGGGGCCGTGCCGCGTGTGCCGACACCGATCGTATAGACGCGGATGCCCTGGTCACGGGCGATCTCCGCAGCCGTGAGGGGAGCGATTTCGCCCCGGTTGTTCTCTCCGTCGGTCAGCAGGATGATGACCTTGCTCTTGGCGTTGCTCTCGCGCAGGCGGTTGATTGCCGTCGCCAGTCCGTTGCCGATGGCCGTGCCGTCCTCCACCACGCCGCTGCGCAGGCGTCCCAGCAGGGTTTGCAGCGTTCCCTGATCGGTCGTCAGCGGGCTTTGGGTGAAGGCTTCGCCCGCGAAGGCCACCAGTCCGATGCGGTCTCCGGGGCGGTCGGTGATGAAGTTGCCGGCGACCTGCTTGGCTGCCTGGATGCGGTCGGGCTGGAGGTCCTGGGCCAGCATCGAGGTCGAAATATCGATCGCCAGCACGATGTCGATGCCTTCGGTGTTGCTCGTCGAGCCTTCATCGACCGATTGGGGGCGGGCCAGCGCTACGATGAGGAGCGCGACGGCCGCGCAGCGCAGCGCGAAAGGCAGATGCCGCAGGTAATAACGTACGGTGCGCGGTGCTTCGGCGACACCGTCGATGGTCGATACTTGGATCGAAGCGCCGCCCTGACGGGTCCGCCAGACGTAATAGACCACCATGAGCGGAATGACCGCGAGCAGCCACAAAAAGTATGGAGAGGCGAATTGCATAGCCGTTTCAGAATTGATTCGTTACCAGTTTTTATTGCCGCGTACCACGACCCCGGCTTTCTCCTTGAGTTTCTCCTGGGTCTTGTCCTCCTGGGTCTGGATCGCATCCAGCATCCGTTCCTGTTCTTCCGGGGAGATGCCGTTTTCGCGGGGTTGGCCGGGCTGCCGGTCGTCGCTGTCCGGCTTGTCGGAATCCTGCGGCTGTTCGTCGGGATTTTGTCCGTTCTTGTCGGGATCATTCTGACCGTTCTGCCGGTCTTGTTGATCCTGTTGCTCGCCGCCCTTGTCCTGCTGCCGGTCTTTGTCCGAATTATTATCCTTGTTTTTGTCTTGATTCTGATCCTGACCGCCGCTGTTCTGCTGGTCCTTGTTCTGATCTTTGTTTTGATCCTCGTTCTGCTGTTTTTGCAGCAGTCGCTTGGTGTAGGCGTAGTTGTACTTGGCCTCCTGGTCGGCAGGATTCATCCGCAGGGAGTTCTTGTAGCTTTCGAGCGCTTCCGGGTATTTTTCCTGTTTGAATTGGGCGTTGCCGAGGTTGTAGAAAGCCTCGGCCCGTTCCTGGTCGGTGCGGGTGGAGTCTGCGGCGATGCGTTCGAGCATCTTGGCCGCCTCCTCGTATTTTTCGGTACGGTAGAGGGCGCCCCCCAGGTTGTAGGCGGCCTCGAAGTTTTCGGGGGCCGCTTCGAGCGCCTGCGTGTAGCGTTCGATGCTGCGGTCGTACCGCTCCTTCGCGAAATCCCGGTTGCCCTTGCGCACGAGGCTGCGCTCGGGGTATTTCTGGGCCGAGGCGCTGCCGATTCCGAGCAACAGGGTGATGAATATCAGTAGGATTCTGTTTGGCATGGCGTGTCGGATGCTATTGGGTGTCGTCCTGTTCGGTGCCCTCCTCCGCGATTTCCGCAGGCTTGGTCTCCTCGACGAAATAGTAGGCGTTCAGGTAGTTGTCTTCGTTGGTCGTCCCTTCGGACTGGGCTTTGGCGAATTTCGCCAGGTCGGCGTCCCGGAGGATCGCCTGCAGGTCCATGACGCATTTCTGCGGCAGGTCGTAACGGCGGACTGCCGCGAGAATTTCGTCAGAGGTCATCTCCATCGCGCCGAAGCCGTATCGTCCGGCCAGATAAGTGCGCAGGATGTCCGTCAGGCCCGAGTAATACTGTTTGTGGCGTCCGCTCTGCCAGAGTTTCTGGTTGTGGAGCGTTTCGAGCGCTTGGATGGCCGCGATGTGGGGCGGCAGGGGCGGTGCGGGACGGAAGATGTCGCGTACCTTGCGGGCGTAGCGGGCCATCAGGCGGCGGCCTGCGTAGATCGCGCCGCCCAGGACGATCAAACCCAGCAGGCTCCAGAGGACGTAGCCGCTGATTTCGCCGTAGCGGAAGGGCAGCGTGCGCTGGGCTTTGATGTCGTAGATCGTGTGCGACGTGGAGTCGATCTGAAAGGTTCCCACCTGCAGCCGCAGGGTGTCGGCGGTATAGAGCGTGTCGGTGATGTTCTTGTCCAGATAGAGCACTTGTGCGCGTCCCAGGCCGAGGTTGCCCTCCTCGAACGCCGCCAGCGTGTAGCGTTTGCGCAGGCTCAGGTGACGTCCGTCGCGCCGGAGGGTGTCCACCGGATGCGATTCGACGACCTCCAGTCCGCTCTGCGGAGGCGGGTTGAAGGTGGGAAATTCCACGACCTGCACCAAATCACGATCGACGTCGATCACCACGTCGAAGCGGTCGCCGATTCCGATGCTGTCGGGTTCGACGCGGGCGGTGATCGTCGGCGGTGCGGCGTACAGAACGGTCGTCAGCCCCGTCAGAAGAGCTGTCGCCAGAGCTGTTTTTACTCTTTTCGTGATGGATGTCCGACCGGCTTTCGGACGACCCGAAGACCGCAGGCCGACGGGCACCGCTTCCGAAGGAGGTGTTTGCGCGGCATTTTGCCGCTCTGCGGCGGCGGACGGTTGAATACCGCCGTTGCGTGCGAACGGAGAGCAGGTTGATGCCGGGTTATTTGGGATCGACTTCATCGCTGTTTGAATAGTTTGATGAGTTCCACGACGTAATCCCCGTCGGTCGATACCTCGGCCGTGTCGATGCGGTGGTGTTTGAGCGCCGAGAGGATGGCGGCGCTCCGCTCCTGCCAGACGCGGGCGTAGTGCTCCCGCACCCGGGCCGAGGAGGTGTCCACCCACGCTTTTCGGCCCGTTTCGGCGTCTTTCATTTCGACGATCCCTACGTCGGGCAGTTCGGCTTCGCGGGGGTCGCTGACGCGGATTCCCACCAGGTCGTGTTTTCCGGAAGCGATCTTGAGCGCGTCCTCGAGCGCCGTACGGTCCTTGCCGGGATCGAGAAAGTCCGAGAGCAGGAAGGCCGTGCAGTGTTTTTTGGTGACGTTGGTCAGGAAACGCAGCGCTTCCGAAATACGGGTCCCCCGCGATTGCGGCTCGAAGCCGACCAGTTCGCGGATGATGGCCAGGATATGGCTGCGCCCCTTTTTCGGGGGGATGAATTTCTCGATCCGGTCGGAGAAGAAGATGCAGCCCACCTTGTCGTTGTTCTCCGAGGCCGAGAAGGCCAGCACGGCGGCGATTTCGGTTTGCAGGTTTTTCTTCAGGCGGTCCGTGGTGCCGAACATCCGGGAGCCGCTGACATCCACCAGGAGCATCATCGTCAGCTCGCGCTCCTCTTCGTAGACCTTGATGTGGGGCGTGCGCGAGCGGGCCGTGACGTTCCAGTCGATGTCGCGCACGTCGTCGCCGGCGCGGTATTCGCGCACTTCGGAAAACGACATGCCGCGTCCCCGGAAGGCCGTGTGATACTTTCCGGCGAAGATTTCGTTGGAAAGCCCCCGGGTTTTGATCTCGATCTTGCGGACTCGTTTCAGGATATCGTTTTCGGTCTCCTGCATTATTGCATTTTCAATTAGGGTACGATTACGTTGTTCAGGATGTCGGTGATGATCTGCTCTGTGGTGATGTTCTCGGCCTCGGCTTCGTAGGTGAGTCCGATGCGGTGACACAGTACGTCGTGGCAGACGGCCCGCACGTCCTCCGGAATCACGTAACCCCGGCGGCGGATGAAGGCGTAGGCCCGGGCAGCCTTGGCCAGCGAGATCGACGCACGGGGCGAGCCGCCGTAAGCGATCAGGGGCTGCAGTTTTTCGAGGTTGTATTCGGCCGGTTCGCGGGTAGCGAAGATGATGTCGATGATGTATTTTTCGATCTTTTCGTCCATATAGACCTCTTCGACTACGCGGCGGGCCTTGACGATGTCTTCGGGCGAAGTCACTTTATTGACCTTCGGGAGTCCTTCCCCGGCCAGATTCATACGCATAATGTCGCGCTCCTCCTGTTTCTGGGGGTAGGAGATCTTGGCTTTCAGCATGAAACGATCGACCTGCGCCTCGGGCAGCGGGTAAGTACCTTCTTGCTCCAGCGGGTTCTGCGTCGCCAGCACCAGGAAGGGCTCGGGCAGCGGATAGGTTTCGTCGCCGATGGTCACCTGCCGCTCCTGCATGGCTTCGAGCAGAGCCGACTGCACCTTGGCCGGCGAGCGGTTGATCTCGTCCGCGAGGACGAAGTTGGCGAATACGGGGCCTTTGCGGACGAGGAACTCCTCCTTCTTCTGCGAGTAGATCAGCGTACCGATCAGGTCGGCCGGCAGCAGGTCGGGGGTGAACTGAATGCGCGAGAAATCGGCATCGACCGCCTTGGCCAGCGTGGTGATGGCCAGCGTTTTGGCCAGCCCCGGCACGCCTTCCAACAGGATGTGCCCGTTGGAGAGCAGGCCGATCAGCAGGGTGTCGATCAGGTGATTCTGTCCGATAATCACCTTGCCCATTTCGCTGCGCAGCGTATCGACGAAGACGCTTTCGCGTTCGATCCGTTCGTTGAGTTCCTTGATGTTGATGACTTCACTCATTTTTCGGTGTGTATTTTCGATTTTTCGTTGTTTTCGGTATTTATGCAACGCATACCCTACAAAATTATTGCAAAATATGTATTTTTTTCGAAAATCGAAAATCCCGACCGCTCTTTTCGCCCTGATGCGGGGCGGTGCCCCGGTTGAAAAACCGTACCCGGGCGCCGCTTCGGGGCGAAGATCGGGCGGAGGGGGTCCCGCAGGTTCGCCTTCGGTTGCGGCGCTCCGTCGTATTATTCGGCTGCGGACGCTCCGTCGTTGCCGGGAAATCGCTATATTTGCACGTTATGGAATCTCAAATATTGAAAGGCCTGAATCAGGCCCAGCGGGATGCGGTGGTGAACTACGATTCGCCGTCGCTCATCATTGCGGGCGCCGGGTCGGGCAAGACGCGCGTTCTTACTTCGCGCATCGCCTATATGATCGAGCAGGGGGTGGCTCCGTACAACATTCTCGCCCTCACCTTCACCAACAAGGCCGCCGAGCAGATGCGCGAACGCATCGCCCAGATGCTGCCGGACGGACGGCACCGCTATATCCGCATGGGAACCTTCCACTCGGTTTTTTCGCGCATTCTGCGCGACAACGCCGAACGGATCGGCTTCCCTCAGAGTTTTACGATTTACGAGCCGTCGGACTGCAAGAACCTTCTGAAAACCATCGTCAAGGAGTTGAACCTGGACGATACCAAGTATAAACCTGCGATGCTCGCCTCGCGCATCTCCTACGCCAAGAACTGCCTGGTGACGCCGGGCGCTTACCTGGCCAATGCGGGTGCCGCAGCCGAAGACCGGCGGATGCAGATTCCCGAGTTCGGCAACATCTACAACATCTATTGCGCCCGCTGCAAGCGGAACGGGGCGATGGATTTCGACGACCTGCTGTTGCAGACCAACATCCTGCTGCGGGACTGTCCCGACGTGACGGCCCGTTACCAGGAGCAGTTCAAATACATCCTGGTCGATGAGTACCAGGATACCAACTATGCCCAGTACGTCATCATCCGGCGCCTGTCGCAGCTCCATTCGAAGGTCTGCGTGGTGGGCGACGACGCCCAGTCGATCTATTCGTTCCGGGGGGCCAAGATCGAGAACATCCTTTCGTTCAAGAAGGATTTCCCCAACGCGATGATCTTCAAGCTGGAGCAGAATTACCGCTCGACGCGCACGATCGTCGAGGCGGCCAATTCGGTGATCGAACGCAATTCGAAACGCATGGAGAAGAAGTGCTTTTCGGAAGGGGATATGGGCGAAAAGATCCGCGTGCTCCGAGCCTATACCGACCGCGAGGAGGCCGAAATGGTGGTCAGCGACCTGCGCGACAAGGTGCGGGCTGCGGGCGATGAGTGGGCCGAGGCAGCGATTCTGTACCGCACCAACAACCAGTCCCAGGCGCTCGAAGACGCGCTGCGCCGCAAAGGAATACCTTATCGTATTTACAAGGGCAATTCGTTCTACGACCACAAGGAGATCAAGGATCTGCTGGCCTATATCCGGCTGGTTATCAACCCCCGCGACGACGAGGCCTTCAAGCGGATCGTCAATTACCCTGCCCGGGGTATCGGCGATACGACCGTAGAGCGGATCGCTTTGCTGGCCAAAGCTCGTAATCTGTCGATGTGGGAAGCGGTGGATGCGCTGACGGCCGAGCCGGTGACGGATCCCGTGCAGAAGACCATCGTCCGCAAAGTGGCCGAGTTCGTGGCCCTCGTCCGGGGGCTGTCGTTGGCCCGGGCCGAAAAGGGGCTGTACGACCTGGGACTCGAAATTGCGACCCGTTCGGGTATCATCGGCGCTTACCGGGCCGAGAACACCCCTGAGGCGACCAGTGCGCTGGACAATATCGAGGAGCTGCTCAACTCGATGCAGCTCTTCAACGAGCAGCGCGAGGCCGAGATCCGGGCCGGGGAACGTCAGCAAGAGGAGCGGGCTACGATCGAGGAGTGGCTGCAGGGGGTGATGCTGATGACCGATATGGACAAGGATGATCCCCAGGACCGCAACAAGGTGACGTTGATGACCGTACATTCGGCCAAAGGGCTGGAATACAAATTCGTGTATATCGTCGGATTGGAAGAGAACCTCTTCCCGTCGCAGCGGGCCGTGGAGTCGCCCGACGGTTTCGAGGAGGAGCGGCGGCTCTTTTACGTGGCGCTGACCCGGGCCAAGGAGTTGGCTACGCTCTCCTATGCCGAGATGCGTTTCAAGTGGGGCAATATGGAGTTCTCGCGTCCGAGCTGCTTTCTGCGCGAGATCGACAGCCGTTACCTGGAAACGGATGCGATGCAGGAGGAGCGGGAACCCGTCCGCCGCTCGGCCGGGCGGGGAGAGGGCTCCTCGGCGCTCGACGAGCTGCGCCGCCGTTTCGACTACCGCTACCAGCAGAAGCCTGCGGCGGGTGGTTCGCAGGCCGGGGCGCGTTTCGGCGGAGGTTCGTCCGCCGGGGTAAAATCGGAGGCGCAGCGTCCCGTTGTTGTCCAGCCGACCCGTTCGACGGCCGGGATGCGCAGCGTGGGTGTCCGTCAGGGCGAGTCGTCGCTGGTCGAGGGAGCTGCGCCCGTATCGTGCGGCGATTATGCGGTCGGCGACCGGGTGTCGCACCTGAAGTTCGGCGCGGGGGTCATCCGCCGCATCGAAACCCTGGCGTCGGATCACAAGCTGGTGGTCGAATTTTCCGGATACGGGGAGAAAACCCTGCTGGCCAAATTCGCCAAACTGACCAAATTATAGGAAATCCGCCGGAAGGATTCCGGCTTAAAACAGGAAGACAATGACTTTGAAGGAGCGTTATGCGGGGGTGATCGCGTGGTTCGAGGAGCACATGCCCGTCGCCGAGAGCGAGCTTGCGTACGGCTCGCCGTATGAGTTGCTGGTGGCCGTGATCCTGTCGGCCCAGTGCACGGACAAGCGGGTCAATATGACTACGCCGGCCCTGTTCGAGGCTTTCCCTACACCGCAGGCTATGGCTGCCGCGACTCCCGAGCAGATCTATCCCTACATCAAGAGCATCTCCTATCCCAACAACAAGGCGAAAAACCTGGCGGGCATGGCCCGCATGCTCTGCGAGGAGTTCGGCGGCGAAGTACCGAGCGATCTGAAGGAGCTGCAACGTCTGCCCGGCGTGGGACGCAAGACGGCCAATGTCGTGGGCGCCGTGATCTGGCAGAAGGAGGTGATGCCCGTCGATACCCACGTATTTCGGGTTTCGAACCGTATCGGACTCACGAACCGGTCGAAAACGCCCCTGCAGACCGAGCTGACCCTCGAAAAATACATCCCTTCCCACCTGCTGCCGACGGCTCATCACTGGCTGATTCTGCACGGACGCTATGTCTGCACGGCCCGGGCGCCGAAATGCGCCGAGTGCGGGGTTTCGACCTGGTGCCGCAAATATGCCGAAGACAATAAACGATCTAAAACCGAATGATTATGAAGAGATTTTACCATGCGATTCTCGCTTGCGGAGTGTTTGCCGCAGTAGTTGCGGCCGTCTCGTGTACCAAGGATGCGACCGGCGGCGGAGGCGGCGGTTACAACGGGGAGCCGGAGGTGAATCACGATATGGACGGGATCCTGCGGCGCAACTACTTGTGGAACGAGGAGTATGCGACTCTTTCGCCCGATTTCGGCCTGCCTTACGACGAGTTTCTCGGCGACGTGCTCATGCGTATGAAAACCAACGACCTGGACAAGAAATTCCGTAACGGAAGGTGGCAGCTCTATTCCAACATCCAGCGCCTCTCTCCGGTGAGCCGGGTAGCCTTGTCTGCGGATATCGACAGTCAGTTCCCGAAGGAGCCCGTTTACGGGTTCGGCATCGTTTCTCTGGCGATTATCTCATATACCGATAATGGCGGTGCGGAAACGGGGCAGTACGGTTTTGCCGTTATGGCCGTGTACCCCGACTCTCCGATGGCGAGGGCGGGTCTCGGGCGCGGAACGATCATCAACCAGGTCGATGGACAGTGGATCACTGCCGGGAACTTGAATACGGTCTATTCCAAACTGCTCGCACCGAACGGCGCCGCGACGCTCTCCGTGGCGGATAATCAGGGCGGTTTCGGCGTGTCGGAGCATAAGCTGACGGCGGAGTTGATATACGAAAATCCGGTGCTGTACCGCGACGTGCTCGAATACGGGGAGCACAAGATCGGCTACTTGGTGTACGCCAGTTTCGATGCGGCTTTCGACGGCGAATTGCTGGATGCGCTACAAGCGTTCAAGGATGCGGGCATCAACGACTTGATCCTCGACCTGCGCCTGAACGGTGGAGGATATGTGATGTCTTCCCGGATGCTCGCCTCCTGCATCGCCGGTGCTCGGTGCGAAGGGCAGGTGTTCCAGTATTACCGTTATAACGATGCGCGAATGGAATACCCTGAAATGACGGCGGCGGAGACCGGGCAGGCTTACGACGAGTCGAAAGAGCGTTTTTACGAGGAGTTCATCTACGGCGATTACCGGGGAGCCGACCTGCGTGGGTATGCGCTGGATCTTCCTCGGCTGTATGTCATCGTCTCTTCCGGTACGGCTTCGGCGAGCGAAGCCGTTGTCAATGCTTTGCGGGGAATCGGACTCGAAGTGGTGCTGGTCGGGCAGAAGACCAACGGCAAAAATGTGGGGATGGAGGGTGTCTATCTGGAGGATGGAGCGTACGAATACCTCTTCATGCCGGTCTCTTTCCAGGGATATAACGCCCGGCTCGAAACGGTGGACCCGAACGGTCTTGCGCCGGATGCTTTGAAGGGAGATTGGAACAACGGATACGAGGAGTTCGGCAGTTTGGACGACCCCTGTCTCGAGTATGCGGTGACGAGCATCACCGGGCAATCCGTCCGCTCTTCCGAGTCCGCAGCGCAGAGGAGACCGGGCGTGCGGTTGGTCGAAGGCCTCTCTTTGCCCGAAATATCCTGCCGGCCGGAGGGTATGATCCTGCTGCCGCCGGACGCTGTCCGGAAAGATTGAACATCCGCTCCACGATCGGTTTCGGAACGGAGAAACGCCCCGGAACGGGTGCGGATTTGATATTTAACGGATAAAATCGTATCTTTGCATCAATAATGGTTTCTCAAGAAGATATAGAACGGCTGCGCGAATTGCTTGCCCGGCCTGCGCAGAATATCGTGATCGTGTCGCACACGAATCCCGACGGGGATGCCGTGGGCTCTTCGCTGGCGTGGCGCGAGGCGTTGCTGGAGATGGGGCATCGCGTCACTTGTATCGTGCCCAACAAATACCCCTATTTTTTGGACTGGATGACGGGTATCGAGAACCTGGTGCTTTTCAAGACGGACGAAGCGGGAGTCGCCCGCCGTGCGGTGGAGGAGTCGGACCTGATCTTTTTCCTGGACTTCAACGCCGTATCCCGTCTGGAGGGGTTGAGCGAGGTGATCGAATCCAATACGACGGCCAGGCGAATCCTGATCGACCACCATCTGTCGCCGGGACCCGGTTTCGATCTGATGTTTTCCTGTACCGGTTCGTCGAGCACCTCTTTCCTGATCTATCGGATCCTCGAAAAGATGCTGGGCACGCAGGCGATTACGCGGAGTATGGCCGAGTCGTTATACGTGGGTATGATGACCGATACGGGGAACTTCTCGTTTTCGTTCCTTACGCCGGAGTTGTACCGGGCCGTTGCGGTGCTGGTCGAAACGGGCATCGACATTCCCACGATCCACAACAATGTCTATAACGCCTTCACCGAGGGCCGTGCCCGGCTGTTCGGCTATGCGATCAACCGCAAGATGGAGGTGATCCACAACGGTACGGTCGCTTATATGTCGCTTCTGGAGAGCGAGATGCGCCGGTTTCAGTTCCAGCCCGGCGACAGCGAGGGGTTCGTGAATTATCCCCTGACGATCAAGTCGATGAAGCTGTCGGCGATCTTCGTTGCCACGCATAAGTTTATCCGGGTGTCGCTTCGTTCGCGGGGCGGGGTGGACGTGGATCTTTTCGCCCGCAAGTATTTCAACGGCGGCGGCCATCGCAATGCGGCCGGAGGCAAGTCTTTTATGACGATGCGGGAAACCATCGAGCATTTCAAACGATCCGTAGCCGAGTTTGCCGCCCAGGGCGGTTTGGATTAGGTCGCTATGGACGATTTCCGCTTGCGGGTTTTCATTACGGCGGCCAAAACCCTCAATTTCACCAAATGCGCCGAGCAGCTTTACATTTCGCAGCCCGCTGTGAGCAAGCATATCGGCGAACTCGAATCCCGCTATAAGGTACAGCTTTTCGAGCGCAGCGGCAGCCGTCTGGCGCTGACCGAAGCCGGGCGTGTCATGCTGGAGCATGCCGAACGCATTGCCGACGGCTACCGCCGTCTGCAGTACGAGATGGATCTTTTCACCGACCGGCTGGGCGGCGAACTGAAGGTGGGAGCCAGTACGACCATCGCCCAGTATGTTCTGCCGCAGGTGCTGGCCCGTTTTACGGCCCGGTTTCCCGAGGTGAAGGTTTCGCTCGTGTCGGGCAACAGCGAGCAGGTCGAGGCGGCCCTCGCACGTCACGATACCGATTTGGGGCTGGTCGAAAGCAGCGCCCGGCATCCGGGGTTCCATTACGAACCGTTTATTCCCGACGAACTGGTGCTGATCGCTTCCACGAAAGGCTGGTACGGCCGCTGCGACCAGGTTACGCTCGCGGAGTTGCAGACGGTGCCCCTGGTGTTGCGCGAAAGCGGTTCGGGAACCCTCGAAGTGATTTCGAAATACCTCGCGGCGGCGGATGTACGACTCGCTTCGTTGCGTGTAGTGATGCAACTGGGCAGTACCGAGAGCATCAAGAGTTTCGTGCGCAACAGCGACGCCATGGCCATCGTGTCGGTGGCGTCGATCGTCGATGAGCTGCGCAGCGGCGAGCTCCGCATCATCGACATCGAGGGCTGTACGATCCGGCGGGAGTTTTCGTTCTGCTGGCCCGAAGGACGCAGCGATGCCTTGGCCGCACGTTTCGTGGAGTTCGCCCGCCATACGGCCTGATCCTTCGCGGCGCTTCTGCGATATTTTGCAGGCCGTTTTCGGCTGTGGGATCGCCGCCGGATCCGTTCGGGTACTCGAGAATGCGGTGGCCTGTCATCGGAAACCATTGGTCGTTTATCCGTGGTCTGTGTCTGTAATGTTGCTCCGCCCTAAATTCCTTACTCGGAGGGGATTCGGAACACTGCATCTCCGAGGAGGTATGCTAAAGTATGTAATCACGTTTTATCTATGGAAACCGATTTGAAATTCAGACCTTTCCGATCGCCTGCCGACCCGGGTTGGGACGAGGCGTGGGCGATCTATCAGAACTCTTTCCCCCAGAAGGAGATCCGTTCGCTGGAAGACCATCTGCAAGCTCTTTCCGATCCGCACTATACGGCCGACGGCATCTGGTCGGACGGCCGGTTGATAGGCATTCTTTATTACTGGACGGCTCCGGAATATGTCTATATCGAGCATTTGGCCATTTCGCCCGACCTGCGCGGTGCCAATATGGGCAGCCGGGTATTGGAGGCTTTTTGCCGGAAGGCCGGACGCATCGTGCTGGAAATCGATCCGCCGGAGACGGAAATCGCCGTTCGCCGCCTTCGATTTTACGAGCGGCTGGGGTTCGTGCGCAACGATTATCATTATGTACATCCGTCGTTCCAGCGTCCCTATGAGCCGCACCAGTTGGTGCTGATGAGCTATCCGAAGGCTATGACTGACGAGGAGTGCCGCAGTTTCGAACGCTTCGTCCGCGATCCGGTCCTTCGTTATTCCTGTCATGGAAAGAAGGAGTAATACCTTTAGAATATAATCAGGTAATAATGGAAACAGCCCGAAGATCGAAAGTCTTCGGGCTGTTTTATGGTGATCGGATGCTGCCTACAAGAGCAAGATCACGGCGAGCGATGCGACCGAGATGACGGCCCAGAGGATGATGCCCAGCACCAGCGGCTTGAGGCCTACCTTGCGGATTACCTCTATGGAGAGCCCTCCGCCGATCAGGAACAGCGTGGCCGAAAGTCCGCAGCGTGCGGCGACCGAAATGCCGTGCGTGAGCTGGGTCGGCAGGTTGCAGTAGGTGTTTACGAGCATGGCAACGACGAACCAGAAGATGAACCAGGGGATCTGGATCTTCTTGCCTTTCTGACGGAAGATCAGGGCCGACACCAGCGACAGGGGGATGATCCACAGGGCGCGGGTGAGTTTGACGGTCGTGGCTACCTTGAGCGCCTCCTCGCCGTAGGCGGCACCGGCGCCGACGACCGAACTGGTGTCGTGGATGGCGATCGCGGCCCAGGTTCCGAACTGGGTCTGCCCCATGCCGAGCCAATGCCCGATGACGGGGAATACGAAGAGGGCGACGGCGTTGAGGATGAAGATCGTGGCCAGTGACAGCGAAGTTTGGTTCTCGTCGGCATCGATAACGGGTGCGACCGCCGCGATGGCGCTGCCGCCGCAGATCGCCGTGCCCGACGAGATCAGGTAGCTGTTTTTGCGGTCGATGCGCAGCAGGCGTCCCAGCACTACGCCGACGATCATTACCGTGACTACCGAAACCACCGTGAAGGTCATGCCTTCGCGCCCGGCGGCCAGCGATTCGTGGAAGTTCATGCCGAATCCCAGTCCGACGACGCAGTATTGCAGCAATTTTTTCGAAGCCTTCTTGCTCCAGACCGGAAACGGATTGCCGAGGGTCAGGGCGAAGAGAATGCCCGCGAAGAGCGTGACGACGGGCGAACAGAAGAGCGAACCTATGAGCAGTCCGGCAAAAAGGATTTGGCGCCAGTTGAGCTTTGCGGATTGCATGGATTTCGTGAGTTGCAGCGGTTTCATACGGTGCTAATAACTTTTTGTAAACGATGCTGCAAATATACAGGCTTTATCCCCTTGAAACAACGGGGAAAAAGTTATGTCGTATAACTAAAAGTTATTGTTGCTGTCGCTGCGATGACGGATCCGCTCCCGTTACCGGTAATTTCGGATCAGGTCGCGGAAATAGGCGATCATTCGTCCGTAGTTCTCGAGCGAGATCGATTCGTTTTCGTTGTGGATCGTACCCTGTTCCTGTTCGGTAAGGAGGACCGGCATGAAACGATATACGTTCGGACTCACCGCCTCGTATTTGTAGGCGTCCGTGCCGCCGAGCGTCAGGTAGGGCGTTACGATCGTACCCGGGTAGAGTCCGGCGAGCGAGGTGCGGATCATTTCGAAGGCGTGGACATCGTCCGGGGAGATTTGCGACGGTTCGCGGGTCGAGAGTTCCTCGATCCGGACGTCGTATCCGTTGCAGATATTTTCGACATGCCGCTTCACCTGGGCCGTCGTGTTGCCCGGCAGCAGGCGGAAATTGACCGTGACTTCGGCTTCCGAAGCCAGTACGTTGGCCGCGTCGCTGCCCCGGGCCATGGTGATGGCGGTGGTGGTGCGTACCAGGGCATTGGTGGCCGGGTTGCTTTCGAACGAGCGGAGCAGCGGACTCTCCAGCAGCCAGCGGTTAGCGATCGCGGTGCGCTGGGCGACTCCCATCGAGCCGCCGATCCGATCGAGGAAAGCTATGACCGGAGCTGTCAGGAAGGCGGGCATTCGTTCTTGGTTGAGCATCTCGATGATCTCGGCCGCCAGTACGAGCGATCCCTTCTCCGGCGGCATCGAGGAGTGACCTCCGGTGCCCCGGACCGTGATTCGGATCGTGCTGAATCCCTTTTCGGCCGTTCCTACGAGGGCAGCCGTACGTTGGATTCCTCCCAGCCCGGGGGCGATGATGATGCCGCCTTCGTCATAGACGGCGTCGAAAGCGATGCCCTGTTCTTCGAAATAGCGGGCGATCTTCAGGGCACCCTGCGTGCCGCCGGTTTCCTCGTCGAATCCGAGGGCGATCCACACGTCCCGCTCCGGGCGGAATCCCTCCGCAAGCAGCGAGTCGGTCGCTTCGAGGATCGAGAACAGCATGCCTTTCATGTCGAGCGCCGCGCCCGTAGATCCGTCCGTCGGCTACGGCGCCGGAGAAGGGTGGGTAGTCCCAGCCCGGAAGGGGTGCATCGGGAGCCGACGGGTCGTAATTGAGCACGGGAACCACGTCGTAGTGGGAACAGAGCAGGATCGGGGGCAGGGCCGGGTTCTTGCCGGGCCAGCGGAATACAAGCCCGTATTCGTTGATCGTCAGAGTATCCAACTGACTGTAAATCGCGGGATATGCCTGCGGCAGATAGGCTTTGAAGGCTTGGAACGGATTGTCGTCCGTCCGGTCGATCGCATCGCTTACGGTCGGAATCCGGATTCCGCCGGCCAATCGTTCGACGGCCTGGGCGGACGGTTCGACGCTCCGGGGAGGCCCGTCCGGACCGGTGGTGCGGATGAAGGGATAGGTCGCGGTGCGGACTATCACTACGGTGCAGAGTACGAGGAGCGACACGGCGGCGATGCCCGTCAGGAGCCAGATTATTTTCTTTTCTTTTTTCATGGAAGCGGTAGGTTAATATAGGTCCGATCGTCCGGTTTACGTGCAATTAATCTGCCATACGGAAATTTTTTCGAATTTATTTTCGCCCTTACAGGGCCTTCCGGAGGCGTTTTTCGGGGGGGGGATTTTGTCGGGAAAAAGCGGTTGGGAAAGCGAAATTTTTTCCATATCCTTATATCGTTGAGCTTCGGTGGAGAAGTTCTGGCCGGAATGCTATCGGGTTGCGGTGAGTTTGTAAGAGTCTTTTGGGCGGGATCGGAATCAACTTATTAAATTAAATAAATTCGATTATGAAAGTACGTGTCTATTTATCAGTAGGAGCCTTGCTCCTGTTCTTGGCTCCGCTGGGCTGTTCCGACAAGGCAGAAAGTCCGGCACCGGAAACTCCGCCGGAAGAACAGCCCACGCCGGAGCCGGAACCAGAAAAGCCGGAGTTCGTGGATGCGAATATGTCGATGGAAGAATTGATGAAAACAGAAGATCCAGACCGTAATTATCGTTTAGTTAGTTATAGAGATGACACGTGTGCTATGTATTCTTTCTTCGACCCTATGACCGAATTGCAACGCGGTACGCCGCGCGACCAATTGCAGTGGGTATCCGAAAAGGTGGACGGAAACAGCGTTTGCTGGACTTATCGTATCACCAACGGAGACCACGACGAAGCCGTGCGTCAGATACTCGAACGCTGGGCCGAAGAAGACGAGGAAGAATAACCGGATTACGATCAGGGAAAAGGATGTTTTCCTCTAAATGTCGTTGCGAGACAGATCGAATCCGACGGTCGCTTATTCGCGGCCTGCGGCTACGTTTATAATTCTGCACTTTCCCTGCGTTCTCTTCTCGGAGGGGGGCTTGGGGTGCATAGCGTCCCAAGCGGTCATGAAGTATGCAATCACGATCAGGAAAAATAAAACCGGTTTAGAAATTATTCTAAACCGGTTTGTTGTGCCCAGGACGAGACTCGAACTCACACGGGCTAATGCCCACCACCCCCTCAAAGTGGCGTGTCTACCAATTCCACCACCTGGGCCTCGATTCCCGCCGCAGCGGGTTTTCAGGTGTGCAAATATAGTGACTATTTTGTTTTTCCCAAAATATACGGCAAAAAAATTGCCGGGTCACGAAACTGACCCGGCAATTCGACGTTGTTTTCGAAGCGTGCGGCGGTCCCGGCAGCGTGCGGCACGGTTGCTTCGGAAAACGGTTTATTCGGCGAAGTCCATCTCTTCGAAGAGGTAGGAAGCGTCTCCGATGCGGTCGATTACGAAAAGCACGTAGCGGATGTCGAGCGCGATGTTGCGGCAGAAAGCCGGGTCGAAGGCGATGTCGCTCATGGTCGAGAGCCACGTGCGGTCGAAATTCACGCCGATCAGCTCGCCCCGGCCGTTGAGTACCGGCGAGCCGGAGTTGCCGCCTGTGGTATGGTTGTCCGCAAGGAAGCAGACGGGAACGGTCGTGCGGCCGTCGATCTCCACGCCCCAGCGTCCGTAGTCCTTGGCGGCGATGATGTCGCGGAGCCGCTGCGGGATGTTGTAGTCGTAAATTTCCGGATTGTCCTTTTCCAAAATACCTTCGACAGTGGTGTAGGGCTTGTGATATACTCCGTCGGCATACCGGTAGCCGCCTACCTTGCCGTAAGCCACGCGCAGCGTGAGGTTGGCATCGGGATAGAAGGCACGCTCCGTATCCCATTCGCGCAGACCCTTGATATAGGTCGTGTAGAGTTCGTTCAGGCGCTCGCTGTTCAGGTTGCGGGTCGAGCACTTGCCCAGTTCATCGAAAATGCGGGTGACCGTCGTCCGAATATCGGCCCGCAGAGCTTCCAGTTCGGGAGCCTCGGTCGATTCGTCCTCCTTGTGCGTGGCTTCGAACATCAGCTCGGCGTATGCTTCGGGCGATCCCAGACGCTCTACTTCGGCGGCGAAGAGCGGTACCATGTACTCTTGCGGGCAGTTGTCGTAATATTCGCGGTACAGCACGCGGAAAAGGTCGCGGTTGAGCGCCTTCACCTGGGGATAGATTTCGTCGCCGAACGAGGGCCGGTTGTAAATCCGGTTGAGCTCGCCGGTTCGGATGGTTTCGCTCATCAGTTCGAGTGCGAAGTAGGCGTCGAAGATGCGGGCGTACTCCGCCTTGAGCTCTTTGAGCACGTCGCGGTATTCGGGCTTGTCCTGGGCCCAGGCTTGGAAGGCCCGTTCGTACTCCTGTTTGCTCGCCACAGTGTTCAGACGCGTCAGACCCAGCGCTTCGCCCTGCCATTTTTTCCAGGCGTTCGAGATGCCGGCGTTGATCGCCGCGTACATGATGCGCATGGCGGGATCTTTCTCCTGCGCCGCATTGATCCGATCGAGCCGTTCGGTGCGGATACGGATTTTCATCGGGTCGCTGCGGTGCACGATGTAATCGACCGCGTCGGAGAGGATGTACTCCTGGGTGTTGCCCGGGAAGCCGTAGATCATCGTGAAGTCGCCTTCCTGAATACCTTCGGTGGAGATCTTGAAATGTTTTTTCGAGCGGTAGGGTACGTTGTCGGGCGAGTAGGCCGCAGGCCGGTTGTCTTTATCCGCATAGATGCGGAACATCGAGAAGTCGCCCGTGTGCCGGGGCCATGCCCAGTTGTCGGTGTCGCCGCCGAACTTGCCGATCGACGAGGGCGGAGTACCTACCAGGCGGACATCGTCGAACTGCTCGTAGACGAACAGGAACTGTTGGTTGCCGTAGTACATCTGCTCGATCGAGGCTTTGTAGCGGCCGTTCTCGCGGGCTTTTTCGAGGATTTCCTCGCGGCTCTCGCCGGCGGCCAGACGCTCGGTGATGTCCTCCATGCGTTTGAGGAACTTGACGTTGAGGTTTTCGTTGGGAAGTTCCTCTTCGCGCGACTGTGCCCAGAAGCCGTCGGTCAGATAGTCGTGCTCGACGGACGACAGGCGCTGGATCGCTCCGTAGCCGCAGTGGTGGTTGGTAATCAGCAATCCTTCCGGGGAGATGAGCTCGGCCGTGCAGCCGTCGTCGAAGAGCATGACGGCGTCTTTGAGCGAAGCCTTGTTGATGCTGTAAATGTCTTCCGCAGTCAGTTGGAATCCTTTGGCGCGCATATCGTCGATGCGCGACGAGATCAGGCTCGGCAGCCACATGCCCTCATCGGCGAGTGCCGTGAGCGAAAGCAGCGCGAGGCAGAGAGTCGAAAAGATACGTTTCATGGATTGTTTTTTATTGATTGAATGAATTGATTGAGTTCGGTATAGACGCGTTGGATCGGCAGCCCCATGACGTTGAAGAACGAGCCGTCGATGCGCTCGATGGCGGCATAGCCGATCCACTCCTGAATGCCGTAGCTGCCGGCCTTGTCCAGCGGATGGAAGTTGTCCACGTAATAGACGATCTCCTCGCGGGTTAGAGCCCGGAACCAGACATTGCTGCGTACGGAGAAGCTCCGGCGCCGGCGGGCCGTGCGGAGCGTGACGCCCGTGACCACCGTGTGACGATGGCCCGAGAGCCGTTCGAGCATCCGGATCGCATCTTCGCGGTCTTCGGGCTTGCCCAACACCTCGCCGTTCAGGATAACGACGGTGTCTGCCGTCAGCAGGATTTCGTTTTCCGCGAGCGGCCGGGGATAAGCACGGCTCTTGAGTTGCGAGAGGTAGCGGGGCACCTGCGTCGCGGCCAGCGTCGCGGGATAGACCTCCTGGCAGTCGTACCGGGGGGCCGGTTCGTACGGCAGCCCGCTCTCGGCGAGCAGTTGCTGTCGTCGCGGTGATTGCGAGGCCAGGATCAGGCGGTAGGGTTTGAGTTTGTCGTGCAGCAGCATGGCGTTACGGGTTTTGGGTTCAGGACCGGGTTTCCGTTGCCGTTGTTTCGGATTTCCGGGTTCCGGCGAGTTTTTTCATAGCCCGGCGGTATTGGCTTTCGACTTTGCCCGGCCGGATGCGGCGGTCGAGCAGCCGACGGAGAAAGCCGTCGAAGGACTCTCCGTCCCGCAGGTCGGGCAGATAGCGGTAAACGATTGGCGCCAATACGTGCGTGCCGTCGCAATAAACGAGAAATTCGTCCAATACCTGCTTGTCGTCGATGCGCCCCAGGCGGCGGGATACATACCGTTCGGCCGCTACGACGAATGCCTCGTTGCCGCCTTCGCCGTAGGCGCGTGCCCGGTCTTCGTGCGTGCGGTAGAAGTCGTCGTTGTCGTAGAGCGTCTGCAACATGTCGAGCAGTTCGCCCGAAAGCGAGAGCCGGTGCAGGTTTTCGTGAATATAGACCTGCAATGAAGTCGATACGGTATTGGCGGGCCGTTTCGGGATCGAGCAGCAGAGGCGTACAGCAGAATGTTTCGTCCAGCAGGGCGAAAGCGTTGTCTATGTTGCCGAGGATGTAGATTCGGGAACCCGTAGCGTCCAGAGGCTGCCCGCCGGCCAGACGGGTGATTTCCTGATGGATGGCGCCCAGTTGTTCCGGGGCGATCCGGTACTGTTCGATCGCGTTGTTCAGGCAGGGCCGCACCTGCTCCTGCCAATATTGTGCGTAACCCGCTTGTGCGAGCCGTTGCAGGCAGTAAGAGAGTTCGTCGCGGACGCTGCATATTTCGTCGATCCAAGCACCCCGCACCTTTTGCGGGAGCGATTCGGGGTCGAACGAGGCGAAGAATTCGACGACTTGTTCCGGATCGTCTTTGCTGCCTCCGCTCAAACTGTAAAGGTTGCAGAGTTGCGAAGGACGGACGACCGAATCGATCCGGTGCGCCCGGTCGAGGAACAGCGTGTCCGCTCCCAGTGTGCCGGTGAAAAACGGGTCTTCGGCGAGTTTGTCCGCCTGCGGAAAAACGGCGAGTATGTCGTATGCCGCCGAGGTGTTGAAAAGATCGGGAAATTCTCCCTCTCCGCTTTGGGCGGAGGCGGTCATCGGCAGGAGAGCTGCCAGCAGAAGGGGAAGTAGTAATTGCGGTTTCATGGCGTGAAAAACGGTTAGCGAATATCGAAATCGAGCAGCATGTGTCCTTCGAGCGAGGCTTTCAGGTTGTCGCCCGGATGCACGGGACCTACGCCGGCGGGGGTGCCCGTGTAGATCAGGTCGCCGATTTTCAGCGTGATGTATTGCGAAATGTGGTGGATGATCCGGTCGATGCCGAAAAGCATTCGGGCGGTGTCGCCCCGCTGCCGGACTTGGCCGTCTATGGTCAGTTCGAAGTGAAGCCGCTGCACGTCGCCGCCCAGCTCCGCGAGCGGGATGAATTCGGGCGACAGGGCCGCCGAGTGGTCGAAGCCCTTGGCACGCTCCCAGGGGAGCCCTCGGGCGATCGCCTCGCGTTGGAGGTCGCGGGCCGTGAAGTCGATGCCCAGTCCCACTTCGTCGTAGTAACGATGCGCGAAACGCTCTTCGATGCACTTGCCTACCCGGTTGATCCGCACGACCAATTCGCATTCGTAGTGCACCTCCTGCGAGAACGAGGGGATGTAAAATGGGTCGTTATTGCGCAGCAGCGCCGTATCGGGCTTCAGAAAAAATACCGGTTCCGTCGGAAGTCCGTCGGGTCCGCCTGCCGTATTATGCAGCTCCTTCACATGTTCGGCGTAATTACGTCCTATGCAAATTATCTTCATCTCTTTTCGATTTTAGGGGGCATCTTTCGCCCCTTCTCGCTCATCCCGACTGGGAAATACATAAAGTATGTCCCATCCGGTCCTCGCCTCGTCGTGTCAAAACCTGCACCCCTAAAATCAAAAAGGGTTGCAGGGTGTGGGGCATCTTTCGCCCCTTCTCGCTCATCCCGACTGGGAAATACATAAAGTATGTCCCATCCGGTCCTCGCCTCGTCGTGTCAAAACCTGCACCCCTAAAATCAAAAAGGGTTGCAGGGTGTGGGGCATCTTTCGCCCCTCCTTGCTCATCCCGAATGGGAAATACTCAAGTATGTCCCATCCGGTCCTCGCCTCGTCGTGTCAAAACCTGCACCCCTAAAATCAAAAAGGGTTGCAGGTGGGGCGTCTTTCGTCCCTTCTCGCTCATCCCGAATGGGAAATACATAAAGTATGTCCCGTCCGGTCCTCGTCTCGTCGTGTCAAAACCTGCACCCCTAAAATCAAAAAGGGTTGCAGGTAGGGCGTCTTTCGCCCCTTCTTGTTCTCCTCGAAAGGGAGGTTCGAATATGTCCTGTCCGTCCGGTGTGCCCGGTTTATTTGTTGCGGTCGTATTTTTGCGCTTTGACCAAGAGGAAAACACATCCGGCGGGCAGCCAAAGAAAATCCACCGCCAAAACCCATTTTTCGCCGCCCAGATTTCCGGCCAGCATACCCAATGCGATCCAGCCTATGCCGATCGCCGCCAGGCTCAAGCACATGAAACGCGATAATCCTTTGACATCCACGTTTTTCTTCTGCTCGGCGGACATCGTGTTGTAGCCGGCGATCAGGTTCGGGAAAAACCGAACCAAAATGCCGAGCAGGACCAACAACCCTCCGCCGAGGAGTTGCGTCGGGTATGTCGTGAACAGTTCGCGCATCTTACCGCACCTGTTTTTTCAGCAGCTCCACCATCCGGGCCGCGAAGCGGTCGCTGGCGCCGGGAGCCCCGATTACGGCTTGCAGTTCGGCGAAGTCCCGGAGCATCCGCTCCCGTTTTTCTCCGCCCGTAAGGATGGCCCGCAACTCCCGTTCGGCCCGTGTGATGTCCAGGTCGGACTGGATGATCTCCACGACCGATTCGCGGCCCAGGTTGAGGTTCACCAGCGACACGTAGGGAACTTTCAGCACGTAGGGCTGCAATTTCACCTGGAACCAGAGCGTGCGATAGACTACCACTTCCGGTACATTCAGCAGGGCCGTTTCGAGCGTCGCCGTGCCGGAGGTCACGACGGCGGCTTCGGCCGCCGCGAGTGTTTCGTAGGTTTGGTCGCAGACGTAGCGGATGCCGCTGTCCGCGATATATTGTTCGTAAATCGAGCGGTCGAGCCACGAAACCCCCGTGACCACGAATTGCCGGTCGGGGAATTTCCGGGCCAGGTCGGCCATCAGCGGCAGGTTGGCCTTGATCTCGCTGCGGCGGCTGCCGGCCAGCAGAGCCACGATCGGCCGCTCGTCGAGCGCATGGCGACGGCGGAATTCGTCCGGGGAGGGCAGCGATGCCCGACGTGCTTCGATGGCGTCCACGAGCGGGTTGCCCTCGAAAATCGGCCGGATGCCGTGCTTGGGGAAGTAGTCCCGTTCGAAGGGGAAGATGATGAACAGCTCGTCCACGTATTTGCGGATCGCCTTCACCCGCCATTCGCGCCAGGCCCAGACTTTCGGGGCGATGTAGTAGAAGACGCGGATGCCGTGCTCCTTGGCCCAGCGAGCCATCTTCATATTGAAGCCCGGATAATCCACCAGGATCAGCACGTCGGGGGCGAACGCCTCGACGTCCTGCCGGCACTCTTTCATCTGGCGGCGGATCGTCCGCAGGTTTTTGATTACTTCGACGATGCCGAAAAACGAGGTTTCCTTGTAATGTTTGGCCAGATTCCCGCTGCCTCCGACCCCGGCCATCTTGTCCCCGCCCCAGAAGCGGAACTTCGCCTCGGGGTCGTGGGCTTTCAGCCCTTTCATCAGGTTGGCGCCGTGCAGGTCGCCCGAAGGCTCGCCGGCTATCAGGTAGTAACGCATATCGTAAGTCTTATTCTTCTTTCAGTAAATCGGGCCGCAGCCGTTTGGTGCGCTCCCAGGCCTGCTCCTCCTTCCAGCGGTCGATTCGGGCGAAATTGCCCGAGAGGAGCACGTCGGGCACTTTCCAGCCGTTGAACTCGGCGGGTCGGGTGTAAACCGGTGGTGCCAGCAGGTTGTCCTGGAAGCAGTCCGTGAGCGCCGAGGCTTCGTCCCCGATGGCTCCGGGGATGATCCGGATCACCGAATCGGCGATGATGCAGGCGGCCAGCTCGCCGCCCGTGAGCACGTAGTCGCCGATCGAGATCTCGCGCGTGACCAGGTGTTCGCGGATGCGGTAGTCGATGCCCTTGTAGTGGCCGCAGAGGATAATCAGGTTGTCGAGCGTCGAGAGGCGGTTGGCTTCGTGCTGGTCGTAGCGGATGCCGTCGGGCGAGGTGTAGATCACCTCGTCGTATTCCCGTTCCGCTTTGAGGGCTTCGATGCAGCGGTAGATCGGTTCGATCTTCATTACCATACCCGCCTCTCCGCCGAAGGGGTAGTCGTCCGTGGTGCGGTGCTTGTCTTCTGTGTAGTCCCGGATGTTGTGGATATGGATTTCGACCAGCCCCTTCTCCTGCGCACGCTTGAGGATCGATTCGTTCAGCGGCGAGGCGAGCAGTTCGGGTACGACGGTCAGGATGTCTATTCTCATGGCGTTAGCGTGCTTGGCGGAAGATGATGTCTTTTTCGGTGTCGGGGGCGAGCGGAATTTCCCGCCCGTTCTCGAGCGTGTAACCCTTGTAATCCAGTTCGGTGAAGAGTTCGATGATCTGCGGGCGGTTTTCGCCGCCCGTTTCGATCAGTACTGTCGGGCGGAAACGCTCCAGCAGAGGGCGCAGCTCGTGCATGACGATCAACTCATACCCTTCGACGTCGCACTTGACGAAATCGAGCCGCTCCAGCCCGGCGAAAAGCTCGCTGCCGCGCCGCATCCGGGCGGTGAAAGTGACGGCGCCCTCTCCGGCGGCATCGCCCACGAAGTTTCGTCCCGTGCCGAGATAACCCGTTTCGCGGGCGGAGTCGTTGCTCATGGTGATCTCTTTATTCTCGGCTCCCAGCGCGCAGTCGAAGATTTCGACGTTGCGGCAGCCCCGCAGGTTGCGGCGCAGCACCCGGCAAACGACCGGGACGGGTTCGACGGCATGGACCCTGCCTGCGGTGCCGACGATTTCCGAGAGAGGACGGGCGTAATAGCCCAGATTGGCTCCGATGTCGATCGCCGTGTCGCCGGCTTTCGCCAGCCGGGGCAGGTGATAGACGTATTCGGTCGCCGCGCTGCGCCGTCCAAGCCCCAGCCGGTAGCTGATGAAAAAGAGGCGGCTCACCGCCCGCAGATAACCTTCGAGCGGAAGCGTCCGGTAGAGGATTTTGTGGAGCAGCGCTTTCATAACGGACCCGGACGGAATTAGTTCTTGTAGTTCACCTCCTGGTTGAGGACTTCGGTGACGAAGGGATTGTAGAGCACTTCGTGGCCGATGGTGGTTTCAGGGCCGTGTCCGGGATAGACGCGCACTTCGTCGCCCAGCGGGAGCAGGTTGTCCAGGATCGAACGCATGATCCACGAATAGTCGCCGCCCGGCAGATCCGTGCGTCCGATGCTTTCGCGGAAGAGGGTATCGCCCGTGAAGAGGCTCTTCGATTCGGGTTCGTAGAGCGATACGTGGCCCGGCGTGTGGCCCGGCGTGCGGATGACGCGCAGGACGGTGTGGCCGAATTTCACTTCTTCTACCTTGTCCAGATCGATGTCGATGGTCGGCATGGCGTTGATTTTGACCCCGTAAACGGTCGATCCCACCGCATCGGTGTCCAGCATGAAGGCGTCCTTGCCCGAGAGGGCGAAGGGAATGCCGTAGGTCTTGCGCAGATGTTCGACGCCCAGCACGTGGTCGAAATGACCGTGCGTATTGACCGCCAGCACCGGTTTGAGCCCGTGTTCGGCGAGGAAACCGTCGAGTGCGGCATCTTCTTTGGGGGTGGAATTTCCGGCGTCGATGACCGCGCACTCCTTCGTGTCGTCCCAAACGACGTAGGTGTTCTCCTGTATCGGATTGAAAGTCAGGCAGGCGATTTTCATGATATGTGAAATTTATTTAAGGTACAAATATAGCGATATTTCGCGGATAATCGCTATTTTTGGAACCGGAGCGCCGGAAAGAAACGGCGCTGCCGGAGCGGGCGCAGAGGTCCTGGAACAGTAATTTGTTGAAAGTCAAAACAGAGAGAAGAATGAAGATACGTTTACTGAAAATTTTGCGGCGGTCGCCGTGCTGCTGTCGTTCGGAAGCTGTTCGTTGCTCAAGGTGTCGGTCGATACGGGCAACCCGCCGCTTCCGGCTTCGGAGGCCAATACCCGGATGATGACCCGGGGATTTTATTACGACTTGGCGGACGAGATCGCCCGCACGGCCGATTCGGTCGCGGCCGCATCGTCGGAGATTCCGGTGCGGATCCGGGCGATCCGGTGGAAGATGCAGGCGACGCGGGCCGCCGTTACCGCCGTCATGCAGTCCAACCCCGACGTGGCGCTCATCGACACCTGGCTGCTCTGCGTCCGCATGGACAGCGCTTTCCGCCGCCTGCCCGATTCGCTGCTTTTCGCCGGGCAGACGCCGCTCGTGCGCAAGGTCGTGGCGCGTCTGGACAAGAAAGCCGAACACCTGGCTTCGACCCTGCTTGCGCCGGAGAAGTTCGCGTTGATGCAGGAGTTCGTGGGGAATTATATGCAGGCGAATCCCGTCACGGGGTCGCAGTTCACTCCGGTCAATACGACCCTGCCCTGGATCGAATTTCTCCAGTCGAAAGGCGTGGAAACGCAGTATAACGTAGGCTCCATCTCCGATGTGATCGCCGATCTGGGCGACCGTTTCGGCGGCCAGTCCGAGCAGATGGTCAATAGCATCGGCTGGTCGAAGGATATTTTCGAGTTGCAGATGCAGCAGGACAGCGTCCGCAACCGGCTGACGCGGCAGCTCGACAGCCTGGAGCGTAATTTCGACCGCATCGTGACGGTCATGGAGCACCTGCCGCAGATCGCCGATTATATGGGCAAAAGTCTGAATACCGAAGTCGCAGCGCTCATCGAAACGTTGAACGGTGCCGTGGACAACGCATTTGCCGACCTCGACCGCCAGCGTGCGGAGTTGCAGGGTTATATTTCGGCCGAGCGCAAAGCGCTGGTCGATCAGGCGCAGCAGGCGGTCGATGCGGCGGTACAAAATGCGATGGACCGGGTACCGGCTCTGGTGGCCAAGCTCCTCGCCTGGATCGTGCTTTTCGCCGTCATCATGCTGGGCGTGCCGTTCGGCATCGGTTTCTGGCTGGGACGGGTGCGCGAACGTGCCAAAACCAGGAAAACGGGCGGCGCATAGCGGAAAATTCGTACCTTTGCGTTCTAAATCCGAATGCGATATGGCTCGAAAGAAAGCGAATTATCCCCTGATTGAGGGGCTTGAGATAACGACGCTGGCCGCCGAAGGCAAGGCGATGGGGCGTTACAATGACGTGGTGGTCTTTGTGCCGATGACCGTGCCGGGCGACGTGGTCGATGTGCAGATCCGCTCCAAGCGCCGCCGGTATATGGAAGGTTTCGTCGTCAATTATGTGAAGCGCTCGCCGCTGCGCGAAGAGCCGTTCTGCGCCCATTTCGGGGTCTGCGGCGGCTGCAAGTGGCAGAATCTGCCCTACGCCGAACAACTGCGTTTCAAGACCGAGCAGGTGCGCGACCAGCTTGCCCGCATCGGTAAGGTCGAGCTGCCCGAAATCGCGCCCTGCCTGCCCTCGGCCGAAACCCGTTTTTACCGCAACAAGCTGGAGTTCACCTTCGCCGAGCGGCGCTGGCTCACCTACGAGGAGATCGCCGAAAAGGGCGAGATCGCCGATGCCCCGGCGCTGGGATTCCACATCCCCGGTATGTTCGACAAAGTGCTGGACATCGAAAAATGCTGGTTGCAGCCCGATCCGTCGAATGCGATCCGGGAAGAAACCCGGCGTTTCTGCCTCGAACACGGCTATACGTTCCACAATCCGCGCGAGCACCGGGGGCTGATGCGCAACATGGTCGTCCGCACCGCCTCGACGGGCGAGGTGATGGTGATCGTGGTTTTCCATGCCGACGAGCGGGAGAAGATCGCGGCCCTGCTGGACCATCTGGCGGCCGCTTTCCCCGAAATCACGTCGCTGTTCTATGTAATCAACGAGAAGTTCAACGACTCCACCGGCGACCTGGAACCCGTCTGCTACCGGGGCAAGGATCACATCATCGAGCGGATGGAGGGGCTGCAGTTCAAGGTCGGACCCAAGTCGTTCTATCAGACCAATTCGGCGCAGGCGTACGAACTTTACAAGGTCGCGCGCGACTTCGCCGCCCTGACGGGAAAAGAGATTTTATACGACCTTTACACCGGCACGGGTACGATCGCCAACTTCTGTGCGGCGCGGTGCGCGAAGGTCGTGGGCGTGGAGTACGTGCCCGAGGCCATCGAGGACGCCCGCATCAATTCGACGCTGAACGGCATCGGGAATACGGTGTTCTATGCTGGCGATATGAAAGCCGTGCTGAGCGACGAGTTCATACGGCGCAACGGCCGTCCCGACGTCATCATCCTCGACCCGCCGCGTGCCGGAGTCGATGAGCCGGTAATCGACGTGATCCTGCGGGCGGCGCCCGAGCGGATCGTCTATGTGAGCTGCAACCCGGCTACGCAGGCCCGCGACCTGGCCCTGATGGACGGCGCGTATCGCGTCGAGGCGGTGCAGCCGGTCGATATGTTCCCCCATACGCACCACGTGGAGAACGTGGTGAAGCTCGTCCGCCGGTAGGCGGCTCCTGTTCCGGGGCGGTTTTTATACTATCGGCTCCTGTTCGGGCGTTATATTTGCAGTACTATTTCAAAAACGAATGAAACGTATGAAAAAATGGATGATTTTAGCGGCGGCGGTCGTATTGGCTGCGCCGGTGTTCGCTCAAACCCAGGAGGCTTTTCCGAGTTATATTCAGGTGAACGGACGTTCCCAGATGGAGGTTACGCCGGATGAATTCTATCTGTCGATCGTAATCAACGAGCGCGAGTCGAAAGGAAAAATTACGGTCGAAACTCAGCAGCGGCAGATGATCGATGCCCTGAAGAAGTTGGGCGTCGATGTCGAGAAACAGCTCAAGGTGGCCAATATGTCGAGCGATTTCTACAAGAAGGCCAGCTCGCTGACCACCGCCAAATACCAGTTGCTGCTCCATTCGGCGGCCGAAGTAGGTGACGTGACCGCCGCCCTGGGCGATCTGGGCATCTCGAACGTCGGTATCGTACGCGTGACCCGTTCGGACATCGATTCCCTGAAGGAGCAGGTGCGCCTGGATGCCATCCACAACGCCAAGTCGTCGGCCGAAGCGCTGGCCGGGGCGATCGGGCAGAAGATCGGAAAATGTTTCTATATCTACGATTCGAATTACGACGTGGCTCCGCAGTATTACGACAATATGATGATGGTGCGTTCGAAGGCGATGATGGCCGACAGCGCCGAAGCGGGTGCGCCCGAAGAGCCTTCGCTCGATTTCAAAACGATCAAGCTGGAGTATAACGTCCAGACCAAGTTCGTCCTCGAATAATCGGGGTTATCGTCGGAAATGAATTGGCAGGCCGAATTTTTGGATAACCCGGAAATTCGGCTTACCTTTGACCACTTTCCCTTTTTTCAAAAGCAAGGAATTATGGAGAACAGATTCAGTTTCGATTACCAGCACTACGACTCTCCGGAGGGGATGCCCGCCGGGGACCGGGAGTTGGTGGAGGAGGCTCGCCGGGCCGTCGCCCGGGCGTACGCTCCCTATTCCAAATTCCGGGTAGGCGCTGCGGCCCGTTTGCGCAGCGGGAAGATTCTCTGCGGCAGCAACCAGGAGAGCGAGGTGTTTCCTGCGGGCATGTGCGCCGAACGGTCGTTGCTGTTCCATGCCGGAGCGTGCCATGCCGACGATCCGATCGAGGCGCTGGCCATCGCTTCGGAGCCGTCCGAGCGGGAGTGCTATCCCTGCGGACAGTGCCGCCAGGTGCTGCTCGATGCGGAGCGTCGCCAGAGGTCGCCGATCCGTATCATCATGTCCGGTGCGGGCGGTGCCACGGTGGTGGATTCGGCCGTGCGGCTGCTTCCTTTCACGTTCCAGTTATAATCCGCTTCGCAATTACGCTCCGTTTCCGATGTTTGCTCCCGAAGATATTCTGTACGAGGACAACCACCTTTTGATCGTCAATAAACGGTGCGGCGACCTGGTGCAGCCCGATCCGTCGGGCGGCGATGCGCTCGAACGGCAGATCAAGGAGTTCATCCGGCGGCGCGATGCCAAGCCCGGCGAGGTGTTCCTCGGCGTGGTGCACCGTATCGACCGTCCCGTGAGCGGAGCCGTCATTTTCGCCAAAACGTCGAAAGCCCTCGCCCGCCTGAACGAGATGATCCGCCGGGGTGAGATCAAAAAGACCTATTGGGCGCTTACGGAGAGCCGTCCCGATCCCGAAGAGGGAGAGTTGTGCCACTATATCCTGCGTAACGAGAAAACCAACCGTTCGCGGGCGCTCGATGCGCCCCGGGGCGATGCAAAACTGGCGAAATTGCGTTACCGCACCCTGGGGGCGAGTGCCCGTTATACGTTGGTGGAGGTCGATTTGCTGACGGGGCGCCACCATCAGATCCGGGCGCAGCTCTCGAAGATCGGCTGTCCGATTAAGGGCGACCTGAAATACGGGGCTCGCCGTTCGAATCCCGACGGAGGCATTTCGCTCCATTCGTACCGTGTCGATTTCATCCATCCCGTGCGGCGCGAGCGGATCGTCGTGACGGCGCCCGTGCCGAAAGAAGATAATCTCTGGGCGTTCTTCGCCCGACAATTTTCATTGTTGCCATGCGAATTTTGATTCAACGGGTGCGCCGTGCGTCGGTTTCCATCGGCGGAACCCTCAAATCGGCCATCGGACCGGGTCTGTTGGTTTTCGTCGGTATCGAAGCCGAGGACGGCGAGGAGGATATCGAGTGGCTTGCGGGTAAACTCACCCGGCTGCGGATTTTCGACGACGAAAACGGGGTGATGAATCTCGACGTGCGGCAGGTCGGCGGCGAAATATTGGTGGTGAGCCAGTTCACGCTGCATGCCTCGACCCGTAAGGGCAACCGCCCGTCCTATATCAAGGCGGCCCCCGAAGCGATTTCCCGACCTTTGTACGAGCGGTTCGCCGCCGGTGTAGGCCGTGCGCTCGGGCGCGAAGTCGCTACCGGGGAGTTCGGAGCCGATATGCAGGTCGAGCTGGTGAACGACGGGCCGGTGACGATCTGGATCGACTCCCGACAACGCGAATGACTTCAGTTATTTCAAAGATAGTGAAAGATGAGCGCAATCGTGCGGGCTTGCACGCAGAGATTGCCGAATCGCATCCTATCCGAGGCTATGTCAAAGATATAAAAAGTTCGTTATGAAGAAGTATTTTTTGTGTATGGTCGCCTTGCTGTCGCTGGCGATCGTAGCCTGCGAAAGCGACGATACGGCGCCTGCGCCGACCGTGCGTCCGACTTTCGATCTGATCGACGCGCAGCCCGATGTGACGAGTGCGGTCGTGGCGGCCAACATCGAATCGAAGGGCGAAGTGCCCATCTCCGAAGTCGGCTTCTCCTACCAGGAAGCGGGCGGAGAGTACGTCGATGTGGTTTGTACGAATTTCAAGGACGGTCTGGCCCGGCAGACCCTGACCGGCCTGAAGCCCGACACCGAATATCGTTGGTACTGTTATGCCGTCTTGGGCGGCGAGCGGTTCAATGCGTCGCTGTCGAAAACGTTCAAGACCCTCAAGGAGGGGGGAGGTGCCTCCGGCTCCGACGCCCCAGTTCGGCAAGCCTTCGGCTTCCGAGGTGCAGGCTACGAGCGCATCGCTCGCGTGCGCTTATCTATACACCGGTGATGCGGCCGATATTGCCGAAGCCGGTTTCGGATACAAGCCTGCGGCATCGGCCCAAACGGGATATACTATGGTAGAAATTACGCCGGACGACTCTTCGTTGTCGGCCCGTCTGGAGGAGCTGACGCCTGAAACGGCTTACGAGTTCTATGCCTATCTGGTGATCGACGGAAAGAATTACACCAGCGAACGGGTCGTTTTTACCACGTTGAAGGAGGGCGAGCAACCGGGAGCTCCGCAGTTCGAAACGCCTTCGTCGTCCGGGGTTTCTCCGACCGGAGCGACGCTTGCCTGCGTTTATGAGTACGAAGGCGACGGCGATGTTGCGGAAGCCGGCTTCGGGTATAAGGCCGGTGCGCAGGAGGAATATACCGAGGTGAAGGCTGCTTCGACGGCTTCGCCCCTGGCCTGTGAGCTGAACGGGCTCGAACCTGAAACGAAATACGATTTTTATGCGTATGTCGTTGTCGGCGACGAGCGTTATACGAGCGCCGTCGCGCAGTTCACGACCCTTAAAGCGGGTGAAAATCCCGAGCCGGAGTTCGGTCCCGTCGCTGCGACGGATGTGACCGCTTCGTCGGCCACCCTGACGGGCAGCTTCACCTATGAAGGCGAAGAAACGGTCGGCATCGAAGTAGGATTTGCTTACAAACCCTCCGGTGAAACGGATTACACGACGAAAACGGTGACGGCTTCGTCGGGAGATAAGCGTGCGGCCATTACCGGATTGAGTGCCGCGACCACCTATACGTTCCATCTGTACGCCTCGATCGGCGGCAAGCAGTATCGGAGCGAGGAGGGTACTTTCACCACTGAGAGCGGAACAGTCCCCCCCCCGGAAAACGTCTATCGTACCGGCTGGGCCGAGTTGCCGGTGGAGGTGCAGAACAGCGACTACTACTATGCGCATCATATTTGCCCGGATTTCTATGTCGGCAGCCAGAAAGCCCGCAATTATACGGTCTGCTTCAGCGCCGAGCACCACTGTCCGGTCTGGGTGGCCGCTCCGCGCCACGCTTGCTACGAGGTGAAAGGAACGGATCGTACGGACGCTTACAGTCGCGATCCGGATATTCCGTCCGGTATTCAATACAGCAGTAAATCGACCGGCGGCGGTTGCAACAAGGGCCATATGCTCGGTTCGGCCGAACGGCTCGTGACCCGGAAAACCAACGAACAGGTATTCTATTATTCGAATATCGCGCCGCAATATTCGTCGAACTTCAACAACGGCGGCGGGGCATGGAACAATCTGGAAAGTTTTGTCGATGCGCAGGTTTGCGCCGATACGACTTATATCGTGGTAGGCACCTATTTCGAACCTTTCACCGATGCTTACGGCAAGAGCTGCACTTCGTCGAAAATCGATTTCGGCGGACGCAGCGACGTGAGCCGGCCTTCGATGTTCTACTACCTGCTGCTGCGGACCAAGAACGGAAATACGAAAAAATCGGTGATGGATTGTGCCGCGAGCGAATTGAAGTGCGCCGCCTTCGTGCTGCGTCATAACATGGATAAAGGGCACGAGCCGCAGGCCAAAGATATGATGTCGGTGGCGGAAATCGAGCGATTGACGGGCTTTACCTTCTTCGCCAACGTGCCGAATGCGCCGAAGGATACCTACAATCCGTCGGACTGGGGCTTGTAGCGTTCCGAATGGAAACCCGGGTCTATTCTTGGGGCGACGGCCGACCCTGGCACAGCTACGCGGCGTATTGCCGGCGACATTTCGGCGGCCGGGTGCGTAAGATCGCGGTGGATGCCGGCTTGAGCTGTCCCAACCGGGACGGAACGATCGGATCGGAGGGGTGTACGTTCTGTGACAACAGGGCGTTCACCCCTTCCTACTGTTCGCCCCGGAAGAGCCTGACGCGGCAGATCGACGAGGGAATCGCTTTCCATGCGGCCCGAGGGCGGGATGAAGGGCTTTGTCTGGTCTATTTCCAACCTTTTTCCAATACGCACGCTCCTGTCGCACGGCTTCGGGAGCTTTATGCCGAAGCGTTGGCTCATCCCCGGATTTCGGGACTGGTGATCGGCACGCGGCCCGATTGCGTGGACGACGAGAAGCTGGATTTGCTGGCGGAGCTGGCACGGAAACGCTATGTGGCGGTCGAATACGGCGTCGAATCCACCTGCGACGAAACATTGCGGGCCGTCCGTCGCGGCCATGACTTCGCGGCGGCCCGGCAGGCTATTGCGGCGAGCGCCGCACGGGGGTTGCACGTCGGGGCCCATTTCATTCTGGGGCTGCCCGGCGAAGACGACGAAATGCTTCTTCGACAGGTGGAGCGGATCAATGCCCTGCCGCTCGAAACGGTCAAGTTCCACCAGTTGCAGCTCGTTCGGGGAACGACCCTTGCCGCGCAATACGACGCCGAGCCCGGCCGCTTCCGCCTGCGTACCTCCGAGGAGTATCTCTCGCTGGTGGTCGAGGTGTTGCGGCGGCTGCGTCCCGATATGGCTGTGGAGCGTATCGCCAGCGAAGTGCCGATGGGATTTCACCACTTGACGCAGTGGCATTTAACGCGGGTTTCCACCCTTTGGTCCCTGCTTGAAAAAAGATTAACGGCACGGAACGCGTATCAAGGCGAAATTTTTATACCTTTGCGCCGTTAAACCTTAATTGTTCAAAGAAAAATGACTCTGTTGAAGGAAAAAATAACTTTCGGGACGATTATGGGCGTAGTACGGGAATATTTCGTGATGACGATCGGTATTCTCCTCTACACGTTCGCGTGGATCGCCTGTATTCTGCCCGCACACGGTACCGGCGGCGGTGCCACGGGTGCGGCGCTGGTGTTGTGCGGGGCGATCGAAAACCTGTTCAACTTCCAGATTAACATCGGTACGATGGCGTTCATCGTCAATGGTATTCTGCTGCTGTTCGCAGGTTTCATCATTGGTTGGAATTTCGGTATCAAGACGATTTTCTGTATCATCGTGCTTCCTGCGTCGCTGAACTTTTTCCAGGAAACACTGCCCGGCGTGCAGGCGTGGCTCGCGGAACTGGGCGTTATCCCACCCGATGCGATCAGCCTGTTCGGTAATCTGGAACCGCTGCTGCTGGTCATCATGGGCGGTATGCTGTCCGGTGTGGGTATCTATATGTGTTTTCGTCAGGGCGGTTCGACCGGCGGTACGGATATCGTGGCGCTGCTGATCAACAAGTATCATCCGATCAACTACGGCCGTGTCGTGCTGGTGACCGATTCGCTTATCATCTGTGCATCGCTGCTGGTGGGCAACGGCATCGAGACGGTGATCTACGGCTTCCTGCTGACGGCGGTATTCGGTCTGAGCACCGATGCGTTGCTGGCGGGCAACCAGCAGTCGAATCAGATTCTGGTCATCAGCCATGAGCACGACCGTATCGCCGCAGAGATCGTCGAGAAGGCGCATCGCGGGGTGACGATGCTCAACGGCATGGGATGGTACACGAAAGAGTCGTCGCAGGTAGTGATGGTTATTTGCCGCAAACGCGAAACGGCCGACATCCTCAAGATCGTCCGCAACCTCGACCCCAAGGCGTTCGTTTCGGTGGCTTCGGTAACGGGTGTTTACGGACAGGGCTTCGGTATCATCGACGGCGGTATGCTCAACGGTATGAAGAAGAATTAGGGAATCTTCTTCGATTTGAAATAATACTCCTCGTCGATCCGGCGGGGAGTATTTGTTTTCCGGGAATAATGCGTAACTTTACCCGAAGAAAAACCGAATTGATTCCGTCGTTTTGCGGTTGCGGCTCGGCTCCGGACGGGCCGGTCGGTTCCGCAGCCTGAAAGCACTCCTTTTCGATCCTGCTACGACCATGCGCTATGCCGACATCGTACTTCCTCTGGCCCAGCCTCTACACCTTTGCGGTGGCGGAAGGCGTGACGCTTTGCGAGGGGGATGGCCGTAGTCGTGCCTTTCGGCCGATCGAAGATCTACACGGGCATCGTCTGGCGGCTGCACGACCGGCGCCCCGATTTCAAGACCGTCAAGACCGTCTCCCGCGTGCTCTACGGTACGCCTCTGCTCGACGAGCGGCAGCGCCGTTTCTGGGAGTGGGTCGCCGATTATTACATGTGCACGCTGGGCGAGGTGATGCGCGTGGCGCTGCCGTCGCTGATGAAGCCGAGCGGACACGGCGAGGAGGAGTTTGCTGCCGACGAGTTCCGGCCCCGCCGGGAGTGGTTCGTGGCCCTGGCCGGCGAAGCGCTCACCGCCGACGGGCTGGCCGCCGCGCTGGAACGTATGGGGCGTCGTGCCCCCCGGCAGCGGGAGGCGCTGGAGGAGTTGGCTGCCCTTGCGCCCGACGGGGCGGAAGTCGCCCGGAGCCGACTCGCCGCCGATCGGACGGCTCTCGCTCTCCTGGTGAAAAAGGGGTTATTGACCTGTATCGAACGGGAGGTCGCACCCGGTCCGGTGACTGGCGGTGCGCAGTTTCGTCTGCCGACGCTTTCCGCTGCGCAGCGGAAGGCTGCCGAGGAGATCCGTGCCGTGTTTGCCGATCGCGCGACCGTGCTGCTGCGGGGTGTCACCGGTTCGGGCAAAACGGAAATTTATATGCACTTCGCTGCCGAGGTGCTGGCCCGGGGCGGACAAGTGCTGCTGCTCGTGCCGGAGATCGCTCTCACGGCCCAGTTGGTCGATCGGCTCCGGCAGGTTTTCGGCGAGCGGGTGATCGCCTATCATTCGAAACTCACCGACCGCAAGCGTACGGAGCTTTACCTCCGCCTGCGGGATTCTGCGGGCGGCGAGCTGGTGATCGGGGCCCGTTCGGCGATCTTCCTGCCGCTGCGCCGCCTGGAGCTGGTCGTGGTGGACGAGGAACACGATCCCAGTTACAAACAGACCGACCCGGCGCCCCGCTACCAGGCACGCGACTGCGCCGTGCTGATGACCCGACTGCTGGGGTGCCGTACGCTGCTGGGCAGCGCTACTCCGTCGCTGGAGAGTTATTTAAACGCTGCGACCGGAAAATACGGCAGCGTGGTACTGGCCGAGCGTTACGGACCGTCGCGGATGCCGCAGATCCTCGTGTCCGATACGATCCGTGCCGTGAAACGCGGCGAGCGGCATGCCCATTTCAACAAATTGCTGCTCGACCGTATGGAGGAGACCCTCGGCGGAGGCGGTCAGGCGATGCTTTTCCAGAACCGGCGGGGTTTCGCACCCTATGTCGAGTGCCGGGAGTGCGGCTGGACGGCCCGCTGTCCGGATTGTAATGTGACTCTCACGCTCCACAAGGGAAGCGGTCGTATGGTCTGTCACTATTGCGGTCATACGGAGCCTGTTCCGGCCAAGTGCCCCCATTGCCGGGTGACCGAACCCGTGCCGATGGGCTTCGGGACGGAAAAGGTCGAGGAGGAGATCGCCCGCGTTTTCCCCGAGGCGCGGGTCGCCCGGCTCGACCGCGACAGCGTTACCTCCGAGCGTGCTTTCCGGCAGATCGTCGAGGCCTTCGCCCGGGGCGACGACGATATTCTGGTGGGGACGCAGATGATTACCAAAGGATTCGATTTCGGCGGCGTGGAGCTGGTCGGTGTGCTCAACGCCGACAATCTGCTCAACAATCCCGATTTCCGTTCGGCGGAGCGTGCATTCCAACTGCTGATGCAGGTGGCGGGCCGCGCCGGTCGGCGCGAAAATCCCGGAACGGTCGTGATCCAGACCGCTGAGCCGGGACATCCCGTCTTGCAACAGGTGATTGCGGGCGATTACGAGGCGATGGCTCGTCAGCAGCTCGCCGAGCGGAAAGCGTTCTTCTATCCGCCCTATGCACGGCTCCTGAACCTGTTGTTGCGTCACCGCGATCCCGTGACGCTGCGCCGTGCGGCCAACGCCCTGGCCGCCGCCCTGCGCGAACGGTTCGGGCGGCGCGTGCTGGGACCCACGGCCCCGCCCGTCGATCGGGTACGGGGCGAGTATCTGGCGACCCTGCTGCTGAAGGTCGAGGCGGGGGCTTCGCTGGCCCGGGCTCGCGAGGCGGTGCGCGGGATTCTCGACCGGGTGGTCAAAAGTCCCGAATGCAAAGGCGTTACGATTCTCTGCGATGTCGATCCTCAATGATATAAAGGGGCTTTTTCTGCCGCCTGTCTGTCCCGTATGCGGCGGCGAGTTGCACGAGGGCGAGGGTGCTTTCTGTATGATGTGCCGTACGTTGGCACCCCAGACCGGATTCTGGCGCCGTGCGGACAATCCGCTGGCCGAGCGGCTGCGCAACGAGTTTCCCGTCGTGCAGGCCTCGGCTTTTCTCTGGTTCGTTGCGGGCAGTCCCTGGCAGCGGGCCATTCATGGTTTCAAGTATTACAACCGCTGGCGCACGGCCCGCGACCTGGGTGCCTGGTATGGCGGCAACCTTGCCGACAGCGGACTGTACGGAAGCGTGGACTGCATCGTTCCCGTGCCGCTTCATACCCGGCGGTTGCTGGCCCGGGGGTACAATCAGGCTGCCTATATCGCCGAGGGGATCGCTTCCCGGATGGGAGTGCCGGTGGAGGATCGGGCGGTCAGTCGCCTGCGCAACAACCCGAGCCAGACGACCCGTTCTTCGGCCGGGCGCTGGGAGAACGTACGCGACTTGTTTGCGGTCGCGCGGCCCGGAGCGTTGGCCGGACGGCACGTGCTGCTGGTCGATGACGTGGTGACTACCGGTTCGACGCTGCTTTCCTGCACCGAAGCTCTCCTTCGTGCGGTGCCCGACTGTCGGGTCAGCATTGCTGCACTGGCCGTTTCGCGCCGCCATTTCGGATTGGATCGGTAACTTCGATCGAGTAGTCTTTGCATTGACAATGAGGTGTTTCGGTTGGATTTTGCTCCGGCCAGGTCCGAACGGGTTTGGCTTGTCACTTACCTTTCGCTATCTTTGTAGAAGATAGGATGCGCCTCGGAAAACTGGGAACAAGTTCCTGTTTTCTCTCGGCTTTCGCTATCTTTGCAGCGCGAAATTTGTGTTTTATAATATTTTTCCTATGAGGGGGAGAACGAAACGTATATAGAAGCATCGGTAGAGAACAGCAGTAGTATATTGTACGACAAAGAGATACGCAACAAACCCCGGACGCGCCGCACAAAACGAAACGTATAATTTGATATAATTTCGGTATAATAAACCGGACCAAATCCGGCAACCGCTATAATGTCGGTATAATTTCAGAGGGCAGAATCAGGCGATTCAGCCCTCTTTCGTTGTATTCGCGGCCTCGTGTATGTCTGACGGCATTTTTCGGCTCTACAAAGGCTATTTCAATAGCAGTTGAACGACGTTAAAACGGGGCGTCGTCCCTCCTTTCCTCGTGTAATGCCTGCAATACGGAAAATCGGCAAAAATCGAGTTGGACTTACATTTGGACTTACAAAATGGACTTACATTTTCCGGGAAATGGACTTACAAAACCCGGTTTTTGACCCCCTCCAAAACATAGGAAACCGCCCGAAAATCGGCGCTAAACCCCGAAAATCGGCGAATAGAAGGCAGGAAACTGCCCTATAATTTGGGGATTGATTTTTATTTAATCGATTGATATTTATTCAGTTAGTCTATTTTATCCTGCTTTGAGCGTGTGCGCACCCTCTTTGCGGGGTGCAATAGGGCTGCACGAGGGCCTATCGAATCGTATTATAACGCACGCTTGCTTTCACCAATGCGAGGGCACGGATCATCGAGATTGGAATATCTTTAGGCTCGTGGTGTTGGTTATGGCTGACGAGCTTCACACAGTTTTCCCGTTCGGATTTATGGATGTATTTTATCGTCACGAACTCGTCCCCATCGACATTGGCCGATATAAGGTACATTTCACCCCAGAAAATCCCGTACTGCATGTCGTGTACCTGCTTGTAAAGGACAATATCGCCGCTTTTGAGTAATGGGTACATCGAATCCCCGCGCACATAAACAGCCCCATCGCATGCAGGCAGATCCGGCAACGATATATAGCTGATCGGAATCGCATCGACATCGTTGAACAAGGAAACCAATCCGGCCGTCGCCTCCAGATTGTAAAGGGGAATGCGCTGGAGATCGACCAGATTGTCGGTTTTGAGAGGGAACTTTTCCTGCACTTGTATTCCGGCCTGTTGCTGGTCCGGTTCTTTTTCCATGTTCCCGCGACCAGTCAGCAACCAGTCCGGATTCACATCGAGAGAAGTCACGATTTTTTCGAGCACATCATATTTGGGCATGATACCTTTGATGTAACCTCGGATATTTCCTTCGCTTACACCAATTTTATCGGCAAATACTGTGTTTTTACCGCCTCCAAATTCTTTTACAAGGCGTTCAATCCTTTCGTGAATCGTCCCGATCATAATAAGTATCCTATTATTTTCGCAAAAAATCACGATTAAATTTGGAATATTCGTGATATGTTACGATATTTGCAGCGTTGATACAATGTACTAACGGGGTAAAGTTACAGAAAAAATTGAAATAGTATGGCGACAAAACAAATCTTATTGCCTACGACGGTCCGGATGGAGATGGTCAAGACCTTCAAGATCACGCGCTCGACCCTCGACCGGGCTTTGAAGTACAAAGGCAACAGCGCGCGCGACAATATGCTGCGGAAAGCGGCCTTTCAGCGCGGCGGCGTGATCTACTTGGGAATAACCGCTCCCAAAGGTTACCTGCCGGACGTGGATACCACTTTCGAAAACGGCTGTATGCGTCAGAAGTTCGGCCACCGGATCGAGGTCGTCGTCCATTTGGAAAGCAACCGGACGACAATCCACATTGACGGGCAGAAGGTCGCCAGCTTCGACGATCTCACCGTTTCGACCTGGGGCATGCTCTACTCCCTGCAAACGATCTACAACAGACTCGCCGATCCGCATCCGGCCTCACTGCGGATAAAATCATGAATCAATTTAAGCACGCGATGATAACAAGAAGCACCGTAATATCTTTTGAAACTGCGGCAAAAGTAGTCGGAAAAGACGAGTTAATACAATTTGTTAGGCGGGGAATAGTGAAGCGCATTAGACGGTCAAATCGTTTTTCGCCTACTTATTTAGATTCTCTACCTCAAAGGTTTCGGCAGGCATTTGCAGATATGATTCAGAATCCATCTCTATTGTCTTCACGTGCATAAGGGGCATGTGGTATGTTAGAATGAAAGTTTTGATGACGTGACGCAAGTCTTCAACGAGGAATGAAGATGCGGAAATGAAAATTTCATAATAGCGTAGTACCTCGGCACCTTCAAGATGCTGATCAATAATTTTGAAGTTAAGACCAAAAGCTGCACAACGATCTCACTTGTTCAGTGTACATATCGAGGGTTCCATCGTCATATGACGTTTCGAAACGTACTACTTCTATTTTTTCAAGTTCTTTTTCCATAATCGCTAAAATTTGTAGTTGAACAGACAAATATAGCGATTTTCCCGTGAACGCACAGGCGTTACTCCGGAGCGATGCCGGCACGGGAGCACAGAAAACGACAAATGGAGTATTTTAACAACATACTTTGTATTACGCAGCCGGAACTTCTGGAGGTCATGAGTAAACCGGCATACGATCAACTTGTGAACCGTCGCAAGGTACAGGTCGCTCAACGGGCCTGTCGCGGCCGTAAGGCTTTGATCGTATTCGACAGTCTGCCGGGAAAGTACCGCCTGGCCGTAAAGGAACGCAAACCGGACATCTCGACGATGCCGTTGCAGGAGTGGCTTCGGGCGAACTACACGCCCGATGCCGAGGCGCGGAGCTACTTTTCGGCCTTCCGTTTCGACAACGGTTCGGCCCTTCCGGCGGAGAAGATCAACGAATACACGGTAAACGCTTCCGTAATCAAGGCGGTGCTGCGGCTGATGGCGTCGGCCAATGCCCTGCGACGTGTCGGCCGTATCGGATGGGACTCAATGGCCGAAACCATTACCTATTTCAAACGGGAGTTCGGCCACACGCTGCCCGAAAGCATGCTCCGTTTTCGCAAGAAGGTCGCCCAGTTCAAACGGGAAGGATATGCCTGCCTTATTTCCGGTCGGTTCCAAAATCAGAACTCCCGTAAGGTGAACTACAAGATCGAGCGGCTGATCCTTTCGCTGGACAGCCTGCCGGAGCGCCCCTTCAATACGACGGTGGCCGAGATGTACAATCAGTTCGTCTGCGGCGAGCTGAACGTGTACGACCCGGAAACCGGGGAACTGTTCGACCCGGAAGAGTTCACGGACAAAGAGGGCGAGCCGATCGCTTTGAGCGAAACGACCGTCGCCAATTACCTGAACAACCCGAAGAACCGCGCCCTACGGTCGAAACTGCACGACAGTGCGTGGGACTTCAACAACCGCTACCGTCCACACCACAAGCGCAAAGCCCCGGTCTGGGCGTTCTCGAAGATTTCGCTCGACGACCGCGACCTGCCGCGCAAGATGGCCGACGGAAACCGCGTCAAAGCCTATTATGCCTACGACGTGGCGAGCGGCTGCGTCGTTGGTTACGCCTACAACCGCCTCAAAACGGCCGACCTGTTCATCGACTGCGTGCGGAACATGTTCCGGCTGATCGACCACCAGGGCTGGAACTGCCCGGCCGAGGTGGAGGTCGAACACCACCTCGTGAACAACTTCGCCGACGGGCTGATCCGCGCGGGCGTGGTGTTCCCCTTCGTGCGGTGGTGCAACCCCGGTAACTCGCAGGAGAAACGGGCCGAGCACTTCAACCGGGTGAAGAAGTACGGCGTGGAGAAGCGCTCGCAGGTCGGCATCGGCCGCTGGTACGCCCGCCTGGAAGCCAACCGCCCGAAGGAGGAAAAGGTCTATGACGAGTTCAACAACACCTACAAGGAGGCGACCTATACCTACGAGCAGCTCGTGGCCGACGACATCCGGGCCATCCACGAATACAATAACGCATTGCATCCGAACCAGAAGCTCTACCCGGGGCTGACGCGCTGGGAGGTGCTCTGCCGCTACCAGAATCCGGATCTCGCGCCCGTGGACAAGGCGCTGCTCTACCGCTTCATCGGCGAGGAGGTGCGCACGTCGATCCGGCGCAGCAAGTACTGCCGGGTCCATTACGAAGATTATGCGCTGCCCTCGCCGGAGTTGATCGGACGGCTCGCGCCGAACGACTACACCGTCGAGGCCTATTATCTGCCCGACGAGCAGGGCAATGTCCCGGAGGTGTATATTTACCAGCACGGGGCCTATATCGCCACCTGCCGCCGTATCGAAGCCTATAACGAGGCCACGGCCGAGCAGACGGAGCGGGACCGTGAAGCCTACGCCGAGCAGGCGAAATACAACGCGCAGTTCGACGCCATGATGGCTCGGGAGAAGATCTGCAAAGTGCGGCTCCTGCCCGGTGATGTTCCGGCCCATGAGGAGCCGGAGATCGTCGAAGCGGCCCCTGCCGCACCGCCGGAGGAGGCGGAGGTATTCGATTTCGGCATCGACTACGCGGCGCTGGCAAAACATGAGCTTTAGAACGATAATAAAACACATTGAGATATGATTTCGAACGACATTAAAACCCGCATCGTGCTGGCCATATCCGGCAACAGGCAGAATTACGCCACGGACGCCAAACACGCCGTCGCCCTGGGCATTTCGACCTCGGTTTACAGCGAGATCAAGAAAGGCAACACCGAACAGAAGCTGAGCGACGCGAAATGGATGTCCATCGCCCGGCGGCTGGGCGTGAGCCTCGACGACGGCGCGGAGTGGAAGATCGTCAAGACGCCGACTTTCGAATACCTCACTTCGCAACTGGAACTGTGCCGCGCAAAGAGCCTTTCGGGCATGTTCTGCGATATTCCGAACATCGGCAAGACGGTCGCCGCACAATACCACGCCAAAACGCACAAGAACGTCGTCTACGTGGACTGCTCGCAGGTGAAGACCAAGCAGCGGCTGGTGCGCTTCATCGCCCGCGAGTTCGGTCTGAACTCCGTCAGCCGTTATGCGGACGTCTACGACGACCTTGTGTTTTACCTGCGGACGCTTGACCATCCGCAGATCATCCTCGACGAGGCGGGCGACCTGGTGTATGAAGCGTTCCTGGAGATCAAGGCTGCATGGAACGGCACGGAGGGTTGCTGCTCGTGGTATCTGATGGGGGCCGACGGCTTCAAGGCCAAGCTGGAGCGCGGCATCGAGTTCAAGACGGTAGGGTTTGCCGAGATCCGGAGCCGCTGCGGCGACAAGTACAACAGCATCACGCCGCCCGAGGGCGACGAGCGCCGGAAGTTCCTGCTCGGCCAGGCCATGATGATCGCCCAGGCGAACACTCCGGAGGGCACGGATTTCCGGCAGATCGCCCGTCGGAGCAACGGCAGCCTGCGTCGGGTCCATTCGCTGATCACCAAAGGAGAGGAGGTATAGTCATGCGGGCCTATTCACCCTCGGAGATCGAGAATCTGAATATCCCGGAACTTCCGCTGGACGGGGAGTGGGAGGCCGCCTTCGGCCGCCCCTCCCGCTTCGAGCGCTGGTTCATCGACGGAGAGTCGGCCAGCGGTAAGAGTACGTTCGTCATGTTGTTAGGCAAGAAACTCTGTGACTATGGGCGTGTCGATTACGTGAGTCTGGAGGAGGGTGCAAACCTCTCGTTCAAGAAACGGATCAAGCGGCTCGGGATGAAGGATGTCGCAGGGAAATTCAAGGTCGTGACGGGGCTGACGGTGGCCGATCTCGTCGCACGGTTGGAGCGGCCCAAGAGTGCGAATTTCGTTATCATCGACTCGGTGCAGTACCTCGACGTGCGGAGTTTCGACCGATTGAAAAAGGAGCTGTTCGACCGTTTTCCGCGCAAGTCGTTCATCCTCGTGTCGCAGGTTTACAAGGGGCGGCCGAAGGGCAAGATGGCCGACGACATCCGCTTCGACTGCGGCGTGAAAATCCACACCAAAGGCTACCGGGCATATTGTCAGGGGCGCTATACCGACGACGCGGAGGCGTACTTCACCATTTGGGAGGAGGGCGCCGCGAAATATTATCTGACCGAATAAACAACCATATCCGCCATGACCTACAAACGATTCTACAAGCTATTCAACCGTCTGCCGCTCCACGACGACGAAATGAAGGAGCGCCTGGTGCAGCAGTACACCAACGGCCGGACGTCGAGTCTGCGGGCCATGTCCACCGCCGAGTACGACGCCCTGTGCGACGCGCTGGAACGTTCGACGGCCGACCCGCAGCACGAACTCCGGAAAAAGAAACGGTCGGCGGCGCTCCGCTTGATGCAGCAGCTCGGCATCGACACGACGGACTGGCCGCGGATCAATGCCTTTTGCCGGGACCGCCGGATCGCCGGAAAGGAGTTCGGTGCGCTGACCCCGCCGGAGCTGGACGCGCTGGCCTTGAAGCTCCGCGCGATCCAACGCAGCGGCGGGCTGAATCCCCGGCCGGAACGGCCGACCGGACAGGCCGAGCAGTCCCGGCCGCAGATAATCTACATGCCGCTCGGCGGCCTTCCTAATTGACAACGCATTATGAAATCGAATCCTTACGCAGACCTGCGGATCGACAATCGGGCCGACCTCCCTGCCCCGTGGTACGATTACCCCGTATTGCAGTCGGGCGAATACAGAACCGAAATTCTCTACACCAGCGGCCGCGATTATGTAAAAGTCCATATCGGGCAACAGGACGGCGCCTGGGTGGCCGCTACGACATGGATGATCGGCGGGTCGGGCCGCGGATGCCACCCCGGCCGGAAATGGGGCGAGTTCGCCTCGGAACAGAACGCTCTGCTGTGGGCGTTCGGCGAATTGCTGGCCGAAGAGGGCGTGCTGCCTCCGGCCGCGATCAAGACCGTAAAAGCACGCATTTTCGAGATCAGACAATACAAACTGTTTTAACGATGGACGATCAATTATATTTCGAGCAGTGTCTGTTGGCCTCGCTGGAACGATTCGGGTTCACCATAGACCGACAACTAAAAATGGCGCGGGGCATTGCGTATTTCGCCACGCTTCACCCCGCATTCTCTGTTCAAATAGGGTTCGAACTATGTTTGGACGGCATTCGATTTACCGTCACTCTTCATTCGCTCTCTTTTATGAAAGGCTTTCCTTATCGGCATTTGATGCGTTATCCGCCGAAAGCGGATATAATCATTCCGATGATATTACGAGCTATTTTCAACTACCTGGGCGATGAACTTGCCCGAAATTTCCGAAACCAAATCAATTCTTAAACATTACAGCAATGAACGACAACGAAGTGAAAACAGTACAGATGACCGCCGAGGAAGCGGCGCAGTACGCGGCATTCAAAGCCGAGCAGGAACGGAAGGCGGCAGCCGACAAGGCCCGGAAGGACCGCAAGGTTTACGGTCAGATGGTGGACGAGGAGATCGAACAGGCCCTCCCGATGCTCCGGGAGCTGAGCGGCGACATCCGCACGGTCAAGGAGCAGGTGCTTGACAATTTCCGGCAGATCCTCGACATGAAGGCCGACGTGCTGAAACGGACGAAGGACGGGCAGAAAAGCCACACGTTCACCAATTCGACGGGCGACAAGCGCATCACCATCGGACGGTGCGTCGTGGACGGCTGGCGCGATACAGTCGAGGACGGCATCGCCATCGTGAAGGAGGCCGTCATGGGTCTTATCAAGGACGACGAGACGAAGGCGATGATCAACCAGATCATGCGGCTTATTGCCCGCGATCAGAACGGGAACCTCAAGGCGAGCAAGGTGCTTCAGCTCGACACGCTGGCCGAGGAGCTGCACAACGAACGGCTCAACGAGGGTATCGCCATCATCAAGGAATCCTATATTCCGAACCTGTCGAAAACCTATATCCGCGCGGAATGGAAAGACGACAACGGCGTCTGGCGGTACGTCCCGCTGGGCATGACCGAGGCATAACAGCCCCGGTCGCGCGGGGGGGGGGGTAATGTAAACAACCCGCCTGCCGGAGTGCGACAAAGCGGGTCGAGTGATTAAAGAAAGCCACTACAAAAATAATCACAAAACCTGCCAAAGCAATGGGTAAGCACCACATAAATACACTCCGGCGCATCCGTTTGGTCCTCGACATCGTGGAAAAGCACTACGAGCCGGGGAACAATGCGAAGAACTACTACAAAGTCTGGGAGCGGTACGTGAATCCCGTTTACCCGTGCTGTTACCGGACAATGCTCAGCTATCTGAAGACTCCCGCGAACGAATTGAAAGGACTGGAGCCAACCGATGACAAACGGCAACTGAAACTCTTTTAAGTGACAAAATGGAAGCGAACATCAAAACGATTCTACTGGCCGTCCAGCAACGGCTGGCCGAGCGGGTCCCCGAGCTGGCCTATATCGACAAGAACTGGGGACAGCTCGACTACGAGGCGCCTCCGGTCAAATGGCCCTGTGCGCTGCTCGATATCGACGAGGTTCCGTTCTCGCAGATCGGCGGAGGCGGACAGATTGCCGACGGGGTGACCGTGGAGATTCTGGCGGCGAACCTGCGGCTGGTCAGTTCGTCGGCCGCCGCACCCCGCAAGGCCGATGCCTATCGGCTTATCGAGTTGCTCGACAAGATTCACTCGGCCCTCCAGCGCTTCACCGACGGAACGTTCGGCCCGATGTTCCGCACGCAGATCAAGAAGATCGCCGCGGTCCGTGCGGGCGAATGTTACAAGGTCCTCTACCAGACCGCCTACACCCTGCCCGGCGTGCAGGAGGGGCAAAGCGCCAAACTGCCGCCCTCGTCCATCCGTCTGGAGATGAAATGATCCGACGAAAGAAGGGAGCCGCGAGGCCCCCTTCTTCATTTGATCCGGCTCTGCATGTATGCCTTGAGACGTGCGATGATCTTCTGCCGCAGCTCCTCGGCGTCGCCCATGTACTGACGCCTGGGCATTTGAAAACCCCGGCCGCGCCCGGCCCGTCCGCCCGTATTGTGTACCTCCGCATAGGGCACTTTTGCGTTGCCCGCCGTCCATACGACCTCCTGCGGGGTCGCGCGGGCGATGCGGATGCTGTTCATCAGGGCGGCGGAGTCGATCATGAGCGACCCGCGCCGCCGCGTTCCTGCCTTGTCCTTCTTCGCCAGCGGCCAGGGCGTGCCGTCGAATCCCTTCTTCCGGAAGGCCCCTTTGAAATAAGACACTCCGGTCATGGCAGCGATGTCGGCGACGTCCTGCATGTCGATCCGCGCCTTGTCGAGTATTTGTTTCGGTATCATTGCGGTTTGTTCAAAATTCACTATATTTGCATCGAAGCGCGCAGCGCCGGGGATGAATCATCCCGGCCAACCCTCGCGGATGACGGGGGCCGGGCGAGTCCGGGCACGATACGGCGGCGGGGCGCGTCAATCCGAAGCGGATCGGTAGCACCGGGACCTCAACCCGTTGAAACAGCACAGGCGACTACCAGGAACCGGGCCGCGAAGCACAGGAGCGTTGAAAGGCTCCCCTTACTTTTTCACCAGCAGCCCGCGCCGATACTTGAGCCGGGGGTCTTTCTCCGGTGCGATCTTCCCGCCGCTTCTGGTCGTCGGGCGGATGGCTATTTCGAACCACGTCCGGACGGCGAGCGTCTTTCCGTTCTCGATCCGGCACACGACGTTGATCGCCTTGTCGCGGTAAAAGCGGATGTAGTTCAGACAGTCGAACGCCTTGCCGTCGTAATTGTTCAGCCATACCTCGTCGGGCTGCCGCAGAACCTCGGCGATCACGTCGAGCAAAGGCACGCGCGCCGCGGTGTATTTGCCCGACGTATGCGTTGCGAACGTCCGCTCGGGGAGTTCTATCGTTTTGCCGGAGAAGTCCGTAAAACGGCCGTTTTGGGCGAACCATCCCGCGGGATCGCCCGAGAACGGGACGAACTCCCGCGTCGCGGCCGCCAGCCGTTTCCCGAACGACGGCAGCCCGTAATGCTGGCAATGGAGTTTACCGAGAAGCGAGGCCGCCCGGTCGGGAAACTTGCGGATGTACATTTGATTCGCCGTGAAGATCTCGGCCGTCTCGGCCCGGTTCACGCCCCAGCCCTGGGCCGTCGTCCGCTTCCATTCGGGGCTCTTCAGAAACGCCTGCATCTTCTTCTGCTCCTCGCCGAAATCCCCTTCGAACTCGTCGGCCATGATCGCCTCCACCCGGCAACGGCAGTTCCAGTCGTTCGGCGGGAAGATCTTCCGCCATGCCGGATCGGACGCCGGGAGCGTCAGTCCGTCCAGCGCGGCATGGGACGGTCGCACCTGGCCGTCGCCTGCGGTACGATAGACCCAGTAGGGGAAAATATCGGCCCGCCGCCGGAGCTGTCGGTAGTTGCTCGCTGCCTCGGCGACCTGCACGGCCGTGCGGTACTCCGTGCGCTGCCATCGGTCGTTGAACGTGCGCGTGATCTCCGCGGCCCGGGCTTTGAACTCGTTATAGCTCTTGCTTTCTCGGAACGCCTGGTTCAGCTCCTGCACCTCGGCGAGCGTCTTGGCCGCGGAGAAGTGGAACAGGTTTTGTTCGAGGGCCGCCGTATATACGTCGTCCGGCACGTCGTATTCGACGGCCGCCTCGACCGTTCCCGAGGTGTGTGCGAATACGGTTCGAACGGCCTTCAAAAGGTCGGAGGCGATGTATTCGAACAGCTCGGCGTCCCAGTAGTCAGACTTCCCGGCCGCCACGCGCCCGACGAGCGCCTCGTCCCGCGGCGTGAGGGATTCTCCATCGGATGCCCCGTCCTGCGGGGCCTCCGCGAAAAAAGCGTGTCCGTCCGCACCGTCTTCCGTACCTTCCCCGTCCTGCCGCTCCCCGTCGGCGCCGGGCGGCAGGAGTCCCTGCTGCTTCTTGCCGATTACGGCGATTCCGAACGTGTCCCGAATCCACTCCGGATCGACGTCGTAATTCTGGGACGCCTCGTAAGTCATCTTCCAGAGTTTCTCCAGGTCCACCTCCTTGGTGATCTCCAGCCGCAGGCCCGGTTTGAGGAAGCCGATGGCGGCCAATGCCGGGAGAATCTTCCGGTTGAAAGAGGACTCGATCAGCCGCTTGTCGGCCTTCACGACGGCCTCCATGAGCTTGGTGCTGCTCTCCTCCTTCGAACGGTTGCCGTTCTCGGTGTCCTGGCCGAGCACGGCCGCCAAGTTAAGCAGCGAGAGCTGCTGGTCGCAGGTCGAAATGAGATTTTTATAGACATCGCCATTCGTGGCTACACCTTGTGCGAACTCGAAATCCTCCGTCGTGTCGATGATGAAATAGGCCGCCGATCCGATCTCGCGCATCATCGTTTCGGCCCGCTCCAGCATTTCGTCGTCAGTGGTGTTCGTCTTCATGACGCGCGGAGGTATGCCGAATATCTCGCACAGCTCACTCCAGCAGGAGAGGGCGAACTTCTTGATCAACACATACGGCACGGCCTTGTTGAGCAGCCCGAGGTCGCATTTGCGCGGGTAGATCTCAACGAGCCAGCGGCCGAACTCCGGCAGAAGTCGATAATCCACCGTCTCCGAACCTTCGGCGTCGGGGTAGAATTTCCCGACTTCGGGCGACACGTTCTCACGCGGCACGAGGTCGGCCACGACCGTTCCGGCCGGATCATAGTCGAACTCGATGAGCGAGTGGTTGAAAAACTGCGCTTCGACGATCAGTTCGACGAGGTCCTCGTACAAGCCCGAATCCTTGAACTTCTGCGTCTCGGCCTCGTCCTTGCGGCCGTTCATCTTCAGTTCGAACTCCGCGCCCTGGCTTTTGCCGATGCGGAGAACCGACACCTGCGAGGTCATCAGCGCATCGTCGATCACCTCCGAGAAAAGCCGTTGCAGCAACACCTGCTTCGGTTCATAGGTACTCGTCGCCTGCAGGCGGGCACGCTTCCAGTCGGCGATGTCCTTGCGGGTCACGGATTCCTGCCGCCTGATGACGCGGCGAATGATCCGCGCATCGTTCCGGCGAGCGGGCTTTCTTTCCATCTTGGCGGCTGCCTCCGCAGCGGCTGCCGCCTTTGTTTTATATCCGATCTTTTTCATTAGAACGAGTGTCTGAATTTAGGGTTGGAGCCGCAGCGCATCTTGATCCGGACTTCGCCTTTCTCGTCGGTCAGCAACGGCAGACTCGGGGTGCGCGTCCCCGCGGCCACGCCCTCCAGGTATTTGATGACACGGTCGTAGCGCTCCTTCCATATCTCGTATATGGTTTCGACGTTCGACAGTTTGATAAGGTTCCACACGGTGACGATCTTGGTGTTTTCCAGAACGAGCGCATTGCGCTCGGAACCCTCCGCCGCGAAAATCCGGTCCGTGTCGTAACGCGGCCGCAGATAGGAGCGCACCTCCTCGACGGCGGCTTCGATGGCTTGCAGCACGATCTGCTCGTCGCCCTCGGTGATCTCCTCGACGATATGGGCGTACATGTGGCTTTTCAGTTCTTCCGGTGTCAGATACATTGTCCTATTGATTTTACCACCTGCGGCTGGCCCGACGGCCCACCGCATAGCGGTTGTTGGTCTTACGCACGGAGTTGCTCAGTTTCCATATCGCCCCCTCCAGCGCATCCGGGGCGTCGTCGTGAATTTTGCTGCCTTTCTCGAAGCAGAGGAGCTGCTCGACGAGGACCCGCATTCCCTGCGAATCTCGCTCCAGCTCGTTGAAGATGATGTCCCCGCGCTCGAACAGGGGCTGCAAGGCTTCGATGCGTGCGAATTTGTCCGGCTTCTTGCGCGTGTCTCCGACGATGGGTATCTGGTAGCCGACCTTCTCGCCGTACTTGCGGAACTCGTCGAGGAGCAGGTCCTGCATGAATCCCGCCTCCATTTCGTACCGCACCGGGTTGTCCCCGACGTAATCGTGGGCGTCGTAGTGCCATTCGACCATCGTCGAGACCTTCGTCTGGTCGGCATAGGCTTTCAGCACGTGGTATTTGCCCTGGGGCGTGATGCCGACGAGCATCGTCGCCTTGAAGTCGGCCGTCGCCGACGCCTTGAACGAAGGGTCGGTGTAGCAGACGATTGCGCGGTATTCCCGCATGCGCAGCATCTTTCCGAAGCGGATGTGCTTCTCCTCGAAAACGGTTCCCGCATTGACGGGGTTGTTCATGTATTCGCGCTGGAAACGCCGCTCGCCCATGATGCCGCGCATTTCGGCGATCTCCCGCAGCGTGTAGTTCTGCGGCCAGGACGGAAGGCCCTTTCTGTCGAGCGCATTGACGACGGTATGGTGGAAATGCGGATTATCCGCCAGGGTGCCGATGACCGACGTGCGGCCGATCCGGTTGCCTACGACGGCCAGGCGTCCGCGCCCCATCGCCATCGTTCCGAGCAGGGCCGTCAGCAGCCAGTCCACCGCTTCGCCCACGCGCCGGGGATTGCGCACCAGCTCGTCGTCGTCGATGTCGTCCACCGCGATATAATTGGGCCGCAGCCCGCGCTTCTTGATGCCTCGCGGCGACTGTCCGCGTCCCAGCGCGATGAACAGATCGCCTGTGGCCGTCGTGAACTCGCCGTTCGTCCATATTCCCGCTCCCCGTTGATTGCCGAAATCTGCATTATAGAGGTCGTTGGACTCCAGCTCCGCCTGCAAGTCGCCCAGCAGGCGCCGGGCGGCTTCCTGGCTTTTCGACACCAGAATCATGATCAACGGCTGCGCGTTGGGCTGGATCTTCAGCCAGAGCGGCTGCAAGAGCGAAATATGCGTGGACTTGGCGTGCCCGCGCGCCCACTCGAACAGGCCGCGGGCGTTTTCATGGTCCCGCATGTAAACCGCGGCATCGACCTGGAAGTCCGCGCACTCGGTCGTCGCAAGGTGGGGAAAATAGGTGCGGACAAAATACCTGTAATCCTTTCGCGCACGGGCGATGCGGTCCTTTCGCTCCTGCTCCGTTCCCTTCGGAATCTTGGCCGTTGATCGTTCGATGTCGTGGCAATGCTGAATCCAGCGTTCCTGCGCCTCCTTGTATTTTCTGCTGACGGATGCCATTCGTTACGCCTCCTGTGCGGAAATGTATTCGATATACTTCTTGTGCAGGCTGTTTATGGTCGTGAGCAGTTCGGGCGTCAGCTCCTCGTCGGTCTCGGCCCGCTGCATCATCCATTGCTCCAAATCGATGATTACGTCGATGATCTCGTCCTTGGTGATGCCCTTTGCGATGCGCTTTGCCGAGGCCATGACCTTGGCGATGTTGTCCGACAGTTTGGTAATGCCGTCGATGTCGTCCGTTTCGCCCTTGTTCAGCTTGGTGATGATCAGCTCGGAAATCTTCTTCGCTGCCAACATCAGTGAATTGACCAGGGCGGCCGACGAGGAGTTCTGCTCCCGGCGCCGGGCGTCCCAGTTCTCCTCCCTGGCCCACCTGCTGACGGTGGCCTCCGTCAGTCCGGTTTTCGCGGCGATTACCCGCTGCGTTTCGCCGCTCAGAAACAGACGGCACGCATAATCCCGGAGAACGTCGAGCTCTCGCTTCGTCCTCGGCTTTTTGGTCGTTTTAGCCATTCACAGCGATTCTATTCAGCCCTTCCGGGCGGTTTGTACGGTGCAAAATTGGGGCATTCGCCCGCCGAATAAAAATAGAGTGTAAATTATTTACACTCTATTTGTTACGCGAGTTTACCCGGGCGATATTTGCACCATGAATCGCGGAATGGAGCAGAGGCCAGCTCGTCAGACTCATTATCTGAAGGTCGGGGGTTCGAATCCCCCTTCCGCTACAAAGTCTTATTATGGACGGACAGACAGAGCCGGGGCCGAGTAGCAACGGTCGGCTCTGAGCGATAAGATCGCGCAGCAGTGATTGCTACCTTGGCTAAGCCGCTGCTTTTTGACGACGATGGAAAAAACGTACATAGATTCCGTAAACGAAACACCGCGGGAAGCCGTAATGCGGCTTTATGGCGCAATCGGCCCGCGGGTGGACGGCGACTATTTCGCCCAGGAGCTCGCGTCGCTCGACCGGGGCGACTTCGATATGATTCATATCCGGATGAACTCTCCGGGCGGCAACGTCTTCCAGGGCATGAGCATCGTTTCGGCCATCCTCTCCATGAACACCCCCGTCTGCGTACATATCGACGGCATCGCGGCGTCGATGGCCGCCGTTGTCGCCGTGGCTGCGGACCGCGTGTGCATGATGGACTTCGCTAAAATGATGATCCACGACCCCTATTTCACGGGGGAGAGCGGAAAGGCGACGAGCCCCAAGCAGAAGAAGGCACTGGCGCGGCTTACCGACATGCTGCGGCAGGTCCTCGTCCGCCGGGGCAAGGACGAGGCGACAATGGCGAAGCTGATGCGCGAGGAGACGTGGTTCTCGGCAGCGGAGGCGCTCGATGCGGGGCTGTGCGACGAGATCACCTCCTCGGCCCGTAACGAGTTCATGAATTTAGACCCCATGCAGCTTGTCGCTGCGGTCGATGCAGAATACCAAACCAACAATCAAGAACAAATGGAAAAAATCAATTTGTCGGCCGAGGCTATCGTTGCCCTCGGCAGCAAAAGCGGCCAGATGGACGAAGCTGCCGTCAGCGCAGCGATCGTCGCGGCCGTCGCGGCCAAAGACGAGGAGATCGCCAGCCTCAAGGCCGCGAAGGAGACGGCCGAAGCGGAAATCGCCCGGCTCAGGAAGGAGAAGGAGGACGCCGTGGCCGTCGAAGCGGTAAGTTTCGCCGACGCGCTCGTCAAGGCGGGCAAGATCGCAGCCGATGCCAAGGACGCCGTTATCGAAACCTTCAAGGCCAACCCGGAGAACGCCCGCAAGATCTTCGGCAGCGTACCGGAACGCACGAAGCTCTCCAGCCTGGCAGGGACGCAGGGCGGTGACGCGGGCAAGTATGCCGCGAAGTCGTGGGACGAGCTGGACCGGGCCGGACTGCTCGCCGAACTCAAAGCCAACCACCCCGACCTCTACGAGAAGAAGTACAAGGAGATGGCCGCCTCGCTGCACATCTGCCGGGGATAGCCGAAAACGCATCATCAACAAATCAAAACAGAATGGCATTACAAGTTGAAATCTGGGTGAAGTCCATCATCGAAGGACTGTTCGCCAACAACACGTTCGCGGCCCGCTCGGTCGATCACAGCGAGTTCGTGAACGAAAAGACGGTGCACGTTCCGAATGCCGGGGCGGCTCCGAACGTGGAGAAAAACCGAACGGTTTTCCCCGCCAACGTGACCGAACGCAAGGACGTCGATCTGATCTATCAGATGGACGAGTTCACCGTGGACCCGGTGCGCATCCCCCATGCCGAGCAGGTGGAGCTGTCCTACAACAAGCGCGAAAGCGTCACACGCCAGTCGCGCCGCAAACTCGCGCAGGACATCTACGAGTCGATCATCTACAACTGGATTCCCGAAGGGGTGAAGGTCGTGGAGACGCTCGGCGAGGCCGTCGCCGCACACATCAAAGAGGCCACGGGCAACCGCAAACGGATGACCAAGCAGACCGTCGAGGAGCTCCAGACGCTTTTCGACGAGCAGGACATCCCGGAGGAGGGCCGCTGTATCCTGCTCGACGCACGGATGTACAACCAGTTGCTGAACTCCCTGACGGACGCCGAGCGCAACGGCTTCCTGGTATGCGCAGACCCCGCCCGCGGTGTGATCGGCAAATACCTCGGTTTCGACTTCTACAAGCGTTCGAAGGTGGCGAAGGTCGCTACGGACGGCACGCTGAAGCCCTGGAGCGCGGCCAACGCTGCGACGGACTGCGCCGCGGGTCTGGCATGGCACGAGGACTGTGTGTCGCGCGCGCTGGGCGATTCGCTTCTGTTCGACGACCAGGGCAACCCGCTCTACTACGGCGACATCATTTCGTTCCTCCAGCGCGCCGGAGGCAAGAGCATCCGGGCAGACAAGGCGGGCGTGGTACTGATCAGGCAGGCGGCAGCCGAGTAGCGGATGGAGACCTGGATTATTTACGTCATTGCACCTATCGCCATCGCGCTGGTAAGCTGGATTCTCGGCAAGAACGGACGGCGTATCGACGAGACGTCCAAACTGGTGGCCCTGCTTCAGGAGGAGATCACCCGTCTGACGGCCAAAGTCGAGAAGCTGGAGGCCAAGGTCGAGATCAAGGAGCACGAGTCGGAGCGCAAGAGCGGGATAATCCAGGAAGCTTTCCGCTGCAAGACGCCTTCGCACAAGTGCCCCGTGTTAATCAAGTTATTCGAGTTCAACGATCAAAAGGAAGATGAGCAGAGGACTAAGAAACTGCAACCCGGGGAATATCCGCCGGAGTGCGACCAAATACAAGGGAGAGACGAGGAGTTCCGACCCGGCCTTTAAGGCGTTCGAGTCGATGCCGTGGGGCTACCGGGCGATGTTCGTGCTGCTCCACACCTACCGGGTGCGTCACGGATGCCGCACGCTGCGGGAGATGATCTTGCGCTATGCGCCGCCCGTGGAGAACCATACGGAGAACTACATCCGGGCCGTGGCTGCCGGAGCGCAGGTGTCGCCCGACGAGCCACTCGACACCAAGAGCGGCGAGCGGATGATTCCGGTCGTTGCGGCCATGAGCCGCGTGGAGAACGGAACGCCCGCACGCATGGACGAGGTTCGGGCGGGCTGGGATCTGTTCACAAAGTACCCTGTATGACACGGCGGCGAATCCTCCTCCCGCTCCTCCTGGCAGCACTGTTCTGCGCCTGCGCGCCCTCCCGCCGGACGGCGGCGGTGCACAGCCGAGCGGAAAACGACCTTCGGATGCAGGTGCTCCGCGAGGAACTCTCGACGCGCGACAGCCTGTTTTTCCGGGCCTTGTGCGAGGAACTGATCCGCAACCTCGACGGCGAGCGGCATCTGCACCGGGTTGTCGGGGAGGAGGTCGAGACCGTCACACGGGAATACGACACCTCCCGTCCAGTCGATACGCTGACCGGAACACCGCCCCTGCGGCGGGAGACCATCCAACGGCGGCGCCTTACGGATTCCACTCACGAGGCGGACCGTGTACGACAGACCGAACACCGAATCCAGGCCGACACGATCCTCGGCGGCGGTCATGCCAGGCAGCAGCTTCGGACGGAAGGAAATACCTCCCGGCAGGAAGCCGCCGAAACAGATCTCACGACGGCCCAGCGTCGCGGCCTTACCTGGTGGCAGCATGCCCTGTGCATTGCCGGACTGCTGGTCGTGGCTTATGGCACTTACAGATTATTCAAACACCGTTAAAACAACAATTGAATGGCAAAAAACAATCATACCGCAAAAACCGCCGGGAAAGCTCCGAAAACGGCCGGAGCCTCCGTCCAGACCGCGGACGTGTCTATGCAGGTAGGGAACGAATCGCCCGATCTCCAGCCGGCTCCCGACACGGAACCCGCCGCCGGGAAGGAGGCGGAACCGACGCCGTCGGTCCCCGAAGCTCCGGACACGACACCCGGTCTCCGGCCGGACTCCGCATCCGATGATGAGAGCGGCACGGCGGATCGGCAGACCGATGACACCCCGGCAACGGCCGGGGAGGACGAGCGGCCACTTTCTGCGGTAACGGCATTCGCCGACACCCCGGAGGAACTGGCGGCCCGCCAGGCTACCGAGGCGGCGGCCCGTGAGGCGGCAGACCGTGCAACCACGGAATCGGGAGTCGGGAGCCGTCTGAAGGCCGAGGCCGGGCGAATCCTGGCCGCATACCCGGATGCCCCTGTCGTCTACATGACCTCCAACGGGTTCGGGTTCTTCAGGGAATCCGAGGCCCGCAACCATGCGGCCACGCTCCGCGACAAGGCAGTAATCACCGTAAAACGCAAATAAATGTTACCGAGAGTACGAATCAACTACGCCAACGGCACATTGGGACAGGTGGCCGCGATGGCGGACGGCTGCCTCGGCATGATGGCGCTGGGTGCGAAGGAAGTGACGGGCGACGACAAGTTCAAGCTGGGCAAGGCGTATACGCTGCGTAAGCTCGCCGACCTGGAGGCGCTGGGCGTCACGTCGGAGAATAACCCGAACCTCTACCGCAACGTCAAGGAGTTCTACGCCGAGGCGGGCGACGGAACGGAGCTCTGGCTGACGGGCTATGCCGAGAGCGAGACCTTCGCCAACGCATTCGACAAGGACAACGCCGCCGGAGCCGTGGCCCTGCTCAAGGCGTCGAACGGCAAAATCCGCGGTCTGGTCGCTTTCAAGACTCCGGCCGAAGCCTACGAACTGACGACCACCGAGGGTCTCGACGCCGACGTGTTCGCCGCGCTGCCGAAAGCCCAGCAGTTGGGCGACTGGGCCACGGACACGCTGCGTGCGCCAATCTTCTCGCTGGTCGAGGGCTACGGCTATGCCGGGGACCCCGCGGCGCTGAAGGACCTTACCGAAACGGAGTACAACCGCGCGGGCGTGGTGCTCGGCGACACCGCGGCCTCGTCGAAGAACGCCGCGATGGGTGTCGTCGCCGGGCGCATCGCCGCCTCGGCCGTCCAGCGGAAAATCAGCCGCGTGCGCGACGGTGCGCTCCAGCCGCTGACCTTCTACGTGGGGGCCGAGCCCGCTGAACTGGCCGACCTGGAGACGATCAACGACAAGGGGTATATCACCTTCCGCACGTTCGTCGGCAAGGCCGGGTATTTCATCACCGACGACAACCTGGCCACGACGCCCGAGGACGACTACCGCGCGCTGACCAACCGCCGCGTCATCGACAAGGCGTACCGCATCGCCTACGCGCAGCTGGTCGAGTGGCTCAACGACGAGGTTCCGGTCTCGAAGTCCGGCACTCTGGTTCCCGCCTGGTGCTCGACCGTCGAAGCCGACGTCGAGCAGGCCATCGAGACGCAGATGACCGCACAGGGCAACTTGGGCAACGATCCGTCGGATTCGTCCGATACGGGCGTGGAGTGCAAGATCGACTACGACCAGAACATTCTGGCCACTTCGCAGGTAAAGATCGGGCTGCGCGTCAAGCCCAACGGATATGCAAAGTATATCGACGTGGAGCTTGGGTTCAAAACCGCATAAAATGACAGGACAATGATCAATGGCAAAGAATACGGCTGGGAGGATATCACCGCCTACATGGGCGGCCGTGACGTGATGGGCTTCCGCTCGATCAAGTACACGACCAAGAAGGAGAAAGAGGCGCTTTATGGCAAAGGGAACAAAGCGCTGGCTATTCAGAGCGGGAATATCTCGAACGACGGCGAAATCGGACTCACGCAATCCGAAGTCGAGGCGCTGGAGATTGCATCGGGCGGCTCGTTGCTCGACATTCAGCTCGACATAGTGGTTTCCTACGGCGACCCGGAGAAGGGCGACCTCCCGACGATCCACAAGCTACGAGGCGTACAGTTCACGGAGGATCCGCGCGAAACCAACCAGGGCGATAAGTTCCAGGACCTCAAGCTGCCTTTCCTCTTCTTACGGAGAGAGTAGACGAAGACGAACAACGATCCGGCTCCGGCCGCAAAACAACGAAAAAATCGAAATGGAGAACAAACAAACCCTTATCGGCGAAGTTACAGCCGACCAAATCAACGCTTGGAAAGAACAGCACGGCGAGGTATTCGCCATCAAGGTAAACGGCCACGTGTGCTACCTGCGCAAACCCACGCGCCGCGAACTCTCGTTCGCAACGACGGCAGGCAAGAACGATCCGCTGAAGTTCAACGAAACCCTGCTGCGCGGGTGCTGGCTGGGCGGTAGCGAGGCAATCCGCCGCGACGATGACAAGTTCATGGGCGCGTCGGGAGTGCTCGACAAGATCGTACCCTACGCGGAGGCCGAGCTGGAAAAGCTTTAAAGGCTACCGAGGTCGATCCTGCGGAGGGCCGCGACTGGGTCCGGAAACTGGATACCCAGCTGCGCTATTACCTCCATATCGACCCCGATAGCCTCACCGACTGGGAATGGGCCATGCGTGTGAACGAACTGAAGTGGATACGCAAGCAGGAGGCGGAAGCCGCACGGCAGAAATAGCAGGCCCGGAATCACAAGGTTCGGACTGTCGGGAGATTTACTTCCGTGCGAAGGACAACACCGAGGGCCGCGCCGGCATCGTCCGCGGGTCACTTTCCGCAAGTCGCGCCGTTGTCACGTACGGGGGAAAGAACCCCGCGATCCGGACCTTTTCTAATTTTCCATATAGAGAATGAAGGCGAGCAGCAGGTAGAGCAGCGACCAGCCGATGACGATGCACCGCGCCTGCCACGGATGCGTTTCACGGTTTTTATACGCTACGGCAAAGGGCATCGCAGGCAGGCAGAGCAACACGCCGAGCGCTTTCGGGATACACGGCAGCACGGCCCGCGCAGCCTTCAACACATAGAAAACCACGGCGACGACGAACCAAATACCTATAAGTCCTGCTACCATACGCAGCGAAGATACGAAAAAACGGACACAATGGCAAATGTTGTCGAATATACGCTCTCTCTGAACGACTGGATCACGGGGAAGTTGAATAAGATCAACATCACCAACAACCGGGCGTTGGAAGTCTGGGCGAAGGTCGAGCAGCGGGTGAACAGTGCGAGCAACACCATGCAGAAATGCGGTGTCACGCTGGGCAGTCTCCGCGAGCGTGTCGATGCGCTACGTGCCGAGCGCGAGTGGATTCCAGCCAGCAACATCAACGCCATACGTCGTACCAACATCGAGGTCAAGGCCCTCGAACGACAGATCCGCCAGCTCGAACGGGTGAACGGCGGCAAGATCAAGACTATGCTGTCGGATGCCTTCAACAGCATCCCGTTCGCCAATACGCTGACCAATCCAATCGTCATGGCGGGCATGGCGGGATTTAAGGCGCTGCAAACAGGTTTCGAACGGGAAAAGGTGCAGGTCGCCTTCGACGTGCTGCTGCGCGGTGACACGAAAGCATCGGAAGCGCTGCGGGAGGAGATTCGCCAATACGGGATGGTAACACCCTACATGACAGCCGAGTTGCAGGATGCCGCGAAAATGATGCTTTCATTCGGCATTGCACAGGATCGGATCATGCCCAACATCAAGGCGCTGGGCGATATCGCAATGGGTGACCGGAACAAATTGAACTCATTGACGCTGGCCTTCTCGCAGATGACCGCGTCGGGACGGCTGATGGGGCAGGATCTGCTGCAGATGATCAATGCCGGATTCAATCCGCTGTCGGAAATTTCCCGCAAGACGGGAAAATCCATCGGCGTGTTGAAAGAGGAGATGGAGAAAGGCAAGATCTCGGCCGAGATGGTGACACAAGCATTCTATTCGGCGACGCAGGCCGGGGGCCAGTTCCACGGCATGACCGAAAAGATGGGACAGACGGCCGCGGGCAAGTGGTCCACGCTTCTCGGACTGGCGGGCGACCTGCTGTTCCGCCTCTACGGGATCATCGAGCCGTTGGTGATTCCCGCCATGACCGCGCTGGAGTGGATCGTCGGACTTGCTGGAAAAGGCATCGACGCCTTGGGGGCAGCTATCGGATGGGTCTCGGAGTTCATGCAGCGGCACGCGACGGTCGTTGCGGTATTGGGCACAGCGCTCGGCATACTGGCGACGTCCATGTTCCTCGTCACGCTCCAGTCCAAGGCGATGGCCGCCTGGGCGGGGATCGTCACCACGGCGAAATGGGCATGGGCCGCAGCGCAGAACGGGTTGAACCTTGCCCTGCTGGCGTGTCCCGTGACGTGGATCATCGCCGCGGTCATCGGACTGATCGCCGTAATCGGCTATGTCTGCTACAAGGTGCAGGGCTGGGGTACGCTGTGGGACGGCACGGTTGGATTCATGAAACATTCGTTCCTGGGATTCGTGGAGAGCGTGAAGCTCTATTTCAGCACGATGATAAACGGCCTTATGATCGGCCTGGACAAGATCAAACTCGGATGGTACAAGTTCAAGGAGGCCGTGGGGCTGGGCGACAGCGCCGAGAACCAGGCCGCCATCGCCCGGATCAACGCCGATATCGAGAACCGCCAGCAGGCGATCATCGAAGGGGCGAAACGGGTCGCAGACCATGCGGCCAAAGCCAGGGCGTCGCTCGACGGCATCCGCCTTCGGTGGGATTCCGAACGGTCGCTGGGCGACGTCGCCGCGAAATTGAAAACCTCGCTGGGGATCGCGTCGCCCTCCCTGCCTGGCATGGGAGGCGAGCTGGCAGCGAATACCCCGGGCAGAGGCAACGGAACCTCCGGCAGTACGGCCGGGGCGGGAGCCGTTTCGGCCATCGCCACGGGCGGCAAACGATCCACGACGATCAACATTTCACTCGGGGCGCTGGTCGATAAGCTGGTTTTCGAGGGCGGCTACGAGGGTTCGCGCGACGACATGCAGCGCGATCTGGAGAACAGACTGATTCAGGTATTGCAAATGGCCGCAACGGCACAATAGGATGGGCAAGGTATTTTTCAACATTGGGAAAGCGACCCCTGACGTCATCGTTTCATCGGATGGCTTGCGCGATCCGCTCCGCATCCGCACGACGCAGGCCCTCGGCGGCTTCGGAGCTCTGCCTCCGTATTTCCTACTCAGGGACACGGACGGGGTGCGGACGGCCGATGCGGACGAAATCCGGTCGGAAATGACAACCGTCGGAACGATAAAATCCGTCATGCCGTTGCGGCTCAAGCGTTCGACTGACGGGATTCTGAACTGGTTCACTTTCCCGCTTGAACCCCTGGTGTCGATCAGCGGCAAGAACGAAATCATCCGACGAACTCCTGCCAAAGGCAAAGGAACGGGAACGGTCAAGGAGCGATGGAGCCAGGGCGACTACGAAATTTCGATCCAAGGCATATTTATCGCCGCGGAAAACGAATATCCGAAAGAGAGCGTCCAGCAGTTGCGTAATCTGTTCGATACTGCCAGTCACCTCGACGTGGAGCATGATATTCTGCTGCTGTTCGGTATTACGCGTCTGGCCATAGAGAGTGTCAGCTTTCCGCACACAAAAGGCCTGCAAAACCAGAACTACGAGATCAACAAGCATACAGCGACAATCCGGTTTCGCTTTTTATTCCGGTTTAACGGCGTTCGAAATGTATTCGATGAACTTTGACATAACGATCGGGAAGTATCGGCTGGCGGCGCTCGAAAAGGTTGCGATCAAATGCAGCGTCGAAAACCTGGCTGATACGGCCGATATTACGCTGCCGGGGACGCTTTTCAACCGGGCATTGAAGGTCGAACAGAAAATCGCCGAAGGAGATGCTGTTCGGATCCGCCTGGGATATGATCGGATATTGCGCGATGAATTTTCCGGGTATGTCTCCGAAATCGCTACTGATAACGACTCCGTGCGTATTCATTGCGAAGATGAACTCTACAAATTCCGCAAAGACCTCAAGGACCGTGTCCTGAAAAGCGTAACGGTGAAAACGTTATTGACCTCGGTCGCCGAAGAGGTCGGAAAATATGAAGTGGCATGCGATTACGATTTCACGTATGATAACTTCACTATCCATGCAGCGACGGGGTACGACGTGCTGCGCAAGGTGCAGAGCGAAACGAAGGCCAACATCTACCTGCGCGGAAAAACCCTGCACGTCCATCCGCAATACGCCCAGATCGGAGAGAAGGTCATTTACGACTTCGCCGTGAACATCGAGAAGTCCGACCTCAAGTACCGGGACGCCTCGAAGCGGAAGTTTCTGGCTGTCGTCGAGGGAACCGATGCCAAAGGCAAGACGATCCGTATCGAACGCGGTACGACGGGCGGCGACAAGTTTACACTCAAATTGCCGGGTGTTTCGGATCGGAAATCGCTCGAACAACGGGCCGACGAAGAGCTGAAGGTGCGGGCCTATACCGGCTACGAGGGCTCGTTCACCGGATGGCTCGAACCCTATGTCGAGCCGACATGGCTGGCCGAGATCCGCGACACGGAGTACGAATACAAGAACGGAAGCTATTACGTGTTGGGCGTCGAAACGACTTTTTGCGACAAAGGTGCGAGCCGGGTCGTCACCATCGGAAAACGCATAGAAAACAATGGATAACGCCTCGAAGATAAAACAGCTTTTGCAGCAGATTACGGGCACGGAACAGTCCGTATTCCTGTTTCGCCCGATGGAGGTCGTCTCCGTCGAGGGTGACACCTGTCGGGCGCGGTATAACGAACTGGAGATTCCGGGCATCCGTCTGGCAGCCATCGAAGGCGGAGCGGACGGCGGCCTGCTGTTGAAACCTGCAACGGGAAGTATTGTTCTGGTAGCCGACCTTTCGTGCGGCGAGCTGCGCGAATGCTCCGTGATCGGTTATTCAGAGATCGAAGCGCTGACCTACCGTCACGGCGATACGACCGTCACAATGAACGGGAGCAATGTTTCGGCTACGGTCGGTCGGATGCAGTTGAAGGTTACGGCTGACGGTGTGGAAATCAACGGCGGGAAGCAGGGCGGCCTGGTATTGGCCGCTGCGTTGCGCCGTTCGCTGGAAAGCGTTCAGCGCTACTGCGAAACGATGCGGACGGCCGTCGCTGCCGGACTGACAGGAGTAGGCATTGGAGCTGCGGCCAACGGAGGAACGGGAGCAGGGATTTTCTCCGAACAAATGGCGGCCGCAACCATCTCTCTCGAAGATTTGGAGGATAAAAAAGCAACACACTGATAATGGCTAAGAATATCGGCATACTGATCGATCCCGAGACAGGAGATCTGCAAATCGATCCTCGGCGTAACGACCAAAACGTCTATGTGCAGGGCCTGCAGGTCGGAGAGGTGACGATTCAGAACCAAGCTGCGATTCTTCAGGCAATGAAGGGAGAATTGAAAGAATATCCGACCCTCGGGGTCGGGATCACGAACATCGCCAATGACCACGAAACGACTGGATGGGCACGCGAGATTACGGCTCAACTGAAGGCTGACGGTATGCGGGTGAACGATGTAGAAGTCGATATAACGAACAATAAACTGACCGTCGATGCAGACTACGACACGAAATAACCAGACTCTGCTGGATATCGCAGTTCAGGAATGCGGGACTGTCGAGGCCGCGTTCGAAATTGCCGAACGTAACGGTCTTGCGCTGACCGACGAACTGAACACGGGGCAGAAACTCGATATCGTCATGACGACAACCAGAGAGGAGTCTGTCGTGCAGGAACTGGCGGCCGATAGAATAAAACCAGCTACCGCACCTTCGGCCGAGGAGACGGAAATGGTTCCTTACGGCGGTATCGGGTTTATGGGGATTGAAATAGACTTTGTGGTACGATGAGAACGATCGAGGAAATCAAGGAAACGATCTGCGCGGATTTCATGCGTAACGAATCCGTTGCGGAGTTGTTCGGATTTACGCCGGGCGACAGCTTCACGTCGCATTTCAGCAAGGTATCCGTCATCGGGATTCTGTTCTACATTTTCGCCGTTGCGGCGTGGACGCTGGAGAAGCTCTTCGACACGTACAAGGGCGAGGTGGACACACGCATCGAGGAGATCATCCCGCACCGTCCGCGGTGGTACCGCGACAAGGTGCTTGCGTTCATGAAGGGCAAGACGCTGATCGCGGACACGGACCGCTACGACACTGAGGGGATGACCGAGGACGCCATCGCGGCGGCACGGGTGGTCAAGCACGCCGTGGCGGTCGAGAACCGGGACGCTTCGCTCCTGACGATCAAGGTCGCGGGCGAGAAGGACGGCAAGCGGTGCAGGCTCGACGCCGAGACCGAGGCGCAGCTTGCGGCCTACATCGCCGAGATCAAGGACGCGGGCGTGCGCACGGCGCTGGTGAACATCGACCCCGACCGCTTCAACTGCGAGGCGGACGTGTACTACGACCCGATGCTCGTGGCCGAAACGGTCGAGAGCGCCTGTCGGGAGGCTGTCCGCAACTACATCGAGAACCTGCCCTTCAATGGCGAATATACCAACATGGCGCTCGTCGATGCGCTCCAGACGCTCGACGGCGTGCGGATCGTGGAGTTCCGCGGGGCGACGACCGTCGCGGCAGGCGAGGAGGTGCTGGTTACGATCGACGCGCGGTGCATCCCGGCCGCGGGCTATTTCGAGATGGGCGACGTCGTACTCAATATGAAGGCATACAATGGATAAGTACGACGTGAACTTCAAGCGCCTGGCGCTCCTGCTGCTGCCGACCTTCTGGCGGCGGCCGCTCTTCGCCGCGATGGCCTACGCCGCCGTGTCGCCCCTGCAATACCTGCACACGCGGTTCATCCTCTGGAAGCGCGAGAGCGACTACCGCCTCGAACACAACGGCCAGGTGTGCTACCTGCGGGCGCTGCTGAACGACAAGTTCGATCCCATCGACCGGAGGATCACAATCACCGAAACGGTCGAAAACGTGGGCTTCATCACCCTGCACAAACGCGAGGAGGACGCCGAGGTGCTGGTCCCGCGCCGCGGATCGGGCCGGATCCTGATTCTCAACCGCCGCGGCTACGGCGGGGTGAGCGGCTACGACTTCTGGGTGAATATCCCGCTGGCGCTCTATGACAAGCTGGACATCACGCAGGTCCGGGCCGTGGTGGATGCGTACAAGCTGGCTTCGAAACGATTCTCCATAAACTACATTTGACGATGAAACAGATACAGGGCAGGTTCCTCCTGCAATCGAACAAAGACTTTCCGGCCGACTGCGAGATGCTCGACTATATGCAGACCAACGCGCACGTGGTGTCGATCATCGGCAACCTGGCGGGCGACAAGGCGATCCTGCTGGGATGCGCACTCACGGGCGGCGGCACGCAGCGGAACGAGGGCTACGTGTTCCTGCGCACGAAGGAACACCCCGAGGGGGAGGTGCTCTACTGGGAGGGCGGCTCCATTTCGGGCGGTATGTACCTCAAACAAGCCGCGATCCCGGTACAGGCCCAGGGGTACGAATATCCGCAAGCCTACGTCGAGCGGTCGCTGGCTCCGGGCGTCGGCGAGGAGAACTACAAATGGGAGGACTTCCACGAGGCGCAGTCTGCCCGAACTCGAAGCGCAGATCGTGGCGTTGCAGACCGCCCTGGCCAAGATTCAGCGCACGCCGCTGGGCATGGTCGAAATCTGGGCAGGATCCCGCATCCCCGACGGCTACGCCCTTTGCGAAGGGCAGCAGCTCAAGCAGTCGGAGTACCCCGAACTCTACAAGGCCATCGGCAGCACCTACAACAATGCCTACGACTGCAACGGCCGGAAGCTCTCGACCACGAGCGGTTATTTCCGCCTGCCCGACCTGCGCGGCCGCTTCGTGGTGGGCTACAACGTCAGCGATGCCGACTACGGCAGCTACGGCAAGGTGGGCGGCGAGAAGAAACACACGCTCACCGTCGATGAGATGCCCTCGCACGCACACGGGGAGAATCTTTGGACCGGAGGTAACGGCAGCTGGCGCAGCGGCGGCAACAACTCCTATCCCGAGGCCGTGTCGTGGCATGACCGCACGACGCCCTTCGGAACGACGGACCGCACGGGCGGCGGCAGCTCGCACGAGAACCGACCGCCCTATTACACGCTGGCCTATGTCATGCGGACGAAGTAAAATTCTTATCACGCGATTACAGAATGGCAATCAGAGTACGTGCGCAGCTGCGCAAATGGTTCGGCCGGGGAATGTACCCAACGGCCGAGCAGTTCTCGGACCTCTTCGACAGCTTCTTCCATAAGACCGAGGACAAAATCCCGATGAGCGGGGTCGAGGGGCTTACCGACCAGCTCAACGGGAAATACAATACGGCCGAAGGGCGGGAGCTGGAGAAGAAAGTGCAGAAAGTAACCGACGACCTCTCCGTCCATGTAGCCTCCTCCGAGAAGGCGTTCAATGAGGTCCAAAATGACATCGAGGCGCTCGACGGCAGACTCGACGACGAGATCGAACGTGCCAAAGGTGAAGAGGCCGCGATCCGCAGGGAACTGGCCGCGGGCGATGCCGCGACACTCTCCTCGGCCAAATCCTATACCGACACCTCCGTTGCTGCCGAAGCCGGTAAGCGCGAACAGGGCGATGCGACGACCCTCCAAGCCGCGAAAACCTATACCGACACATCTGTCGCAGCGGAAGCCGAGGAGCGGACACAAGGCGATGCCACGACCCTTTCTTCGGCCAAGACCTACACCGACACCTCCGTGGCGGACGAGGCCCAGAAGCGCGGGCAGGGCGATGCCGCGACGCTTCAGTCGGCCAACAGCCACGCCGATGCGGCCGTGGCTTCGGAGAAATCCGCCCGTGAGAGCGGGGACCGCACGACGCTCGAATCGGCAAAGGCATACGTGGATAAGGCCATCGCCGAACTGGTGGACGGCAGCCCTGCGGCACTCGATACGCTCAAGGAGCTGTCGGCCGCCCTGGGCAACGATCCGAATTTCGCTACGACCGTCGCCACGCAGATCGGCCAGAAGGTCGATAAGGTTGCGGGCAAGGGCCTTTCTACCGAAGACTACACCTCGGAGGAGAAGGCGAAACTCGCGGGTGTGGCCGCCGGAGCGAACAACTACCAGCACCCGGCCACACATCCGGCGACGATGATCGAACAGGATGCCTCGCACCGTTTCGTGACCGATACGGAGAAAACGACCTGGAACGGTAAGGCATCGACGGCCGTCGTCACCCAATCGGCCAACGGTCTGATGTCGGCGGCCGACAAGAAGAAACTCGACGGCGTGGCTGCCGGGGCGAACAACTACCAGCATCCGGCCACGCATCCCGCTTCGGTAATCGTACAGGATTCGACGCACCGCTTCGTGACCGACACGGAGAAAACGACCTGGAACGGTAAGGCATCGACGGCCGTCGCCACCCAATCGGCCAACGGGCTGATGTCGGCCGCAGACAAGAAGAAGCTCGACGACCTGACGGGCGGCGAGCTGGTCATCCAATGTTCAATCCCCGGAATGAATTGACGCTATGGCAGCAAAAATGACAATCCAAACCCGGACACAGCTTCCGGTCTATACGGCGGAGACACTTGCCGCCAAGAATCCCGTCCTGCTCAAGGGCGAAATCGTCTATGAATCCGATACCGGACGCCACAAACTCGGCGACGGCACGACGGCCTGGAACACACTGGCCTATGCCTCCGATGTCGAAAAAGTACCCGCATTGCGGTGGAAGGTGCAAGGGGGAATGCTTTACGTCAAACCCGCGACCGACCCTGCGGATCCGATTCTTAAACGCTGCAGCGTCGGAATACTCCACTACAAGAATGCACGAGTCCGAAAGTCGAGCGCTGCGAAGCTGCGCCCGACCAGCAGCGGGTTCAAACTCGTGCAGGACAGATTTTCACGCGACGAGTTGTCGTGGACATCGACACGCATCGATCCGATCCCGTTCGAGTCCGACAAAGCGGACAAGAGCGGCTGGCTTCCGGTGATCTCCGTCGAGGCCCTGTTCGGCAGGTGGGTGACACGGATCAGCGATACGTCTTATTGCGGGAAGGTCAAGTTCGATCTGCACAGAGGAATCAACATCTGCGGGCGAGGGGCCGGGCAGGACGAGTTCGGAAAACTAAAAATGTACGTATCATTCTACTCCGGCGTAGTCCTTTTCGTCGGCGATGCCCAAAGACGCATCGAAGGACCGCGCAGTTATTTCAAAGTTGCTGCAAGCAACTGCGGTTTGACACCGTCAGTCTTGCATATCTGAATATTCTGGTGACGGGGACGCAGAAAGTATGAACTCCTACGGGGGGAAATATGATACAGCGCACTCATTTTGGGGATGCGGATATACGGACTCGTCACCTTTTTTGAAACCTGATCGATATGAACAAAACCATACAGAGCCGGATCCAGCATCCGGTACATACCGCAGCGACTCTCACGGCCAAAAATCCCGTCCTGCTGAAAGGAGAGGTCGTCTATGAATCCGACACGCGCAAACACAAAATCGGAGATGGCGCCACTGCCTGGAACGCCCTCTCATATGCCGGGGGGGGGAATTTTGAGGGGCCTGTTTCGGCCTCGAACATCACACAAGACGCGAACCACCGCTTCGTAAGCGACGCGGAGAAAACGACCTGGAACGGCAAAGCATCGACGGCCGTAGCCACCCGGTCGGCAAACGGCCTGATGTCGGCAGCCGACAAAAAGAAATTGGATGTCATTCCAACGCAAGGTCTAATTTCATCTTCAACAATGACCCTCGGCAGTACATTGAAATTAAGTTCCAATGTAAGCTACCTCGAAGGCCGAGGATATGTTTCGTATATACGAGAGATAGGACGAACCCAAACCTCGTTTGCGATCGACAGTACGATTCCGGCAGGATCCGCTCCGCTTCAAATTATCGAATTGGTATTGAGATGCATAGCGGGACTGGAGAATAACCTGACCATTTCTCTTTTGCTGGCAGGCGATGCCGCCAATTCGAGCATCGCCATCCCCAAAGGCTCGAAACTGATTACTTTGAGCTTTATGATGTTGAACGGCCATATCGATAAATATTCCTGTTATAGAGTTTCCGTAATATGATGAAAATCGTATATAATCGTTTTATTCCGTTCGGCCGCTTCACGGCATTGACCGTGCTGGTCTGGCTGTTCGTGAAAGAGGGCGTCGCATTGACGGCCCGACTACTCAATCACGAGAAAATCCACATGCGGCAGCAACTGGAGATCGTCGCCGTTTGTCTGCTGGGTACGGTGGCGGCACACCTCCTGTTCGGGGTTTCCGCATGGTGGATGCTGGCGGCCGTTCCGGCGCCCTTATTGATTTACGGCCTTTCGGTCGCAATAGAAGTTCTCCTGCCGCCCTACAACCGCGCCTACGGGAACAGTTGTTTTGAAACCGAGGCGATCTACAACCAGCACGATCCCCTCTATACCCGTCGATGGTGGCGGCATCTGTTCGCGTGGATCACCTACATCCCTAACCGCAAATATCCATACATCCCACCTGAAAAACGACCGCCGATGATGAAAAACTGATCCATAACATGGGGGCATGAAAAAGCCCCCGGCCGTAAGTAGAGATCTCACCCACATACTTACGCAAGCGCGCGCCGAAGACGCACGACCGAGGGCTGGAGCCTTCTGTCGCGTCTTCGGCGCATTTATATGCAGTATGTGGGTGAGATGCGACAAAGATAAATATTATTCACCTCAAAACAATATTTGAATGGCATTTAATTACAAAGAGCAGTATGGCGTAATCGTCATCTGCAAGGATGAAAAAGAGCAGCGGGAGATTTACGAACGGCTCCTCGCTCAAGGTTTGACTCTTAAAATTGTTACTGTATGATTGTAAAAGTAAAACACCATTGCAGCGACTTCAACAGTTACCGAGCCGCACGAGTAAAAAGCCTTTTCAATGCTGAGAACGGCTGTGATTGGGAACGCTCGGCCGAGCTTCCCGTCGAGGGGCTGGACTGGAAAATCGGTCTTATTGTCGGCCTTTCCGGAAGCGGCAAGACAAGTATAGGCAGCCGCATTTTCGGTGAGCCCATCTATGACTTGTACGCTGGGTGGGATGCCACGAAGCCTATCGTCGATTGCATCGCCCCAGACGGAGATTTCAATGCCGTAACGGGTGCATTGTCAGCCGTCGGCCTGGGTGATGTCCCGGCATGGCTCCGGCCATTTCCCGTCTTGAGTAACGGTGAGAAGTTCCGCGCTGGCCTGGCCCGCCTGGTATGTGAACGGCCCAAACGGGCAGTCGTCGACGAGTTCACTTCGGTAATCGACCGACAAATCGCCAAGGTCGGAGCGGCCGCTTTCGCAAAGACATGGCGAAAAGGTGATGGGCAGGTTGTCCTGCTTTCCTGCCACTACGATATTATCGAATGGCTGCAGCCGGATTGGGTATATGATATGCAGGAGGCCCGGTTTTACAATCGGGACTGCCTTCAACGCCGCCCCCAGCTCAAACTTCAAATTTATAAAGTCCGGGGAACTGTGTTCCCCCGATTGTTTAAGCAGCATTATTATTTAGACCTGCCTGCCCCTGTGGCTGCCGAGTATTTCGTCGGATTCATCAACGGTGAGCCTGTCTGTCATGTAGCAGTCTCACCGTTATTCACCGCAGGAGCTTATAGGGCGACGCGGTTGGTCGTGATGCCCGAATGGCAAGGAATTGGAGTTGGCACAAAGTTCCTCGCCGCCGTTTGCGAATATCATCGTCAAGGACATGGCCGATGCGGCAAAATGCTGCCCGTATTCTTCCATACGTCGCACCCGCAGCTATGCGGGGCACTCCGTCATTCCCGGAAATGGGTACAGACGGCGGCAAGCCTGTATGGGGCGAATAAAACGAAGTCCATAAGCTCATTGATTAAATCGGCGGCAAGGAAAGGACAACCAGGCCGACCAACGTCTGGCTATGGCGGTCATTTCCGAGCCGTACAAGCGTTTAAATATATTAATAATGGTTGTTAAGATATTAGGAAACTCCGATACAACGGCCTATAAAGAGGCCGAACGAGTGGTTAAGTCGCTGGGGCTGGCAGTTTGGAATGAAACCTATTTTTTTGTGGATGTCGCTATCGCTCCGTTATTGATTGAAAGGGTGAGCAACGAAGAACTGGCAGAACCCAACCTGGGAACGCTGATATTCCATCCGTCACCGCTTCCGTATGGCAGAGGTGCATCCTCGATACGCTGGGCGTATAGACGTCAAGAACCTATTACGGCTGCGACATGGTTTTGGGCGGATAGTGGCCTTGATACGGGGGACATCTGCGAACAAGAGATCGTTAAGATCGACTACAACCTTCGACCGCGGGAGTTTTATGAACAGGAGATCATTCCGGCTATGCAAAGGACATTAAAACGCTGTTTAAACGATCTACAAAAAGGTATCAAACGGCGAGTTCCACAAATAGAGAAATACGCAACTTTCGATAAGCGAATTTAAGTGAACGAAGCGCACCCAATGGGTACGCTTCGTTTTTTTGAGGAAGTCGTTTCGTTTAAAATCCGTCGAACATTTGGATTTGCGGATTATATTCCGGCGGGGTGCAATGTATCTCGTCGGGCTTTTTTAACTGTCGATTGAGCTATGTTTCGTATCGTTTTGCTGTTGTTTGCCGGAATCGGAGCGGGCTATCTGCTGCGCAACTGGTCGTTTGTGGCCAGGCTGGAGCGGGGAGTATCGCTTACCGTGTGGGCCCTGCTCTTCGTTTTCGGTGTTACGATCGGTTCCAACCGCGAACTGATCGTCAATTTCGGACGTTTCGGCTGGCAGGCCGCCGTGATCGCCTGCCTCGGCGTCGCCGGGAGTTTCGCGGCGGTATTCGTCGTCCGGCGTTACTTTTTCCGGAAAGGAGGGAGCGATGAGAGATAGTCTGATCGTTTTCGTTTTTTTTGCAGTCGGCGTGGCGCTCGGTTATGCCGATGCCGTCCCGACGTGGCTGTTGGATCCCGATCTGCCGATGATTATTCTTTCGGTGATGGTGGTGCTGGTCGGCTTGGGACTCGGGGCCGGCGACAATCTGCACTATATGCTGCGCACGTTCAACTGGCGGATGCTCCTGTTGCCGCTTTGTACGATCGTCGGCACCCTGCTCTTTTCGGCGCTCGGCGTGCTGGTGCTCCGGGGATTCAGCCTGACGGACTGTCTGGCCGTAGGCAGCGGTTTCGGCTACTATTCGCTTTCGTCGGTGCTGATCGCCGACCTGAAGAGCGCGACGCTCGGCGTGCAGGGCGCCGCCGAGTTGGCGACGGTCGCTTTGCTGGCCAACGTCGTGCGCGAGATGATCGCCCTGTTCGGAATGCCGCTGTTCGCCCGCTGGGGCGGTCCGCTGGCCCCGATCTCGGTGGCGGGCGTGACTTCGATGGACGTGTGTCTGCCTTCGATCGCCCGTTATTCGGGCAGCGACCTGGTGCCGCTGGCCATCCTGCACGGCATCGTACTGGAGGTGTGCGTGCCGATTCTGGTCGGTGCCTTTTGCTGACCGAAGGGACCGTAAAAAAGAATCGACAGAAAGCCCCTTTTTATCGACATCTTTCCGGCCCGGGAGAATCCCCTGCCGGGGATCGTTCGATTGTAAACAGATTTTTCGACAAAACGGGGTCCGGGGCGTTTTGATATGTCGCCCCGTTTGTCTATTTTTGAAAGTTGAAATCCACGTAACGAATGGCTAAAGAATATACCCCCGCTTCGCGCAACCGCGAAGCGTTCGCTGCAATGACCGATACCCCCGGCAACGTGCCTCCGCAGGCCGTCGAACTGGAGGAGGCGGTGCTCGGCGCTCTGATGCTCGAGAAGGATTCGATCATCACCGTGCAGGAGTTCATCACGCCCGAGGCTTTCTATACCGAAGAGCATCGGACGATCTACCGCGCGATCGAGGAGCTCTCGACCGAACTCAAACCGATCGACCTCTATACGGTCACCGAGCGGCTGAAGGTCCGCAAGGAGTTGCAGAAGGTGGGCGGTGCGTCGTACCTGGCGCAGCTCACGCAGAAGGTGGGCTCGGCGGCCAACGTGGAGTTCCACGCCAAAATCATCGCCCAGAAGTACGTGCAGCGGGAGCTGATCCGCTCCGCGACCGAGATCCAGCGCCGTTCGTACGACGAATCGACTGACGTGACGGAGTTGATCGGCTATGCCGAGAGCGAAATCTTCAAGGTGGCCGAAGGTCACGTCAAGCGTTCGGTACAGTCGTCCAAGGATTTGCTGGCCAAGGCGCTGATGCAGATCGAGGAGGCATCCAAGAACACGTCGGCCTTCAACGGCGTGCCTTCGGGTTTCATGGCCATCGACCGCGTGACGCTCGGCTGGCAGTTGTCGGACCTCATCATCGTGGCGGCACGCCCTTCGATGGGTAAGACCGCCTTCGTGTTGTCGATGGCCCGCAACATGGCCGTCGATCACGAACGTCCGGTGGCGTTCTTCTCGCTCGAGATGTCTTCGGTGCAGTTGATGATGCGCCTTATCATCGCCGAAACGGGTATTCCGGGCAACGATATCAAGAGCGGCCGTCTTACGCCCGAGCAGTGGCGCCACCTGGAGTCGGCGACCAAGCCGCTGGGGGCGGCCCCCCTTTACATCGACGATACGCCGGCGTTGTCGGTCTTCGAATTCCGCTCGAAAGCCCGGCGTCTGAAGATACACAACGACATCCAGATCATCATCATCGACTATTTGCAGTTGATGACCGGCGGAACGCAGGATTCGAAGGGCAACCGCGAACAGGAGGTGGCTTTCATCTCCCGCACGTTGAAGGCCATCGCCAAGGAGTTGAACGTGCCGATCATCGCCCTCTCGCAGTTGAGCCGTGCTACGGAGCTGCGCGGCGGTTCGAAACGCCCCCAGCTTTCGGACCTGCGCGAATCGGGGGCCATCGAGCAGGACGCCGACATCGTGGCTTTCATCCATCGTCCCGAATATTACGGTATCAATCAGGACGAGAACGGTATGCCGACGGCGGGTATGGCCGAGATCATCATCGCCAAGCACCGTAACGGTGCGGTCACGGATGTCAATCTGCGTTTCCTGAAGGACCAGGCCCGCTTCGCCGATGTGGACGAAACGCTGATGCCGGAGGCGGGCAGTCGCCCTGCGCCGGGGCAGTACGAGGATGTATCGAGCGGTTCCAATTCCGGGCTGGGCGGCTTCGGCGGCGTGCCCGAGGAGTTCCTTACGCCCGGTGTGTCGGGGGCGCCCGTGAATCTGAACGAGGAGGAGCCGTTTTAGCGGAGCCGGCTCCGGTTTCCGCGTCCGGTTTTGCCGCATTCGCGGCGGGGGCGCCGCTCTGGAAGTGCGGGTCCGGAAATTCGGACCGGAGCTGGAGGAAGATCGCTTGATTGTATAGTGAAAGATCGATAATATGTTCGTCAGTACGTATGCAGGGGCTGTTGCCGGGATCGACGCCGTGAAGGTGACCGTCGAGGTCAATCTCACCGGGGGCGGTCTGGGACTCTATTTGGTCGGACTGCCGGACAACGCCGTCAAGGAGAGCGAGCAGCGTATCCGGGCGGCTTTCGAGAATACCGGTCGCAAGATGTCGGGCCGCAAGGTCGTGGTGAACCTCGCTCCGGCCGATCTGCGCAAGGAGGGGGCGGGTTTCGACCTGCCGATCGCCGTGGGGATTCTCGCCGCGATGTCCGAGGTGAGCGGGGAGTTGCTTCCGACGACGATGTTCGCGGGCGAGCTCTCGCTCGACGGAACGCTGCGGCCCGTACGGGGTGTGCTGCCCCTTGCGGTCAAGGCCCGGGACGAGGGGTTGCGGCGGCTCGTGGTGCCGGCCGAAAACGCCGCTGAAGCGGCGGTCGTGGAGGGGGTCGAAGTGTACGGTCTGCACTCCCTGGGCGAGGTGATCGCCCTGCTGAACGGGGAGCGGAGATTCGATGCGACGGTGCCGGTGGATGCCGAGGCAACTTTGGCGTCGCAGAGTGCCTATGCCGAGGATTTCGCCGACGTGAAAGGACAGACGGCCGTAAAGCGGGCGCTGGAGATCGCGGCGGCCGGAGGACATAACGTGTTGATGATCGGTGCGCCCGGTTCGGGTAAGACGATGCTGGCGCGGCGCATGCCGACGATTCTGCCTCCGCTCAGCGTCGAGGAGGCGTTGGAAACGACCAAGATACACTCCGTGGCGGGAAAATTGGGCGCAGAGAGGGGATTGCTCTCGCAGCGTCCGTTCCGTGCGCCGCATCACATGACTTCGCAGGTGGCGCTGATCGGCGGCGGACAGTCGCCCCAGCCGGGCGAGGTGTCGCTGGCGCACAACGGAGTGCTGTTCCTCGACGAGCTGCCCGAATTCGGACGCAGCGTGCTCGAAGTGCTGCGGCAGCCGCTGGAGGATAAGAAGATCATGGTTTCGCGGGCGAGATACAGCGTGGAATATCCGGCCAATTTCACCCTCGTAGCGGCCATGAATCCCTGTCCCTGCGGGTATTACAACCACCCGACCAAAGAGTGCACCTGCCCGCCGGGTGCGGTGCACCGTTATATGGGACGTATTTCGGGCCCGCTGCTGGACCGCATCGACTTGCAGGTCGAGGTGACGCCGGTGGCTATCGGGGAGATTTCGCAGGTGCGGCCTTCGGAGCCGAGCGCCGCGATCCGCGAGCGGGTGATTCGGGCGCGGGAGGTGCAGGCGGAGCGTTTTCGTGGGGTGCCGGGCGTGCATACGAACGCCATGATGAATGCCAGAATGCTGCGCGAGTTCTGCCCGCTGGATCAGGTGGCGCGGGAGCTGCTCGAACGGGCGATGGTGCGGCTCGATCTTTCCGCCCGTGCCTACGACCGGATCGTGAAGGTGGCCCGCACGATCGCCGATCTGGAGGGGACGGCCGACATCGGTGCGGCGCATCTGGCCGAGGCGATCAACTACCGTTCGCTCGACCGGGGAAGTTGGGGCCGGTAATCGAATGGGGATGTTGCGATGAAGAAGTGGAAACCGGAAAGGAGGGACGGATTGCTGCTGCTGGGCATCGGGCTCGGTGCGGCGGTGGGACTGTTGCGCGGTGCGGTGCTCGCGTGGCTGCCGGTGGGCGTGGCGCTGGGGCTGTGTCTGCGGGGCGGGGCCGGAACCCGCAGCGGAAGCGGTAAGGATTCGTTAGGAGATATTTCGGATAAAAATCAGGAATTTTATGCCGGCGGGGATGCGTCTGCCGAGGCTGGAAACGAAAATAAAATATGAAAAGAGTCATTGTTTCGGGCGGCGGCACGGGCGGTCATATCTATCCTGCCGTGGCTGTGGCCGAAGCGCTCCGACGGCGCTTCGGGGAGGAAGTCGAGATCCTCTTCGTCGGTGCCGAAGGCAAGATGGAGATGGAGAAGGTGCCTGCATTGGGATACCGGATCGTCGGTCTGCCCGTTGCGGGCTTGCAGCGCCGTTTCGATTTGAAAAACCTGGCGGTGCCCTTCAAGGTGCTTAAAAGCATCCGCAAGGCCCGGCGCACCATCCGCGACTTCGGGGCCGATGTGGTCGTCGGTTTCGGAGGGTATGCCAGCGGCCCGGTGCTGTGGGCGGCGCAGCGGATGGGGATTCCGACCGTGATTCAGGAGCAGAACTCCTATGCGGGAGTCACCAACAAGCTGCTGGCCAAGCGTGCCCGCACGATCTGCGTGTCGTATGAGGGAATGGAACGCTTTTTTCCCGAAAGAGAAGATCGTGATGACGGGCAACCCTCTGCGGGGACGTTTTTCGAAAGCGGGTGCGGATCGCCGCGAGGCGCTGGCGCATTTCGGCTTCCGGGACGATCTGCCGGTGCTGCTCGTCGTGGGCGGGTCGCTCGGTACGCGGACGCTCAACGAAATGATGAAGGCCTGGGTTCTGCGGCAGGGCGGTACTTCGCCGGTGCAGGTGATCTGGCAGACGGGTAAATATTACGAGCGGGAGATGCGCGAGTTTCTGGCGCAGCATCCTACGGCGAATATCTGGCAGGGGGCATTCATCGACCGCATGGATTACGCTTATGCGGCGGCCGATCTGGTCGTTTCGCGCAGCGGGGCCTGCACGGTGTCGGAACTCTGTCTGGTGGCCAAGCCGACCCTTTTCGTGCCGTCGCCCAACGTGGCAGAGGACCACCAAACCAAGAATGCCCGGGCGTTGGCCGACAAGGGGGCTGCGCTGCTGATCCCCGATTCCGAGGCGGTTGCCCGAGCCATGGACGAGGCGGTCGGGCTGTTGAAGGATCCGGTCCGTTTGGCCGAATTGAGCCGCAATATCGAGGCGCTGGCTATTCCCGATTCCGCCGAGCGGATCGTGAACGAAATCGAGAAACAGTTGCCGCAGTCGAAATAGAGCCGCCGGGAGCGACCGAGCGGGGAAAATAGTGCCGGGCGGAGATTGTGCGAATCCTCTGCCGGGCGTAAACAACGAAGAAGAAACCGACGAATGAAAGAGTTTTCTACTATTGCGAATGTTACGAGCGGGCGGGAGGAACGCCGGACTTGTTCGACCGCAGCCGGGTGCGGCGAACGGCGGGAACGGCTCAACGTATATTTTCTCGGAATCGGGGGGATCGGCATGAGTGCTCTGGCCCGGTATTTCCTCCACGAAGGCCAAAGGGTGGCGGGGTACGACCGGGTGCGGTCGCATCTCACGGACCAGATCGAGGCCGAAGGAGCCGTTGTTCACTATGAGGAGGATCCGGCGCTGATTCCGGCTGATTTCCGGGATCCGGCCACGACGATCGTGGTCTATACGCCGGCTGTTCCGGCGGATCATACCGAGTTGCGCTGGTTCGAAGAGCATGGTTTCGAGATCGTCAAGCGTTCGCAGATGCTGGGGTATCTTTCGCAGGGGAAGTTCGTGATGGCGGTGGCCGGTACGCACGGCAAAACCACGACCACGACGCTCGTGGCATGGCTCAACCACCGGGTGACGGGCGGCGGAAGCGCTTTCCTGGGCGGTATTTCGCGGAATTTTTCGAGTAACCTGGTGCTCGGCCGGGGGCGGCGTCTGGCGGTCGAGGCCGACGAGTTCGACCGTTCGTTCCTGCGGCTGTGGCCCGACGTGGCGGTGGTCACCTCGGCCGATGCCGATCATCTGGATATTTACGGTACGCACGAGGCATTGCGCGAGGCTTTCTCGCAGTTCGTCGGACAGATCCGCGAAGGCGGGGCGCTGGTCGTCAAGCGGGGTGTCGATCTGAAGATCGGGAACCCCGGTATCCGGGTTTACCGCTATTCGTACGACGAGCCGTGCGATTTTTACGCCCGTAACGTGACGCTGCTCGAAGGCGGCCACTACCGGTACGATCTGGTGACGCCCGGCGGCGTTGTCGAAGGGTGCACGCTGGGTATTCCCGGTTGGGTCAATATCGAGAATGCCGTGGCGGCCGTGGCGGCGCTCTGGTGCGCGTCGGAGCGGGACGGCGAGCCGCTGGATGCGGAGCGTCTGCGGGAGGCGCTGGCCTCGTTCGAGGGGGTCAAGCGACGTTTCGAATTTTATGTCAATACGCCCCGGCAGGTTTATATGGACGATTACGCCCACCACCCGCGCGAGTTGGCGGCGGCGATCACTTCGGTCAAGAAGATGTTTCCGGGGCGGCGGCTGACGGCGCTTTTCCAGCCGCACCTCTACACCCGCACGCGGGATTTCTACCGCGAGTTCGCCGAGGCGCTCTCGCATGCCGACCGGGTGGTACTGCTGCCGATCTATCCGGCCCGCGAGGAGCCGATTCCGGGTGTGGAGTCCGAGATGATCGGCCGCCTGCTGACGGTGCCTTGGACGATCTGCGACCGTGCGGAGTTGGCCGAAAAGGTGGCTGCGATGGATACCGATGTAGTCGTCAGCTTCGGCGCGGGCAATATAGACGCCTGCTGCGGGGCACTGGCAGAAAAATTGCGGGAAAAAGCCTGATTCGCCGTCTGCCGGAGACGATCTGTTTTTTTCGAGGCCGTGTCCGTCGCGGCCGTACCGGGCGGGAAGTAAACGCCGGGATGAGATTCAACCATTGACGAATGCCGAAATACCTGAAATATACGCTTCTTGCACTGCTTTGGGGCGGTGTGGCCGCTTATTTGCTCTATGCGGGAGGCAAGGTGCGCCGTCATTGTGCGGAGCAGCCTGTGACGCGCATCGAGGTCGAAGTGGTGGACAGCACCTCGCAGTTGCGGCTGGTGTCGGAAGCTACCGTTCGGGGGGGTGGCTCGCCCGCAGCGGCATCAAAACCGTCGGCGAGAAGATCGGTGCCGTGCGGCTGGATGCGCTGGAACGGCTTATCGCCCGCAATGGATTCGTCGCCGACGCCCGGGTTACGGTTTCCTATTCGGGCGTGCTGCATGTCGCCGTCTGGCAGCGGACGCCTCTGATGCGGCTGTTGATCGACGGCTATAATTCGTACGTGACCGAGGAGGGCTATCTGTTTGCAGTGCCCCGTGCCTCGTCGGTTTATGTGCCGGTGATTACGGGTACCTACCGTCCCCCGTTCCCGGCCTCCTATGTGGGGTATGCGGCGGATTACAGGCGGGAGCAGATGCAACAGATAGACGATAAGATCGCGGAGTTGGAACGGGAAAAATACCCTCTTTACCGACGGGAGCTGAAGAACGATGAAAATATCCGTTCGCTGCGGCGGATGCTGATTAAAAAGAGATGGTTCGAATCTTCGGAGTCCTTCGGCGAGCGGGTGCGGGAACTCCGCAAGCACAAGGAGCAGTTGCGCCGCAAATATCGCTATGAGGCTCAGGTGATTCAGTCGGCGATCGACAAAATTTCCGAAAAACAGGAAGCCGAGCGTCGCCGACAAAAAATTTTGGCGAAAAGGTACGAAGATTTCTCGAAACTGACTACCTTTGTAAAATGGATGGAAAACGACGATTTCTGGCGGTCGGAAATCGTTCAGATAACGGCCCGCACCACTGAAAGCGGGGCTATCGACCTGGAACTTACGCCCCGGAGCGGCAACTATACCATCCTTTTCGGCCGCTTGGACGATGCCGAGCAGAAACTGGATAAGTTGCTGCGGTTTTACCGGGAGGGACTCGGAAAAGCCGGATGGGATCGGTACCGGACGATCAACGTGAAGTACGCCGGGCAGGTCGTCTGTACGGAGTGGTAAGGTTTTCGAGATGCAGGAGCCGGATCTGCCTGCGGAATATGTGCCGGGCAGGGAAGAGGCTGGGAAACGATTCAATGAATAGATAGAGCACAGTGGAAAAAAAGAGTTATACGGTAGCCATCGACCTCGGTTCTTCGAACGTGGTGGTCGCTGTCGGGTCGAAACGCGAAGACGGAACGCTCGGTATCGAAGCCGTCGTTTCCAAACCGGTCGAGGGGGTCAAGGCCGGCCGGATCGATAATATCGAACAGGCGGGCAATGCCATCCGGGAGGCTGTCGCCGAGGTGGAATCGACGCTCGGCGTTCGAATTACGGAGGCTTATGCCGGCATTTCGGGCGAGTTCGTCCGTTGTGCCCGCCATACCGACCACGTCTTTACCTACGATCCCCAGAACGGGGTGAACCAGGGCGATGTAGATGCCCTGTTCGATCGTATGCGCAACGTCCAGGCCCCCGACGACGAAACGATCATGGAGCGTATTCCGCAGCATTATATGGTGGATGATGCCGAGGAGGTGCGCAATCCGGTCGGTTCGTTCTGCAAGCGGTTGTCTTCGACTTTCAACTTCATACTTTGCGGCAAGACGCCGCTGCAACGGCTCGACATGGCTCTCCGGCGGCTCGGTATCCGTATGTTGGGGGTATTCCCCAATGCGCTGGCGACGCCCGAAGCCGTACTCTCTTCCGATGAGAAGGAGGAGGGGGTGGCCGTCGTGGATATCGGTGGAGGCGTGACCGACGTTGCGGTTTATTACCGGGGCGTGCCGCGTTACGTGGCGACGATCCCGATGGGAGCGAGCGCCATCAACCGGGACATCCGTTCGCAGAGCATTCCCGAGAAACATGTCGAGAGCCTCAAGTGCAAATACGGTTCGGCTGTTGCCGAGCTCGCTCCCGAAGACAAGCTGATCCGCGTGAGCGGTCGCACGGCCCGCGAAGCCAAGGATATTCTGCTGCGCAACCTGGCCACCGTCATCGAGGCCCGGGCTACCGACATCGTCGAATTCGTGCAGCAGGAGATCCGGGATTCGGGGTATGCCGAGCGGTTGGCCTACGGCATCGTGCTGACGGGCGGCTCGGCCCGACTCAAGGATATAGACGAATTGTTCCGTCGTGTGACCGGCATGGACGTTCGTATCGCAAGCGCCGAAACAGGCATCAGCGAAGATTCGCGCGAGGCGGTTGCGAACCCTGCGTTCGCCACGGTCGTCGGACTGTTGCTCAAGGGGGCCGGCATGGGTTCGTGCAACGTGATCGAGGACAAGGCGGGCCTTTCGCCCCGTCGCCCTGTCCCGCCGACCTCTGTGCCGGGATTCCAGCCTCCGCAGCCCCAGTCGCGGCCGCAACCCCAGCCCTATGCGCCGACACGGCCTTCTGCGGAAACGGTCAATGCGGCGTATGCGCGTCGGGAGGCTGCCCGTGCGGAATCCGCAGCGGCCGAGCCCGAGGCGGACGATGCCGGAGAGGAGCCCGCGCCTCAGGCTCCCGTGCAGGAGCCGGTGAAAAAGGAACGCAACTGGCGGAGTATTTTCAAGCGGACGCTCGACAAGATCAACGAGGGCTTCAATGCCGCCGATGACGAGGAGATTTAACGATTAAGACAAGAGAAACGAAACGATATGACAGACGATGTAATCACCCAGTTGGCCGCTGCCCGCACGAATCCTTCCATTATCATGGTAGTCGGTGTCGGCGGTGCGGGCGGCAATGCCGTGAATCACATGTGGAACCTGGGGATCAAGGGCGTGGACTTTATGGTCTGCAACACCGACCAGCAGGCGCTCGACAAGAGTCCCGTGGAGCTGAAAGTCCGGCTCGGCAGCGAGGGATTGGGCGCCGGCAACGACCCTGAAAACGGACGCAAGGCCGCCATCGAGTCGCTCGATGTGGTGCGCCAGCGTTTCGAGGCGTCGGGGACCAAGATGGTCTTCATCACCGCCGGTATGGGCGGCGGTACGGGTACGGGCGCTTCGCCGGTGATCGCCAAGCTGGCCAAGGAGATGGGAATGCTGACCGTCGGCATCGTCACTTCGCCGCTGGCCGTCGAAGGCAAGATCCGTTACGAACAGGCGTTCCGGGGCATCGAGGAGCTGCGTCAGAACGTCGATTCGCTGCTGATTATCAACAACGAGAATATTCTTGAAATATACGGCCGTCTGGCCTTGAAGCAGGCTTTCGGCAAGGCCGATGACATCCTGGCTTCGGCTGCGAAGGGCATCGCCGAGATCATTACGGTCGAGAGCGACCTGGTGAACGTCGATTTCGCCGACGTGTCGAAGGTGATGCGGGACAGCGGTCGCGCGCACATGAGCGTAGCGACGGCCGAAGGCGACAACCGGGCCGAGGCGGTGGCCGAAGCGTCGCTGCATTCGCCCCTGTTGGATCACAACCTGATTTCCGGAGCCCGCAACATTCTGCTCAATATCTCGGTGGCCAATGCCGAAGAGCTGATGTACGAGGAGGTGGTGCGGATTCTGGAGTATATCCAGGCGCATGCCAGCGTCGAGGACGAGTCGGGCAACATTCACAACGCCAATATCATCTGGGGTACGAGCGAGAAACCCCAGTTGGGCAATGCCATCGAGCTGGTGGTGGTGGCGACGGGATTCGAGGGCGACGAGGAGAAGCGGATGATGGAGACGGTCATTCCGCCCGCACGGATCGTCAAGCCTGTCCCGGAAGGTGCCGACCCTGCCGGAAAGCCGGTGTTGGAACCGGTGGGCAAGCCCGGCAAGGCCACTCCGCAGACACGCCCTCTGGAGCAGGTGATCCTGGGCGAGAAATCGACCCGTTACAGCAATATCGACCAGATCCTCGCCAAACCGGCTTATCAGTCGCGTAAGGCGCAGTTCATCGTCGAGATGCCTGCGGGCCGCAAGGAGGTGCTTAAGGAGGAGAAGGGTGCTGCGGAGCGTGCGGAGGAAAACCGCTCCGAGTCGCTGTTCGATTAACATAAAACGGATTGGATTTGGAAGATAGTGCTGCGGCCATCATCTATCACGGCATGACGTTTCATGTCGTGGTGCTGTGTTGTGTGACTTTGTTCCTGCTATTGGTTTCGGCGTTGGTTTCCGGCTCCGAAACCGCTTTTTTTTCGCTTTCGGGCAACGATGTGCGCAAGATCCGGCGGCACGATACGCCGGTTTGCCGGCGGATGCTGAATCTGCTGGGCAAGGCCGATCTGCTGCTGGCTACGATTCTGGTAGTCAATAACCTGGTCAATATCGGTATCGTTATCCTCTCTTCGGAGATCATCGATTCGCTTTTCACTTTCGCCCGTTTCGAGTTTCTTTTCAAGACGGTGATCGTGACGTTCCTGCTGCTGCTTTTCGGGGAGATTCTGCCTAAAGTCGCGGCGCAGACGATTCCTTTGCGGTTCGCCGGTTTCGCTGCGCGGCCCCTTTTGGTGCTGCGATGGATTTTTTATCCGTTGTCGTATGTGCTGGTGCGCACCGGAAACCGTATCAGCGAGCGGGCTGCCCACCATCAGGAAATTTCCATCGGCGAACTGGCCGATGCGATCGATATGACACGCACGGCCTCCAAGGAGGAGCACGGGATGCTTTCGGGCATCGTCAGCTTCGTCAATACCGAGGTGCAGGAGATCATGAAACCCCGGGTGGATATTACGGCCGTTGCCATCACGGATTCCTATGAACAGGTCAAGCAGACCATCATCCGGTCGGGTTTCTCGCGCATTCCGGTTTACGAGGGCGATTTGGACAATATCAAGGGAACGCTTTATGTCAAGGATCTGCTTTCGCATATCGACCGGGGCGACGAATTCGGCTGGCAGCAACTGATCCGCAGGCCCTATTTCGTGCCGGAGCACAAGAAGATCAACGACCTGCTGGCCGATTTCCAGAACCAGAAGATCCACATGGCGATCGTCGTCGATGAATACGGCTCGACGCAGGGCCTCGTGTCGCTCGAAGACATCGTCGAGGAGGTAGTGGGTGAAATTTCGGACGAAAGCGACAAGGACGAAGTGTTTTATACCCGTTTGGACAAAGATACCTACCTGTTCGACGGCAAGACCCATATCGGCGATTTCGAACGCATTGTGGAGATTGCCGAAGGTACTTTCGCCGATGTCAAGGGGCGTGCCGAAACACTGGCCGGTCTGATGCTCGAACTGAAGTGCGACTTCCTGAAAAAGGGGGATACGGTAACGGCTCACGATGTGCGGTTCACTGTGGAGGAGATCGAGGGACACCGCATCGACAAGATCAAAGTCCGTCTGCATGGATAATATCCTTTGTATCGAAAAGGTTTTGTCCTGGGAACGGTTGCTGCGGCTGGTGCCCGAACGGGATCTCCGGTTGGCTGCGGCGTTGAAGCCGGCTTCCCGCCGCGAAGAGTTTCTGATGTGGCGGTCGATTGTTTACCGTCGTCTGCCGGATGCCGAAATCGCATATAATGCGGTCGGAGCTCCCGTCGTATGCAATTATCCCCTCCATATCGGAGTTTCCCACTGCCCCGGATACGTTGCGGTCTGTTTCTCCGACCGTCCATGTGCCGTCGATATCGAGCCGCTTGCCCGCGATTTCGGTCGGGCGGCAGCCCGCTTTGCTTCTGCCGAAGAGCGGCAGTTGTCCGACAGTCCGCTGTTGTTGCCGGCCCTCTGGTGCGCCAAGGAGACGCTTTACAAATATTCGGGGCGGCGGAACCTCGATCTGCTCCGGGATTTACGGATCGAGCGTTTCGATCCGGACGAAGGCCGGATGACGGGCCGTATTTGCGGGGAATCCGCATTGGAAATCGGACTTCGGAGGGAGGAGGAGCTTCTTGCAGCCTATATCTTGGTGTGATTATGCTTGCAGGCGTAATTCGGTTCGGGACTTTCGGGGTGTCTGTCGTTCTATAATGGAGGTTCCGCCGAGGAGTTGATTTTCGGACGCTTGGGGCGCTGTCTGCGGCGCCGGATGCAAGGATGCCGCCCGGCAGCTTCGAGGCGGGGCTTCGGTGCTCTTGAAATTTCGGATCGTCTGTTGGCAGACCGTTTTGCCGCCGGGGAGGGATGTCGGGCGGCCTGCGGAGGATTCGGAACCTTCTTCCTGCCGAAATGGGACGAATACCCTCCTCCTTGCCGGAAGTTTCACAAATCCTTTTTCGTATCGGGCGGCCGGAAATCGAACCTCCTGCCGACGAAATCCGGTCGGTCGGGGCGTTATTCCGAATGTTATTGTTATTTTTGTAACGATGAAACAGGCTGTCACCCCGCTTCGTTTAGGTTCCGACCGGATTTCGTCGCTGCTCGTCCGTTATGCGATCCCTTCGATTATCGCGATGACCTCTTCGTCGCTCTACAACATCGTCGATAGCATTTTCATCGGACACGGCGTCGGTCCGATCGCCATTTCCGGCGTGGCGCTTTCGATGCCTCTGATGAACATCGCGTCGGCTTTCGGGTCGTTGATCGGGATCGGTGCTGCGGCGCTCACCTCGATCCGGCTGGGGCAGGGACGCCGGGAGGCTGCCGAGGGGGTGTTGGGCAATGTGGTGTTGCTCAATTTTCTGGTAGCGGCGCTTTTTACGGCCGTAGGTCTGTTGCTGCTGGACCCCATTCTCTGCTTCTTCGGGGCGAGCGACGCTACGATCGGTTATGCACGAGATTTCATGCAGATCATTCTCGGCGGTACGATCGTTACCCATATGTATTTGAGCCTGAACGAAGTGATCCGTGCTTCGGGTTATCCGAGGAGAGCCATGGCGATTATGCTGACGGCCGTCGTGTTGAACTGTCTGCTCAATCCGCTGTTCATTTTCGGGTTCGGCTGGGGTATTCGCGGTTCGGCGGCCGCGACGGTGCTGGCCCAGGTCGCGGCGCTCTCGGTTTCGCTCATCCACTTCTCTTCCCGGGGAAGTTTCATCCGGTTCGAACGGGGGATTTTCCGCTTGCAGGCGTCGGTCGTGGGCAAGATCTTTTCTATCGGTATGGCTTCGTTTCTGCTGCACCTCTGTGCTTCGGCGGTAGTGATCGTCGTGAACAAATCGCTCCGGGAGTACGGCGGCGACGTGGCGATCGGGGCGTATGGCATCATTTATCGGGTGGCGATGCTCTTCCTGATGATCGTTTCTGGACTGAATCAAGGCATGCAGCCCATCGTGGGGTACAATTACGGCGCCCGGCGGTACGACCGGGTGTTGAAGGTCCTGCGGCAGACCGTCGTGTGTGCGGTTTGCGTGACGACGACGGGATTCCTGCTGGGACAGCTCTTTCCCCGGCAGGTGGCGATGCTCTTCGTCGATGCTGCGGACGGAGCTGCGGCCGAGCGGATGATCTCTACGGCGGCCGAGGGGCTGCGGATCGTGTTGTGCGTTTTCCCGATCGTCGGATTCCAGATCGTGACTTCCAATTTTTTCCAATATATCGGCAAGCCGCACAAGGCGATTTTCCTCTCCCTCACGCGGCAGATGCTGTTCCTCATCCCGCTGCTCCTTGTTTTGCCGCCGCATCTCGGTACGCTGGGTGTCTGGATGTCGATGCCGATTGCCGACGGTACGGCCTCTCTGCTGGCCGCCGTGCTGCTCTTCTACCAGGTTCGTAAATTCAGACACCGGCCCCATGCGGAACGGAGTATCTGAGTTTTTTGAAAATATCGATTACAGACTCTTTCGGTGAATTGATGGGGCATTCGCTCGATCCGGGAAATACGACAGAACTCTCGGACGGATCGTTGCACGCGTCCGATTTGGCTTGAATACGGAGCAGGAGCGAGGAGGTGTCGGGTGCCTCCGGGCGTTGGTCGTAACGATAGGGATATCTGCGCAGAAAGAGCTTTTACGATAATAAAAAACAGAGCCGGTGATCCACCGGCTCTGTTTTGGATTTTGTGTTTTGGATTAAATTCCGAGTTTGGTGCGGATCTCCTGCGGAATGGCGTTCTTGTTTACCATAACGGACAGGGTTTTGTACTCCACGAACGGACGCGAGAAGTAGTAGTAACCGTCGTAGGGAGGACGTACGTCCCACGAGTTCTTTACCTTGAAGAAGGGATTGCCCTGCTGATCGACGGCCGTACCCACGATTACCATGCCGTGGTCGTCCGTAGTTTCGTAGTTGTCGAAAGCGATCTGGCGCATCTCCTGCGTGATCTTCTTCTCCTTGACGGGTTTGTCGAACTTGTAGAGGGCGGCCTCTTTCTCGGCGGCGCTCAATTTGCCCCACTTCTCGGCCTCGGTACCCTCCATGCCGTCGATGTCGGTTTCGGGAATGATTCCGATCGCCTTGATGCGGTCGAAGCCCTTTTCGCTGACGTCGGTAGCCCATTCGATCGAGTAACCGTTGGCCAGGGCATTATCGACCACGGCCATCATCTCCTCCAGCGGTACGTTGTAAACCGTGCCCCACATCCAGTTGTCGGGGACTTCGATGATGAACTCCGTGTAGAACGGATGGTGCGTGAAGGAACCTACGTCTACATAGTCGTCCATCTTGATCGGCAGCGACGCTGCGAACGATTCGGGGGTATATTCCTTGCCTTCGTAGGTGAATTTTTCAGGGCGCACGCCGAAATAAGTGTCCAGCAGCGCATTCAGACCGTCTTGCCAGGCCGTGGTCAGCACCCCGTTGTTTCTTGCCTTGATAACTGCGTCCAGGTAGGCTTTCAGTGCTGCGTCGAGCTCGCCGAAGACCGGTTTCTCCGTGCCGTAGTTCAGACCCGGATAGACCTCCTGGGGTACGATGCCGTATTTCTTGATGCCTTCGATTACGTCGTGGGCGGCACCGCCTTCCGCAAAGTTCAGATGTCCGTGCAGGCGGACGTATTTAACGCCTTTATCGAAATACATGTTGCGGACGATCCACATTTCGGACAGGTCCATCTCCGGCCCGCCGGCCCGCAGAATTTCGTTTTCCAGGAACGAAAGAGCCGAATAACACCAGCAGGTGCCGCTGCGGTGCTGGTCTTTGACCGAAGTGGTCGGTACGGTGGTCAAGTCGGTGAACTTGTAGCCTTCCTCCTGGGTCTTCTGTGCAGGTTTCTTGGCCGATGCGGAGCACACCATAAGTGCCAGGCCTGCGAGTAACAGCAGTTTTTTCATCGTAATTTTGGGGTTTGTTATTTTTTAGAAGTTTGAATGATTTTCATGCACGCTTCGAGAGTGATCTCCTCGGGTTTGGTCCCTTTGGGAATACGGTAGTTCTTGCCTTTGTAGGCGATATAAGGACCGTAACGGCCGTTTTTAATCAGTAGTTCGGGCTCTTCGGCGAAGGTTTTGAGCGGAGTGTTCGCTGCAGCGGCGCGGGCCTGCTGTTCGCGCACGAGCTCCGCAGCGCGGTCGTAGCCGATCGTATAGGGATCGTCCGTGCGGGCGAGCGATGCGAACGATTTGCCGTGCCGCACGTAGGGCCCGAACTTTCCGATGCCGATGACCAGATCTTCCCCTTCGTAGGGCCCCAGGTTGCGGGGCAGGCTGAAGAGCGCCAAAGCCTCTTCGAGGGTGAGCGATTCGATCAACTGCCCCTTCTTGAGTGATGCGAAACGGCTCTTTCCCCTTCGTTGCCTTCGATTTCGACCATCGGACCGTAGCGGCCGATGCGGGCTTTTACCGTATGCCCCGTAGTGGGGTCGGTGCCCAGGATGCGTATCTGGTTGTTTTTGGTCGTCTGGGTCGTGGTCGCATGATCGACCATTTTATGAAAAGGACCGTAAAAATCGTCGATCATGCTGTTCCAGGTGATCTCTCCGTCGGCGATGCGGTCGAACTCCTTTTCGACGTTGGCCGTGAAGTTGTAGTCCATGATCGGCTCGAATTGCGATTCGAGGTAGTCATTGACCACCATGCCGATATCGGTCGGCTGGAGTCGGTTTTTCTCCTTGCCGTAGGTTTCGGTAAGCCTTTTTTCGGCGATCTTGCTGCCGGTCAGCGTAAGTTGCACGTAGCTGCGTTTCTGGCCCTCCTTGTTCTGTTTGACCACGTACCCGCGGTTGATGATCGTCGTGATGGTCGGCGCATAGGTCGAAGGACGTCCGATGCCGAGCTCTTCGAGCCGTTTTACGAGCGAAGCCTCGTTATAGCGGGCCGGCGGTGCGGTGAAGCGTTCCGTGGCCGTAATTTGCGCGGGATTGACGCTCTCGCCTTGGGCCATTTTGGGGAGGATGCCCGATCCCTCTTCGCCCGGCTCCTCGTCCGTGGATTCCGAGTAGAGTTTCAGGAATCCGTCGAAACGGATCACTTCGCCCGTGGCGACGAACTGGGCGTCCGAACCGGAGATATCGATGACGATCGTGGTGCGGTCGAGCTCCGCAGGAACCATCTGCGAGGCGACCGTCCGCTTCCAGATCAGGTCGTACAACTTCTTTTCGGCGGGAGTGCCTTCGATCGTCTGCCGCTCGATATACGACGGGCGGATCGCCTCGTGGGCTTCCTGTGCGCCTTTGGTTTTTGTCTTGTAATTATGTGCCGACGAATATTTCTCACCGAAAAGTTTGATGATCTCCTCCTTGCACTGGCCGATCGCCTGCTTCGAGAGATTTACCGAGTCGGTACGCATGTAGGTAATCAAACCCTGCTCGTAGAGGTGCTGCGCCACGGACATCGTCTGCGATACCGACATTCCGAGTTTGCGGCCCGCCTCCTGCTGGAGCGTCGAGGTCGTGAACGGAGGCGCGGGGTAGCGCTGTGCCGGTTTTTCCTCGGCTTTGGCGACGGTGAACCGGGCGTCGATGCAGCTGCGCAGGAAAGTCTCTGCTTCCTCGCGGGTATCGAAGCGGGTGGACAGTTCCGCCTTGAAAAGGGTTTTATCGGGATCGGCGGCGGCGTAGAACTGTGCTACGACACGGTAGTAGGGCGTCGAGCGGAATGCGATGATCTCCCGCTCCCGCTCTACCAGCAGCCGTACGGCGACGCTCTGTACGCGTCCGGCCGAGAGTTGGGGCCGCACCTTTTTCCAAAGCAGGGGCGATAGCTCGAATCCGACCAGGCGGTCCAGCACGCGGCGTGCCTGCTGGGCATTTACCAGATTCATATCGATCGTGCGGGGCGATTCGATGGCTGCCAGAATTGCCGGTTTGGTAATTTCGTGGAAAACGATTCGCTTGGTTTGGTCGATCGGCAGGCCGAGAACCTCTGCGAGGTGCCAGGCGATCGCCTCTCCTTCGCGGTCTTCATCGGACGCGAGCCAGACGGTCTTGGTCTTCTTGGCCAGCGACGAAAGTTCCTCGACAACCTTGCGTTTGTCGCTCGGAATTTCATAGACCGGTTCGTAGTCCTTGTCCAGATTGACGCCGAGATCTTTTTTCGAGAGGTCCCGGATATGCCCGAAGCTCGACTTGACGACGAAATCCTTGCCCAGGAATTTTTCGATGGTCTTGGCTTTGGCCGGGGACTCGACTATTACTAAATTTTCCTGCATAACATTCAGTATCTTTTCACTAACGCAAGATAACCTAAGTTCGTACTTAGGTTATCCGCAGGTGCTTCGCTATTTTATCATCGTGTAAATCAGGCGCAGCTTGATCGGCGCGTTGTTTGCGGTATTTTCCATGCCTTGTGCCGATGTATAGGGCATCGTGAAGAGCCCGTAGGCTTCGGGTCCGATGTAGATCGTCCGGGGGGCGGGATTCTCCGTTTGGCTGCCGCCGGTTTCGATTCCCTGGGATTTCAGGTAGCCGTTCCATACCTCCTGCAGGTGACTGGTGATGTCCATGACATAACAGCCTTGGCTGCGGTTGAGGTAACCTCCGTACGGCAACTGGAAGTTCTGGCTTGAATAGAGCCTTTCGTAGGTGTAATAGTAATCCGAAATGCCCAGTACGTGCTTGTAATCGGCATAGAGGCCCAAGCGCTCGAATGATGCGTCCAGCAGGGGAGTGATGGCTCCCACGTCGATCTTTTCCCAATCGTAATCGCTCTTTTCGAGGTAGATCATCAGTTCCGCCTGGTTGATGGCGATCGAGGTGTAAGGCATGCCCGATTCGTCCGTAACCTCCTTGTAGAGGGCTTCGATTCCTTCGAACAGGGCGTCCGTGAGGGTCAGCTCCGTGATTACGCCGTCCATCCCTTCGACATATACGTTGGGGTTCAGGGGCCGCTGTTCGTTCCGCTCGTCGATGTCGGCCGGATTGATCTTGGAGCCGGTGTAATCATGCCGGATGGTATTGATCGAAACATTGCCGTAGGGATCGTCTTCGCGGTAGAAGAGGTAGCTGGCCGTGATCGTATCCTGGATCAGCGTCGGGTCGGTTCTGTTCCGGCTGCGGGTGTACATCAGAAGACCCGACTCCGCGAGGTTCGTAGCGAACAGGTTCCCTTCTCCCGACGGATTTTCCTGGGCCGGCTTGATGTAAATACCGTTGAAATAGTCCACCCAAAGCTCCGGATTGCGGTAGATCGTCATATCGCCCTTGTACTTGCCTTCGAGCAGCATCAGACGCTTGATGAGCCCCCGTCCTTCGGGCGTAGGCTGCAGGGTGACGTACTCCGTGGCCGGTCCGGTCGTCGTGCCGTTGGGGAAGGTGAAGGTGAATACCGGATTGGGGTTGAGGTAGGGGGTCGGATCGAAGGTCGGGTAGAAAAGGGTGTCGGCGACGCTGCCTGCTCCGGCCGGGGCTGTCAGCGAGGGATTGAGGTAATCGTTCGAAATCACCTCATAGACGTTGTACGTCATCGGCTTGAGGGTGTCGCCTCCGTAGTTCGAGATTTTGATTTTGAGTTCGATCGAGTCGAAAATGGGCTGGTAACCGAAGCCGGTCGTATCGGAGAGGGCTACGGCGCGGTATTGGGTCAGGAAACCTGCCGTGCGACGCCCGAAAGTTTCGTCGTGCATCACACCGAAATACCCCTCTCCCAGGTTGGAAGCCTTGAGAGAGTCGGTTTTGTAGAGTCGAGTTTCGAAATAGGGCCGCTCGGCGTCGGGTGCGAGCGCGAAAACTTTCAGACCGATCTTCATCTGCTGATCCCCCGGTTGGTAGCCTGCGCCCAGCCGGTCGTCCACTTTCGTGCAACCTGTAAAGAAGACCATGCCCGCTGCGGTGAGAACGGCGGCCAATTCGGCGGCCCGGCGTATTTTACTGGATCGAATCATAGAATCGGTTGTAGTTGTCGAAAAAGTCCTCTGCGTCGGGCGACTGGTATTCCAGGAGCGGTTTGCCGCTGTTGCGGACCAACTCGATAATTTCGGGGGTTACCGCATCGGAAGCCAGAATGATGCCGTCGGCATACTCCATAACGAAACGGCAGAGGTTTTCGTATGAAGGGGTGTCGAGGATCGACAGTTTTTTGTCTTTGACGCCTTCGTTGGCGATTTTCTCCTTCATTCCTGCATCCAGCGGTTTGTCGAAACCGTCGCCGTAGAGCGAAACGACGATTTTGACCTCCTTGAAAATCGGGTCGTCGGCGAAGACCTTTTTCAGATAGATCGGCACGATACTCGAGAACCAGCCGTGGCAGTGGACGACCGTCGGGGTCCAGCGCAGTTTCTTGACCGTTTCCAGTACGCCGCGGGCGAAAAAGATGGCCCGTTCGTCGTTGTCTTCGAAATAGTTTTTTCGTCGGCATCCCGGAGAATGGCTTTGCGGGCGAAAATAGTCGTCGTTGTCGATGAAATAGATCTGTACGCGGGCTGCGGGTATCGACGCCACCTTGATAATCAGCTGGTGGTCGTTGTCGTCGATGATGAGGTTCATGCCCGACAGGCGGATAACCTCGTGCAGCTGGTGCCTGCGCTCGTTGATGCAGCCGTAGCGGGGCATGAAGGTGCGGATTTCATTCCCGCGCTCCTGCATCGCCTGCGAGAGCCGCCGGCACAGAAGCGCCCCTTCCGTATCCGGGACATACGGAGCCACTTCCTGACAGACGTATAGTATCCTGTTCGATGCCATTGGTTGAAATTTTTTTTTCTTCATCTCCTGGTGCGGTGTGCTCGGAGTGCCCGCCGGTCGGAAACGATGATTTTTTAGCTTGCTCGGCGAAGAAGGCACGGGCCGGATGCAATGCGAAAAGTTGCCTTGTCGTGCTGCCGTACCTCACTTCACGAAAGTTTATCTTTCGCAAAGATAGTGAAAGATGAGAGCAATCGCGCGGGCTTGCACGCAAAAGATTGCCGAACCGCCTCCTATCTTCTGCAAAGATAGTGATTTTTCTTAAAGAATCAGCATCGCGTCGCCATAAGTTCCGAAGCGGTAGCCCTCCTCTTTGGCTATTTTGTAGGCATTCATTATCAGGTCGTAACCTCCGAAAGCCGCAACCATCATCAGCTGCGTCGAGTAGGGCAGATGGAGGTTGGTCACCATGGCGTCGGCCACGGTGAACTCGTAGGGGGCGAAAATGAACTTGTTGGTCCAGCCCTCCATGGGCTTGATCATGCCGTTGGTCGATACGGCCGTTTCGAGCGTGCGCATGACCGTCGTGCCGATCGAAACGATCTTATGTCCTTCGCGTTTGGTCTTGTTTACCGTTTCGGCCGTGGGTTCGTCCACGAAGAACTGTTCGGAGTCCATCTTGTGCTTCGAGAGGTCTTCGACATCGACCGTGCGGAAGTTGCTCCCAGGCCGACGTGCAGCGTGATGAACGACTTGTCGATGCCCTTGATCTCCATGCGCTTCATCAGGTGCTTGGAGAAGTGCATGCCGGCCGTCGGAGCGGCCACGGCGCCCTCGTTCCGGGCGAAGATGGTCTGGTAGCGCTCGGCGTCCTCCGGCTCGACCTTGTCGCGCACCCACTTGGGCAGCAGGGGGGTTTCGCCCAGTTTGAAGAGGGTTTCTTTGAACTCCTCGTAGGAGCCGTCGAACAGGAAGCGCAGCGTGCGGCCGCGCGAGGTGGTGTTGTCGATCACCTCGGCAACCAGCAGGTCGTCGTCGCCGAAGTAGAGCTTGTTGCCGATGCGGATCTTGCGCGCCGGGTCGACCAGCACGTCCCACAGCCGCAGTTCGCGGTTGAGTTCCCGCAGCAGGAAGATTTCGATTTCGGCGCCGGTCTTCTCCTTGTTGCCGTAGAGGCGTGCCGGGAAAACCTTCGTGTCGTTGAAGACGAACAGGTCCTTTTCGTCGAAATACTCGATGATGTCCTTGAAGATGCGGTGTTCGATGGTGCCCTTGGCACGATTGACCACCATCAGGCGGGATTCGTCCCGGTTTTCGGCCGGGTATTTCGCCAGCAGGTCGGCGGAGAAGTCGTAACCGTATTGCGATAGTTTCATGGCTAAAAGTATTTGCGAACATTTTCGGTCCGTGGGCAGCGCTGCAGGCAGTTTTGCGGGTACGGAGCAAGATAAACCGTCAATTTATCTATACGAAAAATAAGTTATTTTGTTTCAGCTTTTTGCAGTTTTTCGAGAAAAAAGTTCAATTCGTGCGCCGCATCGAGCCGAAAACCTCCGCTGCGGGTGCGGCAGAGCGAGGTGAGGTGCGCACCGCTGCCGAGCGCCTGGCCGATCTCTCCGGCCAGCGAACGGATGTAGGTCCCCTTGCTGCACCGGACCCGGATGCGGATGCGGGGCAGGTCGTATTCCATGAGCTCCATTTCGTAGATGTTGATGAGCGCTTTGCGCAGTTCCACCTCTTCGCCCGCGCGGGCCAGCTCGTAGGCCCGGACGCCTTCGACCTTCTTGGCCGAATAGACGGGCGGGGTTTGCAGCCGTTCGCCGGTGAGCGAGCGGAGTACCTCCTCGACCGCTTCGCGCGTGATATGTTCGGAGGGATAGGTCCGGTCGATGGGGTGTTCGAGGTCGTAGCTGGGGGTCGTGGCGCCCAGCATCACGTCGGCGACGTACTCCTTCTCCTCGGCCTGCAGGGCGTCCGCCATTTTGGTCGCCTTGCCGATGCAGACCAGCAGGATGCCCGTGGCGAGCGGATCGAGTGTTCCGGCGTGGCCGACCTTGATTTTCGGGTAACCGGCCCTGCGCAGGGCGAACTTGATTTTGCGGACTACGTCCGAGGAGGTCCACTCCAGCGGTTTGTCGATGACGGCGATGTAGCCCTCTTCGAAGTCGATTCCCTGTAGGTTCAGTTCGGATTGTTGCGTCATGTGCGGATTATTGGATCACGAAATAGCGGATGATGGCCAGCCCTCCGACCAGCGTACAGTAGATGGCGAACCAGTTGAGCTTTCCCCGTTTAACGATGTTTATCATGAATTTGCAGGCCAGACAGCCGACTACGAACGCAGCAGCGAATCCGGCGAGCAGGGGGGCGGTCCCGATGCTCTGGGCGGCCAGTTCTCCGCTCATCAGATCGAGAACCATTTTGCCCAGGATCGGTGCCAGCACCATCAGGAAGGAGAATTGGGCCACGCTCTCCTTGCGGTTGCCCAGGATCAGTCCCGTGGCGATCGTCGTGCCCGAGCGCGACAGACCCGGCAGTGTGGCGACTGCCTGCGCCAGACCGATGATGAAGGCGTCGCGGTAGGAGATGGTCGCCTTGTGGCGGGGTTTGGCGTAATAGGCGAAGGTCAGCAGTACGGCCGTGACCAGCAGCATGGTTCCGACCAGCAGCAGGATGCCGTGATTCGGCAGGTCTTCGACGAGCGACTGGAGAAAAGGTTCCAGCGTGAAGCCCACGATGACTACCGGGATCATCGAAAGGATGATCTTCAGCACGTAGGCCTGTTCCGCGTTGAATCGTTTGGAGAAGAGTCCCACGACCAAGCGTTTGATTTCGCTCCAGAGCACGACGATCGTGCTCAGGACCGTCGCGGCGTGCAGCGTGAGATCGAAGGTGAGTCCTCCCACTTCGGGATCGACGCCCAGCAGTTCTTTGGCCAGTTGCAGATGGCCGCTGCTCGATACGGGCAGGAATTCGGTCAGACCCTGGACGATGCCCAGGATGATAGCTTGAATGGTTTCCATTTTACAGTTCTCGGGGATATTTCGGTGTCGGGGAAGCGCGGGTTGCAACCCGGCTTCCGGCGGTCGGAGAAGTCCGGATTCAGAATCGTTTGAGAATGGCGTAAATTTCGAAGATGAAGCCGCCGATCACCAGGATCGGGGCCAGCGTGATGCGGCGCCACGAGAACATCGCGTAGTTGAACTCGTCGGGCGAGTCGCTGCCGCCGCCGGCCATCAGGACGAAGCCCAGAATGATGACGATCAGTCCGGCGAGCAACAGGATGTAATTTTTGAGCGAGAGCGGCATCTTCGGATCGTTTTTATCGTTGATCTCCTTGAATTTTTTCATGGTACGGGGATTTTTAGTAGAGATAGATCTTGTTGGATTTCATGTTGACGAACTTGTTGACGGCGAAGAACGTGAAGCAGAGCGAGATCAGGATGCCGCCCAACACCATGCCGCCCACGATGATTCCGATTTTCATGGTTTCGGCCAGCGACATCAGTTCCGGAACCGCCTCGTTCAGTCCGTAAACGGCCGTCAGGAAGAGTGCCGATGCGATGATTCCCGACAGAATGCCTTGTGTGATGCTGCTGCCCAGGAACGGTCGCATGATGAACCATTTGGTTGCCCCTACGAGCTTCATCGTGTTAATCAGGTAGCGTTTCGAGAAGATCGCCAGCCGGATCGTGTTGTTCAGCAGGATGAGCGAGATGACGAGCAGGGCTCCGCCGAAGAGTAGCAGCACCAGCCGGATCTTCGCGATCGTGGCATGCAGCCGCTCGACGGTCTGTGCCGGATAGGAAACCCGGTCCACGCCGTCGAGTTCGGCAATTTGGGCGATGAAGGTTTCGAGCTTGTCCGGGTCCGCCGAATCGGCTGACAGGGTCAATTCGAACGAGTCGAGCAGCGGATTCTCTTCGAGGATCGCCTCGAACTCCTGTTCGAACATCTGCCGGAAATCGGTGTCGTTCAGTTTATCGTCTTTGGAGCTGTATTCCACATGGCTCACCAGCTCGTTGGCTTCGAACCGTTTGCGGAGCGATTCTTTTTGTTTTTCGTCCGCTCCGTTGCGGAGCTCGACGGTGACGGTGACGCTCTCCTGCAACGTGCGGGCCACCTGCATGGCGGCCGTCATGAGGTATCCCACCGATCCCAGCAGGAAGAGCACCAGGGCGATGCTGATGTTCGAAACGATGTAGGAATTGCGTACCTTACGCTTGAGTCTTTTTGTCGTCTTTCATGGCGTAAAACGAGTATAACGGTTGCAATGATGCCTGCGAGAATCGCGAGCGACGAGGCGAGCGTCACGCCTTCGGCGACGTTCCAGCCGGGGGCGCGGAACCGCCATTCGACCGTGTGCGTACCGGCCGGGAGCTCCATTCCCCGCAGCAGGTAGTCGGCTCGGAAATAGGGAGTTTCGATGCCGTCGATATAGGCTGTCCAGCCGTCCTTGTAGTAGATCTCCGAGAAGATCGCCGTACCGGGCGCAGTGGCCGTGTATTCGTACCGGAGATAATTGGGCCGGTACTCCTCCAGACGGATTTCCCCTTCGCCGCCGATCAGGGGGCGGATATCGAACTCACGGGTGTTGATGACAGCCGCCGTTTTGGTGTCGATGCGCCCCAGTGCGTCGATTTCTTTCTGCGGAGTGTCCGCATCGACGACCTCCTGGACGAACCAGGCCGGGCCGTTGGCTGTGGCCCGCAATTCGGCGACGGGCTGTCCCGTCGGGTCGAAGCGGATGAGGTAACGCGTGTTGAGCATGTCGAGTACGCCCTCGTCCATCGACGTGAGATAACGCTCGATCAAGTCCTGGTAGCGGGCCAGTTTGGCGCCGTGGTAGCCGCCCACCGAGCGGTGGAAATAGGAGGTCGTGGCGTCGTTGAAGGGGCTGACCGTGAGGTTCAGCACCCGGAATCCGGGTTCCGGGTCGCGCAGGATCGCGCGGTCGGCTTCCGTGGGCTGTATCTGCTGGCGCCGTGCGGCGACGAAGCGGCTTTGAGGCAGGTAGCGCAGGTTGACCGGCACCAGGTCGATCAGAACGATCACGCCGAGCAGCGCTATGAGCCAGCCCCGTCTGATCCGTCCCAGGGCGAAGAGCAGCACGCTGCCCGCCGCGAGGGCGATCATTACGAGCGAGCGCCAGGCATCGGAGCGCATGATCGCGGCCCGGTCGGCGGCCATGGCGTCGGCCGTCACCTCTCCCAACTCTTCGGGAGCGCCCTGTGCGATGGCTTCCTGCATACCTGCGGCTTGGAACATCTGGTAGTATTGGCGGCTCATGAAATCGGCGGCTTCCGTCCGGCCGAAGTCGAAGATCGCGCTGCCGGCCACGGCGAAGAGCAGGCAGAAACCGCCCGTGATGCCTCCGGCCCAGGCGAGGGCCCGCAGGAGTTTTCGACGCGGCACCTCTCCCCGCCAGAGGGGCATCAGAGCCAACGCCGCGAGCAGGGGAACCGTCCATTCGACCACCACGAGGGCCATCGAGACGGTGCGGAACTTGTTGTAGCCGGGCAGGTATTTGAAGGCGAATTCGGTGAATCCCATGAAATTATGTCCCCAGGCCAGCAAAAGCGTCAGCAGACTGACGGCTGCGATCCACCACTTGTTGCGTCCCGATGCCAGCAGGAGTCCCAGCAGAGCCAGGAACAGGGCGGCGGCGCCCAGGTAGGTCGGTCCGGCAGTGTAGGGCTGCTGCCCCCAGTAGGCGGGCAGTTGCTCCGCGATACCCTCCAGCCCGTACGGTTTCAAGGCCTCGGCTACCTTGCCGTCGCGTGTGAACGCCCGACCCGAATCGCCGCCCATGAAGTCGGGAATCAACAGGTTCCAGCTTTCGGCGCGTCCGTAGCTCCAGGCCGTAGCGTAATCGAGTGCCAACCCTTCCTGGGAGGTTTCCTCGCCGGCGGCGAGTTCCGAACCGCCGCGGATGGTCTGTTTCGAGTGGTGCATCGTGTACCACAGAGGAGCGAAGTTCGAGCCGACGGCCAGAATGCCTGCGGCCAGCAGTACCGCCGTGCGGCGGACGAACGAAGGCAGGTGCTTTTTTCGGAAGGCGACGATTCCTTCGCTGATCCAGAACGCGGCCATCGCCAGCAGGAAATAGTAGGTGATCTGCGGGTGGTTGGCGCCGATTTCGAGCGAGGCGAAAAGGGCCGTGAGCGCCCCGCCGAGCCACATGTTACCCCGCAGCGTAAGCCATGCGCCGCCCATCATCAGGGGGGCATATACCAGTGCCCACATTTTGGTCACGTGACCCGCGCCGATGATGAGGAAAAAGTAGGTCGAAAGGCCGTACATGAGCGACGGAATGATGCCGACCCAGGGATTCACCCCGACGATCGGGAGCATCAGCCACATGGAAACCATGGCGAAGAAGACGAAGGCTGCGGGAGTATTTATAATTTTAACGATCTGTCCTGCCGTGTTTTTGACTAGCTGTGCCGGGTAGGCTACATTGATCAGGTAGGCGGGCATGCCGCCGAACATCCGCCCCGCCCACTGGGGATCTTCGCCCGTTTGGGCGCGGTTGTCCCAGATCTCCTTGGCCATGCCTTCGTATTGCTGCACGTCGTGCTGTGGCAGCACTTCGCCGCGAAACTGGGGGGCGAAATAGAGGGCGCTGACGATGAAGAAGAGCAGCAGGGCCGCGCCCGTCGGCAGCACTTTCGGGAGAATCTCTTTGAAGCGGGTCATCTGGAATGTTTTTGTCGATTGCCAAAGGTACGAAAAAACATTGAGTTTCCTCCCCGACTCAGCGAAAAATCACTACCTTTGCACGGATTGATCCCAGGCTCGGGGCGGTTGTATTCCGGCGGGGAGACAATCGCTCTGTATTCGGCTAACCTTTTTTCGACGTAAACAAAAGTTCGGTTATGGTAACACTCGATATGATCCGCAAGCCGGTCGAGGGTGATCTGGAGGCCTTCGAGCAGTTCATCCGGCAAAAATTCACGGCGGACGGCACGTTGCTCTCCGAGATGCTCGATTATGCGCTCTCGGCGCGGGGCAAGGGGATTCGTCCGATGACGGTGCTGCTGTCTGCGGCGCTCAACGCTCCGGCGGGGCAGCGCAGCGGCGGTCTGCGCGCACTGCTCGCAGCCACGTTGGTCGAGATGATCCACGTGGCCTCGCTCATCCACGACGATGTGATCGACGAATCGGACATGCGCCGGGGCCGGGCTTCGGTCAATGCCCGCTGGCAGTCGCGCAATGCGGTCGTAGTCGGAGATTACATCCTGGCCAAAAACATGGACCTCGGCCTCAAGAGCGGCCAGTTCGACCTGGTGACTCACGTTTGCGGTGCCATCGCCACGCTCTGCGAGGGAGAGATTCTGCAAAACGACAAGGCGAACCGGCAGGAGATGACGCGGGCGTCGTACCTGGATATCATCTACAAGAAAACCGCCTGCCTGATCGGGGTGAGCGCTTCGGCCGGAGCGCTGGCCGTCGGTGCGTCCCGTGAAAAACAGGCGCTCATGCGCAAGTTCGGCGAGTCGATAGGCATGGCGTTCCAGATTCAGGACGACATTCTGGACTATACCCGCACGGCCCGTACGGGCAAGCCCTCCAACAACGACTTGCGCGAACACAAGGTGACCCTGCCGCTGCTCACGGTGCTCGAGTCCGTCGGCGAGGAGCGCCGCAGGGAGTTGCTGGCCCGGCTGGCCCGTTGCCACGAGGAGGATGAGTCGGTCGAATATTTGCAGCACATCGTCGAGAACGAGGGCGGTATGGAAAAGGCGGCCCGCGTCATGCAGGAATACCTCACGCGGGCGATGTCCGTGCTCTCCGAATACGAACCTTCCGAATACCGCGACGCATTGGCCAACCTCTGTGTCTATGTCGGTGAGCGGGACCGGTAGGGAAGCGGTTGCCCGTGCAGCTTGGTTCCGGGTTCCTCGTGCGAATTTTTGACCTGTTGTCTGGATTTTCTGCGGCTCGGCTCGGATTTCCGGGCGGGAGTGCGGATTGTCCGATCGGCGGAGGTCCGTTGTAAATTTCCGGACATGGGACCCGAACAGGTGTATGGCGGTGTGTCCGAATGACACACAACGGTAGTTATTATCGGGATACGGGTTAAGTCATTTGCCATAGTAAAAGACTGTCACCCTTACCCTCAATGCCTTGCCTTGCATCCATTCCGACACCCTTTAGGATCGTGCCTGAAATTTTCATTTCAACACACTCTTTTTTATGACAGGATACACTTGCAGGTCGAGGGTGGTTTTCTGCGGGCTGTTTTGTATCTTTTTTTACTGCTTTTTATGATGCGCTGGCGGGTTGCCGACCCGTCGGATGCGACGAAGAAGCCGCCTGATAAAGGCGGCTTTCTCTTTTCGGGGCGTTTTCAGTTATTGACGCGGTAGGCTTTCTGCACGCCTTTGATCCGCAGGATCGAGTGGATCAGCATATCGACCATGCCCGTACCGGGCACTTCGACGTGGATCACGCCCGAGAGCAGGCCGCCGCCCGGCGACAGGTTCATCGAGCGGATGCTCAACTTCAGGTCGCGGTTGATTACTTCGGCGATGTGGTTGATCATCCCCGTCGTGTCGCTGGCCACCACGCGGATCGACACCCGGAACGCGCCCTGCGCTTCGTCGCGCCAGCGGGCTTCGAGTACCCGGTAGGGGTAGTTTCTGCGGAGACGCTGTGCGTTGGGGCAGTCCGTACGGTGGATCGTGATGCCGGCACCTACGGTGATGAAGCCGAAGATTTCGTCGCCGTGGATCGGATTGCAGCATTTGGCCAGTTTGTAGTCGAGCTGTCCGATCTTTTCGTCGATGATGAGTGCGTCGCCGCTGCTCTGGGTCGAAACTTTTTCGGCTTTGCGTCGTTTTTCGGACTCGATGGCTGCTGCTGCGGCCCGGCGCTCTTCCTCCGCTTCGCCCGACAGATGGGCCTGAAGCAGCTCCTTGATCTGCATGAGGTCGATCTTTTCGGTGCCGATCGAGGCGTAAAGTTCCGTTCCCGTGCGGAGTTTGAAGTGCTTGCAGAGGATGCCGACCCCTTCATCGACGGTCAGGGGCAGTTTCCAGTTCTTGAGTTTGCGTTCCAATTCTTCCCGTCCCAGACGGGCGTTCTTGGTGTGCTCCTCGCGCAGCGAGGCCTTGATCCGGGTGCGGGCCTTCGACGTGGTGACGAACCCCAGCCAGTCGGCTTTGGGCTTCTGATTCTTCTGCGTCAGCACTTCGACGATGTCTCCGTTGTGGAGTACGTCGCGGATCGCCGCCGGACGGTTATTGACCTTGCCGCCCGAGCAGGTGAGCCCCAGCGAGGTGTGGATGTCGAAGGCGAAATCCAGCACCGTGGCTCCTTCGGGCAGCTTGCGCAGGTCGCCGCCGGGGGTGAAGACGAAAATTTCGCCCGAGGAGGGCTTGGCGTCGAAGTTCTGGGCCAGCGGACGGGTCTTGTCTTCCATTAGCTCCCGGAGTTGTTTCATCCACATTTCGCTCCCGTCCGATCCCGCGTTTACGCCTTTGTAGCGCCAGTGGGCCGCGATGCCCCGCTCCGCCACGGCGTCCATCCGCTCGGTGCGGATCTGGATTTCGACCCACCGTCCCTCTTTGGTGGCGACGGTGGTGTGGAGCGATTCGTAGCCGTTGGATTTGGGGATGGAGATCCAGTCGCGCATCCGCTCGGGATTGGGCGTGTAGAAATCCGTGACGATCGAATAGACCGTCCAGCATTGCTGCTTCTCCTCTTCGAGCGGACAGTCCAGGATGATACGGATGGCGAAGATGTCATATACCCCCTCGAACGGGACGTGCTGCTTGCGCATCTTGTTCCAGATCGAGAAGATCGACTTGGTGCGGCTCTTGACGTGATAGCGCAGCCCCGCCTGGTCGAGCCGCTGCGTGATGGGTTCGAGGACGCGGGCGATGAAGGCCCGGCGTTCGCTTTCGGTCTCGGCCAGTTTGTCGGCGATATGCTGGTAGTCCTGGGGTTCGAGATAGCGCAGGGCGATGTCTTCGAGTTCGCTCTTGATGTTGTATAGACCCAGTTTGTGGGCGATTTGGGCGTAGAGGTTGAGGCTCTCCCAGCTCTTCTTGCGCCACTTTTCGCGGGGGAAAATTTCGAGGCGGCGCATCACCTCGAGCCGGTCGGCCAGCTTGATCAGGATCACGCGCGGATCTTCCGAATAGGAGACGATCAGCTCGCGGAAATTTTCCGCCTGCTCCCGGGAGGCTTTCAGGCGAATATCGGAGATGTGGCTCAGACTTACGGTCATGCCGAGCACCTCCTTGCCGAAGCGGTCCCGGATCTCGTCCGTCAGCCGCAGGAATGTCTCTTCGTCCTGCCGACTGGCTGTGCGGACTACGTCGTGGAGAATGGCGGCCACGACCGAGTCGCCTCCCAGCCCGATCTCCTCCAGCCCGATCCGCGCTACTTCGGCGGCGTGGTCCAGCATCGGCGAGCCGTCGTGTCGTACCTGCGAAGCGGTATGTTCGGCAGCATATTCCAGGGCGCGGTCGGCTGCGGCCGCCTCGTCGGGCGAGAGCGTTCGGCGGATCGCGCTGCGCAGCTTGTCATAACGGGTCAAATCCATTTTCCGGAAAGTTTTACTGTTTTTCAAAAGTAGCGAAAATCTTCGGCATCGCAAAGCGCCGTCGGGGATTTCACGGAATAATCTTGTGCAAAAACCGATGCAGTTGTATAAAAAACGTATCTTTGTAGAACAGAATTATACGTCGTCTATGAAAAAAGAGGAAAAAGTCCGTTTGCCCTACGTACCCACCTACGGCGAGGAGGTGGCCAACACGGTTTCGCATGCCGTGATGCTGCCGCTGACCCTTTGTCTGCTGCCTTTCGCTGCGGTGTGGACCTATCTGCACGATGCCCGGCCCGTGCTGGCGTCGGTGTCGGTAAGCGTCTGCGTCATTTCGATCTTTCTGATGTTGCTCGCTTCGACGCTCTACCATTCGATGCGCCCGGATTCGAAGCACAAGGCCGTTTTCCACAAGCTCGACCATATCTTCATCTTCGTCGCCATCGCCGGAACCTATACCCCCGTAGCGCTGCTCGTGATCGGCGGCTGGCAGGGTGTCTTCGTCACCGTTTTGCAGTGGACGGCCGTTCTGCTGGGTATTCTGTATAAGACGCTGGCCCGGCGTTCCATCCCGGCTTTGAGCCTGACGATTTATCTGGTGATGGGCTGGACGGCGATCTTTTTCCTGCCTCGGCTGATTCGGAACGCTTCGCTGCCTCTGCTGTTGCTGATCCTGCTGGGCGGGGTCCTCTATACGGCCGGAGCGATCGTTTATGCGAAGAAGGGATTCCGCTACCACCACCTGGTCTGGCATCTGTTTATCGACCTGGCGCTGTTGTCGCATCTGGCGGGGATCGTCTTTTTTATCGGTTGATAATGAATTCGCTTATATGCCGGGCGTAACAATGCAGATTCTTTCGGAGGAAGGGATTTGGGAACAGTTCGGAATCATAAACGCGGCCAGTACCGCGAATAAGCGATCGTCGGATATATTTTAATCATTGACAGATGAGCGTTGTAAAGGTCGGACCGGACGATTTCGAAGAGCTGGCCGAAGTGTGGGAGGCTTCCGTGCGGGCTACCCATGATTTTCTCTCCGAGGCGGATATTCGGGAATTGCGTTCTCTGTTGCCTGTCCGCTACCTGCCGGCGGTCGAACTTCGCTGCCTGCGGGATGCGGGGCGTATCGTGGCGTTCATCGGTCTGAACGGAAGTCATATCGCCATGTTGTTCGTTCGGCCCGAATACCGGGGCAGAGGCTGCGGACGCAAGTTGGTGGAGTGGGCCGTCGCCCGCCAGGGAGCTGATTCGGTCGATGTCAATGAACAGAATCCGCAGGCGGTGGGTTTTTACCTGCGTATGGGGTTTGCGGTTGTCGGGCGTAGCGAAACGGACGATGCCGACCGGCCGTTTCCGATTCTGCATCTGCGTCTGGAGAAATAAAAATGAAAAAGTTTCCCTTTTAGGAAACTTTCGCTATCGGGATTCCGGTTCGTTTTCCGTTCCCATAAAATCCAACAGGGCCCGAGCCGTGATTTCGGGTTCTTCGAGGAATCCCATGTGTCCCGAATGTTCGAGCCAGGCGATGCGAGCCTGAGGATGGGCCGCCGCCAGTGCTTCGGCTTTTTCGAGGGGAATATAGCCGTCGTGCTTACCGAAGATGAAGAGCTGCCGCACCGCAGAGCGGCGGAGCATTTCGTTGCGGTCGGGCCGCTCGATCATACCGCGCAGCAGGGCTGCGATCCCTTCGTCTTCGGTGACGAATACCTGTTCGACCAGATCTTCGATCTCGTCGCGCATTCGCGGCCGGTTTTCGGGAGCGAAGCCCGCTTCGGGAGCTACGCGGGCCAGCGCGTCCTTTTTGCCTGCTTCGACCAATTTGATTTCCCGCAGGCGGTTTTCTTTCTTTTCGTCCGTATCGGCGTCCGGCGTCGAACTGAGCAGCACCACGCCGTCGAGCCGTTCGGGGTATTTCTCGCAGAAAGCCAGGGCGACGTAACCGCCCATCGAATGTCCCACCAGGGTACAGCGGGCGATACCGAGCGCATCGAGCGTATCCTTCACCACATCGGCCAGGTATTCCATCGTGTGTACAGGCCCTTTGACCACCGAGATCCCGTGCCCCGGCAGGTCGAGCGTAATCACGCGTACCTGTTTGTAAAGATAGGGGACGAAATCGTCCCAGACGAGCATCGACTCCAGATAACCGTGCAACAGGACCGCGCACCGGTCTCCTTTTTCGGAGTCGCACACATGGACGGGCGTGTCGCCTGCCGTAATGAATTTTTCAACCATTGTCGGGTGGATTTTCAGTTTTCCTCGTCGTCGAAATAGTCGAACGCCGATTCCCGCTTGGGGCGTGCGGGCGCATCGTCTTCCTCGTCGTCGAGTTCGCGGTAGATGGTGTGGCGTTCCTTGCCGCTTTTGTGGATCGGCTCGAGCCGTTTGGCCTTACGAAGTTCGTCCGCATGGTTTTCGTCGCGGAATCCCTTGTTCGTTTTCATGGATCGGAGAAGAAAAAATAGATTTAGGATTGAAAGTTGGCGGTATCGTAGCTGCCTTCGAATACTTTGCGGGCCTCTCCCGAAAGGCGGATGCGGGTGTAGATGCCGGGTTTCGGCTCGTCGAAGGCGATGCCGAGCCGTCCGCCGCGTACGTCGATGCGGAACGCTGTGACGGAAGGCTGGGCCGCGAGGTGGGTGACCAGCGCCGCAGCGGTCGATCCCGTGCCGCAGGCGAGGGTTTCGTCCTCCACGCCGCGTTCGTAGGTGCGGACGGCGATATGCCCGGGACCGACTACCTTGACGAAATTGACGTTGGTGCCTTTGGCGAAGCGTTTGTCGTAGCGTATCCGGCGTCCGCGTCCGATGACGTCCACGGCTTCGAGGTCGTCCGTGAATTCGACGTAGTGGGGAACGCCCGTATCGAGGAACCAGTATCCGTCGCCCCGGTCGATCCGTTCGACGTCGATCATTCCCAGCTCTACGGTGCTTCGCAGCCCGTCGATACGAAGCATCCTGGCTTCGTGGATGCCGTCCGTCGAGTCGAACCGCTTGATGTCGCCGCCGATGCCCAGGTGATGGGCAAACAGGGCGAAGCAGCGGCCTCCGTTGCCGCACATCTCGCCCGGCGAGCCGTCGGCGTTGTAGTAGCGCATCGAACAGTCGCAGCCGGATACGGCGGAGCGGCGAGCGTCATCAGACCGTCGGCTCCGATGCCGAAATGGCGGTCGCACAGACGGGCGATCTCCGCGCTTTGGGGAGTCGCTCCGCCGTTCCGCAGGTCGAGCAGGATGAAGTCGTTGCCGGCACCTTCGTATTTTGCGAATCGCATTTGCATCTGTTCTGAAATATCGGCTTTGTCGCTATTCCGGTTCGGAGGTCGGAGCCGTTCGGCACTTCTCTTGCATCCTGAAAACGCGTGTATGTCCGGGACGGAAGAGGGTTTTTCCGGGGCGCTGCAAAATAGGTTCCAACCAGCTTTAACGCGGACAAAAATAATAAAATTCTAAAAGTTTTACTACTTTTGCGTGAATTTGTTACGTAACTTATAATCCGTATGAAAACATTGCTTGCAAAACACCGTTCGATCCGAAAATTCCGCTCTGAGCCTATTGCGCCGGAGGTGCTGCAAGACATGCTCGAAGCCGCCTCGCGTGCCTCGACGTGCGGCAATATGCAGCTTTACAGTCTGATCGTTACTCAGAGCCGGGAATTGCGCGAGGCATTGGCCCCGTGTCATTTCAATCAGCCGATGGTTACGCAGGCTCCCTGCGTGATTACGGTTTGTGCCGATGTCCACCGTTTTTCGATGTGGTGCGAACAGCGCGATGCCGAGCCGTGCTACGATAATTTCGCCTGGTTTCTCAACGGGGTGACCGATGCGCTGCTGGCGGCGCAGAACCTGTGTGTCGAGGCCGAAGCGCACGGGTTGGGAATCTGTTACCTCGGTACGACCATCTATACGGCCGAGGAGATCGCCCGCATCCTCGAACTTCCGAAGGGGGTGATTCCCGTGACGACCATCGTGCTGGGCTATCCCGACGAATCGCCCGAACTGACCGACCGTCTGCCGCTGGAAGCCGTCGTGCATTACGAGAAATACCATCATTACACCTCGTCGGAGATCGACGAACTCTGGGCCGAGAAGGAGACGTCGGAAGAGACCCGGCGGCTGCTCGAGGAGAACGGCCTGCCGAATCTGGCACAGATTTTCACGCGCAACAGGTATCGTGCCGAAGATAACCTGGCTATTTCGCGCAACTATTTCGCGCTGCTGAAAAAACAGGGTTTCTTCAACAATTAACGGAAGTCTTGAAACGGTTGCCGGTCATATTCGTCTTTTTGCTGGCGGTGCTCGCGGGGGTGTCGTGCAGTGTCACGCGCAAACTTCCCGAGGAAAGTTATCTGGTGCAGAAGGTGACCGTAGAAGCCGATAAGGAAACGCCTAAAAAAGAGCGTATTCCGGCTTCCGACCTGCGGAAATTCATCCGTCAGAATCCGAATAAACGGTTCCTGGGACTCAATTTTTACGTCTGGGTTTATGAGCAGGCCGATCCCGAAAAGGATAATTGGTGGAACCGGTTCAAACGGCGTATCGGCGAAGCGCCCGTGCTGCTGGATATGAGCCTCACGGAGCAGTCGGTCCGCAACCTGAAGGTTTACATGGACTATCGGGGGTTCTTCTCTTCGCAGGCGACTTACGAAGTCGATACCACGTCGCGGAAAAAGCGGGCTTTCATCACCTACCGCACCGTACAGCGCGAGCCTTACCGCATCAACCGCCTTTCGTACGATTTCCGCGATCGGTTCCTCGAGCAGATCATCCTGCCCGATACGGTACATTCGCTGCTCCGTACGGGCGAGGTGTTCGACATGGAGGTCCTTGACCAGGAGCGGCAGCGCATCACCACCTACCTCAAACAGCGCGGCTATTACAATTTTACGGTCAATAACATCGAGTATGAAGCCGACACGCTCGGCGGCAATCATCTGGTGGACCTGAAGATGATCGTCAAGCAGCATCTGGCCGGTTATAACGAGCAGGGTTATCCGATTCTGCGCAACAATACGGTTTACCGTATCGACCAGATCAATATTTTTCCCAATTACGATCCTACGGCGGCTATTGCTCCCGACTACCGCAAGGGACTCGACACGATCTACTACCGGGGGTTGAACGTGGTGTACCACAAGGACAACAAGCGTCCCAACATACGTCCTTCGGTGCTGCGACAGATCGTGCCGATCTATCCGAACTACGTCTATAACATTAACCGGGTCGATCAGACGTACAACCAGATTATGTCGATGGGCTATTTCAAAAGCGCCAACGTCATTTTCAACGAGCAGGCCGACAGTGTGGCAAAGGATAACTACGTGACTTTCGTGGGCGAAGGCAAGGAGCCGGCCGATTCGGTACATCAGACCCGCGAGGGCTATCTCCAGTGCGACATCCAGTGCATTCCGGCCTTGAAGCAGGGGTATAAGATAGAGCTGGAAGGAAGTACGACGTCGAGTTTCTACGGATTGCGGGCGACGGTGGGGTATCAGAACCGCAATATTTTCCGGGGAGCGGAGTCTTTCGACGTTTCGTTCTCGGTAGGGTACGAGTATATGAAAACTCCGAGTGCCCGCAAGCGCAACGCCATCGAATTCGGAGTCAATATGGGTTTGCAGTTTCCCCGTTTCCTGCTGCCTTTCCGAACCCAGCGGTGGCAGTCGATCCAGATGCCCCGGACCCGGCTCGAATTCGGCATCAATTTCCAGGATCGCCCTTATTATCGGCGTACCCTTTCCAGCGTGGCTTGGGGATATTCGTGGAGCGATTTGAAGTATTCGAGCTATTCGCTGCGTCCGATCGATATCAACGTGATCGATATGGGGTATGTCAATAGGGAGGATTTCCTGGATCATCTCCAGAACGAATATCTCAAGCGAAGTTACGAGTCGCAGTTCATCAGCGGCCTTTCGTTCAGTTATGTCTATAACAATCAGCGCAAGCATCTGGGCGGAAACGCGACGCTGCTCCGCTTCAATTACGAGATGGCGGGCAACCTGCTCGACGGCCTGATGCACCTCTTCTCGCGTCCGGCGGCCGGGAAGGACTATTACGAGGTTTTCGGTCTTCAATATTCGCAATATTTCCGGGCCGATTTGAGTGTGAGCCGCAAGATCATGCTCGGTGAGGTGACGGCTCTCGTGGGACGGCTTTACGGCGGTTACGGTATGGCGTACGGCAATTCGACTTCGATTCCCTTCGACCGTCTGTTTTATGCGGGCGGTGCCAACAGCATGCGCGGTTGGGCACCCCGTATGTTGGGGCCGGGGGCTGTTCCGGAGCCGGAAGATGCGGTTTTCCCTACACAACTGGGCGATATGAAGCTGGAGGCCAATCTCGAATTGCGCTTCCCGATTTGGGGGATGTTTCACGGAGCGACGTTCGTCGATGTGGGCAATATCTGGTTTGCCGACCGGCATTCCGCGCCTTCGCCCGCTGCGGTTTTCCATTTCGACAGTTTCTACAGGCAACTGGGCTTCGATGCCGGTATCGGTCTGCGCCTGGACATCAAATTTGCCGTACTGCGTCTGGACTGGGGCATACAGATCCACAACCCCAATGCACCTGCCGGACAACGGTGGATCCACAATTTCAAGTGGAAGAATACGGCGCTTAATTTCGGAGTAGGTTATCCGTTCTGATGCCGATATGGGAATATGGGCCGGAGCGGGCGGTGTACCGGATTTTTCACTGCGGCGGCCGGGGCTGTGTATGGAGCCGCTGTCGGGCGAGGATGATTCGTCTGCACGGAGTTCGTGTCGGCAGGGGAAGGATATGTTGAACTTTGATTTCCGCAGCTCGGAAAGGACTTTTGGAAGAAATAAAGCGTCCGCTTCGAAATCCGAAGCGGACGCTTTTTGTTGTCGATGCGTTGCCGTTTATTGAATCCCTAGCTCGGCCTTGACTTCGGTGCTCAAATCGGTCATGGCTGCTTCGTCGTAATAGACCATCGAGGGGATGGTCGTATTGAATACGGCGACGTAAGCTCCCTTTTGCGCCACCTTCTTGACGGCCTCCTGAGCCTTGGCGACGATCGGGTCGGTCAGCTCCTTCTCCTTTTTCTGCAAGTCTTCCTGTGCGCTCTGGTAGAACTCTTGCAGACGGTTTTGCAGGTCGGTCAATTCTTTCTCCTTCAGTTGGCGGGTTACCTCCGAGTAGGTCGCTTTGTTTTTCTGGAAATCGTTGTACTTGGTGTTCAGCTCGACCTGAATCGTTTCCAGGTTGTCGCGCAGATCTTTGCTGTACGCCTCCATGTTGGTCATCATCTCCTTGTATTCCGGCATAAGGGTAATGATCTCTTCGAGATTGATACGGCCCAGCTTCTGTGCGAACAGGGAACTGCTTCCCAGTACCAAGGCAACCACGAGGGTTAATTTAATGAGTTTTTTCATACGGATTTATTGATTTGATTCGATATTTCTTACTTTTTCATAAATTCGATGAGGGCCTGAGTGTGGTCGATTTTTTCTGAATTGTAAAGCAGCGTGGGGTTCGAAGCCGCATCGAGAACCAGCTCATACCCGTTTTGTGCGGCATAGTTCGCAATGGCGTCGAATACCCGTTTCTGGATCGGCTGGATCAGCTCGATCCGTTTTTTCATAAGGGTACCGTCCTGGCCGAAGATCTCCTCCTGGAATTTGCTGGCCTCCTCTTCCCGGGTGAGAATCAGGTTTTGCCGGGCCTGTCGTGACGAAGCCGAAAGGGACATTTCCTGCGCCTTATAGTTGTTGTAGAGGGCTTCGACCTCTTCGAATTTGAGATCGACCTGCTGCTGATAGCTTTTGGCCAGTTGGTCGAGCGTGTCGAGTGCTTTGTTATATTCGTCGATCGACTTGAATACTTTTTCGCTGTTTACCACGATGTAGTTCTGTGCCGAAAGCGAGCCTATGGCTGCCGTGAAGGCGAGTACGAGCAAAAGGATCCGTTTCATACCGTTTATTTTTTAGTTATCTTTTATAAGTATAACCCTGTTTCTTCAAATTTATTGCCAACTTCCGCCGGTTTAGAACTGCATACCCATCGTGAAATGGATGTGGCTGCCGCTGCGCTTGGTCTGTCCTGCGGCCGGGTCGAAGCCCCAGCCCCAATCGACTCCCACCATGCCTACGACCGGCAGGAAGAGGCGCACGCCGATACCCGCCGACCGTTTGATCTTGAACGGGGAGAACTCCTTCCACGAGGTGAATCCGTTGCCTCCTTCCAGGAATCCCAGTACGTAGATGTTGGTCTGTCCCTTGAGCAGGAGCGGATAGCGGAGCTCCATCGTGTATTTGTTGTAGGCACACGAATAGTTGCTGCCTACGGGATCGAGCGCGCCGTCTTCGTAACCGCGCATCGAGATGATGTCGATACCGTAGATATTGTATCCCGACATGCCGTCGCCGCCGACTTCGAAGCGTTCGAAAGGCGAAACCTTGTTTTTATTGTAATGTCCCAGGTATCCCATTTCTGCGCGGGCCATCAGCACCAGGTTGCCGTTGCGGGTCAGCGGAGTGAACCATTGGCCTTTGAGCATCCACTTGTGGAATTCGATCCAGTTGTAGCGTTCCTGTTCGCTTAAAGCCGTGCTTTTGTAATCCTTGCCGTCCCACAGCGAATAGGGAGGAGTGAGCTGCACCGAAACGCTGAAATCGGAACCCCTGCGGGGATAGATCGGCTGATCCACCGAATTTCGTCCCAATACCAGGCGGATCGACAGCAGGTTTGCCGCACCGTTCTTGAGTACGAAGGTGTTCCAGTCCTTCAGCATGTAGCGCTCGTAGCTGGCTTCCGCATAGAACGTGAAGTACGGGTCGGGCCAGTCCAGACGCTTGCCGAGTCCCGCCGCGACACCGGCGGTGCGGAAATAACGGGTACCTTTCTGCCAGGCGTAATAGGCGTTGTTCTCATCGGAATAGTGAGCCGAAATCGTGAAGGAGTTCGGTTTTCGCCCGCCCATCCAGGGATCGGTGAAGCTGATTGCGAAGGCTTTGTAGTAAGTACCGTTGGTTTGGGCGCTGATCGACAGCCGCTGGTTCTGTCCCATCGGGTAGGGTCTCCAGGCGCCTTTCTTGAAGAAGTTTTTGATCGAGAGGTTGTTCAGTGTGACACCCACCGAACCCACGAACGTACCGCCGCCCCAACCGCCGGCGATCTGGAACTGGTCGCTGGCGATCTCCTCGAGCGGCCAGTTGATATCGACCAATTCGTCCGAATTGACGACGGGCTGAATGTCCGGAGCGATCGCTTCGGCCGTGAAATGTCCCATCGAACCCAGGGTGCGGATGGTCTGGAACAACAGCGACTGGTTGTAGAGTTCGCCCGGCCGCGTGTAGAGTTCACGGCGGATCACCTCGTCGTCGAGCCGCATATTGCCCGAAATGCCGACATTGTTGATGGTGAATTGTTTGCCTTCGAATACGCGGACCTCCAGGTCGATCGAGTCTTTGCCGATGATGATTTCGGCCGGGTCGATCTGCGAGGTGAGGTAGCCCTGATCTTTGTAGAGATTGGTGATGGACGGTTCGTCCGGATTGTAGTAGGCGCCGATGCCCAGGCGCTTGTACATCGATTTTTTGTCGTAAATCGAGCCTTTTTCGACACCGAACATCCGAGCCAGTTCGTCGGTTTCATAGACCGAGTTGCCGATCCAGGAAACATTGCGGATGTAGTACTTGTTGCCTTCCGAAATGTCCAGCGTGATACCCATACGCTTGTCGTTGATCGCGTAGATCGAATCGGCGACGATGTTGGCGTTGCGGAAACCTTTCGAATTGTAAAAGTCGAGCAGCAGCTCCTTGTCGTTTTCGAAATCTTCTTCGTTGAATTTCGCCCCCCGGAAGAAGTTGAGGCTTTTCTGGTGGGTTTTCTTGAAGGTGCGGCGCAGACGTTTGTCGGAAAATTCTTCGTTGCCCGTGAAATTGATCTCTCCGATTTTGATTTTACGTTTGCGATCGACGATGAAGGTCACGTTTACGGCCTGCTTCAGTATCGAGTCGTTGTCGATGCGGACCGATACTTCGGCGTTGCGGAAACCTTTGTCTGCGTAGTATTTGTGAATGAGCTTCGAGTTCTTGTCGATCACGTAGTCCGAAAGCTCGGTGCCGCGCTTGAGTTTGAGCTTTTCGAGCAGGTCTTTCTGGTTGCTTTTGGAGATGCCCTCGAAACGCCAGTAATTGACGCGGGGACGTTCCTTCAGGAAAACTTCCAGGTCGAGGCTGTCGCCTTCGATGGTCGCACCGACGCGGATGTCCGAAAAGAGGCGCTGGTTCCACAGGCGGGTGATGGCTGTCGAGATGAAGTTGCTGGGCAGGTATATCGAATCGCCCGGGATAAGACCCGACGAAGCTCGCAGAATGCTGTTGTCAATGTATTGCGCCCCGTGAATATTGACGTTGCGGATGTGGTAAAGTTTCTGGGTACCGCCTTCGAGCGTCGGGGCTTTTTCGAATTGCTGTAAAAGCTGGTTCGTATCCTCGTCCTGATCCGTCTGTTCGGCCGGGGGCGGAGCCGCCTCGCCGGAGGGCTCCTGCGCGAATATCTGGGGACAGAGCAGCAGCAGGGCGGCCGTCAGTGTCAGAAATACTTTGCCTGGATGATTCATCGTGTGTCGTCTAACTTCTCTCTAGAGTTTCTTTCTTCATTCTCTCCGTTCAGTGTAGCGAGTAAACTCGTGATGCACTCGCTTACCGAATACGTTCATTATTTTTTACCAGTCCGAAACGCCTTTCGCGCCGGGCATATTCGTCGAGTGCCTGCGCGAAATCCTCTTCGGTAAAGTCGGGCCATAATACGGGGGTGAAAAAGAGTTCGGCGTAGGCAGCCTGCCACAGCAGGAAATTGCTGAGCCGTTGTTCGCCGCTGGTGCGTATCAGCAGGTCGGGGTCGGGACAGCCCGCCGTATAGAGCGCTTCGGAAACCGTCTGCTCGGAAATCTCTTCCGGAGAGAAGATGCCGGCTGCGGCACGGCGTGCCAGACCCTGCATCGCATGGACGATTTCGCTGCGGGAAGAGTAGTTGAGGGCCAGTTGCAGCGTAAGGCGTTTCCCGGTAGCCGTTCGGTTTTCGATCTGATCCAGGTGGTGTTTTACTTTTTCGGGGAAACGGCTTTTGTCGCCGATGATCCGCACGCGCACTCCCTGAGCAGCCAGTTCGGGCGTTTCGTTGACGACGCTTTTGCAGAAAAGCTCCATCAGCGCATCGACCTCCTGCGCGGGACGTCCCCAGTTTTCGGTCGAGAACGCATAGAGCGTCAGGTAGCGAACCCCGTGACGGGTCGCGGCCTGGATTGCCCGGCGCACGGACTCCACACCCCGGATATGACCTTCGAAACGCTCCAGCCCGTGTTGCGCGGCCCAGCGTCCGTTGCCGTCCATGATAATGGCGACGTGTCGAGGTATGCGTTTTTGCTCGCTCATAGCATGCAAATATAGGGAATAAAATCCGAAAGCGAAAGAATTTCCGGCAAACAGGGGTTTTTCGTCAGCTTCGGATATCCACTCCCCACATCATTTTCTTGCGTAACGTGTCGTAAAACGATATATTGTGCGGGACCGCCAGAAAAAAGCGTCTGGAAGCCAGGCGGACTTTGAATTCGGCTCCTTCGGGAATCGGACAGGTTTCGTTGTCGGTGGCGATCGATATTTCGGCGTGCCGGGCGTGTACCTTGAGCCGCACGTCACTCGACGAGGGAATCACGACCGGGCGCATCGTCAGGTTGTGGGGCGCGACGGGCGAGAGCACCAGGCAGGCGCATTGGGGGGCGACGACCGGACCGCCCACGCTGAGCGAATAGGCCGTCGAGCCGGTCGGCGTGCTGACGATCAGGCCGTCGCCGTGGTAGGTGGCGACCATTTGGTCGTTCACGTACGTTTCGACCGAGATCATGCCCGCGCCCTGGCGCTGGATGACCACTTCATTGACCGCATAGCGGGTCGAGATGCCGTCGCCGAAGTCGCCCGTGACCTCGAGCATCGATCGGGGCTGACATTCGAGTTTGCCGGCGGCGATCAGCTCGAAGACATCGCCGATGCAGCCGTTGCGGGGTACGCTCGTCAGAAAACCCAGATGTCCCGAGTTGATGCCTATGACGGGGATTTCGGCCCCTCCCAGCCGGTGAATGCCAAAAGCGTACCGTCGCCGCCGTAACATACCAGCACCGACTCCGCAGGCTGGGGACCCATCGGCCGCCCGTAACGGTGGGCCGCATCGATGGATATGCCGGTGAGCCGTTCGATCTGGGGAGCGAACTCCTCATTGACCGCGTAATCGAACCCGAAACGGGCGATCGCGTCGAACATCTGATGCAGGTCGCCGGCCGTGTGGACGACGCCCTGCCGGGAAAAAAGTATGATTTTCATCCGTCGTGTCTGGAAAAATAATTAACTTTACCTCCGCAAAGATACGAAAAGGTGAGAGCAATCGTGCGGGTTTGCGGGTAAAGTTTGACGGATTGCCTGTCGTTTTTGGGTAAATAGAGTTTTTTATGACAAAACTGAGTGTGAACATCAATAAGATCGCCGTGGTGCGCAATTCGCGCGGCGGCAATCTTCCCGACGTGGTACGTGCGGCACTGGACTGCGAGCGCTTCGGAGCGCAGGGGATTACGGTGCATCCCCGTCCCGACGCCCGCCATATCCGTTATTCGGACGTGCGCGACCTGAAGAAAGTGCTGACGACCGAGTTCAATATCGAGGGTAATCCGATCCCTTCGTTCCGCGAACTGGTGCTCGAAGTGCGTCCGGCGCAAGTGACGCTCGTGCCCGATGCCGAGAACGCCATCACCTCCAATGCCGGATGGAATACGGTGAAGTACCGCGATTTTCTGCGGGAGGTGACCGCTGAATTTCAGGCCGGGGGAATCCGGGTTTCGATTTTCGTCGATCCCGTCGCCGAGATGGTTGCAGGGGCGAAGGAGTGCGGAGCCGACCGGGTGGAGCTGTACACCGAGGCCTATGCCCGGGATTTCGCCGCCGGGCGCGAACGGGCGATCGAGCCTTATGTCCGGGCAGCTGAGGAGGCTCGCCGTTGCGGTCTGGGGCTCAATGCGGGCCACGACCTCAATCTGGAGAATCTGCGCTATTTCGTCGAGCGGATTCCTTGGACGGACGAGGTTTCGATCGGGCACGCGCTGATCTGCGACGCTCTCTATTACGGGCTCGAAAATACCGTGCGGCTTTACCGCCGTGAACTGACGTTCTGAAAATTCGCCCGGCATTCGCTCCGAAGCCGCTTTCCCGGCGGATGGCTCGCTCTTCGACGGGCCGTCGCGGGGCAGTTTCGTCCGTTCCGTATCGAAACGGAGGCGGGAGGCAGGTCGTAATGTTGTTAAAATTCTGATTTTATTCCGTGAAAAAAAACGATTCCACAGCTCCTCTGTCCCTGCCGGTTTTCCGGCAGATCTCCGCGATTGCCTCCCGGCAGGGCGTTCCGGCCTTCGTCGTCGGAGGGTATGTCCGCGATTTCTACCTCGGGCGGCCTTCTACCGACATTGACGTCGTGGTCGTGGGCAGCGGTATCGGGCTGGCCGAGGAGCTGGGTCGGGAACTGCGGACCAAGGTGTCCGTCTATAAGACTTTCGGCACGGCGGCGCTCCGAACCAAGGGTGTCGAAGTCGAGTTCGTGGGAGCCCGCAAGGAGTCTTACGTGCGCGATTCGCGCAAGCCGCAGGTCGAGGCGGGGACGCTCGAAGACGACCAGCGGCGCCGCGACTTTACCATCAACGCGATGGCCTGGTCGCTCGGGGAGGAGGATTTCGGCCGCCTGGTCGATCCTTTCGACGGGATGCGGGATCTGCATGAGGGGATCATCCGCACGCCGTGCGACCCGGATGTCACCTTTTCGGATGATCCGCTGCGGATGATGCGGGCCGTGCGCTTCGCTTCGCAACTGAATTTCCGGCTCTTCCCGAAACTTTCGAGGCGATCGTCCGCAACAGGGAGCGTATCGGCATCGTTTCGCGGGAGCGCATCGCCGTCGAACTCAATAAGATCGTTCTCTCGCCCGTTCCGTCCGTAGGATTCGACCTGTTGGAGCGGACGGGGCTGCTGGAGCTGATTTTCCCCGAGATGCAGCGTCTCAAAGGTGTCGAACGGCGGGGACAACACGCCCATAAGGACAATTTCTACCATACGCTCAAGGTCCTCGACAACGTGGCGGCCGTGAGCGACGATCTCTGGCTGCGTTGGGCGGCGATCCTGCACGACATCGGCAAGCCGCTGACGAAGGCTTACGATCCTCAGGTGGGTTGGACGTTCCATTCGCACGAAGTGGTCGGCTCGAAGATGGTGCCCGCCATTTTCCGAGCGTTGAAGTTGCCCATGAACGAGCATATGAAGTTCGTGCGGAAGATGGTCTTTCTGCATCTGCGTCCCATTATCCTTTCGGAAGATATGGTGACCGATTCTGCGGTGCGGCGGCTGTTGTTCGAGGCCGGGGACGACGTGGAGAAACTGATGACCCTCTGCGAGGCGGATATTACGTCCGGCATCGACGCCAAAGTGAAACGCTACCTGCGGAATTTCGAGTTGGTGCGCCGCAAGATGAAGGACCTGGAGGAGCGGGACCGCATCCGCAATTTCCAGCCTCCGATCACGGGCGAGATCATCATGGAAACCTACGGAGTTCCGCCCTCCCGCATAATCGGCGAGATCAAGGAGATCATCAAGGAGGCCATTCTGGAGGGGGAGATTCCCAACGATTATGAGGCGGCGTACGCCTTGATGGAACGGCTGGCGGACGAACGGGGACTTCGTAAAAAACAGTGAGTACCCTTCCCTTCCTCGTGCGGTTCGTTTTCCGGGGCCTGTTTCCTTTTGATTTTTATCGTAAGGCGGGTGATCCCGATCCCGTATGCCGTCGTGTGGGTGCGGAGAGGCGGGACGACCGTATATGAAATGCAGCGCAGGGGTTCGCCTTGCGCTGCACGTTTTTCGGAACGACCGGTCGCCTGGGGCGGTCGGCCGATTTATTTCTTATCCGTCATTTTGACGGCTTGTTCCGCTTCGAGGTCTTTTCGTGATTTGGACATCGTTACCAGCCATACGCCCAGGAAGATGCAGCCCGCTGCGGCGGCTTTCGTGAATCCGAAAACGTCGAGCCCGAGCACGACCGTGAAAAGCACCGAGGCGACGGGTTGCACGTAATTGTACATGCTGATAACCGTCGGACGCAGGTAGTGCTGGGCGATCGGCACCATCAGATAGGCCAGGAACGTCGAGAGTACGATGGCGAAGGCGGCTCCGCCCCAGACCCGTGCGGGAACGGCCGGGAAGTCCACTTCGAGGGCGGGCCGGTGGTAAAGTACGACCACTACGATCGCTGCGAAGAAGAACATCCACTTCATTGTGGTCACGGGCGAGTATTTGAGGATCACCTTGCGGCAGGCCGTCAGGTAGATGGCGTAGCAGACCGAACTGACGAGGGTGATGATGTCGCCTGCGATCGATCCGCCGCCGCTTTCACCGCGGCTGCTGATGAGAATCAGCAGCACGGCTCCCGCGGCGCCGAGCAGCACGCCGCCCGTCTTGAGCGGGGTGATCGGTTCGCGCAGAAAGAACATCGCCAGGATCATCGTGAGGATGGGTACCGTGGTGGCGATGATCGAGACATTGATCGGCGAGGTGAGGGAGAGTCCCCAGAGGAAAAGAATCTGGTCGAGCTGGATGCCGAAGAGCGAGGCGATGAACAGTCCGCCCAGGTCGCGCCAGGCGACCCGTTCGCGCGGGAGGAAGGCGGATGCCAGCCAGAAGAGCAGAAAAGCCCCGACCAGACGATAGACCGTCAGGGCGAAATGGTTGAGCCCCTCCGGGTTCTCGGGCGAGAGAAGGACGGTCTTGCAGATCGGGGAGTTCAGTCCCCAGATGACATTGGCCAGCAGCAGGGCTCCGTGCCCTTTGAGAGCTCCGCGCTCCATTCGATTGATTCCTTTTTTGGTGACAGGGACAAAGATACGCAGAAAACCGGAACTTGGTGCGAAAATTGTCCTATGCTTTCCGTCTATGGGAGCGTTGCGTTATAATTTCGATCTGATTTTCGCCAATCTGTTGTTCGGCGCCAATTTTTCATTTTATGTCTCTTTGACGCGCAACTACCTCGATTTCCAGCAGATTTTTATGCTTCAGGTACTTGCGGCGTCGATTTTTTTCATTCCTTTCGCCCTTTTCTCGAAACAGTCCTACCGCATTCCGCTGCGCGATTTCGGCAATATCTTGATCGTGACCGTGCTGATCGTCTATGGTTGGATGTTCATGCTGTTGTGGGGAGCTTCCTATACCTCGCCGATCGACGCTTCGACGATCTCGACCCTCGGTCCGGTGTTCACCATCCTGACGGGACATTTCCTGCTGCGGGAAAAGAACATTACGTGGGCACGCCGTATCGGTGTGGTGCTGGGTTTCGCAGGTGCGGCTTTCCTCCTGTTCGACAAGGGGTTTCGGCTGGCACCCGGCAGCAGCGGCCTGGGCAACGCCCTGGTGCTCGTCGCCGTGGTGGCGATCGCGGTCAATACGGTCATCATCAAGCCGCAGTTGCAGCGGTACGGGACGTTGGTGGTGATGGGATGGTACTATATCATCGGGTTGCTTATTACCGCCCCCTTCTTCTGGAAATACATTGCCGATACGGATTTTCTGCGCCTGCCGCTGAGCGGTCAGGCGGAGCTGGCTTATGTGCTGGTTCTGGGTACGGTGCTGCCGATGTACCTGCTTTACCGGGGCACGGAGAAGCTCACTTTCATCCACACGGCCCTTTACCGTTATATCCAGCCCGTAGTCGCTACGGTTCTCGCGCTCGTGCGGCACCAGGAACAGATCGACCGCACCAACATCATCGCCGGGGTGTTGATTTTCGCCAGTATTATCCTGGTGATCCGCGAAGCTAATCTGCGAGGTTTCTTCTCCAGCGTTCAGGCACCGTCACCGACTCCTGACGGTCGAAGTCGAAAGCGACCATGACCGAGGTGCTTTCGGTCTTTACCGTTTCCCTCCCGGCGGCATTGCGCCCGATGATCTGCTGGAAGAGGGTGATGCTCTTGTTACCTACTTTGGCGACCGTAGTCGTGACGTAGATGTCGTCCTCCATCCGGATCTGCTCTTTGAAGGAGCGGTCGCGGCCGTGATGATGCGGCTCGTTCCGGAGAGTACGTCGTCCTGCAGGACCTGCCGGTAGAAATCCGCTTTGCCCAGGTCGAAATACATCTGCTGCGATACATTGTTCACGTGCTGGAACATGTCGATATCCGAAACACGCTTTTGAATAAGAGTTTTGATGATTCGTGCCATAAGGTGTACCTTTTAGGGCAAGAACCTGTCGCTGCCTTTGGCGGGGGATCCGGACAGGCTCTCTGCCTGGTAGATGGTAAAAAGAGGCCGGAGTTCTGTCGGTGCTTTATTCGCGGATGATCCTGAACTCTCCGGCTTCGTTGAAAAGGAGGATCGACGAGGCCTTGCCCGTCGGTTTGCCTTCGAATTTTGGATTGACCACATAATCCACCCCGTCGATGATCTCGCGGGAGATTTCGGCCAGGTTGCGGGGCGTATCTTCGCCCGAGATGTTCGCCGAAGTCGAAACGATCGGGCGCCCCAGCTTGCGCAGCATCGCCTGGCAGAAGGCATGGTCGGGAATCCGTACGCCCAGCGTCCCCTCTTCGGGGATGAGGTTCGCGGCGACGCCCGAAGCTCCGGGCAGGATCAGCGTGAGCGGCTTGGTGGCCAGCTCCTGCACTTCGAAGGCGATGCCGGGGGCCTTGTGAACGTACCGCACGACCATATCGGGCGTGGCGCAGAGCACCAGCATCGATTTCTTGTTTTCGCTGCGCTTGAGGCGGTAGATCCGCTCGACCGCTTCGGCGTTGGTGGCGTCGCAGCCGATGCCCCAGACCGTGTCGGTCGGGTAGAGGATCACTCCTCCTTCACGAAGGATCCGGACGGCCTCCGTCACGGCCTGTTCCATGGTTTCCGTTGCCATAATGTTTTTCGAATTTGCGGATACTCCCGGAGCGGAGCGATTCCCGGGAGCCGTCTTGTGTTAATGGTTCAGGGGCAGCACTTCGATCCAGTAGTCGTCCGGATCGTTGATGAAGTAGAGTCCCATTTCGTGGTTTTCGAAGCAGACGCATCCCAGCTCCTTGTGGTAGGCGCGTACGGCTTCGTAGTCGCCCGCGACGCGGACGCAGAGGTGGCTTTCGTTCTCGCCCAATTCGTAGGGCGTCGCGGCGTGATCCCGCAGCCAGGTCAGCTCCAGGCGGAACCCGGTTTCTCCGTCGCCCAGGTAGGCGAGGATGAAGCTGCCGTCGTCGGCCTGCTTGCGTGAAATCTCTTTCAGACCGAGGGCCCGGTCGTAGAACGCGAGGCTGCGTTCCAGGTCGGTGACGTTGATGTTGAAATGGTCGAAGCGGGCTTTGATTTCCATAGAAAAAATTGTCGTGTTTTCGTTGAATATCCTGTTTCGTTTTCGCCGTTGGGCGCGTCCGGATTCCGTCTGCCCTTGCAGCGCGGAAATGGAAAGAGGCTTTCGTCGTTTCCTGTTCGGGGGGCCGGAAGCGGCTGTCGTCCCGATACTGCGATCGCCCGGTTTCCGGGATGGCTCACGGCTCCGGGTCGTGGTCGTAAGGCCGGTTTGCATCTTCCGTTTGCGGCGACGCGGGCGGGAAATCGGTTTCGCTTCGTTCCCGGAGGCGGCGACGCGATCCGCTTTTCCGGTCGCGGAACCGGACGTTCAGGCACGCGGTCGCATCCGGAGAGCCGGCCGGTCCTCGCGCGGCGAAAACCTTTGGCAAAGTTAGACATTTTTGGATATTCCTTGTAAAATATGAATTGTTTTTCTTAATTTTGCGCCGCGCTCCGGTCCCCGAAGACGTTTCGGGTGTGGGAGTTAGAGTCGTTGAATAATTGAAAAAATATAGAAAACTATGGGAAGAGCGTTTGAATATCGCAAGGCGCGCAAGTTGAAGCGTTGGGGGCACATGGCCCGGGTGTTTACCAAGATCGGCAAGGAGATCGAAATAGCCGTCAAGTCGGCGGGTCCCGATCCTTCCGCCAACACCCGCCTGCGCATCCTGATTCAGAACGCCAAAGCGGAGAACATGCCCAAGGAGAATATCGAACGTGCGATCAAGCGTGCCACGGAGAAGGATTCGGCCGACTACAAGGAGGTGATCTACGAAGGATACGGCCCGCACGGCATTGCGGTCATGGTGGAAACGGCGACGGACAACACCAACCGCACGGTGGCCAATGTCCGCATGCACTTCAGTCGTTGCGGCGGTACGCTGGGTAACAGCGGCAGCGTGGCTTTCCTGTTCGAGCACAAGTGCGTGTTCAAGTTCCACGTGCCGGCAGGTACGGATTTCGAAGAGCTGGAGCTTTCGATGATCGACCTGGGCGTGGACGAGTTCGCACCCGAAGACGAAACGACCGTTACGGTCGAGGCGCCCTATGAGTCGTTCGGTGCGATCCAGAAATGGCTCGACGACCAGAACTACGAGATCGTGTCGGGCGAGTCGATCCGCATCGCTACGGATACCAAGGAGCTTCACGGCGAGGAGCGTGAGGCGGTCGAGAAGCTGATCGAGCGTCTGGAGGAGGACGACGACGTGGTGAACGTCTATACCGCCATGAAGGACGAGGCGGAAGAGGAGTAGTTTTTCGTTTCGCACATAAAGACGATCCCGGCATTTCACGATGCCGGGATTTTTTGTTTGGCGGAGGGGGCGGGGGACTTCGCCCGACTGTCGTGTCGGCCGGAGCCTCGGCGGTTGCGTCCCGGCGTTTCGTTACATCCCTTTCCGGGCGATCGCCCAGGCCAGGCGGTTGTAGGCCGCGAGCAGCGGACCGCGCCAGCGGACGGGCAGTGCGTTGAGGATGCGCAGTTTGCGCAGCGTACGCCGGTCGTGCCGGGTGTAGGCGAAGAATTTCGCAGCCCGCGCGGCTTCCGCCGTGCCGCCTTTGGCGCTGACGACGAGGGCTTTGCCCAGTGCTGCGCGGGCGACGTATTCGTTGCTCGAATCGCGGGCGGCGGGTTCGTATAGGTCTTCGAAGGAAAATCGCGTCTGTTCCGGGCGGTAGATGGCTGCCGAACGGTTGGAAGCGGCTTTCGAGTAACGCACGAGCCGGGCCGGGGAGAAGCAGACCGGGCTGGTGCGTGCGAGTTTCGTCCAAAGGTATTGATCTTCGCCCATGCGCATCCCTTCGGGGAATCCGCCCAGCGAGAGAGCCGGTTCCCGCCGGAGCGTAGTCGAGGAGGGGATCAGCACGTAATGGGAGAGCGCTTCGGTGAAGAAATCCACGACACCCTCCGTTTGCGGAGTGTCGCCCGGTGTCAGGTGATGTCCGTCATCCACGTTGAAAGAGGTTGCGTAGGCTCCGCAGCCCGGGTAGGCAGCGATCAGACGTTCGATTTCTGCCAGATAGCCCGGTTCCCACGTATCGTCCCCGTCCAGCAGGGCGGCGTACTCTCCGCAGGCTTCCTGCATGGCCCGGTTGCGGGCGGCGCTTACGCCCCGGTTCTCCTGCCGGATCAGCCGGATGAGGGGCGAGCCGATCTCCTCGACCCGGGCGGCGCTTCCGTCGGTCGAACCGTCGTCCACGACGATGATTTCAAGAGGCTGCGAGGTTTGTGCCAGCACCGAACGGAGGGTGCAGGCGATCTCTTTCTCTTTGTTATAGAGGGGAATGACGACCGAAATATCAGATTTCATAGCTCGATTTTTCCGGGAGTATCCGCTCGAAAGCCTTGCACAGACGCTGGCATTGGCGGTCGAAGTCGGAGATGTGCTCGCTGTCGTTCAGGCAGATCATCCGCCAGCGCTGCTGTTCGATGTCGCGGCAGATGCTTTCGAGCGAGTCGTCCGTGAGGGTCATCAACCGGCAGTCGGCCATCGAGCGGGGCGCGAAAGCTCCCGAGGCCAGCATGTCGTAACGGACGAGCCAGTGCGAGAGATCGCTCAAGGAGCGGATTCGGTGACGGCAGGAGGCGTCCAGCTCCTGGGGCCAGCGTTCCCAGGCTTGCCGAAAGCGCTCCGTGAGGTAGGGCTGGGGCATGTGGGAGTCGTTGAAACCCGGGAAGAAGCCCCAGGGTAACAGCGTGAGGGTTTTCAGCAGGCTGACGATACCGTAGCGTGGCGAGAACCACCGGGCGATGTGGTTGCGGATAGCCGTGCGTTTATCGTGCAGGCGGTTGATCAGCTCCAGGTCGTTGTAGATGATATGCCCGACCGACGAAGGTTGTACGACGCTCAGGCGTGCCATGTCGCAGGGCACACCCCGGCGAAAAAAATCCTCCGGCCGGCAGCCGCGCGTAAGAAACGTGTCGTCGTTGAAGAGTACGAACCGGTCGGCCAACCCTTCGATGCGGTGGATATTCAGTTCGATGGTGTTCGAATTGAATGTGGGGAGGTATTCCGCCGGGATGAAATCCCGGTGATTCACGATGTGCAGCTTGGGGTGGTCGCGCCGTAACCACGCAGGCAGGTGTCCCCAGGTAATGAAATGCACCTTCCGCACCCAGGGAGCGAAACGTTCCGCACTCCGGAACCAGTAGTGCAGATTGCGCCAGTCGCGGTAACGGATCTCCGAGGCATCGTCGTTCTCCGCCTGTCGTGTGCGGACGAACTCTTCGCGCCAGGCGGGATCGTTGCCGTCCACCCACAGGATTACGAAATCTATCTCGTTCATTTTTGCTGTTTGGCAATTAAATTTTATTCGGGTTCTTGTCCGTTTCCGTTTTTTTCGATCTTCGGGTGACTGCGGGATTTTCAGGCCGCCCTCTTCGGGGTGTTTTTGCGAGGAATCCCTTTTTGCGTAGATACCGAAGCCCCGGTGTTTACTGTACCAGCAGGTTGCAACCGCGTATGTCGCTGCGGTCGATACGTCCTTCGATTTCGAAACTGCCGTCGTCGAAGACGCGGCCGATGTCCTGCGTCTGGATGAAGGCGCAGGAGTAGCGGTTGGCCAGGTCGATGATGTCGATCCCGCCCCGCACACCTGCCGGGCGGATGTCGAAGGGATCGTTCACGTCGCGTACGAGCACCCGCATCCAGCCCGGTGTGCGGAAGATGCCGCTGCCCGAAGAGTAGGCTTGCGAGGTCAGTTCGGCCATGCCGTATTCCGAGTGGATGCTTTCTACGCCGAACGCTTCGCAGAGGATGCGGTGGAATTGGGCCTTCGGAAGCTCCTCCCGGTGCCCTTTCATACCGCCGGTCTCCATCACGACCGTATTTTCGAATTTCGGGGCGTATCGCTCCGCGAGGTCCCAGAGTGCGTAGCTGACACCCAGCAGGATTTTGGGCTTCGGATCGCGGGCCATGTCCGCGAGCAGTTTTTCGTAGTCGTCGAGGTAAAAGCCGCCCGAACCGCAGGCTGCGATCAGTCGGTCGGCCATATAGACCAGCGACGAACCTTCGCGCTGGAGATAGTTGGGCAGCAATCCGTAGAGGCTCCACCCGGCCGGATCGCCGTAAAACGTCCGGAAGGCCGTGAGAAACGCCTTTTCATAGTGGGCCAGCGATTGCATGAAGTGCCGCGAGGGAATCGTGCCGCCCGTGTTGCTCGACGTGAAGACGATTTCGGGGGGCCGGTCGCCGGCATAAACTTCGCGTCGCTTGAACAGCTCGATCGGCAGGAACGGAATCTGTTCGATCCGCGTCACTTCTGCGGGTATGACTCCGATGCGGTCGAGGTATTCGCGGTACACGGCGCACCGGTCGGCCTGAAACCGGAAAGTTTCGAGCGCGGTCCGTTCGAAAGCGGGTGTATTTCCCGGTTCGAGGGCGAAGATATTGTCGGTTGTCGTCATCGTGCAGGTGAAAGATTAAAAGCGCAGTCAAAGATAGTGAAAGGTGAGAGCAATCGTGCGGGCTTGCACGCAGAGATCGTCAAATCGCATCCTATCTTCTACAAAGATAGTGAAAGCCGAAAAGAAAACGGGAGCTTGCTCCCAGTTTTCAGAGGCGTATCCTATCTTCTACAAAGATAGTGAAAGGTGGGCGACAAGTCAAACTTAACTTTTTGTTTTCCTCCTTCTCTGCCCGGTTGTCGGCTCTGCCTGCGGCGAATCGTGCGAAGCGGAATTTCCCGGCTTGTGCTCCGGGTCCCCAATTCCAATTCCGGTTCGGTCGGGAAATATTCGGTGTCGTAAATTCAAATAACACCCCAAGGGAAAATGTGATTTCTCCCTCGGGGTGTGTCGTATTTACGGTCGGAGCCCGTGTTGCCCTCGGTCTGTCGTTATTTTCGACTTCGGCGCGAGGATCATGTTCATCTTCTTGCCGTCCAATTTGGGCATCGACTCGACTTTAGCGAGCTCTTCCAGATCGGTGGCGAAACGCAGCAGCAGGATTTCTCCCTGCTCCTTGAACACGATCGAACGACCGCGGAAAAAGACGTAGGCTTTGACCTTGGAACCCTCCTTGAGGAAGTTCTCGGCGTGCTTCAACTTGAAGTTGTAGTCGTGGTCGTCGGTCTGCGGTCCGAAGCGAATCTCCTTGATCGTGACCTTCGCTTGGTTGGCCTTCAGCTCCTTTGCCTTTTTCTTCTGCTGGTAGAGGAACTTCTGGTAATCGGCGATGCGGCACACGGGATCGGCTTTGGGCGAAATCTCGATCAGGTCGAGCTCCATCTCGTCCGCGAGCTTGAGTGCGTCGCGGATCGGGAGTACGACGGGCTGTTCGACGTTGTCGCCGACCACGCGCACCTGGGGTGCCGTGATCTCGTCGTTGATACGGTGCGGATTATCCGCTTTTTTCGGTTGAAAACCGGGTCTTGGAAGCCTCGGTTTCTGTGAATTGTTATTCCCGGGAGTCGATGGTCGCGGCGGGAATGGACGAGGTGGTGTTGCTATAGCTTTGTCCTCCTGAAATATTTAGTTAATACTTAGTTTTTTTGCTCCATTTTGTTGGCGTCGATCTCGTGGCTGACCAGATCGGTCATATAGTCGCGGAACGCTTCGAGGGTCATCTGTCCCTTGTCGCCTTCGCCCTGCGCACGAACTGATACCAGTCCTTCGGCTTCCTCCTTTTCGCCGACGATCAGCAGGTAGGGGATGCGCTTGAGCTCGTTGTCGCGGATCTTGCGGCCGATCTTCTCGTTGCGGTCGTCCACCTGCGAGCGGATGTCGTACTTGTTCAGGTAGGCGCTGACCTTCTCGGCGTAGTCGTTGAACTTCTCCGAAATCGGCAGCACGACCACCTGGTCGGGCGAGAGCCACAGCGGGAATTTGCCGCCCGTGTGCTCCAGCAGCACGGCTACGAAACGCTCCATCGAGCCGAACGGCGCCCGGTGGATCATGATCGGGCGGTGCATCTTGTCGTCGGCGCCCTTGTATGTCAGATCGAAACGCTCCGGCAGGTTGTAATCTACCTGGATCGTACCCAACTGCCACTTGCGGCCGATGGCATCGCGGACCATGAAATCCAGCTTGGGACCGTAAAAGGCGGCTTCGCCGTATTCGATGACCGTGTTGAGCCCCTTCTCCTTGGCGGCCTGGATGATGGCGCTTTCGGCCTTCTCCCAGTTTTCGTCCGATCCGATGTATTTCTCCTTGTTGTTGGGATCACGCAGCGAAATCTGTGCCGTATAGTTGTCGAACTTGAGCGTTTTGAAAATATAGAGCACGATGTCGATCACTTTTTCGAACTCTTCGAGCAGTTGGTCGGGGCGTACGAACATGTGGGCGTCGTCCTGCGTGAAGCCGCGCACACGGGTCAAGCCGTGCAGCTCGCCCGACTGCTCGTAGCGATACACCGTGCCGAACTCCGCCAGGCGCACCGGCAGCTCCTTGTAGGAGCGGGGCTTCGAGCGGTAGATTTCGCAGTGATGGGGGCAGTTCATCGGCTTGAGCAGATACTCTTCGCCCTCGATCGGGGTGTGGATCGGCTGGAACGAGTCCTTGCCGTATTTGGCGTAGTGGCCGGAGGTCACGTACAGTTCCTTATTGCCGATGTGGGGCGTGATGACCTGCTGGTAGCCGTACTCCTTCTGTACGCCGCGCAGGAACTGTTCCAGGCGGTCGCGCAGGGCAGCGCCTTTGGGAAGCCACAGGGGTAGCCCCTGGCCTACGCGTTGCGAGAAGCAGAAAAGCTCCAGCTCCTTGCCCAGCTTGCGGTGGTCGCGTTTCTTGGCCTCCTCCATCATCGCCAGATACTCGTCGAGCATCGACTTCTTGGGGAAGGAGATGCCGTAAATGCGGGTGAGCATCTTGTTCTTCTCGTTGCCGCGCCAGTAGGCTCCGGCGACCGAGGTGAGCTTGATGGCCTTGATCAACCCCGTGTTGGGCAGGTGCGGTCCCCGGCAGAGGTCGGTGAATGCGCCGTTGGTGTAGAACGAGATCGTGCCGTCTTCCAGGTCGCGGATCAGCTCCACTTTGTAAGGATCGCCCTTTTCGGTGAAATTCTTCAGCGCGTCGGCTTTCGATACTTCCGTGCGGATGAGTTGCTCCTTGTTGCGCGAAAGTTCGATCATCTTCTTCTCGATGGTTTCCAGATCGGCTTCGGTGATGGGCACGGGTGAGTCCACGTCGTAGTAGAATCCGTTCTCGATCGCCGGGCCGATGCCGAACTTGATGCCCGGATAGAGGGCTTCGAGCGCCTCGGCCAGCAGGTGCGACGAGGTGTGCCAGAAAGCGTGCTTGCCTTCGGGGTCGTCCCACTTGTAGAATTTGATCGAAGCGTCCTCTTCGATGGCGCGGTTGAGATCGACGGTCGCGCCGTTTACCGATGCGGCCAGGGAGTCGGCAGCTAAACGAGGGCTGATACTCTCGGCGATCTGATAAGCCGTAGTCCCTTTGGCGAACTCTTTGACGTTGCCGTCCGGAAAGGTGATTTTAATCATTTGTAAATTATTGTTTTGGGGCCTTCGGCGCTTCCACAATTACGAGACGGAATACACCTCCGGTTCGCCCGGTTTTACTGTTTTGCCTGCGGCTTTCCGGCGGGCTTGTCCGCGCAGGCGGATAGGGCCGGATTGTCGCTTATGCTTGTGACAAGGAACGTGCCGGGAAGCGGTTTCTTGTCCGGATCGGCTCCGTTGCCGTATGACACTATGCCTTGAATCGGCCGGGACCGTCGGGAGAGTGCGTGCCGTCCGATTTACGGAGCCGACTATCCGTTCGGTTTTCGGAGCCGCGTTCAGCCGGTTTAACTCTCTTTCTCCGTATCGGGCAGGTCCTTCACGGACAAGTCCCTTCCGCCCCGTTCGCGCTCGGCGTGCGGCAGCGGGTTGCTCGTCCATTCGGCCCAGGCGCGGCGGTTGTTCACGATGTCCGTGGCCAGGTAGATGGCGTTGCGCATCGATTGCGGGTCGGCCTTGTCCTGTCCGGCGATGTCGAACGCCACGCCGTGATCGGGCGATGTCCGTACGCTGCCCAGGCAGGCCGTGAAATTCACCCCGTCGGGCGAGAGGGTCTTGAACGGCGTGAGTCCCTGATCGTGATACATGGCTAGTACTGCGTCGTAATCCCGGTAGTGGCCGCTGGCGAAGAATCCGTCGGCAGCGAAGGGGCCGAAAGCGAGTATGCCTTTTTCGTAAGCCTCATTGACTGCCGGTCGGATGATGTGTTCCTCTTCCGAACCGAGCAGACCGCCGTCGCCCGCGTGAGGATTGAGTGCCAGCACCGCGATACGGGGTTCGACGATGCCGAAATCCGCCTTGAGCGACGAACGCAGCTGTTCGAGCCGTGTGACGATCTTCTGCCGGGTCAGGTCGTGGCTGATCTCGGTGACCGGGATGTGGATCGTGACCAATCCCATGCGGAGCAGGTCGCTGCACATCATCATCAGGGGTTCGCCGCCCAGCTCGGCCGCCAGAAATTCGGTGTGTCCCGTATAGCGGAAGTCGTCCGACTGGATCGACTCCTTGTCGATCGGAGCCGTGACCAGTGCATCGAGCTGTTCGTCCCGCAGGTCGCGCACGGCGGCGTGGAGCGCCTCGGCTGCCGCCCGGCCCGCCTCCGGCGAGGCCGTACCCGGCTCGATCTTCGTTTCGTCGCCGCAGAGAATCAGGTTGATCTTGCCCCGGCGTATCTCGTGTATCGAAGAGGCGATATGGAAGGGGACGGGTTCCAGATCGGCGATGGTTTTCTGGTAAAATTCCGCCGCTTTCAGGGATCCGTAGATGACGGGCGTGCAGAGTTCCGTCATACGCGGATCGGCGAAAGTCTTGAGAATGACTTCCCAGCCGATGCCGTTCGGATCACCCTGCGTGATGCCTATTTTGAGTCTGTTTTCCGACATAAATAAAATTCTTTGTTCCGTTTTCGCGCACGCGATCCGACGATAGAATCCGTCTTTTCGCTGTTTGCCGGGCGAAAACGCTCTGTTTCAATCTACAAATATAGGATATTTTTTCGGAGTTCGCGGATTTTGCGCCGAAATTATGACCGGATGTAAATTTTTTTGCCGAAAATTATGGGGGGGGAATTTTTTCTATCTTTCGGAAAGTTTTGAACCCATTAAATTGGAAGTGTATGAAAAAGTTGCTTTTATCGGTGGTTGCGGCATTCTGCATAACCGCTTCGCCGGCCCAGAGTTTTGAAGAGTTGTTAGCTCCGGTCCATTCCTGTTGCGAGCGTGGGAATCGGGCGATGGAAGCGAAGAGGTATGCGGAAGCGGAGCGTGAGTACCGGGAGGCGATCCGCCTTTTTTCGAGACATTGCCCGATAGTGTCCGGACGCAGCTCGACGAGTGGAATTACGGCGGCTATTTGAGAGGCGAATATTACAACCTGGCTTGTGCACAGTCCCGACTGAACAAACGCAGGGCGGCTGTGGCGAGCCTTGCGGCCTATGTCGATTGCGGGAACTGCGATTACTCCTGGATGATCGAAGATCCCGATCTGGACAATATCCGCTCCGAGAGGGGATATGCGGAGACTGTAGAAAAAGCTCGTGAGCAGGGCGATTTCATGTGGATCTTGCGGCAGGCGGGGCCTTACGATTCCTCTGCGCCGACGGATTCTCTTCCCCGGTTCCGCTATGCCGATCCCAACGACCGCGATCTGGTGCGGGTGCGGGAGTATTTCAACTTGGACAGTATTGCCGGCAGCGGCGACGAACTGTCGAAGATCCGGAACCTGATGCACTGGGTGCACAATGCGGTACGTCACGACGGCAGTTCCCGCAATCCGACCTCTCGCAACGCGATCGATCTGATCGAGGTGTGCCGCAAGGAGAACCGGGGAATCAACTGCCGTATGATGGCTCAGGTGCTCAACGAGTGCTATCTGGCGATGGGTTTCAAGTCGCGCTTCGTGACCTGCATGCCCCGGAAGATGGTCAATGACTGTCACGTTATTAATGTCGTCTATTCCGCGACGCTCGACAAGTGGGTTTGGGTCGATCCCACGTTCGATGCCTACGTGGTCGATGAGAACGGGGTGATGCTTTCGATCCAGGAGGTTCGGGAGCGGATGCGCGACGGGCGTCCCTATTTCCTGAACGAGGATGCCAACTGGAACAACGAGTCGCCCCAGACGCAGAAACATTATCTCGATACCTATATGGCCAAGAACCTCTATTACCTGGTATGCTCCGACCGGAGCGAGTTCGACACCGAAACCTGGTGCGAAGGCAAGCATCCGATCTATTATGTTGCGCTGATTCCGGAGGGCTATGATTGCGACCGGGAGTATCATTTCATGACGACCAACGACAAATGGTTCTGGGCATCGCCGTATGCGGAGTGATTTCGGTCTGCGTTGGTTCCGAACCCTCTCCCGATCCTGCGGAGAGGGTTTTTTAGTCGCTCGGAAACAGGAGTGTATATTCTGTCGCTGGCCGGTGTGGGGCGTTTTTTAAGAATGGCGGAATGTGCGCCCGGCTAAGAAACGGAGCGCTTGGGGGAGGGAGAAATTCCGATAGGTATTCCGGTCCTCCGTATCGCTGCCGTTCTTTTTCGGCTGTCAGTTGTCTGTTTTCCGATATATGTTCGCCCGGCGTCGGGCTTATGCCGTAGAACCGTCTGTGTTTGACGTAATTACTTCCCGTTTTTCCCGAAATCGTTCGCCGAGGAGATAAAAGTCGCTAAACTAAAAAATGCACCGGACGGGGATTTGCCGGCTGAATGCCGACTCTCCGGTCCGGTTCTCTCTCGTCTTTCGGACTTGTCTTATCTCTTTGCGCTCGCCTGCCGGCGGAATTCGGCGCAGACGACGGCCGTGGCGATCGCTACGTTGAGCGATTCCGAACCGTTGCGGTCGGCGGGATAGGGCGGGATGAACAGTTTGTGCGATACGTGTCGTGCGGCGGCCGGAGCGATCCCTTGGCCTTCGTTGCCCATCAGGACGATCCCGCCCGGCGTAAGGGGTGTCGAGTAGATGTTTTCCCCCTCGAGGAAAGTCCCGTAAACGGGAATATTCCGCTCCCGAGCCTGTGCCAGGTACGGTTCGAGGGCCGTGTAGTGGACTTTGACCCGCAGGATGGCCCCCATGGTCGCCTGCACGACCTTCGGGTTGTAGCAGTCGGCGGTCGTTGGGGAACAGACGATCTCGGGGATGCCGAACCAGTCCGCCAAGCGGATGATTGTGCCCAGGTTGCCCGGGTTCTGCACCTGGTCGAGCGCCAGCACCAGCTCCCGTTGTGCCGTATCGGGCCGGAAAGGATGATGCGGGATTTCGACCAGCGCCAGCGAATCCGACGGGGTCTTCAGCAGCGAGAGCCGCTCCATTTCACGCGAAGACACGGTTTCGACTTCGCCGCCCTCGAAAAGCCCTTCCAGGGCGAATATCTTGCGGACGCGCAGGGCGGAGGTGCACAGCTCCCCGATGAACTTGTGTCCTTCGGCTACGAACAGCCCGTGTTCGGTGCGGCTGCGTTTGTCGGCCAGCGAGCGGACGAGTTGTATTTCGGCTTTGGTCATGGTTGCTGCCGTTTTTCGATCGTGAATGTTGTGCCTTCGGTGGCCGGGTGGGTATCGGGAAATACCGTGCGGGCCTCTTCGACCAGAACGCTCTCTTCCTTGTAGCGGGACGAGTAGTGTCCGATTACGAGCCGTCCGGCGCCGGCTTTGAGGGCGATGCGGGCCGCTTCGACCGTAGTGGAGTGACCCCGCTCGCGGGCGATCTTGTGCTCGGCGTGGGCGTAGGTCGTTTCGTGGTAGAGCAGATCGGCCCCCTCGACGAGTTTTGCCGCTTTGGGCGACCAGCTCGTATCCGAGAGATAAGCATATGAACGTGGCGCGTAAGGTCGGTAGGTCAGTTCCGCATTGGGGAGCGTGTCTCCGTTGTCGAGCAGAATATCTTCGCCTCGCTTGGCGGCCGTGATCCGGGCGATCGAGAGTCCGTATTCCGTGATTTTCTCCTTGCGGACGTTCAGCGGGGGCTGTTTCTCCCGGAACAGGTAGCCGGAGGTGGGGATGCGGTGACGCAGGGGAACGCTCCACACCTCGAGCGTGCGGTTTTCGAACAGTAGGGCGTGCCGGGTCGTATCGACTTCCACCCATTCGATTTCGTAGGGTAGTTGCGTGTCGAAGTAGCGCAGGTGGCATCCGAGCATTTCGCCCAGCGGCGCGGGACCGAAAATCTTGAGCGGCGTGCGGCGTCCGTAGAGCCCCAGCGTCGAGATCAGCGGAAAGAGTCCGAAGACATGGTCGCCGTGCAGATGGGAGATGAATACCGCCCGCAGTTTCAGCGGATTGATTCCGTAGCGGAACATTTGCTGTTGTGCGCCCTCGCCGGCATCGACCAGGTAGTGCTGTTCGTGTACCTTGACGATCTGCGCCGACGGATGTCGGTCGGGCGTAGGTTTGGCCGAAGCCGAGCCTAATATGGTTACGCTGAAACTCATCTTTTTTCGATTTTATAGGGCATCTTTCGCCCTTCCTCGTCCTCCCCGAAAGGGAGATACTTGAAGTATGTCCCTTCCGTGTCGTCCGTCGTCATGTCAAAATCTGCACCCCTAAAATCAAAAGGGCGGCAGGATATGGGGACTCTTTCGCCCCTTTTTCGCTCTTTCCGACTGGGGAATACTTAAAAGTATGCCCATCCGGCCATCGCATCGTCCTGTCAAAACCTGTGCCCTTAAAATCAAAAAGGGTTGCAGGGAATGGATACCTTCCGTTCTTCCTCGTCCTTTCCGAAAAGGGTGACAGCCGCGTCGAAACCCATGCTGCAGGAATTGGAAGAAGTTCGAGGGTTTCCGTGTTCTCCGCCCGCCGGTTTTGTAAGACTGGGTTTCGAACGGTCGGAAACCTTCCGGCTGCCGGAGACGAAGAAAGGGAACGGCTTTGACGGTTCGTTCCCTTTCTTTGTCTGGGAATTATTGTAACAGGAAACGCTCGCAGTCCAGAGCGGCCATACAACCCGAACCGGCGGCCGTAATCGCCTGGCGATAGTGGGGATCCTGCACGTCGCCGGCGGCGAAAACGCCTTCGACGCTGGTGCGGGAGCTGCCCGCTGCGGTTTTGATATAACCTTCGGCGTCGAGTTCCAGTTGGTCTGCGAAAATCTCCGTGTTGGGATGGTGTCCGATCGCCACGAAGAAGCCGGCGATGTCGATTTTGGTTTCCGTGCCTTTGTTGTCGCGCAGCAGGGCGCCCGTTACGCCGGTTTCATCGCCCAGCACTTCGGCCGTGTTGTGCTCGAAGAGGACTTTGATGTTCGGGGTGTTCATCACCCGCTCCTGCATGGCTTTCGAAGCCCGCAGGTAGGGCTTGCGGACGATCAGATATACCTGGCGGCAGATCGAAGCCAGGTAGGTGGCCTCCTCGCATGCCGTATCGCCGCCGCCGACGACCGCTACGTCCTTCTTGCGGTAGAAGAATCCGTCGCAGGTGGCGCAGGCGCTGACGCCCATGCCCTTGAATTTCTCTTCGGAGGGCAGTCCCAGGTATTTGGCTGCGGCGCCGGTCGAAATGATCAGGGCTTCGGCTTGGATCTCCTTCTCTCCGTTCACGATGACGTGGAACGGGCGCGAGGAGAGATCGACGCTGGTAATGACGCCCGGGCGGATATCCGCCCCGAAGCGCAAGGCCTGCTGGCGCATGTTATCCATGAGTTTGGGGCCGTCGATGCCTTCGGTGAAACCGGGGAAGTTTTCGATTTCGGTGGTGGTGGTGAGCTGTCCGCCCGGTTCGATCCCTTCGTAGAGTACCGGCGAGAGATTCGCCCGGGAGGTATAGATCGCAGCCGTATAGCCCGAAGGGCCGCTGCCGATGATCAAACATTTTACGTTTTCCATAAAGTATTTTTTTTGTTAAGTTATTAAGCTTCGACGTATTCGTTTTCTTCGATGTAGCGCGGTGTGAATCCGCCGACGATGCGTCCGTTGTAGTCGGCAAGCGCCCAGAGCCCTTCGCTCCGAATGCGGGAACAGCCCGTGTAAGGGTTGTAATCGACGATTTCGTAGCGGGGTTCGATCACGTAGCGCCCCCGTTTGTCGATCAGGCCCATGCCCTGTGCGGTCTGGACTTCGGCGCGTCCTTCGCGGAAGTCGGCGGCCCAGACGAACTGCGGCGCGATAACCGGTCGGTTTTCGGTATCGACGAACCCGTAGCCGGTTTCGTCTTCCACACGAACCAGTTGATCGGACATCTCGCCCACGAACAGATGCCCCGGAAATTCGGGCAGCGTGGTGTAGCGGGACGGTTCCGCGTCGCAAAGCATCTGCCCCTTGCCGCCCTGTTCGCGCACGAACTGACGCAGACGTTCGAATCCTTCGGCGTCGTGTCCTTCGCCGAAACGGGCGAAATGGTACCGGACGGGAATCAGTCGTCCGTCGGAGGTGACGTAGAGGTTTCCGGGTTTGAGGTTGTTGTGGCTGAAGTCCAGCTCGGACAGTCCCGCCTCCAGTTTATCGAGCGCCGACCGCAGGGATTCGGCATCGAACTCTGCGGCGCAGACCGAAAGGGGGCGCCCTTCGGGCAGCCGATGCAGCACCACATCGCAGGTGCGGGTCGTCCCGGTGTCGTCCGTGTAGGTCATTTCGTCGCGCAGGATCGTGTATTCGGTAAGCAATGGTGTCCGGAGGTACCGAAGCCGGGCCGCTGTCTGTTCGACGGCGAAGATCGAGGCTGTCGAGAGCGGGAAGCAGAGCAGGTATTTCCGGCTCTGCCATTCGATTTCCGCTTCGGCGAAGCGACTGGTGCGCGACAGGACTACTCCTCCCGTCGCCGTCCGGCGGGGACGGCAGTCGCGGAGCGTCGAAAAGGCCAGATCGGGAGCCTGGAGCGCTTCGGTGAAGTTATAAAGGGTGGGAACGGTCATCTTTTTACTGTATTTTGATGCTGATCGAGCCGATGTTGAGGATGGCGATGAGTTCGGCGATCGACGTGTTGTAACTCATTCCTCGGAAGGGTGGCTTGGCCAGATCGCCCCGCACCTGTCGGATCGCCTCCGAAAGCTCTTCGGGCATCGGACTCGAACAGTCGTGCAGCAGTCTTGCGTAGCGGTTGTCGGCGGGAATCTCCTCTTCGGTCGGAAAGAGCAGCGAACGTGAGTCGGACGTGGTGGCGATATGGATGTTGATCAGGAGCACCTTGCCGTCGGTGGTTCCGATGGTGCGGATCTTTTCGCAGATCGCAAGCTGTTCGCGTTCGTCGCAGTCCGAGGCTTCCCCGTCGGTGATGTTGAAGACGATGGGCGGAAAACTTTCGCTGTGGGCCGGATTCGTGCACCACGCTTGTGTCAGGTCGCGGATTTGCAGCAGCGCTTCGTACATGGGTGTCTGGCCGACGGCTTTCGGAGCGATCCAGGCCGGCATCGAAATCTTGCGGAAGGTGGCTTCGCCGTCCGGCATGCGGCGCTCCACGACCGTTTCTGCGAAATCGACGGGCAGAGCGGCCAGCCGCGATACCGGAACCAGCGGCTCCGGATCGTTCAGCAGCGATACGATTCCGTCGCCCGAATAGCCCAATACCGCGATGTCGTAGTAGTCGCGCACCTCGTCGCTGCGCCGGGCCCGTTCGATGAGTTCGAACAGCAGCCGGTTGGTGACTTCGGCGACGGCTTCGGCCTTGGTGGTCTGCCGTCCCCGGAACAAGAGTTTCTCCGCCATCGAGCCGGATTGGTCGATGGCCAGGATGAAGGCTGTGCGGTGGCTCCGCGTGATACTTTGGGTGTACATTATCGGATTCCTCTTACGGTGTGGTAGTCCTGCATTTTCTCCTCCTCCGAATCGGCATCCACGCCGTATCCGACGGCCATGGCGGGCGAGCAGTCGCGGGCCCGGTCGTCTTCGGCGGATTTACGGAGCGTTTCGCGGGTTCGCTCTCCGGCTGTCACGGCTTCTGCGATCTCTTCTGGGGAGGGAGCGTGTCCGAGCAGTTGCGCGAGCACCCCTTCCGCCCAACTGCGGGCGTAATGGTCGTAGTCGGCGGCTATCCGGTCGAATGCCCGGTCGATGCCTTCCAGCGAATCGATGCCGCCGTTCGCAATGGCGTCGAGGATACGTTTCACCTCCCGGCGGGGAACATATTGCCCCGCCACATCGTTCCAGCGACCCGTGCCGTCCGCACGACCCGGTTCGCCGTTTCGGAGCATCGCGCCGAGCGAGGCGACGATCGCCTTATTGTAGAGCTTCAGACCTCTTTGCAGCTGCGTGGAGCGGATTAGGGCGTGGTTGTGGACATAACTCTCCGCGTCGGGGTGCGCTTCCGCCAGCGAGTTGAGGGTATTGACCGCATCGATCATTCCTCCGGCCAGATAGGGGTTGTACTCCTCGAAGTTGATCCGGTCGCGTTTGACGGTGCGCCGGTCGCGTTCGAGCCATTTCCCGATGTCGCGCACAGTGCCGTAGCTGGTGAGGTTGGCGCCCGGCATCAGTGCCGAACGTCCGTCCTGTTCCACCAGGTAGGAGAACGGAAACGCCGAGGTGTCGTGATGCTGCGTATGGCGGCCCAGGACCAGCGTAAAGGGTCCTTCGATGGCCGGAGCCATGATGTAGGTGCTGCTGCCGAATTTGCATCCCCGCAGGTGGACGGACTGGTGCACTGCGCCGCTCTTGAAGAGGTGGTTGCTCTGGTTGGCGCCGCTGCCGGCGTTGAAGAACGAGAACATTCCGGCGATCAGCAGCGAGGATTTGTGGTGCGAAACGGTGTAGGGACCCGCGAGATCGAAACGGCCTCTCCGTTTTCGCAGTGGCTGTTGGCGAAAAAGAGCGAATCGACGGCCGTGAAGTGTTTGTCCAGCGTGCAGCATTCGCCGGCGAAGCAGCGTTCGAGAAGCGTGCCGCCGTCGATGCGGGCTCCTTCTGCGGCGATGAAATCGCGGGCCTGGACGTCGATGCCGACATAAGCTCCGGCGCAGACCGTGCCGTTTTCCAACAGGGATGCTCCGTCGATCGTCGCTCCTTCCCCGATATTGACCTCCCGGATGAAACGGGCGCCGGTGATGCGTGCGTGCGGACCAACGGTACCGAGGGTGTCGCGGCGCTCTGTGGCGTAGCGTTCGATCATTCGTTCGATGGCTTCGACAGCCTCGGGGCGATAGCGATAGACGGCCAGGATGTAGGCGGTCTGGGCGGTGAGTCGGTCGTAGATCCGTACGGTACGTCCGCCGTTCTCGTTGATGGCGGCGACCCGGACTCCGTTGCCGAACGAGGATTCGCGGCGGCATTCGAGCGCCGTAACCCCTTCGATCAGCGCCTCTTCGCCGATGCGGTAGTTGCGTATGGTGCAGCGGCGCAGCCGTGCTCCCCGCCCGATCTGTACGCGTCCTTCTAGCCGACAGCCCGAAAGTTGGGCCGGGGTGAAGTCTTGTGCGACTTCGATGGCATCCCAATTTTCCGCGCTGTTTCCGGCGGCCGTGAGCGCCTCGATTTCGGCCGGTGTCGGTTTTCTGTATTCCGTCATGTCGTCGTTGCGATTCGAAATATTGAAGACAAAGATCGTGAAAGGTGAGGGCAATCGTGCGGGCTTGCACGCAAAGATTGCCGAACTGCCTCCGATCTTCTGCAAAGATAGCGAAAGCCGGGAGAAAACGGGAACTTATTCCCGGTTTTTCGAGGCGCATCCTATCTAAAACTATGTCAAAGATAGCGAAAGGTGGACGGCGAGCCAAACATCCCTTTTAGTTTCTTTTTTTGCGTGGCAGAGTTCACGAGTGCCCTCTGCTTCGACCGTCGGTTGTCCGAACTTGTCCGAACTTGTCCGAGTCGCCTTCTATCTTTTGCAAAGATAGTCAAAGCGACGGGCAATCGAAAATTTATTTTTCGGATTGCCGCGAAACAACCCTGTCGGAACAGGTATTCTTCGGATAAAGATAGTTGTTCGCCGTCAAATATGCAAGGTGGTTCGGGGTTCCTTGCGGCCGATGGCCAGACGTTGTCCGTCGCGGACGACGATCGCCCGGCCGTTTGCGAACGGTTTTACCGCATTGCAGTCCGAACAGTCGATCGCTACGGCACCGGTGGGGTCGATGAAATGCCAGCAGCGTCCCGTGCGGACGGCGGCCAAGCCTTCGGTGAAGTCGAAACCGGCGTCGTATATGGGTGGGATCAATTCCCGTTCTCCGATTTTGAAACCCCACAGTCCGTCCCGGACGAAGAGTTCGCCCCGGTCGGCCGGAGTTTCGGGCCCGCAAACGGCGTATCGGACGAGCGGCTTCAAGTTCGGCAGGCGCATCAGCGGGGATTCGAGCAACCGGGCGATGCGATAGCGGACGGCATCGCCCGCCTTTTCGAACAGTGCGAGGCATTCTGCGTGGGCCGCACAGCCGTGCCGGACGATTTTCCGGGGCGAGAGCAGCAGTCCCTCTCCCCGGTTGTAGCGGGCGAGCAGTCCGGGCTCGAGCGCCAGCGCGTGCAGGGTCGTGGAGATCGTGGCGATGGAGTAGTCGTCGATCGACGCGTCGAAATCCTCCGCCGTGCGTCCGGGGTGCTGGTAGGCTGCCGTGCCCAGTTCGGGACTTTTCTCTCCGGCGAAGACGGGAAGAAACATCGCATCGAAATCCACCGGACGGAGCGTGCCGCTCTCGTCCAGCAGAATATTTTCGGGTTTCAGGTCCCCGTGCGCCCAGTCGCTTTCGAGAAGTTCCAGCGCCAGGCGGTCGAACTGTCGGGCCAAGTTGCTGAGGTGCGCTTTGTCGCCGGAGCCGGCGCCCCGCATAACGGCTTCGTAGAGCGTGATCCCTTCGATCCAGTCGTCTATGACCACGTCGCACCACTCGCCCTGCCCGTCGGCCTGCCAAACGTAAAGCTCTTGCCGCAGGAGTTTCTCTTGATAGATCGCTTCGAGATGCTCCATAGGCCGTGTGTAGCATTTGAGCATTTTGTACCGGCCGCCGCAGCGGATTTTGAAAACCACCGCGCTGTTGCCGACCCAGCGCAGGGGTTCGCCGTCCGAAGAACGGCACACTTCGATTTCTCCCAGTGTGCGGGTCAGCCCATAGGGATCTTGAAGAGCCTCGATGAATTGGCGGATCGAATGGAGCATGGATAACAGGATGAAGGGAAGATAAAAACAAGTGGAAAACCGAAGGCTCTCCACTTGCAGGATTGAAGAAAAGCGTACGGGAACGCTTTTCCGGTGTCGGATTAGTGGCAGCAGCCCTCGCCGCAGCCTCTTGTGGTCGCTGCAACCTCCCTCATGATCGCCGCAGCCGCCGTCGCAACCGCAGCTGCAGCCGCCTGCCGATTGCAGGTCTTCGGGCGTTACGTCGCGTACCGAAACGACCTCGACCTCGAAATTGAGGGTCTTGCCGGCCATCGGATGGTTGAAGTCCATTTTCACGGTCTCTTCGCCCACCTCCTTGATGGTACCGATCATGCGGTTGCCCTGTGCATCGCTCATCGGCACCTGCGAACCTGCGAAGAGGATGTCTTCGGCCAGCTTGCCGTCCACCATGAATGTATTTTTAGGCAGATCGACGATCGCTTCGGCGATCACCTCGCCGTAACCGTCCTTCGGAGAGAGCGTGAAGGCAACCTTCTCGCCCGGCTCTTTGCCCAGGATCGCCTCCTCGAATTTGGGGAGCAGCATGCCTGTTCCGCAGATGAACTCGAGGGGAGCGCCCGGCTGGGACTGGTCTGCGATTGCGCCGTCAACGGTCAGTTTGTAATCGACCGCTACCATTTTGTTTTTTTCTACTTTCATTGTTTTCAGAAAATTATTTGAGTGTAATTGTGACAAAGATACGATTTTCGCCCGGATTTTGCAATCGGGATGAAATAAACGGATTTATACATTGTATTATTAACGCGAAAACGATGAAAAAATTATTCTTCGCATGGATCATGGCGCTGTGGTGCTTCCCCGCAGTATTCGCGCAGAGCGGGCAGGGGATTCGTTATCAGGGAGAGGTCGGTGTGGGGACCGCTTTCGGAGTAGGATCGAACGCCTACGACCGTTTCGTCCTGGAAACCGTCCACGGCGTGCGCATCGGCCCGCGACTGTTCGTCGGCCTGGGTGTGGCCTGGAACTACTATTCCGCCCGGGGAGATATGCCGGACGATAGTTTCAGAGTACACCGACGGAGGCCGTTCGTTCGTCCCGATTTTCGCCGATATGAAGGTTTATTTCCTCGACCGGCGGATTTCCCCCCTATCTGAAAGTGGATATCGGTTACGGCATCCACAAGCACGGCGGTATTTATGCTGCGCCGGCCGTCGGTGTGAAATTCGGTTTGGGGAGTGTCCTGGCACTGAACATCGACTTCGGATTCCAGGTGCAGCAGCAGACTGCTCCCGACACTTCGAGCGGTCTGGGAGGTATCGTCCTGCGTGCCGGGTTGAGTTTTTAGGCTCGAATCCTTCGGGGTGAAATAAAAAGGAGGGGCGCAGTCCGCGTCCCTCCTTTTTCATGCAGAGTCCCGGTTTATTCCGTGCAGCGGCAGACCAGATTGCGGTCGCCGTAGCCGTTGTCGATCTTCGACACGTAGGGGAAGAATTTCGACTCGCGGATGAATTCGAGCGGGAACGCTGCCTTTTCGCGCGTGTAGGGATGCGACCATTCGCCGCAGATTTCGGCAGCCGTGTGGGGAGCGTTCACCACCACGTTGTCCGCTTCGCCCGAAGCGGCGGCCTCCTCGCATTCGCGCTTGATTTGGATGAGCGTGGCGATGAAGCGGTCCATTTCGGCTTTCGGCTCCGATTCCGTAGGCTCGACCATCAGGGTTTCGTGTACCGGGAAGGATAGCGTCGGGGCGTGGAAGCCGTAGTCCATCAGACGGTGGGCGATGTCGCCGCAGTCGATGTTGTAGTCTTTCTTGAAGTGGGTCAGGTCGAGAATCATCTCGTGACCCACGCGGCCCGTTTCACCCGAATAGTAGGTGCGGTACTCCGACTTGAGGGCCGACGACATGTAGTTGGCGTTCACGATCGCCATCTCGGTAGCCGCTTTCAGACCTTCGCCGCCCAGCATCTTGATGTAACCGTAGGTGATCGGGAAGAGCATGGCCGAACCCCAGGGTGCCGATGCCACGGCCGTGATGCCTTCGTCGCCGCCGGTGGGGACGATCGAATGCGAGGGGAGGAACTTGCGGAGGTGCTCCGCCACGCAGATCGGACCTACGCCCGGGCCGCCGCCGCCGTGAGGCATTGCGAAGGTCTTGTGCAGGTTCAGGTGGCAGACGTCCGCACCGATGTAGCCGGGGTTCGTGAGGCCTACCTGGGCGTTCATGTTGGCGCCGTCCATATATACCTGTCCGCCGGCGTCGTGTACGGCATCCACGATCTCGCGGATGCGGCTCTCGAATACGCCGTGCGTCGAGGGGTAGGTGATCATCATGCAGGCCAGCTCCGAGCTGTGCTCCTGGGCTTTGGCCTTCAGGTCCTCCACGTCGATATTGCCGTTGGCGTCGCAGTCGACCGTGACGATCTTCATGCCGGCCATCGCCGCCGAAGCGGGGTTGGTGCCGTGTGCCGACGAGGGGATCAGGACGATGTTGCGGTAGCCCTGGCCCCGGCTCTGGTGGTAGGCGCGGATCACCATCAGTCCCGTGTATTCGCCTGCGGCGCCCGAATTGGGCATCAGCGAGCAGGCGGCGAAGCCGGTGATGGTCGCCAGGTCGGCGGCCAGCCCGTCGATCAGTTCGCGGTAGCCTTCGGTCTGGTCGGCGGGAGCGAACGGGTGCATGTTCTGGAACCCGGCGAGCGACAGGGGCTGCATGAGGGCTGCGGCATTGAGTTTCATGGTGCAGGAGCCGAGCGAGATCATCGAATTTGCCAGCGAGATGTCGCGCAGCTCGAGGCGTTTGATGTAACGCATCAGGTCGCTTTCGCAGCGGTAGGTGTTGAAGACGCGTTCGGTCAGGAACTCCGACTGGCGCAGGATCGCGGCCGGGATGGTAATCTCCTCCGACAGTTTGACGGCCTTGGCTTTTTTGCCTTTGGCCTCGGCGAAGATGGCGATTACCTCGTTCACCTCCTCGGGGGTGGTCACGTCGTCGAACGAGAAACGAACCCGATCCTCCGAAGGATAGAAGAAGTTGATGCCGCGTTCGAGCGCCAGCGACTGTACGACGGCGGCTTCCGCCTCTACTTCGAGCGTGTCGAAGAAGTTCTTGGCTGCCAGTTTGTAGTCCATCGCTTCGAGCGCCTTGGCTACCGTTACGGCTGCCGTGTGGGCCGTCTTGGCCGAGCGGCGCAGACCTTCGGCGCCGTTATAGACGCAGTAGAAGCCGACCATCGAAGCCATCAGTGCCGTAGCGGTGCAGATGTTCGAGGTGGCACGCTCGCGCTTGATGTGCTGTTCGCGGGTCTGGAGCGCCATGCGGAGCGCACGGTTGCCCAGACGGTCGATCGATACGCCGATGATGCGGCCCGGCATGTTGCGCTTATACGCTTCGCGCGTGGTCATGTAGCCGGCGCTCGGGCCGCCGAAGCCCATCGGAATACCCAGACGCTGCGTCGTGCCGACGACGATGTCGGCCCCCCATTCGCCCGGAGCCTTCAGCAGGGCCAGCGACAGCAGGTCGGCAACAGCCGTTACCAGGGCGCCTTTGGCATGGGCCGCTTCGGTGAAGGCGGCGTAGTCGCGCACCTCGCCGTTGGCGGCGGGGTACTGTACGATGGCGCCGAACTCCTTGCCGGTGAATTCATATGTATTGTAGTCGTCGATCACCAGTTCGATGCCGAATGGCTCGCTGCGGGTGATCAGTACGTCGAGCGTCTGGGGGAAGATGTTACGATCGACGAAAAGCTGGTTGCGTCCCTCCTTGACCGCTTCGCGCGAGCGGAGCGAGAACATCATCAGCATCGCTTCGGCGGCTGCGGTGCCTTCGTCCAACAGCGAACAGTTGCCGATCTCCATGCCTGTCAGCGAAATGACGGCGGTCTGGAAATTCAGCAGCGCCTCGAGGCGTCCCTGCGAAATCTCGGCCTGATAGGGGGTGTACGAAGTGTACCAGGCGGGGTTCTCGAAGACGTTGCGCGTGATGGCGGCCGGTACGGCGCAGGGGTAGTAACCCATGCCGATGAACGAACGCAGGGTGCGGTTCTTGGCTGCGAGGGCCTGGATGTGATTCGCGAATTCGTATTCGCTCATGCCCTGGGGCAGGGCGAGCGGCTGTTTCAGGCGGATAGACTGAGGGATGACCTGTGCGATGAGCTCATCGACGGATTTGACGCCGATCACGGCGAGCATCGCTTTCAAATCCTCGGGATTGGTGACGCCGATGTGGCGGTCGGAAAATTTATCAAACATAGGATTTTGAGAATGATTTTTTTATGATTTGTAATTCGAATTTATTCGTTCGGGATCAATATTTGAAACTGCTGCCTCCGATGAACTCCCGCAGGAGCGACGTGGGCGGGATCTCTTCGGGAGAGATCGGGATGAAGTTGTCGAGGAACTTGAGCATGCGTTTGGCCTCGCCGTATTCGGGGACCGTATCGGGTACTTCCCGCAGGATCGGTTCGGCAAAGCGGCGCAGGACCGAAATTTCGTAGAAGAGCGACGAATTGAACATCACGTCGGCATTCTCCTGGTAGGGGAAGATGTGCTTCTCCTCGCCCCGGCGGACGCTTTCCCAGCGGGCGAGCGTCGAAAGGGCGTCGTTGCCCCGCGTGCGGTAGTCGCGCGTCAGGCGGCGCAGCAGCCGGTTGTCGGAGGTGGCGATGCGCGACACGTTGTCGAGGGCCACCGAGGTGAAGCAGGAAACGTAGATCTTGAATTTCCGGGATTCGGGAACGCCGGGCGTCAGGGCCGGGTTCAGTCCGTGGATGCCTTCGACGATCAGTACCGACCGCTCGTCGAGCTGCAAGGGGTTGTCGTGCCACTGGCGGGTGCCGGAAATGAAGTCGTAACGCGGAATATCGACGCTCTCGCCCCGTTCGAGGCGTTTCAGATGGTCGTTGAACTGTTCGAGGTCGATCGCTTCGAGTGCCTCGTAGTCGTACTCTCCTTTTTCGTCGCGTGGCGTCTTTTCGCGGTCCACGAAATAGTCGTCCAGCGAGATCAGTACCGGGTTGAGTCCCAGGACCCGAAGCTGTACGCCCAGCCGCTTGGCGAAGGTGGTCTTGCCGCTGGACGAAGGGCCTGAAATCAACACCAGCCGCACGCCCCGTTCGCGGTTGGCCTCCGCGACGCAGCCGGCCACCTGGGCTAGCTTGTTTTCATGGAACGCCTCTGCGATCTTGATCAGCTCGCTGGCGTCGCCCGCGAGGACTTTCGAGTTGAGCTGTCCGACGGTCGGAACGCCCATGATCTCCACCCACGACTGGTATTGGTGGAAGACGTCGAACATCTTCTCCTGGTGGACGCTCTGTTGCAGCCGCGTCGGATCGGTCCGCAGCGGCAGGGCGATGAAGAAGCCGTTGTAATAGGGGTGCAGGTCGAACTGCGGAGTGTAACCCGTCGAAGGGGTCAGGGCTCCGTAGAAATAACCCGGCAGGGAGTCGATCGTATAAATTTTGCTGTATAACCTCGGCCGGGAGTCGAGCAGGGCGATTTTATCGGCCATTCCGAACCCTTCGTAGATTTTGCGGGCCGTGTCGGTGAGCATCTTCACCCCCTGGATCGGCAGGTTGCGGTCGATGATCCCTCGCATGCGGGCCTTGATCGCGTCGAGGTGTTCGGCGGGAATCGGTCCGAAGCCCGATATTTCGCAGTAGAAACCGCTTGCCCCCAGCGAGTGCCGGATGTAGAGCGTGCGGTCGGGGAACAGCTCCCGGACCGCCTTTTGCAGGATGAACGAGATCGTGCGCTGATATACCCGGATTCCTTCGAAGGAGGTGATGTCGATGAACCGGACCGTTACCGGTTTGTATATTCTGTAGTTGAGTTCCTTGATGCGGTTATTGACATAGGCGGCCAGGAACGGATGCGGCCCGTCGAGCCGGAGCTGCCGTTCGACTTCGAGCAGGGTCGTGCCCATCGCGACCTCGATCGTCCGTCCTGCGTTTTCGCAGATGACCGGAAGGGTGTCTGACATATTTTTGTTCATAAATCGCGTAAAAATACAATTATTTCCTAACTTTGACAAACGTAAACTCTATTTGTGATGAAAAAAATCTTCTTGGGTATTTCGCTGTTGCTGTGTGCGGCGTTGTGTGCGTGCGCACCTCGTGAAAAAGTAGTTATCATATTATCAACGAACGATATACATGCCCAAATCCAGAATTTTCCGCAGTTGGCGACGGCCGTTGCCGAGTGTCGGGACACGGCGTCGGTGATCCTGGTCGATGCCGGCGACCGCTGGACAGGCAACGCCTATGTGGACCAGGCCGAAGGACGGCGTCCCGTGTTGGAGCTGATGAACGAGCTGGGGTACGACGTGGCCACGCTCGGCAACCACGAGTTCGACGTGGGGCAGCAGACGCTGGCCGAAGCGATCGGTTATTGCCGTTTCCCGGTGATCTGCGCCAACATGGTCAGCGAGAACTCGCCGATTCCGCAGTTGAAACCCTATGTCATTCTCGATCGCGAAGGGGAGAAGTTCGCTTTCGTCGCTGCGGTGACCAATTACGGGTACAACAACCATCCGGACGGCCACGACGCCATCTTCGAGGGGTTGCGTTTTACGGATGCCGTGCGGACGCTCGAGGAGTACGAATACCTGCGCGACAGTTGTCAGGTGTTGGTGGCGCTGACACACATCGGTTCGAAATACGACCGGGAACTGGCCGACGAAGCCTCGGAATACGACCTGATTATCGGCGGGCACAGCCACGAGCGGATCAACGAGGTGGAGGACGGCGTGCTCATCACGCAGACGGGCCGCAACCTGAACATGGTGGGGGTTACCGAGGTGCGACTGCGAGGCAAGGAGATCCGGTCCCTGTCGTTCCGGCTGGTTCCGCTGGCCGACTACGCGCCCGACCCGGTTTATCAGGAGATGGTCGAGACCTACCGCAACAATCCGGTGCTGAAGGAGAAGGCCGGAGAGCTGACCGCTACGGCCGACAAGGTGGGGGTGGCCAACATCTTCCTCCAGGCGCTCAAACGCAAGTCGGGCAGCGACGTGGCTTTCTACCACTACGGGGGGATTCGCCGCGACAGCCTTTCGAAAGGCGACCTGACACGGAGCGACATATATGACCTGGATCCTTTCATTTCTTCTGTCAGCGTGATGGAGATGACGCCCGAACAGATGAGCAAAATGGTGCTGACCAAATACAACGACACGGTCAATAAGGGCGAGTCGCATCGGATCGACCTCTTCTCGACCGCACCGTACGTGATCCGTACCGACGGGTACGATGCGGTAGAGGTGATCTTTCCCGGGTTGGTGTCCGGCCGTAAATACAAGGTGGCGATGGGCGACTATGTTTTCAAGAATTACCAGGGACTCGAATATACGAACGGCGAGACTACGCAGTGGCTCGTGCCCGACGTATTGATGGAATACGTCGCCAACGGCGGCAAACCCCTCGCACCCGACAATACGCTCCGGCAGTCGGTCGCAGGTCTGCACGATGACCGGGAGAACCACGACGATCGTGACGACGATTGATCCGGTCCTTTCATCGAAGGACGGGGATCGGTGAGTCGGGTATTATGCGCCGGGGCGGTCGGGCTCCGGCGTTTTGTTGGCGGCGGGGAGCTGAGGGTCGGCCGAAACGGTCGGATTTTCCGAGGCGTTTCGGCGCAAGTGTCCGGCTTGTCGGTTGTGTCTTGCACGGTATTTGCCCGGAATGCAGGGAAACCGCGACGGTTCGGCAGGTTGCCGGATCCGCAGGCGGCAGCTTCTTTAGCGTATGGTGCAAGCGACTCCGTTGAATCTTTTGGTGAAGTCCCATTTGGCGTTGCTGTTGTGCAACATCATCTGGGCATGCGACTATCCCTTTTACAACCTCGTGCTGTCGAAGTACGTGGCCCCGATCGCGCTGGTTACCGCTTCGCTTTGCGCGGCGGCACTTTTCTCGCTCGTTCCTTTGCTTTGGAGCAAGGCGAAGCCGATCGCCCGCAAGGACATCAAGACGATGATCGGTGCGGCCCTGCTGATCGGCGTAATCCGCAAGGTGCTGCTCATGTACGGTTTGTCCCGCACGTCGCCCATCGACGGATCGATCATCGACACGATCACGCCGCTGCTGGTACTGCTTATTTCCGTGGTGCTCGGTATCGATAAATTCACGCGCCTCAAGATCGCCGGTCTGGTGTTGGGCATGGCAGGTGCGGTGGGTGTCGTCCTGCTGGGAGCCAGCGGCGGACATACGCACTCCGGACTAGTCGGCAACCTGATGATCGCGGGCTGCGCCCTGGCTACTTCCTGCTACATGGTCTGGTTCAAAAAGTTGATCGCCAGGTACGATGTCGTCACCATGTTGCGCTGGGTCTATTGTCTGGCGGCGCTGATGGTACTTCCGTTCGGTGCCCGGGAGTTGGTGCATACCGATTTCGCGGCGATGGATACCGACATCCTGCTGGCGACGTTGTTCGTGGTCTTCGTGCCGACGTATGTCCCGAACCTGTTGCTGAACTATTCGCTCAAATACGTACAGCCGACCGTTTCGAGCATCTATACCTACCTGCAACCCGTTCTGGCCGTCGTCCTGTCGGTGGCGATGGGCCTCGACCGCCTGCATCTGGATACGGCGCTCTGCGCGTTGGTTATCTTCTTCGGCGTGGGGCTGGTGATCCGCTCCTATCGCGGCCCGGCCGTACCTTCGGCTCCGCTGCCCGTCCATACGCATTGATTTTCTGCGTAAAAAAAGGTCGAAAGTTTGCAGATTGCCGATTTCTTCCTATCTTTGCACTCCCCGTATGCGCACGATGCGCGAGGGGAGTGTTTTATTATTAACCATTTAACGAGCGATTGCATCGCATTTAATTTCCACATGGAAGAAGCAAAAAAAGTTGCAAACGAGAACTTTGACTGGAACGCGTTTGAAAACGACCTGGGCGTTTACGACCAGCCCAAAGAGCAGATCGGCGAGGCTTATGACAAGACTCTTTCGAACATCGCCGCAAACGAGGTGACCGAAGGTACGGTCATCGGTATCAACAAGCGCGAAGTGGTCGTCAATATCGGCTACAAGAGCGAGGGTATCATCCCCATTTCGGAGTTCCGTTACAACCCGGATCTGAAGGTCGGCGACAAGATCGAGGTTTACGTCGAGTCTGCCGAGGATAAGAACGGTCAGCTGGCTCTTTCGCACAAGAAAGCGCGTCAGCTCAAGTCGTGGGATCGTGTGAACGAGGCCCTCGAGAAGGACGAAATCATCAAGGGTTACATCAAGTGCCGCACCAAGGGCGGTATGATCGTCGATGTATTCGGCATCGAGGCCTTCCTGCCGGGTTCGCAGATCGACGTGAAGCCGATCCGCGACTACGATGTATATGTAGATAAGACGATGGAGTTCAAGGTTGTGAAGATCAACCAGGAGTTCCGTAACGTCGTCGTTTCGCACAAGGCGCTGATCGAGGCCGAGCTCGAGGCGCAGAAGCAGGTAATCATGTCGAAGCTCGAGAAGGGCCAGATCCTCGAGGGTACGGTCAAGAACATCACTTCGTACGGCGTGTTCGTCGATCTGGGCGGCGTGGACGGTCTGATCCACATCACCGACCTGTCGTGGGGCCGCGTCAATCACCCCGAAGAGATCGTTTCGCTCGACGAGAAGATCCGCGTGGTTATCCTCGACTTCGACGATGCCAAGAAGCGTATCGCACTGGGTCTGAAGCAGCTCGCTCCGCACCCTTGGGAGGCGCTGGATCCCAACCTGAAGGTGGGCGACCACGTGAAGGGCAAGGTTGTCGTGATGGCCGACTACGGCGCGTTCGTCGAGATCGCACCGGGTGTCGAGGGTCTGATCCACGTATCGGAGATGTCCTGGAGCCAGCACCTGCGTTCGGCACAGGATTTCATGAAGGTGGGCGACGAGGTAGAGGCAGTCATCCTGACCCTCGACCGTAACGAGCGCAAAATGTCGCTGGGCATCAAGCAGCTTACTCCCGATCCCTGGGCCGATATCGAAACCCGCTATCCCGTAGGTACGAAATGCAAGGCCAAGGTTCGCAACTTCACCAATTTCGGCGTGTTCGTCGAGATTGAGGAGGGTATCGACGGCCTGATCCATATTTCCGACTTGAGCTGGACCAAGAAGATCAAGCATCCGGGTGAATTTACGTCGGTAGGCGCCGAGATCGAGGTCGTAGTGCTGGAGGTCGATAAGGAGAACCGTCGTCTGTCGCTGGGCCACAAACAGCTTGAGGAGAATCCCTGGAACGAGTTCGAGGGTCAGTTCGCAGTGGACAGCGTACACGAAGGTACGATTACCGAGATGACCGACAAGGGTGCCGTCGTATCGCTGGGCGAAAACGTCGAGGGCTTCGCTCCGATGCGTCAGCTGGTGAAAGAGGACGGCACGACGGCGACGGTCGGCGAGAAACTGCCGTTCAAGGTGATCGAATTCTCGAAGGCTACCAAGCGCATCACGCTTTCGCACACTCGTCTTTTCGAAGAGGCTAAACGTGCCGAGCGGGCCGAGCAGGCTGCCGAGAAGAAGGCTTCCGCCGAGGCTACCAAGTCTTCGATGAAGAAGATCAACGCTTCGGTCGAGAAGACCACGCTGGGTGACATCGCCGGTCTGGCCGAACTCAAGGACGCGATGGAAGCGGCTGCCAAGGAGGAGAAATAATCCTTGATCGCATGGATGAGAAAATCCCCGACCGCGAGGCCGGGGATTTTTCGTCGGTGCACGCGCCGGTTCCTGCGGAAACGACCGATTTTGCCGGTTCGTGCCGACCGGTTTTCAGGCGATCGGGCTGTCCGTGTCGGTTTGCAGCGGGGGCGGTCGATTCCTTCGCGACCGTACCGGTTCGTGCAGGCGTATCGGAGCCTGATCCCATAGGCTCCTTCGGTCCGGTGAAATTCGGCATTGACAGGAGATTTTGGGCGTCGTATTATTTATAGGTCGGTGCGTGCGGCTTCCCGTTCCGTCCGGTAGCGGCGGATGTCGTCGATCGAAACGATCGGAAAGTCGTGTTCGCAGGCGAAAGCTACCACTTCGGGCAGCCGAGCCATGGTGCCGTCTTCGTTGGTGAGTTCGCACAGGACGGCGCAGGGTGGCAGTCCCGCGAGTTTTGTCAGATCGACACTTCCTTCGGTGTGCCCTCCGCGTTCGAGTACGCCGCCGCTGCGGGCCGCCAGAGGGAAGACGTGGCCGGGGCGGGCGAGCGATTCGGGACGGGCGTCGGGTGCAACGGCCGTTCGGATCGTGCGGATGCGGTCGGCGGCCGAAACGCCTGTCGTGATGCCTTCCGCCGCCTCTATCGACACGGTGAATGCCGTACCGTAGCGGCTCGTATTGACGGTGGACATCGGGGGCAGGTCGAGTTGCCGGACCCGCTCTTCGGTCAGACAGAGGCATACGATGCCACTGCATCGGCGGATCATCAGGGCCATCTGTTCGACGGTCATATTTGTCGCGGCAAAGATCAGATCGCCTTCGTTCTCTCTGTTTTCATCGTCAACCAGCAGGATTCCGCGGCCTTGGCGGAGGCTTTCTGCGGCTCGTTCGACCCGTTCGGCAGCCGTGCCGTAACGGGATAATAGATTTTCTCGTTCCATGAGTTCGTTTGTTTCCGACAAAAATAGGGGGAACGAGCCGTTGTGAAATGTATTATATTTGCGGATAGATATACTATATTTGCAGATAAACTTTCTTTTTTGATGAAAATTCTCGAACGGCGTATTCTCCACGATCCCGGCACGGCTTTCAGCCATATCCGTTACGGGCAGTTCTCGCTGCCGTGTCATGCCCATGTCGAATTCGAACTCATGTACATCACTTCGGGCCGGGGGTTGCAGTTCGCCGGCGATGGGGTGGAACCTTATCGGGCCGGGGATTTGGCGCTGTTAGGCAGCGGGCTGCCTCATTTCCATCTGTGCGACCGGGTGCGCCTGGGAGGGGACGGCGAAGCGAGTTCGGGCGAGGTTCTGCAATTTCCGCCCGACCTGTTCCCGCAGAATATGGAGCGTCTGGGGGATTATGCCGAAATCCGCAGATTGCTGGAGTGCAGTCGCAGGGGGATTCGTTTCGGCGACCGGGTGCTGGCGGCCGAGGTCGGCCGCCTGGTCCGCTCGGTCGATGCGTTGTCGGGTACGGAGCGGCTGGTGCGTCTGTATGAGATTCTCGGACGGTTGGCACGCTGTGCGGATTACCGGTTGATTTCGCCGGCCGAATGTGTATGCCGGGCTTCGTGGTGTCCCGGATCGCCCATGGATGCCGTCGAAGGTTATCTGGCGGCCCATTTCCGCGAGCGGGTTTCGCTGTCCGCGCTCGCAGCGGCGGCAGGCCGGAATCCGGCGGCACTGTGCCGTTATTTTCGGGAGAGGACGGGTAAGACACCGTTCGAATACCTGGCGGAAATGCGCATCGGACACGCGGTGCGGTTGCTGAAACATTCCGATCTGACCTGTTCGCAGATCGCTTATGAGTCGGGGTTCAACAGCTATGCACTGTTCGTGAGGCAGTTCCGCCGCATAACGGGGATGACGCCCGATCGGTACCGGCGGGAAATCTCGCTGGAAGTCGGTTACTCCCGGACTTTGTAAACGACGTAAATATGGTCGTCGGGCAGGGCGTAGAGACGGCGCTCGGCTTCGGTGAGCGAGGCTGCGAAGTCGATGTCGGCGACTTCGAATCCGGCACTGCGCAGCCGGTCGGCGTAGTCGCGGCCGTAGATGCGCCGGTGATCGTACTGGCCGAAGACGCGGGTCCGTTCTGCAGGGTCGGTGATCGTGTCGTCTTCGAAGGTCTCTTTGCGCGACGAATCCATCGGCGACAGGACGATGCCCCAGCCGCCGGGTTTCAGGATACGGTGGAGTTCGCGCAGCGCCTGCCGGTCGTCTTCGACATGTTCCAGGATGTGATTGCAGATCACCACGTCCGTAAAATCGTCCTCGAGGGGAATGTGCTGCACGTCGAAATGCATATCGGCCAGCGGACTTTCGAGGTCGGCGGTGAGGTACAGGCCCGGGTGACCGTCGTAATGTTTGCGCAGTTTGCGCATCAGGCACACTTCGGGAGCGATGTGCAGGATGCGGGGGTACGCGGTCAGCAGGTCGGTTTCGCGTTGCAGGTAGAGCCATAGCAGGCGGTGCCGTTCGAGCGAGAGGCAGCGGGGGCAGAGGGCGTTCGGACGGGAGTGGACGTAGCCGTAGGGCAGGAACTTGCGCCGCCGGGTGCCGCAGACGGGACATTCGACGCCCCGGCCGATATAAAACCATCCCAGCACCGGAACCGATATTCCGGCGATGCGTTGCAGAAACGTGCGGGGCAGGTGGTTGAGTGCCCAGCGAATCAGCCTTTTCATCTTATTCGGAGATTTTCAGCTCCTCTTCCGTCCGGTGCAGCCGCTCTCCTTGCAGAGGGCGATCAGTTCGGTAGCCCGCTTGACCTCCTTGGTCAGCGAATCGACGGTCATCTCTTCGCGGCGGAAGCGGTCGAGGATCTGCTCGATTTCGTTCATCGCTTCGGTATAGGTAATCTCTTTCTTTGCCATATTGTCAGGTTGCTTATTTTACGGTTGCATCGAATGTGCCGTCGGACAGTTCCACCCGCAGAGTGTCGCCGGAGGAAAGCCCTTTGGCCGAAGTGACGGTTTCATCGCCCCGGTGTACGATGGCGAACCCCAGCGAGAGAATATGTTCGGGCGAACGGCTTGCGATCAGCTCTTCGGCGGTCGTGAGCCGTGTGTGTTGCCGCCGCAGGAGCTCGCCGACAGCGGTCGAAAGCTCATCGCTCCAGCGGGAGAGCTGTTCGTTGCGACGCAGGAGCAGGAGGGCGCTTTGATGCGCGATTTCGCTGCCGAGCTCCGCGAGCCGCAGTTCATGGCGGCGGAAGATGCCCGCCGAGGCGTCACGCAGTTGCAGTGCGGCGGTGTCGAGCCATCCCTCGACGCCCGTCATCCGTTCGACGAGCCATCCGGCGACGGCCGTCGGGGTTTTAAGTGCCGTGTGGGCCACCATGTCCGCGACGCTCGTATCCTTGTCGTGGCCGATGCCCGTGAGGATCGGCAGGGGAAACTGGGCGATGTGGGCGCAGAGGCGGTAGGCATTGAAACAGTTCAGGTCGCTGGCCGACCCGCCGCCCCGGATCAGTACGACCGCATCGAAATCGTCCATGCGGTCGGCCACGGCGTCGAGTGCCGCCACGATCGAATCCTCGGCACCGGCGCCCTGCATGAAAGCGTCGAAAAGCGTCAGGGAGAAAGCATAGGGACTTTTGCCCAACTCCTTGCAGAAATCCTGATAGCCCGCTGCCTGGCGGCTCGAAACGATGGCGATACGCTGTACTACCTGCGGCAGAGGATTTTCGCGGTTGATGTCCCAGACTCCTTCGCGCTGGAGCCGCTCGATGGTGATCTGCCGCTGTCGCTCCATGTCGCCCAGCGTGAAGGTCGGGTCGATGTCCAGGATGTTGAGCGAGAAACCGTACAGTTCGTGGTAGGAGATCATCACCCGGGCCAGGATGCGGATGCCTGCGGCCAGTCGCTGACCCGTTTCGGCCTCGAAATAGCCGGCGATGCGGGCGTAAGCCGTGCGCCAGATGACCGCCCGGGCCTGCGAGAGCGGCACGCCGTTGTCGCCACCCTTTTCGACCAGTTCGAGGTAGCAATGCCCCGAATAGTTGATTTTGATCTCCGCGATTTCGGCACTGACCCATACGGGCAGGGCGAACGCTTCGTCGAGCGTCGCTTTGACGAGCTTTTGGAGCTGGGAGAGTGTCAGGTGGTTTTGCATGACGACAAAGATAGTGAAAGCCGGGAAAAAACGGGAACTTGTTCCCAGTTTTCCGAGGCGAATCCTATCTTCTGCAAAGATAGTGAAAGGTGAGAGCAATCGTGCGGGCTTGCACGCAAAGATTGCCGAACCGCCTCCGATCTTGAGCGAAGATAACGGAAGAAGGGCGATGCACCGAACTTAATTATGGGTTTTCCGTCTTTTCGCCGGGCAGAGTCGGCTGGCGTCCTTTGCGCTCGTTTTGATCTCCGGTGGTTCGAGCTTGTGCGGACCGTGCTCTCTTTTCTGCGAGGGCGGCGAATCTCGGTCCGGCAGGTCGATCGTTTGGGGACGGTCGGTTTCCGGGGATGGCGCCGTCGGTCTGCCGTGCGACGGTCGTTGTGTTCGACTTTGGGTTGGGATCGTCAGAATTTCGGAAATCGGGCATGATACCCACTGCGAAGTGCGGTCGGGGCGGGGACAGTAGGTGCCGACCGTTGTTAGCACAGGATTTTGTCGAGCAGGATGCCTGCGGTCAGCAGGGCGCCGAAGAGCAGGATGTTGCGGGCCGTTTCGCCGAGGCAGACGTTCAGTTCTTCGCCGTGGTCGATGCGTACCATCTTGCGCCATGTGGCGATATGGACTGCAAGGTAGGGCAGAGGCAGCAGAGCTGCGGCGATACGGCCTTCGGCCAACAGCGAGAGGCACAGCAGGATGGCTCCTGTGCCCAGAACCAGGTAACCCCAGCGTCCCGCTGCGGCTCCGAGGCAGACGACGATCGTGCGCTTGTTGCAGCGGCGGTCCTCCTCCCGGTCGCGGAAATTGTTAATCATGAGCATCGTGTCGATCACCATGCCGCAGGCCAGTCCGACTACGGCGGTTTCTCCGCTCCACCCTCCGCACTGGAGGTAGTAGGTGAATCCGACGGGAATCAGGCCGAAGAAAAGGATGACGGCTATGTCGCCCATACCGTGATAGGCCAGCGGCCACGGGCCTGCCGTGTAAAAATAGGCGAAGACAATGCAGGAGGCACCCACCAGCAGGAGCCACCAGTTCCAGCCGCTGAGGGCCAGCAATCCCGCTCCGGCTGCACAGGCCGCCAGAGTGAAAGCCGCGATACCGCTCTTCATCGCCCGCAGGGTGATGTAGCCTTTGGCGAAAGCGCGGTCGGGACCCAGTCGGTCGGGGCGGTCGGCTCCCTTCAAAAAGTCGCAGAGATCATTGACCAGATTGGCCGTACACTGCATCGTCACGGCGAAGACAAGACACAGCAGAGCGACGACCGGGCGGAAGCCGCCGTCGGTGAAGGCCAGGGCCGATCCGATGAGAATGAGGATGACGGAATTCCCCAGACTGTACGGCCGGATGGCCAGAATCCATGCGGAGAGTGAGTTCGTTTTCAAGTTTCGGAGGGTTTGGTCGGATTTAGCGCATGATGAATTCCAAGGGACGCGGAATGCTTTTGCCTTCGGGCAGTTGTACGCGCAGAACCCCTTCGCTTTCGACCGGCTTTCCGTCGCGCATGGCGGGCTGCCAGCGGGGTGCTTTTTCGACGGCGTCGATCACACGGCGCCGCAGCCTTCGGTCGGTCGCTTCGAGCTCGTCGGTCGGGACGGTTCTCCCGTCGGTCGTGATCTTGTAACGCAGGACTACCCGTGCAGCCGGCAGAGAATCATCCCAATCGGTCTGTTTGGAAATATAGTCGTTGAAACTGCCGTCTGCTTCCGGGAAGCGGGCCGGGGTGTCGTATCGCAGGGTGATGAGTATCACGCCGTTCGAGGCTTCTGTTCCGTATCGGGCGATGGTCTGCTCGTCGGCAGGCAGCATCTCGGTCGATTCGATGTCGCCGGGCGGAATGTTGCGGATGTCGCTTACGACCTGCCCGTTGACTACGTATATGGGGTCCTGCGCCGCAGCGGAAAAGATCCCGGTGAAGATCAGTGTGAACAGGAGTATGAGCTGTTTTTTCATACGGTTCGTTTATCCGCAGAACGGGTTTCGGCCACGGAATATTGCTTTCAGAGAGTGACCTCCTTCCAGCCCGAGCGGGTCAGATCGACGCAGCCGTTTTTTCGGAAGCGGACACCTTCCGCCTCGAGCATCGGACGTTGCTCCGTCCAATGGGGTGCGGTTCTGCCTGCGCTGTTCACGACCCGGTGGCAGGGAAGTCCGGCGGGAGCCGCTGCCAGCGCATGTCCCACGCGGCGGGCATATCCCGGCATGCCGATCAGCCGGGCGATCTGTCCGTAGGTCGTTACGCGCCCTGCGGGAATTTGCGCCACGACCGAATAGACTTCCGCGTCGAATCCTTCGGGAAGGGCCATGTCGGAGGTGTGTTAGAGTTCGCTCTCCTTGAGGCGCTCGGCGTTTTCCGCTACGATCAGATGGTCGATGCAGTCCTGGATGTCGCCGTCCATGAAGGCCGACAGGTTGTAGATCGTGTAGTTGATGCGGTGGTCGGTGATGCGCCCCTGCGGGTAGTTGTAGGTGCGGATCTTGGCCGAACGGTCGCCCGTCGAAACCATCGTCTTGCGCTTCGAGGCGATTTCGTCGAGGTATTTCGAATATTCGAGGTTGAAGACGCGGGTGCGAAGTTCTTCGAAAGCCTTGTCGAAGTTCTTGAGCTGCGATTTCTGGTCCTGGCACTGCACGACGATACCGGTCGGGATGTGCGTCAGGCGGATCGCCGAGTAGGTCGTATTGACCGACTGTCCGCCGGGGCCCGAAGCGCAGAAGATATCCTTGCGGATGTCGTTCATCGAGATTTCTACGTCGAACTCCTCGGCTTCGGGCAGCACGGCCACCGAAGCGGCCGAGGTGTGGACGCGGCCCTGCGTTTCGGTCTGGGGTACGCGCTGCACGCGATGTACGCCCGATTCGTATTTGAGCGTACCATAGACATTGTTGCCCGTGACTTTCATCACGACCTCCTTGTATCCGCCGGCCGTGCCTTCCGAGAAGGAGGTGATTTCGTACTTCCAGCCTTTGGATTCGATGTATTTGGTGTACATGCGCATCAGGTCGCCGGCGAAGATGGCGGCTTCGTCGCCGCCCGTGCCGCCGCGGATCTCGACGATCGCGTTTTTCGCATCCTGCGGGTCCTTGGGAATCAACAGGAGTTTGATCTCCTCTTCGAGGGTTTCGATCTTCGGTTCCAGTTCCGCGATCTCCCCGCGTGCCATTTCGCGCATCTCCTCGTCCTTGTCGTTGGCCAGGATGTCTTTGGCTTCGGCCAGGTTGGCGATGGCCGTGCGGTAGCGTTCCGAGGCTTCGATGATCGGTTCCAGCTCCCGGTATTCCTTGTTGAATTGGATGAACTGCTTGACGTCGGCGATCACTTCGGGATCGGTGAGTTTCTGGCCGATCTCTTCGTATTTGAGCTTCAGACCGTCCAGTCTGGTGAGTATGGAATTGTCTGCCATATAATTTAATTTGGGTACAAAGATAGTGAAAGCCGAGCGAAATCGGGAGAATTTATTCCCAAAGATTTCCGAGATGCCCCTATCTTATGCAAAGATAGTGCAAGCGGGGAGCAATGCCAAATTTATTTGGATTTGTCCCGGCCCGTGCTCTCCCGGCAAGACCGTGCTGCGCGGTGAATGTCGGAATTCCGCTTCGGATTATCGGTTATCCCCATATATGGCGACGCATTTTCCGGGGAGGGCGCCCCGGGAAAATCCCCAATACGCGGGGTTGTCCGCCGTCGGAAAATCCGCGTCCTTTGCAACAGGAAGTTCACTCATAAAACCAGATAAAAAGATGACAGGAATTTTTTTCGGCAGCACGACCGGGACTACGGAGTCCGTAGCTGCCAGGATCGCCGAGCGGCTCGGCGTAGCACAGGCCGATGTGCATAATGTGGCGGCTGCGTCCGTCGAAGATGTGAAGAAATACGATTTGCTGTTGTTGGGGTCATCGACCTGGGGCAGCGGAGAGTTGCAGGACGACTGGCCGGGATTTCTCGACAAGTTGGGGAAGGAAGACCTCTCCGGCCGCCGCGTGGCGCTGTTCGGCTGCGGCGATGCAGGTATTTACTGCGATACTTTCTGCGATGCGATGGCCGAAATTCGGGACGGACTGGCTTCGACGGGCTGCACGTTCGTCGGGGGATTCGACGCCGAGGAGTATCCGGGGTGCGGTTCGCGGCTGTGTCAGGACGGAGAGGCGATCGGCTGGGCCGTGGACGACAGTGCGTCGGACGCCGAGAACCAGATGCGGATGGAGTTGTGGATCGCCGCCATCGGCTAAAACCGAATGCCATGAGTGCCGGGGATTTCAGCCGATACGACAATATGAAGATGCTGCTGCATCATATCTACGAATTCCGCAAGGGCGTTCGGGATCTGGTGCTCTGCACGCTGTGCCCGACCTGTGCCGGGCTGCTGATCGAACGGCTTCGCAGTCAGGGTATCGACTATCTGTTGCAGCCGGTAACGGAGCAGAAGGTCAATCTCTATTTCGGCAAGCGTAGCTGCCTGGACGCCGTGCAGACGTTCGTCGATAAACCGCTGAACAAACTGACTCCCGAGGAGGATTTCATGCTGGGCATCATGTTGGGTTATGATATTTCGATGCAGTGTGAACGCTACTGTAAGCGTAAATTTCATCTGTCCGGTCTGATCGCCTGATCGCGGCGCGGTTAAAAGATTCGGGGGAGAAGTTTTCGCTTCTCCCCCGAATCGTATATTCCGCAGAGCGGTCGTTTAGATTACGATGTTGATGATTTTGCCCGGTACGACGATGATCTTTTTCGGGGCCTTGCCTTCGAGCCACTTCTGCGCTTCGTCCGTGCGTACGATGTCCGCCTGGATGTCGGCCGGGGAGAGCGTCAGGGCGTATTCCTTTTTGAAACGCAGCTTTCCATTGACCGAAACCGGATATTCGAACGAACTTTCCACGAGGTATTTCTCCTCGCAGACGGGGTATTGCGCGTCGCAGACCGAGGTCGTGTGTCCCAGCGTGTGCCACAGCTCCTCGGCGATGTGCGGTGCGAAGGGGGCGAGCAGCACGGTCAGCGGTTCGAGGATCTCGCGCTTCGAGCAGCCGCCCAACTCGTTCAGGCAGATCATGAAAGCGGCGACCGAGGTGTTGAACGAGAAATTTTCGATGTCCTCGCGCACCTTTTTTATCGTTTTATGAAGCGTCTTCAGCTCTTTATCCGTGGCTTTTTCGTCCGTAAGGATCAGTTGTCCTTCGCGGTTGTAGAAGAGGGCCCAGAAACGGCGCAGGAATTTATGCACGCCGTCGATGCCGTTCGTGTCCCACGGTTTCGACTGTTCGAGCGGGCCGAGGAACATCTCGTACATGCGCAGTGTGTCGGCGCCGTAGTTATCGACGATGTAGTCGGGGTTCACGACGTTGAACATCGACTTCGACATCTTTTCGATCGCCCAGCCGCAGACGTACCTGCCCTCTTCGAGGATGAACTCCGCATCCTTGAATTCGGGGCGCCATGCGCGGAACGCGTCGAGATCGAGTATGTCGTTGCGCACGATGTTCACATCGACGTGGATCTCCTGGGTTTTGTACTGGTCTTTCAGTCCGAGCGATACGAATTTGTTGGTGCCGACCACGCGATAGACGAAATTCGAACGGCCCTGGATCATACCCTGATTGACGAGTTTCTTGAACGGCTCCGGTTCGCAGACATATCCCAGGTCGTAGAGGAACATGTTCCAGAAGCGCGAATACATCAGGTGCCCTGTCGCGTGTTCGATGCCGCCGACGTAGAGATCGACGTTGCGCCAGTATTCGTTGGCGGCGCGGCCCACGAGCGCCCGGTCGTTGTGCGGGTCCATGTAGCGCAGGTAGTAGGCCGACGATCCGGCGAATCCGGGCATCGTGGATACTTCGAGGGGATAGCCTTCGGGCGTCGTCCACTCCTTGACGCGGGCCAGGGGCGGTTCGCCCTGTTCGGTCGGGCCGAAGTTGTCGATCGGCGGCAGCTCCAGCGGCAGCCGCTCTTCCGGCAGCGGATAGGCCGTGCCTTCCTTGTAGTAGATCGGGAACGGCTCGCCCCAGTAGCGCTGACGCGAGAAGATGGCGTCGCGCAGGCGGTAGTTCACTAACCGGCGGCCCAATCCGCGTCGCTCGATTTCGCCCAGGATGCGACCGATCGCCTCCTTTACATCGAGTCCGTCGAGCAGATCCGAGTTGATCAGTTTGCCCGATTTGGCGTCGTAGGACTCTTTCTCGATGTCGCCGCCCTCGACGACCGGGATGATCTCCAGCCCGAAATGGCGGGCGAAGGCGTAGTCGCGCGAGTCATGGGCAGGAACAGCCATGATCGCCCCCGTGCCGTAGCCAGCCAGCACGTAGTCCGAAATGTAGATCGGAATCGCCTTGCCCGTGAAAGGGTTGATCGCATAGGAGCCTGTCGCTACACCGCTTACGCGCTTGGTTTCGGCGATGCGCTCCCGCTCGGAGCGTTTCTTCGCCTGGGCGATGTACTCCTCGACGGCGGCCCGTTGTTCGGGCGTGGTAAGGTCGTGAACCCATTCGTGCTCCGGAGCGATGACCATGAAGGTAACGCCGAAGATCGTGTCGGGACGCGTGGTGAATATCTCGAGTTTTCGGTCGGAGCCCTGGATGTCGAAGAAGACCTGGGCGCCTTCCGAACGGCCGATCCAGTTGCGTTGGATCTCCTTCAGCGAGTCGCTCCACTCGAGCCGTTCCAGTCCGTCGAGCATCCGCTGGGCGTAGGCCGTTACGCGGAGCAGCCACTGTTTCATCTGCTTCTGTTCGACGGGAAAGCCGCCGCGTTCGGAGAGTCCGTCCTTCACCTCGTCGTTGGCCAGTACCGTGCCCAGCTGCGGACACCAATTGACCATCGTGTCGGCGCGGAACGCCAGGCGGTAGTTCTGGAGGATCTGTTCGCGTTCCTCTTCGGTTTTGGATTTCCATTCGTCGGCCGTGAAACGCATCTCCTGCGTGCAGGCGGCGTCGAGTCCTTCGGTGCCCTGCGCCTCGAAACGGGCGACGAGTTTTTCGATCGGTTCGGCCTTGTCCGTACTGCGGTCGTAGTAGTGTTTGAACATCTCCAGAAAGGCCCACTGGGTCCATTTGTAATAGGAGGGATCGCAGGTGCGGACCTCACGGTGCCAGTCGAACGAGAAGCCGATCTTGTCGAGCTGTTCCCGGTAGCGGGCGATGTTCCGTTCGGTCGTTACGGCAGGGTGCTGCCCCGTCTGAATGGCGTACTGTTCGGCAGGCAGGCCGAAAGCGTCGTAGCCCATCGGATGAAGTACGTTGAAGCCGCAAAGCCGTTTGTAGCGCGAGTAGATGTCCGAAGCGATATAGCCCAGCGGGTGTCCGACGTGCAGACCCGCACCCGAAGGGTAGGAACATGTCGAGCACGTAGAATTTGGGACGTGTGGGATCGGCTTCCACGCGATAGGTTTCCTCTTCCTGCCAGCGGCGCTGCCACTTGGCTTCTATCTCTTTGAAATTGTACTCCATAGGTTTGAATTGTTTTCGTTTCAGGGGCAAAGATAGTGAAAGCCCGGCGAAATCGGGAGAATTTATTCTCCAAGATTTCCGAACAGCCTCCTGTCTTCTGCAAAGATAGTGAAAGCCGGAAGAAAATGGGTGCTTGCTCGCAGTTTTCCGAGACGTATTCGATCTTCTGCAAAGATAGTGAAAGATGGGGGGCGAGCCAAACTTGTCCGGACCGTATTCTGTCTTCTGTAAATGGAGAAAGGAAGCGACGGGCCGGATTTGACTTTGAACTTGTTTCTCCGTTTTCCGGATCCGGTATCATTTGTAAATACTCCTTATATTCTTCGTTTATCGGCCTCTTTTCGGGACCCCTGTTCGTTGTACGGCGGAGTTCGTATGTCCTCGGTTTCCGTTTCGGGTCCGGTCCCGCCTTCCTGTACGGAAAGATGGCGGAAGCCGGAGACGGATCGAAATTTTTTGATTGAGAGAGGCTTGCCCTTTGCTTCGGAGAATTGGGGTGAAAGACCCGGATGAGCTGTCCGGGTGTCGTAGTGGAGCCTGTGTTTTGGTGAGACGGGAGGTCGGCTGGAGGCCGAAAGACTATTTCGCGGAGAGCAGATAGGTTTTATTGTCAGTAAGTTGCGGATTTGTATATAAGTATTATGTTATATGTTTATAAATTCTATAAATAAAAAGAATCGATAAAAGGGCTGAAATGGGCTAAAATGCTGAAAAATCGGGCTGGAACGGCAAAAAATATTGCACTTATATATGGCGGTTCGGAATTTTTGCGTATCTTTGCAGTCCATTTTGGACAATGGAGATTGAAATTCAAACCATTTATTAAAGGACAAAAACAGTAAGAAATGCCTACTATTCAACAGTTAGTGAGAAACGGCCGAGTACGTCTGGAGGACAAGAGCAAGTCCCCCGCACTGGCCGCGTGTCCGCAGCGCCGGGGCGTTTGTACGCGTGTGTACACCACGACCCCGAAGAAGCCGAACTCGGCGATGCGTAAGGTGGCGCGTGTAAGATTGACCAATGGCAAGGAGGTCAACGCCTATATCCCCGGAGAAGGCCACAACTTGCAGGAACACTCCATCGTGCTGGTTCGCGGCGGTCGTGTGAAGGACCTTCCGGGTGTGCGTTATCATCTGGTGCGCGGTGCTCTCGACTCCGCAGGTGTGGACGGACGCCGTCAGCGTCGTTCCAAGTACGGTGCAAAACGCCCCAAGGCAGGTGCAGCGGCTCCCGCTAAAGGCAAGAAGTAATATCAGGACTACGACAAAACATTAATTTAGCCAATAACAATGAGAAAAGCTAAGCCAAAGAAGCGAATTCTACTTCCGGATCCGAAGTTCAGCGATGTCGCAGTAACGCGTTTCGTGAACAACCTTATGCTGGATGGTAAGAAGAGTATTGCCTATACCATTTTTTATGACTCTCTGGAGTTGGTGGGCAAGAAGATGAAGGATGCTGATAAATCTCCGCTGGAAGTCTGGAAACAGGCTCTCGAGAATATCACGCCCCAAGTCGAAGTTAAGTCGAAGCGTATCGGTGGCGCGACATTCCAGGTTCCTATGGAGGTTCGACCGGAGCGCAAGATTTCGATTTCTATGAAAAACCTTGTCCTTTACTCCCGCAAGCGCGCCGGTAAAACGATGGCTGAGAAACTCGCTGCCGAAATCGTGGATGCCTACAACCAGCAGGGTGCCGCTTTCAAGCGTAAGGAGGAGATGCACCGTATGGCCGAGGCCAACAAGGCATTTGCACACTTTAGATTTTAATTAGGAGATTCGACAGATGGCAAGAGATTTAACTTATACTCGCAATATCGGTATCATGGCTCACATCGATGCCGGTAAGACGACCACCTCGGAACGAATTCTTTTCTACACGGGTAAAACGCACAAGATCGGCGAAACGCACGAAGGTGCTGCCGTGATGGACTGGATGGTGCAGGAGCAGGAGCGCGGTATTACGATTACCTCGGCTGCTACGACCGCTTTCTGGCAGTACAAGGGCCACCAGTACCAGATCAACCTGATCGACACCCCGGGACACGTCGATTTTACGGTCGAGGTGGAGCGTTCGCTCCGTGTGCTGGACGGCGCTATCGCCACGTTCTGCGCCGTAGGCGGTGTGGAGCCCCAGTCGGAGACCGTTTGGCGTCAGGCCGACAAATATAATGTGCCGCGTATCGGTTACGTCAATAAGATGGACCGTACGGGTGCCGATTTCCTGGCCGTTTGCTCTCAGATCAAGGAGCACTTCGGCGCTACGGCACTTCCGGTCGTTCTTCCGATCGGTGTCGAGGACAAGTTCGAAGGTTTGATAGACCTTATATATAATAACGCGATTTATTATTTCGACGATAAGACCGTGCGTGATAATTTCGAGGTTCGCGAGATTCCCGAGTCGATGAAGGCCGAGGCTGCCGAATGGCGTGCCAAGCTCATCGAAGAAGTCGCCGCTACGGACGATGCGCTGATGGAGAAATTCTTCGAGGATCCCGATTCGATCACTCCCGACGAACTCCTGGCTGCGATCCGTAAAGCTACGATTTCCATGCAGCTCGTGCCGATGCTTTGCGGCTCGTCGTTCCACAACAAGGGCGTGCAGAAGCTGCTTGACTATGTGATGGCATTCCTGCCGTCGCCGCTCGATGTGCCTGCGGTCAGGGGTATAAATCCCAAGACCGATGCGGAGGAAGTGCGTCATGCCAGCGTAGAGGATCCGTTCTGCGGTCTGGCGTTCAAGATCGCTACCGATCCGTTCGTCGGCCGTCTGTGCTTCGTACGCGTTTATTCGGGTAAGCTCGATGCCGGTTCTTATGTACTTAATTCCCGCAGCGGTAAGCGTGAGCGCATCAGCCGCCTGTACCAGATGCACTCCAACAAGCAGAATCCGTTGGAGGTTGTAGAGGCCGGTGATATCTGCGCAGCCGTAGGTTTCAAGGAGATTCGCACGGGCGATACGCTTTGTGCGGAAGATGCACCCATCGTATTGGAGCAGATGACCTTCCCCGAGCCGGTGATCGGTTTGGCTGTGGAGCCCAAGACGCAGAAAGACCTCGATAAGCTGGGTATTGCCCTGGGCAAGCTGGCCGAGGAGGATCCTACCTTTACCGTACATACCGACGAGGACAGCGGCCAGACCGTGATCAGCGGTATGGGTGAGTTGCACCTCGACATCATCGTGGACCGTCTGCGCCGTGAGTTTGGCGTGGAGATCAACCAGGGTGCTCCGCAGGTGAACTACAAGGAGGCGCTGACCAAGACCGTTCAGCACCGCGAGGTGTTCAAGAAGCAGACGGGCGGTCGCGGTAAGTTCGCCGACATCATTTTCGAAATCGGTCCTGCCGACGAAGGCACGATGGGTCTTACTTTCGTGGATGAAGTCAAGGGCGGTAACATTCCGAAGGAGTTCATTCCCGCCGTACAGAAAGGTTTTGCCGCAGCGATGGCGAACGGTGCATTGGCCGGCTACACGATGGACTCGATGAAGGTTACCCTGAAGGACGGTTCGTTCCACCCGGTCGATTCCGACCAGTTGTCTTTCGAAATCTGCGCCCGTAACGGTTACCGCAACGCCGCTCCCAAGGCCGGTTCGGTCATCAAGGAGCCGATCATGTCCGTCGAGGTGGTGACGCCCGAGGAGAACATGGGCGACATCATCGGCGACCTGAACAAGCGCCGCGGTCAGGTGACGGGTATGGAGTCGAAGGGTAATGCCCGCGTAGTGAAGGCCAAAGTGCCCCTGTCGGAGATGTTCGGTTATGTGACCGTGCTCCGTACGATCTCGTCGGGTCGTGCCACCTCTTCGATGGAGTTCTCGCACTTCGAGGAAGTTCCGGCGAACATTGCCAAGGAGGTGATCGAGAAGGCAAGTGGTAAACGTAAGGAATTAGAATAAGAAAAACATATGAACCAGAAAATTAGAATCAAACTGAAGTCTTTCGACCATAACCTCGTCGATAAGTCGGCCGAGAAGATCGTGAAGACCGTGAAGAGCACGGGAGCCGTAGTCAGCGGTCCGGTGCCCCTTCCGACGCACAAGCAGATTTTCACCGTGAACCGCTCGACCTTCGTCAATAAAAAGGCGCGCGAGCAGTTCCAGCTCTGCACGTTCAAGCGGATCCTCGATATCTATTCATCGACTCCCAAGACCATCGACGCTCTGATGAAACTGGAGCTTCCTTCGGGTGTCGAAGTGGAGATCAAGGTCTGATAGACTGATCGAAACCTGTTTCGGATCGTGCCGCCGCCCGGTGTCGAGCCGGTGCGGCAGCCCTTTCCGGCACGTTTTGCCGCTACGGGATCGCAAATGTTCCCGACAGTTCTAAGAAGATCACTTTATACTTTATATTAACAAACGTAATTTGACAAAAATGTCAGGACTTATTGGAAAGAAAATCGGAATGACTTCCGTTTACAGTGCCGAGGGTAAGAACATACCATGCACTGTCATTGAGGCTGGTCCGTGCGTAGTTACGCAAATCAGAACCGTGGAGAAGGACTCCTACGAAGCGGTTCAGATTGCCTATGACGACAAAAGTGAAAAGCACACCACCGGCAGTTTGTTAGGACACTTCAAGAAAGCCGGCACTACCCCTAAACGCAAGATGGCTGAGTTTAAGGATATGCCTGAAGTGAACCTGGGCGATACGCTGACCGTCGATATGTTCTCGGAAGAGGACTGGGTCGATGTGACGGGGATCTCCAAGGGTAAAGGCTTCCAGGGCGTTGTGAAGCGTCACGGTTTCGGCGGCGTGGGCGGTCAGACTCACGGTCAGCACAACCGTCAGCGCAAGCCGGGTTCGCTCGGTGCATCGTCCTATCCTTCGCGCGTATTCCCGGGCAAACGTCTGCCGGGCCGTATGGGCGGTGAGCAGGTGAAAGTTTTGAACCTGAAAGTTTTGAAAATTATTCCCGAGAACAACCTGATTCTGGTGAAAGGTTCGATTCCGGGGGCAAAGGGTGCTTATTTAACAATTGAGAAATAGTATGGAATTAGCTGTATTAAACACACAAGGAAAAGAGACAGGCCGTAAAGTGGTCCTTTCGGACGCTGTTTTCGGCGTGGAGGCTAATGACCACGCTATCTACCTGGACGTGAAGCAGTATCTTGCCGATCAGCGCCAGGGTACCCATAAATCCAAGCAGCGCAACGAGGTGGCCGGTTCGACCCGCAAGCTCAAGCGTCAGAAAGGTACGGGCGGTGCTCGTTGCGGCAGCATCAAATCGCCTCTGTTCGTAGGCGGCGGCCGCGTGTTCGGTCCCGTTCCCCGCGACTACAGCTTCAAGCTCAACAAGAAGCTCAAGCAGCTGGCTCGCCGCAGCGCTCTTACTTACAAGGCACAGGCAGGTGCGATCTGCGTGGTGGAGCCTATTTCGATGGACGCTCCCAAGACTAAGTCGATCGTAGCGATGGCCGAGGCTCTGAAGGTTGCCGACAAGAAAGTCCTGCTGGTTTTGCCGGATTCGAACGTCAATCTTCAGCTCTCGTGCCGCAACCTCCCCTACGTGAAAGCCATTCTGGCTTCGAACGTCAATACGTACGAAGTGATGAACGCTTCGGCGCTGGTGATGGTAGAGGGTGCCGAGAATATTTTGAATACAATGTTAGCCTAAACACGCGCAAGAAAAATGGAAATTATCATTAAGCCAATACTGACCGAGAAAATGACGATTCAGGGCGAGAAGCTGAACCGTTACGGTTTTATCGTTGACGTTAGAGCTAATAAGCTGCAGATCCGTAACGCCGTAGAGCAGCTTTACAACGTGGTTGTAACGGATGTGAATACGGTGAACTACATGGGCAAACTCAAGAGCCGCTACACCAAGGCGGGTCTTCTGGAAGGCCGTGCTAATAACTTCAAGAAGGCGATCGTCACCTTGAAGGATGGAGACAAGATCGATTTTTACAGTAATATCTAAAAGAGATGGCAGTAAGAAAGTTTAAACCGGTAACACCCGGTACAAGACATAAGATTATCGGCACGTTCGACGAGATCACGACGAACGTACCGGAGAAATCGCTCGTCAGCGTCAAGAAAAGTTCAGGCGGACGTAACAATACGGGTAAGATGACGGTTCGCTACATCGGCGGCGGTCACAAACGTATGTATCGTCATGTGGACTTCAAGCGTGTGAAGGATGGCGTTGCTGCAACTGTGAAAACGATCGAGTACGATCCGAATCGTACGGCACGCATCGCATTGGTTGTGTATGCCGACGGCGAGAAGAGCTATATCCTGGCTCCGAACGGCCTTCAGGTCGGCCAGACCGTCATGAGCGGCGCAGGTGTCGCTCCCGAAGTCGGAAATACGCTCTTCCTGAGCGAGATTCCGCTGGGTACGGTCATCCACAACATCGAACTCTACCCCGGTCAGGGCGCCGCGATGGCTCGTTCGGCCGGTTCCTATGCTCAGCTTTTGGCACGTGAAGGCAAGTTCGCCGTTATCAAATTGCCTTCAGGTGAGACTCGTATGGTACTCGTAACTTGCCGTGCAACTGTCGGCGTTGTGTCCAACGTGGACCACAGCCTCGAGAGTTCGGGTAAGGCAGGTCGTGAGCGTTGGCTCGGCCGTCGTCCCAGAAACCGTGGTGTCGTGATGAACCCGGTGGATCACCCGATGGGTGGTGGCGAAGGTCGTGCGTCGGGTGGTCACCCGCGTTCGCGCAAGGGTCTGTTGGCTAAGGGTTACAAGACTCGTAATCCGAAGAAGACGACCTCGAAGTTTATTATTTCAAGAAAGAAAAAATAATTAAAAGAGTAACATAATGAGCCGTTCACTGAAAAAAGGACCATTCATTGACCCGAAACTCGAGGCGAAAGTAGTCGCTCAAGCCGAGGGCAATAAGAAGGCGGTCATCAAGACCTGGTCGCGAGCAAGTATGATTTCGCCTGACTTCGTTGGTCAGACGATCGCTGTCCACAACGGAAATAAGTTTATCCCGTTTACGTAACTGAAAACATGGTCGGACACAAACTCGGCGAGTTCGCTCCGACGCGTAACTTCCGTGGTCATGCGGGTAACAAGAAAAAATAGGTAGAAAATGGGTGCAAGAAAAGCAATAAGAGCCGAAAAAATGAAGGCTGAAAAGAAGCAGAAGGCTATCGCCGTTCTGCGGGATTGCCCGACGTCTCCGCGTAAGATGCGTTTGGTGGCCGACATCATCCGCGGTGTGGAGATCAACAAGGCACTGGGTATCCTCCGCTACTCGAAGAAAGAGGCGTCGATCCGTCTGGAGAAGCTCCTCAAGTCGGCCATCGCCAACTGGGAGGCCAAGAACGAGGGAGAACGTCTGGAAGATACCAAACTTTGTGTAAAGGAGATATTTGTTGACGGCGGTCGCATGCTGAAGCGTATTCAGCCCGCGCCTCAAGGTCGTGCACACCGTATCCGCAAGCGTTCGAACCACGTAACGATCGTAGTTGACAAAATGGTAACCGTAGAAAACAAGTAATCAAATGGGACAGAAAGTTAATCCGATAGCAAATCGTCTTGGCATCATCCGCGGTTGGGACTCCAACTGGTTCGGAGGTAAGGATTTCTCAGAGAAATTGGTCGAAGACGCCAAGATCCGCAAGTATCTGAATGTCCGTTTGGCGAAGGCGAGCATCTCGAAGATCATCATCGAGCGCACGCTGAAGCTTGTTACGGTCACGATCGCGACGGCCCGCCCCGGTATCATCATCGGCAAGGGCGGCCAGGAGGTCGATAAACTCAAGGAGGAGTTGAAGAAACTCACCGGTAAGGAGGTCCAGATCAATATCTTCGAAGTGAAGCGTCCGGAGGTTGACGCCGTGATCGTGGGACAGAACATCGCCCGCCAGTTGGAGGGCCGCGTATCGTTCCGCCGCGCCGTGAAAACCGCTATCGCATCGACGATGCGTATGGGCGCCGAAGGTATCAAGGTCCAGGTTTCCGGACGTGTAGGCGGTGCCGAGATGGCCCGCAGCGAAACGATGAAAGAGGGACGTATTCCGTTGCATACATTCCGTGCCGACATCGATTACTGCCTGACCGAGGCGCTTACGAAAGTAGGTATCCTGGGTGTCAAGGTATGGATCTGCCAGGGTACGGTTTACGGCAAGCGCGATCTGTTCGAGATCGCCGGCGCTTCGGCTTCGGCACAGGGCGCGGGCCAGCCTTCGGGCGACCGTCGCGGTCCTCGCGGCGACCGTCGCGGTCCCAGAGGCGATCGCGGAGAGCGTCGCGGCGGTGCTCCGAAACGTAATAATAACAGTAAGTAGGACCTTTTAAAGCAAGAACACCATGTTACAGCCAAAAAAGACCAAATTTAGAAGAATGCAGAAAGGTCGTATGAAGGGTATCGCTCAAAGAGGTAACCAACTTGCATACGGATCGTTCGCAATCAAAGCACTTGATTCCGCTTGGATTACCGGTCGTCAGATCGAGGCTGCGCGTCAGGCTATCACCCGTTATATGAAACGTGAGGGTCAGCTCTGGATCCGCATCTTCCCCGACAAACCGATCACCAAGAAACCGGCCGAGGTGCGTATGGGTAAGGGTAAGGGTAATCCGGAAGGGTTCGTTGCGCCTGTTACGCCCGGTCGTATTCTCTTCGAGGCAGAAGGCGTGCCCCTGGCAGTGGCTCAGGAAGCGCTTCGTCTGGGAGCCCAGAAGCTGCCTATCACTACCAAGTTCATTGTAAGACGAGATTTCGTTGAAACATCAATCTAAGCTATCAAGATGAAAAGTGCAGAAATAAAGGACCTGTCGGTCAAGGAGCTTCAGGAGCGCATCGACGTGGAGAAGGCGCAGCTTTCGAAACTCAAATTGCAGCACGGAGTTTCGCCGATCGAGAATCCGTCTATAATCAAAAAATCCCGCAGAGACATCGCGCGCATGCTGACAATTCTGCGTCAGAAAAACCCTAAATGTTAATTACCGTTATGGAAAGAAATCTTAGAAAAGAGCGTATTGGGGTGGTTGTCAGCAACAAAATGGAGAAAACCATCGTGGTTGCAGTGGCCCGTAAGGTAAAGCATCCGATCTACGGCAAGTTCGTGAACAAGACGACGAAGTTCGTCGCCGAGTGCCTGGACGAAACCTGCAAGGAAGGCGATACCGTACGTATCATGGAGACCCGCCCGTTGAGCAAGACGAAGCGTTGGAGATTAGTACAAATCATTGAAAGAGCGAAGTAGTTATGATACAACAAGAAAGTAGACTCACAGTAGCTGATAACAGCGGTGCAAAGGAAGTGCTTTGTATCCGTGTGCTTGGCGGCACGAAGCGTCGCTACGCGTCGATCGGCGATAAAATCGTAGTGGCTGTCAAGAGCGCTTCTCCTTCGGGCGATGTCAAGAAGGGTGCTGTATCGAAGGCAGTCGTAGTTAGAACGACCAAGGAGATCAGACGTGCCAACGGATCGTACATCCGTTTCGACGATAACGCCGTGGTGCTTCTGAACAACCAGGTGAAATGCGCGGTACTCGTATTTTCGGTCCCGTCGCTCGTGAGCTTCGCGATCAGTATATGAAGATCATCTCCCTCGCTCCCGAAGTATTGTAATCTTAAAAACACACATTCAGATATGTCAGTTAAATTACATATTAAGAAAGGGGATATGGTTTACGTCAACGCGGGCGACAGCAAAGGCCAGCAGGGCAAAGTCCTGAAGGTCGATGCCCAGAAGCAGCGTGCCATTGTCGAGGGCGTGAACATCAGCAAGAAGGCTACCAAGCCCAATGCGAAGAATCCTCAGGGTGGTATCATCGAACAGGAGTCGGCGATCCACATTTCGAATCTGCAGGTTCTGGATCCGAAGAGCGGCAAACCCACTCGTATCGGTCGCAAGCAGAATGCGGCAGGTAAATTAGTCCGTTTCGCTAAAAAGTCAGGGGAGGAGATCAAATAATGGCAGCATACGTACCTACACTCAAGACACAGTATAAGGAGCAGATCGTACCTGCCCTTATGAAGGAGTTCGGCTACACGAGCATCATGCAGTGTCCGAAACTCGAGAAGATCGTTATTAACCAGGGTATGGGCCAGGCCGTCGCCGATAAGAAACTTATCGACGTGGCTCAGCAGGAGCTTTCGCTCATCGCAGGTCAGAAGGCCGTGCAGACCAAGTCGAGAAAGGATATCTCGAACTTCAAATTGCGTAAGGGCATGCCCATCGGCGTTCGTGTGACGCTGCGTGCAAGCAAGATGTACGAGTTCCTGGAGCGCCTGATTGCCGTGGCTCTGCCGCGTATCCGCGACTTCAAGGGTATCAACGAGAAGTTCGACGGTCAGGGCAACTACACCCTCGGCATCACCGAGCAGATCATCTTCCCGGAGATCGATATCGACAAGATCACCAAGATCTTCGGTATGGAGATTACGTTCGTTACGACGGCTGCGACTGACGAGGAGGCTTATGCCCTGTTGCGTGAGTTCGGTCTTCCTTTCAAAATGCTAAAAAGAACAACCAATAAGCTATGGCAAAAGAGTCAATGAAGGCACGCGAAGTGAAGCGTGCGAAACTCGCAAAGCGCTATCAGCACAAACGCGATGAGATCGCTGCCAAGGTGAAGAGCGGTGAAATGGATCACGAGGAGGCATGGATCGCCCTGTCGAAGCTGCCCCGCAACTCGAATCCGATCCGCCAGCACAACCGTTGCAAACTGACGGGTCGTCCGAAGGGATATATTCGTCAGTTCGGCATCAGCCGTATCCAGTTCCGCGAGATGGCGTCGAACGGTCTGATCCCGGGCGTTAAGAAGGCGAGCTGGTAGTGTTCTTGCCTGTCTCGACCGCCGCTGCGGAGGGATTCCCTGTCCGCAGCGACCGGGGATGGAAGCCGTGAGGTTTTCCGGACAGGTAGCAAGAAAGCGTATTCCGCCGGCGGAAGATGCTCCGAAAGGTGCGTCGGAAGCAGGCACACTGAGAGATTCATCTACTGAGGGTGTTATGCCCGTTGTAGTCAGGGGCCGGTACGCCAGATGTGCGTGCGCAGGGTCCCGTTTGAGGACCGATTTTCGGTCTGGGAACTACGAAAGAGGTGAATCCTATACGGGTGCGGAACCCAAGTAGAATTGTCGCAAAGTCGAGGAAAGTGCCACCGTGCAGGTGGTAACTTCTCGGCGGAGGGACTTTCGAACGGTTCGGTACTTGGATGCAAATTTTCAACCGTTGAGTCCTGTGACGAAGACGAGGGGGAGCGATTGGCTGTAAAGCGGTTTTTCGGTCCGTTTCGACGACGTGCGGAGAGGACTTTTCCGGGGGATTTTGAGCAGAATACATGTTGGCTCCAGTGGATGCTGACATGCTCTGTTTTCCGGAAGAGGTCTTAATTCGCTAAAAATTAGGGCTTAATTGTGAATTATTGAGAAATTATTCCTATATTTGCACGCTTTGTACCCGCGTATGTCCGTGAAAAAGTGCCTTTTGCAGGCGTCGGAAATCAGGGCATAAGGGGATGCAAAGAGGGTTGAACGTATTTTGGAAATAATTCAAACGGCTGAAAACCAAAGAGTAACATATTTTTATTAATTTTTAACTTTTAATTCATTATGACAGATCCTATTGCGGACTTTCTGACCCGAATTAGAAACGCAGTGAAAGCCAACCACAAAGTGGTTGAAGCTCCTGGCTCAAAAATTAAGCAGGAAATCACTAAAATTCTCTACGAGCAGGGTTACATCCTGGCTTACAAGTTCGACACCAACGAACAGGGCCACCCGACCATCAAGATCGCGCTCAAGTGGGATGCGGCGACCAAATCCAACGCCATCAAGAATCTGCACCGCGTGAGCCGCCCCGGTCTGCGCCAGTACGCTTCCGTGGAGAAGATGCCCCGTGTGATGAACGGTTTGGGAATCGCCATCCTTTCGACTTCGAAAGGTATTATGACCGATGCCAAGGCTCGTAAAGAGAACGTCGGCGGCGAAGTACTGTGCTATATTTACTAACATCAAATAACAACAACACAAATGTCAAGAATTGGTAGATTACCTGTAAACTTGCCTGCCGGAGTTACCGTTACGGTATCGCCGGATAACGTGGTAAGCGTGAAAGGACCACTTGGGACACTGAGTCAGAAGGTTGATTCAGACATTAAAGTAGAGGTGGGTACGCACACCGACGTTCATACGCAGAAAGAGATTCCTGCCGTGCTGGTGTCGCGTCCGACCAACCAACCCCGTCACCGTTCGCTGCACGGTCTGTACCGCGCCCTGATCAATAATATGGTGATCGGCGTTTCGAAAGGTTATGAAATCAAGCAGGAGCTCGTCGGCGTCGGCTTCAAGGCTGAAGTCAAGGGCAATATCCTGGAAATGAGCCTCGGCTATTCGCACGATACATACCTGATGCTTCCTCCCGAAGTGACCGCTACGGCCGTTACGGAGAAAAAGGGCAACCCGATCGTAACGCTGAAGAGCATCGACAAGCAGCTCGTAGGCCAGGTCGCTGCGAAGCTCCGCTCGCTGCGCAAGCCGGAGCCGTACAAGGGCAAGGGTATCAAGTTCGTAGGTGAACAACTCCGTCGTAAGGCAGGTAAGTCTGCAGGTGCTAAATAATAAACATTGAGTAAATTATGGCATTGACTAAAATAGAAAGAAGAGAGAGGATCAAGATGCGTATCCGCAAAATCGTGAGCGGTACGGCCGAGCATCCCCGTATGACTGTATTCCGTAGCAACAAGCAGATCTACGTGCAGTTTATTGACGACCTGGCCGGCGTGACCCTGGCGACCGCTTCTTCGCTGGACAAGGAAGTAGCTGCCGAGGCTGCGGGCAAGAACAAAATCGACGTGGCAGCCCTGGTCGGAAAACTGGCCGCGAAACGCGCTATCGAGAAGGGTATTTCGACCGTTTCGTTCGATCGCAACGGTTACCTGTATCACGGACGAGTAAAAATGTTAGCAGACGCCGCTCGTGAAGGCGGTCTTAAATTCTAAAGCGATATGGCAAATACCAATATGAAGAAAGTACGCACAAGCGACCTCGAGCTCAAAGACCGGCTCGTAAGCATTCAGCGTGTTACCAAGGTAACGAAGGGCGGTCGCACGTTCAGCTTCTCGGCCATCGTGGTCGTCGGCAACGAGAATGGTGTGGTAGGCTACGGTCTGGGTAAGGCTTCGGAGGTTACTTCGGCTATTGCCAAAGGCGTGGAGGATGCCAAGAAAAACCTGGTGAAGATTCCCGTAATCAACGGTACGATTCCCCACAAGCAGGAGATGCGTTTCGGCGGTTCGCTGGTGATGGTTCGTCCGGCGGCTCCCGGTACCGGTATTATCGCCGGCGGTGCCATGCGTGCCGTGCTGGAGTCGGTAGGCGTGAAGAACGTGCTTGCCAAGAGCAAGGGTTCGTCGAACCCCCACAACTTGGTGAAGGCTACCATCGCCGCTCTGCTGGAGCTGCGCGACGCTCACAGCGTGGCACAGTTGCGCGGTATCTCGATGAATCAGGTGTTTAACGGTTAATTGGAAAGAAGACTATGGCAAGATTGAAAATTACTCAAGTTAAGAGCCGCATCGGCGCCACTGCACAGCAGCGCAAAAATCTCGATGCACTCGGTCTTCGCAAGATCCGTCAGAGCGTCGAGCATGAAGATTCGGTCATCATCAAGGGCATGCTGGAGCGTGTGAAGCACCTCGTAACGATCGAGGAGGTTAAATAATTGAAAATGTTTAAGAACTGATAAACGATGGAACTCAATAATCTCAAACCCGCAAAGGGATCAACGCATCACGATAAACGAATCGGCCGCGGTGCAGGTTCGGGACACGGTGGTACGGCAACGCGCGGTCACAAGGGTGCCCAGTCGCGTTCGGGTTATTCGCGTAAGTTAGGTTTCGAAGGCGGTCAGATGCCGTTGCAGCGTCGCCTGCCGAAGTTCGGCTTCACCAATCTGAAGAGAGTGGAATTCAAGCCGATCAACCTTTCGACGCTCGAAGAACTCGCAGCCAAGAAAAACCTGACGGAGGTGACGATCGACACGCTGGTAGCTGCCGGCTTCATCTCTTCGAACGACAAAGTGAAGATCCTGGGTAACGGTGCGATTACGAAAGCCCTCACGGTGAAGGCTCACGCTTTCTCGAAGAGTGCCGAAGCTGCGATTACGGCAGCCGGAGGCAACGTGGAAAAATTGTAATAACCCGCAAAACCCAATATTATGAATGGTTATGGTTATCTGATTGTTGGTATCGTCGTAGTTGCGATCATCGCGCTGCTGGCGACCAACAAGAAATTCGTAGAAACCCTCAAGAACATATACAAGATCGAGGAACTCCGCAAGCGTATTCTCTATACGCTGGGTCTTCTGCTTGTGTATCGCTTGGGCTGTTTTGTGGTCATTCCGGGCATCAACCCCAACGCCCTGGGCGAGGGGTCGGCGCTTGCCAGTCAGTTGGAGGGCAACGGTCTTCTGGGCCTGTTGAACGTATTCTCCGGCGGTGCATTCGGCAATGCGGCGATTTTTGCACTCGGAGTGATGCCGTACATCACCGCTTCGATCATCATTCAGTTGATGGGCATCATGATTCCTTACTTCCAGAAGATGCAGAAAGAGGGTGAGAGCGGCCGCCGCAAAATGAATCAGTGGACGCGCATGCTGACGATCATCGTCCTGTTGATCCAAGGTCCTGCGTATATTACGAACCTGTACCATCAAGTACCCGAGGCATTCGTTTACGGAAACACGTTCCTTTTCCTTGCGTATGCGACGGTCATCCTGATCGCCGGCACCATGTTCATCATGTGGCTGGGCGAGAAGATCACCGACAAGGGTATCGGTAACGGTATTTCGCTGATTATCATGATCGGTATCGTGGCCCGTCTGCCGCACGCGTTGCTCGCCGAGATCAACGCCCGCTTCCAGACCTCCGACGGTAGCGCCATCATGCTGATCCTCGAACTGGTGTTGCTGTTCCTGGTCTTCATGGCTACGGTTGCCCTGGTACAGGCCGTTCGTAAGATCCCCGTTCAGTATGCGAAGCGTATTGTCGGAAACAAACAGTACGGAGGTGTACGCCAGTACATCCCCCTGAAGATGAATGCTGCGAACGTGATGCCTATCATCTTCGCACAGGCGCTGATGTTTATTCCGATGTTGTTCGCCAATGTTGCGCCCGGTTTTGCTGCGGCATTCTCCGACATGCGCGGCTTCTGGTACAACCTTACGCTCGGCATCCTGGTAGTCGCCTTTACTTATTTCTACACGGCGATTATTATCAATCCTCAAATGATGGCTGACGATATGAAGCGCAACGGCGGCTTCATCCCGGGTGTAAAGCCGGGCAAGGCGACGGTGAACTATATCGATACCATCATGACGAGAATCACTCTTCCCGGTTCCATCTTCCTGGCTCTGGTGGCGATTCTGCCGGCGCTGGCCATGAAGTTCCTGAACATTCAGCAGGCGTTCGCCTATTTCTACGGAGGTACTTCGCTGCTGATTATGGTCGGTGTGATCCTCGACACTCTGAAGCAGATAGAGAGCTACCTGCTGATGCGTCACTATGACGGTCTGATGAAGACAGGACGCATTCAGGGCCGCTACTAATTGTTGTTCAAGAGAGTTCTGAAAGAATGATATACTTAAAAACTGAAGAAGAGATAGAGCTGCTCCGTGAGAACAATCTTCTCGTGAGCCGGACGCTGGCCGAGGTGGGTCGCCACATCGCACCGGGCGTTACGACCAAGGAGTTGGATACTCTCGCCGAGGATTTCATCCGTTCGCACGGAGCAGTTCCTGCTTTTCTCGGATACCAGGGATTCCCCGCTTCGCTGTGTATTTCGATCAACGAAGAGGTGGTGCACGGTATTCCGTCATCCAAGAGAGTTCTCCGTGAGGGAGACATCGTATCGGTGGATTGCGGTACGTTTATGAAGGGGTTTGTTGGTGATTCGGCTTATACGTTCGCCGTGGGAGAAGTTGCCGAGGAAGTACGGCAACTGATGGAAGTCACCAAAGAGGCTCTTCGCAAAGGTACGGCACAGGCCAAGGCTGGAAATCGCGTAGGCGACATTTCCGCGGCTGTGCAGGAGTATGCCGAAAGTTTCGGCTACGGCGTTGTCCGGGAGTTGGAGGGACACGGTCTGGGGCGTAAGATGCACGAGGCCCCGGGTGTTCCGAACTACGGCGCACGCGGCAGAGGACCGCTTCTCAAACAGGGAATGGTCATCTGTATTGAACCCATGATCAACATGGGCACCAAGGCGGTGGTTTTCGAACGGGACGGTTGGACGGTTACGACCCGCGACCGCAAGCCGGCGGCTCACTTCGAGTACGCGGTGGCGGTGGGCAAGGACGGACCGGACGTTCTGACGGATTTCAGTATTATCGAACAGGCAATAAATAAGTAAGACTCTATGGCAAAACAAACTGCGATCGAACGGGACGGTACGATCATCGAGGCGTTGTCCAACGCGATGTTCCGCGTGGAGTTGGATAACGGCCACGTGATCACGGCCCATATCTCCGGCAAGATGCGAATGCACTACATCAAGATTCTTCCCGGGGATAAAGTGAAAGTGGAGATGACGCCTTACGATTTGAGTAAGGGGCGTATCTCGTTTAGGTACAAATAACCATTAGATTGCTTGAAAACCATGAAAGTAAAAGCATCAATCAAAAAGAGAAGCGAGGATTGCAAGATCGTGAAGCGTAAAGGCAAACTTTATGTGATCTGCAAGAAGAATCCCAAGTTTAAAATGCGCCAAGGGTAATGTTTAAACGATTAATTAAAGAAAGAGAAATTTTATGGCACGTATAGTAGGTGTAGATTTACCAAAAAACAAACGCGGCGAGATCGGCCTGACGTATATCTACGGCATCGGTCGCTCGACCGCCCGCAAAATTCTCGACGAGGCCGGTATCAGCTACGACCTCAAGGTTCAGGATTGGTCGGATGAACAGGTCGGCGCAATTCGTTCGAAGATCGCGGATATGGGTATCAAGGTCGAGGGCGAATGCCGTTCGGTCGTACAGCTCAATATCAAACGTCTGATGGATATCGGCTGCTACCGGGGTATCCGCCACCGTCTGGGTCTTCCGGTTCGCGGTCAGAGCACCAAGAACAATGCCCGCACGCGTAAGGGCAAGAAGAAGACCGTCGCAAACAAGAAAAAGGCAACGAAGTAATAATTAGAGAGTTATGGCAAAGAAAACTGGAACAGTCAAGAAGAAGGTTGTTAAGGTCGGTGCCGTGGGTATGGCCTACGTACACTCTACTTTCAACAACGTGATCATCACCATCACCAACGAGGTCGGCGACGTAATCAGCTGGTCTTCGGCAGGTAAGATGGGTTTCCGCGGTTCGAAGAAAAATACTCCCTATGCAGCGCAGACGGCTTCTGCCGATTGTGCGAAGGTTGCTTACGACATGGGTTTGCGTAAGGTGAAAGTTTACGTGAAAGGTCCGGGTGCAGGCCGTGAGTCTGCCGTGCGTACCATCCACGGAGCCGGTCTGGAGGTAATGGAGATCATCGACGTTACTCCGATGCCGCACAACGGTTGCCGTGCTCCTAACCGCCGTCGTGTATAATTCGGCCGGCAGGTGTTACGTAAAAACTATTTTATCTGATTTTAAAAAGTTAATACAATGGGAAGATATATAGGACCTAAATCCAAGATCGCCAGAAAGTTCGGCGAAGCTATTTTCGGTGCGGACAGAGTTCTCGAGAAGCGGAATTTCCCTCCCGGACAGCACGGTCTTGCACGCAAGCGCAAAAAAGTATCGGAGTACGGCCAGCAGCTCAGCGAGAAGCAGAAGGCGAAGGCTACGTACGGTCTTCTGGAGAAACAGTTCTCCCGTACGTACGAGCAGGCTGCCCGTATGGGCGGTATCACGGGTGAGAACCTGCTGAAGCTGCTCGAATGCCGTCTGGACAATGTGGTATATCGTCTGGGCATCGCTCCGACGCGCGCCGCTGCCCGCCAGTTGGTGTCGCACTGCCACATCTGCGTAAACGGCAACGTGGTGAATATTCCGTCCTACTCGCTCAAAGTGGGCGACATCGTGTCGGTACGTGAAAAGTCGAAAAGTTTGGAAGTCATTGTCGGATCTCTGGCCGGCGGTTCGAAGAGCCGCTACGCTTGGCTCGAGTGGGACGGTGCGGCTATGGCCGGCAAGTTCCTGCAGCGTCCCGAGCGCGAGGAGATTCCCGAAAACATCAAGGAGCAGCTTATCGTCGAGTTGTATTCCAAGTAGTAATTAAACAACCAATTCAATATTATGGCAATATTAGCATTTCAGAAACCTGAAAAGGTTATCATGCTCGAATCCACTTCGTCGTTCGGAAAGTTCGAATTCCGACCGCTGGAGCCTGGGTTTGGTATGACCGTCGGTAACGCTTTGCGCCGTATCCTGCTCTCCTCGCTGGAGGGGTATGCGATTACGACCGTCAAGGTTGCCGGCGTGGACCATGAGTTTGCCGCTATCCCTGGAGTGATGGAAGGTATGATCGACATCATCCTGAATCTCAAGCAAGTTCGTTTTATCCGCACGGTTGACAACCAGGATGCCGAGAAGGTATCGGTCAATGTGGCGGGTGTAACGGAGCTGACGGCAGGATATATTTCGAACTACCTCTCGTTCTTCAAGGTATTGAATCCCGAATTGGTTATCTGTCATCTGGCACCCGGTACTAAAATGCAACTCACGCTCACCATCGGCAAAGGACGCGGTTACGTGCCTGCCGAGGAGAATACTCCCGCCGATTGTGAGTTCGGTACGCTTCCGATCGACTCGATTTTCACGCCCATCAAGAACGTGAAATATTCGATCGAGAACTACCGTGTCGAACAGAAAACCGACTACGAGAAGTTGAATTTGGAGATTACTACCGACGGATCAATTCACCCGACGGATGCTTTGAAGGAAGCAGCCAAGATTCTCATCCAACATTTCATGCTCTTCTCCGACGAGAAGATCACCGTGAATATGGAGGATACGAACGGTGCGGAGGAGTTCGACGAGGATATCCTGCACATGCGCCAACTCCTCAAGACGAAACTTTCGGATCAGGATCTGAGCGTTCGTGCTTTGAACTGTCTGAAAGCCGCCGATGTGGATACGGTGGGTGACCTGGTGAAACTCAATCGCAACGATCTGCTCAAATTCCGCAACTTCGGTAAGAAGTCGCTGACGGAGCTCGACGAGCTGCTCGCGTCGCTCAATCTGAAGTTCGGCATGGATGTATCTATCTACAAACTTGATAAAGACTAACTTAAATGAGACACAATAAGAATTTCAATCACCTGGGCAGACAGGCCGGCCATCGCAAGGCTATGTTGTCGAATATGGCGTCGTCGCTGATTCTGCACAAGCGTATCGAGACCACCGTTGCCAAGGCGAAGGCTGTGAAGCAGTTCGTGGAGCCGCTGGTGACCAAGTCGAAAGAGGACACGACCCATTCGCGTCGTATCGTATTCTCGTATCTGAAGCAGAAGGAGGCCGTGACGGAGTTGTTCCGCACGATCGCTCCGAAAATCGCCGATCGTCCGGGCGGTTACACCCGCATCCTGAAGACCGGATTCCGGTTGGGCGATGCCGCCGATATGTGCATCATCGAATTTGTCGATTTCAACGAGGCTTACACGTTGGGTATTCTTCCGACGGCTGCCGAGGCGAAACCCAAGACCCGTCGCTCGCGCGGTAAGAAGGCTGCCGATGCTGCTGCCGAAGCAGCTCCGGCCACTGAAGGCGGCGAGGAGAAGAAAGCTGCGAAACCGGCTGCCAAGAAAGCTGCGGCTGCGAAGCCGGCTGCTTCCAAGGCTGCGGCCGGTGCGAAGAAAGTCGCTGCTCCGAAGGTTGCCAAGAAGACCAACGTGGGCAAGAAGATGTAATTCCGAATAACGTTGGAAGAAAAAGGACGGTGTTTCGACATCGTCCTTTTTCTATGGTGCCGTCGGACCTGAATTCATTTTTTCGTTTCGGATCATTCGGAAAAATCGAAGCGGCATAGATCTCTTTTCAGGCCGATTTCGACGCGCCTTTCCATATCTTTTTTTCGTTGTGATGGCTCCTTGTTCCCGGTTTCGTTTCACGCCCGGTTCGTATCTGTTTTTCGGATGCATGGCGCTTTTGGCCGCTGAAACTGATTCCGTTGCTTGGTATTCCCAGGACTGTCGTTATTTTGGTTCGTAACGGTTTCACAACTTTAACCCGATCGAAATCGCTATAGTTTTTTCATTTATTCGGTTGTCATTCTGGTTTGCACGGAATTTTGTGCAAGGGAATTTAATAATCTATACCGTGTCGGTGCCAATGCGATTCTTGTACGGACCGTTCGGCGGGCGGAGGGTAAATCTGGGGTAAAGGTGATACCGGTTCTGTCGGCGTTCACTGCATCGGTAATGGTAGGACTCGACTCCAGGTTACTCCTTCATTACGTGGTGTTGCGAGGGTTTCGTTTTAGGAGTTACTGTCGATGAGACGTATCGTATTGCTTGTTACAGCCGGTTGGACAGACGATTTTCTATAAAAGAGGGATAGCGGACCGCATCGGGAGGAGGTGAAGACTTGCGGGCGCGGAAGCTCTTTGTTCAGTTTTTTGTGGATGAATGGACAGATCGAGGATGAAAAAGCTGCGGATGAAATATTTCATCCGCAGCTTTCGTTAAAATTTAGTAACAAAAAGTTACGCTGTTAGATAATTTTGTCCAGCTCGTTGAGCGTACTGCGGATTTCGTTGTCCGAAATTTCATAATCCCGAAGTTTTCCGGCGAAATACTGCTCGTATGCGTATAGGTCGATCTGTCCGTGCCCCGAGAGGTTGAAGAGGATCGTTTTGGAAACGCCTTCCTCCTTCGCCCGTTTCGCTTCGCGGATCGCCTGTGCGATGGCGTGAGCCGATTCCGGAGCCGGGATGATACCTTCCGTACGGGCGAAGAGAACGCCTGCGGCCAGAGTTTCCGTCTGCGGCACGGACTGGGCTTCGATGACCTTGTCTTTCAGCAGTTGGCTCACGATCGAACCGGCTCCGTGATAGCGCAGACCTCCGGCGTGAATGTCCGACGGGTGGAAGTTGTGTCCCAGCGTATACATCGGGAGCAGCGGAGTGAAGCCTGCCACGTCGCCGAAGTCGTACTGGAACTCACCGCGCGTCAGCTTGGGACACGATTGGGGTTCGACGGCGATTACGCGGGTATTTTTACCTTTGGTCAGGTTATCGCGCAGGAACGAGAAGCTGATGCCGGCGAAGTTGCTGCCTCCTCCGAAGCAACCGATCACCACGTCCGGGTACTCCCCGAACAGCTCCATCTGTTTCACGGCCTCCTCGCCGATGATCGTCTGGTGCAACAGTACGTGGTTCAAAACAGAACCCAAACAGTAACGGGTATCCTGAGGATTTTGCAGCGCCATTTCTACGGCTTCGGAGATCGCCATGCCCAGACTGCCCGAATCGTTGGGGTTCTTTGCAAGGGCGGCCCGTCCGGCGGCTGTAATTTCGCTCGGCGAGGCATACACGTCTGCGCCCCAGGTGTTCATCATCAGCTTGCGGTAGGGTTTCTGGTTGAAGCTCACCTTGACCATGAAGACTTTCAGGTCGATGCCGAAGTGCTGCGTAGCCATTGACATCGCGGCTCCCCACTGTCCTGCTCCGGTTTCGGTGGTCAGATGGCGGATTCCCTGCTTGTAGTTGTAGTAAGCCTGCGGAATCGCGGTGTTGGTCTTGTGCGAGCCGACGGGCGATACGCTCTCGTTCTTAAAGTAGATCTTGGCCGGGGTGTCGAGAGCCTTTTCCAGGCCGTAGGCACGTACCAGCGGGGTAGAGCGGTAGATCTTGTATAGATCCTGCACCTCTTCCGGAATGTCGATGTAGCGTTCGGTGGACATCTCCTGTTTCATCAGCTCCTCGGCGAAGAGGGCGCTCATCTGTTCGAGCGTCACCGGCTCTTTGGTCGCCGGGTTCAGCGGCGGCAGCGGTCGGTTCTTCATGTCGCTGACGATGTTATACCATTGGGTCGGCATCTGGGATTCGGGTAGGATAATTTTTTTCGTTTTCATAATCGTTTGTTTTTATTATGATTGTAATTTTCAGTGTTGCGTGGAAGTTACGAAAAAAGCGTTGTCTGCTCGGCAAACAACGCTTTTGATATTTTTGACTGTATGGATCGGATTTTCTCGGCTTATTTCATACAAATACCAATGGACTCATTGTTTACCTTAAACAAAGAGTGCCACCACCAGTTCTGCGTCGAAAATCTTGTCATTTCTACTGTTCTTTGGATGCAAATGTACGCGTTTTTTTCACAATGCAACTTTTTTTTGATTTTTTTTCAGCGAGAGATTTCGGATAAAATAAAAACAGACCGGATATTATCCGGTCTGTCAATACTTTAAGACACAAAATTATTTTTGCGGAAAACCTTTGCCGATAGCCAGGAAATCGGCGGCCTTCAGCGCCGCTCCTCCGATCAGGCCGCCGTCCACGTCCTCTTTGGCGAAGAGTTCCGGGGCGTTCGACGGTTTGCAGGAACCTCCGTAGAGGATAGGAGTTTCATCGGCCGCCGCACCGAATTTCTCGCGCAGGATCGTGCGGATGTAGGCGTGGATTTCCTGTGCCTGCTCTGCCGTCGCGGTCTTGCCCGTGCCGATGGCCCAGACGGGCTCGTAGGCGATTACGGTTCGGGCGAACTGGGCCGGCGTGAGGTTGTAGATAACCTCTTCGATCTGTGTCTTTACTACGTCGAAGTGGCGGTCCGCTTCGCGTTCCTCGAGGTTCTCGCCCACGCAGTAGATCGGTTGCAGACCGTTGGCGAATGCCTGCGCCATCTTTTTGTTGAGCGTCGCCGAGGTTTCGCCGTAGTACTGGCGGCGTTCCGAGTGACCCAGGATGACGTAACGGCAGCCCAAGGCTGCGAGCATCGCGGCAGATACTTCGCCCGTATAGGCGCCTTTGTCTTCGGCCGCGCAGTTCTGGGCGCCGACTTCGATGTCCGAACCCCGAAGTGCCTCGATGACTCCGCCGAGGTGGGTGAAGGGCGGACATACGATGAAATTCACGCAGGAACAAACCTGGTTTCTGTCGGCCCGGATGTTTTCGGCCAATTCGACGCCTTCGGCGGGAAGTGTATTCATCTTCCAGTTGCCGGCAACGATTTTCTTTCTCATATTTTTGTTTTTAAGATAGATTAGACGATAGATGCAGGCGAGAACCGCTCCGGTCGCAGCAGCGGCCAGAAATCGCTGGTCCACGGGAACGACGTCGTCGGAGAGGCTGGCCAGCGTCGGGATGGCGACCAGCACGGGAAGTGCATAGTTCCAAAAGAGGAACCAGGGGCGCTGCCGTTGCCGCAACCGATGCCACACCTGCTGCCCGAGGCGGAGCCAGATCGTACCCAGCGCCAACGTGCAAAGTGTGCGGAATACCCAGCCAGGTACGATGTCGCCGAGCCGGAGTCCCGCAGCGAGTACGCTTGCGGCGCAGATGCCTGCGAGCCAGATGTTTCTTCCCGATGTCATTACCTTCCGGAGTTTACTCCTGTTCGCACCATTTTTTAACCTCTTCCATCGAAGGAGCCTTCAGCCCCAGTTTGTTCTTTTTGTTAAAACCGCACAGGTCGTTGAAGAACTTGCCCGGAGAGAGCTTTTTGAGCGAATCGGCTGTCAGGTAGCCCATTTTCTGTATGACGGGAACCCACTCTTCGGGAATACCGAGGGCGGTGTATTTCTCGGCAGGATCGTTTACGGCCTTCTTTTCGGGGCGCATTTGCGGGAAGAAGAGCACGTCCTGGATCGAACTGTTGCCCGTCATGAACATCGTCAGGCGGTCGATACCGATACCCATACCCGAACAGGTCGGCATACCGTATTCGAGGGCGCGGACGAAGTCCATATCGATGAACATAGCCTCGTCGTCGCCCTTCTCCGAGAGGCGCAACTGCTCCTGGAAGCGCTCCAACTGGTCGATCGGGTCGTTCAGCTCGGAGTAGGCGTTGCAGAGCTCCTTGCCGTTGACGAAGAGCTCGAAACGCTCCGTGAGGTCGGGATTCGACCGATGGCGCTTGCACAGGGGGGACATCTCGCATGGGTAGTCCATGATGAAGGTGGGCTGTATCAACTCCTCCTCGCAGTATTGGCCGAAGATGGCATCGATCAGCTTGCCCTTGCCCATGGTGTCGTCGATCTCGACTTCGAGGCGTTTGCAGGCTTCGCGGAGCTGCTCTTCGCTCTGCCCCGTGATGTCGTAGCCGGTCTTTTCGCGGATGGCGTCTGTCATCGTCAGGCGGCGGAACGGGGCTTTGAACGAAATCTCCCGGCCGTCGATCTGCACGGTCGTGGTCCCGTGCAGGGCCAGGGCGACCTTTTCGAGCATCCGTTCGGTGAACTCCATCATCCAGAGGTAGTCCTTGTAGGCTACGTAAATCTCCATAACGGTAAATTCGGGGTTGTGCGTGCGGTCCATGCCTTCGTTGCGGAAGTTCTTGCCGAATTCATACACGCCGTCGAAGCCTCCTACGATCAGCTTCTTGAGGTACAGCTCGCTGGCGATGCGCAGGTATTGGTCGATGTCGAGCGCGTTGTGGTGGGTAATGAACGGACGTGCCGCCGCACCGCCCGGAATAGGCTGCAGAATCGGGGTTTCGACTTCGACGTACCCGAACTGGTTGAAATATTCGCGCATCGTGGAGATGATCTTCGAACGCTTGATGAAAACCTCGCGTACGTGGGGATTCACGATCAGATCGACGTAGCGCTGGCGGTAACGGATTTCGGGGTCGGTGAAGGCGTCGAAGGTCTGTCCGTCCTTCTCTTTCACGACGGGCAGGGGCCGCAGCGATTTGGAGAGCAGGGTCAGCTTCTGGCAGTGTACCGACAGTTCGCCGGTGTTGGTGCGGAATGCGAAACCCTCGACTCCGACGATGTCGCCGATGTCGAGCAGCTTCTTGAACACCGTGTTGTAAAGCGTCGGATCTCCTTCGGGACAGATGTCGTCGCGCCGGATATAGACCTGGATGCGGCCCGTGTGGTCCTGCAGTTCGAAGAAGGAGGCGCTGCCCATGATGCGGCGCGACATGATGCGTCCGGCGATGCGGATGCCCTGGAAATTATTCTTCGCCGGATCGAAATTCTCGGCGATTTCGCGTGCCGTGGCCGTCACCTCGTAGCGGGCGGCGGGATAGGGGTCGATGCCGAGTTCCCGCAGTGCGGCGAGCGATTGGCGTCGTAACTGTTCCTGTTCACTGAGTTCGATGCTCATATTGAATGTTTTTGGGTGTTGATTTCGAGTTTGCAAAGATAAGAAAAGGAGGGCGATAAGCCAAACTTGACTTCGAACTTCTGTCTTCGTCCGCTACGTTCGGCAAAGACCGTTTGCAGGCTGTGCTTCCGGTCGTCGAAAATTTTCGACTTCCTGTCTGCGTGCGGGGCGAAGTCCGCGAGTGTACCGCGCGTCCGCTGCGGTCGTCGGTCGGCTGAAATTGTCCGGGCCGCCTCCTATCTTCTACAAAGATAGTGAAAGCCCCGGGCAGTGCCAAATTTATTTGCGGTGGATCGAAGATTATTTTGTCCGGGGCGGATTTCCCGGCGAAACTGCGGAAAGGATGGGGCGTTTCGGCAAGTTATCTGCAGGGGCTTGCAGGACGGGCTGATACCGGGAAAAAACGATGCGGGATACTCTTTTTTCGGGCAATAATGTACTTTTTGCGAGGAATTATGTATGGAATGCGAGAAACGATAAGCTAAAAAGGCGTTATTTTTATCCTATCAATTCATTCAACCAAATTATTTTGCCTATGACCTCCAATTTTACTGCTTTTTTGCGGCCTTTTCGGGCTGCCTGTCTGTTTGTTCTGCTGACTGTGTGCTGCGGCGGGTGCAGCGACAGCGGTTCGGTGGACGAAACACCTCCGGCGGATCAGTTGGCTTTGTCGCCGTCGAGTCTTGTTTTCGACGAGCAGGATCCTGCAAAAAACGAGTTCACGGTCACTGTGACCGACGGACTGACCTGGGTGCTCCAGGTGAAGCCGTCGGCTGCCGGATGTAAGTTCAGTGCATCGTCCGGCCGGGGCAGCGGCTCTTTTCGGGTCGAACAGATGCCCGATGATAGCAGCATCGAAATCGAAGCGGTCCATACTTATAATAACGGTACGCAACTGAAGAGTAATTCGGTGCGGATAACCCGTGGAAAAGCCGTGCTCGAGCCGACCCTCGAACTTGCTCCCGAGAAACTGACGTTCGATCCCGACGACGCTTCGGCCAATACCGTTCAGGTGCGGTCGAATACCGTGTGGAGCGCCGTTGCGAGCGACGAAGGGCTGGTGTTTTCTCCGGCATCGGGCGAGAACGACGGGGCGATTACCGTTACGGCGGCTCCTGCGGGTAAAACATCCGTAATTACAGTGACCGCCGGCGAAGGCGAGCAGACCGTGACGCGGCAGGTCGAGATTACATGCGAGAACCAGATTCCCGTTCCGGAGGAGACGATTTATTACGACGACTTCGATCAGACGCCTTTTTCGGGATGGGCCGATGCGAGCGCCGCATGGCAGAATCCGACCGGTCCGGGGGCGGCAGGGGTGACCTATACCTCCGCCCGGACTCGTATCAATAACGATAATTTCGGATCGTCGGGCCGCTATCCGGGAGCTTCGGGTGCGAACTACGTCCGTATCTGGTTCGACAACGGTCCGTATTTCATCGTGAATGACATCGCGCTTACGCCCGACCAGGTCGATCTGACCCTCTCTTTGGGCGCTTCGTTCACGGCGGCCGACTGTCTGATCGAGTTGAGCGGCGACGGCTCCTATTGGCAGCGGATCGATTATACCGGATCGAGGGCTTATAATATCTGGGAACAGATCTCCGTCGATTTTACCCTGGCTGTTCCCGTACAGCGGCTCTTCATCCGCTTTACGCCGCAAGGTTCGCAGAGCTACGGCGTCAATTTCGACGACTTGAAGCTCACGACCGGGCCGGGCGGACAGACGGTCGATTTGGACGGCGGCGACTACCGGTTCCCCGAGCTGCCGTCCAATTGGACCGCTCCGACTTCGTCCCAGGCTGTCGTTTCGGGCGATTATGCCTTCTTTACGCATTGGACGCAGACCGTCAATACGCGGAAAAACCTGCGGAATTACTCCTATTGTTACGATACGCGGCGCCATAACCCGATTTGGGTCGCCTATCCGATGCATGCCTGCTACCGCGAGGGCGGCTTCGGACGTACGGATCCCGATCCGTGGACGGCGGATCCGTCGCTCGATGTGGCGTATCAGTCGAAGATTTACCGCAAGGACGGTCCCTCCGGTTCGGATCCCTATCAGTATTGGACGAGCAATACGATGGCTTATCTCCAGCGGTCGGGATATTGGGGGAAGGGACATCTCTGCATGTCGAGCGAACGCGGCGGTGCGAACCAGCAGATCAACATGCAGACGTTCTATCCGACCAACATCGCTCCGCAGCCGAGTGCCAAAGCCGGTACGTTCGGAACAGTCTGGGGGTATGTCGAGGCGCTCTTTGCCGGGACGCGGAACAGCGAAAACGATATTGTAGCCGACGACGGCGTGCAAAATATGAACATCGTTTCCGATACGCTTTTCGTGGTGGCGGGCTGTTACTACGAGCATGATTACTGGCAGGAGTACGACTCTTCGGACTCCAATCAGGCCGAGCCGGACCCGGCGCAGAAACTCTGTACGATGCCGACCCATCAGTTCAAGATGGCGTTGCGTACGAAGTCGGGCAGCACGGGTAAACGGATTCAGCAGTGTACGGCCGATGAGTTGCAGGCCGTCGGTTTCTGGATCGAGACCTTCACCGACAGTCCGGAAACCAGCGCCCGCGCGGAATTGCGCCGTATCGCGGTGCCGGTCAGCTTCATCGAGGAGAAGATGGGCATGACCTTCTTCCCCGAGGTTCCCGAAGAGGTGAAGACACGGATCCCCGTGCCCGAAGAGTGGGGATTCTGAGTTTGGAGTGATAACTGTTTCGGGGAGGGACGCATTCTGCAAGGATGCGTCCCTCGTTTTTCGGATTTGAAACGGGTGAACCCCGGAAGTTTCGGAACCTGCCGGACGAGAAAATCGGGATGGGACGGACAAAACGGCAAAATATCGGTTATTTTTGCCCCGCTGAAAAAGTATGCGCCGGATGTACTGTCCGCATCGGACGGTTCCTGAATCTCCTTTGCGGGGGGCGGATCGGATTCTGTCCGAACAGGGTGGCGCAGTTTTGCTCCGGAGCGATCCGATATGCGTTTGTGGCCGTCTGTTGCTGCGGCCGGGACGAACCCGCAGACAGGATCCGTGAGCGGCGGGGCTTTGCCCGGGCGACACCCGGTATTTTTCAGTATTGACTGCTTTGAGTAATTGACTATGCTGAAGAGAAACGGATGGACCCGCAGCCGTATCGCCCTGCGGGAGTGGATGCCGGTTATCGTGTTGATGTGTTGTACTTTCGTGTTCAATACGTCGGAGTTTATTCCCATCGGCCTGTTGAGCGACATCGCGGCCGATTTCGGGATTACCGAGGCCCGGGCCGGATTGTTGATTACGGTCTATGCCTGGGTCGTGGCGCTGGTTTCGCTGCCGTTGATGCTCGCGGTAGCGAGGATGGAGTGCCGGCGGCTGATGCTCGGGGTGCTGGGGCTTTTCATTGCGAGCCACGTGTTGTCAGGACTTTCGTCTTCCTATGCGATGCTGATGGCTTCGCGGATCGGTGTGGCTTGTGCGCATGCGGTGTTCTGGTCGATCGTTTCGCCGCTGGCGGTCCGCGTCGCACCGAAGGGAGCGCAATCGGCTGCATTGGGATTGATTATCACGGGAACGTCGATTGCCATGATCGTCGGTCTGCCGCTGGGTCGCGTGATCGGACTTTACGTGGGATGGCGGACGACCTTCTTCTTCATTGCTGCGGTCGCGGCGGCCGTTTGGCTGTTTCTGGCGGCGATCTTTCCCCGGGTCCCGAGCCGCGACACCATTTCGCTGCGCAAGGTGCCCTCTCTGCTGGGAAACCCCGCTCTCGTGGGCCTCTATGTGCTTACCGTTCTCATGGTAACGGGCCACTATACGGGGTACAGTTACATCGAACCGTTCCTGGCACAGGTGGCCGGGCTGGACAACGACTGGATAACTTGGGTGCTGACGGCGTTCGGATTGGTGGGGATCGTCGGAAGCTTATGGTTTTCGCGCGATTATGAAAAACGTCCCTACGCCTTCATGCGGTTTGCCGTCGTGGGTATTGCGTTTTTCCTGCTGTTGCTGCGCCTTTCGGCTTTCGGGCACTTTCCGGTTGTCGCCCTGTGTATCTGCTGGGGGTTGGCCATTACGATTTTCAACCTGGTTTTTCAGTCGGAGATCATTCGTCTGGCTCCCGAGGCGACGGCGATCGCCATGTCCGTCTATTCGGGGATTTACAACGTCGGAATCGGTGCCGGGGCACTCGTAGGAGGATTCGTCTGTACGCACGCTTCGATTGCCCGGATCGGTTATGCCGGGGGTACGATCGCATTGTTGGCGGCGCTCTTTTGCTTGGTGCGGTTGGTGCCGTTATTGAAAAGGAGCCGGGGCTGATTTCGAACGAAGAACCGGAAACGCCCTGCCATCGGAGAGGTGGCAGGGCGCTGTGTCTTTCGGGGTGCCGACCGGAGCGGTCGGATCAGCGGTGCAAGCTGGTCGGGAGCTATTCAGCCTGTTGCTTCCCGCTCGGATCGAGGGGCTTGAAAAAGCCTCTTCCCGATTTTTTATAGAGCCAGAGCATGAAAGACCCGTCAGGATGCCTACGCCGGTGCCGAGCAACAGATCGACGGGGAAGTGTTTGGCCAGGTAGATGCGCGAGTAGCAGATCAGCAGCGCTGCGGCGATCCCGAGCCATGTGAACCAGCGGCGGCGGATGACGGCGGCCGACATTACGACGACTGCCGCGATCGTCGCGGCGTGGGAGGATACGGTGCCGTATTTCCCGGCGACGGCTCCGGCGGGAACGTGTACGAGGCTGTTCGGTGTGGGGAGCCCGGCATGCCGCCAGGCGAAGAGCGAGTCGGCCGGAATGTCGAGTCCTTCGAGGGCCGGAGAGAACATCGGGCGCCAGCGGGGAGGAAAATCGGCCCAAAGGTGTTTCAGGGGACCCGAGTGCTTGAAGATGCCGCAGAGCATGTCCGAGAGCACCAGGGCGAGAGCCAGCGCCGCGAGGAAAAGCAGCGTGTTGCGCCATCCGTAGCGCCGGCAGACCAGCCAGAGTATCAGCAGGTAAAAGGGAATCCAGATCGCCATGCCCGAGATGAGGGTCATGATCCGGTCCAGGCAGGGACCGCCGTCGAAATTGAGAGCCAGAAACAGGGATTCGTCGCAGGAGTGCATAGGTCGTTTAGAATTGGAAGTAGATGAAAGGCTGGATATCGCTCGACTTGACCTGCATCACCAGCCAGATGACGCACGCGGCCAGGAGAACCTGTACGACCGTCGGCAGGGAGGTGACGAATCGTTGCGCCCAGCGGTCGCAGCGGTCGGGAAGCATGTGCAGCAGGTAGCCGATGCCGACGAGCAGGAAGATGCCGGCATAACCTTCGAGCACCTGGGGGATGACCGAAGGATTGAAGTTCGTGAAAATTTGGTGGAGCATCAGCTGCACGGTTTTCATCGATTCGGCACGGAACATCAGCCATCCGAAGCAGACCAGATTGAAGGTGAAGAAAATGCCCGGAATACGCCAGAACCACCGCATTTCGGCTCCTGTGGCTTTGGAGCCGGGAACGACGCTCAGCCAGAGCTTGTGCAGGGCCAGCGCTATGCCGTGCAGCGCTCCCCAAAGGATGAAGCGCACGGCCGCCCCGTGCCACAGACCGCCGAGCAGCATGGTGACGAGCAGGTTGAAATAGGTGCGGATACGCCCCTTGCGGTTGCCGCCCAGCGAGATATAGAGATAATCGCGCAGCCACGTGGAGAGCGAGATGTGCCACCGGCGCCAGAATTCGGTGATCGTGGCCGATTTGTAGGGGGCGTCGAAGTTCTTCGGAAAGCGGAAGCCCAGCAGCAGGGCGATGCCGATGGCCATATCCGAGTAACCCGAGAAGTCGCAATAGATTTGCAGGGCGTAGCCGTAAATTCCCATCAGGCATTCGAACCCGGAGTAGAGCAGCGGCTCGTCGAAGATACGATCGACGAAGTTGAGTGAGATATAGTCCGAAATGACGGCTTTTTTGAATAAGCCGATGAGGATCAGGAATACGCCCATGCCGAACATTTCGCGCGTGACCCGCAGCGGATTTTGTCGGATCTGGGGAATGAAGTCTTTGGCCCGGACGATCGGGCCGGCTACCAGTTGTGGGAAGAACGAGAGATAGAACAGGTAATCGGCCCAGTTGTTTAGGGGTTTGAGTTGTCCCCGGCAGATGTCGATCGTATAGCTCATCGACTGGAATACGAAGAACGAAATACCGACCGGCAGGAAGATGTTCTGGAAGTTGAGGAACCCTTGTCCGAAGAGGTTGTTGGCGATTTCGATCAGGAAATTCGTGTACTTGAAATAGCCCAACATGCCCAGATTGACCAACACGCTCAATCCCACGAGCCAGTATTTCGCCCGTTGCGTCCGTACTTTGTAGATGGCATGGGCGATCCAGTAGTCGCTCACCGAAGCGAAGACGAGCAGCAGGAAGTAGATGCCGCTCGACTTGTAATAGAAGTAGAGCGAAAAGAGGATGACATAGACGATGCGGGCCATCGGAGCCCGGCGGGTGAATCCGTAGAAGAAGAGGAATCCGGCGAAGAGGAAAAGGAACAGCCCGCTGCTGAAGATCAACGGCTGCGATGCGTCGTACGTGAGCATCGAAACCAGCTTTTCCCCGATATTTTCCACCGTCTGGATCATGTCCGGGCGTTAGGGTTTTTGCATACGGGGCCTGGCTGCCTGGCGCAGCATCATTTCCAGGTGCGAGATTTTCCGGGTGTCGATGACGTTGTCATGCGCAACGGGCGTGAAGGGAGGATGTTGTTCGGCACCTCGGTTGATGGCGTCGTACAGAGCCCAGGCTACGCGACGACCGCCCGCGAAATTGATGTGGGTGTAGTCCTTTCCGGCCCAGCCGTTGGCCACGAATTGCGCCATGCCGCCGAGCGATTGCATGGCGTCGTAGGCGCTCCAGAAGGCTGCCCCGCTGTTTTGCGCGGCCTGTCGTTGGGCCGCAGCCATGTAGGGTGCCGAATCCATTGGGACGAATCCCGAGTCCGACTTCACGCTGCGGTCGCTGACGCTCATCACTAATACGGCGGCCGTAGGGAAGCACTGCCGGATGTAGGCGATCATCTTCTCGATCTGTTCGCCGTATTTGGCGAAGGAGCGGATGCCCGGTTCCAGGATGTTGAGGCCGTATTGCAGGATCACCAGGTCGTAGCCGAGCATTTCATTGATCTGGGCATTGACCGTGGGCGAGGTCCAGAACATCGCCTGTCCGTTGTTGCTGCGGATCGAATAGTTGTCCACCACCACGCCGGGCGCCGATTCGAAGATCGCACCGTAGCCGATCGCTCCTGCGGCACCCGACAGTACCTTGAAACTCAACGAACGGATGTCGTCATGGACGACGATCTGTCGCACGGCGGGCGAACCTTCGATGTCGAACGTACGGTTGTCCCGATCATTGACGGTCACCTCGATACGGCTGTCGTCACGGCTGACGAACAGGATCCGGGCCGTGCGGCAACTGTCCAGGCAAGCCCGGTCCGATGAACCTTCCCAGCGAACGGAGGCTCCGTCCGAAGGTTGGCAGAGCCAGCCCGAGATGTAATAATAGTCGCTGATAGCGGCGGGGGTGTTTCGCCGTTGCATGATGTTGTAGGAGTCCCAACCTTTGGACTGGGTTTTGATCGTGCGCCGGAAGCCGGTCAGCGGCGAAGCCATCGGAGCGAAACCGGCCCCGGAACCGCCGAACCGGAGCTGCAGCTTTTCACGCAGGTCCGAGGAGAGGATGTCGCCTTCGACGAACGAGTCGCCCATGACCGCGATACGGACAGGAGCGTCGCCTTTCTGCAGTTTTTCATAGAAGGCCGTGAGGCGGCTGTGTCCCGTCGTGTCGAAATCTTCGATCGGGATCAGCGTCGGCGACAGCCGGACCGAATCCGGAAGCCGGGGTTGGGCAGTCGTATCGTCCGCCTCTTCCCGGAGGTTCCATTCGTAGGTGGTCGGGGCGTGTTGAGGCACCGTGTCGGCGATCTGGCGGGCGACCTGCGTCAGGTCGATGTGGAAATCCGCATCGTCCAGATCGATCGCTTTTTCGGCTTTTTCGAGGTCTTCTTCGAAAGAGATGAGGTCGGACAGGATGTTAGCCCTGCGCAGACTGACCCCGCCGAGCGTTTGCGGCGGTATCAGGCTCAATCCGATGAGAACGGCGATGAGCAGGGTGACGGCGATCCAGCTCCGGTGTGTGTAGTCCTTTTCCGGGGCCATCAATCACGGCGTCCTAAAATCATCAAAACGTAATAGAGCAGCGACGCTACGGCACTCAAGGCCGCTACCAGGTAGGTGCGGGCAGCCCACGAGAGGGCTTCCTTGGCTTGTCCGAGCTGTGCGCCTTCGAGCGTGTGGCTGCTCTGGAGCCAGGCGAGGGCCCGCTGCGAAGCGTTGTATTCCACCGGCAGGGTGATGATCGAGAAGAGAGCCGATACGCCGATCATGCCCACGCCGATCCAGCAGAGCAGTTCATTCTGCGTGGAGGCCAGGATCACCAGGCCGATGATGATGACGAACATTGCCATACGCGAGGAGAACTGCACGATGGGTACCAGCTGCGAACGCAACGCCAGCGGAGCGTAGCCTTGTGCATGCTGGATGGCGTGGCCGCATTCGTGGCAGGCGACGGCTGCCGCCGCGACGCTGCGGCTCGAATAGACCGCGTCGCTCAAATTGACGGTCATCGTCTGCGGATTGAAGTGGTCGGTCAGTTGTCCGCTGACGTGGGTGATCTTCACATTGTGGATCTTGTTGTCGCGCAACATCTTTTCGGCGACTTCCGCACCGGTGAGTCCGCCGGGGAAAGGCACTTCGGAGTATTTTTTGAAGACGTGTTGCAGGCGGGCCTGCACGATGTAGCCGATTACGCCGATCACGATAATCAGCACGAACATGCCCATCGTGGCGGCGTCGTACCGCGACGCTACGGGCTCCGTGGTGTAATAACCGCTTTGGAGCAGGTTGAAAATCAGCAGCATAATTTTTCAATTTCAGTGTCTGCGCTTCGATTTTTCCCGGACATATTCGGCCCCGGATTTCGAAGACGGACAGGGTTGTTATTTCGTATTCCGGCAGGTGTAGTATGCACCGGCCTGTTGAGCCGGCATCAGTACTATATCATTAACGTTCATGTGGGCCGGTAATTGTACGATCCAGGCGATCGTTTCCGCAATATCCGCGCCGGTCAAAGGTTCGACGCCGGTATAGGTCTTGTCGGCTCGCTCTTGATCGCCGTGGAAACGCACCAGCGAAAATTCGGTTTCGACCATGCCCGGACGGATCTCCGTGACCTTGATGCGGTGGCTCAGCAGGTCGGCACGCATGGCTTGCGAAATGGCGTGTACGGCGTGTTTCGACGCGCAATATACGGCGCCGTTTTCGTAAGGCTCGGTTCCGGCGATCGATCCGATGTTGATTACGTGTCCCCCGCCTGCGGCGATCATTTTGGGTGTGATGATGCGGGTGACGTAGAGCAGTCCCTTGACGTTCGTGTCGATCATGGCGTCCCAGTCGGCCGTGGAGCCCTGGTCGATGTGTTCGAGTCCGGCGGCCAGCCCGGCGTTGTTGAGCAGCAGATCGACCCGATCGAGCGGTTCGAGGTGTTTTCTGCATTCGGCTTCGCTGCGTACGTCGAAACAGAGCGTGCGGCAACTGCCGCCCTGCGCTTCGATGGCAGATTTGAGCGCTGCCAGCCGTTCGGCGCGGCGCCCTGTGGCGATGATGTCGTATCCGAGGGCTGCGAGCCGTAGCGCCGTAGCGTGTCCGATGCCCGAAGTGGCCCCTGTAATTAAAGCTTGTTTTTTCATAATGGTCGGTTTATCGAACAAAAGTAAGAAAAATTTATGTTACTTTGCATGAAAAATACGTGCAAAATCGGAAGAGGGTGAATCTCGAACTGTTCATAGCGCGCAGAATCGCGCGTAACGGACCCGGCAACCGTCCGGGTGTGATGGTTCGTATCGCCGTGGTCGCGGTAGCGTTGAGCGTGACGGTGATGATTCTGGCTTTGGCCGTTATCATGGGTTTCAAGCGGGAAATCACGGATCGTGTCACCGGCTTCTCGGCCCAGGTCGAGGTCGCTGATCTGCGAAGCGCCGGGTCGATCGAGTCGGTGCCGGTACCCCGCAGCGAACAGCTCGAGAGGGCGATCCGCTCGGCAGGCGAGGTCGTACGGCTCGCTCCCTATGCCGTGAAGGGGGGCGTGGTGAAGACGCCCGATGCGATTCTCGGCGTGATGCTCAAGGGGGTGGACGGCGGTTACGATTGGTCGTTTTTTCGGGACCATCTGCTCGAGGGCGAGTTGCCCCGTGTCGGGGATTCGATTCGCACCAAGGAGATTTTGATCTCCCGGAGCGTTGCCCGGGAGATGGGGCTTGTGCCCGGCGATAAGGTCGAGATGCTTTTCGTCGAGTCGGAGAAGAGTCCGCGCCGCGATCGGTTCAAGGTGTCGGGTATCTATGCGACCGGGATGGACGAATTCGACCGGAGCGTGGCGATGACCGATTTGAGAAACGTGCAGCGGTTGGCCGACTGGTCGTCCGACGAGGTGTCGGGCTACGAAGTGACGCTCGCGGATTTCTCGCAGGCGGAAGATTTCTCCCGCCGGCTGAACGATATGTTGCTGGATTCGGATCGGGAGGCTTTTTGGGACCTGACGGCCCGCAGTGCGCAGGAGCGGTTCCCGACCGTGTTCGACTGGCTCAAGACGCACGATGTCAATGCTGCGGTGATCCTGGTCATCATGGTCGTCGTGGCCGTGTTCAACATGGCGACCGCGTTGCTGACGCTCGTGCTGGAGCGTACACGTATGATCGGTCTGTTGAAGACGATGGGAATGAACAGTGCGTCGCTGCGCCGGATTTCTCTACCGGGCCTTGATGCTCATCTTGCGAGGGGTCGTGTGGGGCAATGCGATCGGTTTGGGAATCTGTCTGTTGCAATATTATTTCCACCTGATCCCGCTCGATCCCGAGGGTTATATGCTGTCGGAGGTGCCCGTCGCGTTCGGCGTGGGGTGGTGGTTGGCGCTCAATGCGGGAGTCGTGGCCGTGATTTTAACGTTGCTGATGCTTCCGGCTTCGATCATTTCACAGGTCAAACCGGTGGAGGCGATCCGTTACGATTCATAAATAGAGTACATAAAAGATGAAACCATACGATACAGAGCAGGACAAGAAAGAACAGGTGCGCGAGATGTTCGACCGCATCGCTCCGGCGTACGACCGGTTGAACCACACGCTTTCGTTTCAGATCGATAAATTGTGGCGTCGGCATGTGGTGCGGATCGTGCGGCGGATGCAGCCCCGGCGGATTCTCGACGTAGCGACCGGTACGGGCGACCTGGCATTGGCGATGGCCCGCCGCATGCGGGGCGTGCAGGTATTGGGCGTCGATCTTTCGGAAAATATGCTTGCGGAGGCCCGCCGGAAGGCGACGGCCTGCGGACTGGACGAACGGGTGGTGCTTTCGCTCGGGGATGCGGAGCGCCTGGAGGTGGCGGATGCGTCGGTGGACGTGGTGACGGTGGCTTTCGGAGTGCGTAATTTCGGGGATCTCGGAGCGGGACTCCGGGAGATCGTCCGGGTGCTGAAGCCCGGCGGGAAGGTCGTTATCCTGGAGTTTTCGACCCCTCGCAATCCGTTGTTCCGAAGGGTGTACGGTCTTTACAGCCATCGCCTGTTGCCCGCTATCGGCGGGATGATCTCCAAAGACCGCAAGGCATACGAGTACCTGCCTGCTTCGGTGGATGAATTTCCGGCTCCGGAATGTTTTATGGCGATGATGCGCGAGGCGGGATTCAAGGATTGCAGGGCCCGTTCCCAGAGTTTGGGAATCGCGCAGATATATACGGGAGAAAAATAGGACCTTCGCGTGAGAACCTTGTTGAAATACGTATTGCCGGTGTTGTTCGCCGCTCTCTTGAGCGGATGCGGCGCGTCCCTGGTCCGAAAGGTCCGGATCGGAGAAGAGGTGGCGGTGCGTCAGTACGGTACGGTGGGTCTGGATTTGACGTTCGAAGTGGAAAATGCGTCCCGCCGCACGTTGCGGCTCGAGGAGGCCGAATTGGAATTTTTCACCGGAGCGGGTTCGCTGGGACGTGCCGTGTTGAGGGGTTCTGTCGAAATTCCCGGACGGAGTTGCGGCCCGGTGTGCAGTCGCTGGAAATTCGATTTTCCCGATGCCGCCGCCGGAATGGTCCTTCGGAAGCGATTGGAGGAGGGGGATTACGCCCGGCTGGAGGTCGAAGTGCGGATGACGCTGCGGGCGGGGGCCGTGCGGCGCCGTGTTTCTTTCGAAAGGATGCCTTTTTCCGAATTTTTGAATATCTTTGCAGAAGATAGGATGCGCCTCGGATAAGCTCAAGCGACCGACGCTCGAAGCATGCGTCAAGAACACTTGCAAACTCTGCCATGCAAGGAGGAGGAAAACAGAACGTTAGGTTCGGCTTGCCGTGTGCCTTTCCTTATTTTTACCGAAGATAGGAGATACGCTTCGGGAAACTGGGAGCAGGTTCCTGCCGTTTTCTTCTCGGCTTTCACTATCTTTGCAGAAGATAGGATTCGGTTCAGCAATCTTTGCGTGCAAGCCCGCACGATTGCTCTCACCTTTCACTATCTTTGTCCGGGAGGAGTTTCCGTTCGAATAGTGTATCCGGGAAGTTCCGACTGGTTTAAGAAAATAGTGACTATGTATAGGATAATCGTTTCATTGCTGTTTGTTTTCGGATTGTATGGTGGCGTTTCGGCCCAGTCGCTCGCCTCTTTCAAGGAGCGTCTGTCGCAGCCTGCGGGTTCGGCAGCCGTTACCGTAGTGGAGCATGGGGATGCTGCGGGCGTCGTGAGCCGGGAGAGCCAGAGCAACGACCGCATCCGGTTCAAAGGGTACCGAATCGGTATTTTCTTCGATAACGGAGCGGAGGCCCGGGCCAATGCGCTTGCCGCCAAGCAGACGTTCGAAACCGCATTCCCGGATATTCCGGTCTATCTGGTTTATGAAAATCCCTATTTCAAGGTTTCTGCCGGAAATTGCGTCACTTCCGAGGAGGCGATCGTGTTGCTGGGCAAGATTCGCAGCCAGTTTCCGGAGGCTTATCTGATGCGTGAAGATCTTACGGTGGCCGACCTGATTCGTTAATTTTCCAAAAGATTAAAAATAACGAAAAAAATTTGATAGATTCTACCCGAATCTATATATTTGCCGCGTTAAAAACCTTTAATAAAATTAAAACTATGAAGAAAGTTTTATCTCTGATGATTGTCGTTGCTGCCGCTGCCATGGTAAGCTGCGCCGGCAAACAGGCAAAACAGGCTGAAACCGTTGAAGTTGAGGCTACCGAGGTCGTAGAGACTCCTGCTTGCTGCGAGGAGCCTGCCGCTTGCGAGAAAGCCGATAGCTGCGCAACGGCCTGCGAGACTCCGGCAGAGACTCCGGCTCCTGCTGAAGCTGCCAAGTAATTTCCCTTTTCGGAACTTACGGGAGTATCCCCAAAGGATACTCTTTTTTTATGCCTCTTCCCCGGCGGGAGAGGTATTTTTTATGAAGCGGTGTTGTCCGATGTCAGATCTTGCGGGCACGCCAGTTGCCGTAACGCATATAAAGATAGGAAGCCGTGAGGGTGCAGCCGTAATAGACATGGTCGGCGGTCCAGCAAAGTGCGACATCGGCATGCAGTCCGTAAACCAGCAGCGCCGTATAAGCGACATAGACGATGCTGGTGCAGGCGACGATCGTGAGGGCCGTGCGGGTGTTGCCCGTACCCGATACGCTGAATTGATAGATGAAGGCGGCCGTGCAGGGAATGTTGGTAGTCAGCATTACCCAGAGCGAAGGGATGGCGTATTCGATCAGAGATACGTCGTCCGTATAGATGCGGAGCGTCCAGTAAGGAATCGCGGCTGCCAGGATGCAAAGCGGGAGGACGAAGCAGAAACAGAGGCGGATCATCTTCCGGCAGAGGGGCATGATCTGTTCGGCATAGCCTGCGCCGAGCAGGTTGCTTACCAGGGAGCTGGCTGTCGAGGCGAAGGCGTTGATGAACATGAAGATCAGCGACGATACGGCCCGCACGATGTTCGTGGCGGCCAAGTCGCGCTTGCCCAGGTGTTCGATGCAGAGGAAGAAGAGGAACCACGCGAGGAAAGCCACGCCCTGTTGGATCATCACCCAGACCGAAAGGCTCAGGATTTGTTTCTGCAGGGAAAAGTCGAATCCTGTGAATCGGAATTTATAGCGGCGCCAGTCGGTCCGATAGCGGGTGTAGAGTATGTAGAAGAGGGCGGATACGCCTTCCGAAATAGAAGAGGCGATCGCAGCGCCGGCGATGCCCATTTCGGGGAATCCGAATTTTCCGAAGATCAGCAGGTAGTTCAATACGACATTGGTGAGTACCATGACGATCGAGTTGATCGTCAGGATGCGCGTGCGGGTCGTGCCGACATAGAATGCCCGGAACATCGACCCGACGTAGGCGAAGAAGAAACCGTAAACCCGGTAGTCGAGGTACCGGACGGCGGCTTCCCGTACATCGGGAGCTTCGATCAGGGCTCCCATGATGCGGGCTGCGAAGACTTTCGAGAGGATGAACAGCACGAGGGCCATCAACAGCAGGAACGCCGTACTTTGCATGAACAGAGGGCCGATCTGCGAATACTCCTTGGCTCCGTTGCGGCGGGCGATGAGAATCTGGGCGCCGATGCTGAACCCGAATCCCAGCATGAAGATCATCAGGTAGAAGATACCCGCCAGGGCCGAAGCCCCCAATTCCGCCTCTCCGACGCGTCCCAGATAGGCCGTATCTGTCAGTCCGATCAACTGCTCCATCAGCAGGCAGACCAGCACCGGGAAGGTGATTTTCAGGATTTTCTTGTTCGTATAGCGCATTGGAAACGTCGGTTTCAGTGCACAAAAATACTCTTTTTTCCGCAATCGTATTTATAACGGGCTGTTTTTGGAAATTTGCAGGACAATACCCCCTCGAGTGTTGTCCGGAACAAAATATTTTATAGTTTTGTGGTGTCGGTTTCGTCCGACAGACATATTTTGATGAAAGTGTTTCGCTTTTATCCTTGATAAGAAATCTGACAGTTTCAAGCAAGACGAGGATAACGACAACACTCATCATCTGTTTCGGTATGTGTATATTATTCCAATCGCTCCATACTGAACAGGTGTGGGGTATTGTGTTGGTTTATTCGTCTTGGGTTTTGTCAGAACCTCTTATCAGATAAACGAACGGCTCCACACTTTCTTTTTTATCCCCTAATTATAACCCGCCATGTCGGAGCCGGGTGGCAACAGACTTTTATAATTATGAAAAAAATGCTTGCTTTATTGGCCGCCTGTCTATGGTTGGCGGGGTGTAGTGGTGATGGACCGGATGGAGGGTCGGGGAATTTGAATATTGTATTCGACTGTTCAATGCCGCTGCAGGTTGTTGCCGGTGAAACCTGTGAGGTTGGATATACGTTGGAAGGGGCGAGTGAAAATGCACGAGTGAGGGTTGTCGCTCCGGACGGCTATCGGGTTCAGGTCATCGAAACGAATTACTGGTCGGGGAAAATCGTTATCTATCTGCCCGATGCTGCGACGGACGAGCGGATTGTCGTGATCCTCTCCGATGAAGGGAACGAGACAGTAAGCCGTTATATCGATTTAGAGGTCAAGGCGAAATCGGATGTTGTTTTTGATCTTTCCGCCAACTCCTACCTTATCGAGGCTGAAGGCACCTCTTTGCGAGTAATGCTTATTACGAACATCGATTACACGGTTGAGATTGCTGAGAAAGATCGGACGTGGATCAGTGTGGAGACCTCCCGTACCGATCAGCGAGAAGAGTCGCTCGTATTCTCTTTCCGCCCCAATTCCGATGTGAAAAGCCGCCAGGCTACGGTTAGACTGGTGGATTCCGAGGGGAATTTACTGGACAGTATCTGTTTTACACAGGCTACTTCGGGCTCTGTCAACGTCAGACTCGAACGTGCCGATGTCTGGACCCAGGTGATTTGGTTGTCCGGCTCGTGTGCATCCGATGTTGCGCAGGCGGGCTTCCGTTATCGGAAACAAGGTGATAAAGAGTGGGTGGAAGTTGCCGGAGCGGGTTCGAGCAACGGTTTTTCTGCACACGTAGAAGCCGAACCAGAGACGACCTACGAGATAATGGCCTGCTGGCGAGATGAGGAGAGTCGGATTCATATCGTGACTACGCTGCCCGCATTGAAACTCCCGAACGGCGACTTTGAAGAGTGGAATTTCTCGGAGGAGGGGGCGTTTTGGGCAACTTCAATCGTGAGGGGTTACCCAGAGATGGGATTGCCCCAACCGACGATTCGCCCCGGGAGTTCTGGGAAATATGCCGTGAAACTCCAGAAAGAAGAGTGGGGTAGTATAGTAAAAGATTTATATGGAGGGCATATTTTTACTGGGATAAATGTAGATCCTGCTGCTGGTAGTGGTGTTATTGGGGTGCTTTCAATGCTTTGGAATATTTACGGACAGCTTTTCGAAGCGACACCGACTGCTTTGCGGGGGTGGTTGCAATGCAGGAACGTGATGAGTACAGATACGAAGGAGCAGGAGGCGACAATTAGGATCGCATTGGGAACATGGTCTCCGGCACCAGATCATGACGTTAAAATCCCGGAGCATCCTGTTGTTGATCAGTATCTTGAAGAGGCCTTGGATCCATCCTGTTCCGATTTGATTGCTTACGGTGAATTGCAAGTGGCTGAGGATGTCGATTGGCAGCAATTTACGATTCCTCTGGAGTATTTACGAACAGACCGGAAACCGACTCATTTGATAATTGCCTGTGATGCAGGCTCCAGAATCCTTTGCCTGGATGATTTCGAGCTGCTTTACGACTATAATTTTTAACCCTGAAATAAGAAAAAACTATGGAACAGAAAAACGAACAATCGGTTTATGAAGTAATGACCAAGTATGCCGGAGAGGTGATTGCGGAGATGGCGGGTGAAATTTTTACGACCCGCAATTTTATCGAGGCATTTGTCGATAAACATGAAATTATCTATGTCGAGTTATTATTTGCGGCCTATAAAAACGATCGGTCGCGTGTATTTCATCGGGTTCATTCCCAAATCGGAGCGTATTTGTCCGAGAATCAGGAGAAACTCGACATAAAGAAGACACGACGGTTGATGACTCGTAATCCGTTCGGACGGGAGAATGAAGTGCAGGAGTGGCGGAAGAAGGAGTGATTTTAGTGAAATAGTGGGTGTTTTAGGCTTGAAGCAGGCTTCTAATTAAATTGCTAAAAGTGTTTAATACGATGGATGCTTTTGTGGAAATTTTACTTGGGTTAACACTTGCGGGAATAGTTGTGTTACTTGTATGGCGGAGGCACTTGAAGAAGAAAAAGGATAATATGCGAAAGGAATCCTTGTCAAACGATGAATGTGCGTCGGCGGTTGATTTGACTTTATTTCCGGAGGTAAAAGATAATTCCGAAGAGTCGTTGTTGATCCATTGTCCTGCTTGCGGATTGGAGGTGTCGCGTTATGCTCCGACATGTCCCCGATGCGGACATTCGATTTACTTGATAAGGCCTCTCCAACAGGAAACGGTGATAAAGGTTATTCCGACGGATCAGAGGAAACCCGAATCGACCCGGGAAACCACTGGATGTCTCTCTTCTTTTTTCGGTTATGTTTCTTTGGTAGTAGGAGCCGTTTTGTTTAATTTTATCGGTTATTTTATCGTTCTCGTTATTTTAACCCTTTGTGGGGTATTTAGTTTCGGAGAAGCGGTGTTTTTATTGCTCGTTGGAATTGTGTTGGCTTTTCTGTTTTGGCCGCTTGTCGCGTCATTTGCATTGCTGAATTTTCTCGATTGATATAATACGATGGAATTTTACGGATAAAATGAGGTGAATAAATGCATAGCGGCGACCTTTTAAGGTCGCCGCTATGCATTACCATAACATTATTCTATTTTTCGAGCCGGCCCTTGTACTTGTCGATCTGGCGTTTGAGCGCTTCGATCGAGAGATCGACCGCCTCCTCGAAACTTTTGCCCCGGCTCTCGGCCACCAGGTCGTCTCCCGGAATATGGAGGTTGATCGTGGCGACTTTATTTCCGAGTTCGTGGTCTTTATCCAGTTTCAATATGACGTCGGCTCCGATAGCCCGTTCGACAAAACGGTCGAGTTTGTCCATTTTGTGCTCTACGAATTCGACCAACTTCCTGTCGGCGTCGAATTTTACGGATTGAATTTGTACGTTCATAATACTATGTTTTATAAGGTTCGTTATCTGCGGAACTGTGCTCCGGCCGATCAATTCTGTTGTTTTGTTTGCTCCGCTCCGTTTTTCTCGCGCGGGTGAGCTTTGGAATAGATCTTCTGCAACTTGGCGATGCTGTTGTGCGTATAGACCTGCGTCGCCTGCAGGGACGCATGTCCGAGCAATTCTTGTATCGCCCTCATGTCGGCGCCGTTGTTGAGCAATTCGGTGGCGAAGGTGTGCCGGAGTACGTGCGGACTCTTTTTGCCCTGAACGCCGCCCTGTCGCAATTGGCTCTGTACGGTCCGATAGACGGTGCTGCGGGAGATTCGTTTTCCTTGCTGATTTAAAAATAGTGCTTTTTCTTTAGAAATGCAAATTCCCTGCCGGTCAATTTCGTCCAAATAGTGCAAAATTTTTTCCCGGACGGGCGGCAGGATCGGGACGATACGCTCTTTATCGCCCTTGCCACGGACTTTGAGTGCGGTATAGTCGCCCGAGAAATCGTCGCGGTCGATACCTACGAGTTCCGCAAGCCGCAGTCCGCAACTGTAAAACAGGAGAACGATGAGCGAATTTCGGACAAATTTGAATTCCGGACTTTCGCTCTCCCGGTCCAGTTCGTCGAGAATCCCCTCCATGCGTGTCGAGGGAACGAATGCCGGGATTCGCCGGGAGGTTTTCAGTGCGTGGATGCGGTACATGACCTCTTTGTCGATTCGCCCCGTACGGTGGAGGTAACGGAAGAAACTCCGCAGGGAGGAGAGCTCCCGGTTCATCGAGGCGGCTCCCAGATGTTTTGTTTCCGTACGGTGCACGATCCATTCGCGGACGTCTTCCACGGTGATTCGCCGGGGATCGAAATCCGCTTCCGGAACATCGAGCCACTCAAGGAAGTTTGTCACGTCACGGCGGTAATTCTGCACCGTCAATGGGGAAAAGCGGCGGACCGTCGCTAAGTATTGCAGAAATTCTTGGAGCATGAAACAAAGATACTGTTTTTCTGTCGCATTTATAGAACGCGATCGGAGAAGAAATGCGTACGGACCCAATGGGAAAATTTTGTCATCCGGAAAAGAGGAGCGTCGTCGGACAGTGCGAAGGGGTGTGTCGGAGTATTGCGTTCGTCAGGGATGACGCCTTGTATGGAAAAAGCAAAACCCCGTCAGAGGAAACTCTGACGGGGTTCTGGTGCCCAGGACAGGAATCGAACCTGCACGCCTTGCGGCACACGCACCTGAAACGTGCGCGTCTACCTATTCCGCCACCTGGGCATCATGGAATTGCGGTGTGCAAAAGTAATACTTTTTTCTTAAATGCAAATATTTTGGGGCGATTTTTTCGAAAAAAACTACTTGTTGAAGTATTTATAGTGAAAAATCAGCAGATAAACCACGGCTACCGAGATATAAGCATCGGCCAGGTTGAAAACTGCACCGAAGAAGTAGTTGCGGCTATCGACCAGGAAATCGAGGAATCCGGGAACGCTGTTCCACTGAAAGAGCGGAAAGTAGAACATATCCACGACTTTGCCCATCATGAATCCTGCGTAGTGGCCTCCGAAATGGGCGACCGTGTCGGGTGTGGAGGCCGAGAAGATCAGCCCGTAAAAGGCGCTGTCGATGATGTTGCCGATCGCTCCGGCCAGAATCAGCCCGAATCCGATCAACACTCCTTTGGGCGCTTTTTTGCGCATGAAATGGCGAATCAGCCAGATCAGTGCGACGACCATGCCGATCCGGAAAAGACCTAAAAGCAGCTTGCCCCAGTCCATCGTTCCCGGCGTGGCGATGTGCATGCCGAAGGCCGCACCTTTGTTTTCGATGAAGTAGAGCTGAAACCAGTCCGGGATGAGTATGATGGCCTCTCCCAGAGTCATGTGGGTTTTCACCCATATCTTGAGGGCCTGATCGAGGATCAGCAGCAGAATGACAAGGAGTGTGAGTTTTTTTCCGTTCATGACGCTTGTTTTGGATAGGGGCAAATTTACTTAAAAAAATCGGTTCTTGACAAAAAAGATAGTTTGCGGGTTTCGATTATTCGTATTTCCTAAAAAAATACTTACCTTTAATGGCTGAATTTGCCATCTTATAGTATCTGCCGTGTGAAAATCCATTCGGGATATTTTTGAAATCCTATTCGAAATGAAGTGGAAAATGGATGGCGGGTTCTGAGAGCAGGATTGTTGAATGTATTAATTTAATGGTTATGAAAAAAGTTTATTGGACTCTTGTCGCAATTTTCGTTGCGGCCGCTTTAGGTGGATGTGTAAATGATCCGACCGAAATGGAGAATGCGCCGGACATGAGCGCCGGAAGTCGTAAAATTCTTACCTCGGCGGAAGCGGAGGCGGGTGAGTTACTTGTGAAATTTTCGAAGGAGTCGATCGCTGCTGTCGAGGCGGGAGTGACGCGTTCCGAATCTACGCGTACGGGTATTCAACCTTTTGATGCGGCTCTGAAAGAAATTAGTGCCGTATCCGTTGAGCGGGTAATCCCTGTGGTTGAGCAACATGAGGCCGACGCTCGGGCTTCGGGGTTGCACCGTTGGTATCGGGTGAGGTTCAACGATCAGGTGTCGCTGGACGAAGCAGCTCGCAAATTGGCCGCTGTCGAAGATGTAGAGGTTGTTCAATATGACGGATATGTTGCCCGGAATTTTACGGAAATGTCGGCTGTACCTTATAATAATGTATGGAGTTCGGATCGGGACCAAATTAATACGCGTAGCGGAGAAACTCCCAAATTCAACGATCCGATGTTGAATAAGCAGTGGCATTATAAGAATACGGGAGATGAAACGCTGGTGAGTCCTATTAAGGAGGGATGCGATATCAATGTCGAACCCGCATGGGAATTTTGTACGGGCGATCCTTCGATCATCGTCGCCGTCATGGATGAGGGGGTAATGTATAAGCATGAGGACCTTGCAGCCAATATGTGGGTCAATCAGGCGGAATTGAACGGTCAGAAGGGAGTGGATGACGACGGTAACGGATATGTCGATGACGTCTATGGCTATAATTTTGCCAAAGACCAAGGGGATATAACGTGGACGGATCCCGAGGATAGCGGTCATGGAACGCATGTGGCGGGGACGATCTCTGCCGTGAACAACAATGGTATCGGCGTCTGCGGTATCGCGGGCGGCAGCGGAAACAACGACGGGGTGAAGATTATGTCTATTCAAATTTTTGCCGGACGGTATCAGAGTACGATAAGCCGGAATGTTGATGCGATCTATTATGCAACCAGTATGGGGGCTTCTATCCTGCAGTGCAGTTGGGGGTTGATGAGTGGTGCGATCAATTCGGATGAACAGTATTTGGACGAAAGAAGTATTGAAGCCAATGCGTTCGCCCATTTTATTAATACGAAACGTCCGGGTAGTCCGCTCAACGGCGGTATTATCATTTTTGCGGCTGGTAATGAAGCAGGAGCCTGTGGTTATCCTGCGGCATATCCTTCGGTGGTTTGTGTGACTTCGCTCAGTACGGATTTTACGCCTTCGGTCTTTACGAATTACGGGATGCCGGCAGATATTGCTGCGCCGGGCGGTGATCTGTATTATCACAAAAATCACAGTGATGCCGGTCAGGTTCTTTCGACGGTTCTGAAATTGGATGGTATGTATGCCTACATGTCCGGCACGTCGATGTCCTGCCCGCATGTTTCCGGTGTCGCGGCCTTGGGTCTTTCGTATGCCAAACAGTTGGGTAAGACGTTCGAACCGGATGAGTTCCGTGATATGGTACTGGCTTCGGTGAACGATTTGGATCCGTATCTGACCGGTGTCAAGAAACATAACAACGGTACGATGAACCTAGTCGAGTATAAGGGGAAAATGGGTTCGGGTATGATCGACGCCTACAAGATGCTGATGGCTGTACGGGGTACTCCGGCGATCACGGTCGAGCAGGACAAGCCGACGACGATTTCGCTGTCGAAATATTACGGGGATGTTACTGCACTTTCTTGTATGCTGGAGGTGAGCGATGCGGTGAAAGATAAGTTGGGGCTTACGTTCACTGTCGAGGGTAACAATGCTACGATTACTTGCTCAAAGCAGAGCGCCGGTCTTGTGACGGTTAAGAGCTCTGTCGGTGGAACGTCGATGAGCCGCGAGGTTGCGATCATTTGCCGTGCGAAGGCGGCTTCGAACGGCGGTTGGCTGTAAGCCTCTCGTTGATTGAAAAATGGCGGAGCGACTGTATGGTCGCTCCGTTTTTTTTGATTATATATTCAAAATGCAACCGGCTCTGTGCTGGGCCGACTGCGATGTATGCTTCGACCTTTCCTCGATGCTCCCTTCTTGAAGATTGAGGTAGAACCGAATAACGGCCTGTGGGTTGTGGGTTATCGTTGAAATCGAAAATATTTCAATGTATCGGTATCCGACGGTTGCTTATTCGCCGCATGCGGCTATGTGTGTAATTCGACTCTCCCTAAATTTTTCTTCGGAGGGAATTTGTCCGTTATACTTTCAATGAGGGACACAAGCGGATATAATTATATCTATTATAAATAGGTATCTGGATGTAAATGGAGAAAAATTACATTTTTCGATATAAAAATCATTAAAACATTTGCAGATTCCAAAATAATCCCTACCTTTGCATCCGCATTTGAGAAAAACAGTTGCTCGAATAGAAGTTTAATCCGGTTTTCGGATGACGGAGCAAAAAAGGAAAATGCAAAAGTTCTTGAGAAAAGATTTGGTGGATTGAAAAAGATTACATATCTTTGCAGTCCAAAACGTGATGGAAAATCACGGCTCTTTTTGAGATTGGTTCTTTGAATTACTGGTTATATTTTGAGAGAAAAGAAATGTAGTATTTATCTGTCAAATTCCTTTAAGGAAATTAAGTAGTCAGGACTCTAACAAAACATTTATAAATTTTATACAATGGAGAGTTTGATCCTGGCTCAGGATGAACGCTAGCGGCAGGCTTAACACATGCAAGTCGAGGGGCAGCATAATGGATAGCAATATCTATGGTGGCGACCGGCGCACGGGTGCGTAACGCGTATGCAACCTACCTTTAACAGGGGGATAACACTGAGAAATTGGTACTAATACCCCATAATATCATTTAAGGCATCTTAGATGGTTGAAAATTCCGATGGTTAGAGATGGGCATGCGTTGTATTAGCTAGTTGGTGGGGTAACGGCTCACCAAGGCGACGATACATAGGGGGACTGAGAGGTTAACCCCCCACACTGGTACTGAGACACGGACCAGACTCCTACGGGAGGCAGCAGTGAGGAATATTGGTCAATGGACGCAAGTCTGAACCAGCCATGCCGCGTGCAGGATGACGGCTCTATGAGTTGTAAACTGCTTTTGTACGAGGGTAAACCCGGATACGTGTATCTGTCTGAAAGTATCGTACGAATAAGGATCGGCTAACTCCGTGCCAGCAGCCGCGGTAATACGGAGGATTCAAGCGTTATCCGGATTTATTGGGTTTAAAGGGTGCGTAGGCGGTTTGATAAGTTAGAGGTGAAATTTCGGGGCTCAACCCTGAACGTGCCTCTAATACTGTTGAGCTAGAGAGTAGTTGCGGTAGGCGGAATGTATGGTGTAGCGGTGAAATGCTTAGATATCATACAGAACACCGATTGCGAAGGCAGCTTACCAAACTATATCTGACGTTGAGGCACGAAAGCGTGGGGAGCAAACAGGATTAGATACCCTGGTAGTCCACGCCGTAAACGATGATAACTCGTTGCAGGCGATACACAGTCTGTGACTTAGCGAAAGCGTTAAGTTATCCACCTGGGGAGTACGTTCGCAAGAATGAAACTCAAAGGAATTGACGGGGGCCCGCACAAGCGGAGGAACATGTGGTTTAATTCGATGATACGCGAGGAACCTTACCCGGGCTTGAAAGTTAGCGACGGTTCTTGAAAGGGGTCTTCTCTTCGGGGCGCGAAACTAGGTGCTGCATGGTTGTCGTCAGCTCGTGCCGTGAGGTGTCGGGTTAAGTCCCATAACGAGCGCAACCCCTACCGTTAGTTGCCATCAGGTGAAGCTGGGCACTCTGGCGGGACTGCCGGTGTAAGCCGAGAGGAAGGTGGGGATGACGTCAAATCAGCACGGCCCTTACGTCCGGGGCGACACACGTGTTACAATGGTCGGTACAGAGGGCAGCTACCCAGCGATGGGATGCCAATCTCGAAAGCCTATCTCAGTTCGGATTGGAGGCTGAAACCCGCCTCCATGAAGTTGGATTCGCTAGTAATCGCGCATCAGCCATGGCGCGGTGAATACGTTCCCGGGCCTTGTACACACCGCCCGTCAAGCCATGGGAGCCGGGGGTGCCTGAAGTTCGTGACCGCAAGGAGCGACCTAGGGCAAAACCGGTGACTGGGGCTAAGTCGTAACAAGGTAGCCGTACCGGAAGGTGCGGCTGGAACACCTCCTTTCTGGAGAGTATGATTACTTAACGACAGATTGATCTGCGTTCTTTTCTCTCGAATACCGGTGATTTTTTTATAGAGTGGAGTTTCCCGCGATATAGTCCCGTAGCTCAGTTGGTTAGAGCACTACACTGATAATGTAGGGGTCTGCGGTTCAAGTCCGCACGGGACTACACCTAACAACGGGGGATTAGCTCAGTTGGCTAGAGCACCTGCTTTGCAAGCAGGGGGTCAAGGGTTCGACTCCCTTATCCTCCACTCGGATTGAAGCGATTCAATCATCGTTCATTGACACGATTAAGGAGATGAGATATAGGCTATGCATATACAATAGGGTATGCATAGCGGAAAAAGAAAGTAAGTAAGGGCGTATGGGGGATGCCTAGGCTCTTGGAGGCTAAGAAGGACGTGGTAAGCTGCGAAAAGCTGCGGGGATTTGCAAACGAGACTCGATCCGCAGATATCCGAATGGGACAACCCGGCAGGTAGAAGACCTGTCATACCGCGAGGTGAGCTAACCCTCTGAACTGAAACATCTAAGTAGGAGGAGGAAAAGAAAGAAACATCGATTTCCAAAGTAGCGGCGAGCGAAATGGAAGAAGCCCAAACCGATATTGTTACGGCAATATCGGGGTTGTAGGACTGCAATATTCAATTAACAATGAACTGGAATGGTCTGGAAAGTCCATCCATAGAGAGTGAAAGGCTCGTACAGGTAAGTTTGTTATGCGAAAGCAGTATCCTGAGTATGGCGGGACACGAGGAATCCTGTCAGAATCAGCCGGGACCACCCGGTAAGGCTAAATACTCCCCAAGAGACCGATAGTGGACCAGTACTGTGAAGGAAAGGTGAAAAGTACCCCGAACAGGGGAGTGAAATAGAACCTGAAACCATACGCTTACAACCTGTCGGAGCGGCTTCGTGCCGTGACGGCGTGCCTTTTGCATAATGAGCCTACGAGTTACTAATCACTAGCGAGGTTAAGTGCAAGGATGCACGGAGCCGAAGCGAAAGCGAGTCTGAACAGGGCGTTTAGTTAGTGGTTGTAGACGCGAAACCTTGCGATCTACCCTTGAGCAGGTTGAAGGTTGGGTAAAACCAACTGGAGGACCGAACGAATAAGCGTTGAAAAGCTTCTCGATGACTTGAGGGTAGGGGTGAAAGGCTAATCAAGCTGGGAAATAGCTCGTACTCCCCCGAAATGCCTTTTGGGGCAGCGTTGTAATAAAGAGTCTACTGGAGGTAGAGCTACTGATTGGATGCGGGGGGCTTCACCGCCTACCAAATCCTGACAAACTCCGAATGCCAGTAGTATGATTTACAGCAGTGAGTGACTGGGTGCTAATGTCCAGTCGCAAAAAGGAACAACTCAGACCAGCAACTAAGGTCCCGAAGAATATGCTAAGTTGATCTAACGATGTTTTGTTGCAGAGACAGCTAGGATGTTAGCTTGGAAGCAGCTATTCATTCAAAGAGTGCGTAACAGCTCACTAGTCGAGCGACAGAGCGTGGATAATAAACGGGCATCAAGCATATCACCGAAGTTCTGGGCGCGAGAGCGCGGTAGGGGAGCATTCCATTCAGCGTCGAAGCAGTTTCGTGAGGAATTGTGGAGCGTATGGAAAAGCAAATGTAGGCATGAGTAACGATAATGCGGGAGAGTAACCCGCACACCGCAAGACCAAGGTTTCCTGATCAACGCTAATCGGATCAGGGTTAGTCGGGTCCTAAGGGTAAGCCGAACGGCGATCTCGATGGATAATCGGTTAATATTCCGATACTAACATATACCTCGATGGAGAGACGAAGGAACGTAAGTGCCGCCACCTGACGGAATAGGTGGTTAAAGGGCGTAGGTATAGGGGCAGATTAAGAGTTAGTCCTTGCTGAAACCTGACAGTACAGAGAGCCTACGGGCAATTTGATAGAGCACCCAAGTCGACTTCCGAGAAAATCTTCTAAGTTATAGTATATGTTACCCGTACCGTAAACCGACACAGGTGGTCGAGGAGAGTATCCTAAGGTGCTCGAGTGAATCACGGTTAAGGAACTAGGCAAATTAACCCCGTAACTTCGGGAAAAGGGGTCCCTATGAAAGTAGGGCGCAGCGAAGAGGTCCAGGCGACTGTTTATCAAAAACACAGGGCTCTGCAAATTCGAAAGAAGACGTATAGGGCCTGACACCTGCCCGGTGCTGGAAGGTTAAGAGGGGATGTCATCGCAAGAGAAGCATTGAATCGAAGCCCCAGTAAACGGCGGCCGTAACTATAACGGTCCTAAGGTAGCGAAATTCCTTGTCGGGTAAGTTCCGACCTGCACGAATGGTGTAACGATCTGGACACTGTCTCAACCGTGAGCTCGGTGAAATTGTAGTCCCGGTGATGATGCCGGGTACCCGCAACGGGACGAAAAGACCCCGTGAACCTTTACTATAGCTTAACGCTGAATTTGGGTGCATGATGTGTAGGATAGGCCGGAGGCTTTGAAGCGGGCACGCCAGTGTTCGTGGAGCCTGACGACGTTGAAATACGGCCCTTTGTGTATTTGAGTTTCTAACCCTGCGAAGGGGACACCGTTTGGTGGGTAGTTTGACTGGGGTGGTCGCCTCCAAAAGCGTAACGGAGGCTTCCCAAGGTACCCTCAGCACGAATGGTAACCGTGCGCGGAGTGCAATAGCATAAGGGTGCTTGACTGTGAGACATACAAGTCGACCAGGTACGAAAGTAGGGTATAGTGATCCGGTGGTTCTGCGTGGACTGGCCATCGCTCAAAGGATAAAAGGTACTCCGGGGATAACAGGCTGATCGCCGCCAAGAGCTCATATCGACGCGGCGGTTTGGCACCTCGATGTCGGCTCGTCACATCCTGGGGCTGGAGAAGGTCCCAAGGGTTCGGCTGTTCGCCGATTAAAGTGGCACGCGAGCTGGGTTCAGAACGTCGTGAGACAGTTCGGTCTCTATCTGTTGCGGGCGTAGGAAGATTGAGGGGTCCTGACTTTAGTACGAGAGGACCGAGTTGGACGAACCTCCGGTGTATCGGTTATGCTGCCAAGTGTACTGCCGAGTAGCCGCGTTCGGTCTGGATAAGCGCTGAAAGCATCTAAGCGCGAAGCCATCCCCAAGATAAGTCTTCCCTTGAGGGGCGTAGGAGACTACTACGTTGATAGGCTGCAGGTGTAAAGACAGCAATGTCAAAGCCGAGCAGTACTAATTACCCGATAGGCTTTCTTTTTCGAATCTTTATCTCATCTCCTGTACGTGTCAAATTTACCGGATGCGACGGATTATATATCGAAAAGATATATTCGCATAGTTCCGATATATTGGAGCAAAAGTTCTTTTTAGGTGGTTATAGCAGTGAGGTTCCACCTCTTCCCATTCCGAACAGAGAAGTTAAGCTCACTAACGCCGATGGTACTGCGCTACGCGCGTGGGAGAGTAGGTAGCCGCCTCTTCAAGCCGGATCCTGAACAAGGGTCCGGCTTTCTTTTTGTTCGCGGGCTTGCGTGTTCCCTCCCTCGTGCGGCTGGCTCTCTGCGGCAGAGCCTGCCAAGGAGGGTTATGCCGGTTTAGAGGTTGATATTTTGTGCTTGGAGGTTGGCGTGGGCATACGCTTTACAGCACGTATTCGTAGTGGGGGGCGGTTTATAAACGCAGCCAAATGCCGAGAATAACGGCGCCCGAAACCGAAATCCTGTAAAATGAACCGGATATTGTTGCTTTGCCGCTGCAGAAGAAATGCAGGCCGTATAGATTGTAATTCCTTCGAATGTGCGGGAGATTTGTATGTCGCAGGACGGATCTATGATCGAGATAGGCTCTTCGTTTGTGCGGGGTTTTCGGAAATTCAATGTAGAGCGATCCGCTATTTTAAGTAATCCGGCTCTTCGGGACGGAAGTGATTCGTGATATGGTTCGGGAGCGGAATGTCACTTGGGAAATACAGGAGCGATAATCGGCAAAACGGGATGGGACGGAGTTCAGATCCGAATGCGATTTTTGGAGGGTTGAAATAGTCCCAAACGATAAACAACGAAGTTTTTGCGTATGCGGCGAAGGGATCAGGGGTTTCCTCTGTCGTAGTATCGCACTGTCCTATCAATATCTATAGAGTATTGTATTGCCGGCGGAATTCGTCTGTACTACACTTTTGCTTCCTGCGGATGGATTTCCCTGACTATTCGGCCTCCTTGGAGGCGGCGCTTGGGTTAAGGACTGCGATACCGATCGTGTTGCCGGTAGGGATCGTGCTCCGGGGGAGGGGTGAGTCAAGAACTGGATGCCGGTCTGGAAACGTGTACCCGGTGGAACGGATTACTTCCGTTCGTTTCCGATGTTATGCTTTAAGGCCCGGAGCTGTGCTTGCATGCGGTGAGGACCTTGGTTCGCGGATGAAATCGCGGGTACGGGATCCCGAATGTTCTGTCGCTGCGGTTGGATCCCATATTTCAGCCGAAGATAATGGTTGGAGTTATATGAGGTCCGGATCGTTTTCGCAGACAGGGACGGATTCGTCGTAGAATTGTTGGTGTCTTCCTGCTGTGGGAATAACGGGCGGTTTCCTGGGCGCTTGATTGGTCGGTGTCGTGGTGAGGAAGTGGAGTGCCGGGAGCATGGTTTCGCAAGATAATAACCATGTTAGCTCGATCCGGTGAAGCCGGCTTCATTTGAATTCGGGGTTCTCTAAATCCGGCTTGTCAGTAGGCGCAGGGGCGCTGTATGCGGAGTGATTTCGGTCCATTGCGTCGATGCGGGCAACAACCAGGTTTCGCCCTGCCGGACATCGATTCGATTGCCTTCGTTGTCGGTCAATGAACCACTCCCCTGAAGCAGAACTATTGCCACGAAAGAGTCCGTTGCCGACCAGTCGCAGCGTGTTCGTGCGGTCAGGGTATATAGCGACGTAGTAAAGTAAGGCGTGGTGACAAGCCGGACTTCCTGATTGTTCTCCGGAGCGTACGTTATGCGGCTGTTTTCGGAAGATTCGAAATCGATCGCTTCGCGTGCCAATTCGGTATGCAACTCCCGGGAATTGCCCGCTGCATCCCGCCGGTCGAAATCGTAGATCCGGTAGGTGATGTCCGAACTTTGCTGGATCTCGACGATGAAGGACCCCTTTCCGATGCTGTGCACCCGTCCTGCCGGCAGATAAAAGACGTCGCCCGATGCGATTGCCTGGCGATTCAAAACGTCGGTCAATGTATTGTCGGCAACGCGACGTTCGTACTCCGCCGGTGCGATCGGACGGGAGAATCCGGTCAGTAACGAAGCGCCCGGTTCCGCTTCCAGCACGTACCACATCTCGCATTTCCCGCTTTTCCCGTGGCGCTTTCGTGCCAGTTCGTCGTCCGGGTGTACCTGGATCGAAAGATCTTCCCGGGCATCTATGAATTTTACCAACAAGGGAAATTCCTGCCCGAAACGGGCATAGTTGGCTTTGCCCAGAAGCTCTGCGCCGAAGCGTCCGATCAGCTCGGGCAGGGTGCTTCCGGTCCACGGCCCTTCCGCCACCACCGATTCCGAGCCGGGCATGCCGGAAAGTTCCCAGCTTTCGCCTACACGGGAGAGCTCGGATGCGAGTTCCTTGTAGGGGATGATGCGTTCGCCGCCCCAGAGGGTCTGCTTCAGAATCGGATGAAATTTGAGGGGACGCAATGCTTCAGGTCTTAATTTGTTCCTACAAATATACTATTTTTCGGCAAGCAAAAGCTTTCTGCGACGAGAAAATGAAACGGGAAGCCGGTGTATTTGCAACTGGGTTGCAAGGAAAATGCACTATATTTGACACCAAAGAAGAATAAAAGCATTATGAAAAGTCAAACGAATGGTCGCGGCTGCGCCGCTTGCGATGCAGGTCCTGACCACGACCGTCATTCGCAAAGCTATTGGATGCCCGTTGCGTCGGCCGTGTTATTTGCGGCGGGACTCGTCATGCAATATACCGGTGTCGAATTTTTCGCATCTTCCGCAGTACGGTTCTGCTGGTACCTCGCAGCTTATTTTCCGGTAGGGCTTCCTGTGCTCCGGGAGGCATGGAACGGTATGCGGCAGCGGGATTTCTTTACGGAATATACGCTGATGAGCCTCGCTGCCATCGGTGCTTTCTATATCGGAGAGTATCCCGAGGGGGTTGCCGTGATGTTGTTTTATTCGATCGGAGAGGCGTTGCAGGAGCGTGCCGTGGAGCGGGCGCGGCGGAATATTCGTGCGCTCGTCGATATCCGGCCCGAACAGGCGAACGTCTTGGAGGACGGGAAACCGGTGGCTATGCCCGCTGCGCAGGTCGTGCCGGGCCGGACGATCGAGGTGCTTCCGGGGGGACGTGTCCCTCTGGACGGCGTTTTGCTGTCCGAGGCGGCCCCGTTCAATACGGCGGCGCTGACCGGAGAGAGTACGCCGCGGACGATCTGTAAGGGAGATGAGGTGTTGGCGGGTATGATCTCTTCGCAGCATCCGGTTCGTATCGAAGTGACGCGCCCGTATGGGAGAGCGCCCTTTCGCGGATTCTCTCCATGGTCGAAGAAGCTGCGGCGCGCAAGGCTCCCGCCGAATTGTTCATCCGCCGTTTCGCCCGGATTTATACTCCCGTAGTGACGGGATTGGCCGTGCTGATCGTCGCTTTGCCCGGATTGTGGTCGCTCCTGCACGGAGGCTTCGCCTATTCGTTCGACGAATGGTTGTCCCGGGCCCTGGTATTTCTGGTGGCCTCTTGTCCTTGTGCGCTGGTTATCAGTATTCCGCTGGGCTATTTCAGCGGTATCGGCGTTGCTTCGAAGGCCGGCGTGCTCTTTAAGGGCGGCAGTTATCTGGATGCCATTGCGCGGGTCAATACCGTGGTTTTCGACAAGACCGGCACGCTGACCGAGGGTTTGTTCGAAGTCCGGGAGGTGCATGTTGCTCCGGGCGTGAATTCCGGGGAGCTGCTCGGATGGGTCGCTTCGGCCGAGCGGACCAGTACGCACCCGGTGGCCCGGGCAGTCGTGCAGTATGCCGAGAGGGAGGGTGTCGCTCTTCTCGCTTCGGAGGGCGCAGCTGAAATCGCCGGACACGGCATTCGGGCCGAATTCGACGGGAAACAGTTGTTGGTGGGCAATACGCGTCTGATGGCTCGCTTCGGCGTGGAATATCCGTCGGAGGTCGATGCGATTCCCGAGACGATCGTCGTATGTGCGCTCGACGGCCGGTATGCGGGCTATCTCGTGATTGCGGACAAGCCCAAGGAGGATGCCGCGCGTGCCGTGGCGGAATTGAAGTCGCTCGGAATCGAGGATATTCGGATTTTGTCGGGCGACCGGGAGGCGCTGGTGGCGAATTTGGGCCGCAGGCTGGGCGTTTCCGAGGCCCGGGGGGATCTCCTGCCCGAAGGTAAGATGGAGATACTCGAGGCGCTGCGCGGAGAGCCCGGCAAAGTCACGGCTTTCGTCGGCGACGGATTCAACGACGCTCCGGCTCTCGCGACGAGCGATGTCGGGGTGGCGATGGGGGCTTTGGGCAGCGACGCAGCCATCGAAACGGCCGACGTGGTGATCCAGTCCGACCAGCCTTCGCGTCTGCCTGCGGCGATCCGTATCGGACGTCTTACGCACCGCATCGTGCGGCAGAATATCCTGCTGGCGATCGGGGTGAAGGTCGTCGTGCTGACGTTGGGCGCACTCGGCATCGCAACCATGTGGGAAGCGGTTTTCGCCGATGTAGGCGTCACTCTGCTTGCGGTTCTGAATGCCGTGAGGGCTTCCAATCGTCGTTTTTAATGCGTATCTTGCACCTATGAACGAAAACGAATACATTTCCAGCCTCAAGGCCCGCGATATCCGTCCTACGGCGCTGCGGGTGTTGATTCTGCGTACGATGGCCGGATTCGACCGGGCTTTCAGTCTCGCGGATCTCGAAGAGGAGCTTGATACGGTGGATAAATCGACTCTTTTCCGTACGCTCACTCTTTTTCTGGCGCATCACTTGGTGCACGGCATCGACGACGGTACCGGTTCGCTCAAATATGCGCTTTGCAGCAGCGATTGCGATTGTGAAATCGACGACCTGCATACCCATTTCTATTGCACGCATTGCCGGCGTACCTTTTGCCTGCGAGGGGTGGCTGTTCCGCAGGTGGGTCTGCCGGACGGATTTTCGGCCGAAACGATCAATTTTGTTATCAAGGGGATCTGCGCCGACTGTTCGGGGCGGAACTGACAGGATGGATCGAGGCGGCTTGTCTGAACGACGAAACCCCGTCCGCCCCGGTCGGAAACGGTCGATTAAAGGTCCGGGAATTTCCGGAGGCTCCTTTCCCGCAGCGGATGTCAGCAGGTGGCGAGCCAGTTGCGGATCAGCGCCGGGCCGCAATTCGAAATGCAGGATTCGGGGTGGAATTGCACGCCGTGTATCGGCAGGTTCCGATGATAAAAGGACATGATGTGTCCCGCTTCATCGTGCGAACTTGCGATCAGCTCTTCGGGCATCGAGTCCGGATCGACGACCCACGAATGGTAGCGTCCTACGATCAGGGGCGGAGCGATTTTCTGCAGCAGCAGATCGCCCGCATCGGTTACGGTCAGCGTCGTCGGATGTCCGTGCAGCGGGGCCGACAGTTGTCGCAGTTCGGCTCCGAACGCCCGGGCGAGCGCCTGATGTCCCAGACAGATCCCCAGCACGGGGATTCGCTGCCGCACGATCTGTCCGATCGCCGCCATAAGGTCGCCGGCCTCTTCCGGGATTCCGGGACCCGGGGATAGGAGTATCCCGTCGTAATCGCCGAATTTTTCGAAGTCGATCCGGTCGTTGAGTTGTATCGTAATATTCACCGGTTCGGACGATTCCCGAAGCAGTTGTACGGCGTTGTGGACGAACGAGTCGTAATTATCGATTACCAGTATCTTTTTCACGGCTACAAAAGTAACCTTTTTTATACCTTTGCGGAATAAAAATCGTCAGAATGGAAGCTCAGCTTGTCCGAAAAGCCGTGAATCGTTGTGCCGCGCAGGGAAAACCGTTTCTTTTCGGGGTCGATTTCGAATTGCGGGAGGGATTTTTCGTGGAGAATCCGCTCGTCTGCCGGCAGATCCCGTTTGCCTGCGGAGAGATTACCAATGTGCCGGATAGCTTCTCCGGGGAGGCGGAAATTACGCCCCGCCTGGAGATTCTGCATACCGATCGGGAGGCGTATCTTCGCCGGTTCGCCGTCATTCGCCGGGGGTTGCTTCGCGGGGACAGTTTTCTGACCAACCTGACCGAGCGGACTCCGATCCGAACGAACCTTACTCTCGAGGAGATCTTCCGCCGCAGCTGTGCCCGTTACAAACTGTTGCTGCCGGGGCGTCTGGTCTGTTTCTCTCCCGAGTGTTTCGTCCGCATTACGGACGGGGTGATCCGCTCCTACCCGATGAAAGGAACGATCGACGCTGCGTTGCCCGATGCCGAGGCCCGGTTGCTGGAGGATTACAAGGAGCGTTGCGAACATTACACCATCGTCGATCTGATTCGCAACGACCTGAACCGGATTGCCGATCGTGTGCGTGTCGAGCGTTTCCGTTACGTCGAGAAGATCGCTACCCTGCGGGGCGAAATCTTGCAGACGAGCTCCGAAATCGCCGGCGACCTGCGGTCGGGATGGCGGCAGGAACTGGGCGACCTGCTTTTCAGCCTGCTGCCTGCCGGCTCGATTTCGGGGGCTCCGAAACCCGCGACCCTGCGGTTGATCCGCGATGCCGAGCAGTGCCCCCGGGGATATTATACGGGGGTATTCGGCTATTTCGACGGTCGCGATCTGGACAGCGCGGTGATGATCCGCTATATCGAATGCGAGAATGGGCGGTTCTATTTCCGCAGCGGCGGCGGCATCACCGTGCACAGCGCCCCCCAGCAGGAGTACGACGAGGTCGTTACCAAAATTTACCTGCCGATTCCCTGATTGCGATGGATGAGTTGCTTTTCATAGAAACCATTCGGGTCGAGGACGGAACTTTCGTTCGTCCCGAACTTCATTTGCAGCGTATGCGGCAGACGGTCCGCGAAGCGTACGGCGTCGCCTCCGGTTTTGATTTGGCGGACGGTTCGATTCCGCTTCAGCATCGGAAGGGAACGGTGAAGTGCCGGATCGTTTACGGCCGGTCGCTGTCGGAGATTTCGTTTGCGCCGTATGTTCCCCGCGAGATTCGCTCCCTGCGGCTGGTCGCTGCGGACGACGAATTGGATTACCATTTGAAATATGCGGATCGTAGCGCCCTTGCCCGTCTTTTGCAACGTCGGGACGATTGCGACGAGATCCTGATCGTGCGCGACGGGGCGATTACCGATACCAGTTACAGCAACGTGGCGTTTTTCGACGGACGGAAATACGTTACGCCGGATACTTTCCTGCTCAACGGCACGCGGAGGCAGTACTTGCTCGGTACGGGAGTTTTAACCGAATGCCGCATTACGCCTTCCGACCTGGGCGGTTTCGAGCGGGTCGTGCTCATCAATGCCATGTTGGGAATCGAGGACGACCTCGCCGTTCCGATCGAACGGATTCGGGGATTATAACCGAAGGTAAGTGGCATAATCGCAGGGTTGCGGACCCTGCGTTTTTTATCGATCAAATCCGGCCTTTGGCGGGATTCAGCGGTATGTCAGCTTTGTCGTTCGTAATAGGCGATCCGGTCGCAACAGACTTTTTCCGTGATGTCGCGCATGAGTTCGAGGCGCGGGATCAAGGCGTCGATGTCGGTCTTGGTAACGACGAAATCCTTGTTGTAGCGGGCTTGTACATAGGCATCCTGTAACAGATTGAACAGGCGCCGCTCCTCCTCCGTATTTCGAGGGAAAACCGATACCAGTTGCAGCGTGTGCGTCTTGCAGCGATCCATCAGAATTTCCAGCGCATGATCTTTATAGCCGTAAAGGATATATACCAGCGGAATGGTACGCAGGTAATTTTCCGCAGCTTGATGTAGATGGAAAGAGGCCATTTTATATTTCTGCAACCCGGCATAGTAACGTGCTCCTAACAGAAAATCGCTGGCGAACTGGAATTTTTCGCTGAAATAGTCGCGGGCGATTTGCGCGATTTCCGCATAGTTCAATTTTCGGCATCGCGCCAGTTTGAACTCCTGCGAGGAGTAGAGCATGATTCCCTGCTTTTTGATTTCATGGTAGAAGTATTGTCCCAGTTCGAGGTTTTTATTCAGCCGGGAAATACTTTCGTTGATGAATTGCGGCCGGGTGTAAAATTCGCTTTGTTTGTTTTCGAAAAACCGTTCGGTGATGCGGGCGTAAACGTCGTATTCCTTCAGGCCGAGCCTTCGGCGCGTGACGATCAAAATGTCGTAGTCGCTCATGAAAAAGGTCGTCACCCCGTAATCCCGCCGACGGTCGCAATCGACGTACATATCCCGGGCGTAACTGCCGTAAAGAATAATCATTACGCAATCTTTTATTTCGTTTCGGATGATCTCCACAAGTTGATGCAGATCACGTCTTTTTTCCGCAGGCAGGAAGTTGATCGAACTTTTCATGCATACAAAGTTAGCAAGAAAATTGAAACGCCTAATTTTTACAATGAAATTAAAATACTATATTTGTGCGTAGTATTTTCGCGCGATGACGTTTGTTGTAGTGGGGCGGCGTGTGTCGTCCGGGAACAAATAAGCAGTTTGGATGCAATGCGGAAATACGGTAGTTCGGCGTAGCCGACAGACATAAAAGGGTACACAACTCTTATGCCTACCGTAAAATTGGGAATTTACAGTAATCAGGTGTAGCAGTTGTCTGTCCTTGTTATGCCCTGCTCGTTTCGACGGGAGGGGCAGGCAAGGGCGCAGGACAATCGACTGATTACGGGCTCCCAATGCCTTCGGTAGTAGATTGACACCGCGCCTTCTTTTCATTTTATATGCGAGAAGGTGCAAAATCCGATCCATAACATTTTATGTCCGGGGCCCAACAATTCCTGATATAGATTGATACATCCAAAGAAGCTGTAAATCAGAAAGTAAGAATTGCTCCTACGGAATAAGTAATTTTTGGTTGGTATGAAAAAAACGGATTATTCTTCCTGGAGAAGATTGGAGCGCGTGATTGAATCTTCTGGATTGACAATCAATTCATTCGCCAGATATGTCGGGTTGCCGCGAGGCGAAAATCTTTATCAGATCAAGCGGGGAAATTATGGAGTAAGCCTTGGTGTGGCTAAAAAGATCCATGCGAAATTTCCGCAGTATCCGATTTCCTGGTTGATGCACGGTGAAGCCGAATCCGCTGCTACGCCGGAAGGCGATGCTTTTGTCGTTCGGATTCCTGTATATCGGGACTCTTCCGTGGCGGAGTTTCCGCCCAAGGAGGTTCCAGAACGGTATCTGCTTCTTTCTGCCGAAGAGGCTCGGGGGGCTCAAATTGCATTATGCACGGACGATCAATTCGGAACGGTTTTGCAGCATTGGCTCGTGTTGCTGCGGGAGCCGGACGGAGAAGTTATAAACGGGAGAGTTTATTTCGTTATGACGGAGTGTTTCTATCTGTTTTGTTCCGTCTATCGTATCGAGGGGGATCCTGCTCGTCTGCGGTTGAAATCTTTGTTTGCAACTGCAGACGACGACCTGGAGGTCCGATGCGAAGAGATTTGTGTGATGTGGCCGGTTTGTGGGGCTATTTGCGGATTAAAATAGATTCGTAGTATACGGGTTTCCGAAGAATAGTGTTGTTTTTTGTCGGAATAGTCTTATCATAATGTAAATAGGAAGGTGTTTCAGAAGTGAATTTATGCTGAAAAAAATTAAATTCGCTCTTTCCGAAGGGATTTTGCATAATAAGAAAACACTGATTGCCGAACCTGGAAAAGAATAAGGCGATCGCTTTATTCTCTTATTTGTCAATCGAATATAAAAATAAAAAAGGATGGATTCGAAAAATCCATCCTTTTGAAAGTTGCTTTGTGCGGATAAAGGGACTTCCGCATGAATGTAAGCCCAATGTATATCAACGAATTGCGACGGCTTTGGCTTCTGTCCCCACATCGCCTACCGTCATTTTGCACGGTCTTGCGCCCGCCTGCCCGTTTCGCCTGCGCGGCCGCCGTATCTCCTTGCATGACATTATATTATTCTAATTGAATTATGCGGTTTGGATAATATCTTCCGGTTAATGCCCGATTACTGACGATGTGAATGCAGAGTATGGATATTTGTTTGTATAGTTCGGTTTTCGTATCTTTGTTTTGCTTTAATTTTAAATTGTTTTTATTATGAAACTGAGGTTGTGTTTTTTTATGCTTGCATTAGGGATATGCGGAGCAGTCGTGCAAGGTTGTGATGACAATGATGATAACTTGGATGTTCTTGATAAATTGCAGGCTGCATTTTCTCAGAAATATCCGGAAGCCAGTCCGAAATGGAAAACCCGGAGTAATTATTACATTGCGGATTTCCAGAACCAGAATTATGCAGCCGAGGCCTGGTTTACTTCCGATGCCGTTTGGCTGATGACCGAAACGGATCTTCCTCATGCGTCTTTGCCTGAGGCTGTTAAAAATGCGTTCAAGAACAGCGAATATGGACAGTGGAGCCTGGATGATGTGGATATGTTGGTGCGAGAAGGCATGGAGCCGGTCTATGTTTTGGAGGTAGAGCAGGGCCCGCGGGAGATGGATCTTTATTACAACGCGGAGGGAATTCTGATCAAGGTGGTGGAAGATTCCGAGGATGATTCCGAGGATTATCTGCCGATTGAACTTCCCGAAGAGGTGAAAAATTTTCTGCAGGAGAAATATGCGGCATCCAAAATTGTTGAAACGGATCAGGAGCACGGGCAGTTTGAGGTGGATATTATTCATGACGGAGTTGCCAAGGAGGTGCTTTTTGACAACAGCGGGAATTGGCTTTCCTCATCTTGGGAGATCAGTCTGGATACTCTTCCGGAAGTCGTTAAAACTGCGATCCGGCAGGAAATTAACGATAAGTATGTCGGTTATGAAACCGACGATGAGCCGGAACTGGTAGAAACGCCGGACGGGAATTATTATCGAATCGAGCTGGAAGCGGAAGATGACAGGGAGGTGATTCTCAAAATCCGGGAAGACGGATCTTTACTGCAGTAGATTCGTTTGAATAGGCATACCGACAGGCAGATGAAAATCTGCCTGTCGGTATGTTCGTATTATATCATTTGTTTTAATAGAACGATTTACCTATGAAAAAAATCGGTTTGCTGCTATTTTTGCGGTATTCACTTGCTCTTTGTCCGCACAAAATAGGCTTTCCGTCTTTATCGGAAATTCCAATCGGTATGCTTCGGTCGATTTGTCGGATTTCCGTCGGCGCCTCTGTGTGGAATACGATATTTCGGCAGAATCGCTCAATGATTATTACCGGCGTTGCGGCAGAGATTGGGGGCATGTGGGCCTTGCACTGGAGATCGCCTGAACCTCGGGACGAAGCATGCGCGATGTCTGTGACCATTACAAACGTTATAAATGTGAGGGCTGGGGGCGGATTCTGATCGAACTGAGAATCGGTCCCGAGTCGTCGTATCGTGTTCCGTTCTATGATCGGGTGCATTGTTATAGCGATTACTGGCACGAGCATTACGACTCCTATTGCAAACGGCATGGGAAGTATCTCCGCACAAGCACGGGTATAAGAAACACCCGAAATACGGGAAGCGGAAATACGGGAGATATCATGACGACGACGATGACGATTGAGTGACCGGTAATAATTCCATATAAATCATTATACGTATAATTGTTTTATGAAAAAGATTTTATTGGTTCTTGTTTGCAGTTTGTTTGCTTTCGAGACGGTTTCGGCTCAAGGGAAAAACGCCGTGGGATTACGGTTGGGAGATGGCGTGGAATTTCTTTATCAATGCGATCTTTCGTCTCGGAATTTTTTGCAATTCACGCTGGCGACTCCTCATTTTGAAGGGCTGTCCGTTACGGGAATCTATAATTGGCGCTGCTGCCGGTGGAATTGGACACCCCAGACTTGCGATTGGTATCTGAATGTCGGTGTGGGTGGAGCCTTGGGACTTTATGACTTTGACGATTCGGGTTTTTTGCTCGGTGTGGCCGGCTCCTGCGCTTTCGGCTGTCATTTCAAAAATGCCCCGATCTCTTTGGAGGTAGATTACCGTCCTGTGATCGGAGCTGTGATCGGCGGTGGACATGACGGCTTCTTTGATCCCGGATTCTGGAATTTCGGATTGTCCGTCAAATTCCATTTTTGAAACTATGAATGATCGTTATATATTCTTAATAGCCGTTTAAGTAGGAACGGCTATTCGATAAATCTCTGAACACGAACTGTATTGAAAAACAAATAAAAAGGTAGAAAAAACGAGAGATTTATTTTTGGTACTGATATACATATCTACACTGGAAAATCTTAGAAAGGTTAGTTCGAAAATCTTATGATTCTAACCTCTTGTAAATTACGTCAAAATGGTATTTCTGTTAAGTTCTGAAAGTCTTGTCCATTTCTGGAAATTGAAGTTATTTTCCCATTCTTTCCCTTTTTCCGTTTGGTGGCAATACAGGAGAATCACAAATGTCATTTGATTTATTTAAATAATGGATTATACCTATTTATACAAACATAGCTATCAGAGAATTGATGAAATTCAAAATTTGCTACCATATGATATCTTCATATCCAGCTATGTAAATTCACAGAGAGTGCAGGAGCCTGCAGATAACATTCAAGCAGGTCAAAAAATATGGTTTGCAACAGAAGAAGAAGGTCGGGATCTATATCTATCTGGAAAAGATGTTACGTTTGTCAAAGCGAATGAAGATTATGCTCCAATTACAGAAAAATTAGACACATTACAATTATCTGGCAAGTCTGTTTGTGTGGATGCAACTGGTTGCAGGGGCCCGTATTTGATGTTTCTAATGCGGTGCATGTCTATGTATAAGATTAATAAGTTTGATATATTATATACTGAACCCACACAATATAGATGTGCTTAAAACACTCAATTCTCTGACTTTTTTACGAAGTAAAACAGATGCATGGAAGGTCTGGTATCCATACGTCAAAGGACGACAATGATTTGCTTATTATAGCAGCAGGATATGATCATAGTCGTATTGTAGAGTGGCAACCAAAAAGAAAGGATGCAAGAAAAAAAGTGTTGTTATTTGGTTTTCCAGCCATTAGTCCTGGTATGTTTCAGGAAAATATCTTAAGAGCGCATGAGGCTGAAGCGGCTATAGAAACGGAGTGCTTTAAAGATATGGACTCGAATATATATGCACCAGCATATGATCCATTTGTTACAGCGCAGGCTATAAGTGAGTACGTTGAAAAGCAGAACAAGCGAGCACCCATTACAAATATCTACCTGTCCCCATTATCTACGAAACCTCATGCTCTTGGTATGGCTTGTATTTTTTATGGGAACATGGATTTAATAAAAACATTAGTCTGATTTATCCGTATTGTCAACAATATATAACTGATAATTCCGATGGAATTGCTCGTATCTGGCGATATGAAATTCAACTACCTTAAGTAAGAGAAAGCTAAACTATTAATATCGTAACACGAAGTAATAAAAATATATTTAAAGTTTATTGTGGGATTATAGGATAACCCAATTATATATTATAGTATGTTTGCAGTAAAGAAGACAATACAAATATGGCAAAGATTACGGTACGGGACACAAATGTTACAGTTATATTGCTCAATGAGAACGACTATATCTGTCTGACGGACATCGCGCGATACAAGAGCGACGACTCGAATGCGGTGATCGGCAATTAGTTGCGCAATCGGAATACGATCGAATATCTCGGAATTTGGGAAAGCCTGTATAATCCGGATTTCAAACCCCTCGAATTCGAGGGGTTTAGAAAGGAGGCCGGACTGAATGCCTTTACCCTGTCGCCGCAAAAGTGGATCAATACGACCAATGCCATCGGTATCATTTCCAAATCGGGGCGTTACGGAGGAACCTATGCTCATAAGGATATTGCGTTCAAATTTGCGAGCTGGATTTCCGTAGAATTCGAGTTGTATATCGTCAAAGAGTTCCAGCGGCTGAAAGAAGAGGAACAGAAACAACTCGGCTGGAGTGCCAAACGCGAACTGTCCAAAATCAACTACCGCATCCATACCGACGCGATCAAACAAAACCTGATTCCGGCCGAAGTGACCGCGAAACAAGCGAGCATCATCTATGCCAACGAAGCCGACGTGTTGAATGGGGCCATGTTCGGCATGACTGCAAAGACGTGGCGCGAGCAGAATCCCGACTTGAAAGGTAATATCCGGGATTATGCAACCATCAACGAACTGATCTGTCTGTCCAATATGGAAAACCTCAATGCCGTATTCATCGACCAGAAAATGCCTCAGGGCGAACGGCTCGTAAAACTCAACCGGATCGCTATTCAGCAGATGCAGGTATTGGAGAGCAATGACGAACGGAAACTACTGAAATAGCGCAATGGATCTCCGTAAGATCAACAGTTATATGATTCTGCTGGCGATAGTCGTTGTCGTCGGCTTGTTCGTGTCCACGGTCGCGCGACTGGTGATATTGGCAAAAGGGGTGGATGCAGGTACGGCGAATCTTGTTTTTCTGATTATGCTGGGTACCTGTGCGATAGCCTATCTGACCATTTTGGCAGCATTTTCCAGCATTGCGGATTTCATTGCCGATAAAATTCTCCCGAAGATAGCCCGAAAGAAGGCTCTTACTGCTGAAGCGACCAGGATTCCACCGATCGATGATATACCCGATTCGGATGTCGAGCAAATCAAGCAGGAGGCAGACAAACGATTTCTCGAACGGCAGAAAGAACAGATCGAACTGTTCCGACGTTATGGGCATAGAGAGGTAGGTCCCTACATCACTTCCGATGAACTTGTGCGTCTCGATCGCTACATCGAATATTATGCATGCAGGAATCCGGCTCGACAGAACTTACTCCTATTCGTCCGCAAAAGTTGAAAAATGCCGATCTATTCCATTTCGGATGGAACATGGCACACTATTTCGGACGACCGAAACAGGAGGTAGTGCCGTGGCTGAAATCCGCATTTGCTCCGCTTGCCGAGTTGGAGGATTCCTATATCAAAGGGAAACTATATTCACCACAGACACGTCAATTCACCATCCCCAACATTCCCGGCTATATGGCCGAACACGGCGGCTGATTTTCCCTTCAAAAAGATATTTCAGGGAGATTTTAAGGAGATAGCGAGTGTTTTTGATCTCCGAAAAATCTCCCTTTTTATTTGCCCCGGTTCCGATTGGACGGAACGAACGAATCCAAGTTTAATCTAAAAATTTCGATTATGAGTTTAAGGGATTTATTGGAGTCGGGGGCAAACGTCAGCGTGACGGTGACGCTCGACGATTTGAGAGCGATTTTCAACGAAGCGGCAAAAGGCGGAAGAATTTTTGGAGCGCTTAGGAATAGAGATCAAAGACCGCGAACAGGGCCGGGGAATGCGGACGAGATAGAGTAAAATCTATTTCTGCGTATAGCTTATATGGGCAATACCCCGAATGAGTGGTTGTTCGTCTGCGAATTATTTTCTATTTTTGTAACGTCGAGCGTAGTAATGCGTTCGGCAGACATACTGAAAGTGTTTTCGCACTGTCTTTACAACGAAATCTGACAGTTTCAAAAAGAGAAAAGACAACGAATGACACTCATTTCTTGTTTAGATTATGGCAAGGGATACGTTCAGTGTTCCCATACCCCATATCTACTCAAGTGTGGGGTATTGCATCGTTTATTTTCTCTTGGGTTTTGTCAGAACCTCGTTGTAGATAAGCGAAATCAGCTCCACACTTTCTTTTTGATTATTCACCATTGAGGGGCCGGATGGTAATTACAATTTGAATATTCAATCAATTCAAATAATAATCCCTATGTTTACAATCAGGGTAAGCCGCGATGATAGCGGATAAATGAAAAAGCTATCGAGATTTTGGTTAGATTAAAGCTGCAAAACCTTTACTAACTAAAACGACGATAGCCATGAGAGAGCAAAGAAACAAAATTAGTTTCAGAGGACAAAAGATTTATGTAGGAATCGACGTCCATTTGAAGAGTTGGTCGGTTACGGTCTTGTCCGAAACCTCCGTATTGAAGAAGTTTAGCCAGCATCCGAGCCCAGAAGCGTTGTACGGATTTTTAACTCGGAGTTATCCGGGCGCCGAGTATCACTCGGTGTACGAAGCGGGCTTCTGCGGATTTTGGATACACGAGCGTCTGACGGCCTTAGGGATCGACAACATCGTGGTCAATCCGGCCGACGTGCCGACCAAGAGCAGCGAAAAAGCTGCGTAAGACCGACACCGTGGACAGCGGTAAGCTGGCGCGGAGTTTAAGAGCCAACGAGCTGAAAGGCATTTATACGCCGGACAGCGTATCGTTGGAGATGCGTTCCTTGATAAGATTGAAGAACTCGATAACCAAAGACACGACCCGTCAGAAGAATCGGCTCAAGTCTCAACTTCGGTATTTAGGCATCGAGATTCCGCAGGAGTTTCTCACTCCGTTTTCCAACTGGTCGAAGCGCTTTTTCGCCTGGTTGAAGGAGATAGAGACGCTCACCCCGAGCGGCCGTCAGGCCCTCGACATTCATATCCGGCATCTGGAAGAGTTACGCCGTCAGAAACTGGAGATGACACGGGCTTTACGGACATTGGCCAAGACGGATCGATTCCGCGAACCGCTGCGGTTGATTATGAGCGTTCCGGGGTTCGGGCAGGCTACGGGAATGGCGTTCCTCTCCGAGATATGCGACATAACCCGCTCCCGCAATGCCGAACAACTGGCTGCCTATATCGGAATGATCCCGATGTGCCACTCCAGCGGAGAGAAAGATGGGACGGGGGATATTACCATACGAAAACACGCCGTTATGCGCTGTAACCTGATAGAAGCGGCATGGGTGGCGGTACGTCAAGACCCTGCGATGAACCTGTTCTATACGGAACAATGCAAACGGATGCCCAAGAGCAGCAAAGCTATCGTAAAGGTCGCCCGCAAACTGGTAAACCGTCTATTCTTTGTGCTGAAACATCAGACCGAATATGTCAATAGTATCGTGTCATAGAGAAACCCTTCCGGTAAACGGATTTTCCCAGAGAGAATACTACATAGTTGTTGCGGCGTTAACGTCCGCTTAAAATAATCTGCTCCTCTGGCCTTTGTAAACTAATAAGGGATATGCGGCAGAGAGCTGACCGCTAAGGAAAATCTGTTTATCGAAGGATTTTTTCGGGTTCTGAAATCTCGGCTTTCGAGAGAGCCAAAGGTGTTAAGCACGATGTGCCTCCGCACCGGCTCGATCAAAGGCCGGCGGAGGCTCTCGTGCCTTGACCTTTGGCCGAGAAGTTCACCAAGAAATGCAATACGCTGTAAATAAGATAAAAACAAATTTAACCGAAAACTTTGATCCAATTTTATTTGGATTGTAACAGGAAAATTACTATGAAAAAAATTCTATCGGTGTTGTATATTGCTACATTGCTGTTTGCAAGTTGTAGCGATGAGTATGACGATTCGGCATTGACCGGGCGCGTAGATAATTTGGAAAATCGGGTGGCCAAATTGGAAGAGCTCTGCAAACAGATGAACACCAACATTTCATCGTTACAAACTATTGTAACGGCATTACAAAAGAACGACTATGTTACGAACGTGACCCCCATCATGCAGAATGGGAAAGAGGTTGGCTATACGATAACGTTCAGTAAAAGTAATCCGATCACCATTTATCATGGTAAGGATGGACAAAACGGAACTGACGGAGAGGATGGGAAACCCGGAGTTGACGGTGAAGACGGAAAGAACGGACATACTCCCGTTATCGGAGTAAAGCAAGATACTGACGGGAGCTATTATTGGACACTCGACGGTGACTGGCTGACGGACGATAGCGGCAATAAAATCAAAGCAGAGGGAACCGATGGCAAGGATGGTACGGACGGGTCGAATGGAGAAGACGGGAATGATGGGCAGGACGGAAAGCCCGGCATGGACGGCAAAGATGGTATTACCCCTAAATTCAAAATCGAAAACGATTATTGGTACATTTCCTATGACAACGAGTCCACGTGGACACAACTCGGTAAAGCCACCGGTGAAGACGGTAAAGATGGAGAGGACGGTATTAGCGGTGATCCGATGTTTACGGATATTGACTATGAAACCAATACCGACTATGTAATTTTTACGTTGTCTAACGGTACGCAGATCAAATTGCCCACGTGGTCGGCATTCGAGGCTCTGAAAACACTCTGTAATCAGATGAATACCAACATTTCGTCTTTACAAACGATTGTTACTGCTCTGCAAAATAATGATTATATTACAGAGATTACCCCTGTTATGCAAGATGGGATAGAAATAGGCTATACGATCAGATTCAATAAAAGTAATCCAATTACTATTTATCATGGTAAAGATGGCCAAAACGGGACAGATGGTTCGGATGGCAAGCCCGGGGCTGACGGACAAGACGGGCATACTCCTGTTATCAGCGTAAAGCAGGATACTGACGGCGTTTATTACTGGACGCTTGACGGCAAGTGGCTGACGGATGATAGTGGTAATAAAATCAAAGCCGAGGGGACAGACGGAAAAGATGGTGCAGACGGTTCAGATGGAGAAGATGGAACGGACGGAGCGAACGGTAAAGACGGCATTACTCCCAAACTCGAAATCAGAGAGGGATATTGGTACATTTCCTATGACAATGGAACAAACTGGACACAGTTGGGCAAAGCCACAGGTGAAGATGGGACTGACGGAACTGATGCCGTTTCGATTTTCAAGGAAATTACCCAAGATGAAGATTATATCCATTTCAAATTGCAGGATGATTCGGTTATTTCCGTGCCCAAACATCATCCGCTGTCTATCACATTCTCCGAAACCGAGGATATTCGGGTATTGGCGGATAAAACATACTCGATCGGTTATACCATTACAGGAGCTGATGAAAATACCGTTATCAAGGCTTTGGCACAAGACGGGTTTCGGGCTGTGGTAAAAAAGACGGACAATGCAACTGGAACCATCGAAATCACTACTCCGAGTACGATTCTGCCGAGCGAGGTGCTGATATTCGTCACCGACGGTAAGGAACGGACGATTATGCGTTCGATCAACTTTGTCGAAGGAGTTATCGTTGTAACGACCAAATCCTATACGGTCGGTTACAATGGCGGTACGGTTACTGTCGATCTCTCGACCAATATCGACTATACGGTCGAAATACCCGAAGCCGATAAATCGTGGATTTCCGTAGCTGATACACGTACCCGTGCCGCTATGCGTGATGAAACCCTGACATTTACCGTAGCCTCCAATTCGGCTCTTACAGTTCGTTATTCGACAATCCGGTTGGTCGATAACCTCGGTATAACATCAGAAACGATTCTTATCACCCAAAAATCTGGAACCTCACAAACCGTTCATGTTACAACGGCCGGAACCCTCGATCAACTTATCAATTCTGAGGATAAGGACATCATCGAGGAATTGACCCTTACTGGCAAGATCAACACATTCGACTTCGACTTTATCAGAACGATGAAAAATCTTAAAGCCCTTGATCTTTCAAAGACCGACAATACGACTATTCCGGCAAGTTGCTTAGCTAATACTAATATTTCGACAGTTTTATTGCCTCTTGGTCTTACTGCGATTCCAAATCGTGCATTTTATCAAGCAGCAATCACTTCGATATACATTCCCGAAACAGTGCAGACTATCGGAGAATATGCATTTTATCAGTGTAAATCTATTACAGGGAACCTTGTAATTCCTGATGCCACTACCTCAATTGGCAACTACTGTTTCACATCATGTACTTTTAACGGCACCTTGACACTCGGCAATGGATTACAAACTATTGGTGAGTCTGCTTTTGGAGGGAACCAATCATTGGTAGGGGATCTAACAATACCTGTAACAGTTACGTCATTAGGCGCTTCTGCATTTAGTGGGAATGTAGGCTTCAATAGACATCTCACGATTGATAGTGGTATAAATATACCGTTTGCCTGTTTTTATGATTGCCGTAATTTTTCTAAACTCACTATAGCTGAAGGGGTTAATATTATTGGCGAGTCTGCCTTTGAAAATCTTTCAAGCATTACAGGTAATCTTAAGTTGCCTAATTCCATAACATCAATTGGGGCTCGTGCATTTTTCGGTTGCTCTAAAATTGATGGGTATTTATCTCTTGGTCCAAACATTACATCAATTGGAGATTGTGCATTTGTAAAAAGCATTGATTCTGAAGAAATAATACAAGAAAAAGAAAAGCTCTCCACCGATCCCGATATGGACTACTATGATCGTATTATATACGACGATACTTATTATTCTGCTATTTTTTCCAAAATATATATCCAATCTTCACTACCGCCGACGATTACTATTAAATCATTTGGGCTGAAAGAAACGACGATTTCAGATAAGAGATTTATTAAAAGAGAAATCGTCGAAAGACAACCGGGATGGAGCAGGAAAAGACAGTATGACATCTATAATGCTTACAGATATAGAGGCTCGTATCCAAATCATTTGATTGTTCCAACCGGATGTACAGCAAATTATTCTGATTGGGAAGTTGATTTAATTGAAGAAGTTGATTTTTAGCTTTTTAACATCAATAATTATGTGTACAAATTCCAACACTCAACCATCGAATGGACAGCAACTGTCACCCGATGCATTTATTGAGAACTCCCAAAACGATACTCAAAAGATGAATACATTTACAGCTTATGAAAAAGCAATTGAAGGCTATCAGTTTCAGGTAGGCCGCTACAACATCTGGATGAACTATTATGCCATCTTCGTCGGCGCTTTATTCGTCGCTCTTTACTCGATCTGGCCGAAAAGCGAAATCGAAACGCTATGTTGCGCATGCAAACCGGTTTGCGGCAAAGCTCCTGCGGCAGTTGCAGAATCGCAGGAGTGGTTCTTGCCCCTGATTATATCCGTTCTCGGTTGGATCGCCTCCCTTTGTTGGTACGGAGCCTTGCTCGGGTACCGTAAGTGGAACGAGCACTGGATTAAAGTGGTACAGGGTATAGAAATGGTACTTAATAAAGATGTATATCCTAATGTTTACACTGCCCAACCGGAACGTCCTCAGAAAGAGAGTTTGTGGAAACGTATTAAGAATATTTTTCGATGCAATAAATCAAAATGTTATGCGCCAGGCTTTGTCTCTACTCAGAAAATTACCGGAATTTTTATTTTTTTCGCAGCATTGGCTTGGGGCGGTTTGATAACCTACATTTTATATCAATGGTGCTGCGGATGGAACCTTTGGAGCATTATCCTTAGTGTCCTGTGTGGCTTTCTTACTGTTGTATTGCTGTGTCGTTTACATTGGGGAAAATCAAGATTTTATTCGTCAACTATTATTGATAGATAGCTACCGGCGATGAATCGTTGAAAAGAAACTATATTTACTTACGAATCATTGCAAGCTACGAATATTATTTTAGTGGAACAATCCCATTTGACGTAAAAAACGGAGGCTCATCGGCCTCCGTTTTGTTTAAAATCCAATATTCAATAAACAAAAATTTTCAACTTTACAAAAAAATGCGGACAAAATGCGGACATATCAGCCAAAATAAAAACCTCAAATGATTGTTTATAAGTCATTTGAGGTTTTTTGAATAGTACCCGGAGCCGGGATCGAACCGGCACAACATTGCTGTCATTGGTGTTTGAGACCAACGCGTCTACCAATTCCGCCATCCGGGCTGCTAAATCGGTGATTTGCTCTGCAAAAGTAATGATTTATCGAGGAACTCCAAATTTTTTCGCATTTTTCTGCGTCCTTACTGTCTGCCGAAGTGGACGAGGAGCCTGGCGGCCTTGGCCGGTCCGACGAGGGCCGAGAGTTCTTCGGCAGGGGCCGTGCGGATTTTCTCCACCGTACGGAAATGGCGCAACAGGAGCTCTATGGTCTTCGGGCCGACTCCTTCGATATTTTCCAGTTCACTGTGAATGAAACCTTTGCTTCGCTTCTGCCGGTGGAAGGTGATGCCGAAGCGATGGGCTTCGTCGCGGATGTGACACACCACTTTGAGCGGTTCACCCGTACGGCTCAAGTAGTAGGGCATCGGGTCCCCGGGGAAGAAGATCTCTTCGATCCGCTTGGCCAGGCCTACGATGGGGACTTGTTTTTCGATTCCCAGTTCGCACAGCACGGCATAGGCGCTGGAGAGCTGTCCTTTGCCGCCGTCCACGATAATCAGGTCGGGCAGTTCGGCTCCTTCGGCGATCAGGCGGCTGTAACGGCGGAAGACGATCTCGCGCATCGAGGCGAAGTCGTCTGCACCGATGACGGTTTTGATGTTGAAATGGCGGTACTCCTTGCGTGAAGGCTTGCCGTCCCGGAATACCACGCATGAAGCTACCGGGTTGGTCCCCTGCAGGTTGGAGTTGTCGAAGCATTCGATGTGGCGGGGCGGACGGTCCAGGTGCAGCTCCTTTTGCATGGTGGCCATCAGGCGTTCGGTATGCCGCTCGGGATTCTTGATCTCGAGGTTCTTGAGTTGTTCGGCGCGATAGATACGGGCGCTCTTGAGCGAGAACTCCAGCAGATCGAGTTTTTCGCCCCGTTTGGGAACGGTGAAGGTCACTCCGTCGAAAAGTTGCGCGGCCGAGGGGAGGTAGGGAACGATGACCTCTTTGGCCAGCGTTCCGGCGATCGTTTCGGCGATGTGCTGGATGGCCAGGGTCAGCATTTGGGCCGGATCGGTGTCGATGCCCGTGGTGAGCCGTATCGTATAGACGCCCACGACCGAACCGTGGCGGATGCGCAGGAAATTGCAGTAGGCCACGTCGTCGTCCACCAGTAGGGAGAAGACGTCCACGTTCACGATGCGTGCGCTGACGATCACCGATTTGCTCGAATAGTTGTCCAGGGCGTCGAGGCGTGTCTTGTAGCGTTGTGCGACTTCGAATTTCAGGTTTCGGGCGGCTGCCTCCATCTCTTTTTCAAGATAGGTACGCACGGGGCGCAGGTCGCCTTTGAGAATCGAAACCGTCATATCGACCAGTGCGTCGTATTCTTCTTCGCTTTGCGCTCCCACGCAAGGTCCCTTGCAGTTGCCCAGGTGGTATTGCAGGCAGACCGAATAGCGCCCTTTGGCGATAGCCGTCGGCGAAAGGTTGAGCGAGCAGGTTCGCAGGGGAATCACCTCGCGGATAAACTCCAGGATACTGCGCTGCATCATTACCGAGCCGTAGGGACCGAAATATTGGGAGCCGTCGCGGTTGAGGATGCGGGTGGACTGTACGCGCGGGAACGGTTCGCGGCGCACGACGATCCAGGGATAGGTCTTGTCGTCCTTGAGCAGGATGTTGTAGCGCGGCTGGAGGGTCTTGATTAACGAGTTTTCGAGCAGCAGGGCGTCCGTTTCGGTATCGACGACGATGTGCCGGATCGCAGCGATCTGCCTCACGAGTACCTGTACCTTGGCGCTGTGTTCCTTGTTCTGCATGAAATACGAGCTGACCCGCTTGCGCAAGCTTTTGGCTTTGCCGACGTAGATGATCGTCCCGTTCTTGTCCAGAAACTGATATACGCCCGGTGACAGAGGCAGCAGGGCCACCTGTTCTTTCAACCCGTATTTTTTTACGTTGTCCATCTGTCGCAAAAGTAGCAAAATTTTAACAAAGACCTCTGCCGTGCGCTGAATCGGAGAATGAGCCGGAGTTTTTCGGCAGAAGTCGTCGATTGAACAGATTGTTCGTGGTTGAAAAGTATTTATATTTTGATTATTTGTCGAAAACATTATACCTTTGGGCCGTTTTATTGAGCAAAATCTGCCTATGAAAAATTTTTTATCCCTGTTATGTATTCTTTCGCTCTGCTTCGGGTGCGACAAGGCGTATGATCTGAACAAGATCGAATCCGGCGATGTAACCATCGGCAACGACCAGAGCGAATGGATTATGCCGTTGGCGCAGATCACGGTCGGAATGGACGAGTTGCAGGACGGCAGTGCGGATATCCGCGCTATTTTCGACGAGGTCGATATCTGGTTGCCGACGACGCTCCCGGGCAATGCGGAGTGGGTCGATATCGTCCGTCTTTCGAGTGATGGAACTTATCTGGACGGAATGCTGGAGGCTCTTATCGACGAGATGCTCGTTCCCGGATCGAAAAAAATGGACGAAGTGGTCGATCTGATTTGGTCCAACGAAGGTTACCGCGAGCGTTTTACGGCGTTGATTCCGGCCGATAGCGAGGAGCTTTTCAAGGCGGAATTCAAGAAGTTTTTCGGCGAGGACAACGAGGCTGGCGAAGCGTTGCGCGATACGATGGGCGAGTTGGCGCGGGAATTTCTTTCCCAGATTAAAATCAATACGATTACTTATAATGCGACGTTGGATGTCGACGATGATTTGATCGATATGCTTGCCGACAACCTCGATCCCGAGGGTACCGTCGATCCGGTCAATACGCTCGATCTGTACGGCGAGGTGCGGAGCAGTCTGCCGGTGAGCTTCGAAGTAGCTGCGGATTTTTCCGAAACGAACGTGGCTATCGCGCCTTTCCTGGTCGAACCCGACGAAGAGAATGACATCGCTCCCGTGCGGCTTTACAAGGATGATATCCGGAGTTTGTTCTCTTTCTTCGAACTGAATGTCGATTTTATGCCGCAGAAATATTATCCGCGTATCGGATTCAGCGACAGCCAGTCGATTCGTATGATGCTGCATTTGAAGAAACGCGGCGGTCTTAATCTGAACCTTTAATCCGGATTCCTCATATGAAAAAGATCATATATACTTTGATTGCGGCATTTGTCGCATGTACGGCCGTGGCACAGACGCCGAGTGCCTACTTTATGGAGGGTTCGACTTTCCGCAGCCAGCTTAACCCGGCTTTCGCTCCGCTGCGCGGCTATGTGAATATTCCCGTATTGGGCGGTGTGCAGGTCAACGTTTCCGGTAACCTCTCCGTCAGCGATATTTTTTATCCGGTGAACGGAAGTTTGGTAACGCTGTTCGACAAGAATGTTTCTGCGGCCGAGGCGTTGGGAAATCTGCGCTCGAAAAATATGCTCGGAACCGATGCCCGGATCAATATCGTCGGTTTCGGTGCATTCCGCAAGGATCATAAGACATTCTGGTCGTTCGATCTGAATATGCGTGTGGAGGCGGAGGCCAATATGCCCTATTCGTTGTTCGACTTTCTCAAGAACGGACGGAACGAGGCCGTTATCAACGATATCAAAGCCTCGACACAGGCTTATCTCGAGGCCGCTTTCAGTTACTCTTTTCCGCTGACGGATCAGATTTATCTCGGTGCTCGGGGTAAGTTTCTCGTCGGCGCGGGCCGTGCGCGGACGTCGATCGACCGGCTCGATATAAAATTGCAGGAGAATAGTTGGAATATCGACGCGGACGGTTCGTTCGAAATGTCGGGCCTTGAGATGAGCTCTATGCAGCGTCCCGACGGGTCGGAATATTATTCGTTCAACGATTTCGACGTCTCTTCCTACAAAGGGCCTGCGGGTTACGGTTTTGCCGTCGATCTGGGTGTGACGTACGACGTGATTCCCGATTTGCAGCTCTCTTTCGCCGTGAACGACCTGGGCTTCATTTCGTGGGGAAAGAAATACTTGGAGCGTGGGCAGATGACCAAATCCCAATCTTTTACCGGCGTGGAGATCATCGACGGTGAGGTTCATGATCCGGAGTTTGATTTCGGCGAGCTGGAGTTCGACCGGGTGCAGGCTTCCAAAGGCAAGACCGAGATGCTGCGCACCTCGATCAATCTGGGAGCCGAGTACGAGGTTTGGCGTCATAAGATTGGCCTGGGTCTGCTTTACAACGTACGTGTCTGGGATGTGAAGACGTTCCACAACCTGACCGCCTCGGTGAATTTCCACCCGATTCCTTGGTTTACGCTGACGACCAGCTATTCGTTTCTCAACGGTCAGGGGCATGCCCTCGGTGTGGCGATCAATGCCTGCCCCAGTTGGATCAACTTCTTCCTGGCGACCGATATGTTGATTTGCAGCCATACGCCGCAGTTCCTGCCCGTCACTTCTACATCGATGAACGTGACGCTCGGCATCGGCGTTCCGATCGGGCGGCGCAGTCACCGCATCCCGGAGTATCTTTACCGATAATAATTGATATTAGTTAAGAAGCCTGCATCGGTAGATGCAGGCTTCTTTGATGCGGTGTTTTCTTTTTTTACGATTCTTTGCTGTAACCGGTGTTTGCCGGTTTCGATGGCGGAATCCCGAAGGGGTGCGTCTTCGGTCCGGAGAACACCTGGGAACGGTCGGATTTGACTATGTGACCAAAGTCGGCACTCGTTTTACCGTCCGCAGCAAAGGTGATCGACCGGAACGTCGAACGGATCGGCGGGCAGCTCCTCCACGACCTGATGCGGATAGCACACGCCTGCCTTGAAAGCCCGGAAGCCCGGCTGCGACAGGTATTTGTCGTAGAATCCCTTGCCGCGTCCCAGGCGCATGCCTGCGGCGGTGAACGCCATGCCCGGCACGATGATGAAATCGATCTCTTCGGGGCGGCACAGCGCAGTGGCCTCCGGTTCCGAAATGCCGAACGAGCCGGAGTCGTTCATCGAGGCGGGATCGTAATCGTAGAATCGCATTATGTCGCCTTCCACGCGGGGCAGCACGATCCGTTTGGAGCGGCTCCAGCGTTCGAGTGCCGGGGCGGTGAGGGGTTCGTCTTTGAGCGAAGCGAAAAGGGCCACCACTTTGGCGCGTGCGAAGGCCGGAAGCCTCTCCGCTTCGTTGAAAATACGTGCGGAAAGCTCTTCGCGCTGTTCCGAAGAAAGGGCCGTATTGAGCCCTTTCATCTGTTTCCGGATTTCCGTTTTGGTCATAAAATGCCTGATTTTAAGCGTAAATTTCGAATTGTTTTGTGTTGTTATTATGCAAACAATGACTATCTTTGCCGAAGCGCAAACAAATTTTTAACAAAAATAAACAAATTTCAAACATTATGGGCTGTTTTCTAACTAATTCTTCTCTTGGCAAGAAGTTGGTAATGAGCATTACCGGTTGTTTCCTCGTGCTCTTTATCCTCTTCCACATGTCGATGAACATCGTGGCGATCTTCTCGCCCGAGGCGTACAACACGGTCTGCGCATTCCTGGGTGCCAACTGGTATGCGTTGGTCGGAACGCTGGTGCTGGTCGCCGGTATCCTGATCCACTTCATTTATGCGCTGGTGCTGACCGTGAACAACTACAAGGCGCGCGGTTCGCAGCGTTATGCCGTTACCGTGAAGGAAAAGGGTGTGCAGTGGGCATCGAAAAACATGCTTGCGCTGGGATGGATCATCCTCGGCGGTCTGTTGCTCCATCTGTTCAACTTCTGGTCGAAGATGCAGCTGGTCGAGGTGCTGGGACACCATGAAAATTCGCTCGGCTTCTCGCCGCAGGACGGCGCTGCGCTGATTCAGTACACCTTCTCGCAGTGGTACTACGTGGTGATCTACCTGGTTTGGTTCTTCGCCCTCTGGTTCCACCTTACGCACGGCGTGTGGTCGATGTTCCAGTCGGTGGGCTGGGGCAACGACATCTGGTATCCGCGCCTGAAATGTATCGCCAACATCGTGGCGACCGTCGTGTTCCTCGGTTTCGCTGTGGTCGTGCTGGTCTATTTCTTCCGGAGTCTTTGCTGCGGTTGTGTCTGCTAACATCTTACGTTGAATTATAAAAATATAGAGATATGGCTTTCAAATTAGATTCAAAAATACCCGCCGGGGAACTCGCGCAAAAGTGGAGCAACCACAAGGCGGCGATCAAGGTAGTAAGCCCTGCCAACAAACGCAAACTGGATATTATCGTCGTAGGTACGGGCCTGGGCGGTGCCTCCGCAGCCGCTTCGCTCGGCGAACTGGGATACAACGTGAAGGTTTTCTGCATCCAGGACTCTCCGCGCCGTGCGCATTCGATCGCGGCGCAGGGCGGTATCAATGCGGCCAAGAACTACCGCAACGACAACGATTCGATCTACCGGCTGTTCTACGATACGATCAAAGGCGGCGACTACCGCGCCCGTGAAGCCAATGTTTACCGCATGGCCGAAGTTTCGAACTGCATCATCGACCAGTGCGTCGGCCAGGGCGTTCCGTTCGCACGCGAGTACGGCGGTATGCTGGACAACCGTTCGTTCGGCGGTGCGCAGGTTTCGCGTACGTTCTATGCCCGCGGCCAAACCGGCCAGCAGTTGCTGCTGGGAGCTTATGCCGCACTCAACAAGGAGATCGCTGCCGGTTCGGTGAAGAGTTATCCCCGTCACGAGATGCTCGACATCGTGATCGAAGACGGCGAGGCGAGAGGTATCATCGCACGCAATCTGGTGACGGGCGAATTGGAGCGTTTCGGCGCACACGCCGTAGTGATCGCTTCGGGCGGTTACGGCAACGTGTTCTTCCTTTCGACCAACGCGATGGCTTCGAACGGTTCGGCCGCTTTCCAGTGCTACCGCAAGGGTGCCGGCTTCGCGAATCCCTGTTTCACGCAGATCCACCCGACCTGTATTCCGGTGCACGGGGATCAGCAGTCGAAGCTGACCCTAATGTCGGAGTCGCTGCGTAACGACGGCCGTATCTGGGTTCCCAAAAAGATCGAGGATGTGAAAGCCCTCCGTTCGGGTGCCAAGAAACCTTCGGATATTGCCGAAGAGGACCGTGACTACTACCTGGAGCGCCGTTATCCGGCCTTCGGTAACCTCGTGCCGCGCGACGTGGCGTCGCGTGCCGCCAAAGAGCGTTGTGACGCGGGCTTCGGCGTGAACGAAACGGGGTTGGCCGTGTTCCTCGATTTCAAGACCGCGATCGAGCGTCTGGGCAAGGATGTCATCAAACAACGTTACGGCAACCTGTTCGACATGTACGAGGAGATCACCGACGTAAATCCCTACGAACAGCCGATGCAGATCTTCCCTGCCGTACACTATACGATGGGCGGTATCTGGGTCGATTACAACCTGATGACTACGATCCCGGGTCTCTACGCCATCGGTGAGGCCAACTTCTCGGATCACGGTGCCAACCGCCTGGGTGCTTCGGCGCTGATGCAGGGTCTGGCGGACGGTTATTTCGTGCTGCCTTATACGATCGGCGACTACCTGTCGCACAAGATCCAGGCTCCGAAGGTGAAGACCGATACCAAGGCCTTCGACGAGGCAGAGAAGGGTGTGAAGGATAAGATTTCGAAGTTGCTTTCCATCAACGGCAAGCAGTCGGTGGACGATATTCACAAGAAGCTGGGACACATCATGTGGGAGAACGTCGGCATGGCGCGTTCGAAGGAGTCGCTCGAGAAGGCGATCGTCGAGATCCAGGCGCTGCGCAAGGAGTTCTGGAAGGATGTGAAGGTCGTAGGCAAGGCGAACGAGTTCAACGTCGAGTTGGAGAAGGCGCTGCGTCTGGCCGATTTCCTGGAGCTGGGCGAGCTGATGGCACGCGACGCGCTGAACCGCGAGGAGTCGTGCGGCGGACATTTCCGCGTCGAGCATCAGACCGAAGAGGGCGAGGCCAAACGCGACGACGAGCACTTCGTATATGCCGCCGTGTGGGAGTACAAGGGCGAGAACGAAGCGCCGGAGCTCACGAAGGAGCCGCTGAACTTCGAGTTCGTACACCCCGCACAGCGTAACTACAAGGACTAATTCTTCTGTCGTCTAACTTTAATACACAATTTGAAACTATGAATTTCACGTTAAAGATATGGCGCCAGAAAGACGCCAAGGCAAAAGGGGCATTCGAAACCTACAAAGTCGAGAACATCTCCGCCGACACCTCGTTTCTCGAGATGCTGGATATTCTGAACAACAACCTGATCCACGAGGGCAAGGAGCCCGTGGCGTTCGACCACGACTGCCGCGAGGGTATCTGCGGTATGTGCTCGCTGCACATCGACGGCCGTGCGCACGGCCCGGGCGACGGCGCCACGACCTGCCAGATTTACATGCGCCGTTTCAAAGACGGGGCGACGATCGTCATCGAGCCCTGGCGTTCGGCGGCTTTCCCCGTAATCAAGGACCTCGTGGTGGATCGCAGTGCCTACGATAAGATTCTTCAGGCCGGCGGCTTCATCTCGGTCCGTACGAATGCCGTGCAGGATGCCAACAACATTCCCATCCCGAAGGCCGATGCCGACGTTGCGATGGATGCCGCTGCCTGCATCGGTTGCGGTGCCTGCGCTGCGACCTGTAAGAACGGCTCGGCGATGCTTTTCGTCGCCGCCCGTGTGTCGTCGCTCGCGAAACTGCCGCAGGGACGTGTCGAGGGTGCCCGCCGCGCCAAGGCGATGGTGGCCAAGATGGACGAACTGGGCTTCGGTAACTGTACCAATACGGGAGCTTGCCAGGCCGAGTGTCCGAAGATGATTTCGATTTCGCACATCGCCCGTCTGAACCGGGAGTTCCTCTCGGCGAAGTTCGAGGACTAATCGTTTGAAGAATAGATGCAAACAAGCCCGGAGCGAAACTCCGGGCTTGTTTGCGTATGGCGGGATCCGAAACTCGCCGAAATTGCGGGGCTGCGGCTGATTTACGCTGTTCGCCTTTCCGGTCGTTGCAGCAAGGAGGCCCGCCGGGAGATTGCCGGCTGGCGATTCGGCCGGATTCGAGGTCGGGGTTGAAAATATGGGGCATAACGACCTTTATGCCCCATTCCGAACCGGTCGTTGTCGCCGCCGGAGCCGAGAATCTGTTTTCCTTCCTACTTTTTTATGTAGCTCTTCAACGCTTCGACGTACTCCTCGAAAGCATCCACGCCTGTCGGGGTAATGCGGCAGAGCGTGCGGGGCATTTTTCCCCGAAAGGTCTTTTCGACCGTGATGTAGCCGGCTTTTTGCAGTTTGTCGATCTGTACGCTCAGGTTGCCCGCCGAAGCTCCCGTCTGTTCCCGGATGAAAACGAAGTCGGCCTCTTCGACCCCGAGGAGGATCGACATTACCGCCAGGCGCAGTTCCGAGTGCAGCAGGGGATTCAGTTCCTTGAACATCTTTTGTGCGATTGGTAGTTGATGATATGTCCCGGGACGACCATCATGATGAAAAATACGCCGGCAAAGATAAGGATTTCGTTGTTCAGGAGTCCGGCGGTTATCTCAATTCCGTCAGAAGTTGCGATTTTTTTCAGGAAATAGTCGTATAAAGGGAAGAGGACTGAAAGAGCCATACAGGTAAGTCCTGCGACGATGTATATTTTCGAACGAACGATCATTCCGGTTGTTGCCGTTGCCGTAGCCATCACCAGTGTAATGAGTTCGAAAAGACTGTGTCGGTAGGAGAGTCCGTGAAATAGCGAAAAGAGGAAGATCGGAATCAATGATAATGAGGATACTAACCAGACCTTGCCGACGATGCGGTCGATCTCCGTGCGGGGCTCCGTCGGCTTCTTGTCCGGGAACAACCGCATCAGCAGACAGCCGATGATGGGAATGAGAAACCAGGTGAAGCACCAGGCGGGATGGCATCCGGCGATGTTGAACCAGTAATTGAGCAGGGCGATCCCGACGGTCGTATAGCCCCATACGAGGAACGGGCGTCCCGCATGGTTTTCCAGCCGGTTGCGGGTGTTTTGAATCATGCGCGAGATGAGTTCCATACTCTCTCGTGTGTCTAATTTTCTCTCTTCCATACGCAGTGAGTTTTGATGATTATATATTTTAGCATGCCGCTTTTTTCTTTGCAGATTCGGGTATCCGTTCGTTGGCAGCCGTTTTTGACTGTGTTTACAAGGCATCCCTCGCCCCGAATGATTTCGGGCTGTTGTCCGACCGTATCGGAAATCGAGTTTTTTCGTGCGGTCCGACCGTCGGCGGATCACTCCGCATCGTCATCGTCCGAGAGTTTTGTCAGGTGGAATATCAGATCCAGAATAAGACCGAGCCCCCAGCCTGCCATGACCCACAGCACCCACCAATAGTGGGGCGTCGTGAGGGCATTGACTCCGGCCAGAAATGCACAAATTACTGCGTATGTTATCCATTCCCGGATGAGCCGGCGCTTTCTGCGTGCGGCTTTCGCATCGATTTTTCGAGTTGTTTCCATAGCTTTCGGTTTTTGTTGGTATTACAAATATAAACTACTTTATTTTATAAACCAAATAAAATGCCTGAAAAATTGAAATTTTACGATGATTCGGGGCAGGGGGCGTTGAGGATGAAATGTACGGGGTAGGCCGAAAGGCTTTACCGAGATCTGTTAAATTATGGTATTATATGCGACCGTTTTTTTTGAATTCGGCGGTAGCCGCAATTTTGCGGGCCGTTATTCGATGCCGGGTTCACCCTGAACTTTTTTCTTGGGAGGGCGCGAGAAACGTCCGAGCATTGTCGGTCAGATTCGGATCGGAGGGCAGTATATTGATTGAGATATATCTTTCGTGGCCCTTTATTCGACGGTTGCAGCGTCGAATCCGAAGGGACGTTTATTCGCGGGCTTGTGGCCGCGTTTATAATTCGCCCCTTGCCTGCATCCTTTTCCCGGAGGGGATTTGGGGTGCTGTGCTTTCGAAGAGGTACATTAAAGTATATAATCGCGCCGCATACTTTATCCGAGCAGGATCAGGCTGAGGGCCATGATCGCCATGCCGCTCATCACGCCGTAGATCGAGATGTGGGCTTCGCCGTATTCGCGGGCGGCCGGCAGCAGTTCGTCGATTGAGATGAAAACCATGATTCCGGCGACGCCTGCCAGGATGCAGCCCATCATGACGGGAGACATGAACGGCATGAGGATAAAATAGGCGAGCAGGGCGCCGACCGGCTCTGCCAAACCCGATAGGAGCGAATAGCGGAAGGCTTTCATCCGGTCGCCGGTGGCGTAAAAGACGGGGATCGAAACCGCGATACCTTCGGGTATGTTGTGTATGGCAATGGCGACGGCGATGGCGATACCCAGCGTGGGATTTTCGACGGCGGTGGCGAAGGTGGCGATGCCTTCCGGGAAGTTGTGGATGCCGATAGCCAGGGCGGTCATCAGTCCCATGCGCATCAGTTTGGCATTTTTCGGTTTCTTCTCCAGCTCTTCGATCATATGGGCTTCGTGCGGGTTCTCGACCGAAGGCACCAGCCGGTCGATGACGCCGATCAGCAGTACGCCGCCGAAAAAGGCCAGGGTCGTAATACCCATCCCGGTTTGGGGTCCGTAGATGGCTCCGATAGCCTCCCGTGCCTGTTGGAACAGTTCGACGAACGAAACGTAGATCATCACGCCGCCCGACAGTCCCAACGAGAACGAAAGCAGTCGCTTGTTGGTACGGTGAGCGAAAAGGGCTATTGTGCTGCCGATACCGGTTGCCAGGCCGGCGCCAAGGGTGAGCATCAGGGGTACAAAGAGTGTGAGCCATCTCGAATACTGTTTTTCAGTTGGTCTTTGCAAAGATAGTGCAAGCCGAAAGCTGTGTCAAATTTATTTGGATGCAACCGAGGCGCCGCCTGTTTTCTGTAAAGATCGTGCACGCGGAAGCCGTTCGGTTTTGTCGGAAGCGGCCAGGGGCTGCCTATTTGCCGTAAAGTTAGTGAATTTTATCCTTTCTTTGCCGGAGAACATCGAATAAGGAGTGTGCGTTGTGTGAAAATCCCGTCGTATGGCGATCGATTCACTACTTTCGGCAGGAGAAGATCACTATTCCCGGCGAGTCGCGTGTTTTCCCGATCCGGTCTTTTTTTGCGGCGCTTGAAAATATCGAGCGCAGTGCACGATGAAATTATTCTTGAAGAAATTTTATTTAATTTGTTGATAAGTAGTGTTATATGTATTTTTAGGGTGGAAGTGGACGATATTTTTCGGAAAAGATGGTGCGAATGGTGTAATAATTGTTACCTTTACCCAATAAACAAGGCAGGTTCATTCTGATCTTTATCTTCTTTGCATTTTCCCGGACCTATATCCCGTCCGGATTTTTTCCATCGTTGAAATCGACCTTTGTAAACTTTCTTTGTTTAGGCAATTTCGCTTGAGTATGTCTGTCGCAGGCAGAAGAGAGCCGTTGCCGGGTTTTAACGATGTCCCGAAATTGAGATTATTTTTTTTTTACTTGCATACGCCCGTTCTGACCGCCCTTTTTCAGCGTGGTTCGGGCAGATTGCGCTGTCGGGGAACAAGGTGTGCGTGACTGCGGTTTCGACCGGGAACAGGAAACTTCCTCGCTTCCGTTTTTCCGCTTCCGCACCGGATGCCTCCGCGACAGATGAAAACTCCGTCGTACGACGGAATTATACGATGATTATGACATTTAACGAATTGAAAATTACCGACCCTATTTTGAAGGCGATCGGTGAAAAAGGATACCTGGCTCCTACGCCCATTCAACAAAAGGGTATTCCCGTGGCGCTCGATGGGCGCGATATGCTGGGCATCGCCCAGACCGGGACGGGTAAGACGGCGGCGTTCGCCATTCCGATCCTGCAGCATTTGAGCAGTGGGATGCAGGCAGAGCCGACCGACGTGCCGCGCCGCAACCGGCGGGGGCGGAATCATGGTCGGGAATACGGAGTGCGGCCGATCCGGGCCCTGATCCTGACCCCTACCCGGGAGTTGGCCGTGCAGATCGGCGACAGTTTTTCGGATTACGGAAAATATGTCGGTCTGAAGCATCTGACGATTTTCGGCGGTGTGAAACAAGGCCCGCAGGTCGAGGCGCTTCGTGGCGGCGTGGATATTCTGATAGCTACGCCGGGGCGTCTGCACGATCTGATCGGACAGAGGTTCGTCGAACTCGACGCGATTACGCATTTCGTGCTGGACGAAGCCGACCGGATGCTCGACATGGGATTCGTCGCCGACATCAAACGTCTGCTGCCGCTGCTGCCGAAGTCGCGCCAGACCCTCTTTTTTTCGGCGACGATGCCTGCGGACATAGTGGCGCTCTCGAAAAGTATGCTGACCGACCCCGTGCGGGTGGAGGTGACTCCGGTTGCGTCGGCGGTGGATGCGATCGATCAGCGGGTCTATTTCGTGGAGAAGCCGGAGAAGAAGAAACTGCTCGTATCTCTGCTCCGCGAGGAGGATAAGTCCGTTCTCGTCTTCTCCCGCACCAAACACGGAGCGGACAATATTTCGCGTCTGCTCTCCAAGTCGGGTATTCGAAGCGAGGCGATTCATGGCAACAAGTCGCAGAATCACCGCCAGCGCGTACTCACGGATTTCAAGTCCGGCAAGATCCGGGTGATGGTCGCTACGGACATCGCTGCCCGTGGCATCGACATCCGGGAACTGGAGATCGTCATCAATTACGATCTGCCGGATGTGCCGGAAACGTACGTACACCGTATCGGCCGCACCGGTCGTGCCGGACATTCCGGAACCGCCCTTACGTTCTGCACCCCGGACGAGCGGCCGCTTATGAAAGACATACAGCGGCTGACGGGCAAAAAACTCAATGCGGAAACATACCGTGCATAATAATCTTTAAGTTGAATTTAATGGCAAAATCGCAAACATTCGGAAAAAGAGAGAACGAAAAGAAAAAGCAGGCCAAGCGCCTCGAAAAACAGAAACGCAGGGAAGAACGTCAGGCCGGAGGAAGCTCTTCGCTCGACGATATGATCGCCTATGTGGACGAGAACGGGAATATTACCGACACTCCGCCCCAGCTGCGGCCGAAAGTCGAGATCCAGCTCGAGGATATCGTGATAGCCACGCCTAAAAAGGAAGATATTGCGGCCGAACCGCTGAAAGGGCGTGTCGAGTATTTCAATACCGAGAAGGGGTACGGGTTTATCAAGGACCTGGCTTCGACGGAAAAATATTTTTTCCATATATCTTCGGCTCCCGAAGGGATCGGCGAGGGGCGGATCGTCCTTTTCGAACTCATGCGGGGTACACGCGGTATGAATGCGGTGAAAATCGCATTTGCGCAATAAACATTTATCCACAGTCAAAATAGAAAAAAATGAACATTTACGTATCGAATTTGAACTTCCGCACCCGGGGCGAGAGTTTGCAGACTTTATTCGGGGAGTACGGAGAAGTATCTTCCGCCAACATCATCACCGACCGCGAAACCGGCCGCTCGCGCGGCTTCGGTTTCGTCGAAATGCCGGACGAGTCGGCCGCACGGAACGCGATTAACGCGTTGAACGGTTTCGAGCTCGACGAGCGGGCTATCAACGTCAATGAGGCCCGTCCGAAGACCGAGCGCAGCGACCGGGGTGGTTACGGCTCCAATCAGGGCGGCAGTTACGGGCGCAACCGGTATTGATTCAGATCGGCCGGAAAGAGCGGGGAGGAGCGTTGAACGCCCCTCCCCGCTCTTCGATAAGGCCGTGCTTTTTCCGGCGGGGGATGGGGCGGAGGTTTCCGGAGGAACGCTCGATGGCCGTCCGGTCGGGTGGACGGGCGTCGGAGCGCGGACCGAAACTTCTGCCGGGGCGTATCGTTCTGTCGTTGCAGGATGCCGGCGAAATTTTTTGGCCGGGTTGTCTTGCCGAAACCGTAAATTATGCTTACCTTTGCCCCTGATAACACCGGAACCCGATCAAGCCAATGTTTAGTTTCATACCGAACGCATTTCAGGAGGCCCAGTACGTACGGCGCCGTCATTTCCGGGGTAATCATTCGGAAAATATTTCCAATTTTTATTATAATTTTTCCAAGTTATTAGGGTAGCTGTCCAAGTTGCCCTATTTTTTTGTGCACCCGCTGCGGCGAGGTGCGAAACGGTACAGCAAAATGAAGACGATTCTCAAAGGTGCGAAGTTCTATCGGGACGGAAGGTTCGAAACGGGCGATCTGGCGATCGAAGACGGTAAAATCGTTGCCATAGGCGGTCGGGTCGCGCTTGAGGCGGACGACCGGGCAGTCGATTTGACGGGTTGTCATGTATTGCCGGGATTGGTCGATGTGCATGTCCACCTGCGCGAACCGGGTTTTTCGGAGAAAGAGACCATTGCGACGGGTACGGCTGCCGCCGCGCACGGAGGTTATACCACCGTTTGTCCGATGCCGAATCTCAATCCGGCTCCCGATTCGCCGGAGCATCTGGAAGCGGAGCTGGCTCTGATCCGCCGCGATGCGGTCGTTCGGGTGCTGCCTTACGGTTCCATTACGCGGGGACAGAAGGGACGCGGGGAGCTGGTCGATTTCGGGGCTCTGGCCGGAGAGGTCGTGGGCTTCTCGGACGACGGACGGGGGGTGCAGGGGGAGGAGCTGATGGCCGAAGCCATGCGTCGCGCCGCAGCGGTCGGCAAGCCGATCGTGGCCCATTGCGAAGTCGATGAATTGCTGAAAGGAGGGTATATCCACGACGGTGTTTATTGCCGCGAGCACGGGCACAAGGGTATTTGCTCCGAGAGCGAGTGGCGGCAGGTGGAGCGCGATATAAAATTGGCAGCCGAAACCGGATGTCAGTATCATGTCTGCCACGTTTCGACCAAGGAGAGCGTCGAGCTGATTCGCCGGGCGAAGGCCGCCGGGTTGAAAGTCAGCGGCGAAACGGCTCCGCACTACCTGCTGCTCTGCGACGAGGATTTGCAGGAGGACGGTCGTTTCAAGATGAATCCGCCGCTGCGGGGACGTGAAGACCGCGAAGCCCTGCGGCAGGCCGTCGCCGACGGGACGATCGAGGTGATCGCCACGGATCATGCGCCTCACACCGCCGAACAGAAATCGCGCGGATTGGCCGGCAGCGCGATGGGTATCGTGGGGTTGGAGTGTGCTTTCCCGCTGCTCTATACCTATTTGGTGAAGCCGGGGCTGCTTACGCTGGAGCAGCTCGTCGAGCGGATGTCGATGGCTCCGCGCCGGATTTTCGGCCTCGGCGGAGGCTTGCAGGCGGGCGAACCGGCTGATTTAACGGTGTTCGACCTCGATGCGGAGTACGAGATCGATCCCGAAACCTTCCTGTCGAAAGGCCGCGCTACGCCTTTTGCCGGCTGGCGGGTTGCGGGCCGTACGCTCTGGACGCTGGTCGGAGGACGTACGGCATACGCGACGGAGCGTTTCCGATAGACGGGGCGGGAGCGATGTGCGCGGATTGTCCCGGATCGGAATACGAAATGCGATTCCGTTTTTCGACGGGCGGTGACTGCGGTCGTCGCGGATTCTGCCGGATGCGGGAAACAGGGCCGGAAATTGAAAAATGAACGAAGACAAATTACGAAATAACCGAATATGAAACCATTCACCAAAAAAATCGTGCTTGAGTCGGGCCGCGAGTTCTACGGCTACGGTTTCGGCGCGGACCGGGAGGCGACGGGCGAGATCGTGTTCAATACCTCGATGGTCGGCTACCAGGAGATTCTCTCCGATCCCTCCTATACCGACCAGATGGTCGTGATGACCTATCCGCTGATCGGCAACTACGGCATTACGGACGAGGATTACGAAACCAAGTATCCGACTATCGGCGGTATGATCGTGCGCGAATACAACGACCTGCCGAGTAATTTCCGCTATACCAAGACCCTTGGCGAAGTATGCGAGGAGTACGGCATACCCTGCGTCTGGGGGATCGATACCCGTATGCTGACGCGCATTATTCGTGACGAGGGTACCCAGCGGGTGATCGTCGTCGATGCGTCGATGCCGCAGGAGGAGGCCCTGCGCCGCCTGAAGGAGGCGCCCGTGCGCCGCGACATGGTCGAGCGCGTGAGCTGCCGCAAGCGTTGGTTCTCCCGCACGGCCAATCATCGTTTCGACGTGGTGGCGGTCGATTGCGGCATCAAGCACAACATCATCCGCAAGCTCAACGAGAAGGGTTGCAACGTGACGGTAGTGCCCTACGATATTACGGCCGAGGAGGTGATGGCTTTCCGTCCCGACGGACTTTTCCTCTCGAACGGTCCCGGCGATCCGACCGACGTGCAGCCGGTCATCGAGATGGTCCGCACGCTTCGGGCGCCTGCCGATCTTCGGTATCTGCCTGGGACACCAGGTGATTTCGCTGGCTTACGGAGCCCGCACCTTCAAGATGAAATTCGGACATCGCGGCGGTAACCACCCCGTGAAGAACCTCGAAACGGGCAAGGTCGAGATCACGAGCCAGAACCACAGCTTTGCGGTCGATACGGAGTCGCTGAAGGGCACCGGACTGACCCTTACGCACCTGAATCTGCTGGACGATACCGCCGAAGGCGTCGAATGCCGCGCCGATCGGATTTTCAGCGTCCAGTATCATCCGGAGAGTGCGCCCGGTCCGCAGGACAGCACCTATTTGTTCGATAAGTTTATCAAAATGATGGAGGAGAGTCAAAATGCCTAAGAGAACGGATATCAAGAAAGTGATGGTGATCGGCTCCGGCCCGATCGTGATCGGCCAGGCTGCGGAGTTCGACTACGCGGGTACGCAGGCTTGTCTGGCCCTCAAGGAAGAGGGGTACGAGGTCGTGTTGGTCAATTCCAATCCGGCGACGATCCAGACCGACGTGCAGATTGCCGATAAAGTCTATATGGAGCCGCTGACGCTCGAGTACGTGGCCAAGATCGTCCGTTACGAGCGTCCCGATGCCATCGTGCCGGGACTGGGCGGGCAGACGGGCCTGAATCTGGCCGTGCAGCTCGCCAAGAAAGGCGTGCTTCAGGAGTGTCAGGTGGAGATTCTGGGTACTTCGTTCCAGAGCATCGAGCAGGCCGAGGACCGCGAACTCTTCAAGGAGCTTTGTCAGTCGCTGGGCGAGCCGGTGCTGCCGTCGCTGATTGCTAACAATATCGACGAGGCGGTCGAGGCGGCGAAGCGGATCGGTTACCCCGTCGTGTTGCGTCCGGCCTTTACGCTGGGCGGTACGGGCGGCGGCTTCGCCGACGACGAGACGCAGTTGCGCGAGATGATGCGCAATGCGCTTTCCCTCTCCCCGGTGCATCAGGTGCTGATCGAGAAGAGCATCAAGGGGTATAAGGAGATCGAATACGAGGTGATCCGCGACCACAACGATACGGCCATTGCGATCTGCAATATGGAAAACATCGATCCGGTCGGCGTCCATACGGGCGACTCGATCGTGGTGGCTCCGAGCCAGACGCTGACCAACAAGGAGTATCAGTTGCTGCGCGACAGCGCCCTGCGGCTGATCCGTGCCCTGAAGATCGAAGGCGGCTGCAACGTGCAGTTCGCGCTCGATCCCCTCTCGTTCAACTACTACCTGATCGAGGTCAATCCCCGCGTGTCGCGGTCGTCGGCTCTGGCGTCGAAGGCCAGCGGCTATCCGATCGCCCGCGTCAGCGCCAAGATCGCCGTGGGCCTTACGCTCGACGAGATCCGCATCGCCAATACGCCGGCCAGCTTCGAACCGGCTCTCGACTATGTGGTTACCAAGATCGCCCGCTTCCCGTTCGACAAGTTCAGCGACGCTTCGAACCAGCTCGGAACCCAGATGAAGGCGACGGGCGAGGTGATGTCGATCGGTCGCACGATGGAGGAGAGCCTGCTGAAGGCGATGCGCTCGCTCGAAACCGGCGTCTGCCATATCTACCACAAGAAATTCGACGACTGGACGGTCGATCGGATGCTCTCCTATATCAAGGAGGGAACGGACGACCGTCTTTACGCCATCGCCGAGCTGATCCGCCGGGGCGTCGAGCTGGCGCTGATCTACAACAGCACCAAAATCGACATGTTCTTCCTCGAGAAGTTTAAGAACATCGTCGAGTTCGAAAAGGTCGTAGCGGCCAATCCCCGCGACATCGAAACGTTGCGCGACGCCAAACGCATGGGTTTTAGCGACAAGTTCATCGGTCAGTTGTGGGGCATGAGCCAGAAGGAGATGTTCCTGCTGCGGCGCGAGCACAATATTTTCCCGGTTTATAAGATGATCGATACCTGCGCGAGCGAGTTCTCCTCCTATGTGCCGTATTTCTATTCCACTTACGAGCAGGAGAACGAGTCGATCGTGAGCGAACGCGAGAAGATCGTGGTGCTCGGGTCGGGACCGATCCGCATCGGGCAGGGCGTCGAGTTCGACTATTCGACCGTGCATGCCATCTGGTCGATCCGCGCCGCCGGGTACGAGGCGATCATCATCAATAACAATCCCGAAACCGTTTCGACGGACTATACCACCAGCGACAAGCTCTATTTCGAGCCGCTGACCGTAGAGGACGTGATGAACGTTATTACGCTCGAAAAACCGAAAGGGATCGTCGTGTCGCTCGGCGGCCAGACGGCGATCAACCTCGCTGAGCCGCTGCACGAACTGGGTGTGCCGATCATCGGTACGGGTGTCGAGGCGATACGGAATGCCGAAGACCGGGGTTGTTTCGAGAAGATCATGGAGGAGTTGGGAATACCCCAGCCTGAGGCCGAGGCCGTGACCGATATCGAAGCCGGTGTGCGAGCCGCCGAACGGATCGGCTACCCGGTGCTGGTGCGCCCGAGCTACGTGCTGGGCGGCCGGGCCATGCAGATCGTTTCGAACGAGGAGCGTTTGCGCCACTATCTCCAGACGGCGGTCGAAGTCAATGAGGACAGCCCTGTGCTGGTCGATCGTTATATTATGGGCCGCGAACTGGAGGTGGACGCCATCTGTGATGGCAAGGATGTCTTCATTCCCGGTATCATGGAGCACGTCGAGAAGACGGGCATCCACTCCGGCGACTCGATCAGCGTCTATCCGACCTTCAGCGTGAGCCAGAAAGCCAAGGACAAGATCATCGATTATACCGTGCGGCTGGGCCGCCGGATCGGTATCGTCGGTCTGTATAATATCCAATTTATCCTCGACGGGGAAGAGGACGTATATGTGATCGAGGTGAATCCCCGTTCGTCGCGCACCGTGCCGTTCCTTTCGAAAGCGACGGGTGTCCCGATGGCTGACATCGCCACACGGGTCATCCTGGGTCATTCGCTTCGGGAGCAGGGCATTACCGAAGTATATGGCAGGGAGCGCTCCCGCTGGTTCGTCAAGGCCCCGGCCTTCTCGTTCGCCAAGATCCGGGGCATGGAGTCCTACCTCTCGCCCGAGATGAAATCCACGGGCGAGGCGATCGGATACGACAACAAGCTCACCCGGGCGCTCTACAAGGCGCTCCAGTCGTCGGGTATGACCGTCGCCAACTACGGTACGATCTTCCTCACGATCGCCGACAAGGACAAGCAGGATGCGCTGCCGCTGGTACGGCGCTTTTATGACCTGGGTTTCAATATCGAGGCGACGAAGGGCACGGCGGAATTCCTGCGTCAGCATGGTATTCGCACCCGTACGCGCCGCAAGTTGAGCGAAGGCAGTACGGAGATCATCGACTCGCTGCGCCAGGGCCATGTGAGCTATGTCATCAATACGATCGACATCAACCAGCACAACACCCGGCTGGATGGTTACGAGATTCGCCGCACGGCCGTCGAGAACAACGTGACGATCTTCACGGCGCTCGAAACGGTAAAGGTCCTGCTGGATGTATTGGAGGAGATAACCCTGGGTGTTTCGACCATTGATGCCGAATAGTTTTCGATTTCATGCGGCAACTGCGTCACATCCCTCTTTGATCCGAATGGAAAAGACGGATAGTGTTCCCCATCCGCTTCAAAGTCACGATGCACCGCATTTGTCGGCCTGAAATCAAAAGCGAGTTTCGTTCAGAGGGCACCTTTCGCACCTTCTCGCAGTCCGCGACAGTCCCATACCAGCGAGTATGCTCTTGCCGTGTCCTGCTTCGGTCGGCGCGAAACCGGCTCCTTTGAAATTGAGACGAAAGCGAAGCACATAGTTTGGAAAAGAAAAATGTATAAAAAAGGCATATATACTGTTACGGCCAACGAACCGCTGACGCCCTCCGTCTGGCGGATGACGCTCGAGGGGATACGCAATACCTGACCCGTCCCGGGCAGTTCGTCAATATCGAGGTCGAAGGGCTCTACCTGCGCCGTCCGATTTCGGTGTGCGACTACGACGAGCGGACGCTGACACTGATCTATAAGGTCGTCGGCGAAGGCACGGCCCGGTTGAGTGAAATGAAGGCGGGCGTCAAGCTCGACCTGCTGACCGGCCTGGGGAACGGCTTCGATCCGGATGCGGAGTGCCGCAGGCCTCTGTTGGTCGGAGGCGGAGTGGGCGTTCCGCCCCTCTACAACCTGGCCAAAAAACTGATTGACAAGGGTAGAAAAGTGACTGTGGTGTTGGGATTCAATACCGCTTCGGAGGTTTTCTACGAGGAGGAGTTTCGGGCGCTCAGTGCGGAGGTCTTCGTAACGACAGCGGACGGCACGCACGGGACAAAGGGTTTCGTAACGACGGCGATCGCTGAAAAGAAGCCGGATTTTGATTATTTTTACGCCTGCGGCCCGCTGCCGATGCTGCGTGCATTGAGCGATGCGACGGGCGACATCCCGGGCGAATTGAGTTTCGAGGAGCGCATGGGCTGCGGCTTCGGCGGCTGCATGGGTTGTTCCTGTCAGACGAAAAACGGGGCCAAACGTATCTGTAAGGAGGGGCCGGTGTTGAAAAAGGAGGAGATTATATGGTAAACGAATCCAAGAAAAACTTCGATACGTCGGTGACGCTGAGCGGCCTTCGGCTGGATAATCCGGTCGTGCCGGCCAGCGGTACGTTCGGCTACGGCAACGAGTACAAGGATTTTTACGACATCAACATTCTCGGGTCTTTCTCCTTCAAGGGGACGACGCGCGAGGCTCGCTTCGGCAACCCCAACGCCCCGCATCGCCGAGTGTACGGCGGGGATGATAAATGCCGTCGGGTTGCAGAATCCTGGCATCGATGCGGTGATCGGCGAAGAGCTGCCCCGGCTGAAGACATTCTTCCGCAAGCCGGTGATCGCCAATATCAGCGGCTTTTCGGTCGAGGAGTATGCCTATTGCTGCGAGCGGATCGACAAGGAGGAACAGGTCGGTTTGATCGAGGTCAATGTAAGCTGTCCCAACGTGCGGCACGGCGGCATGAGCTTCGGCACGTCGCCCGAAGCGGCGGCCGAGGTGACGCGCGCGGTGAAGGCCGTGACCACCAAACCGGTCTATATCAAACTGTCGCCCAACGTGACGGACATCGTCTCGATCGCCCGCGCCTGCGAAGAGGCCGGTGCCGACGGCATCTGCCTGATCAACACCCTGCTGGGCATGCGGATCGACGTGAGGTGCCGCAAGCCGATCATCGCCAATACGATGGGCGGATTTTCCGGCGCCGCGATCTTCCCCGTGGCCGTGCGGATGGTTTATCAGGTAGCCCGGGCCTGCCGGATTCCGGTGATGGGGTGCGGCGGCGTGGAGACGGCCCACGACGTTATCGAAATGATGATGGCCGGGGCGACGGCCGTGCAGGTGGGGGCCGCCAACCTGCGGAACCCTTATGCCTGCAAGGAGATCGTCGAGGCACTGCCCTGTGAAATGGAGCGGCTGGGGATCGAACGGCTGTCCGATATTATCGGCATCGTGAAGTAATTTTGTGAAAATTATAAATAAGAGATATGACCAACAGAGACGTAATCATCGCCTGCGATTTCAGCAGCGCCGAAGAGACTTTCCGGTTCCTCGATCTGTTTAAGAACGAGGCCCGCAAACCTTTCCTGAAGATCGGCATGGAGCTTTTCTATGCCGAAGGGCCCGAAATCGTGCGTGAGATCAAGCGCCGGGGGCACCGGATTTTCCTTGATCTGAAACTGCACGACATTCCCAATACGGTCAAGAAGGCGATGGCCGTGCTTTCGCGCCTCGACGTGGACATGTGCAACGTGCATGCGGCCGGCACGATCGAGATGATGCGTGCGGCGGTCGAAGGGCTGACCCGTCCCGACGGCACGCGCCCGTTACTGATCGCCGTGACGCAGCTTACTTCGACTTCGGAGGAGCGTATGCAGCGCGAGCTGCTCATTTCGGCTTCGATCAACGATACGATCGTCAAGTATGCGCAGAATACCCGCGAAGCGGGACTGGACGGCGTGGTCTGCTCGCCGCTGGAGGCCGGTATGGTGAAGGCGGCCTGCGGAAAGGAGTTCCTGACCGTTACGCCCGGCGTGCGTTTTGCGGACGGAGAGGTGGCCGATCAGGTGCGGGTCACGACTCCGGCGCGTGCGCGGGAAATCGGCTCGGACTATATCGTGGTTGGGCGTCCCATCACGGCGGCAGCCGATCCCGTGGCGGCCTATCGCCGGTGCGTGGAGGAGTTCGTGAAATAGAGTGTGCGACGGTAGGGAGTATTTCGGGCGGTACGGAAGGAAGGGCTGCTTTGCGGCCCGGATCGAGCGATACGGACGGGATTCGTGTCGTGCGGCAGTTGTCTAAAATGGGTTTGGGAGCGTGGAGTTCGCGGAACTTCGGTCGGCACGGGTGTTGCCGGATCGTGCGAACGGAATGCGCGCCGAATTGCGGCGACCGAAGAGGCCGATTGCCGCGACAGGCAAGAAATAAGTTTTACTCTAAATCAAGAAAGTTATGAAACCGGTTACACTTTTCTATCAGCCCCGGTGCCCCTTCTGCAAGAAGGCGCTGGGTTATCTGGAGGAACTGCAGCGGCAGGAACCGTACAGCCGCATCGAAATCAGGATGATCGACGAACTGGCCGAACCCGAAGTGGCCGACCGTTACGACTACTATTACGTACCGACATTTTACGTCGGGGACAAGAAAGTGCACGAGGGCGGTATTATGCCCGACGAGGTGGAGGCCGTACTCCGTATGGCCCTCGACGAGCGATAGGCGGAAAGCCGTTTTTGCGGAAAAAGGAATGACAATCTAAAGAATGTAGAAATAGTTATGGAAAGAGAAATTGCCAAAGGCCTGCTCTCGATCGGTGCGGTATTCCTGCGCCCCGAGCAGCCGTTTACCTGGGCGAGCGGTATCAAAAGCCCGATTTATTGCGACAACCGGTTGATTCTGACCGCCCCCGAGGTGCGGAAGAAGGTCGAGGCCGCGATTGCGGAAACGGTGAAGGCGAAATTCCCCGCGTGCGAGGTGCTGATGGGAACATCGACGGCAGGCATCGCTCATGCGGCCATCGCCGCGACGATCCTCGACCTGCCGATGGGATATGTCCGCAGCGGCTCGAAGGATCACGGTCGGGGAAACCAGATCGAGGGCAAACTCGAAAAGGGCCAGAAAGTCGTGGTAATCGAAGACTTGATTTCGACGGCGGGATCGTGCATCGAAGTGGTCGAGGTGTTGCGTGCGGCCGGTGCCGAGGTGCTGGGCGTAGTGAGCATCTTTACGTACGGCATGAAGAAAGGACTGGATCGGCTTGCCGCAGCCGACGTAATCAACCATAGCCTTTCGAATCTCGACGCGCTGGTCGAAGTGGCGGCCGAGGAGGGGTATATCAAGCCGGAGGATCGGCAGCGCCTGATCGCCTTCCGCGACAATCCTTCGGACGAAAGCTGGATCAATAAATAAACCGCTATGCGCCATTTAATCGACCCTACGGATCTGTCGGTCGCCGAGATCGGGCAGATCATCGCCTTGGCGGAGGACATCATCGCCAACCGGGCCAAATACAGCGAAGTCTGCAAGGGCAAAAAACTTGCGACGCTCTTCTACGAGCCTTCGACCCGCACGCGGCTGAGTTTCACTTCGGCCATGCTGGAGCTCGGCGGCAGCGTCATCGGCTTTTCGGACGCCGCTTCGTCGTCGGTGTCGAAGGGCGAAACGGTCGCCGATACGGTACGGGTGATTCGTTGCTTCGCCGACATCATCGCCATGCGCCATTTCAAGGAGGGGGCGCCGCTGGTCGGTTCGCAGTATGCCGGTATCCCGGTCATCAATGCCGGGGACGGCAGCCACAGCCATCCGACGCAGACACTTACCGACCTGCTGACGATCAAGCGCGAGAAGGGGCGGCTGGATCACCTGACGATCGGCTTCTGCGGCGATCTGAAATTCGGCCGCACGGTGCATTCGCTTATCAAGGCGATGTCGCGCTACGAAGGGATTCGGGTGGTGCTGATCGCCCCCGACGAGCTGCGGCTGCCCGAGTATATGCTTCATGAGATCGAAACCCAGACCGAAGGGGTGGAATTCCGCGAGGTATCGACGATGGAGGAGGTGATGCCCGAGTTGGACATTCTCTATATGACCCGCGTGCAGAAGGAGCGTTTCCTCGACGAGGAGGAGTTCAACCGCGTGAAGGACAGCTTCGTGCTGGATCCGTCGAAACTCCGCACGGCCAAGCCGGATATGATCGTGCTGCATCCGCTGCCCCGCGTGAACGAAATCACGCGTGCGGTGGACAACGATCCCCGGGTAGCCTATTTCCGGCAGGTCGAGAACGGCAAATTCGTGCGTATGGCCTTGATCTATACATTGTTGAAGTGGGCCGAAGGCGAGAAGCTCGCCGCAGTCCCCGACCTGGCCGAGGGGATGTTCATAGACCGGAGTATGAAATGTCCCAACTCCCGGTGTATTTCGGCTACGGAGGATGTCGATCCGCTTTTCGTCAAAGCGGGAGACACCTGCCGTTGCGCTTATTGCGAGGCGAAAATCCGGTAGCGGATTTTGTCGATACAATGTCGAAATAAAACTGTCGGGATTGTTAGGTTGTCGTTGAAATTATTCGTACTTTTGTGCAAGTAAAAGACGATGGGCCGCAGGTCCGTCGGCGGCTACGGCTTCCGAAACGATGGAAAGGATTCAGATGCACCATACCCGGCGAAAGCGACAGCAGATGCTGTCGGCTCGATGTGCGGTCGGAGCGTGCAGTGTCGTTCCTGCATCGGATTTTATCGACGGAACTATGCAGGAGGGCACGAATCGGCTTCCCGCAGCAATATAATCTTGCCGCTATGACGAATTCTGTCGTAGCGGCTCTTTTTTGGTTGATTTAGTACGTTTCTTACTATGAAAGTTGGAGTAATCATGGGTTCGACCAGCGACTGGGACGTTATGTCCGACGCTGCGGCGACGCTCGCGCAATTCGGTGTGGAGTTCGAGAAGCGGGTGGTGAGCGCCCACCGCACCCCCGACCTGCTGGTGGAGTATGCCAAAACGGCCAAGTCGCGCGGACTGGAGGTAATCATCGCCGGAGCCGGAGGCGCTGCGCACCTGCCCGGCATGGTGGCCAGTATGACCGCACTTCCGGTGATCGGTGTGCCGGTCAAATCGAGCCCTGAACGGGCTGGATTCCTTGCTTTCGATCGTGCAGATGCCCGGCGGCGTGCCGGTTGCGACCGTAGCGATCAACGGGGCGAAGAATGCGGCCCTGATCGCCGTGTCGATCCTGGCGTTGAAGGACGAGGCGCTGGCAGCCCGTCTGGAGATGTTCCGTGCGAAACAGACTGAGGATGTACTTAAAGCGGAACTTTAGACCGATGAGTGCGGTGAAGACGATCGGAATTATCGGTGGCGGCCAGTTGGGGCTGATGATCATCGAGCAGGCGCATCTGCTGGGTGCGCGGACGATCTGCCTCGATCCGGCGGAGGATGCTCCGGCGTTTAAGATCAGCGACGAGCGGATCGTGGGCCGGTTCGACGATCCGGCGGCGCTCGAAGAGCTTTGCCGCCGCAGCGACGTGGTGACCTACGAGTTCGAGAACGTGCCGGGCGATCTGCTGGTGGCTCTCGAGCAAAAATACAATATCAAACAAGGGTTCAGGCCTCTGTTCGACTCGCAGGATCGCCTGCGGGAGAAGAGCAATGCCTGCGATCATGGATTGAAGACGCCCGCTTTCATGGCTGTCGATGACGAGGAGTCGCTGCATCGGGCCATTGCGCGAATCGGTTATCCGTGCGTGCTCAAGACCCGTACGCTGGGCTACGACGGACACGGTCAGGCGGTGCTTCGCGGCGAGGCCGACCTTGCGAAAGCCCGCGAACTGCTCGCGGTGCCCTGCATTCTGGAGGAGTTCGTCCCGTTCGATTTCGAGGCCAGCGTGGTGCTGGTGTCGGACGGAGAGCGCGTGATCTGCTTCCCGGTAGGGCGGAATATCCACAAGGACGGTATTCTGGATCTGTGCATCGTGCCGGCGGAGATGCCGGACCAGGTGCGGAGCGGATGGTGTCCCAGAGCAAGCGTTTCATGCGCGACTGCGGTTACCGGGGGGATTCTGGCTATCGAATATTTCGTGAAGGGAGACGAGGTCTATTTCAACGAAATGGCGCCGCGCCCGCACAACAGCGGACACTGGACCATCGAGGGTTCGACGACCAATCAGTTCCGGGAGCTGTGCCGTTACCTGCTCGATATGCCCCTCGAAGAGCCGCAGCTGAAGGCCCCTACCGTGATGAAAAACATCCTGGGACAGGATCTGGAGCGGGCCGAGGCGCTTGCCCGGGAGAATCGCCCCGGTGTGTATGTCCATATTTACGGCAAGACCGTTTCCAAGCCCAAGCGCAAGATGGGACACGTGACTTTCGTCGGTGTGACCGGCGAGGAGTATGCCGCCAAGTGGGCCGACAGATTTGTGAAATAAAGTCAAAAATAAGATAATGAAGAGTTACCGTATTTTCGTTGAGAAATACCCCGAATTCCGGGTCGAGGCCGAGAGCCTGCTCCGCGACCTGAATGCCAACCTGAATCTTTCGCTCGACGGCCTGCGGCTGCTGAACGTGTACGACCTGTTCGGTTTTTCGGACGAATTGCTGGAGAAGAGCCGTTACAGGGTCTTCGGCGAGGTGGTTACCGATGCCGTGACGGATTCGTGCGATCTGGGCGGCAACAGCTTTCTGGCTGTGGAGTGCCTGCCCGGACAGTTCGACCAGCGAGCGGCTTCGGCCGTGGACTGCGTGCGGTTGATCGATCCTTCGGCCGAGGTGAAGATCAAGAGTTCGAAGCTGCTGATCTTCCCTTCGAAACTTCCCAAGGAGACGATGGAGCGTATTCGTCGCTATTATATCAATGCCGTGGAGTCGCGCGAGAAGGATTTGCGGGTCCTGGACGATTTGGAAAGCGCCCCCGTGAAACCGGTGCCGGTATTGGACGGGTTCCGGGAGATGGAAGATGCGGAACTCGATGCCTACTGCAAGAAGAACGGTCTGGCGATGAATGCCGACGACCTGCGCGAAGTGGTCGAATATTTCCGGAGAGAGGGTCGCGATCCGTTCGAAACCGAGCTGCGGATTCTCGATACGTACTGGAGCGACCATTGCCGTCATACGACCTTCACGACCGAGCTGGAGAACATTACGGTCGAGGAGTCGTTCGTGAAAGACGAGATCGAAGGCACGCTGGCGCTTTACCTGAAAATCCGCCGCGAACTGGGGCGCGAGGGCAAGAGCATCTGCCTGATGGACCTGGCGACGATCGGTGCCCGTTACCTGCGCAGCAAGGGACTGCTCGACGACCTGGAGGTGAGCGAGGAGAACAACGCATGCAGCGTTTTCGTCGATGTGGACGTCGATGACCGGACCGAGAAATGGCTCCTGCAATTCAAGAACGAAACCCATAACCACCCGACCGAGATCGAACCTTTCGGCGGAGCTTCGACCTGCCTGGGCGGTGCCATCCGCGATCCGTTGTCGGGTCGCAGCTACGTCTATCAGGCGATGCGTGTGACGGGTGCGGGAAATATCTATCAACCCGTAAGCGAAACGCTGCCCGGCAAATTGCCCCAGCGCGTCATCAGCCTCAAGGCCGCTGCCGGTTATTCGAGCTACGGCAATCAGATCGGACTGGCCACGACCCACGTCCGCGAGGTGTATCATCCCGACTATGTGGCCAAACGCCTGGAGGTCGGTGCCGTGGTCGGTGCCGTGAAAGCCGAAAACGTGCGCCGGGAGTCCCCCGTGCCGGGCGATGTGGTCCTGCTGCTCGGCGGCCGCACGGGCCGCGACGGTGTCGGCGGTGCGACGGGTTCGTCGAAAGAGCATACCGACAAGTCGCTCGAAATGTGCGGCAGTGAGGTGCAGAAGGGCAACGCCCCCGAAGAGCGCAAGCTGGAGCGGTTGTTCCGCCGTCCGGAAGTGACGCGCCTGATCAAGAAGTCGAACGACTTCGGTGCGGGCGGTGTGAGCGTAGCCATCGGCGAGCTGACCGACGGCCTGGATATTTACCTCGATCGCGTGCCGACCAAGTACAGCGGTCTGAATGCGACGGAGCTGGCGATCAGCGAGTCGCAGGAGCGTATGGCCGTTGTGATCGAAGCGAGTGCCGAAGAGGAGTTCAAGCGCTACTGCGCCGAGGAGAATATCGAAGTGACCCATGTGGCGGACGTGACGGACTCGCGCCGTATGCGGATGTACAACAAGGGCAAATTAGTGGTCGATCTTTCGCGCGAGTTCATCGACAGCGCAGGGGCCAAGCACTATGCCCAGGCCGCGATCGGTGCGGTCGAGGAACGCGATCCTTTCCGCCGCGAGGTGAAGGGCGGTACGCTGCGCGAAAAGATGCTTGCGAACCTGGCGGACGACAATGTCCTCTCGCAGAAGGGGCTGATCGAGATGTTCGATTCTACGATCGGCGCTTCGACCGTGCTGCTGCCTTTCGGCGGTCGTACGCAACGTTCGGAAACACAAGTGTCGGTGCAGAAGTTGCCGACGGACGGATATACCGATACGGCCAGCATTATGGCCTTCGGCTACAACCCTTTCCTGGCGTCGTGGAGTCCCTACCACGGTGCGGCCTATGCCGTCGTGGACGCTGCGGCCAAAGTCGTGGCGGCGGGTGCCCGCTACGATAAGATGCGCTATTCCTATCAGGAGTATTTCGAGCGCATGACCAAGTCGCCCCGTACGTGGGGCAAGCCGCTCGGGGCGCTGCTCGGTGCCCTGAAGATGCAGGTCGAGCTGGGACTGCCCTCGATCGGCGGCAAGGACTCGATGAGCGGTACCTTCGAGCAGATCAACGTCCCGCCTATGCTGATGGCCTTCGGTATTACGACTGTCGATGCCGGACGCGTCATCTCGACCGATTTCAAGAAGGCGGGCCATTCGATTTACCTAGTGCGTCATACCCCGCTCGAAAACCATATGCCCGATACCGGGGCGTTGAAGCGGAATTTCGATTTCGTAAGTTCGGCTATCGAGTCCGGCAAGATCGTTTCGGGCTATGCCGTCGGCTTCGGCGGTGTGGCGGAAGCGCTGGCCAAGATGTCTTTCGGCAACGGCATCGGTGCCGATGTCGAGGTGGATGAAGCGACGTTGTTCGACAACTCTTACGGTTCGATCGTGGTGGAGAGCACCGAGCCGCTCGATTTCCCGGCCGCCGAGTTGCTGGGACATACCGAGGCGGAGGAATCGCTCACGATCAACGGCGAAAAAATGCCGCTCGAAGAGCTTTACCGGGCCAATACCGAACGCTTTGCGACGGTTTATCCCGATAAGGGAATCAACCATGCGCCGGTCATGGAGGCGATGCCGGCTCTCCGCAGCTTCACCTATCCGGGCGAGGCGGTCGAGCGTCCGGTGGTTTTCATCCCCGTATTCCCGGGCAGCAACTGCGACTACGACACCGCGAAGGCCTTCCGCCGGGCGGGTGCCGAAGTGCGCAGCGAGGTGTTCTGCAACCTGACGGCGGAGGCTATTTTCGACTCGATCCGCCGGATGAAGGAGGCGATCGCTGCGTGCCATATCTTCGTGCTCTGCGGCGGCTTCTCGGCGGGCGACGAGCCGGACGGCAGCGGTAAATTCATTGCCAATGTGCTGAACAACAAGGATATTTCGGAGGAAATACATCGTCTGCTCGACCGGGGCGGCCTGATTCTGGGCATCTGCAACGGCTTCCAGGCGCTGGTCAAGTCGGGCCTGCTGCCCTACGGACGGCTGGGCCTGGTGACCAAAGAGTCGCCGACGCTCTTCCGCAACGACATCAACCGTCATGTGTCGCAGATTGTTTCGACCCGCGTGGCGACGACCAACTCCCCGTGGCTGTCGAGTTTCTCGGTGGGCGATATCCATTCGATCGCCGTGAGCCACGGCGAGGGCAAGTTCGTCGTGAACGAGCCTCTGGCCCGCGAGCTGTTCGAGAACGGGCAGGTGGCGTTCCAGTATGTCGATGCCGAAGGCCGCGTGACGGCCGAAGCCCCGTACAATCCCAACGGATCGTATTATGCGATCGAGGGTATCGTGAGCCGCGACGGGCAGATACTCGGTAAGATGGGCCATACGGAGCGTTACGGGGAGAACCTCTTTAAGAACATCGCCGGAGAGAAGGTGCAGGACATCTTCACGAATGCGGTGAACTATTTCCGGAAAACAAAATAACAATTATAAAATACCAACCACTATGCAACAAGGCGAAATGCTTTACGAGGGTAAGGCCAAACAGGTTTTCCTGACGGACGATCCGGATATGATCCTGATTCACTACAAGGATGCGGCGACGGCGTTCAACAACATCAAAAAGGCCACGATCGAGAACAAGGGCGTGCTGAACAACCGGATCTCGACCCTGATCTTCGAATATCTCAACAAGCAGGGGATCAAGACTCACTACGTGAAGACCCTGAACGACCGCGACCAGTTGTGCCGCCGTGTGCGGATCATTCCGCTGGAGGTGATCGTCCGCAACGTCATCGCCGGCTCGATGGCCCAGCGTCTGGGTATCGAGGAGGGAACGAAGCCTTCGAACGTGATTTTCGACATCTGTTACAAGAACGACGAGCTGGGCGATCCGCTGATCAACGATCATCATGCGGTGGCGCTGGGTGTCGTAACCTATGACGAGTTGAAACAGATTTATGCCATGACCGCCCGGATCAACGAGGTGCTCAAGGAGCTTTTCGCCAAGATGAATATCAACCTGATCGACTTCAAGATCGAGTTCGGCCGCACGTCGGACGGCGAGATCGTTCTGGCGGACGAGGTGTCGCCCGATACCTGCCGGCTGTGGGATATGGCTACCAACGAGAAGCTCGACAAGGATCGCTTCCGTCGTGACTTGGGTAAGGTGCGCGAGGCTTACGAGGAGATCCTGGCCCGTCTGGAAAAAGTAATCAAATAAGTTCCGATGCACAAAGAGAGCATAATGCAGCCGATCTGCGACCGGGAGCTGCACGAGGAGTGCGGCGTTTTCGGCGTCGTGGGAGTGCCCGACGCAGCTAACCTGACCTACTACGGCCTTCATTCCCTGCAACATCGCGGGCAGGAAGGGTGCGGTATCGTAAGCGTTTCGAAGGAAGGGGCGATGCGGCGTGTTCGGGGCGAAGGACTTGTTACGGAGGTGTTCAACGAAGCCAAGCTGGCAAACCTTGCGGGCGATATGGCCATCGGTCATGTCCGTTATTCGACGGCCGGTGGCGGCGGGACGGAGAATATACAGCCTTTTCTGTTCCATCATAACACGGGTGATTTCGCATTGGCCCACAACGGGAATATCGTCAATGCGGATCTGCTGCGCAACTACCTGGAGAACAAGGGCAGTCTTTTCCAGTCCACTTCGGACAGCGAAGTGTTCGCCCATCTTATCAAAAAGGAGGTACGCAACCACAACCGGCCCCGTATCTATTCGATCATCGAGGCGCTCAATATGCTCGAAGGAGCGTTCGCGTTTCTGGTGATGACGGCTAACCGCATCTATGCCTGCCGTGACAAACACGGTCTGCGGCCCCTTTCGATCGGCAAGTTGGGAGACGGCTATGTCGTCAGCAGCGAAACCTGTGCTTTCGAGGTGGTGGGTGCCGAATTCGTGCGTGACGTAGAGCCCGGCGAGATCGTTACGATCGATCGGCACGGCATCCGCAGCAGCGACTATTCGATGTTCAAGCGCCATATGATGTGTGCGATGGAGTATATCTATTTCGCCCGCCCGGACAGCGACATCGAGGGCCGTAACGTGCACGCCTTCCGCAAGGAGTCGGGACGCTTGCTCTACAAGGAGGCGCCGGCAGACGCGGACATCGTGGTCGGAGTGCCCGATTCGAGTTTGAGCGCTGCCATGGGATACGCCGAAGCGAGCGGTCTTCCCTACGAGATGGGACTTATCAAGAACAAATACATCGGCCGCACCTTCATCCAGCCGTCGCAGTCGATGCGTGAGAAGGGCGTGCGGATGAAACTTTCGTCGGTGAGCGGTATCGTTTCGGGGCAGCGTGTGGTGCTGATTGACGATTCGATCGTGCGCGGTACCACCTCCCGGCGCATTGTGCGTCTGTTGCGTGAGGCGGGGGCCACGGAAGTTCATGTCCGCATCGCCAGCCCTCCGTTCAAGAATCCCTGTTTTTACGGTGTTGATACTTCGACGTACGAGGAGCTGCTGTGCGCCCGCATGTCGGTTCCGGAGGCGTGCGAGTATATCGGAGCCGATTCGCTGGCTTACCTCTCGCCCGATGCCTTGCTGAAGGCGGGCAATCGCTGCGAGTTGTGCATGGCCTGCTTCACGGGCAATTATCCGACGTCGCTTTACGGGACGATCGAGGAGGCGAACAAAAAAGAAAAATGTTAAACAAACCGCTTCGTTTTCGATCTGCGGTGTCAGGGAAGAACCTGTCCTGCATGCGTATTTCGAAAACATCGGGTGGAAATATTCAGGAAACAGCTAAAACCAACTATTGTTATGGCGGAAAGTTATGAAAAGGCCGGTGTGAACCTCGAGGCCGGATACGAAGTGGTGCGCCGCATCAAGAAACACGTGGCTTCGACCTCGCGGTTGGGCGTGATGGGTAACATCGGCGCCTTCGGCGGAATGTTCGATCTCTCGGCGCTTAATGTCAAGGAGCCGGTGCTCGTGAGCGGTACCGACGGCGTGGGAACCAAGCTCAAGCTGGCTTTCGAGATGGATAAGCACGACACGATCGGCATCGACGCCGTGGCTATGTGCGTGAACGACGTGCTGGCGCAGGGGGCCGAGCCGCTCTTCTTCCTGGATTATGTAGCCGTGGGGCACAACGAGCCTGCGAAGATCGAAGCGATCGTGGCGGGTGTGGCCGAAGGCTGCCGTCAGGCCGGCTGTGCACTCATCGGCGGCGAAACGGCCGAGATGCCGGGCATGTATGCCGGCGGCGAGTACGATATTGCGGGCTTCACGTGCGGCGTGGTCGAGAAGTCGCGCCTGATCGACGGTACGAAGGTGCGTGTGGGCGACGTGTTGGTGGGTATCGCGTCGAGCGGTGTCCATTCGAACGGTTTCAGCCTTGTGCGTAAGGTGGTTGCCGATGCAGGACTGGATCTTCGCAAGGCTTATCCCGAATTGGACGGCCGTGTGTTGGGCGAGGTGCTCCTGACGCCGACCAAAATTTACGTGAAACAGGTGCTCGAAGTGATCCGAGCCTGTAACGTGCACGGCATCAGTCATATCACGGGCGGCGGTTTCGACGAGAATATTCCCCGCATCCTGAGCGAGGGCCAGGGTATCGAGATTCACGAGGGGACGTGGGAGATCCTGCCCGTGTTCCGCCTGTTGGAGAAATACGGCAAGATCGCTCACCGCGAGATGTTCAATATCTTCAACATGGGTATCGGTATGGTGATCGCGGTTTCGCAGGATGAGGCTTCCGAAGTGATTGCCATTTTGGAGAAACAGGGCGAGAAAGCTTCGGTGATCGGCCGGGCGACGGATCGTCCGGGCGTGGAAATCCGATAGGGCGATGAAGACGATCGCAGTATTCGCCAGCGGAAACGGCTCCAACTTCGAAGCATTGGCTGCGGCTTGTGCCGATGGGCGCATTGCGGCCCGCATCGCCCTCATGGTCTGCGACAAGCCGGGGGCTTTCGTGAACGAGCGGGCTGCCCGTTACGGTATTCCGACTTTTACGTTCAACCCCAAAGAGTACCCTTCGAAAGCCGACTACGAACGGGAGATCGTCCGCAGGCTTCGGGCCGAAAGGGTCGAGCTGATCTGTCTGGCGGGGTATATGCGCATCCTTTCCGATGTGGTGCTGGAGGCGTACCGCGACCGGATCGTCAATATTCATCCCTCGCTGTTGCCTGCGTTCAAGGGGGCGCATGCCATTGCCGATGCCTTTGCTTACGGCGTCAAGGTCTTCGGCGTGACGATCCACTATGTGAACGGAGAGCTCGACGGGGGCCGGATCATCGCCCAGCGGGCTTTCGAGTATCTGGGGAGCGATCCGGAAGAGCTGGAAGCCCGGGTGCATGCCGTCGAACATCCGCTGTATGTGGAAACGGTGGCAAAGTTGGTTGCGGAGCAATAGGATCGCGGGAACGTCGCGGTTTAGTGCGGATTCGGACCTGGAAACACATCGTCGGATACCGTGAATAACGGCGACCGCGAGTCGAAAACGATAAAACTACGTATATATTAACGCGATCATATCCTTTAGTGTACCTCTTTGGAAATGCAGCGACCCGAGTCCCTTTCGAGAAAGGATTAGGGGAAGGCGGAGTGGTAAATGCGGTCATTGGACCGCGAATAAGCGACTCTCGGATTCGGTGTTGAGATCGTCGGAAATGGTATATTGAAAGATATGATTGCCTATATAAATTAGCAATATGAGAGCATTAATCAGTGTGAGCGATAAGACCGGCGTGGTGGAGTTCGCGCGCGGACTTCGAGAGCTCGGCTGGCAGGTGATCGCCACCGGCGGTACGATGAAACTGTTGGCTGAAAGCGGCGTGGAGGTGATCAACATCAGCGATGTGACGGGGTTCCCGGAGATCTGCGACGGACGTGTCAAGACGCTCCATCCCAAGGTGCACGGCGGCCTGCTGGCTCGCCGCGACGATCCGAACCACCTGAAAGCGTTGCGGGAGAACGGCATCGAGTTCATCGACATGGTGTGCGTGAATCTCTATCCCTTCCGTCAGACGATCGCCCGCGAAGGGGTGACGATGGACGAGGCGATCGAGAATATCGACATCGGCGGACCTTCGATGTTGCGCAGTGCGGCCAAGAACTACAAGGACGTGACCGTAGTGTGCGACCCGGCGGATTATGACACGATCCTTGCGGAGATTAGGGGATACGGCAATACGACTCCCCGATTGCGGTTGCAGCTCTCGGCCAAGGCATATACCCATACCGCCGAGTACGATGCGATGATCGCTACGTACATGCGTGAAAAAGCGGGGCTCGACGAGAAGTTGTTCCTGGAGTTCGATCTGGTTCAGCCGCTCCGCTACGGCGAGAATCCGCACCAGCAGGCCAAGTTCTACCGCAGCGGCGAACGGGTGCCCTATTCGCTGGCCTATGCCCGGCAGCTCAATGGCAAGGAGATGTCCTACAATAACATACAGGATGCCAACGCAGCCCTTGCGATCGTGCGGGAGTTCGATGAGCCGTTCTGCGTGGGACTCAAACATATGAATCCCTGCGGTGCTGCGGTGGGGCGGGATGCGGCGGATGCCTGGACGAAGGCTTACGAGGCCGACAAAGTGTCGATTTTCGGCGGTATCGTCGCCCTGAACCGACCTGTGACCCGTGAGGCGGCCGAATTGATGAAGCCGATTTTTCTGGAGATCATCATGGCCCCTTCGTTTACGCCCGAAGCCCTCGAAGTGCTCTCGACGAAGAAGAATCTGCGTCTGCTCGAAGTTCCGATGGAGAAGAGCGATGCGAAGCAGCGCCAGTTGGTGAGTGTGACGGGAGGATTGCTGGTGCAGGACCTCGACCTCGAAACACGTCCCGTGACGGCGGATATGTGCGTGACGGAGAAGCGGCCGACGGAAAGGCAGCTCGCCGATCTCGATTTCGGCTGGCGTATTGTCAAGCATGTGAAGTCGAACGCTATCGTAGTGGTGAAGGACGGTCGTACGCTGGGTGTCGGAGCGGGGCAGATGAATCGCATCGGCTCGGCGGAACTCGCGCTCAAGCAGGCCCATGCCCAGGGTGTGACCGAAGGGCTGGTACTGGCTTCGGACGGCTTTTTCCCCTTCGACGACTGCGTGAGCCTGGCGGCTGCGAGCGGCGTCGAGGCGATCGTGCAGCCGGGAGGCAGCGTCCGGGACGAGGATTCGATCCGGAAGGCCAATGAATCGGGTATTCCGATGTTGTTTACCGGGATGCGTCATTTCAAACATTAAACTGCGGATTTCGTGTCCGTCGGTCGGATTATTTTTTATGGACGATTTCCGAGCCGCTCTTTGCGGAAAGTGCGGTCGGGAATAAACGATAGGTTATGAAAGTTTTAGTCGTAGGCGGCGGTGGCCGCGAACATGCCGTCGTCGATGCGTTGTCGCGTTCGCCGCAGGTTTCGAAGATATATTGCGCTCCCGGCAATGCGGGTATCGCTCGTCAGGCCGAGTGTGTGCCGGTCAAGGATACCGATGTCGAGGGATTGCTTTCCCTTGCTCGTGAAAAAGAGATCGACCTCACGGTGGTAGGACCCGAAGCGGCGCTCGTGGCCGGTATCGTCGATCGCTTCCGTGAGGAGGGACTTCGTATTTTCGGCCCGACGAAGGCGGCGGCCCGCATCGAGTCGAGCAAGGAGTTTGCAAAAGATCTGATGGGGCGGTACGGTATTCCGACGGCCGGTTACCGGGCGTTCGACGATTACCGGAAGGCTTCGGAGTACGTTCGTTCGCGCCCTCTGCCCGCCGTCCTGAAATACGATGGTCTGGCTGCGGGAAAGGGTGTCGTTATCGCCCGGACGATGGAGGAGGCCGATGCCGCGTTGCGCGACATGTTGCTGGACGACAAGTTCGGCAAGGGACGTGTGGTCGTGGAGGATTTTCTGACCGGACCCGAATTTTCGTTCATGTGTTTCGTGTCGGGGCGCAAGGTGCTGCCGATGGTGCTGGCGCAGGATCACAAACGGGCGTTCGACGGCGATGAAGGTCCCAATACGGGCGGTATGGGAGCATACTCCCCGCTGCCGTTCATTACTCCGGAAGACGAGGCTTTCGCATTGGAAAAGGTGATGCAGCGCACGGCCGACGCTCTCTGCGACGAGGGATGTCCTTTCACGGGCGTGCTTTACGGCGGTTTGATGAAGACCCCGCAGGGAATCCGCGTGATCGAGTTCAACGCCCGTTTCGGCGATCCCGAAACCGAAGTGGTGCTGCCCCGCCTGAAGAGCGACATTTACGATATTTTCAGCGCCGTAGCCGACGGACGGGATCCGGGCGAGGCCGAGTGGCACGACTTTGCGACTCTGGGGATCGTGCTGGCATCGAAAGGATATCCCGGCTCCTATGAGAAGGGGTATGAAATTACGGGAACGGAGCAGGTGGACGGCGTAGTGTACCATATGGGCACGGCGATAAAAGAGGGGCGGCTCGTTACCTCGGGCGGCCGGGTGATGATCGTCGTCTGCCGGAGTGCCGACCCGGAGCAGGCCAGGTGCCGGGCGCTCGAGGAGGTCCGGAAAATCGGTTGCGAGAATCTTTTCTATCGATCCGATATCGGTATGAAGGCTCTTTCGTTTTTAGTGAAAAAATAGTTATATTTGTCCTTCGAATCCCTGGATGGGACGGATAAGCAATCTTTAAAATCAAAACAATATATGGTAATCAGCGGAAAAGAATTAGCGGCGGCTTGCAAGGCCAAGATGGCCGAGCAGGTGAAGACATTCCCGGAGAAATACGGCCGGCTGCCCCATTTGGTAGTGGTGCTGGTCGGTGAGGATGCGGGCAGCGTATCCTATGTGACGGGTAAGACGAAGGCTGCCGACGAGGTCGGTATCCTGAATACGACGATTCGCAAGCCGGCGGACATTTCGGAGGAGGAGTTGCTGAAAATTATCGACGACCTCAATGCCGACGATACGGTGGACGGAATTTTGATCCAGCTGCCGCTGCCGAAACATATCGATTCGGATAAGGTGATCGCACGGATTCGTCAAGAGAAGGATGTGGATGGCTTCCACCCCCTCAATGTGGCGGCTCTCTGGCAGAAACAGCCCTGCGTGCTGCCCTGTACGCCGAAGGGTATCATGAAGCTCCTGAAGGATTCGGGCGTGGAGCTGGCCGGACGCAAAGCCGTTGTGATCGGCCGCAGTACGATCGTGGGGCTTCCCGTTGCCAAGCTGTTGCTCGATGAGAATGCTACGGTGACCATTACTCACAGCCGGACGAAGAACCTGGCGGATGTGACACGCGAAGCGGAGATTCTGGTCGTGGCGATCGGCCGTCCGAAGTTCGTTACGGCGGATATGGTGGGCGACGGTGCCGTGGTGATCGACGTGGGTGTCAATCGTGATCCCGAAACGGGGAAATTGTGCGGCGACGTCGATTTCGAGGCTTGCGAGCCGAAGGCTTCGCTGATCACGAAAGTGCCCGGCGGGGTAGGTCCGATGACGATCGCTTGTCTGATCGAGAATACGATCGAGGCATTCCTCAAAAAAGTTGCGAAATAGATTCCGGGTATCTGTGCAATCGTGCCGAATGAGGACGGATTGCCTTGATGCGGATTATATCTCGATATCAGGAGCAGACGCAAGGAAAAACCTTGCGTCTGCTTTTTTATTTGTTTCACAAGGGCTGAACTGCCTGTTTTTTGTGAATATGTGGGAGGGGAGAGGTCTGGTCGGGCGGGTTTCAGAGGATTCGCACCGGCCATAAAAAATAAGGGAGGATTCATTGCGAATCTTCCCTTATTTTGAAGAGCAAGTCCCCGGACTTACTTTTTCATCGTCTTCAGTTTCTCTGTCAGGATCGGAACGACCTTGTGCACGTCGCATACGATACCCACGTCGGCGACGTTGAAGATCGGAGCGAATTTATCCTTGTTCACGGCGATGATGAAGTCCGACTCCTCCATACCGGCCAGGTGCTGGATCGCACCCGAGATACCCATGGCGAAGTAGAGATCCGGACGAACCGTTTTACCGGTCTGTCCGACCTGTCGCTCGTGTGCGAGAATACCTGCATCGACCATCGCACGCGAAGCCGATACTTCGGCACCGAGCACGTCGGCAAGCTCGCGCAGGGTCTGGAACCCTTCTGCCGTGCCGACACCGCGGCCGCCCGAAACGAGTACTTTGGCCTCCGTAATGTCGATCATATTCTTCTGTTCCTTGACCGTTTCCAGAATCCGTACGCGGAACTTCGATTTGTCGAAATTGATTTTTACATCCTCGACCTTTCCTTTGCGGGTCGGATCGGCCGCTTTGGCACGCATCACACCGGGGCGTACCGTGGACATCTGGGGACGATGTTCCTTGCAGATGATCGTTGCCATCAGGTTACCGCCGAAGGCAGGACGCGTCATCAGCAGGTCGCCGTCTTCCGAAATGTCGAGTCCGGTACAGTCGGCGGTAAGTCCCGTGCCGATGCGTGCCGAAAGACGCGGACCGAGGTCGCGGCCGATGCTGGTGGCACCGATCAGCAGAATGCTGGGCTTGCGCTCGTGGATTACCTGGGTGATGGCCTGTGCGTAAGGCTCGGTGGTGTACTGGGCGAGTTCGTCGGCTTCGATCGAAAGGACCACGTCGGCTCCGGCTGCGATCAGCTCGTCGGCCTTGTCTTTGACTCCTTTGCCGAGCAGCAGGGCGATTACCTGCTCATGGAGTGCGTCGGCCAGTTCGCGGGCTTTTCCCAGAAGTTCGAGAGCGACGTTCTGAACGACTCCGTCACGCTGTTCGACGAACACGTAAACGTTTTTATATTGAGATTTATCCATCTTGGTAAGTAACTGTGTTTTATGAACGTTTTCAGCGGGCTGGACCGAAAGGATTCGGCTTTTGCCGGGTGCAGAAAACGACTGTTGTAAATGAACGATCGGTAATTTACAGCTTCGCAGTTGCCGGGGCCGATCAGATTATGAATTTTTCTTGCAACTTCTCGACGATCAGATCGGCTGCTTCGGCCGGCTCCAGCTCGAAGACCTTACCTGCGGATTTCGCACCCTTCGTGAAGGATTTGAAGACGCGGGTCGGCGAACCGTTGAGGCCGAGTTTCGACTCTTCGACGGAGATGTTGTCGAAACCCCAGACTTCCACCTGCTTGTCGTATGCCTCCACGATGCCGCGTACCGACATATAACGGGGCCGGTTGGCCGAAGAGAGTACGGTTACCACGCACGGGGTTTCCACCTCGAGCAACTGATACCCCTCTTCCGTCCATTTCTTGACGACGAGCCGGTTTCCTCCTTCGTATTTAATGCCTTCGAGGTAGGTCACCTGCGGCAGACCGAGGTGTTCGGCGATCTGCGGGCCTACCTGGGCCGTGTCGCCGTCGATAGCCTGACGACCGGTAATTACCAGGTCGAACTCCAGCATGCGGAGAGCACCGGCGATAGCGTTCGAAGTCGCCAGCGTATCGGCACCGGCGAATTTGCGGTCGCTCAGATGAATCGCACGGTCGGCACCCATTGCGAAGGCTTCGCGCAGGATGTCGTCGGCCTGCGGAGGACCCATCGTGATAACGGTGACGTGTGCGCCGTACTGGTCTTTCAGCTCCAGAGCCATTTCGAGTCCGGCCTTGTCGTCGGGGTTCATGATGCTGGGCACACCGTCGCGGATCAGCGTTCCCGTAACGGGATCGAGGCGGATTTCCGTCGTATCGGGAACCTGTTTTATACAAACTACAATTTTCATTCGAATATCTGTTTTTTATTGTTTTTACTTTATGTGTCCTTGCGAGGGGAGTACGACCGGCTTCGGGGTTTATTCCGGAACCGGATGCACGGTCGCCCGCCGCTATTTCAACAGTGCCGACGAAATCACCATCCGCTGTACTTCGGAAGTACCTTCGTAAATCTCGGTGATCTTGGCATCGCGCATCATGCGCTCAACGGGGTATTCGCGCGTGTAGCCGTATCCGCCGTGGAATTGCACGGCCTTGGTCGTCACTTCCATTGCGGTTTCCGCTGCAAAGAGCTTGGCCCGGGCGGCATCGACCGAGAATGGGAGCTTCTGGTCTTTCTTGAAGGCTGCTGCACGTACCAGCAGGCGGGCAGCTTCGATTTTGGTATCCAGGTCTGCCAGTTGGAACTGGGTGTTCTGGAACTGTCCGATCGTCCGTCCGAACTGTTTGCGCTCCTTGACGTATTTCACGGTTTCGTCCATCGCCCCCTGCGCGATGCCGAGGGCTTGCGAAGCGATACCGACGCGGCCGCCATCGAGGGTCTTCATAGCGATGCTGAAGCCCTTGCCGACCTTGCCGAGCAGATTCTCCTTGGGAACGATGCAGTTCTCGAAAATCAGCTCGCAGGTCGCCGAACCGCGGATACCCATCTTCTTCTCTTTCTTGCCGATCGAGAAACCGGGGAAGTCGCGCTCGACAATGAATGCCGAGATACCGCGCGTACCCTGCGACTTGTCGGTCATCGCCATCACGATATAAACGTGTGCGTAAGCGGCGTTGGTGATGAAGATTTTGTTGCCGTTCAGGATATAGTGGTCGCCTGCATCGACTGCCGTGGTCTGCTGTGCCGCAGCATCCGTACCGGCGTTGGGCTCCGTGAGGCCGAAAGCGCCGAGCCATTCGCCCGAGCAGAGCTTGGGCAGGTATTTCATTTTCTGTTCTTCGGTACCGTGCTCATAAATCGGAGCGGCGCAGAGCGACGTGTGTGCCGATACGACCACGCCCGTAGTGGCGCATACGCGCGACAGCTCTTCGACGGCCATCGAATAAAGGATGTTGTTGCCGCCTGCACCGCCGTAGTTGACGGGGAAGGGAATACCGAAGATTCCCAGTTTTGCCATTTTCTCTACGGTTTCCACAGGGAAACGTTCCTCTTCGTCGATTTCGGCAGCCAGAGGTTTCACCTCGTTTTCGGCAAATTCGCGGATCATTTGCCGGAACAGCTGCTCGGTTTTGGTCAATTCGAAATTCATTTTATAAGTATGGTTTTTTAATGATTTTAAACAGTCATACCGCCATCTACGCTCAAAACGGCACCATTGACGTAGGCCGCTTCGTCGGATGCGAGGTAGAGATAGGCGGCGGCGATCTCCTCGGGACGACCCAGGCGACCTACGGGAACTTTGGCCCGCATGCCGTCGAGTACATTCTCAGGCATCTTGGCAACCATTTCGGTTTCGATGAAGCCCGGGGCTACGGCATTGACCGTGATACCCTTACGTCCCAGTTCGCGGGCCATCGTTTTGGTCATACCGATCAGGCCGGCTTTCGTGGCCACGTAGTTGGTCTGGCCGAAGTTGCCGTAAAGCCCTACTACCGACGAGGCATTGACGATGCGTCCGTAGCCGGCTTCGAGCATGTAGTTCAACACGGCCTTGCAGCAGTAGAACGTGCCCGAAAGATTGACGTCGATCACGTTCTGCCACTGTTCGACGGTCATTTTCTTGAGCGTGCTGTCGTTGGTGATGCCGGCATTGTTGATCAGGATGTCGATCTTGCCGAACTTGTCGGCGACGCGCTTGGCCGCAGCGGTTACCGCCTCGAAATCGCTCGTATCGACCTTGTCGAAGGTGATGGCGAGCCCTTCGGCTGCGGCTTTTTTCTCCATTTCCTTACCGCGGGCTTCGTTACGTGCCCATACGACTACCTGTGCGCCTTCGCGTGCGAAACGCAGTGCCGTTGCTTCGCCGATACCGGCCGTGCCGCCCGTGACGATGGCGACTCTGTTCTCAAGTCTTTTCATGGTTATCTCTTTTTAGATGAATTCTTTGTTGTGTTTGAGTTTGGCGGTGCCCGTGATGCACTCTTTGCCGGCAGCATCGAGCAGCAGGCATTTGATCGTACCGATGTGTTTTTCGGTGTTTACGTCGATTACTTCGAATTCGGCCGTATATTTCTCCCCGGCGAAGACGGGTGCACGGAACGACATCTCCTGCGAGAGATAGATGGTGCCCTGTCCCGGGAAGAGCATTCCGAAGACCTTCGAGAATACGGAGGCCGAAAGGAATCCGTGCACGATGGGACGGCCGAACGGGGTTTTGGCTGCGAATTCCGGATCGAGGTGGATCGGGTTTTTGTCGCCCGTGATTTCGGCGAAAGCGATCACGCCTTCCTGCGTATAGGTCACTTCGTGACGGTATTTATCTCCTGTTTTGATCATGGCGGGCCTATTTTTTCATGGGTTTAAGATCCTTGGACACGATCAGGTGCGCTTCGGTAGCGGCCTGAACCTGTTCGACGGTGAATTCGGGGTTGATTTCCGTCAGCACGATGCCTTCCGGGGTAATCTCCATGACGCCCATTTCGGTTACGATCATGTTCACGGAGCCTTTGGCCGTCAGCGGCAGCGTACATTTCTTGAGGATTTTGGGTGCGCCTTTGGCCGTGTGTTCCATGGCCAGGATCACCTTGTCGGCACCCGTGAGCAGGTCCATCGCACCGCCCATGCCGGGGGCTTTCTTGCCCGGGATGATCCAGTTGGCCAGGTCGCCTTTTTCATCGACCTGCAAGGCTCCCAGTACCGAAGCGTTCACATGACCGCCGCGGATGATGCCGAACGAGGTGGCGCTGTCGAAGCACGAGGCGCCCTCGAGGGCCGTGACGAATCCGCCGCCGGCATTGATAAATTCGGGGTCTTCCTCGCCCGGTGCGGGGGTCGGGCCCATACCGAGCAGGCCGTTTTCGCTCTGCAGGAAGATTTGAACGCCTTCCGGCAGGTAATCGGGGACGGCCGTCGGCAGTCCGATACCGAGGTTCACCACGTCGCCGTCTTTGAGTTCCATCGCCACGCGTTTGGCGATGATTTCTCTGATCTGTTCCTTTTCCATAGATTTATGTCGTTTTTGTCTGTTCGTCGTACTGTCTTGAAACGGGGCGGTTCTGGAATCCGGGACCGTTTCCTATTTGCGGTGCATTCTGCGGGCCATCTCCTGGGCGATGAACGACGCCACGTCGTCGGCGTAGGTGTTCATGCCGAAGCCGGCGTCATAGCCCAGCTCTTTGGCCAGTTCGTGCGAGATGCGCGGGCCGCCGCACGCCAGAATCACTTTGTCGCGCAGCCCTTCGGCTTCGAGCATTTCGACCAGCTCCGTGAGGTTCTTGATATGGATATCCTTCTGGGTCACCGTCTGCGAAACCAGCAGGGCGTCGGCCTTGAGTTCGATCGCTTTGGCGATGAACTCTTCGTTGGTCACCTGGCTGCCCATGTTGAGGGCTTCGAACATCTCGTAGCGCTCCAGTCCGTAGTGGCCTGCGAAGCCTCATGTTCATAATGGCGTCGATACCTACCGTATGGGCGTCCGTGCCGGTGCTGGCGCCGATCACCACGATCGGGCGGCCGATCTGCTCGCGGATGAAGCTGTCCGTTTCGGCCATGTCCCATTTGGTCGATTCGACTTTCGGGACATGGATATTCGAATAATCGACCGTATGGGTGCAGCTTCCGTAGCAGTTGAAGAACGTGTAACCGGCCGTCAGCTCCCGGTGGAATACTACCTGCGGGTTCTCGAAGCCCATCTTTTTCATCAACTGTTTGGCCGCTTCGATGGCTTCGTCGCCGGCGGGCACGGGCAGTGTGAAACTCAACTGCGTTTTGCCGTCGTTCATTGTGTCGCCGTAGGGCTTTATCTTTTTCAGGTCGAGGGTCTGGTCGAAATCCCTGCCTTCGGTTGAATATAATCCTCCACTCATAGAATCAATATGCTAATATAGTTAAAATAAGGCGTTTGGTCGTACTTGCAGCATCGGAATATCATTTTTTCGCTGCGGCGCGACTGCCGTTTTTCATAATCTCCACGAAGGGGTTGTAGTAGTTGCGGCCCTTGCTGCTCACGCCCTCCAGACCCTTGCCGCCGTTCATGGGGCGTTTGATGTCGGCGAAGATTCCCTTCTCGAGCGCCGAGAAGAGTCCCTCTTTTTCGAGGCGTTCGAGAAGTGCGGTAGCTTTGTCCAACACCTCCTTGGCACGTTTGCGGATCAGTCCGCCTTCCTTGAACTCCACTTCGTCGCCGATGTTCTTCATGTTGTTGAAGATGTAGCGGGCGTTCTCGATGGAAAGGTAGCGGTCCGACATGAACGGGGTGTGGATGGCTTCGGTCGGCATACCTAACAACTGAATGCCCTGCGAAGTCCAGATGCCCACCATGTTGAACAGTGCGTCCTGGATATGTCCCCGGAAGATGTTGCCGGTCATGAACTTCGTCGGCGGCATATATTTCAGCGGAGCCTTGGGGAAGATCTCGCGGGTCATCTGCGCCTGCGCCAGCTCGTAGAGGAAGCCGTTTTCGAGCATTGGATCCATCTCGAAGGCGTGTCCCAGACCCATTTGCTCCTCGGGCAGGCCGGCCAGCAGGGCCAGTTGTTCGTTGATCAGGTCGGAAGCCAGCACCGTGTGAGCCTCCTCGACCGCGTCGGCTGTGGTGAGGTAGTTGTCCTCGCCCGTGTTGATGATTACGCCGGCGAAGCCGTTGATTACGCGCGACATATATTGATCGACCAGCGTGCGCTGCATGTTGATGTCGCGGAACAGAATGCCGTACAGGGCGTCGTTGAGCATCACATCCAGACCTTCGAGTGCGCCCATTACGGCGATCTCGGGCATGCAGAGGCCCGAGCAGTAGTTGCACAAGCGGATGTAGCGGCCGACCTCTTCGCCTACTTCGTCCAGAGCCTTGCGCATGATGCGGAAGTTCTCCTGGGTGGCGAACGTACCGCCGAATCCCTCGGTCGTCGCGCCGTAGGGCACGTAGTCGAGCAGGCTCTGGCCCGTGGTGCGGATTACGGCGATGATGTCGGCGCCCTGTCGGGCTGCGGCCTGTGCCTGTACGACATCTTCGTAGATGTTACCCGTCGCTACGATTACGTAGAGGTAGGGGCGCGGCCCTTCGCCGATGGTGGCGATGTAGTTTTCTCGACGCTGGCGGTTGGCTGCGATTTTGGCGATGCTGGCGTCGATATACGGTTTCAGCGCCGCTTCGCGCTCGGCTGCCGTACATACGGCCGAGCGGGTGATGTCGAGTTTGCCGGCAGCGATCTGCTCGGCGATTTGCTGGGGCGTGAGTCCCGTTTCGACGATCGCGTTGCCGAGGAAGAACAGGGCGCCTTCGCCCAATACGTTTTTCTCCCGCAGCTCTTCCACCACCACGTTCGGCAGCGGTACCGCGTTGGCATCCACGCCGTCGATGCCGATCAGACGGCACAGCGTCCGCTCGACGGCTACCGTCGTATAACCTTCCACAAAATCCTGCACCCCGTTGGCGATCTTGCGCGCTACGTCCCGGGCGTGTTCCACCTGGTTAAAGTCTATTCCTAATTTGCTTTTCATATCGTTCATGTAGGCTGTGCCGTACGGCTGCCGTCATTGGTTGTTTTTGAGTTCTTCGTTGCGTTCGATTCGCCGGAGGATCTCCGGGTCGATGCCCAGAATACGGGCGATCCGGATCGCTTCGTGCGGAACTTCGTCCGTCGTGACCTCCTCGAGTGAGTAGTCTATGAAATCGTTGATGTTTTTCAGCGTGATCCTCTCCTCCGCGTTCGTTTCCGAGAAGCCTTTTACCTTCAGCTTGCGGCACGGAGCCGCGATGCCGTTGTAGTGGGTGGTTACGAGCGAAGGGACTTCGTAGTCGGCCAGAAATTCGAGGACGCCGTTCACGATCGCCCTTCCTTCGACCGGATTGGTCGTGCGGGCCGGTTCGTCGATGAGAGCCAGCACCCGCCTGCCTGCCCGGACGCTTTTGGCCAGTTCGTCCATCCGCATCATCTCGGCCGCGAACGACGAGAGTCCGCTGAGCTGGTCCTGTCCGTCGCCGATGGAGCAGTGCACTTCGTCCACAAGGGCTATTTCCGCCCTTTCGGCCGCAATGTAAAATCCGAATTGCAGCATGTACTGGGCCAGCTCGACGCTGTGCAGCAACACGGTTTTGCCCGACATGTTGGCGCCGGTGATTACCGTAGGTCCCGTCGTCAGGCGGATGTTCACGGGCTGGAATCGCTTCCCGGCCGCTTCGAGCGAAATCCGCAACTCGGGGTTGAACAAGCCTCGGAAGGAGGTCGTGTCCTGCGTTATCGCGGGACGGGTAAGGCCCCAGTCGCGGGCCTGCATCGCCTTGGCGATCACCACATCGAGCCATCCCATCCGGTCGAGTGCCTGTTGCAACGCTTCGTGGTATTTCCGCAATTCGACGGAGAGTCTCTCCCGAATGCGGTCTTCGATTTCCACGCTGCGGAAATAGAGCTCCTGCACTTGAGACTCGTCGGCTCCGGCCTGTTTGCGTGCTTTGATCTGTTTGCGCAGGGTCGCCAGCTCCTCCGAGTAGGCGTCATAGACGAAGAAATGGGGGAGCCGGTTGCCTTCCGGATCGAGCAGATCGACGACCCCGTTCAGCTCGGGAAGTTCCGCAAGATGCCCTTGCGAAGCCAGTGGTCGAAGCTCTTCCGCCAGCAGCGCGAAAAACTTCAATTCGAACAGTTCGATGTCGTCGAATACGCAGTTGCCGCCCGTGCGTTCGATCGTTGAGCGGATGTCGCGCAGCAGGGCCAGTTTGCGGCGAATCGTTTCGGTGCGGTCGCGTCCCGCTTCGGTTTCGAGCAGGCGCAACACCGAGGCGATGCGGTCGTGTTCCGCCGTGATCGCCGACTCCTCGCCGAGCCATGTCATTTCATGGAGCATACGCCGCCCGACGGAGGAACAGATCTCCATTCCTTCGACGACGCAGCGCAGTCCGCTGGTATGTTGTATGGCCTCTTTGAGTCGCATTCGTTTTCTGGTTATTCGATGCAATTTTACACGGGTTCGCGTATTTATTTCACGGTCTCCGGCCGTATCAGAGCGTCTGACCTTCCTCTGACTCCCCTCCTCGGAGGGGACTTTAAGATCCTTGATTTTGTTCGTGTGTAGCCGTATTCGTTTCTATTCGGGCATTTTCTTTACGTCGTAAACCGGTATTTGCAACGCCTCCTGCATCGCTTCGCACAACCGTCGGGAGTCGAGTACCAGCCCCGACGGAGCCGTCGGATTGACCGTGACGGCCAGCAGCCGGCTGCGGTGCACCACCCTGATCCGGTGTCCCCGGCGCAGGAAGGCGTAAAACGCTTCGGGCGAGGCGAACACCCGCGTAAAGTCGCGGACGATCAACTCCACTTCCCGTTGTTGCGTTCGCAGCAGTTGGAACAGCTTGTCCGTGACGATGCCGGTGGCGTAAATCCGCCGGCCGTGCCGGAACAGGTTCTCTCCGCTCCGTTCGAGCATCAGCACCGAGGGTAATTCGAGGTCGATCGGTTCGCCGCCGCCGCTGACGGCCCACACCCCCTGTGTCAGAGGATCGAGCCGGGTACGCAGCGCATCCTCGATCTCTTCGATTCCGATCAGTTCGTAAACGTATTTCGTCTTGCGGACCAGTTCGGGAATATTTCCCGCGACGGCAGCTCCCGTGGCCAGGATCATCGCTTCGGTGACCGCCGGCGAAGCCAGGCTCAACCGCGACAGGGCGCCGTCCACGATCGTCGTGCCTACGCCCCGGGCTTTGAGCCGGTCGATCAGGGCTTTCAGGCCCGCCGTGTCCGAAGGTCCGGAGAGCAGCAATTTGCCGCTCATCCTCGCGCGGGCCGTTATCAGCCGCCCGAGCGCCGTCCGCTCCAGACTCACGTCGAGGACCTCGGCCGCGAGCCGTTTTTCCCGGTAGTGTTTCTCCGAGGTGACGAAGATCATTCCCTCGGGAATCTCGATCTCGGGCTTCGCCGTCTGGCACACCTGATCCCGGCTCTCGCCGTCGATTCCGACCGAAGTCAGGGCGAAACGCTCCGCCTGGCCGCCGAGTTGTCCCAGAATGTAGTTCAGACATTCGGTTTTACCCGTGTTCTTCTCCAGGCCGACGATGGCCAGGCTGCCGAAATCCGATATGTTCGTTACGAATCCCAATCCGGTGCGGGCTGGTCTTGCAGCGTTACGTTCTAAAGGTTGTGGTTACGGGTCTTGCGGCTCAATTCGGACGGCTCGAGCGAAAGACGTCCGCCGCTCAACAACTCGGCCACGCCTTCCTTCCGACGTGCTTTCTCGCACTCTTCGCAGTGGCATTCGTCCTTGTAGTCGGTCGGTTCCGTATAGGTCGTGATCACACCTTCGTAGTTGCGGAGTACCACGCGGTTCGGAGCCTGCGAGATGACATAGTTCGGCATGACAGGAATCTTGCCACCACCGCCCGGAGCGTCCACGACGAATGTCGGAACGGCGTAACCCGAGGTGTGTCCCCGGAGGTTCTCGATGATTTCGATGCCTTTCGATACCGGAGTGCGGAAGTGTCCGATGCCCAGCGACAGGTCGCAGATATAAATATAGTAGGGACGCACACGCATCTTCACCAGTTCGTGCACGAGCTTTTTCATGATGTGCGTGCAGTCGTTCACACCGCGCAGCAACACCGACTGGTTGCCCAGGGGAATACCGGCGTCGGCCAGACGTGCGCAGGCCTGCTTCGATTCGGGGGTCACTTCGTTCGGATGATTGAAGTGGGTGTTCAGCCAGATCGGGTGGTATTTCTTGAGCATGTTCACCAATTCCGGTGTGATGCGTTGAGGCAGCACGACCGGGGTGCGCGAGCCGATGCGGATGATCTCCACGTGGGGAATGGCACGCAGACGGCTGATGATATATTCGAGTTTTTCGTCGCTCACCAGCAGCGTCGCCGCCCGAGAGCAGCACGTCGCGTACCTGCGGTGTACGGGCGATGTAGTCGATGCAGTCGTCGATCTGTTTCTCGGGGGTTGCACAGTCGTGCTGGCCGGCGAAGCGGCGGCGCGTGCAGTGGCGGCAGTACATCGAGCACATGTCGGTAATCAGGAACAGTACCCGGTCGGGGTAACGGTGCGTCAGACCCGGTACGGGCGAGTCGCTGTCCTCATGCAGGGGATCTTCCAGGTCGGCGGGCGAGCGCTTCAGCTCCTCGACGGTAGGAATGGCCTGCTTGCGGATCGGGCAGTGCGGATTTTCCGGATCGATCAGCGTCAGGTAGTAGGGCGTGATGGCCATACGGAGCGTTTTGAGCGATTCACGGATGCCTTCCTCCTCTTCAGCGGTCAGCTTGATGTATTTCTTGAGCTCATCTACGGTCTCAATCCTGTTTTTTACCTGCCAGTGCCAGTCGTTCCATTGCTGGTCGGTCACTTCGGGAAAGAATTCTTTTCTGCGGCTCATTGCGGGTGTGAGAGGTGTCATTTGATTTTATTTGTTTCGTTCGATTGTTACGTTGTTGCGGTTTGTGTTTTTTCGCCGATGTAGCGAGCGTTTGTTTTCGCCGTCCGCTCATCGAAAACGAATGCGGCGGACGGCTATTTTCGATGAGTGCCTCCTGCCTCGGTAAGTCGGATCCGTCCTGCTTTTTTAATTTGCGCCGGGCGGGGACGATGAGGAAAGGCGGCAGGTGTCGTTCGTATCGGTTAGGCGTACAGCTCGGTGAATATCTTTCTCAAGGCTTCGCATTCGCGGAACTCCTGAAGCGTGATCTCCGCATGTCCCTTCGTATAGCCGTTTCCGATAATCATCGTCACGTCGCTGCCGACGCCTTCGGCGCCGAGAGCGGCTTTCGTGAAGCTCGTGGCCATCGAGAAGAAATAGACGATGCCCGTATTCTTCGTACAGAGGATGCTGGTCATTTCGGTGTCGGGAACATTCACATTGTTGATGGTGATGTCGCACATTTCGCCATTGGTCAGCTCCGTAATCTTTTCGAGTACCGGAATCGGCTGACGAGCGTCCATGCAGACGACCTCGTGGCAGAAGCCCAACTTGTCCAGGCGCTCCTTCTCCTCGGGACTGTAACAGAGTCCGATCACTTTGCCCGTTACGCCGACCCGCTTGCGAGCCTCGTAGCAGCAGAGCATGCCGGATTTGCCAGCTGCGCCGATAATCAGCACCGTGTTGCCGGGGCGAACCAGTTTGGCTACCTGTGCCGGAGCTCCGGCCACGTCGAGGGCCGACATTACCAGCTTTTCGGGCAGGTCGGAAGGTATTTTGGCGTAGATGCCGCTTTCGAACAGGATCGCCTTGCCATCGATATCGACCTGATCGACATCGGGGCGAATCTCCTTGATCTTGTCGATCCGCAGCGGAGTAAGCGACAGCGAAACCAGCGTGGCGATCTTGTCGCCTACCTTGAGGTCGGTCTTGCCGACGAGCGCGTCGCCGATCTTCTCGACCGTACCCAGCAGCATGCCGCCCGATCCGGTTACCGGATTGCGGTGTTTTCCTTGTTTTTCGACGATGTCGAGCATGATCTCGGCGATCTTGGCTTTGTCGCCTCCGGCCTGGTTCGAGATCTGGGTGAAGCTGGCCGAGTCGATGTTGAGGGTCTGTACGTCGATTAGGATCTCGTTGTCGTAGATCTCGTCCATGTTGTTGTCCAGCTTGTCTGCCGGCTGGGGAAGCACGCCCTTCGGGGAGATTACCCGGTGTGTGCCGTATTTATGTCCTTTTTTCATTATGGTGTTTTGTTGTGTTGCAGTGTTGATGTTTTTTGGGTGATCTTATTTCTTGAGTCCCAGAATGCGGCGAGCTTCGTCCGGTGTAGCGACCTCGCGTCCGAACTCTTTGGCCATGCGAACGACCTTCTCGACCAGTTCGCCGTTGGATTTGGCCGGAACGCCTTTGGAGAGATAGACGTTGTCCTCGAAACCTACGCGCACGTGGCCGCCGTCGATGATCGCCAGGGCCGCCAACGGAAATTCGTAGCGTCCCACGCCGGCTACCGTGTAGGTCGCATCGGCCGGAATGCTGCCCCGCAGGAAGACGAAATCCCGGATGTCGCCTCCGATGCCGCCGTTCACACCCATCACGAAGTCGAAATGCATGGGGTCGGCGATATAGCCCTTCTTGTGCAGGCGGAGCGCCATTTCGATCATACTCTTGTCGAAGACCTCCAGCTCGGGTTTGATGCCCCGCTCGATCATCTTCTGACCGAAGTACTTGATCGTGTTCTCCGTGTTCTCGAAGATTTCATCGCCGCCGAAATTGAGCGTGCCGCAGTCGAGGGTCGCCATTTCGGGGAGCAGCTCCGTAGGTTGCAGCCGTTCGTCGTTGGTCATGCCGACGGCACCTCCCGTCGAAGGCTGGATGATTACGTCCGGGCAAACCGCACGGATAGCGTCCATAACCTGTTTGAAGCGGTTTTTATCCTGCGTGGGTTGGCCGTCGTCGTTGCGCACGTGCAGGTGGATGATGCTCGCGCCGGCATCGTAGGCCGACTTGGCCTCCCGGGCGCACTCTTCCACCGTGTAGGGGACTGCGGGGTTGTGTTCCTTGAGTACTTCCGCTCCGCAGATCGCGGCCGTTATGATCAGTTTTTCCATGGGGTCTTTGGTTGAAAAGTTTGAAAATGGTTGAATTCCGTTGCTTTGTCCGATGTGGCGGCTAAACCTGTTCGGACCTGTTCGCCGAGAATTTCCGGTCGCATCGGCCGTTTTCTCTCTCCGGCGCTCCTGCCTGCGGTCTTCGCATCGCGGGACGCTTTCGTGTCCGGAACGGGCCGAAAATTCCGTTAGCGGCTCTCAGGGATGCGCTGGTCCTCTTTTTTTACGACGCACGTGCCGCTGGCACGGCAGACCACGACGGGCTCTTTGAGTACGTCGGCCGCAGAGGGCGAGATGTCGGGGCGTGCAGCGACCACTTTGCGGGCTTCGAAGACCATCTTGCGCGAGGTGTTGCCCACCTTCACGATTTCGCCCACCGCTTCGATATAATCGCCGGCATAGACCGGGGCGAGAAATTCGACGTTGTCGTAGGCCACGAACAGTCCTTCGTCGCCGTCGTGCATGATCAACAGTTCGGTGGCCACGTCGCCGAACAGATGCACCATATGGGCGCCGTCCACCAGATTGCCTCCGTAATGAGCGTCTTTGGCACTCATCCGAAGCCGTATCATTGATTTTTCCATAACCTGATATTTTTAATTCGATTGAGATGCGGATTTGTTCTTTCGGCCGTTCGGTTATTTGGCCGGAGCGACCATGTAATCTACGAAGATACCCGGCGTGCGGACCGCTTCGGGGGCTATCGCTCCGGTTTCTACCAGCTCCCGCACCTCGGCGATCACCAGGTCGGCTGCGGTGGCCATCAACGGGTTGAAATTCTGTGACGTGCCTTTATAGACCAGGTTGCCCGATCGGTCGGCCAGGCTCGCGCCGAGCAGGGCTACGTCGGCCCGCAGCGGTTTTTCGAGCAGGTAATCCTTGCCATCGACGTTGATGATTTGTTTGCCTTCGGCTACGATCGTTCCGAGTCCGACCGGAGTGAGCACACCGCCCAGACCTGCCCCGCCCGAACGAACCCGTTCGGCCAGCGTTCCCTGCGGGCAGAATTCGATCTCCAGTTCGCCGCTGTTCATCTGCTCGCTGGTGCAGGGGTTGGTGCCGATGTGCGATACGATCACTTTGCGGACCTGCTTCCCGGCGATCAGCCGTCCGCAGCCTTTGTCCGGATAAGCCGTATCGTTCACGATGAGGGTGAGGTCCTTTACGCCCGATTCAACCAGTGCGTCGATGATCGCGTGGGGGCTTCCGTTGCCCAGAAAGCCGCCGATCATGACCGTCATTCCGTCTTTTACCATTCCCGCCGCTTCGGCAGCAGATATAAGCTTCTTCATATGGTGATTGATTTTACTTAAAATTAACAATATCAGTCTTTAATCTAACAAAATTAAACATTTGACGAATGATTTGCAATGATTTCGACGTTTTTTTGTCGATAATCGGTCACTTCTTCTCCGAAAGAGTGGAATCTTCGGATCCGATCGCGCGGAAGCGGGTGTTCGGAAGGACCTGAGAAAGTACGGCCGGACGCCTCGAGGCGTCCGGCCGTACTTTCTGCGGAACGGTTCTTTGCGGGATCAGAGAAGCCGGCAGTGCAAACGTTCGGGCAGCGGTGCGCTGTTGTTGCGGCGCCAGACCATAGCCCGATCCTGTTCCTGATTGCCCGAGCCGAAGTCGAAGTCGTCCGGCGCTTCGAAAACGACCGGAAGCGACCGGTCTTCGAAGCCGAACGGGGCGTAAAAGTCCTTGAGGCTTTCCTGGCTTGGGATAAGGATCGCGGCGTCGGCCCCTTCTTCTGCGATCCGCCGCATCGCCTCGCGCATCAATCCGGAGGCCAGGCCCCGGCCCCGGTAGTCGGGGTCGGTCGCCACGCCGTAGATGTAGGTCGTGCGCCCCAGCTCGCTTTCGAACGGGATCAGGTGCAGCATGGCCGCCAGACGGCCGTCCTCTTCGGCTGCGAGCATCCGCTTGCGGCTGTAATGGCCGATCAGGAAGGAGTCGATGAAGGTTTCTTCGTCTCCGAAGCACTTTATCCAGAGCCGTTTGCAGGCTATTTCGTCGGGGTAGAGGCAGAGGGCCGTATATTTCTTCTCGAGGAATGCCGGATGGTAGGAGAGCTTGGCCTGCCGTAGTCCCGGAATACCCAGGTCCTCTTCGCGGTCGATGAGCGTGTATTGCTCGGGCAGGTGCGCCACGAACTCCCGGTTGATGATGGTGAAAGCCCCGTCGTATTCGGTGTCGGCCTTTTCGACATGAACACAGAACGTATGGTCGTTGATCGGTGAGCCGTAAGTGAAAGCGACGAGTTTATCACCGACGTAGATGCAGCCACCGATAAGTCCCAGCCGGTCGAAATGGGCGAAAGCCCGCTGCATGGCCCGCTGTTCGGCCGACAGCTCGCCCGTATGTCCGCTGCGGGTCTTGCGCCATTCGGCTTCCAGACGCATGCACTCCGCAGCATGGTCGCGGGTCATAGGCTCGTAGCGGTATTCGTATTCCGCCTCGAAGCGGTTGATGTGGTTGCGTTTGGATTGGTATTTCCGGCCAGGAAGGTCGCGCAGGTCCGAAGCGTTGTATACATAGTCTTCCAGATTGCGGTCGGAGGCGAAAGCGAACTGGCAGTGGCCTACACTGCGGAGTTTTTCGAGCCCTTCAGGTGTCATGTCGATGATCCGAAGCCGTTGTCCGGCAGCGAGTATATCCTCCTCCAGATGCCGCAGGACGGGGGTGAAATCTCCTGCGCCGACAGGCTGCATGTAGCCGATCCGGTCGCTGCCCCCGATCTGGAAGCGGATGACCAGAAAGCCGTCCACTACGCTCCAGGCGGTTTTGAACTGGAATTGCCAGCAAAACATGTTGGCGAACGCCAGGTCGCAGTTCGCCGGGGCGTAAGGCAATGTGAAGGATTCGATTTCGGCCTTGTCTTCGATCGTAATGGGTTTGAAGGTAATCATAAATTGTCTTCTACGGTGTAATTTTTGGCTTCCACATGCCCGTAATACTGTTGAATCAGGGCCTTGAGCCGATTTTCGACCGACGCGGTCTGTTCCCGGTCCGAAGTCCCGTTTCGGAACGTCGCGCCGGTCATCCGCTCCTCGTCGAACGAGAAGAGCGCTTCGTCCGTTACGACCCGGAATTCCGAATCGTACATCACGGCCCACGGTTCGCGGTCGGGTTCGTTCAGAATGTCGCGTCCGAATGCGAAATAGGGTTCCCGGTTTCCCAACAGTCCCAGCAGGGTCGGCATGATGTCGATTTGCTGCACGGTCTGTGCCAGAAATTGCGGCGCGAGTGCGCCGTCGGGGGTGTGGATGAATCCGACGATGTGGTAGTTACCGGGATAGGAGCGAGTTTCCTCCGCCATTTTCTCCGAGGAAACGTGGTCCGCGACGAAGACGAAGATCGTTCGTTGGAACCACTCTTCGTGCTCGAACCTGCGGTAGAAATTCCGGAAAGCGAGGTCTTCGTAAGCTGCCGGTTTATGGATTTTGGTCGTTCCTTCGGGCAGCACGTTGCGATATTGTTCGGGCACGACGAAGGGATGGTGCGACGAGAGGGTGAACAGCGTGGCGAAGAATGGTTCCTGCATTTTCGAGAGTTCTTCGCCCGTGAATTGCAGGAACGGTTCGTCCCAGATGCCCCAGTAACCGTCGAAATCCCCGGTGCCGTGTACCGCTTCGTAATCCTCGCGGCTCAGGAGCCGCTCGATGCTGGCGCTGCGGGCGTAGGCTCCGAATCCCATCGAACCGCGCTCCGAACCGCAGAAGAAGGCGGTTCGGTAGCCTTTGTCGCGGAGTATCTGCGGCAGTTGGCGGCTTTTGCCCAGCGACTGGGGCATCAACACGAAAGGTTGTTTGAAGGAGGGGATGCTGCCCAATACGGCGGGCATGGCCTGGATCGAGCGGGTGCCGTTGGCGTACATCTGCCCGAAACAGAGGCTCTGCCGCATGAGCGAGTCGAGGAACGGCGTATAGCCCGGTTGCGTGCCGTTGCCGTACAATTCGGGTTTGAGGTAGGCCGAATGTTCGGCCGACATGCTTTCCAGAATGAAAACCATCACGTTGCGCCCTTCGAGGTTCACGGCCGAAGAGTCGGGGCGGTGGGTCGGGGTGAAATATTCGTCCAGTTTTTCGGGCGAAAAGTAGCGGGTGTATTTGACCGATCCGCCGCTGCCGATGGTCCGCAGAATGCAGAAGGGGTTGCTCAGGATCAGGTTGGCCTTTTCGCTGGTCGAGGCGTAGAGCGTGGCGTTCGAGAGGGTGATCGGGCGGGTCATGCGCGTTACGCCGCCCCGCATGCCGGCGATGCCGAGCAGAATGGCGATCACCAGCAGTCCTGTATTGACCGAGTGATAAACCCAGCCCTCGCGCAGGGGCGATCGGGGTGTGATCTTGCGTCCGTAACCCCAAACGAGCAGCCAGATGAGGACTGCGCCGACGAGGAGCAGGTACCAGTTTTCGGCGGCGAATTTCAGCACGAGCTGCACCGAATTGGAGTTGTCGGCGAAGAAGATTTCGTCGGCGGTGAAACGCTTCTGCGTATAGCGGAAATAGACGCAATCGGCCAGGTTTACGGCCACGATCAGCAGCGAATTGATCACCGCATAGTACCAGAAGAGAATACGCCGATACCAGCTCCGCTCCCGGAAATGGAACGGCAGCAGCGAGAGGACGATGAAAAGCAGATTGGCGTAGAGAACCGATACGGTGTCGAACTTCAGACCCCCCCCCGCCAATGTCAGGACCTCCTGCCAACCCAGGGGGCCGATCAGGGCGTAGTTGTAGCAGTAAAAGACGATTCGGCAGAGCAGCAGGACGATGTAGAGCAGGACGATGCGCCGCAGGAGCATGCCCGGATTACTATGTAGCCAGCGTTCCACCTTAGCAGGCTTTTAACGACATGTCGAGCGATTTGATCTGGTGCGTCAGGGCGCCGACCGATATGAAGTCCACGCCTGTTTCGGCGTATTCGCGCAGCGTGTCGAGCGTGATGCCGCCGCTCGACTCCGTTTCGCAGCGTCCGGCGACCTTCGCGACGGCCTGCCGCGTCAGCTCCGGGGTGAAATTGTCGAACATGATGCGGTCCACGCCTCCTGCGGCGAACACTTCGTCGATGTCTTCGAGCGAACGCACTTCGCATTCGATCGGAATGTTCTTGCCTTTTGCCTTGAGATAGGTTTTGGCTCCTTCGATGGCCGGGCGGATGCCGCCTGCAAAGTCTATGTGGTTGTCCTTCAGCAGAATCATGTCGAACAGTCCCATGCGGTGATTCTCACCGCCGCCGATCTTGACGGCCATCTTGTCCAATACGCGCATGCCCGGGGTGGTTTTGCGCGTGTCGAGAACTTTGGTATGCAGGTCTTTGATCTTGTCGGCATAGACGGCTGTCTGGGTCGCCACGCCGCTCATGCGCTGCATGATGTTCAGCAGGATGCGTTCGGCTTGCAGCAGGGACTGGAGCCGTCCCGAAACGTAGAAGGCCACGTCGCCCGGCTTCACGCGGTCGCCGTCGCGGAGGATCTGTTCGAATTGCATGTCGGGGTCCAGGCGTCGAAGCACCAGTTGTGCGATTTCGATGCCCGCGAGAATACCCTCCTGTTTGCAGAGCAAGCGCATGCGGCCTTTTTCCGTCGCGGGGATGCAGCAGAGCGAAGTGTGGTCGCCGTCGCCGATGTCTTCGCGGATGGCCAGTTCGATGAGCGCATCGACGAAAGGTTTGTATTCGGGTTTCATATTTTTTCGGTTTTTATGGGTGAAACGAATCGTTTCGTTCGGCAGGGCCGGACGAATGTCTGAAGAGAGAACGGTAACCGTGCGTTTGGCCCGCAAAGATTACCGCTCCGCTCCGGCACCCACAAAAATACGAAAAATAATTGCCATTTTTCAGGAAAAATATTAATTATATGTCGGTTTTGTGATCCGGACAAATGGTAATTCTTGTATTTATAAGTGTTTTTTCAAAAAAAATACACCATTATTCGACGTTCGTAATATCAAATCCACGGCTTCCAATGCTTTGTTGACGGTGCGCTTCAGATTTCGATCGGTATGCGGATTGGCATAAATTCGTCGAGAATCTGATTTCTTCCGATGGAGGGGGACTCCTTGCCGTATATGTCGGTGATGAAGAATTTTCAACGACATGTACTCCGGGTACGGAATACGTGATTTATGGATTTGCGTATGATGATCTGGAGGTTCGGTCGGATATATCGTTTTTCCGTGCTTCTTCGTTGTCCTTCTCGTCCGTGTCGTCGCCTTCCCAGTCGAACGGCGGGAAATCGCGTCGTTCACCCAGCGAGAAGCGGGTGTAGGTGATCGGCAGCTTCCGTTCGAGGAACATCTGTTCGTAGGCGGTCTTGACCGAGAGTATTTCGTCCGCGAACCCCGAGCCGTAGATGTCGTTGTTGGCCACGTCGCAGGCAGACCGAACCGTTCGATCACGGCTTGCGTGTAGGCGTAGAGGTGTTGCGAGTCGGTCTTGAGGTTGATTCGTCCGCCGGGAACCTGCATCTGTGCGTACTGGCCCAGGAAGAGGGGTGAGGTGAGCCGTTTCTTGGCCCGGCGCGATTTGAGCTGCGGATCGGGGAAGGTGATCCAGATCTCATCGACCTCTCCTTCGGCGAAGAAGGAGGCGATCATTTCGATGCGGGTACGCAGAAAACCGACGTTGCGCATTTGCCGTTCCGTGGCGGTTTTGGCTCCGCGCCACATGCGGGCACCCTTGATGTCGATACCGATGAAGTTGCGGTTGGGGTCGCGCTCCGCGAGTGCGACGGTGTATTCGCCCTTGCCGCAGCCCAGTTCGAGTACGATCGGACGGTCGTTATGGAAAAAGTCGCTGTGCCAATGTCCTTTGAGCGGATGGTCGCGGCGGAAGGCCTCCTCGAAGGCGGGTTGTACGAAACATTCGAACGTGAGGTTCTCCGCAAAGCGTCTGAGTTTGTCTTTGCCCATCTGTTTTTATTCGCTTTTTTTGCTGGTTGATGCCGATGGCTTCCACGCCCCGGACCGGCATCGCCGGGGTGAAAGCCATCCTGTAAATGCCGCTGTCGGGAAAAATTACGTGCCGACGATAGGGAACCGACGCTTCCTCCGCGAGGGCTGCCGGGTGCCTGCGGGGAGGAAGGCCCAGCGTGTAGGATTCCTCGAAAACCAGGGAGTCGGGCGAAATGGTCCGTATCGTCAGCCGCAGCGTGTCGTCCCGAAAGGAGTCGTTGTAACGCACGACGATGTATAGGTCGCGCGGGGTCACGGTATCCGCGTTCGGAATTTCGATTTCGGCACTTTCGCTCCACGTGCCGCCCCCGGTATCGGTTACGACCGTCTGATGCGGCGAAAGGCAGCTCGTAACGAGCATTCCGGCGATCGCTATGATACTCCGCAGGTACATTACGAGTCGTTATTGCTCTTTTTTCGGCGGTTCGGGTTGTGCTGTCTCTCCGTTTCCGCCTTCCCGACGGTTGCCTTCACGACGGTTGCGTCCTCCGCGTCTCCGAGGACGGCGGCGGGCACCGTTCTGTCCCTCTTCGCCCGGAGATTGGGAGTGTGTCGGAGTCGGATCGGTTTCGGAGCCGTTTTGTCCCGGACGGTTTTCGGAACGAGAACGCTCCGAACGACGTTCCCCGCGCTGTTCGCTGCGAGAGCCCTGACCGTTGCCGCGTTCACCGTTCTGTTCGCCGGAGGTGTTCCCGCGTTCGGTGCGCTGTTCGTTTTTCTGGGTGCTCTGTCCGTTGCGCGACCCGTTCCGGTCGCTGTTGCGTGGGTTGCGCGGTTCGCCCTGACCGTTATTCCTTTCTCCGCGCGATTCGCGGCTTTCGCCTTGTCCGTTTCGATTATTCCGTTCACGGCGGTCGCGTTTTTCGCGGCGTTCACTCCGGTTGGCAGCGGGTTCCTGTTTTTCGTCCTTGCGGGATTCCGAAACGGCGGCCGCTTCTGCGGCGCTTCCGCTGCGGGCACCGTTGTTCCGGTTCTCGCGTTCCTCTGCCCGGTCGCTGCGGCGTCGGTTGCGGCCCTTGCGTTTGGAGCCGTTGCCGTCGAAGCGTGTGATGCTGTCCTCCTCCGAGCGATAGGTCGGTTCTTCGAACTTCTCCCGTTGTGGTTGCTCCGCCGACAGCTGATCGACCTTCTTGCCGGCGCGGTTCAGCGCTATGATCTCCTTGACGCGGGCGACGGGAAGCGTCACCACGTTGGTCATCGTATCCTTGCTGCTGCTGAAGGACATGGTACCGGCCAGGATGTCGGTTTTGACCAGGTAATATTCGCCGTCGAGAGCCTGGAGCGGTTCCCGCAGACGGGGGAACTCCTTGCGGGCGTCCACGTAGGTGTCGTATTCGTAGGCGAGGCAGCACTTGAGTTTCGAGCACTGTCCGGCCAGTTTTTGGGGGTTGAGGGAGATCTCCTGCATACGGGCCGAGTTGGTCGTCACACTCGAGAAATTCGAGATCCACGATGCGCAACACAGTTCGCGGCCGCAGGCTCCGATGCCGCCGATGCGTCCCGCTTCCTGGCGGGCGCCGATCTGTTTCATTTCGATGCGGATGTGAAACCGTTCGGCGAAGACCTTGATTAGCTCGCGGAAATCCACGCGCTCGTCGGCGATGTAGTAGAAGATCGCCTTGATCTTGTCGCCTTGGTACTCCACGTCGCCGATTTTCATATTGAGTCCCATTTCGGCGGCGATCTGGCGTGCGGTGATCATCGTTTCGTGCTCCAGAGCGATGGCCTCCTGCCAGCGTTCGATGTCGTAGGGTTTGGCCTTGCGGTAAATCTTCTTGAATTCGCCGTTGTAGGGGTTGAAACCCACGCGGCGCATTTGGCGGGCTACCATGTCGCCCGTCAGGGAGACGATGCCGATGTCGTGTCCCGGCGAAGCTTCCACAGCGACGATGTCGCCCCGTTCCAGCGGCAGATTATTGACGTTTTGGTAGTAGGAGCGCCGGGTGTTCTTGAAGCGCACTTCGAAAATATCGGTCGGCGTGTGTTGCGGGTATTGCTCCAGCCAGGCTGTTTCGTGCAGTTTGTAGCAACCCTCGCAAGGCTTGGCTGCGACCCCTTCGGGGGCGTAGTAGAACGTGCAGCCGCGACCGATTTCGGGCTTGGGCGCTTTCGTATATGGTTTGGTGTTATCCATTGGAGTCATAAATTTCGGTAAAGATAGTGAAATCCGGGAGCAATGCCAAATTTATTCGGCTGAGACTCCGGCATATTCCCGCCGGGCGGATGTGCGTCGCTGCCGGGAAGCGGAGATCCCGGATTATCGGATGCCGGCCTTCCAGCGCCGGATATCGCGGCGGTAGCGGACGATCAGCAGTACGGCGGCCGTCGTAAGACCGACGGTGAAGCCCAGAATCAGCCCCTGTGCGCCCATTCCCAATGTAAAGCCCAACAGGTAACCCACCGGCAGGTTGAAGACGATGTACGAGAGGAAAGCGATCGGCATGATGATCTTCACGTCCTGAATACCCCGCAGAATGCCTACCGAAACGTTCTGGATGCCGTCCGCCAACTGGTAAACGGCGATCAGCAGGATCAGCTTCGAGGCCAGGTCGATCACTTCGGCGTTGGTGGTGAAGAAAGTCGGGATGACGTTGCAGAGCGAGATGAACGTGATGGCGGCGAAGAGGTTCCAGGCGATGACCAGGTGGTAGGAGGCCTTTGCCGCCAGAGTCAGCTCCTTCAAGCTGCGGGCGCCGTAGCAGTGGGAGATGCGGATGGTCGTGGCGGCACCGATCGAAGTCACGATCATGAAGGCGCAGTTGCCCAAGGTCATGGCGATCTGGTTGGCGCTGATGGCCGTTTTGCTCAGCCAGCCCATCATGATACTGGTGCCGACGAAGGCCGAGGCTTCGAGAAACATCTGCAGGGAGATCGGAAGGCCCATACGCAGCAATGTGCGGATCGTTTTGACCGAATAGTTGCGGGGCGAGAATCCCTGAAGATAGGCGCGGTATTTCTGTTTTTTGTAGAAATAGCCGATAATCATGATCGGCATGGCGATGCGCGATCCGAGGGTGCCGAGCCCCGCACCTGTGGCGCCCAGTTCTTCGAATCCGAGGTGGCCGTAGATGAAAATCCAGTTCAAGCCGACGTTCATCAGGTTGCAGAGAATCACCACGACCATTTCGACCCGGGTGTTTCCGACGCCTTCGAGGAATTGCTTGAAGGTGAAGAAGAGCATGATGAACGGCATGCTGTAAGCCAGCAACTTGTAATACGGTATGGCCATATCGACCACTTCGACGGGCTGTCCCATGTGGTACATCAAAGGGATGACGGCCAGTTGGAGCCCGCAGACCAGAAATCCCAACAGAGTATAGAACATCAGGCCGTTTTGCAGGTATTGCGACGATTTGCAACGGTCGCCCTGGGCGTAGAGTTCGCCGATCAGGGGCGTGAGGCCCAGTGCGATGCCGACGCCGGCGATGAAGAGGATGAAGAAGACCGAGCCGCCGAACGAAGTGGCGGCCAGCGGCGTGGGGTCGTCGCCTCCGTAACGGCCGACCATGACGTTGTCGGCGACCTGTACGAGGATCTGCCCCAACTGGGTCATCACGACGGGCAGGGCCAGTTTCAGATTGGCTTTGTATTGTCGTTTGTAGGTTGAAAAACGGTACATATATTTCTTGAATCAGACGACAAAGGTACGAAAATAATCGATTATCCCTCTTTCGCATCCGTTTCGAAGGGGGAACGGAGTCTGATGTCCGGACCTTTCGACCGGGTGTCGGGGCCGATTTTGCAGGCAGATGTCGAAAGCATGCGGGACGGACATATATGGAGCTGTTCCCGGTTTCGATGCAAATGCCTCGTTGCCGGGAGGACTGTTCGGGGTTATTCCGTATGTCGGGCCGGGGTTGTTGTCGGTTCTGGAAAACCGCTTAGTCGAAGGAGTGGGTGAGGCGTGAAAATCCCGGCCGATACTTGCTTCGGCCGGGATTCGAAAACCGTCCGCCACTGGTTCTGATTTATGTTAGGCGACCCGGAGAATCACCTCCTTTTCGCCGTCGGGTTCCACGATCACCCGCTCCCCCGCTGTGCAGTTTGCCGTCGATAATCAGTCCCGAGAGAGGTTCCTCGATGCGTTCGAGCAGCGTGCGGCGCAGGGCGCGGACGCCGTATTTGCGCTGGTAGCCGATGGCGGCAAGGGTCCGCTTCGCCTCGTCGGTGATTTCGACCTTGTAGCCGAGTCGGTCGGTACGGGAGAGCAGCCCCTTGAGTTCCAGGTCGATGATCCGCTCCACGTCCGAGAGGTCGAGCGTGCGGAAGATGACGATGTCGTCGATGCGGTTCAGGAACTCCGGTGCGAAGGTTTCTTCCAGCGCCCGGCGGTATTCCGACTGCGGGGCTTTCTGCTGGGTGTCCGATTTCGAACAGGTGCTGTACCCGACCTGCGTGGAGCGTATTGCCGCGGCCCGCGATCCGACGTTGGAGGTGAGAATGATTACCGTATTTCGGAAATCGACCTTGCGCCCCGAACCGTCGGTGAGGTGTCCCTCGTCGAAGATCTGCAACAGGGTGTTGAAGACTTCGGGGTGGGCTTTCTCGATTTCGTCGAACAGGACGACCGAATAGGGATGGCGGCGTACCGCTTCGGTGAGCTGTCCGCCTTCGCCGTAGCCGACATATCCCGGCGGGGAGCCGATCAACCGTGCGACGTTGTGTTTTTCGCTGTATTCGCTCATGTCGATACGGATGAGTCCCTTGTTCTCGTCGAAGAGCCATTTGGAGAGCTCTTTCGCCAGCAGGGTTTTGCCCACGCCCGTCGGTCCGACGAACATGAAGACGCCGATCGGACGCCCTTCGTCCTTGAGTCCCGCCCGGGAGCGTTGGATCGACCGCGAAATCTTTTCGACGGCTTCGCATTGGCCGATGACGCGGGCCGAAAGATAGTCCGCAAGGCCGCGCAGACGTTCGCTTTCGCTGCCCGAGAGCCGTTCGGCTGGGATTCCCGTCATGGAGGTAATAACCTGCTCGATATGCTCGGCCCGGATTTCGGGCGGGCCGGGATCGGACGGAAGAGTCCATACGGCGCCACCGACAGTCGTCGTGTCCGCTGCCGCCGTTTTGCGGGAGCGGTTTTTGGGCGTTTTGGCTCCTGCTGCGGCGCCGACCGGTTCGCGGGATGCGGTTTTTCGGGACGGTTTTTCGGTTTTGCCTTTGTCCTGCAGGTGAATACGTGCCCCGGCTTCGTCCAGCACGTCGATCGCCTTGTCCGGAAAGTTGCGGTCGGTAATGTAGCGCCCGGTCAGGGCGACGCAGGCCCGCAATGCTTCGTCCGAGTAGCGCACTCCGTGGTGCCGTTCGTAATGGGGTGCGATGTTGTGCAGGATTTGCAGGGTTTCCTCTTCCGAAGCGGGTTCGACGAGGATTTTCTGAAAGCGGCGTTCCAGCGCGGGATCGCTCTCGATATCTTCGCGATATTCGTCCAGCGTCGTGGCTCCGATGACCTGCAATTCGCCCCGCGCCAGGGCGGGTTTGAGAATGTTGGCCGTGTCGAGGCTTCCCTGGGTCGAACCTGCGCCCGCGATGGTGTGTATTTCGTCGATGAAGAGGATCGAGTCCTGCTTCCTGCGCAATTCTTCGAGAAGTCGCTGCATCCGTTCTTCGAACTCACCTCTGTATTTGGTCCCGGCCAGGAGCGACGATACGTCGAGCGAATAGAGCCGTTTGCCGCGGATGGTGGCGGGAACTTCGTCCGCTGCCATCCGCAGGGCCAGCCCTTCGACGATGGCGCTCTTGCCCACGCCGGCTTCGCCGATCAGGATCGGGTTGTTCTTCTTGCGGCGCGAGAGGATCTGCACGATGCGTTCCATCTCCCGCTCGCGTCCTACGACGGGATCGATGCGGCCTCTGCGAGCTTCGTACGTAAGGTCGGTGCCGAATTTGTCCAACAAGGCAGGTTCCGCAGGAGGAGTGTCCCGGACAGGTTCGCGCAGGCCGATGAACCGTAGTTCGGGTGTCGGCCGAAAATTGGTATCCGGAGGCGTCGTTTGATCGGCCTCCAGGGTCATCTTTTTGCAGTTCGGTCGCTATCGCCTGTGCATCGAAATGGTACATGGCCAGCACCTGCGAAGTGATCGTGTGCGGGTCGCTCACGATGTGCAGCAGTGCGTGTGCCGTCGAAACATGGTGCATCGGGGCGAACAATCGTTGTAATTCTCTGGTGTATAAAGGGAAAAATTCTTCGGGATTCTGCCTCGATGAATCGGGTGCCGATACCGACCGAATCTCGCTTTCGATGCGAAGGCATATTTGGTGAATCTCCCAGTCCTTGAGGCGGGAGGTGAGTATCTGATGCGCTAAGGACCCTTCTTCCCGCAGAATCTCAAGGGTGAGAAAATCCTTGAGTGAGTGGGTAATAGCGCGTTTCGAGGTTTCGAATGCCGTACGGGCGATGATGGCCTCGAGCGTTTTTGAGATTTTAGCTTGCATCTTGGATTCCTTTTTTAGTTTTCCGTGTTCGGAAAAGCGAACGCGGTCGCTCTCTCCTCGCTTGTCGAAAATGTACGTTTTGTCCTGTTGAAATTACAGACTTATAACGAAGAAATCCCAGGTAATATTATGTTAAATAAAAATATTGCATATTGAACGATTTCGTCCCTTTATCAAGCGCCGGGACGAGGCCATTCGCCGATTTCCATGTCGCGGATGTCGGTGCCGTCGATGGTGAAGCGCAGGGCGCTGCGCACCTTGTGGAAACCGTAGCAGCCGGCAGCGCCGGGGTTGAGGTGAAGCAGGTCGTAAACGGGGTCGTAGATGACCTTGAGAATGTGGGAGTGCCCCGCGATGAAGATTTTCGGGCGCAGCGATTGGATCCGCGCTACGGCCTGCGGGGTGTAGTGGCGGGGATAGCCGCCGATGTGGGTCATCAGGACGCTCACCCCTTCGCACTCGAAGGAGAGAAATTCGCGGTAGGTGCGTCGCATGATACCTCCGTCGATATTGCCATAGACGGCCCGCAGGGGTTTGAACGCCGCGATCTGGTCGGCGACCTCCGGAGAGCCGATGTCCCCGGCGTGCCAGATTTCGTCCACGTCCTTGAGGAATGTTTTGAGCGTTTGGTCGAACGTACCGTGGGTGTCGGATATGAGTCCTATGCGTTTCATGGGAGGTCTGTGTTTGTTTTATGATACCGGTAAGTTTCGGGAACAGTTTTGCTTCGTTATGCTATGCGGTTTGTCTTCTTTCTCTCTCTCTCTTGCCGGGTAGGAGATATATCTTTTATCGTCAGACTGTTCCTCGCTGCGATTTGTTTTCTTCCGTGCTTTTAGTACGTTGGAAACTAAATAGGCCCTAATTGTACAATCCAGTCTTTATTTCCACAAAAATAATCAATGAAACGAATACCATGTACTCGAGGTTGCGGTGGAAGCTGTACATCTTTGGGTGTATTTGACAGTGCCCAACACTCACGTGCATTTTTATTCCAATTTTCTAACAGAATTGCCTCCTCATAATTGTAAACATTGAGGTCTGCCCACCAATTATGAACATATAATGTATCATTATGTGACAATTTATTATCTATTTTTCCATCGATACCCGCACTCAAAAAAGAGAAAAGAAACAGGACGTTTTGTACGATAGTCATAAAGAGGAAAATATTGTAATTCTTCCTTGTTTTTTGCAAGAGGATCGGTCAATAGTTGTTGTGCTCTTAAATCCTCTTCTTTCATATCTGGCCAATAGGTTTTTTGGACGAAAGCAACCGCGTCATCCATTGATTCGGGGAAATAACCGACTGTATCATAGTACACCATAGGAAGTTGTTGGTATGTTGCCGTCAATTGATTGTCTGATATTATTCGGCTCATCAACTTATCATATTTACAAGTCAAATAACATTTAAAGACTATAAATCCCACCAACAATATAGTTAATACCAATATTATTGTGATTTTACCACTCTGTTTCATTTTCATTCGGAATCAAAGTATTGTGTCGCTGCCGTTCGCCGGGACGAAGTACGGGATGTTGTCCGATCGTATTTCCGGGGCTGTCCGGCAGTCGGCTTCAGGAATGCCGGAAGGCGTTGTGTCTCCGGCTGTTATTTATATTTGTCCTTCCACAGATCCCGGATGCATGCGGCGATCTTCGCCTCGGCGGCGTTGCGGGTGTTCGGCTCGTAGAATTTCTTGCCTTTGAGCGTTTCGGGCATGAACTCCAGCTCGGCGAATCCGCCGTAGTCGTGGGCGTATTTATAGCCTTTGCCGTATCCTGCCTGATCCATCAGCTTGGTCGGAGCGTTGCGCAGGTGCAGGGGTACCGGGCGGTTGGTCGTATCGTGTTCGACGAAGGAGAGCGCCTGGTTGATGGCCATGTAGGCCGAATTGCTCTTGGGCGAGGTGGCCAGGTAGATCGTGGTTTCGGCCAGCGTGATGCGGGCTTCGGGCATGCCGATCTTGTGTACCGTGTCGAAACAGGCGTTGGCCAGCAGCAGGGCGTTGGGATTGGCCAGGCCGATGTCTTCCGAGGCCAGGATCACCAGCCGGCGGGCGATGAAGCGCGGCTCCTCGCCTCCGGCCAGCATGCGGGCCAGGTAGTAGATCGCTGCGTTGGGATCGCTGCCCCGCACCGATTTGATGAAGGCCGAGATCACGTCGTAGTGCTGTTCGCCGTTCTTGTCGTAGAGGGCGATGTTCTGTTGCAGACAGTCGGTGACGTATTGGTTAGTGATCGTTACTTTGCCGTCTGCGGCACCCGTAATGATGTCCAGAATGTTGAGCAGCTTGCGGGCGTCGCCGCCCGAGAAACGGAACAGCGCTTCGGTTTCCTGCACCTCGATCTCCCGGGTCTTGAGTTCCGGATCGGTGGCCAGGGCCCGGTCTAAAAGGGTTTGCAGTTCCCCGTCGGTCATCGGCTGGAGGATATAGACTTGGCAGCGGCTCAACAGCGGTGAGATCACCTCGAACGAGGGATTTTCGGTCGTAGCTCCGATCAGCGTCACCACGCCCTGCTCGACAGCACCCAGCAGCGAGTCCTGCTGCGACTTGTTGAAGCGGTGGATTTCGTCGATGAACAGGATTGGCGGTTTGGAGTCGAAGAATTTCTGCTTGCGGGCCGATTCCAACACCTCGCGCACCTCCTTGACGCCCGACGTGACGGCCGACAGGGTGTAGAACGGGCGTTTGAGAGTCGTGGCAACGATCTTGGCCAGCGTAGTCTTTCCCACGCCCGGCGGACCCCAGAGGATGAACGAGGGGACATTGCCCGTTTCGAGGAACTTGCGGAATACGCCGTTCTGCCCGACCAAGTGGGCCTGTCCGATATATTCATCGAGCGTACGGGGACGCAGTCGTTCGGCGAGGGGAATGGACATGGAAAGCATTTTTTTGTCGCTCAAATGTACTGAAAATTTTTGTTTTCGGCAACGGCCGGACTGAATGCGGTCCGAAAGAGCGGATGCGTAGAACCGCTGCCGTCCGGTTCGGGGATTCGCAGCGGGGAGATCGTGTCCTGGCCGGATTTCGTTTCTACGTCGTGCTTCACGCTTGTTCTGCGGTCGCAGTTCCCGACGCGATGCGCTATTGTATATTTCGAAAAGGATCGCTATATTTGCCGTACATATTGATACACACGGAAAAGTGTAAGTCTGTTCCCGAATCGTGAACGTAGGAAATTCATTTTGGCGGAGAATAGGCAGACATCTTCTCGCGTCGTATCCGTATTCTGCGGATATAGGCGTGGGGCTGTCGCTTATTTCACGCCAAAAGGTACTCCTACGACCTGTGATTCTGAAATGGGCTTCGGTGCCACGCTTTTCTTTTTATTACCAGTCGTCGGGGGACGGACGATACAATCTTAAATTTTATGGATAATATTACGAAGCAGAATGGAAATGAAGTCGGCAGACATCAGGTCGAAGGGCAGACGATCATTATCAATCAGCAGGAGCGGAGAAGCACGAACGGACTGGGAACCGCCGGTTTTATTCTGGCCTTGTTGGGTTTGATTTTCAACTGGGTTCCGGGGCTCGGCTGGGTATTGTGGGCCTTGGGTTTGATTTTTTCATTCGTGGGAATTTTCAGAACTCCCCGCGGCTTGGCGATCGCCGGGCTTGTCATATCGTGTATCGCGTTGATCGTTTTGATTATCTTGGTGAGTGCGATCGCTTCCCTGGTGTAATCATTTCAGTTGGTATGAAGAAAGAGTATCCTTCTGTTCAGGATACTCTTTCTTGTATTGGCGATACTTGAAGCTTTAATATCTCCGGTTTTTCAATTCCGGATACAGTTTGTCGAACGGCGAAAGATCGCTCTAATCCGGTGCATCGAGCATTATGTTGCAGCCATCGTTGTTCTTCGGAGAAGCCTTGAATTCCGTGTAACTGTCTGGCTAAAGGAGCTATTTGCGCAGTTTGTCCTGCCGTTCGCGCTCCTTGCGGCGCATCGAGCGATAGCTGTTTCCCATCAGCGCCAGAAGCAGCAGCACCGTGACCCAGGCGCGGACTTTGTCGCCCGTGGCCGCAGTACCGCATGTATAGACGGTGATGAGCATTGCCAAACTGCATGCTAAAAGGATCATGCAGAACCTGAGCAGCCGCCGAAGCGATCTTACAGAGGCCATACGAGATCTTGTTTTGGTTTATTCTTCCGGTTTTACCAATTGAATGTGTAACTCGTCGAGCTGCGCCTGGTCGATATAGCCCGGTGCGTCGAGCATCATGTCGCGGCCGTTGTTGTTTTTCGGGAAGGCGATGTAGTCGCGGATCGACTCCGAACCGCCGAAGAGCGAGCAGAGCCGGTCGAAACCGAAGGCCAGTCCGCCGTGAGGGGGTGCGCCGTACTTGAAGGCGTTCATCAGGAAGCCGAAACGCTCCTGCGCTTGTTCCGCCGTGAAGCCCAGCACCTCGAACATCTTGGCCTGCAGTTTCGAGTCGTGGATACGGATCGAGCCGCCGCCGATCTCGGTGCCGTTGCAGACGAAGTCGTAGGCGTTGGCCCGCACGCGACCGGGGTCGCTGTCCAGGTATTGTACGTCTTCGAGCTTGGGCGAGGTGAACGGATGGTGCACGGCGTAGTAACGCTGGGTCTCGTCGTCCCACTCGAACAGCGGGAAGTCGATGACCCACAGCGGAGCGAACTTCTTCGGGTCGCGCAGGCCCAGCTGCTGAGCGACCTCCAGACGCAGGGCGCAGAGCTGGGTGAGGGTCTTGAATTTCTTGCCGCAGAGGATTAGCACCAGGTCGCCGGCTTTTGCGCCCGCGCGTTCGGCCATCGCCCGCACCTGCTCGGGCGAGTAGAATTTATCGACGGACGACTTGACGTTGCCGTCCGCTTCGACGCGGATCCAGACGAGTCCCTTGGCACCGATCTGCTGGCGTTTGACGAACTCCGTGAGGGCGTCGATCTGTTTGCGGGTGTAGCCGGCGCAGCCCGTCGCGGCGAAGCCGGTGACGTACTCCGCGTCGTCGAAAACCGCGAAGCCGTGACCTTGGGCCAGGTCCGTCAGATCGGCGAACTCCATACCGAAGCGCAGGTCGGGTTTGTCCGAGCCGTATTTCTCCATCGCTTCGATCCAGGGCATGCGGCGCAGCGGCTCCGTAAGTTCGATGCCCATCACTTCGCGGAACATGTGCTTGGCCCAGCGCTCGAAGATTTCGAGCACGTCCTCCTGCTCGACGAACGACATTTCGCAGTCGATCTGCGTGAATTCGGGCTGGCGGTCGGCCCGAAGGTCTTCGTCGCGGAAACAGCGCACGATCTGGAAGTATTTGTCGTAGCCGGCGACCATCAGCAGCTGCTTGAGGGTCTGGGGCGACTGGGGCAGGGCGTAGAATTGGTTGGGGCTCATGCGGCTCGGCACGACGAAGTCGCGGGCGCCTTCGGGCGTGGAATTGACCAGGTAGGGGGTTTCGATCTCCAGGAAACCTTCGTCGCTCAGGAAGCGGCGAATCTCCTGGGCCATCTTGTGACGCAGGATCATGTTGCGCTGCAGGGGAGGACGGCGCAGGTCGAGGTAGCGGTATTTCATACGCAGGTCGTCGCCGCCGTCCGAGTTCTCCTCGATGGTGAACGGGGGCACTTCGGCCTCGTGCAGCACCACGAGCTTCGAGGCGACGACTTCGATGTCGCCCGTAGGCATCTTCGGGTTCTTGGACGAACGCTCTACCACGCGGCCTTCGACCTGAAGGACGTATTCGCGGCCCAGTCCGCCGGCCACGGCCTTGACATCGGCCGGAGAGTGTTCTTCGACGACGATCTGGGTGATGCCGTAACGGTCCCGCAGGTCGATGAAGGTCATCGCACCCAGGTTGCGGACTTTCTGCACCCAGCCGGCCAGGGTGACCGTCGTTTACATTTGCGGCACGCAACTGGCCGCAGGTATGGGTTCTGTACATGGTCGTATCTGTTTTTTTCGTTGTTGTCGTATTGTGATTCACAAAGGTAGTGAAAACGAAGGTATAAAAAACAAACTCGCGCGTTTTTTATACCGGATGCCATCTCTTTTCTTCGACAGGGGAGGTGTGCGAGGCTGAATCCGGCGGGTTCGTCGGGAGGGGTGGCGGCGACTTTCCGTCTTTTGTAAAGGAAGAAAAGTGAGTGCGGAGTGGTGCGAACTAATTCGTTTCTTGTCGGAATTCCTGCTATTTACGAATACAGGCAGAACGGAAGAGAGGCGGCGATGTGGAGCCGGGTGAAAATTAGAGGCATATCGGATTTTCCGTTAAATTATTAATTTTGCCGAAAAACCGAAACGATGGAACAGCAGCAAACCGATGAAAAATTCATGCGCCTGGCACTAAACGAGGCGGAAAAAGCGTTAGAAGAGCAGGAAGTACCCATCGGTGCCGTGGTGGTCGCGGACGGACGTATCGTCGGTCGGGGGCACAACCTGGTCGAAACCTTGGCGGACGCTACGGCTCATGCGGAAATGCAGGCCCTGACAGCCGCAGCCTCGACCGTCGGAGGCAAATACTTGTCCGAATGTACGTTGTATGTGACGGTCGAGCCTTGCATCATGTGTGCGGGGGCGATTGCGTGGAGCCAGGTAGGGCGGGTGGTCTATGGCGCCGACGATCCGAAGCGTGGCTATCGCCGCTATTCGGAGCAGGTGTTTCCGCCCCGAACGACGGTGACGCGGGGGGTATTGGCCGAGGAGTGCGAGAGGCTCGTCCGTTCGTTCTTCGCTGCGTTGAGAAGGTGATTTTTGGAAAGTGCCGAAAAAAAACTAAATTTGCATTCCCTGCTTTCCGGCGGGAGTTTCGACGGATGGTTGCGACCTACAGGACGGGGCGATATTTCCGATGGGTTTGCAGGGAATGGTGATAAAAATGGACGGAACCAATTTTAACCTATAATTTATACAATATTTATGAAAAAACTTTTGATTTCCGCGCTTGCCCTGTTCGTTGTGGGGTCTGTGGCTGCGCAGGAAGGATTGGGCGAAACTTACAATAAGGCTGTCGCCGCTTACAATTCGAAGGATTTTGCATCCGCAGCTACGGCTTTCGAAACGCTTATCGATCAGGGGCTCGATTCCGAGGATCTCGATGTCCAGAGTTGGGTTGCAACGGCCAAGAAGAGTGTGCCGGTGTGCTATTTCCAAATGGGTCTTACGGCTGCTAAGGGAAATGATTTCAACACGGCGGTCGAGAATCTTACCAAGTCGGCCAATAAGGCGGCTCTTTACGGTGAGTTGCAGCAGGAGCGTATGTCGAATATGTTGATGGCGAAGATATATCTGATGTGGGGCGGAAAGCCTTTCAACGAAAAGAACTACGCCGAGGCTGCTGAAATTTTCGCCAAAGGTTATGCCGCCGATCCGAAAAATATGGAGATGGCCAACTTCTTGGGCATTTGCTATTGCGAGCTGGGCGACTTCCAGAAAGGTTTGGTTATTTTCAACGAAATCGCTTCTCAGGACAATCCCAAATATGCGGAGGATGTCGTGAAGGTAAAGGAGAACATCAAGCTCTATACCAATAACCGTATTGCCAAGTTGCAGGGCGAGAATGATTTCGACGGTATTATCGCCGTTGCCGACGAGATGCTGGCCGTGAATCCGCAGGATGCGCTGGCCCAGAAGATTCGTTTGCAGGCACTCTTCGACAAGAAGGATTACGCTGGCGTGATCGCTTCTGCTGAGGAGGCTGCTGCCGTGCAGACCGACGAAGAGGAGCGCAGCGACGTTTATTTCATTTTGGGTGCAGCTTACAATGCCCGCACGATGCCCCAGCAGGCGATCGACGCCCTTTCGAAAGTAACGGCCGGTGCGAATGTGGCTGCGGCACAGAAAACGGTGGCACAGCTTAAGGAGAACGCAGCCAAAGCGAACAGTTAGCGGGGTATTCCTGTTTTTGAAATGCGGGGCAGACTTTTTCGGAAGTCTGCCCCGTTTTATTCGAAAGGGCTTTGACTTCCGGGATACACGCGGGGGCGGTTCAGCGGATGGTTTTGCGCTTTATCGCGGCGGGTCGGCTGTCGGGCCGATTCAGGAGGAGCGGGAGCCTTTGTGCCGCAAGTCGGGGCGATGGCGGTGGTGAGCCGGCCGGTCGGGTTCCGGTTTTCCTGTCTTTTCGTACGGAAGGTTTCCCGAACAGCCTGCGGACAATATCCGGAGAGGTTTCGTGTCGGTTTGCTGTCTGCCTCTCCGTCCAATGGCGGGCCCTACTCTTCGTTCTTTTCCTGGTTTATCCGCACGTTTTGCTGGATGCGCCGCAGTCCGCTGCGTGCGAGAGGTGTATTGCCGAACCGCAGGAGAAACTCCTCTTCGCTCATTGCGAGCCACTCCCGATCCGAAATCGTCAGCGGGTCGAACAGGGGATCGAAATGCGGCGAGCGGTGCATGGGGGCTTTTTGGTTGTGGGGACAGCAGCTCTGGCAGCGATCGCAGCCGAAGATCCATCCGTCGAGGTCGGGCAGGGCGCTGTCGGACTCCTTTTCGATCGTACGACAGGAGATGCAACGGTTCGTGTCGATCACCTTGGGCGCGACGATGGCTCCCGTCGGACAACTGTCCAGGCAGTTCCGGCAGCGGCCGCAACGGGCTCCTGCGAACGGGGCATCGTACTGGTCGGACGGCAGGGTAAGTACCAACTCGCCCAGCAGGACATAGGAGCCGTATTGGGGCGTGAGCAGCAGGGATTGCCGCCCGATCCAGCCCAGACCCGCTTCGACGGCCAGTTGTTTTTCCAGCAGCGGAGCCGTATCGACGAACGTGCGGCCCGTGAGCCCGGGGTATTGCCGGCGCAGGGCTTCGAGCATCGTGCCCAGCATCCTCTTGAGGACGGGGTGGTAGTCGCGGCTGCGGGCGTAGGAGGCGATTTTTGTGCGGCACCCGGGCGGATAGCCTTCGCCCAGCGGGTTCTTGTAGCTCACGGCGCAGACCACGACCGTCTGCGCCCCTTCGACCAAGTGTCGGACGTCGAAACGTTTGTCGAGGTTGCGTTCGAGGTATTCCAGCGAGGAACCGTAGCCTTTGGCGAGCCATTCGCGGAAGTAGGATTCGTTCTCCGCAAGATGCTTGCAGGGCGTGATTCCGCAGAGGTCGAAGCCTGCATTCTCGGCAAGTTTTTTGATGTATTGACCAGAGATCATGGCGATAATTCGGCTCAAAAATAGTGTATTTACGGCAAATAATAGTAAATTTGCCCCGAGTATATTCTCATTTTAATTCGAAAGAAAATGACTATCCATACACTTTACGAACTGGTTCAGCACAGTGTAAAGAGTTTTGCATCGAAAGTCGCTTTTGCCATGTACGGCGGGGAGGAGCTCTCCTATGCCGAGGTGGGAACCCGCGTCAAACACGTGCAGGACCTTTTGATCGGAGCCGGTTTGAAAGCGGGCGACAAGGTGGCGCTGTTGAGCAGCAACATGCCCAACTGGTGCGTTTCGTACCTGGCCGTCACCTCTGCCGGCATGGTCGCCGTGCCGATCCTGCCCGATTTCTCGACCGAAGAGCTGGAGATGATTATCGCCCACTCCGAGGCCAAGGCGCTGATGGTTTCCGACAAGCTCTTCGCTAAATTGGCGAAGTCCACGATCGAATCCCTCCATATCGTGATTCGTACCAAGAATCTGGGCGTGATCGCCTCCCGTCCTGCGGCGGAGAAAGGGGCGGTCGGAATTCCGAATCCCGAAGACCTCGCGGTCATCATCTATACCTCGGGTACGACGTCGCGTCCCAAGGGCGTGATGCTCTCCCACGCGAATCTCTGTGCGCAGATTTCCATGAGCGCCGCCATTTTCCCGATCTTTCCCGACGATACGTTTCTCTCGGTGCTGCCGTTGGCGCACACCTACGAGTGCTCGATAGGTATGATCTATCCTTTCTCGATGGGGGCCCGGGTCGTTTACCTGGATCGTCCGCCTACGGCCTCGGTTCTGATGCCGACGCTTGCCGAGGTACGGCCTTCGGTGATGCTCATCGTGCCGCTGATTATCGAAAAGATTTATCGTCATCAGATTCTCGCCAAGTTTACCTCCAGCGGATTCTGGCGTGCGCTCTACAAGATCGATTTCATGCGCCGTTATCTGCATCGTGTCGCGGGTAAGAAGTTGATGAAGGTCTTCGGCGGGCGGCTGCGCTTCCTCGGTATCGGGGGTGCGAAGCTGGACGGCGGCGCCGAGAAGTTCCTGCTCGAAGCCCGTTTTCCGTACGCTATCGGCTATGGTTTGACGGAGACGGCACCCCTGTTGGCCGGTGCGGCTCCCTCGCAGGTGCGCCTGGGTTCGACCGGGCCTGCCGCGCCGGGCGTCGAGCTGCGGTTGGAGAACGTCAATCCCGAAACCCGCCAGGGCGAGATCGTTGCCAAGACGCCGAGCGCCATGATCGGTTACTATAAGAACCCCGACGCTACGAAGGAGGTCTTCACCGAGGACGGATGGTTCCGTACCGGAGATTTGGGCGAATTTTCGGCCGACGGGTGGCTTTACATCAAGGGTCGGCTGAAGAATATGATCGTCGGTCCCAGTGGTGAGAATATCTATCCCGAGGATATCGAGAGCGTCCTCAATTCGCACGTCTGCGTCGCCGATTCGGTGGTTACCGAGCACGAAGGCCGCCTGGTGGCGCTCGTGCATTTCAATACCGACGCTCTCGAAGCCAAGTTCGACGGCTGGAAGGAGGATTTCGAGAATTGGAAGGAGAATCTCAAGAAGGAGGTCGTCGATTATGTGAATTCCAAGGTCAATCGTTTCTCGCGTATCTCCGAGGTCGTGGAGGAGAAGCAGGAGTTCGTCAAGACTCCGACGCAGAAGATCCGACGTTTCCTCTATACCAAGCGCAACCCTCACCAGAAACACGAAATGTCCAAACGATAGGGGTGTGTATGCAGTTATGATTCAGGCGCAGATTTCGGTTTGCGCCTGAATCTTTTTTCGGACGGTCGGGTTGCTTCCCGATTGTTTCCTTTGGTCGGAGCTCGTCCCGACTTTCCGATAGAGCTGAGCTGTGTCTGTGTCGGGGCAGTGCGGACCGGATGCCGCTGTTTCGGTTCCGTATGCTCGTCCGTGTCTGTTGCCTCCGGCGGAATGTGCAGCGGTCGAGGTTTTACCGGAGCGTCTGTTTTTCGGATCCCGATTTGTACGGCACACCGCCGCTTCGCGTTGTCCGGTTTTTCGGGAGGAGGGATTTCTTGCGGTGTGGACTTCGCAAATTATAATTTGAGGGTTGCGGGGACGCAGAGAGCGTTGTTAAAATAAAATCGGAAAAGACGCACGGGTCTTTTCCGATTTCGTTGTATGGATTGTTCGCAGTCGGCAGGACGGATTTTTTCCCGGATCATTCGGGAATTTGCACCGAGTCCGACGGTGTGGACAGATCGGGATGGATCAACTCGTTTTCATAAATGCCCAGCGTGCGGTAGTAGTCGTTGAGCTGGGCCAGCACGTCTTGGCGTCCCATGTAGGCCGCCAGGTAGTAGAGCCGGTCGAGCGATTGCATCTTGTCGATAATCGTCTGGGTAACCATGTCACCCTGAATGCCTTGGAAATCGAGGTAATAGTCGATGTATTGCATCAGGTTGCGAGCATAGCTCATCAGCAGGCTGTCACCCTTGTCCGGGGCACCGGCCATGTAGTAGCCTTCGATGAAGGGGAACGTGTTGGCGTCGGTGTAGCGGATCTGTTGGGGCGGCAGTTTTTCGAGTCCCATGTCGAGCAGCCGGATCGCCTGTATCGAATCCCCACGGAAAACATACTCCTTGGCTGCACGGGCGAAGGATTCACGGGCTTTCGAGGCGCTGAGATTGTATTGGATGAAATAGTCCGCATAAGTACGGGGATCGGCGATGTTGCCGTAGCGGAATGTTTCGGTCAGCAGCGGCGTTATGTAATCCGGATCGATGCGGCCGATCTCGTGCACCGACCGATTGGGGGTGTAGATCGGCACCAGGCGGTAGGAGTAGCCGTCGAACTGGAGGTAGTTGAGCAGTCCGAGCGACTGCAGAATGTAAACCTGTGTGAAGTGGATCGGACGCTTCCAGTCGAAATGGGCCAGCATGTCGAGCAGCATCATCTCGCTCTTGTCGATCGTCCGTTTGGGCAGTTCCAGGTAGATCGTATCGACCATCAGGTCGCGGTCGGACTCCTTGACAATGCCCGAAGCGATCGCGTTGTCCTTGTTTACTGGCAGCGCGAAGCGGTTGTTCGGCAGGTAATCGACCAAGTGTCCATCGCCCAGATCGTATTTGGTACGCGGATCTTCGCTGCGGATGAAGTCGATGGCCTCTTTCAGTTCCAGCGGACGGTCCACGACGTTGAATATGGGAATTATGTCGTTGGTATAAGTGTATTTGCTGCGCGGCAACGTGAAGGGGACGCCGGGCGCATCGTTGGCTTTGGTTTTCATCTCGTCGATGTACCATTCGGCGCCCAGGTAACTCGTGTTCATGATCCGCACGTCCGGGCGCACGCCGTCCACCTCCTGATTGAACCACAGGGGAAAGGTGTCGTTGTCGCCGTAGTTGATGATGATGGCATTGGGCAGTACCGATTGCAAGTAGTTCCAGCCGATGTCGCGGGCCATCGTGCGGTGCGAACGGTCGTGATCGTCCCAGTTCTGGGCCGCGAGAATGCCCGGTACGACCATGCAGACGACCGTAGCGGCTATGGGAGCCATGAGGCCCTTGCGTCGGGTGGCCCAGACGATCAGGTCGCACACGGCGAGTACGCCCAGGCCGATCCAGATGCAGAAGGCGTAGAACGAACCCGCATAAACATAGTCGCGTTCGCGCGGTTCGTTGGGCGAGGTGTTGAAATAAACCACCAGCGCGATGCCCATCATCACGAAGAGCCACATGACGATCGAGAAGTTGCGCGGATCGCGGTTGAGCTGATAGATCAGGCCGATAAGTCCCAGGATGAAGGGGAGGAAATAGTAGGTGTTGCGCCCCTTGTTATTCGCTATTTCGTCCGGCAGGTTGTCCTGCGGTCCGAGGTAAAGCTCGTCGATCCACTTGATGCCCGAGAGCCAGTTGCCATCGGTGATGATCGCGTCGGTAGGCTGGATATCGCTCTGGCGTCCCACGAAATTCCAGAGGAAATAGCGCCAGTACATGTGGTTGAGCTGGTAGGTGAAGAAATAGTTGAGGTTCTCGCGGAACGTCGGCTCCACGATTACCAGCGGTTCGTAGCCCGAACCGTCGTCCCAAAGCGTCCGGCGTCCGAAATCGAGCACTTCGATCTTGTTCGGGCGTCCCTGCGCGTCGCGGACGATTTCGCCGTTTTCATCCCGTTCGTAATCGGTCCGGGTGCGGTAGGCGCTCCATGATTTGTAACTCTCCTTGCTGGCAGCGTAGTTCCACATACGGGGGAACAGATGCATGAACTCGTCGGGGTGTTCGTACCCGGAGATGATCGAAACCGTTTTGTACTTGCCGTCATCGTCCAGGTAGCGGACATCCTTGTATTTGTAACCGGAGGTCGGGGCCGAGAACTGGGGACCGTAGAGCAGCGGTTTGTCGCCGTACTGGTCGCGGTTGAGCAGCGAATAGAGGGCGAACGGATTGCTTGGGTTGTTGCTGTTCATCGGGGGATTGGCCGCCGCGCGGATCGTAACCGATGCGTAGGACGAGTAGCCGATGAGGATCATCAGCGTCGAGAGCAGCACGAGATTGAGCACCGTGCGCCCTTTTTTATGGGTGAAATATACGCCGACGCCGAGCGCTCCCAACAGGGCCACTACGAAGAACACGAGGCCCGAATTGACGGGCAGCCCCAGCGAGTTGACGAAGAAGAGGTCGAACAGGGCGCCGATATAGACCGTATGGGGAATGATGATGCTGTTGATGAAAATAAGAATCGCGCCCGAAATGAGGGTGCTGACCGCGATACCCTTGAAGGTGATGCGCTGTGTTTTGCGGAAATAGTAGATGAATACCAGCGCGGGAATGGTCAGCAGGTTGAGGATGTGCACGCCGATCGAAAGCCCCATCAGGTAGGCGATCAGCACGATCCAGCGCATCGAGTGGGGCTGGTCGGCCTGTTCCTCCCATTTGAGCATGAGCCACACCACCAGAGCGGTGAACATCGACGAGAGGGCATATACTTCGCCTTCGACGGCCGAGAACCAGAAGGTGTCGGTGAAGGTATAGGCGAGTGCTCCCACCGCACCTGTGCCCAATACGGCCACGATGTTGGCTTTCGTAAGCTCCGCGCCCTGACGGGTGAGGATGCGGCGTGCCAGGTGGGTGATCGTCCAGAAAAGGAACAGGATGCAGAACGCGCTGGCCAGGCAGTTCATGGCGTTCACCATGTGGGGTACATAGTACGTCGAGGGTGCCAGTATCGTGGCCAGGCGGGCCAGCAGCATGAAGAGCGGTGCTCCGGGCGGGTGCCCTACTTCGAGTTTATACGAGGTAGCGATGAATTCGGAGCAGTCCCACAGGCTCGAAGAGGGCTCCATGGTCAGCAGATAGGTCATGGCCGCGATGGCGAAGACGATCCAGCCGACGATGTTGTTCCAGCGTTTGTAGCTATTCATTTGAGTTTCGGTTTGTCCGCAAAACGGCATGTCCCCTGCGTGCGAAGTCGAACGTTCGGTTTTTTAGGGCAGTCCGTCGGATTTAAGTCTGTTGTTGTGTACAAATACGATGAAAGCCGGGTGCAAAATCGATTTTGCCGGATTTTGCCGCAACGGGTTTCCTGTACTCTGCAAAGATACTAAGATAACGCTTAAATCGGGTGTTTATTTTTGTTTTTTGTTCGGATTCTTTGTTATCGTCGGTAAAGTATGGGGTGCCGCAGGCCGGAATCCGGGTATATGAGGTGCGAGATTCGTTCGATCTTCGGGGGATGCGGGACTCCGGTTGTCTGCCGGATTCTGAAATTTCAACAGAGAGGAGTGTGCGTTGGCAAAGGGAGAGTATATGCGGATCTGAATCGTGTTGTGGAATGAATTCGGAAAAATTTTTGTAAGGGATGTCGTCCTGAGAAAAACCGGTCTGATTATGAATCGGACCGGTTTTTTGTCTTCGGAGCAACTCCTAAAAGATCAATAGGAGTAATCCTCGCAGGGAAGTTTTCCGGTGTATTCGATTTCGAGCTCGGTATTTTTGTCGTCCTCGTCGATGGCTTTGAACGAGCCCGTAATGGTATAGTCGTCATTGCCGTTGGCGACGATTTTGAGAGTTTCCTCCGTGATTCTGTTCTTGATGATTCCGTAGGTGGGATCGTTGTAGTTCCAGAAGGATTTCGCCAGATCGAAAGTCATGTTCTCACCGGCGGCACCGCCCGTGTAGTCGCCGCTGGCGAGTTGCAGAGGATCTGTGGGCGCGAGCGTAATGTAGAACGTGATGCCGTATTCTTTTATCGGAGAGCCATCTTTCAGGCCGAGGAAGAATACATTGTCCCCATTGTAGTAGAGGTCGCCGACGGTCATGGTTGCTTTCGGTGCTTCCGGAGCCGGAGGAGTCGAATAGTTGTTGAAAGGTACTGTGCCGGTAAAATCGATCTTAATGGCTGTTTCCTGTCCGGTGTCGCTCGCTCCCCGGAGAGTACCGGTTACGGTGTAGTTGTGGTTCCCGTTGTTTGTCACGGTGAGTGAACCTTCTTTGATCGTATTTTTGATCCGGTCGTTGAAATTCTCCTTGTCGATGAATGTCCAAGAGGATTTGGCTGCGTCGAGGGTCATCTCTCCGCTGCCGGTCGATACGGGGTAGTCGCCGCTGACGAGCTGCAGGGTCTCCGAAGCGGGTAGTTTGAACGAGAGCGACGCTTCGTAAGTATCTGTCGGGTTGGCGTCCTTGAGGGTCAGAGTATAGATATTGCCGTCGTAGTAGTCCAGGTTGCCGATGGTCATGGTCACCTCCGTAACAGTCGGTTCCACGGGTTCCGGATCGGCGTAGTCCTCGAAAGGAAGAGTGCCGGAAAAGTTGATTTTCAGAGCTGTGTTTTTACCGGTTTTATCGGATGTACCTTCCAGTGTGCCGGTGATCGTGTAGTTGTGGTCGCCGTTGCTGACGATGTGAATTTTGGTTCCCTCCTTGAGCCGGTTTTTGATCTTGTCGTTGTGGTTGTCCTTGTCGGTAAAGTTCCAGAATGACTTGCTCGCATCGATGGTCATCTCTTCGCCTGTCGTTGCTGCCATATAGTCGCCGCTGGCCAACAACGGTGAATCCGAAGCGGGCAGCTTCAAGTAAAAGGTTGTCTCGTAGAGATCGGCGGGATTGGCATCCTTGAGCTGGAGATAATAGATGTTGTCGTTGTAACGATACAGGGAGCCGGTGGACATGGTTACCTCAGGCACTTCGGGTGCGGGATCATCCGGAGTATCCGGATCATCCGGGTCTTCATAGTCTTCCGAGTAATCGGAAATCAGCAACCGACCTGTGAATGCGAACGCTACGCCCGCTTCGTTTTCCATAATGGAACCCCCGTCCTGAATGGAGCCGCCTTTCATGTGGCCTCTGATCGTGTAGGTCATGTTGTCGCCGATGGCGACTTCGAATTCTCCGGCTTCGGCAACGTATTGTGTCCATTTGGGGGCGACCACATTCCAGTTGGAACGGTATCTAGTCGTATTTTTATTGTTGAACGTATTTATTTCCCAAGTGGAGGAGGCGGTGTATTTCCCGGCCGGAAGGGTGAAGCTACCCTTTTCCTGTCGTGGGACATTGACATAAAAGCATACGCTACATCCGCGGGCAGAGTTGTTCAGGTCTTTCAGGTAGAGGAAATAAACGGCTCCGCCTTCTTTGCTGTATTCACTGTCATGCCCGTAGTACATCAGTTCGCCTTCGGTCATCGTATGGGCGATGTACCCGGTCATGGGCGGATTGGGATCGTCCGGAATTTGGGGTCCCTGTGGGTCGTCCGGGTCGTTCGGCTCCGTCTGTTCCATACCGTTGTCTTTGTCGCTGCATGAAGGCAGGCATCCCAAAATCCCCCCCCCGAACATCAGCAACATCCATGCGAATCTAAAGTGTTTCATAGCGTAAAAGGTTTTAGTGCCGGGCCTACGGCAGGTTTTTAATTTTCGGCAGAAACGAGGCCGGTCTTAAAAAAAAGCGCTTTCTGCTTAAGTGTTTTCTTTCATGTAATAGAGATGTTGTTTTTCTTTGTTGGAAAAAAATAGATAAAATATTCGGTATTTGCAAATGTTTTTGTCTTTTTTAATTTATTGTGTGTTTTTATTGGTTGAAAAATTGGGACTATCTCGTTCGACGAAGTTTGAAACGATATTTTTAAGTGAGGAGACGGTCGAGATAGTCGTCTGTCGGTTGTTAAGAAGATCAGTCCGGACTGAATGTCCGGACTGATCGGGAATTTTTCGTATGGAGCCGGTCTGATGCTTTTCTCCTGAATGGTAGTTTTCAGGAGAGGCGTAGCGATCGGTGTAATTTCGACGGTTGCCGTCGTCAATGTTGTATGGATGTGTCGTTTGTCGTAATAGGGATGAATACGATGTCCGAACAGCGCAGGGCTTCGTCATCGACGGCAAAGGCATAAATGTAGTATTTGGAGTTCGGTTCGAGCGTTTCCTGGATTTCTCTGGATTGTTGAAAGGTATATTGGCTCAGGATCATTTCGGCCGTGTAGCCCATCCATCCGTAGATCTGTACGTTGTCGATCCAACTTTCCGATATTTTCTCCAAAACGGTCGCATCCGTATCGGCCGCATCGACGCTGCCGTAGATCTTTGCGACAAAATGGCCGTCGTAATCGTTCGCTTTGACAAGAACGTCGATGTTGAGACCTTCGGTCGAAACGATCTGTATGTCGAATTTTGTGTCGATTGTTTGGGGTGCCAGGGTTGTGAGCGTCTTTTTTGAGATCGGGGTCAGCCTTTCGATCGTGATGGGATCCACGCCGTATGCGTAAACGAGGTATTCGGTATTGGGTTCCATGTTTTCGATCAGCCTGTCTGCAATAGTCCCCTGTTCGAGGTATTCTTGTGCCCAGCTTTGCCAGCCGCTGCCCGTTGCGTCCATGTCTGTATAGAAGTCGATGTCGTATTGGTAGAGCTCGTCATCCGTCTTGAAATCGGCGGCAGCCCGGGAGGGGATGATGTTCAACAGATAATACATTTCCTGGTCTCCGGGACGGACTGTAGTTCGGAATGTTTTTGTGGTGATGTCCGAAATCGTTATCGTAAATGCCTCCTCCGGACGGGCCGCCTGTTTTGCTGTAAAGGAAGGCGCCGGCTGGATATCCGCGTACGAAACTTCGATGATTGCTTCTCTCTTTTCCGCTGTTTCGTTTTTGGTTACGTTGAAAGAGATGACCCCTGCGGTTTTGGTATCGATGTCCGTTATCCAACTGTCGTTGCATTTGGCAGACAGGGTCGCATTTGCGACGGGGTTTTCGATCGTGTATTCGATTTGGAAAGGTCCTCCTTCGGCCGGAACATCGAGGCTCTCTTTGGCGAATACGATTTCAGGCTGTGCATCCGGTGTGACGGGATCGTCGTTGTTACACCCGGCAAAGAGCGAGGAACCCAAAATCCCCCCCCCCGAAGATCATCAACAACCATACGAATCTAAAATATTTCATAGTATAAAAGGTTTTAGTGCCGGGCCTACGGCGGGTTTTTATTTTCGGCAGAAACGAGGCCGGTCTTAAAAAAGCGATTCTGTCCGGGAGTTTTTTGTGTGTGAAGAGAAATGTGTTTTTATCTATCTGAAAAATAGATAAAATATTTTGTATTTGCAAATGATTTTTTATTTTTGATTTGCAGGGTGCTTCATATTTTATTCGGGGTTTATGCGGTATCAGGTCGGGAGCGTGTTGCTCCGAACGATGGCGGAACTGCAAACTTTGTCTTCGTTTTTACTGTTTTTGTGGGAAAAATGTTAATTTTGTGGCTCGGAAGATATTGCTTGTTATGGAATCGAAATTGACCCTTTACAACACGCTCGACCGCCGCAAGGAAACCTTCGAGCCGATCAATCCCCCGCATGTGGGAATGTATGTCTGCGGACCTACCGTATATGGCGGCGATCCGCATCTGGGACACGCCCGGCCGGCGGTGACCTTCGACCTGTTGTTCCGTTATCTCCGGTCGCTCGGCTACAAAGTGCGCTACGTGCGCAACGTGACCGACGTGGGACATCTGGAGCACGATGCCGATGACGGTGAGGACAAGATTTCGAAGAAGGCGCGGCTGGAGCAGCTCGAACCGATGGAAGTGGCGCACTATTACACGGAGCGTTACCACCGGGCGATGGACGAGCTGAACGTGCTGTCCCCCTCGATCGAACCCTGCGCCAGCGGCCATATCATCGAGCAGATCGCCATGGTGAAGGAGATTCTCGACAACGGTTTCGCCTACGAATCGAACGGGTCGGTCTATTTCGATGTGGAGAAATACAACCGGAAATACAGCTACGGCCGTCTTTCGGGCCGCAACCTCGACGATATTCTGACGAACACGCGCGAGCTGGACGGGCAGGGCGATAAGCGCCATTCGTGCGATTTCGCCCTCTGGAAGAAGGCTTCGCCGGAGCATATCATGCGCTGGCCTTCGCCCTGGAGCGACGGCTTCCCCGGCTGGCACATGGAGTGTTCGGCCATGAGCACCAAATACCTGGGCCAGCGGTTCGACATCCACGGCGGCGGTATGGACCTGATGTTTCCGCATCACGAATGCGAGATCGCGCAATCGACGGCGGCGCTCGGCCACGACTCGGCTAAGTATTGGATTCACAACAACATGATTACGATCAACGGTCAGAAGATGGGCAAGTCGCTCGGCAACTTCATCACGCTCGAGGAGCTTTTCACGGGCAATCATAAGTTGCTGACGCAGGCTTATTCGCCGATGACGATCCGTTTCTTCGTATTACAGGCCCACTACCGTTCGACGCTCGACTTTTCGAACGAGGCGTTGCAAGCCGCCGAAAAGGGACTCGACCGCCTGATGAAGGCTGTCGAGGCGCTCGACAAGATCAAGCCGTCGGAGCAATCCACGGTGGATCCTGCGGAGCTCGAAACCCGCTGCCGCGAAGCGTTGGACGATGACCTGAACTCGCCGATGGCGATTTCCGCACTGTTCGATTGGGTGCGCATCATCAATCAGTTGGTCGAGGGGCAGCAGCGGATCACGGCGGCCGACCTGGAGAAGCTCCGGGAGATCGTCCGTCGTTATGTGTTCGATATTCTGGGTTTGCGCGACGAAAAGGCGGCTTCGGCCGGCGGCAAGGATCTGGTCACGCCGTTGGTGAATATGCTTCTCGACCTGCGGCAGGCGGCCAAGACCGAGAAGAATTGGGCGCTGTCGGATAAGATCCGGGACGAGCTTACGGCCATCGGTATCCGGGTCAAGGACCGCAAGGACGGCTGCGACTGGGAGATCGAATAGCGTTTCGTCGTTTTAATTAAAGTATTGATAAATCGATCGTTCCTGTTCGGTGTATTCCGGACGGGAACGGTGTGTTTGGATCGTGCGGGCGGTTGCCGGGGCGGAAAGTCCGTCGCAGCCGTTTCGTGCGTCGAATGATTATTGAAGGGAGGACTTGTGTATGAGTGAAGTAAAAGGAGCGGCGATGGAGCTGGGAACCGAGCGTATCCGCAAGCTGCTCGTTCAATATGCCGTGCCGGCCATTATCGCGATGACCGCCTCGTCGCTGTACAACATGGTGGACAGCATCTTTATCGGGCACGGCGTGGGGGCGCTGGCCATTTCGGGGCTGGCCCTGACGTTCCCGCTGATGAACCTCGCGGCGGCGTTCGGTTCGTTGGTGGGTGTGGGCGCCGCGACGCTGGTGTCGATGCGCCTGGGGCAGCGGGATTACGAAACGGCCCAGCGGATTCTGGGGAATGTCGTGGTGCTCAACCTGATTATCGGAATCTCTTTCGGGTTGCTGACGCTGGTTTTTCTCGATCCGATTCTCTACTTTTTCGGAGCCAGCGATGCGACGATCGGCTATGCCCGGGAGTATATGTCCGTCATTCTGTGGGGTAACGTCGTTACACACATGTATTTGGGTCTGAACGCCGTGTTGCGTGCCGCCGGGCACCCGCGCAAGGCGATGTACGCCACGATCCTGACGGTGACGATCAATGCGATTCTCGACCCGCTGTTCATCTTCGGCTTCGGCTGGGGCATTCGCGGCGCGGCCATTGCGACCGTGCTGGCGCAGATACTCGCGCTCGTCTGGCAGTTCCGCATCTTTTCGGACAGGAACGAGCTGTTGCATTTCCGGCGCGGCATCTACCGGCTGAAAGGCAAGATCGTGCGTAATGTGCTGGCTATCGGCATGTCGCCCTTCTTGATGAACCTTGCGGCTTGTTTCATCGTGATTCTGATCAACAAGGGACTCAAGGAGTACGGCGGCGATCTCAATATCGGTGCTTACGGTATCGTCAATCGGTTGGGATTCTTCTTCGTGATGATCGTCATGGGCATCAATCAGGGTATGCAGCCCATTGCTGGGTATAATTACGGTGCCCGGCAGTTCGACCGGGTGGATCGGGTGCTGAAATTGACGATCATCGGCGCTACCTGCGTCACCACGCTCGGATTCCTGATCGGCGAATTGGCGCCGCGCCTGGCGGTGTCGGTTTTCACGGACGATCCGGAGTTGGTCCGTCTTTCGGCCGAAGGTATGCGCATCGTCTTCTTCTGCTTCCCGATCATCGGTTTCCAGATGGTGACGACCAACTTTTTCCAGAGTATCGGCATGGCGGGCAAGGCGATCTTCCTTTCGTTGTCGCGGCAGTTGCTTTTCCTGATGCCGGGTCTGATTTTCCTGCCCCGCATCTTCGACGAGCTGACGCCCTGGGACGGCAGTTGGGGCGTATGGTGTTCGATGCCGCTGTCGGATTTCCTGGCTTCGCTGGTTGCCGGTGTCATGCTGTTCTGCCAATTCCGGAAGTTCAAGGCCAAGGCCGCTGCGGGGAGAGGCGAGGTTTCGGGAGCCGAAGTCGAAAACGATCGCAGAGTGAATGAATAAAAACCGTTGCACTATGGAACAGGATAAGTTTGTTATCAATATAGGCCGCCAGCTCGGCAGCGGCGGCAAAGCCGTCGGCGAGGCGCTGGGGCGTCGTCTGGGCGTACACGTCTATGACAAGCAGTTGATCAATCTGGCGGCCGAGCAGAGCGGCCTCTGCACGGAACTTTTCGAGCAGGCCGACGAGAAGAAGTCGAGGAGCCTCTTTTCCTCGCTGATCGGTTACTTGCGCATGCCTTTCGGGGGCGACGAGTGCGGGATGACCGACGTGTTGAGCAGCGAGGCGCTGTTCAAGATACAGAGCGACGTGATCCGCGACATCGCCTCGCGGGAGTCGTGTATTTTCGTGGGCCGCTGTGCCGATTACATTTTGAGGGATCATCCCCGCGCGGTGAATGTTTTCGTTACGGGGGCCCCGGAAGATCGGGTGCGCCGCCTTTGCGAGCAGGAGAACGTAACGCCCGAAGAGGCCGAAGCGCAGATGGAGCGTACGGATACCCGCAGGGCTTCCTATTACGACTATTTCAGCAGCGGCAAGTGGGGCGAAGCCGCAACCTACCATCTCTGCATCGATTCCTCGGTGCTGGGGATCGAAGGTACGGCCGACTTTATCCGGGAGTTTGCGGAGCGTAAACTGAAGATGAACCTGTCCGGGCGGTAGTCGGCGGCTTCGAGCGTGTTCGGCATAATCGCAGGGATGCGCGGGGCGGTTTTGGAAAGGAATAAAAGAAACGGTTTTCGGACGGTCGGTGTCGGTGCGACGGAGCGTATTTTCGGTCTGTGTTCGGTCTGTGGCCCGTGATAACGGTCGATAGCCCGTCGTTCGAGGCGATCTTTTCGGCGGAAGGGTTTGGGCGTCCGACTTTTTTCGAACAGAGCCGTCCGGGGCGGGATCGTTTTTATTGGCGACGAGCCCGGTTCCTATTTCGGAAACCCGGAAATTTTATTTACATTTGTTGGAAAAAACAGGCGGGACGGTGATTCTTGCGGAAGAGCCTGCACGATTCCGGCCTGTAATAATCAATCGGAAAATATGGTACTTGCAGAACAGATTAAAGAGGCTATAAGACGTCAGGATACGTTGGGGAGGTGTCTTTGACATCGACCAGCGAAGAATAGAACTCCAGAACGAGGAGGAGAAGACGCAGGTTCCGGGCTTTTGGGATAATCCCGACAAGGCCCGCGAACAGTTGCGCCGCGTGGCGGGAATCAAGGCGTGGGTCGAGGAGTACGATGCTGTGGTCAAGGAGGTCGAGGACCTGCGGTTGATGCCGGAATTCGTCAAGGAGGGCGTGGTGACCGAGCAGGAGCTCGACGAACAGTACGCGCGTGCGATGCACCGCATCGAGGAACTCGAACTGCGCAACATGCTGCGCCGTGACGAGGACCGTATGGGCGCTATCATGGATATCAATTCCGGTGCGGGCGGTACCGAGGCGCTCGACTGGGCGGGGATGCTGCTGCGCATGTACACCCGCTGGGGCGAGGCGCACGGATACAAGGTCAAGGTGCTCGACTATCAGGCTGGCGAGGAGGTAGGTGTAAAGTCCTGCACGCTCGAATTCGAGGGCGAATACGCCTACGGCTACCTCAAGAGCGAAAACGGCGTGCACCGCATGGTGCGCCTGTCGCCGTTCAACGCCAATAACAAGCGGCAGACGACTTTCGCGTCGGTGTTCGTGTCGCCGGCGATCGACGATACGATCGAAATCACGGTCAATCCTGCGGACATCGAGTGGGATACCTTCCGGTCGAGCGGTGCGGGCGGCCAGAACGTCAATAAGGTCGAAACGGCGGTCCGGTTGCGCTATCACGGCAAGGATGCCGATACGGGCGAGCCGATCGAGTATCTGATCGAGAATATGGAGACTCGCTCGCAGTTGATGAACCGCGAAAATGCCATGCGCATCCTCAAGTCGAAACTCTACCAGCGGGAGCTGGACAAGCGCATGGCTACGCAGCAGGCACTCGAAGCTACGAAAAAACGCATCGAATGGGGTTCGCAGATCCGCTCCTACGTCTTCGACGACCGACGGGTGAAGGATCATCGTACGGGAGTCCAGACCTCGGATGTCGAGGGGGTGATGGACGGCGACCTGGACGAATTCATCAAGGCCTACCTGATGGAGTTCGGCGGACAGGCGTAAGCGTGGGGATGTGAGAATATTGCAGGGGGGCGAAAATTTTATTTTCGCCCTCCCTCTTGTTTTAAGTTTGTTTTATTCGATCGAATGGATCGAAATCGTATTTCCTGCTGCGGGTCCCCATTTTCCATTCTTTTTTTGCAGGGCGTCCGTTTCACCCCAGAATCCGTAGTCGCATTGGATGATAGCTTCCGTGAGTGAAGTGTTTATTACGATATAGCTGAAGTAGGGTGATGATCGTGGATTCGGATAATGTAAAAAGGATGAATAGCACACGGGAAATTTACTTGTATAAAAGTTGAGAGCATGTTGTGAATAAATAAAGCTTTTCGACTTTTTGACTTCGGAGTCGATAAAACTGTCAATGGCTTTTTTGTAAGATGGAATGAGTTTTAAGAACCGAATTTGTTGAGGCGCATTGCAGGGACGGTACCCTTTGATGATTCGTTGCGGTGTATAATCCATTTGGGAAAACCATCGATGCGACGATAAGTCTTCAGGACGGAAACAATCGAGATATTCTTCGTCACTTAAAATATAGACGGGAACTTCTCCCGGAAAAACCAAGTTGCCGTTGACGATCCGCCCCTGTTTGTCCGGAGAGAGTTCTTTGTTATTGAAATAATATTTTTCCATTAGGTAGTCCAAAAGTTGATAAACAGTTGTTGTTAGCTTATCGTTTGTGTCGTATATCGTCGCGGTTCGGCTTTCCTGCTCCCATTTTTCGATGAATTTTTCGATTTTTTCCGAAGACTGCTCGGAGCATGCCGTAGTGAGTTCAGAGAGTAGGCGCTCCGCTTCTGGAGTGTCTGCGCAAGGGTTACGGTTTTGGGCTTGAACGATTCCGAGTGTAGCAAAAGAAACAAAAGCGATAAGCAATACCGGCAAAAATTGGATCAGACGGTTTTTCATTTTTATATGGTATAAGTTCAGTTAATCAAAGATAGTAAATTTTCTGTTTTTGATTGACTGATATTTTTAGGTTTATCCGTTTTTTCGTATCTGTCGCTTCCGGACAGGCGGCAGATGCCGTCGCAGCGCGGAATTTACTGTCGGATGCGATCAGCCTGGTTCCGAAGGAGTCCGTATGGGTCGGTACGACCGATACGGCGATGTATTATCCCCGGCTCGCAGGGAAGCGTGTGGCCTTGCTTGCGAATCATACTTCGATGATCGGCGAACGGCATTTGGTTGATGTTCTGCACGCGAGGGGATTCGATGTGACTGCAATCTTCGCTCCGGAGCACGGATTCCGGGGAACGGCCGATCCCGGAGAACACATGGGAGGTTCCGTCGATGCGGCGACGGGTATTCCGATCCGGTCGCTCTGCGACGGGAACACGCGGAGGCCTTCCGACGAGGCGATGCACTCGTTCGAGGTGGCGTGAACAGGTTGGATGCGGGCGTGTTATACCTAAATTATATAGAGCGATTGGATGCCTGCGTAGGTTTCGAGCGGGAAGCCATTGGTCCGGATCGGCCCAATCTCAACAGAATGCTCATCGACGGACCGATTCTCGAAGAACGATACGAGGCGGGGGGGGGAATATGTGTGCCGGATGATTGTCGAGGGATATGCTGCGGAGGAGATCCGCAACCGGTGGCGGGAGGATATCGGGTTGTCCCGTATTCAAAGAAAGCCATCTCTTTTATACGAAGAGCGACCTTTATTCCGTTCTATTCGTGAATAAAGTCTGCGAGTATGCCGGAATCGCTCGCAAAGCGGAGGAAATGTTGTTTTTTTTATCCGATTTTTCAGGCCGATTCGAAATAAATTTCTATATTTGCAACGATGCCCTTTGAATAAATGAGGAGCAGGAACGAAGAAATTTGCATAAATAAACCCAATAATTTTTTAATGCGTATGAAAATCAAAACATTTATGTTTGCTGCTTTGGCAGCATTCGCGACGTTGGCCGGTTGTAGCGACGACGAAAATAAAACCACCGGTGGCGGTGGCAATAACGGAACGGGAGGAGATCCTGTCGAGAGCGAATATAAGGTGACGTTCTCCGACACGTCTTATTACAGTTCGGTTGCTACGTTCGAGGCGATTACAGAGAATGCCAAGTCCCAGTCTTTTATGGCTGTGGTGTTTGAGACGGCGTTCCTGGAGCAGCAAATTCCCGGAATTACGGATAATGATATTGCGAAAGGTGTCATCAACTATTATAAGGCGGAATATATGTCGCAGGGAGCCACTGTTGCTGATATTTACAATGTGCTTACTCAGCAGGGACGGTTGCATGGTAGTGTAACTCCTTTGGAATTGGATGTCCCCGGTTTGTCGGCGGGTACATCCTACTCGGTTGTCGTTGCCGGTGTCAATGAGAACCTTGAAATTGTCGCTAACGGAATCGTTGCCGAGTTTACGACGAAAACGTTGCCCGGCCTGGAGGAGGAGAATTGTACTTTCGAATGGACGGTTGAGCCTAAATCGACGTCCGTAACAATGAGTTTTACTCCTTCCGATAAGAAGGTGCCCTATTTCTTCTATGCGCTGACAGCTGAAGAGTATAGTTCGGAATGTCAAAACGACCCCGCGATACTGAAAGAGCTGCTCCCTTCTTTTATCGCTAACTTGGCCAAGGCTTACCAGATGTCTGTTTCCGAGTTTATGAAGAAACAGCGGATGACGGGTGATTTGGAGGAGTTCACTTTTACTGGTTTGCTGCCTAAAACGGGGTATGTCGTATTCGTGTGCGGTATGGATGAGTACGGTCGTCCGACGACGGATGTCAGCGTGAAGGACTTTGAAACGTTGGAATATGTCGCTTCGGATGCTACGGTGGAGAGCGTGGATGTCCGTCTGTATGACGGTGAGGAGGCTTCGTCCATTGATCCGACTACGTATAAGCCCGATGATTACGGAGGTGCCTATTTCTTGCGATACGTACCCCAGTTCTCCGAAGAGTGTGCCGAGGTTTGGAATATGCTGGTGACCGATGTGGATTTTTCGGGTGAGTCTGACGACGTGGTTTTGTCTTACATTATGAGTATGGGCTTTGATGCAGATACTTCTATGATGGATATAGTCAAGCTTCCTGAGGGCCTTATGGTTTACGCTTATATCGTAGCACAGAACGAGGCCGGAGAGTATGGTAATATTTACCGATGTGAACCGTTCGAGGTGAGCAAGGCTAACCTCAGTCCGGTGGAGGAACTTTTCCCCGAGTCTAATTCGAAGAGCGGAATCTCTTCCGTAGCTTTCAGTTCGGTGGGCAAGATGTGTCCGAAGACCGTAAATTCGATGAAAATCGTTAGCGTGTTGTAATTCGGCCGCTGACCGAAACCGAAGATTCCCGAAGTAATTTCGGGAATCTTTTTTTGCGTCTTTCGGAACCGGGGAGGAGCAGCTGGAGGAAATTCCGGGAATTGAGTCCGAAATATTTGGCACTTTGTGGAAAAGTATTTAATTTAGTAAAAAATATCGCAATGATATACTTTGGTGGATCTCTTTGGGAATGTAGCGCCAAGTCCCTCCGAGGAGGGAATGTCGGGGAGAATTGCATTACAGACGCAGCCACAAGCTGCGAATAGGCGACCCTTGCGATGCTGCGATCTCGGATGATGGTACATTGAAATATATAATTGCCCAAAATGTTTATTGCAATGAGTGTATCTGTGAACAAGACATATTCGGCGGCCGATTTGAAATTCCTCAATTTGCTTTCGGAGAAATTCCCGACCATTGCCGACGCTACGACTGAAATCATCAACCTGGAGGCTATTCTGAACCTTCCCAAAGGTACCGAGCATTTCCTTACGGACCTTCACGGTGAATACGAGGCTTTCCGCCACGTGCTGAAGAACGCTTCGGGCGTGATCCGGCAAAAGGTGCACGAGGTTTTCAACAATACTTTGCGCGAATCCGAAATGACGGAGCTTTGTACGCTGATCTACTATCCCGCCGAGAAGCTGCAACTCATCAAGCAGAAGGAATCGAATCTGGACGACTGGTATAAGGTTACGCTCAACCAGCTGACAGAGGTCTGCCGGGCCGTTTCGGTCAAATACACCCGCTCGAAGGTGCGCAAGATGCTGCCTCCGGATTTTTCCTATGTCATTCAGGAGCTTCTCCACGAATCCGATTCGCCGGGATCGCCCAAACAGAGTTATTTCAACGGGATTCTTAATTCGATCATCTCGATCGGACGGGCGGATGCTTTCATTATCGCCATGAGCAATGTGATCCAGTGCCTGACGATCGACCGTCTGCATATCATCGGCGATATTTTCGATCGGGGGCCCGGTCCGCACTTCATTTTCGATACGCTGGCCCAGTACAAGATGTACGATATCCAGTGGGGTAATCACGACATTCTTTGGATGGGCGCTGCGGCGGGAAATTTAGCTTCGATCGCCAATGTGATCCGTGTGTCGGCCCGCTATGACAATCTCGATGTGTTGGAGGACGGCTACGGCATCAATCTGCTGCCGCTGGCCCGCTTCGCCATGGAAGTTTATGAGAACTCACCCTGCAAGCCCTACCAGCCCAAAGTGATGCAGAATTCGGGCGTTACGGAGCGCGATGTACTGCTGATGGCCCAGATGCACAAGGCGATTTCGGTGATCCAGTTCAAGATCGAGGGACAGATGATCAAGCGCCATCCCGAATACAAGATGGAGGGGCGGGCTTTGTTGGAGAAAATCGACTACGAGAAGGGAACCATCGAGATCGACGGCAAGGATTATCCCTTGAAGGACGCCGACTTTCCGACGGTCGATCCCCGGGATCCTTATAAGCTGACTCCGGGCGAAGATCAGCTTATTCGTACGTTGCAAGCCTCGTTCCTGAACAGCGACAAACTACAGAAACATATCCGGCTGCTCTTTTCGAAGGGCAGTATGTATCTGATCGTCAATTCGAACCTGATGTACCACGCTTCGATTCCGATGACCGACGAAGGGGAGTTCAAAACAGTCATCGTGGACGGAAAACCCTATGCCGGACGGAGCCTGCTGGACAAACTGGACCGCCTGACCCGGGAGGCCTATTTCGGTGGCAATGGGGCCAAGAGTCAGCAGATGGCGCTCGATTACATGTGGTACTTGTGGTGCGGCCCCGAATCCCCGTTCTTCGACAAGGCCAAGATGGCAACGCTGGAGCGTTACCTGATCGAGGACAAGAAGACGCACCACGAGGAGAAGGGAGCTTATTACAAGCATTTGGATGATACGAAGATGTGCAGTATGATTCTTTCGGCTTTCGGACTCGATCCAGAGAAATCCCATATCATTTCGGGACACGTGCCCGTGAAGACCTGCAAGGGCGAAAGTCCCATCAAGGCCGGCGGCAAGCTGCTGATGATCGACGGCGGATTTTCCAAGGCGTACCATTCCGAAACGGGCATCGCCGGTTATACGTTGATTTACAATTCGCACGGGCTGCAACTGGTGCAGCACGAGCCTTTCGAGTCGGCGGTCAAGGCCGTCGAGGAGGGAAAGGACATCATCTCTACGAAGGTGATCGTCGAGGCGACGACCGACCGCATCACGGTGCGCGATACGACTATCGGCAAGGAGTTGCAGGTGCAGATCGACGACCTGAAGAACCTGCTGGCGGCCTATCGCAGCGGCCAGATCAAGGAACGTAAGTAACCGAAGGCAGCATTGCTGCGAAATATCCGTGTCCGGGGGACTCCTTTTATCCGGTCGGAATTCTGCGAAAGACGACTTTCGAAGGAGCGAATCGGTCTTTTCGGTTCGGCAGTAAGGCGGGGGATAAAAGCGGGCCGCAGCTATTACGCTGCGGCCCGCTTCTACGATATAGACGAAATTGAAAATCATTCCCATTCTATCGGCTCACCGCTCCAGCGATCCCAATCTTTCCACCGCTCGGTGGTCGCACGGACGGCTTCTTCATAGTCCTCATTGGTGATATGAATCGTCCATCGCACGGCACGGGGGCGGTCCGGGAACTCTTCATACTCCCAACGGGCCGGGTCGCGCGGCGTTCCGACCATCTCTTCCGTCATAGGCTTTATAAAATTATAAAGCATCGCGGTATCTTTCTCCGGACCTAAAGTCCCGGCCTTATCGTTTCGGTAATAAATTTCTAAATAATCTAAGCCTTTGTTCAAGTCTTTGATTAATACCTGATCCATATCGAAATTCAAACCCGCGCAATTTTCTATACAACACCAATGCGTAGCTTGTTCCTTCGGCTTGAGGTAGTAGAAGAATCCGTATGGGTTCCTTCGTACTCTTGCAGCAATGTACAGCGGCTGGTCGCTGGCATTTCGCATACGGAAGTACGTGTAATAGAGACTGGGTTCCTCGTCCTTTATGTTATCCTCCATCGAATGATACATCTCCTTATACTCTTCTGAAGGCTGTACCGGCTGTTCTTCCGGCGGAGTTTCCGGTGCCGGACTTTCCGCTTTGTCGGAACAACTCAACGGAGCCAAGAACAGGAGCAAGGCTCCTAACGATAAATAGACACGTGCTTTCATAATTAGGTAGGTTTTAGGTTGAACGATCGTCGCCTGCAACGGTATGCCTTCGATCCTTTTCCACGCGCCTCTTCCGGAATGCTTGCGGCCATTGTGCCGCGAGCTTCCCCTTTCACGGGCTGAAACAGGCATTAGACATTGCGGGATACGCTTCTCCCGCGATGTTTCTGTGCTCTATAATTAAGTATAATAGATAGATTCTGCAAACGGAAAGGTTCGTTTGCGGCAAAATCCCTGTACACGTGTCTTTCGATGTCCTGTGATGCACGGCCCCGCCGCTATCGTCCGATGTATTTCGACCTTTCCGCGAAATCCCTTTCGAGGGTGCTTCGGGGCGTATCGAATTAACGGTCGGCGGAATCGTGATCTGCCGTTGAAATCGGCTGGAAAACTGTTGTGAATCCCTGACCGGCGGCAGGCCGTATGGGTGGATCGGCCCCGGGTTTCGGGCGTGTCGGCAGATCCACTTGGGAATAGACAATAAAAAAGCTCTTCCTTTCGAGGGAAGAGCTTTTTTATGCCTTCTTGTAAAATTATTCGGGCTTGATCGCTTCGCTCGGGCAAACGCCTGCGCAGGTGCCGCAGTCGATGCACTTGTCAGGATCGATTACATAAACATCACCGGCCGAGATTGCCTCTACCGGACATTCGTCGATACATGTGCCGCAAGCTACGCACAAATCGGGACTAATTTTGTAAGCCATTTTTTTGTATTGTTTAAGTTGTGTGTTGACGGTGCAAATATAAAAATTTATTTAATCATATCAAAGCCCGTATAAGGAATTAACGCTTCAGGAATCCGGATGCCGTCGGGCGTCTGGTTGTTCTCCAGCAGGGCCGCCACGATGCGGGGTAGGGCCAGCGAGGAGCCGTTGAGCGTGTGTGCCAGCCGCGTCTTTTTGTCGGCATCCTTGTAGCGGAGTTTCAGGCGGTTGGCCTGGAACGACTCGAAATTCGACACGGACGACACTTCGAGCCAGCGTTTCTGCGCTTCGGAATATACCTCGAAATCATAAGTCAGCGCCGAGGTGAAGGACATGTCGCCGCCGCAGAGTCGGAGGATGCGGTAGGGCAGCTCCAGTGCCTTGACGATGCTTTCGACGTGGGCCACCATGCCGTCCAGCGCCTCGTAACTCTTTTCGGGAAGGCTCAACTGTACGATCTCCACCTTGTCGAACTGGTGCAGACGGTTCAGTCCGCGCACATCCTTGCCGTACGACCCGGCTTCGCGGCGGAAACAGGGGGTGTAGGCGGTCATCTTCACCGGAAAATCCTTCTCGTCGAGAATCACGTCGCGGTAGATGTTCGTCACGGGCACTTCGGCCGTCGGAACGAGGTAGAAGTTGTCCGCCGTGGCGTGGTACATCTGTCCCTCCTTGTCGGGCAGTTGTCCCGTGCCGAAGCCGGAGGCTTCATTGACCATGACCGGAGGCTCCACTTCCAGATACCCGGCCCGCGTGTTGCAGTCGAGGAAGAAGTTGATGAGCGCACGCTGCAACCGGGCGCCCTGTCCCTTATAAACGGGGAACCCCGCGCCGGTGAGCTTTACGCCCAGGTCGAAGTCGATGATGTCGTATTTGCGGGCCAGCTCCCAGTGGGGCAGCGGGTTTTCGGGCAATTGCGTATAGCTTTCGACCAGTTTCACAACCAGATTGTCTTCCGCCGTTTTGCCTTCGGGCACGATGTCGGCCGGGAAGTTCGGCAGGGTGACGATCGCGGCCTGAAGAGCATCCGAAACCTCTTTGAATTCGGCATTCAGCGCGTTCGACCGCTCCTTGAGGGACGCGACTTCCGCTTTTTTGGCTTCGGCTTCGTCGCGCCGTCCCTGACCCATCAATGCACCGATCTGTTTGGCCGCCTGGTTCTGTGTGGCCAGACATTCGTCCAGTTCGTGCTGGATCGCCTTGCGGCGGTCGTCCAGTTTTTCGATTTCGGCGATTACCGGAGCGGCGTCCACTCCTTTTTTTGCCAGACGGCGGATGGCCGCCTCGCGGTCGTCCCTGAGTTGCTTGATCGTAAGCATGGTCTTGAAATATTACGTGTTCGGAGAGCAAAATTACAAAACAAACCCCAATCGCAAGCACATTTGCCGATTATTTTTTACTTTTGCCCCGAGATAAGACACGCCTCGACGCGGCCCGGGGGAACCGGATGTCGTTTCGGGTTTTTTCTTCGGCATATTTTCCGACAAAGCACCGTGAAATCCATCGAATTACTCGCTCCCGCCAAAGATTTGCAGGCGGCCGTCGCTGCGGTCGATTACGGCGCCGACGCCCTCTATATCGGAGGCGCCCGCTTCGGTGCGCGCCACGCGGCGGGCAATTCTGCGGAGGAGATCGCCCGAGCGGTAGAGTATGCCCATCAATACGGTGTACGGGTGCATGCTACGCTCAATACGTTGCTCTATGACGGCGAGTTGGCCGAAGCCGAGCGGCAGGCCAGGGAGCTGATCGCCGCCGGGGTGGACGCCCTGATCGTGCAGGACATGGCGCTGCGGCGGATGAATCTGCCGGTCGAGCTGCACGCTTCGACGCAGGCGGCCACACGTACGCCGGAGCAGGCGCTTTTTCTGGAGCGCTGCGGCTTTGCCCGCGTGATTCTGGAGCGGGCCTTGTCGCTCGACGAGATCCGGACGATCCGCGCCGCCTGCGGGGTCGATCTGGAGTGTTTCGTCCACGGGGCGATCTGCGTGGGGTACAGCGGCCGCTGTTTCCTGTCGCGTTCGATGAGCGAACGCAGCGGTAACCGGGGCGCTTGCAGCCAGCCCTGCCGCCTGACCTACGATCTGGTGGACGAGTCCGGGCGTACGGTCGTCAAGGGGCGGCATTTGCTGTCGGTGCGGGATTTGAATTTGTCGGACCGTATAGGCGAGCTGATCGATGCGGGGATTACCTCGTTCAAGATCGAGGGACGCCTGAAGGATATCGGATATATCAAAAATGTCGTAAGTTATTACCGCCAGCGGATTGATCGGGCGCTCGCGTCGCGGCCGGGATTCTGCCGCTCGTCGGTGGGAGAGAGCCGGCCGGACTTTCAGCCGGATCCTTCGAAGAGTTTCACGCGGGGCGAGTCGGAGTATTTCTTCGACGGTCGCCGGGCGGGAGTCGCATCGTTCGACACGCCCAAAGCTGTCGGCGAACCGTTGGGGCGCATTGTGCGGGTCGATCGAGGGAGTTTTACGCTCTCCGGGCCGTGTGATCTGGCTCCCGGTGACGGCATCTGTTTGCTGACCCGGAACGGGTTGGCGGGTACCAATGTCAATGAAGTGGCCGGAAGCCGCATCGTGCCCAACCGGATGGAGGGCGTCGTTGCGGGGGCGGAGGTGTTCCGCAATTTCGACCGCCGCTTTTCGTTGGCCCTCGACCGCAGCCGTACGCGGCGCGTGATTCCCGTGCGTGCCGACGCGGCGATAACGCCACTGCGAGTAACGGTGCGTTTTACCGATTGCGAGGGAGTTGCGGCCGAGGTTACGCGCGACGGGGTGTTCGAACCGGCGAAAGATTCCCGGAAGATGTCGGAAACCGTCGCCGCACAACTTTCCCGCAGCGGAGATACGATTTTCGACGTGCGGGAGGTTCGCTCCGAAGGGTGCGACCGTTTCGTGCCGGTGTCGCTGCTGGCGGAGCTGCGCCGCGAAGGATTGGAGCGTTTGCGGCGGGCGCGGCTCGACCGCCCTGTCGTCCATGCGATTCTGCCCGAGGATCGATCGGCGCCCTATCCGTCGAAAGTCCTTACGGCCGAGGAGAATGTTACGAATCGTCTGGCCGAGGAGTTTTACCGCGATCACGGGGTGCGGCAAATTGCACGCGGACTCGATCTGGAACCTGCGACGGCAGGGCATCCGGTCATGCGTTCGGCCTATTGCATTCGGCGTGAGATCGGACAGTGCCTGAAGGAGCATCCGACGCTGAAAGGAGAGCTGTTTCTGATGCGCGGCCGGTTCCGATACCGGCTCCGGTTCGACTGTGCCCGGTGCGAAATGAGCCTGATCGACGAGAGCGATCGAAAATAACAAAAGAGTCCCGCGCTTTCGATTGGCCGGATCGGTCTGATTATTTCGGCGGTGGAAGTTGCGGGCGAGTTCCGTTTCTGCGGGCGGCTCGGTGAAATTTGTTCGGCTTGCGCCTGTTCGCCGCAGGCCGGTAAAAGAAGTAGGATGTCGGCAGTATGCCGTGTACGAACCGGATAATTCGTTATATGCTGTATGATTAAAGATAATTCCATGTTTGAAGCCCTGATTCCCCGATTCCCCGACTACGAACTGATCGATTCCGGCGATTTCGAGAAACTCGAACGTTTCGGCCGTTATGTCGTGCGCCGTCCCGAACCGCAGGCCATCTGGCGGCGGAGTCTTACGGAGGAGGAGTGGCGCCGCCTGGCCGACGCCTCGTTCCTGCGTGACGGACGCAGCGAAGAACGCGGGGAGTGGCGGTTGCGGTCCGGGATGCCGTCCCGGTGGACGGTGGACTATGCCTATGAAGGGATGCGGCTGCGCATGCGCTTGGGCCTCACTTCGTTCAAACACGTGGGGCTTTTCCCGGAGCAGGCGGCCAACTGGAATTTCATCTACGACAACTGTGTGCGGATGAGAGCGGAGGAACGGACGCCGAAGGTCCTGAATCTCTTTGCCTATACGGGCGGAGCGACGCTCGCGGCCCGGGCGGCGGGAGCCGATACGACCCACGTGGATTCGGTCAAACAGGTCGTGACCTGGGCGCGGGAGAATATGGAGCAGAGCGGTTTGGAGGGGGTGCGCTGGATCGTCGAAGACGCGCTCAAATTCGTGCAGCGCGAAGTGCGGCGAGGTAACCGCTACAACGGAATTATCCTCGATCCCCCGGCTTACGGACGGGGTGCCAACGGCGAAAAGTGGATTCTGGAGGATAACATCGGCGAGATGCTCGAATGTTGCGCCCGGTTGTTGGAGCCGCGCGGAGCGTTTCTGGTGTTGAACCTCTATTCGATGGGGTTGTCGGCAACGCTCGCTTCGACCGCCGTGCGACAGGCCTTCGGCACGCCGTTTGAGGAACAATTCGGAGAACTCTGCTTCGACGACCGGGCCGGCAAGCGGCTTCCCCTGGGGACGTACTGTCGTTTTGTCAGGTAGCCGACGATCGGTTTGCCGGTACGGGGCAGAGCGGTTTTGAAAAACTTATGAAATTATGACTACGCTCTCTATTGTACTGGGTATCCTGACCTGGTGTCTTATTTCCGTACTGATCGGGCTCGTCGGCAGCCGCCGCAAGATCGGATTCGCCTGGACGTTCGTTTTAAGTCTGATCCTTACGCCTGTCGTGGGCCTTATCGCGGCTCTGACCTCGCCGAGACTGCCGCACGGAGGCGAGAAATGGGGCTTCGTGCACATCGGATTCATGGTGCTTACGGCATTGGCCCTGATCTCTTTCCTGGTAGTGCTCTTTACGGGCGGCATCTTCTTCGTCGCCGGAGGAGAGTAAGCGCGGTTAAAGATAGATCGCGATGCCTGCGGCAGCCGAGAGGACGATCAGCAGGATCGGATTGAGTTTGAAGTAGGAGCCTGCGAGTACGCCGCCGAAGAGAATCCAACTCCAGAAGTCGATGAAGCTGGCGTCGCCTGCGTCCTGCGGAAACATCAGCAGGAGCGCGGCCGCCCCAATCATGCCGATCACTACCGGGCGGAGTCCCCGCATGGCGCCGCTTACCAGCGGATTGCCCTTGAGTCGGGCGATGTAGCGGGCGACTAGAATCATCAGCGTCATCGACGGCAGGCAGACCGCGAAAGTCGCAATGACCGAGCCCAGAATACCGTACCATACGCTGCCGCTTTGCATTCCAACTGTGTAACCCACGTAAGTCGCCGAATTGATGGCGATGGGGCCGGGCGTGATCTGCGATACGGCCACGATGTCGGCGAATTCGGCGTTGGTCATCCAGGCGTGCTGGACGACCACTTCGTTCTGGATCAGCGACAGCATGGCATAACCGCCGCCGAAGCCGAAGAATCCGATTTTCAGATAGCTGACGAACAGTTCCCAGAATATCATTGCTTACTCTTTTTTGCGATAGACAATTCCCAGACGATGCCTGCACCTGCACCGGCGGCAAGAATCAGTACCGGTGAAAGACCCAGCCACCAGATCAGTCCGGCCAGTGCGGCGGCCAGCACGATCATGCTCCAGTGCATGCCCCGCGTGAGGGTGACCAGCGGAGCGATGATCAGGGCAACGACCGCCGGGCGCATTCCTTTGAAGGCTGCATCGACGACGGGGTTCTGACGGATGCCCGCGAAGAAGAGGGCGATCGCCAGGATGATGAGGAACGACGGCAGCACGGCGCCCAGCAGCGATGCGCAGGCGCCTCGGAGCCCCGAGCGTTTGTATCCGACGAAGACGGCCGTGTTGATCGCAATAGGGCCGGGGACCGATTGTGCCAGGGTCAGCAGGTCGAGAAATTCCGAAGCGGGGATCCACTTGCGGTGGTCGATCACCTCGCGTTGGATCAGCGGGATCATGGCGTAGCCGCCTCCGAAGGTGAAGAGTCCGATTTTGAAAAACGACCAGAATATTTCCCAAAGTTGTTTCATTGTACCGGTTTTGAAGACGGTTGTCTGTCGTCCGTTCCGATTTCGGATTCGTTGGCGGCAGCCACCAATGCGGTCGCCATGACGGCGGCCGTTTCCGTGCGCAGGCGCTGCGAGCCGAGCGTGATTTCGCGGAAACCTCCCCGGACGGCCAGGTCGATCTCTTCGGGCGAGAAGTCCCCTTCCGGCCCGATCAGAACCAGTACGTCGCCTCCTTTGTGCAGGATGTGGGGCAGAAATGCCTTGCCCAGGGCCGAACGGGGAGCGTCGCAGTGGGCGATGAATTTCTGTCCGTCGAAGGGCTGCTTGATGACCTGTCGCAGCGGAGTTATTTCGTGCAGGCGGGGGTGGTAGGCTTTGAGCGACTGTTTCACGGCAGCCGTGATGACCTTGTTCTCCCGTTCGGGCTTGAGCGTGCGTCGCTCGCTATGCTCCGTGGCGAGGGGGATGATCTCCGCGACCCCGATTTCCGTGGCTTTTTCGAGGAACCATTCGAACCGGTCGTTGTTTTTCGTCGGGGCGACGGCCATCGTCAGGCGGTAGGGCAGCTTGCCGAATTCGCTGTTGGTGTCGCGCACCCGCACCCGGCAGCGTTTGGGATTGTCGTCCACGATTTCACAGCGGTAGAGGTTACCGCGGCCGTCGGTGATGTGCAGCTCTTCGCCGCAGGCCATGCGAAGCACGCGGATGCAGTGTTTCGACTCTTCCTCGCTGAGCGTATATTCCGGAGGAACGATATCGGGGGCGTAAAACAGTTGCATTTTTTATAAATTGTTTACCTTTGCAAAGGTAAATAAAATCCAACGAACCGATGAAGCGATATTCTTTATTTTTAATTTCATTGATTCTGCTTATGACTACGGGATGCAACCAGCGTAAAGAGGTGGCGGAGAATCCGTTCTTCGAGGAGTGGGAAACGCCCTACGGCGTGCCTCCTTTCGACCGGATCCGGCCCGAACACTTTCTGCCTGCCTTCCAGCGGGCGATGTCGATTCAGGAAGCCGAGATCGACGCTATCAAATCCAACGGCGATCAGCCCTCTTTCGAGAATGTCATCCTGGCTTACGACCGTTCGGGTTTGATGCTGGAGCAGGTGGGGCTGGTTTTCAACATGCTCTGTTCGGCCGACGTGAACGATCAGTTATTGGCGGCGAAAGAGCAGGCGATGCCGTTGCTGGCCGCCCATCGGGACAATATTCTGCTCGACGAGGTGCTTTTCGACAAGATCAAAGCCGTTTACGACCGTCGCGGCAGCCTCGGCCTCGATGCCGTGCAGACGCGCCTGGTGGAGAAGATTTACGGTAAGTTCGTGCGGGCGGGAGCGCTGCTCGATCCGCAGCAGAAGGAGCGGTTGCGTCAAATTAACGGCGAATTGGCGCTGCTGCCCGTGAAATTCGGCAATAATGTTCTTCGGGCGACGAATGATTTCGTGTTGAAACTGACTGATAAACAGCTTGACGGACTTCCTGCAAGCGTGCAGGGCATAGCCCGGGAGAAGGCTGCGGAGCTGGGGATGAACGATGCGTGGGTCGTTACGCTCGACGCTTCCAGCCGGATTCCGTTTCTCACGTATTCTACTCAGCGCGACTTGCGGGAGCAGTTGTACAAAGCATATATCGACCGTTGCAACGAAGGCAGCGAGTACGATAACCGCTCTCTGGTGAACGATTTCGCCCGCCTGCGTAACGAGAAAGCCCGCTTGCTGGGCTATCCCTCCTATGCGGCTTATGTGACGGCCGACCAGATGGCCGGAACGCCCGCTGCCGTTTATGAGTTGTTGAACGAAGTGTGGACGCCGGCGCTCGATCGCGCCAAGGAAGAGATGGCCGAGATGAATACGATGTTGCAGCGGGATGTGCCGGGGGCGACGTTCGAACCCTGGGATTGGTGGTATTACGCCGAAAAGGTGCGCAAGGACAAATATGCGCTCGACGATGCTACGCTGCGGCCCTATTTTCGCTCGAAAATGTTCGGGAAGGCGCTTTTTCGCTGGCGAACCGGCTTTACGGGATTACGTTCCGTCCGTTGGTCGCACCGGTTTACCACAAGGATTGCTCGGTATATGAGGTGCTCGACGTGGACGGGACTCATTTGGGCGTGCTCTATTTCGACTTTTTTCCGCGCAGCGGCAAGAGCAGCGGTGCGTGGTGTACCGCGTTCCGCAGCCAGCGCTACGAAGGCGACGAACGCATCGCTCCTGTGGTCGCCATCGTATGCAATTTTACTCCGCCGACCAAATTGACGCCTTCGCTGCTTACGCTCGATGAGGTCCAGACCCTTTTTCATGAGTTTGGGCACGGGCTGCATGCGCTTTTCGCCGACGTGAAATATCGGTCGCTCGGCAGGGTGGAGGGCGATTTCGTGGAGCTCCCTTCGCAGATCATGGAGAATTGGGCGACCGAACCCGAAGTGCTGCGCCACTATGCGATCAATTATACGACGGGAGAGGTGATTCCCGAACGCTTGATCAAGCGCATCCGCGAAAGCGGCAAGTTCAACCAGGGCTTCATTGTCACCGAACTGGTAGCTGCCGCTCTTACCGATATGGATATTCACGCTATTACGGAGTACGAACCTTTCGATGTGAACGAGTTCGAAGCCGATGCCGTGTACGGTCGCCGGGGATTGATCCCGCAGATACAGCCCCGCTACCGCTATCCCTATTTCCTGCATATTTTCGATGGGGGCTATGCGTCGGGATACTATTTCTATATCTGGGCGCAGGTCCTCGACAAAGACGCTTTCCGGGCCTTCGAACAGACCGGCGACGTATTCGACCGTGCGACCGCCCGGAAATTCCGGACGCTGCTTTCTCGGGGCGGTTCGGCGGACGGTATGACCCTCTACCGGGATTTTCGCGGGGCCGATCCTGATAAACGGGCGATGCTCGTGGCCTGTGGCCTGATGGAGGAGCTGCCCGAAGAACCTGCCGACAGCCTTGCCGTGCCCGTCGTGACCCTCGAACCGAATGAAAAGCCTAAAATCTAATTTAACCGATGAAAAAGATTGTTATGACATTTTTAACCGCTTTGGCAGCCGGATGCGCGGACCATACGATGCCCGTTGCCCAGCTGCCTGAAATTGATACGAACAACCCCTTGCTCGCGGAGTGGAATACGCCGCACGAAACCCCGCCGTTCGACCGGATCCGGGTGTCCGATTACGAACCGGCGTTCGATGCCGCGATCGCTGTGTCGCGTGCCGAAATCGACGCGATCGTAAACAATCCAGCCAAGCCGACCTTCAATAATACGATCGTGGCGCTCGATCGTCAGGGCCGGCTGCTTTCGCGGGTCGAAGGTATTTTTTTCAACCTGCTCGAAGCGGATGCTACGCCCGAGATGCAGCAGGTGGCCGAGAACGTACAGCCCAAATTGACGGCCCTGTCCAACGACATATCGCTCAACCCGCAGCTCTTCGAGCGTGTGAAGGCCGTCTATGAACATCCGGGGTGGTTCCTTTCGAAAGAGGACAAGAAATTGCTGGAGGAAACCTATAACGGTTTCGTGCGCAGCGGTGCGAACCTTTCCGATGAGGACAAGGAACTGTACCGGCAATATTCGACCGAACTTTCGGAGCTTTCGCTCCGGTTCAGCCACAATGTGCTGGCTGCCACGAATGCCTTTACGATCAATATCACGGATCCGGCGCAGGTGGCCGAGCTTCCCGATTTCGTGCGGGACGGTATGGCCGCCGAAGCCAAGGCCCGTGGCGAGCAGGGATGGACGGTGACGCTTCAGGCGCCGAGTTACGTCCCTTTCATGGAGTATTCGACCAACCGCGAGCTGAAGGAGAAGCTTTGGAGAGCCAGCAACTCCCTCTGCTTGGGCGGTGAGTTCGACAATACGGAGAACATCAAGCGGATGGTCAATCTGCGTTTGAAGATCGCCAACCTGTTGGGGTATCCGACGTACGCCGATTACGTGCTGGCCGACCGAATGGCTGAAAACGCGCAGACGGTCAATGCTTTCCTGGATGAATTGCTTGCCCAGACCAAGGAGTATGCCGTGAAGGATTACAATACGATCGGGGAGTATGCCCGCTCGCAGGGTTTCGAAGGCGAGGTCATGCCCTGGGATATGGCTTATTACTCGGAGAAGTACCGCCATGAGAAATACGAGCTCAACGAGGAGTTGGTGAAGCCTTACTTGCAGTTGGACAGTGTGAAGCGGGGGGTATTCCTGCTTGCCAATAAGCTCTACGGCCTTAATTTCACGCCGAATCCCGAAGTCCCGGTCTATCATCCCGAGGTGACGGCTTACGACGTGACCGACAAGGACGGTCGCTTCCTGGCGGAACTTTACCTCGACTTCTTCCCCCGGGCTACCAAACGCGGCGGGGCTTGGGAAACCGAGTTCCGGAGCGTTTCAATCGTCGAGGAACACGAAACCCGCCCGCTGGTGTCGCTGGTGATGAACTTCACCAAGCCGACCGATACGACTCCTTCACTGCTTACTTTCAGTGAATTCGAAACTTTCCTGCATGAGTTCGGACACGCGCTGCACGCCATTCTTTCGGAGGGAGAGCACGAGTCGATCAGCGGTACGCACGTATATCAGGATTTCGTCGAGCTGCCTTCGCAGATCATGGAGAATTGGGCGACCGAGAAAGAGTTCCTCGACTTGTGGGCCGTGAATTACAAGACCGGAGAACCGATTCCTGCCGACCTGATTGCCAAGATCGTCGCCGCAGAGAACTATCAGGCGGCTTATTTCAATGTCCGCCAGTTGCTGTACGGGCTCAACGACATGGCATGGCATTCGATCGACAAGCCGTTCGAGGGCGATGTCGAACTGTTTGAACGGACGGCGATGGCTCCGGCTCAGGTACTCCCGGTTGTCGAGGGTGCTGCGATGTCGCCGGCTTTCAGCCACATTTTTGCCGGCGGATATGCTGCGGGCTATTACGGTTACAAGTGGGCCGAGGTGCTGGCGGCCGATGCCTTCTCGCTGTTCAAGGAGAAGGGTATTTTCAATCCCGAAGTGGCGGAGGCTTTCCGCCGCGAAATTCTCTCGAAGGGCGGTCACGAACATCCGATGACGCTCTATGTGAATTTCCGGGGACACAAGCCCGAAACCAAGGCTCTGATCGAAAAGATGGGGCTCGAAAAATAGAGTTGTTGTCGGCGTGGGTTTCCCATCCTGAAAATCGAAAGGGCTGCCTACAGAGGCAGCCCTTTTCGTGTGAGTGTATAGAAGACCGGGACGATCGAGAACGGATGTGGTATGTCGCGCGAATCGTTTGTGCGGGGAAGAGTAGTTATTTTGACAATAAAACCACCCGTGCAATGGTAGCACGGGTGGTTTATATTTTGATGATTGCTGGCGGGATCAGAACTTGCTTGTAACGGGATCAGAACTCCGAGGTGAAGTAAAATCTGATGTCCTTGAAGTTTTCCTGCGCCAGGGCCAGGGCATAGCTGGTGTCGGCCAGAAATACATCGCGGCCGTGCTTGTCGATGGCCATGTTCGTATGTTTGCGCCGTTTGAAGTCGGCCAGCTGCTCGGCGTTGTCGCTCTCGATCCAGCAGGCTTTGTAGATGGAGATCGGCTCCCAGCGGCAGGCGGCGTTGTATTCGTGCGCCAGGCGGTATTCGATCACCTCGAATTGCAGGGCGCCCACCGTGCCGATGATTTTGCGGCCGTTGAGCGACGAGGTGAAGAGCTGCGCCACGCCTTCGTCCATGAGCTGATCGATGCCTTTGGCCAGTTGCTTGAATTTCAGCGGATCGGCATTCTCGATATAACGGAACTGTTCGGGTGCGAAGGAGGGAATGCCTGTGAATTTGAGCTTTTCGCCTTCGGTGAAGGTGTCGCCGATCTTGAAGTTGCCCGTGTCGTGCAGGCCGACGATGTCGCCCGGGTAGGCGAAGTCGATGATCGACTTTTTCTCGGCCATGAAAGCCGTCGGCGAGGAGAATTTCATCTGTTTGCCGCTGCGCACGTGCAGGAAATTCTTGTTACGTTCGAACGTGCCGGAGCAGATCTTCAGGAAGGCGATGCGGTCGCGGTGGTTCGGATCCATGTTGGCGTGGATCTTGAAGACGAAGCCTGTCATTTTCTCCTCGGCAGGCTCCACGATCCGGGTTTCGGTCGGCGCAGGGCGCGGCGAGGGGGCGATGCGGATGAAACACTCCAGCAACTCCTTCACGCCGAAATTATTGACCGCCGAGCCGAAGAAGACCGGGGCCAGCTCAGCCCGCAGGTAAGCGTCGCGGTCGAAAGCGTCGTACACGCCTTCGACCAGTTCGGTGTCTTCGCGCAGTTGCTTGGCGTAGCGTTCGGAGATGTATTCGTCCAGTTCGGGCGAGGCGAGGTCGTTGATCTCTACGGTCGAAGCGTCGGCCGTCTGCCGTTCGTCGCTCGTAAAGAGCGTGAGGTTCTTCTCGTAGATGTTGTAAACGCCCTTGAAGGTGTCGCCGCTCGAAATCGGGAATGAGAGGGGACGTACCCGGATGCGGAGTTCCTTCTCGATTTCGTCCAGCAGGTCGAAGGGATCCTTGCAGGGGCGGTCGAGCTTGTTGACGAAGACGATCACCGGGGTCTGCCGCATGCGGCAGACGTCCATCAGCTTGCGGGTCTGGGACTCGACGCCCTTGGCGCCGTCGATGACGATGATTACGGAGTCCACCGCCGTCAGCGTGCGGTAGGTATCTTCGGCGAAGTCTTCGTGGCCCGGGGTATCGAGAATGTTGATCTTGCGGCCCTGGTATTCGAAGCCCATGACGGACGTAGCGACCGAAATACCGCGCTGACGTTCGATCTCCATGAAGTCGGAGGTGGCTCCCTTCTTGATTTTATTGCTTTTGACCGCTCCCGCGACGTGGATGGCGCCGCCGAAGAGCAGCAGTTTTTCGGTCAGGGTCGTTTTACCGGCGTCCGGGTGCGCGATGACGGCGAACGTCCGCCGGCGGGTGATCTCTTCCTGTAAGGTCATAAACGGTAATAAAGATTGTGGGTGAGTTCTCTTGCAGATTATTTATTGTCCGGTTTGGGGTAGTCGGAGTTGTAGTGGCAGCCGACCGACTCTTTCAATGCGCTGCCTTGTTTGATGACCAGGTAGGCCACGGCGATCATGTTGCGCAGTTCGCACAGCTCGCGATTGGGCTTGATCTTGTTGTGTAGCTCTTCGGTCTCTTCGTAGATGATCGACAGGCGGCGCAGGGCGCGTTCGAGCGAGAGATTCGAGCGGACGATGCCGACGTAGTTGGACATGATGGCCTGCATCTCGCGTTTGGACTGGATGATCATCAGCATCTCTTCGGTGTGCTGGGTGCCTTCGAAATCCCAGTCGGGAATACCCTCCTGGATTTCGACCGAGGAGAGCCGGGAGGTGGCGTGTTTGGCGGCTTGGTCGGCATAGACGACCGCTTCGATCAGGGAGTTCGAAGCCAGCCGGTTGGCGCCGTGCAGCCCCGTGCAGGAGGTTTCTCCCAGGGCATAGAGCCGTCGGATCGAGGTTTCGCCGTTGAGATCGACCTTTACGCCGCCGCAACAGTAGTGTGCCGCCGGTGTGACGGGGATCAGGTCGCGGGTGATGTCGATGCCGAGCGAGAGGCATTTTTCATAGATGTTCGGGAAATGCCGGCGCGTCTGCTCCGGATCTTTGTGCCGCACGTCGAGATAGACGAAGTCCTCGCCCCGGCGGGTCATTTCGGTATAGATGGCCCGGGCCGTCACGTCGCGCGGTGCGAGCGATTTCATCGGGTGGTATTTGTCCATGAACTCTTCGCCGTTTTGCAGACGCAGGATCGCGCCGTAACCCCGCATCGCCTCCGTGATGAGGAAATTGGGCTTTTCGGCCGGATGGTAGAGCGAGGTGGGGTGGAATTGGATGAACTCCATGTTTTCGGTGATGGCCTTGGCGCGGTGGCACATGGCGATGCCGTCGCCTGTGGCGACGCTCGGATTGGTCGTCGAAGAATAGACGTTGCCGCAGCCGCCCGCAGCGACGACGGTGAATTTGGCCAGCACGGTTTCGATCTCGTTGCTCTCCAGGTTCAGCACGTAAGCTCCGAAGCAGGCCAGGCCGCGCGTGTGGCGGGTGACGAATTCGCCCAGGTGGTGCTGTGTCAGCAGGTCGATGGCGAAATGGTGTTCGAGAACCGTGATGTTGGGGTGCTTGCGTACCGAGGTTATCAGGGCCCGTTCGATCTCAGCGCCCGTGAGGTCCTCGTGGTGGAGGATACGATGTTCGGTATGTCCGCCTTCGCGGTTGAGTTCGAAGCGTCCGTCGGGTGTCTTGTCGAATTTCGTGCCCCAGGCGATCAGGTCGCGGATCAGCTCCGGGGCCCGGCGAACTACCAGTTCGACGGCTGCGGGGTCGCATTTGCCGGCACCGCAGACCAGGGTGTCGTGAATATGTTTTTCGAACGTGTCGGGCGCATAGGTCACCGAACAGATGCCTCCCTGGGCATAGTTGGTGTTGCACTCGTCCATTTTCCCTTTCGTTACCAGTGTAACGTGGCCGTGTTCTGCGGCTTTGAGGGCGAAACTCAGTCCGGCGGCGCCGGATCCGATGACCAGAAAATCGGTTTTCATGGTTTTCAGCGATTGGACAGGCCGAGATAGTGCTGGCGTGCGATGAAGCCGGATCGAGCCGACTTATATCCGGACGCAGCCTATCAGAGCGAAATTTTGTAAAGATAGCAAAAGGGAACGACGAGCCGAACCCGTTCGAGCTTGTCCGAACCGCCTTCTATCTGATGCAAAGATAGTGAAAGCCGAGCGCAGCGCCAAATTTATTTGCTGGTCTAAACCGGGTATTTTTTCCGTAAAGACCGGGATTTTTATTAATTTTGTGCCCGCTATATGCTGAAAATGGAAAGACATATCGACATAGACCGTTTCGACTACGACCTGCCCGACGAGCGGATCGCCAAGTATCCGCTCGAGGAGCGATCGGCATCGAAGCTGCTTGTTTACGAACGGGGGGGAAATCTCGGAGCGCCGCTTCCGCGACATCGGCGACATACTGCCTGAGGGGACCCTGCTGGTGTTCAACAATACCAAGGTGATTCGGGCGCGGATTATCATGCACAAACCTTCGGGTGCTCGGATCGAGGTATTCTGCCTCGAACCGCACGATCCGGCGGATTACGAGCGGGCGTTCGCCGTGAAAGGTTCGTGCCGCTGGAGCTGCATCGTGGGTAACCTCAAAAAATGGAAAGAAGGCCCGCTGGTGATCGATTTCGAATATGAAGGTCGCGCGGAACGGATGCTGGCCTGGCGTGAGGGCGAGGGCGGCCGCGAGCAGATCGTCCGCTTCGAATGGACGGCTGATCTGACGTTCGGACAACTGCTGGAACATCTGGGCCGGATTCCGATCCCGCCTTACCTGAACCGCGAGAGTCAGGAGATCGACAATACCCGTTACCAGACCGTCTATTCGAAATTCGAAGGTTCCGTGGCCGCTCCGACGGCCGGCCTGCACTTCACACCGGAGTTGATCGAGCGGATGCGGACGCAGGGGTTTTCGTTCGAAGAGGTGACCCTGCACGTGGGGGCCGGAACATTTCTGCCCGTGAAAGACCGCGATGCGGCGGCGCATCCGATGCATACGGAACATTTCGAGATCCGTCGAAGCAGCGTGGAGCGGCTGCTGGAGAAGTGGGATAATATTACGGCGGTAGGTACCACTTCCGTCCGAACGCTGGAGTCTTTGACGGCGCTGGCGTGGCGGATCCGTACTTCGGGTGCGCCCGATGCGAGCCGCGTGATCGGGCAGTGGGAGTTGTACGACTTGCCCGAGGTGTTTACAGGCCGCGAAGCATTGCAGGTACTGTCAGACTATATGGTTCGTGAGGGGATCGAGAAACTCAAGGCCGCCACGCAGATCATGATTACGCCGCTGGGATACCGTTTCCGGATCGTGCGCAATATCGTCACGAACTTCCACCAGCCCAAATCGACGTTGCTGTTGTTGGTGTCGGCTTACGTGGGAGATGATTGGCATCGGATTTACGACTACGCCCTCACGCACGATTTCCGTTTTTTGAGTTACGGGGATAGCTCGGTGCTGATGCGTTGAGAACTTTGAATTATAAATGAAAACGGCCGGAACGTGATAGTTTCCGGCCGTTTGTTGTGACGGGGATTGCTTGTTAGTGGCTTACGGCCCCCATCTCTTCGGGCTTGTGTTTGTAGCGGAAGACCATTGCGAAGACGATGGCGACGACCAGCGCGTAACCCGCAAAGATATACCATGATTCGGGCCAGCCGAAAGCATCGACTACCGCACCTGCCGCGTAGGAGCCGAAGAAAGCACCGAGTCCGTTGGTCATGATCATAAAGACACCCTGCGCCGAGGAACGGATGTCGGGGGTAGTTTCCTTTTCGACGAAAAGCGAGCCCGAAATGTTGAAGAAGTCGAATGCGACCCCATAAACGATCATCGAGAGGATCAGGAAAACGGCACCCGATCCCGGATTGCCGATACCGAAGAATCCGAAGCGGAGCACCCAGGCCAGCATCGAGATCAGCATCACCCATTTGATGCCGAAGCGTCGCAGGAAGAAGGGAATCAGCAGGATGCAGAATGTTTCGGACATTTGCGAGAGCGAGAGCAGGATTACCGAGTGGCGCACGATGGGCGAGTCGGCGTATTGGGGCATCGTGCCGAAGTTCTGAATGTAACTGTCGCCGAAGGCATTGGTAATCTGAAGAGCGGCGCCCAGCAGCATCGAGAAGATGAAGAAGATCGCCATGCGTTTCTCCTTGAAGAGAGCGAATGCGCGGAGTCCGAGCGTGTCGATCCACGATTGGCTTTTCCGGGCATGACTGACCGGACAGCCCGGCAACGTGAAGGAGTAGATCGCGAGAATCAGGGAGAGGATGGCCGAAACGTACAGTTGCCAATAGGTCAGTTTGATCTGTACGCCGCCTATCTGAACCAGATCGACGAACCACATGGCGGCGATGAAGCCGACCGTACCCCAGACCCGGATGGGCGGGAAGTGCTTCACGGCATCGAGTTTCGCCAGGTCGAGGGCATTGTAGGCTACCGAGTTCGAGAGGGCGATGGTGGGCATGTAGAACATGACGCTCATCAACATGCAGGTGTACAGGGGGCCGTAGGCGGTTTGCGAGGCGGCTGCGACGAGGAACCCGGCGCTGATGAGCTGGCAGATGCCCAGCAGCTTCTGCGCGGGGATCCAGCGGTCGGCGATGATACCCATGAGGGCCGGCATGAAGAGCGATGCGATACCCATCGTAGCGAAGAAACTGCCGATTTGCAACCCTGTGAACTGAAGACCTCCGCCGAGGTAGGCGCCCAGCGAAATGAGCCACGAACCCCAGATCGCGTACTGCAGGAAGTTCATGACGATAAGACGGAATTTGATTCCCATAATTGGTTGATTTATGTGTTGTTTTACTTTTGCAGGCCGTTTTTCCCGAAAGGGGTTATGAACAAAAGTATAAATTTTTTTCGGAATTTTCTTTGCAGTTGAAAAATAAAGTTCTACTTTTGCATCACCGAAAGGACATTGAGCTATGGTGTAATGGTAACACAACAGATTCTGGTCCTGTTATTCTTGGTTCGAATCCAGGTAGCTCAACACAAAGAACGCGCCGCTGATATTCAGCGGCGCGTTTCTTCGTTATTGCGGTCGGCGCTTTTTAGAAGCGGAATCCGACGTAGAAACGGACGGAGTTGGTTTTCAGTTTCGTTTTGGTCGATGAGATGCCCTCCAGGTCTGCATCTTCGAGTGAGAATCCATTGTATTTGGCCTGGCCCCAGCGACCTTCCACGCCGACCGAAATCACTTTCCAGGCCACCGATCCGCCGAAGCTGTAGAACAGGGCGAAGTTGGAGTTGAAACTATCGTCGAGGTACATCATCGAGTAGGAGGGCGTGAGTCGGAAATAGAGGCTGATTTTCAGTTCGTGAACCGGGTTGATCGTAATCGAAGGACCGACCTGCATGCCGTATTCCAGCTGATGATTGCCGATGTCGATCGTTTCATCCATAATGTCGCCGACGGAACCCGAACCCGGCTCTTCCGATTCGGAGATCGTGTATTTCGAATAGTTCAGATCGACCCAGCTCCAGTCCAGACCGAATTTCAACATTCCGAGCAACGGTTTTTTGTGCAGGTAAAATAGGTTTTACCCCAACTGATCGACACGCCGAAATCGTTTTTCAGCTTCTCGTCGCCGAAATCCTTGAATACGAGCGATTGTTTTACGTAACCGAGGTTGAAGTACTTGGACCTGTTTTTCCATATTTTGCGATCGAGTTCCTCGTTCTTTTGGTGCCGTAATTGCTGGGATAGGTCATCGACGACCCGCTGCAGCGAATCCGTTTCCGTCGCAACGGGAGAGGTCGTTTCGGCGACCGGTTCTTGTGCTGTCGCAGTCAAGGTCCACAGGGACAAACCGATTAAAAACGTAAAGATTTTTCATAATGGTATTTTTATTTAAGTTGAAGGTTTCTGCCGTTTCCCATACTGCAAAAATAACATTATTGTGAAAAAAAAGTTCGTTTGAATGGAATTATTGTCCGATAAGTATTATATTTCTTTGGTTACTCTTCCTCTTCTTCCAAATATATCTCCTCCATAAGGCTGTCCAGTTCGCGCCGCTCCTTTTTGGTCGGACGTCCCGTACCCCGGTCGCGGAAGACGAAGACCGTTTCGCGGGGGATGTTGAGCTTGTCGAGTTCCGATTGCGGAGTGATGTTGCGACAGTAGTCGGGGACGTTCTTGGCCGGCTGGCGGCTCGACACGTAGCCCACGACTTCGAAGAGATAGGTCACGGGCATCCGTTTGACGGCGATTCGGTCGCCGATCCGCACTTCGCGCGAAGGTTTGGCGTAGGCGTCGTTCACCAGCACCCGGTTCTGGCGGATGGCTTCGGCCGCGTCGCTGCGGGTCTTGAAGATGCGTACGGCCCAGAGGTATTTGTCTAATCTGATCGCTTCCATTTCGTTTTTTCAATTATATCGTACAGGCAAAATCCGATGTCGGGAGGCTCGGTGGCTCCGGCAGATTCGGATTTTCCGTTGTGCTGACGATTCGGGACAGGATGTCGGAACAGAGCCGAAGCTGGTAGTGTGCGGCTGCGGGTTGTCCGACGGTCTTCGAACCGGAGGTCGGTAGTTGCATCGATCCCTCGGGAACGGCGGTTTCGGTGGGGAAGTGTCGCGGGCTATTTCTCATAGATGCTTTCCGATTTGGGCATGTCGTGCGATTGTTCGTCGTTCTGTCGGCTGACGCTCAAGATCATGCCCAGGGCGATAGCCGTGAAGATCGTCGAGGAGCCGCCGCGTGAGATGAGCGGCAGGGTTTGTCCCGTTTCGGGAATCAGGTTTACCGTTACCATGATGTGCAGCAGCGCCTGGCAGGTAATCAACAGGGCCAATCCCAGGACCAGCAGACCCGGAAATGCCGTGCCGCACCGTCGGAAAATTTCGATGGCACGGAAGAAGATCCACAGGTAGAGCAACAGCAGCAGCAGCGCCAGGACGATACCGTACTCCTCGACGAAAAAGGCGTAGGCGTAATCGCTTTCCGGGTGGATCATCTCTATGCGCATGGCGCTCTGTCCGGCGCCTTCGCCCAGGATGCCGCCGTTGTGGATGGCGATCATCGAACGCTCGGTGTCGGTCAGCTGGTCGATCGGCTTTTCGGTTTGGGGCTTGGTCCAGAGGTCGATCCAGGTTTCCACGCGGCCGCCGGCCGTTTCGCTGCGGCCCAGATTCAGCAGGCCGGCCAGCATTACGGCGGCGAAGGCCAGGCCCAGCAGTTTCATCAGTTCACCGATCCTCACCCGTCCGATAAGCATCATCACCCACGAGGCGAAGAAGACCAGCACGGCCGACGAGGTGTGGGCCGGGAAGATCACTACACAGGAGAGCAGGACGGGGGCCAGGATGGGCCACGTGCCCTCGCGCCAGATTTTGCGCTGGTCGGGGCGCTTCCACCGCAGCGGGTTGAGCGAGGGGATGATCCGTAATTTGTCGATCACGCTCTGCCGGCCGGCGAGCTGCCGGGCCAGAAACAGTACGGTGGCGACCTTGAGTGCTTCCGAAGGCTGGAACTGGAAAGGACCGAGCGGAATCCAGCGGGCGGCGCCGTTGGTCGTGGCGCCGATGAAATAGACGGCCAGCGTCAGCAGAACGCTGCCTGCATAGGCGACCAGCGCCAGGTGGTTGTATATCCGGGAGTTGATCTTGTGTACGATGATGATCAGCGGAACGCAGACGAAAAGGATCAGCAGCTGTTGGCGCAGGAAGTGGGCCGTCGAACGAGCCGTATGCGCATCGTAGGCCATCTTCGCCGTCGAGGAATAGACCACCAGTACGGAAATGACGGCCAGTGCCGCGATAATGATCCACAGCACCTTGTCCCCGGCGAAGAGTTTCATGCCGGGCTCCTGTCCGGGTGCGTCGGTCTGCACAGTCGTACCCTCTGTGTTCGGATTGCCGGCCGTTTTCTCCGTCTGTTTTTCCGCTTCCATCTTATTATTTCGCGTGTTCGGCGACCCACTGTTTGAACAGTTCGCCCCGGTTTTCGTAATTTTTGAAGAGGTCGAAGCTCGCACAGGCCGGTGAAAGCAACACCACGTCGCCCGGACGGGAAGCTTTGCGGGCCGCCTGCATCGCCGCGTCGAGCGAATCGGTCGAAATGATTTCGGGAATTATGCCCGTGAAACTTTCGACCAGCTTGCGGTTGTCGATGCCCATGCAGACGAGCGTATGCACTTTTTCGCGGGCGAACCGCTTGAGCGGCTCGTAGTCGTTGCCTTTGTCCGTACCGCCTGCGATCCAGACTACGGGACGTTTCATGCTCTCCAGTGCGTACCACGTGGAATCGACGTTGGTGGCTTTCGAGTCGTTGATGTAGGCCACGCCGCCGATCTCTCCGGCGGGTTCGAGCCGGTGTTCCACCGGCGCGAAGTCGTAGATGGAGCTGCGGATGCGGATCGGGGATACTCCGGCCGCGAGCGCTGCGAGCGCCGCCGCCATAGCATTATAAGCGTTGTGCAGCCCGGGAATCCGCATTTTGGCCGTGTCGATCTCCACCGACTCCCGGCCGACAGTTGCGGTGAATTTTCCGTCCAGAAGGAACGCATCGCCTGCGCCGCTCGCCACGGCGTTTTTGGCCGCGAAGGGGAGCTGCTTCATCCGCAGGTCGTATTTGGGCAACTGCTGCCAGATCACCTCGTCGTCGCCCGAATAGACGAAAAAGTCGCGCGAATTCTGGTTCTGCGTAATGCGCATCTTGGCATCCACGTAGTTCTGGAAACAGTAGTCGTAACGGTCGAGGTGGTCGGGCGTGATGTTCGTCAGCACGCCGATATGGGCGCGGAACCGGAACATGCCGTCGAGCTGGAACGAGCTCAACTCCAGTACGTACCAGTCGTAATCGCCGGTAGCGACCGAGTAGGCGAAACTCTCGCCGATGTTGCCGCCGAGGGCTACGTTGTAGCCGGCGTCGCGCAGGATCTTGTAGATGAGCGACGTAGTAGTCGTCTTGCCGTTCGAGCCGGTGACGCAGATCGTCCGGGCCTTACCCAGGTAGCGGCCCGCGAACTCCATTTCGGAGATGACCGGAATGCCCGCTTCGCGGAGTTTGACGATCATCGGCGCCTTGTCCGGAATGCCGGGCGACTTGACGACCTCGTCCGCCGCGAGAATCCGCTCTTCGGAGTGGTGCCCCTCCTCGTAGGGGACCTGCCACTGGTCCAGTTTGGCTTTGTAGCGGTCGGCGATCCGCCCCTTGTCGGAGAGGAAGACGTCGAACCCTTTCTTCTTGGCGAGGATCGCGGAGCCGTAGCCGCTGATGCCGCCGCCCAGGACAACTATTTTTTTTCATGGGGTTATCGGATTTTAAGCGTTACCAGGGTAATGGCCGCCAGCAGCAGCGACACGATCCAGAAACGGGTGACGATCTTGGTTTCGAAGAAACCCTGTTTCTGGTAGTGATGGTGCAGGGGGGACATGAGCAGAATGCGGCGTCCTTCGCCGTATTTGCGTTTGGTGTATTTGAAGTAGCTCACCTGCAGCATGACCGAGAAGCTCTCGACCAGGAAGACGCCGCAGAGAAGGGGCAGCAGCAGCTCCTTGCGGATGCAGAGAGCGAAGACGGCGATGATGCCGCCGATGGAGAGCGAGCCGGTGTCGCCCATGAAGATCTGCGCCGGGAAGGTGTTGTACCAGAGGAAGCCGACCAGCGCGCCGACCAACGCCGCGGCGAAGACGACCAGTTCGCCGCTGCCCGGAATGTACATGATGTTCAGGTAGTCGGCATAGACGATGTGTCCGGAGAGATAGGCCAGGATGCCCAGCACCAGTACGATCGGGGCCGATACCCCCGTCACCAGGCCGTCGAGTCCGTCCGTGAGGTTGGCGCCGTTCGAAACGGCCGTGACCACCAGGATCGCCACGACGACGTAGAGAATCCAAGTGAGGGTGCGGTTGCCGCCCGTGAGCCAGCTGTAATCGAATTCGTTGTCCTTGACGAAGGGAATCGTGGTCTGGGTCGTCTGACGGCTCTCGGAGCTGACGATGCGCCGCTGGATGTGGTCGGCGATGGTTCGGCCGTGTTCGTCGAGGTAGATCGTTTCGACCGGTTCGGTCGTCTTTTCCCGGACGACGATGTCGGGCGAGAAGCACATGGTCGTACCTACGATAATGCCCAGGCCGACCTGTCCCACGATCTTGAAACGCCCTTTGAGCCCCTCTTTGTGGTGGCGGAAGACTTTGATGTAGTCGTCCAGAAAGCCGATCAGCCCCAGCCAGATCGTCGAAACCAGCATCAGTTGGATATAGACGTTGTCGAGCTGTCCGAAAAGCAGTACGGGGATGAGAATGGCCAGCAGATTACGCCGCCCATCGTGGGCGTGCCTTTCTTCTGGAGTTGTCCTTCGAGCCCCAGATCGCGGATCTCCTCACCGATCTGTTTGCGGCGCAGGAAGTTGATGATGTTGCGTCCGAAGACGATGACGATCAGCAGGGCGATGATGATGGCTGCCGCCGCGCGGAACGAAATGTACTGGAACATACCTGCGCCGGGCAGGTTGTGAACGTTGTCGAAATATTTGAAAAGATGATAGAGCATGTCGCAGGTTAATTTTTAGCGTAGAGGGCGAAGGCACGGAGAGCCTCCTCCTTGTCGTCGAAATGGTTTTTTTACGTCGCCGACGATCTGATACGTTTCGTGTCCCTTGCCGGCCAGCAGGAGGATGTCGCCCGGCTTGGCGAGCATCGCGGCCGTGCGGATGGCTTCGGCGCGGTCGGCGATCCGCAGGTAGCGGTCACCCGGGGCGAGTCCTGCGACCATGTCGTCGAGGATCGCGTCGGGATCTTCGTGGCGGGGGTTGTCCGAAGTGAGGATTGCGGTGGTCGCGTATTTTACGGCGATCTGCGCCATTTCGGGGCGTTTGGTCTTGTCCCGGTCGCCGCCGCAGCCGCACAGCACGAAGAGCTGTTGTCCCGGGCGGCGGATCTCCTCGACGGTCTGGAGCACTTTTTCCAGAGCGTCGGGCGTATGGGCGTAATCGACGATCGCCGTGGTGCCGTCGGCGGCCCGTACGAATTCGAAGCGTCCGCTTACGGGATGCAGCGTGCTCATGATTTGGAGCACCTCTTCGCGGTCGGCGCCCAGCAGCAGGGCTGCGGCATAGACGCAGAGCAGGTTGTAAGCATTGAAGCGGCCGAGGAAATGGACCCATACTTCACGTCCGTCGATGCGCAGTTCCATACCGTCGGGGTGTGTTTCGAGGATCTTGCATCGGAAGTCGGCCATCGATTGCAGCGAGAGGGTTTTGACGGTCGCCCGCGTGTTCTGCACCATGACCCGGCCGTTGCGATCGTCGATGTTTATCAGTGCGAAAGCCTCTTTCGGGAGATTGTCGAAGAAGAGTTTTTTTGCCCGGATATATTCGGCGAAAGTCTTGTGGTAGTCCAGGTGGTCATGGGTGATGTTCGAGAAGATGCCGCCCGTGAAATGCAGTCCCCGGATGCGCTCCTGCACGATGGCGTGCGAGGAGACCTCCATGAAGCAGTATTCGCACCCGGCTTCGACCATGCGGGCCATCATCTCGTTCAGGCGGATGGCGTCGGGGGTGGTGTGGGTCGATTCGATGCGTTCGGTGTCGATGCGGTAAACGACCGTCGAGATCAGGCCGACCTTGTAGCCCAAGCCCCGGAAGAGGTCGTAGAGCAGGGTGACGGTGGTGGTTTTGCCGTTGGTGCCCGTGATGCCGACCAGTTTGAGCTGACGGCTCGGGTCGCCGTAGAATGCGGCGGCCATGTCGGCCATCGCGGCGTTGGTATCCGCTACGACGACGTAGCAGACCGACGGGGCGAGGTGTTCGGGCAGCCGCTGGCAGACGACGGCTGCGGCACCGGCGGTGACGGCCGCGTCGATGTAGGCGTGCCCGTCGCTTTGGGTGCCGCTCACGGCGAAGAAGCAGTCCCCGGGAGCGATGCGGCGGGAGTCATACGCCAGTCTGCTCACACGTGTATCGGAGTTGCCTTCCACGCGGAGCACCTGTGTCGCCTTGATTAATTCTTGAATTTGTTTCATCTCTTTATTTGAGTGTTATGGTTACGGCTCCCCCGCGCGAGATCCGCGTGCCGGGAGCGATGCTTTGGTATTGGACGGAGCCTCGTCCCGAGAAGGAAACTCTGAGGCCCCGGCTTTCGAGCAGGAACAGGGCGTCTTTGAGTCCCATGCCTACGACGTTGGGCATCGTTTGGTCGTCCTGTGCGAGCGTCGAGATCGTGACGTTCGAGAGGGAGTCGATCCGTACCGTTCCCCAGCCTTTGCGGTCTTCGAACGAGGTGCGGGGCGAGAATTTGTCGGCGATGCGGCGGATCTGGGCGATGTCGCCGCCTTTGATTCGCCGGGGATAGTGTTTTTCCCCTGAATTTTCCGGCGAGAGATCCCAGTCGTGCTCCCGGTTGTAGAGGTAGGTGACGACTTTCTTGACCACCGGACCCGAGAGCGGGCCGCCGTAGTAGGATTTGCCGGCCTGCCGCTTGGTGTGGATCGTCGTGAGCACCGTGTAGCGAGGGTTGTGAGCCGGGAAGTAGGCGACCATGCTGCCGATGTAATAGCCGTCGCGGTAGCCGATTTTGTCGTCGGCGTATTGGGCCGTACCGGTCTTGGCCGCTACGGTGTAGAGGGTCGTGTCGCGGAAAAATCCAGCACCCGTACCTTCCGTGCCGACGCTTTCGAGAAGTTTGCGGACCTCACGCAGCGTACGTTCGGAGCAGACTTTATCCACGAGAGTCTGGGTTTTGAAGTGCTTGACCACGTCCCCGTCCCGACGCAGCTCCCGGACCAGAATCGGCGAGATCATCTTGCCGTCGTTGGCAATGGCGTTGTAGAGGGTGATGACCTGGATCGGGGAGAGTTTGATACGATAGCCGAACGAGCGGCGTACGAGCATACTGTTGGGGTCGGGCACCTCCTTCCAATCCTGAAAGAGCGGTTTTTTCTCGCCGAAAGCCTCCAGTCCGACGGTTTGGTCGAGGTGCAGCTTTTTCATGAAGTCGCTGTAACGCTCCTTGTTGTCGGCATAACGCTCCCAGATCGCCTTGGCGAAATAGACGTTCGACGACTGGGCGACCGCCGTGCGGAAATCCATGTCGTTGAATCCGGCGTGCGAATCCTGCACCCGGATGCCGCCGACCTTCACCACACGTCCGTTGCCCGTGTCGTAGGTCTGGTCCAGCGGCATATCCGCGTCGTCCAGCAACAGCAGCATCGAAGCCAGCTTGAAGGTCGAGCCCGGCTCCGTGTTACGCCCGATGGCGTAGTTCTCCCGCTCGGCGTATCCGCCGCCGGGGGTGCGCCCCAGATTCACGAGGGCGAGGATTTCGCCCGTGCGGACCTCCATCACGATCGTGGTGCCCCAGATGGCGTTCTGGGCTTCGAGCTGTTCGCGCAGGTAACGGTTCGCCACGTCCTGCACATCGAGATCGAGCGTCGTGACCACGTCCAGTCCATCGATCGGGTCGATGTTGTCGCCGTCCACGACGCGGCCGTAAAAACCCCGGGCGATGCGTTGGCGCGTGGCCCGACCGTCGCGGCCGGCCAACTCTTCGCGATAGACGGCCTCGATGCCGTAGTTGCCTCGGTCGCCGGTCAGTCCGATCGTGCGGCGCCCCAGTTCGCCCTGCGGATAGATGCGTTCGTCGCTTTCACGCAGGTTGTAAACCATGCCCATGTTCCAGTTCAGGAGCGGGTATTTGCGCAGGGTTTCCCATTCGGTGTAGTCGATGTCGCGGGGAAAGATTTGGACGGGAGTGTGGTCGCGCAGGGTATCGTAGAGTTTTTTCGGCACGAATTCCCGGTCCAAAATCCGGTCGATCCAGCGGGCGATGCGTCCTTCGGAGCGGGGAACGAGGGTGTCCTTGCGGTATTTTACCTGGTAGTGTTTGGCATGCTGCGTGCGGAACATGCGACGGTATTCGGCTGCGGATCTGTCGCCGAAATAGGCGGCAAGTAGTTTGGACAGCGAGTCGCTCTGTTCGTGGAACGTACGCACGGAGTCGAGCCCCGGGCTGCCGAAATCGAATTCGACGCGGTAGCGGAAGATCGAGGTGGCCAGCGGATCTCCGTCCCGCGTGAGGATGTTGCCCCGCTGGGCCGGGATGATCTGTTCGGTGAAGATGCGTCCGGCGAGCCGTTCGGCATTGTAGGCGACCTCCGAGCTGAAGAGCTGCACCCATACCAGACGTGCGAAGATGAGCAGTCCCGCCAGGATGAAGAGGATGTAGAGCAACCTCACCCGCAGCAGGATGTCGCTTTTGATGCGCGATTTTTCCGGTTTCATCTTGCTCATCAGTCGTCGAGAATTTCACCCGGAACGACCGGGTCGTACAAGTCGATGCCCCGTCGGCGCAGCTCTTCGAGGATGGCCGAGTGGGTCGTATGGCGGAAACGCTGCTCCTGAAGGCGCGTCGAGCGCTCGCGCAGCATCTGGACCTCGCGGTAAAGCCGCGAGTATTTCATGTCGAGGTGCAGCGCCGTGAACATTACGAAGATGCTGACGAAAAACATCGCGGCGATGCAAATCATGTAACGATAGTATTCCGAGGCTCCTTTCCGAACCAGAATATTGCCCGAAAAGAGGAGCCAGAAGATGTTCGAGCGGCGGCGCTCCTCCTTGCGCTGCTCCTCCTGCCGGGCCTCCTCTTCGGCCTGCTCCCGCTCCCGGTCGGCACGAATTTCCTCGTCGGCTTCGCCGCTCTGCACGCGCAGCACTTCGCGCCGGATGCGGCGGGCGAGCTCTTCCTCCCGCTCCCGGGCGGCACGCTCCTCGTCGGTGACGGGGTCGAATTCGTGGTCGTTGTATTTCATGTCGGTCGGAAACGGTTATTGGCGTACGATTTTGGCAGCGGCTCGCAGTTTGGCCGAGCGCGAACGCGGGTTGCGGACGAGCTCTTCCGAGGAGGGAGTGACGGCCTTGCGCGTAATGATTTCGAACGGCGTTTCGGGCTTGCCGAAGAAATCCTTTTCGATGCGCCCCTCGAAATTGCCGCTGCGCAGGAAGTTCTTCACCAGCCGGTCTTCGAGCGAGTGGTAGGAGATCACTACCAGCCGTCCGCCGGGGCGCAGCACCTTGAGGCTCTGTTCCAGCGCCATTTTGAGCGCTTCCATTTCTCCGTTTACTTCGATGCGCAGGGCCTGGAACAGCTTGGTCAGGAATTTCGATTCGTCCTTTTTCGGGGTACAGGGCGCTACGGCCGCAACCAGGTCTGCGGTGGTCAGGATCGGCTGCGCGGTCCGTGCGCGGACGATGCAGGCGGCGACTTTCCAGGGGGTGTCGATTTCGCCCCAATCGCCCAGGATGCGGGTCAGGGCGTCGGCGTCGAGCGTGTTCACCAGGTCGGCCGCCGTGCCTCCTCCGCGCTGATTCATCCGCATGTCGAGCGGTGCTGAACCCCGGAACGAGAATCCCCGTTCGACGGCATCGAAATGGTGGGACGACACGCCCAGGTCGGCCAGGATACCATCGACCCGGGTTACTCCGTGCAGCCGCAGGGCGCCCCGCATGAAGCGGAAGTTGCTTTCGACGTAATGGAAGCGGCTGTCTTCCGGGCAGTTGTCCCGGGTATCCCGATCCTGATCGAAGGCGTAAAGACGTCCCCGGTCGCCCAGTGCCGACAGGATGCGGCGCGAATGTCCGCCACCGCCGAAGGTGAGATCGACATAGGTTCCTGCAGGATCGATGTCGAGCAGTCGGACGGACTCTTCGAGCAGGACGGGCGTATGATAGACGGAGGTCATTTGGCTTCGATATATATTTAGGGTGTAAAGTTAGACAATTTGCAGGGAAAAATCGTTATCTTTACCGAAGAAAAAACGGTTGAGAACGGTCGTACTCCGGAAGGCCGGGGTGTCCCGCTTCCGGGATCTCCCTGTACCGATGCGGAGTTTCGATTGGAAATCCGAGCGTAGGTGCGATAGGTGCAAATCGGGCGTCGTACGACTTTCGACCGATAATTAAAAGGGTTACGTTATGCCGAAAATAGATGTCGATGCCGTGCTTGCGGCAAAGGCTCCCCGGATCGCCCGATGGGTGCCGGGATTCGTTATCCGCTGGCTCAAGCGCACGATCCATCAGGACGAAATCAACTATATTCTGGATGAGTATTCCGCGCTTCCTCCTCAGCAGTTTATCCAGGCTTGTTTTAAGTTCTGGGGAGTGACCTATTCGGTCGAAGGGCTCGAAAATCTCGATCCGAAGGGACGGTATCTCTTTGCGTCGAACCATCCTTTCGGGGGAATGGACGGTATGATGCTGGCCGACGAGCTGGTCGGATATTTCGGCGATGCGCGGGTGATCGTGAACGATTTGCTGATGCACGTCGAGCCGCTGCGACCGCTCTGGATTCCGGTGAACAAGCACGGTTCGCAATGCGGGGAATACCTGCGCAGGTTCGACGAAGCTTTCGCAAGCGACTGTCCGATTCTGACCTTCCCGGCCGGGCTTTGTTCGCGCCGTCGGCAGGGGGTGGTGTCCGATTTGCCGTGGCGTTCGAATTTCGTCAAGCGGGCGGCGGCGTCCGGGCGCCGGATCGTGCCGGTTTTCGTCGAGGGCGAACTATCCGATTTCTTTTACCGCCTTTCCAATTTTCGGACGAAGATAGGTATCCGGTTCAATATCGAGATGCTCTATCTGCCCGACGAGATGTTTTCGCAGAAGGGAAAACATTTCCGGATACTGGTCGGGGAGCCTGTTTCGACGGACGAGCTGGTCGAATGCGGATCGTGGCAGCAGCGGGCGGATTACGTACGCGAAAAGGCGTATTCTTTGGAAAAAAAGTTGCGTGCCGAAGCAAAACACGGATAAATTGTTTAGTTTTGCTCTAAATTTAACAGCATGGAACCCATCATAGAGCCTGTAAGCCGAAGTCTGTTGCTCGCGGAATTGACCCCTGAACGCAAGGTCCGAAATACGAACAAGGCTTCGAATGAAATCTATATTTTCGATGCCGCCGAATGCCCGTCCCTGCTGCGGGAGATCGGACGCCTGCGGGAGGTCGCCTTCCGGTCGGCGGGGGGCGGAACGGGGCTCGCCGTGGATATAGACGAGGAGGATCTCGCCGGCGACGGTTATTACCAGTTGATCGTCTGGGACCCTGCGGAGCAGGAGATCGTGGGCGGTTATCGCTTTATCGTCTGCACGTCGGAAAATCCCCGGCATCTTTCCACTGAACATTATTTCACCTTCAGCGACAAATTCCGCAAGGAATACCTGCCCTATACCATCGAACTGGGGCGTTCGTTCGTACAGCCTTCCTATCAGTCGCGCGGCAATTCGAAGAGTATCTATGCGCTGGACAACCTCTGGGACGGTTTGGGGGCGCTTGTGGTGCTGAATCCCAAGGTGAAATACCTTTTCGGCAAGGTGACGATGTACGCTTCGTACAAGGCTATGGCACGCAATGCCCTGATCTGGTTCCTGCGCCGTTATTTTCCCGATCCCGATCATCTGGTGGCGGGTAAAAATCCCGTGCAGCTCGATTTGGACGATCCCTATTACGAGCATTTTTTCACGGGCAAGACCTATGAGGAGAATTACCGTATCCTGATCCAGCGCATCCGCGAGTTCAACGAGAACATTCCTCCGCTGATCAATGCCTATATGAATCTCTCGCCTACGATGCGGGTGTTCGATACGGTAATCAACACCGATTTCGGCGGTGTGGAGGAGACGGGTATTCTGCTGACCATTCCGGACATTTATCCCGAGAAAAAACAGCGTTATATGCGTTGGCAGGGGTGGCGTGAAAACCTCAAGCAGCGCCGGGAACATTTCCGCCTCCGCCTGCAGGAGCATCTCTCGCGTATCGGGAAAAGATGGGAAGTGTAGTCGAGCCGGATTTTCCCGGGTCGGATGTCTTATTTTGATAAAATTACGCCTTTTCGGTGTAATTTTTTTGTTTATGGATGCGGAATTTCTCGAAAAATTGTAATTTTATAGAGAAAAGAGAAGTTTGTATGCGTACAAGATTGGTAGTGTCTTTTTTTATCTGTTTTTTGCTGCAGGCATGCTCCGGAGCTTCGACGACGAAGACGAATGGAGTGTCGAACACATCGGGAAACGATCAGGCCGGATGTATCGCCTTGGATACGATCGGCATCGATGGTGCGGTCGAGAAGTTCGTATGGAACGAAGAGGATGGAATCGGCTTCTTAATTCAGGATAATAGCTATTTGGACTTTATTAAATCGTCTTTCACATCGAGGCCGGTGTTTGCTATGCAGGCTGCTGACGGTCGAATAACCTATTCGACGGAGGATTTGATGAAAGAGATGTGGCCGAAAGAGCGGATCGAGGATCCTGTTTCGGTCGTAGCTTGGCGACCGTATGGATTTGCGTTACAAGAGGACGGGAGTTTTTTTCTTCCGGTCGGTGTGGCGCAGTATGATGAGAAGGGGTGCCGGAGCGTGCCTATGCTCGGCCGGTACCGGGGAAATCTGGCTGAAATGACACTCGATTTCGAAAATATGTTCTCCGCTGTGGAGTTGCGATTGAGGAAAGACAGCTTCGCTCTCGAACCGATTAAGGTGAAACAAGTTATTTTGCAGGGAAACGACGGTGAAATTCTGGCAGGATCGATCAAGGTGGTAGCCAGTAGGCAGGAGCTGCCCGACAGTGTGTGCGAAGAGAGGAAAGTCAGTCCTTGCGTCGTATTGGATTGCGGATCGGTGGAGCTGACGGAAGAATCGACCTCTTTTTATCTGCCTGTACTGCCTGTGGAGTTTCGCCGAGGGTATTCGTTAACGGTCGTGACGGATCGTGACAGCGGGAATATGTTCAGGATTCAATGCGGTGGCAAATTCCCCGTAAGATTGAAAAAAGGTCGGATATACCGTGCGGCGGATACGATTGTTCGCCCGGCGTATCTGCAATACATGATTCCCGATCCCAATTTCCGGGCTTATCTTTTGGAACAGGGGTATATCGAAGAGATCGGCGAAAACGGGAGCCGGGTCGTAGTAACACCTGCCGGTCGGGCTGCGACGAAGATAGATTGTTCGAGGCGGGGTATCGCTTCCTTAGCAGGAATCGAGTATTTCCCGCTGTTGGAGGAGTTGAATTGCTGTATGAATATGATATCGACGTTGGATTTGACGCAGAATCCTCGTTTGGTAAAGTTGGATTGTTCGGGAAATTGTCTTAAATCCTTGGATGTAAGCCATAATTCGGTGCTAATGGAGTTACGGTGCATGTTGAATGAGCTGGTGGCATTGGAAACGGATCGGAATCCGAAGCTGACTGTTTTGCATTGTGCATTTAATCGCTCGTTGAAAGCGTTGGATGTGACTGGTAATCCCCTGTTGAAAGAGTTGGTGTGCACGGAAAACAGTCTGTCGAGTTTGGATGTGTCGCATAATTTGGAACTGAAAAAACTTATGTGCGGAAATGGTTTTGTCAAAAAGAACCGTTTGGAAACCCTGGATGTTAGTAAAAATACCAAACTCGACACGTTGGAATGCTCGGGCTGTTGGCTGAAAACCTTGGATGTCAGTCGGAACCGGGATTTGATATATTTGAATTGCAGTAGAAATGAATTGGAGCGTCTGAATCTCGGCGCTGTTCCGAATTTGAAGGAATTGGATTGTCCCATGAATAAATTGAGCCGACTGGACGTATCTCGTTGCAAGGCTCTGACATGGATTTCGTGCGACAGGAACTCGCTCTCCTCGTTAGATGTATCCCACAACCGGTCGTTAAATTGGCTGTCGTGTGGTGAAAATTTGCTTACTACGTTGGATGTGTCGCATAATTCGGTGTTGGAAACGTTGTGGTGTAATGACAACCAATTGACTACGTTGGATCTTTCGGGAAATCCGATTTTGAGAAAGCTGTATTGTTGCAATAACCGGTTGTCCTCTTTGGACTTGAGTAAAAATAAATTCTTGGAACCGAGGAATGTGTCCGATCACGGGAACTGTTTCCCGGAGGAAGAGGGTTCGATTGTGGTTAATTCCTGCTGTTTCTGAAAAATGAAAAAGGGGCTGTCTAACAGTTTTAGACAGCCCCTTTCGTTGCTTTTTGGTTTTACCGCGACGCGGCGATATTCGAGCTGTGCATGCCCCGGGAATCGCGGGCCCAGTCGTCCCTGGCGCGGAGTACCTGTTCGATGATGTCGCGCACGCAGCCGTGCCCGCCCGCGAACTCCGAAACGTAGCGCGAGGCTTCGATCACCTCGGATGCCGCATCCGAGGGACAGACGGGGATTCCGACTGCCTTCATACACTCCAGGTCCGGGATGTCGTCGCCCATGTAGATGACGTTCGCCGGATCGAGTCCGTGGCGTGCGAAGAAATCCTGCATGGCCGATATTTTGTCCATGCAGTCCAGGTAAACATCTGTGATTCCCAGCATTTTGAGCCGGTGGTCGAGCGTTGCGCCCCGTCCGCCCGTGATGATGCACACTTTGTAGCCCATACGGAGCGCATAGGCGATGGCATAGCCGTCCTTGGCATAGTATTTTCGGATGAAATCCCCATCGACCAGGGGCATGATTCCCCCGTCGGTCATTACGCCGTCCACGTCGAAAATGAACGCTTCGGTCTTTACGATGTCTTCTTTGAAGTTTCCCATATATCTTGACTTAATGATTCATAAATTCGTAACAGTCGCGGATCGTGAGCGAGTGCGGCTTCGTGCCGCCGCAACGTCGGCAGGTCGCCGCGTACGGCAGGCCCGGTCTGCACCCGATGCGGATCGCCCGAATCGACGGCTTTGGCTGCGGTTTCGGCGATCAGGGGTTTCAGTACGTCGAAGGGCAGTTCGGTCCCGTGCAAAATCTCGCCTCCCAATGCGTAGAGGTGATTGACGAAATTGCAGGCGAAAACCGCGGCCAGGTGAAGGCGTACGCGACGGTCGGAGTCGGCACGATATACCGTGCGGCTCAGATTGCGGGCGAACGCTTCGAGCTCCGAGGTGAAGGAGTCGTCGTTTCCTTCGACGAAAAGAGGTATTTTGGCAAAATCCACGCTGCGGCCTTGGGTAAAGGTTTGCAGGGGATAGAGAACGCCCCGACGGTCGAAGCGTGCGGGAAGAGCCTCTATTCCGATGCCTCCGGCCGTATGTACCACAGCGGCTTCGGCGGGTATGGGCAGGCTTTCGGCCAGCGTGGTGATCGCCGCATCGCTGACGGCCAGGATGTAGAGGTCTGCGGCGGCCAGCTCGCGCGGATCGGAGCTCCACGCGGTGCCGTTTTCGAGGGCGAGTGCTGTACCTCGTTTCGCGTTGCGGGCGAAGATCTGGAGCAATGTTGCTCCTTCCGTGCGGCTTATCGCGCGGGCGAGCGCTTCGGCCAGGTTGCCGCTGCCTATGAGGACGATATTTTTCATCTTTCCGAGTGTTTCGATTCGGGCTGCGGCCCGGAAGCCGGTTTGCGGGCGGCGTTCACTGCGTCGTCCAGGTCGATGAGCCGAAGCCGGTCGCCCGCTGTACGGCAGGCCGTCTGAAGCTCGTCGAGCGCGCGGTCTATTCGGCGCGTTTCTTCGGTCGCGGCGAAGTAGAGGCGTGTCGAACTGTAATTGTCGATGGTTCTGAAAATGTTGTAGAGCGTCATTTCGTGGATGTCCCGTCCGGGGGCGAAAGCCACTTCGCGGTCGTCGTCCGGATTCCGGATTTCGATCAGCAGGCCCGTGCGCACGAGCTGGTGCAGGACATCGTTCACGATGCGGGTGGGCAGCGAGAGTCGGCGGCGGAGTTCATCGACCGGGAGCGCCCCTTCGTTTTCCCGAAAGCGGTGTACGACCTGGAGCATGACGGCCAGGATGATCCGGCGTCGTCGGTCGTTGCTGATGCCGAGCGATTCGCGCTCTTCGGCGAAACGGTCGATATTCTGGTAGGCGAACGAGAGTTCGCCGCCGAAGAGCAGGATTTCCCACGAGATTTGCAGCCATAACAGGAAGAGCGGCAGGGCTGCGAAACTGCCGTAAATCGCGTTGTAGGAGGTCATCCATCCTTGCAGATAGAGGTAGCCCCACTGAAAGAGCATGAAGACCGTTCCTGCGACGATACCCGCCATGAAAGCGCTGCGCCACAAGACTTTCGTATTGGGCACGACGGCATAGATCAGGGTGAAGCTGCCCCAGATGATGACCAGGGCCGAAAGTTTCGAAAGAAGGATGCCGAGGAACGTATTCCCCGCGTCGAAGAACCGGAGCAGATAACCTCCCATCGTGCTGGCCACGAGCCAGAGGATCGGGGCGACCATCGCGATGACGATGTAGTTGAGGTATTGGCGGGCGATATTGCGCGAGGACTGAACCTCCCAGATGTTGTTGAAAGCGCTCTCCACCGACCCGAAAACCCGGATGACGGCCCAGAAAAGGGTTACGACGCTGACCAGGGCGATAAGCCCGCCCTGCGTATTGGCGAGGGCTTTGCGGGCGAATTCCACCATGTAGTCCAATACTTCGACGTTTTGCGGGAAAAGGGCGTAGAGATCGTCGATCAGGCCGTCCAGAAGCCCGAATCCCTTGACTACGGCGAATACCAGCGCCAGGATCGGGACGATCGAGATGAGCGTATAGAACGTCAGGGCGGCGCTGCGCACGATCGTATCGTGGGCGATCAGGCCGCGTGCCGTGTAGAACAGCAGCTTGTACTGTCTGACGGCCCACCGGACGCGGGGATTGCGGTAGGAGTTTGCGTTGCGCCGCAGGATCGTGTCCGTGAAGTAGGTGAAGACGTTCTTGACTTTCATTTCGGGACGTTTCTCAAAGGTAGCTATTTTAGACGGATTGTCCAATAATCCTGCCCGAGTTTCGTGAAGGCGATCCGTCGCTCGCCGCCTTCGCGTATGCCGAGCCGTGCGGCGATTTCAGCCGCCGTGAGCGGGAAATCCTGTTTCAGAATCGTCAGCCGGCTGCCGGAAAGCTCCCGTTTCAGTTGCTTGGGGTTGTAGGGCTCGATCCGTTCGATCTCCAGCCAGCGGCCCAATGTGTCTTCGGACTTTTCCGCTGCGAATCCGTAACCGTTCGGGCTCCAGATGTCGGCGTGGCCTTGCAGGTAGGTCGGCGTCAGCCGGGCTTTTTGAAGCGCTACGTCGGGGATCAGCAGCCAGCGGTAAGCGGCCGGATCGAAGGGCTTGTCGCAGGGAGTTGCACGGGCTTCGGCCGGCGTGCAGGAAAATTCTCCCAGTTCGAGCGCAACGGCCGTCAGCAGGGGGCCGGTTCCGTCGGTATAGACGACGACTTCCTTGCATTCGTCGTGCAGGGACACCACTTCCGTGCGGCAGGGACCGAAGAGCCGGAATGTTTCGCCGACGTCGAACAGCGGGGAGTTCTTGACGCAGAGGTTCGGGGCGATGCGACGGAGTTCCGGTAGCAGCTTCGGTATGTCGGGCGAACAATCCTCCAGCCGCACCAGCTTGCGCCCTCCGGCGCTGCGACGGTCGGGGTCGGCGTAGATCCAGTCGAAGTGGTCCAGGGTCGAGGCGAGGAACGCCTCGGCGGAGGAGTTGATAACCCGTATGTTCGTTGCGCCCAGCCGCCGGAAATTCTCTTCGGCGACGGCCGCCAGCGTCGCATCCCGTTCGAGGGTGATGACTTCGCGGAAGCGTTTTGAGAGGTAGAGGGCATCGACGCCCAGTCCGCAGGTAAGGTCGAGCACCGTGTTTCCGCTGCAACTTTTGCGGGCCGCGCATGCCTCGCTCGAGGCCTGTTCGAAAGCCAGCGGCGGGAGGATGCAGCGGGCTTCATAGTAGGAGGGGAGTTTCGTCCGTGCCCGCGCAAGGTATTTGACCTGCGTGGCGACGAGTGCCGCATGCGGAATACGCTTGTCGAGGGCGATCGCCGCAGGGTCGCGGCCGATTTGTTCCTCGACGGTATGCCGCACTTCGGGAGTCAGCAGCAGTCGGTATTGTTCCGGAGTCATCATTCCGGGAGCGAAGATACCGATTTTTTCCGTTCGGCGCTCCATAGGAGTAGGGTTGCGAAGATGAAAAGTCCGTAAACACTCCAGCATTGGGTCGTCGTGAGCCGGATGTCGAGGGCGGCTGCCGGAAGTGCCGCTGCAGCTCGGATCAGTTCGTTCTGTGCCCGGGCTGCGAATCCTGCGACGACCGAGAAGAGCGGTGCGAGCGCCGTTCCCGGGATCACGAGCCAGAGCGTGCAGCTCCCGACCACGACGTAGGAGAGCAGGATGACGACGGGGTTGAGTGCCAGTCCGACGACCGAGATCTGGCCGAAGGTATGGGAGATAAGAGGTGCAGTCGCAGCGGACGCTGAAAATCCGATGGCGAGGGTTGCGGTCAGCATATCGATGCTTTTGCGGCGTGTTCGCAGGAGGCGGCAGAGGGGGAGTCCCCAGGCGATGATGCCGGCGACGGCGATGAACGAGAGTTGGAAGCTGATGTCGAACAGGTAATCGGGATGGAAGAGCAGCATGACGAAGGCTACGCCGGCGAGTGTGTTCATCCCGACGTATTCCGACGACGAGGCCAGGGCGAATTGCAGGACGGAGAACATCAGCGCGGCCCGGACGACGCTGGGCGGGAATCCCGTCGTGGCGGCATAGAGCCAGATGAGCAGGATGACCGCGATATTGCGCAGGATGTGTCCGTGCCGGAAAAGCGGCAGCCACCAGAGCAGCAGGTTGGCGAGTAGAAAGACGATGCCCACGTGCAATCCCGAAACGGCGAGCAGGTGCGAGGTCCCGCTGCGCGAGTAGGCCGCACGGAGTGCAGGGGAAAGCGAGCGTCGATCCCCGGCCGTCATAGCGTTGCAGAGGGCCTGTTCGTCGGGTGCCAGGGCCAGACGGTCGAGCCGTGCGACGGCGTTCGTGCAGGAACAGGGAGAGGTGCTTCGGGGAAAGCTCCCGGTGTAGGGTGTCGCGCAGCAGCAGGCTTGAGCGGTTCAGGTAGAGGGTGCCGACGTATCCCCGGCGGGTCATCAGCCGTCCGTAGCCGCCGTGACGGGCGGTGAAAGGGTAGATTTTGCCGCGTACGACGGCTCGGTCGCCGGGATTCAGCACGGTCGAAGAGTCGCATCGAACCACGAGGTTTCCGGCGGCGGGGAGCCATTCTCCGGTTTCGGAGTTCCGCCGGGCGCGGAGCGATGCGCCGGAGGCCGTTTTGCCTTCCCGTTCGGAGAGGCGTTCCCGGACGATGATTTCGTATTCGCCCGGAGTGCCGGTCGGCGGAGCGGGAGTGTGTCCCAGTTCGGTGACGGTCATGCCGAAAAGCAGAATGGCTCCCAGGGTGGCGAGGTTTGCGCTCCGGTCGTCGGCGAGCAGTGCCAGGATACCGCAGACGAGGAATCCGCCTACTAACAACCACAGCGGCAGTACGTAGTGGTCGGCCAGCAGGATGCCGGCCGCGAGCGGCGGCAATGCGCGGAGCATGGGCATGCGCCGGAGTTTCGACCGGAGGTTTTCGGACTTGAGTCGTAGCATAACGGAGCCGGATCGCGGGAAATGGACGGAGAACCGGGCTTTGACTTTGTGTTTTTTTCGTTTTCTGCGTTTGGCGGGACCTCGCGGGCAGTCGCGGGCCTCGTCGATCGGATATTTGCGGTTTGCCTCCTTCGGATGCGGCGGAATATTCCCGCCTCTTCGTTGCATCCGCTTCGAGTGTCGGTTTTCGGATTCGGCGGTTTTCCGATTCGTAAAGATAACTGTTTTTTCGGAAGAATGAGCCGTTCGGATGTATGGATAATACAAAACGACACGCATCGAATGAAATGATGCGTGTCGTTTTGTCGTATCGGAGGTTTTTTCGCCCGTTTAGAACGATGCGAATGTGTTCCAGTTCGAATTTTGCTCCGCTGCGGCCTGGATGTCGGCAGGCAGGTTGGCGAAGAAATCGAAGCCGGTGAGCCGTTCGATCTCGGCGACGGAAGTCGCATAGTTCGTGTAGCTATCGTTCGAGTACTCCCTGTGTTCCATCCAGAAACCGATCGTCATGGCCGACGTCACTTTGTTCGACGCGTCGCGCCGGACTTTCAACAACGCTTTGTAGTAATAGTTCGGTACGGGGCATCGTTTGCTGTCCGACTTCGGTGTGATCCAGGTGATCGCTTCGTGGTTGCCTGCGGTCTGGAGAATAGCGCCCGTCACCACATATACCGTGTCCGTAGTCGCAGTGATATTTCGGACGCCGCTTTCGAGCTGCTGCCAAATACCGCCGTTGAATTTGTTCTGAATCTGCGGCGTGGAATTGGTTGCGTAATAGGTCTGTACGACCAATTCGTCCGAACCGTTGCGGTCGGCGTTGGGTATCTGGTGCCCCCGGGCGTAGAACTCTTTCGAATTGTCATATCCGTCCGATGTGGTAGCTCCGAGATTGACCCCGTAGCTGCTCGACCAGACGTTGATCTGTTCGGATTCGGCCAGTCCGGGATTGCGCTGCCATTTGTCGGAACGTCCGTTTCCCATGTGTCCTTTTGCGAGCGGATAGGCTACCCAGTAAGCCGTGTAGGTCGATTTGTCGTAGTACATCGTGTAGTTGCGCTGCGATCCGGAGGCGGGATAAACCGTCTGCGTGATCGTCGCGTCGGCTGTCGTGCGGGCCGGAAGCTCGTACCAGGCGGCATGATCCGTCCGTGCTCCTTCGGTGGTAAAGGTTGTCGAAGAACTCTGCGGCGTGGAGCCGTTGGTCGCCGTTACGACGCCGTAAACCGTGTACGTCGTTGCGGGCAGAAGATCGGAGAGGTTGGCGGTCGCTTCGTTTCCGACAACAGCGGCAACGACACTTCCTGTGTCGCTGCCGTTCGTTGCGGAATAGAAGAACTGCACCTCGGTTGCGTAAGCGGCGTCGGTCAGACTACTGGAAACCTTCGCTGTACTCGAAGTTATGTCGCTTACGCTCGGTGTGGCAATTCCCGGGGTAGGGTCTGGAGTCGGAACTCCGCCTCCTGTTCACTCAGGCTGCCAAGAGAAATCACCGATAGTAGTACGGTTTTCCGTGTTTTGCTCGATCTTGATCGTTGCGTCCTGCCCGTTGCATACTATATCCGAGAGTTCGAAAACTTTTTTTGAATTTTTGGTTATACTTAATGTTCCTACGCTTTCTCCTCCGGCTGTTACGGTCAAGGTTGCACTGCCTTTCGAACTTGTCAAGGCGTTGAACTTGAGTGCTGTGATTCCGCCAGGGATTGTTACGCTCAATGAACCGTTCTTACCTATCGTGAGGTAAGTTTCGCTGGAAACTGTGATCCCTGCCGTGCGTAATGTAGTACGGTCGGTTTTGGATTGGTTCGGATTACCACATTTTACGTAGGTCCATACCGGAGTCCCGGTTGTTACACCGTTGAAAGTTCCATTAGAGTTGTAGGCTGATCCTGCATCGGGTTTATAGTTTTCGAAAGTTTCCGAAACCCATGCCTTTGCGCCGGCAGCAGCCTGCTCAACAGTCAGCGTCGCTTGGGCTGTACCCAGTGAAGTAGTGGCGGTAAGAACGATGCGTGCTGTACGAGGTGTTGCGACCGTATTTTCTGTGGCTGCGACTTCGAGGCGATTTTCGCTGCCGTTGTAATCACCTGTGGTGATCCAGTCCGGCTGTTCGGTTCCTTCAGTGCCGTCGTAAATAGCGACGGAAACGTCTTGCGTTTCGGCGTTCTTCAACGTAACGGGGATATAGTGAGTTTCCGTATCGTTATAAGACAGTGTCAGGGTCGTCTGATCCAACGTGATTTCAGGCAACTTGACGTATTCGGCAGGGATTAGGGTCAGATCTTTTGTCTGACTGCCGGTATAGAATCCAAAACCGAGAGCTGCTTGATCGTTTTTCGCCAAAATACGGGAAGGGGTCGCTGCCGATGCGATTTGGTAAGTGCCTTCGGACTTGTTCTTGGTAATTACCAGTTCATAAGGAGTCGTAGAGGTCGTAGCGCTGTTGCCGCTTTCCCAGGAGAGGTAGTTCTCGCCTTGACTGATCGTGTAGTTGTCACCCGATTTGGTAATTGTCCAAATGAGGGTTTCGTCCCCGGTTTTGTAGGGATTAGACGGCGTAATCACTACGGGAGCCAAACGGGAGCCTTCAGCTAAAGAACTCATTGCATAGGTTGTTTCGGATTGGGTCGCCGTGATGACGTAGTCGCCGCTCAATGTTTCGTTCTCCTCTTCCGTAGCGCCGGTCATATCGACCGCGAAAGTCGAACTGTCGCCCGCTGCGAAAGCCAGGGTCCGGCCCTCCTGAACGGTTACCGTCTTGGTGAAGATCTTCGATGCGGTGGTCACGGTAACGGTGAATGTTTCACCGGCAGCTACCTCGAACGGGAAGCAGGTGAAATAAGCCGTCATACCCGCTTCGCTATTGGCCGTGATGTTCATCTCCGAAGAGTAGTTCAACGTCACGTTATCGGCGAAATTGTTAATATAGCCATACTCCTTGATGGTACCTGCCGTCATATCGACATAGCTGCGGCCCGTGACTTTTTTGTCGGGAGCCGTAAATTTGACGCCGAGGACACTTTCCGCAGATGCGAGGTTCTTGACCGTCATCTTACCGATGGCAACGGCACGGCCGAAACTCATTTGCAGTTCGGTCGGCTGACTCTTCAGCGAGATCGATTTGGCGATCAGCAGGTCCGCGTTCGAATCGAAACTCGTAGCGGTCGGCTGCTGGACTGTGGGAGTGATGACCTTCATGTTGGTGATGTCCGTATTGCTGGAGGTAACCCATGCCGAAGCGGGGTAAACCGCGTTGTAAACGAGCGGGGTGTTCTCGTTTGCGGGGAACGTTACGGCGAATTTTGCAATGTTGCCGCTTATCACGCCCTTTTGCGAGGTAGCAAATACGGTAGTGGAAGCCGCCGTTTCGAGTACTTGCAGGAATTCACCGGTCGCATTCCACGAAACTTTCCCCGTCAGGGGATCATACGTCGTACGGGAACCGGATGCCGATTCGAGTTCAGACGATGCGGTGACCGTCATCGTTACTTTACGACCGTTCGACGGGTCGGAAACCGTGTCGTCTTTGGAACAGGCTGCGAACAGAGATGCACACACTGCGACAGCCAAAATGGATTTGAAAAAAGTTTTCATAGTCGTAGGATGTGTTTGTTAGTATTCTCCGTAATCGGTGTCATTAACGCTGCCGCCTGCTTCGCCGGCTCCGCCATAGTCCAGGACAGTGCTGTTGGCAAAACCTTTCTCGATCGAGATGCTGAGGATCTCAACCGAAGGAGCGGAGTACGAAGTTCCCCCCCCCTTAACCGTAGATTCGTAGTGTTTTTTCATAATCATAGAGGTATTATGTTTGAGAGTTTTTTCTCGCCCTAAAATGTTTACGCACAAATGTAGGGAATATTTATGTAAAAGAGTAGGAAAAAACTAAATTTCACAGAATCTTTATATTCCGGGGGTAGAAGGGAACGACGCGGAAAATCAATACAGGTTGTCGAACATGCTCTGGCTTTTGTCGTATTTCAGGTCGGCGAGGGAAGCCGCTTTGACGCCGATGTTGAAACTCCAGCTCTGATAGTGGCCGAAGGGGACCCACGCGAACGACATTTGCCAGCAATGCAGGTCGCGTGTAATGGTGATGGAGGCCGGAGTCAGCTCTTTGGCCTGGAAGTCGTAACCGCCCTGGATTGTTACACCCATTTTTGGCAGAATCGTAACGCTGCCGTTGATGCCGAGCGTTTGGGTGATGTTTTTCTGGTAGCCCGTCGTGCCGTTGTTGGTCGGTGATGCGGAGTAGCTGATCGTATAGTTGAATCCCAGGTTCCAGGGTAGCGAGAAGTCGTAGTAGGCCTGGGTCATGTATTGCCGTCGCAGGGCCGGGTTCATTTGCCCGTAAGGGTCGTAGAAAGGATTGGCGTAGGCCGGATCGACCGGGGCGCTGTTGATGTCGTTGATCGCCGGGGTGGAGTTGTCCTGGCGGGATTGGAACGTATAGCCGAACGAAGTGCTGGCCGATACCACACGGCCCGGGAAAAAGAGTTTGTTGATACGCTGGCCCTGCGGGGTGACCCGGTAAGGGTCGAGCGTAGCGTTGATATTGATGCCGAAATTCTGGAAAACGGTCGTGCGCAGCGAAATGGGGATGTTCGAAAGTCCCATGGAGTCGGCCAGGAAGTTATAGGATACCTGTCCGATGCGGAGTTCGTCGATCAGTTTGATCTTCTTCATACCCGAGGTATCGCGTTTGCTGAGCACCTTCATTTCGAGCGTCTGCGAGAGCGAGGCGTTGATGGCCATGGACTGACCGGAGCTGGGCACGCCGAAGATGCTCCCTTCGAAAGGCGAGTAGGTCTTGAAATTACCCAGCGTATCGCTCTGCACGGTCTTTACGTAGCCGTATTTCTGCTTGGAGAAGTCGGGGGCGTAGGAGAAGCTCACCGTCGGGGTGATCGTGTGGCGGATCGCCTGTACCTTGCGCGTTTTCTTCTTGGCCTCGTAGCGGCCATAGATGATCGTCGAGGCCTGCAGGCTGAAGTTGTAGTTGTACAGACGGTAGAATCCGTACTCCGGGTCGAGTTTGTCGATGCGGTTCAGCACCGGGTTCCAAACCTGCTCCTGTTTTTTGAAATACCACTTTTCGGTGTAGTTGATCGTAGGTCCGAAGTTGATGTAGTTGAAGATGTTGTACGTCGCCGAGATAGGAATGCTATGCTCGAAGCCGTACTGCATGTTCTGGAGTGTTTCCTTGGTGAAGATTTCGGACTCTTTGGCGTTGGCCTTGTTGTTGAACTTGCCGGTGTAGCGGAGCGAAATCTCGTACCACCGCTGCTTGCCCATCGCCTCCTTGCGTTTGAAGGGGTAGAAGGTCGAAACGTTGAAGACGACGTTCGGCAGGGCGATCGAGAGCGTTCCGCTCTGCGAGTTCTGCGAAACGGACATGTTGGCCGAAAGGGAGAACGGTGTGCCGAGCCAGCTTTTCGAATAGGAGATCGTCGAACTTGTCTGCGTCTGGAGCGCTTCGTTCAGGCTGGTAGCCGAATAGCGGTTGTAGCCGCTGGTACGGAAATCGACCGATGCGGAGAAGGTCGATCCCGGATTGGCTTTGGGGTCTTGCGTATGCTGCCAGTAGAGCTGGAAGTTGTTCTGCTGGAGGAAGTCGGGTTCGCCCTTGTCGCCGACACGGACGTTCGAGTAGTTGAAATTCAGGGTGCCGTTGTACTTGTAACGCTTCATATAGCGCGACATCGCGGATGCCTCCCACGATCCGAGGGTGTAGATACCGCCCCGGATGGCCAGGTCCATGTGCTCTCCGAGCGTGAAGTAGTAGCCCAGGTCACGAATGTAGAATCCCTTGGTCGATTCCTCGCCGAAAGTCGGCATCAGCAGACCCGACTTGGGGCCGGAACTGAGCGGGAAGAAACCCTCGGGCAGTAGCGGAAAGTAGATGGGAACGTCTTCCAGGACCAGGTAGGCGGGACCCGTGACCACTTTCTTGCCGGGAATCACCTTCGCCTTGGTCATCGCCAGGTAGAAGTGGGGGTGGTCCGTCTGGTCGCAGGTGGTGTATTTGCCGTCCTGGATGTGGATGGTGTTGTCGTCCATCTTTTTGACGTTGTTGCCGATCAGCCAGCCGTCGCCCTCCTGAGTCGCCACGCCTTTGATTTTCGCCTTTTTACTGCCGATGTTGTAGGTGATCGTGTCCATCGTGTAGGGATTGGCGGCTCCTTCGGTGAAAGTGGGGTTGGTAACTGTCGGTTTGCCGTCTATCGTGTCGCGCTTGCCGTGGGCGTAGATGATCTTTTCGTCCATATTGACCCGCATGAAATCTCCCTTGAGATTCATGTTCTGGTAGTTGATATCGCCCTGGTTGTAGATATAGACCGTGCGGTTGCGTACGTCGTAGTAGAGCGAGTCCTGGTTTTTGCCGCTGATGATGTCGTCCAGGAAAGATTTTTTCCGGGTCGTATCGCGCCGGGTCGTGTCCTGACGCAACGAATCGCGTAGCAGCGAGTCGTTGCCGGTGGGAGCCGTACTGTCGGCGGGGGCGATCGGCGAGAGGGGAGGCGCTCCGAAGATCGAGTCGATCTTGGTGTCGAAAAGCGAATCCTGCTCCTCTTCCGTACGTGTTTCGGCGGTCGGGGGGCGGTCGGCTTCCCGTTGAAGGCGCCGAATCTCCCGGCGGGTTTCGCGGCGGGATTTTTGTACGGCTTGTGTCGGAGTGCTGTCGGGCGGTGTTTGGCGTTCGGGTGTCGCGGGATGCTGCACTCCGCCCGGCAGCGCCATGCCGAGCACCGGAAGCAGGAAGAGCAGCAGGAGTGCTCCCGAGAAGATATATTTTGCCTTTAGCCTGTCCAAAATTCCAAAAAAAATCATACCTTTGCCGACGAGTCGGCAAAACCGCCCGAAAATGGCTCCGAAGGCCTCAGTGCGGGGGTTTTAACATCCGGCAAATATAGGTAAAAAATTCAGAACCGTTAAATTTTCAGCCACTTTTGCTATGCGGAAATCGCTTTTTCTTGTTGCCCTGTTTTTGATTGCGACACTCTCTTTCAACGGAGTTGCCGCGCAGAATATTGCACAGGGCGTGCGGGTCGTCGTAATCGATGCCGGGCACGGGGGGCCGAAGTTTCCGGGAGCTCATTACAGAGGCGTTTATGAGAAAGATCTCAACCTTCAGATCGCTCTGAAGCTCGGGGCCTTGATCGAGAAGGAGATCCCCCAGTTGAAAGTGGTTTACACGCGTAAGACGGACAAGCAGTTTTCCGAAAGTCTGACCCAGGATTTGCAGGCTCGGGCCGATATCGCCAACAAGGCGGGCGGCGACCTGTTCATTTCGATCCATACCAATGCTGCGGCATCGGCGTCGGCACGGGGAGTCGAGACCCTGATTATGGGTGAGAGTCCGCTGGAGAAGAACGCCAACGAGCGGGCCCTCTATTATAACAACCAGGAGGAGCTGCTCGATATGTCGAACGAGAAGACGGCGGCGATCGTTCGGGCTTATATCCAGAACCTGCAGTTCACCTATGGTGAATACAGCGAAGCGATGGCCCGTCTGGTGCAGAAACATTACGTCAAGTCCGGGCGGCACAATCGCGGTGTGAAGCGACAGCCGCTCAAAGTGCTCTACGCTACCGATATGCCCGGTATCCTGACCGAGATAGGTTTCCTTTCCAATTCGGAGGAGTACGCTTATATGAATTCGGCGAAGGGGCAGGCTCAAATCGCACGTGCGCTGTGCGATGCGGTGAAGGATTACGTCGCTTTCGTTCGGGGTGCGCTGCTTGTCGATGACGATGCCATTTACGAACAGGCCGATGCCGATGTCGCAGAGCCGGCTTCGGCTGCCGCTTCGGACAAAGCGGATAAGGGTAGTGTCAAAACCGGGAAAGCCGAACAGGAGAAGACGTTTTATGCCGTGCAGTTGATCGCCAGCGCCAAGCGCGTGCCGCCCAAGGACCGGCAGTTCAAAAGTTACCGGGGAAAAGTCACGGAGTTCGTTACCGGCGGCCGGTTCAGGTATAAGTATTGTGTGGGGCGTTTCGATACCCGCAAGCAGGCCGAAGCCAAGTTGGCCGAGGTGCGCAGGGAGTTCCGCGATGCGTTCGTGGTGAGTTGTCGGGGCGACCGGATCGTACAGTAAATAAAACGAAAAAAACAGGTATATGAGAAGAGAAGTTAAGATCGGCATTTTCGCCGTGCTGATGATCGGCGCCCTCTGGGCGGGTATCCGCTTTCTGAAGGGGTTCGACATCTTCAGTCGCAACGCGGTCTATTATGCCGCTTACGACCAGGTCGATGGCGTGCAGAACGCTTCGCCGATTCTGATCCGGGGCGTGAAGGTGGGAGCCGTGACGGATATTTCGTTCGATCCTTCGATCGGTAACGAGGTCGTACTTCAACTGACGATCCAGCGGAAATACCGGATTCCGTCCAATTCCGAAGCCCGGATCTACAGCAACAGCATCATGGGCGCCAAAGCGATCGAAATCGCTCTGGGCGATGCCGGGACCTACCTGCAATCCGGGGACACCCTCTGTTCGAGCCGCAGCAAGGGCCTGATGGATATGGCGGGTTCGGAACTCGAATTTTTCAAGCAGAAGATGTCGCAGGTCGTGGGGGATTTGAGCCGCACGATGGATAACCTGAATCTGATTATGGAGCAGAACGCCGCGAATATCGAAGGTACGATGTCGCACCTGAATTCGATTACGGGCAGCGTAAACGGTATGTTGCTGTCGCAGCGTGCGAATCTGGAGAGCGCCGTAGCGAATTTGACCCGTTTTTCGGAGATGCTCGGCGAGAACTCTCCGCGTATGGACAGTATTATCCTGAATTTAAGCAATTTTACCGACCAAATACAGCGTGAGAATCTGGCCGGGGCGCTCGATTCGACTCTGATGAACCTCAATGCGATCTTGGCCCGTGTCAATGCCGGGGAGGGGACTGTCGGGCAGCTCGTCAGCGATCCCCGTCTGTACGAATCGCTCAACGAGGCGACTGCGAACTTGGCGTCGCTGCTGGCCAACTTGCAGGCCCATCCTGCTCGTTACGTCCATTTCTCGCTGTTCGGCCGCGATCCCGAGGCCGACCGCAAGCAGCAGAAAAAAGAGGCGAAACATGCCCGGCGCGATTCGCTCAAGGCCCTGAAAGCGGCCCGATAGTTTCGAATGTTTTCTCTGTGCGATGATCTATCCGGCGAACTTTGAACAGAAAGTCGGTTTCGACCGGCTGCGTGAGCAGGTCGCGGCGCTGTGTACGATTCGCGGCGGCCGGGAAAGGTTGTGCGCCGAACAATTCAGCACTTCGCAGGCCGATGTCGAGCGGCGGCTGGCGCTGGCGGACGAGATGCGCCGTCTGCTGGAGATGGAACGGGACTTTCCGGACGACGAGTTCGTCGATGTCGATTATATCCTTTCCAAACTGAAGATCGAAGGCAGTTTCCTCGAAGTCGAGGAGGTCGTGTTGCTGCGCCGGGCGCTGGCTTCGGCGGGGGGCGATCGCCGGTTTTATCCTGGGGCGCGGTGAGGAGCTATATCCCGAACTGCGGCTCCGCAGCCGGGGGATCGAGGCTTTCCCGGAGATCGTTCGGGCGATCGACGGTATCGTCGATCAGTACGGCAAGATCCGGGACGACGCTTCGCCGGAGTTGCAGCAGATCCGGCGGATGATCCGCGAGCGGGAGGGGCAGGCCGCCAAACGCCTGCAGCAGGTGTTGTCGAATGCCAAGAAAGCCGGTATCGTGGAGGCCGACGCGATGCTCTCGATCCGCGACGGCCGGGCGGTGATTCCGGTCGCAGCGGCCAATAAACGCAAGTTGCAGGGTTTCATCCACGACGAATCGGCCACGGGCAAGACCTTCTACGTCGAGCCGGTCGAGGTCGTCGAAATCAATAACGAACTCAAGGAGCTGGAGTACGCCGAGCGGCGCGAGATCGTGCGGATCCTCTCGGCCTTCACCGACTCGATTCGCCCCGAAGCGGATCGGATCGCGCTGATTGGCGACTATCTTTCGGATCTGGATATGATCCGTGCCAAAGCCCGCTGGGCCGTTGCCAACGGAGCGGTGAAGCCGATCGTTTCGACGGACGACCGGCTGGTGCTGCGCAATGCGCGGCATCCCTTGTTGCAGCAGACGCTCCGGGCGCAGGGCAAGCAGGTGGTGCCGCTCGATCTGCAACTCGACAAACGGCGTCATATCCTGGTGATTTCGGGGCCGAATGCCGGCGGCAAGTCGGTGTGTCTGAAAACTACGGGCATCATCCAATATATGTTCCAGTGCGGATTCCTGGTTCCGGCATCGGAGAATTCGGAGCTGCCCCTGTTCCGCAACCTAATGATCGACATCGGGGACGAGCAGTCGATCGACGACGATCTTTCGACCTATTCGTCGCACCTGCTCAATATGAAGAACATGCTCGCCGGAGCTTCGAACCGGACGCTGGTGCTTATCGACGAGTTCGGTTCGGGTACGGAGCCTATCATCGGCGGGGCGATCGCGGAGTCGATCCTCGAACGGCTCCGCAGTAAAGGCTGTTACGGGGTGATTACGACCCACTATGCCAACATTAAGTATTATGCGTCGAACACCGAGGGAATCGCCAACGGAGCGATGATGTTCGACGTGCAGAATATCCGGCCGCTGTTTCGGCTCGAGATCGGCAAGCCGGGCAGTTCGTTCGCGGTGGAGATCGCCCGCAAGATCGGGTTGCCGGAGGATATTATCCGCGATGCGGGCGAAAAGGCCGGCAGCGATCATATCAACCTCGAGAAACAGTTGCGTGAAATCGCCCGTGACAAACATTACTGGGAGCAGAAGCGCGACCGCATCCGGATCGCCGACCGCAAGGTCGAGGAGCTGGAACAGACCTATGCCGACCAGCTTTCGCGCATCCGGCAGGAGCGCTCGGAAATCTTGAAAAAGGCCAAGGAGGAGGCGCAGCGGATGATCGCCGACGCCAACCGTCAGATTGAGAATACGATTCGGACGATCCGCGAAGCGCAGGCCGAGAAGGAGCTTACCCAGTTGGCCCGTAAGGAGTTGAACGATTTTCGGGACAGGGTGGAGAGGACGGATGCAGCGGATGCGGCGCACGACGAACGGGTGGCCCGCGAAATGGAGAAACTCGAACGCCGCCGCCAGCGTCGTGCCGAGCGCAGACAGCAGGCCGGCGAGACTCCGGAGGTCGCACAGCCTGCCGTGCCGGAGAAACCCCGCGAGGCGGAGGTCGGCTCGAAGGTGAAGATCGCCGGGCAGGACATTCCCGGCGTGGTGCTTTCGATCAAGGGCCGGAAGGCGCAGGTGGCATTCGGACAGATTCTTACGACGGTGGATAGAAGTTCGCTCGTCGTGATCTCGGGCGCCGAATTCAAGCAGGCGACCAGGCCCGTGCAGCCGCGCACGGTGGTATCGGTCGATGTGTCGGCCCGCAAGCTCAATTTCAAGGATCATATCGATGTGCGGGGCCTGCGTGCCGCCGAAGCATTGGAGGAGGTGCGGGATTTTATCGACGACGCGATCATGGTTGGCGTCGGTACGGTCACGATCCTGCACGGCAAGGGGACGGGGGCGCTCAAGGAGGAGATCCGCCGTTATCTGCGCACGGTGCCGGAGGTCGAACGGGCTGCGGACGAACACGCCGACCGGGGCGGAGCGGGGATTACGGTGGTGACTCTGCGTATGGATTGACGGCAGTTATGTAAAGGAAAGATACGACATGAAATACATGTTATCGGAAATCGCCCGCATTTGCGGGGGCGAACTCATCGGGGAGGATTTGCCGGTGGCACGGGTGCTTACCGACAGCCGCAACTGTTCGTTCGGCGAGGAGCCGCTGTTCGTGGCCATGAAAGGTACCAATCACGACTCCCACGCCTTTATTGGCGAGATGGTTCGCCGGGATGTGAAGGCATTTCTTGCGGAGCGGAAGACGCAACTTCCGGCCGGTTGCGGCTGCGTGGTGGTTCCGAGCGCCATCGCTGCCCTCCAACAGCTTGCGGCCCATCACCGGACTCGGTTCAAGGGGCGCGTGGTCGGTATCACGGGTTCGAACGGGAAGACCGTGGTCAAGGAATGGATCGCCCAGCAGATTCCTGCCGGCGTCAAATATTTCCGGTCGCCGAAAAGTTATAATTCGCAGTTGGGCGTGGCGCTCTCGCTGCTGATGATCGAAGGGGACGAGGAGTTGGCGTTGATCGAAGCGGGGATCTCCTGTCCCGGGGAGATGGTGCGTCTGGAGCGGATGATCCGCCCCGATACGGTGATTTTCACTTCGATCGGCGAGGCGCACCAGGAAAATTTCACCTCGCTCGAGGAGAAGAGTGCCGAAAAGTTGGTGTTGGCGAAGGGAGCGCGAACCATTATTTATCATGGTGGCTCCTCCCTGCTCGAACGGATGATCCGCACGTTATACGGCGGCCGGCAGTTGCAGGACGCTGCGGAATATCCGCTGCCGGAGCAGTTGCCCGCAGGGGTTCTGGAGAGCGGGGCCGGGCGTGTCGATGCCCAGTTGGTCGGGGCGTTCTGTCGGGTGATGGGCTTTCCCGACCCCGATTTCGGCCGGATTCGGCCCGTGGCGATGCGCCTCGAGTTGAAGGAGGGAATCAACGGTTCGCTGCTGATCGACGACGCTTACAATTCGGACATCAACTCCCTCTCCATTGCGCTCGACTACCTGCATAATATGGCCGCCGGCCGTCCCATGACACTTATTCTTTCGGATATCGAGCAGAGCGGCGTCGAGGACGGAGTGCTTTACGGCGAAGTGGCCCGTCTGGTGGCCGCCGCCGGAGTGAGCCGTCTGATCGGCGTGGGAGACCGTATTCGAAATGCCGGGGCGAATTTCGCCTGCGACAGCGCCTTTTACCGCACGACCGACGAGCTGCTGCGCAACCTGCGCCGCGACGATGTGGCCGGGCGCGTGGTGCTCATCAAGGGCAGCCGTGACAGCCACTTCGAGCGGGTGAGTCATGCGCTCGAACGCAAGAGCCATACGACGGTATTGGAGGTCGATCTCGATGCCATGATCCACAACCTGAATTATTTCCGTGCGCGGCTCCGTCCCGGGGTGCGGCTCGTGGCGATGGTCAAGGCGGCCAGCTACGGCGCCGGGGATTTCGAGGTGGCCCAGATGCTCCAGCATCAGGGGGTCAATTACCTGGCCGTAGCTTTCGCCGACGAAGGGGTGCTGCTCCGCGAGCGGGGAATTAGAATGCCGATCGTCGTTCTGAATGCCGACGAGGGCAGTTTCGATCTGATGGTCGCTCACCGGCTGGAGCCCGAAATATACAATTTCCGTTCGCTGGCGTTTTTTTCGAAAGCCGTCGAACGGGTCGGAGAGGAGAGTTACCCGATCCATATCAAGCTCGATACGGGCATGCACCGGTTGGGTTTTATGGAAGGGGAGTTGGATATGCTGACCGAAACGCTGGGCGAAACTCCGTCGGTGAAGGTCGCTACGATCTTTTCGCACCTGAACTGTTCCGATATGCCCCAGGAGGATCGTTATACGCGGGAGCAGATCGCCCGTTTCGACCGTATGAGCGGCCGTCTGGCTGCGGCGCTTCCCTATCCGGTGCTTCGCCATACGGCCAATTCGGCGGCGATCGAGCGTTTCCCCGAGGCGCAGTTCGACATGTGCCGTCTGGGGTTGGGACTTTACGGTTTCGGCTTCGAGCATAACGACGAGCTGAAACCCGTTTCGACGCTCAAAAGCCGTATCGTGCAGCTCAAGCACCTGTCGGCGGGCGAAGCCGTCGGTTACGGCCGGGCGGGGAAGCTGACGCGTGACAGCGTGACGGCCACCGTGCCGATGGGGTATGCCGACGGACTGGACCGTCATCTGGGGTGCGGCCGGTGGTCGATGCTGGTCGCGGGGCGGCCCGCGCCGATCGTGGGCCGCGTCTGCATGGACAGTTGTATGATCGACGTGACCGACATTCCCGGCGTGGAGGAGGGGGACGAGGTGGTGATCTTCTCCGCGGTGCCGGGCAATACGCCCGAAGATATGGCCCGCGTACTCGATACGATCCCTTACGAGGTGATGACCTCCGTGTCGGGCCGTGTGAAACGGATTTACAGCAAAGAGTAAAAAAGAGAATCCCGACGGAGCCGGATGCCGGGGCGGTGGCAGAGGCGGGGTTTTCGATAAATGGAATGAAGATATGTCGCAGGAACGAAAACCGGGACAGCCGGGTACGCTTTACCTGATTCCGTGTCCGATCGCCGAGGATACGCCCGTGTGGGACGTGCTGCCGGCGGCGAACCGGGCCGTGATCGACTCGCTGGATTATTTCATCGTGGAGAATGTCCGCTCGGCGCGGCGTTTTCTGTCGAAGGCGGGCTTCGGCCGTCCGATCGACAGCCTGGAGTTCCGGGAGCTGAACGAGCATACGACCGATGCCCGGGCTGTGGACGAGATGGTGCGTCCGATTCTTGCGGGGCGTTCTGCCGGAGTGATCTCCGAGGCGGGTGTGCCGGGAGTGGCCGATCCCGGGGCCCTGGCGGTGGCCCGGTGTCACCGGCTCGGAATCCGCGTGGTGCCTTTGATCGGTCCTTCGTCGATCATCCTGGCAGTGATGGCGTCGGGGTTGAACGGACAGTCGTTCGCCTTCAACGGCTATCTGCCGGTCAAACCGCCCGAACGGGCCCGGGCGATCCGGACGCTGGAACGGCGTGCGACCGGCGAGAGGCAGTCGCAGGTTTTTATCGAGGCTCCTTACCGGAATGCGAAGCTGCTCGGGCAGTTGCTCGAGGTATGCGCCCCCGATACGCGGCTTACGCTGGCCGTCGATATTACCTCGCCGCAGGAGTATATCCGCACGCTGACGGTTCGTGAGTGGCGCTCGGCCCTGCTGCCGGAAATGGATAAACGGCCTGCAATTTTCATTTTGGGCTGATGCTTCTGCCGGTTGGTATATATTTTGGACAATAGAGGAGTGGAAAATCAAATAATACATCAGATATGGACAAGGAAAAGGTTTATAATGAAGCGGTTGGCGGCGACGAAGGCTTCGCGGCGGGCGATGGGTATCCCTCCTGCGACGGGGAGCCGTGTGCCAATGTGACAGATGAAAGCTCTGCCGATGCTGACACAATGGCAGGGGATAGGAATACACCGAAAGCGGCTTCGGAGGAGTTGCCTTCGCGCGACTGGGAGGCGGAGATTGCGGAGTGGCAGGACAAGTACCTGCGTTTGCAGGCCGAGTTCGACAATTTCCGCAAGCGCACGCTGCGGGAGAAGATGGAGCTGGTGCAGAGCGGAAGCGCCGAGTGCGTGAAGAATTTTCTGCCTCTGATGGACGATTTGCAGCGGGCGCTGGAAGCGATCGAGAAGAGCAATGACCTGGAGGCGCTTCGTGAGGGTGTGAAATTGATCGCACAGAAGTTCAGGGAAACGCTCAAGAAACAGAATGTGAAGGAGATCGAGGCGCTCGGACTGGAGTTGGATACCGATCACCACGAGGCGGTTGCCCGTTTCGATGCCGGGAAGGAGAAGAAGGGCAAGATCGTCGATGTGGTACAGCCCGGTTACAAGATGGGCGACAAGGTGTTGCGTTTTGCGAAAGTGGTCGTCGGAGAGTAACGGGCGTTTTCGTTTAACGGGCGCGGAGTTGCTCCGTCGCGCACTATTGTGCCGAGCGTAGAGTGTGAAAATACGACTATTGAAAAAGAATATTGAGCCGGAATCGAAGTCCGGCATTCGAATACTATGGCAGAAAAGAGAGATTACTACGAAGTGCTTGGCGTGGCGAAGAACGCCAACGCGGATGAGATAAAGAAAGCTTACCGAAAGGCGGCTATCAAGTATCACCCGGACAAGAATCCCGGGGGATAAGGAGGCCGAGGAGAAGTTCAAGGAGGCGGCCGAGGCGTACGATGTGCTCTCCAATCCCGAAAAGCGAGCCAGATACGATCAGTTCGGCCATGCCGGAATGAGCGGTGCGGCCGGAGCCGGCGGCGGGTTCGGCGGATTCGGCGGCGGGTTCTCGATGGAGGACATCTTCTCGCAGTTCGGCGATATTTTCGGGGGTCATTTCAGCGGCGGAAGTTATCGGACCTCTTCGAGCGGCGGCCGTCGCGTAAGCCGTGGTACGGATATCCGTGTGCGGGTGAAGCTCTCCCTGGCGGAGATCGCTGCCGGAACGGTCAAGAAGCTCAAGATCAACAAGCAGATCGCCTGTCCTAAATGCGGAGGTACGGGAGCCAAGGACGCCAACTCCTATTCGACTTGTTCGACCTGCAACGGAGCGGGGTATGTGAATCGTGTCGAAAATACCTTTTTCGGTCGGATGCAGACCCAGAGCGTGTGTCCCACGTGCGGCGGTACGGGCAAGGTGATTACCAATCCCTGCGACGAGTGCAAGGGCGAAGGGACGATCAAAGGCTCCGAGGTGGTGGAGATTCGGATTCCGGCCGGTGTGGGCGATGGAATGGTATTGACGGTGTCGGGCAAGGGAAATGCGGCTCGTCACGGCGGTGTGAACGGTGATTTGCAGGTGGTGATCGAGGAGGAGCGGAATCCGGAATTGCTGCGCGACGGAAACGACCTGATCCATAATCTGAATATTACGGTTCCGACGGCTTTGCTCGGCGGTTCGGTCGAGGTTCCGACGGTCGATGGCCGGGCGCGGATCAAGATCGCACCGGGTACGCCTGCGGGCAAGGTGCTGCGGCTGGCCGGCAAGGGCTTGCCCGACGTGAACGGTTACGGACGCGGCGATATACTGGTCGTGGTGGATGTTACGGTCCCCGCCAAGCTCAATGCCGAGGAGAAGCGGTTGGTGGAGCAACTGGCCGCACAGCCTTCCTTCCAGCGGGCCGAGGCGTCCAAAGGACACAACATTTTCGACAGGATGAAGAGTTTCTTCCGGTAATTTCCGGTCGAAAAGTGAGAGCTCCCGGAGTGACATGGCTGGTTATTCCGGGAGTTTTTCGTATCTTTACCGAAGAAATAACCGGTTTGGACGGCTGCATTCCGATCGGGCGTAACACGACGTGTTGCGGGCCCCGTATTTTTTGCGGATGACGATGAAGCGGGCCGATGCAATTCGTCTGTTCGGAGCCTCGCCCGGGCCGCTGCTGTCTTCACCTTAAAAAACAGAATTTTATGTCCGGTTTTACGCCGTTTAAGAAACACGCCAATAAATTCAACTACCTGCCGCGCTACTACGATCCCGAGAAAGAGGAGCGCGACCGGCGTCGTGCCGAGCTGCGCGGCGAACGGGCCGAGGATGCGGGCAAAGAGTATAAGCCGGGACAGTATATCCGTACGCAAAGCCAGGCCCGGGCAGCCCGCCGCCGCGAAGAGATGTCGCGAGGCTCCGGCCGTATGTGGATGATGGTCGTACTGGTCGTGCTGGTGCTTTTGTTCTTGGTGTTCGGCTATCCGCGTGTGGTCGCGTTCATTTCCGACATGCAGAAACCCAAAACCCCGCAGACCGAGGAGTTCAATCCCTACACTCCGATTACGGTCGTCCCTAACGATTATGAGGAGTAATGGCTGATCGTATCAAATTACTGCCCGAGGTCGTTGCGAACCAGATTGCCGCCGGTGAGGTGGTGAACCGTCCGTCGTCGGTGGTGAAGGAGATGATGGAGAACGCGATCGATGCCGGAGCCCGCAGCGTGAAGGTCAATTTCCGAGACGGCGGCAAGGAGCTGATTCAGATCGTGGACGACGGTTGCGGCATGTCGCCCATCGACGCCCGCATGGCTTTCGACCGGCATGCTACCAGCAAGATCTCTTCGCTGGACGATATTTATGCGCTCAAGACGTTCGGCTTCCGGGGCGAGGCGCTCGCGTCGATCGCCGCCGTGTCGCAGGTGGAGCTGCGTACGCGCCAGGCGGAGGATGAAGTGGGTACGCTCACGACGGTCAATGGCGGTGAGTTCGTTTCGCAGACCCTCGCGGCTTGTCCTGTGGGGTCGCAGTTTTATGTGCGCAATCTGTTCTACAACGTGCCTGCCCGCCGTAAGTTCCTCGAAAAGAGTACGACTTCCACGGGGCAGATCAAGTCCGAGTTTCAGCGGGTCGCGCTCTGCAATCCGCAGGTGGGGTTCGAATTGCTGATGAACGATCAGCCGCTCTATCGGTTGCCCGCTGCTTCGCTGGCTTCGCGGATCGTCGATGTGGTGGGGCGTCATATCAAACAGAACCTGCTGGAAGTCGATGCCGACACGTCGATCGTGCGGGTGACGGGCTTCGTGGGCCGTCCCGCTGCCGCCAAGAAGAGCAATAGTTCGGAACAGTATCTTTTCGTGAACGGGCGTTATTTCCGCTCCCCCTATTTTTTCAAGGCGATCCTGAAGGCTTACGAGAAGCTGATTCCCGATGCCTGTTCGCCCTCCTATTTTCTCTACCTGACGATCGACCCTTCGCGGATCGACGTCAATGTCCATCCCCAGAAGACCGAAGTCAAGTTCGCTGACGAAGAGGCCGTGTGGCAGATCATCAACGCTGCCGTGCGGGAAACTCTCGCCAAGACGGGAGCGGTGCCGCTCATGGATTTCGATCAGACGGACAGCGTCGAGATTCCGGTGCTGACCAAAGGGGCCGTTTACCGTGAACCCAAGGCGATGTCGAACGAGAGTTACAACCCTTTTCGTGCGGATTACGCTTCCGATGTGTCGGAACGGATGCCCGACGTGGATTTTTCGGGCTTCGACGCTCCTTACGACGGGGAGATGCCTGCCGGAAAGGGTGTGGGGGCGGAGGATCGATACGACGAGATGATCCCTTCTGCCGGGTTCGCTCCGACCGAAATGGAGTTCATTCCTTCTGCCGGGGAACCGGTGCAACAACGGCTGATGGACGATCCTGCGGCTTGTTTCAGCGGTGTGACGGTGCTCGGCAACGGGTATGCCTCGGCGCTGTACGGCGGCAAGTGGGTGGTCGTGGACCTGCGCCGGGCGCGGGAACGGGTGTTGTACGACAATTACCTGCTGCTCCTGACCAACGGATCGTCGGTCAGCCAGCAGCTCCTTTTCCCGGAGCGTCTCGCGTTTTCGGAAAACGAATATGCGTTGCTCGAGGAGAATGCGGTCGATTTCGCGGCGTTGGGTTTCGACCTGGAGTTTTGCGGCGGCGGAGCCGTCGAGGTAAAGGGCGTTCCGGCCGACATTCCGCACGATACGATCGACCGGTTGATTTACGAATTGCTGCAGGAGTTCGCCGTGCCTGTGGACGTTCAGGCATTGCGGCGCGAGAAGATCGCCGCTGTCATGGCTTGCAGCGGAGCCCGCAGCATGTCCCGTACGATTTCGACGGAGGAGGCCGAATCTCTGCTGGGGCAGCTCTGCGAAGGCGGGAATGTCAGCTTCACGCCTTCGGGCAAGGCGGTCATGGCCAAAATCACACTGGAAGAAATCCGCAATAAACTTGGTTGAGAGGTTGCCGGAAGGGATATAATCGTTACATTTGCATCTAAATCTTACTTTGTCTATGAATAATAGCCGCTATTTTTCTTCGACGCCTCCCGTAGTGCTGAACCTGATTATCATCAATGCGTTGATGCTTCTTGCGACCGAGCTGCTGCCTGTCGGGAACAGAATCGTCGGGGCGCTGGCGCTTTTCAACGTCGAGAGTCCGTTGTTCCATTCCTACCAGTTGGTGACTTATATGTTTCTGCACGGTGGATTTTCCCACTTGTTTTTCAATATGTTCGCCTTGTGGATGTTCGGTCGTACGCTCGAATACGAGTTGGGGTCGAAGCGCTTTCTGACCTACTACATGGTGTGCGGCGTCGGTGCCGGGGTGTTGCAACTGTTGGTCGGCTGGCTGGAATACCGCTATGGCAATGTCGGTATGATGGCCCTGATGGTGCCGACGGTCGGAGCTTCGGGTGCCGTGTTCGGTCTGCTGCTTGCTTTCGGCGTAATGCACCCCAATGCGGTCATCATGCTGCTCATTCCGCCGATTCCGATGAAAGCCAAGTGGTTCGTGGTCGTGTATGGCGTGATCGAACTTTTCTTCGGCATTTCGGGCCGGATGGACGGTGTCGCCCACTTCGCCCATGTCGGCGGTATGTTGTGGGGATTCCTGCTGCTCTATTATTGGAAACACAAAGGGGTGATCCGCTATTGATCGATGAGCAGGGAGTATTACGACGATTACAGACACGGTGCTTCCCGGAAACGTCGGAAAAGTTTGCCGGGCAGCGTGTTCAACGGGGTGATGCTGATCCTTTCGGTCGCGACGGGTGCGGCCATGATCGTAACGCTGCTGGCACCGTTCGTGCACCCGGGGCGAACCTGGATTTTTCCGGTGCTGGGGTTGGTCGCTCCGGCGGTTTATGTAATCACCCTGCTGGTGACGTTGTACTGGATCATTCGGTGGCGGTGGCGCATTGCCCTTCCGCTTGTCGTACTGTTGCTGGCGGGCCTTTTCAAGGTGCCGCTCTTCCTGAAGCCGGAGTTGCGCCGTCATTACGGTGAAGAGACGAGCTTCGGCCGGGGGGCGATCACCCTGCTGACTTTCAATGTTCGCAGTTTTTATAACGACCGGGGACAGTGGAGTTTCGACGGGGTGACGGAGGTGATCCGCCGTGTGAATCCCGATATTGTCTGCTTACAGGAGTTCAACCGTACCTCGAGCAAGGCCGAAGAGTTGGATTCGCTGTTATCCGATTACGATCGTACGGTGGTTATGGAGGGGAACAGACGGGATCCTGTATTTCCGCTGGCGCTTTATACCAAATACCGGATCCTCGGAAAATCTCATTCGATATTGGGTCCTATGAAGCAGGACGGGCAGTCGGTATGGGTGGATCTGCTGGTGGGGGACGATACGATTCGGATCTTTAACAACCACTTGCATTCGACCGCAATTACCGTGCATGACGATAAGTATCTTTCGGAGCATCAGTTTCTTACGGATACCGCTGGCGGAGCGAAAATCAAGAATATCTTCCGCAGGTTCCGCGACAACAGCATGTTGCGGGCGGCACAGGCGGACACGATCGCTCGGGCGATCGCTGCGACTCCGGGCTGTAAGATCGTTTGCGGTGACTTTAACGATACGCCTATGTCCTATACCTATCGGGTGATGGCACAAGACCTCGACGATGCTTTCCGGGCGAGCGGTAAGGGGTATTCCTATACCTTTCGCGGATTCATGGATGTTTTGCGGATCGATTACGTCCTCTATTCCGAAGATTTGGAGTGTCTCGATTACCAGGTTTTGTACGATGTGGATTTGTCGGATCACTATCCGGTCGTGGTCCGGTTGAGGCCGGTCAAAAGATAGTTGTTGTTATGATTTTGGATTCATTGAGAAACTGGGCTTTTTATTGCGGGGCCGATTCCCGGTTGAAGCGGGCGTTGGAATACCTCGCTGCGGCCGATTTGAATACTCTTGAGCCGGGGCGGTACGAGATCGAAGGAGCTGAAATTTTTATGAAAGTGACAGAAGGGGAGCTCAAACGGGAAGAGGAGGCTTCGCTGGAGGTGCACGATAAATATATCGACGTACAGGTATTGATTGCCGGCGAAGTCGAAACGATGGGTTGGCGGGAGCGTCGGGAGTGCCGTGTCCCCCGGGGGCCTTTCGATGCGGAAGAAGACATTCGGTTTTTTGCAGACCGGCCGCAGCTTTTCGTCGGGATCAGGCCCGGACAGTTCGTCGTTTTCGGTCCCGAGGACGCCCATGCTCCGATGATCGGTCGGGGACGGATCAAAAAGGCGGTCGTAAAGGTGATGAAATAGGGGCTTGTGCCGCGGTCGCAAGACTCAGAAAGAGATAGAAACTAAACAGGGACGGTGCCAATGACGGCACCGTCCCTGTTTATTGCGGACGAATCGGGATTTTCTACCGGATTTTTTCGGCAATGGCTTTGGCAAGTGCCGTGCAGCATTGTGCCCCCTGATCGTCGTATCCCTGTTTCATTTCTGTCGGCTGGCAGATGGCCTCCCATTTCATTTTCTGGGCGAATTCTCCCAGCAGGCGTACCGCTGCTCCAGCCCAGGTATAGGAGCCGAAATAGGCGAATTTCCGGCAGGGAATGCAACGTTCGCTGATTTTTTGCAGCAGGGACCCGACTTCGGGGAAGAGTTCGCCGTTGTAGGTCGGAGAACCCACGATCAGCGTGTCGTATTTGAAAATGTCGCGGATGACATTCGAAATGTCGGCATACGAAAGGTTGTAAACGATGATGTTTTTTACACCCTGTACGGTCAGCTCCCGAGCGATTTTCTCGGCCATCTGGGCCGTATTGCCATACATCGAACCATAGGCGATCACCACACCCGGTTCGCCTTCGTAGCGACTCAACTGATCGTAGATACCTATTACGCGCCCGATTTCCTGCTGCCATACGGGGCCGTGCGTCGAGCAGATCGTTTCGATGGGAAGGCCGCTCAGTTTTTGGAGGGCTTTCTGTACGGGGGCGCCGTATTTGCCCACGATGCAGGCGTAGTAGCGGCGCATCTCGTCCCAGAAATGGTCCAGCGAAAGCTGGCTGTCCAGGATACCGCCGTTCAGGGCACCGAACGTGCCGAACGCATCCGCCGAGAAGAGTACCTTGTGTTCGGGGCAATAAGTGACCATCACTTCGGGCCAGTGAACCATCGGCGCCATATAGAACGAGAGGTTTTTTTGGCCGAGCGAAATGCTTTCGCCCTCTTTGACTTCCCGGGTGAGGGTATGGATGCCGTAATATCCGTCGAGCATCTGAAGGGTTTTGGCATTGCCCACGATCTGCATCTCGGGGTAGAGCAGGCGCAGGGTTTTGATCGAAGAGGAGTGGTCCGGCTCCATGTGATCGACCACCAGGTAATCGATCGGCCGGTCTTTCAGGATCGCGCGGATATTGTCGATGAACTGTTCGCCGAACGATACTTCGACCGTGTCGATCAGAGCGACTTTTTCGTCGATGACCAGGTATGAGTTGTAGGAAACGCCGTAAGGAAGCGACCACAGCGATTCGAAACGGGTCGTGGTGCGGTCATTGACGCCGACGTAGTGTATTCCGGGTAATATTTCTGTAAAAGCCATAAATTGTTTAGGTTTTGATTCGGCGCGAAGATACGAAAAAAATCGTTTCGATCCATTGCTGCCGAATTTTATATATTATAAGGTGTCGAATAAGAGCGGGGTGTAAAACCGGTATTTTTCCGCTGCTTTGTCGGGCAAATGGCTTTTCCGCGCCGGTCAGATCTTAAATTGGTCAATATGGGATTTGAAAGGAGATAAATCCGAATATACGTGCTTTTTTTGATTATTTTGAATACGGTTATTTGCTTATGAAGCAATTAATTTCTATATTTGCTCGGAACTTTTTATTTCAAACTCAATTTTTAAATTAACGCTTATGATTAAGAAAATTGTACTATCGTTAATTACTGTACTGAGTTTCTGTTCGTTGGCTCTTGCGCAAAACAAGCAGGTGACGGGTACGGTTACCGATGAGAAGGGAGAACCTATCATCGGTGCTACGGTTGTGGCAGAGGGTACGTCTGCCGGTACGACGACCGGAGGAGACGGGCAGTTTACATTGACGGTTCCCGCCAATGCGACGCTCTCGATCTCTTTTATCGGTTACGAAACCCAGAAGGTGAGCGTAGCCGGTAAGACGCATATCGACGTGACTCTCGGGGAAGAGGCTACGGGCATCGAGGATGTCGTGGTGATCGGTTATGGTACGGGTAAGAAGATCGGTTCGGTGATTGGTTCTGTAGATCAGGTGAAGTCCGAGAAGATCGAAAACCGTCCCAGCACCAACGTCGTGGACGCTTTGCAGGGTCAGGTAGCCGGTCTTCAGATTATGACCGGTAACGGTGAGTTGACTTCGACTTCTTCGATCCGTATTCATGGTCTGGGTTCTATGGGTGCCGATACGTCGCCGCTGATTCTGTTGGACGGTGCGCCGATTCAGGCTTCGACGCTGCAGACGATCAACCAGAACGATATCGCTTCGGTGAACGTCCTCAAGGACGCTTCGGCGACTTCGATCTACGGTTCGCGTGCTGCCAACGGTGTTATCTATGTGCAGACCAAAACCGGTCGTCGCAACCAGGAGAGTGTCGATGTGACGCTTACGGGACAATACTCCATGTCGAGTGCCGTAGCGCCTGAATTGAATATGATGAGTGCGAACGAGATGTTGGATTATATCGGTGCGGCTGTTGCCGTTCGTTTGTCGGGCGATGCCTTGACGACTCCTGATAAGATTGCGTCCGGCCGTCAATATTTTATCCGTAATTTCGGTCTGGCTAAGTTCATGGATGAGAACTATAATCCTATGAATGACTACAAGTGGTGGAACGAGATTCTTGAGAGAAATGCGCCGATGTATCAGGTCGATCTGTCGGTTTCGGGCGGCTCGGCGAAGACCTCTTACTATTTCTCGGGTAACTATGCCAATAAGACCGGTATTCTGCCCGGTTCGGAGTTGGATCGTTACAACTTCCGTACGAATATCGATACCAGGGCTAACAACTGGCTGCGTTTGGGCTTGAACCTCGGTTTGGGTTATCAGCACAGTTCGGTTGCTGATACGAATGAATCGATGGGCAGTCTGTATGTATCGAACCCGGTGATGGCATCGTTGATTACGCCTCCTTACCAGCCTCTCTATGACGATAACGGTCAGATGCTCAATTTCTTTGATGCTACCCAAGCCATCAACCCGTTGATGACTGCAGACTATATGCCTCGCTGGCAGAATCGTATTACGATGAATGGTATGGCTTTCATTGAACTGACTCCGGTGAAGGGGCTGACGATCCGCTCCTCTCTTGCTGTGGATGCTTTTGACTGGCGTTCACACGGTGCGTCCAGCCCTGAAACTCCTACTCCTTCGGGTAAGTTCGGTACTGGTAGTGCCAGTGAACTGTTCCAGCGTTTCTATGAATGGACTTGGACCAATACCGCCGAGTACAAGCATACTTGGAATGAGGTTCATAACTTTACGGCGCTGCTCGGTGAGGAGACTCTTTATCGGAATAACAACAGCTTCTCTGTAGCTTCGATCGGTATCACCTCTTCGCGCTTCCTGAATATCGCGATGGGTACGGAAGTTTCCGGCGGTCTGCCGACCTACAGCATCGCACAGTCAGCTTCGAATTCTGTATTTGGCCGTCTTGAATATAACTTCGCAGAGCGTTATTTCATCAGCGGTTTGTTGCGTAACGACGCAAGCTCGCGTTTCGGTGAGAACAACCGCAATGCGCTTTTCTGGGCTGTCGGCGGTATGTGGAATATCAAGAATGAGACGTTCCTGCGCGACAATCAGACTATCAGTGATTTGAGTCTGAAAGTGTCTTACGGTACACAGGGTAACTCCGGTATCGGTGACTACAACCACCGTCAATATATGGCTGCGGGTTCGGCTTACGGCGGTTACACGACTTGGATGGTATCCGGTATCGGTAACCCCGACCTGATGTGGGAAAGCCAGAATACACTGACCGTGGGTGCCAATATTGAGTTGTGGAAAAAACTCTCTCTTTCGATTGAATACTATCGCCGTCAAACCAACGATATGCTGATGTCCATTCCGTTGGCTCCGTCAGGTGGTTACAGCGGTCGTGCCGGTAACGTCGGCGGTATGCGCAACTCCGGTATCGACCTTTCGTTGAACTACGATATTTACGCTTCGAAAGACTGGTTCGTGAATTTCCACGCGACTTTCAACTACAACAAGAACCAGCTGACCGATCTTTGGGAACCGGGTCTTGAATTCGTTTATATGGGCAACGGTCTGCAGGCTTACAGCGTAGGTGATCCGTTCCCGACTTGGACAATGCAGGAGTGGCGCGGTGTCGATCCTGAAACCGGTCTGGATACCTGGACTACGGCAGACGGCGGCATTACTTCCAATTTCAACCAGGCTGCTTTGGTGAATCTGGGTACTTCGCTTTATGCGCCTTATACCGGCGGTTTCGGTGTGACAGCCGCATGGAAGGGACTCAGCCTGACGGCAGACTTCTCTTGGGTTCACGGCAACTACGCGCTCAACAATACGATGTATTTCGTTGCTAATGCCGATATGGGACTCTCTTCCCAGTTCAACCAGTGCGACCTGGCATGGGACTATTGGCAGCAGGAAGGCGACCAGGCGAGATATCCCCGTCTGGACCAGGCGATCAATTTTGACAGCCGTATGCTTGAGAAGGCTTCGTTCCTGCGTCTGAAGTATATCCAGTTGGCTTATACGCTCCCGAGCCATATTATGGAGAAGACGAAGTTCATCAAGGGCCTTAAGGTTTGGGTCGGTGGCCGTAACCTCTGGACTGTGACGGGCTATAACGGCCTGGATCCTGAGGCTGCAGAGAAGGGTGTCGATGTCGATACTTATCCGAATACGCGCGAGTTCACTTTCGGCCTTGAGTTTAAGTTCTAATTTTCAGTGTTCATTATAAAAAAATAAATACAAGGCTTAGACTATGAAAAAGATAATAAATTCGATTTTGGCATTCGTTACCCTCTTTTCTGTGACGTCGTGCGACTTGGATATGGACCCCGAAACGGCGATCCGGCCCGAGGATGCGTACACCATGGAATATTGCGAGGGTGTGAGAGGTTACGTTTATGTGGACCTGAAAGCGCTCCTTTCCGGTGGTTTCTACTCGACACCGGACCTTTATGTGGATGTTCTGAATGTTTGCATCGGTAGCGGTAATCAGGGTATCTATTCTTTCAACTGGCGTTTGTATCCCACTGATCAGGATGTAACGTCGTTCTGGTCCAGTTATTATACGACGATGATGCATATCAACTATGCGATCCGTCATATGGATGCAGCTTATGAATATCTTACTCCCGACGAGCAAAAGAAAGTGGATGTTTACAAAGGCGAGATGTATTTCTTCCGCGCCTATGTAATGCACCGTGCCGCGCTGCTTTTCTGTGAGGACTATGATCCGGACAAGGCCGCTGATCAGTTGGGTCTTCCCTATCCGAAAGAGTGGGAGCCGGAAGCGAAACTGGCTCGCGGTACGTTGGCAAAGTTGTATGAGAACGTAGAGGCAGACCTCGTAGAAGCTGAAAAAACCGTGACTGCTCAGGGTACTCCGACGGATCAGATTTACCTGACCAAAGATGCCATTACCGCATTCCGCGCCGAGCTGGCACTGCATCTCCACCAGTACACGGAGGCCAGCCAGTATGCCCAGTCTCTTTATGGAACTTATCCTTTGGTGACAACGGCTGAAGGTCTCGAAAGAATGTGGCGCGAGGATACTTCTACCGAGAATATTCTGCAACTGGAGGTACTTCGTACGACCATGACGACTGTGAACTCGTTCGGTAGCTATCTGAACAGTAGCTGGGAGCCGAATTCGGGGGTATACTTCTATGCTCCTACCTATATTCCGGAGCAGCATATTGTCAAGTTGTTCAAAGATGCCGATTTCCGTACGGATATTTTCCTTGTTAAGAATGCCAATGTTACGATCAGTGGAAATAAGGGGGTCGGAGTTCTTATTGGTAAGTTCCGCGGTAACAAGAATTTCCAGACCAATACGACTACGTTGGTTTATCGCAACAGACCTAAGATGTTCCGTATCTCCCAAATGTATCTGGTCGATGCCGAGGCGCAGTATCGTTTGGACCCTGCTAAAGGTTTGGATCCGCTGAACCAGTTGCGTACGGCCCGTGGTCTGACAGCCCTTACGGCGGATGATGTGAAGGATGATGTTACGTTGCTTGACGGCACGAAGATATCTGGACTTTTCAATGCTATTCAGGAAGAGCGCGGCCGCGAGATGCTTGCCGAGGGTACGCGTCTTTTCGACCTGAAGCGCTGGGGACAAGGTTTCAAACGTGATATCAATGCCAAACTTGCTCCTTTGGTTGACCAGGTGTCTTATTTGCAGACTATGAAACAGACTGCTGGTAGCCCGAAGTTCGTATGGCCGATTCCGAATAGCGAGATGACGCAGAACCCGAATTTCGGTAGCCAGAACCAGGGATATTTGTAATAGATATCTTTGATCTGACAAGATATGTGAAGGATCGACCCGTTACGGGTCGATCCTTTTTATTTTGCGATCATATTGAATGAATGGGTTGGTATGGATTCTCCTTTTTCGTTGAGAGGTTCAGCTTCTCTTTTCTGACGCGGTTTGGAAATGGATTCGGGATTCCGGATATACTGTCGCAGGAGGATTTTCGGACCTTGCAGTCTGATGCAAATAATCCGGAATAATGCAATATGCCTGTTTTTTCTTGGTGATAAGTGGGCTCTTTATCGGTCGGGATATTTTTGTCAATGTGGTGCGTGTCCCGGGGTGTTCGGGAAAGCGGTGATATTTATGTGTTCGTTCGTAGCACACTTCCGGATTTTGTTGCCGGGCACGAGCGATGCCGGTGGCGTTGTCTTTTCTCTCTTTTGGGTATAGGGAAAAGGGAGGGGAGGATCCGCAAAACAGTGTGTCGGAGGCGGGATTCAGGCTTTTCCCTTGCTTCGGGTAAGGCCCTGCGGCAGGGCGAGCGATAGCCGTGAGAAGCTGACGACGGAACCGGCCAGGGCAAACCCTCCGGCAAGCAACAGGGCGATATGGCAGCCGTTTTCCGGGTCGATATGGAACAGCAGGGCTACCAGAGCCGCTCCGGTCGTCTGTCCCGTGAGCCGGGCTGTTGCCAGCATACCGCTGGCGCTTCCGCTTCGCTCGGGCGGTGCGGAGGCGATCAGGATGCTGTTGTTGGGAGATTGGAACAGGCCGAATCCGAGGCCGCAGAGCAGGAGTCGCCAGACGATGTCGGCGACGTGGGGTTGCTCGGGCAGAAAAGCCAGCAGAACCACGCCCGCCGCCATGATAAGCAGTCCTACGCCGCCCATGGCTCCTGCGTGGATCCGTTCGACCAGCAAGCCGGCGATCGGAGCCACGACCATAATGATAGCGGGCCAGGCAGTGAGGATCAGGCCCGTATGTACTTCTGTATATCCGAATGTCTTTTGCAGGTAGAAGGGAAGCGCGACCATAGCGAGCATCTGGGCGATGAACGAGCAGATCGAGGTGATGACCGAAACCGAGAAGATCGGGATGCGCAGCAGGTCGAAGGGGAGGATCGGATAGGGTTTGTGGAGCTGGCTGCGCACGAACAGTGTGCCGATGACGACCAGCAGAATGACGCTTATTCCGATATAGCTGGGTTTGAGGCCGTGCGAGTAACCTTCGATCGAAGCGATCAGCAATCCGAAGGTGAGGGCGTTCATCAACCCGTCCCGCCAGTCGAAGTGGCGGCCCCGGATGCGTACCGGATTTTTAGGCAGGAATCGGTAGCTCAACAAACACGCGATGAGTCCGATCGGGATGTTGATAGCGAAAAGCCAGGGCCAGGTGGCGATGGAGAGAATGCCCGAAGCCAATGTGGGGCCGGCCACCGAGGAGACGGCTACGACCGTAGCATTCACGCCCATTCCGCGTCCCAGGTGCCGGCGGGGGTATATCAGGCGGATCAGCGTGGTATTGACGCTCGTGATGGCTGCCGCCCCGAATCCCTGGCAGACGCGGGCCGTGACCAGCGTGGCGAGAGAGTCGGACAACGTGCAGCCCAGTGAGGCGACGATGAAGATACCCAGTCCCCCGATGTAGATTTTACGGTAGCCGATCACGTCGCCCAATGCTGAAAACGAGAGCAGGGAAACCACGATGGCTAACTGATAGGCATTGACGATCCAGATCGAATTGGCCGACGAGATGCCCAGCATACGGGCCATGGTCGGCAGAGCGACGTTGGCGATGGCTCCGTCTATGACCGAGAGCGATACGCCGAAAGCTACGGCGAGGATGGCCCAGAATCGGGTCGGCATGGGAAGGCCGTCCCACTCCCTGTTGCCGGCCAGACGGGGTGCTGCACCCTGTATCGGAATTTGTCGCAGACCTGCTTTCATCGTAAAAGAATCCTCTTGCAAAGGTGCGGAAAAAGCCGCGTGCAAGGTAAATTTATCGGCATTTTGCCGGGCGAAGTACCTAAAGCGGAGGCAAAGGTACGAATAAATACGGTCGGATGGACCGTCCGTCGGCATTTTCGGGTGTCTGGAAGCAGCCGGATATTTGTGGGAGAAAACGACCGGTTCGACGTTTTGCGGGGCAGGATGTGCCGGTCAGAGGATTTTCTGGAATGCGATGCGAGGATCTCCGGCGTAATGTATTTCTCCGCAGCGGACGAAGCCGAATTTGGCCAGCAGGCGGAGCATGCAACGGTTGTCGAAGTTGGTGTCTATCCGGAAGCTGCCTGTGCCGCGCTCCCGGGCCAATGTCATGGTGCGGCGCATGAATTCGGTCGCTATGCCCTGTCCTTTGACCTCCTGTGCGACGGCCAGACGGTGCAGGACGACGTATGGGGCTTGGTCGAGCCACGTGCCGTCGATTTCGGCATAGGCCGGTTCGCCGTCGAAGACGACAGCCCCGTAAGCGACGACGAGTCCTGTGTGAGTACATAGTACGTGGCCGTATCCGCGGTCGATGTCGTCCGTTATATGTGCCGCCGCCGGGTAGCCGTTCTGCCATTGGCGACTTCCCCGCAGGCGCATCTGCGCCTGGGCCTGGCGGATGATCGTGCAGATACGCTCCAGATCGTCGGGAAGTGTCGGGCGGAAGAGCAGACTGTCTGTCTGAAGGACGGTTGTCGTTGCGTTCATCGTCTTGCGAAAAATTTTTAGGAAGGGACGGGCAGTTCGGTCGTGCAGGGTGCGGGACGGAAACCGCCGGATTTATTCCGCCGTAACGAACATCCGGCCGAAGTCGAAGACGATGCGGTCGAACTTTTCGAAAAGGTCCATTCCGAGCGAACCGAAATAGGGTTGTTCGGATGCGGGGCCGAAGTCGGCTGTGACAGTCACCTTTTTCAGGGTGCGGGAGCCGTCGCCGATCGTGAAGGTTATATTCTTCAGGTCGTAACCCGTACCTCGCAAAATTCCGCCGAAACCTCCTGCGGCCGTTTCCCGCTTTTTCCCGCTGCGGTCGATCTCTTCGCGGTGCAGGGTGTAGTAGTTCGGCGAAAGTCCCGTGCGGGAGTTGCCCGTGTCGAAGACCATCGGGACGGTGTCTTTTCCGGCGACGAGCGTGTTGAGAATATATTGTCCCGAGGAGGTGTCGTGCATCAGGTTTCGCCCGCTTGCAGGTGTCGGTTCCGGAGTGGCGGGCAGGAGAAAGAAACCCTCTTTGGGGCGAAGCTCGATCTGGCCGGCCAGACGCATGAAGTCGGTGCCGAGGACGGCTTCGATATGGCCGATTTGGTCCGAAGCCTCGTCGTTGTCGAAGACCATGAAGTAGGGGTGGCGGATCGTGACCGGTCCGATCTGCATGGAGTCGGTCGTGGCGAATTTCACGAATCCGTTGCCGCCGATACCGCTCACGGAAATCGAATCGCAGATGATTTCGAGGTCGTGGCGCTTGGCGAATTCCGCCGAAACGAAGCTGGCGCCGCTGCAACCCGTGTCGAAGATGAAGCGCTCGGTGCGGCCGCCGATCGTTATGTCGGTATAGAAGTTATGGACCTTTTTGTCCGTGCCGTCCAGCGGGCTTTTGACCGTTTCGCTTCCGACGGTCAGCGGCAGCCGGATTTCGCCGTCGGGTTTCGTGAGCGACGTGCGCGGATGTCGGGCCATGGTTTGGAACCACCGTTGGGTCGCCAGGGTCGAAGCCCTCTCTTCCTCGCTCTGTCCGGCAGCGAACTGGGTGAGCAGGTCGGCCGCCTGTTCGTAGGCGCCCAGCTCCTGCAGGTTGCCGATAAGCATGGAGAGGAGCCAGCCGAGCATCGAGCCTTCGGGATCGGCGAAGAGTTCCTGTTGGTAGTCGTTGAGCAGCGTTCCGATGGCATTGCAGCTCTCCGGCAGCCGGTTGAAATGACTGCCCAGAGAGGCTTCGCAGAGCAGCCGGACGAAGGGCGACAGTTCGTCGCGGATCTCCGGGTAGCATGCTTCGAGCCGGAACCACTCCTGGGCGTTGATCAGAGCGGCGGCCTGTTCGTCGGCTGTCGGTACGGCAGGCTGTTCCTCTGCCGACAGGGGCAGGGTGAAAACGAGGAAGAGGGCGAGCAGCAGTTTTTTCATAGCGTCTTAATGGTTGGTATCGGTTTTTCCGGTCAGCGTCCGCAGGTCGTTGCCCGAAGGGTTTTGGAAAACGCGCAGGTCGAATTCGGGGATGACGGCCAGCACGTGATCGAATACGTCGGCCTGAATGCCTTCGTACGGGACCCAGTCCACCGTGTCGGTGAAGAAGTAAAGCTCCATCGGGAGGCCTTGTTCGGTGGGCTGCAGTTGCCGGACGAGTACCATCATGTTTTGATTGACCCGTTCGTTCTGCCTGAGATAGAGGTTCAGGTAGTTTCGGAAGACTCCGATGTTGGTTTGGTGCAGTCCGTTGATTTTGTCTTCACCGGAGGGGATGTCGTGTTGCCGGTTATACTCCTCGACCCGCTGCTGGGTCCGGGCGATGTAATCTTTCAGCAGGTCGATGCGCTTGTATCGCTCCAGCATTTCGGGTGTGCAGAAACGGATGCTGGTCATGTCGATATTGATCGAGCGCTTGACGCGGCGCCCTCCCGAGGAACGCATTCCTTCCCAGTTTTGGAACGAGTCGCTCACCAGCAGGTAGGGCGGGAGGGTGACGATCGTGTTGTCCCAGTTGCGGACTTTGACCGTGTTGAGCGTGACCTCCTCCACCGTGCCGTCGGCGCCGTACTTGGGCATGCTGATCCAGTCGCCGACTTTGAGCATGTTGTTGGCCGACAGTTGGATGCCCGATACGAAACCCAGGATGCTGTCGCGGAAGACCAGCATGAAGATCGCGGCCGAAGCGCCCAGACCGGTGAGGAACATCGCCGGAGAGCGGTCGAGAAGAATCGAGAAGACGAGGATGACGGCGACCAGGAAGGCGATGACCTGTCCGGTCTGCATCAAGCCCTTCAGCGGCTTGCCTTTCCACTCCTCCCGGCGGCCCATCAGTTGAAATATGGCTTCCAGCAGGGAATTGACGAAGCGCAGGACGGCGATGACGATCGCTATCTGTACCAGCCGCGTGATCAGGACGACGAGGCCGTTTTGATCGGGAAAGGCGATGGGCAGCATCACCACCACCAGGATCGGGGTGACGATGTGGCACAGCCGCCGCAGGACTTTGTCGTCGAAGATGATGTCGTCCCACGTGACTTTGGTCTGCTTGACGACGCGTCGCACGACCTGCAACAACAGCAGGCGGATCAGGAAGTCCAGCCCTACGCCGATGGCGACGATGATGGCCAGGATGACCCATTGGTCGATGCCGCGGGCGCTGTCCGCAGAGATTCCGATGTAAACGAGCAGTTGGTCGATCCAACTCCGGATGGTTTGTTGCAGCATAAATTCTTCGGTTCCGTTTTTCCAAGACAGGGAAAGGTGAGAGCAATCGTGCGGGACTTGCACGCGAAGATTGTCGAACCGCTTCCGATCTTTTGCAAAGATAGTGAAAGTCGAGAAGAAAACGGGAGCTTACTCTCAGTTTTCCGAGGCGTATCCTATCTTCTGCAAAGATAATGGAAGACAAGCGGTAGGCCAAACTTAATTTTCAGTTTTCTCATCCTTGCATGGCAGAGTTCACGAGCGTCCTCGGCGCATGCTTCGAGCGTCGGTTCGTGCAAATTTGATTCAGCCCTCGGTTTTCACTATATTTGTATTTCGAAATACGATGAAAATGAAACCCTTGTTTATTTGCTATCCCCGTTGCAGCACTTGTCAGAAAGCCCTTAAATGGTTGCAGGAGCGCGGGATCGAAGTCGAAGTGCGCGATATCGTGCAGCAGAATCCCTCCGAAGCGGAGCTCGAAGAGTGGATCGATCGCAGCGGTCTTGCGGTCAATAGATTTTTCAATACCAGCGGTCTGCGTTACAAGGCGCTCAACCTGAAAGAAAAGGTCCGCACGGCTTCACGCGAAGAGCTGATCCGCGTGCTTTCGACCGACGGTATGTTGGTGAAACGGCCTTTGCTGATCGCTTCCGACAAGATTTTGGTCGGATTCCGCGAGCCGGAGTGGGCCGCAGCCTTGTCGGAAAAAAGATAGGCGTTTCCGGCTGTACCGAAATAGGAAGCGGACGGAAATTTTCCGTCCGCAGGGGCTATTTTTTCATTTTGTCGGGTTGTCGCTCCCGTTTGATTCTCTTTTTGCGGCGGACCGACCAGCCGAAGTAGCCCAGCATACGGCCCAGTGCGAAGTATTCGCCGTGCGAATAGACGATGGGGCGGGCTTTCTGCAACTCCAGTTTACCCGTTTCGGAGTCGATGTAGCGGCTGTCGGCCTGGATATTCACCACTTCGGCCAGAAACAGGTCGTGCGATCCTAACGGTAGGATCTGTCGTACGCGGCATTCGATCGACAGGGGAGCTTCGGCTACGACGGGAGCCTTGACGACGGTCGCCGGAACCGGAGTAAGTCCCGTTTCCCGAAATTTGTCGTGGTCGCGGCCAGAACGTACGCCGCACCAGTCCGTAGCGCGTGCCAGCTCTTCGGTGGTGAGGTTGATGACGAATTCACCCGTGCGGCGGATGATGTCGTAGGAGTGCCGCTCCGGGCGGACCGAGATGTAGCACATCGGGGGATTGGTGCAGACCGTACCCGTCCAGGCGACGGTCAGCAGGTTATATTCGTCGGGGGTGGCGCCGCAACTGACCAGTACGGCCGGTAGCGGGTAGATCAGCGTTCCCGGTTTCCAGTTTTCTTTCATTGTTTTCGGAGGAATCTTGCGTGATGTCCCCTGCAAAAGTAATCATTATTTCACAAAGCCTCCGGACTGTTTTCCGACTTTGTTCCGCCGATGAACGAACGGTACCGTGCGATGGCGGCATCCAGTGCTTTGGGGACGGCATTTACCCATAAGGTCGTTTGTATGGTGACGTTCCCTCGTCCTGCGGTTCGTTTCCAATTGCCGACGATCTGTCCGTCGCAAAGGATAACCGGTTGGAAAATTCCGTGGGAGTTGAAGGCTTTGGAGGTGTGCTCTTTTGCAAGGACGCCCGAACGGTCCTTGTAGCCGATCAGGTATTGGTCGTAGGCGGGCAGCAGATGCGTCGTGTCGCACGGAGCGGCTGCCGCAGCATTGCGGAATACGAAAAATTCCCTGTCGCCGAAATGTTCGGTCGTGAGTTCTTCGGCGATGCTCGCCACGGCGCGGCGGGCTTCGGTCGCGGTGAGTCCCGACCACCAGGTGAAATCGGCGAGCGTGGCGGGGGAGTGGCTGCGGAAATAGATTCGGGCCAGCCGGGCCAACGCCTCTTCACGGGAAGGTTCTTCGCCGTGCGGAGCCCGTTCGTCGAGAAGGGCGTAGGTCGCGGTGCCCTTCTTGTCGGCGCCGCTGCAGACGATGCCGTCCGTTTCGGCCCGCATCAGCAGATGCCGCAGCGCATATTGCGAGAGCGGAATGCCCCGCTGATTCAGCGCTTCTCCGATTTCCTCTTTCGTCCGGTGTTTGTTCCCTTCCAGCGTCTTTTGCAGCAGGTTCATGTAGCGGTGAATCGATTTGGAGTCGAGAGCGGCGTCTGTGCCCCGGGCGTAGGAGTCGTTGGCGGCACGGATGCGGTCGGCAGTGAGCGAGAGCATCCAGCGCAGGTCTTTCGAAGAAACGAAATGCCACGTCGGACGCAACAGGTGCGTGCGCAGGATGTCGCCCCTGTTCAGGGCGGCTTCGATCTGTGTGGCATCGGTCGATGCGGTGCGGCAGCCGACGGCCCATTTGGCCATGCGGTAGTCCTGGGCTTGTACGGCTCCCATCCACTCCACGACCTGTTGCGGAGCGTCGAAAGGCGGCTGAACCAATAACTGGTTTTGCAGTCGTAGTGTGATGAGAGGCAGCATTGCGATTTCGTTTTATACCTCTCCGGCCGTGGAAAAATCGGAGCGGATTCTATGATTAAAATATATTGATTCGAATTTTACGCCACAAAGGTACTAAATTGCATTCACGGTGGAGGATGTTCCGTACTTTTCTGTCGAATCGATTGGGATTCAATTATAAAATAGGTATGGGAATCGGCAGACAGGTTGATCGAAGAAAGGTTTTGACCGAAAACAGATTAAATCGGATATTTTTTGTTCTTTTTGTCGTTATTGTAATTTCAAAACGGGAACAAAATTTGTCTTTTACAGAATAATTTTTTAATCTTGTTTTAGAAAGGAAAAATTACTTTATAATATATTTCTCTTATATAGTTAAATTTTAGGCACTAAAATATGAAAAAAATTTATTTTGGGATATTATGCTGTCTGTTGGGGTTTACGACAAGTTGTAGCGATGACGACAATGCGACTGCATTGTTGCAGATCGATCCTTCGACCGACCTGGTTTTCGAAGCTGTCGGCGGTACCAGGACGATCGAGGTTAAGACCGACCAGGCTACATGGCAGGTGGAATCGAATCAGACATGGTGTAAAGTCGAAAAGTCGGACGGCACTCATTTCACGGTGACGGCCGAGGAGAATACGGCTTCGGAACCGAAGCCCCAGGCAGTGGTGACGGTGACGGCCGGTACGGCCCAGGTGGTATTGAAGGTCGATCAGAAAGGGACGGCTACCCCCCCCCTGGCAGGAACTACATTTGAAATTACGCTCGGTGAGCCGACTCCGACCGGAGTGAATATGAAAGTGGTGCCTTCGGACAACGATGCGGTTTACTATTACGACGTTCTTTCCAAGCAGATCCTCGATCAGCACCACTCGGGCGATTTGGCCGTATATATGAAGAATATGATGGCAGAAGCGGTCAAGAATTACGGCTCGGTCGAAGAGGCTCTCAAAAAGTTGGGATCTCAAGGCGAATCGAACTATGCATTCGAGGGGCTGGATCCGAATACCGATTACCTGGCTTTTGCTGCGGGGCTCGATGCTGCGGGCGAAGTGAATACCAAAATCGAGAGTAAGACTTTCAAAACCAAGGAGCTGGCTGCGGGAGCTACTTTTGAGGTGAAGTTCACCTGTTATTATAACGGAGCGGACTTTACGATTACTCCGTCCGATCTCGAGTTTCCGTATTATTCGGCCATCCGTCCGGCGTTCCGCTACCAAGGACTCGACGACGATGCTTTGCTCCAGACAATCATAGCGGAGGACAGCTTCATGCTCGATTTCATGGCTGCTCCGGGCGTATATGAATACAAGAACGAAGGAGTTTATCTGCCCGATACCGAATATTGGGTGCTGATCTTCGGTTGGGCAGCCGGTGCTCCGACCACTTCGATTCAGAAATTCCCGTTCCGCACGAGCAAACCCAATATCGATCCGGCGGCGTGCCAGTTCACGGTGACCCATTCTGACCTTACTTCGCGCGGAATGAATATATCGATCGAGCCTTCGGACGATACGGTACCTTATATGTTCGATCTGATCTCCGAGGCCGATTACGAGCGGTACAAGGCCGATATGAAGGCTTACGTGACCGAGTATGTGGGGCAGGACATCGACAATCTCGATAACAACCGGGTGTGCGGCCAGTCGGGTTACAGCTATACGAAGGTGCTCGAACCGGGAACGAAATATTATGTATGGGTGGCCAGCATCGACGAGTTCGGCAAGCCTCAAGCGGATGTTTATATCTCCGATCCTATTACGACGCTGCCTAAAGCCGTGAGCGATGCGACGGTAACGGCGACTATCGACAAATACTTCAACGGCGACGACCTCTATGCACTCGATAACGAGAAGTACGCGGATTGCCGGGGGCAGGCCTATGTCATGGTGACTTTTGCGGCCGAGAATGCGAAGGAGTGGTACGGAACGATGGTCGCCGAGGATCCGAACGATCCGACCAGTGCGATTTCCGACGACGAGGTTATCGAAACGTTATTGGTCGGCGGTACGTGGTGTCCTACCGGCAAGCTCTACCTGTGCAAATGGGATACGGAGCATACGATTCTGGCCGTAGGTGTCGCTGCGGACGAGAATCCGGGCGTACTGTTGCGCCAGAGCCATACCTTCACCAAGGCGGGCGCGGCTCCTGTTTCCGAATTCGTGGCACCTGAATCCCAGGGCGTGCGTACCGGGACAATGAAAATCGCTCCGCATGTGGCTTCAGTCAGGAATTACAAGTAACAAATGATAAACCGGATGAAATAGTTCCGGTTGGGGTTAAAAGTTAAATGGTGGGAAAAGCGGGCACGTGATGTCTCCGCTTTTTCTTATTGATATTAGAAATCCGCCGGTTTTTCAATCGCTATCCGATCGCCTGTCGCCGGATGGCGGAATTCGATCCGTTCGGCATGCAGAAGCAACCGCCGGCCGGCTGTTCCGTACAGTCGGTCGCCCGCGATCGGAGCATTGAGTCCCGATGGATGGGCCGCATGGACGCGCAACTGGTGCGTGCGGCCGGTCAGCGGGTAGAAGGCGATGCGGGTGCGGCCGTTCCGGAATTCCAACACTTCGTACTCCGTGATCGCCGGCTTTCCGTGCAGGGGATCGACCGCCTGTCGGGGACGGTCGTGGAGGTCCGGTCGCAGGGGTAGTTCGATACGTCCTTTCGGCGGGGTTATCCGCCCCTCCAGCAGGGCGATGTAGCGTTTTCGGACGGTCCGGTGTTTGAATTGGGCCTGGAGATCCTGGTGCGCTTCTTTGGTCAGGGCGAGCAGCAGTACACCCGAGGTGTCCATATCGAGGCGGTGGACGACGAGCGGTCCCGTAGCTGCGGGATAACGCTCCCGAGCCCAGTCGAGGATCGACGGAGCTTCCGATTTTCCAGGAACGGAGAGCATCCCGGCAGGTTTGAAGACGGCGGCTATCCAGCGGTCTTCGTACAGGAGCTCCGGGGCGGACTGCGGGCAGGCGCGATCGGGTTCGGGCTCGACGTCGAGTCCCCGAAGCATGTGGGCGAGAATCGGGCCGCATTTACCTCGGCAGGCGGGATAGTAGTGTCCGTGACGGCGGATTTCGCCCTTCGGCGAGGCTCCCCACCAGAATTCGGCGATCGCCAGCGGTGTAAGCCGGTGTTCGAAAGCGTATTGCAGCAGTTTGGGGGCCGCACACTCCCCTGCACCGGCCGGGGGTGTACCCTGCGGAGTCGGTGCGAATATTTCCGCCAGATCGCGTATCTCTCCGAGGGCGTTGAGCAGACGGAACTTGCGAAATAGTTTTGCCTGAAGAGCCGCAGAACGGGCCTTACGCTCGCAGCGCAGGGATTCGATTCGTTCCGCGATGGAGGTTCGTTGCGCGTGAAGCGATGCGAGCCGATTTTTCCAACTCTGTTTCAACCGGTGCAGCTCCGCTTTTTCGTATTGGCTTTCCCGGACTAAAGCCGTCTGCGTATTTTCGTCCGGGTGCTCCCTGCGTCGGGCTTCTCGGGCGGTTTTTGCGATTCGCATCCGGGCTTTTGCGGCTGCGATTTCCCGGGCGACTTCTGTTTCCGTTTCTTCTATGGTTCGGAGAAGTTCCCTGTAGCGGCCGGCCGTTTCGAGGGTTTCGATTTGCCGGTTCAGGTCCGAAATGGAGGCCTCTTCGGTGCGGAAGAAATCACCGGGCCGCAACATGTCGTAGATGGGCGGGACAAAGTATTCGTGGCTGTTGCTGCCGGCCAGATTACCTGAAAATGCGGCCAGAAAGCCCACAGTTCCGGCTGGATCCTTCACGACCAGCACCCCGAACATTTTACCCGCAGAGAGTTCTTCGGTCCACTCTTTCCGTTCGCACAAGTAGGCTCGCAGCTCCCGGGCCGCTAATTCGCACAGCGGATGCGGGGTGTAGTGGAATGGGTTGTTGAGCCGCGTCGGAAGCGAGAACGAAGCGATGGAGTGTCGGAAACGATGCAACATGGGTACTGTCTGCGGATTCGGGTAGTCGGACCGAAAAAATATTTCGGGAAAAATGGCCGGAGTCGTTTGCTGCGACTTCGGAGTAGTTTGTTATCGTTCCGTTTCGGAGTCGATCGGCAGGGAGCCGATCGGTTTTGTGACGATACTATCGACCACGAATTTCGAGAATCCCCGCCAGGGAAGCGCTCCGAAATACTCCCTTGTAGTGGAGTTCGATGTTTTTGCCGCCCAGCAGCATCAGCTTGCGGGCGAGCGCTTCGTTTTCGACGGAAAATTCGAATTCGTAGGATTGGATCGTACCGGCCGTTTTGGACCGTATGCCGGATTGGATCAGCTTGCCTTCGTAGGTTTTGAAGACGAGCCCTTTATAGACGACATAGTTCAACTCTCCGCTTTTGACGCCCTCGCCGAAGACGAAGAAGAAGCGGATGTAGAGGAATGCGGTCAGGGCGACGATAAGTAATACGGTGAAGACGATCCAGCGTTTTTTCATGCTTGCGGCGATTTGTTCCGATGCAAAAATAATCATTTAATCCGATTCCGGTCTTCCCTTCGTATTTTTTCCGGGAACCGGAGCGGAAGGCCGGGAAACGCTTGCGGGGGCGAATCGTCTGTCCGGCGGCATAGTCCGGGGTGCTATTCCTGCCGACCGTTTTGCAGCAAATACACAATGTTATAAAAAAAGAGTTGCATTGCTGCAACTCTCTCTCATTCTGTGGTGCCACCAGGAATCGTAATTTATTTCCAAATAGCTGAATATCATTACTTTCTAAAAGCAACTCAACCGTAATCTCCTCCGTTTGCTCCACCAGTGACTTGCGTTGTTCTGCGCAAGGTTGCGTGAAGGTTTCCAAGGGCAAAGGTAGTGAATTAGTTTGAACTATTGTCATTCTTGTTCTTTAATCTTTTGATTTCTTTATCAAAATCGCTTTCAAGCAGTTCCATTTCGCGTTTGCGATAAATGGCAAACTCCTTTTCTGCCTTCTCAATCGCTTGTTTATGCGAAATATTTCCCTTGCCAATCAAAACCTTACGCTTGTGTGCTATGATTTGGCTATCCAGTGCCTCTATCCAATCTTTCATTGTCATAGGATTCATTTCCAATGCTTGGAACTCGGCAAAGTCCAAGAAACCGGAAACAAGCAGATTCAGACGTTGGAGTTCAATCGCAGTCAGATAGTTCTTAGCGATCTTTACGTCATCTTTAGTTACATAGTTCCCCTTGAAGTTCGTCATGCCTACAAACGGCTTTTCATTGTCCACGCGATTGTATATCACTTCGGCAGCAGTATTCTCATGAACTGCATAATGCAGTTTGTTTTGTACGGTGGCAAAGAACATCTTTGTCATCTCATCGCGTGGATCATAATCCGTAGCCGTAGCATAAATATCGGTGACTTGCTGATAAAAATTGCGCTCGCTACTACGAATATCCCTAATGCGTTGCAGCAACTCACGGAAATAGCGGTTACCCCCTTGCTTTAAGCGTTCATCATCCATAGCAAACCCTTTCTGGATATACTCATGAAGTCGTTGTGTTGCCCAACGGCGGAAACGAGTAGCCACTTGCGACTGAACACGATAGCCCAAGGCAATAATCATGTCAAGGTTGTAGTGCTCTACTTCTCGTTCAACCTTACGAGAACCTTCTATTTGAACTGTTCGGAATTTCCGAACAGTTGCCTCCTTTGCTAGTTCTCCATCTTCAAATATATGCTTGATATGCTCACTTACATTCGATTTGCTTGTTTGGTATATCTCAACTAATTGTCCCTGAGTCAGCCACAAGTCTTCATCAGCAAAGCGCACAGACACACGAGTTATCTCGTTATCGTCCTGATAGAGTATTATTTGGTTTTCTTTGTTCATCATAATTAGTGATTATCTTTTTTCTTTGAATTTGAACGATAAAGCCTGTCGGTAATTACACCCCTAAATATATCCTCATTGAGAAACTCTAAAACACGGTTCAAATCTGCAACATTATTTGTCGGTAAAACCAATTCTTTATTTTCATTTATTTGTGCATTAACTCCGTATTTGTTTAATAGGCTAGTTTTTGTTCGAGGTGCTTTTCTCATAAAAGCTGAAATATTGTCTGTATTCGATAACAACTTTATAAGCCGACGCGTCTTTATATTTGCAATATGCTTTATACTTTCAGTATTTACATTAATTCCATCTATTTCTCCAAAGGATTCAATTTCAGCATTTGTAGCCTCGGTAACAAAATCTATTAGTGAGAATATTTGATTTGCGACTGTATAACTTTGAAAATACAGTTTCCCCTCCTCATATAGTGCATGAATCTTATCTTCAACAATAAAAGCAGAGTTATTCATTTTTGCAAATATATTTCCACATTCAAACTGCAAGACCATTTTTCGTTGTAACATGTTTCTCTTATTAAAGACCTGAAAATAGAATTTTCCGTCATCGTAATAAAAGATACTTTTAGGCATATCTTCATTTATATTGTATTCAGACATATCAGCCTGATTATATGGTATGCGAGCAAAATCTTCAGGTAAGTCATAATGTACATATGTTATATTCTCCCCGTTCCGGCTAATGATATTGCCATCGAAAACATCTTCTTCTATACCTTCTGGTTTAAATATAGCACCTCCATTTATAAATATATTTTTAATCTCTGTTACTATCTCTTCTTTAAGAGAAATGTGTTTTACTGTATTATCGGACATCAATGCATAAAATTGGCTCATGTTATTTCTCGTTAATTATTAAACCCATATAATCTGTCACTTCAATAAACTTTTTAATCTCATTCTTATTTCTGATACATTTTCCAGAAATTAGTATGTAGGTATTTTCTTCTGTATATACTTCATAATAACGATACCCCCATATTGAACAAAGTAAATTGTAGTTATTGTTATTGTAACTTGCAATCGCGATAAAGCAGCATTGAAGTATTATGCAAACAAATAATACCATAAAATCAAGTTTGTCGGCAAATATTGTTAACCAAGGGATTATAGATGAAATTATTTGCTCCGCACTGTTCAGAGATAAATTTGAATAAGATTTCACTTGAATGGTTTTTCCTTCCTTGTGTTTGTTGGATTTTCTATAAAGAAAAATTTTAATACCGATAAGGCATATCAACATAAATCCGAAACTAATATTGATGCCCCACCATTCAAAACTAGTAGGAAATATCTTATTTTCTAGCATATCATCCCATAGTTGAAAATAATTCGTGCTATCCTTAATAACACCTATTAATCCCAGTGACAAGAATGTTGGTGCTGTTACCGTGGCAGTGAACAAAAATTTAGAAATAAAACTTACCATCAGAAAATTATTTTAAAGATGAAAATAATTTATTTATCTCTTCTTCTGTCTCGAATATGGGGGTTGCGCCGTATTCGCCATTGAGGTAACTGTTTTGAAGCATTTTATCAAAACGCACATTATATAAATTATCCATTCGTCCAAATGAACTGATACCGTTATTGTCTTTTTTCATCAACCATATTTCATCTCTCCTGAATATCTTTTGATCCATTAAAGAGCTTTCATGAGTGGTAAAAATCAGTTGACTAGAAACATCTTTTGAATGCTTATAAAACAATAAAATTATTTGCTTAATAAGTGATGGATGTAAGCTACGTTCCATTTCATCAACAATAAAGACTTTTCCTCCTTGAATCAAGTCCAAGATAAGTGGAATATAATCGAATAAACGTTTTGTACCATCACTCTCATCGCCAAGCGAAAAAAGTTCAATGTCAGCTTCATCCATTTTTTTATGCACAGTCATCAATTTCTTAGCCCTAATTTCACCATCAATCAAGTTAATTAAATACAGGTTATCGTCAAATCTTAATGCTCCAAATGCTTCATCAGTATTGGATTTTGATAAATCTGTTTTGATTGCACGTTGTAAATCGTGTGGAATTCCAAGTTTTTCAAATTGAACATCTATTAATTTCACACCATCAACGCCCGTATTGAAGTATCTTAATAGTGCCCCAAAACCACGTTTTAAGTCGTTATCATCAGCCGCTTTAAGTAATACACCTTGTTTGTATGGTGTGTCGGGAAATATAATTTTAAGGGAATTTACAAACCAGTCGATAACTGCATCTAAATCTTTTATATTTGATACATTTTCATGAATGTTACGACTCATAACTTCGTGGAGGAATAATTGCTTTTGTGGCGTTGCTTTTGCTAGAAAAGAAAGGAATTGTGATTCTTCTTCTTTGGGGTTAAGCTTAAGTAGATATGAAATTTCAAATTCAGACTTTTTTGTTTCTCTTTGAAAAATAACACAGTCGCTGTTTTTGTTTATTTGTTTAAGCCATTCTGAACTTATTTGTTCAGAATTGTAACTAAATCCGTATTCATATTTTTTGTTACCACATAGTATGTGATAAATAATAGTGGTATCTCTTTTTTTATTTTCGGAACTCAAGCGAAATGGGTAAAAATCTATCAAATCATCTGTTCTCGTGCCCCTTAGAACAAGCCTTTTCCCTAACTCAATCGCTTTTACGAAATTGCTCTTTCCACCTGCATTCGCTCCAAACATTGCAGCAGACTTTAATACCCATTGTCCTTTAATGGGTTCCGTTTTATGTTCCTTTTTCAAAGTGCCTTTATTAGGTAGAAGAGAGAAGGTTTCTCTGTTCCTAAAAGAGAGAAAGTTCTCAACTATAAATTGCTGTAACATATACTATCTCATTGATTATATAATAAATCGGTGCAAATTTAGAGATTTTTTCTCAGCAAAACAAATGTATATGCCAATAAATGCCAAATATCTATATTGTAAATGTGAATTTTTCACATGTTGTTTGTTTGTAAGAGAAAAAGTCCATATCTTTGCTGTGTGAATTCGAAATTAAGACCCTGGCGAAGGACCAGAGAATTCGCGCTAATTGATATGTATAGAATATTTATATCACACTCGTGGGCATATTCTTCAGATTATGACAAAATTGAATCATTCTTGCGTTAGGAAGGTATCGTCTTTTACAACCATTCAGTTCCTAAAAATGATCCTATTCACACAAATGGCACAGACAAACAATTATCTGATGCAATAGAGGCAAAGGTAAAGGGGTGCAGTTGCATTATCATTCTTGCAGGAGTTTATGCCACTTATAGCAAATGGATTAATAAAGAGATTGAAATGGCAAAGAAGTACAACAAACCTATCATTGCTGTTCAGCCATGGGGAGCAGAACGCACATCCTCTATCGTAAAAAATGCAGCAGATGTTATCGTTGGCTGGAATGCAAAATCTGTTGCCAATGCTGTCCGTAACTACGCCATTTATCAATCACTATAACTATTTGTTACATGAAAAAGGCATTGTTGATTGGGATTAATGATTATCCCGAAGGAAATGAATTGACAGGGTGTATTGAGGACATCAATAGCGTTAAAGCTGCAATTGAACGACATGGTGACGGATCTCCTAACTTTGGCGTAAAAATGATGCCAAATGTACAGACTTCAGGAGAAGTGATGGATGCTATTCGTAAACTTTTTGCAGGAAATGATGATACTGCTCTCTTTTATTTTTCTGGGCATGGCTATATGAATAGCACTGGTGCAGAAATTGTTATGCCTCAAGATATAGCTACCCCTGGTCAATATTATACGGGGATACAGATGTCAACAATAATGAGTATTGTTAACACTTCCAAGGTTCGCAACAAGATTATCATTTTGGATTGTTGTCACTCAGGCAATATCGGGAAATACGAACTTCAGGATGTAGGTAGCATTTTAAATACAGGAGTTTCAGTCTTAACAGCTTGTCGTGAAGACGAAGTTGCTATGGAAGCTGGTGGTCATGGTCTTTTTACAGAATTATTATGTACTGCGCTAAATGGCGGAGCATCGGATTATTGCGGTAACATTACTATTGGCGGTGTATATGCATATATCGATCGCTCTTTTGGACCTTGGGATCAAAGACCTGTATTCAAGACTAATGTTACGGAATTTGCTCCATTACGTACAGTTACGCCACAGGTATCATTGTCAATTATTCGCGAATTAACAAACCTGTTTACAAATCCCAATAACGATTTAGCTCTAGACCCATCTTTTGAGGATACGAACGACCCATCTGTAAATCATGAATATATTCTCCCTTATGCAGATGCGAACAACGTTAGAAAATTCAAATTACTTCAAAAGTTGCAGAGTATAGGGTTTGTAAAACCTATAAATGAGGAGTTCATAGTACCGGATGTCAGTTGACAGAGTTGGGAAAGTATTATTGGCGATTAGTAAATGAAGGAAGAATCTAATATGAAGTATTTTAGCGAGGCGTATTTTCGTAACATAGCATATAGCACTCCCCTTTACGAGCAACGTACATATAGCGATAATCTTCAAGGAGCATCTCTATATAAACAGTTTGATATATTCCTTTCATACAATATTTCTGATTTGAATGTTGTAAAAGGTATATATTACACTTTGTCGAAAATGGGGTTACAAGTATATCTTGACTGCATTGTTGATGTTGACTTGAAAAGGAATGAAACAAATAAAGATACAGCAAAAAGGTTGCAGAAAAGATTAATGAGCAGTAAATCTTTAATTTATGCTCAATCACCAGAAGCTGGAAGAAGTAATTGGATGCCATGGGAATTAGGTGTCGTGGATGGACATACTGGTAAATGTATGATCATGCCTGTTACAAAAGATGCGCAACATGCAAGTCCTCAACGGGAGTATTTACTTCTCTATCCATATATTATGCCTTATGGTATTGAAGGACAGATGAGAGTCTTCACAGAGTCATATCCTTATAGTGGAGAAGATCTTAGTTCATATATACGGAAATAACTCATAATATTAAGCAGTGCATTCTCGGCTGCATAATTCGAGATTGACCTAAAAAGAAGATTATGGCAACAAATCCACCGTCAGGAGACGGACATCGCAATGGTGCAGTAAGAAATCGTTCACAGGTTTATAATCCCAAAACTGAACAATGGGTAAAAAGGGATAAAGATACTGGGCGTTTTATGGATGTCAAACAAGATGGTACACCGTTTAAAGGTGTGCGAAAAGAAAAGTGAGTTAAAACGAGGGCAAGAGTATAACTTGCCCTCGTTTATGCTTACATCGGTTTTATCATTGATTCAATAAATGAGATTTCTTCGTCTGTAAGATTGTATTTGACATACAGTTGTTTGTCAATTTGAACAGATGAAAGCGACCAATCAATATCGCTTTCCTTCGAGAAGTCCTGCGTCGGGACAAAACGGAATGTTTTGGCCGTAGCATCTTGACTTGACTTCGCTTGACAGTGCATGAACCTCGCAAAGCGAGATTTGAGATATAGGCAAATATTTACGCACTCATCATACGAAACATTGGAATCTGCGAATATGCAAAGGTAAGATTCTGTACAAATTTCGTTAGGCTTTCCAACAAACGCATTAAGATTGTCATCATTAGCCTCTGTGCCAATGTTGTTTGCTCGAGGAATGATTACTTTGAATCTATCAATCCAGTTAGTGTGCAAAGGAACAAGATTACGTTCCACATACCCTTTTTTGAGACCTTTACCAATACAGACAACAGGAGTTGTCAGCCCATCAGATGTTTCATGAAAATTGGGATCGCTCACGAAATAACCACGCAAGCCAAATGGTCTCAATGGTGATACAAATGATTGGATGTATTCACTACTCTGTTCCGTTACTTTGGTGATGATTGAAATACTTCTACCATCTCGGATAAAAATATCAGAGGTATTCTGAGCAAGGCTTCTTTGAGAAGCATATACGCCAGTTTCTGTATGAGAAATTATGGTAGGTGCGGTTTTTATGTTATCATATTTTGCGTCCATTAGGAAATAGCATAATCCACCTTTGATCCCACATTACTGAAAAGGTCTGATGCTTTCGGATAATCGTGCAAGCTGCGAATAGTTTTGTCTGATAGCATATCTGCACGAAAGTCATCAAGCCCTCGTCCTCCTGCATACCAACGAGCAGGCATAATCATTGAAATAAAATTGGGTTGAACTTTTTTAGCTATAGAAACAAAATACTGATAAACTGGCACAGAACTTGCTTGTGCGCCTCCATCCATAACTTGATACGGTGGATTTCCCACTATCGCATTGAATTTCATATTCTTTATTCCTGTTCTTTCTGAAACGAATTTATCAACCTGCTTGATAAAGTGTTCAGGTTTGTTTTTAATTTGATTGATTAAATCCTCAAAGTATCTGGTGTTTACCTTAGCCTTGCGGAAGCCTATCAAGGTTCGTTTGGTGATGCTCTTTGCCATGGGAGTTTTGCAGATGACAAAGATGTTTTCTGCGACAACCTTGTCCCAGATTTGTTGTTCGTCTTCGATACTTGACACCGAAAATAAAGAGTTCTTTACTCGTGTACGGTAAATGCTGTATGCCATATAGAGGGGATATAATCCCGATTTTGAGTTGATTTCAAGAATACGAGAATCCTCGGCAAATACATTGGCGGTCACTTCACCCTTGTCAATGAAACGAGGTTCGGACAGTGTGGTTTCATACCCTTGTTCAAAGAAGTTATATCCACCCAAACAGTCGCCAAGGTGCATATTCACCACACGCCAAGGAGTAAGCACCGTTTCCTTATCCGGATTACGGAATGTACTGAAAATATCCGTTATGCGCTCGATGCGTTCCTCCACGCTGAGTTTGTCGGCAGCACGAGCCATAGCCCGGATACGCTTTCCGGCTGCACAGAATATCTCCGGGTCATAGTATTTCTTGATGTTGTTGAATTTCTGTTTGGTAACACCCTTAGGCATAAATTCTTCCCACGATTGAGGGTCGATGAGCGAAGCGAAGTTGTCAATGGTGATTTCTTGAGACTCGTCTTTCAACTCTGCTCCATAAATCAGCAAAGGCATACGGATGGATATACCCCGAAGAATGGAAATAGCGGCTTCCCGATTGTTCTTTTTCTTCTTCAGTTCTTCCAGTCGTTGTTTCTCCTCCTCTGTCAAAGGCTGTTTGTCCTTACCTTTCTTCTTGGATTTCTTTTCAAGACTTTCAAGTTCCTCGTATTGCTCATCAGTCAGCCCCTGATTGTTGATGTCCACTTGATTCGTCTTGGGCATGGCTTTTGTCTGACCGATAATCTTTTTGAGGTCATCGAACTCTTGCAACTCCAAATCATTGAGTTTCATTAACTCATCATTATACAGACTTCTGTCCTCAAAGCCATTGCGCACGACACGTTCCACATAGACCTTTTTTGAGTTGTTCCAACATCCTTGGCACATCAAACTGATTCATCTTGGAACCCTCGATGGATATTATCGGGCAGAAATTCAGGAACTCGCCCATAATCTTACGGTCGTTGCCACTGGTCTTTCCTGTCTTGGATGAAATCTTGGCTGTTTCTGCTATCACTTTCAATGTTCTGTCCGGTGCGAAGTCAAAGACATAGCATTGCTCTTTAACCTTTCCGTTGATAGCGGCAGGAGTCTGCACACGGAAGATAGTCTGCATATAACTGGAGGCAGCCGTGTTATACGAGCCTGACAGCATAAACACAGCTGTCCAAGCCTTCACACTGACACCCGTTGTCAGTCTGCCACAAGACAAGGTAATGGTACGTGTGGCATCAGGGTCTTTGCCAATGCCTTCTTCTACCGCCACAAGTGCATCCTTGCTTTCTTCATCCTCATCTCCATTGCCTGCAACATTCACAACCTTGAAATGTTGGAATACCGAATGTGTCTGCAACATGGCACTCATCGCCCGTGCCTCCTTCACTCCAGGCAGCATCCACAGGGTATGACGGAATATATTGCGGTATTCCTCATTGGCAAACGGATAGCAACTCTCCCGGTCCTCTTTGGTTATAAGATTCAAGAAAGCACTTACATCCTTGTCATGAACGAAAGTTCCATTGTCATTTACACGGAAGAACTCACGGAAGTTGAATGCCACATCTTCGTCCACGAACTCATTGAGTAATCGTCCGAGGTCATAGGTGTAAATGTTCATGGTTGGCAGTGATGCGTATGGATTCGGGTCGCCAAAGTGCAGCTCATCCCAAGACGCTTTGGCACGCTGTTCCATTACATAGTCCCAAGTATATATCTCATCCTCCTTGAAATCGTCCAACAAATTGAATGGAGTGCCGGAAAGACGCAGAATCTTGGTCTTGTCCTTCGTAAGTTCCTGCATTACAGCCTTACCCAAATCTGTCTGTGTGCCTTCGTGCGCCTCGTCCACGATGATACAGTCCCATGCGGTGGCGAACACTTCATTGTTCTTATCAAAGTTGCCGCCTACAAGTTCAGAACCACGCAAGTCTTGCATGGAAGCAAAGTAAACATATTTGCATTGTCCTTGTTTTGCTCTTGTTTCCAGCGAAGTATGACTATCACCGTTATTCTTTGAGCCGTATGCAAAATCCCGCCTATCATAGAATATCTTGCCAAAGTCCTCAAACCAACCGCTATCAACTACCGGACGGTGGGTGAGAATCAAGGTTCGGCTGAAATCCATATCTTTTACCTCCTGTAATGCGGACAGCGTCTTACCAAATCGCATCTTGGGCGTTCCACAGCATCTGGTTTCCTTTCTTGAACTGCTTTTTAGTCTTTTCAATAGCTTCACGCTGTTCCGGTCGGAATACAATAGGACTTTTGTCGTGTGAAACCTCAGCAGAAGATAATGATTCACGCCCCTCTTTTACGGCGATTATTGCCCGTTTAACTGTTTCAAGATCGGTAATAAACCACTCGTTGGCTTTGTTCTCGGTATCAAATATCTTTTTCTTGATACCTGAACGCTCCAGCACGCTATGCACTTCCTTGTCATTGAAAGAACACAAACCATACTTGCTGTTGTATATCGTAAGTTCCGTATATAAGAGGTCGTATGCTATACCTGCCGTTTGCGTATATTGATTGATACGTTTCTTGGCAGACTCGTTGAGAGCCTTGCTGTTGGGAGCAAGACCGAAAACATTGTCATTGTCACAAGTGGCTTCGCCCACTTTCAGACATCCCTTGTGCGCAGCATCGTTGATACGGAACACATATATCAGTTTTAACTTTAGTGAAGATGTGAATTTCATACCGCACTATTTTATTAGGTCTATAAATCGGATTCGTTTTCCCTTTTTGCCTGTTGCCTTGTCGGTAGCATGCCAATCCTTGATTTGGCAATAGACCCCATTGTGCCTGCGGATGTCATCTTTCAGACATCCTTCACATTGGGTGACCACTTCGGTAGTCCCGAACAAGTCGGCTACAACTTCCCTACGTTCTCCGCAACTATTTGGAATGACACCTCTTAATCCGTCCATCTGCCATACGTTCCACGAAATGATGTAAGCGATGTAGTTGATAGATTTCAGTAAAGGGCATTTGCCAAATTTCTGTTGAAAATACTCCACAAAAGAGACAAGCATAGATTCTCGGGCAATGAGTAGATTGTCTCCCTGCCACTCGTAACCGTAGGTACTTTTATAGGCTTCTTGTGCCCACTCAAGCCATTCGCCCGAAGTGGATGTGTTCTCGCTTACCACCCTTAGTTTGCGGTCAAGCAAACCGATACGCTGTTCCAAAGGGATAGTCTCTCCTGTCGTGGTATCATAGCGGCTAATCAGATATGGGGCTTCTCCGCAAGTGATTTCCAGTCGGATATCACGCACATAATCCTTCCAACTTTTGCCCTCCGGGAATATGATACAGCCTTCCGTTGTTTTCCATTTATGATGTCCCTGTTCGTCTGCATATTCGGTATTGAAAACATCCTTTCGTCCGAACCATGCTTCATCAATCAGGTTGTTCTGTGCATTGCATATCCATGATGGAGTGAAGACCTCAGCCATATCACGGGAACGGGTTGATTGGGTATCACGGCTTTTGAGGACACGAGGCATGATGATATGTCCGTTATCTCCTGTTATAAGGTGTGGGAGGATAGGGGAATTGTATTGGTATTCTTTGCCAAGATGTTCATAATCTGAAGTAGCCCAGAAGATATTGCGTTGCATTTCGTCCCTGCTCGTGGTGTGGTCTTTGAGCAAGGTGTTCAGCAATTCTGGTGAAAACTGGAATATGCTATCTTCCAATATATCAACTTCGACAGGCATTTTATATCAAGTTTACGCCCGTCTCTTCTTATGGAAATAAGGGAAAAAGGTTCTTCTCTTGGTAAGCGTTGGACAGATTTGCAAAACATTCACGGCTTCACAGCAAATCCAGTATCCTCTTATTGGCTTTATCCACCACTGAGGTATCCAGCGATGCAAGATAAATCTGCGTGGTGTTCTCCGAATCATGCCCCATCCCCTCGCTGATGACGGAAATAGGCACATTGCGGCTCTTGGCAATACTTGCCCACGAGTGCCGTCCGACATACATTGTTAATGGTATTGGCAAATTCAGTTGCTTCCCTATTTTCTTCAACAGATGGTTCACTCGGTGAAGTTCGTTGGCGTATTGCTTCCGATAATCTTCGTCCCGTTTTGTAATGATGGGTAAAAGGTATTCCGTTTCGTTTACTGGATATTTGTCAAGAATCTCTTGCATACACTTTTCCCATCTGATGAACAACTGCTGTCCTGTCTTACGTCTGCGATAGGAAAGAGTACCATTCTGCAAGTCCTTCTTTCTCAGATAAGCCATGTCGATGAACGACATTCCCCTTGTGTAGAAACAGAACAGGAACATATCACGGGCATAATCAAGATTGGGCTTCAATGACAAGTCCAGTCCTTTGATACGTCTGATGTCATTGAGCGACAAGGCTCGCTTCATTGTTTTCTCCACTCCCGTGTAAACGGACTTGAACGGATGTCGTTGCTCGGTCAGTCCATCTTCCACCGCACGGTTATAGACGGCTTTTAGAATACGCATATAGAAGGATATAGTATTGGGCGTATTTCCCCTTCCTTTCAAATAAGCCTCGTACTCTGCCAACAAATCCGCATTAAGCTGGTCAAACAAGACATCCTTGCCATTTATAAAACCGTTAAAACTTCTGAGTGCAGCTGTATAAGTCTCTGAGGTGCGTATTTTGCCCAAGCGTTTCAGTCTCGCTATCTGTTGGCTGATGTAAGCGTTGAATGACAATTCTTGCCTGTTTTCATGAAAGCGCATGACTACATCATCCGTTACGAATGTGCCGGATTGAAATAACTTGTGTATGATTTTGTTCAGCCTGTCCTTGTCCCACTTGATGCGTGAACCGATTGAAAGCAGGTAGTTGTTCCTCTCTTGTCCTGTCAATAGATGATGCAAGACAACCGTTTCGGAATGGCTGTCCCATTCCGAAACAAAAAGTTTATACTCGGTGTTTATCTGTCTGACCACACGGTTGTGAATGACCTGATAGTAGAGTGTGCCCTCCTTACCGTTTACGGTAGATGGACGGAACTTGACCTTTACTGATGCCATATCAGTCGGATTTTGATTGCTCCCACTTAGCGTACATCTCCCTTGAAAGTTCCACAATCTCCCTGCTCAGTTTCACAAGGTCAATGGTACACCTCTCCAGTTTGTAAAGCAACGCCATCGCCTTCTTCTCCGAGAAATGGCAGCGTAGCTCTTTGACTACCTGATTGTAGTTCGTACCAATGGCACGGAACTGGGCGTGAAAGTCCGACAGTTTAGTCGTGTAGTCCACCATCGTCTTGTCCACCTTCAGTACCTTGAACTTCTGCCCGAAGAAGTGTGCCTTGAGAAAGACGGCTTTAGCGTACACCTCTGATTCCTCGTACATCGTGAGAAACTTGTTCCATTCCTCATCATCGAAGCGCACCATCACGCAGTGTGTCTTCGGGTTCAACTTGGGATTTCTCCCGTACTTGCTCTTCTTTTTCATTCTTCTTATTCTTTTAGTTTAATGATTCATTCATAGTCTAATCTCCGATTAAAGAACCCCGAAATTATCCGACTGCGGAGGATAATTCAGCCCACGGCGGTGCAAGGATTTTCAGTCCCATAATTATATTTTTGAATAATTATGTGTTGTTTGAATTTTTATATGAAAATCAATGTTTTAAGCTTCCAAATGTGGCGATTTTATTTTGTTTATTTTTATCTATTTTTGTTTGTTTTTGTATTTTTGTGTCGAAATTGTGTGTTGAAATAATAATTATCCTATCAAATGAACTATTCAAAAGACGGAATAACAGTTGCGCCCATAATAGATACGAGTCATCCGAAAAAGAACGGAAAGTGCCCCGTAAAAATTCGTGTAACCTATCGCCGGGATCGTCGCTATTATCCGACGGGCAAAGACCTTACCTTGGATGAGTGGGAAGGTCTGACTACAACGAAGGTTCGCGCCCTTGTGGCCGTTCGTAAAGATATAGAAAGCAGTTACCAAATTGTTCGTGGGGTTGTTGAGGAATTGGCACGCGACGGTATTTTTTCATTCGATAGCCTCAACAAGCGATTGAAACGTTCGGGGGTTGATACTCTTAACCGTGCATTTGCGGCTAAAATAGCGGAATTAAAAGAGCAGGATCGTATCGGGTCAATGCTGGTTTATAATGTTGTTATACAGGGATTGGAGCGGTTTGCCGGGGATCGTATTGCTCTTGAATCTATAACGGTGGATTGGGTAAGACGTTATGAGCGCTTTCTACTCGGAGAAGGTAAGAGCCGTACAACGATCGGAATACACATGCGCCATTTACGAGCCATATTGAACGATGCTTGTCGATGCGATGCGATTAAACCCGCGCAATACCCGTTCGGCCGAGGGAAATATGAAATACAGGCCGGTGAGGGCCGTAAATTGGCTTTAACGCTGGAGCAGATCGGGCAGATCGCCCGCTATGAGGATGGGAACGAAGCAACGGCCAAATACCGGGATTATTGGCTGTTCCTCTACTTGTGTAACGGGATCAACGTCGCCGATTTCGTGAAATTGCGGTATCGTGATATTGTGGACGGTGAAATCTGTTTCGTGCGTCAAAAGACCGAGCGCACGACTAAGACCCGTAAGGAAATCCGGGTCGCGGTAGTTCCCCAGATGCAAGCTATTATCGACCGCTGGGGTAATACTCCAGCACCGAATAACTTTATTTTCCCAATTCTCGACGGGTCGGAGGATGCGGTGCAGAGCCACGCTAAAACAATAGCCGCTACCGGGTTAATCAATAAACGGATGCGGATGATCGGGGAGCAGCTCGAAATTGGGAACATATCGACCTATACGGCGCGTCATTCGTTCGCTACGGTGTTGAAGCGTGCCGGGGCGAATATCGCCTACATATCGGAAAGCCTCGGCCACCAAGATCTGAAGACGACGGAAAACTACCTTGCCAGCTTCGAGCGAGAGGAACGAGAGAAAAATGCTGCATTACTGACGAATTTTTAATACGATTATTTGCATAATGCGCCGCAGTGCAGTACCTTTGTCATATCGTGTTATTTTAGTTGGAATGATCGGCGGGGCACATCTTATTTCCGTCGGTCATTCCGTTTTTACTGCATTTCTCCTCTTGGATGTGGTGAATAGCAACAACCTCACGCCTAACCGACGCACTATTTCGCCGGACAAAGGGTGTTTCATTTTGGAACAGTGCTTACAGTGACGGAGAGAATGTCCGCCAAATGGACGATGAAACCTGGTGTTAATAGATTTTGCCTTTCCTGTTTCACCTTGCGAACGATGCTATTCTTGCTTTTGTAGTTTATAGGCGTGCACGATGCCTCATACTTTGCCTCAACTCCTTATGCAACACCTTGCAACTTATTCCCCTACGTACTGCGCTTTTGCCAAGAGTTATACGGCATCGCGATTGATGAACAGCGAATCATTGAAGTGTTTTTTGTTTTCCCCTATGAAATACGGCAAATTCTTCGCCTTTTCGATTCTTTCGGTGTTGTCCTCGACCCATCGTTTGAAGTTGTCGGGCACATCCTTGACCTCATTCAGCGGTTCCTCCCAAAAATCCCTATCCGTGCCCTCGTTGGCTATAATTGGCACTGCATAGCACTTGCAGTTCGGGTGCCACCCGATGAATTTGAAAGATTTCGGATATTTTCCCTCCATTGCGTCACATATTTCCAGCGGCGCACGCCCTTTTTTGAAGCGCGGATACCAGAACTTTGCCAGCCACTGTACGTGCGATTTTGATGTTTTTACCTCATATCCGACAATAAAATCAAGTTGTTGCCAGCGGATACTGTCGGCTTCACGATAAGCGCTGTTTATTTCGGTGCGAGCCATACGCATAGCATTCTGATAAGATGACCGGTAAACGCCTTGCCCAGGGTGATAAGCCTGCGCCACTTTCGACAGGGTAAGATTGCCGAACGCATTTCGGACACGTCGAAATAGTTTGTCCGGCTCATTCAGATAGACGCGTACATCACGGCTTATATCGGCAGCGCTTCGGCCTTCGCTGATACCTATAGATAAGGATAATTCTATGTGCCGTTCGAACTGCTTGGCGATACTCCAAACTCTTTCGGATAAATTATGCCCGTAAGTTGTTCTACGTTGAAATGCCTCAAGTGCACCGAGATTGTGAAGCATCCATCCTTTTTTCGGATTGTCGAATAGTTGTTTTACCCATGAATCGTTCTTGTCGTTGGCAAAAAACCATTCCGAAGTGATCCCCGCTGTAATTATAGTGGACAACTTATTTCGGAATGAAGATAACGAGGCATCGGCTTGTTTACTACGGCTTTTGTTTGATGAGAAGGCGAACAATCGCCCCGTATTGGGTTGATATTTATATCCCATTCCCAGTCGAATCAATTCATCCGAGGCCACATCATACAAAGCCTCTATCTGTCGTAGATATTCTTCGACATGCGTTTTATGCTGTTGCTCCCATTGGGCGGCTTTCAAATTCAATCCGGGCATCGTTTCGAATTAGAATGTTGGCTCTATAATATTGTTCATAGATGCCTCTGCCTTCGCTTGCTTTATTCGCTCGATTTCAGCGGTAACATCATCGGCCGTTCCCATTAGTTCAACGCCCTTTTCCAGCGACATAACGCCATCCTGCACAGCACGGCCTATAGCCGCCCAACGTGCGGTGACATCTTCATTGAACGGTTCGGCAAATTCGTGTTCTATTTTGAGCGCAGCCAAATCAGGACGCAAATGAATATGGGTTACATTCATCATAATAGCGAGAATAAGATTTTTCTCCCTATCTACGGCTATGTCGTATATCTCTTTATTATTTTCGCGCTTGATATATCCCAGTACCATCGCGCGTTTGATCGCTTCGCCCGACAAAGTTCCCAGCCCAGCCATTTTCTCGGGTGTAAACTCGGGCGTGAAAGTGTCGAACAAGATGGACTGCGCGAGGTCTTCCTTTTCCCGTTGCTGCGTCTCGGAAGAGGTCGGTGGATTGATGTACTCGAATTTTGAATCCGCTCCGGTCATCCGAATCATTTTCCCGGGCTTGTCGGCTCGACCTTTCAAAAAATCTACGACATCGCCCGTTGCTGCGGCGATAGGGTCTGCGAAATAGTTATTTGTGTCGGATATTTTGCTGTCTATATCCTCCTCGCGGTCTATGCGGGGGTTGAGGCCTCCCCACGCTTTATCCTGTCGGTAGTAGATAACATTGATTTTTCCGGTTGGATTGGGAGTTGCAATAACCTCCCAATTAAGAGATCCTCGTTTGCATCGGTAGATCGTATCAGGTGTTTGAATATCGAAATGCTCGATAGTTGATGTCCCCTCTTTAAGGTAGTACCCATACCCGAATGCAATGAGGTTCTCGTATAGGTCGAATAATGGACGTAGGGTGTATCCTTTCGACTTGCAAATTACCACAACTTTTACCTGCGGTTGGAAATTCTCGTCCCGATAGATGTGGTAGAGCTTGGCACATTCAGTTTCTGCTCCCGCAATGCGTTTTGCTTTACGCATGGAAACGTTGAATCGTGTATCTTGCAAAAATTGATTATATGCTTCGAAAGCCTCGTCCGAACCTTCGTTGTTCACCTTCTTCCATCGTATCGGATTCCCGAGCAGAAAGAATAGTTCCACCTCATTGATGTACTTCTGTCGTGCACGAGGCAACTTCTCGGTACGATAAGGCTCCTGGCCTTTCCGCATCTTATCGGCCTTTCGCATAATACGGTGGAGTTCGGGGTTATATTCCTGAATCGCCTGCAAAACCTCCGTATCGCGATTCTGCATAAGTGTTTGAGCCTGTGTAATGTCTTTGTCCTTGATAAGCGTAAGCAGATCACGTTCTGCACCGGTTGCATTCAGATATTTATTGCGTATCGCATTGAGTAGGTTGTCCATAAATCCCATATCCGTACTTTTTACCAAATTCCTAAATCCTCTTTGTCTAAATCTTCTTCATTGTTGAAATACCCCCGCTTTTCGATTACTCCGGTCAGGGCATCTTCGGCGTCGTCATGGCTGTTGAACTCCTGCTGCTTACGGTATGATTTGACATGCGAGGCGAACTCCGGCCATTTGTGCTCCCATCCGGTCGGAAAATAAATAAGGTTTTGCACTTCATTCGATCGCGTGAAAATACGCACCCTTTTGTTGGCGGTCTGCGTAAATGGGTTGAACGATGTAAAGTTGTTACCGATTATTCGGCACTGCGCCTCAACATTGCGCCCGAAAGACCTGCCGCCATTGTTGCTCTCGACGTAGCAGATCTCCGTCTTGTTTCGGGACAGCATCTCGGCTGTTGCCGGCTCGGTATATTCCATCGGTTTCTGTGTATATAAAATGTCCGTCACGAAATTGCCGATGGGAGTTTCCGTATAGCAAATAGAACACAGATAGTCACTGCCGGTATCAGCGGTATCCGTGTAGTTCTTTCGCTTCATAGATGCTGCATATGGAATTATGTCGTATGTCTTAAACTCTCCATACATCAAACCTTCCAGCGGCTTCGGGTTCTGCATATATTGCGTTTCAAAGACAAATGAGTTCGATCTCTCGATTTTGTGCAGTTCCTCCAGCGTATGCTTAAATTCCCAGAGAGGCTGTTCCTGTCCGTTTTCGTCATGCCAGATGCAGGGCAACGAAAGTACCGTCCATTCCTCCGGCTCGATCTCCTGAAGATAGCCGCATAGATCGTGCTCATGGAGCCGTTGCATAATGATTATGATAGGCGTATTGCGCGAGTTCACGCGGTTGCGGATAGTCGATTCAAAGCGATTGTTCACCCGCTCGCGGATCGTTTCGGATAGTGCATCTTCCGGTTTGATCGGGTCGTCGATAACAATAGCTCCCGCAAAATCGCTTTCCCACGCAGGAATAAAATCACCCATTTCGCGCCGCTCCCTATACGGATCATTTACTTGACCTGCACCAAATCCTGTAACCTGTCCTGCTGCACTTACTGCATACAGTCCGCCTCCGACGGATGTATACCACTTTTTAGCATTCTTGCTTTCGACGACTACTTCAGGGAAAAGCCGCTGGTAGTAGTCTGATTGTACCGTTTCATTGATCTCTTTCGAGTTGTCGAGAACAAGATCATCGGAGTATGATAGGTGTATGAACTTACTGCGGGGGTTTAACGCCAGCCCGTAGGCGATGAAGTTCTTAGAGACAAGTTCGGTCTTGCCATATCGTGGCGCAATATTGATAATAAGACGCTTTATTTCGCCACGGACGACTTTGTCAAGAGCTTCGCATATTTTGCGATGATGATCGCCGACAATAAACCGCATCCCCGTCTTATGCTTGAACATGTAACGGGTGAAATTCAGCATACCGGAAAGACAGAAGGTACGCTCTATGTCTATGTCGCGAATCGGAGTAGTGCGTTAATACTCTTCGTTAAGTTTTAACCCATATTGTCTTGCCTCTTCGGGAGAGAGAGTGCGAGGTGGAATAAGTTCGGCACCATCTGCTCCTGTAACCTCTTGACGTTCTACATATCCCCGTTTTTTTCCGCGTGTTTTGAGAGTGAAAATGATCGCTGTTTCGGAGGGACGTTCGATCCAACCGGCAAATCTCTTTTCGCCATTCTCGTCCTTTTCGATGGCCGGAACGCCGGCAACCAATTTACGCAGGTTGCTTTCGGCCAAATCAACGAACCGTTCACGGGAATCTTCGAGGGCTTGGGCGAATTGCTCATCATCATTGCACCATGTGTAAATTGTGCTACGCTCTACACCTAAATTAGCAGCTATGTCTGACAAAATACCGCCGCAAGCATTTGCAACCTTGCGAAAGGTATCTAATTTCGGTTTTTTGGAGGGCATTGCCATTTTTTATACTGTCGTTTTTGTCGTTATTCGACCCGTTCAACCATATCCGAGAACATTTCGCCGGGGATTATTTTGTCGTCTGGCCTGAACCCGAACCGAAGCATGAATGATGATTTCGCCCTATAAGACTTAAAGTTGAGCATTACATAGGATTCGATGTCTTCCGCTTTTTGCTCTGCCTGTTGACGAATCTGTTCTTTCATCTCCTTTACCGCGGCCTTGCGTTCCTCAAACGGTCGTTGTATCTCTTCGAAATCACCTAACGTATCAGACAGTTCTGAACTTATTTCGTCCTGCATGACGGATATACCGTATATGTTCATGTCTGCTTCAGAAAGGCCAGCGGCTTTATAGTCTATTTCCGGTACAAGTACTTTTATTTTCTCCATGTCGAATTCTCCCATTGCGGAGGGCGAGTTCATGAAGATATTTTGTTCGCGCTCTGTCTTGTCGTCTAACTCTACAGCTTCTACCTTGATCTCATAATCCGTTTCAGGTGTCCCGTCGTAATTGTTGATGATGTCAAGCGTCTGTACGCGCTTGTGCCCTGAAACCAGATAAGATGACAACTGATTCCATACGATACCGCCCAGATAGCCGACAGTTTTAAAGTTCTTTTTGAGCTTCTTGATGACTTCAGGGTCTTCTTTGCGTGGATTGTATGGAGCAAAGTTGATTTGTGATCGCTTGATTACGACCGTTTCACTTTGCTTGTATTTGGGCTGCTGCTCTTTTCTCTTCGTCATATCGCAGTAATATATTTCGGGATAAGGGGAATACTTTGTAAATCTTTTCGAGGTCTTGCGGATAATGCCGGCGGAGGTAATCGAATACCTCCGGCAAAAACGTCAGACCTTGCGATTTGTTCTTGTTGTAGGATATGGGTTCAGGCAGTTTCTTTGCCTTGATGTAGGCCATGACGTCCGATTTCTTCCACTTGGATAGAGGATATACCTTGTTCGTATTGCTTATAGCTTCGTTCTCGTATCCGCGCAACATAAGACAGCGATTCATTCCGTCCGACTGCTTCATTCCATAGAAAGAGTAAGATATTCCCGTCTTCATCCGGACGGATTCATCAACGTCTTTCAACGATAACAGCTTTACATTGGGGTTAGGAATGCAGTATAGCCCACAACGCAAAACACGCGTCAACGTCCAATGGGGGACTTGCAGTATGGTAACATTGGCATAACGAGCTTTGACTGCTCGCAAATAGTTGTCAATGTGGTCGAGGCCCTTGACGAAATACATGAACACGCAAACGATCTCTTTGAAGTGCGGAGCCATTAGGTCGAGCAATACCTCGCTGTCTTTGCCACATGAATAAAAAAGGATCGCCCTGTCCGTTTTTTGACGGACAGAGGCAATCACTTCGTTTGCATGGTCTATCGGGGTCATGATTAACCTGTTGCCATGCCAAAGGCGGCGCGAATGTCGCGTGCACGACCGGCACGATTCGTCGCACGACCGCCTACTGCACGATAACGAACACGGCTAGCGCCTGTCGTCCGATTGATTCGATTTCTTACTGAATTTCGAGTGCAGCTTGAATTTTAGAAGTTTGACAATATGATTTAACCTACGGAAAGGCCTCGGGCGGCAGATTGCCTAGCTCTTGTATATGCACTGGTCGCCCTTGCATACCTATTCGCAATAACACCATTTCGGCCACCCATATTTGCGAGGCTACTTAATCCTACAGCAGGATTAGGCGTGCGGCGTCGCAATTCACTCGTTATACGGCTGTATTGCGCGTCAAGCTGAGTTGCTGTTTTTTGTCTTCGTCTTCGAGTGCAGCAATGATTTTAAGGGTTTAACAATTCATTTTCTCGATTACCTTGCCGAGGTGGTAGTCGATCTCGGTCATGGTATATTCGTTACCGTTGTGCTCGTACACAATCGGCTCTTTCGTCTCTTCGTCGCAAACATCTACCAGCTCGACGCCTTTGACTTCGACCAGCGCGCCGGGGCGATTCTTTTCGTAACCTACCCAGAACTGTATGGCATCGTAGTGGTTGATAACCGTATCAACGCCCTTCTCGCTGTCCCACGCCGATTCGGGCACGTCACTGTCTTTCTTGTAGACTTTGCCTGTGTTGTTGTCTCGGTATGAAATGTATTTCGTGTTGGTCGGGCGTACTTCGCGGGTCTCGACCGTTTTTTCACCCGACAAAATGGCGTCGAACCATTTTTGTTTGATGATAAGCGTTAAAATTTTCATAGCCGTAAATTTCATTAGTAGCGGGGGCAAGAATCGAACTTGCGCCTGCGGGACACTAACCCGCCGTGGTAACCTCTGCACTACCCCGCATATATCTGTTCGATGCAAAAGTGGACACGTTCGGCACATTATGCAAATCTTACTATTGAATTATTTATTAAAAATACGATTTTTTATTGAGAGCTGCAATTTTTAAGGTCTTTTCTTCACACACCCTTTGCAGCGGATAATCTCAAGCACTACTGCGTCATATTTGACGATCAATAGGCTGTCGCGATTGTTGTCTGCACCTTTGTAGGCTTTACACCCACACTTCAGCCGCGTGCGGTGACATGTCGCGTCCGTCAATTCGAATGCCTTTTTGAGTAATGTCAAATCGCTGCGTTTTTCTACGTACATCGTTGGTTTCATATATTATATAACTTTTACAAAGTTGAACATTCTGAATGACCGCCAGCCCTCGGCAACCGTATCGTAATAGGTTACGAGGTGTTTGTTAGGCTTACGGTCGTCACCTTTTGTTTCGGGGCATAAGTCGTCCTTAAGCGTACCGAATGCCTGTCGCAATTCACCCGTACTCGATTTGAGGTAGAAGAACTGCACGATGCCCGCGCGCATCTTTATCTTCAATTTGAACACCTGCCATGCCTTATGCAGACACTCAGCAAAGGTTACACCCGTCGCGCGGCACATCTGCCACGCCGTGCGCATGATGATGGAAAGGTCGGTTCGTTTCATTGTTATATAGGTTAAAAGTTGGTTTTTAGTTTGAGTAGTCGCAAGCACTCTTTCAACTCGCTGTCTGTGTATTTCTTGGCGATCTCTCGTGATATGCCGTTTGTGTTCATTGCGATTTTGATCGCAGCCTCTCTGTTCACCTTGAAGGATTTTCTTGTCTTCATAGCTTTTCAATTTTTTCAAATGTAACATAATACAGCCTATTGCCAACGAGTACCATTGCGATATTCAGTTTATCGAACTGTCCTCGATATTCACCAGTATTGCGTCCGAATCTCACCGGGTCGCCAATTTTTATGTCTTTCATATCTTTCATTTTTACCACCGGCGGCAGGTGCCGCCACGCTTCGGGCCTGAGGTCTGTTTATAGCCGCCCGAACGGCTTTATTCGTCGAGGTAGTAGAGCAGCAGTTCACAATCTTCAACGTGCAGAACTCTCGTAGGTTCGATTTTTTCGAGTTGCAAAGACAGTGTATCGTCTTTCTCTGCATAGATGTACGCCCACTGGCCTTTCAGTTCGATTTCTTCTCTGGTGCCGAAATAGGCGACAGTATTATCTACGTCTTTGACAAGACCCCAGCTGCCATTGTCCATACCATCACGATTGATTGCGTCGATCACTTTAAATGCAAATGCGTTCATAGTTCTATTGTTTTAGACGTTTATTCAATAAATCAATTAGTTGATTTCGCTGACTTTGCAAGGTGTGAAATACATATCTCTTTCGATGCCAAGACCAAAGGGGCGAGTTCTAACGCGTTGAAGTTCATTCAGTGACACATAACCATATTCTCGCTCGCCCATATTGTCTAACAATGCGAAGAGAATGTAGTCGTCGTCTTGCTTCTCGCCTTCGAGAATGTACCACGTCTGACTGCCGCAGGGGTTGAAGAACTTGCAGATGACCTGTGCCTTGCCGCCTTTGCCATCTTGTGAATAAATGGGGTACTTTGCCAACTGCTTCTCAATTGCTTTAGTTAAGAGTTTCATGGCCGTATTGTTTAATTGTTGTTTTGATTTTTTGGTGCAAATATAAATGATATTTTGATATAATGCAAATATTTTGAGATAAAAATTTAATTGACACTAAAATTTTTTGCTGTTTATATGAATATCAATATATTTGTGGCAAATAATACGTCAAAATGAGAGTTAAAGAATTATTGAAGGAACGAGGAATGACCGCAAAAGAGTTGGCGGCGCGTCTCGGAATGACTGAAACGGGGTTAAGTATTGCAATTGGTGACAACGGAAATCCGCCGTTAAAACGATTGCAAGAAATAGCCGATATTTTGGGTGTTGAAGTGCCGGAACTTTTCGCCGCTTCGAAAGAGGGAGCAATCACGTGCCCGCATTGCGGGAAGTCGATAACCATCAAGGCAGAATAACCTCAACGATACCTACCCATGGAACTACAACCTATCCAAAGCAAGATTTACGAAATACGGGGCCAGCGGGTGATGCTGGACCGTGATTTGGCGGAATTGTACCAAGTAACAACAAGCGCTCTCAATCAAGCGGTAAAGCGTAATATCGAACGCTTTCCGCCCGATTTCATGTTTCAACTGACAGATGCCGAAACTGAAAATTGGAAATCACAAATTGTGATAACCAATTCCATCACGATGGGTTTACGCCGCAACCCCTATGCGTTTACCGAGCAAGGCGTTTCTATGTTATCGGCTGTTTTGAAAAGCTCCGTTGCCATACAAGTAAGTATCGCTATTATGCGTGCTTTCGTAGCGATGCGGAACTACATCACGACCACGACGACAGTAACGGCCGAGTTGGCCGAAATTCGGGCGAAACTGGCGTTACTGGAGCGGGTGGACGCCGACAATGCCGAGGCGGTCAGCGATCTGTCGGAAGATATGCGCAAGGAGCTTGATAATATCTACAACGCTATTGCGGCGTTGTCGGTCAAGATACCGCAGGCACGCAAACCCGCCCGCAAAATTGGATTCCAACAAGCGGAGCAAAAGGCGGAAGAGTAGCAACGTACCCGACGAACACAATCACCTGCCCGAAGTGCGGGACGGTGCTGGAGGTAAAAGAAAAGGAATAAATAAAACTACATTCCTATGACACAAAAGCAGGCCATACAGTTGTTCGAGGACCGCAAGGTGCGCACCGTTTGGGACGAGCGGACGGAGACGTGGTATTTTTCCGTTCTCGACGTGATCTCCGCTCTGACGGACACCGTGAATCCGACCGATTATTTCAAGAAGATGCGCAAGCGGGATGAAGCGCTCGCCTCGTTCGTGGGGACAAATTGTCCCCAGATAGCCATGAGGTCAGAAACGGGAGTGATGCGCAAGACGCTGGCCGGAGATGTGAAAACCGTCCTGCGGATTATCCAGTCGATTCCGTCACAGAAAGCCGAGCCTTTCAAGCAATGGATGGCGCAGGTGGCAAGCGACCGCCTCGACCAAATGCAAGACCCTGAGTTATCTATTGAGCAGGCCGTAGCCGATTATAAACGCCTTGGATATTCGGATACATGGATTAACCAACGCTTGAAAAGTATCGAAGTCCGTAAACTTCTCACTGACGAGTGGAAACGCGGGGGCGTTGATGGAACGCAATATGCCACCCTTACGGACATTATCACGAAGGAGTGGGCCGGACGTACCACGAAAGCCTACAAACGTTACAAGGGGTTGAAAAAGGAGAACCTGCGGGATAATATGACCAATGTCGAACTGCTGTTGAACTCATTGGCCGAGGCCTCTGCTACCGAACTTTCCCGAAACGAAAATCCAATAGGTTTCAAGGCCAACGCCAACGTCGCCAAACGGGGCGGTACAGTAGCTAAAGTTGCCCGACAACAACTCGAAAGCCAACTCGGACACTCTGTCGTATCACCCCTCAACGCTCGGCAATACCTCGGAACGTTGCCCGACAATCCGCCACCCGAAACAGCGCACCTTACTTCAGCGGTAAAATCGACGAAACCGATTACATGCGACACCTCAAACGAGGAGGAATAAATAGTTCTCAACTTAAAAACACAAATGAAACTAAAGTAATAAACGCATCGAATTCGATGCGTTTTAGAATATGAAATGTAATATGGAACCGTCTCTGAATATTCGATCATTTCGAATAGGCAATTTAGTGTATAACCCCCATCTTGAGCGAATTGGGTATATTGCAGAAATTACGCGTGCAGACATGACGTTATTTCATGGTGAGATGCTAATTAAGGAAGCCGGATTTTATCATGAGATTTTAGATAAAGTAGTATTATGAGATGTTAGGCCTATACGTTTGACTCCAACGTTATTGGAAAAATGCGGCTTTGAGAAAGAATTTAGCGACTGTTACCAACGATTTGACTACTATATCATCCCCCGTGTGATATGCTTATCTCCTAAAAAAGAAGGGTTCTGTTGGCAGGTGGAAGACGAAATCGACGATTGCAATGTGGATGTGCCCATAAAGTATCTGCACCAGCTCCAGAATATATATTTTACATTGACCGGAACGGAGCTGAATGTAGAAAAGATATATGATGCGAGAATGTAAAAAGCCGAGGGAACTCGGCTTTCTGTTTATCATTTCAAACCGACCGAATCAAAAATAGGGTACGGTTCGATATGTCATTTTCTCGGTTCATGATTGAGGCGGGATTGTGAGTTGATTATCTTTTTTAGTCGGTCTCGACCGCAATACCTCCAATATCACTCGGTCACCGTCGAGAACCAGCATCCCGTGCCGACGGGGATCACCACCTTTTGTGCGGTGCTCGGCCTCGCATTCGGTGCGGATCCGGACACAACGGAAACCTGCGGCCTCGAAAGCCGATCCGATTAACGATAGGTCGCTGCGTTTGGGGACGCAGTACATGGGGTTAATTGCCGCTTCGATGCGGCCCATGCGTTCGATGCGCTTTTTCATTTTGATTTAGCAATAAAAAACTGCGTTACGAGTTGCTCGGCTCAAAATGCAAGCCGTCGGGCGTTTCCGCTACCGAACTCGACGCAGTTAAATTATAGATACAAAATACCCAATATGGTTGGATATGTTTGTATCGCATTTTGATTTAGCAATGCAAATATAATGATTTTGTAGGGAATAACAAAGGCGAGATTTATTCTCGCCTTTGTTTTGAAACATATATCCTATCTGATTACTTTTTTTGAAGTTTTATTTCCAGTGTTATATTATCTCCTGCTACACCCATAGACACTTCGGCAATTCCGTTTGAGATAGAATGTACTTTGTATCTGTATAATTCTTCCCCGTCTATATAAGTATATATCATATCCCCTTCAGCTTTGTATGTTCCTGAACCGTTGCCAAAATACCCGCTTCCCGAATATGTACCATTTTCATAAAATACAACAGAGAATGCAAGATTTGTGTGTGGCGGTTGGGTTATATCTATCCATTCGCCGTTACTTTGTATGGCAATTCCCTGCCATGTGCCATAAAGATTCTCAATGTCGAACTTGAACGATTCTTGCTCATCCTTTTCGCACCCCATAAAAGTAACTGCACAAATAACAGCCATCAAAAGTAAAAATTTTTTCATAACATAAATTGTATTGGTTAGATGCTGCAAAGTTACAAAATTCCCCCCCCCGCAAAATAATGAGCCTATTTTTTTGAAGTTGTGCCGAAAGTTCCGAGGTTTGTAAAAACGCTGAAGCTATGATTTTTATTTTTATTTTGTTTATCCTTATTACTATGTTTGTCGTGGTAATTATATCCGAATACCGCTTCAACAAGATAATAAAAGCCCACGATAAACGAATGCGCCAGATGTTTTCCGATATTGAAGAGGCGTGTAAATAGACTTATTAAATTACGAATTTTCATCTTACAAATACCGTTATGTTATTAGTACTTGGAATTGGGCTGGTAGCACTGGCCGTAAGCGTTTATCTCATATATAGGGATATTGATGATATTAAGTATCGTATGGGCCATATAGAGAACGATATATCACGTATGCGCAAGTGAGTATATAACGTCATTGATAAACTGCCAAATAGTTATAATACCGGCAAGGGCTGCGATTACGATTCCGACGAATTTTATCGCATTCGTAATCTTGCCTCGTCGTTGCTTGCGGTATATAGCTTTTGTCCCTCCGTTATCAAAGTATAACGGAGTGTAGTCTGTTGTCTGAATGTGCGAGTGAACATCCTTAATATATCCTTTCTCGGATAGCACGGCGATGATTCGCTTGTATTGAACCCCTTGATAATCCTCTTGGGATAATATATACCGGACATTAAGGTCTTCCATCAGTTTATCGGCGACCTTTATATCTTCTTTCCGCAGTAAGGTTTCCAGATGCAATATGCTGTTTAGTTAGTTCCACGTTCTATTTTCGGCGGGCCGGGCCTCTCCCGCCGGATTTGGGGCTTCCTTTATTTCAGATAAAATTTAACGGTTGATATGAGTTGGTCCGATAGTTTGTAAATGTCAGTAAGTGCTGTAATTAAATGTTTTGTTCCTTTCTTTTCCTCGTCAAACGTTTCAACATACTTTTTCCCTCCGTTGAAATGCAAGCGACAAATAGGCTTTCGATTGTTATCATCGAAAAGGATAGCGAAATATGACTGCGCATCCCGATCTACGACCCGATCAAGATCAACGGTATTACAGAGAATAGCTCGCACGATGTAGAATCCCATAAGTTCTTCATCAGTGGTCACTATCTTATTTCCATCTTGCATATCCTCTTCATTTGCAACCGATTTCTCCGTGGAGACATTTGAGGACACCTCGACCGACGGAACGTCAGGCGTAATGGCAGATTTAAGCCTTTCGTTTATATAGTCATTCGTGTACTGTTGAAATGCCCGTTGAATCATCGGACGGAACTCGTCAATGATGTTCTTTGTTACCACTCCGTCATAAACCTGTTTAGTCATAAATTTCACAAATAAATCGGATGGATTACTACTTTCCTTGACAATCAATGACCGAAGCGCATTTATGTACTTCATTTCTGTGGCGGAATTGAGTATCATATACGTATTATACTGGTCATGTCGGAATTGCTTCAACTTCTCAATATGGCTATCCTTTAAGTTAAGCATATCTATCTCAAAGAACGGCTTATCGTCCATTTTGTTAGGAGTGTCCAGATCTGTATAGAACTGATAGTTGATTCCATTCGTTAGTACTCCAAATTTGGCCTGCGATACATGGTAGTAGCGGAATAGTTGCGCCTTGTATTTGCTTAAGTCAGCCGACCAATGTTTACACTCAATTAGCATGATCGGCTCGCCGTCCATACATACGGTATAGTCGATTTTTTCGCCTTTCTTCGTTCCATAGTCGCAAATACATTCGGGTGTAACCTCTTCCGGATTGAAAATATCGTAGCCGAGTGCTTGCAAGAACGGGAGGACAAATGAGGTCTTTGTTGCCTCCTCCGTCTTTACATTGTCTTTGAGTTTGCCGACGCGCTCAGCAAGGATTAGAAGTTCGTCTTTAAAGTCCATAGAGTTGGTTTATTTTGAATTATTATCGTCTATATATTTGAGCACGCGTTGTAGTATTTCTCCGTTTTGACGGATGATTTCTGAATTTTGGGTCAATATTATTTCGTATTGCCGATCTCTTTTCTCGAAAAACGAGATGAATTTTTGATCTTCCATACTTGAAATAGAGGGTTCGCGATTACTATAATATAGTAGTATGTATTTAGCATTTGCTTCACTCGGCTCTACCTTGCCACTTAACCATTGACCTATAATCGATTGGGATAATCCCGTGTCCTGCGATATACGATATGCCGTATAGCCCAATTCTTTAAGTAGGTTTATGGCTTTATGTTTCAAATCTTCATTCATGTCGCGATATTTTTATAATACTACATATAAGTATAAATATTTCCAATATAGAATACTTTGATATTTTATTGTTATGCTAAAATATTTTAGTATATTTGCATTGTAATTCAATTATTGTATGACAAATTTAATTACAAATAGCGAAAAATCAAGAGGTAACAATGCTGTAGCATTGCTTTTACCCTTCGAACGGTATGTTCAAAGTATCACTAACCTTGAAGAACGCAAGCGACTTTGTGATACTTGCAAGCAGGCTATCGGTATTCGAAGTGACACTCAATTATGGAACTACCGCGTAGGCAACGTCCGGCCTGATATGCTGAAGCGACGAGAACTTGCCAAGATCATTCGCCGTCATTCCGGCGATAGCAGCTATACCGCCGACAACCTCTTTCCCGTGGAATTTTACAACAGATAGATAATATGAAACGTATTCAAAGATTTCACAAGACGAAATGTGCGGCAGAACGATATATCGCAACACTCGGTACTGATGCCCGGTTTTATCATGCGTATAAATGTACGAGCGGCAGTTATTGGGTCGGGACGGAATTAGAATGGTTGAATCGGTACTAATACATCATATGCAAACGATCCGCAATATAGAGTTTTTCAACGATCCCGAGGGAGGGGTAATGGTACGCGATACCGAAGGCGTCCATACTTACCAGCCCGAAGACAAGATGCTGACAGGGGCATTGTTTACCCGCATCGAGACCGAATATCCGAAAGCATTCAAGGCTCTCGCCGAGATTTACCGCAAGAGCCGTGCAAACGTGAACTACTACCGGTTCCTGATCTGCCACCGTTTTATTCGCTGCAATTTCGGACGGTTGGACAACAGGCAGGACATCGACGGGATGGGGCGCTTCACCTTTGAGGATGTGAGTTGTCCGATCAAAGGCGAATGCAAGTATGCCGGCATTATATGCAGCCCCGAGTTCGATACCCGATTGACCGAGCGGCAGAAGGAAGTGATGAAACTCTATATGGAGGGGATGGGCGATGAAGAGATCGCGGATATGCTTTTTACATATCGCCCGAGACGGTGCGCACAACGAAGCGCGACGCCTTCCGTAAGGCCGAGGTACATTCGTTGGCTGAGTTCGCAATCCAATACAAGGATAAGTTATGAAAACTCCGTGGCGATGGTGGCGGGAACGCCAAGCGACCGAGAAAACATGCAAACACTTGGCGCTCATGACGGAAGATATTACAAATATCACAGACCGGCTGGTGGCGTTCGTGTGGGAAGATATTGAAAAGATCATAGACCAAATGTCGGAGGATTTGCTCCGGCCGATTGAAAGTATTAAACCAATAAAAAAGAATGTGCTGAAAGATTTACTTAGCTGCGAAGGCCGGAGGTTCCGGTGTAAGATTGATGGTACTCTTGCCACAGGGATAATTCGAGTGGTAGATGAATGTGTGTATTTATGCCAAAATGAAAAAAATGGGTCTCACAGCATCGACAAAAAAGGATATAAATATGCATGGTGTGTTTACTCTGGAACCGAAGCAGATTTTGCTCATCCCAATGTCAGGGTCACCGATTTCCGGTTTATTCCTATAACCGCCGAAGAGATCGAAGCCTACAAGGATTGGCAGGTGGGGGATCGACTCAGAAAAAAAGACGGATCATCCCGAACTATAGAGGTTATCTTCCGCTTCGGAGAACTCATAGTGGGCAAATTTATCGATACAAGGAGAGCTTTAACTAACTACACCTGCGATGAGCTATACGAGGATGGTTTCCGCCTCATCGTCGATCCTGCTCCTGAGGAGGAGATTGTCGAGGTGACGATGGACGAGATCGCCAAGTTGAAGGGCGTGCCCGTTGAGCGGCTGCGAATGAAGAAGGAGGACAAATAACGACAAAGAGTGCGTGGTAGAATGGTATTACGAATCGATTAGTGGTAAAGACCAAGTGTACTCACGATGCGCTTAATGGACAGTACACCCTGAAGAGCGCAGATGTTCAAACAGAAGCTAACCGATTGAAAGGCATTCCAGACGTGGAATGTTTGCCAGTTCGAATCTGGCCGCACTCCCTAATCAATATAAAGCATTATGAACGAGCCAATTATTATTACCACTCCCGCAGAATTGCGCTCTATTGTCGCTGACGAAGTGGCGGCGATTCTGCCGAAGCTCGCCGATTTCAGGCGTAAGAATGAACCGGTAGAAATCGACAATTTGTCGGTTGAAGAAGCCGTGCGGTTTATTGCGGAGCAAGGTATCCCGACCACCCGTTCGACGATTTATAATTGGGTTTTTCTAAAAAGATCCCATTTAAGAAAATTGGACGCCGCACGGTGTTTTCCAAAAAGGAGCTTCTTGCTTGGATCGAATCCCGTACGACTTTGCCGGAGGACAGACGGGCCGTTGCAGCTGCGCGTATCGCCGAAAGTGCTAACTGCAAATAAAATGACAGATAGGCTACTACCGAACCAGTGACTAATATGTACTTCTATGCTGTACTGGTCGGCCCTGGTAGTGGATCAACCGAGCACTATCCGCGCCCAACGTTCTTTCATTCGAGTAAAGTTAAGAGTTGAGATTAAGTTGAGTTTGCCATTTCCGGGCGCGGATTTTCAAAGTCCGTATCGGGTTGAATGTCCCGATGCGGGCACCAAAGGACGGCACGGAAGCCGTAGGGGTCCTAAAGCCTGCCATAAACCCCGGCCGCAAGGCAGAAAGGCTGGAACGAATAAGCGGTTCATTGAAATACGAGAACCATCCGAAGGGATGTAAAACCCGGCGAGCGACTTGGCGCAGAAGGGCGGATATTAGGCCGATCAATACCAAAAAGCAGGCGACGATCCGGAGCAATTCGGGGAGCCGGTAGCGATATACCCTGCGATTCAGTCGTGGTCTTCGATGACGACAGGGTGCAAATTTTAATCAAAACAATTTACGTGCAATGTCAAACAAAGTATTTACCCCAGAGAACATTTCCAAATTAAAACAGAACGAGGTCTTTGTATTCGGCAGTAATAAGGCCGGTAACCACGTTGGCGGCGCAGCTCGTGTCGCGGTCGAGAAGTTCGGCGCGATCATGGGGCACGGCGAGGGCTTACAGGGCCAGTCCTACGCTATCCCTACGCTCGATGAACAGATGGACAAGGTGTCTACCGAGGAATTGACGCGATCGGTACGGAGATTCGCAGACTATACACGGTACAATACCGATAAGGTTTTCTATGTAACCAAGATCGGATGCGGCATCGCTGGATTCTCGGTCGAAGAGATTGTGGAAGTATTCAAAAGCGTCTCGTTCGGCGATAACGTGGTGCTTCCGCAAGAGTTCGGCGAAGAAAAACATATCGATGGATTTAAAGGGTTCAATGCAGATATGACCTGCCTGGGCTTCAAATTCGAGGAGGGCAAGACTTACGAAGAGGATGTTGAGTTGAAAGTTTGTAATCGAGGCTTTCATTTCTGCGAATCACCGTTCTCTGTCCTTAGCTATCGTGATATGCTGGATGATGAATGCAAGTTCATCCCTGTGCATCATGTAACAGCTTTGGGGCGATGTCATTCCGACTCGGATAAAACGGCGACGACAAAGATTCACATCGGGGCAAAACTCGATTTCAAAGGATTCATTAAAGCTGGTATAGATTTCATTTACGAGAAGTGCATCAAAGAGGGTCCGACCGACAATGTTAATTCGGGCGACGACGCACAGATCGGCTCCTCGGGCGACGGCGCACAGATCGGCTCCTCGGGCTACCTCGCAAAGATCGGCTCCTCGGGCTACCTCGCAAAGATCGGCTCCTCGGGCGACGACGCAAAGATCGGCTCCTCGGGCGACCTCGCACAGATCGGCTCCTCGGGCGACGGCGCACAGATCGGCTCCTCGGGCTACCTCGCAAAGATCGGCTCCTCGGGCGACCTCGCACAGATCGGCTCCTCGGGCGACGACGCAAAGATCGGCTCCTCGGGCTACCTCGCAAAGATCGGCTCCTCGGGCTACCTCGCAAAGATCGGCTCCTCGGGCGACGGCGCACAGATCGGCTCCTCGGGCTACCTCGCAAAGATCGGCTCCTCGGGCTACCTCGCAAAGATCGGCTCCTCGGGCGACGACGCAAAGATCGGCTCCTCGGGCGACCTCGCACAGATCGGCTCCTCGGGCGACGGCGCACAGATCGGCTCCTCGGGCTACCTCGCAAAGATCGGCTCCTCGGGCTACCTCGCAAAGATCGGCTCCTCGGGCGACGGCGCACAGATCGGCTCCTCGGGCTACCTCGCAAAGATCGGCTCCTCGGGCTACCTCGCAAAGATCGGCTCCTCGGGCTACGGCGCACAGATCGGCTCCTCGGGCGACCTCGCAAAGATCGGCTCCTCGGGCGACGACGCAAAGATCGGCTCCTCGGGCGACCTCGCAAAGATCGAAAGCGAAGGTAACAATGCTGTTGTAGCAGCCATAGGTATAGATTCAAAAATAAAGGCAAAGAAAGGTAGCTGGATTACCCTCGCTGAATATGGCGAGGATCTGAAACCAGTGTGCGTAAGGTCTGCACAGATCGATGGGAAATCGCTCAAGGAGGATGTTTTCTATCAACTGAAAGGCGGCGAGTTTGTCGAAGCAGCAGAATAACAGCAAATATCATCCACAAGTAAATCTTTACCAACATGCAAACCTTCTTTTCCGAAAGCACAGTCAAAAGTCTGTGGGGCACGCTTGCGGGCCGCCTCTGGCGTGCGTGGTACCGTCTCAAGAACAAGGTGCGCCGGACAATCGACAAGTCCCGCCGCCGGGCACATAAACTCCAAAACCGACCTCGTGTCTATCGGGTCGAAATTCGGTAAGAGTATGGCACACTTAATTACACTCGTAGTAGTTTCCGTTCCTGTTTGCCTGGTGTTCGGCTGGGCGCTGTCCGGTCCCCGGCGTATGCGGATCACCCGCTATCTGTTGAATAAAATTTTCGAACAGCGATGAATACTTCCTACTACGCTCAAATGCCGCCGTCCACTCGGAAAGAACCCTCGGAAGAATATTACTTCTTCGAGAGCACCCGTTTCAACCGGCCGCAAACGACAATTCATCTGACCGATCAGGAGATTCGGACTTTCGCCAAACGCATCGCCGATTACATCACCCGGAGGACATTTGCGGGTACTATGGAATCTTTCGACTTTCAGATAGAATATCACGGCGTTGCGGTGCAGGGACGCTATACGGTGGAAACCGAGCGGCAGGGCGCGGTGCATTCGATGGGAATGACGGAATGGATCGACGTCCCGATACGGGAGGAAACGAGCATAGCGAGCGCCTGGTGTACGGCCACGGACGAGGAGGTTCCCCGGGTGATGGAGAAACTGAATGAATTGTTAAAATAGCTGACATGAAAACGAGAATCGAGATTTACGAAATCGCTGATCCGAATCATATCGTATCTGACGGGGAATGGTCCCGAAAACTTTCGGCTGCCGACATACGCAATCATATCAATTATATGATGCGGCCTTTCGATCCCCGGAAATATTCTTCTCGCGTAGTATATATCAATCAAAACAGTAAATATTATGGAACAACAAGCAACGGGATTGACGCTGTTCAACCGTCAAATTACCAGCGAACGCACCCAGAATTATTCTGACGAGCGTCCTGGGAGCCAAGAAAGACAGCTTCGTAAGCAACCTCACGGCACTCGTCGCCAACAACAAGGCATTGCAGGAGTGCGAGCCTATGGGCGTGATGTTCGCCGCGATCAAGGCTACGGCCCTCGACCTGCCTCTCGATCCCAACCTGGGTTTCGCCTATGTCATCCCCTACAAAAACAACCGGGAGGGGCGCACCGACGCCCAGTTCCAGATCGGGGCGAAGGGATTTATCCAGCTGGCCATCCGCAGCGGGCAGTTCAAAACACTGAATGTTTCGGAGGTCAAGGAGGGCGAGATCGTGGATGAAAACCTCATCACGGGTGAAATCACGTTCAAAAAGGCCGAGAATCGGGACGCTCTCCGCACGATCGGATATGTGGGTTATTTCAAACTGACTAATGGCTTCGAGAAGATGCTTTATATGAGCTGCGAGAAGCTCGAAGCACACGCGAGCCGGTACAGCCAAACCTATGGATCAAAGAAGGACTACATCCGGGCCGGTAGTAAATGGACTACGGATTTCGATGCGATGGCGCGTAAGACCGTGCTGAAACAGTTACTGTCAAAATTCGCCCCGATGTCCGTAGAGATGCAGGACGCTGCGAAATTCGATCAGGGCGTGCTGGGCGAAAACAACTCGGTACGTTACATCGATAATGAGGAAACGGCGGCAATTCCCGAAAGCGTGGACAAAGCGACGCTTACGAGCCGCGAAGCGATCAGTGAAGCGTTTATCGGCGGTCAGATCACCGAACAGGAGGCCGACGACCTGATGCAGAAGATCGGGATTACGAAAAACGCGGTCGAGGATGCGACGGTCGAGGCCGAAGTTAATCTGTTCGACACCAAAAGCGCGAAGCGATGACCGATTCCCGCTATTTCGAACAAGGAACTCCGGAATGGTATGAAGCGCGTCTGCATCGATTCACTTCCTCCGAAGTGCATAAGCTGATTCCCGGAGCACGGGCACGGCCCGGAGAACTGACCAAGACGGCCGTCGCTTATGTGTTCGACAAGATCGCCGATCGCATCACGGCCGGGGGTTGTTTGGAATACCGGGAACTCAACACCAGAGAAATAGAATGGGGACGCGAGCACGAAGATACGGCACGGCTGGCCTATTCGACGATTATGAGCGTCGATGTCCAGACCTGCGGATTCTTCGTCTGCGAGGATTTGCCATCTTTCGGCGGAAGTCCTGACGGGTTGGTCGGGGAAGACGGTTTCATCGAAATAAAATGCCCCTACAATTCGTCCGTACACGCCCGGTATCTGGCTATGGCTACCCCGGATGATCTGCGACGCGAGAAGCCCGAATATTACGCCCAGATACAAGGTAACTACCTTGCGACAGGACGACGATGGTGCGACTTCGTAAGCTATGATCCCCGGTGCGCCAACTCGCTGCTGGCCGTCAAGATTCTCCGCATCCCACGAGATGAAGAGTACATCGACCGTATTAGGGAGGCAGTGCTGGCAGCCGTGAAATACAAACAGGAGATAACGTCCAGAATGGCGCTCCTGGCACGGCAACAGCGGGCATCCACTCCATAAATAATCTCCAAGTATGACGACAAGAAAGACTTATCCCCCGTGGTCGGAAAAGGAATTGGAAACATTGAAAGAACTCTATCCCGATAACGACAACGAATATATAGGTCGCTTGTTGAATCGCACTCCAGGGAGCGTAAAGATACGCGCCGTATGGAATGGCTATCGAAAATCCTATGAGTTTATACAACGCCGAAGAATGACGACGGATAACAAACCCCGCAAAATGGTCGGATGTATTCCGAACCCCTTGCCGGTCATTGAACGGTTATTAAGAGAACACGATTACAAAAAATAAAAACAAGAAAAAGATGATTGCAAAGTATGTTATTGTAAACGAAGAAGAAAAGCCTCATTACAACATGATTGTGTGCGTCGAAAAACATTATAACATCATTAAACATGATAGCATCATTTCTATATGTGATAAGGATAAAAATTATGTATTTATGACAGAAGAAATGGCGAAAAACCTTGTCGATGTATTGCAGAATATGCTAAAAGAAGACAATAATCAACAACCAAAATAACGCTATGGTATGGCCAGAATCAGAACCATAAAACCCCAATTTTGGGATGATCTGAAGATCGGCCGCTTATCGCGCGATGCCAGGCTGCTCTACATCGGACTTTGGAATTTTGCCGATGATTTGGGCGTAGTAATAGCCGACCCCGTTTGGCTGAAGTCTAAAATATTCCCTTACGACAAAATACAACTCCAGCAATTCGAAGGCTGGTTGAAGATGCTCGAAGAAACCGGATTTATTAGTCTGCTTTCCGTTAAGTCGGAAAGATTCTATTATCTGCCAACCTTTTCCCGTCATCAAGTAATCAACAGACCTAATCTGGAGGATGTAAATATACGTAAAGAATTGTTAGACAATGCATTAGATGAAATCACGGAACGATCAGTGAATAATCACGGAACGATCACTGAACGATCAGTGACTATAAAAGGAGAGGATAAGGAGTATATTACTACCAGTACTTCTACTGGCGTAGAAGATACTGGAGTATCTGTGAGAGATAATATTATTTCTTACCTGGTAGAAGACTATAACGCAGGCGCGTGCGAGGGGACCGAGAACCCCGAATCCGATCTTCCTAAACGCAAATCCCGTAAGACGCTCCGCAAGGATGATGCAGGGATTGAAGAAGCTCGGATATTGACGTGGCGTGATGATTTTGAGATTTACAAAAACGAGTTACGCAAGGCCTATAAGACGCTCCTACAGGATGACGCTTGGATTTCGACGCAACAACGTTTCAACCCGAATCTCAACATTGCCCTCTCGCTCGAAAAGGCTTGCGTAAACTTCTGGGCAACGGAAGCCGGATGGCAGCATAAGCGAAAGCAGCGCACAAAGACTATCAACTGGAGGCAAACGCTCACAAGTTCGATCAACAGCCCGCAAAACAAAGTTTACAATGACAACGGAATTAGCAAAAAAACCGCCAACAACGGCGTTAGCGAAGATTTCAAGCGTGGAGTTCTTGAAACTCTACTCAGTGGCGGCAATACAGAGTAGCTGCCGCCGTATGCAGTCGGCCGTGGCTTGTGCCGAATCCCAAATGCCGGTGTTATCTGTATTGCGAGCGACATACGGCGAAAAATGGACGGCTGCATATCTGGTACTTTGGATCGTCAATGTACAGGAGTTTTTCAATATTTCAGCCAAGATGAACGACGCACAGGTAACGGAAACGGCCTACATGATTTTGGACGATTTCTGGGCGTTGAACCTTGCCGATGTAAACCTGGTATTTACCAATGCCAAACGAGGGCAATACGGACAACTGTACGGACGAATAGACGGATCGATCATATACGGTTGGTTTCAGACATATTTCGAGGATCGATGCAATGCCTGCGAGAACCGTACGATACGGCAAGCCGAGGCTATGGGCAGCGATCACCCGGTAACAGACGCCAAAGCTGCGGAGTTTATCAAATCGCTTATCAACAAAAAAGCGGAAAAGATTGCAAAATAGACGGAATCATCGAATTGAATTTAATAGATTAACGAAAATGAAAGAATACACACAAGCGGATTTCGATGCCTTCGAGGTGATCGACGGAATCAAACAATACCCCTCGGGGGATTACAGTGATATACAAATATTCGGCGAGCGGTGCTCCTTCGGCGAGCGGTGCTCTTTCGGTAAGGAGTGCTCTTTCGGCAAGTGGTGCTCTTTCGGTGAGGATTGCTCTTTCGGTGAGGATTGCTCTTTCGGTGAGTGGTGCTCTTTCGGTAAGGAGTGCTCTTTCGGTGAGGAGTGCTCTTTCGGTGGGGAGTGCTCTTTCGGTGAGGAGTGCTCCTTCGGCGAGTGGTGCTCCTTCGGCAAGTGGTGCTCTTTCGGTGAGGATTGCTTTTTCGGTGAGGAGTGCTCCTTCGAAGGGAAAGGCGAATATATCGGCGATTATCCTTTCCTGGCTTTTGTCGGGTTCGGCTCTCGGATTGGCAGCAAGGTTTACTTTTTCAACCTGCAAGACGGCATTTATGTCCGTTGCGGCTGCTGGCTGTCGGATATAGCCAGGTTCCGGGAGAGGGTGAAGGCGAAGAATACCGATGCGATGTACCTGGATTTGTGCGATCTGGTCGAGAGGAAGTTTAACAGGAAAAACTGAAAATACTACAAAGAGTGAATATAGGATTAGTAGATGTAGATGGTCATCATTTTCCGAACTTGGCATTGATGAAACTTTCGGCTTGGCATAAGTCGCACGGGGATTCGGTTGAGTTCGCCAATCCGATGTTCGGTAGGTACGATCGAGTGTATATGTCTAAAGTTTTCACTTTCACGGCTGATTGTGCAGACTACTACCCGTGCGAGATCGTACGGGCGGGAACAGGTTATAAGGACTATACAATAACATTACCAGACGAGATTGAACATATCTGTCCTGATTATTCGCTTTACAGTGTGAATGAGGCTTTCGGATTCCTAACACGCGGTTGCCCGAACGGTTGCCCGTGGTGCATCGTTCCGCACAAGGAAGGCTCCATCCGGCCGGCATCCCCGCTCCGGGAGTTCCTCGGCGATAAGCGTCGGGCTATATTATTGGATAACAATGTACTGGCGTCGGATTTCGGGCTGGAACAAATCGAAGAAATAATTCGCACGGGCATATCTGTTGATTTTAATCAAGGGTTGGATGCTCGCCGGGCGTGTGCCGATAAATATATACTTGACTTGCTATCGCGGGTTAAGTGGATAAGATACGTCCGGTTTGCATGCGACAGAATCAGTCAGTTAGATTCTGTGACAAAGGTTGTGCAGGAGTTGTCCAAGCGCGGCATAAAACCATATAGAATTTTTGTCTATGCTTTAATTGGGGATGTACACGAAAGTTTGGTCCGCATTGAGGCTCTGAAGCGATTGGGAGTAAGTCCCTTTGCCCAACCATATCGAGATTTCGAAAACAATATCGAACCGACAAAGGAGCAAAAGCGATTAGCCCGTTGGTGTAATCACAAATCTATTTTCAATAGTATTGATTTTAAGAATTATAAAGGATGAGAGCGAACGAATATCAGACACGCGCGATGAGTACGCGGCTGCCGAGTTGCGAGAATGCGACCTATATGCTTTTCGGCCTGATGGCCGAGGTGGGCGAAATCGCCGACAAGATCGCCAAATGGCGCCGAAAGGGAGTGTGCCGGCTGGATATGGATCATTTGGTCTTCAATACGGGTGATCTGCAAGAGGTGGAGGGTTACAAATCCGAGCTGATGAAAGAGGTCGGGGATTGTGCGTGGTTTATCGCGGGCATTGCCGATTGCTTCGGCTTGACGCTCGAAGAGGTCATGCAGCAGAACCTCGACAAACTCGCCAGCCGCCGCGAGCGCGGCGTGATCGACGGAAACGGCGATAACCGATGATCGCTTATGACCCACGCATCACTATTCAGCGGGATCGGAGGGCACGATTTGGTTGCGGATTTGCCCCCGGAATTTTACGCCTGGGAGAACCGGGACAACTTTGCGGAATGCGGGGCCGACCTCCTCACCCTGTGGTGCGGCGACAAGTGGAAAAACCTGCGCGAGTTCGGGCCAGGCGACCCTTTCGATTTCCGCGCCGTTCCCGTGGAATACCGGCCGTTCGAGAAAAAATGGCTGTACTACACGGGCAAGAGCCGGGGACTTATGGGAAGCCCGCGCTACGATGTGATGAAGCACCTTCTGCCGTGGTGGTGGCACTTCTCCACGCCGAACCTCCTGAAAATCGTGCCGGAGATGGACGGAGGTACGCTCCGTTCCGAATCCGAAACGGCGGAGGAGGATTTGCAACTCCTGCCACTCAACATGAAATGGATCGCCACTTACAATTACGCCCGCGTGCTCGATCTGGAAAGGCAGGCAAGGGCGGCGGGGACACGCCAGCTAAAGTCGGTACAACTGACGATTTTTTGAAACGATAAATGAATACGAGAAGATATGAAAACCAAACTACTGCGCCGACTGAGGCGGGAGGGGCGTTGTCAGATACGTGTCTATTCAGTTCGTAAGGATATGGATGGGACGGTTGTTGGCATACGCTACGGGTATAATTCGGATGAATATGCGCATCTATGGCATTTTGCGATGACTTCGGATGAACTTAAATCAGAAGCAATGAAGATATATATCCTCCGCCGCATTGCGGAGCTAAAAGGAAAGAGAAAATGAAAAAAGTAATGTTCAACGATCGCTACGGCTTGACGCTCGAAGAGGTCATGCAGCAGAACCTCGACAAACTCGCCAGCCGCCGCGAGCGCGGCGTGATCGACGGAAACGGCGATAACCGATGATCGCAGGGATAATTTGGTTTGCTTCCCAAAAGCGGAACACACGCGAAGGCATCAAATCGAAAGAAAAAAATGATACACATAGATCTATTTTCGGGAATAGGAGGGTTTGCCCTCGCCGCGCATTGGGCAGGATGGAGGACGCACGTTACTTGTGAGATAGATAGCTTTTGCCGGCAAATACTACAGTATCACTTTCCCAAAGCGTATCACCACGATGACATACACACCTTGACCTATGAAACAATTGACATTGAACTTTCAAAACGATATGGAACCCTCTGGAGGAATGAGGACATTGTCCTTACCGGAGGGTTCCCGTAGCCGTGCCAGCCGTTCAGCCTCGCAGGAAAGCGGCGAGGTACAGAAGACTACCGCTACCTGTGGCCCGCGATGCTCGACGTTATTCGGACTGTTCGACCGCGCTGGGTCGTGGGCGAGAACGTTTACGGAATCGTTAATTGGTCGGAAGGGTTGGTATTCGAACAGGTGTGCGCTGACCTGGAAGCGGCAGGATACGAGGTGCGGCCGTACATTATACCGGCTTGCGGTGTCGGCGCTCCCCACCGTCGGGACAGATGCTGGTTTGTCGCCCACCGTACAGACGCAGGGACTGAAACGATGCGTGAACGGTCGAACGGAGTTCATGCCGACAGTATTGCTTCCGACACCCCATGCCTCGGACGCATCACGCGGAGGTCAAAAAGTAACCGGACTATACAAAACGAGAAAATCGGGGCTAACATATATGTCCCTGTTGAACGATCTGGCAGTAAGCGGACTTTTACCGACCCCGACAGCGAACGATGCGAAGAATGTAACGCTTCCGGCCAGTCAGGGCATACGCAAGGGCGGACTACCCAAGAAGGCGATGCAAAACGACGAATACCGGACTGGAACGGGTTCCCGACTCAACCCCCTGTATGTGGCGGAGATGATGGGTTTCCCGGGGAATTGGCTGGTATCGCCTTTCCTCGGTGGCGCCGGGAAGCCGTCAAAGCCTGCGGTAACGCCATAGTCCGCAGGTGGCATTACAGATTTTCGAAACGATAAATGAATACGAAAGGAAATGAAAAAACACTTACTTACAAGTTTTCTTTTTGGAACACTGACAATTGTTTTATGTGGTATTATATCCGGGGAACCCTATCGCTCGATTGCATGGGCCGTAATATTGGTTATTCTTATTATCTCCGTCATTGCAATTGGGATAGCGACAACCGCAATCTACGATTTGTTGAAGCAGGGGATGAATATCAACATGCTGACTATCAATGGCGGAATCCGCTTTTTCGACAAAAGCAAGGCCGACAACCCCGATATTGAGGAGAATCAAAACGATCAGAGGAAATGAAAAAAGTAATGTTCAACGATCTTTACGGGTAGTTTACGAATTTGAGTTGGTGAAACAACGAGATTCGATGCAGAACATTGCAAAACTTTGAAAAACTTTCAAACATTTTGAAATATGAGAGAAATTAAATTCCGGGGCAAGCGCCTCGACAACGGAGAGTGGTTGTATGGCAGCCTTGTCATTTTGAATGGGCGCTATTTTATATTCGATGATGCAAACAGACACGAGGTCGATCCCACTACCGTCGGCGAGTTTACGGGGCTGAAAGACAAGAACGGTAAGGAGATTTACGAGGGGGATGTGATACGCTCTCCATTGTCCGAGGATAAAACTCGCCCTCATAGAATCTTTTACCATACCGGCAACGCAGCTTTTATGGGGGCCTTGGTCGATAGAAAGGAATTATGTTATTTAAGATTGGATCAGGATTGGATTTATAAATTTGGAAAAGAAGTCATTAGCAACATCCACGACAATCCCGAATTTCTGAAAGGAGGCGAGCAATGAATAGGACTATGAAACAATGGCTTTTGCCCCTTATCTGCCGCTGGTTCGGGCATAAGGATTTCGAGGAGGTATATTGCGTCAAATCGCCCCGAAATTGGTTCTGCCGCCAAAACAAACCCAACCGATACGACGTGGTGCATGATATTGTTTGCTCCCGATGCCGGCGGGTACATCGAACTATCCTCAAATCCCGAATTAGCCGCGCACAACTCCTGCATGACGGTTGGTTTATAATCGACGAATAGCCATGAAAAGCAAAAAAGCAAAGGAATTTATCGACGGATGCTTGAATCATCTTGTAATAGAGATGAGCGACCACGCCAAATGGCAGCTACGAGCAGCAATGAGCCATACAGCCGAACTCGCCGAGCAGGAGGCCGAGGAAAGGATGCGGGATAAAGCGATCGAAGCATTTTGCAAGGATTGCCCAATTTACTCAATACAAACAAGTAATGGGGGAAATTGCCCCGATTGCAGTGCATTAAACGCATTCAAACAAAGACTGAACGAGGAATGAAATTCACAACCCCTTGCTTTGTTCGCGTTGTTTTGTTGGATAATATTTTATTATCTTTCTTTAATCACAAAACAACATTAAATGAGACAACTATGGGTTTCAAAAATGATTTGACAGGAAAAGTTTTTGGGAGATTAACGGTTATTGAGTTCTCCCACAATGGTAGCAATTGGTCTGTACACTGGAAATGTAGGTGTAGTTGTGGGGCGTATATTGTGGTGCGGAATAATAATCTACTTTCCGGGAACACTAAATCGTGTGGATGTCAAAAATTAGATTCATCGAGAGCAATGTGTACGGTGCACAATCTGCGCAGGCATCCCCTATATAACGTATGGGCGGCAATAAAACAACGGTGCAATAACCCGCAAGACAAAAATTTCCATTATTATGGTGGACGTGGCATTAAACTTTGCGACGCATGGAATAATTCATTTGTGGACTTCTACAATTGGGCTATTGGGAATGGGTACCAAAAGGGACTAACTGTTGATCGAATTAACAATGATGGAAACTATGAGCCTGCGAATTGCAGGTTGGTTTACGTTATCGACCAACACAACAACACCAGATCAAACCGATATTTGACTTATATGGGACGGACACTCACGATGGCTCAATGGGCGAGGGAATTAGGCATTGATTATCGCCGATTACAATCACGAATAAATCTCGGTTGGGATATGGATAGAATTGTTGCCGTCGGAAATCGCAAAGCCAACGTAAGTGAAATCATTAGATCAATTAATTACAAAAAAACATGAATTTTTTAACACCTGCATTCGTGAGGGTTAATAACCCGGAGAAGCGAAAAGAGCTGACCGAATGGCTACAAGGAATCGGGTATTATGTATGTCCCTGCTGCCTGTTCGACGGCTGGAATACATTGCATTGCAATCGGATTGAACGGCTGAAAACTTCTTGCGAAGTACACGGCATCCCGGATTATGACAAAGGTACCGGGTATAACATCGGGTGGTTCAAGGCAGATAATGCCGATAAAGATAATCCATCCTACGACTGCGGCACCAACATCGAGCTGTTCAGGGCGCTGGCGGCGATGAACAACGAGAACGATCAGGAGCAATGGTACTCATATACGGAATATCCGACTAATGAGAGTAAAAATGGGGTTAGACGGCTTATTTTTAACGAACATACGCGATTCGATTCTTTTGTAGATGTACCATCAGGTTATTACCGCAAGGCTACAGTCGAGGAGATCGTCGAATATTTCAAAAACAATGAGAAATGAAAACAATTGAGGAAAGAATACAAGAATATGTGGCCAATGCCTGGGTCGAACTTGATCAATTCAATGAAGACCATGTAACTTTTGAAAATATCGTTACATCCGCCTGTGTTGTTGGCGCTAATTTCGAATATGAGGAATTGACCCGCTGGCGTGATCCGAAAGAGGAGCTGCCGCAAAATGGACAACTCGTGTTGTGTAAAACCTCTGATAAGAAACTTCCATTTGTCACTGTTAAATATGACCGTTCTGAATGGTGGATATATGTGTATCCCGGATGGGCTGGTATTGGTCATAAGATTATCGGCTGGCGGCCGATTCACGAAAATGAGTAAGATGCTCTGTGCATTTTGACTAACCAAGTAACTAACCAAGAATATCTATGAACACGAAATTCAAATCAGACTACGAAAAAGCCTGCAACGCCTATTTGCAGGCTTTTTGCGAGAAACACGGCTATGATTATGAGGATGCTACGCGGAGCTGGGTCGGCGGCGATGTCGGCGGGATCACCGAATGCGCGGACTATATAGTTGGGATGGATGACATCATCACCGACATAGACCGGGACGCTCCGGAAGATGAGTTTGTAAAGTATTACGATTACTGTCTGCGGGTGGGGAGTATCGCCTGCGGCAAAATTAGTACGCCCAATTACAGCAGCTGGCTCTCGGGGTGTCCACGCATGAGTGAAGAACAGATCACCCGGCTGGAGGAGTTGCAGAGGGACATACGCAAGGCGGAAAGAGAGCTGGAAGAACAAATAAGGAAAGAGAAGTTTTAACCGGGAGAGGCAAAATCGCTCCCTATTCATATGGCAGTAGATACATCTAAAAACGGTACAGTAGATCGTGCTAAACTTCTGGCAATAGAAAATAAATGTACGAGAATAATTCGAATTGCGGGGGTAACGTTTTATGTTGCTCCGGATAAGGATACACCAGAACACCGGAGGCACTTAATCCGCGTTTTGGAGAGTTGCGGTCGGCGATATACTCAAAAAGCAGGTAGCTATGAATCGGAGATTTGAGGTGAGAATCGACATTCCGAATAGTTGTGAATTGATTGGATGCAGATCGGACGGAAACATGGCAATTATTGTTTTCGAAGATTGCAGCGGCCCAGAGATCCGGCCAATCGGTTTTTGTCGGGAACATTCCGGAGAAGTACCGGACGCCTTCGAAGATGAATAAAAAAGAGGCAATTCCGAAGAATCACCCCTCACACCGATACAAATATAATGATTTATTCGGAATTTGCAAATGGGACGATATAGGAAAAACGAACGCAGAGGCGGGGCACGTGACGATTCCGAAATATACATCAGTTATTCACGGAATCGATTGCTCGAAATGATTATCTGCCGGGAAGCAAGGATGGGCGTGAGTTATCGCCATGATTTCGTCTATCGATTCAAGGCACACAAATCCTTGCCGTTTTTATGGCGGAAATTCAAAAGGAATATTAGAGAACACATTGACGGATGGCAGCAGGAGCTGCCTTTATTTTGATGAATTTGCGGAAAGGGAGAGGATAATAACCGTGCAATTCGGAATATATGATGTAGAATTACATCCGTTCATCCTATTGCATAATTGCAATTAGACGATAAAAGTGTTCTTTTGATTCATTCTGTTAATGTCGTTTCAAGCATTGAACTCTATTGGGCGGGAGCCGGACGTGAAGCTACTTTATAACGTATCTTTCGGGGCACACGAAGGAAGTGCGCCTTTCGCACGTTGTCGGGACATTGATGAAGATATAAAAGCCGATCTTATCCAGCTATTATATCGATTCTATCAATTCGCAGATTACGGCTACATAAATAGGGTAGCAGCATTCGCTGATCTCCAACAATGACATCAGATATTTAGTTTGTTCGTCCATAACCGTCGCATTTACCTTTGCAACAAATAAATTGGTGAATATCTTTCCAAAGCATTGTATTTATCTGTCCTGTCAGATAGGCTACTTCTTCGCCTTGCATCGGCATTGCGGATGCTACGGCGATGTCGTCGCACAGGTGCCGCAGTTCATGCTCGAAAGAGTTCAGGAATTGTGCCTGGGATGACGCCAATCCTACGACTACGACAGACCTTCGCCGGGTCTTGTTGGAATAGGTGAATCCCGAATCCATATCGGCCTTTTCCAAATTTTCCCGTACTCGCTCCATAATTGGCCTGGGACACTCTATCTGTTCCAAAGAAAAAAGGATAGAGCGCGTGTGATAGCCATGTACGGCGAAGTAAAACCGCACATGCCAATCATAGTTCTCTATCCTCAGATCCCGCAGCTTCATGTCGTTGAATACACTTTTTGAATCCTCACATACGGTCTTTCGAGCCGCGTTCTGGATTTGATTCTGTTACAGGACATCTTCCCACGGAACATTTGTTCCCGACCCTATCAGATCGGCGAAATATCGTGTGAAGGGCAGCCCGGGATAGGCGTCTTCATCGTCGATGAAATCCTTGACGAACAGGGCCAGGTGTTGTTCATCGGCAATGGATGATCCCCAGTAATCGGCCCGGGCCATATTCGCGACATATACACAGTCGTAGCCGTTGTCGTGCTTGAGCTCGATACCGTTCGTCTTGAGCAATTTGTCGATCTGCTCTTTGGTGATGGGTTCTATTTTCTTCCCGTCGCGGTCCTTCATGCGGCTGACGGCAAATTCACACATTTTCTTCGAAAAGGACCATCCGTTTTTTTCGAGGTATGCGCGAATATCTGCCGGCATGGAGTCCCTTGCGTCCAATCTTTCTCTGTCCATAGGTTTCGCTGTTAAAGAGAGGGGATTTCTCCCCTCTCCGGATTCGTTTTACCGGCGGAATCTGGAGTAGGGTCCGGTTCCCCGGACACCTCTTCGTTCGCCATATCCGTCGCTGCCGTATTCTCCGCCACGCTCACCGTAGCCGTCGGGCATGTAGCCTCCCGTGTGACGCTCCCCGTAGCCGTCGCGCATTTCGCGTTTGGCATCCTCGTAGCCACACTCGTAGGCTTCGCGCATCTTGCGTTCGATTTCTTCACGCTCGCCGTACCCGTCACCGCGGTACCGGCCTTCGATTTCCCACATTCTCATGATTTGCTTGTTTTAGCAGACATTTGCGATTTAAGAAAGGCGTCCAGCGATGACTTCATGGAGGCGAACTCCGTTTGCATCTGACGAAGTTGTCCCACCTCTGCCCGCAGCTCCTGGAGCTCCTTGTCGCGTTGCGCCTGACCCGCGTACGCGGGATTCACTTCGCGCATGATCTGATCGAAAACTTCCAGATTGGCCTTGTGTTTTTCGTAGGAATCCACAACGGACTGGCTCTGCTGCTTTGCCGCATTGATGGCGTCTATGAGCCGTTCGCGGGATGTCGTGACCGTGAGTCCGTCCTTTGTCACCATATCGGCATTTACCGGGACGACCCATTTCTGGTCCCCTACCGGGAAGCTGACGGAAGGCTGCGCCGGGGGAAAGTTCCCGGGAGCGGGGAAATAGGGCTGTGGCGCCTCTTCAAGCGTCGCCATGTAGTATTTGGGAGTTCCGCGCATATCGAGTACATATACCGGAGCGCCTTTGGTTAAATTCGCAAACATCTTCGGTTAATTGTTTTTTGAAAGCTCCGGAGGGGCGGTTTCCCCTCCTGAAGCCTTCGGTTTATTATTGGTTAAACGGCCCCTGTCATCAGTTGCAGGGTGTCGGTCTGTTTGTCGTAGAAGAGCTGGAATACACCCGTCCCCGGAATATCGGACACGGTGACATTGGCTCCGTTGTACGTGGTCACATTCTTGGTCACGCCGTTGGTTTCGAACAACACGGGAAGCGTGCCTGTCGTGCCTGCGGGTATTGCCTGCGACAGCTCGACCAGGACTATCCCCCTGTACCAGGAATTGGCAAAGGCGTGGTTTTGGAATGAGAACACGACATCGGCGGCATTGACCGTCACACCCGTAGTTTTGATGACCGGGATACCTCTGCGATTGACATACTGAAATGGGAATACTGCCATAGCATACCTCCTTTCCGTATTAACCCCAGAATCCGCCGTTGCCGCCGAGTCCGAACGCGGCACCGAAGCCCAGCCCGTATTGGGCGGCTACGCAGGCGGGCATCGCGTACACCTGCGGATTGGGAACCACGGTCGTAGGCGGCAGGCCGCACTCGATCTTTGCCAGCCGGTTGCTCAGATCGCCGATCGCAGCGTTGATGGGCGCTACGGCCTGGGCCTGCGACTGCATGATCGTCGCCGTCTGATGTTCTTGGGAGAGCTGCCCGGCCAATGCCGCGCTCTTGGCACGCTCGGCGTCGAGTTTGTTCTGCATCTCACGCATCTCGAGGGCACAGAAACGGTCGTTGATGACCTGCGTCTGGGCATCGATCTTCGAGCCGAGGGCATTGAACTGCGTGTTGGCGTTGCTCGTCAGGGTGTTGGTCTGATTGAGCGTTGCGAGCTGGCTTTCGTAGCCCTGGCGCTCGATGGCGGTGCGGACATCGCAGCAGCAGGAGGCCATCTGCGAAAGCACCTGTGCGTTGCCGGACTGCACGGCATTGATGATCTGCTGCGCCGAGAGGCCCGACTGTGCCTGGATGTTGCACAGAGCGGTCTGAATCTGCTGTACGGAACAGTTGAGCGAAGATGCGAGCTGGTTGATGGCGGTGCCGTTTCCCTGAATGGCATTCATCAGCAGCTGACGCCCTGCGTCGCCGTTCAGCTCGGCGGGAAGATTCGAGAGTCCGTTTCCGCGACCGCCGAAGCCACCCCATCCGTTGCCGCCCCAGAGAGCCCAGAGCAGGATCATCCACATCCACTCCCAGCCGTAGCCATTGCCGTAGCCGTTATTGCGGTTGTTTCCGTTCATCAACGCGGCCACGAGGTTGCCGTCCATTGCGCCACCGTTGTCGAACACTAAAGTTTTTTCGTTCATTGTTTTAGACTTTTACATTGTTGCGTCCGTTCGGCGGACGCTGCCGTTGAGCTCACAATGCAAAAATCGACATGAACGATGGGAGAATCAATCGTATCAGTCGCAGGTGGGACGGAGTTTGGACGCAATACGGACGAGGAGCATTTCGAACATTTTACCGCTTTGTTTGCGACGAAGATCGAATTGGGAAATCATCTTCTCTATGGGCCGTCGTGAGAAGTTCATCAGCGAGGATATGACCGGGGCGTGAAATCCCTGCCTCCAGAGGAAATAGACCAGTAAATACCTGGCATCCACGATCTCGGCGTTTTTGGCTTTGGATAGTATTCGCTCTTCCGAAATCTCCGTTTCTTGCGATACCGTGCCGAGAATTTGTCGGTAAAGTTCAGATTTGCACATATAGGATATTTCTCTTACCTTTGTTCACTCTCTTACCAAATAAAAATAAGTGCCAACACACTTGCAAAGGCTTTACAGCCCCTGTCGTGGTGTGTTGGCACCTTTATTATTAGCGGAAGGTAAGAGAGACGCTAATAAAGGCAGGGGCTTTTTTTACGCCCACCCCTGACGGGCGAAAGCTGTTAGAACAGATACTTTTTCAATGTCGGCCAAAGCAGGTAGAAGTAGATTGCCCCGACGGGAATCAACCCGGTTGCGAACAAGTTGCTGCTTTCGACCTGGCAATAGTAGAGTGTTCCTATCCCACCCACAATACAAACGAATGAGAAGAAGGCAAGGAAAAGCAGTCCGATTTTTTTAATTGTTTCCATAATTATAATTCGTTAAAAAGTTATTTCCGCCATAAATCCATACTTATGCTTCCTTGAACATAGGGGCCGTTATCGCGTGGGTCCCAGCCGAGGGATGCCGTGATATTGAACCTTCCGATGTTTCTGTGAAGTTGCCCTCCGATCCATACGCCACCCGTGCGATTAACGTAATAGACGCCTGCGGCAGGCCCGAGTTGCCATCGGTAGGGCGTTCGGATTATTTTCTGCTGCGTGATAGTACGTCCGTATGTTTCGATGTGTTCAAGGGTAGGGTGGCAGTCGCCCAGGGCTATTCCGCTCACTATGGCGAAGTAGCTGCTGTCGCGATATTCCCGGCGTTCGAATGGCAGCTGTACCGGCACACTGTCCCGGTTGGGATTTATTGTTACGGTGGTAAAGGTGGTATCCGCTGGGGCGAACAACCATTTCGGCACCTCTACCGAAATAGCCGAGGACAGTATTTTATGCGGTTGCGGTCTTTCGAAGTAGGCCGTATCGATTCGAGTATGCTCGATGATACGGACATCGACGGATCGCCTGCCGAGCCACCATCCGACAAGGAACAAGCCGGTCAGAAGGAGAATCAGGATTATTTTCCGCAGTACCATAATGAGTACGAGCTATCAACCGTTGATGAACAGGTCCCAGCCGGCCATCACGTCCGTCATGCAGGCATCAACGCCATTTTCTACGCGCGACATAGCTGCGACTATCGGGATCATCACATCGCGGTTGGTTGCCGTGATCCGTCCGTTTTCCGGGACGCCGGACAATTCGGATACCGTACGGATATATGCTTCCGTGTCATTCTCGCTCGGGGGTGCCCAGCGTGAAATCGTCTTCCGAATGGTGTCGAGCCCGTATTTACGGCTGTAAGTGTTCAGGCATTTGAACATCGCGCGGTATCCCCACGCCATAGATTCGAACTGCTTGAACGCAGCGTCGCGGGAAGGTTCCACCTCTCCCTTCCAATGGGTTCCGTCCTTGCGGATATTCCCGGGATTGTTGTTACGAAGTCCTCTGGTCATTTTTTTGTGCTGTTTAATATGTTTTCTACATCTTCAGGATTTACATTGAGCTTGCGGGCTATTTCTCCGGTCAATGCTTTTCGAAACAGACGTAAGAATGGAAAGTTCGGACTGATGATTAAAGCGTTGCCACAGCTCGACCATGCTTCTGCCAGGCAAATGGCAGAACCCAGGATCACGGTCGTAATCTTCGTTTCGATACCTCCTGTCGTAACGAATTTATCGATGAAAACGAATACTACGATCAGATTGAAGTAAACTGCCAGCTTGAATATCGTAGCCCGCAGGAGTTCTGACAGGATAAATTCTCCGCGCTTTCGAGCGACGCATATTCCAAACAAAGCGTCGAAGGCTACGGCAATAAGCACCCCATAAAGTACGAGCTGATACCCAGCGAAGAAATTCACGATAACGATCAATAGTCCTATAAGCCATCCTTGCACGGTCATAAGTGCTTCGGACAGCTTTGTAACAATACCTTCCAACACCTTTTTCGTTTTATTAAATATTTTGTCCATAGTTATTATGTTCACGCTATGGGAATGTACTACCGTTGGTATTTCTCAAATCTTTGTCCAGGTCGTATGGTCGGTATCTCTCTTATATACATACCCGTTTCGAATACGTAATCCGGCTTTTCCGATCAGGACTTCGAAAATATCTCCCGTGAATACCGCATAGTTGCTCGATCCTTTCACAACGGCTACTCCGTTGGGAGCGATCAGGTTCTTGCGGATGTCTTTCACGAAGTTGAATTGGGCGGCATTCATCGTTGCAGAGGCCGTAAGTTTTCCGGCTGCCGATGCTTCGACCGTAATCCGGATGTAGTACTTCTGGGCTGCTCCAGTGAAAAGATATGAAATCGTCTCGTCGATATTCAAATTCGTGTTTTGGGCTTCAGCCGTGCTGTTTCGGTACAGGGGATTGGCTTTCCCCGTCAAAGCGTTTACCACCTCGATCTTTACGCCCCCGCCACCTCCTTCGGCATTGCCTGTGATGCGGGCTGTAATCCGGGCTGACATCTGTACTCCCTGCCCACAGGTAAACGGCGGACTTGACTCGTAAACATTTCGGACAAAAGGATTGCTTTGTCCCGTAGCCAGTGCGCTCACTTCTTTCGTTTCTATGACACCCGGTACACTCACAGCACCCAGAACCTGCGATATGGACGTAATTCTGTATGGGGTGAGTATGATTTTATCTCCGCTTGCGGCCGCATCGCTCACCTCTACGGAATCGTTTTTGACCTGCAGGATTCCGACGGTTCCTTTGGTTGCGTGTACTTCCCCGTCGGCGTGTACTCTGAACACGGCTTTTTTCCGGTTTGTGTAGTCGGCTCCCGACCAGAAGGGCACATCGTCTTCCTGCAAGCCGCTCACGCCGGCCGTCACGTCGCCTTCAGCATTTTTCAGCAACATCACATTGGTCATTATCAGACCGCCTTTCACCTCGGTACTTCCGTCTTCCATAGCCTTCTTGAGGTACTCTGTCGATTTGATGGATTCGTCTATCGCGTCGTCGATCAAGTCCGACATGTTGCTGCTTATTTCATAATAATCGGAGAATACTTTTCTGAACTCGGTGCCGGTTATCTCGGATGTCGTACTCATATCGGCCAGCAGGGGCGTGAGATAATCTTCGAGTGCCTGGAAATAGACCGTAAATGAATCCGTGGGGACATCATACTTTTCGGCATTCGCCATGATGCTCCAATATTCGCCTTGAATCCGCGCCCATTCATTAGCCACCTGCTGTTTGTCGGAGGGCGTCAGGCTCGAATCCGAGGCGATGTAGTCCACATCCAACTTCACCTGTTCGATCTGCGCCTGCACATCCTCTTCGGCCGTGATATACCCCGTGGGGGCCTTGTTGCCTTCCGTAAGCTGAATGTCGTAGAGATACATGGAAACACCTTTGCCGACATACATGTATATCTTCTGCACCACACGCGAAGCATCGATGGTGTGGACCACTTCATATACTCCTTCCGTTCCCGCCGGAGGAGCGGAAAGCACTTCTTTGGTGCCGTCTTCGTATACGATACGGAACGTAATTTCGGCACCCTGCTTGATTCGGGCTTTGAAGACGTACGGAGTATTCGGCTTGTATTTTATCTGGCCGCCGAAACAGTCGGGGACCGTCGAAACCTGGGAGGCGTTGGTTGCGGCAAGCCCGGCTTGTATAAGTTTGCTCCAATTGACATACAAATATGCTCCGTCCGCGTCCGCCCCCGAAGTTACGACATCCGTAACGCCCTCTTTGGCGCTGTTCCATTCCCGGATAAACTGCTTGGCGATATAGTTGCGGGCGCCGACTTGCAGGTTGTCCACCGCTTCGTCAGCCTGCTTCTGTGCCACGAGGTTAGAGAAGCGGCTCACCTCGGCGTAGTAATCGGCGAATTTCTGGTTGAAGGTGTCGGGGACGATCGTCGTATCGGTGTCCGAGGTCAGGCTGATGTTACTCAGGTAGGCTGCGAGAGCATCGTAAGCTCCTTTCAAAGCCGTTATCGATACCCCGAAGGATGTTGCATCCGTCTGGTATTTGGCATACTCTTTCTGTATCTGCGACCATTGCTGTCGCACGGCGGGTTTTTCCTCTTTGGATAACGTACCGTCTGAAGACATGGCTGCCAGTCGTTCTTTGGCTTCGTTGGCTGCCGTATCATCGGTGTATTTGGATGCTTTGTCCCAATCCGAGCTTTCGAAATTGCCCGTTGCACGGGATTCGATACAGCGCATGATGTCGCCACCTTCGCCCTGCGTCCAGATGTCACCCACATCGTAGGGTGTAGTCGGTGTTACGACGAATACACGACGTTTGGCATCGGCCGTGTCCTGCGCCCGCGCCGCCTCTTGCAGGGCCTTTACCGCATCGCTGTCGGCGATCGGCGTCCATTTATAGGTTCCGTCCTCTTCTTTTACCCACCGCCACGATTTGCCCGCATCGGGGTTCGTCGTCTCGTCGCTCGATATGGTGAAGTGAATCTGCGGGTATTCCGCCGGAGTGATTTTGGCATTATCGGTTTTGCGGATGACAAAAGCCATGTAGGGATTGTCGCTTCCGACAGTATAGCTCTGGCTCCATACGTAACTTGCTATAACCGCTCCGGATGACGCTATCGGATTGTAACCCATCGTATAGCCTTCGCCCACCGACAGTACGGCGCCTTTGGGTATTCCTCCGACCGGAGTTTTGAGCCGGATGCGGGTGCTGTCGGCGATTTTGATCTGATCCCAGGTCTTAATGCCGTCGATATAGGATGCACCGATGCTGCCCTGCTCCCAGCAGCCTGCGTCCGTCGGGTCGAAATTCGCGGGCAGCGTATTGGTGAACGTGTCGCCGATATGGTTTTCCTGCTCGCCGTCCGCTATCCATGTTTGGGCCGGTTCATTGTAAAGCGAGGGAGTATAGGGATAGAACCAGTTTTCCACGACACCGTCCAGCCGTTTGTTGATCTCGGACAATTCGCCGGGCAGCGTGTTATCGATGTAATCTTTGGCTTGCTGAGCTTTGCGATCGGCGGAATTGGCAGTGGCCTGGGCTTCGGTGGCCGTCTGATCGATCTGTTCGATGTCGAACTCCTTCTGGAACTGTCCCGTCGCGGGGTCGTAGAGCTTGCCTTGCTTCCAGCCTGCCTCCGGGGTGAATGCCACGCCGACGCCGTTGTCGCCTACCAGCCGGAACAGCTTGCTCCGGGTGTCCAGCAGCGCCTTCTTGTCCAGGCTGCTGATCATACCTTGCAGATAGATATTATCCAGATAGGCCGAATAGCCCGACATCTGGATCCCGAAGACGGAGAGGTTCGTAAGGTCACCGAACTGTGCGGCGATATTCTCGGCCGTAAACTCCCAGTCGCTGACATTGCGGAGATAACGCTGGTAGGTGCGCGTCGAGTAGCGCGAGCTCTGCCGGGCGGGATTCGTGAACGATCCGTAGGCTACGAAGGTCATCGATTCCATCGGATCGATCTGCTTGGTAAAGGTGGCCGACAGGGGGCGCAGCTCGTAGCGGAACCGCTCGTTGCGGTCGCCCAGGACCTCCGTGATACGGAAATAGACCGTTGCGAAGCCTGAGAAAGAGAAGTTGCCCCGGCCGTCGTCGGAATCTGCCGTCGCATTGTTCGACGGGTCGAAGTCGTGGAAGATACCCATGCAGATATCCCCGACAGCTACGGCGCCGATCTCTCCCTCTTCGAGTTTGAGCGTTACGAGCTTCTGCTCCTTGTCCACGCTCTCGATCACCCCGGCGCCCGGAGCGCTCCAGTCGTCCCCGACGCTGATGCCCACACGGTTGTACCGAAGCTCCGGAACCTCCAGAAAACGACGGATGAAGAGGCTCTCCAACTCGCCGGCGCCTTTTTCACTTATAAACCCGCCCACTCCGGTAATACCGGAGGCATATGATGGTCCAAATTGTGCCCCTGCGTTGAAAGTCATTCTACCTTTGAACGTATCGGGTGCCTGCTTGTTGGCAAACTCCCATATTGCCCTTCGTGCAGAATAAGCATTTGTATCGGTCGGGAAAGTATTATCGTATCGGGTGATTAGATATATAGCCGCTCCATTCTCCGCAATGCCTATACGTTGGGAATAGAGCGATGCTTTCACGTCCGATTCAATACTGCCCAGGCGGGAATAAGGAGTATTGTCGCCTATCGTATAGGTTGCGATGTACTCGTTGTATAGTTTTTTTTCATAACCTTGAATCCGGGAAAGACGACCGTCTATACCGAATTGAGGACCCATTAATCGTACAGCCTGTCCTGCTTCGTAGTTTTTTTCGTTGTGTGTACAATACACGGGATTCGTTTCACAGTCATAGACTGTCGTGTCGCTGCTATGTTTGGCAGCATAGGAAGTGCCGACCTCAAGAAGTTCTTGTTCTGCTTCGTCTATGCGTTGCTGGGGGAGTTTGACGCCTGTGAGTACGAAAGTGTCAGGCCCTCGGTCATCATCTTTTCCACGAGGACGCATGTTTTCATTCGGTATAATCTGCTGACTTTCGCCGGACGTTTCGACTTGGGCGATGATTTCAAATTTCTTGTTGAATCCGTCTTCGGGTTTCCAGGTCGCGGGGTCGATATTGTCGCCATTGTCGTCGATAAGGGCGAGTTCGAAATCCCAGCCGATCAAATCGCCGCTCGTAAAATGTGCCCCCAGCGTTTCTCCTTCGATTACGTCTGAAGGTAGAAATGGCGTGTCGTTGCATACCATGACGTATGCCTTGTCGGTCTGCCCTTCAATGATTGTCCGATCGATAGTTTCTACCGAAGTGACGGTTTCCGTGTTCTTCGGGTAGATGTCGTCGAAAAACACTACGACTTCCTTGATTTCGTTTTTTGTAAGTCCGGGACGTGCGTCTATGTATTGCTGCCCATCCGGAAGCCGTAACCGGACTTCGGAAACGTGGTTCGTTACGCCGCCCTGTTCGGATTGTCCGTATTCTTTCGTCAGGTTGCGCGTGGAGCCGAATACATAGAAACGGGTCCCGTATTCGGAATCGTCCCCTTTCTTGGCCGGGATGCTTTTGACGACTTCTCCGCGTTTGAATGTTTCCGGCGTTCCGAAGTTCAGTTTTCCGAAATGCAGGGTTACGATACTGCCGTTCTCCTCGGTCCACCATTCGACATCGAAAGTCTCGGCAATGGATGATAAGGCATCCCAACAGGTATCGCCATTGAACGATACGAGCTTGTTGGTTTCCGGATGTTCGACATTTACACTTCCCATCTGCCAGTTGTTTCCTCCCAGTGCCTTGTTCATGTTGGCGACGATGAGCGCCCCGAAGGATGCCAAGTCTGTCGTGTTGTGGAATACAGCTTCAGGATTATCGCCTCCCAGCCAGAAGCAGATGAAATTTTTCATGTGGTTTTGCTGCGCCTGGAACTGAAGCGTGTATTTGTAGCCGCCGGTTTTGTTGTCGAAATCCGGATAAACCTCCGACATGATTTCGAATTTGCGGCCTTTGTAGGTGATGTATGATCCGAGGGGGAAATCCAGCGGGGTAAGCAAACTAAAGGGGAGTTCGATGTAATAATCCCCCATAAGTGCGTATTTGATAATGGCACTCGTTGTTACGGGCGCATCGTATATCGCTTTACCGGAAGGGTTGTATATTGTCATTTCGTCGATATATGTATCCTGTGCCATCACAGGGTCGATACAAAAGTGTGGGGTTTCGGCACATTATGCAAGTAATTTTAAGAAAAAATACAGAAAAACGCCCCGGTCTTTTGACCGGGGCAAGAGGGGGTTGCTTCCATCCGTATTTTAAGGTTTAAGCCATGAACTTTGCGGCTTAACGATTAGACGAGCGTTGTTATATGCCATCTTCAATGTTAAGCATGTGCGCGCTGTATAGGTATTATTCCCTATTTTATGCGTGGCTAAAGCTAAATCCGGATTGGGTGATCCAGGGGTAAGGCATAAGGGCAACAGAAGTTGTATTTTCCCTTCGTAATACTGGGGGACAGCTATTTTGTAATTTGACCTTGCTTTTTTTTGGGCTTCATTAATCGCGCCAACGAGTCTTCTGCGCATTTCGTCTGAACTCAGCCCTTGCATGTGTGCAGGAAATCTGTCCATGTTGTCCGCAATGATATGGTCGATTTGAGGGACTACCCTGCATTGAGGATTGAAAATCAAATCCTCGGGTTTCTGGAAAAAATCAGCAATGTCCGGAATATTATCGCCGAATTTGCTAATTAGCTGAATATCGCTTTCCCTGACAAATGCCTTGAAAACATAAGGCGATAAACCTTTCTCGGCTACATCTGGCCTATTGTTGCGTTCAGCAAGAGCAAATATGCTTTCCAAATTTGCAGTTACAAGTCCAGTATTGAAACATGCAAAATTGTTATCAGAAGAAAAGGATATTTTATTTTCAGATTTAATTTTGCGGAAAGTATGTTCGATATAACTTTTCAAAATGGAATATTTGGCTTGCGTAGCATCTGAGAAATCCCATGGTTCCGGATCTGCTATATTATTCGCAAGATATTCAATAGATGCGTCATAATTAGGGAACCAACAAAAGTCAAAAAGAGCCGAATGAAATTTTTTCATAAACGTAAGTTTTTTATATTGTCAATAAATAAAAAGACCGCCATGTAATATTATGACGGTCTTATTGTATCCTTTATGTTCGATATTCGTGGTTACGGATAGACCCGTACGTCTATATTTCATTATATGATGCAAATATAATACACGTTTTTTCGAGGTGCAAATTTTTTGCCAACTTTTTAGTTGCACTATGAAAACGTAGCCGAATACACGTTTATTGTCCTAACGTATGGAAATGATAAAGAGCGAAATTCGTAAGATTGGAGAAGAACTGCAATTGATTTGATAAGGATGGGGAGGGGCTAACGCATCATTTTACGATGAATAGCAGAAGCGAGTAAAAGGCTGGGATAGATTCCCGGCCTTTCCTATTCGCGTGCCGCCCGATCTGCGGGGTTGGGTTCTCGGAATTTCACTGCTAATTTACAGGCATTCAATCGATAATTTTCAAATTGAGTGCTGTTGCTATATAAAAGATTATACGTATTGCCTAAATCCGGGACATATAGTGTTACGGTTCCTTTGTGTAATTCTGCAACAAAAGCAGCATAGTTAGATAAAAATGCCTCTTGTGATGTTCCTTTGATCAAAAATGTCAATGTTACGTCACGTTCATTTACAACCGGTGAATCCGGAACAATAATATCTATTCCGTTTTGTGTTGGATCGTCATTTTCGACAAATTCTTTGAGAGATGGAGGTGTAAGGAGGGCTGCATATGCTCCTGAAAGCATGGCAACTCCCATTGTAGATAACGGTTTGTTATTTATAGTTACTTCTGTTGTTGGCATGTTTTATAGGTTATCAAGTTTTCGATTTATTGCAACAAGAGTTTCGCCCATTGCAGGCAATATGCGGGTGTATGTTCGAATATCTGCGACATTACCATTCAATTGAATCATAATATCTCGGATGTCGAAAGTCACATTACGCGTATCCATATTGATCGATCGAAGCAGCTCCATACCATTGACAAGGATGTTCATTTTACCTTGCATGTCAGTAAAGCGACCGTTGAGTTCGTCGCTTGTGTCTTGGGACATTGCCTGAAAACCGCGTGAAGTAGCATTCTGGGTAGATGCCTGATTGTCGGATAGCAGAGAACCTGCCCATCCATATTTATCATCTAAATATTTTTTGTAAGTCATCAGCCATTTTATAGGCCTCCTCTTGTTCCTCGGCTGAAAATACCCCATCTAACCAGAACTCTTGCAATTTCTCGCGAATTTTCTTCATGGCTTCGGAAGATTGTATGGCAGATTTAATACTTTCTATTACCATTTGACGCATCATATTCCGAACCACATCTCGTGCGGTTCTTGCCCGATCTTCCCCGTTTGCCCATGCATCGGCGTAAGCTGTTGCGAAATTATCAATTGCAGATTTTAGATCTTCGCCAAAAATTGCATCTAAGGCCTTTTCCTTATTTTCTTCTATTTGTTTATTTATCTCATCAATTTGATTTTCCCATTCTTTGATTCGTTCTTCATCCGTGTCTTTTTTACTACGCTCTTCTGCTATTTGATTTTGTATCAATATTTTTTGCTGTTCGAGTAATTCATTTTGTTGTTCGATAAGTTCAGAAGCATCTGTAGAGTATGCCTCTTCAACGGCCTCCCCGAGTTCATCATATGATTTTTCGAGAGCATCAATTTGATCTTGTAAGCGCTGAATGTTACGTTCTTTTCGTCGATCTCCGCTGAAAAGGTTTATCAGGCTGGTGATAGCCGACACAGTTCCTTGAATGCCTTGAACAATATTTCCAGATGCGAATCCACTCACAGCTTGTGCTGCTCCGCCTACAGCACCTGCAATGTTGTTAATGGAGGCCGTCGTGTCTTCATCTGCTCCCAATGCTGACGCAATAGAAGACACACCGCTTATCGATGCAGCAACGATGTCAATTGCCTCCGCTACTGCTTGCCAGGCATCTTCACGTAGCTTTACAGCTCGAAGATCATCCCCATCTGCAAGTGCCTTTTTATAAGCCTTGAAGTTTGCCGAAATACTTGCGAATGGATTCTTCCGAGTGGCTATATCTGCTGCTTGGTCAAGTTGATCGGTTACTGTTTTCAGATTGATAGGGTCGAGGTCGGCATCTTGGAGCAGTCTGTTTATGTTGTCAATAATACGCAATATCTCACGGCTCGACAAGGCGTCGAGGTTTTGGAACAGATTAATCCAGTCATCGGTTTTCATCAGTTCGTCCACCTTGATTTGTCCGATTTCCTCTGTTTCATGTTTGTCGATTTGAGGAATAAGGTCGGAGCGGCCGTTCTTTGTTGCTGTTTCCCTGTCTTTGGCGTGTTTCTCGCGTATCTTGGCAATCTTATCCTCCATCGTACCGTATTTCTCGACAATGGTATTTAGGCTGGCCGCAATTTCCGCTTGGTCGATCTTGATACCCAAATCGGTCGCTTGCTCTTTGGTGATATTTCCAGCCTTCAGAGCATCTTCTACCCACTTGCGGAACTCCTCGTATTTGTCTTTTATGCCTTTGATGCGGCGATCTTCTTCCGAGAGCGTGTCATCGGTGATCTGCTTGTATATCTTGTCAAGCTCTTGGGCGTATTTCAGTTCTATGGCAGCTCGGTCATCGGCATTTTTTTGCTGAATATTCGATTGCCTTTCCTGAAAATCTTTTGTTTGATCTGCAGTTATGATTCCACCCTGCGCGGCTTTAAGTTTCGATTTATCCTGCTCGAGTTTGTTCATTTCCTCTTTTGTGCGCAAGTCTATTTCGGCCAGCTCTTTCTGCTTGCCATCTTTCAAAATATCGATGCGCGATTGCTGAAGGGCTTTATCATTGGCGAGAATAAGATCGGATAGCTTTTTCTGGGCTTTGGCGGCATCCGTCACCGTTTTGCCCGAAACGCTGTATTGTTTAATTTTCGAATCGTATTCGGCGATTTTGGCGATCAGCTCATTCCATTTCGCTGTCCCTTTCAATGAAACGTCCATCGCTTCGAGAGCTGCTTCCGCCTCCTTCTTCTGTCCTTCCCAATAGGATTTGTTGCGATTGGTTTCTTTTCTGTCTGACCGTAGGGATGATATTTCATTTTGTTTGGTTGCGATTTGAGATAGATTCGACTGTTTAAGCGACTGATAATAATCTTCGCTCTCACCATACAGAGGAAGCAAATACGGGGCTTCTTTTTGCTTATTGCGTGCATTCTCAATTAAACGGTCGATTTCTGCGTTTTGGGCTTTCAGCTCGTCGATATTGCCCTGCAATGTGGCAATCTTGACCTCCGCAGGGGCAGCGTCCCACTCGGCGGCTTTTTGTGTTTCTTTTAGTTCATAGAGCTGTTTGCGGTACTCGTCCAACTCAGCCTCTGCATTTTTATAAGAAAGACTAAGTCCGGCCATTGCTGTCCTATCACCGAATTTCATAGCATCTGCTATCGCTTGATCTAACCTTTTGACCTTTTCGAGGGCGGCATCATACTGCTCTTGCAGATTGTTCTCCTTGCGTGTGTCGTTGATGTCGTTGAGCTCCTTTGTAAGATCGATAAGCGACAGGAGCTTGATTTCCTCCTCGCTGTACCGCTGCAACAGTTCGGGGTAGAGACGTATCAGCTCCTCGTAGGCTTTGCGCTTGGTGTAGGCCGTGCTGACCTCGTCCTGCATGGTCGCATGCAGCTGCTCGGCCTTATTCTTCTGTTCATCGAGCTTCTGATTGTAGGCGTCGATGGCGGCGTTTACCTTTTCGTAGGCTATCTCCTCTGCGGATTTCGCCGTGATAATCTTGTAGAGTGTGACGGCAAACGCGGAGGCGGCCGCAGCGATCAACACATAGGGATTCTTCATCAAAGCCGCATTCAGTGCCTGCGTCTTCTTGGTCAGCGTTCCCATTACGGTTTGGAGGGTGGAGAGACCGAAAGCGTGGGCGAGCGTTACCGTCCTGTGTACCCTTTCCGTTGCCGTCAGGACAACCAGAGCCGCCTTATATGTACCATAGGCGACGACAAGCTGGGCGACAATGTCCAGCACCTGATTATAGTTCTCGACGAGTGAAATCGTGCCTTTGAGTGCACCTGCAATGATGCCTTCTTGCGACTTGCCGAGGTCGTTGAACATCATGTCGAGAGCATCGCCGAGATTGGAGATGAGGCCCGTAATGGTTTTGGATTGCTCCTGCATGAGGTTGTGGAACTTCCCGCCCTCGTTCGTCATGCTTTCAATAGCCTTCTGCACCTCTGGAAAGCCTATTTTGCCTTCCGTGACCATCTGTGAGATTTCCGCGCGGGTCTTGCCGAGTTGCGTTGCCAACTCTCCCGCGAGGTCGATGCCTCGGCTTTGGAACTGCATTACGTCACGCGTGTATAAACGCCCCTGTACGGCCGTCGTGCCGTACAACCACGTGAGGTCTTGCAGGTTCAGTCCCAGACCGGCCGCAACATTACCGAGCCGAGTCAGTGTGTTGGTAATATCCTCTGCTGCGAATCCATATGCGAGAAGCTGGCGGGCGCCGCTGGCCACGCCTTGCAGGTCAAACGGCGTTTTGGCGGCCAGTTCGACCATTTGTGACATCAATGCATCAGCCTTTTCTTTACTTTGGAGCAGAGTTGCGAAGGCCACTTCGAGCTGTTGAAACTCGCCACGAGTTTGCGCGATTTGTTTCACCAGCCCCGCAAGCGACACTCCGACGCCGATTTGTCCGAGGGTGGTAGCCAGGCGACGCATTGCAATATCCATACGGTCGGCGTCCGTCACGACACTGGACGTTACGGTTTTGGCCGTTTTCTGAAGTTCACGGAACTTGCGAATTGCTTCATCGTTATCTATGACTACGGTAAGGTTTATACTCATAATACGATGACGGTTTTATCTTTATTGATTTCTACCTTTGATCCGCTGATGTTCACGACTTTTATTACGGCATAATTCGAAGCGTTGATTGTGGCCGAGGCTCCATGCATAAGAATGACAGTGTGGACGAAATCTACTCCCGAGGCTTCTATTTCAGCCGACGTATTGCCGACTAAGCAAATGTATTTTCGCTTGTCGAGCCTTATGCATCCGCAATCCACATACATGTTGCAATCACTCACTTCGTTTTTGTGAGCTTGAAATATTCCCAGCGGAGGGAAATTGTTTTTATGGCAAAATTCAAGTCCTTGTGGCGTAAAAAACAGAGAGGTCAGGGAGTGAAAATTTTTCACTTTGTCCAGTCGTTCGCAGGCGCCGAGTGCGGACGCGGATTTTAGGATGTTGTCAAGCATATAAATTATTTCGTTTGTTATCGTTTGCCTCCTGCCATCAGAAGAAGTGTGTTCATTGCATTAGGATCGTTCATGTCAATTATATCGGGAACTTTTGATTGTTCATTGTTGGGAATATTAGTTGTTGATTTACTTTTACAATCCGTTTTTAGAGCGTCGGAAATCATAAGCTGTACGTTAGCCCATGAAATCCCCCAAAGAATATATTCAAGAGTCCAATGATAGCGGTTTATAAGATTATCTATTTGTCCCCAGATACTGCGCCCTCCGTAGTGGCTATCCGCTCCGCTGTTGTCGTTGGGGAAATCATTACCCGCAGCGTTCTTACCAAGCGAATAGCGTTCATAAAATCCGCGTAGTAGGATTGAAATACGATGGTGGACAAAATGTTTGTAAGAGCTGTTGTATCCATTGTAGGGGACCAGTATATAAGTTTTGTCCGCTCTTTTAGCATATCTTCGATTTCTTGTTGCGTCCGAAGTGTGGCGATAGCGATTATTTCGGCCACCTCTTTTGATTTTTCGGAGCATATGGTCCACATACGTTTAACAGCACCCTCCATCTGTTCGTCGTCGAAAATCAGATCAAGGTCTATTAGTCGGCGACTTATCATCGCGAGTCGTCCGAGTTGGAGGGGGTATAGGTAAAGGGTTATTTGTTCTTTGTCATTGCCTTCAATCTCGAACGATTCAATTTTTTCAGTCAGTGTGTCAAGTGCACGTTGTTCTGTAAGGCGGCCGACTTCTTCTTTTTTCATATTATAAACTATTGTTTTTGCTCCCGCCCCGTCCTCGAGACGTGATGCAAGTCGTCAGCTTTCCAGCGGGATAGAGAATTTACAAAACGCTCTTGGTATATTCCGGAGTTGTAATCGGCCACCAGGAATAACCACCTTGTTCCGGAGCTAAAACTTTCGCAGATACTTGAATTTGGAGCGGGTCGGTTTTATTGATTCCACCACCCAATGTCGCTACATATTTTAACCTTGCAAAAGCGATGGAGCCTCCACTTTTGGAATCGAATACGAATGCTTTTACTCCTTCGTAAATCTCGCCTTTTGCAGGTTCTGTAGTTCCGAAGTAAAATTCCATCGTGTCGTCGTCAAAATCTACGACATTCCAAGTAACTTCTTTTGTGCCTGTCGTTTCGTCGATTGCAGAGTAAAATGGGTCTGCTTCTCCTTCCCGATAAAAATCATTACTGGAAGGTATCGCGAAATTGGTGGAAACACCACCATTATAAGGCTGACTGATTTTGGTGAAAGCCTTCATTAAGTCGGCAGCCTCAGCGTCTTTTACTCCTTTCGGGAGAGGATTACCTGCATGAACGGCTTTCAGTCCGATTATTTGTCCCATGTTTAATATTTTTTAAGTTTTACTTTGAGGTTTGAAAATGTGTAGGAGATCCCCTCCTCACTAATAAGAGTTTCATCGCTCACATCAAAGAACCAGCGTTCGTTGATAGGGTAGTATCCTAGTGAATCGAAAGCGAGACGAGTTAGTTCGTTCAGACGGTTGCGATCGGGGTAGCGTTGCTCTTCACGACCGATTGTCGGTGTTGTGTCCGGTACATAAATGTTTACATTTACGGTTGCCACCTGCGAATCTCCGACGACATTTGACAATGAGCCTACGACGATAAATTCTCCCGAAGGATTATTCGGGTAGTGGTCCGCATACATCATCGGCACGGTCTTCCCTAACAGCGAATCCCGGATGCGATCCCAGACGAGTTTGAATATTTCCGTAGAGGTCAGGTTCATCGCTTTTTCGATTTTAAGAATCGAGCGAACTCCGCTTTGAGTTTTTCAGCAGTAGATTCCACCCAGTTTCCCGACCCTTCGAGAACGTCGAAACCTTTAGCCTCGACATATTTCGCGTATTCCATACCGGCTACCCATACGAGATATGTTTTGTTAGCGGGAAGTTCACGGGCGACAGACCGGGCATGTTCAAGCCCTTTGGCATGAGCTTCATCGGCACCTTTGTTCCCTTTAGGATTGCCGTCCGGTCTGACACGGCGGTTATACTTGAAAGATTCAGCAATGATTCTTCCGTATTGTACCACAACATACCCGATGGAGTTGCGTAGGTTACCCGTGTGATCGGTATAACTACCGTGTTCGCGGGCGTACTTCACCACTCTTTCCCCCAACGCCGACAACCATTCTACAGCTTTTCGGTCGTACTCTTCTTTTGCTCGCGCAAATTCAAGTTCCACCTCACGCCAGTTGGTACACTTTACAGCCATAATCTCGTGTTTTCGTAACGTTGTCCGCTTTTGTAGAATCCCTGTACCGGATACGACGCCGTGTCCTTGTCTTTCGGTTTGGCCTCAGTGCGGAGCGAACGGTCGAAGATGTTGAATCCTCGGCTGTCGAATATGCGTACTTTCGTCCCGATAGGAATTGGCTGTGTATCTGCAGGCATCGTAACCTCGAAAGAGTAGAGGAAGGCATCCCCGTTTTGCCCTTTGATTTGCTGTGCTCGTCCATTCTGACGGGCATTGCATCGTCCGATGACACGCCATTCATGCGCACCTTCGATCCACGAACCATCAGGATTTTGCGAGGCGTCCTCCTCGTACCACATTTCGAGCGTATAGGGGAATCTTACCATTGGTCGGAAATGTCGGTAATTTTCGATCGAGTATCGAACTCTTCGGCAATATCGTCCAGCCCGTTTTCCTTTGCGATATGGAAAATGCGCTTTTCCAGTTTGTCCGTGTACGACAATGAATAGCCCCCGTTGCTCTCACTCGCAAGAACAATGAGATTTCGCAGAATGGCGATTGTGGCTTTTGCCACGCTAATTTTATCGGTTACCGTATAGTCTGCTTGAGTGTCTATTCCCTCGTCAATGCAGGCCTTTTCTTTGAGGAAAGGATCCACATCGTAAGGATACAGACTTGCCGATATTGCCTCGAAATTCTTCATACAACTACGATTCTACGGTCAGCGAATAGATGCCGTTGATTTCGGTGATAACCGGAAGTGACAGCGACTGTGCTTTCGTGAACTCTACGCCGTTAGAGTTGTCGGTTTCGCCCTTGCCCCACTGTGAAATGCGGATGCGTCCGTAGTTAGAGTAGGTGACACCCGGCTCTTGCCGCAGCTCGTTGTCGGCATAGGCGTTCTTGATGACGCCCAGTTTGCCCGCAGGTACGAACACGAGGTTCTTGTCGTTCCACGGCGAATACTCCGTAAGTTTACCGTTATCCTGAATACGGGTCATGCGGCGGATGACTTCGAATGTCGGGAATCCGTTCGAACGCATAAACTCGTTCAGGTTCGCCAGCAACAGCGGTGTGGACGACTTGTCACTACCGAATACCGCCAACTTCATCTTCTTGTTGCGGAGGATATACGACAGGCGTTTCTGCGAGAGCAGAATGCGGTCGAACGTAACTTTGTCCTGTGCAGCATCGAGGATGGCTTGAATATCCTCCAGCGTATCGACCGTATCTTTATTGCCATCCGTCCATAACGTTTTCGCGGTGGCAATGTTCTCGCTCGGCATTTTGTAGTCGATCGTACCGCGCACACCACCCTCTGGGTTATTGGACGCGTCAAACGTGAATACGCCTTTGTTCGACAATGCTCCGAGGAAGATGATGTCCAGTTTCGATTGCACGGAGTTCACGACCTTCGTAACATTGTTCCACATCAGATTGATGAGCTGCTGTGTCTTGGCCGAATCGGACAGCATCCGCGAATCGAGAATCTGCAACACCTTACGATACTCTTCGATAGGCATCGAATAAGACATCTGGTGGGTTAATACCTTCTGCTTGATCGTTTCCAGTCCCTCGGTTCCCATGATAGGCTCCTTACCTTTGGAGTCGAGCGTTGCAGCGGCGACGCTCAAATTGTACGAGCCGATCAACTCCTCGAAGTTCAGTCCGACGGTGGGGGTGTCCCAGTCGAGGAATCGCTCGTAAATATTTTGGTCGAATAGCCGCTTACGCAGTTCAGAGGCGGCATCGATGCGAATCTGCACCTGTTTAGTCAGTTCGCCGAAAATGGATGAATAAAATACTTCGTTCATTGTTTACCTCCTCTTTTACTGTCGTACATACTTGATTTCGGGGTTGTTCTTCAGGCTGTAACCCTGAAGCCATGCAGCAGGGACGGGATAGGCTACATCCTTGAGGATGATACCTGCATATCCGGCCGATACGGTCTGGAATCCGTTATTGGCGGAATAGACCATGTCGGTTTCGACAACTGCATCAGGCAGATTGTCGTCCGAGAGGACATCTACGCCTTCAGTCGCACCCGTTACGGCCGCTGCGAACGTGATCACATCGTAATCTGCATTTTTGGTATCAATGCTTTTTACGGTCGAATTTGACTCGCCGACCTTAACCGCATCTCCTACTTGGAGCATGGAACCCTTCTTGACATGTGGAGCAGTGGTTGTGCCGCCCGACAGAACACGTGCACTCTTGCATATGGAACATTCCATGTTGTCGAAGTCGAGCTTGATCGGCGTACCTTTGGGAATCTTTGTCCCTTCGGGATAGGTTCCCTTCAGTTTGAAGTCCCCCGGCAATACGGCGAACTCACCGCGCCAGAATATGGGGAAACCGCCCTTTACTTTTGTTTTTTCAAATACGATTGCCATGATTTTACGTTTTGGTTACTCTTTGTCCGGAAGTGTTTCAGCCCACGCCTTTGCGAGTTCTTTGCCCTGCGCTTCGGGCGTGGACATCGGGAATCCCGAACCTTTCCCTTCCAGCTCTGCGGTAACCAGATTTTTCTGCACGTTTGCGAGGTAGTCGCCGATCGTTTTTTCATCTGCATCGTCGGCGATGACGAATCCCTCTTTCATGCGCCACTCCGGAATACCGAGTTCTTTTGCCTTTGCGGAGATGAGATTGGCCCGGTCGTTCTTGGCCTTTTCAGCTTTCAGAGTATCGCTCTCCGCTTTGATGGCGTTGTAACGCTCCTCCTGTTGCTTCTTGTAGGCTTTGAACCACGCAGGTTCCTCATCGTCGGGTTCGTTTTTTTTGCCCTGCCCGCCCCCATTTGCAGGAGATGCCTCACTCTTTGCCTTGAGTTCGTCATACAGTCCTTTCAGTGCGTTGTACTCGGTGCGTGCACGATCAGCGTCAGACTGGAAAACTTTAAGGAAAGGTTCGACCCCGCTGACTGCGGTTTCAATTTGCGATTCATCGGTGACGGATTTTTCCAAAATGGAGGCTACTCCGTCGAGAGCCTTCGCTCCGAACCCCAAATTAGAATACTTGGTTTTCAGCGCTACGAGAATTTTCTCTTTCATGTTTTTTCGTTCTATATGGTTTCGAATAAATCATCATATTCGCACAAAAAAGGTCTGTCAGCCGACGCCAACAGACCCACTAACAATTACATGAAGGTTATATCGTTCTGCAACTGGTGGGCTGCGACTTCACAGCCTCTGCGACAAAAGTCAGTATGTTCGGCACATTATGCAAATTATTTTAAGGAAAAATTCGTTAAAAAAAAGAGGAGAGCAATTCTCACTGTCGGAAAATAGCTTTATTGAAATGATTCATTCCAAAAAGTGCGAAAAATAGTGCAAGAAGGAGAGGTATCCCGCAATGGGAAATTAGATTGGGTTTGTGTCTAAATTGTGTGCCCGACTAAAAACAAACCAGTCACCTACAGGGCTGTAAGTGACTGGTTTTCTGTGTGGTGCCACCGGGAATCGAACCAGGGACACAAGGATTTTCAGTCCTTTGCTCTACCAACTGAGCTATGGCACCATCATCGACTGAAACTCGTGTGGGTTTCGAATCGTGGTGCAAAGATAGATATTATTTCCTGAAAACCCAAAAAACGACCGAATATTTTCCATCTCAGACTTTCATTTCAGGAACGGCAGGCCGGAATATCGGAAAATTTTTTCGGCCAGGATACCGGAAATTCAGGATTTTGGTTATTTTTGTAAAAACTGTAAAGATTATGAAAACAAGCAGTTTGATGATGTGTGCGCTGGTTGCATTGACAGCCTGCGGTACCGGAGTGAAGCAGAGTGTCCGTACGCCCGTCGAAATGGGCGAGCGGATCGAATTGAAGACGCCGGATCCCAAGATGGGACTGACTATCAACGAAGCGCTTGCGGCGCGCAGCTCGTCGCGCGACTTTTCTCCGGAGATGCTCTCTCTGGAGGAACTTTCGGGTGTACTGTGGGCTGCTGCCGGGGTAAACCGGGAGGATGGGCATCTTACCGCGCCTTCGGCTATGGCGCTCTATCCCATTCGGGTCTATGCTTTCCTGCCTGAAGGTGTGTATCGTTACGATTCGAAAGCGAATGTATTGAATCGGGTCATCGAAGGAGATCGTCGGGAGCTTACCGCGATGCAGGATTTCGCTTACACTGCGCCGCTCAATTTGGTGTATGTGGCCGATTACAGCGTTTATGCGGACCGGAATCAGCCGGTGGACCGCATCCGTTTCTGGTGCGCGGCCGATGCGGGCGGATATACGGAGAACGTGAACCTTTATGCCGCCGGAAACGGTCTGAAGGCCATTACACGGGGCAGCTTCAAGGAAGAGGCGCTGTTGGAGTTGCTGGGGCTCGATCCCGCACAATACGGTGTGATTCTCGCCCAGACGGTTGGCCGGTAGTATTTTCGGAAAGAGTATCGACGAGGAGTTCCCGGAAACGGGTGGCTCCTCGCTGCGTTTTGTCAGGAGCGGGCAGACTGCAGGTCCGGTACCGGGTGGATTTTTCGGACGAACCGTGCTATCGTCGCTTTTTCCTGACAAATGAAAGGGGAATTTCACTATCTTTGACTTCGTTTTGGATACTCCGCCTCGGCAAAACGCAATAAAAATTTGCTTTTGCATTCGGCTTATTCGTAATCTTTGACTTTGTCTTAGATACTTCGCCTCGGCAAAATGCAATAAAAATTTGCTTTTGCATTCGGCTTATTCGTAATCTTTGACTTCGTCTTAGATACTTCGCCTCGGCAAAATGCAAATAAAATTTGCTTTTGCACTCGGCTTATTCGTATCTTTGCCGTGGAAAATTTTCGTATGGGCGGCCAGCTGTTCGGCGTAGTTCGAAAAATTCGGCATTACGTTCGATGTGCGCTGTCTTTGTATTGTAAATAACGACGATTTTATGCTTTCAAAACCCGAACGGGAGCAGATAATTGCTCTGATAAAACGAGAGGTCGTTCCGGCGATCGGCTGCACGGAACCCATTGCCGTTGCGTTGTGCGTGGCCAAGGCCCGCGAGATACTGGGGACGGAACCGGAAAAGGTTTCGGCCCGGTTGAGTGCCAACATACTGAAAAATGCGATGGGAGTGGGAATTCCCGGAACGGGCATGATCGGATTGCCGATCGCGATCGCTTTGGGCGCTTTGGTCGGACGGTCGGAGTATCAGCTCGAAGTGCTGAAGGATTCGGATGCGAAGGCCGTCGAACGGGGTAAGCGCTTTATCGAGCAGGGGCGGATCGACATCTCCCTGAAAGAGGGCATTACCGAGAAACTCTATATCGAGATCGAAGTTTCGGGCGGCGGACACTCCGCTGTGGCGATCATCGCCGGCGGGCATACGAATTTCGTCTTCATTTCACGGGACGGCGAAACGCTTCAGGAGAGTCGTCGTACCTCCGGCAGCGAACAGGAGGCGCAGGGCGTCGAACTCAACCTGCGCAAAGTGTTTGACTTCGCCATGACCACACCGCTGGATGAAATCCGCTTCATTCTGGAAGCCAAGCGATTGAATAAGGCTGCGGCAGAGGATTCGTTCAAGAACAACTACGGGCATTGCGTGGGAAATACTTTGCGCCATGCTCCCGAATTGCGGATTATCGGGGATTGTGCCCTCTCCCGCATTCTCTCCTATACTTGCGCGGCCTGCGACGCCCGCATGGCGGGAGCCATGGTTCCGGTGATGAGTAATTCGGGCAGCGGCAACCAGGGCATCGCGACTACGTTGCCTGTGGTCGTTTATGCCGAGGAGATCAAGGCGGACGAGGAACATCTGGTGCGTGCGCTCGTTTTGAGCCATCTGACCGCTATCTATATCAAGCAGAGCCTGGGACGTCTTTCGGCCTTGTGCGGTTGTGTCGTGGCGGCGACCGGTTCGAGTTGCGGCATCACCTACCTGATGGGCGGCGGGTACGAGGCCGTTTCCTTTGCCGTGAAGAATATGATCGCCAACCTGACGGGTATGATGTGCGACGGTGCGAAGCCGAGCTGTTCGCTCAAGTTGATGACGGGAGTTTCGACGGCTGTGCTTTCGGCGATGCTGGCTATGGAGAACCATTCGGTTTCGTCGGTCGAGGGCATTATCGACGACGATGTCGATAAGTCGATCCGCAACCTGACGCTGATCGGACGGGACGGCATGAACGAAACGGATCATCTGATCCTGAAGATCATGACTTCGAAATAGCCCCCTCGAAAAATAACAAGCGTGCCTGCCTTGCGGCCGGTGCGCTTTTTTTGTACAGAAAGTAAAGACGGTGCGGAGCGTTTATCCGTTCGATCGGAATATGTGCGGAACAGGGCGAATCCCGAAACCGGTATTGTCGGGAAAGGGGTGCGGAACGACCGGTCTGAACGAAGAACCTATTCCGGCTTTCCGAAAACGGTATGCAGGACGATGTTCGTCGCCCCTTGGTGGGCCGTCGTGTAGTCTTTGGCGATGCGGCTGCATTGTTGAAGCAGATGCTCGTCGTCGCGCAAGGGGGTGAACCAGGTTTTCAATTCTTCGTATGAGTGGATGGGCGTTGCCGCTCCGAGCGTTACCAGGTCGCGGGCTTCCTTGAATTTTTCGTAGTTGGGGCCGAAAGCGATCGGCAGACCGAACGTGGCGGCTTCGAGCGTGTTGTGGATGCCTACGCCGAATCCGCCGCCGATATAACCCCATTCGGCATAGCCGTAGGCCGAGGAGAGAATACCTACCGTATCGAGAACGAGCAGTTGTTTGCCATCGAACGATGTTTCGGCGGTGCATTGCGTATAGCGGACAGCTCCTCCGAGGGTTTCAGCGAGCAGGCGGTTGATGCGGCTTTCGTCCATTTCGTGAGGTGCCACGATGAATTTGACCGAGGGGTTATCGTTTATCAGGCGGATCAGAAGGTCTTCGTCCGGTCCCCAGGTCGAGCCGGCGATCAACAGACGGGTGCCGCCTTTGAACCGTTCGATGAGGTCGATTTTTTTCGCCGCAGCCGCAATTTCGGCAACCCGGTCGAAGCGGGTGTCTCCGGCGACTACGACGTTGTCGAAGCCCAGTTCTGCCAGTAATTTTTTGGAATCGTTGTTCTGAACGAAGATCGTGTCGAAACTTTCGAGTGCCATGCGCCAATAGCCTCCGTAGGGGCGGAAGAAGATCGAGTTGCGGCGGAAGATGGCCGATACGATGTAGCTGCGGATCGAGCGGCGGCGCAGCTCGGTGAGCAGGTTGAGCCAGAATTCGTATTTCACGAAGATGGCGATTTCGGGGTGGGCGATGTCCAGAAAACGGCGGGCGTTGCGCGGCGTGTCGATCGGCAGGTAGAAGATGTAGTCGGCCTGATCGTAATTTTTGCGGATTTCGTAGCCCGAAGGGGAGAAGAACGTGAGCAGGATTTTGTATTCGGGATGTTCCTTGCGGATTTTTTCGATCAGGGGACGGCCCTGTTCGAATTCGCCCAGGGAGGCGGCATGTATCCAGATAATGCGAGCCGAGGGGTCGATGCTCTCTTTCATGCGGCGGAAGAGTCCTTTCCGGCCGTCGATCCAGAGTTTCGCCTTTCGGTGCCAGGGTGAGGCCAATGCAATGGCCCAAACGTAGAGTACCAGCCCCAAATTATAGATCCACATCCGCTTTCGTTTTGTGCGTCTTTATATCGCGGATGCAAAGATAAGATAAATTGTCAGAACTGCCAAATTACCAGTGGAGTTCGATGGCGTCTTCGATATAGCGCACCTCCGGTGTGCCTGCGGGGGCGGTTTCGACTGCGATCAGGTCGAATTGCACCTCTCCTGCGAACGGATTTTCTGTCAGATAAGCATTTGCGGCCCGGACGAGTGCCCGGCGCTTGTGCGAGTCGAGTGCCTGTTCCGGCGGGGTGAGGCCGTCCCGCCGGCGTGTCTTGACCTCGATGAAGTGGAGGGTGCCTTTTCTGGCAGCGACGATGTCCAGCTCGTAATGTCCTTGCCGCCAGTTGCGGTGGAGCAGGGTGAATCCGTGGTCGAGGAGCCACCGGGCGGCGGTCTCTTCGCCCAGCCGCCCGGTATGCTGTGTCGTGGTCATCGGTTCGTCGGAGAAAGCTGTCCTGTTTTTTCGAAATATTTTTTCATGACCAGCAGCGAAATGAACCGTTCCCGGCGACTGTCGTAGAATTGTCGTGCGAAGTCGTTCGCATGGTCGATGATCTGTTGGGCCTGTTCGGGGTGCGCGATGTAGTAATCGATCTTCTCCTCCAGGTCGGAGTAGTCGTCCCTCACTTCGATGTAGTGGTAGCCGGGGCGCAGGCGTCCTTCCATGAACCAGGATTCGTTGCGAGGCCGGGGCATCACGGCGATCGAATTGGTGGACATGACCCACCGGATGTTGCTGGCGATGTCGTTGCCTTCGAACGTCATGATGAACTTCGAATCGAGGTGGGCGTAGAGCGTGATTTGTTTTGCTGTACCTGTTTCCTGGGCGCTGTGTCCGCTGCGGGTATCCGCCGTGTCGATGCGGGGATTGTCCCGGAATGTTTCGATGAAGCGCCGACGCTGCTCGCTACTCTTAACCGATCCCCGGAAAATCACCCGGTCGGCTTTCTCCGTAAACGGAATTTTGTCGTGCAGCCGGATATCTAAGCGGCAGCGGTCCAAGTTGAGCAATACGGAGTTATCTCCTTTGCCGGAAGCGGCTTCTCCCCCCCCCCCGGTCGATTTTTCGAGCCTTGATGATCGTCGGATGAAGCAGGTCGAAAACTCCGTCGCCGAAATAGGTCTGCCAACGCAGGGAATCGTCGAAAAAACGGGTGGTTTGGTAGGAGTCGAAAATATAGGCGCTGTGCCGGCCCCTGAACTTGTGTTCTTTCAGGGGTGTCGCTTCGGTCGGAGAGAGGCGCTCTGCGCCGGTCAAACGGTTGTAGTAATTGACGCGGTCGAGCACATAGTCCATGTCATAACGTTTCTCTCCGTCGCGCAGAATCTCTTCCAACCGGCTGCGGAGGAGCACCTTCGGTACGGCATAACGGGATAGCTGGGCGATGAAGTAGGGCAGCTTGATGTTCTTGCCGCCGTGCAGTCGGTTGAGAGCGGTCATTAATTCCATACTTGCGAATACGGTTTGTCAGGGATTGCGGAAAATACGGGGCATACCATAATTATAATAGGAATGACAGGTCGTCCCCGGCTTTCACCTCGTAGGGGGCGATGCCCTTCTTGAAAATACGCATCGGACGGCTGCCGATCAGTTCCAGTTTTCCGTTTTCATAATGAAGCATGCAGCCTTCGCGCAGGCCGACGACGTAGCGGCGCGGATTGGCCTCGATGTACTCCAGAATGCGCTGCTCGCGGGTCTCCCCGGCGTGTCCCGCGGGGTTGGCGTCGAGGTAGTGGGGGTTGATCTGGAATTTCACGGCACCGATGGCCTTGAACGATTCGGGCTCCACGATGGGCATGTCGTTTGTTGTGCAGATCGTCGGGCAGCAGACGTTGCTGCCGGCCGACCAGCCGACGTAGGGCGTTCCGGCCTTGATTTTGCGGAGGATGGCTTTCATCAGCCCCTGCTGCTGCATCTTTTTGGCCAGGGCGAAGGTGTTGCCGCCGCCTACGCAGATGGCCTGTGCCTCGCGGATCATACGCCGGGGATCTTTCGAACGGTGTACGGAACGTACCTTGATGCCGTATTCCGCAAAACGGGCCTGCACTTTCGCTTCGTATTCGGCGTAGGAAAAGGTGATGCCTGCATAAGGGACGAAAACCACTTCGCGGACACTTCCGAGGAACTCGTCGATGCGGGGCATCGGGTATTTCAGATAGGGTTCTCCGGCGTTCGTGGAGTTGGAAATTAACAGTAGTTTCATAAAGTATTGATTTATATTGTGTTATATTGAATACGCGACCGAAGAACGGCAATTTCTTTGGTTGTAATGTCAAAAGTAATAAAAAAAGTGTTATTTTTGTGCGATTGTTTGATAGAAAGAATTTCAATTTTTAATAAATGATTGTTTAACTAAAAAATTAAAATTATGTCAGAAGTTCAATCAAAAGTTGTCGAGATCATCGTCGACAAACTGGGTGTTAAGGAGTCGGAGGTAGTACTCCGGAAGCGAGCTTCACCAACCACCTGGGCGCAGACTCGCTCGACACCGTAGAGCTGATCATGGAGTTCGAGAAGGCTTTCGATATCCAGATCCCGGATGAGGACGCTGAGAAGATCGCTACCGTCGGCGACGCGATCTCCTATATCGAGGAACACAAGAAATAATTTACGATTTTTCCAACCGGCAAACCTTAAAGCCTTAAATTTATGACAGAAAGAAGAGTAGTTGTTACGGGCATCGGTACGATCAACCCGCTCGGTAATAATATTGCAGAGTTTTTTTCCAATCTCGAAAAAGGAGTTAGCGGCGCCGCGCCGATTACTCATTTCGATGCCGAAAAATTTAAGACCAAGTTCGCTTGTGAAGTAAAGAATTACGATCCGAACCAGTATTTCGACCGTAAGGAAGTCCGTAAATACGACCTTTTTACGCAGTACGCTCTGATCGCGGCCACGCAGGCTGTCGAGGATTCGGGACTCGATCTCGAGAAGGAGGACTTGGAGCAGATCGGTGTGATCTGGAGTTCCGGTATCGGAGGACTTAAGACGTTCTTCGATGAGTGTTTGGGCTACGCCGCAGGAGATGGAACTCCTCGGTTTAGCCCATTCTTTATTCCGCGCATGATCGCCGACATCGCGGCGGGCTACATCTCCATCAAATATGGTTTCATGGGCCCGAACTACTGCACGGTGTCGGCGTGCGCTTCGTCGAATCACGGTCTGATCGATTCGTTCAACGCCATCCGTTTCGGTGTGGCCGACGTGATGGTGGCCGGCGGTTCGGAGGCTGCGGTCAACGAACCTTCGGTCGGCGGATTCAACTCCATGCAGGCGCTTTCGACACGCAACGACGATCCGCAGCACGCTTCGCGTCCTTTCGACAAGGACCGCGACGGCTTCGTGATCGGCGAAGGCGCCGGTGCGCTGATCCTGGAGGAGTACGAGCATGCCAAGGCACGCGGTGCGAAGATTTACTGCGAAATGGTCGGCGGCGGCCGTTCGGCGGACGCTTATCACTTTACGGCCCCCCATCCCGAAGGCAAAGGCGCCATGAAATCCATGCGCGACGCGATCAAGGATGCGGGTATCAAACCCGAAGATATCGACTATGTGAACGTACACGGCACTTCGACACCTGCGGGCGATCTGCCCGAGCTCAAAGCTCTGCACGGCGTGTTGGGCGATCACATCTACGATGTCAATATTTCATCGACCAAATCCATGACGGGGCACCTGTTGGGGGCTGCCGGTGCTGTCGAGGCGCTGGCCTGCATCTTTGCGATCAACAACGGTGTGATTCCCCCGACGATCAACAACGAAAACCTCGATCCCGAAATCGACCCCCGACTCAATCTGACGCTCAACAAGGCGCAGAAGCGCGATGTGAAGTGTGCGATGAGCAATACGTTCGGTTTCGGCGGTCATAACTCGACGGTTATTTTCCGTAAGATTTAACACCTCGTCCGTGCCGTGTGGAATTTCGTACGCCGTGCCGTAAGAAGAAATTACGGGCAGGATAAGGAGTATTACAGAATTATCGATGATCTGTTCGGATTCATTCCGCACAACATCGAACTTTACAAGCTGGCTTTGATTCACAAGTCAGCTTCTTTGGTTTTAGCCGACGGACGGCAGATCAACAATGAACGGCTCGAGTTTTTGGGCGATGCCGTGATCGAAGCCGTGACATCGGACTATCTTTATATCGAATTTCCCGACCGGCAGGAGGGATTTCTTACGCAGTTGCGCTCGAAGATCGTTTCGCGCCAGTCGCTCAATACGATCGCCCGGACGATCGGGTTGGACCGGTACGTGATCGCCAACCCGACCGGAAGCACCAACCAGAAACATATCTACGGGGATGCTTTCGAAGCGATGATCGGGGCGATCTACCTCGATCAGGGGTATGAGTTTGCCAATCGATTGCTTATCAACAATATATATTACCGTTATCTGAATCTTGACAACCTGACGGACGAGGAGACGGATTTCAAAAGTCGGTTAATCGAATGGTGTCAGAAGACGCATCATACTATTGCTTTCGAAACGGTGCACGGCCGGAATTATTCGTCGAATCATCCGATATTCGACGCTACGGTCGTGATCGACGGTATCCGTGTGGGACATGGGCAGGGCGAGTCGAAGAAGGAGGCCGAACAATGTGCGGCCCACTCCGTGTCGTGTGCCATGAGCGACGAGGCATGCGGGGATATTTTGGATAAAATCGACCGGCTCTACCAGCCGAAAGGAACCGGGGTGTCATGAGTGAAGCGTCTGTAAAACTACTTTCCCGGGGCGTTGAAACGCTGACCGATCAGGAGTTGTTGGAACTGTTGCTGGACGACGGTGATTCGGAGCGGCTTGCCGGGGCGCTGCTGTCCAGTTTCGAAGGGCGACTCGCCGCATTGGGATATGCCGACATCGCGCGGTTGCGTATGGCTGCCGGAATCGGCCTCAAACGCGCCGCTCGGATTCAGGCGGCTGTCGAATTGGGCCGCCGGGTGCTTGCTGCCAGGGAGTTGGGACCCGATCCGATCGGTTCGAGCAACGATGTGGTCCGAATATTCAGACCCCTGCTGACGGAGATGAAGCACGAGGAGTGCTGGTGCCTGTACCTCAATACGGGCAACCGGATCGTCGAGCGGCAGCGGGTAAGCCAGGGCGGGGTGCAGGCGACGGTGGTGGATCACCGGTTGGTCATCAAACGGGCCCTCGAACTGCTGGCCACGCAGATTATCCTGGTTCACAACCATCCTTCCGGTGCTGCCTTGCCCAGCGAGCAGGATAAGATTCTCACGAAGAAAATTGCCGAGGCGGCCGCGCTGTTCGATATTCGGCTGCTCGATCACCTGATTATCGCACGGGGCGGTGAGTACAGTTTCCGACAGAACGGGTTGCTGCAATAGTCCTGGCTGTGACGAGGCTGTCTGCCCAATCCCCGAAATTGAAAGTTGCCCCTGCCGGATAAACTCCGACAGGGGCGAAAACATTAAAATCGGACGTGTTAGACAGCTTTTTGTTCTGCCGCTGCGGTCCATCGTTGCGCAGGTTGTGGGCAGGAAGAGACGGGACCATCGTAACGGGGCGTGCGACTCTTTAATCGTTGCGGGAAGAGTTGGCTGTGGATTATCGTCTTCCGGGTTCACTTTGTTTTGTCGTAGAAAGGTTTTTCTTCCGAAGGGAGAACGTAAGTTTAGACTGCCGGGAAATTTTTGCCGATCTGTGCCGTATTTCTTTTTTGAGGAAGAGCATAAGGTGAATCTTTTTTCGAATGATCGGAAACTCTGAAATAAGGACTGCAAGTCGAACGAATGGACGATTATCCCGGAGATGGGAGCGAAATGACCGGACCGGGCATCGGTAACGAAAAGCGAGGAATGGCAAGAACCTTTCCTCTTTTCGTTGCCGGGTGCGCACAGGCTGGCCGCAAAGTACGAATTTCTAATTTTGGAGGTCGAAGCGGCGGAATTGAATCTCGAATCGACAGACGCTCTCCCGCTCGTCGCTTCGGGTCGTGCGGGTAATGATGAGCGGTGTCGCAATTTCAGCATCGTGTGCGACTGTCTGACGCGTGTATTCGAAGGTCTGGGTCGTAACCGCGTCGTCGGAACGGGTCGTGACCGTTCGGAAAAGATCGTTGTTGAGACTGCTGAAGAAACCCAGTCCGCGCAGGATATCCGGTTCGGCAACCAGCAGCAGGACCGGGTCGCTGTTGAGGAGGGGAGTGCCTTCCAATTCGTAGATGAAATCGCTCCAAGCCGTCGTTTCATCGTAGTCGTAACCGTACTCTTGCCGGAATGTTTCCGTATTTGGCTCGTTCTCGAGCGTTCGGATGACAGCACTGCAATTATCCCAAGCCTCCAGCGGACCCCAGGGATCTTTTTCCCATTCGTATTTTTCGCAGATGGGTTCCAAAGTCAGGGAATTGTAACGCGATATGGAGGTGAGTTTGTCGGAGTTGAAGGTGCCGGTGCCGTATGTGCAATCGAAGCCGTACGTTTCTATTTCACTGCCGGAAAGTGTCGAGGTGAGTTCGTATCCTCCGCTTCGTACATCGCAGAAGTAGCCGTATAGGGTTCCGTCTGCAGTTTGCGTATAAGGTTGCTCGCCATCGATTTCCCGGGTGAAGGAGAATCGGATGCAATCGTCTCCCTCGTAGGTGAACTGCCATGTTTCGACGGGACGGAGCGTGCCGTTCTTGTCCGCTGCGGATATTTTGAAACCCGTGATACGGCACTCCTTGCTGAATTCCGCCGGAAGTTCATAAGTATATTCCATTTCAGCAATCAGACTTCCCGAAGCGTCGCGCCCGACGATCTTGTGCAGTTGCCAATACCGAACCTGTTCTCCGATGTTGGGTTCGTCCGGTTCATTGGTATCCTCTCCATCGGTTCCCGACTGGGTGATGGTGATGAGAATCGAGTTCGTGCCGCAGGTGATTTCGATAAAGGCCGTGCGGGATTCTTCGGCGGTGTTGGGATCCGTTTCGACGCGGATGTCGTAATCGCCTGCCGCATCTCCGTGATCGGGATTTATGCGTACCCACGTCGGGGCTTCGGCGCGGGATTCGTCCGTGATGGCGGAATTCCAGGCATCGTTCGTCGAAAAGAAAATTTCCGAATTCCCTGCGGTTTGTCCTGCGGGGATCTTCTGGGAGAGCTGTCGTGTATCGGGGACCTGAATGGAGCCGAAATCTCCATGCCATTCATCCGTTGTGTCGTCGCTGCAAGCCGTAATCGCGAGGGTTGCAAACGTGAGAAGAAGAAGTTTCAATCCTTTCATTTGTGTATTTTTGATGGTTATTCGTTCGGGTACGATGAATATGAAACAGATGTATTTGTCTTCCGCTCCGGATATTTCCGAATTTTGGCGTAAAGATAGAAAAAACGGTTCGGAGTACCTTACATTCCCATTTATTTTGTACTTTTGTTTTTCAGAAAATAGTAAATGCAAAATACGATGACTCAGGAAGAACTTTTCAAAAAAACTGGTAGCCCACTGCAAGGAGTACGGCTTCATCTTTCCTTCCAGCGAAATATACGACGGACTGGGTGCCGTGTACGATTACGGGCAGAACGGCGTCGAGCTGAAGAACAACATCAAGCGTTACTGGTGGGATTCGATGGTGCGTCTTCATGAGAACATCGTCGGCCTCGATTCGGCGATCTTCATGCATCCCCGCACGTGGGAGGCTTCGGGCCATGTCGGGGCGTTCAACGACCCGTTGATCGACAACAAGGATTCGAAGAAGCGTTACCGCGCCGACGTGCTGATCGAAGAGTGGCTGGCCAAGCAGGACGACAAGATTCAGAAAGAGGTCGATAAGGCGAAGAAGCGCTTCAAGGAGAACTTCAACGAGGAGCAGTACCGCTCGACTTCGCCCCGTGTGCTGGAGATTGCCGCAGCGCGGGACTCCGTGCACAAGCGCTTTGCCGACGCGTTGAACGCCAACGATCTGGAAGAGCTGCGCCGGATCATCGTCGACTGCGAGATCGTCTGCCCGATTTCGGGTACGCGCAACTGGACCGAGGTGCGGCAGTTCAACCTGATGTTCTCGACCCAGATGGGCTCTACGGCCGAAGGCGCCAATACCATTTACCTGCGTCCCGAGACGGCGCAGGGTATCTTCGTCAACTTCCTGAACGTCCAGAAAACCGGACGCATGAAAATTCCGTTCGGCATCGCGCAGATCGGCAAGGCGTTCCGCAACGAGATCGTGGCCCGGCAGTTCATCTTCCGCATGCGTGAGTTCGAACAGATGGAGATGCAGTTCTTCGTCCGCCCGGGCGAGGAGATGCGGTGGGCCGAATGGCGCGATACGCGTATGAAATGGCATCGGGCGCTCGGTTTCGGGGCGGATAACTACCGTTTCCACGACCACGACAAGCTGGCCCATTACGCCAATGCCGCGACCGATATCGAGTACAATTTCCCGTTCGGGTTCAAGGAGGTGGAGGGCATCCACTCCCGCACGGATTTCGACCTGTCGAACCACCAGAAATTTTCGGGCAAGAAGATCCAGTATTTCGACTCCGAAACAGGCGAAAGTTATGTGCCTTACGTCGTGGAAACCTCGATCGGCGTGGACCGTATGTTCCTGCAGGTGATGTCGGCGGCTTATACCGAGGAGAAGCTCGAAAACGGCGAAGAGCGCGTCGTGCTGCGGATTCCTGCAGCTCTCGCTCCGACGAAGGTGGCCGTGTTGCCTTTGGTGAAGAAGGACGGCATGCCCGAAGTGGCGCAGCGGATCGTCGATCTGTTGAAGTATGATTTCAACGTCGTGTATGACGAGAAGGATTCGGTGGGCAAGCGTTACCGCCGGCAGGATGCGATCGGTACGCCGCTGTGCGTGACCGTCGATGGCCAGACCCTCGAGGATAATACCGTGACGGTGCGCCACCGCGATACGATGCAGCAGGAGCGCGTGGCGATCGATGCCCTCTTCGGACTGGTCGATGCGGAGTGCTCGCTGCGCAGCCTCCTCAAGAAATTGAATGTCTGACAGGGCTGTATGCGGGTTTCGCGCGGGTGTGTCGGACGGCGAGTACAGTGTGCTTTGTATCGGGGATGTCCGTGAGGGTGTGTGGGCCGGTGTTGTTCGAGCTATTGGATAAGGTAAGATCGTGGGACGTATTTTGGCCATAGATTATGGAACGAAGCGCACGGGAATCGCCGTGAGCGATCCCTTGCGGATCATTGCCGGAGGGCTCGAAACCGTCGAAACCAAAGGGTTGGAACGCTGGTTGGCGCAATATTTCGCGGCGAATGACGTTTCGACCATAGTGATCGGAAAGCCGATGCAAATGAGTGGCGCTCCGTCCGAAACGTGGCGTTACGTGGAACCGTTGGCGGCCCGCCTGCGCAGGGCCTATCCCGACAAGGAGGTGGTGTTTTACGACGAGCGTTTCACCTCGGTCATCGCTCACCGCACGATGCTCGAGAGCGGTATGGGCAAGATGGCCCGCCGGGACAAGGCGCTTGTGGACAAGATATCGGCGACCATTATCCTGCAAGGATATATGGAGAGCCGAAGTTAGTTTTCCGGCTGCGGCCGGGTTAAAAATGGAAAAAAGTTATGATTTATCCGATAGTTGTTTTCGGGGCGCCGGTACTGCGCGAAAAATGCCGGGAGATCGGACCCGACTATCCCGAAGTTAAAAAGTTGATCGAGGATATGTTCCTCACGCTCGAGGAGGCCGAGGGCGTAGGGCTTGCGGCTCCCCAGATCGGTAAAAGCATCCGCCTGTTCATCGTGGACTGCACGCCTTGGGGCGAAGATCATCCCGAACTGGCCGATTATCGGCGTGCGTTCATCAATCCCGAAATTTACGAAGTTTCCGAGGAGACGAAACTCTACGAAGAGGGATGTCTTTCGCTGCCGGGATTGCACGAGAGCGTGCGGCGTTCGCTTGCGATCCGGATGCGCTATCTGGACGAGAATTTCGAGCCGCACGACGAAGAGTTCACCGGGCTGCCTGCCTGGGTGATCCAGCACGAATATGACCATCTGGAAGGAGTCGTCTTCACGGATCGCCTGTCTCCGTTGCGCAGAAATCTGATTAAGAGTAAGTTGATGAGCTTGACGAAGGGGCGTTACAAATGCTCGTACAAGACTAAATAGGGATTGCTCCGGTAAAAGTTACGGATTGACCGAAAAGAGAGCGATATTGGCCTAAAAGTTGAAATTTTCCGGAGAAAGGGGTAAACTCCGGAAAATTATTATTACCTTTATATATCTAAATTAGGAAAGTATATTTCAATTATTTTAAATTTTCATACGATGAAAAAACTTTTACTTACATTGGCAATGGGCTTGCTCGCGTGGTCGGCATCTGCCCAGAATTGGACGGTCGGTGGTCGTATCGGATCCGGTTTCCAGGCTGTCGGACAGTATGTATTCAGCAACGATAATTATGTGGAAGCCCGTTTCGGTGCTTATTGGGCCAATGCCGGCGGTACGGTGACGGCCGATTTCTCGGTGTTGTATAATTGGAATGTTTGCAATATGGATTGGACTCCGTCGGCAGGCCGTTGGTTCTTCGATGCCGGTGCAGGTATCAATGTGGGCGGCAAAGGGCATTACGCTTATGTAGGCGTGGCCGGCTCGGCTAAACTGGGTATTGCCTTCAAGGGGGCTCCGGTACGTCTTTCGTTCGACTGGTCGCCGGCTTTCGGTCCCGGAATCGCTTATTGGGACGGGGGATCGCATTCCGAGTTCAACGAACGGGCGTTGTGCAACTTCGGTATTACGTGCGTTTATTGCTTCTAAAGAGAGAACCCGAGGAAATAAGAAGCCCGGAGCAATTTGCTCCGGGCTTCTTTTATGCTGTCGGTTCGGTGCTTTTTCTGTTCGATCATTTCCCCCCCCCCCCTTGCTGATGAAGAACGTTTTCCGAGGGGAGGAATTGAGGAACTGAACGTAATATGGACCCGGAACGGTTGCGGTCGGAGGCGAAAAACGGGCTGGACTTTCGGGTATTCAACGACGTGTGTAGAATTGTCTTTGGAGGTTGTATTCGTTTATATCGGATTTGTTTCGGGCGACGAAACTTTATTTTGCTTTGGGCGGCGTTTCTCTTGGCTGCGGTTGTAATCTTCGCTGCACCTGTAGGTTCTTTTCGGGAGGGAGGGTGCGTGTACACTCCGCGATCCCGAAGCATTTGAATCGCAGGTCCGAATAGCGATAATCGCCGTGTTTTTCCGTTAGAATGTGAAAGTTCCGCCCAGGGAGATCAGGATCGGATTCCGTGCGAACATGGCTGTCTGGAAACGGTATTTGAACATGAGCGATGTACTCCAGCGGCGGGTGATCCGGTAGTCGCAGCCTCCGCCCACATCGAAGCCGCAGGACCATTTGCCCAAGTCGTTCACATTGACGCCGACTGTGGGGAAGAGGCTCCATTGTTCGGTTATGTGGAAGAGATAATGGGCGTCGCACCCGATGTCCACCGAACATTCCGATTTGCAGGGAATGACGATTCCCGTTTCCAGCCGCAGCGCATCGGTCAGGCTGTATCGGAAATAGCCGCCGATGCCGAAGACGGCGCCCCGGCCGGTATGGGTGTAGAGATTGATCTTCGGACCTATGCCCCAGGAACCTCTGTCCTGTGCCGATGCGTAGAAAGCGCTGAATAAGATAAGTATTGCCAGCAGTGTTTTTTTCATAGCTTTTGCAGACTTCGATACGGCTTTTGCCGGAATGATTCCTTGCTGCCGTCGGATAATTTAGATTCTCTCGAAAACAAAGATACGAACGAACCGGCCGTATGAGCAAATTTATATTTGCACTTTGCCGAGGCGGAGTACCTAAGATGAAGTCAAAGGTACGAAAAATTTCCGTTTCGCCGAATCCTGGGGAGCCGAATGAAAATGGAGATACTCTGAGATCGAACAGTATTTGTCACAGGATCGTGTGTGGGGTTTATACGTGCTGTATTTTGAAAATTATTTTTTATGATTAAAGAGGCATGTGGTGGTTGGTTTGATAATGGACGGTGTCTTGTTCTTTTTTGTAAATAATTTGTGTGTGTCGTTATAATGTTGTAAATTACATGGGAATAAATATTTTACAAACAATCCCTCCTAATGTTTCGATTATGAAAAGACTATTATTCGGTATATTGGCAACGTTGCCGCTGGCGTATTGTATGACGGGATGTAGCAACGATACAGACTACGGAGGTTTTAGTTACTTTATCTGGGCCAATGACAGCGATCACCGGATTACGCTCTCCGTGGCACGCGAGTACGGTGAGTTGGTAATCGAAAACGAAATCATAGAGCCGGGCGAAAGTTTTGAGAGCGAAAGGGTGGATGGGGCAATAGCATACTGTCCACCTCCGTCGAGCTATATCCGGTATGTGGAAGTTGTCTTTGAGGATGGGACTAAAGCGATTTATATCAAGGGGTATCAGCCGCCGCGCGATTCCGATTATTATTCGAGGCAGGACCCTACCATCGATTGGAATTATGAGAAGGAGGTAACGGTATCTCACGCGGTCAGAACCCGTTGGACCTATACTTTTACCAATGCCGACTACGATGCGGCGGTGGCGCAGCAACTCGCTGAATAGGAGTTGCCGGTCGTGGTTATAAAAATCCTCCCGAACCGATCGGTTCGGGAGGATTTCGTCGCATGTATATCGTTTTATGCCTCTTTGAGAGCCGCATGCGCTGCCGCCAGGCGTGCGATGGGCACGCGGAACGGCGAGCAGCTCACGTAGTTCAGACCTGCGTAGTGGCAGAACTCCACCGACGAAGGTTCGCCGCCGTGCTCGCCGCAGATGCCGCACTTGAGCGTCGGGCGCGTGCCGCGGCCCTTGAAGACGGCTTCGCGGATCAGCTGGCCCACGCCGTTGCGGTCGAGGATCTGGAACGGGTCGTTCTTCAGGATACCCTTCTCCAGGTATACGGGCAGGAACTTGCCGATGTCGTCGCGCGAGAATCCGAGCGTCATCTGCGTCAGGTCGTTGGTTCCGAACGAGAAGAACTCGGCGACTTCGGCGATCTGGTTGGCCGTCACGGCGGCGCGCGGAACCTCGATCATCGTGCCGACCATGTAGTCGATCTTGTCGTTACGCTCGGAGAACACCTGCTCGGCCGTCGCGTCGATGATGCTTTTCTGGTAGCGCAGCTCCTTGTGGTTGCCCACGAGCGGAACCATGATCTCCACGTGCACGGGAATGCCCGTAGCCTTGACGTTCATCGCAGCCTCGATGATGGCACGGGCCTGCATCTCGGTGATTTCGGGATAGGTGTTGCCCAGGCGGCAGCCGCGATGGCCCAGCATCGGATTGACTTCTGCCAGCAACTCCACTTTGGCCGCGATCTTTTCGTAGGGAACGTTCATGTCCTTGGCCAGTTCGCGCTGTTCCTTCTCGAAGTGGGGGACGAATTCATGCAAGGGGGGATCGAGCAGGCGGACCGTCACGGGATGGCCCTGCATCGCCTTGAACAGACCCCTCGAAGTCGCCGCGCTGGATCGGCAGCAGCTTGGCCAGCGCCACGCGGCGTCCGGCTTCGTCGTCGGCGAGAATCATCTCGCGGAAAGCCTTGATGCGGTCGCCCTCGAAGAACATGTGCTCCGTGCGGCAGAGACCGATACCTTCGGCGCCGAACATAAAGGCCTGCGCCGCATCCTTCGGGGTGTCGGCGTTGGCGCGGACCTTCAGCACCAATATTTTCCGGCGAGGTCCATCAGCTGTCCGAAGTCGCCGCTCAGGTCGGCGGCCTTGGTGGCTACCTGGCCGAGGTAAACCTCGCCCGTCGAGCCGTTGAGCGAAATCCAGTCGCCCTCCTTGATTTCATATCCGTTTACGCGGATCGTACGTGTCTTGTAGTCGATCTGCAGCTCGCCGGCGCCCGATACGCAGCATTTGCCCATGCCGCGTGCGACGACGGCCGCGTGCGAGGTCATGCCGCCGCGTGCGGTCAGGATACCTGCGGCGTCGAGCATGCCCTTGAGGTCCTCGGGCGAAGTCTCGATGCGGACCAGAATCGCACGTTGGTTTTTCTCCTTGAGCATTTTTTTCGGCATCTTCGGCGAAGAATACCACCGGACCCGTCGCGGCGCCCGGCGATGCGGGCAGTCCCTTCACGATGACTTTGGCGTTTTTCATCGCCGTCTTGTCGAAAACGGGGTGGAGCAGTTCGTCGAGCTTCGCAGGCTCGCAGCGCAGCACGGCGGTCTTCTCGTCGATCAGACCCTCGCGGAGCATGTCCATGGCGATCTTGACCATCGCTGCGCCCGTGCGCTTGCCGTTGCGGCACTGGAGCATCCAGAGCTTGCCGTCCTGAATCGTGAACTCGATGTCCTGCATGTCCTTGAAGTACTGCTCCAGGTGGTGCTGTATCTCGTTGAGTTCTTTATATACGGCCGGCATCACCTCCTCGAGCGAGGGGTATTTGCTGCGACGCTCGGCTTCCGATACGTTCTGTGCTTTCGCCCAGCGGCGCGAACCCTCGATGGTGATCTGCTGCGGGGTGCGGATGCCGGCTACGACGTCCTCGCCCTGGGCGTTGATCAGGTATTCGCCGTTGAAGAGGTTCTCACCCGTTGCGGCGTCGCGCGAGAAGGCTACGCCCGTCGCGGAATTGTCGCCCATGTTGCCGAATACCATGGCCTGCACCGATACGGCCGTGCCCCACTCGGCGGGGATGTTGTTGAGCTTGCGGTAGAGGATGGCGCGTTCGTTCATCCACGAGCCGAACACGGCGCAGATGGCGCCCCAGAGCTGATCCCACGGGCTTGCCGGGAAATCCTCGCCGGTCTGCTTCTTCACGGCGGCCTTGAAGTTCTGCACCAGCTCCTTCAGGTCGTCGGTCGTCAGGTCGGTGTCGTTCTTCACGCCGCGCTTCTCTTTCTGCTCCTCGATGATCACCTCGAACGGGTCGTGGTCCTCCTTCGATACGGGCTTCATGCCCAGCACCACGTCGCCGTACATCTGTACGAAACGGCGGTACGAGTCCCATGCGAAACGGGGGTTGCCCGTGCGCTTGGCGACGGCTTCCACGGCCTGGTCGTTCATGCCCAGGTTGAGGATGGTGTCCATCATGCCGGGCATCGACGCGCGCGCGCCCGAACGGACCGATACGAGCAGCGGCATCTCCTTGTCGCCGAACTTCATGCCGGTCAGTTTCTCGATGTTCTTCATCGCCTTCTCCACTTCGGGGCGAAGCAGCCCCACGACTTTCTCGCGTCCTTGTGCGTAGTATTCGCTGCATACTTCGGTGGTGATGGTGAATCCCGGGGGAACGGGAATGCCGATCAGGTTCATCTCCGCTAGGTTCGCACCCTTGCCGCCGAGCAGTTCACGCATTTTGCCGTTACCTTCCGCTTCCTTGTTGCCGAAGGTATAGACTCGTTTAACGTCTGCCATAACTTGTCGTTGTTGATTATAATAGTGTTTTTCCCAATAAATGTGCTGTTTCAGAGTTTCCGCCGGGCTGCGGGCGAGGCCTTCCATTGGGAAGGCAACGGTGAAAAAACCGTCTTTTCCGGAGGGGCAAAGATACGATGATTTTTCGGATAATCAAAAAACTTATTTAATATATAAAAATATTGGAAAATATCGGCCGATGCCACCCGTATAGCGTTGTCGCCGATAGGTCGGCAGGGGCGTTCCGCTGCGGGGATCGAGCAGGTCGCGCCGGGCGAAAACATCGGCCCGGATGACGGTCAGCGCCGTGTCTGTCAGGATTCGGTCGTGCAGCCACCAACCGCCCCGTGCGTAGGCATTGCCCCGCCCTCGGCGCTCGGCCGGAGCCAATGCATCCCTGAGCGAGAGTTTTTCCGCAGTTCCAGACGGAAGCTTGCCTGCACAGAGGATCCGGATGCCGGGTGTTCGTTCGCGCAGCTCCTCCAGTAGTTCGGCAGCATACCGGTCGCCGCGTGTCAGCAGTACGGCTGTCGGTTTTCCGTCCAGCGTACCCTCGACGCAAAGATAGCCATAGCCCGTTTCGATGCGTTCCGTGAAGAACCGGTCGGCATAGTAAAGCAAGGCGAAATCCATCCCGTCCAGCGTATTGAGGGTGCGGTGCACATAACTGTACGGCAGGTCCGACGCCCGGACCAAGTCTTTGACAACCTCCTCGTTTTCGACTCCATACACTCCTGCGAGCGGCATCGCCATTCGGCCGATTACAGCGCCCGCCCGTTCGACTTTGGCGCGGTAACGCTCGCCGCTCCAGCGCAGCCGTCCTTCGGGTGTGTAGTCCGTGTCGTCGTAGAAGAGCGACGGGATCGTGTCGTAGAGGCGGTCGAGGTCGTAATAGGCGAAACCCGTGCGTTGTTGGGCGTGGATGGCACCGAGAGAAGCGATGACGAAGAATATCGCCAGAAAGCTTATTCGTTTCATATTCGCTGCCGCTGCGGTTTTTCCTGTCCGACTTTACGTAGGAAACTGACCGTGTTATAATTTAATAGGGTAAATTTCAGTTCTTCGATATTCCGGTTGATTTGTTTGAATCCGTGATTTTTGAAAATTCGTACAGTCGCTTTTACCATCAAAGAGTATCGAATTGCAACCCAAATTACGCAATATTTCCGATAATGCCAAATCCGATGCCGTAAAATGTCGGAATTATTTTGAGCTGCTGAGAAATTTTGAGCTTTGCCCGAACAATCTTTAACTAAGTTTTACCTGTAAATCGCTGTCAAGTCGCCGATATGGTAGCTTTTTTTTCATCGTATCCGCTGTTGCAGGTTTCGTATCGTCTATAAAATCGTCGCCGGTCAAAAATGCTTCCGTAGTAACCGTGTAAACATACAGGCTGTCTTTAGTCAGCACGCTATATATTTTTTTTGAGCGGGGACCATCTCCATATTCCGCCGCAATTTCGATATAGCGAACAATTTTACCGTGTTCGTCGTGCAATATTAAATATTCTCGCGGCCCCGGATCGTCGCCTCCGTCGAGGACCAATCTCATGGTACGATTCCCGTCGAAAGGAATTCGATAATATTGTTTCCAATTTCCGTATCCCGTCGTATCGTTACCTAAAAGCAGCGCTAACCGATAGATCGTATCCCGATCCGTAATCATGGAATTGCCTGCTCGGTCCAGGGTGTAGTCCGATAATTTTAACCGATTGTTGAGATTGTCCGATTGCCGATCGATGCAAAATACCGTGCCCTGCAAGCTACGACAACTCGAACAAATGAATAATGTCATAAATATTATCGTGTGTTTCGTCATGGAAGGTAGCCTTTGTCCGAGAGGATCAATATCACCAAATTAAGCAAAATCCGGCAAAAATCCAAATTCGGAGGTAGAAAACCGCTGTGGGGATCATTCGGTGCGAACGAATATGATAATTCCATCTATTTTCCGGGCTTTGCGGCTGGTCCGGACTGTTTATGCCGGAAGGTTTTGTATTCCGGTGCTCCCGAAGCATACGCTTACCTTTACCGACCGAGGCGACGTTGCCTCGGTTAAAATCATTTGTATTATGATAATAGGTTATTTACGTGTCAGCATGGGAAAACAGCATCTTGCCAACCAGCAGGATGAGATCCGGCGTTTCGCCGAAAGCAGGAATCTCGTCGTGGATCATTTATTGCGGAAATAGATAGCTGGTGAAATTTTCTGTTTTTTGTTTTTTTATAAAATAATTTTTATATTTACACCCGTATTTTGCGAAAAGGCCATGCAGATGGTTTGCTTTAACCGCAGACGAATGGTGATATGATAATATTGTAAACGAAGAAACCCTTAATTGCCTTATTAAAAATTTTTTTATGAAACATTTATTTGTTAATTTATTTTCTCTTGTATGCATGCTGCTTGCAGGAGTAGGATTGACGGGGTGTACCGACGACAAGACAGAACCAGACCCCGGTACTTGGCCTTCATTGGAAGTGAAGTTCCTTGAAGCACAGTATTCGACAGTCAAATTGGAGGTGACTGCCGCTAATTTGACAGAAATTGCTTACCTGGCGACGCCCAAGGCCGATGCCAAGGAGACCCCGACGGCAACGATCGTCTTTGCGACCGGCGTCAAATCTGCGATTGCGGACGGCGTTTCTTCGCTGACCGTAAGTAAACTGGACCCCGATACGGAGTATGTGATCTATGTGGCTGCCACCACTGCGAACGAAGAGTTCTTTGAGAAGGTTCTCGAGGTTGAGGCCAAGACCGCTTCGTTCGGCGATAACGCGTACGACGTGTTTGACGTGGACTACATGAGTTTTAGCATGAACGTGAAATTCCAGCCGACCGATCCCGAGAATGTGATCAAATATCTGCTGATAGACATGTTGACGCATAGTTATCAGAGTATGATGAACAATAGCGACGCCGACATGATGAATCTCTTCGACGATATATATCACAACTATATTACCGAGGATACTGTTTTTGTATTCAACGAGGAGAATTCGATTTTACGCGACGAGAACGGCGAGCCTGTGACCGATGAGGAAGGCTCGATGATAACGCTCTGGAACCCGATGGTGCCTGGACAGCTCAATTATGTGCTGCTCGGCGAGTTCGCATCCGGCGAGCACCCTTGGGGCTTCGGTCAGGGATACTATTTGCCCCTTTGGGATCAGGACGCATACTACGAAGCTGTCAACGGTGGCGGTGGTATCTTGGGAGAAGCCGGTTCCCGTGCCGACGATGTAGAGCAGGGCGATTTCTGGACCGGCTACTACCAGAAGATAGAGGTTACCAACAAGAAGCCCGAAAAACTCGGTGAGATCAAGATCAATACCGATAAATTGAGACCCAACGGCGGTCTGCTCACTTTCGAGTTGTGCGAGGGGGTATCCTACCTGTGTCTTGGTATTTTCGAGGAGTATGATATGGAGGTGATTAAGACGTCAATGCTGAAAGGCGACCTGTCGAATATGCAGTGGGCGCTGACCTCTTACAACGCACCTTACATCCTCAATGCCCAGACTTATGAGATAGCCAAAGGGCAGACCGACCTCTCTTTCAACCTGACGGAGTATTTCGTTAAGTTCACGCCGGGTATGAAGTATTACGTCTATGCGGTGGGTATCAACGATAATACCGGTTCGAAGCAGGCTTTCGCCAAACTCGAAGGCTTTACGCTGCCCGAACCTACGAAACCGGCTCCCGAGGTAACCGTTACCGGTATCGATGCTCCGGAAGGTCATGAGGAGTCGCCCTACGAAGTTTGGTTCAATATCAAATGTACTACGGGTGACGCGGTGACTGCCAAGTACGCTGCCAACTACGAGCGTGAGTGGGAGGTCGAACTCAACGCCGGCAGGACTAACACCGACCTGATCGAAAACGGTAACGCGTTTACTCCGGATGAGATCGAGAAGATCAACTCGGCCGAGGGTTACAACGTAATGTTCTCGACCCGTCCCGACGCCAACACCTACCTGGGTGTAATCGCTTACAATGACGAGGGTACCGGCAACGATCCCGACGAAGATGGTTCTGCCATCGGCAAGAAGCGTTCTATGCCTGTACCTGATAAAGAGCCGGTAGATTCGAAGTATTTCGAAAATCTGCTGGGTGAGTGGACGCTGTCGGCTGAATACGAGGGCGGCGAGGCGCCGATGACCTGCAAGGTGGAGATCGTTTCTGGACTGACGTGTCCGGAGAGTCTGTCCCAGGAGGTCATTGACTACTATCTGAATAACACAACCTACTCGAAAGAGGAGGTAGAGGAGTTGTACGAGGGCTTCAAGAAGCAGCTTAAGCTCTACAATGAGCGTCTGCGCGGCCAGAACCGCCTGCTTTGCCTGGGACTCGATATCGACCGTCCGAAGTACGAGTACAGTACCAACTACCTGGCCGGCTGGAAGACGCCATACGACCTTTTCATCGCAACTACGAAAGAGTACAACGGCTACGATACGGAGTCTATGTTCTTCGATTTCGGTCCGAAGTGGTATCTCGAGATGAAATCCGACGGTTCCGTAGTCGCTCCGTTCGACGTAACCAACCTGCCGCCGCTTACGTTATGGAACAAGGGGGCCGAGTACTATTTCATTGGTATCAGCAAAATGGCGATTACGCAGGGTGAGTTCCCCGTAACGATTAGCAGCGATAACTCTACGATCACTGTAGGGGGATATGAGTACCAAGGTGATACTTACTACCCGAATGCAGCGAAGATAATGTACGGAGGACAGTATTCGACCGACACCCGGGTATGCGGCGCACTGACGCTGACCAAGGGTTGGAATGGTGAGTCCGTGAAGTCGGTTGTCAAGGGCGGCAAGTCCGTGACGACGAACGATGTGCTGGGTGCCGAGCGTGCTGTCCGCCCGTTGAGCCGCACGAGCGTATCTGATGCGAAGAGCTACGAGCCGCTTAAGGTTACTCCTCTTGCCGAGAAGTCGCTCCGCGAGCGTTGGAAGCAGCGGGCGGCAGGTAAATATATCCGTCGCTAACAGACTCTTTTGAAATAAGGCAGGGGGAGGTACCCGGAATGGGAATTTTCCCCCTGCTTTATGCTTTTATAAAATAACCGGATGCGCAAATCCGCTGGAGGTGCGGAGGCGTATTTTATGGAAGCAGAAGAGAGTTACTCTTTAAATCGAAAAAAGATTCCGATATGTTGAAAAAACTGTTTGGCTTGGCGCTTGCACTCTTGGCGACGCTTGCCGTTTCGGCGCAGGTTCGCGTGGGGGAGGGCCAGCTCTCCGGTAGTTTCGAGAGCAACTCGATCTACTACCAGGACGACTCGGGATTGGGTGCAGCAGGCACTGCTCCCGACGATCGTTTCGGTTCGAACAACTACATGAAACTCGACTACATGAACGGTCGTTTTTCTGCGGGACTCCAGATTGACGCTTATCTCCCTGCATTGCAGGGATATGAGATCGGCCAGCAGCCCGGAGCCTATCACTTCTATCTCTCCTCGAAGTATATCCAGTGGCAGGATCACAACTATTCCGTGCGGGTGGGTGATATTTTCGACCAGTTCGGCAGCGGACTTATTTTTCGTTCGTTCGAAGACCGTCAGCTGGGATTCAACAATTCGATCGAGGGTGTGCAGGGTATCTACCGCTTCGGCGACTACGTCGAGGTGAAAGGTATGTACGGTCGTCCCCGGCTCTACACCGACTATGCGGATTCGTGGGTGCGCGGTGCCGATCTGCACATTTCATTGAATGATATTTTCGGTTGGAACGCTGCGCAGTTCTCGGCTGAGGGCAGCTACGTCAACCGCTACGAGTCGCTCGACAAGGATCAGACGATCGACTTCGCCTCTCGCGGACTTACCTCGCCCAACCTGAACATGTATTCGGGTCGCCTGAATTTCGACTGGAAGGGGCTTTCGCTCAAAGGCGAATACGTATATAAGGGGAAGGACATCTACTCGACTGTTGCGGACGTAGCCGCAGCCGGCAACGCCATCTTGGTCGAGGCCGGTTATAACTACGGACCTTTCAGCATCTCGGGTAGTTTCCGCCGGTTAGACCGTATGGGGACGATGCTTTCGCTTTACGGCTCTGGTACGGGCAATGTACTCAACTACCTGCCCTCTCTGACGCGCCAGTACACTTACCTGTTGGCCAATTTGGAACCGTATATCGTTAATACCGACGGCGAAATAGGCGGTCAGGTGGATCTCTACTATACGTATCGCAGCAAGTCGAACCGTCATCGCTACTGGAATTTCCACGCCAACTTATCCACTTTCTATACGCTGCGTTCGGAGCAGAGCGAATCGGGCGAGCGGGAGTTGATGTGGCGTGATATTAACATCGATGTAGAGCGCCAGTGGAACAAGAAACTCAAAACCTCGCTGCTTGTTTCGATCCAGAAGCGCAACCCGAGTCATGGTTTCCAGCGTCAGACCTACGTATCCAACATTTTCATAGGCGATGTCACCTACAAATTCGACTCGAAAAAGTCGTTGCGCGTCGAGGCGCAATACCTTTATTCGACCGACTACGAGGGTGACTGGGTCGCGGCTTTGGTGGAGTTCAACATGGTGCCGCATTGGAGTTTCTTTGTGAGCGATATGTATAACCTCGACGAGACCGAGGCTAACTCCTTTACTAAAACGAATTATTACAGTGCAGGATTCAGTTACCTGAAAAATCGTACGCGTATTCAACTCAGCTACGGCCGCAATCGTGCAGGCTATGTTTGTTCGGGAGGGGCGTGTCGTTATATGCCGGCTTACACGGGTCTGAACCTTGTGATCACTTCATCCTTTTAATTAAAAAACAGATTATGAAATTCAAGAAATTCATTATCCCTGCGCTTTGTATGGCTATGTTGAGCGCGGGATGTTCGGGGCAGGATCCGGTGACCCCCGGTAACGGTCAAAACGGCAATGGGGGTACGAATGAAAACATCGAAAACGGTCTGCAGGTGACGGCATCGACGACGGTAATCAATGCCGACGGGCAGGATGCCGCCCGCATTAATGTCTATTATGACAAAGTGAAATTGTCGCTCGACGCAGTCGCTTTCTACGATGCCAAGAGCAACGACGTGCTCGACCTTTCGAAATTCACCATCGAGGACAACACGCTTGTGTACACTGTTACCGAGCCGGGTGAATTTTCGTTCTGGGTTGCTTATAAGACCCACAATACCAAAGATCGTCCGACAACCATTTCTGCTGTAGAGTTCTCGGTGCCTGACGCTCCGGAAGATCCCCAGCCGGACAACACCTCGTTCGTCCGCCGGACGCTCATCACGCAGTTCACGGGCTTGGGTTGCGGCTACTGTCCTTTTATGATCGCTGCGATGGAAGATGTACGCAAGTCGGCCGAATATGCGGACAAGTCCGTACTGGCAGCCTGTCACACCTATGGGGGTGATCCTTATCAGCCCGATGTGCCTTTGGATTACGCTATGGGTGTCAGCACGTATCCTTATGTAAATTTCGATTTCCAGACAGGGGTAGGGAATAATGGTTACAACAACAACGTATCCAATATCAAGCAGGCGATCGACAAATCGCTTTCTGCGGATGCTGGGGCAGGTATTTCGGTCGGTATGGAAGTTGCTGGAAACAAATTGGTCGCTCGTGTTACGGTGAAAGCAGCTCGCTCCGGTTCGTTCCGCGTAGGCGCTTGGGTGCTGGAAGATGGTCTGACAGGTACTCAACTGAACAATGGTATGAAGGGGGATTACGATTTCAACACGCATAATAATGTTATCCGCCACGTGAACAGCCGTTACTCTGGTTCGGATTATTCCGGCCATGAGGTCGGTGCGCTGGCTGCCAGCGGTACCGGTGAGCATCTCTTTACGATGACCTTGGATGAAAGTTGGGTCGTGAAGAATTGTCATGTGATATTCTTCGTAACGGAGCTTGTCGATAAGGGTTACGCCGTAACCAATGCTATCGACGTTCCCGTTAAGTCGTCTACTATACCGTTCGAGTACAGATAGTGTATTCGAACGTAGCAGCATACTGCTGTAAAATTTGCGGGGCGCCTCCATCGGAGTCGTCCCGTCTTTTTGACGCACGGCCGATCCGTGATGCCGGCCGCAACGCAGTGGAGGTGCGGTATGACGCGGCTGAAGAACTCCGGAGGGAAGACAACACAGCACAACGGCCCGTATTCCTTTTTGGCTGAGGCAGATTGTCGATGCCTCCGGGGACGCACCGTGATCGAGGATGTGGGCAGCCCCTTGGGAGCGAGAACGGTTCCATGAAAAAAGGGATCAAGATGTAAATGAAAAGTCGGTGGAAGTCTGTATTTCCGCAGACTTTTTTCATATGCCCGTGACCAGTATCATCTTTCCGGTAAGAGTGTTTTCAGCTCATCCTGCGTGGAAAGGTAGGTCATGTATTGGATGGTGAAGACCTGTTTGTCATCTTCCGTGCGCTCGATCTCTCGGATGTGTAGCAGGTCATATATGTGTAAATCAATGAGTTGCCTTGCGTGTCGACAGATTCGGTTATAAGGTCGAAATCACCGACGAGGCGAAGCGGACGCTGACAGTCATCGGCTACCAGCGCAAATACGGCGTCCGCACCCTGCTCGAATGCATCGAGGAATTTCTCTCGGGACTGATTGTCGACGGCAAACTGTACAGCGGGGAGCGGGTGATCGTGGAGCCCGACGGCGAAAAGGAGGTGATTCTCCGGGGCGCCTAACATAAATTCGTACCAGTGTCGGACGGTTTTCGAATTCCGGCCGAAGCAATTATCGGTAAGAATAACACACTCTTCGCATTGGGTGACAGCACGGTTCCTTTCTGCAAAAAACGCGAAAGCAAATCGTATGTAAGCGTTACTCCGCTGAGCGTGTAAAAGAATCGCTATACGGATAAAAAATGCTGTAAATTTCGCAGCATTTTTTCAATAAACTTCGATTACAATCACGTCGCTTTGGTAGCGTGCAAACTGGTTTGCTTTCTGCGCTCGGTTTAAACGTTTATTTTAAAGGAAACCCGAAGTCGAGAACAAAAACGGTCTCTGTTATTCTCGAGGTGTCTTAAATATAAATAAAAGGAGTTGCTCCGCAAGCCAACCCATCCTATGATGGAAATGTTGTTAAATTTAATATTCTTCAGTTTTAAACGGCTCGCTGAAAGCAACCACTGAGTTGTATTCTCCTGTTTTTGCGTCAACACCTACAACCACGACTTTATATATTCCCGGCTCGAGTTTCTCGAAGCGTCCCATATAACTGCCCCAATACTCTCCTTCGAAACCATAGGTTTTAAAGAAATGAGCACGGTCTCTGCACCATCCTGACGATATTTTTTGTTTTGCAATCTCGTCAATGATTTGCAGAGATTCCTTTACTGTGGTCTCCTCTGTAACTATCTCATAATAGTACAATGCAGTTATCGGATTAGGTATAATATGAATGTTATGGAAACCCCAAGACATATCGACATTAATACTGAAGGTAATTTTGGCTATATCTGTCTCAGTAGTGAAATCTTTTCTGAAAAGCCCTGTTGTTACAGACTGTCCTTTATATCCAAATGCAAAAATAGAATATTCAGTACTACTATCCAGTTGTGTATATGAACCTTGGGTTTCGCCGCGCTCCAATCTGCTTCTCGCAATCTGATCCTTGAAATAGGCTATAATTTCCTCATCTCTCTTCCCTTTAAAATTAGAAGAAGGTTTCATAAATACCGCATAAGGATCGGAATTTGTTGTGGTAATGTTGAAAGATACAGCATCAGAAGTAACTGTTCCCAGCACAATCTCGATCTGATTGTCCGAAGGAGAAACCTTCCCTGTAGCAAACTCGACAGATGCCACTTCCGAATTCACTGTTCCATATGGTGTCAACGAACAAGCAAGGCAAAGATAGTCTGAAGACTCATACTCCAACTTGCTTTCCTTTTCACTCGGGCCGTATAACGCTATTTCAGAAATAACCTGATGTGCAGTTTTATTCAAGATTTGACAAGTACAATATACTGATCCACTGAAGCCTGCATATATTCTGCATTTGACATGCCTGTTCCTGCAAGTTCCGACTTGGAAACTATCTTGGAAAAATAACGGGACTCTGTATCGTCAGGAGTAATTGTTATGGAAAGGTCGACTCCGTCTTTGACATTATTAAGAAAAATCAAACTTGACATCATTAGGTCCCTCATATCCTTCTGCAAAACACTCCTTAAAGACTTTTGTTGTCATTTGTTTATCTTCACTCACACCGAAGATAGTAATATATCTAAGAGATTTTCCAACTCCAATAAAGTTAAAATCAGCATAGACTAAAACAACTACATATCAACAAGTTAATTGATTCTTCGGGTGACGGATTGCCTCCGTTTCCACCCGAATACGGTGGATAGTTCTATTCTTATGTAGGCACCCATGTAGGGAACCGGCAGGAATACATGAACCACTAAAAAATTAACGATATGTATTGTTCGATCACATTCAAAGGTCGCAAAGACCCCCAGGACCCCAAGATGGTCAAACTGGAAATGATTTTCTACAAGACCGGTTACACCCGCATTCCCCGGGTCGTCAGTATCACCGGAGCTTACAAATGCTGGAACAATGAAACCCTGAGTTTTGAATCCGCTTCCAGCGAATACCTCAAGAAAAACCAACTGCTGCTTGAACTCAAAGAGAAGTACATGTCCGTTGCCGAACGGTGGGAAAAGGAATGGCGTAACTTCTCCGTACTGCAATGGGCCGATTGCTTCAAACCCAAAGAAGAGGAAAAGGCAAAGCAGGAATTGAAAGTGCTGACGGTTCTCAAGCTCATCAACGTCCGAATCGAATACTTCGAGAACCACGAAAAATTCAAGAACGGCAAACTCGTTAAGAGTGTCGGCACCGCCAGTATGTACAAGCAGTTCCGCACTTCGCTTTCGGCCTTCACCCAGAGGCAGTACAACAAAGACCTGTCTCGCTTTTACTTCACCGACATTACCCAGAAATTTCTTCTGGAATACATCGTCTATCTGGAGCGGCGCGGCATCGAAAACGGTAATCGTGCCGGCTTGCGCCAGCTCCTTCGCATCTTCCGTGCATTGGTAAACTACGCCAAGGACGAACTCCACATGTACGGAGCCAACCCCGCAATCTTCGAGGCAGCTACGGAAAAGATGGCGTGGGGACAGTTCGAGTCCAAAGCCGTCAATCCGAACATCATCCGCCGGATAGAGTTCATGGACCGCAGCCTCTTCTCCGAGCAGGAGTAGCTTTGTCTCGACCTTTTCCTCTTCAGCTTTTACAGCGGCGGTATGGCCAACGTTGATGTTGTTAACCTGACATGGGACATGATTAACGAAAAGGAAGGCATGATTGTCTATGAGCGTACCAAATTCCCCAAGCTGGCCAAGCCACTGCTTATCGACCGTCTCATCGTAATTCTGGAAAAATACAGAGGCAAGGGGATCGGCAACTACGTCTTCCCTGTCTATACTGAGAAACACGTGACCGACAAACAGAAGATGGGACGCCGTAACAGCTTCTCAACCCTCGTAAGTGAAACATTGGACAAGGTTTGCGAGATTCTGGGAATCGACGAGAAAATGACGTGGTACACGGCACGAGACACATTTATTTCCAGCGAACTCGATGCGGGCACTCCGATTACCCATGTTGCAGAAATGGCGGGCAACAGCGCCCGAACCATCGAGAAGCACTACTACAAGAATACCAAGCAGAAAGAACTGCGCCAGCGCATGAACGCCCGTTACGGTAGTTAAAGTTATTTATTGGTTGGGGCTGCATAAAATTATAAACAACTCGCTATTTTTTCGCTTAATTCTGCAATAAAGAACTTAAATTCTTTTTTATGTTTTTTTATAAGAGATTGAGGAGCTATCGCTTTGTAATCACCTCCGATATGAACTTCATCATCTGGATTTTCAACTATTCTTTTCAAATGTTGAGTTAGATGTCCTATATTGGATATCACGTTTATCCGCTCTAAACTTTCTTTCATGGCAGGATATTCTTGTTAGTTCGTCAGGAAGGCAATCGTCAGGTGAGACGTAACATTGACCATTACAATCTTGACATGGTTATCGCCTTGGGCTATCGTGTGCAATCTCAGGTTGCAACCCGTTTTCGCCGTTGGGCGACTCAACGGCTTCATGAATATATCCAAAAGAGATTTGCTATGGATGATGTGCGGTTGAAGAAGGGGGTAATCGTTACTTCCGTGAGTTGCTGCAACGTATCAGGGATATTCGTAGTAGTGAACGTAACTTCTGTCAACAAGTTGCGGACATATATGCTTTTTCAACCCGCAATCCCGAGCGATACGTTGCAGCGTGCGGTTCATGTTGTCGCAGACCGATGGCACGGGAAAGACGAGGTTGTTTTTCGATGTGGGACGGTAGTTTTCGATCAGTTGTTGGGCGATGGGCAGCAGTTTGATATGGAACGGCGTTCCGGTTTTCTGACGGTGCGCGATGATTCAGCTGTCCCCGTCGAACGAGGTTTTAATATGATCGAAGGTCAGTTTCTTCATATCTGAATAAGACAAACCGGTGAAACAACAGAATACGAAAATATCTCGCACGTTTCCCAACCGCAGATTCGGCATCGGCTTGGCGATCAGCATCTCGATCTCTTTTTTCGTTAGATGTTCTTTCGGCGGTGGCGCAACTTCTTTCAGTTTATAGTTCTTAAAGGGATTCTTCTCGATCCATTCGTTACGCAGGCAATAGAGTATGAAATTTCGCAGGCAATCCAGAATGTTGATGGCACCGTTGTGGTGGCAACGGTGGGCGGTCTGCAAAAAGGTATTGAATCCGTCGAGATAGCCATAGGTCACCTCTGTCAACCGAATATCTTCTTTCTTGTACTCCAAACGTGTATATTCATGGAGGTAGCGGCAAAGACGATAATACTTGTTGGAGGTCAACTGCGTGATTCGTACGCCGACCTCTTTTTGTCGCTTCTCGCAATAAAGCATCAGCTCGGCCAGCAACATACGAACCTGCTTGCCGGGACTTTTCAGCCGCTCTTTGATTTCGATGGCATTACCCTCGAACCCTTCGGCTTGCAAGGTACGGTAGATCTCGATGACTTTCGCTCGGAAATCGTCGATGTAGGCATTTACTTCATAGGAGAGTCTGTCTCGCCCTGTCGCTCGTCCTTTGGCGGGATCCCACTTATCGACCGCCGTACGACATTGGGTATAAATCTCTTTGGCGATCCCATTGACCGAGATTCTCGCCATGATCGGCGCCGTCCCGTTCTTCATCACACGATCGCGACGCAGGAAGAACGAAACGAAGAAAGTTTTTCTGTTCAGCATTTTCAATCTGTTTTTTGTGAATCAAATACGATTGAAAAGCTCGGAAAGTTTTGTGCAAATAAGCGTTATTCAGCGTATTACGCTCATTCAAATCTACCGATAAACATTCAAATCTGCCATGTACACACTTTGGTAGATGGAGAGCGTGCCTTTTTCGGAACTACCCTGCTTCGGTAAAGATTGCGATCTCTTAATATAAGGTGTTGATAAACAGGTTAAAATACTCTTGTTTGCGGCGAACAGTCCAAAAAAAGTCCTCTTTCGAGGACTGAAAAGTGCGGATAAAGGTGCTTCCGTACGAATGTAAGCCCGATGTATATCAACGAATTGCGACGGTTTTTCGGCTTCCGTCCCCGCATCGCCTACTGTCATTTTGCACGGTCTTGCGCCCGCCTGCCCGTTCGCCTGCGCGGCCGCCGTATCTCCTTGCATGACAGTACAAAGATAGCGATTTCGGGCGAGAAATCCAAATGCCGGAAAATTTTGAGATGCAGGCGGATTTTTCTATATTTGTTCGTATGGACAGAGGGGAGATCATCATTTACCGGACGGCCGACGGCGAGACCCGTCTGGAAGTCCGCATGGAGAGCGACAGCGTATGGTTGACGCAGGCGCAGATTGCGCGATTGTTCGGAGTCGACAGAACGGTTATTGTCAGACATGTCAACAACATTTATAAGTCGTGCGAATTGGAGCGGGAAGCAACATGTGCAAAAATTGCACATGTTCAGCATGAGGGGCTACGGCAAGTGCGGCGTATGATTCCATATTATAACCTCGATATGATTTTGTCGATAGGTTATCGTGTCAACTCCAAAAACGCCACGCAGTTCCGCATCTGGGCGAACAAGGTGCTGAAAGAGTACCTTATAAAGGGGTATGCCGTCAATAACCAAGCGAAAGCCGAGCAGTTGGAGGAGTTGAAAAAGACCGTCCGCCTGCTCTCCCATGTCTTGGCTGCGAAGGAGGTTACGAAATCCGAGGCGGTCGGGCTGCTGCGCGTGATTACGGACTACACCTACGGCCTCGATACGCTCGACCGCTACGATTATCAGCAGTTGGAGGTATCGGCCACTACGTCTGAGGAGCCGTTCCGCGCGACCTATGAGAATGCGATGGCGGCGTTGCAGGTGTTGCGCGACAAGTTCGGCGGCAGCGCCCTGTTCGCCCGCGAGAAGGACGAGTCGTTCAAGAGCACGATGGGCGCGATTTACCAGACCTTCGGCGGCCGCGACCTCTACCCGAGCGTCGAGGAGAAAGCGGCCAACCTGCTCTACCTGACGGTCAAGAACCACTCGTTCAGCGACGGCAACAAACGCATCGCGGCGTTCCTGTTCCTCTGGTTCTTGGAGAACAACCGCATCCTCTACCGTCCCGACGGCTCGCGTCTCTTGGATAACAACACGTTGGTGGCCCTGACGCTGATGATCGCAGAGAGCCGCACCGAGGAGAAGGACGTGATGACGAAGGTGGTGGTGAATCTGATCAATAAGAATAATTAGAAGGATTTTGTATCTTTACATAAAATTATTGCATAATGGCAACCATGAACACGGCCGATATCGGCTTTGAGAGGGAAATATGGAAGGCCGCGGACAAGATGCGCGGCAATATCGACGCATCGGAGTACAAGTCCGTTGTGTTGGGGCTTATTTTCCTGAAATATATTTCCGATAAGTTCGAAACGAAATACCGGCAGCTTGTCGCCGAGGGCGAAGGATTCGAGGAGGACAAGGACGAATATACGGCCGAAAATATCTTCTATGTCCCGACCGAAGCCCGCTGGGAGCGGATTGCGGCCGAGGCGCACACGCCCGAAATAGGCCAGGTGATAGACAATGCGATGCGGGCGATCGAGAAGGAGAATAAGCGATTGAAAGATATTCTCCCGAAGAATTTCGCTCGTCCCGAACTCGACAAGCGCCGGTTGGGCGATGTGGTTGATCTGTTCACGAATATCCGGATGCACGAACATGGCGACTCGAAAGATATTCTGGGACGCGCCTATGAGTATTGTCTTTCGAAATTTGCCGAGGCGGAAGGGAAACTCGCCGGCGAATTCTATACGCCCGCCTGTATTGTCAAAACGCTCCTTATGCTTCTACCATAAAAGTCTTAATAAATCGAGCGAGCGTATTTCTATCCACTTTACAAATTTTAGCGATTTTGCGTTGTGAAACTTCAGCTTTCAATAGTTCTTGTATGAGAATTCTCTTATCGTGGAGTTTGTACTTTTCTGGAGCAGTCTTTTCCCTTTAGGACGTCCTAATATTACTCCTTCTATTTTCTTTCGTGCTAAGGCTTCTTTTGTTCGTTGGCTAATAAGGTTACGTTCAATCTCTGCTGACAGTCCAAAAGCAAAAGCCAACACTTTACTTTGAATGTCCTCTCCTAACTTATAGTTGTCTTTGATAGTCCAAACCCTACATTCCTTGCTCATGCAAATATTCAGAATTTCCATTATCATAAAGAGATTACGACCCAATCTGGACAATTCAGCGCAGATAATTAAATCATCTTTCTGTACCTTATTGAGCAATTTTCCGAGTTCACGTTTGTTGTAGGCTTTTGTTCCACTAATGGTTTCCTCTATCCAACCATCAATTTTTATGTTTTGATTGTCGCAGAAATTCTTGATTTCAAAACGTTGGTTTTCTACTGTCTGCTTATCACTGCTTACTCTAATGTATCCGTATATCATATGTCTAATTATAAATGTTTATAGATATATAATATGGATAGTTTTTCTATAGAAACCTAAGAGAGCGTTGATTTTACATTTAATTCTTTGCCATTTCGTTTTTAATGAACTTTCAATTTCCATTAGTCGTAAAGACCGTGAAAAATGTTTAGCCCCCACACTCTTACATCAGAAACCGGATAGTTCAATGGGCTTTTGAGCCCCCGCATTCGTAATGATGGCTCACGATGTAGTGATGTTGTTTAATTAAAGTTTCAGACTATGACCTACGTTGGAATCGATGTCAGCAAGGCGACCTTTGTTGTCGCTTATTCGTCCGCCAAGACCGGCAGGACAAAAACATTCAAGAACCACGGTTAAGGGTGTCCATGAGTTCATCCAAACCATTTCAGTAGCAGAGCACCATTGAGTATTAGAAGCCACAGGCAATTACAGTGCGTTGCTCGTCTATCTGCTTTCCGAAGCAGGGATAACCGTCAGCCTTGAGAATCCGCTGAAGATAAAGAACTTCGCCCGTGCCATGCTCTCCGTCACCAAGACGGACGAGATAGATGCCCGTCTGATAGCCCTGTACGGGGAGAGGATGCAGCCGGATCCTTATAAGCTCCGCAGTGACTCAATCCTCGTACTGAAGCAGAAACGAACGGTACTACGCCAGCTAAAGAAGCAACTTGTGGCAACACGCAACCTTAAAGGCTCGATGGAGTTCTTTCTTCTTTTGACCCTGAATGCAAGAAAACCATCGAAAAGACGATTGCTTTCCTCGAGAAGCAAATCAAGGCAATGGAAGAGAATATCACTTCCTTGGCGTAAGGCGAGTACAGGAAACAGATGGACTTGCTCACCTCCATCAAAGGCATCGGTGTTACACTGGCAGCCGCGCTTATCGTGGCCACAGGCGGGTTCACCTATTTTGATAATGCCAAGCAACTGACCCGTTATCTGGGCCTGTCACCTATTTACCAACAGTTCGGTACGTCAGTCAATGTCAAAGGTCACATCAACCAGAACGGGGATTCAAACCTCAGAAGCCAGCTCTATGTGGCGGCTTTCTCGTCACTCAGGTGTAATGCCGAGTGCAAGGCTTGTTTCGACCGTTTGCGGTCTAACGGCAAGCCAGGCAAGGTGGCGGTCGTTGCTGTCGCCAACAAACTTATAAGGCAAGCCTTCGCTGTGGTCACGCAAGGAAAACCGTATGTCGATGGGTTCAAGTCCGAGAAACCGTAAATACTCATCTGCGGAGGGAACGCCATGCGGCAACCTTAGATTTGCAGCATCAAAATATTTATCTTTGAATTGATATTGAAAGGAAAGCAAAAGGAAAACCATCAGCGGCAATAGAAGTCAAGTCTAAGTCCCTATTCGGTCCTTTTGCTCCTTCCTTGAACTCAAACCCATATAAGAATTTCAGTAAACCTGTTTAAGATTATTAGGTCAAGTTCAGGTCCTTTCTTTTTTGTTTAATGTTCAAAAACAAAAGTATGAAAGTTTTTTATTTAGGAGTTGATGTGAGTAAGAAAAAATTGGATTTATGTTTAAGGAGTAACGGTAAGGACATCCTTTATGATGTTATTCCTAATGATCTATCCTCTATTAAATCTTGGTTAACAAGAACGTTTGAGAAATTTTTCCTCTCTGAGGACAGTTTGGTTGTCTGTGCGGAACATACAGGGCAATATACCTATCCTTTGGTCTGTGCAACAAAAAAAGTATAGGAGTCTACTTATGTTTGGAAGATGCAGCTAAAATAAAATATTGTCATGGAATACCTCGTGGCAAAAATGATAAAATAGATGCCTGCCGAATAGCAATGTATGCAGAAAGATATAATGATTGCCTACAACCGTATACCGCATCAGAGCTTATAATACAAAAACTCAAAAACTTATCAACAGAACGCAGTATGCTTGTTGCAGATAGGGCTAAATATCAATCCCAGCTAAAAGATCAGGTAGACTATATGGAACACTCAATATATATTGCTAAATGCAATAGAGTTGAAGGGATTATCAATACATTTACGGATTACATAGCACAAATAGACCTTGAAATAAAAGAACTTATAAATCAAGCACCTGTCATTGCTCATCAAATGGATTTACTCATGTCTGTGGATGGAGTTGGGGAACGTGTTGCACTGAAGATGATCATGGAAACAGATGCTTTCACTTCTTTTACTGATCCCAGGAAGTTTTGCTGTCATGCAGGAGTTGTTCCGTTCGTCTATGTGTCAGGAAGTAGCCAACGTTCTAAAAATAGAGTATCTAATAGGGCTGACAAAAGCATCAAGCATTTGCTACATATGGCGGCACTATCTGTTTCACAAGTGAAAAATAGTCCATTGAAGAAATATTATGACAGAAAGGTCGAAGAGGGAAAAAATAAGATGTCGGTTCTGAATGCAGTTAGAGCGAAATTAGTTACGATTATGTTCGCTGTAATTAGGGCGGATGCTTTTTTTTCGAGAAATTATCAAAATTCGCTTGCGTAATCCATAAGAATAGGGGCTGAGCAGTCAGCCCCGACGAGCTTTCCATGCACGACAACTGCATAAATATACTAATTATCGTTAACCATATTCAGTTTTCTTATTATAGTCCATTTTTCTTTCCATTTTAAATAGCTTCCTGTCAGAAACTCAAATTATTGAAATACAGTTCAAAATACTTTCCAAAGGCACTTCCGGCTGGGTGTCGTGGTTTCCGACTCCCCCTCCGGAGCTGTTTGAAGAAGGAGTTCAATATATTTTTTACCGTTTCTCCGTTATCGCCTTTTTACTTTCCGACCGGTGATGAAAAGTCCTTGTGGGCGCCACCTCTTTCCGGTCCCCGGAAATGCGGTTCAAATATGAACCTTTAGCAGCAACGTATATCCGGCATCTTCTTCCCGTCGATATGATACGGATTTGGGGGTTCCTTTCAATGCTGTCCATAACCATAACTTCTGATTTATACATTAATTCCATGTGATAACCGGGTGTTTGGTCAGGCGGACGTTCCCGGTGGCGGATTGTCGTCCTACGCCGCAAAGAAAAAAAGAGTAAATGTATGAGGGAATACCTTGTCAGTTATAGTCATATATAGACATAAATAGTCAATGCCGGCAAAAGATATGACAAATGGCAGTCCGGCGAGAGCCCGGGATTCTTCCCGATATTGCCGGGATTGTGTGTAAAAGTACGACAATCCGTTGATAGCAGTATGAAAAGAGAAAAAAATGATTGAGGAAGGAGGTCGTGAAACCAGCCTCCGGAAAACAGGATACGGCGGAGATCAGATACTGTGAAAAAAGAAAAAAATCCCCACCGGAGATGAATGAACCGGCAGGGAACGTAACAATAAAGGAACGGGCTCTCTCAACCCTTGATGTAACCGTACTTTTTCAGGTCGTCCATGAAATGCTCCGGCGTGTCGGTCCTCACCGTCACCCCGTGCAGTTCCCTGTAACGGTTGGAGAAATTCACCATGTACTCCTTATCGGTGCACCCGCTGTCAAACCAGCTGCCCTCACGCAGGAGACGTACAAACTCGGAAGGGTCGGAGGCGGTAATCCTGCCGCCATCCGCCAAAATATACATATGCCTGTTCATGCCGATAATTTTTTAGTTCTCAGTTTATAATATAGTTTCTGTTCACCATCCAGGAAGGGGATGTCCTGGAGCGCGGTGGCCGCAGGCACCTGCCCCTTTGTGGCAAAGGTAACCAATTTGTGGAGAAACAGCACCCAGTTACGCATTTTTGTGAAGTTGGTCGTTCCCGAATGCTGGCGGAACTCGACCGTCTTGTGCCGTGAGTAGGCCTCGAGGTTCACCTTGTGGTAACGGTTGCCGATCCTGCTTTTCAGATCGTCCACCGTCCGGGCGGAACGTATCATCCCGTCAGAGACATGGCCCAGTCCACGGCAATAGTAGTTATCCCTGCGGGATGCAGGCATGAACTTGTCGATGACCGGTTCCAGATGTTTGTAACTCAGGGCCAGGTTACGCCAGGTCTCCATGCTGAAACCGGCGGCATCGATATGCACGTGAAGCCCGCAGCTCCCGTTCACTTTCACGTCACACAGGTCGAGCACCCAGCAGACCTTCTCCAGCTCCCGCAACCCTGCTTCGCCGACAAGGATCGGACTGACCAGCTCGAAAGTGTCGTTTCCGTTTATACTGCTGTCCGTCACGAGTTTCCAATGCGGACGGGTGGTATGGTTGTAACTTTCCACCACAACCTCGATACCGGCCTCCCTGAGCTCGCGTGCGAGCCGTTCGCGGGAACAGTTGTAAGCCTCGATCTCGATACCGAACTTGCGGTTGAAAGTGTAATCCGGTGCGGCTGCCAACGGTTGAACGTTCGGACCGCCCTCACGTTCCCTCATCCGGCGCAGGGCATTCACTACAAAGCCGTAGTTTCCGTTGGTCACCATTCTCGCGATTTCCGCACGGGGAACACCCAGAAGATCCAGTTGCCGGATCTTGCTCGTCTTTGTCGTTTCTTGTACTAAAATGCTTCTGATTTGCTCGTTCATTACTTGTTTCCTCCTTTATATTATTACACTACTAAGGTAATGCTTTTACAGGAGATATCGTAATTATAAGATCCTTATTATCACGCCATTAGCTTACTTTATCTTAGGCTAAAAGTCCTTATTTAAGGTGTCTATACCCTGACATCCGCTACCGGTCGGTATCGGGTTCCTCCAGGCCGATGGTACGGCATATCTCCTCCACCAGTTCAGGAAGGCCGGAGCCTTTCTCCTGATGGGGATCGGGTGGAAACAGCGTGGAGCGAAAGACACCCTTACAGACAGGGTCCGCCTCCTTGTTGTAGCGGAGGGTGTTCGGAATGTGTGAGGACAGCAGCCGCAGCCCCATCCTGTGGATGACCCGGTTCCAGGCATCATACAAATTCTTCCGTCCCCTTCTATCCACCATGTTCCAGAACAGCCGGATTCCTTTCAAGTTGCAGTTCCCCTTGGCGATCAGCTCCTCTTCCAGCACCTTGGTAAACTGCAGGGAACTCTGCATGACGATATTGTCCGCCTTGATCGGGACGAAGATATAGTCCATCGCAGCAACGGTATGAACCACCCCCTCGCTGCGGAGCGTTCCGGGAAGGTCGAAGAGCACGATATCGAAAGTCTCCCCTTTTCGTCCATATAACGATGCAGGTCTTCCACCCCCTTTTCCGGGTCGCTTTTGATGACCGGATAGGCAAGCTTACGGATTCTTTCGTACTGCCGGTACAGGTTCACCTTCAGGTCGTCATTTTTCATGACACTCTCCATGTCCCTCTCACGCATCAGGGCGATGCTGTGCTGCGGGGAGTCACAGTCCACAACCGCCACACGCACGTCTTTGCGGTAATGCAGGACACTGGCCAGCAGTACCGTAAAGACGGATTTTCCCACGCCACCCTTCTGGCTGGCGACGGCAACCAACAACTCTTTTTCTTTTTTCATCATACTTCTTGCATTAAATGTTAAACACTATTATGACCGGCCGGGCAGGGACTCCTCCAGAATCATCTCCGTCGTTTCCCTGTATTCTTCCAGATGCCGCGAGACAAGGTGGTTGATGAACCCCTCCAGAGTGACCTTCCCGTTTCTCGAGGCTCCCGCCAGGATCGACAGTTTCCGGTGCAGGGCGGCAGGAATATGCAGCGACCGACGCTGCACGCCCGCAATGCCATGCAGGTATTCCTCCCCGTAGACGGACGGTTGCATGGGGCCGCTTTTCCTTGCGGGACGTATAATGTCGTTACCGGACATTCCACGTCTCTTCCGGGGACAGGCAGGCGCTTCCCCCATGATCTCACGGATGCGGTCCGCGTCCATCCCGCCAAGACCAATCCGCTCTTTTACGTTCTTTCCTGTCATGATATGCCTTCTTGGACAATGACAACGTTTTATCGGCGAGGTGTTCCTCCCCGCTGTCCGTCCTCATCCCAGGGACGGTAGACCTCACCGAGCAGGGAGGCGATGTCCTCCCTATGTTCCTCCATATGGAGTTCCAACAACCGGATGATAAAACCGGAGATGCTGCCGCAGCCGGCGGCCCTGACCAGCATGGCGATCCGGCGGTGCAGTCTCCCATCAATGTAGGCGGTCTTCCACTCAGCGGCTCTGGGAGCGGGAACCAGAAACCTCCTCTTGTATTCCTCCGGACCTGTCACTTTCCCTGCCCGGACCTGACTTCCATGACTTGGTATCCCCACCATTGGTTCCAGGGATGGGGAAACGGGAGCTGACAGAAGGTTCCCCGTGAGTCCGACCCTCTCGAGAACGATATCGGAAAGCCGGTTCTTTTCCTTTTCTGAATCCATATCTTAAAATCTTAAATTATTAAATTACACAACTGGTATTGTCTCGGAATACAAAATAAAGGAAGAAGAGAACAGGATGAAACCACCTGTCACTTATAGTCATCCAAAGTCAGTTATTGTCATGATACACATGACGGGGGGACGAACATATGGTTCCATCCGGATGCTTCTTCCCATGCGGGAGTGACGTCAGAATCCTGCTGTCCGTAGCGGCGTGGAAAAGCGAGCGGGATTCCGTTTCCTTGTCCACCGCCCCTTTCTAATCCTTATGGGCAGGCGTGAGAGCGCGCATCCGTCCGGATACGGATTCTTAGATTATCGGTCTGTGGAAGTGTAAAAATATCAATCCGTTAATGGAGACAAGGAAGAAAAAACATAAGGCGTACACGGCTACCTGCACGTTCTCCATTTGCAGAAGTGTAGAAGTGGCAATCCGTTAATGGAGACAATGAAAAAAAACCATAAGGCATACACGGTTACATGCCCATTCTCCATTTGCAGAAGTGTAGAAGTAACAATCCGTCAAAGGAGACAGTGAAGGAAAGCCATAAAGCATATACGGTTCACTGCCCATTCTCCATTTGTAGAAGTGTAAAAGTAACAATCCGTCAAAGGAGACAGTGAAGGAAAGCCATAAGGCATATACGATTCACTGCCCATTCTCCATTTGTAGAAGTGTAAAAGTAGCAATCCATCAAAGGAGACAGTGAAGGAAAGCCATAAGGCATATACGGTTCACTGCCCATTCTCCATTTGTAGAAGTGTAAAAGTAGCAATCCATCAAAGGAGACAATGAGGGAAAACCATAAGGCATACACGGCTACCTGTCATTCTCCATTTGCAGAAGTGTAGAAGTAGCAATCCGTTAATGGAGACAATGAAGAAAAACCATAAGTCATACACGGCTACCTGCACGTTCTCCATTTGCAGAAGTGTAGAAGTAGCAATCCATCAATGGAGACTAGAAAAAGAAACCATAAGACATACACGGCTATATGACATTCTCCATTTGCAGAAGTGTAGAAGTAGCAATCCGTTAATGGAGACAATGAAGGAAAGCCATAAGGCATATACGGTTCACAGCCCATTCTCCTTTTGTAGATGTGTAAAAGTAACAATCCATTAATGGAGACAATGAAGAAAAACAATAAGGCGTATACGGCTACCTGTCATTCTCCATTTGCAGATGTGTAAAAATAACAATCCATTAATGGAGAATAGGGTATGGAAAGGGCAGATTTCCAGTACATACGTCTCCCTTATTCCTGAATTATGGGCGTAAGTCACATGATTCAGGAGAGACAGCCACCTTTTTATGGGGAGAGCAGCCGGCAAATGCCTGATGGAAATGACCCGAAAATCACAGGAGAATAGCCGTACAATAGGCTGATACACAATTCCTATTGGAGAATGTTGTCCCCATTAGGGGACAGCAAGTTGTGTTTTCGTTTAACGAAAACAGGACGGTTTAACGGAGAATACACCGATAAACCGTTACTTATTTCAAGCTCCAGCGTCGCTTTTTACATATCTAACTATAATTCATTTGAAATCACAAAACAGATTGAACCGAATGTGGTTAGTTTGTCTGTTTATTTCATGTCCGAATCATTAGTATGCTATGTTGCAAAGTTCGTATTCATTATGAAAAAATCCGCTTACGAGAACAAGATATTCAGGTAATTTGCCATCCTTTCCCCAAAGAAGTTCGATGTTAAAAAGTTCAGAAAGCGTTTTGGCTATGTCAAATCCGAAGGCTTCGAGTGACGGACGCACTTTTTCCGGGTGTCGGCATGGTGTGCCGCAGTTACGCGTACACTCGTTATCTGAGCAGTGAAGACATTTACCTATATAGGCAAATGAACGCCCTCCATATTTCCGTTCCATATCCAATAATTCGCTCTCGATTCGTATCCGTTCCGGTAAAATGAGTTTTTGTGTATATTCAATCGGAATATCTTTGTCTTCAGGGATTATCTTCGTTGCCATAAGATGTGCATACTTGTATTGTCGGAGAAACGATTCCGTATCAAAATCAAATGGAGGACACCCCCAACTTTTACCGTAATTGGTACATTGTTTGCAAAGTTCAAGAAAATGTGGTTCGTCACGGAATTCGGCGATATATCCTTCAACAGTGATGTCTGAAGTAAAATTTTCTACAGTGTATATACTCATTGTTGTCAAAATCATTGTACCGCATAAGGAGTCGAAACGGATGTTTTCATTTTGGAAAAGTCTGTCAATGTATCCGCTTTTCTGCATTTCAGACGCGGTCAAGCAACTTAAATTCGGGGTATCTAACAATGCTATCGAATCGCACATGGACAACGCGATGTCAAGTTCATGTGTCGAGAACATGATACATTTTTTTCTCGTCGTGGACAAGCCTACGAAGCAACGCCACAAGTTCGTAGCGATTAGGCATGTCAAGAAAGGAAGTCGGTTCATCAAGGAGAATGATAGGAGTATCCTGTGCCAATGCACGAGCAATCATCACACGCTGGCATTCGCCATCCGACATTTTATCCATCGTGTGGTTTGCATAAGCCTCCATTCCCACCGAAATGAGCGATTGCATGACTATCTCCTTATCTGTTTCTTGCATCCTACCTATCCAGTTGGTATAAGGAGCACGGCCTATGGCTACGACATCCTTGCACCGCAGGTTGGCGATGCGCGTGCGCTCGGTCGTGACGATAGCCAGCGTTTTTGCCATATCTTCGGTTTTCATGCAGGCGATGTCGTGCCCGTCGAGAATGATTTTTCCGGAATAACACCGGTTCAGACCGGCTATGGCGCGGAGCAACGTCGATTTTCCTGTCCCGTTTCTTCCGATAAGGGCTGTCAGTTGACCTTTTTTTATCGTGGCATTTACCTCGTGGAGCAACGAGTTTTCTTTGTAACCTATGGAAAAATGCTGTAATTCTATCATGCGGTGATGGATTTGTTGCGTAAAACCACCCATACGACGATTGGGATTCCCAATAGAGCTGTAATGGCGTTGATCGGCAAGGTGAATATTTTAGAAATGATGTCGCAAAGAAGCAATATCGATGCTCCCGAAAGAATTGTTCCAGGCAGAAGGACATGATGATCGCTATTTTGGAAAAGCATTCTTGTGACATGAGGCATAGCGAGACCTATGAAACCTATCGGACCGCAAAAAAGCGGTTATCGTTCCGGCGAGCAGCGTTGTCGAGAGAAACAACAGGCTGCGTGAACGCCGAATATTCAGTCCCATTGTTACGGCATATTCCTCTCCGAACAGCAGGAGGTTAAGCGGTTTGATGGTCAGTACCGCCAACAGCAGTCCGGCAAACACCGATGGAACAAGAATCAGAAGTTGTCCGGAGGTGACGTCACCCAAAGCCCCCATCGTCCAAATGACAAAGGCTTTTCAGGGATTCTTCCTTGCTGAGATATTGCAATATCTGTACAATCGCGCCGACTCCCGACGAGAACATCATGCCGAGAATCAGAATCACCATGATGTCTTTTTATTCGCTGTCCGACGGCAGTTATCACGAGCAACACGACAGCCGCACCCACCCACGCTGCTCCGGCAATGCCTATTGATGAACCGATCCCGGCAAGTACCACAAGTGCCACACCGAGACTTGCACCGGAACTGATGCCAAGGACATAGGGACCGGCAAGAGGATTACGGAAGAGGGTCTGCATTCTGAAGACCGCTGACCGATAAGGCAGCCCCGGCCAACAGTGCCACTATAGCTTTTTATGAGGCGTATGTTGAGTACGATTTTTTCCGTGGCACGGGAACAATTTCCCCCGGTCAGTGCTGCCCATACATCGCGGATCGGAATGTTGACAGCTCCCACGGCCAAGTCCAGTAAAAAAAGACCGACCGTGAGCGTAATCAATATGGAGAATAATATAGTCGAACGGGAACGCATCTATTTCAGTTGCTTGTAATACACACACTCTTCCTGCACCAGTTCAGGATGGAATATCTTCACGAGGTCGCGGAGCACGATGTCAGGATTCACGACGGCAGACTCGTAATAGTCGTTACCCCCCCGGCTGTGTTGGTACGGGCGTTGTTGTTATACACCTCTCCATTTTTGAAACATCGGGTATCGGTGAATTTCGGACATGATGCCTTCAAGTCGTCAAGGGAGTTCGCCATTCCCACGTTCAGCCACATGTCCGCATCCGACGCGAGCAGATATGCTTCTTCTAAGTCAATGGGGATAGAAGCGTTTCCCGTGTTCTTCTGGTAGATATAGCGGCCTCCCGCATCAGTAATCAAGCGGGCTACATAACTTTGGGTTGAAGGCATGAACCACGAGTCGCCATAGGGAACATTAAGCATAACCGAAGGAGTGCCGAGGGTACTGTCGGCCACTTTCTTTTTCAAGGCGTTGTATCTGACCGGGATTGCGGCAAAGGCTTTTTCACCCTTCTCACGTTTTCCTGTGACTTCTGAAAGCACTACCATCCATTCGGCCTTGCCGAGAGGCGACTCTTCAAGATAATCGCCGACATACATGAACGGTATGTCGAGTTCTTCGAGTTTGCTTTCCATTGCGCTTGCGCCGTTCACCCCATAGAGCAGAACGAGGTCGGGATCGAGCGAGAGCAGCAACTCGTAGTTGATGTTCCCTTCATAGCCGACATCGCCAATACTGTCGCGGCGGGCTTGGATGTCTGGGTTGGAAATGGTAGTCGATTCCCGAAACGCCGGTTATACACCGGACTTCACCGATTGCGTCAAGCATGGCGATATGAGTGGAAGACATCGCCACGATACGTTTGGCGTCTCCTTTGAGTACCTGTCCTGCAAACCCTTCGGGAACCTCTTCACCGTTGCGGACGATAAACAGCCATGTGGTTACACTGTCCGCTCCCTGCCAGGGATTCCTGACGGTTATCAGTACGCTTTCCTTCCCGCCCGCCCCTTTGATGTCGAAGCCGGAGGCATATTCGGGGAGCATAAAGCAGCAGGTTGAAATCATTGATTTTTGAGCTTTTTGTTGTGGCAGCCTGTAAATGCCAGAGAAAGCAACAAAATCAGGCTTAAATTCTTTAATGCGTTCATATTGATGCAGATTATCGTTTACTATTTTTGTTTTTTCCGAACTTGGGTGTTATGCCGATGAATATCTCGAAATTGATGCCCGGCATGGGACGGGACAATACGGAAAGGTATTCTTCATCGAACAGGTTGTTGATGCTGCCCTTTAGCGACAGATCGGCCCATCGGAAAGAGAGCTGTTTTTCCAGTGTCACGTTATTCATGAAGTAAGGGGGCAGATAGCCCGTCAGGGTATAGTCATTACTCGACATGGTATAACGCTGGCTGTAATAACACCATTTGTAAAAAGCAGGCTCCATGTCCGCCATGACAGACGTCCGGTCACCGTTGCGGGAAAACTCCGGCACGTATGGCAACTGTTTGCCGACGGATTGGTCTGCCGGACTCATCGGTTCGCTCTCGTTGATCGAGGGAGTCCACGAGAAAGTTCCGTTCATATCCAGTTTCCAGTCCTTTCCGAGCATTATATCAAGGTGGGCGTTGGTCTCTGCCCCGTAAGCATGTACCTTTTTGAGGTTTCTGGGGGAGAAGAATCCCTTGGTTGTGGGTAGCCAGATGATCCAGTCGTCGATGTGCGAATCGAACCAGTTGATACCACCGCTCAAAGCATATACATTTTCTTTCCCCACCGAGAACGACAACCCCACGTCGTATGTGAAGCCGTGCTCGCTTTTCAGGTCGGGATTACCGCCCGGCAGAAAATAGAGGTCGTTCAGCGTGGGGAAAACGGTAGTTCCGGGAGATGGATGCTTTCGCCACGATATTGCCTTTTTTCGACAGTACCCCGTCGATGAAGAAAGCCGGGATAACCGGGGCCCATTCCGTACCGAACATATCCTCGCGAAGGACAAGCGAGGCGGCAAAACGATCGACAGGCCGCCATTTCGCAGAAACGGAACCGGAAAACTCGACACGTCCCTTGTCATACCCGACAACAGCCTTGTTACCTTCCTGCGAGATGATATTTTTTGTCCGCGCTTTCGACCAAGTGCTGGTGTGCGGAAACATTGGCCGTAAAGAGCCATTTCTCTGAAGGAGCATAATCCCCGTCCGCACTTCCGTAGAACGTGTTAATCTTACTGCGTGAGCGGGTCATCGAAGCCATTTCGCCGTTTCCCTTGTCCCGCTTGTAATAATCATAGGCCATCCATGTGTGTATATAGCCGCCTTTTACACCGACCTTCCATTTCTCCCGCACGCGATCCCACGAGAGGACGCCGCGAAACGTCTGCTCCCTTTGGCGGTTCTCGAAGTCCATGTCGTTCCCGTAATCCGTGCTGAGCATCGCCAGTTCCCGGTTGGAATTGATATACCAGGCGTTTAGCCCGAACTTGTCGCCTTCGCCCGTGTTATAATAAATTTCCTGCAAGACGTGCAGATCCTTATAAGCCCCGCTGCGGTTGCGTTCCGTCGGGTAATAGGAACCGATGATGTTCTTGTCCTCGTCATAGATGTTTTCCTTCTTGTCCCGGTTTCGGTATTTGTAGTCGTTGGGGGAAGAGGAATACACCACACGGGTGGAGGACTGCCAGTGTTTGTCACCGTAGGTCAGGCGGAGAAACTCGTCGAACGTGCTGAACGACCCCACTCCCTGCACGTACTGCAACCCGAACCCTTCATGGTTGGCCGGAGAAGTGGAGAGCCTGACCAGACCACCCAAGCCGCCGCCCGTTTCGTTTACCGATGACGTTCCGTGCAGCAGCGAGGCATCATCGATAAAGTAAGAAGGGATGGTGGAAAAATCCGTCATGCCCAGCATCGGGTTGTTAATGCGCATACCATTCCACGTCACTTGGGTATGCGAGGGGAGAGGTACCCCGGAAAGCCACGGTGGATAACGTGGCGCGTCCGTAGTTCTTGACAAAAACGGATGAGTTGAATGTCAGCACATCGGCCATAGACAAGGCGATGTTCTCTTTCATGGCGATGGAATCGAAACGGGTTCGTTGCACGCCTATATCCTTCATAGGTCGTTTGCCCACCACCGTAACCTCCGGAATACGTAGTACCCTTTTTGGTAATGCTGACGGAATTTTTTCTGCTGGGCGGCAAGCAGAAAGGGCAGGCTTACCCCCCACGAACAATAGAATAAGATGTCTTTTTCATTTTTGTCCTCCTTCCTCGTTATTTCCAGCAGAAAGCTCCCGGAATGATTCCCACGTAAAATTCATCGATCAGCTTGCCTTGCGGCGAATAGCGATACACGATACCTTGTTGCTGGTAATCAATAGCGTCGGCCACATATACCTCCCCGTTGTTGGGATTGACCGTAAGGCCGTAGTATTTGGTGTCCCCGAAACTCCAGAAAAGGCCGGACGGGAACACGGTCGGCTTCCACCGGCATTCGCCAAATATCGTTGTTGATCCAGTAAAGTGTATCCCGTGTACCGTTGAGCTGGACTTCCGAAGGCCAGTCGCCCAGCTTAAACTTGAACTGTTTCTCTACGGTGAAAGTCTCGGCGTCTATACGATAGAGAGACGGTGCCTCGTAACCGTATGGGCTGCCCTCGTAACCGCCATCCGTGATGGTCCACATCTTGTTGTATTTGTCCATGACCAGCGAAGTAGGTTGTATGCCGATGGTCAGTTCGTCCACGACCTTGTCCGTCTCGGTGTCGATTTTGAGGATGCGGTTCTGGTACGACCAGCAGTTCACGAAGACGTACTTGCCGTATTGTACCATTTGTTCGGTGGAACCCGATTCCATGTCCATGTCTGGACATTCGATATAGCCGGTAATCTCGTATGTCTTGGGGTTGATGATGAAGATACGGTAGTCCCATATCTGCGTCACATAGGCTTTCTCATCCGACAGAAAATGGATATACCGGGGTGAGGTGAAACCTGTGATACGGCCCACTTCCTTGAAAGTATTGATGTCGATGGCGAAAATCACATGCGAGTTGTTCACCACGATCCAGCCTATACCGTCCCGGATAACCATAGACTGGGCCACATCGCCCAACTTGAACCCGTTGGCACGGTAAAACACTTCATTCTCCACTTCGCACGTGGCGGGATCGTAGTAGGAAAGCGTGGCATTGCTGTACTGGAAATTCCCCTCGTTGGTAATGAAAAGACCAGAGGCCGATACAGAGAAATCTTCCATCTCTCCGTAATCCCATTTCATGCAACTGCCGAAAACTGGCAGGCAGAAAAGAAAAAGGCAAATCCGTTGTATTGTTCTGCTCATTGTCATTCGGATAAAAAAGAGTACCCGAATCATTACGGGTACTCTGGTTAAGGTATAAGGTTTAATCCTGCTGCGTATATTGTTTGTCCTTCATATTTTGGAAGGTTGGGTTATACCCACATTTCGTCACGCTCAACTTTCCCCCGTAATCATTCCGTTTTCTATAAACTTGCCGAAGAAAGTGTAGTCGGTAAATTTCGTCAAACCGTCAAAAACAACCCCATGCAAGGTCTCCAACTTCTCCATGGAAAGTGTTTCCTGAGAAAGAAAAGTCGCACTTTTTATCTGTAGCGTACCATCTATAGTCTGTAATTTATCACAAGTAATGCCTGTTGCTTTATTAACGAACAACCCTTCACCTCCTACGTGAAGCAATTCTGGAAGGTTTAACGATTTACTTTGTAAAGTTATTGCGAACGCCCCCATTCCTTCGCTTATGATATACAGGAGAGGTTGAACAACATACTTTGGACACCAAGGGTAAGTCACAACCGGTAAGATTTCCAGATAAATAGAACTGGCCTCCTACTTCTTTCAAGGATGACATTGTGACTGTCCCCATCATTGGTATTTGGATGTATCCATATCCATCTATGATTTCCAAGTCGGGAAATTTGGCATTGCTTCGCATTTGGCCTGTCACATTTAGATTTCCATATACATGTTGAATTGTCGATATGGTATAATCGGTATTGTTGGTGGTTGGCTTACAAGTGAAGTCTTTGATATTCTTGAACGTGATTTCAGGGAACTTATTATTCGTGAGACTGGTGATGACAAAATTTTACATTTGACAAATCTTCGGCTGTTTCAATTTTGGAGAGCTGCACCTTGTTTATAATTTCAATCTGGGGCGCTGTTTCTCCGAAGGTTTCAAATCGGGCATTCGGCAACGTCAGTGTCCCGCTCAAATCTTCAAGATAATCTAGCGTGATGCTTCCAAGTGTGGTGATTTTGCTCCAGTCAGGAAGTTGTTTGAGTGCCGTGAAATTCTTTATCTTTATCTGTCCCTTTATCGTTGTCAGTTTGTCCATTCCACCGAAAGCCTGAAGCACGTCATTTCGTTGGGGAACAAAACTACCGGTAGGAGGAGCTTCCATATTGGCTTCCATAATAATACTTCCGTTTACTGTTTCGATTTCCGGAAGGTTGATGGTTTCCAACATCACGGGGACGGTATGGAAATCAAGGCCACCGGTCTCTTTCAGCTTAAGGAAGCTCATGGAAGTCAGCTTGGCAAGATTGTTTACGGACAAGACCCCTCCGACACTTGTCAGTTCCGGTATTTCCAAAAGACGCAATCGAACCGGCTGCTGTGTTCTCTTCATTGAGTCCTTGAAGATTCAGATCCTGACCTACAGTAGTCAGAACCGGAAACTCAAAACTCTGTAACGACGACGCATTGAACATCACGCTTCCTTCAATAGTTGCCAGTTTCTCGAATAGGACATACGTCACTTGGTCGTTATATACCGATATGTCTCCGGAGAGTGTTTCCAATGCTTTCATGGAAATCATGTGAAGTTCCGTAGCTTTCGAGGCGACATCGGCCGAACCTACCTGCAAACCTCCGGCCGAAACGATATTTTCCAACCCTGTCAAGTCTGCACCGTTGTAACTGTTACGAATGACAATGTTGCCAGTAACCTCTTTCAAAGATGCCAATGCTGATATGTCAGTGATTTTTTCTGCCTCTTCCGCATCAGAGCCGATAATCAGGTTCCCTTTGACAACGGTTGTTTTGGTTGCGGCAAAAGAAGCTACCTCCTCGGTGGTCTTCAACTCCACATCTCCGTCAGATTCTATTTCGCTTTTCACCACTTTATAGGCATATTCGCGGGCATCTCCGTTATAGGATGTCACCCGGAAGGTTCGTTCGTTATCCCAGTCCGTTACCGTTTCAGGATCAGGTATGATTGTTGCAGAAGTTGTGTACTTGAATTCCACTTCGGCATTGTTCAGCGATACCGTATAGGGAACGGTTATTGTTACTGTATTGTCCGCAATGTCGGCCGTGTACGATTTCCCGTCCACGGTCATTACAACTGACGTGATGAAATTCTCATCTGCATCTTCAGGTATAATTTCATCGTTTTTGTCACACGCACCCAAAAAGAACAAGGATAGGAGCATGGGAAGAAAATAATTTTTCATACTTGCAATTTTTATTATTTGGTTAAATCCTCAAAAGAAAATACTTCCGTTGAAACTTCGCCCAGCCAGCCGCTTTTGGCCAAGACACCGCATTGTACTTTGATAAAGTCAATATATTGCAGATTGGCTTCCGTTCCATCGGCATGGATGGCATTGGAAATTTTGAAACCGTTCCTTTGACCGCTTCCATCCACCGTACTGCCGCCTTCTATCTGGTCGTTTCCGAAATTATCCACGTACCCCCAGTCATAACTCTGATTATCCCAATAACCGGTTTGTGAATCTTGGGTGTTGCGGGCGGCCAGACAAGTGCCTGTCAGGGTGTAACTGTTTTCCGAAATCCAAGCCGGATAATAATAGTCCTGCGTATGATAAGCGGACAGATAGTCTACCCAGCCGTTTCTACCGTCGGAACTGATCCATTGGACATCCATTTTTTTGCCTTCCGGACGGTAATAGGTCACTTCAAAATTCTGTATTGTTTCTTCCTTGCCTGCTTCAGATCCTTTCAGTTCGTACCACTCGTCATCCGGCAATCCGTTTCCGTTTATATCTTGCATGACCCATACGATACCCGGTTCGGAACTGCCGTCAAAGGCGTTCCCCTGAACACAGAAATCATATTGGTTACCCGAATTGGGAATACTGTGGTCGAAGCCGACGATGATATAACCCCCCGAAAGAACCTAAAGAGACGTGCAGTTTGTCTTTCAAACGCTGTGTTGCCCATGCGACAGCCGCTTCAGGGGATGTTTCGTTGCCGGTCATACCACCTATCGTGCTCGTCTCGTTGATAAATTGGCCGGGAGCTGGGGTATATCCATAGACTTTATTCCAGAGCTTGGAACTTCCCGAAGCCCGGAAGCCGTCTTGTTCCTTTTTTGTCCACACAAACGACTTTTACGGTGGCAGTGACAGCCGTTTTCCCTTTGTCGATATTCCTGCTTATTTTTTTTCCGTCGGTGTGTCTTCCGACACAGTACAGGAGACGGTGTATTCTCCGGGTGCGGACGGCGTGAACTTGAACATGCGTTTCACTTCTCCTTCCATGACCTGACCGTCTACACTCCACTCAAAACGGGGATTGTCGAAATACTCCAACAACGGACGCAGGAAAACAGGGCGGTCGGCAAAAAGTGTACCTGTCCGTGGATGTTTGCTGGTAAGACGGGGTCGGGAATTTGACAACGTAGGGCATCGTTTCCACGACCTCTACGCTTACGTCTTTCGTTGTTGTCCCATCTATATTGGAAGCGTTGATTGTCACCGTATAAACACCGAGTTTCTTTTTTCATTGAAAGTATAAGTATTCTCGGTGGAAACGATTTTTCCTTCCCGTACCCATTCGATTTTGAACCCTTCGACATCCGAATGCTGAATATCGGGAGTAAATGTGTAATCGGTATTCCGGACGACTTTTAGCCCCTGCGAAGGTAGTGCCAGTGAGATGACCGGAGGGGTGAGTTCTTTCACTTCTACTTTCAGTTCCTCTTCGGCATAGCCTTCCGCATTGTCTACTCTTAGTTTGACATAAAAATCCCCGCATTCATTCCATGTACGTTGAAGAGACGGACCCGAAGAAACCAGCGTACCGTCTATCGTCCAAGCAAAAAGAGCATCTTCAACATTCTGGTATGTCGGGGCGATAGTCAATTCGTGATCGACCTTGACCGTGTAAATACCGGTCTCGCTGTCAAGTTCTATTATAGGTTGTCCTCCTACTTCTTCGGTAATGACTTCATCCTTGTTGCAGGAGGTGAACAGCATACAGGCAGAAATAATAAAATAGTGAAAACGATGCATGATGTGTGGATTTTAGAAAAATAACAGTGATACCCCCGACAGAAGGGATATCCCTGTATTCTTTTTATTGTATGGTGATATCATCGATACAGATATAAGCCGGAGTATTCAAACCGTATGCTCCCCGAATCCGAACCCTCGAAGTTGAATTTCACACTTTGCACCCCTTCGGCATTGATTTCCCAATAATCCCATGTCGTGATAGGATCAACCTGTTGTTGTTGGCCGTTACGATAATCGGCTAAAAGACGTTTGTAATTGCGGATCAGACCGCCATTCGCATCATAACATTCCAGATTCACTTGGAAATACCCTTTCATCTCTTTCAGAGGAGTCGCTACCCCCGTAGAACCGAACTGATTACCATAAGTAATGACACCATAAGTGTATGAGGTGTTGCAGATCCACAGGCCGACCAATTTCCGGGGAACATTGAAATAAAATTCCGGTTTAGCCATCCATGCCTGATTGTAAGCATCCACATATCCGTAAACGACACCGAAATTGGAACCGCTGTGCCCGGCTTCCTTATTCTGTCCTTCCGCTTCCACCGCAGTGTTATAGACAGAACATTGGTTTAGATAAGAATACCACCAGTCTCCGGTATTTCCCGACTGATTGGAGCGGATGTTCCAGTTGGAAAGTGCGATGCCGCCGCTGGAATACTCTGTGCTTCCACCTACAGTATTAAACATTGAAAGGAAGAGATATTCTTCCGGAGTATTGTCGTAAATGGTGGTTACTTGAGGATACCCTTGGTACGAATAAAGATTTTCTCCGGCCGAGGTAGGTCCTGCTAACATGCCGGAATCGAAATCGTCGAAAGTGATAGTCAAGGTACCGTCCGAATTTGTCACAGCACGGGTTTGCGGAGTTCCGGAATAAACCGGGTCCATCAAAAGTCATCGTCCGAGCTACAGCCAGAGAACAAGGCGGTTGCGGTAAATAGACAGGCACCTGCCAGAAAGCGTAATTTTCTTTTTTCAAAGGTCACTCATTTTAATGTAAAACATATTATTAACAAACACAAAAAATTCCCGTTCGTGCGGACTTACACGAACGGGAATATGCCTGTCTTCAAATATTGAATGGCCGATGAGCTATTCCCTTATTTGATTACGACCTGTATATCCCGCAGGTGTAAATCTCATTCCGGTCATGGCAGGTCTTCTGACTCGTCCCGGTCATCGTGCCTTCCCGGTATTACACCAGTGGCAAAAGTTCGATGTCCGTTTTTTGTGGACTCACAGCAGCGGGTACTGTCGCGGATTCTTACCGGGTTCCCTTTTCATTCGGAAGGCGTAAACCTCCCGAAACCATTTCCCGACTGCAAAATTATCTATATTACATATCAATTCCAAATAATTCATAATATTTATAATAAAACACACAAAGCATGACAACCGTACTGTTTTAATTAGAGCATTCAAGTTTACGACAAACGAAGACGGTAATTATCATACACAATATCCATAAACCAACAAAACAGCTTGCCATTTTCCATAACAATGCGTTCTGGAATAGATAACTGTTAGCTGCAATTATGCAAGCAAAAAAAGCAGACAGAATAATGACTATTAATATCATGCACCAGAAATTAATCCTATAAATTTATGGAAAACAAGTAAGGGAATGGAAGTTCCGTTGCCGCATGGATGCAGGTGAAGGACCTTCTCTTTTAACGTTGGATACGCCAATGCACGCCAACGGAAGACTCTGATACGATCTGTTTGGAAAGGATATAGGATGTGCGTTACTTTGTCGCATATTCAGAATCTTAAAAAGAATTTTAGTATGGAACTGACAATTATTGAAACAAGCGCGTATTAGGAGTTGAGAAAGCTGGTCAGCACGCTGGTCGTACAGATGGGCGACTTCCAGAAAAAGATTGCCCCGCCTGCGCCGGACAAGTGAATGGATGCGCAGGACGTATGTGATGGACTTATGCCCAAACACTTTCTGAAGAGTTTCCAGCAGCATCCCCTTGAGTATGGCCAGAACGGCAAATGCGTGGCGTCCGATGTGCGGGGTGACCTCGCCCCGGAGTTGCATTTCCTGCCTATGATTCCAAGACTGAGCCGCATGGCATTGTATTCACCTACCGGAAAGACACATTCGGGGAGTCTTTCTTTTCATCCGTACCCCTATATTTTTCAATCAGTTCGATAGCAATGGGCAATAATTTTACGACATACGCCACTCCCGTTTTTATACGGTTGCCCATCAGCCATGTACCGCCGTCGGAGTCGGTATGGATATTATCGTATGTTATGGCTTTCAAGTCCACATAGGAAAGACCGGTGAAGCACATGAACAGGAACATGTCGCGCATGGCACGCTGGCGTTTGTATCTCGGTTCTATATGGATTATCCTTTGCAGTTCCTCTTCGGAAAGGAAAGAACGCCTCTTGTATTCGGGCATACACTCGAATGATGCGAACGGATGAACCCGTATCCAGCCTTTTTTCCTGCGCGATATACATATCAGCCACTTCAAGGTATTGACACGCCCGAAGACAGTGGAGTTTGCCAAAGCGCATGTACCGAGCATCCAGTTGTAGTAATCCTCGATGAATGATTTCTCAAGTTCTTCGATGACAATATCCTCTGCATTCTTCTTGCTTTTCATGAAAAGCAGGAGACTCTTGTAATCGGCAACCAGACCGCAGTAGGTGCTTTCGGCTTTCTCTATGCCGATTTTCTTTTTATACGGTTCCAGCTGTTCCCTGAAAAGGTTCATAAGGGTGTGGCATTCCTCTGAGAAGCCAACATAGCGGCTATAGACTTTCTTGGCTGTAACAAAACTGTCGTGGTCGCAGATGTACTGGTAGTGCCTGGTGATTTGCGCCTTGATATTGTCAAGCTCCTGATTGAGTGTACGGGCCTCCTCGGACTTGCCTTTGGCCCGGTTGGTTTTGACGTCCCACAAAGCGAGGGACACTTCTTTCTTACAACTGAAACCGGCTTGGGTTCCATTGATGGGTGAGGTGATACGGCCCATAATCGGTGTCTTTCCGTTTTTTACAGACTGTTTATTCTCAAAACACTTAGCTATACATGGTCTGCGATAAGCTAAGAGAGATTCCCCTTACACAAAAAGCATGGCATCTCCTTGTCGTATCTCGCCTTTATACTTTTATGTATAGTAGTCTACCGGATCGAATGAACAAGACCTATCCCATACATAAACCAATTTAGACTGCTATGTTATTTTTTTGAGGAAGAAGATGGAATGAGACCAGATACCCTCTTTAAGGCTGACTGTAAGTCGATTAAATGTAGAAAAAAGATTGCTTTTGTCACAAGTAAAGTGTATATTTGCATTGAAAGAATCGTTCTTTGACAGAGGCAAAAGAAAACAGAATATTGTAATTCGCTCGTTTCTAAATCGTTACCTGATATTAATTAAACAGAAATAACTGTTTAATTTTCAATTGAATAGGAGATTGTATGATGTTTC